>Ga0209368_1000001_pt1 | contig 1301753 bp, 1312 predicted proteins | sample EBPBio242008_DNA_FD_185862 | JGI IMG/M metagenome (GOLD analysis project Ga0209368, IMG submission 185862) | Wastewater treatment Type I Accumulibacter community from EBPR Bioreactor in Madison, WI, USA - Reactor 1_4/24/2008_ DNA (SPAdes)... | ecosystem: Engineered > Bioreactor > EBPR >... | reverse complement strand
TGGCCCGCGCCACCGCTGACGGTGTCCGCGAGCCGCTCAACCGCCGCGCCACGATCAACATCAACCGCTAAGCGGTCCGTTGATCCAAGCGTTGGCCTAGAGCCAAAGCCTAAAGCGAACCCCCGGAAGGAAACTTCCGGGGGTTTTGCTTTGGGGACGCCAGGCTCAGCCTGGCCGGGGCGAGCGTCGGTAGTGGTCCAGGCCGTCCGTGGCCCCGACCAATATGAATCCGAGCCCACGAAAGAGCGCGCCCGCAGCGAGGTCCGCCTGCGGCAGGCGCGCGATGAAGGCGGCATTGTCGAAATGGTCCAGCCCGGCCTGCAGCAGCTTGCGCGACCAGCCGCGCCCCCGATACTCCGGCGCGACGATGATCGCGACGGACCACAGGTCAGGGCCGGCGGCGTCAAAGCGAACCGAGCCGAGAGCCTGGTCGGTGCGCACCGCCTCTCCGATGAACAGCAGCTGGTCGGTTGGCCCCAGGGCGAGGCCGAGCCAGTGGATATGGTCCTCCCAGATCGGCAGACCCCACGGTGTGGGCGCCGAGGGCGACAGGGCCAATGACCAGTCGTACAGACGCTTTGCGTCATCCAGGCTGGCGACCCGCAGTCTCAACGTTTGCATGGCCAACCGGGGCTCCCTGCGGAACGCGGCCGGGCACGCCAGGGCCGCTCGCTCAGAGACGCAGCCATACAGCCAGATCGGTAAAGGGCGCCTTGATCCGTCGGATCAGCGTCACCGGGGGTGACGCTCGCCGGGTCGGGCGGTATAGCCAGCGCGAACAGATTAGAGAGCTCTGCCCATGCGCGTCGCCATGATCGGAACCGGCTATGTCGGCCTGGTGTCCGGAGCCTGTTTTGCCGACTTCGGCCATGTCGTGACCTGCATCGACAAGGACGCCTCCAAGATCGAGCGCCTGGAGCAGGGAATCATGCCGATCTACGAGCCGGGCCTGGATGATCTGGTGGCTGACAACGTCCGCGACGGGCGGCTGTACTTCGCCATCGACGGGGCCGAAGCGATCCGCCAGGCCGATGCGGTCTTCATCGCGGTCGGGACGCCGTCCCGGCGCGGCGACGGCTATGCCGACCTCAGCTATGTCTATGACGCGGCGAAAGAAATCGCTGGCCTGATCGAGGGCTTCACCGTCATCGTCACCAAGTCGACCGTGCCGGTCGGCACCGGAGACGAGATCGAACGGATCATCCGTGAAACCCGTCCGGACGCCGATTTCGCGGTGGTTTCGAACCCGGAATTCCTGCGCGAAGGGGCCGCGATCAACGATTTCAAGCGGCCTGATCGCGTCGTCGTCGGCATCGAGGACGAGCGCGCGCGCGCGCCGATGACCGAACTATATCGCCCGCTGAATCTGAACGAGACGCCGATCCTGTTCACCGGCCGGCGCACTTCGGAACTGACGAAATATGCGGCCAATGCCTTCCTGGCGATGAAGATCACCTTCATCAATGAGGTCGCGGACCTGTGCGAGAAGGTCGGGGCGGATGTGCAGCAGGTGGCCAAGGGCATCGGCCTGGACAACCGGATCGGTTCCAAGTTCCTGCACGCCGGACCTGGCTACGGCGGGTCGTGTTTTCCCAAGGATACGCTGGCGTTGGTGCATACCGCCGAGGACGCCGGCGCGCCCTTGCGGCTGGTCGAGACCACTGTCGAGGTCAATGCGGCGCGCAAGAAGGCCATGGCCGAACGGGTCATCGCGGCGCTGGGCGGGGACGCGACGGGCAAGACCGTGTGTTTGCTCGGCGTGGCGTTCAAGCCCAACACGGACGATATGCGCGATGCACCGTCCCTGGATGTCGCTCCGGCCCTGATCGAGGCCGGCGCAACGGTTCAAGCCTTTGATCCGGAGGCCATGGAAGAGGCCAGGAAGCTGCTGCCGGACGTGGTGTTCAAGGCCGGCCCCTATGATGCGGTGGAGGGCGCCGATGTGGTGGTGATCCTGACCGAATGGGATCAGTTCCGCGCCCTGGATCTGAAACGGGTCAAGGCATTGGCCAGACAGGCGATCATGGTCGATCTGAGAAACGTCTATCGCGCCGATGACGTGCGCGCGATGGGCTTCGCCTACACGTCGATCGGTCGGGGCTAGGGCCAACGGTCTCGCGCTCGCGGGTCAGGCAAGAGCCCGGCGCCAGTCTGAGAATGGGCTGACAGACGCACTCGCCGGCACGCCGGCCTCTGGCTTTCAGGGGCTTGGCGGATGCGGCTACGTCAGTGATGGATGCTCGGCCGCTGCACGCTGTGGGGGCTAGTCGGCGGTGACCCTGACCAGATCGCCATAGTAGGGATTGCCTTCGTCGCGACCGCGACTGCCCAGGCCGATGACGAGGCCGGCGGTGATGACGGCGGCGATCAGGGCGATGAAGCCCAGGCGCAGGCCGCGCAGCAAGGCGGCGACCTCGTCACCCTCATGTCCTTGCGGTGACTCCCGGTGGTCCAAGCGAACTCCCCAAGCTCGGATGGACAGGGAACACGGCTTTGTCAGTCATTTCAAGACACGCCGAGAGATCGCCTGCCACGCCAATGTCTCGGATTGTGCTCTCACCATCGCGTCCTTGCGCGCCGCACCGCCCGACAACGATCACGAATGCGTCATATGATTGTAGATTTAGATAATACGCGGAAAGCTCTAAATTGAGACAACAGGTCTCCGTGGAGGAATAGATGATCCGCAAACTCGTCTCGGTATCTGCGTTTCTTGTCGCTTCGCTGGCCATGACGACGACGGCCAGCGCCAACCCAGGAGTCTGCTGGGCTCAATTTGATCAGGCTATGGCCGCCTGCAACGGCAACGAGGCCTGCGAGCAGCAAGCCAATATCAACCTGGGGGTCTGTCTTGAGAGCCTAAGCCCTTGGCTTGACCCGGGCGGCTGAAGCCGAGCACCGGGGATAGCCTATCGCCGAAATGGGAGCGGCCCCTCGAGTTCGAGGGGCCGCTCTTGCTTTCCGGGATCGGTCTTTCTGTTGTGATCGGATCCAACAAGCCCGTGGGGTGTCCGGGCGCCCTTTCGGGCAACCCGTCCAACCGGTGGACTTGATCGGGATCAGCGGCCAGTGAAGGGCCGGATCACGATCTCGACGCGGCGATTCTGGGCCCGGCCGGCGTCGGTGTCGTTGGAGGCGAACGGCGACCGCTCGCCCATGCCGGCGACGTAAAGGCGCTCGCGAATGACGCCGCGATTGATCAGATAGCCGGCGACCGAAGAGGCCCGGCGCTCGGACAGGCCCTGATTGTACTCATCCGACCCGCGGGAATCGGCGTGACCAACGACATCGACGATCGACTGGTCGTAGGTGTTCAGCACATTGGCCACGTCATCCAGCACGGCATAGAAGCGGTTGTCGATGTCGGCGCTGTCGTAGCCGAAGGTGACATCGGACGGCATCCGCAGGATCAGGGTGTCGCCTTCGCGGGCCACGCCCACACCGGTGCCGGACAGTTCCTGCTCCAGCTGGCGCTGCTGCTGGTCCATGTAGCGACCGATCCCGGCGCCGGCCAGGGCGCCCACGCCGGCGCCGATCATGGCGTTGGTGCGGCCTTCCTCGGAATCAGAGGTGTTGGTCAGATAGCCCAGGAGGCCGCCTGCGACGGCGCCGATGATTGCGCCGGTGCCGGTGTTGTTGCGGACCGGTCCCGAGCGATAGGGGTCGGTGGTGGTGCAGCCGGCGACGAGAAGGGCGGTCGCCGAAGCGCCGACGGCGAGAAGCTTGAGGGTCATGGACATCTCCTTGGGTGCGGCCCGTTAACGCAGCGGATCACGGTGGGTTCCTGTCAAGCTTGAGGATTAGGGCCAAGTTCGCCACGGCGCCACACCTGTTTCTCCGCCAGGGCTTTCGGGCTAGAGGAACGCAGTTGAATGAGAGCTGAACCCGTGTCCCAGGCCCAATCCGCCATCAAACCCGTTTCCATGAGCCGTTTTGACGCCGACTTCGACGGCTTTTCCCAGGACCTGGGCCAATCCTTCGCCCGCTACGGTTTCGCCGTGATCGAGGGTCATGGGCTGGACCAGGCGGTGATCGACCGCGCCTTGAGCGACGCCAAGGCCTTCTTCGCTCAGTCCGACGAGGCCAAGCGGGCCTGGCATGAGCCGGGTACGGGCGGCGCGCGCGGCTATACGCCGTTCGGCACGGAGGCGGCCAAGGACGCCGATGTCGTCGATCTGAAAGAGTTCTGGCACACCGGGCGCGAGCTGCCGGCCGGACACCCGTATCGGGCCTTCATGCGCGACAACGTCAAGCCGGACAGCCCCGAGGGGTTTCACGACAGCGCCTATGGCCTGTTTACGGCCCTGGACGAGATGGGCGCCAAGTTGCTGACCGCGATCGCCCGCTATTTGGGCCTGGCCGACGACTGGTTCGACGACAAGGTTCAGATGGGCAATTCGGTGCTGCGCCTTCTGCACTATCCGCCGATCCCGGCCGATGCGCCGGGCGTGCGGGCCGGGGCGCACGAGGACATCAATGTCATCACCCTGCTGCTGGGCGCCGAAGAGGGTGGCCTGCAGGTGATCGACCGGCGTACGGGCGAATGGCTCCCGATCAATCCACCGAAGGGGGCGCTGGTCATCAATGTCGGGGACATGCTGCAACGCCTGACCAACCATGTCCTGCCTTCGACCAGCCACCGGGTCGTCAATCCGCCGCCCGAGCGGCGTGGTTTCGCGCGCTATTCGACGCCGTTTTTCCTGCACTTCAATCCAGACTACCTGATCGAGACCCTGCCTTCGACGATCACGGCCGAGACCCCGGATCGCTATCCCGAGCCGATTACGGCGCAGGACTATCTGATGCAGCGGCTGCGTGAGATCCGCCTTCTGTAGGCCATGCGACCATAAATACCATTGTTGGGGGAATATCGTCATGCAATTGTCCAGTACCGGACACTTCGTCCGCCGAGGATAATTTCATGTTCAAATCCATTCTCATCAGCTCTGCGGCGCTCGCCCTGATCGTCGCCGCTGCGCCAGCGTCGGCCCAGGACTGGTCAGGATTTTACGCCGGAGCGGGCGTCAACTTCAGTTCGGGCAGCTCGGACGCCGACGTCGCCCTGAGCGGCTCCTGGACGTCTGAGAATCCGGCACTCCAGAGCGAGTTCGCCGACGACTGGTCCAACGACCTTGAGCCGGACGGTGTCGGTGGCGGCCTTTTCGCCGGCTACAACTGGCAGACCGCCGGCGGTTTCGTCTTTGGTGGTGAGGTCTCCTACGATTTCCTGAACGCTGAAGAGGTGGCGTCCACCGGGATGACGCCGACGACCAGTATTCCGGCTTTGAGCTACAATCACGGCAATAGCGTGCAGGTCGATGGCATGATCGCGGCCCGCGCCAACGTCGGTTACGCCTTTGACCGGATTCTGATCTATGGGACGCTCGGATTCGCAAGTGCCGACGCCACCGTCGGCGCAGAAGTCCTGAGCAACGGCGGCTACTCCAAGATCGGCGAGAGTTCGGACTGGGTCAGCGGCCTGACCTATGGCCTCGGCGCGGCGTTTCAGACATCCCCCCGCTGGTTTGTCAGTGGCCAGTGGACCCACTCGGACTTCGACGACCTGACCTTCACGACGGTCTATCGTCCGGGCAGCACCTTTACTTCCCCCGCCTATACCGAGACCTTCACCCAGGATCTGAGCGTGGACGTCATTCGGCTCGGAGTCGGTTACCGCTTCTGATCTGAACGGCTGAACAGGGGCTTGGCTGACCTGCGGCTTGGCCGTAATTCAGGCGGGTGAACACGCCCGCACCTCGCTCGCGCAGGATCGGTTGTCTGCCGATCCTGCTGGCCGTTCTTCTGGCCCCGGTTTTCGGCGTGCTGGTGCACGCCGTGGCGCCGCCGCCGATCACCGTGCTGATGGTCACCCGTCTGTTCGAGGGCGAAGGGCTGCACGTCCGTTGGCGAAGCCTGAACCGAATATCCCCCGATCTGGTCGATGCCGTCATCGCGGCCGAGGATGCGCGCTTTTGCGAGCACAACGGATTCGACTTCGAGGCCATCCAGGACGCCATCGAAAACAATGCCGAGGGCGGGCGCGTTCGCGGCGGCTCGACCATCAGCCAACAGACCGCCAAGAACGTCTTTCTGTGGCCGGGCCGCAGCTGGATCCGCAAGGGTCTGGAGGCCGGCTATACGGTGCTGATCGAGACCTTCTGGTCCAAGCGCCGGATCATGGAGGTCTATCTCAACGTCGCCGAGATGGGCCCCGGCGTCTATGGCGCCGAGGCCGCGTCGCGCCACTGGTTCGGCAAGAGCGCCTCTGAGCTGACGCGCACCGAGGCGGCGCGGTTGGCTGCGATCCTCCCCAACCCGCGCGAGTACCGGGCCGCCGACCCTGGGCCCTACGTCCGGCGCCGCGCCCGGGCGATCCAGGCCAATATGGGCGAGGTCCGAGCCCAGGGACTTTCCGACTGCACGTCTTGACGTAGCGGCGCTGGAATAGTCCCTTGCGCGTCGATGTGGATGGCCTGGGACAGGGGTAAACGCATCCGCTGGAGGAGAGATTGATGAACAAGTTGCTTTTGACCGCCGTGGCGACCTGCGCCCTGACGGGGTGCGCCAGCATGGTCCCCGGAGCCCAGGCGCAGGTCCCGGCCTCTGCCGCCGCCGAACAGTTCCCGGCTACGCCTGAGGGCGCTCGCAACTTCGTGCTGGACGCTGAGCGCCGGCTGATGGCGCTCTCGGAATACGTCGGCCGGGTCTCGTGGGTCCGAAACACCTACATCACCTTCGACACCATGTGGCTGGAAGCCCGGGCCAACGCCGAATACACCGAGTTGGGCGTCGAGCTGGCCAATGAGGCGGCGCGTTTCAACGATGTCGACGCCGACCCCGAGACCCGCCGCAAGCTGAACCTTCTGCGCCAGGGCCTGGTCGCCCCCGCCCCGAACCGTCCCGGCGCCGCCGCCGAGCTGGCCGAGATCGGCACGCGGATGGATTCGACCTACGCCACCGGCCGCTTCGAACTGAACGGCGAAGAGATGAACCTGGACGACGCCTCGGCCCTAATCGCCGAATCGCGCGATCCGGCGGTCACGGCGGCGGTCTATAACGGCTGGCGCACTATTTCGGCCCAGGGCATGGCCACCGACTACGCCCGCATGGTCGATATCATCAATGAGGGCGCCCGTGAGCTGGGCTACGCCGACGCCGGGGCCATGTGGCGTTCGGGCTATGATATGCCCGCCGACGATTTCGCCGCCGAGACCGACCGCCTGTGGAACCAGGTGCGGCCCTTCTATGAGAACCTGCACTGCTATGTCCGGGCGCGGCTGAACGCCCGCTACGGCGACGCTGTCCAGCCGGCGACCGGTCCGATCCGCGCCGACCTCCTGGGCAATATGTGGTCCCAGCAGTGGGGCAACATCTATGACGTGGTCGCCCCGACCAACATTCCCGAATCCAGCGTCGATCTGACCGCCATCCTTGAGGCGCACAACTATACGCCCGAGCAGGTGATCCGCACCTCGGAGCAGTTCTACACCTCGGTCGGTATGGACCCCTTGCCCCAGACCTTCTGGGAACGGTCCCAGATCGAGCGTCCTGAGGGCCGCGAGGTCGTCTGCCACGCCTCGGCCTGGGACATCGACAATGAGAACGACCTGCGCGTGAAGATGTGCACGCGGGTCAACGCCGAAGACTTCCAGACCGCGCATCACGAGCTGGGCCACAACTATTATCAGCGGGCCTACAACCAGCAGCCGTTCCTGTTCCGCAACGGGGCGAATGACGGCTTCCACGAGGCCATCGGCGACTTTGCCGCCCTGTCGGCGGCGACCCCTGAATATCTGAACCAGATCGGCTTGCTGGACACGGTGCCGGGCACGGACGAGGACATCCCGTTCCTGCTGCGCATGGCGCTGGACAAGATCGCCTTCATGCCCTTTGGCCTGATGGTCGATCGTTGGCGCTGGGATGTGCTGTCGGGCGAGACGACGCCGGCGGAATACAACGACGCCTGGACCGCCAATATGCTGCGCTATCAGGGCCTGACGCCGCCAGGCGGTGATCGTCCCGACAACGCCTTTGACCCCGGCGCCAAGTATCACGTGCCGGCCAATGTGCCCTACACCCGCTACTTCCTGGCCCACATCTACCAGTTCCAGTTCCACCGGGCGGCCTGTCGAATGGCCGGCTGGACCGGACCGCTGCATCGCTGTTCGGTGTACGGCAACGAGGAGGTGGGCCGCCGCTTCAACGCCATGATGGAGATGGGCCAGTCGCGCCCGTGGCCCGAGGCGCTGGAGGCCTTCACGGGCGAGCGCCGCACCGATGCTTCCGCCGTGGCGGAATATTTCGCACCGCTGAACGCATGGCTGACCGAGCAGAACCGGGGTCAAGATTGCGGCTGGGACTAGGCGTTAAGCGGAAATAACCATTTCCGACGCCAGTTCCTTCACGCTGGCGCCTCATCCTTCAGGCTGGACGGGTCTCCCAAGGCCCACGTCCGCGCACCCATCTAGCGGAGCAGCCTGGAGGACGAGACATGGCGAAAGATGCAGAACCGCCCCTCGGGGTGGCGCGCTCTTTCAAGCGCCTGCTCGGCGCCCGAGACGGGGGGGTGGCGCTGGTTTTCGCCCTGGCCATGCCGCCGATTGCTCTGCTGGGGGTTTGCGGACTGGATATCTACCGGGCCCAGTCGGTGCGGCAGTCGCTGCAGGATGCGCTGGATGCGGCGACCCTGGCCGCTGCGCGGTCCGGCGAGATGACCGACGCCGGCGTTCGCCGGGTGGGTCTGCAGGCGCTGCGCGCCAACATGGCTCAATTTCCCCATGCCGCTGTCGATGAGACGGCTTCCCGCACCAATTTCGACCTGAGCGCCGACGGCTCGGTCGAATCCTACGCAAGCGCCAACGTCGACACCCTGGCGGCTGGGGCCTTTCTGGGCGACCGTCTGGACGTCACGGCCAGCGCCCTGGTTCACCGGTCGACTGGACGGGTGGAGATCGCGCTGGTCATCGACAACACCGGTTCCATGAGCTCACGCGGGAAACTCCGGGCCGCCCAGGATGCGGCCAATGACCTGGTGGATCGTTTGGAGGACGCATCGGACCGTAGCACCACGGCCGACGCCGTACGCGTATCGTTGGTGCCGTTCTCGATGACGGTGCGCGTCCATGGAGGTTTTTCTTCGCAGGCCAACCGCACCGGCGCCTCGACTATGAGCTGGCTCAGCCAGTCGCCCAACCATACGGGCTCGACCGGATCGACCGGGCTGTTCTCAACGGGAGCCAATCGTTTCGCGTTGCTGGACAACATGCGAATTGGCTGGGGCGGATGCATCGAGAGCCGACCGTACCCCTATGACGTGCAGGACACCGCGCCATCCCCGGGGCGTGAGGCGACGATGTTCGTGCCCTATTTCTCGCCGGACACGCCCGATGAGGACACGTTCCCCAACGACAATCGGTGGGAAAACTACGCCCGTGAGAATGACTACATCGACGAATCGACCTCGGTGCTGAACGGTCTCGTTAGCAATCTGCTGGGATCGATCTCCAATCTGGTCAGGCTCGAATCCTGGAGCCGCTTGCTGAAGGACCCGTCCAAATACACGGCCTCAAGGGTTCGTTCGGGCATTGGCGTCAATCGCGGCCCCAATCAGGGCTGCGCCCTGAGGCCACTGGTGCGGCTGACGGACGATTTCGATGAGATCCGGGCCGGCATCGACGGCATGGTCGCCACCGGCAACACCAATGTTCCGATGGGCTTGATGTGGGGCTGGCATACTGTGTCCCCGCAGGCCCCGTTTGCCGACGGTACGGACTATGCAGACAGGCGGGTGCGCAAGGTCGTCATTCTGCTGACGGACGGGGACAATGTGAACCCGACCGAAAGCAATCCGGACAACTCGTCCTATTCCGGCGTCGGCCTGATATGGCAGGGCCGTCTGGGATCCGACATGGATGTCGCCTCGTCGAGTCAGCGCCGCGCGGATCGCATGGACGAGCGGTTGCTGGAGCTTTGCCGGAACATGCGCAATCAAGACATCACGCTGTTCACGGTCGGTGTACAGGTCAGCAACAACAGCCAACGGCTGCTGCGCAACTGCGCGGATTCGGATGATCGGTTCTTCAACGTCACCAACACCAACGGCATCGGCGATGCGTTCGATCAGATTGCGGGCCAGATCGAGTCCTTGAGAATCGCGCGCTAGGCGCCTGCGGTGGGTGACCGTCTTGGCGGGGCGGTGGAGAGGCCCTATCACAGGCCATGGCCTCGGCAGCGCTTCGCGCCATCCTTGAGCAGCTTGTATCGGTTCCGCCTCACCCGGCGGCGCTCGGCTTCCGGCTCGATCTTGTCGACGACGAGGGCGTCACCTTGGCGATCCCCTGGCGTGCGGATCTGGTCGGGGATCCCGAGACCGGCGTGCTCGCCGGCGGGGTGGTCTCCAGTCTGCTGGATCACACCTGCGGCATGGCTGTGTGGACGGCGCTGGACGCCTTTCAGCCGATCGCAACGCTCGATATGCGGATCGACTATCTGAGGGCGGCTGAGCCGGGGCGAGACGTCCGTGCGCGCGCCAAGACCTTTCGCTTGACCCGATCCATCGCCTTCGTGCGCGGCGTCGCCCACGATGGAGATCCCGATGACCCTGTCGCGGCCGTGCAGGCGGCCTTCATGCTGAACTCCGACGGCGCCAGGCGCCCAGGCGCCAATCTCAAGAGCGGCGGCTCATGAGCGCTGCGGCGTTCAAGGCGGCGCTGGCTTCGACGCCCTATGCTGATTTTCTCGGCGTAGAGGCGGTCGAGGGCGCGCAGGATCGAGCCACGATGAGGTTCTTGGATCGGCTTGTCGGCAACCCCTTGCTGCCGGCGTTGCATGGCGGCTCGGTGGCCGGCTTCATGGAGCTGACGGCGATGGCGGCGTTGACGGCGACGTCGGAGCGGCCGCACCGACCAAAGCCGGTCGACGTTTCGGTAGCCTATCTCCGCTCGGCGCGCCCGATCGACACCCACGCGCGCGCGCTGGTTCGCAAGGCGGGGCGCAGGATCGCCTACGTTCACGTGCTGGCCTGGCAGGACGACGAGGCGTCGCCCATAGCGGAAATGACGGCCCATTTCCTTCTCTCGGAGACGGCCTGACCAGAGATCTAAATCATAGGTTGCAATTACATCCTAAGGTGGTAATTCCTCGCTCGCCAAGTTGAGGAGGAATGTCATGGCGAAAACTCTTGTGGGACGGCAGGTGGCGGTGGCTCTGGACAAGGCCGAGGCGGCGATTGACGCTGCCGTCGGTGAGATCGCGAGCTTCGCGGCCCTGTTGCCGGAAGCGCGCCAGCGCGCACAGCTGTCGGCGGTTTCCGGTCAAAAGGTGTTCGAGGGCGCCAGCGAAACCCTATCGCTGTTGTCCCAGGCGCGTGGCCGGCTGGTCGAGACCCATCGCCGGCTGGAGGCGTTGAGCCGGGCGATGAACCTGTCGGTGCAGGCGACGGGGCCGGTCGACAAGCCGGACGAGGACGGCCCGCGCGATGGCGGCGGGATTCACGCCGAGCGCCTGAGCGCTTGAGTTGCGGAAAGCGGGGGGAGCGAAAAGCCAGCCTTTCGTTCCCCCCAGACGCGTGTTAAGGTTTCGTTTACCAATTTGGTAATGGGGAGCCCAATGGATAAGCTTGAAGTGATGCGTACCATCGTTGACGATTTGTACGCGACCGAGCGCGCGGTTGATGACGCCATCGCGCAATCGACGGACTTTGTCGCCACCATGATTCAGGGACGCCGCGATGCGAACCTTTCGGCGGTGGTCGGCGCGGAGGCCCAAGCCAAGATGATTGAAGCGATCGCCGCCCTCGGTGAGGCTCGCAGCGCCGTCGTGGCCGCCCACGCAGATCTTTCCAAGGTGCAGCGTCTCGTCGGACTTGGACATGTGGCCACGGGCCCCGTCGACAAGCCGGAAGAAGACGTCCCGATGCACCCCCAGGGCCCCCGGGCCGAGGCTCGTCGACTCCGCGTCGCCGGTTCCTGAAGACAACTAACAACGTACGGTATCTTATCTGAGGCCGTGCAGTCTGACATAGTCGCCCTCGCGATTCCTGATCGCGGGGGCGATTTTTTTGCTGGACTCCCTGTTTAGCCAGATTGGCGCCGTGCTCTGGCTCGGGGTTTGCGCCTTTGCCCTGCTCAAGGGCGACAAGCCTGAACGTTTTGCCGCCAGTTCGATGGTGGTTGCATGGTTGGCGACCCTAGCTGTGCATCGCGACACCCTGTTGACGGGCGTGACTATTCCAGTGCTTGTCATAGATGCGGCTCTGTTCCTCGTGATGCTGGGCTTGAGCTGGCGCACGGATCGGAATTGGCCGGTATGGGCCGCGGCGTTTCAGGCGATCGTCGTTCTCGTCCATGTCGTTACGATGATCGACCTTCGGATCCGGGCCATCGCCTATCTCAGCGCACAGACGGTGGGGACCTATGGGGTTCTGATATGTCTGGCGATCGGCACCTTCTGGGCCTGGCAGACCCGTGAGGCGATTCGTCCCCCCGAGAGTGACGGCGTCTAGCGGCTTGTCGGTCCCGATTTAGGCAGATATTCCTATCTGACGAATCGGATACCGCTCTTGTCGCTCACACACAGCCAGATCTGGAACGGCCTGGACCGCCTGGCGCGGCGCGCTGGACTGTCCGCGTCAGGGTTGGCGCGGCGCGCGAATCTGGACCCGACCAGTTTCAACCCATCCAAGCGGATGTCCGGCGAGCGGCTACGCTGGCCCTCGACCGAGAGCCTGACCCGGGTGTTAAGCGTGTGCGGGGTCAGCCTGGCCGAGTTCGCCGAACTGGCCGGTGACGGGGCGATAGAGGCTCCGGTCCCGCTGCTCGGTTTTGCCCAGGCCGGCGACGACGGTTTCTTCGATGATCAGGGCCTGCCCGCCGGCGAAGGCTGGGACCAGATGGCGTTTCCCGGCCGCGCGCGCGAGGGGTTGTTCGCGCTAGAGGTGTCGGGGGACTCAATGCTGCCGGCCTATCGAGCTGGCGACCGGCTGGTCGTGGATCGGATGGTGACGCAATATCGCCGCGGCGACCGGGTCGTGGTGCGCACGGCTGCCGGTGAGGTCCTGGCTAAAGAATTGAAGCGGCGCACCGCGACCCGGCTGGAGCTGATGTCGCTGAACCCCGCGTTCAGGGATCGGGTTCTGGAGCTCAAGGACGTCTCCTGGATGGGCCGCATCCTGTGGGCCAGCCAGTAGGTCCCCATAGGAAAAAGGGCCGGCCCGCTTGTGCAGACCGGCCCGATCTTCGGGTCAGGCGCCCGGCCTAGTAGCCGCCGACGTAGCTGCTGTGGACATAGCCGACGATCTGGCCGTTCTCGACGACTGCAACCCAGCTGCCCAGACGCTCGCCAGCCTGGAAGCTCTGGCCGTTCGAGAGTGAGCCGACACGGCCGTACTCGGTGCCTGGGCCGGCGCGGACATTGACGTTGGCGGTGGCGTAGGCGTTGCCGTAGCCCTCGACATAGCCGCGGTAGCCGTTGCGTTCGGCTTCACGGCGCTGCTGTTCACAGCCGATGTAGGATCCGGCGCCGGCGCCGACCGCCGCCCCGGCCACGGCGCCGAGCGCACGCTCATTGTCGGAAATCTGGCTGCCGACCAGGGCGCCGATGACGCCACCGATGGCCGCATTTCGCTCCTGCTGGTTGCCCGGCGCATCGCACCGGATGATGCCCACAGGTCGATCCTGGGCCGTCGCGACGCCTGGAACGGCAACGATCGAGAGGGCCAGGGCTGACAGGCCAAGGGTGAAGTTACGCGTGAAAGACATCCCGTTCTCCTTTGCGCATTGAAACGATGCCAATGAAATGTGCGAGCGAAGTCTCAGGTTCCCCTAAAACCTCTGTCCACAAGGAGTTCATCCGGGCGCCAGGTCGCCGCTGGCTCCGCTTTCGAGAAGTTCAATCGTGCGTTCAAGGCCGTAGATCGCCGCGAATGACCCGAAGCGCGGCCCCTGGCTGGATCCCAACAACACTTCGTACAGGGCCGCGAACCAGGCGCGTAAAGGTTCAAAGCCGTGTTCCTTGCCCACCGCATAGACCTCATTCTGGATAACTTCGCCATCGGTGGTGTCCGCGGGCAGGGCGCGCAGGCGCTGGGCCAGGTCCCGGAAGGCCGCCGATTCCTGGGCCGTGGGCGCACGGAAGATCTTGGTCGCCCGGACCCGGTCCTCATAGTAATTCAGCGCATAGCCGGCCAGGTCGTCCAGCGTCCGCTCGGTCTGGGGCGTCGCGTCGGGCAGATAGCGGCTGATGTAGGCCCACAGCGCGTCCTTGTCGGTGGCGTTGGCGACCGAGGCCAGATTTAGCAGCAGGCTGAAAGGCACCGGCGAGGCGGCCTGGGGCGGGGCGCCCTGATGGACGTGCCAGACAGGGTTCTCGATGCGCTTGTCGATCTCCTGGCCCTGATAGGCGTCGATCTGGCCCAGATAATCGTCCACCGCGCGCGGGATGACGTCGAAGTGCAGCTTCTTGGCCGACTTGGGTGAGGCGTAGATGTAGAAGGCCAGGCTGTCGGGCGGGCCGTAGCGCAGCCAGTCCTCGATCGACAGGCCGTTGCCCAGCGACTTGGAGATCTTGCGACCCTCGCCGTCCAGGAACAGTTCGAAATTAAAGCCCTCGGGCGGCGTGCCGCCCAGCTCCCGGCAGATACGCGAGGAGACCTTGACCGATTCAATCAGGTCCTTGCCGGCCATCTCATAGTCGACGCCGAAGGCGGCCCAGCGCATGGCCCAGTCCGGCTTCCACTGCATCTTCACATGGCCGCCGGTCACGGGCGTTTCGACGCGCGTACCATCCTCGTCCTCAAAGATGATGGTTCCCTTTTCGACATTGCGCTCCAGGGTCGGGACCTGGAGCACGCGGCCGGTCGTCGGGCTGATCGGCAGGAAGGGCGAATAGGTCGCGCGCCGGTCCGGCCCCAGGGTCGGCAGCATGATGGCCTGGATGTCGTCGAATTTTTCCAGGGCTTTCAGAAGGGTCGGATCGAACTGGCCTGAGCGATAACAGTCGGTCGCCGACAGGAATTCATAGTCGAAACCGTACTGATCCAGAAAGGCGCGCAGGCGCGCATTGTTGGCCCGCCCGAAACTCTCGCCCGACCCGAACGGGTCACGCACATCGGTCAGCGGCTTGCCCAGATCCTCGGCCATCTGCTCGCGGTTGGGGACGTTCTCGGGGACTTTGCGAAAGCCGTCCATGTCGTCCGAAAAGCAGAACAGACGCGTCGGCCAGTGGTCGCCGGTCAGGGCGCGAAAGGCGTTCCTGACCATGGTGGTGCGCAGCACCTCATTGAAGGTGCCGATGTGCGGCAGGCCCGACGGGCCATAGCCGGTCTGGAAGATCACCTCGCGGGCCAGGCCGGGCAGGGTGGCGCGGGCCTCGTCGGTCTTGCCGGTGTGGATCAGAGTGGCGGCCAGGTCGCGCTCGGCGTCGGTGTCGAGGCGGCTTTTGAGCAGGCGCGCGAGCAGATTTCGGGCCTGTTCAAAGGGCCAGGCGCGGGCGTTCAGGGCCTCGGTCGACAGGCCGGCGAAGGGGGAGGGGGCGGACATAGGGCCGATTAGGGCCGATGGGGCGTGCGGGTCAATGTTGCGGCGGCTTTGGCGCGCGCGGGACTGCCGCTATAGGCCGGGGATGACCGCCTATCTCTATGGCCGCCCGCCGGCAGTGTTCGATCCACCGACCGATGCGATCCAGACCTCGCCCCTGATCCCCGGATCGGCGCGGCTGGAAGACGCGCAGCCGGGCTCGGCCGAAGCGGTGATGATGCTGGCTCCGCCGGGGGCGCTGGAGCGGCTCTATGCGCTGGCCCTGGCGCTTCGGGTGTTGGAGCCAGGCGGGCGGCTCGACGTCATGGCTCCCAAGGACAAGGGCGGGGCGCGGCTGGCCAAGGAACTTGCGGGCCTGGGCGTCGTCGGTGAGGCGACCTCCAAGGCGCACCACAAGCGCATCCAGGCCGTCCGGCCCGAGGGAGTGGAGGGGCTGGCTGCGGTGATCGGCGCAAACGGCCTGCGCTTTAGTCCGGATGCGCGTTTCCAGACCCAGCCTGGGATTTTCGCCTGGGACCGGATCGATGCAGGGACGGCCATGCTGATCGAGCGCCTGCCGCCGATGCAGGGCGCGGGCGCTGACCTGGGTTGCGGCTGGGGCGCCTTGGCCGGTCATGTGCTGGCGTCCAGCGGTGTGACCTCGCTCCGGTTGATCGACCTGGACCGGCGCGCCGTCGAGGCGGCGCGGGCCAATGTGCACGACCCGCGCGCACGCTTTGAATGGGCCGATCTGCGCGCCTTGCCGGCTGACGGGACGCTGGACTTCGTGGTCTCCAACCCGCCCTTCCATCTGGCTGGCGAGGAAAGCCGCAGCCTGGGGCAGGGCTTCGTGCGCAAGGCGGCGGCGATGCTGAGGCCCGGCGGCGTCGCCTGGATCGTGGCCAACCGGCATCTGCCCTATGAGGCCGAGCTGAGGACAGCCTTCAAGCGGGTGCGGGTCGTCGACGAGGGCGGCGGCTACAAGGTCTTCGAGGCGGTGAAATGAAGACGCCGACAATGCGACTGGACCGGCTCCTCGGCTCAATGGGTTATGGCTCGCGGCGCGATATCGCTCAGCTCGCCCGGCTGGGTGCGATCACCCTGGATGGTCACGACCTGACCGACGCCTCGGCCCGGATCGCGGTGACGCCGGACCTGCCCGAACGCATGACGGTTGACGGGGCGCCTGTCGATCCGCCGCCGGGCCTGCTGATCCTGCTGCACAAGCCGCTGGGCGTGACCTGTTCGCACAAGGAGGCCGGGCCGCTGGTCTATGACCTGTTGCCGACGCGCTGGCGGGCGCGCGATCCGGCGATCTCGACGGTGGGGCGACTGGACAAGGAGACCTCGGGCCTGCTGTTGCTGACCGACGACGGCGACCTGCTGCACCGGATCATTTCGCCCAAACGCCACGTCGCCAAGGTTTACCGGGCGACCCTGGCCCGGCCCCTGAACGGAACCGAAGGGGCGCTGTTCGCCTCTGGCCAGCTGATGCTGGAGGGCGACGACAAGCCGCTCAAACCCGCCGAGCTGGAAGTGCTCGCTCCCACGGAGGCCCGCCTGACCGTCACCGAAGGCCGCTACCACATGGTGCGCCGCATGTTCGCCGCCGCCGGCAACCACGTCGAGGCCCTGCACCGCGAACGCCTGGGGGGGCTGGATTTGCCGGCTGACCTGGGGCCTGGGCAATGGCGGCTGGCCGGGGCGGGCGATATCGAGGCGATCTTTGCGGAGGCGACGCCATGACCCGGACCAAGATCTGCGGCGTGAGCACGCGAGAGGCCTATGCGGCGGCGGCCGATGGCGGGGCAAGGTTCATCGGGCTGGTGTCATTTAGGCCGAGTCCGCGCCACCTGTCTGTGAACGACATGGAGGTCCTGCTGGCTGAAGCGGGGCGGTCAGCCGCGACGGTGGTTCTCACCGTCGATGCCGACGACGCCCATCTGGCTGAGATTGCTGAGCGGGTGCGTCCCGACTTCATCCAGTTGCACGGCGCCGAGACGCCCGAGCGCGCGGTCCAGGTCCGCACCCTGACCGGGGCCGGGATCATCAAGGCGCTGCCGGTGTCAGAGGCGTCCGATTTGGCCGACCTGACGGCCTGGGACGCCGTGGCGGATCACCTGCTGTTCGATGCCCGGCCGCCCAGGGGCGCGGACCGGCCCGGCGGGCTGGGCCATGCCTTCGACTGGTCGCTGCTGGCGGGCCTCACGCTGGCCAGACCCTGGTTCCTGGCCGGGGGTCTGACGCCGGGCACGGTGGCCGAGGCGATCCGGGCGACCGGCGCGCCTTTGGTGGATGTCTCGTCTGGCGTGGAGAGCGCCCCGGGTGTTAAGGAGCCCCGGCTGATCCGCGCCTTTCTGGATCAGGTCAGAGACGCCTCCCCGCGCCCGTGAGACCTGCTGTGACCCTTTCCAACGCCTATGCCTGGCCCGACGACCAGGGGCGCTTCGGCCCCTATGGCGGGCGGTTCGTGGCCGAGACCCTGATGCCGGCGATCCACGAGCTGGACGCCGCCTGGGCCGAGGCCAAGGCCGACCCGGCGTTCCAGGCCGAGCTGGACGGGTTTCTGGAACACTATGTCGGCCGCGCCAGCCCGCTCTATTTCGCCGAGCGCCTGACCGAACAGTTCGGCGGCGCGAAGGTCTGGCTCAAGCGCGAAGACCTGAATCACACCGGCGCGCACAAGATCAACAACTGCATGGGCCAGATTCTCTTGGCCCGGCGCATGGGCAAGACCCGCATCATTGCCGAGACCGGCGCGGGCCAGCACGGCGTGGCGACGGCGACAGTGGCGGCGCGCTTCGGCCTGCCCTGCGTGGTCTATATGGGCGCGGTCGACGTCGAGCGGCAGCAGCCGAACGTCTTTCGCATGAAACTGCTAGGGGCCGAGGTGTTCCCGGTGACGGCGGGTGCGGCGACCCTCAAGGACGCCATGAACGAGGCCATGCGCGACTGGGTCACCAATGTCGGGGACACCTATTACATTATCGGCACGGCGGCGGGCCCGGCCCCCTATCCGGCCATGGTGCGCGACTTCCAGTCGGTGATCGGGCGCGAGATCAAGGCCCAGTCCGAGCGCCAGATCGGCAAGCTGCCCGATGCGGTGGTCGCCTGTATCGGCGGCGGATCGAACGCCATCGGCGCCTTTCATCCCTTCATCGAAGACGAAGGCGTGCGCCTGATCGGGGTCGAGGCCGCCGGCTACGGCCTGGATACGCCCGACCACGCCGCCAGCCTCAAGGGCGGGCGCCCCGGCGTCCTGCACGGCAACCGCACCTATCTGCTCCAGGACGATGACGGCCAGATCATCGAGGGCCATTCGATCTCGGCGGGCCTCGACTATCCGGGCATCGGGCCCGAGCACGCCTGGCTGCATGACATCGGCCGGGCCGAATACCGCGCCGCCACCGATCAGGAGGCGCTGGACGCCTTTCAGATGTGCTCGCGGCTGGAAGGGATTATCCCGGCGCTGGAGCCGTCGCACGCCCTGGCCCGCGCCGGCGAGGTGGCGCGCGAGGTCGGCCCGGACGGCGATGTTGTCGTGCTGATGAGCGGCCGGGGCGACAAGGACATCTTCACTGTGGCCAAGCATCTGGGGGTGGAGTTGTGAGGGCGGTTGTCGTCTCCTCCCCGCTGCGCAGCAGGGGGGAGGGGGACCACGAAGTGGTGGAGGGGCCGGTCGCCTCGAGGCACCGGTGCGTCGGCGCGAATCCCCTCCGGCTCGCCGAAGCGAGCCACCTCCCCATCGCCCTCGCGATGGGAGAGGAGACAGGAGCATGACCACCGCCCGCATCGACGCCCGCTTTGCCGCCTTGAAGGCCGAGAGCCGGGCTGGCTTTGTCGCCTATGTCATGGCCGGCGATCCTTCGCGGGATCAGGCGCTGGAGATTCTGCGCGGCCTGCCCGGCGCCGGGGCCGACATCATCGAACTGGGCTTTCCCTTTTCGGACCCCATGGCCGAGGGTCCGCCGATCCAGAAGGCGGCGCAGCGGGGCCTCAAGGCTGGGTTGACGCTCAAGGGCACGCTGGCGCTGGCCAAAGATTTCCGCAGCGGCGATGCCGAAACCCCGCTGATCCTGATGGGCTATCTCAATCCGATCGAGACCCTGGGATATGAGGCCTTCGCCGCGCTGGCGGCTGAGTCGGGCGTTGACGGCCTGATCGTGGTGGATTGCCCGCCCGAAGAGGCCGGACCGCTGACCGACGCTCTGGACGCCCATCACATTGCCTTGATCCGGCTGGCCACCCCGACCACCGACGATCGGCGTCTCAAGGTTGTGGCCGAGCGCACAAGCGGCTTTGTCTATTACGTTTCCGTTGCCGGGGTGACCGGGGTGAAGGAAGCTGACGCCGCCTCGGTTGCTCCCGCTGTGGCCCGCGTTAAGGACGCTTGCGGCTTGCCTGTAGCAGTTGGCTTCGGCATCAAAACCCCTGAACGGGCCGCCCAGGTCGCGCGCGTCGCCGACGCAGTCGTGGTCGGATCGGCCCTGGTGGAAGAGATCGATCGGGCCTTGTCCGAGAACCGGCCAGCGGTCCGGGCCGTTCTGGACAAGGCGGGTGAGCTGGCTGGCGCGGTGCGCCGCGCCCGGCTCGCTTCGGAAGGTGAAGAGCGTTAGATCATGGCCATGGCCGGAAAACCCGACGATCCAACCGGACCGCAGCGTCCGCCCGCCGAGCGCCGCCAGCGCGGTGGCGGCTGGCTGGCGCGCATCGCGCCGGGGGTTCGCAAGATCGTCGGCCGTCGCGACACGCCCGAGAACCTTTGGGTCAAGGACCCTGATTCCGGCGAGATGATCTATCGCCCCGAGCTGGAGGCCGCCCTGTGGGTGACCCCGTCGGGCAAACATATGCGGATCAACGCCGAGCAGCGGTTGTCCGTCACGTTTGATGGCGGCCGATACGAAGCTCTGCCGACGCCTGATGCGCCAGAAGATCCGCTGAAATTCTCTGACGGTCGGCCCTACCGCGAACGTCTGGCCTCGGCCCGCAAGGCCCATGGCACCCGCGACGTCATGTCGATCGGCTATGGATTGGTTCAGGGTGTCGAGACGGTGGTGCTGGTCCAGAATTTCGCCTTCATGGGCGGGTCGCTGGGTATGGCGGCCGGCGAGGGCTTCATCGCCGCCGCTCGCGCCGCCATCGAGCGCGATTGTCCGATGGTCTGTTTCACCGCCGCCGGCGGCGCGCGGATGCAGGAAGGGGCGTTGTCGCTGATGCAGATGGCCCGCACCACCTTGGCCATCAATGAGATGAAACAGGTCGGCTTGCCCTATGTCGTGGTCCTGACCGATCCGACCACCGGCGGGGTGACGGCCTCCTACGCCATGCTCGGCGATGTGCACCTGGCCGAGCCGGGCGCCCTGATCTGTTTCGCCGGGCCACGCGTGATCGAACAGACGATCCGCGAGAAACTGCCGCCGGGCTTCCAGCGCGCCGAGTTCCTCCAGGAAAAGGGCATGGTCGACAAGGTCGTCGCCCGCGCCGACCTGCCAGTCGTGCTGGGCCAGATCCTGTCCATGCTGATGGACGGGCGCCGGGCGGCGGCCTAGAGCCCCGTCCGCGCGAGATGGACGCCATCTCTGCGCGCCTGGTGGCGCGCCATCCCCAGAAGATCGACTTGTCGCTGGACCGGATCCGGGCGCTTCTGGCCGCTGTCGGCAACCCGCAGGTTCGCTTGCCGCCGGTGGTCCATGTCGCCGGCACCAACGGCAAGGGCTCGACTGTGGCCTTCTTGCGCGCCATGGCCGAGGCAGAGGGGCTGTCGGTCCATGTCTATACCTCGCCGCATCTGGTCCGGTTCAATGAGCGCATCAGGCTGGCCGGACGGCTGATCGAGGATCAGGCCCTGGCCGATATCCTGGATCGGTTGGAAGCCGTGGACGGCGACATCACCGCCACTATTTTCGAGATGGCGACCGCCGCAGCCTTCGTCGCCATGGCCGAGACTCCAGCCGATCTGGCTTTGGTCGAGGTTGGTCTGGGCGGGGTTCTGGACGCGACCAATGTAATTACAACGCCGCGCCTGTCGGTGATCACACCGGTCGATCTGGACCATGCTGAATTCCTCGGAACCGCGCTAGCCGGCATCGCGCGTGAGAAGGCGGGGATCCTGAAATCGGGGCGCCCGGCCGTCATCGCCCGCCAGCCGGATGAGGCCTTCGCCGAGATCGAGGCTGAGGCCGAAAGGGTCGACGCACCGTTGCAGGTCATGGGCCGCGATTTCGACGCCTGGGCCGAGCGTGGGGGCCTGACCTTCCAGAATGAGGGCCGACTTCTGGACCTGCCGGCGCCGGCCCTGACTGGCCCGCATCAGATCGCCAACGCCGGCCTGGCGGTCGCCGCCGCGCTTGAGCTCGGATTGGCCGATGAATCCATCGTGCGCGGCTTGAAGACCGCGCGCTGGCCGGCACGGATGCAGCCTTTGACGGCCGGTCCTCTTGCCGCCCAGGCGCGCCGGGTCGGGGCCGAGCTGTGGCTGGACGGCGGGCACAATCCGCACGCCGCGCGCGCCGTGGCCGATGCGGTGATGCAGCTGGACCTGCGCAGTCCGCGCCCCCTGGCGCTGATCGTGGGGATGCTGGCCAACAAGGATGCGGCAGGCTTCTTTGAGGCCTTCCGCCTGACCGGCGCGCCGGTCTTCACCGTCGCCTTCGAGGGGGCCTGTCATGATCCGGCCGCGCTGGCCCGCGCCGCGCAGGAGGCTGGGCTGCGCGCCCAGCCGGCCCCCAGCGTCGAGGCGGCGCTGAGGGCGGCGCTCAGGGAAGGGGCCGGGCGCGTCTTGATCTGCGGTTCGCTCTATCTGGCCGGAGAGGTTCTGGCGGCGGACCCGGCGACCTGGCCGACCTAGTCGCCGGTCGGCGTATCGGTTTGTGAAGCCGCGTCAGTTGAAGCCACCTGAAGCGGACGGCGCTCCAGCAAGTGCAAATCGCCGCCGACGCGCAGCAAATCCAGGGCGCGCTGGAGCTGGTAGTCGCCGTCAGTGGGGAAGTCCTCCGGCGGCGCCTCCTCGGGCGAATGCGGGCCGCGGCGCTCCGATCCGACCGATGCGTCCAAGGCGTTGGTGTAGGCGGCCTCTGAATAGATGAAGGACGATCTGGCCACGATCTCGGCCTCGCGGCGGGTGCGCGCCACCTCCAGATCCGGCGCGATGCCGATGCGCTGGATCGACTGGCCAGACGGGGTGAAATAGCGCGCCGTGGTGATCGACAGCGCACCATCCTGGCCGTTTCGGAGCGGCATGACCGTCTGCACCGAGCCCTTGCCGAAGCTGGTCAGGCCCACCATCGTCGCGCGCTGGTGATCGCGAAGGGCGCCGGCCACGATCTCGGAGGCAGAGGCCGATCCGTAGTTGATAAGGACCGCAACGGGCAGGCCGTTGGTGAGATCCCCCGCCGTGGCGTTGTAGCGGTGAATGTCGGCAGGGCGCCGGCCGCGCTGGCTGACGATTTCGCCGCGTTCGAGGAAGGCGTCCGATACCGCCACCGCCGCATCGAGCAAGCCGCCTCCGTTGTTGCGCAGGTCGAGCACGATCCCGCGAAGATTGGGGTTGGCGCCGCGCAGCTCGGCGATCTCCTCGGCCAGCTCTCGACCGGTGTTCGTGTTGAAGGTCGAAATTCGGATGTAGCCGAACTCCCCTTCCATCCGCGATGTCACCGAAAAGGTGCGAATGACCTCCCGCACGATGGTGACGTCGCGCGGTTCCTGGCCATCGCGCAGGAAGGTGACCACCACCGGTTCGCCGGCCGGGCCGCGAAGCTGTTCGGAAACCTCAGCCACAGACAGCCCCGCTGCGGACTGGCCGTCAATGGAGGTGATCACGTCGCCGGCCTCGACGCCGGCGCGCAGGGCCGGCCCGCCATCCATCGGGGTGATGACGCGCACCAGGCCGTTCTCGGAGGTGATCTCCAGGCCAACCCCCGAATACGCTCCCTGGCTGCGCTCGTTCAGCCGCGCCAGATCCTCGACATTCAGGTAGTTGGAATGCGGATCGAGCGACTGGAGCATCCCGTCCAGGGCCGCTTCGATCAGCTCCTTGGGATCGGTCTCAACGACATAGGCGCGTTCGACCACGCTGACAACATCGCCGAATAGTTCGAGCATCCGGTAGGTCTCGGCTGCCTGGGCGCCCATGCGGGTCTGGCTCACCGCCGCCGCGCTCGCGCCGATAGCCAGAACGGAGACGCCGATCAACGCCAGTTTGCGCATTCGATTGCCTTTGAAATCCATGGGGAGGCTGTCTGTCGAGATAGAGGAACGACGCCGAGACGACAAATCTGTGGCGCCATACAATCAGGCCCCGGCGCGCGCGTCGAGCCAGGGCGCAGGATCGACAGGCCGATCATCCCGGCGCAGCTCGAAATAGAGCTCCGGCGCTTCGCCCTGGGGCAGGCGGCCCAGCGGCTCGCCGGCGGAAATCCGCGCGCCGATCTGAACCGAAGCCCGGCCAAGCCCCGCCAGCACCAGCCGCCAGCCGGGGCCGAGCCGAAGCACAACAACCTCGCTCCAGCCTTCCAGCGGCCCGGCGTACTCGACCACGCCATCGGCAGGCGCGCGCACCAGGCCCTGGTCGCTCCCCGAGAAGGTCAGGCCGTGAGCGCCGCCTCCGAATTCCGACACCAGGGGACCATCAACGGGCCTCAGCAGTCGCTCGCGGCCGCCAGGTAGCGGCGTGGCGCGGACCGCCTCGCGCTCGGCCGGCGTCAGCTCACGCAGCAGTCCCCCTAGATCGCGCACCCGCCGACCGGCGGCCAGGGCCTCGGCCTCGGCGGTGGCGGCGTCAGCCAAAAGCAGGGTTTCGAGCGCCCGCTTCTCGGCGATCAGCCGGTCAATGTCAGCCCGTCGGTCGGCCAGCGAACTTTCCGACGTCAACAGGTCGCCAGCGGCGATCACGGCCTGGCGACGCAGGCGCGACAGTGCGGCCTGGTCCGCGGCGAGGCGGCCCGCGCGCGCCTCAAGCACCGGCGTAACAGACCGCATCAGGATCTGAGCGCGGATGGCGTCATTGGCTCGCTCTGGCGACACCAGCAGCGCGGGCGGCGGATTTCGGCCGTAGAGCTGAAGCGCCGCCAGCAGACGGGTCTGGCGGCTGCGTTCGCGGCCCAGCCGCACCCGCAGCACGGTCTCGCGATCATTGATGTCGGCCAGCCGCGCCCGTTGCGCCGAGACCTGGGTTAGATCACCGGATTCCTCCTGTCCGAGCCGGCGCAGCTCCACCCTTAGACGTTCGATCTCCAGAGCGACGGCGTTGGCGTCGCTGCGCAGACGGCGGGCGCGCAAGGTTTCGTCCTGGTGCCGGGCCTGGGCGCGCGCCAAGTCGTCGTCCTGCCCCTGGCCGACGGCGGGGCTGGCGAGAAGGGCGGCGATCAGGCTGGCGACGAGGGCGCGTTTCATTCAGTCGCGATGATAGGGCGATCCGCCCAGAATCGTCACCGCCCGATAGATCTGTTCGGCCAGCATGGCGCGGGCCAGGGCGTGCGGCCAGGTCTGGGGCCCAAAGGCGAGGGATTCATGGGCCTGTTCGACGAAAGCAGGGTCCAGGCCGTCAGCCCCGCCAATGACGAAGACGAGCCGCCGTTCGCCGCGATCCCTGAGGTCGGCGACCCTCTGGGCCAACTGGCGCGACTTCAGCGGCTTGCCGCGCTCGTCGCAGGCGATGATCCAGGCCCCGTCGCCGATGGCGGCGCTCAGGGCCTCGGCCTCAGCCGGCTTGCCGGACTTTCTGGCTTCGACCTCGATCAGATCAACCGGCGTCAGGGCCAGGGCGCGACCGGAGGCGTCGGCCCGGCGCAGATAGTCCGCCACAAGTTCGGTTTCAGGCGAACGGGACAGCCGGCCGACAGCGGCGATGCTGACCCGCATGGAAGCCTAGCCCGCCGCGCCCGCGCGGTGACCCGAGGCATCGACCGCCCAGATCTTCTCGATGTTGTAGAAGGCCCGGACTTCGGGGCGAAACAGGTGGATAATCAGGTCGCCCGCGTCGATCAGCACCCAGTCGCAGTGCGGCAGACCCTCGACCCGCGCGCGGCCCTCGCCGGCCTCCTTGATGGCGCGCAGGACATGGTCGGCGATGGCGCCGACGTGACGATGGCTGCGACCCGAGGCGACGATCATGGTGTCGGCCATCGAGCTCTTGCCCTTCAGGTCGATCACGACGATGTCCTGAGCCTTGTCGTCTTCAAGTTTTCTGAGAACGATGTCATCCAGCGGACCGTTAGGCTGCCCATCCTCGGAACGGACGGGCGGGATCGGCTGGGTCTCCCGCGCGGCGTTCGAAACGGCGGGGGTTTGCGCATCTTGCGCGGAAGGGGCGGTCAGCGGAGGGCTCCAAAGCGGCGACTAACGCCTGACCCTAGCATGGACCGGGTCGGCGGTCATCCCTCGGGCTCAAGGGTCGATCGAATGACCTCCGGGATTGGGCGTCCCAAGAAGGACAGGCGCCACCTTACCGCCTCTCGGCGATTGTCGCGTCCGTCGGGTCGCTGAGCGGAAAGCAGACACATCCATTCCAGGCGATCCCCTTGCCCAGCATACGGGACGGTTCGCGGCCAGCGGGACTCGACCGCCTCCGCTCTCGATTGAATGATCGACCCATCAGGCGTCTCGAATTGAACGGTGTCGTTGGGCTCGCTTCCCAAAAGAGCTGCGGCCTGTTCCTGAGGGTCGCGGCCGTCTCAGGCGTAGATCTCGGCGCGCATATGAGCGTCTGGCGAGTCGGCTCGGGTGAAACGCGGTTCGTCGACAATGAGCGAGATAAGCAGGGCGACGGAGATCATGCTGGTTTGGTGGCCACGCGAATCGCGGTGGACGACTGAGGATTGAGGGGGGCGGTCAGATAGACCCAGGCCGGCGCCTCCATTGTGGCCAGAACCGGCGCCCGCGAGGCCGGGACGCGGCGGTCGGCGAAAAAGGTCGAGGTCGGGGCGAAGCGGCTGCCCAGGATCGAGCCGGGGCGCGCGACCACCGCCATCGGCATCAGCCTAGCGATGTCGGTCCAGCCCTTCCAGTGGTGAAAGCCCATGAGGTTGTCCGATCCCATGACCCAGACGAACTTGACCCGCGGATGCCGGCTCTTGAGCAGGCGCAAGGTGTCCACCGTCCACCACAGGCCAGCACGACGCTCGAGATCCGAAACAATCATATCCGGTCCAGCGGCCAGCGCCTGAGCCCAGGCCATCCGCTGCTCCAGAGGGGCGGTGTCGCGCGCCGCCTTCAGCGGGTTCTGCGGCGAAACCAGCCACACCACCCGATCCAGCCCCAACCGAATTCTGGCGGTCTCGGCGACATGTAGGTGCCCGGAGTGCGGCGGATTGAACGAGCCGCCAAACAGCCCCACGCGCATGCCTGCCGATAGGTTCAGCCCATCCCTTAGCGCACCATGTACGATCGCAGGTTTGAACGGCGCCGGGCCGGCCTGGAACATCGAAGAGACCTTATGCTCTCAAGCGCCCTATCACGGCGTCCAGCCTGTGTCGCCTTCGTCCTCTGCATCATCGTGGGCGAGTTCGCCCCGGCTCAGGCGCACCGCGCGCCAGGCGGCGCGCAGTAGTTGGCGCACCCCTTCTCCGGAGACGCCAGACACGCGCATGGGTTCGACGCCGGACGCCTCGGCGAGTTCCGCGGCCTTGGCGTCGCGCTCTTCGTCGGACAGGGCGTCGATCTTGTTCAGGGCCAGGATTTCGGCCTTGTCGGCAAGGCCCTCGCCATAGGCCGTCAACTCTTCGCGAATGGTCCGCCATGCGCCGACCACATCGTCCTGGGTCGCATCGACCAGATGAACCAGCACGCCTGAACGCTCGACATGACCAAGGAATCGCGTGCCCAGGCCCGCGCCCTCGCTGGCGCCCTCGATCAGGCCGGGGATGTCAGCGATGACGAACCGTTCGTTGGGGCTGAGATCGACCACGCCGAGGTTGGGGGCCAAGGTGGTGAATGGATAGTCGGCGATCTTGGGTCGGGCCGCCGAGGCCGCCGCCAGGAAGGTCGACTTGCCGGCGTTGGGCAGGCCGACCAGGCCGACGTCGGCGATCAGTTTCAGCCTCAGCCAGATCCACATTTCCTGGCCTTCCTGGCCGGGATTGGCGTGCTTGGGTGCGCGGTTGACCGGCCCCTTGAAGCGGTCGTTGCCCCAGCCGCCGTTGCCGCCCTCGGCCAGGCGTACGCGCTTGCCGGCGTAGTCCATGTCGGCGATCAGGGTTTCCTTGTCCTCGGCCAGAACCTGGGTGCCGACCGGCACTTTCAGGACTGCATCCTTGCCGCCGCCGCCATGCATGTTGCGACCGCGCCCGTGTTCGCCCGTTCCGGCCTTGAAATGCTGCTGGTAGCGATAGTCGATCAGGGTGTTCAGCCCCTCGACCGCCTCAACCCAGACATCACCGCCGCGCCCGCCGTCGCCGCCGTCGGGGCCGCCATATTCGATGTATTTCTCGCGCCGGAACGATACCGCGCCGCCGCCGCCGTTGCCGGAGCGGATATAGATCTTGGCCTGGTCGAGGAACTTCATGGGCGGCTTATGGCCCAACCGAGCCGTTCAGTCATCCATGCGGACGCGGCCCCGGCCCCTCTTGACGGTGGCGCGCACCGCCTTGCCGACCAGGCGACGCTCCTTTGAGGCCTTGGTCGGGCGGGTGGCTTTGCGCGGCTTTGGCCGTTCATGGGCGCGGTCGACCAGATCGTTCAGCCGTTCGATGGCGTCCTGGCGGTTTCGCTCCTGGGTGCGGAAGCGCTGGGCGGTGATGACGATCACGCCGTCCTTGGTCGCGCGTTGACCGGCCAGCCGGATCAGCCGGTCGCGGACATCGTCTTGGAAAAGCAACGATCCAGCCGCGTCGAAACGCAACTGGACCGCTGTTTCCACCTTGTTGACGTTCTGCCCGCCGGGGCCGCCCGCGCGGAAGAAGCGGAATTCGAGCGCTTCTTCAGGGACCGTCCGGCGGGAGGGCGTCACCGGCCCCGCTGCACCACGCGTCCGGCGACGTAGCAGGGCTCCACCTCGCAATTGACCAGCTGAATGCGGACGGTGAACCGCTCGTTGCGGCCGGGCGTCAGCGTGATCTGGGGGTGGTCGTCCAGCGCGATATCCTGGCCGATCTGCTGGCCACGCGAATCCATCACGAAGAGGTCGACGTCAGTGCAGTCCTGATCACAGGCCCCGAGGATCATGTAGGTCTGGCCGCCCTGCAGGGAGCCGAGATCCCACGTGTAGGAGTTGCCGGCCTGGAGGCCCGTAATCACGTCCCGCACGCCCGATGCGCCAAAGCCGGCCGCCAGGTTCTGCTGATAGTTGTCCAGATAGCCGTCAAGCTGGCCTGAGAAGCCTTCGATGACATCGCCGACTTCCTGCATGCCAGCGCCGCCCGATCCGCCGGACTGGCCGCCGCCTTGGCCGCCAGCCTGGCCGCCAGCCTGGCCGCGATCGCCGCCGGAGGATCCGCTGTCCTGACCGCCGCTGGATGATCCGCCGCCCGCCCCTTCATCGCTGGGCTTGGCGCCGCTGGCAGCCGACCCGGAGCCGCCGCCACCGCTGCTGTCGCCGCTATCGCCGCTATCGCCGCCGTTGTTGCTCGCCTGGCTGTCGCCGCCGCTGTTGTCGCCCTTTTCGTCGTTTCCGCCGCCCAATCCGCAGGCTCCCAGCGCCAGGGCGCTGAGAATGGCCACGCCGGCCACTATCGTGGTGTTCTTACGCATCGACCTCATCTCCCAATCAAATGGCTGAACCTTGTTCACTGGCCAAACTAGACAGGACTTTCGCCGACTGTCGATCCTCAATTCCGATAGGCCGGCGGCATCGCGGTGCGGACCTGATACCGATCCCGCAATTCGAGCGCCCGCGACTCCAGCGGCTGGCGTTCGCCGTTGATGAAGATCGCCGTTGGCTGGCTCAAGGGTTCCAGAGGATCGCCGGTCCAGACCACGACATCGGCGGCGACACCAGGGCGCAGCCCGCCGAACCGGTCTTCAAGGCCGAAGATACGAGCTGGATTGACGGTGATGGCGGCGATCGCCGCCTCATAGGGCAGGCCATGGGCGACGGCGTTGCCGGCGTTGTAGCGGGTCTCGCGCGCCCGGTGGACCGAGCCCTCGTTGCCCTTGATGGCGATGACGACGCCGGCGGCATGCAGCCGCGCGGCGTTCTCCATGGTCGCGCCGCGCACCTCAAAGGACTGCGGCAAATTCGACAGAGGATTGATCAGGACGGGAACTCCCGCAGCGGCGATCTCGTCGGCCACGCGCCAGCCTTCCTCGGCGCCGTCCAGGATGATGTCGAGCCCCTCCTCGCGGGCCAGCCGGAGCACGTTGCGGATGTCGGCGGCGCGGTGGACAGTGACGATCAGCGGCATCCGCCCCTGAGCCACCGGGATCAGCGCCTCGAGGTCGGCCCGCGACAGCATCAGGTCGCGCAGGCCGCCCCGATCGTAGGCCGAACGGTTGGCGGCGTAGAGCCGAACCTCGCGCAGCAACTCGCGGAACAGGGTGAACTCGGCTCCGCGGGCGCCGCCGGCGACGCCGGCGCCGGCATCGCCAAAGGGAGCGACCATGGCCACGCGCGCCTGAACCAGAATGTCGGTTCCTTCGGCCAGATGGATCGCCGCCGCCTGACCGGCGAATAGGCCCGGTGAATGCAGGCCGCCCTCGCCGACGCCGGCGGTGTCATCCTCATGGACGTGGCCGCCGCTCGATCCGGGGTGCTGGGGCACGACGATGGCGCGGGTGATCCCGCCCAGGCGGGCCACCGGCAGGGTGAAGCTGTCGGGATCCAGGCCCCAGGACAGGTCAAAGGCCGCGCTCAGTGAGTTGGACGACTGACGCAGATCGTTGGTGTCGCTGAGGGCGGACACCTCGACCCCGCCCAATCCCGAATCGACCGCCACGAAGCCGGGCGCGATAACCCCGCCCTGGGCGTCGATGACTTCGGCCCCCGCGGGCACGGCTATGCCGGCGCCGACGGCGGCTATACGGCCGGCGCGGATCACCACCGTGCCGCGCTCGATCTCGCCCGAACCGGTCAGGATGCGGCCGTTGGTGATGGCCACCGTCTGGGCCAGGGCCGCCGTTGCCGACAGAGCCAGAGCCGCCGCCGCGACCCCCAGAATCTTGATCGCACGCATCAGCGGCCTCCCTGTCCAGGCTGGCCCAATTCGAAGTCCGAGCGGGGTTGGTAGGCCGGGTCGAACCGGTCGTGGACCCGGGCCCCGTCGATGAAGACCTGATCGGCCCGGGCGTAGATCGAAAACGGATTGGAGCTCCAGATCACCACGTCGGCGCGTTTGCCAACTTCCAGACTGCCGGTCTGATCCTCGACGCCGATGGCGCGCGCCGCGTTCAGCGTGATCCAGGACAGGGCATCCTCTTCGGAGATGTTCAACCCCGCTCTCCGTCCTGCCGAAAGGGCCGCAGCCGCTTCCTGGTTAAGGCGCTGGGTCAGGGTGTCGTCGTCGGAGTGGATGACGGCGCAGGCCCCCGCCGCTTCGAGCAGGGCGGCGTTCTCCTCGATGCCGTCCAGGCTCTCCATCTTGAAGCCCCACCACCCGGCCCAGGTGGCCGAACAGATGCCCTCTGCCGCCAGAACGTCCGCAATCTTGTAGGCCTCGGAAGCGTGATGGAAGGTGGTGATGCGATAGCCGAACTCACGCGCCAGATCGATCATCAGCATCATCTCATCGGCGCGGTAGCAGTGGTTCTGCACCAGGATGTCACCTGACAGGACGCCGGCCAGGGTCTCAAGCCGCAGGTCGCGGGTCGGCGGATCGGGATCCTCGCCGGCCTCGATCTGACGGTCGTATTCGTCCCAGCGGCGGCGATAGTTCTGGGCCTCGATCCAGCCGGCGCGGAAACCCGCCATATTGCCCATGCCGGTGGCCGGGCTCTGGTTGCGGCCGCCATAAACCCGGCTGGGGTTCTCGCCGCAGGCCATCTTCAGGCCGTAGGGCGCCTCGGGGAACTTCATGCCCTGCATCGAGACGGACGGCACATTCCTCAGCGTCACCGAACGGCCGCCGAACAGATTGGCCGAGCCAGGCAGGATCTGGAGGGTCGTCACCCCGCCTTCGCGGGCGCGGTTGAAGCCGGGATCCTGGGGCCAGACCGAATGTTCGGACCAGACCTGACCGGTGTTGGGATTGGTCGCCTCATTGCCGTCTGAGGTCGCCTGGACCGACGGTGAAGGATAGACGCCCAGGTGGCTGTGGGCGTCGATGATGCCGGGCGTGACGAACCGGCCCGCCGCATCAATGCGGCGCACCCCTGCGGGGATCGGAGTGTCCGGGCCGCCGACAGCGGCGATCCGCCCAGCGACCAGAACGACTACGCCATTGTCGATCCGTTGGCCGGCGCCCGTCATCACCGTGGCGCCGATGATGGCGATGTCTTCGGCGGGCAGGGGCCGATAGGTCGACGGATAGGGGTCCTGGAGCCCCCGCAGGCCCGGCGGCAGATCGGCTCTCGCGGGTCCAGCCGCCGGTGATTCCGGCGGCTCCGATCCGCCGGTGGCTGCGCACCCGCCCAGGGCCAGCATGGCCGCGGTCGCGGCGATCATAAGGCTTCGCATTCGCCCCCCCCCTCCCAGAAAGCAGAGCGGCGAATAAAGCGGTCCCGGCCCTCCAGGCCAAGTGAAAACGGGGTTAGGCGATCAGCCGGCCCAGGGCCTCGACCTCATCCAGGCCGTCGATGGCCAGGGTCTTGATCCGCGCGCTCTGTCCCGCAACCAGCGCCAGCCGCGACTTTGGGAGGCCCAGGGCCTGCGCCAGGGTGACGATGACTGCGGCATTGGCCTCGCCGTCCGCCGGGGCGGCCCGGACGCGCATGCGGACCAAGGCGTGCCCCGTCGCGTCGGTCTCAACCGCATCGATCCGATTCGCCCCGCCGCGGGGCGTCACGCGCACCCGGATCCGGCAGCCCGCCATCTAGAAGCCGAGCAGGACCGGTGCGGCCATGTTGTTGAACAGCATCCGCACGAACTGCAGCAACAGCAGCACCACCAGCGGGCTGATATCGACGCCGCCCATCGGCGGAATGATGCGCCGGAACGGTTCCATCAGCGGCCGGGTGACCGCATCCAGGAACGACAGGACCGAATAGACCAGCCGGTTGCGCGGATTGATCACGTCGAATGCGACCAGCCAGCTCAGAATCGCCGAGATGAAGATGAACAGAATCATCAGCCCGATGATCGAGTTGACCAGCCAGATGATCGCTTCGCCCATGGCGTTTCCTTTCGGTCGGCGCGCGGGCCGGCGGCCCGCGCGGACGCCGCTTCTAGCGGCTCAATGAATGAAGGCAAAGGCCGCGCTTGACTTCACCGCCTCGTGGCAGCATTAGCCCCGCTCCGAATGGGGCCGTAGCTCAGTTGGTAGAGCGCGTCGTTCGCAATGACGAGGTCAGGGGTTCGACTCCCCTCGGCTCCACCATTCCCATCAAAGCACCTCTCGAACGCGATCTTGCGGCCGGGCCAGGACGACGCCTTTGGGCGTGGCCACGATGGGGCGTTCGACCAGGATCGGGTGTTCGATCATCGCTTTCAGCAGGGCGCCTTCGGAGACGTCGGGATCGCGCAGGCCCAGCTCGGCGGCCAGCGGTTCCTTGGCCCGCAGGAAGGCGGCGACGGGAACCCCGGCGCGCTGGGCCAGGCCCTTGAGGGCCTCGGCGGTCCAGCCAGTGTCCTTGTAGAGCACGATTTCAGGCTCGATCCCGGCCTCCCGAATGATCTCCAGCGTCTTGCGTGAGGTGGAGCATTGCGGATTGTGGAAGATGGTGACGTCGTTCACGGCGGAGCTCCTTGCTGGCCCTGGGGGAGCGTCTGATCTGTTGATCGGAGGCCGACGCCGCAAGCGCAGGTGGTCAACAATCTTCGTCGAAGCGCGCTTCAATCAGTGCGACGATGGCCTCCAACGCCGCTGGCGCATCTTCGCCCTCGGCCTGGATTTCGACCTGCGAGCCGATGCCTGCGCCGAGCATGAGCAACCCCATGATCGAGCGGGCGTCGACCGTCTGCCCGTCCTTGATCAATCGAATTTCCGCCTCGAAATTGCCGGCGGCCTTGACCAGCTTGGCCGAGGCGCGCGCGTGCAGGCCCCGTGTGTTGCAGATCTGGACGGTGCGCGAGACGGAGCTCACTTCTCTCCCGCCAGGACGTAGGATGCTACCGAAATGTACTTGCGGCCGGCGTCCTGGGCATGGGCGACGCAGGCCTCCAGGCTTTCGCGCTTGCGCAGGCCGTCCAGCTTGATCAGCATGGGAAGGTTCAAACCGGCGATCACTTCCGCACCCGTCTGTTCCATAACCGAAATCGCCAAATTCGACGGCGTGCCCCCGAACATGTCCGTCAGGATGATGACGCCATCTCCATCCTGCACGTGCTGGACGGCGCGAAGGATGTCGTGACGGCGCTGCTCCATGTCATCATCGGCGCCGATGCAGATAGCTTCGATGCCGCGTTGGGAGCCGACGACGTGCTCCATCGCCGAAAGGAACTCCGTCGCCAGCCCGCCGTGGGTGACGATGACCAGACCGATCATGACCTAAAGCAATCCCTCATGGCCCCGGAGGAGGCTCGCTGCGCTCCAGCCGAAAGGACGCTGCATAAAGGAAGCCGCTCAGGGTTCCAACCGCGACAGCACGTCGCGGCCCGTGAGCGCCCACTTCAATTTGGCCGGCGCTGACGATTCGAGCGCCGACAAGGCCAGAAGAGGCAACGCTACGCCCAGGATCGTGTCATGCCTCGGGTCGGGCAGGCGCTCTGGGGTCTGGCCGCAATCGGCGATCAAGGAGACCCGGGCCAGGCCGAGGCAGGGCGTCGCCATCAAACCCAGTCCGCGTACCTCGATGGCGCCCTCCAGGCGCTGCGCCGGTGCGGCGTAGAGGTGTCCGCCCGAGCACCACACCTGGACCTGATCATCGCCGATCAGCCGCCATCCGCCATGTCCCAGCAGCCGCAGCGCAAGGTCGCTCTTGCCAGAGCCGGAAGGACCGCGAAGCAGGACGGCTCGCCAGCCGGACGCCGTCATTGCGGCGATTGCAGTGGCGTGCAGGCTCATGTCGCGGCCGGGAAGCGGATGATGAATCGCGCGCCGACGACGTCCCCGCCTGGGTAACGGCGGTTCTCGGCTGTGATCACCCCGTTGTGGGCCTCGACGATCTGCCGGGTGATCGACAGGCCCAGTCCTGAGTTCGATCCAAAGGCGGCGCCTTTGGGCCGTGAGGTGTAGAAGCGCCGAAACACGGTTTCCAGGTTTTCCTCAGGAATGCCCGGACCGTCATCCTCGACCATCACCACGACCGACGGATCGCCTCCCTGGATCTCGCGGGCGAGCGTGACGCGGACCTGGCCGTCCTTCGGGCTGAATGACCTGGCGTTGTCGATCAGATTGCGGAAGACCTGTCCGAAGGGCCCTTCGCGGCCAACGACGGCAAAACTGTCGTCGGCGCCGACCGTCAGGGTGACCTTCGCGCCGCGGTCGTCGTCATAGATGCTGACCACATCCGCCAAAAGTCGCTCCATCGGCACTGCGCGTGGGGCGTCGCGAGCCAGTTCGGCGTCGAGCCGCGACGCATTGGAGATGTCTGTGATGAGGCGGTCCGCCCTCCACACGTCGCGCTCCAGCACGTCCAGCAGGCGTTTGCGGTCATGATCTGTCTTGACCAGCCCAAGGGTCTCCACCGCAGAGCGGATCGAGGTCAGAGGGTTCTTGATCTCATGTGAAACATCGGCGGCGAAACGCTCGATAGCCACCATCCGGTCATTGAGCGCGGCGGTCATGGTCTCAAGCGCCCGGGCCAGGTCGCCAATCTCGTCCTTGCGGCCTTCGAGGTCCGGCAGTGAGATCGCGCGAGCGCGTTGCAGCCGCACCCGGTCCGCAGCCCGCGCCAGCCGCAGGAGCGGCCGTACGACCCAGAAATAGAGCAGGCCGGCGGTCAACAGCGAAACAGCGAAGGCCGCCAGGGCGAAAGGGATCAGAGCGCGCCGCTGCGCCGCGACGACTTCGGAGAAATCGTCGGCCTCCAAGGTCAGCACACCGACGACGGTGGCGACATGACGGATCGGCACCGAGACCGAAACGACCTGGGCGCCGACTTCATTGTAGCGAACGCCGGCCTGCGGCGCGCCAGTCAGGGCCGCCTCGACTTCGGCGGCCAGGGCGTTGCGGGCGCGAGTCAGGCGCGTCTCTTCCTGTTCGGGATCCGGTTCGGGCGGCGGTGGCGCCTCGGCAGACCGGGCCGGAGGGAGCTCCTCGATCTGAACGGCGTCGGTCACCAGGTAGGAGTCCGCGATCAGGAAGCCGTCGATATCATATAGCCGGGCGCGCTGACCGGCGGGGATCAGATCAGCACGCAGGAACTGGGCTGATGCGATCGGATCGATGGCCGGAAAGGGTTCGCCCTGGGTCGCGCCAAACTCGTACAGCACCGTGGCGACGAGCTGGGCCTGGGCGTTCAGGTACTGAATTCGGGCGTCGACCAAGCCTCGGCGCCACTCGTTCAGCCCAAACATGCCGATCAGCAAGACGGCCAGGGTGATCAGATTAAGCGCCACAATCAGCCGGGCCAGGCCGGATCTGAGCAGGGACTTTATCCGCCGGGGAGGGCCTCGACCCGAGAGGTCGCCGCTATCACTCACGGTAGCGGTAGCCCACTCCGTAGAGGGTTTCGATGGCGTCGAACTCGGGGTCGACGACGCGGAATTTCTTGCGCATCCGCTTGATATGGCTGTCGATGGTCCGGTCATCGACATAGACCTGATCGTCGTAGGCGGCGTCCATCAGGCTGTCGCGGCTCTTCACGAAGCCGGGCCGCTGAGCGAGCGCCTGGAGCAAAAGGAACTCGGTCACGGTCAAGCGCACGAGCTGGCCTTCCCAGGTGCTCTCGTGACGAGCCGGGTCCATCGCCAGCTTGCCCCGCTTGAGCGCCTTTGAGGGCGACTCCGCATCGACGGCTTCGCTCTTATCAATGCCCGCACGGCGCAGAATCGCCTTGATGCGCTCAAGCAGCAGGCGCTGGCTGAACGGCTTGGTCATATAGTCGTCGGCGCCCAGGTTGAAGCCGAGGATCTCGTCGATCTCCTCGTCCTTGGACGTCAGCATGATGATCGGCAGGTTCGAGGTCTGGCGGATACGGCGCAGCACCTCCATGCCGTCCATACGCGGCATCTTGACGTCGAGAATGGCCAGGTCCGGCGGCTGGTCTTCAAGCGCCTCAAGTCCCGCAGCGCCGTCGTGATAGGCGCGCACGGTGTGGCCGTGGCTTTCGAGCGCCAGCTTGACCGATTCGACGATGTTCTCGTCGTCGTCGACGAGGGTGATCACTGCCATGGCCTGAATAGCTCTCCGATTTGCGTTCGGCGACGGTTCGCCAGCGCGCGCGACAAGATTAGGGCTGGACTGCGTTCAGGCCAAGGCGCGACCTGTCGGGTCAGAAATGATCAGCAGCCCGAAGCCTGCCAAGGGCTCCCACTCGGTGACCGGCTTGTCTATGCTGCGCCTCAGAACAGGGGTGTTGAAGATGATCGATCCGGCCGATCCCTACGCGGCGCTCAGTCGCATTTTCGAGGGGCGCAGCGCGCTGTTGCTCGAGGATGACGCCGCCCTGGCCGATCACGTCAGCGGCAAGCTCCAGCGTGCGGGATTCAGCGCGATTGATCGGGCCGTCACCGGCGAGGAGGCGTTGTCTCTGGCGGCCGCACGACCCTATGACGTGCTCATCCTGGATCGAATCACCCCGGGCATGGATGGTCTTTCGACCCTGACCGCCATCCGCGAAGGCTCTGGTCCTAGCCGCGAGGCGCCGGCCCTGTTTCTGACGGCGCTGGGGGGCGAGCGCCAGAAGGTCGAGGGCCTGATGGCCGGCGCCGATGACTATGTCGCCAAGCCGGTGGGCGATGAGGAGTTGCTTGCCCGGGTAGCGGCCCAACTTCGGCGCGCCCGGATCACGTTCGGCGAACCGCCTAAGGGCGACCTGATCAATGGGCCGTTTCAGCTCTCTCCTGGTGCCCGGACCCTGACCTACCATCCGCAGGGCGCCTCCGCGCGGGTGCTGGACCTGTCTCCTCTGGAGTTCGCCATTGTCGCCGAGCTTATGGGCGCGCGCGGCCAGCCGGTCACGAAATCCATGCTGTGGGACCGATGCTGGGTCGAATGGAAATTCCTGCCCGACAACTACGTCAACATCATTGACGCGCGGATATCGGCCTTGCGCCGGCGGCTCAAGGAACAGTGTGCTGAACTGTCCGACAGCCTGCACCCGTTGATTGTCTCGGCGCGCAGCCAGAGCCTCGTCTTCCGCGTCCTGGACGGCCAGGCGTGAGGCTGCCGCCGGTCAGTGCGGCCTGGCTGGCGGCGATGGTGACGGTGCTGGCGGCGGTTGCGCTGACGGCGTCTCTGGCGGTCACCCACAATGCGGTGCGCTCCGAGCAGAGGCAGCGCGCCGCGCTCGCCGCGCTCAGCGATTTCAACGCCCTGCTGTCCAAGATGGACGCTCTGGGCGGCGGCGCCACAGCCATGCAGGAGGAGGCCGTCGTCAACTGGCTGAACGTCTTTCAGGGTCGGCCGGGGCTGGAATCGACGATAGCGGACGCCTGTTCGGGGCGAATTCTCAATCTGGGCGTCCGCTGGCTCGAGGCTCCCGGGCAACGAACCGCCGGGTTTCGCCCCCTGGCCGAGGCGCGGGCGCGCCCGCTCGAACGAATTGGACCCAACGTCTTCATCCTGTCCCTGCCTGCCGGCACCTTGTGCCCTGGACGGGCGGTCGAAGTCGTGGCGGTGAGGGATTCGGTTGGCCCGATGCGCGTGGTGATCGGACGCGTCGTTGAGCGCACAGGACGCGCCTGGGGCGTGGCCGCCGCCTCGGTCGCCGCCATGGGTGTCCTGCTGCTGGGCTTTGGCTTGGCCTCGGCGGGTTGGTCGCGGGCGCGCATGGTTTCGGGCGTTAGCCGGATCAACGCCAATCTCGAACAGGCTGGCCGTGGCGACTTCACCGATCCCGTCCCGTTGGAGGAGGTGACCGGCGACCTTCGAGATCTGACCCGGCAGGTCAATGTCACCCTGGGCCGGTTGCAGGAGTTGCTGGTTTGGCTGCGCGATACGTCTGACCAGGTGGCGCACGATTTCCGCACGCCGCTGGCGCGGGCGCGGGCGCGGCTGGACCGTTTTGGCGAGACCGGAGATCCGGCTCTGGTTGACGAGGCGCGTGGCGACCTCCGCTACCTAACCCAGGCGATGAACGAATCGCTGGCGCTCCGGGATGGAGAGACGTGGGCTTTCGAGAGCGTGCGTCTGGACCAGGTCTGCGATGCGGCTGTCGAGCTGTATGAACCGATCGCCGACGAACGGGACATTCGCTTTGAAACCGAATTGACCCAGGCCGAGACGCTCGGCGTGGCCAGCCTCTTGCAACGGGCGGTGGCGAATCTGGTGGACAATGCGGTGAAGTACTCTCCCGATGGCGGCGTTGTCCGCATTAAGACCTGTACCGAAGGCGACACGGCGATTGTCGTCGTCGCCGACCAAGGGCCCGGTATGGCCGCAACCGAGGCCGAGACGCCGACGGATGTTGAGAGCCACCGTATGGGCTTGGCCTTTGTGCGCGCAATCGTTCGCCGCCACGGCGGCGCGCTGGATATTCAATCCGGGCCTGAAGGCTCGACAATGACCATGAGGGTATGAGGATGAAACGTCGTCTGCTTTGCGCGACGGCTTTGGCGGCGGGACTGGTCGCTCCAGCATTGGTCCAGGCGCAGCCGGCCTATCCGATCCCGTTCGACGCCGAACGCGGGGTGTTCAGCTTCGCGGCCCAGATCGAGCGGTCGTTGCCGGCCGTCGTGCGGGTCACGACGCTTAACCGGGCTTCGAACGCTGGCGCCGTTCCGCGGGAGATCGCCGGCGGGTCCGGAGTTATCATCAACGCCGCCGACGGCATCATCATCACCAACCAGCACGTCGTCGAGGGCGGCAACACCTTCCGGGTCGATCTGATCGATGGTCGCTCCTTCGACGCCGAGTTGCTCGGCGCGGACGACGCAACCGACATCGCCGTACTGAGGGTTCCTGCTTCGGGACTGTCCCAGGTCGATATTGTCGATTCCGACACCCTGCGGACCGGTGATCTGGTGTTCGCAGTCGGTCATCCGCTCGGCCTGGACCAGACCCTGACCATGGGTGTCATTTCCGGCCTGGGACGGACGGGCATTGGTGACGCCATCGAGGACTATATCCAGACCGATGCTGCGGTGAACTCGGGCAATTCCGGCGGCCCGCTGCTTGACAGCGCGGGTCGGCTGATCGGGATCAATACGGCCATCCTGTCGGGCAGCACGAACGGCGGCAACGATGGGCTGGCGTTCGCCGTGCCGAGCCGCATCCTGCTGACGGTCGCCGATCAGCTGCGGGAGACAGGGCAGGTTCGACGAGGCCGCATCGGCGTCACCTTGGGATCGCTCACGGCGGAACGGGCGCGTCTTCTGGGCACACCGATTATCCGCGGCGCGGTCATTGAGGACGTGCTGCCGGGTTCGCCGGCAGATCAGGCGGGGCTGAGGCGCAACGATGTCGTCATCCGCATCGACGGGCGCATCGTGGAGGGATCTGGTGCGGTGACCTCGACAGTCGGCCTCGCCGCGCCGGGCTCCAGCCTCGCTCTGGTCTATCTGAGGGCTGGTCAGGAAATGCGCGCGACCGTTCTCGTGGAGGAACAGGCTCAGGTGCCGGTTCTGGTCGCCGCGTCAGGCGATTCGGGGCAGGCCTTCGGCGCCGGGTTTCGCGATCTGCGGTCGTCGGATCGTGCCGCGGAAGGCGTCGCCGGCGGCGCCTTGATCACTTCGGTCGAGCCAGGCTCGATCGCGGCGTCCTCGGGCCTTGTCGCTGGGGATGTGGTGTTGAGAGCCAACACTACCGACATCGCCTCGGCTGATGATCTCGCCAAGGAGTTCCGTGACAATCCCGACGGCGTTCAGCTGGAGGTGGCGCGTGGGGCTGAACGACTGCCGATCAGCCTGCGGCCTGTCTGAGCCTCAGACGCAAAACGCCCGGGCGACCTTGGGAGGGGAGGGGTCGGTCGCCCGGGCGTCTCGCTTGGAGGAAGCGTCGGCCGGCCGGAGCCAGGAAACCCAGGGGGCTGGGGGGGCTGTTCAGGATCCGGATCTCTAGGCGAACCGGCCAGCCGACAGGAGTTGTTTCCTCCCGTCCGGTGGCCGCCAAAGGACCGAATTGAGACTTATTGGCGGCCTTTCTCTTAACGTTGTGCAATAGGGGATAGCGGCGAATTTCAACGGATCTCTTTCCCAATCAATGCTCTTGGGTCTAGGCTCCATATCAATGAGCCTGGATGCGCCGTCAGATAGTCGCTCAAGCGGACCGGTTTTTTTTCACCGGCTCGAGCTGGACGCCATTCTCAGGCTGTATGGTCGCATGGTCGCCGCCGGCGAATGGCGCGACTATTCTGTCGGCGGTTCGGGCGATAGCGCGGCCTTCGCTGTCTTCAAACGCTCGGGGGACGCGCCGCTCTACACTATCGAGAAACGCCCCGAGCTCCAGCGCCGTCAGGGCCAGTGGGCGGTTCTGGGCCAGGGCGGTTTGATCCTCAAGCGCGGCCACGAGCTGGATCAGGTCTTGCGGTTCTTCGATCGCCGCCGCTTTTCCGTGATTGAATAGAAAAAAGGCCCCGGACTGCTCCGAGGCCTTTCTCGTTGGCGAAGCCTGGGGGCTCCTACTGGCGACCGCCGAAGATGCGCAGCAGGAACAGGAACAGGTTCACGAAGTTGATGAACAGGCTCAGCGCGCCGTAGCTGGTGGCCACGCTCATCGCCGCCTGGTCGCCGCCCAACTGATAGTAGGTCAGTTTGAGCCGCTGGGTGTCGAAGGCGATCAGCCCCGAGAAAATCAGCACGCCCGCATAGGTGATGATCCAGTAGAGCATCGACGACTGCAGGAACATGTTGACCACCGAGGCGATGATCAGGCCGATCACCGCCATGATCAGGAAGGTGCCGATGGCGCTGAGATCCCGCTTGGTGGTGTAGCCGAACAGGCTGAGGCCGGCGAAGGCCGCCGCCGTTACGAAGAAGGTCGTGGCTACGCTGGCCCCCGAATAGACCAGGAAGATCCAGCCCAGCGAGGCGCCCATGGTCGCCACCACCGCCCAATAGAGCAGATTGGTCATGACCGGATTGGGCCGCTTCATCAGGAACATCGAGCCGAAGATCAGCACCAGAGGCGCGAACTGGACGACCCAGCCCAGGGGCGACATTCCCAAAGTTCCGTCCGGACCTGTCGTGTAGAACAGCTGCTGGACCGCCGGCACATTGCCGACCACCCAGGCCAGGCCGCCGGCCACGACCAGTCCCAGCGCCAGCTTGTTGTAAACGCCCAGCATGAAACTGCGCAGGCCGGCGTCCGTCGCCATGTCGGCGCGGCCCTGAACGGCCGTGTCTTGTCTGTAGTCGCTCATGGCGAACCCTGTCTCCGTTAGGCGCCCCCGAAACGGGCGCGTCGCGCCTAAATATCGGGGTCGCCAGCCCCCGGTGCAAGGAAAACCGGATCAGAGCGGATCAAACCTCTGCTAGATGAAGGACATGATCCGCCTGTTCGCCGCCATCGAGGTGCCCGAGCCGATCGGGCGCGACCTGGCCCGGCTCCAGACCGGCCTGCCGCGCGCGCGCTGGCGGGCGCTGGGGGCGCTGCACATCACGCTGCGGTTCTTTGGCGAGATCGACGAGCGCCGCGCCGATGATCTGGACGCCGAACTGGCGCGGATCTCCAGCCCGGCCTTCGATGTCGTCATCAAGGGCGTGGGCGAGTTTGGCGAGGGCCATATGTCCGACGCCGTCTGGGCCGGGATCGAGGCCAATGAGCGGCTGAATGTTCTGGCCGGACGCTGCGAGGCGGCGGCGCGCCGGGCCGGGCTGACACCCTCGACTCGCGCCTATCGACCCCACGTCACCCTGGCCTATCTTCGCGGTTCGCCGACGGACCGGGTGGCCGGCTGGATCCGCACCCACAATCTCAAGTCCTTTGAGCCTTTCCGGGTGAACCGCTTTGGCCTGTATTCCAGCCGTCTCGGACACGGCGGCTCGACCTATAGGCTGGAACGCGAGTACCTGATCGGATGATGGTCGAGCCCCGTTCTGTCCTGTTCGTTCCGGCGACCAACGCCCGCGCCCTGGCCAAGGCCGCGTCGCTGGACTGCGACGCCGTGGTCATCGACCTGGAGGACGCGGTCGGACCGGCCGACAAGGATGTGGCCCGCGCTGCGATGCGGGAGGCGCTGCCGGCCTTCGACGGCCGGGCGGCGGTGCGGATCAACAGTCGCGACACGCCCTGGGGCGAACAGGACCTTGGCGCCGTGGCGGCATTGGACGCCCTGGCCGTGGTCCTGCCCAAGACCGGATCGTCGGACGACGTCCGCTGGGCGCTCGGCGCCGGGCGACCGGTCTGGGCCATGATTGAGACCCTGGCCGGCGTCCTGAGCCTGGCGTCAATTGCGGCCGAGCGGGGCGTCGGCGCGCTGATCCTGGGCCAGAATGACCTGGCCGCCGAGATGAACGCCCGTCCTGGCGCGGACCGGACGCCGTTGCACCTTGCCATGAGCCTGATTGTCACCACCGCGCGCGACAACGGTCAGTTGGCGCTGGACGGCGTCTTCAACGCCTTTCAGGATGCAGATGGTTTTGCTGCCGAATGCGAGCAGGGCCGCGCCTTTGGCTTTCACGGCAAAACCCTGATCCATCCGTCACAGATCGAACCGGCCAACGCCACTTTCGGACCGACGCCGGACGAGATTGCCTGGGCCCGCGCGGTCACAGCGGCCTACGCTGCGCCCGGCGCCGGGGATGCGGGCGTGCTGAGCGTTGAAGGCCGCATGGTTGAGCGCCTGCACCTGAATCAGGCGAAGCGCATCCTCGCGCGGGCTTAGAGGCCGATCGACATTCAAGTCGGCTCGGTCATTCCTGGGCTTGTCCCGGGAAGCCGCTGACCGCAGGGGGCCGGCATTGCGCTTCAATCGGAACAATCGGGAGCAATGGATGGCCGGGACGAGTCCCGGCCATGACGGACGGCGGCGGCTCCCGCGTCGATGTCGACAGGGGGGCCTAGCCTTCGCGTGGCTGTCCGTCTTCGCCAACCGAATGGATCCACTCGGTCGAGGCGGCGCAGCCGTTCAGGATTTCGCCGGAGATCTCCACCCGCGCCGTCAGCGGGTAGGTGCGGTCGCTCATGCCGTCCGAACACTCGGTTTCGGTCAGGGTCACGACCAGCGGATTGCCGGCGTCTGTGGTGGTCGTCCAGGTCGCCACCGTGCCTGTGATCGCCGGTTCGGGCCGGGGTGCGCGTTGTTCGGGCCGGTCGAGGCCGGAATAGACCAACTCGGAGCCCTCGAAGGAGACGCTCCAGAACGGTTCGGTGCCCAGGGTGCTGATGTTATCGCTCAGGTCGACGCTGCCCAGGCGCCTTCCGGGCGCGGGCGTGTCGGTCCCAGCGACAGCGCCGGATTCAGGCGAGGCGGCGTTGGGCGGGCCGGCCTCAACGGTCGCCTGGGGTTCACACGCGGTGATCGTAAGGGCTGACAGGGCGGCTAGGGCCAGTGGCAGGCGCATGGAAATCTCCGTATTGAACCGCCACTGCGCGCTCAGATGGCTGTCGCGTCAAGGCGAGTCGGGTATCGTCAGCCTATGAACGCGGACAAGAGACCCACGGTTCTGGAGTTTTTCGCGGGTGCGGGCTTGGCCCGGCTGGGCCTGGACGGCTGGCGCACCGTCTTCGCCAACGATATCGACCCGATCAAGGCGATGGCCTACCAGGCGAACTTCGATGACGAAGGTTTTCGTCTCGATGACATCTGGAGTCTGTCCTCGGGCGATCTGCCGGGCGGGCGCGCGGACCTCGCCTGGGCCTCGTCGCCCTGCCAGGATCTCAGCTTGGCTGGCTCGCGGCGCGGTCTGTCGGCCCGACGTTCAGGCGCCTTCTGGGGGTTCTGGCGGCTGATAGAGGCGCTCGGTGCGCAGGGCCGCGCCCCTCGGCTGATCGTGATCGAGAACGTCACCGGCTTGCTGACCAGCAACGGTGGCGAGGATTTTCGGACGCTGGCTGATCTTCTGGCCGATCACGGCTGGCGGTTCGGCGCGCTGGAGATGGATGCGGCGCTGTGGCTGCCCCAGTCGCGGCCGCGTCTGTTCATTGTGGCGACCCGCGATGCCGCACCCGGTGCTGGTGGTCCTGTCGCACCGTTTCATTCGCGCGGCGTGATCGCAGCCCATGCGAGCCTTTCGGACCGCGCCCGCGCCGCCTGGCGTTGGTGGGATGTGCCAGCGCCGCCAATGCGCACCGCCGACCTGGCCTCCATCCTGGACCCGGATGATACGGCGGACTGGCTAGAGCCCACACGCACCCAGGCGCTGTTGAGCCAGTTGGGGCCGCTGCATCGTCATCGGCTCGCCGTCGCCTCGGCGGGCGGTGAGCGGCGTGTCGGCGCCGCCTTTCGCCGCGTCCGGCTTGAGCATGGCGTCAAGGTCCAGAGGGTCGAAGTCCGGTTCGACGGCCTGGCCGGCTGCCTGAGAACACCCGCTGGCGGATCGTCGCGTCAGTATCTGGTCGTGGCCGAAGCCGGCCACGTCCGGGCGCGTTTCCTGACCCCGCGCGAAGCCATGCGGCTAATGGGGGCGGGCGACGACTATCGGCTGCCGGACTCGGTGACGGCGGGACTCAAGCTGGCTGGCGACGGGGTTGCGGTCCCCGTTGTGCGGGCGCTGTCGGAAGGCCTGCTGAAGCCCCTGCTGGCGGGCCGCCAGGCCTGCGCCGCCTAGCCCTGCGCTGGGCGAAGGTCGCCGGCCTGGGCGGTCATCATCGGCTGTTCACCGGAGCGCTGTTGTTCGATCAGGGCGTCGATACGGGCGCGCTGGGCCTGGAAGGCGGCCAGGTCGCGGCCTTCAAGGATGACGCCGCGCGGCATTTCGACCCCGCGCGGATTGATCCGCTGACCATTGCGCCAGATTTCATAGTGCAGGTGCGGGCCGGTCGAGGCGCCGGTGGACCCGACATAGGCGATCACCTGTCCCTGGCTGACCCGCTGGCCGGCGCGCAGGCCCGGGGCATAGCGCGACAGGTGCGCATAGCCGCTTTCCAGCCCGTTCGAGTGGCGAATGCGCACCCAGTTGCCGTAGCCGCCCCATCGGCGGGCCTCGATGACCACGCCGTCCGCAGCGGCGACGACGGGCGTGCCGTAGCCGACGGCGAAGTCGATGCCCTGGTGCATTCGGCGATAGCCGGCGATCGGATGGCGGCGCATCCCGAAGTTGGACGAGATCCGCGCGCCGTCAACCGGGGTCGACATCATGCCGCTGCGGACATTGCGGCCGTCTTCATCGAAATACTGAGCCTCGTCGGCGCCCGCCGCGAGATAACGGTAGAAACGGACACCGCGCACCTCGGCATAGAGCAGGGCGCCGGTATCGACGGTGACGCCGCTCTCGGTTACGGAACGCTCGAACACCAGGGTCATTGGGTCGCCGGCGCGCAGATCGCGTGAGAAGTCCAGGCGGTGAGCGAAAACCTGGCCCATGCGCGCCACCAGCGCGCCGTTGGCGCCGAGAGCCAGCGCGGACTGATGCAGGGTTCCATGCACCTCGCCGGAGGCGACGACAGTTTCTTCGTGGATCTGTTCAGCCAACTCACGCACACGCAGCGCGCCGTCAAAATTACGGGTGACCGTCAGCTGAGTGGCGGGACCGGTTCTGAGGGTCAGGCCGACCAGGCGCGCCGCGCCGCGGCCCGAGCGCGGCCGCGAGACGGCGGTTTCGAAGCGCAGCCCGGCGCGGATGTTGACGGTGTCGAAATTCTGGTCGGCCAGGGTGCGGACCACCGCCGCCGCCTCACTGGCGTCGATGCCGGTGCGGGCCACGGCCTGGGTCAGGGTCTCGCCCGAGCGGACTTCGACCGGCACCAGTTCGGGCGTCTGCATCCCATCCAGGGCGGCGGCGTCGGTGAAGGCGCGCGATTCCAAGCTGGCGAGTTGAGCCGGGGTCAGGCCGGCGGGCGAGGCCGAAGCCTCCATGGGCTGATAGACCCGCCACGTCAGGGCGGCCACCGCGACGGCGGCGCAGACCGTGAACAGGTGCGGAGACACTCGCACCGGCTGGCGTCGCGGATCGAATTGAGCCATCGGCCCCCCACTCGTTTCGCGGCGTCGTCAAGCGACACCGGGCCACACTCGGCCCCAAAATTACCCAGGTTGCGCCTATACCGCGTGGCGCTCCCCATTGAAAGACTGGGCCCCTGAGACGAGAATCCCAATCCTGGCTTGGCTTTCCTGCCGCCAGAGCTCGATTTTCGGCTCCACGGCAGAAAATGTCGCACCCTGCCCCGACTAATAGATTAACGTCTCATAGTGGTGCTTGGGACACGTTGTCGCGGTCTCCCTAGCAAGGGGGGCGCCGCTTGCGCCGTTCGTGCGTTAGGGGCTTGAAGTCGAGCACCAGCGACAGAAACGGGCCGAGTTGACCAAGGGCGAAGACATCCGACCGGCGCGCCGCCGCCCCGTGCGGTCACGGTTCAGCCGCGGCGCGACCCAGCTCACGGGTCTGCTGGCCACAGTCGGCGTCCTGTTCCTGATCGTCTTGATCACGGTGTTGCTTGCCTATGCGGCTCGACGCGAGATCGCCCGGCAGGCCTTGATCGGCTGGCTCGAGGATCGCGGAATCCAGGCCGAGGTGCAGTTTGAACGGTTCGACCCCAACGGCCTGGTCGCGTCGATCCGCGCCGGCGATCCCGACGATCCCGACCTCGTCGTGGAGCGGGCCGAGATCGACTACCGGCTGGGCATGCCCTGGTCGGGCGGATTTTCGGTCCGGCCGACCCGCATTCGTCTGGTCCGGCCCGAGGTCCGCGCCACCTTGGTCGAGGGCCGGCTTGGTTTCGGCGCACTTGATCCTGTCATCGAAGAGTTCACCGGCCGCCCCCCATCACCAAGTCAGACAGGCCCGAACGTCACCGTGGAAGGTGGCCGCTTTCGGCTTGCCACCCGAGGCGGGGCGATGGTCGCCATCGCCGACGCGAGGCTTGAAAACAACCGGCTCATCAGACTGGACGCCCGGGTGCCGTCCGCGCGCCTTCGCGATGACGCCCTGACGCTGGATCTGGATCGCGCCGGGGTGGCGGTCCGAACGGTCGGCGGGCGCACGGCTCTGGCGGCGACCGTCCACCTCGATCAGGTCGCCGGGGCGGGCCTGTCGGTGGATAGCGGTCAAGTAAGGTTGCGGATCGAAGCGCCCTATCCCGAGATGGCGCGGCGCCGCGTTCACGGTCCGGTCGAGGCGCATCTGCGCGCTGCATTCGACGGTCTGGGGTGGCAAGGCGGCGCGGCCCGAGATGTTGACGCCGACCTCACCTTCGATGGGCGCGGGACGGGCTGGATCGAGGCCTTCGCCCTGCTCGGTGGCCTAAGCGGCCAGGTCACGGCCGACCGGCTCGACGCAGGCGGCGCCCGCCTGACCCGCGCCGCCCTTGTGTTGGAGGGGGAACGTGTGCGCCTCAGTCGGCGAGACGAGGTTCGCTGGCGCTATGAGGGCGATGTCCGGTTGGGAACGGCCTCGGCCGTTCGGGACAGCCTGTCAGGCCAGGCCATTTCGATCCGGCTGACCGATCTGGTCGCGGGTGGAGCCGGTTCGGCCGCCGAAGCCCGCGGCCGTCTCGACCTGGATGCCGCAGCCTTGTCCCAGGATGCCCTGACCCTGACGGGCGTCAGTGGGGAGTTTGGGCTGGACAGCCGCCTGTCCGGGGCAGGCCTGACCAGGCTGAGCGGGGCCGCCCGTTCGACAGGCGGGTCGTGGAGCGTGCTTGGCCCGGTCGGTGCGGGCGACGTGCCCGAACAGACGGTGCTCAAGCGCGCCTTTCAGGCGTTCGCCTTTGAGGCGCCGGCCTTGACCGTCTCGACCGGGCCTGCGGGGACGGAAGTGTCGCTGGATCGTCCCGCCCGTGTCCGACCCGCCACCGGCGGCGAGGTGGTGATCGCGGCACGTCGGAGCCAGTTGTTGTACGCCGCTGCGCCCGGACGACCCGGCGGCGGCGCCATGGTTTTGCAGGCCTCTGGCGGAGGATTGCCCCAGGCCCGGATCGACGTGCCGCGCTACGTCATGGCTCGGGGCGAGATCGCCGCCGCCCTCGATGGAGAGGCGGCGTTTGATTTCGGCCTCGCCCGCGGCGCCCGGCTGAGCGCGGCGGGAATGCTAAGGATCGGCGGCGGTCGTACGACCTTTTCGCCAGCGGGCTGTTTCCCGTTTAGCGCGGCCCTGCTGGAGCTGGGTGAAAATGATGTGGCCCAGGTTTCGGCCAGCCTGTGTCCGACGCAGGGGCCGATGCTGACCATCGCCGACGGGTGGCGATTCGAGGCCCAGGCCCGACGTCTTTCAGCTGCCGCGCCGTTTCTGGGCATGGCCGCCTCGGAGGTCTCGGCTCGCGTCACCGCTCGGGATCCCGGAGGCGCGCTGAGCATCGCCACGACGATCACGGATGCTCTGATCTCGGATACCGAGCCGGCTCCGCGCTTTCACCCGCTTGGCGGATCGGGCCATATCAGCCTGGCGGATGAGGCTTGGTCGGGCGTCCTGCATCTGAGAGAGCGAACGCGGGGGCTCCGGGTCGCTGACGTCACCATCCGCCACGCCGGCCGCACAGGCGCAGGCGGCGCCCAGTTTGACGCGACCGGCCTTCAGTTCGCGCCGGGAGGCCTACAGCCCGCTCAGGTCAGTCCGCTCGCTGGCCGCTTCATGGGAGACGGGGTCTCGGGCCGCGCCGATTTCACCGGATCCTTCGACTGGACCGCCGAAGGGGCGACCAGCGGTGGGCGGTTCGCTACGCCGGGCCTGGATTTTGTCAGCCCGCTGGGCGCGGTGACCCAATTGAGTGGGGACGTCATCTTTGTCAGCCTGACGCCGCTGATCACCGCCCCGGATCAGCATCTGGCCATCGGCGGGATTGAGGCTTTCCTGCCCCTGACCAATGTGACGTTGGATCTGGGCCTTGATGAAGCCAGCCTGCGCGTGGCCGGCGGGCGGGTCGCTGTCGCTGGCGGCTTCGCCAGGCTGGAGCCGGTCAATATTCCGTTTGATCCGGAACAGGTCTGGGAAGGCGTGCTGGTCCTCGAACAGGTTCAGCTCGGCGATGTGTTCGCGGCCTCCAACTTCTCTGATGCGGTTCAGCTCGACGCGGTGGTGTCGGGGCGTCTTCCGTTCATCTATGGCCCCAATGGCGTCACCGTCGTCGAGGGCGAGGTCAGTGCAGTCCAGCCCGGCAGGCTGTCGATCGCCCGAGCGGCGCTGACCGGCATGAGCGCAGGCGGAGGCGGTGAACAGGTTCCGCCCAACACCGTGCAGGACTTCGCTTATCAGGCGCTGGAAAATCTCTGGTTCGATCAGCTGGACGCCGAGCTGAACAGCCTGCCGCAAGGGCGCCTAGGCGTTCTCTTCACCATCCATGGCCGTCATGATCCGCCGGTGGATCAGGAGATCCGCCTGGGCCTGGTCGAGCTGCTTCGCCGTGATTTCCTGAACCGTGTCCTGCCGTTGCCGTCGCGCACGGAGATCAACCTGACGCTGGACTCTTCGTTCAACCTCGATCAACTGATTGCGGATCTGATGGAGATTCAGCGTGCTCGCAATGTGTCTGAGCGCAGCCAATGACGTTCAGACCGCGTTCAGCCCCCATAGGCTTCAATCCGACTCGAAAGGAGACGTCAGGCATGACGAAAACCGAAGCCGCCGCCGCGGCCGCCATCGCTCTGGTGATGACCGGCGTCGCCTGTACGCCGACAGTCCGGGTCCAGGTGGACCCCATCACCATCTACGCCAAGTTGGATGCGGATGTCCGTATCCGGCTTGATGAAGAAGTGCGCGATCTCATCGCGCAGAACCCTGAGCTCTTCTAGGGAGGAGGAGCAGATCATGACCAAACGCGTCCTCATCGCCATCGTCGCTGCTGGCCTCACCGCTGTCGCCGCTGTTCCTGCTATAGCCAACGCCGCCACTACGGTCGTCTCGCGCCAGGATGCGCGCGCGATCGTCAATCAGGCCAAGGCTGACGGCATCGTCGGGGAAATGGCCGACGGCTACGTCGGCGCCCGTGTGGAGTCCCAGCTTACCGCCGCCATCCGCGCCGCCTTGGCCGAGATGAACGCCGGTCGGGCCGAGCTCTATCGTCAGGCCGCCCAGTCGACCGGCACGACCGCCGCCGCTGCCGGGGCCTCTTCGTTCCAGCAGCGTTTCAGCAGCATTCCCGCCGGCCAGTGGTACCGCGACACCAACGGGACCTGGCGCCAGAAGTAGGCGGATGGACGCCTCTCCCTGGATGGAGGGGCGTCACCGCATGTCGCCAACAACCCGAACCAGCCGCTCCAGATCAGCCGGCCGGGACAGGCGATGGTCTCCGTCCTTGATGAGCGAGACCACGACGTCCGGGCTCTCAACCCGGTCAACCAGCGCCATGGCGTGCGCCCAGGGCACCTGTTCATCCAGCATTCCCTGCAGCACCCGGACCGGGCCGGCGATCGCCACCGGCCCGTCCAGCAAGCTCCACTTGCGCGCGTCCTGGAAAAAGGTCCGCGTCAGGTCATAGGGACCGTCGAAATCGTCGGTCACCGTGTGCGCGCCCTTGGCTTCGATCTCTCGTCGGGCGGCTTCCGAGAGCCCCGGCCACATCAATCGATGGGCGAAGTCCGCCGCCGGGGCGATCAGCACTGTCGCCTGGATGCGTTCCGGTCGAGCGACTGCGGCCAGACTGGCGACCCACCCGCCCATGGACGATCCGACCAGCACCACCGGGCCCTCGACCGACTCATCAATCAGAGCGATGAGGTCGGCTCGCCATCGCCCGATTGTCGCGGTGCGCCAATCTCCGGAAGAGTCGCCGTGAGCGAAGTGGTCGTAGCGCAGATAATTCCAGCCGCCAGCCCTGGCCGCATCCGCCAAGGCTTCGGCCTTGGTTCCTCCCATATCCGAACGCCAGCCGCCGACCCAGATCACCGTCGGTCCGTCGCCGTCGATTCTGCGCCAGGCCAGACGCTCTGCGTCGGTGCGTAAGAAGAAGCCGGAGGTTTCGGTCATGGGGCGTTTCCAGTAATCAGGCCGGGTGATCGTCCTGCCCCGAGATTTCGTCCTGCTGCAAGTGGTCCCGGAGCTGAACGCCGGGGGCGTCGAGCGCACGGCCCTGGATATTTCTCGGGCGGTGGTCGAAGCCGGCGGGACCTCGCTGATCGCCTCGGCGGGGGGACGAATGGAAAGGGAGCTCACGGCCGGCGGCGGCGAGCTGATCCGGATGCCGGTCCATTCCAAGAACCCGCTGACTATCGCCGCCAATCTGTTTCGGCTGAACGATGTGATCCGCAAACGCGGGGTCAGCCTGGTTCATGTCCGCTCGCGGGCGCCCGCGTTCTCGGCCCTGCCGGCGGCGAAACTGGCGGGCGCGCCGATGATCAGCACCTATCACGGCGTCTATAATGCGCGCTCCGGCCTCAAGCGCTGGTACAACGGTGTGATGACGCGCGGTCGGCACGTCATCGCCAATTCCGACTTCACGCGCCGCCACGTCCTGGAGGCCTACGGTCTTGACCCGCGCCTGGTCACGGCCGTGTCGAGAGGAACCGACCTGACCCGGTTCGATCCGGCGGCTGTCTCGCCAGAGCGGGTCGCAGCGGCGCGAGCCTTCTTCGGCATCGGGCCGAGCGAGACGCGCACGGTGTTTCTGCTGGCCGGACGGCTGACCCGCTGGAAGGGCCAACTGCTGGCGGTCGAGGCTGCGCAGCGTCTCAAGGAGGCCGGTCGCGACGATTTCATGCTGATCATGGTCGGAGACGACCAGGGCCGCATCGCCTATCGGGCCGAGATTGAGCGGGCCCTGGCCCTGGCCGACCTGGATGACCAGGCGGCCGTCGCCGGGCATTTTACCGATATGCCGGCCGCCTGGCTGGCCGCTGATGTAGCGCTGGTCCCGTCACTCGATCCGGAAGCGTTCGGGCGCACCGCGGTCGAACCCCAGCTTATGGGACGGCCGGTCGTGGTCGCCGCCCACGGCGCTCCGGTCGACACGGTCATCGATGACGAGACCGGCTGGCTGTTCCGGCCCGGCGATCCGGACGATTTGGCTCGTCGCATGGAACAGGCGCTGGACGCCGGTCCGATCCGTCGTGCGGCCATGGGCCAGGCTGGTCAGGCCCGGGCGCGCGAGCTCTACTCGATCCAGGCCATGGTCGATGGCACCTTCGGCGTCTACGCTCAGGTGCTGGAAGAGGACTGGGAGCAGCGGTAGGGCCAGGCCAGTCGGCGTTGGTTCAGCTTGCCAGATAGGGGTTTGAGGCCCATATAGGGCAGGCCCGAGCTTGCTCGATGTGCACGCAATCGCGTGTGCCCAGCAAATCGGAGCTGATGTTCAACGACCAAAGGAGTCGACGCCTATTCGCCGCCCCATGCAGACGCCACCCGTCAAGGACGGACCGCGCACCAATCAAGACATTCGCGTCCCCCGCGTTCTTCTGATCGACCAGAACGGCGAGAAGCAGGGTGAAATGCCCACCTCCGCCGCGCTCGAAGCCGCCGAGGAGGCCGGACTTGATCTCGTTGAGATCGTCCCCAACGCCAGTCCCCCGGTCTGCAAGATCATGGATTACGGCAAGTTCCGCTTCCAGGAGCAGAAGAAGAAGAACGAGGCCCGCAAGCGGCAAAAGGTCGTCGAGCTCAAGGAGATCAAGCTGCGGCCCAACATCGACACCCACGACTATGAGGTGAAGGCCAAGGCCATGCACCGGTTCTTTGGGGAAGGCGACAAGGTCAAGGTGACCCTGCGCTTCCGGGGTCGCGAGATGGCCCACCCCGAGCTGGGCATGAAGCTGCTGCTCAAGGTCAAGGAAGACTTCGATGAGGTCGCCAAGGTCGAGTACGAGCCCAAGATGGAAGGTCGCCAGATGATTATGATCCTGGCTCCGAGGTAGCTCTTGCTCTTCAAGCTGAGTTGGAAACGCCGCGTGCCTCCGGGGACGCGGCTTTTTTCTTGCCCCGTCCCCACCTCTCATCGCGTCAGGCTGGGGAGTGGCCAGAGAGCTGGCTGCAAACGTGGTTAATCTCCATTAAGATACAATATGTTGTGGGGAACAAACCCTGAATCGGGGCGTGTCAGTGATTCGGTCCTGATTCGTTTCACGCCTGTTCCACACCGAACCGCGCCGGTGTTTACCTCTTTGGCCAAGGCGTCGGCCTGGGTGCTTGCCGAGGCGCGCGACGCTCGCCACCTTGATCCGCATGAGCGACCGCTCCGCAGGTCAGGGCCCATCCCGCATCACGGCGGTGTTGGGGCCCACCAACACCGGCAAGACCCATTTGGCGGTCGAGCGGATGTGTGGCCACGCATCCGGCATGATCGGCCTGCCGCTGCGTCTTCTGGCGCGCGAGGTCTATGACCGGGTGGTGGCGCTTAAAGGAAAGGCCTCCGTCGCCCTGATCACCGGCGAGGAGAAGATCGTCCCGGGTCGGCCCAGCTATTTCGTGTGCACCGTCGAGGCCATGCCGTTGGAGCGGTCGGTCGACTTTCTGGCTGTCGACGAGATCCAGCTCTGTTCCGACCCCGCGCGGGGCCACATCTTCACCCACCGGCTGTTGAATGCGCGGGGCCGTTTCGAAACCATGTTCCTGGGGGCCGGAACCATGGCCCCGTTGATCCGGCGGCTGTTGCCTGACGCCGTCATCGAGACCCGCGACCGCTTTTCGACGCTCGCCTATGCTGGCCCCAAAAAACTGACCCGGCTGCCGCCGCGCAGCGCCGTGGTCGCCTTCTCGGCCGATGCGGTTTACGCCATCGCCGAGTTGATCCGCCGCCAGCGGGGCGGGGCCGCCGTGGTCATGGGCAGCCTCAGCCCGCGCACCCGCAACGCCCAGGTGGCGCTGTACCAGTCCGGCGAGGTCGATTTCCTGGTGGCCACCGACGCCATCGGCATGGGGCTGAACATGGATGTGAACCATGTCGCCTTCGCCGCGCTCAGGAAGTTTGACGGCAAACGGACCCGCTGGCTGACCCCGCCCGAGGTCGGCCAGATCGCTGGGCGGGCCGGGCGCTACACCCGCGACGGATCCTTTGGCGTCACCGGCGAGTGCGAAGACATGGACCCGGATCTGGTCGAAGCCGTCGAAGGCCACGATTTCGAGCCGGTCGCCGCCGCCGAATGGCGCTCGGGTCGGCTGGATCTGACCAGCCTGCCCAACCTGATGGCGTCTTTGGCCCGCCCGCCTGAACGCCAGGGCCTGCGCCTGGCCGCAGAGGCGCTGGACGAGACGGCGCTGCGCCGCTTGGCTGCCGAGCCGGATGTCGCCGCCGCCTGTCGCGACAGGTCCCGGCTGATCAAGCTGTGGGACGCCTGCCAGATCCCAGACTTTCGCAAGACCCCCATCGACGAGCACCTGCGCCTGGTGCGCGAGGTGTTCGAGGCCGTCACCGGCCCGAGTGCGCGCATAGAAGAGGACTGGATCGCACCCCAGTACGCCGCGCTGGATTCCACCGCCGGCGAGATCGACGTCCTGGCCGGACGGTTGGCCCAGGTTCGCACCCTGGCCTATCTGGCCAACCGCCCGCAGTGGCTGCGAAATGCCGAACACTGGCGCGGCCAGACGCAGGGGTTGGAAGAGAGGCTGTCCGACGCCCTGCACGAGCGGCTCAAGGCGCGCTTCGTCGACCGGCGCACCTCGGTCCTGATGCGGGCGCTGAAGGACAGCTCGGTCTATGCCCAGGTTTCCGACGCGGGCGCCGTCACCATCGAGGGAGAGACGGTCGGAACCCTGACCGGCCTGGTCTTCACCGGCGACGCCTCGACCACCGACGTCGCCGCGCGCACCCTGCGCGCCGCCGCCCGCCGCGCCGTTGAGCCGGAGGTGGTCCGCCGTCTCGGCGCCCTGGCCGCTGATCAGGACAAGGCCTTTGACCTTTTGCCCGACGGCTCGATCACCTGGAATGGAACCCAGGTCGCGGCCCTGACCCGGGACGCGCGCCCGTTCCAGCCGCGCGTGCGCCTGCACGGCGACCTGGGTCAGCCCGCCGCCCGGGATCGCGCCACCCGGCGGATTGAGGCCTATCTCTCGGCCGAGGGCGCGCGTCGGCTGCAATCGCTCCACCGCCTGAACGCCGCCCTGACCAACGGCAAGCTCAAGGGCCTGGCCCGCGGCGTCGCCTGGCGGCTGGTCGAGACGTGGGGCCTGATCGACCGGGCCGAGGTCGAGGCGGATCTGACCGCCCTGTCCAAGGTCGAACGCCGCAGTCTTCGCGAACTGGGTGTGCATATCGGCGCCCATTCCCTGTGGCTGCCGCAACTCCAGACGAAGAAGCCCCGCGCCTTCCTCCTCGCCTTCGCGACGGTCCTGCCGGCTGACAATGCGATGGGTCTGGCCGCCCAGGGCCTGCGCCAGGTCGGCGACCTCACCGTCGAGGCCGAGACCCTGGAACGTTGGGCCGAGGTCCGCCGCGAGGCGAAGGGAGTCCCTCTGGCCGAGGATGTCCTGGCCGCCCTCGGCTGGACCGAAGACCAGGCGAGGAGGGTCGCGGTGGCGCTGAAGAAGGCCACGCCCAAGCCAGCTAGGCCGGCGGCGCCCGATCGGTTCGTCCGCGACTCGCCCTTTGCCGCGCTGGCGAGCGTTCAGCCCTCGACCTCAGGGAAGCCCAGGCGGCGGCCGCGTCGACGGCGGGCTCAGCCCCGGTAGCGCAGCGCCTCGACGATCAGCGAGAAGGCCGCCGTATGCTGGCGCCGGCTCGGATAGTAGAGGTGGAAGCCGGGATAGGGCGGGCACCAGTCGGCCAGCACCCGCACCAACTGGCCGGTCCTGAATCCATCCTCAAAATAGACGTCGGGCAGGCAGACCAGTCCCAGCCCGCGTTCGGCGGCGTCGACCGCCAGCTGGGGCCGGTTCACCGTCAGCGGGCCCTCGACGCGCACTCTGAGCGGGCGGCCGTTGCGCTCGAACTCCCAGGCATAGACCGGCCCTGCGCCCAGGCGGATGTTGATGCAAGCGTGACGGGTCAGGTCGCGCGGCGTTGTCGGCGTCCCGGCGCTGCCCAGATAGTCCGGCGATCCGGCCACGGCGAGCCGCTGGTCCGGGCCGATCGGCACAGCGATCATGTCCTGGTCGATCGATTCGCCTAGCCGCACCCCGGCATCGAAACGCTCGGCCACGATGTCCGAAAAGCCGTTCTCGGCGATCACCTCGATCGATAGTCGCGGGTGCGCGGCCAACAGGGGCGCCAACCGAGGCCACAAGATCTGTTCAGCCGCCAGGTCGCTGGAGACGATCCGCACCCGGCCAGAGGGCTCATCGCCCAGGGATGAAATGTCGGATAGGCCAGCCTCGATCTCATCCAGTGCCGGCCGCAGGGTCTGCAGCAGGCGCGCGCCGGCTTGGGTCGGAGCCACCCGCCGGGTCGTGCGCGCCAGCAGCCGCACGCCCAGCCGCGCCTCCAGTCTCCGCACCGCCTGGCTCAACGCCGACTGGCTCATCTCCAACCGCCGCGCCGCGCGGGTGAAGCTCTCCTCATCGGCCACGGCCGCGAACATCGCCAGTTCGCCGAGATTATCCCGGTTCATTATGTGCGTTCCTCGATAAGTCCTAGGTGCTTCTACCGGCTAATCACGGGCAATCCGAGCCGCTATCTTGCCCTCAGAGATTCAGGAGACCCGCCCATGCAGACCCTCGGCTACGCCGCCCAGTCGCCCGACGCCCCGCTGGCCCCGTTCCATTTCGAGCGGCGCGATCTGCGGTCCAATGATGTGGCTATGGAGATCCTCTATTGCGGCGTCTGCCACTCGGACCTGCACACGGCGCGCAATGATTGGGGCGGCACCGTCTATCCGTGCGTTCCGGGTCACGAGATCATCGGCCGCGTGACGGCTGTGGGACCCCAGGTCACGCGTTTCAAGGAAGGCGACCTGGGGGCCGTGGGCTGTCTGGTTGACAGCTGTCGAACCTGCGACCAGTGCGAGCGCGGCGAGGAACAGTTCTGCCGCGAGGGGCTGTTCGGCACCTATGGCGGTCGTGACCGGATCACCGGCGACAACAACTACGGCGGCTATGCCAAGCATATCGTCGTGCGCGAGGAGTTCGTCCTGACCCTGCCCGAGGGGCTGGACCCGGCCAAGGCCGCGCCCTTGCTGTGCGCAGGCATCACCACCTATTCGCCGCTGAAGACCTGGGGCGTGAAGGCCGGCAGCCGCGTCGGCGTCGTCGGCTTAGGGGGCCTGGGCCACATGGCGGTCAAACTGGCCGTAGCCATGGGCGCCGATGTGACGGTGATGAGCCGATCGGCCGACAAGGAAGCCGACGCTCGCGAGCTAGGCGCCCAGCATTTCCTGAACACGTCGGATGCCGGCGCCATGCGCAAGGCCGCCAACAGCTTTGACCTGATCATCGACACCGTGCCGGTCCAGCATGACCTGATGCCCTATGTCCCGCTGCTGGACGTCGACGCCACCTTGTGCCTGGTCGGTCAGCTCGGCCCGGCGCCTGGCCTGAACACTGCGCCCCTGGTGCTCAGCCGCAAGCGCATCGCCGGCTCGCTGATCGGCGGCATCCCCGAAACCCAGGAGATGCTCGATTTCTGCGCTGAGCAGGGCGTCCTGCCCGAGGTCGAGATGATCCGTATGGACCAAATCAACGACGCCTTCGACCGGATGGAAAAATCCGACGTCCGCTATCGCTTCGTCATCGACATGGGGTCGCTCAACGCGGCCTGAGGCGCAGGCCTTCGCATCCACCTTTTCCCTTTCAGGCGCCGTCGCCCGACGACGCCGACGTCACCCCCTTGTCTGGAGCTTGTCATGCAAACCCGCACCCTTGGAACATCAGGTCTCGAAGTCTCCGCCCTCGGCCTGGGCTGTATGGGCCTCAGCTTCGCCTATGGCCCGGCCACCGACACCGGTGAGGCCATCACCCTGATCCGCGCCGCCGTCGAGCGCGGCGTCACCTTCTTTGACACCGCCGAGGTCTATGGCCCCTGGACCAATGAGGTTGTGGTCGGTGAGGCCCTGGCCCCGGTCCGCGATCAGGTCGTCATCGCCACCAAGTTCGGATTCGACGTCAGCGACACCGGCGCGCGGCTGAGCGGCGTGAACAGTCGCCCGGACCACATCCGCAAGGTGACCGAGGCGTCGCTCAAGCGCCTTGGCGCCGATCACATCGACCTGCTCTACCAGCACCGGGTCGATCCGACCGTGCCGATGGAAGAGGTGGCCGGGACCGTCAAAGACCTGATCGCCGAAGGCAAGGTGCGCCACTTCGGTCTGTCTGAGGCCGGTGTCGAAGCCATCCGCCGGGCGCACGCCGTCCAGCCCGTCGCGGCTCTGCAAAGCGAATATTCCCTCTTTTGGCGCGAACCCGAGCAAGAGATCCTGCCGCTGCTGGAGGAACTGGGCATCGGCTTTGTGCCGTTCAGTCCGCTGGGCAAGGGGTTCCTGACCGGGGCGATGACGCCGGATACCGCCTTCGGCCCGGACGATTTCCGCAACAGCTCGCCGCGCTACAGCCCAGAGGCTCTGGCCGCCAACTTCGCCCTGGTCGAGCAGATCCGACGGATCGCCGCCGACAAGGGGGTCGCCCCGGCCCAGATCGCCCTGGCCTGGCTGTTGGCCCGCAAGCCCTGGATCGTGCCGATCCCCGGCACGACTAAGCTGCACCGGCTGGAGGAGAACCTTGGAGCCGTCGCCCTGGTCCTGACGGCGGCCGACCTGGGGGCCATTGATGAGCGGACGGCTGACATCCCCCTGACCGGCGACCGCTATTCCCCCGCAGCCCAGGCCCTGATCAACCGCTAGAGGCCTTGATCGCCATGCCCCCGGAGAGGCATTGGCGGGCCATGACTCCGTTTCACCAGATCCTGGCCAACAACCTGGTCGCCAACATCACCAACTACACGGTGTGGTTCGCGATCACCTTCTGGACGTTTCTGGAGACCCGGTCGGTGTTCGCAACCGGCATGATCGCGGGGCTCTATCTGGTGCTGATCGCCAGCACGGCGATCTGGTTCGGCAGTCTGGTCGATCATCACCGCAAGAAGCGGGTGATGCTGGCCTCCACGCTTGTCTCGTTCAGCTTCTACGCCCTGGCTTTCGCCTTTCTGTCGGCGGCCCCCGCCGGGCGCATGGGTGACGTCGGCGGCATCGAACTCTGGGCTTTCATCGGCTTGGTCATGCTCGGCGTGTTGGCGGGTAATATCCGCTCCATCGCCCTGCCGACCCTGGTCACCGTCCTGGTCGAGGAAGACAAGCGCGACCGCGCCAACGGTCTGGTCGGCATGGTCACCGGCATCGGCTTTCTGACCACCTCGATGATCTCCGGCCTGCTGGTCGCCTGGGGCGGCATGACCGCGACCTTGGCCCTGGCCATGATCGTTTCAGTCCCGGTGTTCCTGCACCTGCGCTTCGTCACGGTGGACGAGCCCCAGCACTCAGCCGAGATGGCGGCCTCCCCACGCCGCGTCGATCTGGCCGGGACCCTCAAGGTGGTCGGGGCCGTGCCGGGCCTGTTCGCCCTCATCATCTTCGCCACCTTCAACAATCTGCTGGGCGGCGTCTTCATGGCCCTGATGGACGCCTATGGCCTGTCGATGATGGCAGTCCAGCATTGGGGCCTTCTGTGGGCCGTTGTCTCCACGGGCTTCATCCTGTCAGGCGTCGTCATCGCGCGCACGGGTTTGGGCAAGAACCCGCTCAAGACCCTGATGATCGTCAATCTGATGGCCTGGGCTATGGCGGCGGTTTTCACGATACAGCCCTGGATCTGGCTGCTGGCGCTGGGCTGCTTCACCTGGATGTTCCTGGGCCCCTTCGCCGAAGCGGCCGAACAGACCACCTTGCAGAAGGTCGTGCCCTATGAGCGCCAGGGCCGGGTCTTCGGCTTCGCCCAGGCGGTCGAGCAGGCGGCCTCGCCCCTGACCGCCTTCCTGATCGGACCGATCACCCAGTTCTGGGTCATTCCCTTCATGACCGACGGCGTCGGGGCCGAGATGATCAGCGGATGGTTTGGAACGGGGCCGGCGCGGGGCATCGCCCTGGTCTTCTGCGTCGCGGGCCTGTTTGGGATCGTCCTGACCGCCCTGGCCTTCAACTCACCCGACTATCGCAAGCTGTCGGCGGCCTATCTCAAGCCGGCGCCGACATAGAAACGGGGCGACCCTTTCAGGGCCGCCCCGCCTCACCGCGCTGAGGGGAGGGAGGTCGTCACCGCTTCAGATCGTAGCGATCCGCGTTCATCACCTTGGTCCAGGCCGACACGAAGTCCTTGGCGAACTTGGCCCCCGCTCCGGCCGAGGCATAGACCTCAGACAGGGCCCGCAACTGCGAGTTCGAGCCGAAGGCCAGGTCGACACGAGACGCCGTCCAGCGCGGCTTGCCGGTGGCGCGGTCGGTCCCGGTGAAGGCCTCGTCGTGCGAGCCGTCGACCGCCTTCCACGCCGTGCCCATGTCGAGCAGATTGACGAAGAAGTCGTTGGTCAACTGGCCGGGACGATCCGTCAGCACGCCGTCCGGGGAGCCGCCGTGGTTGGCCCCCAAGACGCGCAGACCGCCGACCAGGGCCGTCATCTCCGGCGCCGTTAGGCCGAGCAGCTGGGCCCGGTCGACCAACAGGTCCTCGGTCCGCACATTGAACCGACGGGGCCGATAGTTGCGGAAGCCGTCGATCTTGGGCTCCAGCCACTCAAAGTTTTCGATATCGGTCTGTTCGGCTGAGGCGTCGGTACGGCCCGGCGTGAACGGCACTTCAATCGCCTGGCCCGCCGCCTTGGCCGCCTGTTCGATCCCGACCGAGCCGCCCAGCACGATCAGGTCGGCGATGGAAACAGCCTTGCCCGATGAGGCCTTGAGGCCCTCATAGACCTCCAGAACCTTGACCAGATTGGCTGGTTCATTGGCGTCCCAGTCCTTCTGCGGGGCCAGGCGGATACGCCCGCCATTGGCGCCGCCCCGGTGGTCAGAACCGCGCCAGGTCGAGGCCGAGGCCCAGGCCGTCTTGACCAAATCGGCCACCGACAGGCCCGAGGTCGCGATCGCCGCCTTCAGGTCCTTGATGTCCGCCGCGCTTAGGGCCGGGCCGGTCGCGGCCGGGATCGGGTCCTGCCAGATCAGGTCTTCCGCCGGAATCTCCGGGCCGAGGTAACGAGCCTTGGGCCCCATGTCGCGGTGACACAGCTTGAACCAGGCGCGGGCGAAGGTGTCGCCGAAATAGGCCGGATTGGAGCGGAATTTCTCCATGATGGCCCGGAAGCCCGGATCAACCTTCAGCGCCATGTCGGCGGTGGTCATCATGGTCGGCACCCGCTTGCCCGGCGTATGGGCGGCGGGCGCCTGGGTGTCGGCCGGGTTGCCGACCGGTTGCCATTGTTTGGCGCCCGCAGGAGACCTGACCAACTCGTAGTCATGGTCCAGAAGCATATCGAAGAAGGTCATGTCCCAGGTCGTCGGCGTCGGCGTCCACGCGCCTTCGAGACCCGAGGTGATGCTGTCGTCGCCCTTGCCTGAGCCATGGGTCGAGATCCAGCCAAAGCCCTGCATGGCCAGATCACCGGCCTCGGGGCTGGGACCGACCTTGGAGGCGTCGCCACCGCCATGCGCCTTGCCGAAAGTGTGGCCCCCGGCGGTCAGAGCTGCGGTCTCCTCGTCGGTCATGCCCATCCGGCGGAAGGTCTCGCGGATATCGCGGGCTGACTGCAGGGCGTCAGGGATGCCCCCAGGGCCTTCGGGGTTCACATAAATGAGGCCCATCTGGATGGCGGCCAGCGGCTCTTCCAGCGCCATGTCCTTGTCCGGCTGGATGCGGGTCTCATTGCCCTCGTCCCCGACCCATTGAGGCTCAGAGCCCCAATAGACGTCCTTTTCCGGCTCCCAGACGTCGGCCCGGCCACCGCCGAAGCCGAACACCGGCCCGCCCATCGATTCAATGGCGACATTGCCCGCCAGGATCATCAGGTCGGCCCAGCTGAGGCCCGGTCCATACTTCTGCTTGATCGGCCACAGCAGGCGCCGCGCCTTGTCCAGATTGCCGTTGTCCGGCCACGAGTTCAGCGGTGCGAACCGCTGCTGGCCGGCATTGGCCCCTCCGCGCCCGTCCGCCGAGCGATAGGTGCCCGCCGAGTGCCAGGCCATGCGGATGAAGAATGGGCCATAGTGGCCATAGTCCGCCGGCCACCAGGACTGGCTGTCGGTCATCAGCGCGGTCAGATCCCGCTTGAGCGCCGCATAGTCCAGCTTCTTGAAGGCCTCGGCATAGTCAAAGCCGTCGTCCATTGGATCGCCGGACTTGCCCTGTTGATGCAGGATGTCCATCGACATCTGCTGGGGCCACCAGTCGCTGTTGGTGCGGCCGAGTAGGGAGCGAAGCGAGCCCGGCTCCTTGCGGGGGTCTTTTCTGGGGGCGCCGGCGTTTCCGTCCATGGTCGTTCCTATCTGCTGTAGGGTTGTCCAAAGAACGCCTTGTACCCCTCACCGGCGATCAGGCTAAGTCGATATTCTCGATGCCTATGATAGATAATTATTATGATTGAGCCGGCCTGCCGGATTGACGTGTGGCTGTGGCGGGCGCGGTTCTTCAAGACACGAGGACTGGCCGCCCGGTTTGTCGACGGCGGCAAGGTGCGCCGGCTGCGCCCCGGAGCGGGCGAGGTCCGTCTCGACAAGGCCAGCCGGACGGCCCGGCCCGGCGACCGCCTGGTCTTTATCCTGGGGTCGCGACTGGTTGATCTGACCATCCTTGCGCTCGGCGAGCGGCGAGGCCCGCCCGAGGAGGCCCGTGGTCTTTACCGCAGCGAAGGGGGTGCGAGTTGACTTCCCCGTCTGAGCGGCCCACATCCGGCGCGGCCTCCCGAACCGCCGAACCTTTCGCCCGACCATGACCTACATCGTCACCGACGCCTGCGTCCGCTGCAAGTTCATGGACTGTGTCGAGGTGTGCCCGGTCGACTGTTTCTATGAGGGCGAGAACTTCCTGGTCATCAGCCCGGACGAATGCATCGACTGTGGCGTCTGCGAGCCTGAATGCCCCGTCGACGCCATCAAGCCGGACACCGAAGATGAGCCGGACGGCAAGTGGCTTCAGGTCAATGCGACCTATGCCAAGGAGTGGCCGAACATCACGGTGAAAGGCACGCCCCCCGCCGACGCCGAAGCGTTCGAGCGCGAGACCGGCAAGTTCGAAAAATACTTCTCGGACAAGCCCGGCAAGGGGTCCTGACGTCCGGCCGCGCCAGATTGCGGCGTAAAGGTGACGTTTTGAATTTGCGACAATTTGTGCTATGGTCGGTCCTACAGGTGGGGCGGCTGCGCGGATTTCGCGGGGCCGCCCGCCTTTTTGAAGACGCCGTCCAGTCTAGGTCGGCCAGATCAGAGGTCGGGTGTCTCTTCTCAGGTCTTGAGAACGGTTTGAGCGGCGGTTCCCACCGCCGTGGCCGGGGGTCCTTCGGGACGCCGGGATGGTCCTCCTCGCAGAAAAAGGTGCGCGCGAATGAGCAAGAACGGTCTGGATTTCAAGGTCGGCGACAACGTCGTCTATCCGGCTCACGGCGTCGGCAAGGTCGCCGCTGTCGAGACCCAGGAAGTCGCCGGGATGGCGCTGGAGGTCTATGTCATCACCTTCGACCACGAGAAGATGACCCTGCGCGTCCCGACCAAGAAGGCCGTCTCGGCCGGTCTGCGCTCGCTGGCCGGTGAGACCGTCGTGACCAAGGCCCTGACCACCTTGAAGGGCCGTGCCCGCATCAAGCGCACCATGTGGTCGCGCCGGGCCCAGGAGTACGAAGCCAAGATCAACTCCGGTGACCTGATCTCCATCGCCGAGGTGGTGCGCGACCTGCACCGCGCCGACAATCAGCCCGAGCAGTCCTACTCTGAGCGTCAGCTCTATGAATCGGCCCTGGACCGCATGGCCCGCGAAGTCGCCGCCATCGAGCGCATCGACCGCGAAGCCGCCGTGGCGCTGCTCAACAAGTCGCTGATCAAGCCGGCCGCCGCCGCCGCCTGATCGGTTTCAGCCAGGTCTGAAATTGCGAACCCCCGGCCTTTCGGCCGGGGGTTTTGCTTTGTCGCGTCTTCCAGGGTCGTCATGCCCGAGATCACCGGGACAAGCCCGGTGATGGCGGCATGGGTGTTGTTCTATCCGCGCTTGGAGATCGCCACATAGTCGCGCTCGGTCGGCCCGGTGTAGAGCTGACGTGGGCGGCCGATCTTCTGGGACGGATCGGCCATCATTTCCTGCCACTGGGCGATCCAGCCGACGGTGCGAGCCAGGGCGAACAGCACGGTGAACATGGTGGTCGGGAAGCCCATCGCGGACAGGGTGATGCCCGAATAGAAGTCGACGTTCGGGAATAGCTTGCGCTCGATGAAATACTCGTCGTTCAGAGCGACGCGCTCCAGCTCCTTGGCGACCTGGAACAGCGGATCGTTGGGGTCGCCGACGGCGGCCAGCACCTCGTGGGCGCTCTCCTGCATGACCTTGGCGCGCGGATCGTAGTTCTTATAGACCCGGTGGCCGAAGCCCATCAGCTTGTATTTCTTGTCCTTAACCCCGGCGATGAACTCGGGAATCTTGTCCGGCGTGCCGATCTCTTTCAGCATATTGAGCGCCTCTTCGTTGGCGCCCCCGTGCGAAGGCCCCCACAGACAGGCGATGCCGGCGGCGATACAGGCGAACGGATTGGCCCCGGACGAGCCGGCCAGACGCACCGTCGAGGTCGAGGCGTTCTGCTCGTGGTCGGCGTGCAGGATGAAGATGCGGTCCATCGCTTTGGCCAGGACAGGATTGACCTCATAGTCCTCGGCCGGGACGGCGAAGCACATCCGCAGGAAATTCTCGGCGTAGCTGAGGTCGTTGCGCGGCGACACGAATGGCTGGCCGATGTGGTACTTGTAGGCCCGCGCGGCGATGGTCGGCATCTTGGCGATCAGACGGATGGCCGAGATGTCGCGCTGGACCGGGTCATGGATGTCCAGGCTGTCGTGATAGAAGGCCGACAGGGCGCCGACGGTGCCGACCATGATCGCCATCGGATGGGCGTCGCGCCGGAAGCCCTCGAAGAAGCGGTCGAACTGCGAATGCAGCATGGTGTGGCGGGTGACGAGGTTCTCGAATCGCTCATACTCGCTGGCGCTCGGCAGCTCGCCGTTGAGCAGGAGATAGCAGACCTCCACGAAGTTCGACTTGGAGGCCAGCTGATCGATCGGATAGCCCCGATGCAGCAGAACGCCCTTGTCGCCATCGATGAAGGTCAGGCCGGACTCGCAGGCTGCGGTCGAGGTGAAACCCGGATCGAAGGTGAAGGTGTCCGTGTCGCTGTAGAGCTTGCGGATGTCGAAGACGTCCGGGCCCATGGTGCCTTTCAGGACGGGGAATTCGACGGTCTTGTCGGCGATCGTCAGCTTGGCTTTGTCTGTCATATGCGTATCCCAAAGCGCCGGGGGAGCGGCGCGGTCAAGATGTCATATAGCGTCTCGGCCCCGGGGGCAAAGAACGTCGTCCAGACGGCCGAGACTCTCAGCCTTGCCGAGCGCGGCGAGGGTTTTGGCGATGTCCGGCGAGGCGACGCCCCCGGTCAGGGCGGCCCGCAGCGGCGGGCCAATCTTGCCCATGCCCACGGCCTCGGCTTCGGCGAACCGCTTGAGCTCTACCTCGAGCAGCGCGGCGTCCCAGGCCTCGGCGGCAGCCAGGTGCGCGGCCAATCGGGACAGGCGGTCGCGGGCCTCGTCACTGAGCTGGCCGGCGGCCTTGTCCGAGATCGGAACGGGTCGGACGATGAGGGCGAAGGCGGCCTGATCGGCCAGCGCCAATAGGGTGTCGGACCTGTCCTTGATCATCGGCATGGCCTGGATCAGGCGCGGCAAATCGGCGTCGGAGGTTGGCTCCGCGCGATTTGAGCGAACCTTCTGGACCAGCGCGGCCAGCCGCTCGTCGTCGGCGTGGCGGATCCAGTGGGTGTTGACGTGGTTCAGCTTGTCGAAGTCGAGCCGGGCCGGGGCGCGACCGATGTGCTCCAGGTCGAACCAGCTCTCGGCCTGGGCGTCGGAAAAAAGCTCGTCATCGCCGTGCGACCAGCCGAGCCGGGCCAGATAGTTGCGCATGGCCTCGGGTAGATAGCCCTGGTCGGCATATTCGGCCACCGAGGTGGCGCCGTGCCGCTTGGACAGCTTCTTGCCGTCGGGGCCATGGATCAGCGGAACGTGAGCAAAGACCGGACGCTCCCAGCCCATGGCGTCATAGATCAGGGCCTGGCGCGGGGTGTTGTTCAGATGATCGTCGCCGCGGATGACGTGGCTGATGTCCATGTCGTGGTCATCGACGACGACGGCCAGGTTATAGGTTGGCTCACCCGACGAGCGCAGCAGCACCAGATCGTCCAGATCCTTGGACGGGAAGATCACCTCGGCCTGGACCGCGTCGGCGATGACGATGGGCTCGTCATCGGGCGTGCGAAAGCGAATGACGTGCGGTTGGGACAGATCACCGTCGGTTCGGTCGCGCCAGGTCGAGCGCAGGGCGCGGCCTTCAGCGCGGGCCTGTTCGCGGGCGGCCTCAGTCTCCTCCGGCGTCATGAAACAGGCGAAGGCTGAACCGCGCTGGACCAGTTCGGCCACGACGTCTCGATGCCGGTCGGCGCGCTGGGCCTGATAGACGGGCTCCTCATCCGAGGCCAGGCCCAGCCAGGCGAAGCCCTGGAACAGGATGTCGACATTCTCCTGGGTCGACCGCTCGCGGTCGGTGTCCTCGACCCGGATCAGGAATTTGCCGCCATGCCGGCGCGCGTAAAGATGGTTGAATAACGCGGTTCGCGCGGTTCCAATGTGCATGGAGCCGGTCGGCGAAGGGGCGATGCGGGTGACGACGGGGCGGGACATATCGTCGGCGGTTATAGCGCCGGATCAAGCGCGGCCTAGCCCCGGCCTGCGCGAATGGCTTGCCGAGCAGTTCCGGGCTCAGTCAGATCGGTGGCGGCTGTGGGCGCCGGTGGCCATGGGACTGGGGTGCGCGGTCTATTTCGCGCTTAAGGTCGAGCCGCCGCTGTGGCCGCTGTTGCTGGCGGCGGCGCTCAGCATTGGCTGCGCCGCCATGGCCTGGAGCCGGGGAACCTGGCGGATCATTCCCTTCACCCTGGTCGCCTTCGCAGCGGTGGGTTTGCTCGTGGCCAAGGCCCGTTCGGATGCGGTGGCGGCGCCCATCGCCGAGGCTTCGGGCGGCCCGGTCGGGATCGAGGGCTGGGTCGTGGATGTGTCGTCGCCGGGCAGCCGGGGCGCGCGGGTGATGCTGGCCCCGACCTGGATCGAGGGCGTGCCTACGGACCGAATCCCGCACCGGCTGAATGTCTCTCTGAGAGGCGAGGCCGTGCGGCCCGGCACGCCGCTGGCGATCCGGGCCATCATCAATCCGCCGCCGGGACCGGCCAGCCCCGGCGCCTTTGATTTCGGACGCAACGCCTGGTTCCAGTCGATTGGCGGCTCGGCGCTGGCCATTACCCAGCCGCGCCCAGTGATGCTGAACGCGCCGCCCTGGCTGCTGCGGCTGAAGATGGCGATCAACGGGGCGCGATACGATCTGGGCCGGCGTATCGTTGCGCGGTTGGGGCCCGAGACCGGCGGCGTCGCCACGGCCATGGTCACCGGGCACGAGGCCTGGATCGACCCCGAGGACGAACAGGCGATGCGGGATTCAGGCCTGGCGCACATCCTGTCGATCTCGGGCTTGCACATGGCGATTGTGGGCGGCTTTGTCTTCTTTGTGGTGAGACTGGGTGTGGCGGCCTGGCCGTGGCTGGTGTTACGCGTCCCCGGCAAGAAGGTGGCGGCCTGGGCGGGAATCGGGGCGGTGGCGCTGTACCTAGTCGTCTCCGGCGCGCCGCCGCCGGCCGAGCGGGCCGCCGTGGTGGCCTGGACGGCGTTCGCCGCGATCCTGCTTGACCGGCGCGCGATCAGTATGAACGCCCTGGCCCTGGCGGCGGTGATCGTGTTGCTGGGCCGCCCGGAATCCGTCGTCCAGCCCGGCTTTCAAATGTCGTTCGCTGCGACCGCCGCCCTGGTCGCCCTGGCCGAGGTCTGGCCGGCCCGCATGCGCGAGATCGATGTCCCGTGGGGCATCGGCGCGATCCAGCGCGCGGGAAGCTGGTTGGTCGCGGCGATCATGGCGTCCTTGGTGGCGGGGCTGGCGACCGGGCCGTTCGCCATGCAGCATTTCAACCGCTCGGCTGTTTTCGGCCTGCTCGCCAATCTGGCGGTGGCCCCGATCTCATCATTTGTAATGATGCCATCGCTGGCGGTTGGGGCGCTGATGGAGGCGTTCGGCTGGGGCGGACCGGTGCTGTGGCTGGCCGGGGAATCGATTGGCTGGATGATGGCGATCGGCCGGTTCACCGCCGGACTGCCCGGCGCCGTGGCGACGATCGCCAGCGCCCCTGCCATCGCGTTGCCAGTAGCCTTTGTCGGTATTCTGTTCCTGTGTCTTTGGCGCGGACGGCTCCGATGGCTGGGTCTGCCTTTCGCCTGTGCGGTTCTTCTTTGGCCACGCGCTGAACCACCCGACGTGTGGATCGGGGCGGAGGGAACCAATCTGGCGGTGCGGGTCGGGAATGAGGCCTGGCTGGCCCGGCCCCGCGTGCGGTTGTTCGCCGCTGAGATCTGGTCGCGTCGACGCGGCGTGACCCTGGTCGATGAAGGCGCCGAGCGGGGGTGCCGCCGATCCTGGTGTGTGATGACCGTCGCGGGCGAGACCTGGGCCGTCTGGTTCGGGCGCGCGGCGCCGAGCGCCGAGCAGGTCGTGGAGATGTGCCAGGGCGCGACAGGGCTCGTGGTGCGACCAGCCCTGGCGGAGGCGCCCGACGCCTGCAGCACGGCGCTGGTTCTCGATGGTCGAGATTTTCAGCGCGGTTCGGTCGAGCTGTGGCGCCAGGGCGGCGGCTGGCGCGGCGTTTGGGCCCAGGACGTTCGGGGTCGCCGCCCCTGGACTGGCGCGGGGTAGCGCGCGCCCGACCGGACGTGGAGTCGACCCTTCCCGGATCCGAAGTTGCACCCCCAAAACAGAGTGCAACTGGTGCAATTGGTGCAACTTCGGCCGGGCCAGGGTCAAAGACCGGCCAATAGTCTAGGCCCGGGCCATACGGCGGGGATGCAGAAGGCGGCTGCGGGCGAAAAGGCGACCTAAATCAAGTCGCGGGACGGCTTGCTGTCGGGGGATGGATGCCGGGTCGACCCCCAGGCTCGATGGGTATTCAACGGGACGACGCGTCGATCGGGCGTTCGCCCTTCTCCCATTGAGAGAGGGGAATGCCGGCGGACGCCCCGCAGCCAAGCCGAATGTCGATTGAGCCTAGTGATACCGCCGGATCAGACCGACCAGCTTGCCCTGAACGGCGATCTGTTCAGGGGAATAGATGCGGGTCTCATAGGCGGCGTTGGCCGGCTCCAGCGCGATGGAGGCGCCCTTGCGGCGGAACCGCTTGAGGGTGGCTTCCTCGCCCTCGACCAAGGCCACGACGATCTCGCCGGAGGTGGCGGTCTCGCCTTTCTTGATGACCACGAAGTCGCCGTTGTGGATGCCGGCCTCGATCATCGAGTCGCCTTCGATCTCGAGCATATAGTGCTCGCCCGAGCCGATCATGGCCTCCGGAATGGAAAAGCGGTCACGCTCATGCTCGATGGCCGAGATCGGCGAACCGGCGGCGATCTTGCCCAAGAGCGGCAGTTCGCGAACTTCTCCCGACCCCATCGGGCCGTCGGGGCGACCGCCCTCGACCACCTGGGGCCGGAAGGGACCGCGCGGCCGACCCGCCGACGCCGATTCGGGCAGTTTGAGCACCTCAAGCGCGCGAGCCCGGTGAGCCAGTCGGCGGATGAAGCCGCGCTCCTCCAGAGCGGTGATCAGCCGGTGAATGCCCGACTTGGAGGCCAGATCCAGCGCCTCCTTCATTTCGTCGAAGGAAGGCGAGACACCCGTTTCCTGGATGCGCTCGTGAATGAACATCAGGAGTTCGTGCTGCTTCTTGGTGAGCATGAGAGGCCTCGGACCCGAATCTGTTTCGCCTGTGGACAGTAGCGGAACAAACCACAAACGTCCATGGTCTGTTCGTCAGGTGTTCCGGTTAAGGACTGGTTAGCGGAGTGGTGAAGGCGGGTTTGCGCGGCGTTTGTCAGGCGCATCGTCGTGCGGGCTGGGCGATCCTACTGACACAGCGTTGGCGGTAGGAGGATGATAGCGCCTGCCTGGCTCGGGAATGGTCCCGGTGGAGTCAAAAGATGAAAACAATCGAGTTGGCGGTCTTTGAATTGAAGGCCGGTTCCGTGGAGCACGAGTTCCAGCTTCTGATCGACGAGACCAATGATTGGCTTGCCCTTCAACCAGGTTTTATCCGGCGTCAGCATGGGGTGAGTGAAGAAAAGCGTATGGACTATGTCGAGTGGGAAAGCCTGCAGGCGGCCAGGGATGCGGGAGAGCGTTTTATTAGTGCGCCTGAAACCCGAGCCTTCTTGAGCGCCATCAGGCCCGGTTCCGTAATGATTCAGCACTTTCAACTGATAGCCTGACGCTGATGCGCCGCGCCGACCGTCTCTTTGAAATTCTTCAACTCCTGAGGGGTGGTCGGTTGCGTACGGCTCGGGAGCTTGCAGCCCTGCTGGAGGTTTCCACTCGCACCGTCTGGCGCGATGTGGCGGCGTTGCAGGCTCAAGGCGTTCCGATCGATGGTGAACGTGGCGTCGGCTATGTATTGCGTGACGACTTCTTCCTGCCGCCGCTCGCTCTCAACCGCGAGGAGGCTGAAGCCCTGATGTGGGGAACCAATCTGGTCGTGGCGTTCGGAGACTTCGGTCTGGCTCAGGCCGCAAGAGAGCTTCAGATCAAGATCGCGGCGGTCTCGTCCGGGCGCCAGGCTCTTGCGCCTCCTGGCCTTACCGCCGTGGCCTCCGATACGGCTGTTGCCGCTCAGCCTTTCCTCATGACAATTCGAAACGCCATTCGGGACCGGCGCAAGCTGGCCGTGACCTATTGCGACCTCGATGGACGCGAGACGTACAGGATTGTCCGGCCGCTCAATCTTGAGTTCTGGGGGCAGGTGTGGACCCTGACGACTTGGTGCGAGGCGCGCGAGGACTTTCGCGTTTTCCGATGTGACCGGTTCAAAGAATGCTGGGACCAAAACGAGCGGTTCCGCGCTGAGCCCGGCCGGCGGTACGCTGACTTTCTGGCCCAGATACTGGAGGCTAAGGCTGGTGCAAGGTGACCTTGAATCCTTGCATGGCCTGGGCCCCTATACCGTCCGGCGTTTGGCCGAGGTTGGTATTCTTACGATCAGCGAGCTGCGCACGATAGGCGTGGTCGAGGCCTACGCCCGCCTGAAGTTTCACTTTGACGGCGAGATGTCCCTGAACGCCCTGTGGGCCTTGGAGGGGGCGCTGACGGCAACGGATTGGCGACAGATCCCATTGGAACGCAAGCGTGACCTCAAGGCGATGCTGGCAAAGTTGGCCTCAGACCGACCTGGGCCCTAACCAAGCAGCTCTCGCGTCGCCGCTTCCACGTCCTCCTGACGCATCAGACTTTCGCCGACCAGGATGGCCTTGGCTCCGGCCGCCTGCACCCGCGCGACATCGGCGGGGGTGAAGAGGCCGCTCTCGGCGACCAGCAGGGCGCCCGCAGGAGCCAGGGGTGCGAGGCGTTCGGTGGCGGCCAGATCGACCTCGAAGGTGCGCAGGGATCGGTTGTTGATCCCGACCAGATCGGCGCCGAGGCGGTTGGCGCGCGCCATCTCGGCCTCGTCGTGGGTTTCGACCAGGGCGTCCATGCCGAAGCGGCGGGCCTCGGCCAAGAGGTCGGCCGCGAGGGCGTCGTCGACCATGGCCAGGATGATCAGGATGCAATCGGCGCCCAGCGCCCGGCTCTCGGCCACCTGCCAGGGGTCGACCAGAAAGTCCTTGCGAATGCAGGGCAATGCGACGGCGTTGCGGGCGGCGACCAGATAGGCGTCGTCTCCCTGAAAGCTGGGATCGTCAGTCAGGATCGACAAACAGGCGGCGCCGCCGCGCTCGTAAGCCTTGGCCAGTTCCGGCGGATTGAAGTCAGCGCGGATCAGACCTTTGGAGGGGCTCGCCTTCTTGATCTCGGCGATCAGGGCGGGACGGCCGGTCAGGCTGTGAGCCTGTTCCAACGCCCGGCGGAAGCCGCGGATCGGCGTGGCTTCGAGCGCGCGGCGGTCCAGCTCGAACGGGTCGGTGGTGGCCTTGCGGGCGGCGACGTCCTCACGCTTGTAGGCGGCGATGCGGTCCAGAATGTCGCTCACGCCTCGGGCTCGGGGTCCGGGGTGTTGGAGGCGCGCACCAGCTCAGCCAGGGCGCGGGCGGCGTGGCCGTCGTCGATAACCTGGGCGGCCAGGGCGGCGCCCTGGGCCAGATCGGCGGCGCGGCCCGACACGATCAGGGCGGCGGCGGTATTGAGCAGCACGATGTCGCGATAGGCGCCAGGCGCGCCGTCCAGCAGAGCGGTCAACGCTCGGGCGTTCTCTTCGGGCTCGCCGCCGCGGATATCGTCGAGAGTGGCGCCGGGCAGGCCGGCGTCGCCGGGCGAGACGGAAAACCGGCGCAAGGTCCCGTCCTTCCATTCGGCCACGTCGGTGGTTCCGGTGGTGGTCAGCTCATCCAGCCCCTGACCATGCACGACCCAGGCATGGACGGCGCCGAGCCGACCCAGCGCCTCGGCCAGCGGCTCGATCAGGCGCGGGTCATAGACGCCCATCAGCTGGCGCCGGGCGCCGGCCGGGTTCGACAGCGGGCCAATCAGGTTGAAGACGGTGCGAAAGCCCAGTTCGGCCCGGATCGGGGTGACGTGGCGCATGGCCGAATGGTGGGCCGGAGCGAACAGGAAGGCGATATTCGCTTCGTCCAGCGAGCGGCGCTGTTGGCCCGGCGTGGCGGCCAGATTGACGCCCAGCGCCGACAGGACGTCCGAAGTCCCGGATTTGGAGCTGAGTGCGCGGTTGCCGTGCTTGGCGACCTTGACCCCGGCCCCGGCTAGAACCAGGGCCGCAGCGGTGGAGACATTATAGGTGTGCTGGCCGTCACCGCCGGTGCCGCAGGTGTCGACCACGTCATAGGGGTGATCCAGCGTATGGGCCGCCTGGCGCATGGCGGTGGCGAAGGCGGAAATCTCCTCGACCGTCTCGCCGCGCATCCGAAGCGCGGTCAGGGCGGCGGCGACCTGGGCCGGCGTCGGTTCGCCCCGCAGACAGGCGGCCAGAAAGGCGCGGGCCTGATCCTCGTTCAGGGCTCGGCCATCGGTGAGCGTGGCCAAGAGGGACTTGAAACTGTCAGACACGGCCGGTGCGCCTGACCCCGGCCAGGTCCAGGAAGTTGGCCAGCATCTGATGGCCGTGTTCGGTGGCGATGGATTCGGGGTGGAACTGGACGCCGTGGATCGGACGGGTCTTGTGGGCCAGGCCCATGATCTCGCCGTCCTCGGTCCAGGCGGTGACTTCCAGGCTGTCCGGAAGGCTCTCACGGCGCACAGCCAGCGAATGATAGCGGGTGGCGGTGAAGGGGCTGGGCAGGCCCGCAAAGACCGAGCCGCCGTCGTGGTGGATCGGGCTGGTCTTGCCGTGCATCAGCTGCTTGGCCCGGACCACTTCGCCGCCGAAGGCCTGGCCCATGGCCTGATGGCCCAGACAGACGCCGAAGATCGGCAGGTCTTCAGGCGCGGCGGTGAGCACATCCAGACAGATGCCCGCCTCATTGGGCGAACAGGGGCCGGGCGACAAAAGAATGGCCTCAGGCTTGAGGGCAAAGGCCTCAGCGGCGCTCAGGTCGTCATTGCGCACGACGTGCGTCGTCGCGCCCAACTCCGCGAGGTAGTGGACGAGGTTGTAGGTGAAGCTGTCGTAGTTATCGACGACGAGGATCATGGGCCGCTTCTAGGCGGGGCCGCGCTTGCCGTCGAGACGGCAAGACCTTGTTAACCATGATCAGGCCTGATCAGCCTATGAGCCCGATTGATCAAGCGCGCGAACACCTGGCCGAACCCAAGCCGACCGGCGGGCTGTGGGGCGCGCTGTTCGCCGCCGGATTCTGCGCTATGTCTGCGACCATGCTGGCGGGCGCGATGATCTTTGGCCAGCTGACCTAGCTGGCGGCGAACTCGGACAGGGCGTCGAGCAGGGCGCGGTTTTCGTCGTCGGTTCCCACCGTCATCCGCAGGCAATCGGTCAGGCCATAGCCGCCGACCGGGCGCACGATGATACCGCGCGAATGCAGGAAGGCGTCGGCGGCCTGGGCGTTCCTCCTGGCGTCCGGGAACCGGACCAGCACGAAATTGCCCGCCGACGGGAAGACGTCGAAGCCGAAGCCCTTGATCGCCTGGGCCAGACGCGGTCGCCATTGCAGCACCAGGGCGCGCGACCTTTCGACATGCTCGTCATCGAACAGGGCGGCCAGCGCCGCTTCCTGGGCCGGGATGTTGTTGTTGAACGGCAGACGCACGCGGTCGACCGCCTCGGCCACCGGCAGTGGGCAATAGCCCCAGCCGACGCGCAGCGCCGCCAGGCCGTGGATCTTGGAGAAGGTGCGCGTGACGATGACATTGGTGGCGGTGCGGGCCAGGTCCAGGGCGCTCTGCCAGTCCGGCTCGACCACGAACTCGGCGTAGGCTTCGTCGATGACCAGAAGCACGTTGTCCGGCAGGGCGCCGTGCAGGCGGCGGATTTCCTCAGCGGTGTTCCAGCTGCCGGTCGGATTGGCCGGGTTGGACAGATAGACCAGCCTGGTCCGCTCATCGACCAGGGCGATCACGGCGTCCACGTCGCACTTGAAGCTGGGCTCGGGCGCTAGGCGGACCTCGGCCTGGTTGGCCTTGGCCGAGATGCGATAGGCCAGAAAGCCGTACTGGCCGGTGACGATGTTGTCGCCCGGCGTCAGATAGACCTGGTTGAGCAGGGTGAAGATCTCGTCCGAGCCGTTGCCGAAGACCAGGCGCTCTGGCTCCAGAGCGTGTTTCTCGGCCACCGCCTGGCGCAGGCGCGAGGCGCGGCCTTCCGGATAGAGATTGAGCCGGTCGATGGCGCCCAGATAGGCGTCGCGGGCTTTCTCGCCGGCGCCCAGCGGGTTCTCATTGGACGACAGTTTGATCGGTTCGGCGACACCTTCGATTTTGGATTTGCCGCCGACATAGGGCGCGATATCGAGAATGCCGGGCTTGGGATTGGGCGTGCGGGTCATGCGGGGGTCTTTAGCGGACCGCGGCGATTGCGCAAAGCAACGGTCTTGTCATCATCGCTAACGCGGGACGACAGGCACACAGCCGATGACACCCGCGAGACGGCCCGGCGCCTGGGCCAGGCGGGCGTCGTTGCGCTGGACGTAGCCGTCGATCTGGAACAGGCCGACGCCGCCGACCGACAGGGCGTGACGGGCGCTCAGCCCAAGCTGAAGCAAACTCTCTTCGACGCTGGAGGGCTTGCCGGGAGCGTCGGTCAGCCACCAGGTCCGGTCCCCGCCCGAGGGTTCGCACCACTGGCGCGCCACCACCAACAGGCCGGGTTTGAGGGCGTCACCGGTCAGGTCGTCGTCGATGACCGACAGCGTCGGCTCGGCTAGCAGGCGCGCCCACCAGGGGTCGCGCGCGTCAATGGCGATGACGGCGCGGGCCCCGGCGCGGACCGAGGCGACGGCCGCGCGGGCGTCGGCGACCTGGGCGGTGCGAGCACGAAATCCGAAGCGGCCGCGCGCATAGCCCTCGGTTCCCGGGCCATGGGTCGAGACCATGACGGGCCGGGCGGCTGATTCCAGCTCGCGAACGGCCGCCGAGATCAGGCCCGGCGGCAGGTCGGCGTGAATCCGGGCGGTCTCGCGAATCAACCGGGCGGACGCATCCGGCGCCAGCGGCATGGGTCCGAGGTCTTCCAGCGCGTCGCGCAGACGCCCGGCGAGCGCGGTCAGGTCAGACGCTTCCATGCTCAGAACAGCTTGGGCGCCGGGCCAAGGCTGACCGGGCCAATGACGGTGCGGCCGTTGGTGAAGTTCAGGGTCAGGTTGGTCTCACCCCGCAGCCCCGAGGTCAGCTGGGCGCCCAGGGTTACGGCTGCTGCGGCGCGCGGATCGACGCCCGGTGCCCGAGCAAGACCCGCGAGCGGTGCGGTTCCGCCTTTGAGATTGGCGGCCAAGGCGCCCTGCAGACGCCCATTGGCGTCCACGGTCAGGTGGTCGGATGCGCCCCGGGCGAAGTCCTCGCCAGCGATGGCTTCGAGGCGGACGGCGCTCAGGGAGCCGCCGCCCTGGCCCCAGGCGGTCAGAGCCTCGCGCCAGGTTGCGCCAGACAGGGCCTGTGCGTTGTTGACCACGGCCTCGGCCGACAGGTCGAATGGGCGCCGCTCGGACATCTCGGCCAGCACGCCGCCAGGGCGCGGCGTGGCCCGGGTGAGGTCGAACAACAAACCGGCCTGGCCCTCGTCGCCGGCGCGCGGGATCAGATTGATCACCAGCCGTTCGGCCTGAGTGATCGGAAAGGGTTCAGAGCCTGATGTCGGCGTGAAGCGCGGCTGGCTGAATTCGACCACCACGCGCGGCGGGGTGCGGCGCAAGCCGGATATCGAGGCGCGCAGGGCCTGGGCCTCGACCGCGACCCAACCCTTGGAACCCCGGCCCAGCTCCAGGCCCTCGGGGGCGACGATGACCCAGTGCTCGAGCTGATAGGCGTTGGCTTCGGCCCTCAAGCTGCCGGAACGCAGGCCGTGGCCGGACGGGCCGGTGATGGCGACCTCATCCAGGCTGACCTGGACCCGGAAGGGCCAGCCTTCGATGCGGGGCTCGGCATGTTCGATCGTCCAGCCTGCGGCCTCCAACCGAGTTTCGGTCTGGGCCAAGCCTGAGCGAATCTGGGAGGACAGATACCACCAGTAGCCGCTCCACCCGCCGACCACGAGCAGGATCAGAAAGAACAGGGCGGGGATGCCGCATCCGGAACGTCTAGCCATGGCCGCCTTGTAGCGGCTGAGCCCGGCATTCCCAAAGTTAAAACCCCAGGGCGTGCTGCTGGGCCCCCTAGTCGGGGCTGCGGCCCTCGGCGTAGTCGACGACCCATTGCGGCGTGTCTGGCTCAGGTCGGAGCGGGCGGCCCTCGGTTCGGGCCCAGCGGTGAAGCCAGGACACGCCGCCGGTGCGAACCCAGGCGTCCGGGCGCAGATAGATCGGATCGCGCATCGCGTCCTCAAGGGTTACGAAGGCGTAGCCGCGCTGGATAAACAGGGCGTGGATGGCTGGATACCAATCCTGGTTCAGGCTGTTGGCGTGCAGCAGCAGCACCTGGGACGGCTCTCGATCGTCGCCTGCCAGCTCGGCGGAATAGGGCTCGACCACGTCCAGCACCGCCGCCATGTGCTCGACATAGGCTGCGCCGACGCGCGCCATCAGCGCCCGGTCGCCGGCGGCCTCGGCGCGGCGATAGGCCTGGCCGAAGCGCCAGTCTTCGTTGTCGATGGTGACCGGCGCAACGCGGTAGCCGCGCGCGGCGATGCCGGCGTCCAGCGCTACGCGTTTTTCGGGGGTCTCTCCGGTGAACAGGAACGGATGCCGGAACCAGACCAGTTCGCGGCCTCGCGCCTGGAGCAGCGGCCGGGTGATGTCATCGCCCCGATCCAGATCCTCCAGATAGGCCTCCGGCGTGGTCTGGTGGATGTTGATGTGGCTGAAGGTGTGGTTGCCCAGCTCATAGCCGTCGTCGAGCCAGGCGTTCAAAATCCCCGGCAGCGTCTCGGGGCGAATCTGATCGCACATCCGCCCCTCGTTGACGAAGGCGGTGGCGCGGGTGTTCAGCGGCGCCAGCATATCCAGAAAGTCATCGGTCAGGGTCTGGATCCGGGCTGGATCGCATAGGGCCTCGGGCGTCGTCTGGAACGGCAGGTCGTCAAAGGTGACCGCGACGGCGCGCTGCTGCGCCATGGCCGGCATCGCCAGAAGGCAGGCCGCGGCCGCCACCATCATAACTCTATGCACAGGCCTCTTCCCGATGTTTCAGACAGACCCTAGCACAGCGCGCAAACGAAAACCGCCCGCCCCGGCGGCCGGGACGGGCGGTTCCTTGTCGCAGGGCGCGATCGCTTACTTGAGTGCGGCGGCGGCCTTGTCGGCGATGGCCTTGAAGGCGGCGCTGTCGGCGGCGACGGCGGCCAGAACCTTGCGGTCCATTTCGATGCCGGCCTTGTTCAGGCCGTTGATGAACTGCGAATAGGTCATGCCGTGCTCACGGGCGGCGGCGTTGATGCGCTGGATCCACAGGGCGCGGAAGTTGCGCTTCTTGTTGCGGCGGTCGCGGTAGGCGTACTGACCGGCGCGGTCAACGGCGGCCTTGGCGGCGCGGATGGTGTTCTTGCGGCGGCCGTAGAAGCCCTTGGCCTGCTCCAGAACTTTCTTGTGACGGGCGTGGGACGTGACGCCCCGGGTGACGCGAGCCATTTTTCTCTATTCCTTCAAACTGATGTCAGATCCGAATGCCGCGCTCACGCGTACGGCATATAGGACTTGATCTTCTTGGTGTCGGCGTCAGCCATCACTTCCGTGCCGCGGTTCTGGCGGATGTACTTGGAATTGTGGCTGATCAGACGGTGACGCTTACCGGCGACGCCGGCCTTCACCTTGCCCGAGGCGGTCAGTTTGAAGCGCTTCTTGGCGCCCGATTTGGTCTTCAGTTTGTACCCAGACATTTCCCTATGCAGGCCAATGGCCTGTCCTTTTTGGAGACAAGAGCCGCCCAGGCATGTCTAGGGCCCGGCGGCTCGGAAGCCGGCGCTGATACGCCAACGGATAGGCAAAGGCAAGCGGAGTCTAGGTTTTGGCGCCGACCAGGCGCGCCTGCTCGCGGCGAAAGGCCCGTCCGGCGTTGATGGCCATGATCGCAGCGGGAATGGCGAACAGGGCGCCGATCAGGAACGGCCAATCCGGCCCCAGCGACGAATAGATCGCCCCGGCGAAGATCGGCCCGAGAATTCGGGCGATGGAGCCCGACGCCATGTTCAGGCCCAGCATCTGGCCCTGGCGGTCCGGATCGACCGAGCGCGAGATCAGGGCCGAGACGTTGGGCATGGTCAGCGACATCCCAAAGGCGGTGATGGCGGTGATCGCCGGGACCAGCCAGGGGTGGCTGGGGAACAGGTGCACCGCCGCGATTTGGGCGACTAGGGACAGGCCAAAGATCATGGCCCCGAAGGCCAGCACGCGCGCCTCGCCGAAGCGCCGGGCCAGGCGGCCCGTCAACAGCGCCTGGCTGAGCACCGAGACCACACCCACAGCCATGAAATTCAGCCCGACTTCGCGCGCGTGCCAGTCCCAGCCCTGTTCGGCCCACAGGGCGAAGGTTGATTCCATTCCGGCGAAGCCGGCCATAAAGATCAGGGTGACCAGCAACACCCGACTGACCACCGGATTGGTTCGCGCCGCATTCAGGCCGGACAGGAAGCGTTCGCGCGGCGCGGCAGGATCGGCCTTGGCCCGGCTCTCCTTGAGGAACAGGATGACCCCGATGGCGGCGACCGCAGCCATGATGGCGGCCAGATAGATCGGGGCCATGAAGCCCTGACGGCCCGCCGCCTCATCGACCAGCAGGCCGCCGACGCCCGGCCCGACGATGAAGCCCAGGCCGAAGGCCGCGCCCATCAGGCCCATCCGGCCCGCCCGCTGCTCGGGCGGGGTGACGTCCGCGACATAGCCCTGGACGGTGGAGATATTGCCGGCGCCCAGGCCGGTGAACAGGCGCACGGCGATGGCGGTCCAGATGTCAGGCACGAAGGCCAGCATCAGATAGCCGGCGGCGTTAGCGATCAGGGTGATCAAGAGGACCGGCTTGCGCCCGATCCGGTCCGACAGCCGGCCCCAGAACGGCTCGGCGAAGAACTGGCCCAGCGAATAGGCCGCGAACAGCAGGGTGATCTGCCAGGGCTCCGCCCCCAGGCTGGTCCCGAAGAAGGGCAGCAGCGGCACGATCAGGCCGAAGCCGACCAGATTGATGAAGACGATGGTGAACAGCACCACCAGGGCCGAGAAACTGGAGGCTGGCGGGGCGGCGGGGGTGACCATCGGCGCTGCATAGACCGCCGCACGCGCCGGAGCGAGCCCCTGCGTTGCGCCGGATCGGCGGGCCGGTCTAGACTCAGGTCGGGAACACGGGAGGGATCATGTCGGGCACGCCGCCGATCAGCCTGAGACGTTGGGTGTTCGAGCGGCTGGACCCGTCGGCCCGGCCCGGCGGCTTGTCGCTGGCCAACAAGGTGCTGACCGTGGCGATCATCGTCTCGGTGGCCTCGGCCATTCTGGAGACCGAAGCCTCGCTGGCGGCGCGCTTCGCCGGAGCCTTTGCCCTCTCCGAGGTGGTGTTCACCGCCCTGTTCCTGGCTGAATATGTCCTGCGCATCTGGATCGCGCCGGAGGATCCCCGCTACGCCCGGCCGATCGCCGGGCGGCTCAAGTGGATGATGACGCCGACCGCGATCATCGACATCGTCGCTCTGATTCCTGCCCTGATCTTCGTGGGGGCTGGACCGGTCTATATCCTGAGATTGTTCCGGCTGGCCCGGATCCTCAGGATCGCCAAGCTGGGCCGGATGTCCTCGGCCATTTCGCTGATGGGCGACGCCATCGCCGAGCGGCGCTTCGAGCTGCTGCTCAGCCTAGCGGTGGCCATGGTGCTTTTGGTGCTGTCCTCGACGGCGATGTATCTGATCGAAGGGCCGATCAATCCAGAGGCCTTCGGCTCGATCCCGCGGGCGATGTGGTGGTCGATCGTCACCCTGACCACGATCGGCTACGGCGACGTTTTCCCCGTCACCCTGGGCGGGCGGATGGTGGCGGCGGTGACGGCCTTGTGCGGCATCGGCCTGATCGCGGCGCCGACGGGCATTCTGTCCGCCGCCTTTTCGGACGCTCTGGCCCGCCGCCGGGAACTGCGTCGGGACAGTTGCGACGATTGACCTAGCTGCACAGCGGCGTGCGCGAACCGTCCAGGTGCAGATGGTCGCGGTGGGCGGCGTTGTACTCCGGGCTCAGCACGGTGCCGAACACGTCGCAGGCCTCGGTCCGGATACGGCGCAGGAAGCGGGCCTCGGGCGTATTGGCCGGCGCCAGCGGCGGACCGAACAGCGGCGGCAGGCCGCCAGCGGCCTCGCGTTCGAGGCGGGCGGCGCGGGAATCGGCGCGGATCGGGCCCCAGCCTTCGGCCACGGTGATGCGGCGACCGTCTTCCAGCCGGATTGCCGAGATGTCCAGCGCGTTGCCGCTGGCGTGTTCGCTGGACCGGTCCGCCGATTCGGCCGAGCCGTAGATCCGGCGGCAGGCGTAGCCGCCGGCCTCGACGCCAGCGACCGGCGATCCAAGAATTTCCTCAGCGGCGGGGCGCAAGGTCTGACGTTCCCAGATGACATAGCGCACCGCCAGCGGACAACGCATGATCAGGCCCTCCGGCCTCAGGGGTGTCACAGCGCCGCCGGTGATGCGAACCGCGCCCTGGATCACGCAGAAGCCGCCGTCGTCGATGTCCTGGACCCGCTCGACCTCGACGCCTGCCTCTCGCAAGGTCTGCATGCAGCGCTCGGTGTCGTTGTCGATCCGGCTCTGGTCGTCGCTGCGGTAAGGCAATTCGAGGTCGGCGATCTTGGCGGCGGTCGTCGCGCCAACCGGCCGGTCCAGATCGAGCCGCGTCCAGGGCAGGTGCTCGGGCGGCGCCCAGCCATCAAGGACCGCCAGTGCGAAGGCCCCGACGATGACGGCCTGCCAGAGCTGAACCCAGAGGTCGGCCAGGATATGCCGCTTGCCTGGGCCTTTGGGGGCGTCGCTCATCAATGTCCCTAACGCCCCGGCTCCAGATTGGAGCCATCAGGTATCGGCAGGGAACCGCCCAATCAGAGCCTGCGTCAATGCGTTGATGGCGCTCTGGGCGGGGTCTGCGGCGTTTGCGACACAGATGGCGGCCGCGCCCCGAGCCGGGGCGACAACGCCGCGCGCCAGCCACATCGTGTTGGAGCCGTCGTGAACCAGGGCGGCGCCAGAGCCGGTCCAAGGCGAGCCTGACACCACCCCCCAGCCCAGGGCGTAGGACTGTCCCTCGCCCGCGAGAGGTTGGCTCAGGTGGGCCAGGCTGTCCGGCGACAACCACCCGCCGCCGCTGGTCAGAAAGACCCGCAGAAATCGGGCGTAGTCGGCCATCGTGGCGTGGACCGTGCCGGCCGGTCCGAGCGCCGGCGGGTTGTCCGACCCCATGATTGACGGATCCTTCGGCGTCATCGCAGCGCCGTGATGCCCCCAGGCGTTGTCCCCCAGTGGCGCACCGAAGCCTGCGGAGGCCATGCCAAGAGGCTCGAACACTTCGCGGCGCATCGAAGCCTCCCAGGGCTCGCCGGTGATCCGTTCGATCGCGGCGCCGGCGACGATGAAACCAACATTGGAGTAGGCGAAGGCGCCGACGGGGCCTGGTGGCGGCGCGCCCAGAACCGTTTGAGCCAGGCCCGTTCTGAGAGAGGAGACCTCGGTTCCGGCCCAGGCCTGGATCATCCAGACCGGCATGAACTGCGCATCCACAATGCCGGCTCTATGGCCAAACAGGTGTTCGACAGTGATCTCGCTCCAGGCCGGATCGACAGAGATGTCGGGAAACAGGTCAGCGAGTCGCGCGCCCCAGCTGGCGCGGCCCTGTTCGACCAGACGCGCATAGAGGGCTGCGGTCATGGCCTTGGTGTTGGAGCCCAGGTGCCAACGGTCTTGCGTTGTGACGGCGTCTTCGCCGCCGGCGCGCCGGATGCCGGAGGTCCCGATCCAGGCCAGGCCGTCGGCGGTGACAAGGGCGCCGCCCAGGGCGGGGATCCCCGCGTCGGACCTCAACCGGTCCAGGCGTTCCTGCAGGGGATCCACAACAGGCGCGGCGGCCGGCAGACCAGCCGTGGCGCATCCGGTGACGGCGCAGCCGATCAGTCCGGCGCCGGCGATGAAGAGGGTTCTACGGTTCATGCCGCAGCCTGGGGCACGGCGAGTGAGCGCACAAATGAATAGCGGGTAAGAAAAAGGCCGGCGTCGCCGCCGGCCTCTACCATCTAGTTCTGATGCGAGATCAGGCGGCTTCGGCTTGCTTGGCCTTGATCTGACGCTTCAGCTTCTGGGCGCGCGGCGACAGATTGTCGTCGGCGGCCTTGACGATGAAGGCATCCAGTCCGCCCCTGAAGTCCAAGGTGCGCAGCGCCGCATTCGAAATCCGCAGGCGGTACGACTGACCCAGGGCCTCGGAATGCAGGGCGATAGACTTCAGCGACGGCAAGAACCGGCGCTTGGTCTTGACGTTCGAGTGGCTCACGCTGTGGCCCGTCATGGGGCCGATGCCGGTCAGTTCGCAGCGGCGCGACATGTCCGAAATCCTTATTTAAGTTGGCGTCCCGGCCGAAACCGGAGCGCGGAAAAGGGAACGCGCGGGCAATCGACCCGCGCGAGAGGCGGGCATATAGACGGGATGGCCCCGAGGCGTCAAGGCGGCCAAGTCAGCTTCTGACCCATTCAGGCCGCATTCACGAGGCGCTATATAGCGATTGAGTTCCCCCAACCGATTGCCGAACATGAACCGACGTCTTCTTATCGCCGCCGCTGTCGCGGCCCCCTTGCTGGGCCTGTCAGCGGCGGCGCCCCATGCCCAGAGCACTGAGACCATCCTGCCCGGCTACTGGGAGTACACCAGCCAGATCCGGTTCGGCGTGTCGTCGAGCGACACGGAGAACCGCTGCGTGCGCGAAAGCGAGATCAACCGCTTCTTCAATGGGCCGTCGAACCGGCACTACACTTGCGACTATCCCACACGCGTCGTCGGCAACGGGCGGATGCGATTTGAGGGCACCTGCCGGGACCGGCGCGGTCGTCAGGTCGGGGTCGTCGCCTCGGGCACCTATTCGCCGACGGCGTTTGAGATGCGCGCCGAGCTGGACACGCGGGTGCTCGGCATTACCGTACGTCCGACGGGAAATATCCGGGCGCGACGGCTGTCGGCGACCTGCCCCGGCTAGGGACGCTTGGCCTCGATCACGTCCCAGAGCAGGGCTGCGGAATCGGCGCCGCCGAACCGCTTCAGCTGTTGGGCGCCGGTGGGCGAGGTCACATTGATCTCGGTCAGATAGCCGCCGATCACATCGATGCCGACAAACAGCAGGCCACGACGGCGCAGTTCCGGCCCCAGGACGGCGCAGATCTCGCGGTCGCGCTCTGACAGCTCGACCGGCTCGGCGGTTCCGCCGACACGAAGGTTGGAGCGGACGTGCCCCTTGGGGGGTACGCGATTGATCGCACCGGCGACCTCGCCGTCGACCAGGATGATGCGCTTGTCGCCCTCGGACACCGCCGGGATGAAGGCCTGCATGACGAGGGGATCGCGATTTATCGCGCCGAAGGTTTCGACCAACGAATCGAGGTTCCGGTCATCGGCCTTCAGCCGCATGACCCCGGCTCCGGCCGCGCCGTGCAGGGGCTTGAGCACCACATCGCCGTGACGCTGATGGAAGTCGGCCAGGATCTCCGTGTCCCCCGAAATCACCGTCGGCGGTTGCAGGCCCTTGAAGGTTGTGGCGAACAGCTTCTCGGGCGCATTCCTGACCTCGGCCGGATCATTGACCACCAGCACCTTGGGGTGGACCGTTTCGAGCAGATAGGTCGCGGTCACATAGGCCATGTCGAACGGCGGATCCTGGCGCATCAGAACCACATCGAAATGGTCGGCGACCTTGAAGGTGGCGGCATCGCCCAGAGTGTAGTGGTCGCCCCGGACCTCGCGGAACTCCAGCGGTCGGGCGCGCACGAACAGCTCGCCGTCCTCCAGCGCCAGGTGCTGAGGGCCGTGGAACCACAGCTTGTGGCCGCGCTTCTGCGCCTCCAGCCCGAGCATGAAGGTGGTGTCCGCCTCGATATTGACGGCTTCGACGGGGTCCATCTGGACGGCGACATTGAGCATGGCTGCTATCTGGGCCGGGATGGGTTCGGGTGCAACAGCGGACGGGTCAGATGGCGTTGTCGGTCATCAGGCCGCGAAAGTGTCGGGGCAGCCGACCGGGGGCGAAGGCCACGACATCGAGCCGAAGATCGAGGTCGGCGAAGGCGCGGCGCTTGCTGATCAGATCCTGGCCAGCGCGAATCAGGCGGCGCCGTTGATCCGGCCCCAGCGCCTCCAGCGCCGCCTCGGGCGTCGTGCGGCGTTTGACCTCGACCAGGGCCAGGATGCGGCCTTTGCGAGCCAGAATGTCGATCTCGGCCCCTGCGGCTTTCAGGCGAAAGCCGATGACCTGATAGCCTTTGAGCATCAGCCAGACCGCCGCCGCCCATTCCGCAGTCCGGCCGGCGCGGCGGGACCGGGCGCCCAGATCGCGCCGCCAGGGGCGCCGGCTCATTCGCCCCCTTTCAAGGCGACGGCGCGGCGGTACAGGTCGCGCCTGTTCAGGCCGAGCTGGCGCGCCACCTCGGCCGCAGCCTCGGAAGGACCGGCGTTCTGGAGCGCGAGGCGAAGCGCGGCCTCGGCCTCATCGTCGCTGGCGGCCTCGGCCCGGCCTGGTCCGATGACCACGACGATCTCACCCTTGGGGATCTCCAGGCGCGGATCGGCGGCCAGGTCGCCCAGCGGCCCGCGCACGCTCTGTTCGTGCAGCTTGGTCAGCTCGCGGCAGACGGCGGCGGGGCGCTCGGGGCCGAAGACCTCGGCCATGTCCGACAAGGAGGCGCGCAGGCGCGGTCCGGTCTCGAACAGCACCAAGGTCGCCGGCGTCTGGGCCAGCTCACCGAGGCGCGTGCGGCGCGCTCCGGCCTTGGGCGGCAGGAAGCCGGCAAACAGGAACCGGTCGGTCGGCAGGCCGGCGATCGACAGGGCCGCCAGCACGCTGGATGCGCCCGGAATCGGATGGACCGGATGTCTGGCCTCGGCGGCGGCGCGGGCCAGAGACTGGCCGGGATCCGAGATCAGCGGCGTGCCCGCGTCCGAGACCTGGGCGATGACCTGGCCTTGGTCGAGGGCCTCCAGCACACGGGCCTCGACCTCGGCGGCGACGTGTTCGTCATAGCGCGCCAGTTTCTTGGACAGGCCATAGGCGGACAGCAGCTTGGCGGTGACGCGAGTGTCCTCGGCCAGCACGAGATCGGCCGCGCCCAGCACGTCCAGCGCCCGCAGGGTGATGTCGCGCAGGTTCCCGATCGGGGTGGCGACCAGATAGAGCCCGGCGGAAACGGGCTTGGGCGGCGGCGCGGTGAAGGCCATGGCGACCGTATAGCTTTCGCCTGGCCAGGGAACATAGGGAGAATTGAACGGAACGGTCGAAACTGTCCGCTCCCCAATTCGCCATTTGCCAGCTAGAAGGCCGGCCCATGGCGATTGGCGTTTTCGATTCCGGGGTGGGCGGGCTGACCGTGCACCGCAAGCTGGTGGACAGGTTCCCCCAGGCCGACATCATCTATCTGGCCGATCAGGCCCATGCGCCCTACGGCGGTTTGGGCGGCGAGGAGATCGTCGAGCTGACGCAGGCCGGGTGCCGCCGCTTGTTCGATGCGGGCGCCGACATTGTGGTGTTGGCGTGCAACACGGCCTCCGCCATCGCGCTGAGGCGTCTGCAGCAGGTCTGGTTGCCCGAGTATCGTCGGGAAACCGGCCGCAAGTTGAATATTCTGGGCATCATCGTGCCGACCATTGAGGCCGCGACGGGCCGACCTTGGGAGCATCAGGCCGCACCTGGCGACGGCAAGATCGAAAAACTGGAGATCCTGGGCGTTTTCTGTACGGCCGCTACGGCCATGAGCCAGGTCTATGAGATCGAGATCCAGAAGCGTCGGGAGGATTTGGCGGCCTTTTCGGAACCGTGTCCGGGGCTGGCCGGCTTGATCGAGCTGGGGGCGCCGGAAGAGGAGCTGAGGCTGGTCATCGGTGATCATATCGATGCCCTGCGCCGGCGGATCGGCCGGCATCCGGACAAGGCGGTATTGGGCTGCACCCACTATGAGATCGTGGCGCCGCTGTTTGCGCAGGCGCTGCCGGAGGGGACGCCGTTGATCCATCAGCCGTCGGCGACGGCCGACGCCCTGACGCGGTATTTCGCGCGGCACCCGGAGTATGATCTGGGCTCCAGCGGCTGTCGCACCTTTTTGACGACGGGGACGCCGGGCCAGCAGTCGGCGCTGGTGTCACGGTTCTGGGGTTCGCCGGTGACGTTCGAGGCGGCTTGAGCCAGGGCTGGAAATAGGGGCATCGTCCGCTCCGGTACGGGAGGAGCTCCATGAAGATCGTAGCCCTGTTGGCCGGCCTGATGATCGCCGGCGTCGCATCCACCGCCTCGGCCGAGGTGGTCCAGACCAGCGCAGCCGGATTTCAGCTGAGATCGGTGGCGGTGTTGGAGGAGGCCGAGGCGCATGAGGCCTGGAGCGCACTGAGCCGTTGGGGCGAATGGTGGAGCTCGGACCACACCTACTCGGGCGATGCGGCGCATCTGACCCTGTCGATGGAGGCGGGCGGGTGTCTGTGCGAGATCTGGCCGGGCGGCCGGATCGAGCATGGACGAGTGCTTTTGGCCTGGCCCGCCCAGGGAATGCTGAGGTTGAATGCGCCGTTCGGGCCGCTGCAGGCCCAGCCGGTCACCGCCATCCTGACCTATACGATCCAGGCGCGCGAGGCCGGGGGCGTGGAGGTGATCCAGACCCTGGCGGTCGGCGGCGGCGATGAGACGACCGCCGCCCTGGCCGAGGGTGTGGATTTCGTGATGAGCGATGGACTGGCCCGCTTTGAGCGCTTTGTGGAAACCGGCTCGGCGGATCCAGGGTGATGACCGGAACAATCATTGGCATTGCCGGCGTAGCAGCGACCGCCGGTCTGCTTCTTGTTGCAGTGATCGCCCTACTTGTGACTGTGCATGTCGCCCGCGCGAACTTCGCTCGCCAGCTTTGGTTGGAGTACCTGAAATTTGGCTTCGACAACCCAGGATTTGGCGAGACAAATTTAGCGCTATCTCTTAGGCCTGGGACGACCGTTAGCGATTTGGTTCTGGGAAGAGACATTTACTCGCAACAATATCTTTGGTTTCTTACAATAACCATGGATACATGTTCGTATATTCTTAGGTATCTACCCAAGAAAGCATGGAAAGAAACGGTTCGATTTCAAATAATTTTACACAAGCCAGCGCTTATAATTATTTGGCCGAATCTATCGAAATACTACCGGAAGCAGACGGATAAATTCGTTCGAGCGGTCTTGGCAGAAGATGAACAGCCAGAGGCCATCTCGTTTTTTCGAGAGGGAAAGCGCTCGACACCTAGAGCAGGTCGCACGCGGAAATCGCCTGATCGAACCTCAGTTAAGGGGGGCACCTCGGATTGACCTGACGGCTGAGCGGCCTATGTGAGGCGCGCCCCTCCCGTAACAGGATAACCGACCATGGCCGACGCCGCTCCCGCCTATGACGTGATCATCATCGGAGGCGGGCCCGGCGGCTATAACGCCGCCATTCGCGCCGGACAGCTGGGTTTGAAGGTCGCCTGCGTCGAGATGCGTGAGACCTTGGGCGGCACCTGTCTGAATGTCGGCTGCATGCCGTCCAAGGCGCTGCTGCACGCGTCGGAGCTGTATGAGCAGGCCGGCGGCGAGTTCGCCAAGATCGGCATCGATGTGGCCCCCAGGCTGAACCTGACGCAGATGCACGCGGCCAAGGACGACAGCGTCGATCAACTGACCAAGGGCATCGAGTTTCTGTTCAAGAAGAACAAGGTCGACTGGATCAAGGGCAAGGCCCGGATCACCGGCAAGGGCCAGGTTGAGGTCATCGCCGGCGACGGGGCCAAGACCAGCTACGCGGCCAAGGATATCGTCATCGCGACCGGGTCTGAGCCGACGCCGCTGCCGGGCGTGGCCTTCGAGGACGGCAAGGTGATCGATTCCACCGGGGCGCTGTTCCTGCCCAAGGTTCCCAAGCATCTGATCGTGGTCGGGGCCGGGGTGATCGGGCTGGAGCTGGGCTCGGTCTGGCGCCGTCTGGGGGCAGAGGTGACGGTGGTGGAGTTCCTGGACGCAGTCGGGGCCGGCATGGACGCCGAGGTCGCGACCGCCTTCCAGCGGGCGCTGGCCAAACAGGGCATGACTTTCAAGATGGGAACCAAGGTCACCGCCGCGAAGTCGGGGCCGGAAGGGGTCGAGCTGACGGTCGAGCCGGCCCAAAAAACACAGGATGGCGGCGGCGCGGCCGAGACGCTCAAGGGCGATGTGGTGCTGGTCGCCATCGGCCGTCGTCCGTACACGGACGGCCTGGGCCTGGAGACGGTCGGGGTCACGCCCGATCAGCGCGGCTTCGTCGGGCATGACCATTTCAAGGTGGCGGACGGGGTCTGGGTGATCGGCGACGTCACCCATGGGCCGATGCTGGCGCACAAGGCCGAGGAAGACGCGGTGGCCTGTATCGAGCTGATCGCGGGCCTGCCGGGCCATGTCGACTACGCCCTGGTGCCCAGTGTCATCTACACCACCCCCGAGGTGGCCTGGGTCGGCAAGACCGAGGCCCAGCTGAAAGAAGCCGGGGTCGACTACAAGAAGGGCAAGTTCCCGTTCGCCGCCAACAGCCGCGCCAAGATCAATCACGAGACCGAAGGCTTTGTGAAGGTGCTGGCCGACGCCACGACCGACCGGGTGCTTGGCGTGCACATCTTCGGACCGCAGGCGGGCGAGCTGATCGGAGAGGCCTGCGTACTGATGGCCTTCGGCGGTGCGTCGGAGGATCTGGCGCGGATCTGTCATGCCCATCCGACCCGCTCCGAGGCTGTGCGTCAGGCGGCCATGGGTGTCGAAGGCTGGACGATGCAGGCCTGAAGCGTTCTACACAATCAGGTGCGTGGGCGGGCCTTGTCGTAGGCGTCGAGCAGGCGGGCTGCATCGACCGCCGTATATTTCTGGGTCGTCGATAGCGAGGCGTGGCCGAGCAATTCCTGAATCGAGCGCAGGTCGGCGCCGGCGCCCAGAAGATGAGTCGCGAAGCTGTGACGCAGGGCGTGGGGCGTGGCCGAGGCCGGCAGGCCGAGCCGCATGCGCAGCTTCTGGACGGCGGCCTGAACATGGCGCGGTGTCAGCGGTCCGCCGCGCTTGGCGCGGAACAGGGGATCAGGGCCGGTTGAGGGCCAGGGCGCGGTGCGCTGATAGGTCTGGACCGCCTCGACCACGGCGGGCAGGACCGGCACAATCCGGGTCTTGGCGCCCTTTCCCGTGATGCGTAGCGACGGGCCAAGCGGGGCGTCGGCCCCCGTCAGCGACAGGGCCTCGGAAATCCGCAATCCGCAGCCGTAGAGCAGGGCCAGCACAGCCTGGTCGCGGGCGGCTTCCCAGGGTTCGAGGTCTGGATCGGCCTCGGGCTCGGCCAACAGGCCCAAAGCCTGGTCTTCCGTGACCGGGCGCGGCAGCGAGGGCTTGATGCGCGGGCCGCGCACCAGAGCGATCTCGGGCGCAGGCTTGCCGAGCCGCCGATCGAGGAATCGGTGAAAGGAGCGGATCGCCGACAGGTTCTGGGACAGGGAACGGGCCTGGAGTCCGCTCTCGCCGGCCCGGCGTTCGGCCAGATGGGCGCGGACCTCGGCGGCGCGCACGGCAGCCAGGCCGTCAAGGTCGACGGGTTCGCCGCGATGACCTTGCAGAAAGGCGAGGTAGCTCCGCGCGAGCCGCCCATAGGCTTCGACGGTGCGCGGCGAGGCGCGGCGCTCGTGGACCAGCCAGTCCAGCCAGGCCTGGACCGCCTGGTCGCCGGTCATGAAGCCGGGTCCAGCACCGGCCAGCGGTCGGCAACGCGCTCGACCACGCGGGTGACGAAGGCGATCAGCTCGGCTCCCATGTCCGAGGTGAAGCCTTCGGGCTCTGATGATCCGAAGGCGACGATGGCGGCGCGCTCGCCATTCCACAGAGCCATGCGGACCAGGGCCATGCTGTTCACCTCGCAACCGCGCGCGCCGAACAGAGCGCCTTGGTGATCGGCCGGGCCAAGTCGTTGCAGGCCGTGCTCGCCCAGCATCCGGGCGACCGAATCAGGCTCCAGCAAACGCCATCCAAAGGGCGCGGCGCCGGGTCGCTCCAGACAGATGTTGGCGGCGGCCAGGCCGAAGCGGGCCTGGCACGCATGGTCCAGCCGCGTAGCCAGGTCAGTGTGATTGCGGGATTCCAGAAGATCCAGCACTGTCACATGGGTCTGGGCCTGGGCCGAGAAGTTAGCGCGCGCGACGTGTTCGATGGCGCGCCGAGCCCCGGATTCGCGTTGAATCGCCGCCTCCAGTCGCGACAGGGCGACGGCGCCGAAGGAGACGACATTCTCGGCCGGACGCAGGCCCAGCTCGCTGAGCAATTCGTGGTCTGCCGTCAGGTGTTCGGGATGAGCCCGAAGCCAGGCGCGCAGGTCGGGCCAGACTCCAGGGGCCTCGTCGCCCTTCTTGGTGTCGCGTTCAGCCCCGCCCAAAAGTCCGCTCTCCTAGATCGACTGGCCGGTTCCAGCCCAGTCCTTGAGAAAGGCATCAAGCCCCTTGTCGGTTAAAGGGTGTTTGACGAGGGCTTCAAAAGTCGCCGGCGGGATCGTCGCGGCGTCGGCGCCGGCGAGGGCGGCGCCGGTGACGTGATCGACGCTGCGCAGCGATGCGGCCAGGATTGACGTATCGTAGCCGTACTGGTCGTAGATGGCCCGGATCTCATGCAGCAGTCCCAGGCCGTCGGCGCCGTGGTCGTCCAGCCGCCCGACGAAGGGTGAGACGAAGGTGGCCCCGGCCTTGGCGGCGAGCAGGGCCTGGGCGGCGGAGAAACACAGGGTGACGTTGGTGGAGACGCCCTCGGCGGTAAAGGCGGCGGTGGCGCGCAGGCCATCCATGGTCAGCGGCACCTTGACCACCACATTGTCGGCGATGGCGGCCAGCTTGCGGCCTTCGGTCAGCATGGTGGCCGTGTCGGTGGCGGCGACCTCGGCCGAGACCGGCCCCTCGACGGCGGCGCAAATCTCGGCGATGACCTCCTTGATGGGCCGACCGGACTTGGCGATCAGCGATGGGTTGGTGGTGACCCCGTCCACGAGTCCCGTGGCGGCCAGGTCCTTGATGAGCGCAGCGTCGGCGCTGTCGATGAAGAGTTTCATGGGACCAGTTTGTAGCGAGCGTTTCAGAACAGTGCGAGGGGCAGGATGAAGGTCGCCTCCGTCCTGTTGCCGCTACCGTTGCCAGAGGCGTTTGACTACGGCGTGCCGGAGGGGGTGGAGCTGGCGGTCGGCGATCATGTGGTTGTGCCGCTGGGACCGCGCCGGGTGCGGGGGCTGGTGCAGGAGGTGCGCGAGGTCACCGGCTCAAACCGGCGGCTCAGGGACATTGAGGGACGCGTCGACGATGATCCGCCAGTGCCCGAGAGCGCCATGCGATTTCTGGACTGGGCGGCGCGCTGGACCCTGACACCGCCGGGCGAGATGGCGTTTCTGGCCACGCGCGGCCTGAGAAGCCCGCTGCCGCGGCCCGAGCGGCGCTTGCGGCGCGTGGCGGGCCGTGAGCCGGCGCGCGCGACGCCGGCCAGAGATCGGGTGCTGGCGGTGCTGGGCGAGGATGAGGCCGCCTCAATGGCCGATCTGGCGCGTGCGGCGGGGGTCTCGGGCGGGGTGGTCAAGGCCCTGGTCGAGGAGGGTGTGCTGGAGATCGTGGAGATCGGGGCCGAGCCGCCGTTCGGCGCGCCGGACCCGGCTCACCGCCCCGCCGACTTGAGCCCGGATCAGGCGGCGGCGGCGCGGCGGCTGGATGAGGCGTCGGCGCGCGGTGTTTTCGCGCCGATCCTGCTGGACGGAGTGACCGGCTCGGGCAAGACCGAGGTCTATCTGGAGGCGGCGGCCGGTTTGCTGCGGCGTGAGCCGCAGGCCCAGATCCTGATCCTGTTGCCCGAGATCGCCCTGACCCAGGCAGTGATCCGGCGCATCGCTGAACGGTTCGGCGCCGAGCCGGCGGAGTGGCATTCCAACGTCCCGCCGCCCCAGCGTCGCCAGGTATGGGAAGGGGTGCGCTCAGGCCAGGCGCGGATCGTGGTTGGCGCACGTTCGGCCCTGTTCCTGCCATTCGTCCGTTTACGGATGATTGTAGTTGATGAGGAGCACGACGGCTCGTTCAAACAGGAGCAGGGCATCGTCTATCACGCTCGCGATCTGGCGGTGGCGCGGGCTAATCAGGATCAGGCGCTGGTGGTTCTGGCCTCGGCCACGCCGTCGCTGGAGACGCTGAGCAATGCCGAACAGGGGCGCTACGACTGGATCCGGTTATCGGCCCGGCACGGGGCCGCGGTGTTGCCGCAGCTGGATCTGATCGACCTTAGAGCGACGCCGCCGGACAAGGGGCGCTGGCTGTCGCCGCCGCTGGTCGAGGCCATGGTCGGAACCCTGGCGCGGGGTGAGCAGACGCTGCTGTTTCTCAATCGGCGCGGCTATGCGCCGGTGGTGCTGTGCCGGGCCTGCGGTGAACGGATGACGGCGCCGGACAGCGATTCCTGGCTGGTCGAGCATCGCTATACCGGGCGGTTGGTCTGTCATCTGACGGGCTTTTCCATGCCCAGGCCGAGCCACTGCCCGCACTGCGGGGCCGAGGACAGTCTGGTCTCGATCGGGCCGGGGGTGGAGCGGATCGCCGAAGAAGCCGCCGAGCGGTTTCCCGAGGCGCGGATCGCCATCTTTTCGTCGGACACCGTACCGGACGCGGCCTCGGCGCGGGCTCTGGTTGAGCGCATGGCCGATGGCGATATCGACATTCTGGTGGCCACCCAGGCGGCGGCCAAGGGACATAACTTTCCCAACCTGACCCTGGTGGGGGTGGTTGATGCCGACCTGGGGCTGAAGGGCGGCGACCTCAGGGCGGGCGAGCGGACATTTCAGCTGCTGATCCAGGCGGCGGGCCGGGCCGGGCGAGCGGATCGGCCGGGGCGGGCGCTGCTCCAGACCTGGTTGCCCGAGCATCCGGTGATGCAGGCGCTAAGGGCCATGGACCGGGACGCCTTCACCCAGGCCGAGAGCGAGGGACGCCAGGCCATGGGCCTGCCACCCCATGGACGGTTGGCGGCGCTGATCGTGTCGAGCGAGGACGCTCAAGCCCTGGATAGGTTCGCGCTGGACCTGGCTCAGCGCATCCCCTCAGCCGAGCGGGTTGAGGTCTATGGACCGGCTGATGCGCCGCTGGCCCTGGTGCGGGGACGGCGGCGCAAGCGGTTCCTGGTCCGGGCCGACCGCGATGTCGACATCCAGGCCTATCTCAGGGCCTGGCTGTTCGAGTTGAAGATCCCCGGCAATGTCCGCTTGCGGGTCGATGTGGATCCGTATTCGTTTCTCTAGCCAGGTTGCGATGACGGCATTGGCGCTTCGTCATTCGCGTCATCCCCAGGCTTGTCCCAGCAATCCATTGAGCGCCGGCGCCCGGCTTTGGGACTCCTTCTGATCGGCAAGAAGCAATGGATGGCCAGGACCGGCCCGGCCATGACGGGAGGGCGCGCGCAGGGCGGGGCTCAAAACGACCGGCTTTCGCCAGCCGCCCGCTCCTAGTGGGAGAAGGACAAGCGCCGGGGTCGGGCGACCCTCCCGGTGAATGTCGAGTAAATCTAGCGCCCGCGCGTCTGTTTCTTCCACAGGGCGGCGTATTCGCCGCCTTTGGCCACCAGGGCCTCGTGGCGGCCGCGCTCGACGATGCGGCCGGCCTTGAGCACCAGGATTTCGTCGGCGTCGGCGATGGTCGACAGCCGGTGCGCCACCACCAGGGTGGTGCGGCCCTGGCGCGCGCGGCGCAAGGTGGCCTGGATGGCGGCCTCGGTGCGGCTGTCCAGCGCAGACGTGGCTTCGTCCAGGATCAGCATCTGGGGCTCGGCCAACAGGGCGCGGGCCAGACCGACGCGCTGCCGCTCGCCGCCCGACAGCTTGAGACCCCGCTCGCCGACGCGGGTGTTCAGGCCGTCAGGCAAGGCGCGGATGAAGTCGCCGAGTTCCGCCGCCTCGGCGGCGGCCCAGATCGCCGCCTCATCAGCCTGGGGCCGGGCAAAGCCGATATTGGCCGCCAGGGTGTCGTTGAACAGGGCGACGTCCTGGGGGACCAGAGCTACGGCCTGGCGCAGTGACGCCTGGGTCACCGAGCGGGCGTCGTGGCCATCGATCAGAACGCGCCCGGCTTGAGGATCGAGCAGGCGCAGCGCCAGCTTGACCACGGTGGACTTGCCCGAGCCGGAGGGACCGACCAAGGCGGTGGTGCGGCCCGGCGCGACGGTGAAACGGATGTCCTCCAGCCCGGTGCTGCGCGCCGTGTGACGGAAGGACACGTCCTCGAAGACGACCTGGGCGCCACCCGCATGGGTGCAGGCCGGCAGATCGACGGCGTCCTGCGCATCGGCGATCTCGGGCGCCTGACGCGTCAGATCGAGCATGGCCTCCATGTCGATCAATGACTGCCGGATCTCGCGGTAGGCGAAGCCCAGGACATTGAGCGGCTGATACAGCGAAATCAGGATCAGAACGCAGGCGGTGACGTCGCCTGGGCCCATACGCCCGGCCATGGCTTCCATCCCCGCCAGCAGGGCCATGGCCCCCAGGCCAAGGTTCATCACCAGGGTCTGGCCTGCGTTGAGGATGGCCAGTGAGTTGTTGGCCTTCACCGCCGCGTCGGCATAGGCGGACAGCGAACCTTCATAGCGTCGGGCGGCGCGGTCCTCGGCCCCGAACGACTTGACCGTCTCGTAGTTGATCAGGGAATCGACGACGAGGCCGGCGGCTTCGGCCTCGGCCGCGTTCAGCTCACGCCGGTGGCGGATGCGCCAGTCAGAGACGAGCAGGGTGAAGGCGACATAGACGGCGATGGTCGCGACAGCGATCAGGGCGAACCGCCAGTCATAGGCGCCGGCCAGAACCAGGGCGGCCAGGATCAACTCCAGGATCGTCGGGCCGATATTGAAGGCCAGTATCCTGAGCAGAAACTCCGACGATCGGGCGCCGCGCTCAACAATGCGCGACAGAGCGCCGGACTTCTTGGTCTGGTGGAAATCCAGCGACAGGCTGAGCGCGTGGGCGAAGGCTTCGGTGGCGGCGGTGCGTTTGGTGGCTTCCGAGACGGCCGTGAACAGGGCGTCACGGGCCTGCGGCATGATCGAGGACAAGAACCGGATCCCGGCCCAGCCAATGGCGAAGGCCGCGAAGCCCAGGCTGATCCCCAGAACGGGCCGGTTTTCGCCGGCCAGCGCGTTGACGGCGGCCCCGAGCGCCAGCGGAGCGAGGACCCCCAAGGCCTTGCTCGTCACCGTCAGGACCAGCGCCATAATCAATCGCAGACGCAGCTGGGGCGCGCGTGACCGCGCGACCAGCCGAATTAGGTCGGCGAGGGCGTCCAGGGTGCGCGGCGGCTGCGGCTGGGCTGCGACGAGACTGGCGTCCAGGGCCTGCACGTCGGGATCGCCTCCCCCGCGCTCGACGGCGCGCGCCATCAGCGTTGGCTCCAGGACAGGATGAAGTCAGGCGCGGGCGTCATGCACCGCCATAGATAGGGCGAATCGTCGCCAAGGCGAGACCGGCGGCTCAGCGCACGTCCCCCAGATCGGCCATGTCCTGGATCAGGGCCAGGACAGCCTCCTGATCGGTGGCCCAGGAACAGACGAAGCGGACCGACCCATCGTCGAAGCGGTAGCAGGCCCAACCCTTGTCGTTCAGGCGTCTGTGGTGGGCGGCGGGCATGCGCACGAAGACGGCGTTGGTCTCGACCGGATGCGCCAGGACATAGCGGGTGCGGCTCATGACGCCATCGGCCAGGGCGCGGGCGGCGGCGTTGGCATGGGCTGCGTGGCCCACCCAGGCGCCCGATTCCAAAAGGCCCAGGATCGGCGCGGCCAGGAAGCGGGCCTTGGAGGCCATCTGGCCGGCCTGTTTCAGCCGATTGTCGAGCCGCCGGGTCAGGGACTTGTCGAAGACGACGATTGCCTCGGCGCAGGGGGCTCCGGCCTTGGCGGCGCCCAGCACCAGGATGTCGACGCCTAGGCGCGGGATGTCAGCTGGATCGAAGCCGGCGGCGACAGCGTTGGCCAGGCGGGCGCCGTCCAGATGGATGCCGTAGCCGTGCGCCTTGGCCGGCTCGGTCAGCTTGCGCAATTCCTCGGCGGTGTAGAGCGCGCCGTATTCGGTAGCCTGGGTGAGGCTGAGGGCGGCGGGCGGCTGGCGGTGAGCGACCTCGGGCTCACTGAGGATGACCTTGAGGGCGGCCGGGTCGATCTTGCCGGACGGGCCGGGCAGGCCGATCAGGCCGACGCCATGGCCGAAGAAGCCGGGCGCGCCGGTCTCGTCGGTGCAGACGTGGGCCGCCTGGTGGGCTGTCACCGCCTCATGAGGCCGGGCCAGCATCGACAGGGCGATAGCGTTGGCGGCGGTGCCGGAAAAGACAAAGCGGACTTCGGCGTCGGCCTGGACCCGCTCGCGGATCAGATCGGCGCAGCGCGCGCTGATGTCGTCCGCGCCATAGGCGCGGGCGTAGCCTTCGTTGGCCTGGGTCAGGGCGGCCATGGCCTCGGGGGCGATGCCGGCGGTGTTGTCCGAGCCGAAGTCGTACCGCATGGCTCAGCTGTCGCCGCCGGCGGCCTGGGCCTTGCCGACGGATCCCCGCTGACGGGCACGGGCCTCGCGCGTGGTCTTGCGGGTGTCCGGCGCCTTGGTCTTTTTCGGTTTGGGCGCGGCCAGCGAGCGATGAAGATCGACCTGGTGCGGATAGGGGATGACGATGCCTTCCTTGTCGAAGGCGGCCTTCATGGCTAGGTGCAGGTCGGCCTTGGTCTGCCAGAAGTCCGGTGACTTGACCCAGGCGTGCAGCATGATCTCGACCGAACTGTCGAGGAAGTTGATAACCCCGGCCCAGACCGGAGGGTCCTTGAGCACGGCGGCGTGGTCGGCGGCGACCTGCTTCATCACCTCCATGACCTCGTTCAGATCGCTGTCGTAGTCGACGCCCATCGCCAGTTCGATGCGGCGCGTCTTCTGGCCCGAGATATTGACGATGGCGTCGCCCAGGACCTGACTGTTGGGCACGGTGATGCGCATATTATTCGGGTCGATCAGGCGGGTGGTGAACAGATCCAGCTTCTGGACCGTGCCAGTCTTGTCGCCGACTTGGACCACGTCGCCGACGCGGTAGGGCCGCAGGATCAAAAGCATGACGCCGGCCGCGACATTAGACAGGGTGCCCTGCAGCGCCAGGCCGACGGCCAGGGAGGCGGCGCCGAGGACTGCGATGATCGAGGTGGTCTGAACACCCAGACGCTGGAGCACGGCGACCAGGCCGACGGCGATGACGATCACCCGGACCATCTGGACCAGAAAACCCTCCAGCATCGGGTCCGGGGCGCGGCGCTTGGCTCGGCTCAGCATCCGGCTGACGGCGCGGCTGGCCCAGTGCGCCACGATCAGGGTGGCGATCAGGATCAGTGAGGCGACGACCAGGTTGACCGCCAGATCCCCAGCCATGCGGGTGATGCGGTCGATGACGGCGGCGTTCAGGGTAAGGGCCTCGCGGCCCTGGTCGATGACTTGGTTGAGATCGGTCATGGGCGGTCAATAGCGTCCGCGCGCGCGATTTTTAACCCCTGACGCCGAATCCGCCGCCGCCGGGGGTTTCGATGACGAAGACGTCGCCGGGGGCCATTTCGACCTGGTCGGTCGAGCCGAGGGATTCGTCCCGGCCGTCGGCGCGGGTGATGCGGTTTTCACCGGAGCAGCCCGGCTCGCCGCCGTCCACGCCGAAGGGCGCTGTGCGGCGACGGTTGGACAGGATGGCGGCGGTCATCGGTTCGAGGAAACGGATGCGACGAATGACGCCGTCTCCGCCTGTGTGGCGGCCTCGACCACCGGAGCCGCAGCGGATCGCAAACCGGTCGACGCGGACGGGGAAGCGTTCCTCCAGCACCTCCACATCGGTCAGGCGGCTGTTGGTCATATGGGTCTGGACCGCGCTGGCGCCGTCGAAGTCGGGCCCGGCGCCCGAGCCGCCGGCGATGGTCTCATAGTACTGGCGGCGCTCATCGCCGAAGGTGAAGTTGTTCATGGTGCCCTGGCCGGCGGCCAGAACGCCCAGCGCGCCATAGAGGGCATCGACCACCGCCTGGCTGGTCTCGACATTGCCGGCGACCACGGCGGCGGGATGCCGGGGGCTCAGCATCGACCCCTCCGGCAGGATCAGAGTCAGGGGCTTGAGACAGCCTTCATTCAGCGGGATGGCGTCGTCGACCAGGGTGCGGAAGACGTACAGGCACGCGGCCCGGGCGATCGAGGACGGGGCGTTGAAATTGGTGCCGAGCTGGGCGCTGGTCCCGGTGAAGTCGAGCGTCGCGGCGCGGGCCCGGCGGTCGACGGTGACAGCGACCTGGATGACGGCGCCGTCGTCCATCTCCAGCGTGAATTCGCCGTCGCTGAGCACCTCGATGGCGCGTCGTACGGCTGCCTCGGCATTGTCCTGGACGTGGCCCACATAGGCCTGAACGACGTCGCGACCGAAGGTCTGGACCAGGGACTTCAGCTCCTCGGCGCCCTGGACGCAGGCGGCGGCCTGGGCCTTGAGATCGGCGATGTTCTGATCGGGATTGCGGGCGGGCCAGGGGCCGGAGGCCAGAAGGGCGCGCATCTCGGCTTCAAGGAAACGGCCGGCATCGACCATCAGGGCGTCGTCGATCAGCACGCCCTCCTCCTCCACAGTGCGCGAGGTCGGCGGCATTGAGCCGGGGGTGATGCCGCCGATGTCGGCGTGATGTCCGCGCGCGGCGACGTAGAAGCCCGGCTCGGCCTCGCCGTTCAGGAACACCGGCTGGATCACGGTGATGTCGGGCAGGTGGGTGCCGCCGTTGTATGGGGCGTTCAGCACATAGGCGTCGCCCGGCTTCATGCTTCGGCCGTCGCGACCGCCGCCGCGCTGGCGGATGATGGTGCGGATGCTCTCGCCCATCGACCCCAGGTGGACCGGAATGTGCGGAGCGTTGGCGATCAGGCCGCCGCCCGCGTCGAACAGGGCGCAGGAGAAGTCGAGCCGCTCCTTTATATTGACCGAGCGGGCGGTGGCCTGAAGGGCCAGGCCCATGCGTTCAGCCACGGCCATAAAGCGGCTGTTGAACAGCTCCAGCCGGATGGGGTCGACCTCGGTTCCCTCGGCGCGGCGCTGATTGCGCGGGGCGGTGCGCTCCAGGATCAGATTGGCCAGACCATCGACTCGGCCGCGCCAGCCCGGCTCGATGACTGTGGTGGCGGTGGCCTCGCCGATGACGGCCGGGCCGGCCATCCAGGCGCCGGGCCTGAGCGTGGCGCGGTCGAACAGCGGCGCCTGGCGGACATTGCCGAAAACTGCGCGCAGCATCTGGCTGGACGTCGCTGGATGCGGATCGGCCGACGCGGGTATGGTCTGGGCCTGGGCGCTCATGTGGCCGACGACCTCGGCGCTGACGGAATCGACCACCAGCGGCGACTCGCGCGCGTCGAAGCCGAAGCGCCGGACGTGGGCCTGGTGAAAGGCTTCGGCCATGGCGGCGACCGGTCCGAGTGGAACCGGCAGGCTGGAATCCGCGCCGAGGTATTTCAAGCGAACCTCGCGGGTGGCCTCGACGGCGGCCAGGGCCATCTCTTGAGCTGTGATCTCGGCTCGGCCTTCGGCCTCCAGCCGGTCGATCAGGGTGTTCAGGTCGGCGGCGGCGTCTTCAAGCGGGCGCTCGACGCTGACGCGCCGCAGCGAGCGCAGCGCGGCCAGGCCCATGCCGTAGGCCGACAAAACCCCCGCCATTGGATGGATGAAGACGGTGTCCAGACCGAGCGCATCGGCGACGCGGCAGGCGTGCTGGCCGCCGGCCCCGCCGAAACAGGCCAGAGCATAGCCGGTCAGGTCGTGGCCGCGCTGAATCGAGATCTGGCGGATGGCCCGGCTCATGTGTTCGACGGCGATGTCGAGAAAGCCCTCGGCCAGCGCTTCAGGCGTCTGGCCGGTTTCGCCGGCGAGGGCTGCGAAGGCGGCCGCGGTGGCGGCGACGTCCAGCGGCTGGTCGCCGTTAGGGCCGAAGACGTGGGGGAAGGCGTCCGGCTGAATGCGGCCGAGCATCAGATTGCAGTCGGTCACCGTCAGCGGCCCTCCGCGCCCGTAGCAGGCCGGGCCGGGCACGGCCCCGGCCGATTCGGGCCCGACCCGGAGACGCTCGCCGTCGAAGCGGCAGATCGAGCCGCCGCCCGCTGCGACCGTATGGATGTCGAGCATCGGCGCGGTCAGGCGTACACCCGCCACCGTCCGCTCAGTCGAACGCTCGAAGGCCCCGGCGTAGTGGCAGACATCGGTCGAGGTGCCGCCCATGTCGAAGCCGATGACTCGGTTGAAGCCTGCCGCCTCGGCCGTCGCCGCCATGCCGATGACGCCGCCGGCCGGGCCGGACAGCACCGCGTCCTTGCCCCGGAAAAGTCCGGTGTCGATCAGGCCGCCGCTGGATTGCATGAACAGCAGGCGCGCGCCGGCGCCCATCTCGCTCGCCGCTTGATCGACATAGCGGCGCAGTACCGGCGACAGATAGGCGTCCAGGGTCGTGGTGTCGCCGCGACCGACCATGCGGATCAGGGGCGCGACCTCATGGCTGGCCGAGACCTGGTCGAAGCCGATGTCGCGGGCGAGGGCGGCGACGCGGGCCTCGTGGTCGGTGAACTTCCAGCCGTGGGCGAAGACGATGGCGACCGAGCGCAGACCCTGATCGTAGGCGGTTTGCAAGGCGCGGCGGGCGGCGGCTTCGTCCAGCGGGGTGATGACCGCGCCGTCGGCGCCGACGCGCTCGGGGATTTCGGCGACCTGATCATAGAGGGCGTCCGGCAGGACGATATGGCGCGCGAAGATGTCCGGGCGGCTCTGCCAGCCGATACGCAGCACATCGCCCAGGCCCTCAGTCGTGACCAGCAGCAGCGGCTCGCCCTTTCGTTCCAGGAGGGCGTTGGTGGCGACCGTGGTTCCCATCTTGACCAGAACCTCGGCGTTCGGATGTCCGGCGTCGGCCAGGGTGCGGCGTACCGCCTCAGCGGCGGCGTCGGCGTAGCGGCCAGGGTCTTCACTGAGCAGCTTGGAGACGACCAGCCGACCATCGGGGCTGCGGGCTACGACATCGGTGAAGGTGCCGCCCCGGTCGATCCAGAACTCCCAGGCCGCGCTCACGCCAGTTCCTCGACCTCCTCGTCGGAGAGGTCGCCGGGGACGACGGTGACGGGCAGCTTGCGACCCCAGAAGCCGGCGCCCTCCTTGGCCAGGGCGGTGATCAGCGGGCCGGGCCCGCGCCCGCCGACGGCGGCGGCCAGGACCAGAATCTTGATGTCGGGATCCGCCGCGACGACGCGCTTGAGGGCCTCGCGGGTATCGCCGACCTCGATCAGGAACTCGGGCTTGGCTCCGGAACGCTCCTCGGCGTCGGCGCCCAGCCGGTTGAGCAAGGCCTCGCCGTCCCGGCGCAGCTCGGCCTCGATCTCTTCGCGGACGCCGGCGAAATAGTCATTGGTCGAAGGCTCCAGCACCTTGAGCAGGGCCACACGCCCGCCGGTCGAGCGGGCGCGGCGCGCGGCATAGCTGAGCGCGGCGCGGAACTCGGCGCTGTCGTCGGCGACGACGAGGAACTTTCTTGGCATCCTCGTCCCTCCTGTTTTGCCCTCAGGCCGACGCGGCCAGGTCGCGCAGGGCGACATTGGCGATCGTCAGCTTGGCGAAGCTCCAGCCCTGACCGCCCTGGTCGATCTCGTCGATGGTGCGGCGAACTTGATCGACGACACCGGCGCGCGGACCGATCCACTCAGCCACGGCCACGGCCGCCCGCGTCTCGTCGGCGCCGTCGGCGGCCTCGGACTTGCGGGCCACGGCCCCGGCGAGGGCGGACTGTTCGGCCATCAGATCCTCGATCAGACGGCGCACAGCCAGGCGCTCGAAGTGGTCGTTGGTGACCAGCGAGCCGGCGGCCTGACGCAGGCGATCGAAGCCGAAGGCCAGGCCGACCTGGTGATAGAGCCGAGCCATGGACGGGGCGTCCCAGCCCGCGGTGTTGGCCAGGTCGCCGATGTCGCTGGTCGCGGTTAGTGGCCGCAGCATGGCGACGGCGCGGGCCAGGTCTTCGGGCGCGCCGGCCTCGATGAAGGCCAGGGCCCGTTCCTCGTAGCGGTCCTTGCCGAAACTGGACAGGACCGTGGCCCCTTGTGTGCGCAGGGCGTCAGCGGCGGGCCGATAGGCGTCGATCAGGCTCTGGACTCCGCCCAGGGCGTTGCGGGCGCGCCGGGCCAGCCAGAAGGTCTGGCGGCGCAGGACGGTCTGAATCTCGCCGTAGAGGGCCAACTGGGCCGCTGCCGGGATCTTCAGATCCAGGGCCGAGACCTGGTCCCAGGCTTCGTCCAGACGGAAAACCCGCCGGGCCGCCTCGAAGGCGGTGACCAGGGCGTCGGTGTCGCATTCGGCCGACTGTTTCAGGCGGGCGCCGAAGGTGGCGCCGCACAGGTTGACGATCTCATTTGACAGGATGGTCGAGATGATCTCGCGCCGCAGCCGGTGGCGGTTCATTTCGTCCTCATAGACCGCCAGCGGTCCAGGGAAATAGCGGATCAGCGTCTCTTCGAAGAAGGGGTCGTCCGGGGCCTTGCCGGCGACGATCTCGGCGTCGAGCTCCAGCTTGCCGTAGGCCGTCAGCACGGCCAGCTCGGGCCGGGTGAGACCCAGGCGCGCGGCCGCCAGTTCGGTCATCTGCAGCTGGGTCGGCAGACCCTCGACCTTGCGGTCCAATTTTCCTTCGCTCTCAAGCCGGTTCATGAACCGGGTGTGGGCGTCGACATCGTAGCCGGCGGTCGATTCCTGCAGCGACACCGCCAGGGTCTGGTCGTAGTTATGCACCAGGACCTTGGCCCCAACCTCATCGGTCATGGAGGCGAGCAGCTCGTTGCGCGCTTCTCGCGTCAGTTTGCCGGCTGCCTCGACGGCGCCGCACAGGATCTTGATATTGACCTCGTGGTCCGAGGAATCCACGCCTGCGGAGTTGTCGATGGCGTCGGTGTTGATCCGACCACCGCCCCGGGCGAAGGCGATGCGTCCGGCCTGGGTCAGGCCCAGGTTGGCCCCTTCGCCGACGACCTTGACGCGCAACTCATCGGCATTGACCCGCACAGCGTCATTGGCCTTGTCGCCGACCTGAAGGTCGGTCTCGCTGGTCGCCTTCACATAGGTGCCGATGCCGCCCAGATAGAGCAGCTCTGACTCGGACTTGAGGACAGCGCGGACCAGCTCGGCCGGGGGCAGGGCGTCGTCCTCGATGCCCAGCACGGCCTTGATTTCTGCTGAAAGGGGGATCGACTTCTCGTCGCGCGAGAAGACGCCACCGCCCTTGGAAATCTTGGACGTATCGTAGTCGGCCCAGGTCGAGCGCGGCAGTTTGAACATCCGGTCCCGTTCCTCCCAGCTCGAGGCCGGGTCGGGGTTGGGGTCGATGAAGATGTGCAGGTGGTTGAAGGCTGCCACCAGCTTGATCTGCTTGGACAGCAGCATGCCGTTGCCGAAGACGTCGCCGGACATGTCGCCGACCCCGACCACGGTGAAGGGTTCGGACTGGATGTCCTTGCCCATCTCCATGAAGTGGCGCTTGACCGCCTCCCAGGCGCCGCGGGCGGTGATGCCCATGACCTTGTGGTCGTAGCCGACCGAACCGCCCGAAGCGAAGGCGTCGCCCAGCCAGAAGCCGTAGGATTCCGAAATGCCGTTGGCGATGTCCGAGAAGGTGGCGGTGCCCTTGTCGGCGGCGACAACGAGATAGGGGTCGTCGCCTTCCCAGGCGATGACCCGGATCGGACGCTGGACCGAGCCGTCAGCCAGGATGTTGTCGGTGATGTCCAGCAGGCCAGACAGGAAAGTCCGATAGGCGCGAATGCCCTCTTGCTGGATGGCTTCGCGGTCATTGCCGGAGGCTTTGGCGACCCGGGCCTGATGCTTGGCGAAGAAGCCGCCCTTGGAGCCGACCGGCACGATGACGGCGTTCTTGACCTGTTGAGCCTTGACCAGGCCCAGGACCTCGGTGCGGAAATCGTCGCGCCGGTCCGACCAGCGCAGGCCGCCGCGCGCGACCGGGCCAAAGCGCAGGTGCACCCCCTCGATGTGCGGGGCCCAGACGAAGATCTCGCGATAGGGCTTGGGCGCCGGCAGGTCGGTCAGTTCGCGTGAGGCGACCTTGAAGGAGATATAGCCCTTGAACGGTCGATCAGCATCGTCGCTGCGCTGGTAGAAGTTGGTGCGCTTGATCGCCATGACCAGCAGCATCAGGCGGCGCAGGACGCGGTCGTGGTCCAGGCTCTTGACCGTCTGAAGGCCGGCTTCGGCCTGAGAGAACAGGCGCTGAACAATCTTCTCGCGGGCGGCGGCGTCACCGTCACGGTCCGGGTCGAACTTGGCGCGGAACAGCTCCAGGATCTTGCGCGAGACCTCGGGGTATTCACGCAGCGCCTCTTCCTGCGTCGCCTGGGACGGATCCAGGCCGGACTGCTGGCGGTATTTGGCCAGGGCCCGCACCAGAGCGGCGTCACGCCAGCCGACGCCCAGTTCCAGCACCAGTCGATTGAAGCCGTCGGACTCCGTTTCCTCGGCCCAGACGGCCGAGAACGCTTCTTCGAAGGGGTCCTTGATGTCGGAAAACTGCAGGTCGCTGCCGCGCGGATCCTCCAGCAGGAACTCGTGGATGTGGATGATGTCGCCTTCCACCGGCTGAATCCGGTGGCCGTATTCCTCAAGCGCCTTGAGGCCCATGTGGGACAGGATTGGCAGGACATCCGCCAGCGGCGCGGGTCGGCCGCGCCGATAGAGTTTGAAGTGGAACTGCAGGTTGCTGTCGACGGGCAGGCGGAAGGCGCGCACGACGACGTCGTTGTCGCCGAGGCGGTCAACCTCGGCCAGGTCGATCAGGGCCTCGCGCGCGTCATAGCGGTCGCGATAGCTGGCGGGGAAGGCTTCGGCCCAGTTGCGGGTCAGGGCGCCGATGCCGGCATCGGCGAGACCAAGGCTGCGGGCGGCTTGCTCGAACTGGTCAGACCAGCCGCGCGAAGCCTCAACGACCCGAGCTTCCAGCTCCGCCGGATCGGGGGTCAGGTGCGCGCCGGGTGTGACGCCGATGATATAATGGACGCGCACCAGCGGCGCGTCGCTGAGCTGAGGGTACCAGGCCGACAGCCTCCCGCCCCAGGCTTCGGCCAGGAGCAGGCCGATCCGCTCGCGCACGCCGGCGTCGAACCGTTCCCGCGGGATGTAGGCCAACACGGAGATGAACCGGTCGAACGGGTCCATCCGGGTGAACAGCCTGACCCTAGGACGGTCGTTCAGATGCAGGATGCCGAGCGTCGTCGTCAGTAGCTCGTCCTCGCCCACCTGGAACAGTTCGTCGCGTGGGAAGGCTTCGAGGATGTTCTTGAGGCGCTTGTGGTTGTGGCTCCCCTCGGCCTTGCCGCCGCGGGCCAGCACGTTGCGGGCCTTGGCCCGCACCAGCGGCACATCGAAGGCGGCCTGATCATAGGCTTCCGACGTGAACAGGCCGACAAAGCGGGTCTCGCCGGACGGACGGCCATCCTCGCCGTAACGCAGCACCGAAACGTAATCCATGTGGACCCGGCGATGAACGCGCGAACGCATATTGGCTTTGGCCACCACCACGGGTTCGCCACGCTCGGCGCGGCGTCGCAGGGCGTCGGACAGTGAAGCGGTCTCGTGAGTCTGACGCAGGATCGGGCGTTCAGGGTCGCGCAGTACGCCCAAGCCGTCGATACGCTGACGCAGCGGCTCGTGGGTGGCGTAGCCGCCCGTCGCGTCGCGCGGATAGTCAATATCGCGGGCGCCGAGATAGACGAAGTGCTCGTTCTGAAGCCAGCGGAGGAAGTCGACGCTCTCTTGCTGCACGTCCGCAGCGACGCCGGGTGCGCCGGCCTCCAGGCGATCAATGGCTTCGGCCATGAGGGCGGCCATGGTGGCGTGGTCCTGGACCGCGAGCCGGACGTCAGCCAAGGTCTCGGTCAGGTCCTGGCGCACAGCCTCGCGTCGCTCATGAGTCATCGGATCGACGATCACAAGGATCATGGATTCCTTGTGGTCTTCATTGGCTGTGCGCGCGCCGGTCGAGTCGCGGTTGCACTCCAGCAACGGATGGAACATGGCTCGGACAGAGACCCCGGCCTCGGCCAGGTCGCCCATGGTGCTGTCAACCAGGAACGGCCCGTCGTCCTGAACCACCTCGATCAAGTCGTAGGGGGCGTCGACGCCGGCCTCACGGGCCGGGCGGATGCGGATGGAAGGTGCAGCGCCGGACTGGCGCTGTTCGGCGAAGGCCCAGAAGTGGGCCAGAACCTTGGCGAAATTGTCCGTGTCCAGTTCGGGCGTTTCGTCCGCGACGTAATCGTCGTGAACCTGCGCGGCAAAGGCGCGCTCGAAGGCGTCCAGATGCTTGGCCGACTTGCGACCGATCTGCGCCGCGAAGGCATCTTCGAGGGCTTGCTGGCTGAGTGCGGTTTGGCCGCCGTCCATGGTTGTGCTTTCCTGAACCTGGGCCGTCTTTGCCGCGTGGCCCGTCTTCTCCCATGGGCGACCGATAGGCTTTGGCGGCGATCCGGCCAAGCCCCAAAACGCGAATCCGGACAATCCTGCCCCATCGGACGACCCCCGCTCCGCCGCGCTCGCCTTGATCGCGCCGCGGTGACATGAAACGGAAGGCGATTGAAATCCCGGAGTTCGCCCCATGCTGGACCGTTTCGCCCCGATCTTGGTCGCCGCCATCGCCCTGGCGGCCGCCCAGCCAGCCGCCGCCCAGGCCATGCCGCAGGGTGGACCTAATGCGGCGGAGATCGCTGGTTGGCTTGGGGCGCAGGGGCTGGATACGGACATCCGCGACGAAACAACCGTCGCCTCCGGCGCCAACGGCGTCTCCTGGGATGTGGTTGGCTTCGACTGTACGGGCGACCGCTGCCAGTCGTGGCAGTTCTCCGCCGGGTTCCTGATCCCCCAGATGCCCGAAGGCGCCGTCGCGCGCTGGAATCAGCAGCGGCGCTACCTCAAGGCGTTCGAGCTGGAGCAACCCGGCGGCGTGGCGGCGGTGGCCCAATACGATGTGCTGATCACGCCGGGCATGACCTGGGAGGCGATGACCGAACATATGCGGCTGTTCGCCTCGGTCGCCCCCCTATTCGCGCTGGAGATGGGCGCTATCCGCGAGGAATAGGACGTCAGACGCCCGGCATGACCTCATCGGTGAAGGCCGTCACGTCCTCGAACAAGGCCTTGACCGAGGCGTCGATGATGCGCTGGCCCTTCTCGGGCGTGGCCTGGAGGGGGTCCGAGCCGATCCGGCCGTCGGGGAAGCGGGCGCGGTAGTCCAGGGCGTCGCGGATCGGACCCATGGGGGCGATCTTTGGATCGAGCTGGGCGGTTTTGATGCGGTCGGGATAGGCGGCCTGGGTGACGGCGATCTCGGAGGGGGTCGCGTGCGAACCGTGGCCGGTCGGGAAGATCTGGCTGCACAGGCTGTGGACGCCCGGCAGGTCCCACCAATTCCTCAGCTTGAGGATGAACGGGCAGCGCTCCTCGGCGAAGGACCATTCGGCGTAGATCTCGGCGAAGGCGGCCTCGATGGTCGAGACGTTGCCGCCGTGGCCGTTGAGGAAATAGATCCGCTCGAAGCCGTGCCGTGTCAGGGACGAGACCCAGTCCGAAATCGCCGCCATGAAGGTCGAGGGCCGAAGGGTGATGGTGCCGGGAAAGCCCAGGTGGTGCTGGGCCATGCCGATGTTGAAGGTCGGGGCCACGACCAGGCTCTCATCCTGGTTCTCGGCGGCAAGGGCGATGATCTCGGGGCACAGCCAGTCGGTGCCCAGGAGGCCGGTCGGGCCATGCTGTTCGTTCGAGCCGATCGGGATGACCACGGTTTTGGTCTGGTTCAGGCGGGCCTCGATCTCGGGCCAGGACGACAGGTGGATCAGCATTGCGACAGTCTCCGCGCGCCGCGGGGCGGCTCGGCTTGGATTTCGGGACAGGCCCTCATACTGAGAAAGCGAGCGGTCCGCGACAACAACAGACGGAACGCCGGTCAAACGAGGAAACGACCATGAACCAGGAAAACGTCTTCGCCGTTACGCCCGAACAGGCGCAAGCGGCCAGCCTGGACGCCGCCGGCCTGGCGGCGGAGCGCGAACGGGCCGTCAGCGATCCAGACGGCTTCTGGCGCGAAGTCGGCGAGCGGCTGGACTGGATCAAGCCCTTCACCAAGGTCAAGGACGTCTCGTTCAAGCGCGAGGACTTCCGCATCCGCTGGTTCGAGGACGGGGTGCTCAATGTCTCGGCCAACTGTCTGGATCGGCATCTTGAGACGCGGGGCGATCAGACGGCGATCCTGTGGGAAGGCGATGACCCGTCCCAGAGCCGGGCCTTCACCTATCGCGAGGCGCACGAGGCCGTCTGCCGCATGGCTAATGTCTTCAAGTCCCATGGGGTCAGGAAGGGCGACCGGATCACCATCTATCTGCCGATGATCCCGGAGGCGGCCTGGGCCATGCTGGCCTCGGCCCGGATCGGGGCGGTGCATTCGGTGGTGTTCGGCGGTTTTTCACCCGATAGCCTGGCCGGGCGGATTGAGGACTGCGGCTCGACCTTTGTGATCACCGCCGACGAGGGTCTGCGCGGTGGGCGCAAAGTGCCGCTCAAGGCCAATGTCGATGCGGCTCTGAACAAGGTCAGCGGGGTCAAGACCGTGCTGATGGTGCGCCATACCGGGGGCGAGGTGGCGATGACCGACGGCCGCGATGTCGTCTATGACCCGGCTTCGGTGTCGGCCGACTGTCGGCCCGAGCCAATGGGGGCGGAGGACCCCTTGTTCATCCTCTATACCTCGGGCTCGACGGGAAAACCCAAGGGGGTGCTGCACACGACGGGAGGCTATCTGGCCTGGGTCAGCTACACCCATCAGCGGGTGTTCGATTGTCGGGACGGCGAGATCTACTGGTGCACCGCCGACGTCGGCTGGGTCACCGGCCACAGCTATATCGTCTATGGGCCGCTGGCCAATGGCGCGACCAGCCTGATGTTCGAGGGGGTGCCGACATATCCCGACGCCGGACGGTTCTGGCAGGTGATCGACAAGCATCAGGTCGGGGTCTTCTATACCGCGCCGACGGCGATCCGGGCCTTGATGCGCGAGGGCGACGGGCCGGTGACGGCGGCCAGCCGTAAGAGCTTGCGCCTGCTCGGCTCGGTCGGGGAGCCGATCAATCCAGAGGCCTGGCTGTGGTATCACCGCGTGGTCGGCGAGGGCCGCTGTCAGATCGTCGACACATGGTGGCAGACCGAGACGGGCGGGGTGCTGATCTCACCGGTGGCCGGGGCGACGGATCTGAAGCCGGGCTCGGCCACCCAGCCGCTGCCGGGGGTGTTTCCCGCCATCGTGAGCAACGAGGGAGAGGCCCTGGCGGGGGCGGCGGAAGGGCCGCTGACCCTGACCGACAGTTGGCCGGGTCAGATGCGGACGGTGTACGGCGACCACGAGCGGTTCCTGGACACCTATTTCTCGACCTTCCCGGGCCAGTATTTCACCGGCGACGGGGCCCGGCGGGACGCCGACGGCTATTACTGGATCACGGGGCGGATCGACGATGTGCTGAACATCTCCGGGCACCGGCTGGGCACGGCCGAGATCGAATCGGCCCTGGTCGAGCATCCGGCGGTCGCGGAGGCGGCGGTGGTCGGCTATCCGCACGACATCAAGGGCCAGGGGGTGTGGGCCTATGTGACGCTGAAGCTGGGCGAGACGCCGAGCGACGATCTGAAGAAGGAACTGGTCCAGACGGTGCGCGGCGAGATCGGGCCGATCGCCAGCCCCGATGTGATCCAGTGGGCGCCGGGCCTGCCCAAGACGCGCTCGGGCAAGATCATGCGCCGGATCCTGAGGAAGATCGCCGAGGGCGACATGTCCAACCTGGGCGACACCTCGACCCTGGCCGATCCGGCGGTGGTCGAGGACCTGGTCAAGAACCGGGCGGGGTAGCTTCGTCGCCATCCCGTCCTGTTCTGCGCCAACCAAGCCCGCCGTATCGATTCCGCGATAGAGGCGCAGGAAGCACCGTCTGCAGGCGCCGGAGGAACAGCGACATGGGCGATGCCGCCGGGGCTTCGGCGTGCTCGGCCCCAGGGTCTGATCGGCCCTGATCCGCGCGGACAAGCTGCCGGGCGCCTTCCGACCGAAAGGCGTGTCAGAGCCCTGATTGGGGCCTTGCCCCGCGCCTAGCCGAAGCGGCGCCGGCCGCCGGTTTGCTGGATCAAGGTGTTGCGCACGAACTCTGACGGCGGCTCGGCCTCGGCCAGAACCTGCTCCTTGATGGCGCGCGGCTCGCCGAACAGGTGGCCCTGGCCAAGGGCGATGTCGAGTTCGAGAATGTCGACAATCTGGCGCTCGGCCTCGACCTTTTCGGCTATGACCTCCAGCCCGTAGCGGCGGGCCAGTTCGGCGAAATCGCCGGGGTGAATGTCGCGCAGCCGCGGATTGGCCGGGGCGCTGTCCAGGTCGAGCAGTTGCTCCAGAAGCAACTCGGCCGACACCTTGACGAACTTGACGTCGGACCGTTGCAGGTCGGCGAAGTCCAGGTCCAGGGTCTGGACCTTGTCGATCGAGAAACGGAAGCCCAGGTCGGCCAGCTTGGCCATGTTGCGGGCCTCGACCGCGCCGCGCACGTCGAAATTGGCCTGGCCCAGCTCGAAGATCAGCGAATCCTTGAGGTCGCGGTTCTCGGAGAGGAATTCCAGAAACTGAGGGAAGAATATCTCGTCGGCCAGCGACGTCAGGGCGATATTGCAGAACACCCCAACCTTGCGGTCCTGCCGCGCCAGCCGGCGCACGATCTGGGCGCAGCGGAACAGCAGCAGATTGTCGATGGCGGCGGTCAAGCCCTCGTCTTCGGCCACCGACAGATATTCCGCTGGCATCATCACCCGGCCGGTCTCGTCCCGTAGGCGGGTGAAGCTCTCGTAATAGGAGGTCTTGCGCTGGGGGAGGGTGACGACCGGCTGGAGGTACAGGTCCACCCGGTTCTCGGTCAGGGCTTCGCGGACGTTGGAGACCATGGCGGCAGTCTGGTGGCGGCGCCGGCCCTCGGCCGCATCCATGGCCGGGGCGGCGCGCTCGATGGCGGTCAGCTTGTAGTCCAGATTGTCGGACAAGCGCTGGACCAGGACTTCCAGCATCCGCACCTCGCCGGTCAGAACCTCGGTTTGTTCGGAAGGGCCGCCGGTCTGTACGGCTTCAGCCAAGTCCGACAGGGCGCCCTGGGTGCTCTCCAGCGCGTCGGCCAGCAGGCGATGGGCTTCGCGCACCGCAGCGATCTGACGATTGGTCTCGGCCCGCGCCATGGCTCCGGCGATCATGGCGTGGCCGCCGGCGCCCAATCCCAATGATCCGAAAAGCGCAGCCATCGCCGTGCCGACACCCATGCCGCTGCGCCAGAACAGCGCGGCGATGGTCAGCGCCAGGCAGGTCCAGGCGGCGATCAGAAAGGCCGTGGTCAGCTTCGACATACGCGCGAGCCTCGAAGGAATCGGTTGATTATCGGGCGTTTCGTCGCCATCGGCTAGACGTTGAATTTCGAAGGAGGGCGCGGCCATGCAGCTTTTTGACCTGACCGGCAAGTCAGCGATCATCACGGGCTCGTCTCGAGGCATCGGCCGGGCCATCGCCGAACGGCTGGCCGAGCACGGCGCCAACGTCGTGATCTCGTCGCGCAAGGCCGGTCCGTGCGACGAAGTCGCCGCCGAGATCAATGCCCGTTACGGCGAGGGGCGGGCCGTCGCCATCCCCGCCAACATCGCCTCGCGCGAGGATCTGCAACGGCTGGTCGACGAAACCGCTGCGGTCTTTGGCAAGATCGACATCGTTGTCTGCAATGCCGCGACCAACCCCTACGCTGGGCCGATGGCGGGTATTTCGGACGAGCAGTTCGAGAAAATTCTCCAGAACAACGTCGTCTCCAATCACTGGCTCATCCAGATGGCGGCGCCCCAGATGCTGGCCCGCCGCGACGGATCGATCATCATCGTTTCGTCGATCGGCGGCCTGAGAGGCAACGCCCTGATCGGCGCCTACAACATCTCCAAGGCCGCCGACATGCAGCTGGCGCGTAACCTGGCGGTGGAATGGGGTCCGTCAAACGTCCGGGTCAACTGCATCGCGCCTGGACTGGTCCAGACCGACTTCGCCAAATACCTGTGGGAAAATCCAGCTCTGCTCAAGCAGGTGACCGACCCCGCGCCGCTCAAGCGGATCGGTCAGCCGGACGAGATCGCCGGCGCCGCAGTCTATCTGGCCTCTCCGGCGTCCAGCTACATGACCGGACAGACCCTGGTGGTGGATGGAGGCATCACCATCGCGTGGTGATCAGGCCGCGCTTTCCGACGCCTTGGCGTCCGTCGACCGGCGCCACGGGCCGGTGTAGGTCTTGTTGGTGACGCGTCGGCGGCACGGCCCGAAGTAGCCTTCGGATTTCACGAAGGGCCGGGGCTTGTAGATAACCGCGTGTATGCGATCGAGCACCGCCTTGGCGGTGACCGGCTTGACGATGAACTCGGTGACGCCTGCGTCACGCGCCTCGAACACGCGGCTCTTTTCAGAATGGCCGGTCATCATGATCACCGGCAGATAGGGATTGGGGCTGTCGGCGCTATTGCGGATCAGCCGTGTGAACTCCACCCCGTCCAGCGGCGCCATGTTGAAATCAACAATGGCCAGATCAGCCGGCCAGTCGCGCAGGGCGTCCATCGCCTCGGCGCCGTCACGCACCTCGCGAATTCGGCGGAAGCCGGCAGAATTGAGGATGGTCGCGGTGATGGCCCGCATATGCTGGTTGTCGTCCGCCAGCAGAATTTGAAGGGCTCCAAACGCCGACATACGAGCTTTCAGGCCTTGCCGTTAACCAATCCGCCTATCCAGGCAGCCTTATGCGTGATTCGTCACCAACTGGTTTCAAAAAAGCGCGGTAGGCGAGTCAGATCGTCAGGGATCCGACCAGGGTCGACGGATCAAAGTTGCGGTCGCGCCAGCGCGCGCGCCAGCAGAGATGCGGCCCTGTCGCCCGTCCACTGGAGCCGACCCGGCCGATGACGTCGCCGCGGGCGACGCGCTGGCCCGTTTCGACGAGCAGGCGCGACTGATGCAGATAGACGGTGATGAGGCCCTGGCCGTGGTCCAGGAAGGTGATTCCGCCCTCATAGTGCATGTCCGGATAGGCCAGGGTGACCAGGCCGGCTGCGGGTGCGTGGATTTCGGTCCCGGCGGGCGCGGCCATGTCGATGCCGTAGTGCGGTCGCGCCGGCGTGCCGTTGAGCACCCGCTGGGAGCCCCAGCGGCTGGAAATGCGGAACTGGGCCAGCGGCCAGTCGAAACCCTCGGCGAAATCCTCGGTGGGCGCGCGGCTGGCGTAGGCCTCGGCCTTTAGCGCCCCCTCGCGGCGAATGCGGGCGAGCACTTCGGGCGCCGTGGGATCGACTGTTGCCGGCGGCAGACCGTTGACCGTTTGACTGGGGAATTCGCCGCGGGCGACGGCGACTGTTTCGGCCGCCCGCCACTCGCCCAGGCGCGCCTCGATCCGGGTCGACGGACCGCAGTCGCGATCAAGGCCAATGAAGAACCGGCCGCCGGACCCGGCCGCCGTCAGCGCCTCGCCATCGACAAAAATCAGGGCGGTCGGTCGTGCGCGCCCCATGATGAAGCCGCCCTGGATGAAACGCCCGTTGAGCGGCAGACGCTCAAATGCCGCCTGCGCCACGGCGGGACCAGCGAGCCCTGCCCACGCCAGCCCTGCGGCGAACCCACGCCGGTTCAAGGCTTTCGGCTCCCCAGGGCTCGGGTTGCCTCGGCAGCCCCCGCGTAGGCCTCCTGACGCTCGCTCGACCAGTAGCGAAGCATGTCCAGGGCGACGCGCTGGCCGCTTACCGCACAGGTGACGTAGTTGCCGGGGCGCTGGACGGCGAATTCTCCCTGGCCGTAGTGAAGCTGGGCCAACTGGCCGATGGCGGTGTCCTTAGCGCTCATACCCGTGACGATAGAACGCCGGTCGCTATTGCGCCAGTCGCTTCAGGCGGCGGCCCGACCCGCCTCGGCCTCGATCTGGGTGCGGAAAGCGGCGCGGGCCTGGGCGACCCAGCCGGCGAAGGTGTCTATGCTTTCGGCCAGCCGCTGCGCATCGCGGATGCCAGCCAGATCCGACGGTCCGGCCAAGGCCAGCCGCATGGCGTTTGCGTTGCGGGCCCCGGCGAGGAACGGGCTGTATCGCTCGCCGACGCGTGCAAGGCCGGCGCGGTCCTGGGCCAGCGAATAGCCGATCCCGGTCCGGATCACCCGCGTCTCTTCATCGGTGGACAGGCGTGTCTCGGCGGCCTCCCAGCGACCACCCAGGCTGGCCTCATAGAGGCCAGCGGCATCGCCCCAGCGCTGCTGCTTCCAGAAGACGTCGGCGCGCACGGCGTTGGCCTCGGGCGAGGTGTCGGCGCCCAGCACCTCCAACGCGTGATCCAGTCGCCCCAGCATCATCAGGGCGCGGGCTTCCAACGCCCGCCGTTCAGCCTGCAAGGCGGTCGGCAACAGGGTCGTGCGCGAAGCCCAAATGTCCTCCAGCGCACGCTGGGGTTCTCGATTCATCAACCGGATGGCGGCGGCGTCGGTGGCGACCGAGGCGGCGGCGACGCCATCCAGTCGGTGCTCGACCTGATATTCGAGCAGTGCGGCGGCCCGGTCGAGCAGATCCAGATCGACCAGCCGGCGCGACAGCCGGCGGACCATGTCGTCGCCCTCGGCGCCGGGCGGCGTCAGGTCGCGGAAGTCCTCGAACAGGGCCACGGCCTGGATCGGCTGAAGGCCGTCGGCGGCCCCGTCCAGGAATAGCGAGCGGAAGGCGTTGGACAGATCGGCCTGAAGATCGGCCGACTGCGGAAGGTTGGGCAGGCGATCTCCCGCGCCGCGCAGCACCTCCAGCGCCTCGCGGTAGAGGCCCTGGTTCAGATAGACGCCGCCCAGAGTGCGGATGACCTCCAGTTCGGACGCGTCACCGCGCCAGCGCCAGCGCAGCGGCTCCATTCGCTGAATCGCCTGGATGGGGGTGATCGACCCCGCGGCCAGTTCGAGCCGGGCGGCGTTCAGCGCCGCCGGCACCGCCAGGTCTTCGAACGGCGCGCGGCCCACAGCCTGATAGATGCGCCCGGCGCGCGCTGTGTCGCCCTGGGCCTCGACCAACCGCGCCTGAACCAGGCGGACGGCGAGCTGGTCGCGGGAGCCGATTTCCTGACTTAGGGCGTATTCGATCAGGGCGCGGGCGGCCTCTGGATCCTCAAGCCTCAGCGCCGCCTCGGCATGAGCGGTCGCGAAACGGGCGCGCCAGTCGGCTGGGAAGCCATCGACAGCGGCGCGGCCCTCGGCGAAAGCGACACGAGCTTCGGTCCACTGGCCTTGGCGAGCGGCGATGTAGCCGCGCCAGACGGCGGCGGAGGGATCCCCGACCAGCGGTCCGGACGCGAAGTCGGCCTGAGCCTCGGCCAGCCGACCGATTGCGGCGCGCGCCGCGCCGCGCAGTCCGCGCAACTCGGCGGACCCGCTCATGGCCCCGTTCGTCTGGACCAGGGCGTTGAGCACGCCAATGGCCTCATAGTGCAGGCCCGTACCGACCAGGAAGCGAGCGAGCGCCATTCGGGCCTCGACGGGGGCGTTGTCGCCGGCCTCGGCCTCGTGGGCCGCAGCGCCCTGAAGCTGGCGATAGCGGGTCGAAAAATCCGCCTCGCCCAGCGCCGCCCAGTCGGAAATGATCAGCGCCGGCATAGGGGCGGCGCGGGGCCCTTCCTGAGCGTGAGCAGTCTGGAGTCCGTCGGTGGGGGCTGACAGCATCAGGCCGCCAGGTCGCCCGATCCGCACGAGATCACCGGCGATGGCGACGGTCAGGTCGGCGGCTGCCGGAGTCAGGGCCAGGCCCTGCGCGGTCGGCAGCAACGCCAGATCGACCAGCCGGCGTTCGCTGGTCAGACCCTTGGACGGACCGGCTGCGGTGACCACGCCTATGCGGTCACCGACGGTCGGATCCTGAATCCATAGCACCCGCGTTGCGCCGGGAACGGCGGCGGCCATGGCGGTCGGGCCGGAATCGTCGTCCCGGCTGAGAATGATCGGCGATTCGGGCGGCTGGACTGGGCCGCCCAGGGTGATGATCCAGCGCCCGCCCTCAGCCCGGGCCGAGGGTTGCGCCGAGGACGGCGCCTCGATGCGAATGGCGGTGAAGTCCTCGCCCCGCACCCAGCGGATTGAGCGGGCCGGCCCCAGATCACGGGTCGCCTGATCAAGGTCGAGCCGAGCCGAGCCGTCAAACACGACCCAGACCGCATCGCCGCGCCGGAACACCGCGGCAGGCGTCGGTCGGCCCCAGTCGAAGGCAAGGGTCAGGGCGTCGCCCTCAAGGCTCAAGGCGACCGGCACGACCTCGGCGGGCGGGGCCTGGCTGGCGGCTGCGCCGGCGCTGTCCGGCGGCAATATGTTGAGGAAGGCCGCGCCGTCGGCGTGACCGGTGCGGATAGAGGCACCGGGGGCCAGGGTCAGAATGATTTCGGTCGCGCCGGCGATGGCGCGGGTCTCGACCGCCTCGACGCCCGGGAGCGGATTGACCCGGATCAGCGCCAGATCCGGAGCTGCTGTCGAACCGACGCGGATGACGACGTTCCGCCCGTCCTGTCGAATGCGAGCGCGCGACCCCACCGGGCCGGCGAATTCAAGGCGGGTGAAGGCGTCCGTGGCGCCGCGCCGAATGTCGATCGGATCGCCTGGCGCCGCCCAGGCCAAAGGCGTCAGAGGCGCGACGACGACCGCGCCGGCGGCGGCGGCGGCGGCGGTGGCGCGCGCAAGGCGGCGTCTAGCTGTGGATCGGACCCCGGCCATCGTTGGCAAGGTGAATGGACGCGGTTAGGGGCGCGTTAACACGCGGACTATTGCACCGAGATGCGCGGGGGGGCCGACGGCTCAGGCTGGGCGGATGGCCGAGCCGCCGTTTCGGCGGCTCGCGCCGGCGGCTCGGCCTGAGGCTGCGGACGCGGCGTTGGGCGCGGCTGCGGACGTGGCGGCGGGGTCCGCGCTGGCGGGCTCGCGGTGGCGGCGCCGGCGGCCGGCGTCTGCTGGGCCGGGGGCGGGGGCCGGGTCGAGGCGGGCGCCGCTTCGTCGGCGGCGGCGCGGGCGGCCAGGTCGCTCGAACCGTAGCGATCCGCCAGCCGCTGGGTCAGGATTCGGGCGGCTTCGGGATCCATCTCGGCCATGATCGCGGCCAGGGCGCGCGGGCGCATGGCGGCGGCCACCGGCAGGCGGACATCATCGCTGAGCCGGGCGAAGACGGGCGCGGCGTCGCGCGGCCGCATGGCCTGATAGACCTGCACGAGGCGGTTGGTCTCTTCCTGTTCGCGCTCGGAGACCTGGCCGAGCAGGCCCTGGATCTCGGCGCGCAGAGCGGTCAGTTCGTCGATGCGCTCCTGGGCCTTGGCCTCGGCGGAGATCAGCAGCGGCAGTTGGGTCTCGAAGTCGACGTCACGGGCGTCCAGTTCACCCCGGCGCTCGGACAGGTTCTGTAGAATGCGCAGTTCGGCCGGCGACAGGCCGGCCTGTCGGGCCAGCTCCTCAACCGAGACCGCACAGGCAGCCGGCGGGGGTGTGGTCGCCGCCGTGGCGGCCTCAGCTTCCACAGTAGAGGCGGCGTCCTCGGCCACGCCTTCGGCCCAGGCCTGCGCGCCCTGAAACAAGCCGGGCCCCGCGCCAATCAGACGAACGGCCGCTACGCCGACCAGGGCGATAGCGACCAGAGGCAGAATGCGGGGAATGCGGCTCACTATCGGTCTCCTAGGCCTGCCGGCGCGCCGGGGCCTCGAACAGGTCGTCTTCAGGCAGGGCGTGGCGCACGGGCGCCGGGCGCGGGGTCTCGGCCAGGGGCAGGTCTTCGAATCGGCGCTCGGTCAACGCCTTGAGCAGGCGCTCGGTCGAGACCGGAGGCTGGATCGACGCGATCCGGCTTTCGGGCGCGGGTGCGGGTGCGGGCGTCGACTGCGCGGCGCGGCCGCGGGTGACCAGACCCTCCAGCTCAGCCTTCAGGGTGCGGGCGGCGACGATCCGCTCGTGCAGCAGATCGGTCTCTTCGCCGGCGGCGCGCAGCTCGGCCAGCGCTGCTTCGGCGCGGCCCGCCGCCGTGTTGAGCTCGGCCACAGCCTTGACGAAGCCGTCCTGGCCTTCGCGCAGGGCGCGCAGCTTCTTTTCGAGCCGGAGCCCGTAGGCGAGCGCCGTGAGGATCAGGGCGATCAACAACAGGTCCAGGATGACGCCGACGGCGCTCATGACTTGCCTCCTGACAGGGCTCGTGCGGCCGCTGGGGTCAGCGGCGAGGTGACCTGGACAGCGATATTGGCTCCGCGCCGCCCCATACGGCCACGCGTCAGCGGGATCGAGCCGCAGCGGATGTGAACATTGCTGTCCGGGCTGGCGTTCAGCATCAGGGTCTGGCCGACCTCCAGGCCCAGGACAGTCGACAGGGGGACGTGCTGCTCATCGAGGACGGCGCGAACCTCGACCTGGGTGCTCCACAGCTCTGTCGCCAGGTGGCCTTCCCAGATGTTGTCGCGGCCGAACTTCTCGCCCATGAACTGCTGGAGCAGCAGCTTGCGGATTGGTTCCAGCGTCGCATAGGGCAGGAGCAATTCGACCCGTCCGCCGCGGTCCTCCATGTCGATCCGCAGCTTGACCAGAATGGCGGCGTTGGCGGGCCGGGCGATGGCGGCGAAGCGCGGATTGGTCTCCAGCCGGTCCAGGTTGAAGTGCACGGGCGTCAGCGGCTCGAACGCTTGGCGTGCGTCGTTGAGGATGACCTCAACCATCCGCTGGACCAGCACCCGCTCGATGGTGGTGTATGGCCGACCCTCAATGCGCAGCGCGGCTGTGCCGCGCCGCCCGCCCAGCAGGACGTCGACGATCGAATAGATCAGGTTGGAATCGACCGTCAGCAGGCCGAAGTTGTCCAGTTCTTCAGCCCGGAACACCGCCAGGATCGCCGGCAGCGGGATGGAGTTCAGATAGTCGCCGAAACGGATCGACGAGATGTTGTCCAGGCTGACCTCGACGTTGTCCGAGGTGAAGTTGCGCAGCGAGGTGGTCATCAGCCGGACCAGCCGGTCAAAGACGATCTCGAGCATCGGCAGGCGCTCATAGGAGACCAGGGCCGAATCGATGATGGCGCGAATGCCGGTCCGGTCGGCGTCATCGTCCCCCGAGACGTCGAAGCCAAGAAGGCTGTCGATCTCGTCCTGGTTCAGGATCCGCTCACCGGTCGGCGCAATGCCGCTCTCGGGCGCAGCCGCATGGGTCTCGGCCGACGCCGCCAGACCGGCCTGGGCCAAGGCTTCGGCGTCTTCGGTCACTGGATCAGCATCTCTTCAATGAGGACGGCGTCGACCTCTTCGGGGGCCGCCACCAGATTGACGCGGCGCAGGATTTCCTGGCGCAGCTGATAGCTTCCCGCCGAGCCGGCCAGGTCTTCCGGTCGCAGCTCGCGCAGGAAAGTCTGGAGCATGTCGTTCACCCGCGGGCTCTCGGCCTGTAGGTGATGGGCCAGCTCCGGGTCATGCATTTCGAGCGTCAGGGTCAGCTTGAGAAAGGTCGGCCGTCCATCCGCCGCCTGGATGTTCACAATGATGTCCGGAAGGGTCAGGAAGGTGACGCCGTCGGGCCCTTCGCGGATGGTTCCAAGTTCGGCAGCGTCTTCTCCGCCTTCGCTGCCGCCGTGGCCGCCGCCTTCCTTCTTTTTGGCTGGCGCGTGGTCCGCAGGCGCCGCCTCGGCGCCGGCGGGCTTCATGAACAGGAAGAACGCCGCCGCGCCGCCGCCGCCGACCACTAGCAAGGCGACCGCTCCGATCAGCACAAACAATGGCAGCTTCTTCTTCTTAGGCGCGGCCTCGCCCTCGCCCTCGGCGCCCTCGGCTGCGACCGCGACCTCCGAGCCAGCCTCGACCGCCTCGTCGTCCTTCTTTTTCTTTCCGAATTTGAACATGGCGCGCCGACCCGATCCTGACCCGGCGACTTCGACCTAGTTTGGTTAACGATCAGTCAAGACCCCGGCAAAACCTGCCCGGTAACGCGGTTAACGGACCGGCCTTCAATCATCGCCAATCCCTTGCCGCCAAGGCGTTAACCATACTGGCGCGGGCCTTGCTTGGTGCTTCCCAAGCAAGTTCCGTGGAGCCCGTGCGTGGAGAACGCCGCCCTTATCGCCCTGAGCCGCCAGATGACGCTTCGGCGTGAGCTGGACATCGTGGCCAACAATATCGCCAACGCGGACACCTCAGGCTTCAAGGTCGAGGGGCTGATCGTCGAGGAAGAGACGGTGAGCCACGCCCGCAACTTCGGCGTCTATGGCGCGCCGTCTTTCGTACTGGACCAGGGCGTCGGCCGTGACTTCAGCCCAGGCGCCATCCGCCAGACCGGTCGACCGCTGGATGTGGCCCTTGAAGGCGAGGGGGTGTTTTTCCGCATCGGCGACCCGAACGGCGGCCCCGAACGCTATACTCGCGACGGCGGCTTCACCTCAGATGGTGAAGGTCGGCTGGTGACGCGTGATGGCCGACCGGTGCTGGACAGCGGCGGAGCCGAGATCGTCCTTGACCCCACCCAGGGTGAGCCGACCATCGCCCAGGACGGCACGATCAGCCAGGGCGGTGAGGCCGTGGGCCAGCTCGGCGTCGTCCGCTTTGACGTGCTGTCCGTCCTGTCGAAGGACGGCGATGGCCTGTACCGCAACACCTCCAACGAGACACCTGCCGATGCGACCGACGCCCAGGTCCGCCAGGGAATGCTCGAAGGGTCGAATGTCGACACCCTGGTCGAAATCACCAACCTCATTCAGATCCAGCGCGCCTATGAATCGACTGCGCGCCTGATCGAAAACCTCAATGACCTGTCCCGCCGCTCGGTCGAGCGGCTGGGCCGGGTCGGATAAGGGAGACGCCGGATGCGCGCTCTGAGAACCGCCGCCACGGGCATGGCCGCCCAGCAGCTGAACGTCGAGGTCATCTCGAACAACATCGCCAACATGAACACGGTCGGCTTCAAGCGCCAACGGGCCGAGTTTCAGGATCTGCTCTACCAGAACGTCCAGCGCATGGGGGCCCAGTCCTCAAGCGCCGGAACCGTTGTGCCCACCGGCATCCAGATCGGTGTCGGCGTGCGCGCCGGCAGTGTGTACCGGATCACCGAACAAGGTACGCCCATGCATTCGGGCAACCGTTACGATCTGGCTATCGACGGGCGCGGCTATTTTCAGGTGCTGCTGCCGTCCGGCGAGACCGGCTATACCCGCGCCGGCAACTTCTCGGTCAATGGTGAGGGCCAACTGGTCACCGAGGACGGCTATCCGGTGCAGCCCGAAATCTCGATTCCCCAGGAAGCGCGGGACGTCATCATTTCGCCGACGGGCCAGGTCCAGGTCCTGCTGGACGGTGACCCCACTCCGCAGATCGTCGGTGAACTGCAACTGGCAAGCTTCTTCAATGAGGCCGGGCTGGAAGCGATCGGCGACAACCTGCTGCTGGAAACCGCCGCCTCTGGCCCGGCCGTGGTCGCAGCGCCCGGAGAACCGGGCCTGGGCACTCTGTTGCAGGGCTACACCGAAAGCTCCAACGTCGATGCGGTGGCCGAGATCACGGCCCTGATCGTGGCCCAGCGGGCCTATGAGATGAACTCCAAGGTCATCACCACCGCCGATGAAATGCTCCAGGCCGCCAATCAGGTGAAGTCGTAGTGCGCGCCCTGGCCCTGACCGTGGTTCTGAGTTTGGTGGCGACGCCGGCTCTGGCCACGCCGGTCGGGCTGGTGGCCCAGCCGACCGACGACGACGGCGTGGTGACCCTGGGAGACCTGTTCGACGGCGCAGGCCAGGCGGCGGGGGTGCGGGTAGCGCTCAGAACTTCGCCAACGGTCGTGCTCGATGCAGCCCAGGTGCAGACCGTCGCCCGACGCAACGGTCTGACATGGGCCAATGAGACCGGCATTCGGCGGATCATCGTGCGCGCCGGCGGTGCGGGCAGTGGCGCTGCCGCAAGCCCCGCCGCTGCTCGCAGTGCGGCCAGCGTCGAGGTGCTGACCTATGTTCGCAGCGTTGCGACCGGCGAAACCATCCAGCCCGAGGATGTGGCCTGGACCACAGTTCAGGCCCACCAGGCTCCGTCCGACAGCCCCGACGATGTCGAGGCGGTGATCGGACTGTCGGCTCGCCGGCCCCTGCGCGCCGGCGCTGCGGTGCGTTCTGCAGACCTGACCCGACCACAGGTGATCGCGCGCGGCGACATGGTCGACGTCACCTATGAACTCGGCGGCATCAGCCTGACCCTGCGAGGGCGCGCCATGGAGGCTGCTACCGTGGGCGAACCCTTCCGCGTCCAGAACATCGAATCAGGGCGAACCATCGAGGTCGTCGCCGTCGAACCCGGTCGGGCCTTGGCCGGTCCCGCGGCCTTGTCCGCCCGCACCCGCTAGAGGACGTTGTAGATGCGCAAGTCGATCGCCCTGATCCCGGTTCTGCTGCTCGGCGCCTGTTCAACCGTCGAGGAGGCGGTGATGGGGCCGGACCTGTCCAACATGGGCTATCCGGCTGCCCTGATGCCGCTGGAGCAGCCGTTGGCGCCGCCGCCCCAGGCGGCCTCGGCGGGATCGCTGTGGCGCGCGGGATCGCGCAGCTTCTTCCGTGACCAGCGCGCTCGCAACGTCGGCGATATTCTCACCGTCAACATCAACATCGACGACCGGGCCAGCCTGCAGAACTCGACCCAGCGCGATCGCTCCAGTGAGACCAATGCCGGAGTCGGCTCCTTCTTCGGACTGGAGGGGGCGCTGGGCGCTCTGTTTCCTTCGGGCTTTGATTCCGACAACATGATCGAGATGCAAAGTGGCTCGACTTCGGCGGGTTCGGGCACGATCCAGCGGGCTGAACGGGTCAGCCTGACTATCGCGGCGGTCGTCACGGCGGTTCTGCCGAACGGCAATCTGGTGATCCAGGGGCGTCAGGAAGTTCGGACCAACCGCGAACTGAGAGAGCTTCTGGTGTCGGGCATCGTCCGGCCCGTCGACATTTCGTCTGAAAACACGATTGATCACACCCAGATCGCCGAAGCGCGCATTTCCTACGGCGGCCGCGGCGACGTCAGCCGTGTGCAAAGCCCCCCGGCCGGCCAGTCGGTCGTCGAACGTTTCAGCCCGTTCTGACGGCCATCGCCCATCCTCTGCCTCCGCGGAGGGCGACCGGGCCAGCGTGAACCGAACGCCCGAGGCCGCGTTTTCTCCAGCGAAGGGAGGGCGTCATGCTGGATCGAGCCGCCTTTTTCACCGCGACGCTCGCCTGTGTCGGCGTGGCGCCAGCGGCGACGGAAAGCCGGGGGGGTGCGGCGTACGCATGCCGACTGAGCCAGCCCAGGTTCCGGTCTTCTTTGATCTTGGAGATCAGCGTAACATCTAGGCTGCGCTGAGCCTGCGGGGTGCCGACATGATCGCCAATCTGACCGCCGCCTTGTCGTTCGTCCTGGCGGCCCAGGCGGGAGACGGCTGGGTGTGGACCTTCTATGACGGGGACGGCATGGCCGTGCTGGCTCGCGAAGTGCCGGACACTGACCGCCTGAGCGCGGTCTTTGAATGTACGCCGGGTTCGGGCGTCGCCCGTTTGACCGTCTATGGCCCAAGCGAGCGTCCCGAGTTTGTCAACGTCTCCGCTGGCGACGTTTCGGCCGATGCAGAGCGGGTCGAAAGTGATGGCCTGGCTTTGCGCCTGAGGCTGGATCACCCGCTTTTTCTCGCCTTTGCTGACGGCGAGCCCCTGACGCTGACCGCAGGTGAGGAGATGGTCTCGACCCCGGCCCCGCGATCGGCCGTCCTCGCGCGCTTTCGCGACGCCTGCGGAGGTGCGGCATGAGGATTCTGATAACCCTCGCCGGCCTGGGCCTGATCTTGGGCGGGTGCACAGCGGGCGGCGTGGACGATGCGCCGACGCGTCTGCGGCCCATCGACGCGCGGGTCGCATCGCCCAATCCGATACCTGGGCGCGATTGGCACCTGGTGCAGCATCGTGGGCAGTCGAGCCTGGCCTTCGGCGTCGCCGAGAGCGATGATCTCGACCTGGGCCTGACCTGCCACGACGGATCGGGCCGCGTGACCTTGTTCCGTGATGCGGCCCCGGGCGAACCGGCTGGTTTCCAACTGGACGCGGGCGGCGAGGCGCAGCATTTCGATGCTGAGGGCGAATTGTCGCCTCTGACGGACGGCCTGTCGCTGCACGCCGAGGCGGATGTGGCTTCGCCGGTGTTCCGACGGTTCCGCGACCTGGGCTGGGTGACGTTGCAGGTCGCGGATGAACGGCATAGCCTCCCAGCCCATCCAGGCTCCGAGGAACGGATCGACCGTTTCTTCGCGGCTTGCGGCTGAGGGAGCCCATGACATGAATCGAGCCGGGATCGCCTTGATGATGGCGTTGGCGCTCGTGGCATGCGGCGCGGACGAGGAGGTGGCCGAGGCCGCCGCTGCGCCGCCGCCTGCGCCCGCCGCTCCGACCGCGCCCGAGGCCCCTGCGGGCCCGGCGCCGGTAGAGGGCTATGACTGGTCGATGCATGGCCCCAGCGCCGAGGAGCCGGATCTCGCCTTCCTGTCCTACTCTGTGCCCGAGACCGACGATGTGCCGCTGTCGCTGAATTGTCAGCGGGAGTCCGGGACGATGACGGTCGGCACGGACTCAGGGATCGCGGGGGTCGGCGCCATCATCCTGCGCTCGGGAGAGGCCCAGGCGATGTACCCTGTGACGTCGCGAACGCCGTCCGAGCTCAGCGGCGGCGAGTACCTCACCGTCGATATCCCGATGACTGACGCCACGCTCCAGGCTTTTCGGACGGCTGGCTGGATCAATCTGTCGGTAGCCGGAGAGGCGCGAGACCTGGCCGCCCACCCCGGCCCGGCGCACGAAGCGATTGAGCAGTTCTTCAGCTTTTGCGCGCCGGCGCCCGCTTCAGAGGCAGCACCCGGTTGACGTGGGCCATCTTGCGGCCCGGCTTGGCCTCGCGCTTGCCGTAAAAATGCATCCGCACGGCGGGGTCGGCGGCCAGGGTCTTCCAGGCTTTGATCTCGGACCCAAGCAGGTTGGTCATCTCGATTCGGGCATGAGCCGCTGTCGGACCCAACGGCCAGCCGGCGACAGCACGCACGTGCTGTTCGAACTGGTCGCAGACGCAACCGTCCTGGGTCCAATGGCCCGAGTTGTGGACCCGCGGCGCAATCTCATTGACCAGCAGCCGCCCGCCCGACATCTCGAACAGCTCAACCCCCATGACCCCGATGTAGTCCAGACCCTCCAGGATCTTCCTGGCGATACGGGTCGCCTGGGCCTTGGTCTGCGGCGACACGACAGCCGGGGCCAGGGTCGTCTTGAGAACGCCGCCGGCGTGGACGTTCTCGCTCAGGGGATAGACCGCCACCGCTCCGTCGCGGCCGCGCGCGCAGATCACCGAAAGCTCGCGCACGAACTCGGCCTTGGCTTCCAGGATCGCCGGCTGGCTGCCAATGGCGGCCCAGGCGCGTGCGGCGCCGGCATTGGACTTGATCCAGACCTGTCCCTTGCCGTCATAGCCTTGGCGCCGCGTCTTGAGCAGGGCCGGCCCCCCCAGAGAGGCGACGGCGGCCCGTAGCGTGTCCAGGTTGTCGATCGCGGCGAAGGCTGTGGTCGGAACCTTGATGCTGTTCAGGAAGGTCTTTTCATCGATCCTGTCCTGGGCAACGGCCAGCGCGCGCGGGCCGGGGGCGACTTCGCAGCCGGCTTCGGTCAGGATTTCGACCGACCGGGCCGGGACATTCTCGAACTCAAAGGTCACCGCCTGGCAGGTCGCCGCCAACACGCGAAGCGCGGTCGGATTGTCATAGGCGGCGACGATCTGGCCCTGGGACACACGGCAAGCCGGGCTGTTCTCTTCCGGATCGAGGATGACGACATTCAACCCCAGCCGGCTCGCCGCCTGACTGAGCATCCGGCCCAGCTGGCCGCCGCCGATAATGCCGAAGGTGTCGCCAGGCGCGAGGGGCAGCGTCACTCAGTCCTCGACGGTCTCAGGGATCGACGCGGTCTGGGCCGCGCGCCAATCAGCCAGGCGGGCGGCAAGGCCGGCGTCGGCCAGGGCCAGGATCTGGGCCGCCAGAATGCCCGCGTTCTTGGCCCCTGCGGCTCCGACCGCCAGGGTGCCGACCGGAATGCCGCCGGGCATCTGGACGATCGACAGCAAGGAATCCAGGCCGTTCTGGAGTTTGGATTCGACCGGTACGCCCAGCACCGGCAAGGTCGTCATCGAGGCGGTCATGCCGGGCAGGTGCGCCGCGCCGCCGGCTCCGGCGATGATCACCTTGAAACCCGCCTCACGCGCGCCGCGCGCGAAATCGAACAGGCGCTCCGGCGTGCGGTGGGCGGACACCACCTTGGCTTCATAGGCGACGCCCAGGGCGTCCAACATGTCGGCGGCGCCCTTGAGCGTGGGCCAGTCTGAGCGACTGCCCATGATGATCGCCACCGGCGGCGTCTGAGACGTCATGCGAGGTTTCCGGATCGGGAAAGGCCGGGACCATAGTTTCCGCGCGTTGCGCCCGCAACCGAGTGAGGGCAGCATCGGCGCAATTCAGTGGCGGGCGATTCCGTCCGGGGATGCCATGGCGACTGCAGCCGACAACCTCACAGGCGAGATCGAGCGCCTGAAAGCCGAGGCGGCCCATTGGCGCGCTCGGGCCGAGGCCGCTGAAGCGTTGGCTGAGCGCGATGTGCTGACTCCGGTCCTGAACCGTCGCGGGTTCGTGCGCGAGCTGAGCCGGGCCATGGCCTTCTGCCGCCGCCACGGGACCGAAGCGATGTTGCTGTATCTGGACCTCGATGGGTTCAAGGAGGTCAATGACCGGCTGGGTCATCAGGCCGGCGACCGAGCGCTGATCGCCTGCGCCGAGTTGCTGATCCAGAACCTGCGCGAATCCGATGCGGTCGGTCGCCTCGGCGGAGACGAGTTCGCCGTCCTCTTGTTGGGCACCGACCTGCGGGGCGGGAAGGCCAAGGCGGCCTCTCTGGCCGAGGCGCTCAAGACGGGTGGTTTTGGCTGGGAGGATGAGGTTCACCCCATCGTCGCCTCGGTCGGTGTGCGCGCCTTCGCCGCCCAGACGAATCCTGAGGACTGGCTGGCCGAAGCCGACGCCGCGATGTGGGTCAGGAAGAGAGGACGCTAGGGCTCCCTGGCTGCCCCTGGAAAACGGGCGGTCAGGCGATGATATCCGGCAAAATCCGCGCCTCGATGCGCAGAATCTCGTCCTTGAGGGCCAGCTTCTTGCGTTTTAGCCGCGCGATCAGCAGCTGATCAGGTTGGGGCGAGACGGTCAGGGCGTCGATGGAGGCCGACAGGTCGGCGTGTTCCTGGCGTAGCAAGGCCGCCTGTTTCCGCAGTCGGGCCTCGGAGACCTCGCTGTCGTCGTCATTGATCGGGCCGCTGGAGTCCGGCATCGCCACCCCGTTTCAGAATCGCCTGATGATCATACATCGGTCTGGCCTGGCTCCGGTAGTCGTCCAGCCAGGGTCTTCAGCGCCTCGCGCGGGACACTGTCCGACCAGGCCCGGCTAGCTGACGCCAGCGCCGCCACGACGTCGAAGCGTGCGCCCGTCGGCGGTCCCGAGATCGACGCCAGTTCGTCCAGCAGCCCCCTCTCGGCCGACAGCTCGACGTCCTTGACCTGTTCGCGCAGAGCCAGCCGGCGCGCGTCGGCCATATCCGATACGGGCTTTCTCAAGGTCCGGCGCACGGCGCGCAGCGAATCAATGACGGCCAGGTGCCAGCTGCGGGCGGCGTCCGCAGCGGCCTCGGCCGTTTCCGCGTCGACCGGTCCGCGCCAGGCGGCCCACAACAGCAGGCATACCGACTGGCCATCGTCGTCCTGAAGCGAAAGACAGCTGTCCTGGACCCCTTCGCGGCCATAGGCCCCCACGGCCCAATCCCAAAGGCTCATTCGCGCCCCTCTGGGGCGGACGTCAGCCCCGCCCAACGCTGGGTCCGATCCCAGTCCAGTCCGAACAGGTCGAGCGTGCGGCCGACCGATTGGTCGATGATGTCGTCGAGTGTCTGCGGTCCGGCGTAGAGCGCCGGCAACGGCGGCGCGATCGTCGCCCCCATTTCAGCCAGGGCGGTCATGGTCCTGAGGTGCCCCAGATGCAGCGGCGTCTCGCGCACCATCAGCACCAGCGGCCGGCGCTCCTTGAGCGTCACATCGGCTGCCCGGGTCAACAGCGACGACGTCACGCCGGTGGCGATCTCGCTCATGGTCCGCACCGAACAGGGCGCGATCAGCATTCCCATCGTTTTGAACGACCCGGAGGCGATGGCGGCGCCCACATCCTGGACGCGATAGGTCTGGGTCGCGCGTTCAGCCAGATCGGCCGGGGTCAGGCCCAGCTCCGACGACAGGGTCAGGGCGGCGGCCCGGCTGATCACCAGATGGGTTTCAACACCCAGCGCGCTAAGGGCGTCGAGCGCCCGCACCCCATAGGCCGCACCCGACGCCCCCGACACGCCGACGACGATCCTGGGCGGTGCGGCGTTGGCGCGCATGAGACCTCCTGACACACCCGGCTCTCGATTTCGTGATTCCACTTATCGGGCCTTTGGGTGTGGAATTGATGGTCCCTTCAAAGAGGAGGCGCAAGCCATGGCGATTGACGCGCGGATCCGCGAACTTGGTAATCGGCACCGTTCCCTGGATGATCGGATCCAGGAAGAGATGGCCCACCCGAGTGCGGATTCCCTGAAGCTCAGGGAGCTCAAGCGTCGCAAGCTGCGTATCAAGGAAGAGATCCGGGAGCTGTCGGCTCAGGCCTGACCCCTTCCTTGACCTTCGCCGGTCAGTCGTCCGACCGGCCGAATACGTCCTCGACCGTCGGCTCGGCCCGATGGCCCCGGTCGGGCTCGTCCGCCTTCCAGTCCTCTTGCGCCGGAGCCGCATCCGCCGCAGCCTCAGCCTCGCCAGCGGGCTGAAGCGTGGCGCCGCCGGCCTTGGCCAGCTCTCTGGACTTCTTCTCGGCGGCCTTTTTGACGACGGCGTCCAGCTCCAGCTGGCCCACCAGGCCCAAGGTCACCGGGTCGACCGGCTTGATGTTGGCCGTGTTCCAATGTGAGCGATTGCGGACACTCTCAATGGTGGTCTTGGTCGTGCCCAGGAGCTTGGAGATCTGGGCGTCGGTCACTTCGGGGTGATTGCGCACGAACCAGGCGATGGCGTCCGGGCGGTCCTGGCGGCGTGACACCGGCGTGTAGCGCGGAGCCTTCTTGGTGGTTTTGAGCAGCTCAGCGTGGCGGCTGATCTCGGCCTGGAGCCGATAGGTGGAATCCGCCTCGGCCTTGGCCAGTTCCTCGCGGGTTAGCTGGCCGTTGCCGATGGGGTCGGCGCCGCGGATGTCGCGGGCGACCTCGCCGTCGGCGATGCCCTTCACTTCCAACGGGTGCAGGCCACAGAAGGCGGCGATTTGCTCGAAGGTCAGCGAGGTGTTGTCGACCAGCCAGACCGCGGTGGCCTTGGGATAGAGAATGTCGGTCATCGACGAGGATCCTGAATGGTTGGAAGCCCAATGCCTTGGGCCGGAAACAGCGGCGCCCGGCCTTTCGGCCGGGCGCTGGAGGATTTCTCTATAGCGGGTTCCCAAAAAAAGGGAACGGAAACCGTATGAAACCGAATGCGATCTTCGGTGTCTCGCAAGCGTCGCCGTCGCCGGATACAATGGGGCGGATGAAAAACAAGACAATGACCGCACAAGAGGCCGTCGCGCGCCTCTCCGAACTGTTCGACACCTCCATTTCCAATCTGAAGTCCGACCTGGCGGCCTTCGTCATGGACGGCTCCCGGCCGGACGCCGAGGCTCGCGCCGATGGCCGCTACGCCTATCCGGAGCTGAGGATCAGCTGGAGAGGTGAAATCCGTCCGGCTTCGACCAACCGGGCCTATGGCCGCATCTCCCAGCCGGGCGTCTATGTGACGACGATCACCCGGCCGCGTCTGTTCGCGCCCTATCTGCTCGAACAGCTGACCTACCTTAGCGAAGATTACGGCGCCGAATTCGAGGTCGAGGTGTCGCGCCAGGAGATCCCGTACCCCTATGTGCTGGATGGCCTGGATCAGGCTCCGGACCCCTCGGTCGCCCAGGCGCTGGCCCGATATTTCCCGATCACCGAACTGGCCTCCATCGGCGATGAGACCGCTGACGGCTTTTCGCTCGGCCTTCAACCCGAGCGCCCGCTCAGCCTGTTTGACGGGCTCAGAACCGACTATTCGCTGGCTCGCCTACGCCACTACACCGGCACGCCGGTGGAATCGTGTCAGTCGTGGATCCTGTTCACCAACTATCATCGCTACGTCGATGAATTCGTGCGCTGGGCCTGCGCCCAGCTGGCCGACCCGGACACTCCCTATGAGACCCTGGTGTGCGCTGGCGGCGTGACCATCACCCGCGATAACCCGGACCCTGAGCTGGCCATCGCCGACAGCGCCTGGCGTCGGCACCAGATGCCCGCCTATCACCTGACGGCGCCGGGTTGGAACGGCGTGACCCTGGTCAACATCGGGGTGGGGCCTTCCAACGCCAAGACCATCTGCGATCACCTGGCGGTGCTGCGTCCGCACGCCTGGCTGATGATCGGCCACTGCGGCGGCCTGCGCGACAGCCAGAAGATGGGCGACTACGTCCTGGCCCACGCCTACCTGCGCGACGACCATGTGATGGATGCGGTCCTACCGCCGGACATCCCGATCCCCTCCATCGCTGAGGTCCAGCGGGCGCTGTATGACGCCACCAAGGCGATCTCGGGGATGCCGGGCGACGAGGTCAAGATGCGCCTGCGTACTGGAACGGTGGCCACCACCGACGACCGGAACTGGGAGCTGCGCTATTCCAAGTCGGCGCTGCGCTTCAACCAGAGCCGGGCGGTGGCCGTCGATATGGAGAGCGCCACCATAGCCGCGCAAGGCTACCGGTTCCGGGTGCCCTACGGGACCCTGCTGTGTGTCTCTGACAAGCCGCTGCACGGCGAAATCAAGATGCCGGGCCAAGCCAACCGCTTCTATGAAGGCTCGATCTCCGAGCACCTGACCATCGGCATCGCTGCGGTGGATCTGTTGCGGGCGGAGGGCGCTGGCCTGCACTCACGCAAACTGCGCGCCTTCGACGAGCCGCCGTTCCGGTAAGAAAAAAGGCCGGTCAGGAGATCCTGACCGGCCCGTTCTGTTTTGGATGCACCGGGTCTACCCCAGCGCCTTCATCAGCTCCGGCACGGCGGTCTTGTAGTCCGTCACCCAGCCGTAGTCGGCGACCTGGAAGATCGGGGCTTCAGCATCCTTGTTGATCGCGACGATCACCTTGGAGTCCTTCATGCCGGCCAGGTGCTGGATGGCGCCTGAGATGCCGATGGCGATGTAGAGTTGCGGGGCCACCACCTTGCCGGTCTGACCGACCTGATAGTCGTTCGGCGCATAGCCGGCGTCGACCGCTGCGCGCGAGGCGCCGACGGCGGCGCCCAGCTTGTCGGCCAGCGGGTCCATGACGGCGTGGAACTCTTCGGCTGAGCCCAGGGCCCGGCCGCCCGAGACCACGATCTTGGCCGCGGCCAGTTCGGGGCGATCAGACTTGACCATTTCCTCAGACACGAAGTCGGTCTTGGGGGCGTCGGCGCCCTTGATCGTCTCGACCGACGCCGAGCCGCCGTCTCCAGCCGCCTCGAAGGCGGTCGGGCGCACGGTGATGATCTTTTTGGCGTCGGACGACTGGATCGTCTCCAGCGCATTGCCGGCGTAGATCGGGCGCACGAAGGTGTCGGGGCTGATGACCTCGATGATGTCGGAGATCGGGGCCACATCCAGCTTGGCGGCGATGCGCGGCGAATAGTTTTTCCCGTCGGTGTTGGCCGGCGATAGGATGGCGTCGTAGCCCCCAGCCAGCGGCAGCACCGTGGCCTCGACGGCCTCGGCCAGAGTCTTGCCCAGCTCGGCGCTCTCAGCCAGCAACACCTTGCGCACGCCCTTGATCTTGGCGGCGGCGTCGGCCGCGGCCTTGGCGTCCTGGCCCACGACCAGGATATCGATGTCGCCGCCCAGCTTGGCGGCCGCAGTCACGGTCTTGGCGGTGGCCTCACGCACCGTGTTTCCGTCGTGATCGGCGATGACGAGAACGGCCATTACAGCACCCCCTTGGACTTGAGTTTGGCGACCAGTTCCTCGGCGCCGGCGACCTTTTCACCGGCCGACCGCTTGGGCGGCTCGGAGACCTTGAGCACCTTCAGCCGCGGCGCGGCGTCGACGCCGTAGTCGGCCACGGTCTTGGTCGCGATCTCTTTCTTCTTGGCCTTCATGATGTTGGGCAAGGAGGCGTAACGTGGCGTGTTCAGGCGCAGGTCCACGGTCACCACTGCGGGCAGCTGGGCCGCCACGGTCTGAAGCCCGCCGTCGACCTCGCGGGTCACGACAGCCTTTCCGCCGCCGATTTCGATCTTGCCGGCGAAGGTGGCCTGGGGCCAGTCGAGCAGGGCCGCCAGCATCTGGCCTGCTGCGTTGTTGTCGCCGTCGATGGATTGTTTGCCCATCAGCACCAGGTCGGGCTTCTCCTCATCGACCACGGCTTTCAGCACCTTGGCCACGGCCAGTGGGTCCAGGTCGGCGTCGGACTGGACCAGGATGCCTCGGTCCGCGCCGATGGCCAGGGCCGTGCGAATGGTCTCGGACGCCTGGGCCGGGCCGATGGAAACTACGACGATCTCGGTCGCCGTTCCGGCGGCGTGGCCCTTGCCTTCCTTCATGCGCACGGCCTCTTCGACGGCGATCTCGTCAAAGGGGTTCATGCTCATCTTGACGTTGGCCAGATCGACGCCGGAGCCGTCAGCCTTGACCCGCGCCTTGACGTTGGAATCGATGGCCCGCTTGACCGGGACGAGAACCTTCATGCCTGTGCTCGCGTGCTGGGAGAGATGTGCGGTGACGCATGGCGCGCGCGTTCGCGCCTGTCAACGTGACGTGAGGGCAGGCGACGCTTGCGAAGGCGGCGACGCGGCGCCAAACAGCTGCGCATGAACCTGACGATCAATCGCCTGAAGTGGATTTTTCTGGGCCTGTTCGCGGTCGCCTGCGCAGGCATCTGGATCTATCATTTGCTGTGGGTCTGGCCTGGGGATCGCTGCGAGGCGGCCGAGCGTTGGTGGGATGGCGCGACCCGCACCTGCGCCCAGCCAATCTATATTCCCGACATTACGGGCCGCCAGCCGGGCGAGAGCCGAGAGGCGGCGTCAATGAGGACGGCGGCCGAGCGCGCCGCGCAAGATCGCCAGGCGCGCGGGGAGCCGCCTGCGATCTCGCCGCCCCAGCCGGATCAGCCTGCCGGTGCTGAATAGCGCATGGCCACGTCGCAGCGGGCGTAGCGGGCGCCGAACTGATGCATGATGTCCGCATCGTGTCGGAAGCCCGTCGCTTCATACAGCCTGATGGCGGTTTCGCACTTGCTGCTGGTCAGCAGGTACAGCAGGCCTGCGTCCAACGCCTTGGCCCGGGCGATCATGGCCTGGAGCAGACACTGACCGGCCCCGCGCCCCCGGGCGCTGTCCAGTACGGTCAGCCTTGGCGTGTCGCGCCGGGGCGCCACAGGACGTCGCCACCGGCCGCCGCATTGGCCCGGCGCGAGGCTACGAACAGGTGATCGGACAACCGGTTCAGGTATTTCAGACTCTCGGGCGAGGTGGCCTGGGCGTCGTCAACCGCTAGGTCGGCCACCCGGCGCTCGGCGCGGCGGCAGACCGTGCGCGCGAGGTGCAGGTGGGCCGCCAACGGCGTACCGCCTGGCAGCACGAACGAGGTCAGGGCCGCCAGCTCGGCGTTCATGGAGTCGATTTCGGCTTCCAGCCGAGCGACCTGATCGGCGGTGACGCGCAGCACCTCCCAATCGGGTTTGGGCTCGGGCGGTGTAGCTAGATCCGCGCCCAGATCGAACAGTTCGTTCTGGATCCGCGCCAGCATGGCGTCCATCGGCGCATCGCCAGCCGTATGCAGCCGGCACAGGCCTATGCAGGCGTTGGTTTCATCCACGTCGCCATAGGCCTGGACCCGAGGGCTCGCTTTTGGAACCGGCGCGCCTGTCGCCAGACGCGTGAACCCTTTGTCGCCGGTCCGCGTATATATCTTGTTCAGAACAACCATCTATCCGCTCCGGGAGGCGATGAAGGCGCCCAACGCCAACAGAGCCAGTGCGGTCGCCTGAAGCGCCACACGCAACCGCATAAGCCGGTTGGAATAGGACCGGCCAAAGTCTCCGCCTTTGAACAGGGCGAACAGGCCAAAGCCCAGGGTGATCGTGACCGCTGCGATCGCTGCGAGAATGAGGAAGTTGATAGTATCGGCCATGACTGGACCTTATTGCTAAGCTTCGCCCCGGTGTCGCCTCAATGACCCCGCGAAATGTGCATTTCTCAATGCGATTTCGCGACACAATGCTATCCCAGCCCCGGCTGGGAGATAGTGCCCTCTGATAACCAGACCAACAAGAAGGCCCGCCACGAGCGGGACTTGAATTCATGAACCACTCCGAAGTCCGCGGCCCGTTTGAGGCCGTTGAAGTCGCCCCCGCCAAGCTCAACCGTCGCCAGCAGGCCAAAGCGCACACCCGCGTCAAGGTGATGCAGGCCGCCCGCGAGCTGTTCGGTGAGCTCGGCTACGACGGCGCCACCATCCGCGATATCGCCAAGCGCGCCGGCATGTCGACCGGCGCCGTTTTCGCCAACTTCACCGACAAGACCGATCTGTTCGAGGCGATCTACACCGAAGACGCCGAGACCATGATGGACGTCATGCGCGACGCGGCCGGCTCCGACGCCTCGGTCGCGGTCTCAAAGCGGCTGTCAGCGCTGTTCGCTGCCGGCTATCGCCAGTCGTTCGGCAATCTGCCGATGGTGCGCGCGGTCGTTGTCCGCTCCTGGCTGCAAGGCGACGACGCCGAAGGCCGGATGCGGGTTCAGGACCGGGGCCTGGCCAATCTAATTGCCGAGGTCCTGCGCGACGGCGTCAAGACCAAGGAACTCAAGAGCGACATCGACGCCCGCCTGGCGGCCGAGATGCTGCAGAGCGCCTACACCCGCAACTATCGGCACGCCCTGTTCGACAAGGGATCGCTGGAACAGCTGTCGGCCCGTATCGACACGCAGGTTCAGATGTTGCTGAACGGTCTGAAGGCCTGACGCAGATCGACGTGGAAAGGGCGGCCTTGGGCCGCCTTTTCTTTGCGACCATTGACAGCATCCTGTCGAATCACGAATCTGGGGCATGGCTGCGCCCGACCCGACCCGGCTTCTGATCGAAACGTCGCATCTCAATGATCGCCTGACAGCGGCGGGCGACGTTTTAGTGGCGGATCTGGGCCTGACCAGCGCTCGTTGGCAGGTGATGGGCGCCGTCGCCACGGTGCCGGGCGCCTGCACCGTTTCGGACGTCGCGCGGGCCATGGGGCTGACGCGGCAAAGCGTTCAGCGTGTCGTCAATGATCTTGCCGCGTCCGGTCTGATGCGGCTGGTCGACAACCCCCATCACGCACGCGCCATGCTGGTTGAACTGACCCAGGCGGGCGAATTGGCGTTCGTCGAGGCATCGGCGCGACGTCAGCCCTGGTCGCTGGCCCTGGCCGACGGCCTCGCCGAAGATGAAGTCCGAACTGCGCTCAAGGTGGTCAAGGCCCTGAACCGCGCCCTGGTCAGCTTCGCCAGCGCAGGGTCGTCGACTCGATCGGATTGACGAAGGCCCGGCCCTCGGATCGGCTCCTGATCCATTCGCGCTTGAGCTGCTGATACCACTTGGCCTGTTTGTCGGCGTCGTCGATCCAGATCAGCGTCGGGTCGTAGCGCAGGCCCTCGTTCTGCAGGTTCACCATGTCGCCGTCCTGTTTCAGGAAGGCTTTCGAGCCGGCGCGCAGGAACGGCTTGACCAGACCAAACACCCAGTGGTCTGACCAGAAGATCTGGGTGATCCGCGTCTGTTTTTCGGTGATCGGGGTCAGACAGGTCAGGGCCAGAACCTGCTTGTCGCCGACCTCGATATGCTCCCAGCGGAACCCCGGCAGGCGGAAGGTGATCTCGGTCGCCGGCGCCCCGCCCAAAATCCGATAGGCCCGGCTGTTGGACGAGGGCGCGTGGCGCACCATGGCCCAGCCGAATTCACGCGGCTCGAAGGCCTTGGCCTTTTCGTGCATCGAATGCTCGGTGCGCCACCACCATTGTTTGTGGACATAGGGGCCATGCGCCGGGTCCATCAGGCCGACGACGGCATGGTCCATATGGGCGTCGAAGACCATCCGCTCGACCAGCTTGGGTCCGCCGCCGACGACGCCGGGAAACACGGGCGGCTCATGGTCCGGCTCAGGCGTAAGGCGCGGATCTGAACTGATCCAGACGAACACCAGGCCCTGGCTCTCGCGCACCGGATAGGCGCGCACCCGAATTCGGTCGGCCGCTAGATCCTGATCGGCGGTCAGAGAGGGAATCGTCGCGCACTGGCCGTCCGGTCGGAACCGCCAGCCGTGGTAGGGGCATTCGACGGTCTCGCCTTCTCCAGCCTCGTTGACGACGCGCCCGGCCGACAGCGGTGCGGCCCGGTGCGGGCAGATATCGCGCATGGCGAACACCTGGCCCGCCTGGGTGCGGCCGATCAGGACCGGCTCGCCGAGGAGTTCGTGGCGTTTCAGCGATCCGGCGCCGACCTCGCTCGACAAGGCGGCGAACCACCAGCAATCCTTCAGCAACCCTTGGCCGAACGGCGGGGTTCTTGCGGGAGCGGATGCATCTTCGGCCATAGCGGTGTCTCTATCGCGGATGACGGGCCTTCGCCTATCCCCTCAGGCCCTCTCGGGCCTTGGCGAAGTACTCCCAGCCGGTCCAGATCGTAATCAAGGCCGCAAACCAGACCAGGGTGTCGGCGAGCCAAGCGTAGGTCGGCATCCACGGCGCTTCCACAAAGGTCTCGCCGAAGGCCAGGATCAGCAGTTGCGCGCCGATGGCCAGCATCTGCAGCAGGGTCTTCCACTTGGCCAGCACCGTCACTTTCAGATCAATCCGGCCGGCGGTCGTCTCACGCAGGGCCGAGACCGCAAACTCGCGAAACAGGATCAGGCCGAACGGAATGACCAGATTGCCGGTCGTGCCCGAGGCCAGCAGGCCGGCGATGGCGCCCGCGACCAGAATCTTGTCGGCGATCGGATCAAGAATGGCGCCCCAGCGGCTTTCGGCGTGCCAGCGCCGGGCCAGCCATCCGTCGAAAAAGTCGGTCACCGCCGCCAGGACAAAACAGACGAAGGCGGCCTTGTAGAGGTTGAACTGATCCTGCGGGTCCAGATAGGCGGACATGATCGCCCCGGCCAGAAGCAGGAACATGATCATCCCGGCCACCAGCCTGAAGCCGGTCAGCATGTTGGGGATGGGGTTGGGCGTGTGCGGGGCGTCGGTCATGGTCGGACATTATTGTGCGCCGCGCCATTCGTCACGCACGTTGGCGGCGTCGCATCACTTCAGCTAAGCCTGTCGAAGCACCTGGAGCCGCCGATGAAACGCCTCGTCCTCGCCTTGACCGCCGTTGTCGCCCTGAGCCTGCCCGTCGGTGACGCTGGCGCCTGGGGTTCAACCGGCCATCGCCTGGTCGGCGTGGCTGCGATGCGAGCCCTGCCGGTCGATCTGCCGGCCTTCCTGCGCACGGCCGAGGCGGCGGCCGAGGTCGGCGAGCTGTCGCGTGAACCAGACCGCTGGAAGGGCGGCGGTCGCACCCATGACCGGGATCGCGATACGGCCCACTTCATCGACCTGGACGACGAGGGGCGCGCCATGGGCGCAGCCGGGCCGCACATCACAGCCTTGCCCGAACTTCGCTCGGAATATGAGCGGGCGCTGGCCGCGGCGGGACTGGATGTCGATGACGCCGGCTATCTGCCCTACGCCTTGATTGACGGCTATCAGCAGCTGGTGCGCGATTTCGGCTACTGGCGCGTGCTGGCGGCCGCCGAGACACGTGAGACCGACCCGGCTCGCCGCGCCTGGTACCGCGAGGACCGCGAACGGCGCGAGACGCTGCTGCTGCGCGATATCGGAATATTGTCGCACTATGTCGGCGATGCGGCGCAGCCGCTGCATCTGACCATCCACTACAACGGCTGGGGCGACTATCCGAACCCGGAGGGCTTCACCACCTCGCGGCAGTTTCATGGGCAGGTCGACAGCTGGCCCTATGGCCGGATCAATCTCGCCTCGCTGGAAGCGACGATGTCGGCGCCGTCGGAATGCGCCAACCCCTGCGCTATTCGCGAACGGGTTCCAGCCTATATCCAGACCGGCCTTGCCCAGGTCGCGCCGCTTTACCGGCTGGAGCAATCCGGCTCGATCGCAGAGGCGGATGAGGCGTCCGGCGCCTTCATGCTGGCGCGGCTGGCGGCCGGGGCGTCGGAGTTGCGCGACCTGATCACCGCCGCCTGGCGCGACGCCGGCGACGCGCGGGTCGGCTGGCCGGCGATCCGGGTGTCCGAGGTCGAAGCCGGCGCGGTCAATCCGTGGGACTCGATGGTCGGCGTTGACTGATGGATGCGACGGTTCTGGCCTTTGGTCGCCCCGAGGCGGGCGTGACCTATCGGGACCGGCCCTGCGCCTTCGGCATCGCCGAGAAGGCCGGCCTGATCGCCTGCGTGCGTGTGGATAGGGGCGCTCGCTCCTATTTCGACCTGCCCGGCGGCGCGGTGGATGGCGATGAAACCGAGGCGCAGGCCCTGGCCCGCGAGTTCATGGAGGAAACCGGACTGATCGTGCGCGGGGTCGAACGGATTGGCCGAACGGCTCAGGTGTTCCGTCGCTCGACGGGCGAGCCCTTGCGCAATCTATCGGGAGTCTGGACCGCCGACGTGTTGGGCCAGGACGCCGGCGGTAAAGTCGAGGACGATCACGAGCTGGTCTGGTTGTCGCCGCTGCAGGCTCTGGCCGGGGTTCGGCATGAAGCCCATGCCTGGGCCGTCACCCTGTGGTTGCGAATACGCCAAACCGGGCTTGCCTGACGGCGTTATCGGGGGTGAGATGGGTTTGCCGCATCGGGCGGCCCGACAGCGGGAGAGACGACAATGGACAAAGGCAAAATGGGTGGAAAGCCGGGCGGCGGCGGCAAGCAGGACGCGGGCGGCAAATCGGCGGGCGCGCCGCCTCCTGGTATGAAGGTCGGCGGCGGCTCCGACGCCAAGCCGGTCGGTAAGAAGGTCGATGGCAAGGGCTGAGGCCGGAGCCTGAGCGGCGTACGGGGGGCTTCCTGAACGCGGGCGATGCGCGCCTGTCGACTCGGGAGCCCCCCACGCCTGACAAGGACCACACCAAAGCCGCGGCCAGGACCATCGGTGGCAAGCTCAAGGAAACCGCCGGCAAGACCAGGGACGCGTTCAAGAAGTAAGGATGCTTGCTCTGTTCCCGCAGCCATTCCGGGGCGGCGGGAATGGGCGTCATTGAAGACCGGACCTAATCGTCGAGCATCCGCTCCATTATGGCATTGAGACGCTCGCGAGTTTCGCTGTCTCCATCGCCCCATGTACAGGTCAGGGCATAGGTCGAGGACGAATTGCCCGTATCCTCGTCACGGCGCGCGTCAGCGCGCCGGTCGCAATTGTCGCCGACCCGTTGGCGGTCGCCGTTCAGCACCAGGGCATCGGGCGTCTCCGCCGAGGTCGCCGGCCCGACCGTATAGCCCGCCCCTTCCGCCGTCAGGCCGTCGGCCGTCCCGGCCCCAAGAGCCTGGCGCGCGCGCTCGGCGCGCCGGAACCGGTCACGCTGGTCGGCCCGGCATTCGGCACGCGATTGGCCCTCAGCCAGGCGGTCGGGCGCGCAGACGATGTTAGCCCAGCCCAGCGACGACGGATTGGGATCGGCGAAGGCCTCGTTCGGGACCAGCATTGCTTCCTGCATGAGCAGCGGTTCACAGGCCGCATCCCGGTTTCGGACCGGCGTAAACAGGCAGACATCCAACTGGGCTTGCTCGGCCGAGCGCGCGGCGGGCGGCACGGCGGCGGTGTTGGGCGGGTTTTGGACTAGCCAGAGAGCCACGATGGCGGTGGTTAGGATCAACATCTGGCTATCCTCAGTGGTCGCCCCGCAGGCCGCGCTGCACCCGTTCGAGCTCTTCGCGGGCGCGCGGGTCGTCGGAGCCGCCGGTGCATGAAATGCCAACCGAGCGTTCGACGGCGCCGGTCACCGGATCGCGGCGCTCGGACTGGGTCCGCTCGCAGCCGTTGCGGGCCGGCGGCGCTTCTTCGGCGTCGAAAGCCTCGGACGATTCCGGCGCGGCCATATAGATCACATTGGCAGGGCCGCCCGTCGAACCCGGCTGAACCGGGGGGCCGTCGCCGAGCTGTCCCCGTCCCTGCACCCGGCTGGCCCAGCGCCCGGATGGAACCGGATCGGCGGGCGCGGCGTCTTGGACGGTTTCAGCCTCCTCGGCAGGGCATAGCTCCCCGCCCGCGGCCGCATAGGCGTCGCCGAACCAGCACGTCGCAGGCGTCTCGCCGCTTGTCGTCGCCGTCTCCGGCTGGCCGATCAGCATCCCGGCCATGAGCATGGTCAACAGATACATTTCCGCCCCCGGGGTCCGCAGCGCGACATCTACGCAGATCCGTGATCGCTCAACCTACACGACCGGTCAAATGGCGTCACTGACGCGGCCTGACGGGCCGGTCAGCGGGCCAGATCGCGCATGGCGGCTTCCAGGCCCTGGAGGGTCATCGGATGCATCCGGCGGCCGATGACCTCGTCGATCAGGCCGATGGAGGGGGTGTAGCCCCAGTATTTCTCGGGTGTCGGATTGATCCAGGCCACGCGGTCCCAGGTTTCGGTGACGCGTTTGAGCCAGACCGCGCCGGCCTCCTCGTTCCAGTGCTCGACCGAGCCGCCGGGCATGGTGACCTCATAGGGACTCATGGTCGCATCGCCGACAAAGACCACGCGCCAGTCCGGCCCGAACCGGTGCAGCAGGTCCCAGGTCGGGGTCTTTTCGGTGTGGCGGCGCCGATTGTCCTTCCACACGCCCTCATAGAGGCAGTTGTGGAAATAGAAGTGCTCCAGGTGTTTGAACTCGGAGCGAGCGGCCGAGAACAGCTCTTCGGCCACCTTGATATGGCCGTCCATCGAGCCGCCGACGTCGAGCAAGAGCAGCACCTTGACCGTATTGCGCCGCTCGGGGCGTAGCTGGACATCGAGGTAGCCGTGCCGGGCCGTGGCATCGATGGTGCCATCCAGGTCCAGCTCGTCTTCGGCCCCCTGTCGGGCGAAACGGCGCAGACGGCGCAGGGCGACCTTGATGTTGCGCACGCCCAGTTCGACGCTGTCGTCCAGGTTCCTGTATTCGCGCTTCTCCCAGACCTTGACCGCGCGGCCCTGTTTGCCCGGCCCGCCGATGCGCACGCCCTCGGGATTATAGCCGCCGTGTCCGAACGGGCTGGTCCCGCCCGTGCCGATCCATTTGGAGCCGCCTTGATGGCGTTCCTTCTGTTCCTCCAGCCGCTTCCTGAGTTCGTCCATGAGCTTGTCGAAGCCGCCCAGGGCCTGGATCTGGGCCAGCTCCTCCGGTGTGAAATGCCGCTCGGTCAGGGCGCGCAGCCAGTCCTGGGGGATGTCGGCGGGGGCCAGCTCATCCGGCCCGACCGTTTCGAGACCCTTGAACACCTTGCCGAACACCTGATCGAAGCGGTCATAGTGCTTTTCGTCCTTGACCAGGATGGCGCGCGACAGGTGGTAAAAGTCCTCGACCCGGCGCTCGGTGACGCCGGCGTCCATCGCCTGCATCAGATGCAGCCACTCCTTGAGCGTGACCGGCACCCGGGCCTGACGCAGTTCGGTGAAGAGGGGCAGGAGCATGGTTTTACCCTGATCCAGAAAGGCGGTCGAAGCTAGTCGCGCTCACACCCAGGCCGCGATCTGGTCCAGAGGCTTCTTGTCGAGTGCGGCGATCGGGATGGTGGCGTCCTCGGCCGGATGGCCGGCGACCAGGAGCAGGAACGGCTTTTCGTCGTCGGGGCGACCGCAGATCTCGGCCAGGAAACTCATCGGCGCGGGCGTGTGGGTCAGGGTCGCCAGTCCCGCGTCGTGCAGAGCCGCGATCAAAAGGCCGGTGGCGATGCCGACGCTCTCGGTGACGTAGTAGTTCTTCTTGTGATCGCCGGGCCGGGGGCCGCCACGGCGCTGGGCGAAGACGGCAATCAGGATCGGGGCGGTCTGGAGAAACGACTTGTCCGGGTCGGTGCCGAGCGGGGCCAGGGCGTCGAGCCATTCCTGCGGGGCCTTGGTTTCGTAGAACTCGCGCTCCTCGGCCTCGGCCGCCTCGCGGACGCGGCGGCGGGTCTGGGGGCTCTCGATCACGGCGAAGAACCAGGGCTGGTGATTGGCCCCGGACGGCGCGCCGCCGGCGGTCAGGATCGCCGCCTCGACGACCGCGCGCGGCACCGGGCGATCCGAATAGTCGCGCACCGTGCGGCGGCTGGCCATGTGGTCGCGAAAGGCCTCGGCCCGGGTCACACGCTCGGCGTCGTCATAGGCGGGCAGGGGCGGATGCGCCGTCGCCGGATGGTCCTTCATGGTGTTGGCTATCCCCTGCGGAAGATGAACTCGTGGTCGCGCCAGCGGCCGACGGGAAACTGATATTCGCCGGCCTTGTCGAAGCCGTAGCGGCGATAGAGCCTCTGGGCCTTGTCGTTGCCGGACCAGACGCTGAGCCACTGGGGGCCGGGGCGGCGGTCCATCCGTGCCAGGGCGTTTTCCAGCAGGGCGCGACCCAGGCCCAGCCCTTGCGCCTCCGAGGCGATGTAGAGGCGCTTGAGCTCGGCGTGCTCGGGCCGCAGGTCCGGGTGGGGCATCGAGGCCGGTCCGACCTCGGAGAAGCCGACGATTCGGCCCTCCAGCTCGGCCACCTCCCAGTCGTGATCCGGCGCCGTCAGCCGCACGCGGGTCGCCGTCAACGAAAACACATCGGCCTTGAAGGCCGCCAGGTCATCGGCCGGATAGGGAATCTTGAAGCCGTCGATGAAGGTCTCGACGAAGGTGCGCTCGGCCAGGGCGGCCAGCTCTTCGGCGTCGGTGGGCGTGGCGGGTCTGAGGCGGGGCTGATAGGGAGGGGCCATGGTCGCGCTTTATACCCATCCGGATATGCTGGGCCACAACCCCGGTGCGGGTCATCCCGAGCATTCGGGCCGGTTGAAGGCGGTGATGGACGCCCTGGCCGATGCGGGGCTGGACGGCGAGACGATCGCCGCGACCGAGGCCGAGGTTGCTGACCTGGAGCGGATCCATCCGGCCGATCATGTCCGGCGCATTCTGGACGCCTCGCCGGCGGCGGGCCTGAACCATCTGGACCCGGATACGGCCCTGTCGCCGGGCAGTGTGCGGGCGGCCCGACTGGCGGCGGGGGCCGCGCTGGATGCGGTGCAATCGGTCGTGCGCGGCGAGCGCGACCGAGCCTTCTGCGCGGTCCGACCGCCAGGCCATCATGCCGAGCCGGGCCGGGCCATGGGCTTTTGCCTGTTCTCGAATCTGGCGGTGGCGGCCCGCGCGGCCCAGGCTGAGGGGCTGGCGCGGGTGGCGGTGATCGACTTCGACGTCCACCACGGCAATGGCACCCAGGCCGCCTTCGAAACCGATTCGAGCCTGTTCCTGGGCTCCATCCACCAGTCGCCGCTCTATCCGGGGACGGGTGAGACCGACGAGACCGGCGTGGGCAACATCGTCAATGCGCCCGTGGCGCCCCACACCGACCCGGGAGCCTGGCGCCGCGCCTTCGAGGGGCGGTTGATGCCGGCGCTGGACGCCTTCGCGCCGGACCTGGTCCTGGTCTCGGCCGGATTTGACGCCCACAGACGCGATCCGCTGGCGCATCAGTCGCTGGAGGCCGAGGATTTCGCCTGGGCGACGCGGGCGGTGCTGGCCGTCGCGCGCCGACATGCTCAAGGCCGGGTTGTGTCGTCGCTGGAGGGCGGCTACGACCTTGAGGGGCTGGGGCGATCAGCGGTCGCCCATGTTCAGGCGCTAGCGGAGGAGTAGGGGCCCGCCCCCAGCATGACCGACCAGGCTCCCACCCGCGCCGAGGCCATGCCCCCCGTGCTCGTTCGCGCGGGCGCCATCATTCTGACGCGCCACGGCGAGCCGGCCCTGTCGCGCCGGGTCAAGCTGACCGCAGCCGGCTACCGGGACTGGTGGGGCCGCTACGAGGTCGGCGGCCTTCTCGGCGGCCAGACGCCGCCGTCGTGCCTGGTCGAACAGGCCGGTCGGTCGGTGATAATTCACTCGCCGCGCCCTCGAGCCGTCGAGACCGCTCGCGCCGTCGCCGCAGGCCAGCCGATGACGCAGGAGCCGCTGTTCCTCGAAGCCCCCTTGCCGCCGCCGAACTTCCCCGACTGGTTCAAGGTCGGACCACGCGCCTGGGGCGTGATCGCGCGGGTCTGGTGGTGGGCATTTGACCATCACGATCCCGGCGAGGAGAGCCGCGACCAGGCCAAGGTCCGGGCCCAACGGGCGGCCGACCTGTTGGAAGACCGCGCCGCGACCGGCCAAGACGTGCTGGTGCTGGCTCACGGCTTCTTCAACGGCATGGTCGGGATGGAGCTGACCCGGCGCGGCTGGCGCTGCACCCGCGACAGGGGCTTCCAGTATTGGTGTGCGCGGCGCTTCGAGAAGCACTAGAGCCCTGTCTGTCGAGAAATCACCGACAGACTGACAGGCGGTTTGTCTAGAAACAGCCGCTTGGCCATCCCGGCGATGGGAATGTAGGCTGACCCGAACCTCGGAGAGCCCGTATGTACCGCCGCATCTTCATCGCCCTGTTGTCGAGCCTGATCCTGGCGGCGCCGATGGCCCTGGCCCAGCAGGCGCCGGTCGCCGCGATGCCGGCCGAGGCGACGTCAGAGCTGCCGCGCGTGGCCATCCAGACCTCGGCAGGAACCTTCACCGTGGAGATCGACACCGCGCGCGCGCCGATCACCGGGGCCAATTTCCTGCGCTATGTCGACGAAGGCCGGTTCGAGGGCATGACCTTTTACCGGGCCATGCCGGGCTATAACGGATCGGGCCTGATTCAGGGCGGGACCAACCAGGATCGCGAGCGGACGCTGCCGCCCATCGCTCATGAGCCGACGACCGAGACGGGCCTGAGCCACACCGACGGCGCCCTGTCGATGCCCCGGTTCGAGCCGGGCACGGCGGCGGGCGATTTCACCGTCATGGTCGGCGACATGACCTATCTGGACGCCCGCCCGGCGGCGGATGGCGACAATCTGGGCTACGCCGTCTTCGGGCGCGTGGTGCGGGGCATGGAGGTGGTGCGCGCCATTCTGGCCGCGCCGGTCTCAGCCACAGAAGGCGAGGGCGTCATGCGCGGCCAGATGCTGGAGCCACGCATCGAGATCCAGCGGGTGTGGCGGGTGGAGAACTAGGGGGCGGGTCCCCTCCCCAGCGGCTTCGCCGCCAGGGCGGAGGCGGCGGCTAAGCTCCCGCCCGCTGCGCGAAATGCCAGGCTCCGGCCGACAGCGGTTTGACCCGTGCGGCCATGGCGGCGGCGTGGGGGCTGGCGGCGGTGCCGTCGCGGACCCGCCCGCCGATGCCCTGGCAGATGGCGGCCAGGCGGAACAGATTATAGCTGAGCAGCCAGTCCAGCTGGGGCAGGCCCGCGCGGCCCGTGCGTGCGCAATAGCGGGCGATGACCTCATCCATGGACGGAATGCCCAGCGCGGCCAGGTCCAATCCGGCCAGGCCGTTGCGCTCGCTCGACGGGATGACCCAGGCGATCAGGAAATAGCTGATGTCGGCCAGCGGGTCGCCCAGCGTCGACAGCTCCCAGTCCAGCACGGCGCGAACCTGGGCCCGCTCGGGGTCGAGGATCAGATTGTCGAGGCGGAAATCGCCGTGGACGATGCGGGCCGGGCCGTCTTCGGGCAGGCCCTGCGGCAACCAGTCGATCAGCCGGTCCATGGCCGCGATGCTCTCGGTCTCTGAGGCCCGGTACTGTTTGGTCCAACGCCCGACCTGGCGGGCGAAATAGTTGCCGGCCTTGCCATAGTCGCCCAGGCCGATGGCCTCGGGATCCAGTTTGTGCAGGTCGGCCAGAGCGTCGACCTGGGCCTCATAGATGGCGCGGCGCTGATCCGGGCTCTGGTCCGGCAGGCCCAAGTTCCACAGGATGCGGCCCTGGACCCGGTCCATGACATAAAAGGCCGTGCCGATGACCTCCGGATCCTCGCACAGGCCCCATGGCCGGGCCACCGGATAGCCGGCGGCATGCAGGGCGCTGATCACCCGGAACTCGCGATCCACCGCATGGGCCGAGGGCAGAAGCACGCCGGGGGGTTTGCGCCTTAGCACATAGTCGCGTCCCGGCGTGGTGATCAGATAGGTCGGATTGGACTGGCCGCCCTTGAACTGGCTGACCGTCATCGGCCCGGCGAAGTCGGGGATGGTCGCGGCCATCCACCGTTCCAGCGCGGCCTCGTCGAAACGCAGGCGTTCGTCGACGAGCTTTGATCCAGTGAAGGCGTCGGCGGCAGGGTCGGCGGGGGTCAATCGTCGGGCTCCGTATCATTTCTCCTCCCCGCTTGCGGGGAGGGGGACCGCGAAGCGGTGGAGGGGGCGGCGCAGGCGTCCGGGGTACGCGACCTGATTTGCTCGCGCAATTGCAGCAGAACGGCGTCCAGTTCATCGCGGATATGGATCGCCGGAATTCTCAGGACCGAGACGCCTTGGCCGGCCAGCCAGGTATCGCGCCTGCGGTCGCGACGATGAACATCGGGATCGTCGTGCATCGCACCATCGACCTCGATGGCGAGCCGCGCCGCGGAACAATAGAAGTCGAGAATATAAGGGCCGATCGGGTGCTGGCGGCGAATGGGGACGCCCAGGCCCTGCCGCCTGACATGAACCCAAAGACGCGCCTCTGGCGGCGTCATGGCGCGCCGCATCGCCTTGGCTTGACCGTAGGTGCTGGAGTCCGACAGCGCCGCCCCCTCCGTCTCGTCGCGTATTCGCGCCGAGCCACCTCCCCATGAATGGGGAGGAGAATCAAGCGTTGCGCCCGGCGCGGGCGTTGGCGAGACACCCCGCGACGGCGGCGTCCCAGCCGGCGAGGAGGCGGGTGCGGTCGGGCGCGCTCATGGTCGGGGACCAGAGGGCGGGCTCGCCGGACGGGGGTTGGTCCAGGGTGTCGATGACGCCCGCGCCGAGGGCGGCCAGGCGGGCGGCGCCCAGCGCGGTCATCTCCTGATAAGCGGGGCGCTCGACCTCACAGCCGGTGATGTCGGCCAGGAATTGCATGGCCCAACCGTTGGCGGTGACGCCGCCGTCGACGCGGAGGCGGTGCGGGGCGGGCGCCCCATCGGCCTTCAGCGCCTCCAGGAGGTCGCGGGTCTGATAGGCCATGGCCTCAAGACCCGCGCGCACAATATGGGCCGGCCCGGCGCCGCGGGTCAGGCCGAAGACCGCGCCGCGCGCCTCGGCCTCCCAGAAGGGGGCGCCCAGGCCGGTGAAGCCCGGCACCAGATAGACCCCGCCATTGTCCGGCAGCCCTTGGGCGACCGCCTCGGTCTCGCGGCTGTGGCCGACCGCGCCCATGGCGTCGCGCAGCCACTGGACCGTCGATCCGGCCGAGAAGATCGAGCCCTCCAGCGCATAGGCCGTCTCGCCGCCGGTCTGATAGCCGAGGGTCGACAGGAGCCGGTGGGTCGAGGTGACGGGGTGATCGCCGGTATGGGTGACCAGAAAGGCGCCGGTGCCATAGGTGATCTTGGTCGCGCCGGGTCTGAGCGCACCGTGGCCGACCAGGGCCGCCTGCTGATCGCCGGCGCAGCCGGTGATCGGGATGGCCCGTCCGAACAGGTCGGGCCTGGTTTCGCCGAAGGGGCCGGCCGAGGGCAGAACCTCGGGCAAGACCGCCCTGGGAACGCCGAACAGATCGAGCAGGTCGTCGCGCCAGGCCAGGTCGCCCAGGCTGAACAGGGCGGTGCGGCTGGCGTTGGTGACGTCGGTGACGAAGCGGTCGCCGCCGGTCAGGTTGAACATCAGCCAGGCGTCGATGGTGCCGGCGCACAGGTCGCCGGCCTCGGCGCGGGCTCGGGCACCCTCCACATGATCGAGCAACCAGGCGATCTTGGAGGCCGAGAAATAGGGGTCCAGCACCAGGCCGGTTGCGGCCTGGACGGCGGCTTCATGGCCCCTGGCCTGGAGCGCCTCGGTGAGGGCGGCGGTGCGCCGGTCCTGCCAGACGATGGCGCGGTGCAGCGGCCGACCGGTCGAGCGGTCCCACAGCACCGTGGTCTCGCGCTGATTGGTGAGGCCGATGGCGGCGATGCGGTCCGGCCCGCCGGCCTCGCCGATGGCCTCGCGGCAGACCTGGACGGCGGCGCGCCAGATTTCGGTTGCGTCATGCTCGACCCAGCCCGGACGCGGGAAATGCTGCTCCAGCGGGATCTGGGCCATGGCCCGGGGGCGCCAGCCATCGGGATCGAACACCACGGCCCGGGTCGAGGTGGTGCCCTGGTCCAGGGCGAGGATCAGATCGGCCATTGGCGCAGACTACGTCCAGAACTGGCGCAGCGGTAGGCGACAATCAGTTGGCGCGCTTCCAGGCGTGAGGAATCTGGGCCTCCGGGGCCTGATGAACTGGTTGGAGAACTGATTAGATGTCGAATTCTGATGACCCAATTCGAGTCGTTGAGGGAAGCTTGGCGTTGGCCTTGCTTGGCCAGCTCGTGCGGATGCTCAGTGAGAAGCGTGTGCTCACGACCGAGGATATTTCGCGGGTGCTTTCGGTGACGGTCGATGGGGCGGGCTCCCCTGCCGCCCAGCAGGCCTCGAAGCGCAGCCTTCGCCAAATGTTCCCAGAGGTCCCCTTCTAGGGCTACGCCTCGGGGTCCTGTCGGTCTATCTGTGCCGCATGACCAAGCGCCCGACCTTCGACGATGTGCTGGACGCCGCCCGCGTCATCAAGGGCCAGGCGGTGCGTACGCCCCTGATCGAGAGCCCGGCGCTGAACGAACGGCTGGGCGGGCGGGTGCTGATGAAGGCGGAAAACCTTCAGGTCATGGGCGCCTTCAAGTTTCGCGGGGCCTATAATCGGATCGCCCGGCTGAGCGAGGCCGAAAAGGCGCGCGGCGTCGTGGCCTATTCGTCCGGCAACCATGCCCAGGCGGTGGCGGCGGCGGCGCGCAGGGTCGGGACTGCGGCGATCATCGTCATGCCGGCCGACAGTCCGGCCATCAAGGTCGCCGGGGTGCGCGCCAACGGCGGCGAGGTGCGGATGTATGACCGCTACAGCGAAAGCCGCGAAGAGATCGGCGCCGAAATCGCGCGCGAGCGCGGTTCGGTCCTGGTGCCGCCGTTCGACGATCCGTTCGTCATCGCCGGACAGGGGACGGCGGGGCTGGAAATCCTGGAGGACGCCGACGGGCCAATCGACCAGCTGCTCAGCGGCTGTTCAGGCGGGGGGCTGATCGCGGGGCTGAACCTGGCGTTCGAGGCCAAGAGTTCAGACACGCGCGTCATCGGGGTCGAGCCAGAGGCCTATGACGACACGGCCCGGTCGCTGGCGGCGGGCGAGCGGGTCGGGGTGGCGGCGACCGGCCGGACCATCTGCGACGCCCTGATGACGACGATTCCAGGCGAACTGACCTTTCCAATCAACCAGCGCCGACTGGAGCGGGCGATCAGCGTCACCGACGGCGAGGCCGCCGCCGCCGTGGCCTATGCCTTCCAGGCCCTCAAACTGGTGGTCGAGCCGGGCGGGGCGGTGTCGTTGGCGGCGCTCCTGGCCGGCAAGGTCGAGACGCAAGGGCTGACGACCGCTATCCTGCTGTCGGGCGGCAATGTCGATCCGACCCTGTTTTCCCAGATCATCGAAGGACGCTTCCTATGATGGACGGCCCGAGCATCTCCCCCGCTGACCTGGTGGCCCGCGTCGGCCAGGAGGTCGGGGTCTCGGACTGGATCGAGATCAGCCAGGCCCGGATCGACGCCTTCGCGGCCTGCACCGAGGACCATCAGTTCATCCACGTCGATCCGGTCCGGGCGGCCCAGACGCCGTTCGGCGGAACCATCGCCCATGGGTTCCTGACGCTCAGCCTGATGTCGCAGATGAGCTATCAGGCCGCCCCGGTGCTTCAGGGCGTGGCGATGGGGGTGAACTACGGCTTCGACAAGCTGCGCTTTCTTCAGCCAGTCCGGGCCGGTTCTCGCGTGCGCGGGCGCTTCAAGCTGCTCAGCGCCGACGAAAAAGGGCCGGGCCGCTGGCTGATCAAGAATGAGGTCACCGTCGAGATCGAGGGCCAGGATAAGCCGGCCCTCATCGCCGAATGGCTGGGAATGCAGATCCTGGGCTAGACCGAGACCTGCGTTCCCATCTCGACTACGCGGCCCGGCGGGATGTGGAAGAAGTCGGTCGGATTGGCCGCGTTGCGCATCAGGAAGATGTACAGTTTGTCCTGCCACAGCGGCATCCCGTGGTGGGCCGAGGGCACGACCGAACGGCGACCAAGGAAGAAGCTGGTCGACATGATGTCGAACTTCAGCCCCATGCGCCGACAGACGCTGAGCGCGCGCGGAATGTGCGGGCTCTCCATGAAGCCGTAGTTCAGGATCACCCGCTTGAAGTCAGGGCTGACCACCTCGATCTCGACGCGGTCTTCCTCGCGCACGCGTGGCCGGTCGGCGGTGCGGACGGTCAGGATGACGTTCTTCTCATGCAGCACCTTGTTGTGCTTGAGATTGTGCATCAGGGCCACCGGCGCGACCTCGGGGTCCGAGGTCAGAAAGATGGCCGTTCCGGCGGCGCGGTGCGGCGGCCGCGTCTGAAGCATGGCGATCAGATCGTTCAGCGGCAGCGAGTCCTTGCGGCTCTTCTCGGTCAGGATGCTGGTGCCGCGTGTCCAGGTCCACATCAGCACCACCAGGCCGGCGCCCAGAACGATGGGCATCCAGGCCCCTTGCGGGATCTTCAACGCATTGGAGCTGAGGAAGATCAGATCCAGCAACGCCAGCGGAGCCAGCACCAGGGCTGACAGCCCCCAGGACCATTTCCACAGCTTGCGGACGATGAACCAGGCCAGAAGCGTATCGACGAACATCGCGCCGGTGACGGCGATGCCGTAGGCGGCGGCCAGGTTCGAGGAGGTCTGGAAGAAGACCAGCAGGATCAGAACGCCGATCAGCAGCAGCGAATTGACCGACGGCACGAAGATCTGGCCGGCCTGGGTCTCGGAGGTGCGGCGGATGGTGATGCGCGGCAGAAGGCCCAGCTGGACCGCCTGTTGGGTCAGGGAGAAGGCGCCGGTGATCACCGCCTGGCTGGCGATGATGGTGGCCACCGTCGCCAGGATCAGCACCGGCCAGTAGGCGACCTCGGGGATCATTGCGAAGAAGGGGTTCTCGCGGGCCTCGCGGTGGGCCAGCACCAGGGCGCCCTGGCCCATGTAGTTCAGCGTCAGACAGGGCAGCACGAAAATCAGCCAGCCGGCCCGGATCGGGGCTTTGCCGAAATGGCCCATGTCGGCGTACAGCGCCTCGGCCCCGGTCACCGCCAGGAAGACGCTGCCCAGGATGACGAAGCCCAGAAAGCCGTTGTCGATCAGGAACAGCACGCCGTAGTGCGGCGACAAAGCCCTCAGGATCGAGACGTCGTCGAAGATGTGATAGACGCCCAGCCCCGCCAGGGTCAGGAACCAGACGGCGGTGATCGGGCCGAACCATTTGGCCACGCTGGCGGTGCCGCGCGACTGGATCATGAACAGGCCGATCAGAATGCCCGCCGCGATCGGCAGCACGAACGGATCGAGCCGCCCGTTCAGGCCTGGCGCGTCCCTCAGACCCTCGACCGCCGACAACACCGACACCGCCGGGGTGATGATGCCGTCGCCGTAAAACAGGGCCGCCCCGGCCATGCCGAGGAAGAAGATCACGGCGCTTCGCTTGCCGACCGCGCGCTGGGCCAGGGCGGTCAGGGCCAGGGTGCCGCCTTCGCCCTTGTTGTCGGCGCGCATTAGAAAGACGACGTATTTGAGCGTGACCACCAGGATCAGGGCCCAGAACACCAGCGAAACCACGCCCAGCACCGCCAGTTCAGCCGTGCCGCCCGAGCGCGAATGATGCAGGGCCTCGCGCATGGCGTACAGCGGACTGGTGCCGATGTCGCCGAAGACCACGCCGATGGCGCCCACAGCCAGGGCCAGGAATCCCGCCTTGCCGTGACCGTGCCCGTCCTCGATGGCGGGGTGGACCGGGTCTGCGTTATGGGATGTCGAGCCGGCGTCCGGTGCGGACGGCGTCTTGCCCTCGGGCTCCGGTGAAGGAGCCTTGGAGTCCGGGGTGTCCCCAGCCATTCAGTGCCTCCGGGCCGCCTGAAAAGCGTGGCCCACGCGAATGAAGGCGCGGGGCATACGCCCATTTCATGCCACATTCAATATATTGCAGCGCACAACGCTGTGAGCGAGCAATTGTATCGGAGGCCCTGCGCGCCTACCTTCATCTTTGAAACCATGTCCGACAGTCAGCAATTCCCCGTTGCCGCCCACGCCCTGGCCTATCTGGCCCACAAGGGTGCGGACGCGGCCGAGCGCGCGGTGTCCAGCGCTGTTCTGGCCGCCTCGATGCCGACCAATCCGGTTGTGGTGCGCCGAGTCACAGCCCAATTGGCGCGCGCCGGCCTGATCGCGACCCGGCCTGGGGCCGGCGGCGGAGCCTGGTTGCTCCGGCCGGCGACCGAAATCCATCTGGACGAAGTGCTCAGGGCTGTGGACGGCTGCGCGCACCTGGGCAGGCCGCCGCCGGGCGCGCGCGGCTGTCCGATCAGCGAGAAGATCCCGCGCCAGGTCGCCAAGGCCCTGACCGCTGCCGATCAGGCCGCCGCCGAGCGGCTCAGCCGGATTTCCGTAGCCGATCTGTTGGCGGACGACGCTTGAACGGCGCGGCGCGGCGTGGTCGAAATCAGCGATGAGCGCGACCGACCCCGCAGACCGCCGACTGGCCCTGATCACCGGAGCCTCGGCCGGCATTGGCCAGGCCCTGGCCCGGGTCTATGCCGAGCATGGCTGGGATCTGGCGCTGACAGCGCGCCGGACGGACCGGCTTGAGGCCCTGGCCGACGAATTGAAGCTGCGCGCCGGCATTGAAACGATCGTGATTCCAGAGGACCTGGCCGACCCTGCCGCGCCGGAGCGCCTGGTTGCGGCCATCGATGGGCGCGGCCGCACGGTCGACGCCCTGATCAACAACGCAGGCTTTTCGCGCACTGAAGGCTTTCAATCGGTGCCGTGGGAGCAGCACCAGGCCATGCTGCAGGTCATGCTGACCGCGCCGGTCGAGCTGGCGCACCGGCTGAGCCCCGGCATGGTCGACCGTCATTTTGGCCGGATTCTCAATGTCGCCTCGCTGGCCGGCTATTCACCCGCGACCGGCGGGGACACGCTGTACGGGCCGATCAAGAGCTTTCTGATCAAGGCTTCGGCCGGACTGCACCTGGAGCTGCGTGACAAGGAGGTCCACGTCACCGCCCTGTGCCCCGGCTACACCTGGAGCGAGTTTCACGACGTCAACGGCCAGCGTCAGCAGATCGCCCACGCGACGCCGGAATGGGCGTGGATGGGCGCCAACGACGTTGCGCGCGCCGGCTATGAGGCGTCGGAGGCCAATCGTCCGATCTGCGTGCCGGGCGCGCCGAACAAATTGGCCTCGGCCATCATGAAGGTGCTGCCGGACGACTGGACCCTGGCCCTGGCCAGCCGGCACGCCGAGCGACTGGGGCGGCTCTAGCCGCGCTTGCGGTCGTCAGTGGCCGGCCGGGGCGACCACCGAGCTGGCGAACATTCCCGGCAAGGCCTCGCCCAGGCCGCCCAGGATGAACTGGATGCCCAGAGCCACCAAAATCAATCCCAGAACCCGCACGATGATCGACATTCCGACCTCACCCAGCAGACGGTTGATCGGACCCGCCAGGGCGAAGCAGGCGAAAGTCGCCAGGCTGACGGCGATGATCGCGGCCAGACCCGCCACGGTTCCGGCCGGGCCGACCGTCTCGGCCCGCGCCGCCTGGATGATGATCGCCGAGATCGCGCCGGGCCCAATGATCAGGGGCATGGCGAAGGGCACCACCAACCGCTGGAACCGACGCCGCGCATAGCCGCGCACGTCCTTGGCGTCGTTCAGGGCGTCCGGGTCCTTGAAGCTGGCCAGGAAGTCCTCATTGACCATCTTCAGGCCCAGCATGAACAGCAGGATGCCGCCGCCAATGCGGAAGGCGGCCAGCGAGATGCCGAAGAAATCGAGCAGCGCCAGGCCGGTGAAAAAGAAGAAGGCCAGGAACGCAGCCACGAAGGCGCACAGCATGGCGTTGACGCTGAGCCGCTGGGAGAAGGTCGCCCCCGCCGTGGCCGCCGCAAAGATCGGGATGTTGCCGATCGGATCCAGCAAGGCGAACAGGGCCACGAAGACATTGACCCCGAACTCGATCGCGTCCATGTCGCCCCCTTAGCCATCATGATGACCTGACCGACCGCGCCGCCCGCTCGCGTGCGCGTCTTCGGCTGGCCGTAGCCCGGAGACCTGCCCATGTCCACCACAGCCGACCCGCGCCTGATCGTCGGGCTCGACCTGCCCACCGTCGATGCCGCCCAGGCCATGGTCGAGCGGCTGGGTGAAGCGGTCAGCTTCTACAAGGTCGGGTTGACGCTGCTGGCGACGCCCGGCGGCGTGGCCTTTGCGCAAGGCCTGCGCCGGTCCGGCAAGCAGGTTTTCCAGGACTGGAAACTGCACGACATCGGCGCCCAGGTTGAGGGCGCGGCCCGTTCGGTCGCCGAAGGCGGCTGTGATCTGGTCACGGTCCACGCCGAGCCCCAGGTGATGACGGCTGCGGTCAAGGGACGTGGCGGGGTTGATACGAAGGTCCTGGCGGTCACCGTCCTGACCAGCCTTTCGGACACCGATCTGATCGCTATCGGCTACGGCGAAACCGCCGCGGCCCTGGTCGAGCGCCGGGTGCGTCAGGCGCTGGACTGCGGCGTCGACGGCGTGGTCTCCAGCCCACATGAGGCGGCGCGGGCGCGTGAACTGGCCATGGCGGCGGGGCGGCCCGAGTTCCTGGTGGTGACGCCGGGGGTCCGCCCGGTCGGGGCCGACGCCGGCGACCAGCAGCGCATCGCCACCCCGGCCGAGGCGTTGGAGGCGGGAGCCAGCCATCTGGTCGTCGCCCGCCCGGTCGTGGCTGCTGTCGATCCCGCCGCCGCCGCCGCCGCCATCGTTGCCGACATGCGTCTGGCCTAGGGTTCACCGAACACGGAGTCGGGCTCCGCGTCGGTTTTCGTCAGTTTGCCCCACATATATGGCGGCTAGTCTGACTTGTCGGACAGGGAGTCTGGGATGCGCCGCTTGGCCGCGTTCGCCGTGCTGTTGAGTTTGTCGGCCTGTCAGCCTGACAAGGCCGAGCAGGAGCGCGCCCTGGAGGCGGACGCGAGTCTGACCTCCGGCGGACCGATCAACTGCACCGACGAGCTGACCGAGGCGACCCGCATCGTCTGCGCCGATGCTGATCTGCGCTTGATGGACCGGCAGGTTGCTGAGCTATGGGCCCGGGTCGAACCCGTGACCGGGCGACCCAACACGCTGCGATATCGCCACGCCGAGTGGCTGGCCGCGCGAGGGGCCGGAGAGCTGGATTGGGACTCGGGGGGACACCGGACTCGCACGGCCGCGGAACTACGCGAGTTTCATCAAGCCTACATCCGCACCCTGACCGAAGAGCTTCGGCTGGCTGAAGCCCTGCCTGAAACAAGTCCGATCACCGCCCTGGCCGGCGGCTGCATCGGAAGGGCCCTGCACGGCTGCACCGCCCCCTCCGGAGGCTATGTCAACGGGCCCAACGGCCAGCGGCTGGCCTGGCAGATCCAGCAGGGATCAACCGATGAGGCCGGGGTGACGGCGGGCCTGATCCTGTTCGCGCTCGACGGCGAACTGCTGCGACCTGTGGGCTGGAGTTTCGAGGCTGTGCGCTTCGAGGCGCCGACGATGTTTGTCGAAAGCGGCGGTGTCTATGTCGCGGCCCGAGGCGGTCAGGCCGGCACCGGCTCGGCAAACGCCGACGTCCTTTTCCGCCTGGACGGCGAACACTGGACCGAGATCGAGATCGAAAGCTGGAAGACCGCGCTCGGCGAGCGGTTGCCTGAAGGCCTCGGCGTCTGGAAGGGCGTCGACTACGCCTGGTCCGAGATGACGGCCTTTTCGTCCCTCTGGCGCGACGATGACGCCAACTGCTGCCCGACCGGCGGCCAAGCGATCATCGACCTGGCGGTCGAAGGTACATCGCTGCGCCTGGTCGGGGTCGATGTGCAATCGAGGGCTAACTAGATTTCACCGCCCGGGTCGCGCCCACGCAGACGATCCAGGCCGGGGATGATCGGCATCCCGACGTGGGCGCGGCCAACGGCCCAGCCGACGGCGAACACCAGCACGGTGGTCAACAGCAAGCTCCAGATCGGCTGGGACATCCCCAACAGGATCACCGCTGTCAGGGCGCAGACCATGACGACGATCGGCCCGGTCCAGGTCGCATGGGGCTCGTCCGAAATCCGTACCGCAACCGAGGATCCCAACCAGGCCGAGACCAGGCGAAGCGCCACCAGCATGACGATTCCCCAAGCCGACATGTCGGTGAAGAAGGCCGAATCGCCATAAGGTGCCAGCGCCGGACCGTAGACGTAGCGGTGCACCGCGCCGAGCAGGAGCATCGACGCCAGACAGGCGAGGCCGCCTGCGATCACGCCGACGATCACTGGTCGCATTTGCAGGACGCTCCCCAAGAACCTCAAGCTTCCTTGGAGCGCCGCGCCGAATTGGTCAACCGCGCTTCCGGTCGCGGCTTCCGAAGGCTAGGGAGGGGCATGAGCGTCATCCTCTCCCTCAACGACGTTTCGAAACGCTACGGCGACTTCGAGGCGGTCAAGGATCTCAGCTTCTCGGTCGAGAAGGGATCGATCACCGGCTTTCTGGGCCCCAACGGCGCCGGCAAGACCTCAAGCATCCGCATGATCCTGGGGCTGGCGGCGCCCACCTCGGGCCGGATCGAGGTGCTGGGCGCCGATGATGGCCGCAAGGTCCGCGACCGGATCGGGTTCCTGCCCGAGGAACGCGGCCTGTACCGCAAGATGAACCCGGTCGACGCCGTCGCTTACATGGCCGGACTCAAGGGCGTGCCGAACGCCGAAGGCAAGCGCCGGGCGCGAGAGCTGCTGGAGGCGCAGGGGCTGGGAGAGGCGCTGAAGCGCCCGATGAAGGCCTTGTCCAAGGGTATGGCCCAGAAGGTTCAGCTGGTTTCGGCCATCGCCCATCGACCCGAGCTGGTGATCCTGGATGAGCCGTTCTCAGGTCTAGATCCGGTCAATCAACAGGGGTTGGAACGGATGATCCGCGATCTGGCCGACCAGGGCGCCACGGTGCTGTTCTCCACCCACGTCATGCAGCACGCCGAGCGGCTGTGCGAAAAAGTGGTGCTGATGGCTCGCGGCCGGAAGGTGTTCGAGGGGCCGGTGGCCGAGGCGCGCGCGGCCGCGCCGCGCTATCTGGTGCTGGAAGGCGGGCTGGACGCGGCGGGGGTGCAGGCTCTGCCGGGCGTGGCCGAGGTCGAGCCGGCCGGCGGGGGATTCCGGGCCAGGCTGGCGCCCGGCGCCCAGCCGCAGGCTGCGCTTAAGGCCGCCTTCGAGCGGGGGCTGGACGTCACCCGTTTCGAGGCCCCCGAGCCCAGCCTGCACGACGCCTTCATCGTCCTGACGGGAGACGACCGATGAGACGCCTTCTGCTGATCGCACGCCGGGAATACCTGGCCTATGTCCGCACCGTAGGCTTCTGGCTGTCGCTGATCGCCCTGCCGCTGGTTGCGGTCGGCTCAGGCTTCTTCGTGGCCATGATGGAGAATTCGTCCGAAGCCCGTCAGATGGCGGTGCTGGACCTGACCGGCGCCGACGTCGGTGCAGCCTTCGCCCGGAGTCTGGACAAGCCCGACGCGATCCGGGTGGCGCCGCCGCCGCAAACGCTGGCGAGCCTGACCGAGCTTGGCGCCGCGGATGCCGAGGCCCGCATCCTGGTCGGCGAGGACGGGGCGCTGGATGCGGTGGTCATCCTGACGCCGTCCGGTGAAGCGATTTCGGCCCGCTACTGGTCGTCGCGAGCCAATGACGAAGCGGGGGAGGAGGCTGTCACCCAGGCCCTTTCCGAGCTGAACCGGACGCGCGCGCTGGTGGCGCTCGGCGTCGATCCGGCCGCGGTCGACCGCATTGATGCGGCCGAGCCGGTTGTGACGGTGCTGTCGCCGGCCTCGGCCTCGGGCGGTGAAGTCAGCCTTCAGGACCGGCTGCCGGGCCTGATCGGCTTCATCGTGGCCATGACCCTGTGGTCGCTGATCCTGACCGGGGCTTCGATCCTGCTCAACAGCGTGATGGAGGAGAAGGCCAACCGGGTGCTGGAGGTGCTCTTGTCCTCGGCCTCGGCGACCGAGCTTCTGGCTGGGAAGATTCTGGGTGTGGCGTTGGTCACCCTGACGGTGCTGGCGGTGTGGGGCGGGTTTGGCGCGGTCGCCCTCAGGTTTGCGGCTCAACAGGGCGGCGACCTCGCCCCGGCCTTGTCCGGCGCCCTGGCCGGGCTGGCGCGTGACGGGTTGTGGTTGTGGCTGGTGGCGTATTTTGTCGGCGGCTATCTGATGTACGCCACGGTGTTCGCGGCCATCGGCTCGTTCTGCGAGACCCCGCGCGAGGCCCAGACCCTGATCGGGCCGATCATGATGATCCTGGTGGTCCCGGTTTTCGTGCTGCAGATGGCCATGCGCGATCCCGATCTGGCGATCGTGCGCAGCCTGTCGTGGGTGCCGTTCTTCACGCCCTTCCTGATGAGCGCGCGCGCGCCTTCGGGGCCGCCGCTGTTCGAGCTGGCCGGGACGCTGGCGGTGATGGTGGGTTTCACCGTGCTGATCGTGTGGCTGGCGGCCAAGGCGTTTCGAGCGGGCGCCTTGTCGACCGGCAAGATCGACTGGCGGGGTGTCATTGGTCTGGTGCGCGGCGACCGATGACCCGCCTTCGGTGATCTGGCGACCGGCTAGGGCTTCAGCATTCCGGTCCTGCACGGATCTGGAACCGGGACGAGCAACGAAAAAGGGCCGCTCCATCAGAGCGGCCCTCAATCTGTCTGTCGACCGGTCCGCTTAACGGCCGCGCGGCTTCGGCGCGGGCAGCAGGCCTTCGCGTTGGGCGCGCTTGCGGGCCAGCTTGCGGGCGCGGCGCACGGCTTCCGCCTGCTGGCGCGCGCGCTTTTCCGAAGGCTTCTCGTAGTGAACGTGACGCTTCATTTCGCGGAAGTTGCCTTCGCGCTGCATCTTTTTCTTCAGGGCTTTCAGCGCCTGATCGACGTTGTTGTCACGAACGAAAATCTGAACCAGGGTCGTCTCTCCATAGTCGCGTCCGCCGCGCCCATCCGGCCGTTAGAGGGCGGGGCAGGCAGGACATGAAAACCAACGCCCGGAAGCGGACCTCCGGGCGACAAGGGCGCGCTGATACACCCTCCTCGCGCGTGAGTCCAGCGTGGCGGACGACGATTTCAGCCTGTATCCTAGGGACAATGACCGCCTCCGCGACCAGACCGGATTGGGCCGACCAGGCTGAGCAGCGCCTGCTTGATGCAGCGATTCCGCTGGCCCCCAGCATTGGCTTTTCACCGACTCTGCTCAAGGCGGCGGGGGCGGCCTGCGACCTCGGCGAGGGCGATGTCGGCCTCTTGCTGCCGAACGGACCGCCGGATCTGGTTGCGCTGCTCTCGCGTCGGCATGATGCGGTGGCGCTGAAGACTCTGGCTGAGCTGAACGCCGCCGAGTTGAAGATCCGCGAGAAGATCGCCCAGGGCGTGTCCGCCCGGCTCGAAGCCGCCGCCCTTGATCACGAGGCGTCAAAACGTGCGGTGGGCTTTCTGAGCCTGCCGCAGAACCTGACCCTGGCGGCGCGGCTGACCTGGGAAAGCGCCGACCACATCTGGCGCTGGGCTGGCGATACGGCGACCGACGAGAACCACTATTCCAAGCGCGCCATCCTGTCGGGCATTCTGGTTCCGGCTCTGACGATGCGCCTGTTCGACGGGCGTGAGGCGGCCGAGGCCTTCGTGGCGGCGCGCATCGAAAACGTCATGGCCTTCGAAAAATGGAAGGCGGGCAAGGACCCCCACGCGCCGTTCAAGGCCGCCGCCGAAGCCCTGGCGAAGATGCGCTACCGCTAGCGCGCGGGGCCCGGCGCGCCTAAATCCCCCGCCATGACCGCTCAGACCTCCGACAAGATCCCCGTCACCGTGCTCACCGGCTATCTCGGCGCCGGCAAGACGACGCTGCTGAACCGCATACTCAGCGAGGACCACGGCAAACGCTACGCCGTCATCGTCAATGAGTTCGGCGAGATCGGCATCGACAACGACCTGGTGGTCGGGGCCGACGAGGAAGTGTTCGAAATGAACAACGGCTGCGTCTGCTGCACGGTGCGCGGCGACCTGATCCGGGTGCTGTCGGGCCTGATGAAGCGCAAGGGCGGCTTTGACGCCATCATCGTGGAGACCACCGGCCTGGCCGATCCGGGGCCGGTGGCCCAGACCTTCTTCATGGACGAGGACGTCGCGGCCCGCACGCGGCTGGATTCGGTCACCGCCCTGGTCGACGCCAAACACGTCATGCAGCGGCTGGACGATTCCAGAGAAGCGCGCGAACAGGTCGCCTTCGCCGACCAGATCCTGCTCAACAAGACCGATCTGGTGTCAGAGTCGGACCTGCTGGCGGTCGAGGCGCGCCTGCGCGGGCTCAATCCGCTGGCCCCGATCCGCCGCACCGAACGGGCGCGCATCGCCCTGGATCAGATCCTGGATCAGAACGGCTTTGATCTGGAGCGAATCACTGACATCCGGCCCGCCTTCGTCAATCCAGGGCATGGCCAGGACGGCCACGTCCACGACGAACACTGCGGCCACGATCACGACCATGGTCATCATGGCCATGACCACGACCACCACGATCACGGCCCGCGCGGCCATGCCCACCAGGACGACATCCGGGGCGTCTCCCTGTCGCTGGATCGCCCCATCGACGGCCAGGCCTTCACCCGCTGGCTCGACAAGCTTCTGGCCGAACAGGGTCCGGACATCCTGCGCGCCAAGGGCATCCTCGATGTGCAGGGCGAGGACCGGAAACTGGTCTTCCAGGCCGTTCACATGATCCTGGAAGGCGACCTTCAGGGCCAGTGGGGGCCGAACGAGCGGCGCTGGAGCCGGGCGGTCTTCATCGGCCGCAACCTCGACGAAGCGGCGCTCAAGGCCGGCTTTGAGGCCTGCGCCGCCTAGAATCCGCTTGAGCGGCTCGAGATTCTCGATAACCCTCGGATTTCAATCTGGAGGGGATTTCCATGTTCGACTACGCTCTGGCGCCGCTGCGCAAATACGCTGACTTCAACGGGCGCGCCCGTCGCGCCGAATTCTGGTGGTACACCCTGGCGGTGATGATCTTCAGCGCGATCATCCAGTCGGTCGACGCGGCGGTGTTCGGTCAGCCGGGCCTGCTGACGGGTATTCTGTCGCTCGCCCTGCTTATTCCGGGTTTGGCGGTTAGCGTCCGCCGCCTGCATGACACGGACCGCAGCGGCTGGTGGCTCTTGATCGGCTTGATCCCGCTTGTCGGCATTATCGTGCTTCTGGTGTTCTGGATCGGGGACGGCACGCCGGGGGCGAACAAGTTCGGACCTTCACCGAAGGGCCTGGGCTAGGCGTCAACACCTTCGAGCGTCTCTTGACGCTTGGCGTGGGAGGCGCGGGGTGACTAAAGGAGGCGCATGAGCGCCCTGTCCTTTGACGCCCCCGTCACCGCCGCCCTGTTCGACGCCTCCGGCCAGGCCGCCTTCGCTCTGGGCGACGGCTCGGTGCGGTTTGAGGACGGTTCGGTGGCTGAGGTCCACGACGGGGCGATCCTGTGCGCCTGTCCACATCCGTCCGGCGCCGGGGTGATCACAGGCGGCGACGACGGCCGGGTGGTCTGGTCGCGGCCCGATCAGGCCCAGGAACTGGCCGACGCTCACGGCAGGTGGATCGACGCGGTGGCGGCCTCGCCGGCCTCCGGTCTGATCGCCTTCGCCGCGGGGCGCACCGCCACGGTGCTGGACCAGGCCGATCCGCATTTCCGCCGTGACTTTTCCCATGAGCGCTCGGTCGCGGACATCGCTTTTGAGCCCAAGGGCCGCAAGCTGGCCTGCGCCACCTATAACGGGGCCGCGACCTGGTTCGCCCGTATCGAAACCCAGAAGCCGACCGTGCTGAAATGGGCCGGATCGCACACCCGGGCGCTCTATTCGCCGGACGGCGCCTTTCTGATTTCGGCCATGCAGGAAAATCAGCTGCACGGCTGGCGGCTCAAGGATTCCAAGGACCTTAGAATGGGCGGCTATCCGTCCAAGATCCGCGATATGGTCTTCTTCGACCAGGGTAGGCTGCTGGCCACGTCAGGCGCTCACGGCGCAGTGGTTTGGCCCTTCGCTGGTTCGAACGGACCGATGGGCAAGGAGGCGGCGGAAATCAGCCACGAGGAGACCGCCATCGTCGTGCGCGTGGCCGCCGGGCGCGGATCGGCGCTGGCCGGCGGGCTGAATGACGGGCGGGTCTGGGCCACGGATGTCCGTACCGGCCCGCATCGTTGGGTCCGGGCCGACAAGGGCGCGACGATCACCGCCCTGGCCATGAGCGCCGACGGCAAGCGGCTGGCCTGGGGCGACGAAGCCGGCCACGCCGGGGTCGCCGACCTCTGATTTCAGGAAAAGAACGCCGCTCGCGCTAATCTTTTTGCAGTGCGTTGTATTTCATGCTGCGATGCATAATTCGGCAGTGGGCGGCCTTAAAGGGATCCATGCTCTATTCGTTGCACGAGTACGCGTATCATTCGGCGCTTCCGTGGCGCCTCGGCGCCCAGATGGCGCGGGATTTCTGGAACAATCCGGCCAATCCGCTGGGTGACACCGCCCTCGGTCGGACGCTCTACGCCTCGTCCGAAGTCGTCGCGGGTCTGACACGGCGTTACGGCAAGCCGGCCTGGAACATCGATTCGGTTCAGATCGAGGGCAAGGACGTCCGTGTCGTTGAGGATGTGGCCTGGTCTTCGCCCTGGTGCCGGCTGATCCATTTCGCACGCCACCCCGCTGATATGCGCAAGGCCGGCCGCCGCGGCGGCGAGCCTGCGGTGCTGATCGTGGCCCCGCTGTCGGGCCACTACGCCACCTTGCTGCGCGGGACCGTCAAAGCCTTCCTGCAGGACCATGAGGTCTTCGTCACCGACTGGGCCAATGCGCGCCAGGTGCCGATGCTGGAAGGCCGGTTCGACTTCTTCGACTACATCGACCACATCCAGGAGATGCTGCGCGCCCTGGGGCCGGACGTGCACGTCGTGGCCGTGTGCCAGCCGGGCCCGCCGGTGCTGGCCGCCGCCGCCCTGATGGCCGAGGACGCCGATCCGTGCCGTCCAGCCTCCATGACCTTCATGGGCTCGCCGATCGATGCGCGTCTGTCGCCGACCCAGACCAATCAGCTGGCCGAGGAAAAGCCCTTCGCCTGGTTCAAGTCGACCATGGTGCACACGGTGCCGCCGCCCTATCCGGGCATGGGCCGGCGGGTCTATCCGGGCTTCGTGCAGCTCTACAGCTTCATGTCCATGAACGAGGAGCAGCACGTCGACGCCCACCGCCGCTATTTCGAACATCTGGTCGAGGGCGACGGCGACGCGGCCGAGAAGCACGAGAGCTTCTATGACGAATATCTGTCGGTGCTGGACCTGACCGAGGAATTCTACCTGCAGACCATCGACATCGTCTTCCAGCAGCACCTGTTGCCCAAGGGCGAGCTGGAGCATCGGGGGCGCAAGGTCGATCCGGCCAAGATCACCGACATCGGCCTGATGACGGTCGAGGGCGCCGAGGACGACATCTCCGGCGTCGGCCAGACCCAGGCGGCGCACAAGCTGACGCCCAATATCCCCGAAGATAGGCGCGAGCTGCTGGTTCAGCCCAAGGTCGGCCACTACGGCGTCTTCAACGGCAGCCGGTTCAGGAATGAGATCTACCCGAAGATCCGCGACTTCATCGTGCGGAATGAGCGCGGCTGACGCACCCCTGATCCTCCTCCGCATGGCGGGGAAGGGGGACCGCGAAGCGGTGGAGGGGGCGAGACTGGGCGCGGCGCTCGCCGGACCCGGCGCTGTACGAACCGCCGCCCCCTCCACCGGCTTCGCCGGTCCCCCTCCCCCATTCGCTGCACTCATGGGGGAGGATCCTTGAAGCTCGCCCACGGCCTGACCGTCCGCCTCGACGGCCTGCCTCTGCGCCTCAGCGTCAATCGCCGGGCGCGGCGGGTCTCGATCCGCATCGACCTGACGCGCGGCGAGGCGGTGGCCGTGGCGCCGTCTGAGCGGCGGCTGGCCGACGCGGTCGCCTTCGCCCGCTCCAAACAGCCCTGGATCGCCGAGCGGCTGGCCGCGCGCCCGACCGGGGGCGGATACGCGCCCGGTGGGGCGGTGCCGCTGGAAGGTGTCGAAATCCGCCTAGAACAGACGCCGGGTGCGGCGGCGGCGCGGCTGGTCGATACGCCGCACGGCCTGGCCATTCGCTCAGGCGGCGAGGGCGAGGCCTACGCCCGCCGCATCGAGAACCTGCTCAAGCGGATGGCGCGCGAGCGACTGGCCCACCATACCGGCGTCCATGCCCGGACCCTGGGTCTGAAGCCGCCCAAGGTCGGCATCGGCGATCCCAAGAGCCGCTGGGGCTCGTGCACGCCGGGCCGGGGCTCAATCCGCTATTCGTGGCGGCTGATCCTGGCCCCGCCGGACATCCTCGACTACGTCGCCGCCCACGAGGTGGCGCATCTGGTCCATGCCGATCATTCCCCGGCCTTCTGGGGCGTGGTTCAGGGACTGGTCGGCGACCACAGGCCTCACCGCGCCTGGCTGAGGGCGCATGGCGCGGCGCTGCATAGAGTGGGCAGGGACTAATCTATCCCCGCCCGTTCCAGGCGCCCGATGATGGTCTCTGTGGTCACCTGAGAAGACATTGATCCGGATGCTTCGGACGGTCTGGATGGTTCGGACGGCGTTTTTCACAGACGGGATCGTCCAACTGGACCCCGGTGCGAGGGGAGACTAGATCAAGGCCCATGACCGATACCTATTCCACGCTCCTGATCGAACGCCATGCCGACGGCTACGCCGTGGTGACGCTGAACCGGCCCGAGGCGCTGAATGCGCTGAACTCGACCCTGCTGGGCGAGCTGGCGGCCTTTCTCGATACGGTCGAGACCGATGACAGCGTGCGCTGTCTGATCCTGACCGGCTCGGGCGAAAAGGCGTTCGTCGCCGGCGCCGACATCAAGGAGATGGCGTCCCAGTCCTACGCCGAGATGTACCGGTCCAACTTCTTCTCCGAGGGCGCCGACCGGCTGGCCCGGTTCAGGAAGCCGGTGATCGCGGCGGTCAACGGCTTTGCGCTGGGCGGCGGCTGCGAACTGGCCATGCTGTGCGACATCATCATCGCGTCGGAAAAGGCCAGGTTCGGCCAGCCCGAGATCAATCTGGGCGTCGCGCCCGGCATCGGCGGCTCCCAGCGCCTGACGCGGCTGGTCGGCAAGTCCAAGGCCATGGATCTGATCCTGACCGGCCGCATGATGGACGCCCAGGAAGCTTTGGCGTCGAACCTGGCCGCGCGCGTCTATCCGGCCGAGAGCCTGATGGACGAATGCCGGGCCATGGCGTCGAAGATGGCGTCCCAGTCGCTGCTGGCGCTGATGGCCAACAAGGAGATGGTCAACGCCGCCCTGGAGACGACGCTGACGCAAGGCGTCCAGTTCGAACGGCGCCTGTTCCACTCCCTGTTCGCCTTCGACGACCAGAAGGAAGGCATGGCCGCCTTCGTCGAAAAGCGGAAGCCCGAGTTCAAGCACCGCTAGGGCCGGACTCGCGTTGACCCTTCGCGCCTCATCCGCTATAGGCCCGCCCTCTTGAGATTTCTCCGCGCCGCCGGATCGCCGGCGGCGTCTTCGTTACAAGGTCCGATAGACACATGGCCAACAACCCCGGCGCCAAGAAAGCGATCCGCAAGATCGAGGCCCGTACCGAGGTCAACCGCAACCGCCGTTCGCGCGTGCGCACCTTCCTGCGCAAGTTCGAAGAGGCCGTCACCGGGGGCGACCAGAGCGCCGCCAAGACCGCCTTCAATGATGCGCAATCGGAAGTTATGCGCGCCGTTTCCAAGGGCGTGATCCACAAGAACACCGGCTCGCGCAAGGTGTCGCGCTTGGCTGCCCGTCTGAAGAAGATGGCCGCCGCCTAAGACCGGCGTTTCGCCTAAAAGCTTTTTAGTTCAACGCCGTGCGAGCTTCAACTCGCGCGGCGTTTTGCTGTGTGCGGATAAATCGTACGGCCCCGCGCGGTCCTGTTACAATTTTTATGACGGCGATTTTGCAAGCCTCGGAGGGGGTTAGCGGAGTCAACAAAAGAATCCATCGACAGGCGAACGAATCAGCGTTGACGCTCGCCTTTCGGGAGCTAGTTTGAAATCCGTCTTCGCCCTTCAGCCCCTGTGGATGAGGTGTGGGATCGAGGGGTTTCCTTCGGGGTCCGGCGAAGATTCAAATGAGCGTAAGGCGTACGGACTGCGGGAGAGGCTTCTCGCGGACGCGGGAGAACTTGCGCCGAATTTCGGGCGCCTTTGGGCGCGGGTTTTGGGGAGTGTGGCACGATGCCGAATATGTCGCCGCAGGAAGTCTGGGGTCAGGTCATCCAGGCTCTGCGCCTTGAGATCGGCGAAGGCCCCTTCACTTCCTACCTCGAGCACGCCCGCGTGCGCGAAGGCGAGGCCGGCGACCTGTTCCTGGTGACTCCGACGGCCTATGCCCGAGACTGGGTCGACCGCAATGCGATGCGCCGCATCAACGAACTTTGGCTGGCTCTGGATGCGGAGCGCCGCAGCCTGAAGGCGCGCGCGCGCGCCGAGTACGAGGCCGAGAACCCGGGCGCCATTGAAACTGGCGTGACGCCGCTGGTGGTCCAGCCGACCGTCTCAGTGGTCGCTGCGGACAGCCCGCGCGCGGTTCGCGCCGCCGGCCTGCAGGAGCGGCTGACCTTCGAGACTTTCGTGCCGGGTAAGGGCAATGAGTTCGCCCTCGCCATCGCGCGTCAGGTCGCGTCCTGGTCCGATGGGCATTTCAATCCGGTGTTTTTCTGCGGCCCCTACGGCTACGGCAAGACCCACCTGCTGAATGCTATCGCCTGGGAGGCCCAGCGCCTGCGGCCGGACGCCAAGGTTGTCTATCTGACCGCCGAGCGGTTCCTGTCGGCCTTCCTGCGCGCGCTCAAGGACAAGTCGATCGTCGCCTTCAAGGACGAACTGCGCGGCGTCGACCTGCTGTTGCTGGACGATGTGCATTTCTTCGCCGGCAAGCAGTCGACCCAGGAAGAGCTGTTCCACACCCTGACGGCCTTGATCGAGGAAGGCCGCCGCGTTGTGCTGGCCGGCGACCGTCCTCCGTCGGCCCTGACGGATTTCGAGCCGCGGCTGCGCAGCCATCTGGCCGCCGGCCTGACCTGCCCGGTCGAGCCCGCTGACCGGGCCCTGCGGCTGGCCGTGGTCGAGAAGAAGCTGGAGGCGCTGGAAGGCCTGAACCTGGTCTCGGGCCGGGCCCGGCCCGAGCTGCTCAGCCACTTGGTCGACCGTACGCCCGGTTCGATCCGCGAGCTGGAGGGCGGGCTGAACACCCTGGCCGCCGCCGCCGGCCAGCGGATGTCGAGCCTGACCGTGGAAGAGGCTCAGACCTATCTATCAGCGGGCTATCGCCCGACCGAACGCCGGATCACCGTGGATGAAATCCAGAAGGTGACCGCCGACTACTATGGCCTCAAACAGGCCGACCTGCTGTCAGCGCGCCGCACGCGTCAGGTGGCTCGGCCGCGTCAGGTGGCGATGTATCTGTGCAAGCAGCTGACAACCCGGTCCTATCCAGACATCGGGCGCCGCATGGGGGGGCGCGACCACACCACGGTGCTGCACGGCGTGCGCCGGATCGAAGCCCTGATCGGCGAGGACGAACAGATCGCCCGCGACGTCGAGGCGCTGACCCGCAAGCTGCGCGGCTAGGCGCGCGCCGATAGGTGGGAACTGCTTATCGGATCAAAACGCGCGCTGTTCAGAGACCGAGCTCCGCAATCAAGGCCGGGGCCGTCAGACCGGCCTCTCTCAGGGTTTTGAGGCTGGTCGAGCCATCGCGCTTGGCCAGCCGCCTGCCTGTCCCATCCAGCACCAGCGGATGATGCCGATAGGTCGGCGTCGGCAAATTGAGCAACGCCTGCAGCACCCGCTGCATCGAGGTCAGTTCGGCCAGATCGGCGCCGCGAACCACGTGGCTGACGCCCTGGCGCGCGTCGTCGATAACCGAGGCGATGACGTAGCCGGCGCCGATGTCCTTGCGCCCGACCACCATGTCGCCCAGCGCCTCGGGCCGCGCCGATTTCAGACCCGGCTCAAGCCCTTCTTCGATCCAGGTCAGGTCCGCGAACCCGCCCAGATGCGCGCGCGCCGCCGCCAGTGACAGCCGCCAGGCGAAGGGCCGCCCCTCGGCCAGGAAGGCCTCCTCCTCCTGGAGTGGATGCGGGCCGCCACGAAAGGCCTGCGCGTCGGCGATATCCGCCATCGCCGCCTGCTCCTTGCGGGTGCGAAAGCACCGGTAGAGCAGCCCCATCTCGCCCAGCCGCTCGATCGCCGCCGCATAGTCGGCCCGGTGCTCGGACTGACGCAGCACCGGCGTCTCCCAGTCCAGTCCTAGCCAGGCCAGATCCTCAAAGATCATCGCGTCGAAGGCGGGCCGGCAGCGGGTGAAGTCCGTATCCTCGATCCGCAGCACGAACCGTCCGCCCGCCACCTTGGCGGCCCGCCAGGCGACCAGGGCTGAATAGGCGTGACCTTTGTGCAGATAGCCGGTCGGCGATGGTGCGAAGCGGGTGGCGAACACGGCCTAGTCCGCCTCCCCGAGCAGCGCCAGCCAATCGCGTGCTCCGTGAACGATCCGAAGGATCTGCACCTCATCGCGAACCCGATAGGAGATCAGATACGGGCCCACAGGGCGTCTTCGCACCTCCGCGACCCCGGCGCGGGGGCGCCGACGAGGAAATCGACCCAGAGTGAAGCACGCTCGTTGAAGCCTCTGGCTCCATGTCAGGGCCGCTGAGGGGCTCTTTCGTGAAAACCAATCTTCAATTCCGGCCAGATCAGCAATCGTGATCGGGGTGGTCCGAACCTTCACGCGACCGAACGCTGTCGGCGCGCCGCAAGCATGGCCTCGACCTCTTCTATCGCGATGAGGTCGCCGCGATCTGCCTCATCAATCCCGACCTGCAGCATCGCCTGCAGCATCGCCTGCAGCTCGGCTAGCCGTGTCTCATGCTCCTCGACCAGCCGCACGCCGGCGCGCAGCACCTCGCTCTTGGAGCCGTAGCGGCCCTCTTTCACGAGCCGTTCGACAACGGCTTCCAGGCCGCCGAGTTCAACCGTCATGGTCATGGCGCGAACTCCCTGATGCGCCCTAATAATAGCTATTGGTCCGCCGATCGCCAAGTTCGGCTTGGGCCGGGCCGCGCCCTTGGCTATGGGCTTCGGATGCGATCCCCTCTCGCCGACACCGCCTTGGCTGAAGTCCGCGCCGCCCTGGCGATGGCCGACCCGGCGCTGGGCCGCGCCCATGCCGAGGCCCCAGCTCTGGCCTGGCGGGTCCGGCCCGGCGGGTTTGAGGGACTGGTGTGGATGATCGTCGGCCAGCAGGTCTCCACCGCCTCGGCCGCCGCCATCTGGGCGCGGGTCCAGGCCGGGCTCGGCGCCGTGACGGCGCACACGGTTCTGGATCGGGGCGTCGAAGGGATGCGGACGCTGGGTCTCAGCCTGCCCAAGGCGCGCTACGCCGTCGCCCTGGCCGAGGCGGAACCGGACTGGGCCGGCCTGTCCCGGCTGGACGACGACGCGGCTTTGGCCCGGCTGATCGCATTGAAGGGGATCGGGCGCTGGACCGCCGAGGTCTATCTCATGTTCTGTGACGCCCGGGCTGATATCTTCCCCTCCGGCGACATTGCGCTGCAGGAAGCCGTCCGCTGGGCCGATGGCCTCGAACACCGCCCTACGGCCGAGCAGGCCGCCCGCCGGGCCGTGGGGTGGGCGCCGCATCGATCAACGGCGGCGCACCTGTTGTGGGCGTGGTATGGGGCGGTTCGGCGCGGCGACGTTCCCCATCCCATGAGGCCTGACAGATGATCCCGGATCCGACGCCGCTGATCGGCCCGACCCTGGTGTTTCTGGATTTCGCCGGCATGGCGGTGTTCGCCGCCACCGGCGCCCTGGCCGGCGCCCGGCTGCGTCAGGATCTGGTGACCATCATCTTTTTTGCAGCGGTCACGGGCGTCGGCGGCGGCACCTTGCGCGATCTGCTGATCAATGCGCCGGTGTTCTGGGTGCATGACTGGCGCTATGTCGCGGTGGCGACGGCGGTGGCCATCGTCACCTGGTTTGTCGGCGGCAAGGGTTGGCGACTGACGGCGCTGCTATGGCTCGATGCGGCGGGTCTGGCCGCGTATGGGGTGATCGGCGCGGCCAAGGCCATGGCCTATGGCGTGCCGCCGCTGATCTGCATCGTGATGGGCGCCCTGACCGCCTGTTTCGGTGGCGTGGTGCGTGATCTCCTGGCGGGCCAGCCCTCGGTCCTGCTCCAGCGCGAGGTCACCATCACCGCGGCGCTGTTGGCCGCCTCCACGTTTGTCGGCCTTCGGATGCTGGACGTCAGTGTTATGTTGGCCTCCGCGGTCGCGGTGTTGCTCGGCTTCGGTCTTCGCGCCGGCGCCCTGGCCTGGGGTTGGAGCCTGCCGGGGTTCTCGACCGGCCACGCCGAAGCGCCTGAAAAGCCGTCATAGGCGCGTCGCCGATCTCGGCTTACACTCTGATTCGCGCGGGGCCTGCGTGTCCCGCAGGGGATCGTGCGTGACGGGGGCGTGTCTTCAGTCCTGACGGTGTGACCAGTTCGGAGCGGGGCCCATGCAGGTCCTGACCCAGCCGCCCTCCGGTTGGCCGGCGCTCGTGCTGAACGCTGACTTTCGTCCGCTGTCCTATTATCCGCTGTCGCTGTGGTGCTGGCAGGACGTGGTCAAGGCGGTCTGGCAAGAGCGGGTCGAAGTGATCCAGACCTATGACCGGGTGGTGCGCTCGCCGTCGCTGGAATACCGCCTGCCCAGCGTCATTGCGCTGAAGGACTTCATCGCCCAGGACCGCACCCCGGCCTTCACCCGGTTCAACCTGTTCCTGAGAGACGAATTCACCTGTCAGTATTGCGGTGTCGGCGGACGTGACATGACCTTCGACCATGTCGTGCCCCGCTCGCAGGGCGGACGCACGACCTGGGAGAACATCGTCACCGCCTGCGCACCCTGCAATTTGAGGAAGGGCGGTCGCACGCCCGCCCAGGCCGGAATGCCGCCCCGGTCCCGGCCCGAACAGCCCAGCGCCTGGCGGCTCCAGGCGCACGGTCGCCGCTTCCCTCCGCACTATCTGCACGAGAGCTGGCTGGATTACCTCTACTGGGACATCGAGCTGGAGCCCTGATGCGCTCAGTCGCGCGACCGGTCCACTTGTGAAGGCGCGGCGGCGGACGGCGTCTCATAGCCCTGATAGCTGTAGCGACCATCGTTGGCGGGTCGAACAGGGCGCGGGCCACGCGGCGTCTCTGCAATCGGGCGCGCTTCGTTTTCCATCCGGACCTCGTAGGGCGGCGGCAGGTCAGCCGGCGCGCCGAGCGCCACCGGACGTGGATCTCGCGGCGGTTCCGCCATGGCCTCGTCCCAGGCGTTGGCGAAGTCGGTCATCGGGTCGCGCTCGGCTGCGGGGTACAGGGGCTCGGGCGCCCGGTCCGGATAGGCCGGCGCGCCATCGATGAACACCTCCTGGGTGGGCACGACGACGCTGCGGGCTTCGGCGTCCAGTCGGGGCGGCACGCGCAGTCTTGCGCCGACCACCATGCCGATCCCGACCGCCGCCAGCGCGCCGCAGGCGGCGACGATCATCAGGATTGCGCTGGGAGCCTGCAGGCCGCTGGAACGCTCGGGCCGCGCCATGGCTTCACGCCACCCCGACGGCGTCGGCAACGCGCGCGAAACCGTCCGCCTTCAGCCGCATGGCCAGGTCCGTCTTGATCCGGGAGGCCAGGCCCGGCCCCTCGAAGATGAGGGCGGAATAGAGCTGAACCGCCGAGGCGCCGGCGCGAATCTTGGCATAGGCCTCCGCGCCTGAGGCGACGCCGCCGACACCGATCAACGGCAGCCGGCTCGCGCTCGCCTGATGGCACCAGCCCAGCACACGCGTCGATGGCGTCATCAACGGCGCACCGGACAGGCCGCCGGTCTCGTGGGCGTATGGCGAACGCAAGGTGTCGGGCCGCGCCAAGGTGGTGTTGGAGACGATCAGGCCGTCGATCCGGTGGCGGATGCAGGCCTCGACCATCCGACCGGCCTCGGTCTCGCTAATGTCCGGCGCGACCTTCAGGAAGACAGGCGCACGCGGCGCCGGCAGGCCGGATCTCACCTCGGCGATGCGACCGAGCAGATCCTCCAGCGCGTCCTCCGACTGGAGGTTTCGCAGGCCCGGCGTATTTGGCGACGAGACATTGACCGCGAAATAGTCGGCTAGCCCCGACAGTCGGGTCAGGCCAGTAACATAGTCCTCGGTGCGGTCCTCGGCATCCTTGTTCGCCCCGAGATTGACGCCGACCACGCCCGTTTGGCGCCGACGCAGCAAGTTATGGGCAAAGGCGTCCAGCCCCCGATTGTTGAAGCCCATGCGGTTGATCACCGCCCGGTCCTCGCTCAGCCGGAACAGGCGCGGGCGCGGGTTGCCCGGCTGGGGTTTGGGCGTCACTCCACCCAACTCGATCATGCCGAACCCGCAGGCGAGTAGAGCATCCGGGACGCGCGCATCCTTGTCGAATCCAGCGGCGAGGCCGATTGGGTTCGGCAATTCCAGCCCGGCGATCTCGACGGCCAGGACGGGATCGTCCGGGGTGCGATCACGCGGCCCCAAGCCCATGGCCAGGCCGCGCAGAGCCAGGCTGTGGGCCGTTTCCGGGTCGAGCGTTCGCAAAAGTCCGGTGACGGCGTCCTGCACACTCATCAACCAAACTCCAAAAGGGCGCTGGCCTCGGCGTCGACGATTAGCGCCCGCGCTTCTACGGCGGCTGACACCGGCATGGGCCCATAGAGGTGAGGAAACAAGGCGCCGCCCCGCGAAGGCTCCCAGATCGGGGCGGGATCCAGCCGGTCTGCATCGATGGAGACGAGCATCAAGTCATCCCGTCCGGCGAAATGCTTGCGGGCGGTGTCGCGCAGCTGTCCCGCCTCGGAGAAATGAATGTAGCCGTCCGCCAAGTCGACCGCCGAGCCCTCGAACACGCCCTTGGCCACCGCGGTGCGCCATTCGTCGCGACTGACGATCTTGTAGATCAGCCTCATGTCAGGTCGCCTGGCCGCAGAAAGCCGTCATAGGCCAGCCGGCGCGAACTGTCGGCGGTGAAAACCACCGCCGAGCCTGGAGGGAAGCCGCCCGAGAGACGTTCGAGGGTCGAGGGCGCGGCGGCCTGGTCGATCAACAGGTCGACCGCCAGCCGATGGATCGCGGGGTTGTGCGCGATCAGGATCAGGCTGGTGCAACTGTCTTCGGCGTCTTCGATGCGATGACGCAGGGCGATGGAATCGGCGTCGTAAAGCGCGCGCTCGACCTCAGTGACGACGTCGCCGAAGGCGCCGCGCACGGCTTCCCAGGTCTCCTGCGCGCGCCGGGCCGACGACACGAGGGCGTGGTCCGGACGCGCGCCTCGCTCAGCCAACGCCCGCCCGATCGCCTCGGCGTCGTTCTGGCCGTGCACGGTCAGGGCGCGACCGATGTCGCCCGCCTCGCTGGATGGCTGGGCCTCGGCGTGTCGCATAAGGATCAGTTGGCGCATGGCGTGGGCTTAGTCGGGTTCGTCGGCGATATCCATCGCGTCGGAGCTGAGGGGGGCCCGCCCAGCCGGCTGAGGCGCCAGCCCCGGCGCTCGTCGCAGCCGCGCGCGCTGGGCGACAGGCTTGGGGCGTAGCGCCAACTGGGACTTGATCGCCTCAAGCATCACCACGCCGGCCGCGCCGGGGGCGAGGCGGTCGCCCCAGGTTTCGAGGACATCGGCCATTCCCGACAGGCGGTCCCAGGGGGGGACGAACAGGGCCTGGGACCAGGCGAACGGCTCCAGCTCGGCCTCGCGGACCAGCCGCTCCAACTGGCCCCGACTGTAGGGGCGCCCGTCGCCAAAAGGGGTGTTCTCGCTTCGAGCCCACAGGCCGCCGCGGCCCGCCACCACCAGGACCAACCGGCCAGAAGGCTTCAGCACCCGGCCCAACTCCCGCACCAACGCCAGCGGATCGGGCGCCTCCTCGATGGCGTGGATCGCTAAAATCCGATCGAACACGCCGGTAGAAAAGGGCAGGGCGTCGTCTTCGACCAGGGCAGTTCGGCAGCGGGCGGGTCTCGGCCAGGCCTCGGCGCCTTGACCAAACGGCATGGCGCAAACGGCCCGCCGCGCGTCTCGCATCTCGCCAAGCCACGGTGCGGCATAGCCGACGCCGAGCACATCCTGTCCGGTGAGCGGCCCCCACGCGTCGCTGAGACGCGCGCCAATCAGCCGAGCCGCCATCTGGCCCAGCGGCGTCCCGTAGAAGCGGCGAATCTCGATCACGTCGCGGCGCATCAGACCCTATATAGAGCAGATGACCCTTTCGATCCGCCAATTCCCGTGCCTTGACGACAACTACGGATTTCTCATCAGGGATGACGCGTCCGGCCTGACCGCCGCCGTCGACACGCCGGACGCCGAAACGGTTCTGGCCGACCTCTCGGCAAGCGGGTGGGGGCGGCTCGATTTTGTCTTCAACACCCACTGGCACCCCGACCATGCTGGCGGCAATGAGCGGCTCCAGGCGCTGACCGGATGCGAGATTGTCGGCCCCGAGGAGGTCCGGCGTATCGCGCCCCTGGATCGCGTTGTGACGGCGGGTGATCAGATTGTACTGGGCGAGACGGCGTTTCGGGTTTTGGATGTCGGAGGCCACACGCTAGGCCACGTCGCCTGGTGGGCGCCGGCGGCCAGGGCCGCCTTCGTCGGCGACAGCCTGTTCGCCTTGGGGTGTGGTCGCATGTTCGAAGGAACGCCGGAGCAATTCTGGGCCAGCCTGCAACGTCTCGCCATGCTGCCGACCGAGACGTCAATCTACTGCGCCCACGAGTACACCGCCGCCAATGCTCGGTTTGCGCTGAGCGTTGACAACGATCCGCGTGTCGCGGCGCGAGCCGACGAGATTTTCGCTCTGCGCGAGAACGGCCAGCCGACTGTGCCGACGACCATCGAACTGGAGTTGGCTACCAATCCATTTCTGCGTGCGCCGCATCTGATGCCGGAGCTTGATCCGATTTCGGCCTTCGCGGCGATGCGCGCCGCCAAGGATGCTTTTCGCGGCTAGCGCAGGGCGCGCATCACGCGGGCGGATGACGGCCGGCCGGCAAGCCCTTGCGACGGTGCGATCGTAACAATCAACGTGTCGCCATCGCGCTGGACGTTGGCGCCCATACCTTCAACTATCGACAGGATGCGCAGACCCGCCAGGCGATCCCGTCCGTTACGGCTTTGACTCAGGCGCACGATGCCATCGACCGCCACAGTGGCGGTGTCGCCATAGAGGTCATCGGTCGCGGGCTCGACGTCCTGGGCGCGAATTTCAAGCTGACCGTGAAGGGCCTGACCGCCGCGAGCGGCTTCGCGCAGCATGTGACGAAAGAGTGAGCGCACATCATGACGCGCGACTTCCAGCTGACCCGCTTCTCCCTCCACCGCGCAAGGCAGGCCGCCAGGCGCGCTGGAGGTATAGAGCGTCAAGCCGCCCATGCGCGTGGCGCGTAGCACCACCTCGCCGATGTCGTTGCGGTAGTAGATGTCGCCGCGAATCCCGGCGCTGGGCCGAAGCGCCCAGATCTCGCTGGATTGTTCGTACTTCAACAAGGGGCGGCTTGGGTTGGATTGATCAAGAATGAAGGTGGGCCCGCCCTCACTCGAGATGCGCGCAACGGCGACCTCATTGCGCTGGCCGCCCCGGCCGAAGACGCGATCACGAAAGGACGAACGATCCTGGCTGGTGATCGGCCACCAGAGAGTTTCGATCTGGCCTTGCAGGTCTAGCCGTTCCGCTCGTGCAGGCACGGCCGCCGACCCGATTGCGCACGCAACCAGGAGCACGAGGAACCAGGAAATTCTCGGGCGCCGTCCGACCATCGCCAGATCAGTGGAGCCGCAGCACGGCGGATTTACGGCGGCGCGGCGCTGCGCCTCAGCCCAGCATGTACTGGCCGCCGTTGGCGGAGATGGTCGAGCCGGTGATGAAGCTGGCGTCGTCGCGCACCAGGAAGGCCACGCAGGCGGCGATTTCCTCGGCCTCGCCCAGGCGCGAGACCGGGATATTGCCGACGATCGAGGCCATGACGTTCTCGGGGATCGAGTCCATCATCTCGGTGTTGATATAGCCCGGCGCCACGCAGTTGACGGTGATGCCTTTGCGCGCGTTTTCCTGGGCCAGGGCCTTGGTGAAGCCGATCATCCCGGCCTTGGCGGCGGAATAGTTGGTCTGGCCGGCCTGACCCTTCTGACCGTTGATCGAAGAGATGTTGACGATGCGGCCAAAGCTGCGCTCGCGCATCCCCTCGATGACCTGGCGGGTCATGTTGAACAGGCTGTCCATATTGACGCTGACAACCTGGCTCCACTGGTCCGGCGACATCTTGTGAAAGAAGCCGTCGCGGGTGATGCCGGCGTTGTTGACCAGGATCTCGATCGGACCAAAGCGCTCTTCGACTTCGGCCACGGCGCGCTGACAGTCCTCGAACTTACCGACATTGCCTTTGACCACCATGATGTCCAGCTCTTCGGCCGTGGCGCGCGCGGCGTCGTCATTGCCGGAATAGCCGGCCGCGACATTGAAGCCGTCGGCCTTGAGCCGGGCCGAGATCGAGCGGCCGATGCCGCGGGTGCCGCCAGTGACGAGGGCCGTACGAGCCATGGGTGTTTCTCTCCGTTTCAGTGAGCGTCTCTTGCGGACGCGTGTTCTTCAAACGCCTTAGCGCGAGGAGTGGGCCCGGTGAAGGCCTTCAATCGCGCTCGACGCACATGGCCACGCCCATGCCGCCGCCGATGCACAAGGTGGCCAGGCCTTTCTTGGCTCCCGAGCGCTTCATCTCGTGCAGCAGGGTGGTCAGGATGCGCGCGCCCGAGGCCCCGATCGGATGGCCGATGGCGATGGCCCCGCCGTTGACGTTGACCTTGGCCGGGTCCAGTCCCAGCTCCTTGGTCACGCACAGGCTCTGGGCCGCGAAGGCCTCGTTGGATTCCACCAGATCCAGATCCGCCACGGTCCAGCCGGCCTTTTCCAGCGCCTTTTGCGAGGCCGGGATCGGGCCGGTGCCCATGATCGCCGGATCGACGCCCGCCGTGGCCGACGAGACGATCCGCGCCAGCGGCGTCAGGCCGCGCCGTTCGGCTTCCTCGGCCGACATCACCACCAGGGCCGCGGCTCCGTCATTGAGGCCCGAGGCGTTGGCGGCGGTGACGGTGCCTTCCTTGTTGAACGCCGGGCGCAGGCCCGACATGGCCTCCAGCGTCGCGCCGTGGCGGATATATTCGTCCTGGTCGACCACGGTGTCGCCCTTGCGGCCCTTGATCGTCACCGGTGCGATCTCATTGGCGAACTTGCCGGCCTTCTGGGCGGCCTCGGCCTTGTTCTGGCTGGCCACGGCGAAGGCGTCCTGCTCCTCGCGCGTGATCTGCCAGCGCTGGGCGATGTTCTCGGCGGTCTGGCCCATATGATAGCCGTTGAAGGCGTCCCACAGCCCGTCCTTGACCATCGTATCGACCATGCCCAGGTCGCCCATCTTCTGGCCGGCGCGCAGGGCGGCGGAGTGATGCGACTGGCTCATGCTCTCCTGGCCGCCGGCGACCACCACCTTGGCGTCGCCCAGCTGGATTTGCTGAGCCGCCAGGGCCACCGCGCGCAGGCCCGAGCCGCAGATCTGGTTGATGCCCCAGGCCGCTGCGGCCTCGGGCACGCCGGCGCCGATGGCCGCCTGGCGAGCCGGGCCCTGGCCCTGGCCGGCGGTCAGCACCTGGCCCAGGATGACCTCGTCGACATCGGCGGCGTCGACCCCGGCCTGGGCCAGCGCCGCCTGGATCGCCGTCTCACCCAGCTTGGAAGCCGGCAGGGACGACAATCCGCCCATGAAGGATCCGACGGGGGTGCGGGCGGCGGCGACGATGACGGCCTGGGCCATGGGGTTAACTCCTCGGAAAAAGGTTGTTGCGCTTTTGCCTCAGGAATTCGCCCGCGTCACCTGAATCGGGGGAATCCGCCCCGAATTCACCGTCATTCAGCTTTCCATGCCTAATGTGGATGCAACGGCCGCTAGAGCCGACGTGTTGGGGTAGTCTCATGTCTGAACCACGTCGAAGAATTCTGGATCGCCTGTGCGTCGCCGACGCACTGGATTTCATCGAACACTATCCGAACCGGGTCGAGCGCCTGGCCGATTTGTGGGTCCATCTGGTGGGCCTGGGCTTGGCCGGGGTCGGCGGCATCGTGCTGGCGGTCCTGTCCGCCTTCGTCGGCGGGCCTGGCATGATCGCGGCCACCGCCATCTATGCCGTCTGCCTGATCGCCATGCTGGCCTGTTCGGTGGCCTACAATCTGACCCGTCCGAGCAAGGCCAGGCCGTTGCTGCGCCGGCTGGACGAGGCGGCGATCTTTCTGATGATCGCCGGCTCCTACACCCCCTTCACGACCCAGCGGTTCGAAGACCCGGTCTGGTCGATCGGCTTTACCGCCCTGGTCTGGACCCTGGCGCTCGGCGGCGTGGTCGCCAAGCTGTTCGCGCCGCGCCTGAACGACGTCTTCTGGAGCGTGGTCTATGTCATCTTCGGCTGGCTGGCGGTTTTGGCGATCCAGCCGATGATCTCGGGCGTTTCGCCCATCGCTCTGGCGCTGCTGATCATCGGCGGGCTGATCTACACGCTGGGCTGTTTCATCTTCGTGCGCCAGGGCCTGCCGTTCCGCCGCGCCATCTGGCACGGCTTCGTCGTGGCCGGGGCCGGGGCCCACTATGCGGCCGTCATGGTCGGGGTCGTTTTCGCGGCGCAATAAAGCCTGCCGGGAAAAAGCAGCGGCCCGTTTGCCGCCCCGTACGCGGTGCAACAAGCAGGGCTTTCCAGCGTCTCGCGCTTGCGGGATACTGGGGCCATCGTTCAGTGCACGGGAAAGCAGTGTGGCCGATCAGAACACCGGGACGGACAAGGCTCAGGGCGAGCGCGTTGTCATCAAGAAGTACGCCAACCGCCGCCTCTACAACACTTCCACCAGCGCCTATGTGACGCTGGACAGCCTGGCGGCCATGGTTCGCGACGGCATCGACTTCGTTGTCGTGGACGCCAAATCCAATGACGACATCACCCGATCCGTCCTGGCCCAGATCATCTTCGAGGAGGAATCCAAGGGCTCCAGCCTCCTGCCAATTCAGTTCCTGCGCCAGCTGATCGGCTTCTACGGCGACTCCATGCAGTCGCTCCTGCCCAGCTATCTGGAGCTGTCGATGGATAATTTCATCGGCCAGCAGGAGCAGTTCCGCAAACAGTTCTCCTCCACCTTCGGGGCCGCCCCTGGCGCGGCCATGTTCGACGAACAGGCGCGTAAGAACCTGGCCATGTTCGAGCAGGCGATGAAGATGTTTACGCCCTTCGCCTATCCAGGTGCGCCGGGCTCCGCGGGCGCCGACAGGGCCGAGCCCCGGCCCGCGCCTTCGGCCCCACCCAACCCCCTGCTGGAGGCCCAGGCCGCCGCCCTGGAGCAGATGCGCCGCCAGATGGAGGAAATGCAGGCTCAGTTGTCGCGCCTGTCCGGGGCGCCGCCCAAGCCATGACCGATCCGGTTCGCCCGCCTGCGCCCGCAGGCGACCGCAGGGGCGGTGACCGCCGCCAGAGCCTACGCCGGGCCAAGGCTCTCGACGACGGCCGCGATCTGGTTCCGATCGAGCCGGTCAAGGAGCACAGCCCTCCTCCGCCGCCCAGGAAGGATGATGGCCCCTCCGCTTTTGAGGCTCAGGTCCTTGGGCAAGGCGGGGTCAAGCGCGGCCTGAAGGGTGGGCAGGAAGTGCTGAGCAAGGCGCGTTCGACCTACCTCAACTCGGAATATTCCGGCGGGTCGGACCGTCGGCCAAAGCCAGGACAGGTCAAGAAGGCCGACATCTAACGATCCCGGGGCTGTGGCCCGCTCCTTGCTTGGACGGCCCGGTCAAGCAGACCGGATTGATCCATGGCCGCCGTCCTCACCCTCGCCGCTCGCGTCCTCGACACCCTGGTGGTGGCGCTGATCTTCGTGGCCTTTGGCTAGACTTCGACGTCGCCGCCGATATCCAGATCGCGCCGCGCGGTGATGATGGTGATGATGAAGCCCGCCATCACGTCCAGCAGGACCATCATCGAGATCAGGAAAAAGGTTGAGGTGGCGAAGGACGGCAGCAACAGGAACAGGATCAGGCAGATCACGAACAGACCCATCGACAGGGCGTGATTGATGATCGCCACCCGCTGGCTCGACGTCGACTTCAGCAGCTCGAAAAACAGGAAAATCAGGCCGAAGAAGATGATCAGGTCGCCGACGCCCAGCGACCAGACGCCGCCCGAGGGCAGGTTGATGCTGATCAGGCCGGCCTGAAGCGCGAGGTCTGGGTCGGTCGCGGCGGTCCCGGCCAGGCTGGTCAGGGCGTAGATGGCATAGACCACCACCGGAATCGTCAGCAGCGGAAAAGCGGTCAGCATATCAGGTCCCCCTCGGACTCGGCCTCCGCTATCCTATCGTCGTTCGGCCGTGCTCGCCAAGCGATGACGCGTGCGAGGAGAGCGGTCCGCCTAGACCTCTGATACGTTTCCTGGATTGCGTGATCGTGTGCGAAGCCACATCACACCGATCATGTCCGACAAGGCCGCCCACAGCCGGCCCAGGTTGGTGTATTTGGACCGACCCGTTTCACGGTGGCGGTGGTCCACATTCATGAACCGGTTCTGATAGCCTTCGCGGATCACCAGGGCCGGCAGATAGCGGTGGATGTGATCGAAGTAGGGAAGGCGCAAAAAGACATCCCGCCGGAACGCTTTCAGCCCGCAGCCGGTGTCGTCGGCGTCGTCCTTGAGCATCCATTTGCGAAAGCCATTGGCCCATTTGGAAGCCCAGCGCTTGGCCCCGGAATCCTGGCGCTTAGCGCGCACGCCGCCGACCAGCGCCACCTCGGGCGGCGCCGCGATCAGGGCGTCGGCCAGCTTGGGCGCATCGGCCGGCGGGTTCTGGCCGTCGCCGTCCAGAGTGACGATGATGGCGCCGCGCGCCGCCATGACGCCTGAGCGCACCGCCCGGCTCTGGCCGGCGTTTTTGGCGTGGCTCAGCACCCGCAGCATCGGCAGCTCGGTCTTGAGCGCCTCCAGCTCGGCCAGGGTGGCGTCCTTGGAGGCGTCATTGACGAACACCATTTCAAAGGCCCGTCCCTTGAAGGCCTCGGCGATTTCACGGGCCAGGGGCCCGGCGGCGCCCTGTTCGTCATGGACGGGAACAACGACGGAGATTTCTGGAGTCATTTGCTCCCCATAGCCGGTTTCGTCGGCGTCAGCGAGGGCGCGACCTTCGCGGCCAAACGCGCTATCTGGTCCGCATGAGCGAACCGAACACGCCCGCCCCCTTGCGTCTGTGGATGATCGACGCCTCGGCCTACATCTTTCGGGCCTATCACGCCCTGCCGCCGCTGACGCGCAAGTCTGACGGCCTGCCCGTCGGGGCCATCCAGGGCTACTGCAACATGCTCTGGAAGCTACTGAAGGACATGAAGGGCGAGGCCGGGCCGACGCATCTGGTGGCGATCTTTGATCATTCCGAACAGACGTTCCGCAGCGAAATCTATCCCGACTACAAGGCCAACCGGCCGCCGGCGCCGGAGGATCTGGTTCCGCAGTTTCCGCTGGTCAGGACGGCGACCAAGGCGTTCGGCGTGCACGGGGTCGAGCTGGCGGGGTTCGAGGCCGACGACCTGATCGCCACCTACGCCCGGCTGGCGCGCGAGGCCGGCGGCGAGGCGGTGATCGTCTCGTCCGACAAAGACCTGATGCAGCTGGTCGGCGACGGCGTGGTCATGTTCGACCCGATGAAGGACCGCCGCATCGACACCCCCGAGGTGATCGAGAAATGGGGCGTCGGTCCGGACAAGATGATCGACCTTCAGGCCCTGGTCGGCGACAGCGTCGACAATGTGCCCGGCGCGCCCGGGATCGGGCCCAAGACGGCGGCGCAGCTGCTGGATGAATACGGCGATCTGGACACGCTCCTGGCGCGGGCCGGCGAGATCAAACAGCCCAAGCGGCGCGAGACCTTGATCGACTTCGCCGACCAGATCCGGCTGTCGCGTCAGCTGGTGCGGCTGGACGATCAGGCGCCGGCGCCCGAGCCCATCGCCGACTTCGCCGTGCGCGATCCGGATCCGGTCGAGCTGGCCGCCTTTCTGGACGAGATGGAGTTCCGCTCGCTGAGAAGCCGCGTCGGCGACGGCAAGGTTCCGCCGCCTCAGGCCCCGAAAGGCCCGACCCCCAGCGCCCCGGTCGCCTCGCCCCGCTACGCCCCGACCGCAGCCGCCGAGCCGGCGCCCGGCGCCGAGGGCTTCGACCTGGACGCCTACGACTGCGTCCAGACCCCCGAGCGGCTCGACCAGTGGATCGCCCGCGCCCTGGAGGTCGGCGTCGTGGCGGTCGACACCGAGACCAGCGCCCTGTCGGCCACCCACGCCGACCTGGTCGGCGTCAGTCTGGCGCTGGGGCCCAATGACGCCTGCTACATCCCGCTGGACCACCGGCCCCGCGCCGCCGAGGCCGGCGGCGATCTGCTCAGCGGCCCGGTCGAAACCGCCGCGCCGATCCAGCAGGTCCCGATCCGGCTCGCCCTGGAAAAGCTCAAGCCCCTCTTGGAGCACCCCGGCGTCCTGAAAATCGGGCAGAATCTCAAATACGACCTGGCCGTGCTGGCGCGGCAGGGCATCGAGGTCGGCCCCTATGACGACACCATGCTGATCTCCTACGTCCTGAACGGCGGCGAGCATGGGCACGGCATGGACGAGCTGAGCCGGCGGCATCTGGGCCACGCGCCGATCCCGTTCAAGGCGGTCTGCGGCGCCGGCAAGAGCGAGATCAGCTTCCGCCACGTCGAGCTGGCCCCCGCCACCCGCTACGCCGCCGAAGATGCGGATGTGACGCTGCGCCTGTGGCGCTTGCTCAAGCCCCGGCTGGCGAGCGAGCGGCTGATCAGCGTCTATGAGACGCTGGAGCGGGGGATGCCCGCCGTCCTGGCCCGGATGGAGCGGGCCGGCGTCCGCATCAATCCCGGCGAGCTGAAGCGGCTGTCCTCCGAGTTCGGCCTGGAGATGGCCCGGCTGGAGGAACAGGCGCAAGGCCTGGCCGGCCGGCCCTTCAACATCGCCAGCCCCAAACAGCTGGGCGAGATCCTGTTCGGCGACATGGCCCTGCCCGGCGGCAAGAAGACCGCGTCCGGCCAATGGGAGACCGGCGCCGCGACGCTGGAGACCCTGGCGCTGAACCACGACCTGCCGCGCGTCATTCTGGAGTGGCGCCAGCTGGCCAAGCTGAAGGGCACCTATACCGACGCCCTCATCAACGCCGCCGACGAGACGACCGACCGGGTGCACACCTCCTATCAGTTGGCCGCCGCCTCGACCGGGCGGCTGGCCTCGTCGGACCCGAACCTGCAGAACATTCCGATCCGCACCGAGACCGGCCGCCAGATCCGCAAGGCCTTCATCGCCGCGCCCGGAAACGTGCTGATCAGCGCCGACTATTCCCAGATCGAGCTGCGCCTTCTGGCCCACATCGGCGACATCCCCGAGCTGAAGGCCGCCTTCGCCCGGGGCCTGGACATCCACGCCGCCACCGCCAGCGAAATGTTCGGCGTGCCCGTCGAGGGGATGCCGGCCGAGACCCGCCGCCGCGCCAAGGCCATCAATTTCGGCATCGTCTATGGCATTTCGGCCTTCGGCCTGGCCAACCAGCTGGGCATCGACCAGTCCGAGGCCGGCGCCTATATCAAGACCTATTTCGAACGCTTCCCCGGCATCCGCACCTATATGGACCGCACCAAGGAAACGGTGCGCGCGCAGGGGTTCGTCACCACCCTGTTCGGCCGGCGCATCCACATCCCGGCCATCCACTCCAAGAGCGCCGCCGAGCGCCAGTTCGGCGAACGCGCCGCCATCAACGCGCCCATTCAAGGCTCCGCCGCCGACATCATCCGTAGAGCCATGATGCGGATGCCGGGGGCGCTGGTCGAGGCTGGGTTGGAGACGACGATGCTCCTCCAGGTCCACGACGAACTGGTGTTCGAAGCCCCGGCGGCGGAGGCGGACCGCGCCCTGCCGCTGATCCGCCGGGTCATGGAACGGGCCTCAGAGCCGGCGGTGGCGCTGAGCGTGCCGCTGGATGTCGAGGCGAAGGCGGCGCAGGACTGGGACGGGGCGCATTAGCGACCAATTTTGTTCTTGCTTTGTTTCACAATCTACCCTAGGTAGATTGTGTGCGGTTTACCCCTGAGCGCCGGATCCTAGCCGAACCGCCACGAATCTGAGAGGTAGGCGGATGGCCAAAACTATTTCAAAGATCGAGCGCCCGCAGGCAGGGGCGCAGAGCGATCCTGCCACCGGTCTTTGCCCAGGTCGCTCTAGCTGGGTCACCGCAGACAGCAAATTCGCCGGTGTGATGTTGGGCGACTCGGCCACCATGCTTGGCCAGTTGCCGGACGAGATATTCAATGTAGCGATCACGTCCCCGCCATACTACTGGGTGCGAGACTATGGATACGATGGACAAGTCGGCCATGAAGAGAGCGTCCAAGCTTACATCGACGCCTTGATGAGGGTGTTTGACGAGGTGAAGCGGACGCTCCACCCAGAAGGGATTTTCTTCCTCAATATTGGCGACACCTATTATTCCGGAAATGGACAGCCCCACGGGAGTGATCCGCGCAGTTCATCACGCAACTTTGCTCGAAAGAAGCTCCGACCGGTCGATCAGAGTGGCTGGGATATCCCGAAAAAGTCGATGATAGGCGTGCCATGGAAGGTAGCGTTCGCGATGCAGGCGCGTGGCTGGACGCTGCGAAGCAATATCATCTGGAATCGCGTGAACGCTTTTGTCGAGCCGACGGCGCGAGACCGACCCTATCGTCAGTACGAACACGTCTTCATGTTTTCGAAGAGCCGGTTCTATTCCTTCGATAGATCGAAACTCGTGGAAGAAGATGTGTGGAACATCCCGATCGAGCGCAGCTTGCGCACGAGAGAGGCTGGCCACAACGCGGCCTTCCCAACTGAGCTGGTGCGCCGCTGCATCGAGGTTGGCAGCCCGGTGGGCGGGCATGTCCTCGATCCATTTGTTGGTTCCGGCACGACAATCTTCACCGCGTTGGCGCACGACCGGAATGTGGTCGGCATCGACATGGGTGAGGCGTATGTGGACTATATCGAGGCGACGCTTGAGTCCGACGGTCATACACGCGTGACCTGGAGTGACGTGCAGGATCGGCTTCTAAAACCGTCTCCCCTGTGGAATAGTTGGCCAGGAAACAAGAGCAATTTCCGTAAGCCAGGCGGGGGGCGGGCCAACTGATCCTTGAAGTATTTTGACATTCCCACCATCCAGGCGGCGATCGAGCACCTCGCGGACTATTCCGCCAACTGGCTGCTGCCGGCCTTCGTGTTCGCGGCCAATGACGTCAACGCCAGCGGCTTGGTCGACATGTCGACCGTCCAGGGGACGGATCGGTTCCTGGACCGATACTTCAACGGCGCCCTGATCAACCTGCCTCCGATGGCGGGCGGCAACAACCTGCTGCGGCCGCGCTTCAAGGACATCCGATGGAATCGGGGTGAGACGGCGGGGGACTTCGTGATCCGGCAGGACACGAAGATGTGGGGCAATCTGTTCTCCAGCCGCGGCTACCGCGAAATGGGCCAGAGGGGCTACATCACCGGAACGAAGGCGATCGTCGGGCTGACGGACACATTCAAGGCGGCGTTCGAGGCCAAAATCCCCGACACCTTCCGGTTCGAGCATTTCATGGTTTGGCTGTTCGCCTTCCGCGGCTTTCCAGACGCGGTAGATGGATGGCGCGCGCTATTCGACCATCTGATGGCGGTCGAACTGGAGCTGGTCGAGTTTCAACCAGAGTATCGGGGCCGGTTCAAACTCGCAGAGCCGCCGGTGCCGTGGCCCGCCACGACGTCCGTTCGGCCAACCGATCAGGCATTGTTGACGGCGCTCGCCCCCAAGCTGCAGGCCTTGATCGCCGCAGGCGGCGTAGGGCCCGAGCCCGAAGACGATGAATTGCCGGCGCTCGAGGACGATGATGAGATCTTCGCCTCAATCGACGACGCAATCCGCCGCAAGGACAGCTATGCCTTCCTGCTGGCCGGGCCGCCGGGTACGGGCAAGACCCGCCATGCCAGGCAGTTGGCCACGAAGATCGCGGGCGACCCCGCGCGGATTCTGTTTCTGCAATTTCACCCGGCGCTCGGCTACGATGATTTCATCGAGGGATTTCGTCCAGCGCCGGTGAAGGACGCCAAAGGCGATGGCGTCGGGGTCACCTACAGGCTGGCGCCGCGTCTGTTCATGAGCTTCGCCAACAAGGCCAGCGAGGATCCCGACAATCCCCACGTCATCGTTATCGACGAGCTGAACCGCGGCGACGTGGCTCGCATCTTCGGCGAGGTCCTGACCTATCTGGAGCCGGCTTATCGCAACAAGGGGTTCCGGCTGGCCTATTCGGGCGAGACGGATGTCACCCTGCCGGCCAACCTCATCATGATCGCCACGGCGAACCCGTACGACCGATCCGTCACCGATCTGGACGATGCCTTGCTGCGTCGATTCTACGTTTTCGAAATGGAGCCGAGCCCCGCGATCCTTCGCGCTCACCTCCAGGACGCGGGCGTGGAGGCGGGCCTGATCAATCGCACGGTCAAGCTGTTCGAGATCGTCGACCGCGACATGCCGAACGGATTTGGTCACACCTCCTTCTTGCGCGTCAGGACGCTCGACGATCTCAATGCGGTCTGGATCGGCCGCGTCAGGATGGGATTGCGTCGCGCCCTCATTCACGACGAAAAGACCTTTACATCGGCTTCTGACGAGATTGGCGCCTTGCTCGAGGCAGGCGCGCAGCAGGAAGAGGCAGAGGACGAGGAAAACCTTCCCGGGCCCCCGCCGGGAGCCTGAAATGGCTCGCCCCGACCTTCGCGTCGTCGAGATCGAGGAGCGGGAGACGCGTCTCTTCTCCCGCGAAGATCTGTTCGACCCGCGCGGTTGCTCGCTCGTCCTGCCCGAGACGCGGGCCTTGCCCGCGATCGAGCTAAAGGACGCTCAGGGCGGCGTGCAATTGCGCGCGCTTGGCCTGATCGGCTACCTCCCCCTGACCGGCCAAATCGTCCTCAACCTTCGGCCCAAGTTCCCCATCGACAACCTGTGGCGGATGCTGGCGCTTGCCGAAGAGAACTATGATCGAGTGCTGCCCGTGCTTCGCGCCTACGCGCGCGCCGACGCCTCGGCCCCCCACCAGCTGCTCGCCCGGGGTTTTTGCCACTACCTACGGACCATCGTCGACCTTGGGCTGGCCCGTGGCTACCATCGGGAACCCTACATGGGCTTTTTCAAGCCGAAGGTGGCGTTCGGCAGAACAGTCGCGCGTCACCTGTCGCGGGGCGACGACCTAAAGGTCTCGGGAGATGTGTTTGCGTTCTCGGCCAATCTGCCCGTGAACCGCGTTCTGAAATCGGCTTGTTTCGATTTCCTTAGGCTCATCCCGCGCGACCAGAAATGGGCGGCTGAACGCAAGCTGTTGCTGGAAGCGCTCAACGCCCTTGATCGCGTCCACGCCGTGCCCATGGCTTTCGGTCAACAGACGCTTTCTGAGGCCGCGCCGCGATGGCTGCGCGATCCGTACAGCGGCGCGTTGAACATTTACGCCCTGTTGCTCGGTCACACCAAGGTGGGCTTTGGCTATGAGGCCCAAGGCAGTGAGCTGCCGTCCTTTCTGTTTTCGCTGGACACCATATTCGAGAGCTTCGTTCGCAACGTCTTTCGTGAAGCCCTCAGAGAGCGAAGGATAGCGGTGCTGGATGGCAACATGCCTCGGCATCATGGAAAACTATTCGTAGACAACCAGCAGTTCAACACCAAACCGGATCTGATCTTCCGTAGAAATGGGGACCTGCTCGGTCTCGCCGAGGTCAAATACAAGCCGAAACTGGGGGAAGGAGATCGATATCAGGTTATCAGCCACGTACTCGCGGCTGGCTGCAACCTCGGGGTTTGGATTTCGCCGGCCACGGCGGAGGATTCAGCGGGACTTTCGTATGTGGGACGCATGTCGACAGGCGCCAAGTTTTACCACTATCGGCTGGACATCGGCGGAGACCTGGATGCCGCGTCCACCGCGATGGTGGCCGAGGTCGCTGCGCTGCTGCCGGCGTAGAGCGCGGTGCAAACCCAACGGGAACCTACGGACAGCTGCCTCGACCTCCTAAGTGACCAAAAAACGCGTCGCGCTGCAGGTCGCACCTATCGGCGAGCTGGATCAGGGGATCGGTCTTGGAATCCGAGAAGCGGCAGTTGTCTAGCGGGATCGCCAGCTGGCCTTATCCCGTCGCGGGCGTGGCCCCTTGCAAATGTCGAAGGCAAGCGCCCTGATCTTGTGCATCCATAAATAGGAAGACGGGAGTGAGCACCACGCTAGGCGTATCTGCGACCGCTTTGACCACACCAAAGGACTCTACGGCGCGACGGATAGCATCTGGCGTAAGCGCGCTCGCGGACTGCAAATAAGGGGAAATCGAAGCCGAGCCCGATGAAATTCCATAGGACAAGACACGAAGTCGCCCCTGAACGTGATTGCGTTCTAGTGCAGCGGCAAGTGGCAATAGTCCTGACAGGTTCACATTGCCAGCAGTCGTTGTAACGTCGGCAACAACAGTCATGACTACGCCGACAGCTAGCGAACCAGCAGCAGGATTCTGGGGGTCACACGTCTGGCTGCGAAATCTCCGCCAAGCATATGTTACGCGATATCGCCCTCGCCGTAGACCAGCGGTCTGAGACAGGAGAGACAGCTGGCCTGCTGAGTTGATCTCCTCAACCGTGACCTCCTCCTCAATGTTGCTGAGGGCGGTGCGAATATCGTCCTGCTCGAGGGAATCCCATCGAACTGATCGGCCCTCCCAGATTAGCATTTCATCATCCACGGCAGTGGGAGCGAGAACGAGGCGGTCGCCCTCCTCGCCGGGAAGAGCTACGTCCATTGTTGCGCAACCCGCCAGGGCAAACCCAAGCGCCGATATAGCGATCCCGATGCGTTTCAATGCAGCCCCCCTAAGCCGAATTAACGACCAGGAATATTCATTCCACCGCCACCCAGCACAGTCAATAACGTTGTTCTTTTGAGCGGGCGCCGCAAGTCCTGGCGTGCGAATGCGGTTGTTCAAGAGATTCTTGGGGAGGTGCGGCGGTTTGTGAACGGCCCGACCACCAAAACGTCCGCTCCTGACGCTCCATCCCTCACACCCGCCTCTCCACCGCGCGAGGCCCCCCGGAGGCGGTGATCGCGTCGGTGACCCTGGAGGATGGGGCCGAGTTTGCTCGGTGTTTTGCGGGGACGGGCGCCTGCGGCGGTCCCACCACTCGCGAGCCCTCGCTGGGGGCTCGGGCATTCGTCGTGGTCGAGCCAGATCGTCGGCTTCGCCTTGCATGCGCGAGCGCGCGCGCCTCCTCACCCCCCCTCCCCATCGCCTTTGGCGATGGGGAGGAGACACGAGCCTTGGCCTGATTGAACTGCGAGCGCGAAAGGCGGCGGAAGTTGGCTTTGTCCTCGGCCTTGGGCGGGGACCGTATTCTGTCGGGATGGATGAGGCGCGACGTTACGGTGGACTGACGGATGACCAGTGGCGGCCCCTGTGTCTGCGGGTGCAGGCGGGCGCGCGCGCGAAGGATGTGGCGACGGAAGCGCGGGTGCGGCCGGCGGCGCTCTACAGGGCGCAGCGGCGGCTGAAGCTGAGGGTCAAGGATTTGGCTCCGGAGGTGCGCCTGGCGCGGCGGCGCGCAGCCCCGGACTTTGCCGACCGGCCGGATGACTATCGCTACAACGGATTCGGCCTCAGCGAGGGGCAGTGGCGCGAGATCGCACCGCTCTTTCGAGAGGGTTGGTCCAGCGAGGCGCTTGGCGACCGGTTTGGGTGCTGTGACAGCGTGATCCGGCGAGGCATGCGGCTGCGCGGTGTGAAACGGGCGCCCAAGCCCAGGCGCAGGCTCAAGGCCCGCCCGCGCGGGCTGGATGCGCCGCCGCCGCTCTCACGCGATCCCGATGTGCGGGCGGCGTGCGCGTTTGCGGTGGTTCCAGAGGATGTCGCGGCGACGCTAGCGGGACTGGATGCCGCCAAGGGGCGGGCGGCTGAGGCGGGGTTGATCGAGGCGGTGGAGTTTACCGCGAGGGCGGGACTGGCGGTGGCGCGCGAGGCGACGGCGCGGCTGAAGTTGGAGGCGGAGACGGCCAGGATCACCGGGCGAGCGGTACAGTCCCAGGCGGGCGCCGGCAGCGCCGGCGGCGCCCCCTCCACCGCTACGCGGTCCCCCTCCCCGTCCGAAGGGGACGGGGAAGAGACGCAGGCGCCGGTGCTGCATCCCCATCAACGGCCGCCGGAGGGCGATTGGGCGACGTGGCTGGTGCTGGGGGGGCGTGGGGCGGGCAAGACGCTGGCGGGGGCGAGCTGGGTGGCGGAGCAGGCGGCAAGGCTGGGGGCCGGGGGGCGGATCGCCCTGGTCGGGGCGACGATCCATGATGTGCGCGAGGTGATGATCGGCGGGCCGTCGGGGCTGATGAACCTGGGGCGGTGGGGCGAGGCGCGGCCGGTCTATTCGCCGACGCGCAGAAGGGTGCAGTTTCCGGGCGGGTGTGAGGGCTGGGTGTTTTCGGCCGAGGAGCCGGACCGGCTGAGGGGGCCGCAGTTCCACTGCGCTTGGGCCGATGAGTATTGCGCGTGGAAGCCGGGGGCGGGGGTGCAGGATGCGCTGGCGATGTTGCGGTTGGGGCTGAGGCTGGGGGCGCGGCCGCAGCTGGTGATCACCACGACGCCCAGGCCGACGCGGGCGCTGAAGCGGCTGATGGCCGAACCGGGGGTGGCGGTGACGCGGGCGGGGACCGGGGCCAATGCGGCGCATCTGGCGCCGGGGTTCGTGGCGGGGCTGACAGCGCTGTACGGCGGCACGCGGCTGGCGGCGCAGGAGATCGACGGCCAGGTGGTCGACGACGGCCTGGCCCTGTTCAGCGCCGAGATGATGTCGAGCTGTCGGGGCGAGGCGCCGGGCGAGGGGCTGGAGCGGGTGGTGGTCGGGGTCGATCCGTGCGTGACGGCGGGGGGCCACGCCTGCGGCATCGTGGTGGTCGGGCGGGCCGGGGCGCGGGCGTTCGTGCTGGCCGACCGGACGGTGAAGGGGGTGTCGCCCGAGGCCTGGGCGCGGGCGGCGGTGGCGGCGGCGCGCGACCACGGGGCGGCGGGGCTGGTGGTGGAGGTCAACCAGGGCGGGGAGCTGGTCAGCGGGCTGCTCCGGGCCATCGGCGCGGGGATCACGGTCAAGCCGGTGCGGGCCAGCGTCGGCAAGCGGGCGCGGGCCGAGCCGGTGGCGGCGCTGTACGAACAGGGGCGGGTGATCCACGCCGGGGCCGGGCTGGAGGCGCTGGAGGAGGAGCTGATGGGAATCGGCGAGGAGGCCGGGGACCTGGACCGGGCCGACGCCCTGGTCTGGGCGGTGACGGATCTGATGCTGGGCGAGCCGGGGGCGATGCCGCGGGTCCGGGGCTTCGATTGGAGGGCCTGAGCGGCTATCAGGGCGCGATGCAGAGCTATGACATCCTGATCGTGGGGGCCGGCGCGGCCGGGATGATGTGCGCCATCGAGGCCGGGCGGCGCGGGCGCCGGGTGCTGGTGGTGGATCATGCGCGCGCGCCGGGCGAGAAGATCCGCATCTCGGGCGGGGGGCGGTGCAACTTCACCAATCTGGGGGCGGGGGCCGGGGCGATGCTGGGCGAGAACCCGCGGTTCGCGACCTCGGCGTTGAAGCGGTTCTCACAGCGGGACTTCATCGCGCGCGTGGATCGGGCCGGGATCGCCTGGCACGAGAAGACGCTGGGGCAGCTGTTCTGCGACGGGTCGTCCAAACAGATCGTGCAGATGCTGACCGAGCAGATGCGCGAGGCGGGGGCGAGCTTGAGGCTGGGCGTCGCGGTGGCCGAGGTCGAGGCGGGGTTCCGGGCGCGCCTCAGCGACGGGGCGGCGGTCGAGGCCAGGTCGCTGGTGCTGGCGACGGGCGGCAAGTCGATCCCCAAGATGGGGGCGACCGGCTGGGCCTATGAGACGGCGCGCGGGTTTGGATTGCGGGTCACAGAGACGCGGCCGGGGCTGGTCCCGCTGACGTTCGAGGCGGGGCTGCTGGAGGAGACCAGGGCGCTGTCGGGCCTGTCGGTCGATGCGGTGGTGTCCGGCGGCGGGGCGAAGTTCCGCGAGGGGCTGCTGTTCACGCACCGGGGGCTGTCGGGGCCCAGCGTGCTGCAAATCAGCTCCTACTGGCGCGAGGGTGAGGCGATCACGGCGGACCTGGCGCCGGAGGCGGATGTGTTCGCCCTGCTCAAGACGGCCAAACAGGCGAACGGCAAACAGGATGTGGCGACGGCGCTGGGGCACAGTGTGCCCAGGCGGCTGGCCGACTGGATCTGTCAGCGGGCGGGCGTGGACGGGCGGCTGGGGGACCAGAAGGATCAGGCGCTGAAAGAGCTGGCGGCGGCGGTCAAGGCGTGGAGCGTCAAGCCGGTGGGCTCGGAGGGGTACCGGACCGCCGAGGTGACGCTGGGCGGGATCGCGACGGACCAGCTGGACCAGACGACGATGCAGGCCAAGGCTGTGCCGGGCCTGTATTGCATCGGCGAGGCGGTGGACATCACCGGCTGGCTGGGCGGCTATAATTTCCAGTGGGCCTGGTCGTCCGGCTGGGCGGCCGGGCAGGCGGTCTAGTCGTTCTTGTCGCCGATGAACCCGCCGGCGATCCCGCTGACCACGCCGGTGACGATGGCGGCGCCGACGCCCGGCCAGAAGCCGATGACGTTGAAGCCGCCCAGCATCATGGCGACCAGGCCGATGGTGGCGGCGTTCACCACCAGGAGGAACAGACCGAAGGTGATGAAGGTGATCGGCAGGGTCACGAAGGTCAGGATCGGCCGCACCAGGGCGTTGACGACGCCCAGAAGCGCGGCGGCGGCGATCAGGCTGCCGGTCGAGAGCACCTCGACGCCGGGGATGATCTCGCTGGCGAGCCAGAGGCCCAGGGCGGTGACGACGGCTTGAAGGATCATACGAAGCATGGCGTCAGGATGCAGAGCGACCGACCCGGTGTCCAGCCGGCTATGGAGTCAGGTTTGGAAGGTCGGCCCGGCTTGACTTGATCCGTGCGCGACCCGACCTAGCCAGGGACGAGGGAGAGGCGAAGATGCAGGGAACGCTCAAGAAATTTGGCCGGCCGGCGGCCCTGGTGCTGGGCGCGGTGGCGTTTGTGGCTCTGGCCTTCAACGCCCTGACGTCGGGGCAGGGCCCCAATCCGGTCAGCGATGTGGGAGCCTGGACCGACTGGGCCGGACGCGATCCGGTCAACGCCCTGGTGATGCTGGTGTCGGCCCTGCTGGCGGGCTTTGGGGCCTGGGGCACGGTGTCGAACCTGATCAATCCCAACGCCTCGCGCGAGGATCTGGAGCAGCAGTCCGATCAGACCCGCGAAGCGGTCCGCGCCGCTGACGACGGTTCGGCGGAGCGGGACGCCGGGATGGCCGAGCACCTGCGCCGGCTGGAGGCCAAGCTGGACGCCATGGGCGCGGGCCAAGGTGCGGCCCTGCAAACCGGCGTCGGGCTCAGTGCAGCCCAGACCCTGGCGACGGTGGCGGCCTCGACCGGGCCGGATCTGGCCAAGGCTCGCGACGCGATCCGCAAGGAGGATCCGCGGGCGGTGGTCGCCGCCCTGATGGAGGCCGACGGCGAGGATCGACGCGCGCGGCTGCTGGAGGCGGCGGGCCTGGCCGAACGCTTCGATCTGAAGCTGGCGGTCAGGGCCTATGAGGCGGCGATGGAGATCGCGCCGGACGTCGACAATCTGAACCGGCTGGCGATGCACCGGGACATCCTGGGCGACGCCGAAGGCGCCCGCGAGGCGTCGAATCAGGCCCTGGAAATTGCGCAGGATGACGCGAGCCGGTTCACCGGCCTGATGAGCCGGGCCTGGACCCTGTTCGACCATGATCCCGTTCAGACGGCTCAGATGATCGCCGAGGCCGATAGCCTGGCCGGTCGGCTGAAGAAGGCGGGCAGGCTGAGCCGACTGCAATCGGCCCAGTTCAACCAGCAGAAGGGCAATCTGGCGCTGGCCCAAGGACAGGCCAAGGCCGCGCGGGATCACTTCAAGACGGCGCTGAACGATTCGCGCGCCTATGCCGAGACGGTCGACGACGTCGAATGGGGTTTGCTGGCGAGCGGCATGTTGTCCGAGCGGATCGCCGATGCGTCGCGTGAGGCCAAGGATCTGCCGGCGGAGCGGGCTGCGCGGGAAAACGCCCTGGTCAGCTACAATGACCTGCTTGAGCGCCAGGCGGACCACCAAGGCGCGCTGGACGGTCTGGGCCGGGTGCACCACTCGCTGGGCGACCTGTCCATTCTTGAAGAGGACGAGCCGGGCGTCGCCCTGGCCGCCTATCGACGGGCCGTGGCGGTGCGCGAACGACTGCACGCTGAGGACCCGGGCCGGACCGCCTGGCTGACCAATCTGCTGGAGAGCCGGCGGCGCGAGATGGTCGCCTTGTTGAAGGTCGGCGAGCGCGATCAGGCCGGCGCCGCGGTGGCGCGACTGGTTGATCTGGCGGCGCAGGTTCCGGACGCCAAGAGCGCGTGGCTGGCGTCGTTGGCCCGCGCACTCGGCACGCTGGGGCGGACCGAGCAGAATGACGGGCGAAGCGGCCAGGCGGTCGCGGCCCTGGAGCCCTCGGTCGCCATGGTGGAACGTATGAGCGCCCACGCCGAGGACGGGCACAGCTATATCTCGATCGGCTATCAGCCCTTTGAGGCTCTGTTGCTGGCGCGGCGCAGTCTGGGCGACCCGGCCGGGGCCGTGGCGGCGGCGGATCGGGCGCTGGGTCTGTATCGAATTCTGAGATCACGTGCGCCGGACGACGCCGACGCCCTGCGCCAACAGGCCCGAATGTCGGCCATGAAGGCCGAGGCGCTGGAGCAGGCCGAAGACTGGCGCGCCGCCGCCGCCAGCTATGATGAGGCGCGCGCCGCCTTCCTGGCCCATGCCGCCATGGCGCCGGACGATCCGGATTCGCCGTCCAATGCACAAGTCTGTCTCGATCAGGCCGCCGAAGCCCGAGCCAAGGGCAAATAGAGCGACGGTTTTCGTCGGCTCGCGCGTTGGATGTGTCTCAGGCCCGGTTCATCGGGGTGTTGCGACAAGGTCGGCATGACGCAGACGAGATTGATGGGTTCCAAGCGGCTCAAAATGCCCGGCGCCGGCGCCGTGCGGCTTTGGCTGATGATCGCCGTTGGCGTGCTGGTCGTGGCGATGGCCGTCTGGTTTTTCTTCCTGCGCGGCGAGGAGGCTGAGCCCTACCGGACTGAGGCGGTCACGCGCGGCGATATCGTCAGTTCGGTCTCGGCGTCAGGGGCGCTGGAGGCGCTGGACACCGTCCAGGTCGGTTCGCAGCTGTCGGGCCAGGTGACCCAGGTGCTGGTCGACTACAACGATACGGTCCGGCGCGGCCAGGCGCTGGCCTATCTGGACGCCCAGACCTACGATTCACGCATCGAGCAGGGCCGGGCCCAGGTCAATTCGGCCTCGGCCCAGGTCGCCCAGCAGCAGGCCAACCTGGCCCAGGCGCGGGCCAATCTCGAACTGGCCCAGGCCGAGCACAATCGCCAACGCTTCCTGTTCGAACGCGGCATCGCGGCCCAGGCGGCGCTGGATACGGCCGAGGCCCAGCTGTCGGCGGCGCGGGCCGGGGTCCAGACCGCCCAGGCCCAGATCCGTTCAGCCACCGCCGGGGTGGCCCAGCAGCGGGCGTCGCTGAGCGCCGCGCGGGTCGAACGCGGCCGCACCGTGATCACCGCTCCGATCGATGGCGTGGTCATCGATCGCCAGATCGAACCAGGCCAGACCGTCGCCTCCGGTCTGAATGTGGCGGTGCTGTTCACCCTGGCGCGCGATCTGACGCGCCTCCAGGCCGAGCTTCTGGTTGATGAGGCCGATATCGGCCAGGTGCGCGAGGGGCAGGCGGTGCGCTTCACCGTCGACGCCTTCCCGGACCAATCCTACGAGGGCGTGGTCACCCAGGTGCGGGCCCTGCCCACGACCGAAAACAACGTCGTGGCCTATACGGTGGTGGTCGAGGCCGAGAACACCGGGACGCGATTGATGCCCGGCATGACAGCCAATGCCGACATCATCCAGTCGCGGCAGCAGAACGTATTGCTGGTTCCGTCTTCGGCGCTGCGGTTCACGCCGGCGGGGGCGGATGTCGGGGATGTCTCGGGCGGTCGTAGCGGCTTTCGCGGCCCGCCGGGCGGCGGCGGCGGGCTTCCGGGCATGGGCGGCGGCGGGCGCGAGCGCGGCGGCGGCATGGCCGGTCGGGTCATCGAGCAGCTGGAGCTGTCCGACGCCCAGCGCCGCCAGGTCGAACCGATCCTGACCCGCGCCCTGCAACAGGCTCGCCAGGGCGGCGGCGGCGGCGGTCAGCGTGGCGCGGCGCGGCGCGAAGCACTGAACGCCGCCTTCGACGAAATCCACCCGCTGCTGAACGCCGTGCAGCAAGCGCGGCTGGAGACCCTGAGAACCCGCATGGCCGGCGGCGGCCAGCGCGGCGTCGTCTGGGTGCTGCGCGACGGCGAGCCGGTTCAGGTGCCGGTGCAGATCGGCGTCAACGACGGACAGCGCACCGAGATCCTCTCCGGGGAATTGCAGGAGGGTGATCAGGTCATCACCGGCGGCGGCCCGCGTCCGGACCGCGCCGACCGTGAGCGGGCCCAGGGACAGGGCGGCGGCCGGGTGCGGCTGTGATCGGCCTGCGCGACCTGACCAAGACCTATGTGATGGGCGACGAGACCATCCACGCCCTGGCCGGGATCAGCCTGGACATCGGACGCGGCGAGCACGTCGCGGTGGTCGGGCCGTCGGGTTCGGGCAAGTCGACCTTGATGAACATACTGGGCGGGCTGGATCGGCCCCAGGCCGGCGCCTATGACTTCGAAGGCGAGGCGGTCGCGGCCATGGACGACGACGATCTGGCGGCTTTTCGCAATCGCCGGATCGGCTTTGTCTTCCAGTCCTTCCAACTGCTGCCGCGGCTGAGCGCGGTGCAGAATGTCGAACTGCCGATGATCTACGCCGGGGTCGAACCGGGCGAACGGCGCGAGCGGGCCGTGGCCTTGCTCGAACGCGTCGGGCTGGGCAACCGGCTGATGAACAAGCCGACGCAGATGTCGGGCGGCCAGCAACAGCGCGTGGCCATCGCCCGCTCGCTGGCCAACCAGCCGGACCTGCTGCTGGCGGACGAGCCGACCGGGGCGCTGGATACGGCGACGTCCGGCGAAATTCTGGAATTGTTTGAAGAGCTGAACCGCCAGGGCCTGACCCTGCTGGTCGTCACCCACGACAACGAGGTGGCCGAGCGGGCCGCACGGCGCATCGCCTTTCGCGACGGCAAGATCGTCTCGGATGAGCGGGGGCGGTCATGAGGCCCGGCGAGCTGGCGCGGTTCGCGGTCGGGGCCATCGTCGCCCATCCGATGCGCTCCGCCCTGACGGCGCTGGGCGTCGTCATCGGGGTGGCGGCGGTGGTGATGATGACGTCCATCGGCCTGGGCGCCCAGCAGCGGGTGACCCAGGCGATCCAGGGTCTGGGCGTCAATATGCTGATCGTCACGCCCGGCTCGGGCGGCGGCGGTCCCGGCGGTTTCGCACGCGGCGGGGCCGGATCAGGGGCGAGCCTGACCGACGACGACGCCGAGGCGCTCAGACAGATAGACGGGGTGATCGCGGTGTCGCCCGCCGTGCGCGGCTTTCAGCAGATCGTCGCCTCGGGCGCCAACTGGAACAGCCGGGTCGAGGGCGTGACGCCGGACTATCTGGTCGCGCGCGATCTGGCGCTGTCGTCGGGCGAGATGTTCGACGATCGGGCCGCCCAGACCGGTCGCACGGTGGCGGTGCTGGGCCAGACCGTGGTGACCGAACTGTTCGGCGAAGGCGTCGATCCGATCGGCCAGCGGATCCGGCTGGGCCGGGTGCCCTTCACCGTGGTCGGGGTGCTGGACTCCAAGGGCCAGTCCGGTGTTGGCCAGGACCAGGACGACATCGTGCTGGTGCCGCTTCAGGCCGGACGTTCGCGCCTGTTCGGACGGCGTGTCAGCGGTGACGAGGTGCAGCAGATCTACGTCAAGGCCGCCGATGAGGACGTGCTCTATGATGTCGAGACGGCGGTGAATGAACGCCTGCGCGAACTGCACCGGATCCAGCCGGGCCAGGATGACGACTTCTCGGTCCAGAACATGACCTCGATCCAGGAGGCCGCCGGGGCCGCAACCCAGACCTTCACCGTGCTCCTGGCGGCGGTGGCGGGGGTGTCGCTGGTCGTGGGCGGGGTCGGGATCATGAACATCATGCTGGTGTCGGTGACCGAACGGACGCGCGAGATCGGCCTGAGGATGGCCATCGGCGCCCGGCGCAGCGACATCCTGACCCAGTTCGCCCTGGAGGCGGTGACCCTGTCGTTCGCGGGCGGCGTGCTGGGCCTGTTGATCGGGGTCGGCGGAGCGATGCTGATTTCCAAGCTGGGTGATTGGCCCAGCGCCATCCCGATCTGGGCGGCGCCGGTGTCGCTGGGCTTTTCGATGATCGTGGGGCTGGTGTTCGGCGCCTATCCGGCGTGGCGGGCGGCGCGGCTGGACCCGATCGAGGCCCTGCGGCGCGAATAGACGCCGCAGGGCTGACCCCACAGAACAAATCAGGTACCAGGGAGGGATGTCCGACCTCGTCCTCGATCGGCCCGAAACGGGCGGCCTGTCCATGAGCGACGCCCGCACGGTGTTGGCCGAGGTCTGGGGCCATGCCGATTTTCGCGGGATGCAGGCGGATGTGGTCGATCAGGTGCTGGTTGGCCGCGATGTGCTGGCGGTGCTGCCGACCGGGGGCGGCAAGAGCGTCTGCTATCAGGTTCCGGCCATCCTTCGGCCCGGCGTCGGGCTGGTGGTGTCGCCGCTGATCGCGCTGATGACCGATCAGGTCGAGGCCCTGGTCCAGCTGGGCGTGGCCGCCGCGCGGCTGGATTCGAATGTGGCGCCGGATGAGCGAGAGGCGATCTGGCGCCGGGCGCGGGCCGGGGAGCTGGACCTGCTCTATGTATCGCCCGAGGGCCTGGCCAATCCGGGCCTGGTTCAGCGGCTGGTCCAGCTGGATCTGGCGCTGATCGCCATCGACGAGGCCCACTGTGTGTCGCAGTGGGGCCATGATTTCCGGCCCGACTATCGCACCCTCGGACGGCTGGCCGAGCTGTTCCCCGGCGTGCCGCGCATCGCGGTGACGGCCACGGCCGATCCGCGCACGCGGGAAGACATTCTGGCCTCGCTGAAGCTGGAGGGGGCGGCGGTCTTCGTCGACAGTTTCGCACGGCCCAATCTGCGGCTGGCGGCCGAGCGCAAGGACGGGAGCCGGGCCCGCACCGATCAGCGCGTGGCCGAGCTGGTGCGGGCGCGGGCCGGGCAGTCCGGCGTGGTCTATTGCGGTGCGCGCGAGGCCTGCGAGCGGCTGACCGGGGTGCTGGTCGAGGCCGGGATCAAGGCCATCGCCTATCATGCCGGCATGGCCGGGCCCGACCGGGATCGGCGGCTGAAACAGTTCCTGTCCGAGGACGGGGCGGTGATGGTGGCGACGATCGCCTTCGGCATGGGCGTGGACAAGGCCGATGTGCGCTTCGTCATCCACGCCGATCCGCCCGGATCGCTGGAGGCCTATTGGCAGGAGGTCGGGCGGGCCGGACGCGACGGCGAGCCGGCCGACTGCATCACGCTGTACGGCCCGTCGGACGTCGCCTGGAGCCTGCGACGGCTTGAGCGCCGGGACATGCCCGATGAGGTGCGGCTGGCCCAGGTCAAGAAGGCGCGTCAGCTCTACGCCATGCTGGACGGGGCGGTGTGCCGCCAGGCGGCGGTGCGGCGCTACTTCGCCGAAGATGGGGCTGAGCCGTGCGGCGTCTGTGATCTGTGCGATGCGCCGCCGGAGCTGTTCGACGGCACGGTGGCGGCGCAGAAGGCGCTGGCGGCGGTGCAGCGGCTGGGCGGACGATTCGGGCGCGGGCGGGTGGTCGATCACCTGACGGGCCGCACCAAGGAGCCGCAGGCCTGGGAGACGGCGCTGTCGACCTGGAGCGTGGGGGCCGACACCGCGCCGCGCGGTTGGCGCGAGGTGATCGACCATCTGTTGTTCGAGGGGCTGCTGGTCGAGGACCCCAATGAGGGCAAGCCGCTGCTCGGCCTGGGCGACGCCGAGGCGGTGCGCGCGGTCTATCGCGGGGCCCGCGAGGTTCGGATCCGGCGTGCGCCGGACAGCTATGACGCCTCGACCCGGTCGGGCAATCCGCGTCGGCGTTCGGCGGTGCGCAGCCCCGGCCCGGCCGAGGTGCTGGCGCCGGAGGTCCAGGTCCGGTTCGATGCGCTGAGGGCCTGGCGGCGCGAGCAGGCGGCGACCCAGCGGGTGCCGCCCTATGTCATCTTCCAGGACCGCACCCTGGCCGAGATCGCGCGGGCCGAGCCGGGCACGCTGGAGGCGCTGGGCCGGATTTCCGGCGTCGGCCAGACCAAGCTGGCCCGTTATGGCCAGGCGGTGCTGGGGGTGCTGGCGGGGCCGGGGTGACGGCTCAGTAGCCCACGCCCGTGAGATACAGGCCCTGGGCCGGGGCGACGGGGCCGCAGGCGGTGCGGTCGCGGGCGTCCAGCGCGGCCTTGACGTCGGCGCGGGTCCAGCGGCCGGCGCCGACCTCGGCCAGGGTGCCGGCCATGGAGCGGACCTGGCGGTGCAGGAAGGAGCGCGAGGCGAAGGTCAGGTGCACCTCCTCGCCGACGCGGGCGACGGCGGCGTGGTCGAGGGTCTTGATCGGAGACCTGGCCTGACATTGCAGGTCGCGGAAGGTGGTGAAGTCATGGTGGCCGACCAGGACCTGGGCGGCGGCGTGCATGGCTTCGGCGTCCAGCGCCTTCTTCAGGTGCCAGACCCGGCCCCTGTCGAGCGACGGCGGGGCCGGGCGGTTGAGGATGCGGTAGAGGTAGCGGCGCTCGGTGGCGGAGAAGCGGGCGTGCCAGTCGCCCTGGGCGACCTCCGCGTCCAGCACCGAGACGGCCTCGTCGATCAGATGGGCGTTGAGCGCGTTCAGCACCGTGCGGGCGGGCCAGGCCTTTTCCAGATCGGCGTGGACGACCTGGCCGGTGGCGTGCACGCCGGTGTCGGTGCGGCCGGCGGCCTGGAGCCGGATGCGTTCGCCGCAGAAGTTGAAGATGGCCGTCTCGACCGCTTCCTGCACCGAGGGCAGCCCGGCCTGGGCCTGGTAGCCGTTGAACGGGCCGCCGTCGTATTCCAGGGTCAGGCGATAGCGCGGCATCAGCCGACGACCCCGCCGGCGGTGACGGGGAAGCCGCGCACGAACTCGTCGTTGGACTGACGACCCTTGCCCTCGCGTTGAACGAGCGTGAGGCGAACGGCGCCGTCGCCGCAGGCGATCTTGAGCTGGTCGTCCAGAGCCTCGCCGGGGGCGCCGCTTCCTTGTGACAGGCGCGACATCAGGGCCTTGACCCGCACGCCGTCGATCTCGAACCAGGCGCCGGGGAAGGGCGACAGGCCGCGGATGTGACGGTCGATCTGGGCGGCCGGGCGGGACCAGTCGATACGAGCTTCGGCCGAGGTGATCTTTCTGGCGTAGGTCGGCTCGCCGGTCTGAGGGGTCTCGACCACGCCGCCGCGTTCGACGGCGGCCAGGGCGCGCGGCAGCAGGCCGGCGCCTAGCCGCGACAGGCGCTCGGACAGGGTGGCGGCGGTGTCGTCAGGGGTGATCGGCGTCTCTTCCGAGAGCAGGACCGCGCCCTCGTCCAGACCCTCGCTCATGCGCATGACCTGAACGCCGGTGGTGCGGTCACCGGCCATGATGGCGCGCTGAATGGGGGCGGCGCCGCGCCAGCGCGGCAGGAGGCTGGCGTGAACGTTGAAACAGCCCAGGCGCGGGGCCTCCAGAACCTCGGCCTTGAGGATCTGGCCGTAGGCGACGACCACGGCGGCGTCCAGATCGAGCGCCTGGAAGGCGGCGATCTCGCCTAAGTCCTTCATCGAGGCGGGGGTGCGGACCGCAAGGCCCAGGCCCTCGGCGAAGGCGTGCACCGGCGAGGGCTGAAGCTGCTGGCCGCGCCCGCGCGGACGCGGCGGCTGGGAATAGACGGCCACGACCTCATGGCCGGAAGCGACCAGTTCGGCCAGGGCCGGGACAGCGAAGTCGGGAGTTCCCATGAAGGCGAGGCGCATGGGCGCGGCCTCTAGCCGATGGGCCGGATCAATACCAGCGGGTCTCGACCCCGCCGCCCTCGTCCCACTCGCCGCCGGCGTCCAGCGTCTCGTCAAAATCGAGCAGTCGGTCGATCAGGATGCCGGCGGCCACGCCGACCAGGGCGAAGACCAGGATGGCCCCGACGCCGACGGCGCCGGCGGTCTCGGTGCGGGTCAGGCGGCGGCGGGGCGCAAGACGATAGCGGCGCATCAGGCGGCCGCCTTGGCGCGCATGGCCTTCTTGACCTTGGTGACAGCCCGGTCGCGGCGCAGCCGCGAGAGATGGTCGATGAACAAGACGCCCTCCAGGTGATCCATTTCGTGCTGGATGCAGGTGGCGAACAGGCCGTCAGCCTCTTCCTCCACGGGGTTGCCATTGTAGTCGAGCGAGCGGAGCCTGACCCGGACCGGGCGTTCGACCTCGTCGAAATATTCCGGCACCGACAGGCAGCCTTCTTCGTAGAGACCGACCTCTTCAGACCTCCAGGTGATTTCCGGGTTCACGAAGTAACGCGGCTGGGGCTCCTCGTCCTCGCGGGCCAGGTCCATGACGATGACGCGTACGGGCTCGCCGATCTGGACGGCGGCCAGACCGATGCCGGGCGCGTCGTACATGGTCTCAACCATATCATCCATCAGCCGGCGCAGGTCGTCATCGACCGCCGGGACCGGTTCGGAAATGCGCTTGAGCACCGCCGTATCGGCGGGCGTGTCGCAGGTAAGAATGCGGCGAATGGCCATGCCGATCAGGTAAGCGCGGCGCGGGTCAGGGTCAAGGCGAGCGCGCCGTGCGGGCGGCGCGTCACAAGCGGTGCGTTTGGCCCTATAGGTGGGGGATGATCTCGTTCAATCTCGCCGCCTACGCCCATATGGGCATCGCCAATCCGGTGTCCGAGGCCGCGATCCAGGCGGCGCTGGATCAGATGGACCTGAAGCCGGGGGACCGCGCGGCGGAGCTGGGCTGCGGCAATGCGGCGGCGGCGATGGTGCTGGCGCGTCATGGCCTTCTGGTGCTGGCGGTCGATCGCGGCGAGGACATGGTCGAGCTGGCGCGGTGCAAGGTGGCCGAGGCGCGGCTGGATGACCGCGTAACCGTGCGCCTGGGCGAGGCCGCCGAGATCGCCGAGGCCGCCGCGCCGTTTCGCCTGGTCGCCGCCCTGGGCACGACGGCGCTGGCGGATTTCGGCCAGCTGGCCTCGTGGATCGCGCCGGGCGGATGGCTGCTGTGGGGGGATCTGTTGTTTCACGGCGAGCCGGTGCGGGCGTTCATGGAGGCGGGTCTGACCTACGACACCGATGCCGGCTGGCGCGCGCGCGGTCGGGCCGCTGGACTGGAGCTGGTCCAGGCGCGGATCAGTGATGATGCGGATTGGGACGCCTATCTGGCCGATATGGAAGCGGGGGCCGAGGCCTGGATCAGGGCCAACCCGGATCATCCGGGTCGACAAGCGGTGATGCAACGCGCCGCGGGCCTGATCGCGCTCTACGGACCGGCCAGTCGCGAGGCGCTGGGGTTCGGCCTGTATCTGTTCAGAAAGCCCTGATCCAAACCCTTCGTTAACCACGCGCTAGGCAAAACTCGCCGGGTTGTTTCCGGAGTGAGCGCGCGTGAACGGAGTCGAGGTTCTGGATGTCGGGCGGGACGCCATCTGGCTGACCATCCAGCTGTGCGCGCCGGTGCTGATCGTCGGCCTGATTGTTGGTGTGCTGATCGGCCTGATGCAGGCCCTGACCCAAATCCAGGAAGCGACCCTGATCTTCGCGCCCAAGATCCTGGCGATCTTCGTGGCCCTGGTGCTGTTCCTGCCGTTGATGGGGGCCATGCTCGGCGGTTTCTTCCAGCAGATCGCCGGCCGCATCGCGGGCATGTAGATGGAGCCGTTTGCGGCCGCCGACGAGGTCTGGCGCGCGGCCCTGGTGTTCGCGCGCGTCGGCGCCGTCGTGCTTTTGATCCCCGGCATCGGCGAGAGCTATGTGCCGCCGCGCATCCGCCTGTCGTTCGCGCTGCTTCTGGCGCTGGCCCTGACGCCGGTGGTGCAGGCGGCGATGCCAGCCCTGCCCGCCACCATCAGCGGCGTGGCCGGATGGATCATCCGCGAGGTCATCGTCGGGCTGATGATCGGCTCGGTGCTGAGGCTGTTCCTGTCGGCCCTGGGCGTGGCCGGCGAGATCGTGTCGCTGCAGACGACGCTGTCGTTCGCCCAGACCGCCAATCCGCTCCAGGCGCAGCCGGGCACGACCATCGCCGCCTTTCTGACGCTGCTGGGCGTGGTCCTGGTGTTCGCCACCAACCTGCATCACCTGTTCATCGCCGCCATGGTCGGCAGCTACGAGGTGATCCGCCCGACCGGCCCGCTGATCTATCAGGACGCGACCGAACTGATCTTGCGCACGGTGGCGGACTCCTTCGCCCTGGGTGTGCAACTGGCGGCGCCGGTTCTGGTCTTCGCCCTGATCTTCAACCTGGCGACGGGACTGGTCGGGCGGGTGATGCCGCAGTTTCAGATCTTCTTTGCCGCGACGCCGCTGAACGTACTGCTCGGCCTGTCGGTGTTCGCCCTGTCGCTGGGCGTGCTGGGCATGGTCTTCATCGACCGTTACCGGACGGTCGCCTCCTTCTTTTCGGGGGGATGAGGCGTGGCTGAGGAACAGGACAAGTCCTCAAAGACAGAAGAGGCGACACCCCGCAAACTTGATGAAGCCCGCAAGAAGGGCGACGTCGCCAAGACCCAGGATCTGGCTTCGGTCCTGGCGCTGGCGGCGTCGATCGCGGTGATCCTGTGGGGCGGAGCCTGGCTGTCGTTGAACCTGGCCGAGACGCTGGTGCCGTTCATCGCCAATCCGCATGAGATGGTCGGGGCGCTGGAAGCCGGCGGCGGAACCGACATCGCCCGTCTGGCGGTGATGTCGCTGGCGCCTGCGGTCGGGCTGGTGATGGCGGCCACCATGCTGGCGGGGGCGGGCGGCAACATCGTCCAGTCCGGCTTCATGTGGACGACCGAAAAGCTCAAGCCGGAATGGTCGCGGGTGTCGCCGCTCAAGGGCTTCGGGCGGATCTTCGGGCCGGATGGTCTGGCCCAGTTCGTCAAGACTTTCCTGAAGGTGCTGGCCACCGGGGCCATCGCCTGGATCGCGATCAAGCCCCACGCGGCCGAGTTCGCCGGGATGTCGGCCATGGCCCCGGCGGCGATCTTGCCCGCTTCGATGAAGATCGCCGGGTCGCTGATGATTGGCATCCTGTCGTTCCTGGCGGTGGTGGCCGGGATCGACTGGCTGTGGCAGCGGCATCGCTTCGCCGAGAAGATGCGCATGAGCCGCGATGAGCTGAAGGAAGACTTCAAACAGTCCGAGGGCGATCCGCACGTCAAGGCGCGCCAACGCCAGCTGCGGATCGAGCGGTCGCGCCGGCGCATGATGGCGGCGGTGCCCGAGGCGACGGTGGTGATCATGAACCCGACCCACTTCGCCGTGGCCCTGAAGTACGAGGCCGGCGAGACGCCGGCGCCGATGTGCGTGGCCAAGGGCGTCGACAGCCTGGCGCTGAGAATTCGCGCGGTGGCGGAAGAGGCCGGGGTGCCGGTCATTGAGGACGCGCCGCTGGCGCGGGCGCTGTACCCCGCAGTCGAGGTCGACCAGGTCATTCCGCGCGCCCACTATGAGGCCGTGGCCAAGGTGCTCGGATTCGTTCTGGGCGCAGGCCGTCGGCGTGTTCGGTGATAGGGTGCCGATGACTGATTCGACCGGGAGCCCCGCCATGAACCAGGCGATCCAGAAGCGGCGTTTCGACCCGTGGCTGTTCGTGGCTGCGCCTCTGTTCATGCTGGCGGTCGCGGCCGCAGCCTATCCGGCGTTCCGGGCCGACCCGGTTTCAGCGCCAGGCCTGCTGTTGCTGGTCGGCCTGACGGCGGTGGCGGTGATTGGTCTGTTCGCCTTCGGCCGGGTGTCGGAGGCGACGCCGCAGCTGGAGGCCGATGACCTGCTCGGCGCTCTGGAAGAGCCTTCGGCCATCGTCAGCCCCGATGGCCGCATCCTGGCGGGCAACGCCGGCTGGAAGGCCGCTGCGGGCGGGGTCCGGCGCCTGCCGCGCGGCCGCGCCGCGCCGGGCCTCTACCAAGCCTATGCCGAGGCTCGCGAAGGCGGCACCGGGCGCGCCCTGGCCCGGATCGAGGGCCAGGACTGGGAATTGCTGGTCTCGTGGGCGGGCGCGGAGCGGTATCTGGTGCGCGTGGCGCCCGAGGCGGTGCTGGCGCCGGTGATGCCGGTTCAGGCGGTGGAGCCGCCCCGCTCCACCGACACCGCCGGCCAGCGGGCGGCGGCGGCCGGCGCTCCGTTCGGCTCGGTGGTCGTGCGGGGATCGGACCTGTTCGACGGGGAAATCGTCGAGTGCAACGCGGCGCTGCCGGTGCTGCTGGGCGGGCGGGCGCGGCCAAGCGCGCGGCTGGCCGATCTGCTTGACCCGGCGGGCATGGCGGATGCGCGCGACAAGATGGCGGCGGGTTCGGTCGGCCCTCTGGAGCTGACCACGCCGGGGCCCGAGGCGCGGACCTTGCACCTGTACATCGCGCCGGAGGACGACGCGCGGCGGGTCTGGCTGTTCGATGTCTCGGACCAGAAGGCCATGGAGGTGCAGCTCAACCAGTCGGCCAAGATGCAGGCGATCGGCCAGCTGGCCGGGGGCGTGGCCCACGATTTCAACAATATCCTGATGGCGATCCAGCTGCGGCTGGATGATCTGTTGCAGCGCCATTCGCTCGGCGATCCGTCGTACGAGGGGCTGAGCGAGATTCGCCAGAACGGGGTCCGGGCCGCCGATCTGGTGCGTAAACTGCTGGCCCTGGCGCGCAAGCAGACGGTCCGCCGTGAGCGGCTCGACCTTGGCGAATTGATCTCGGAATCAGAGGTCTTCCTGCGCCGGTTGATGCGCGAGGACGTCAGGCTGGAGACCGACTACGGCCGCGACCTGCCCGAAGTGCTGCTGGATCGCAGCCAGTTCGAGACGGCGTTGATGAATCTGGTGGTCAATGCGCGCGACGCCATGAAGGGGCATGTCGGCCCCGGCGAAGGCCGGGTCCGGGTCCAGGTCCGCAAGGTCGATGGCCGCGCGGCGCGGGCGGGCGGCTGGGCCGAGGCGCCGGAAGGCGACCTGGCTCTGATCGAGGTGTCCGACAACGGGCCGGGCGTGCCGGCCGAGTTGAAGGCCAAGGTGTTCGAGCCCTTCTTCACCACCAAGGCCGTCGGTGAGGGCACCGGCATGGGCCTGGCCTCGGTCTATGGCATCGTCGACCAGTCCGGCGGCCACATCGCGCTGGCCGATGGCGAGGCGGGCGGGGCGGTGTTCCGCATCTATCTGCCGGCGGCCAAGGCCCAGACCGAGGAGGAGCCCGCACCGCGCCCCGTCGCCAAGGCGCCGCGCCAGCCGCGCGACCTGTCGGGCGCCGGGCGCATCCTGTTCGTCGAGGATGAGGACATGGTCCGGGGCATCGCCGCCAAGCTGTTGCGCGCGCGCGGCTACGAGGTGATCGAGGCGCCGGACGGCGAGGCGGCGCTGGAGCTGGCCAAGGAGCACGCCGGGACTATCGACATGCTGATCTCGGACGTGATCATGCCGGGCATGGACGGGCCCAGCTTGTTGCGGCACGCCCGCGAATATCTGGGCGATGCGCCGGTGATGTTCATTTCGGGCTATGCCGAGGCGGAGTTCTCGGACCTGCTGGAAGGCGAGAGCAACGTGTCGTTCCTGCCCAAGCCGATCGACATCAAGACCTTGGCCGAGACGGTCAAGGACCGGTTGCGCGCAGGCCAGGCCGACGAGGTCCGGATCGCCGCGCCAGAGACAACGGCGGCCTGAGACGGGCCGTCTCAAACGTCGCGATCAGCGCGCGGATCGACGGGCCGGGCCGACCGGCGGGGGTGCGGGCCCGGCCGAGATCCGCACGAAACGGTAGCCACGCGCATTGAGATCATCGAGCAGGCCGGGCAGGGCCTCGACGGTGCGCGGATGGATTTGGTGCAGGATCAGCACGCCTCCGTCGGTATGCTCCAGATTGGCGATGGCGCGCCGGTGGACGCCGTCGGCGCCGATCGGCTTCCAGTCGTCGGCGTCGGCCTCGGCCCCCACGACGATGATGCCCTCACGGTCGAGCCAGGCGCGCAGGCGCGGATTGTCGTCCAGACCGGGGAAGCGGAAGAAGGGCTCGGCCACGCCGGGCGCCGCCGCCGCGTTCAGCGAGACAAACCCGCGATGGATCTGGGCCTGGCCGGCCTCATCGGACCAGCGCGACAGATTCATCGGATGCGACCAGCTGTGGCTGGCGACGCCGTGGCCGCGCCGGATCGCCTCGTACACCAGCCCGGGCCGGTTTTCGATCATGGTCCCGACATGGAAGAACACCGCGCGGATGCAGCGCTCCTCCAGGATGTCGAAGACCCGCTCGTCGCCTAGAGGAGCCGGCCAGGGTCCGTCGTCGAAGGTCAGGGCCACCGTGTGCGGCGGCAACGGCGTGCGCGGATATTGAATCGAGCCGTAGCCCTCGGGCGAGGGCTCCAGCACGATGACCTCGGTGTTGGCTGGATAGGCCGGATTGGTCGGGCAGGGACCGCCGGGGTCGAACGGCGGGGGCGGGGCGTCGACCTCGGCCAGGGGCGGTGTTGCGGCCTCGGCGGTCTGACGATCCTGCACGTCGCCGATGGCCAGGCCGTAGCCGAACACAACCGTCGCCGCCATGAGGACAAGCCGCCGCATTCAGGCCCGCCTTGCGCGCGGGCGCTGGACCGCGCGCGCCCGGGCGGCGCTGCGTCGTCGCGCATCTGGCATGACGAAGTCCCCTCGTCTCACCCCGTGACCTCCAGACTGAGGGAACGAGGCTATCGTGTCGTCCCGATTCGCCTGAGACGTTAGCATTGACGCCGTGAACTCGAGCGCCGCAATCCCGCCCGGCTTGACCGCTAGCGGTGGCTCGCTCAGGGGTGGGCGATGGGATTGCTGATGGATCTGACACGGCGGACGATGGCGCTGGCGGGCGGCGCGGCGGCGGCGCTGGGCCTGGGCTCGCGGGCGCATGCCCAGGCGATGACCGGCCCGTTTGCCGACGCCCTGGCCTATTCGGATGAGCGCGGCGGGGTGTCGGTGCTGGTCCAGCGCGGGTCTGATGCCTTGCTTGAGGCCTATTCCAATGGCGGCGGGGCCGACCGGGCCTGGCCGATCCATTCCGGGACCAAGAGCTTTTCGGGCGTCCTTGCCTGCCATCTGGTGCGCGAAGGCTGGCTGGACCTGGACCAGCGGGTCGCCGACGTCATCACTGAATGGCGGGATGATCCGGTCAAGGCGACGATCACGGTGCGCCAACTCCTGAGCCTGACCTCGGGCGTGGTGGCGGGCGGCTTCGGCGCGCCTCCCACCTATGAGGAGGCGGTCGCGGCGCCGCTGGCCACGGCGCCGGGCGCGCATTTCGAATATAATCCGGGCCCGTTCCAGGTCTGGGGAGAGCTGGTCCGGCGGATGCTGGAGAGCCGGGGCTATCTGCCCGATGTGCTGGGCTTCATGCGTTCGCGAGTGATCGACCCGGCCGGGGTCCAGGTCGCGGACTGGCGGCTGCACGGCGGCCAGCCGACCCTGCCGACCGGCGTGCGGATGGCGGCGCGTGAATGGGCCAAATGGGGCCGCTGGGTGCTGGACGGCGCCGGCGGCGCGGAGCTGACGCCGTGCTGGACCGGGACCGAGGCCAATCCGGGCTACGGCCTGTGCTGGTGGCTGTTGAGGCCGGGCTTGATCGCGCCCAGCGCGCGCAGCGGCATGGGCGATGACGGGGCCGAGATGGCCGAACGCGGCGAGGACATTCGGCTGGCGGCAGGGGCGGGGGAGCAGAAGCTCTATCTGTTGCCCGAGCGTGACCTGCTGGTGGTGCGCCAGTCGCGCGGCTTCGGCTCGGCCCTGGCGGGGTTCACGCCCGGCTGGTCGGACACCGAGTTCATGCGGCGGGTGCTGAGGGGACTTTGACGGTCGGACTGAAGGCCTTGGGACCATGGCGCGGCGGCCTATGCTCCGCGCGCCGGCGATAGTAGTCGCGCTCGGCCCGGTAGGCGTCACGCCGGGCGTCTTCGGCGGCGACCCAAACGGCGAACTCGGCGACCATCAGAGCGTCCTGCATCAGATAGGGATCGTAGGTCACACAGCCAGACAGGCCCAGCGTCCCGGCCAGCCCGACGGCGGCGAGGCGCAAACGCGCCATCCTGAAGAGTTTCATGTCAGCCTCCCTGAGGCCAGTCTGGGCGGGCGTGACGCCCTCAACCACTGATCGAACATGACTCTGTCACGGCCCGTCACCCTTACCAAGCTTTCACTCGCCGCGCGTTTTCGGCGGAGCTAGGGTCTGCGTTTGATTTCCAGGCTGGGAGGCCCCGACCATGATTGATCGTCGCCATTTGATGATGACTGCCGCCGCCGGCGGCGCCCTGGCTGTTTCGGGGTGCGCTCTGTTGCCGGGCGAGCCGGAAATGGTGTCGTCGACGCCGGCTCCCACGGGCGGCTCGGATCCGGCGGTCGCGGCGGCGGCCAATGCGCTCTATGATCGCGCCTTTCAGGAGGCGCTGGGGGACAGCGCCGAGGGCCTGACCAGCCTGGGCCTGGATCGTCAACCTCAGTTCGCCTGGGCGCGCTCGCGTCTGGACGACCGCACGGTGGCGCATCTCAACCAACAGGCCGACCAGAGCCGGGCCATCCTGAATGAGCTGAAGGCGCTGGACCGCTCGCGCCTGACCGGCATGGACGCGATCAACTATGACACCTTGGTCTTCGTGGGTGACACATCCGAGGAGGGGCGTCGGTTCGACTATGGTGCGCGCGGCTTCCCCCAGGCCTATGTGCTGAACCAGTTGTCGTCGGCCTACACCAGCATACCGGACTTCCTGGACAGCCAGCATACGGTGGAGTCCGCCGAGGACATGGCGGCCTTCCTCAGCCGTGTCGAGGCCTATGGCACGGCGCTGGATCAGGAGACCGAACGCGCGGTGGCAGACGCCGGGCGCGGCGCGGCCCCGACCGACTTCATGATCGACAAGACGCTGCTGCAGTTGCGCGGTGCACGCGCCGTGCCGGCCGCCGAGGCGGTGCTGGCGCTGGCGGCGACGCGCAAATCGAGCGAGGCCGGTCTGCCGGACGCTGGCCCTGAGGCGACAAGGATCATCGAAGCGAGCGTCTATCCGGCGCTGGATCGCCAGATCGCGGCGCTTGAAGCCATGCGCCCGACGGCCAGCCACGACGCCGGCGTCTGGCGGCTGCCGGACGGCGAGGCCTATTACGACTGGGGACTGAAGTCCTTCACCACCACGACGATGACGGGGGAAGAGGTCCACCGGATGGGCTTGGAGCAGGTGGCCGAGATCGAGGGGCGGATGGACGCCCTGATGCGCGAAAACGGCCTGACGCAAGGCACGACCGGCGAGCGTCTGACCGCCATGGGTCGTGATCCGCGGTTCCTGTATCCGAACACCGACGAGGGCAAGGAACAGCTGCTGGCCGATCTGAACCGTCAGATTGAGGTGGTGACGCCGCGTCTGACGCCGCTTTTCGGCCAGCACCCGCGCGCGGCGGTCGAGGTGCGGCGCGTGCCGCCGTCGATCGAGGCCGGGGCGCCGGGCGGCTACTACAATGGGCCGTCGCTGGATGGGTCGCGGCCGGGCGCCTATTATATCAACCTGAGGGACACGGGCGAGAACCCGAGCTGGACCTTGCCGACCCTGACCTACCATGAGGCCAATCCGGGCCACCACTGGCAGATCGCCCTGGCGCTGGAGGCCGAGGGCATTCCAATGCTGAGGAAGATCGTGGGCTTCTCGGCCTATTCGGAGGGCTGGGCTCTCTATGCCGAACAGCTGGCCGACGAGATCGGCATGTATGCCGACGATCCGTGGGGCAAGATCGGATACCTGCAGTCGTTCCTGTTCCGGGCCGTGCGCCTGGTGGTGGACAGCGGGATGCACAAGCTGCGCTGGAGCCGCGAACAGGGCATCCGCTACATGACCGAGCATCTGGGCGAGCCGGAATCCAACTGGGTCACCGAGATCGAGCGCTACTGCGTGTGGCCGGGCCAGGCCTGTTCCTACAAGGTCGGCCAGACGGTCTGGGACGGCCTGCGCACCGAGGCGCGCCAGACCATGGGCGACCGCTTCGACCTGGCCGGCTTCCATGACGCGGGCCTTCTGGCCGCGGCCATGCCGATGGCGGTGCTGGAGCGTCGTATCCGCGACTGGGCGGCTGGGGCTTAGGGGCCGATGCGTCTCCTCCCCATCCTTGATGGGGAGGGGGGCCCCGAGAGGGTGGAGGGGCCTCTCTCCGCCGCACACGATAGGCCCCGAACCGCACGGTGATTGAAGCGGCGCGGCCGATTTCCCCTCCACCGCTTCGCGGTCCCCCTCCCCAACGGCTTCGCCGTCAGGGAGGAGACGGCCTTGTCAGCCTCCGTCGGTCCAGACGGTCTTGTACAGGTCGAAGCGGCGGTCGCGCAGGTTGCGGACGGTGCCTTGGGATTTGGCCCAGGCCAGGTCGGATAGGTCGAGGTCAGCCACGGTGATGGTCTCGACGTTCTCGGAGGCTTCGGCGGCGATGCCGTCGCGCGCGAACGGGAAGTCGCACGGGGTCAGGATGCAGGACTGGGCGTACTGGACGTCCATGTTCTCGACATTGGGCAGGTTGCCGACATTGCCGGACAGGGCGACGTAGCACTGGTTCTCGATGGCCCGGGCCTGCGAGCAGTAACGCACCCTGAGATAGCCCTGACGGTTGTCGGTGCAGAACGGCACGAACAGCATCCGCGCGCCCTCGTCGACCAGGCGCCGGGCCAGCTCCGGGAACTCGGAATCGTAGCAGATCAGAACCCCGATCGGACCACAGTCGGTGTCGATGGCGTGGACCATGTCGCCGCCCTTGATGTTCCACCAGTGACGCTCGTTCGGGGTCGGATGGATCTTCTCCTGGGCGTGGACCGAGCCGTCGCGCAGGAAGACATAGGCCACATTCTGGATATCGCCGTCGTCGGTCCGGGTCGGGTGCGAGCCGCCGATGATGTTGATGTTGTATTCCACCGCCATCTTGCGCAGGGCCTCGATGAAGCGCGGCGTGTAGCGGGTCAGGGCCTCGATCGATTCGGCCGGGGTCAGGCGCTTGGTCTCCAGCGCCAGAAGCTGCAACGTGAACAGCTCCGGGAAGATCACGAAGTCGGAGCGATAGTCCGAGGTGATGTCGACGAAATATTCGATGTTGGCGATGAACTCGTCAAAGGACGACACCTTGCGCGCCTGGAACTGAACCGTGGCGATGCGCACGTTCTCCTTCATGGCGAAGGCCGCGCCCCGGCCGCTGTCGTCGGCGTAGTAGGGATTGCGCCAGACCATGTGGGCGGCGTGGCCCCTGGAGGCGGTGTCGCTGGGCAGATAGTTCTCCAGCACGCCGATCGGCTCGAAGCCGGAGCGCAGGTGAAAGCCGATGACCGGGTCGCTCATCTTTCGAGCGGTGACGGCGTCGAGGTATTCTCTGGGGTCGACGTAGGGGTTCTTCTTCTTGCCCAGGCCCGGCATCCGGCCGCCGAAGACGATGCCCTTCAGGTTCAGGCTCTCACACAGGTCGCGGCGGGCGTCATAGAGGCGCTGTCCGATGCGCAGGCGCCGGCGGTCCGGGTCGACGCAGACTTCCATGCCGTAGAACCATTCGCCGGACGGATCATGGCGCGCCGCGTAGCCGGAGCCGGTGATGGCGCTCCAGGTGTGGGGCTCCATGGCGGTCTTTTCGTCGATGCGGAAGCCGGCGGCGTAGCCGACGATGTCGCCCTCATATTCGACCACGAACTGGCCGTCGCGGAAGGCGGCGATCTGGCCGCGCAGCATTCCGTCGGAATAGGCGGGCATGGTCTTATAGACCTTGGCGACCAGGGCCGAGATGGCGGCCAGGTCGGCCATGCGGGCGTTGCGGATCGTGAGGACGGGGGGTTTTTTCTTTTCAGTCATGGCTCTCCTAACGCTCAAGCTTGAGTGAGGATCAAAGAAAATCGGTCCCAGCTTGCAGGGCGCGCGCCGGGCGGGTCTATTCCGCAACGGTCGTTTTGGGAGAGATGCGATGCTGAACCGCCGCCATCTGTTGATGGGCGCCGCCGGTGCGGGGCTGCTGGCCGGATGCGGGACGCTCCCCGTCGGTCCGGTTTCGGGCGATGGGGCCCGGGTTCAGGCGCGGGCGCTTTATGATACGATCTTTGCAGGCTTTCTTCAGGCCTCGCCGATGGGCGCGACCGGCCTGGGCCTGGACACCGGCGAGCACGCCGCGCTGAAATCCCGACTGGACAGCCGCAGCTATGCGGATCGGCTGAACGTGTTGAAGCCCCTGGCTCAGGCGCGCGGGGCGCTGGACGAGATCGACGCCGGGGCGCTCTCGGGGCGGGATCGATCCGACTATGATTCGGTGCGCTGGATGAGCGGTATGGCCGGCGAGGTCGACGGCTTCGGCTTCGGCGGCGTCGACAGCTATATGTACCCATGCCCCTATGTGATCAGCCAGCTGACGGGGCTGTATCAGGCGGTTCCTGATTTCCTGGACAGCCAGCATTCGGTCGAGACGGCGGCGGACGCGGACGCCTATCTGGCCCGGCTGGAGAGCTTCGCCGAGGGGCTGAACCACGAGACCGAGCGGGCGCGTGTCGATGCCTCGGATCACCGCATCCTTCCGCCCGACTTCGTCGTGGACAAGACGCTGCGCCAGCTGTCGGCGCTGCGCGGAAATCTGGATGCGATGCTGGTTCAGCCGCTGGTGCGCAAGACACATGAGGCCGGGGTGGCCGGCGGCTGGAACGTCTCGGCCGAGCGGATCGTGAGCGGCGCGGTGGCCAGTGCTCTGGATGGCCAGATCGACTTTCTGACCCGGCACCGGCCGCAGGCGGTCCACGACGCCGGCATCGGCGCGCGCCGCGAGGGCGAGCGGTATTACGATATGTGTCTGCGGTTCCAGACCTCGACCGGCTTGAGCCCTCAGGAGGCGCATCAGATCGGCCTGGAGCAGGTGGCCCAGATCCAGGCCATGGCCGATCCGCGGTTGCGCGCACGCGGCTATACGGAGGGGTCGGTCGGCGCGCGGCTGACCGCGTTTGGGCAGGATCCGGCGTATCTGTATCCCAACACCGACGCCGGCCGGGCCGAGCTGCTGGCCGATCTGAACCGTCAGGTCGAGGCGGTGACGGCGCGGATGCCGGAGGTCTTCGCCCGGATGCCGCGCGCCCGGGTCGAGGTGCGGCGCGTGCCGCCGGCCATCGAACTGGGGGCGCCGCGCGGCTATGCGCAGTCGGGCTCGCTGGATGGGTCGCGGCCCGGCGCCTACTATATCAACCTGGCCGACACGACGATCTGGCCCAGGTGGGCGCTGCCGACCCTGACCTATCATGAGAGCCTGCCGGGCCATCACCTGCAGGGCTCCCTGGCGCTGGAGGCGACCGATACGCCGCTGTTGCTCAAGACGCTGGGCTTCAACGCCTATGGTGAAGGCTGGGCGCTCTATGCCGAGCAACTGGCGGCCGAGCTGGGGATGTATGACGCCTTCCCCGAGGGGATGCTGGGTTTCCACCAGTCGTTCCTGTACCGGGCCGCGCGCATCGTCATCGACACCGGCATCCATGCCCTGGGCTGGAGCCGCGAACAGGCGATCACCTATATGATCGACACGGTCGGCCTGGCCCCTGGAGCGGCCGAGAGTGAATGCGAACGCTACTGCGTCTGGCCCGGCCAGGCCTGCGGCTACAAGATCGGCCACACCGAGATCGACCGGCTAAGGACCGAGGCCCGCGCGGCCATGGGCGAGCGCTTCGACATCAAGGGTTTTCACGCCGCCGTGCTGGACGGCGGCGCCATGCCTCTGGAGGTGCTGGGCCGGGTGGTCCGTCAGTGGGCGGCGACGGCGTAGCGGCCCGCTAGGCGTTCATCGGTTCCCAGGCCAGCGTCTCGGGGTTGCGGCAGAAGAACTGCTGATCGAACGAATGGGTGCCAACACCCTGAACGGTCGCGGTGGTCTGGCGGGTTCGGCAGGTCCGGGCGCCGGCTTCCGGCGCGGCCGGGTCGGCGACATCGGCGGCGCTGACCTGAATGGTCCGGCTCTTTCCGTCCCGGCCGATGTAGGTCGTTTCGCGCAGTTGGCCCGCTTCCAGGGCGGCCAGTTCGACCTCGGCGATTTGACGCTGATCCTCTTCAGAGGCCAGAGCCATGGCGACGGCGCAGGCGAGCGTTCCGGCCACCAGACCGATCCCGGCGCCAGCACCGGCGTCTCCACTGCCAGTATTGTTGCCGATGACAGCGCCGAGCAGGGCGCCGCCGCCCATCAACAGCAGGCAGTTGCCCCTGGCTCGGTTCACTGCGGATCCTGTTCCTGTCGTGGCGCAGCCGGCGAGCGTCAGGCAAAGCGCCGACGAGGCGATCAATAGGCGCGACGTCATTCTAACCTCCATTGTTGGAATCGGATCGGGCGCGCCGGGTCAGGCTGAAATGCAAGGCGTTGAAGCCTTCAGGTGCGCCCTCGAAAATGGAAACGATCGGGTCGGAGATGGCGCCTTGCGCCGTCTCATCGGAAAGCGTGGCCTCAAATGAGCGAAGGCCGCTGAGCGGCATGCTCGCCAGGAACTCGGGGTCCGGATCCGGGTCAATCGACCAGGCCTGAGCAAGCCCCGTTCGGTCGCTGGTCAGCCGGCAGTCTGCGTCGGTGCACGACATGGACCCCGAAACCGGCGTGGCCCACTCGGCATCGCTGGTGATGATGATCCAACTATTGACGAGACGGCCGGAGGCGTCGCTCGACACGCGCAGGGTCATCGGGAACCGGTCATGGGGATAGCTGATCTCTCCCACATATTCGCGGGTTTCGGTCGGCGCGGCGGTTAAGGCGCTAAACGCCGCCCCGCCCCAGCCCAGCAGATCGCCCTGGGCCCCGAGGAAGAAGGCGTCGGCATAGTCCCGTGCGGCGCCGCCCTGGGACCGTCCATCGGCCACCAGATACACTTCCACCCCGCCGAGCTGGAGGCCCGACGCGCGGGCGTCTTCAAAGCCGGTTGTCCGGGCGGTGGGAATATCGCCCGGCTGAGCAAATGATCGCAGGTCCGTCAGAATAAAGAGACGTGCGGCCGGGCCGCCCTCAGGCGTGAGGCGCCGCACGGATGTCAGGGATTCAAGCAGGCTGCCGTCGGCGAACGACCCGCCCCGGCCAGACTGTTCGGACCGGCGGGTGGCAGCTTGCGAAAGCGCGCCGAGAAGGGCGCTGTAGAATGCGGTTTGATCACCCTCCGCATCCTGTTGGGCCCGGTGGCCGAAGAACTCATCGGACCGGTTTTGAACGCCAGACTGGCCCGCGTCGATCGAGGCCTGCTCTTCGTCGGTGACGCCAGGCAGGCACCCGCTGAAGATCATCTGTGGAGCCGAGCCCGACACGGGGGCGACGTAGACGATCAGCCTTTCGCGCGCCGCCATCGCCCCGCTGCGTATAGCGATGGTGGGGTTGCCAAGGCCGCTCAGCAGATCAAAGAGCTGCGGATTGGTGTCGCGGATCGGCTGCCGCTCGGCTGAGCGGACCAGGGAACGTTCATCGACGACGACGACCGTTTGGCGCAGCGGCGCCGGCAGGTTGCGCCAGTTGCAGTATTCCTCCCGGACGACGCCGCCGTCGCTGACGGCTCCGGCTGGCCCGCCGCCGCTGCCCGGACAGGCGCCTAGAAGGGGCGCCAGCAGGGCGCAGGTGGCGATGATGCTCGCTGACTTGAGTGATCGCCTCACAGCATCCCCCTACATTCTCAGCTTGACCGGACGGGCGAGAAACGCCTCGGCCGTCAGGGTCTCGACCCGCGCCGCGTCGTCGCGCGTGATGCGATCCTGGACAAAGGCGGGCGTCAGGCCCCGGGACCGCATGGATCTCACCAGAGCGGCCTTGTAGCGCGCCATCGTCGCCTCAACGCGATCATCGACGGACTCGAAGCGGGCGAGCATGGCGCTGTTGCGCTGGTAGTTTTCACTGGCCCGCTGGGCCTGGTGCATCGCCTCGATACGCGTGGTCTCCCGAGCGTATATTGCATCGGCCCGCTTAAGCTGAACGTTGATCTCGGCGGTGACGAGCGAGAGCGCCCGTTCGGCCTTGTCGAGAGCAGTCTTGACCTTTGGATACGCCGGATTGCGATCATGCAGCTTGAAGGAGAGGAAGGCCCCGACGCCGTAGACGATCATGTTCGAGGCCGTCATGAAGGCGATGGACAAGAACAGGTTCGGCGGCGTCGACCCCGTCTGCTCTGCAAGGATCAACTGCGGCAGAATATAGTAGTATCGGGACCAGGCGATGAGGGCCACCGAGGCGAAGAGCAGGGCGCTGCCAATGCCGAGGTTGCGCCACCCCTGAAGCACGCGGGTGTCCTCGTGGGATCCAAAATAGTAGTCCCACTGCTGCAAGACCTCGCCGTGGATGTGAGCCGCTGCGCCCACGGCCGCGCCGACGAGGATCGTCATTCCCAGGGCGTAGGCTGGACTTTGAACAAACGGGAGCTGCATCAGGCTCTCGAAATTGATCATGGCCTCCAGAACGACCACGAAGGCGAGCGCGAGAAAATACCAGCGGGGGGTCATATCCGGGTCGCGCATGCCTTCGGCGGCCCGCAGCTGTTGAAATTGGGCAGCCTGGAAATCGCGCCTGTCGACCAGCTTCTGCTGGTTTCGACGAAAGTCCGTGTTGATCCGGGCGTATTCCGCCAAGCGTCTGCGGTCCGCAGCGGCGAGCTCGGCGGGCACGAGCGTCGCGAGTCCGACCTGTGTCTTGCCGATGGTGGATCCGCCGAACGCCGCCGCCACCTCCGCCAGGGCGTTGACCCGAAGCGGCGACACATTGGCGGCCAACCACGCCTGCATCTGGGGGGTCAGGCCCGGCGGATCCGCGCCAAGCTCATCGGTCAGGTGGCATGAGCCGCCCTCGCATTCTTCCGAGGAAACGTCCCCCATCAACAGACCATCCAGAGCGCCGCCCTTGTCCAGATCGAGCGCCGAATAGGCTTCCAGCGCCGAACGTTCCGCGCTTTCGGCATGGCCGCGTGCGGGCATCGAAAGGACTGTGTTCTCGCCGTCTTCGGACATCGTCTCAGGCCTCAATGTAGGGGTGACGGGATGGAGTAGGAGCGTTCGCGCAGCGAGATCGAAATCCGATCCGGCGTCTCCACGGAGGCCGTCCGAGAGCCGGTCGCCCCCGTGGAGCGGGCGCCAGGACCTGCGACCGGCGCCCTTCGGTTTGGCGGAGAAGACGGCGCGCGCCGCCGAGCCGGGGCATCGGCGCCGATCGCGCCGCGGTTCGGCCCCACGGCGACCACCTCATAGTCGTCACGTAGTTCCACCGGCCCGATGCAGGCGCTGACCTCTGCCCGCGAGGCGGCCACACACGGGGTCTCCAACTGGGTGGTCAGAACCTCAAGCACCGCCTCGGTCCGGGCGGCGAAGAGAAACTCGACGCGACGATTGAACGCCATGTGTTCATCGGAATCGTTGGGGTACAGGGGCACCGCTTCGCCGAAGCCGACGCGCCACAGCACGACGCTGCCAATGCCTGCTTCAGCCAGGGCGTTGGCGACAGCCTCCGACCGGCGGACGGATAGCTGGTAGTTGTAGGCTTCCGAACCGCGGCTATCGGTGTGGCCGGCGACGAACATTGCGACGTCGGGGGCCTCTCCGCGCACGGCCTCAGCGATGGCGGCGATGACGGTGCGGCCTGACGGCAGAATCCGACTTTGCGCGGTGTCGAAAAAGGTCCGCTCCGAGAAGGATACGCGAAGCACGGGTGTGTCGACCCGGAATATGCTGGGCATCTGGGCCGCCGGCACCAGGGTCGAGGAAAAGTCGGGCGCGGGATAGAGACCGAGCCGGCGGGTGGCGCGCCGAATCCGCTCCACCCGGTCGTCGTGTTCAAGTCCAACGGTTTGCGACGGGTCCAGGATCAGCATTCCGGGCTGCGCCGCGGCGCGCGAGGCCAGACAGGAAGCGGCGGCCGCTCCCAGGACGAGTGATCGTCGCAGGACTCCCGCATTCATGGATCGACGTAAAGTCACATTCAGCCCCCGACTATCGTTCTAATTGAAAAATAGGCGAGCGCAACGGGCAATTCGAAGTTCACCGAACGTGCGGCGGACTTTGGAAGGGCGAGGCCGGGCGTGTGAAAACCAACCTTCGTGCGCGCCTGAGCGGGGGCTCGATCCGAGGATTTTCACGCAGCGCGCCGACGCCGGCTTCCACCGGTTGCGGCATCGCTTCAACAGCCGCTCGGGCCAGCGCGGGTGTCTGTTCCGATCTTGAGATGGCGCGCTCTGCGGTCGGGCGCAGGGGTGCGTGCCGGCGCGGCCGGGGGCCATGTCCACGCCGCAGATCGGTCGCGGCCGGCGTTGGGCGCCGGGGTCACCCGCAGGTTCGGTCAGGCCGGCAGGGCGACCGGGCTGCGGACAGGTTCCTTGGCCGGGCGGCCGGCGGGCAGGGCCGCGACCGAAACCGAGCCGTCCTCTTCGGGGATCACCATCCAGCCGCGCGCGGCGAAGGCGTCGCCCGCGCGCCGGCGCGAGGTCCACATCGCGATCCACGGCGCCGCCAGCAGCGGCAGCACGATGGGGGCGAAGAACAATGACAGGTCAGGACGGAAAGCCAGGGCGACGGCGAACAGGGCGCCCACCACCAGTTGCCAGCGCATCGACTTGAAGGCGTCCCAGAACTCCAGGCCGTCGGCGTCGCGCTGCTGGGCCTGCCAGCCGGCGTCCTGGCCGCGCAGGATCTGCAGCACGGCCTTGGTGTTGGCCACCATCAGGATCGGCGCGAGGATCGCCGAGACGGCGATCTCGGACGCGACGCCCTTGACGAGTTGCTGGGCGCCGCCGAAGGCGCGCACCTCGGCCGGGCGGCTCATGACCAGGGCCGCGCCCATGATCTTGGGCCCGATGAGCAGCACGCCGGCGAAGACCGAGGCCAGGGTGAAGGGCGTGAATTCAGGATTCAGGATGTACCACCAGCTGCCCCAGTCGATCGGATAGCCGAGCTGGATCGCCAGGCCCGTCGCCAGCGACGCCAGCCACAGCGGCGACGACAGATAGGCGATGCAGCCAAGCACCAGTTGCAGGCGGCTCATCGGATGCAGGCCCTCGGCGCCGATCAGCTTGAGGTGCTGCAGATTGCCCTGGCACCAGCGGTGCTCACGGCGAATGAAGTCGGTGATGGTCGGCGGGGTTTCCTCGCACGAACCGTCCAGGGCGGCGGTGACATGCACGGCCCAGCCGGCGCGGCGCAGCATGGCGGCCTCGACGACGTCGTGGCTCAGCACATTGCCGCCGAACGGCTTGACGCCCGGCAGGATCGGCAAGCCGGCGCATTCGGCGAAGGCGCGGGTGCGGATGATGGCGTTGTGGCCCCAATAGGAGCTGTCAGACCCGGTCCACCAGGCCAGGCCGGCGGCGGCGACGCGGCCGTACAGCCGCACCGAGAATTGCGACACCCGCGCGAACAGGGTCGAGGCCTTGATGATGGTCGGCGTGGTCTGGATCAGGCCGATGCGCGGGTTCATCTCCATCGCATCGACGAGGCGCAGGATAGTCTCGCCGGCCATGGTCGAATCGGCGTCGAGCACGACCATCTGCTCATAGGCGGCCCCGAAACGGCGCACCCAGTCGCCCAGGTTGCCAGCCTTGTGCTCGGTGTTGGCGACGCGGCGGCGGTAGAACAGGCGGCTGGCGAAACGGGCGCGCTGCGAGACATAGACGGCGGTCTCGTGGGCGGCGGCGGTCGCCTGATTGGTGTCGGACAGGACGAAGAAGTCAAAGGCGCTGGAGGCGCCGAGCCGCGCCAGCGAGGCGTCGAGGTGAGCCAGGCGGGCGAACGAAGCCTGGGCGTCCTCGTTGTAAACCGGCATCAGGATGGCGGTGCGGCTCATTGGAACGTCGGGGCGCGCGGCGAAGGCCAAGTCCTGCTGCTCGCGGCCGGTGGCCAGAACCCACAGGCCCATGCAGGCCGAGGAAAACCAGCACGAGATCGCCGTCAGCAGGCCGGTCAGGCACAGCAGGCCGACCACTTCCAGTCCGGTGAAGCCGTGGCGGGCGTACAGGACGATCGGTGCGGCGAGCGCCAGGGCCGACAGACCCAGGGTGCAAGCCAGCAGCAGCCAGCGGCGCCGGGCCACCGTCTCGGGCGAGGTCGGCAGCGGGCCGTCGGGCGCCTTGGGCGCCATCTCCAGCGATTGGCGCGGCATGGCCAGGGGCGCTTCAGCCGGCAGCCAGGGCTGGGAGTCGATCCCCTCAACCTTGCGCAGGTCAGCGTTCAAGCGGAGCGCCAGATCGCCCATCGGCAGTTCATCCCTCTATCGCGGCCGTCGCTGGATTCCGGGGGGAGGAGCGACGGGCGGTGCTGCAGCGCAGCATGAAGTCTCAATGTGCATCACGACTTCGTGAGGCGCAATCACAGAATCGTGAAAAGGACGACTTTTTTCAGGCCGGGATTGTGGCTGAGCTGCGGATTTCGGCCTCAGTGCGCAGGGCGCGCTCAAGCATCACCGCAGCGACCCCGGCCCAGCCGATCAGGACGGTGGCGTAGGCGGTCTCCCACAGGCCGACGTTCAGATCGTTGACCGTGCCGGGCAGGACCAGGTGCTTGGTGAACAGGGTCAAGACCGCCATTACGGCGAAGGCGCTGAAAAGGAATACTTTCAGCCGCGGCACATCGGCCCGCTTGCGCAGACCCCACAACATCAGGAGCGGCGCGATCTGGATGCCCAGGCCAAGCGATATGACCATGTGGCGCGGATCCGGCCAAGGATACAGGCTCGACGCCGACAGGCCGTATCCGGCCAGGATGAAGGCTGCGGCCGTCATCAGGCCGGTGATCCGGGCTCCCGTCAGCGCCATGATGGCCCAGCCGAAGCCGATGCCGGTCAGGGCCGCCATCACGCCCGAGATGAAGACCCCGACGTTGAAGATCTGGGGGAAGCGCGCCTCGGCGCCGCCCAGTTCGGACAGATACTGGCTGGCGTGGTCAAAGCCCGGATAGGCCGCGACCGAAATCAGGAAGACGATCAGCACCACCAGGGGCGCAGTCGCGCCGATCGTCAGCAGATGGCGTCTGCGGGCGAAGGGGGCGGGCGGCAGGGCAGGCGTGAACGGCTTGAGCCCCCACATCGGCCGGAGCCAGCTGACCCGGCGCACGACCTCATAGATCAGAAAGCTGCCGCCGAAGGTGATGGTCGCCAGCAGCGTGGCCTCCAGCACCGGCGGCAAGGCGGCGGGGCGCAGCAGCCAGACTGCGGCGACCAGGATGGTCTGATGGGCCAGGTACAACGGAAACACCGCATCGGTCAGGTAACGCAGCACCGGCCCGTCCCGGGTCCGCAGATAGCGGCTGCCATAGCCGAGGACGGCGGCGATCACCGCCCACTGATAGACGGCCTGAACGGCGAACTTGGAGGCGTTGTAGGGGATGCTGTCGGGAAAGTAGCCGGCCTGGAACACCAGGATCGGCAAGATACCCAGCGCCAGGCCAAACGTCAGCCTGCGATAGTGTTCCAGCGCCCGCCAGACCGGCTCGTGCCGGGCGAGAAGAAAGCCAAACAGGAAGGCGCCCAGCGACTGGGCGTGATTGTACCAGTCGCCGACCAGGCCGTTGGTGACCCCGAACAGCGGATAGAGGGTCAGCCGGATCACGACGAGATAGGCCATCGGGACCCAGATCACGCGTGCGCCTTCGACCAGCGGAGCCAGCCAGGCGCGCATCCGTTCAATCCACTGTGGGCGCAGCATCAGGGCGACGACGACCAGGCTGTAGGCGGCGATGTAGTTGACGAACCACAGGTGGTTGACCGGCACGCCGTCCATCAGGCCTTGCGGGCCAAACTGCTCACCAAGCCAGCCGAGGTAGTCCGGCCCCCACCAGCCATTGTCCATCGCCTCGATCCACGACTGGATCGAAACCAGGACCAGAACCCCCATCAGCAGGGGCGGTCCGAGCCGCTCAAAGCGCGCCTTCAGAACCTGGCCAGGCGTGCGCCGCGCGGTCATGAAGCTCATGGCGGCGCCCGACACCAGAAACAGCAGCGTCAGCCGCCACGGCCCGGTCAAGGTCAACAGCTGGGGCATCCAGCTGAGCCGGTGCTCGGACTGGATGTGCCAATCGTAGGGAGAATAGACGAGCGCCGTGTGAAACAGGATCAGCAGCCCAAACGCGATCACCCGGATCCAGTCCAGGTCAGCGCGGCGGCTCGAAGAAGCGGCGGACGTCGTCAAGGTCGATCAAGTTCCGGGGAGGGCGAGCGCCCATGATCACGGTTTCGTGATCATTCGTCAATTGTCCGCCGTTTCCGGCGTCAATATGGCGCGGGGACGACCGGACCGATCAGTAGTTGATGTTGAAGCCGACGAAGAGGCCCTCGCCGCGCGCGTCGCCCGAGACGCTGAACTGATAGCCAAGAACGAAGTCGATCCAGGACGCCGGGGCGGCGTAGCCGCTCTCGCGGAACCAGTGACGCCAGGAAATCCCGGGTCCGGCCCCGACCGCGACCTCGTCGGGCAGGCTGCTGTCGTAGTAGCCGCGCACGGTGACGAACGGGGTGACGATGTCGCGGTCGGTCGTGCGCCAGGCGTGGCCGTAGCGGGCCTCGGCCACGCCCAGGGTCTGGTCGGCGTCGATCAGATGAGCGACGTCGCCATAGAGCCTCCAGGCGGCCCAATCGGAACGGTCGAAGCGCAGGTCGCCGCCCCGCTCAGCCGACCACGCGGCGCGCAGCATCCAGTCGTCGCGGGCCAGGTCGCCCAGCGCGACCATGCGGCTGGCCTCGAGCACCAGGTTGGTCTGGGACAGCGGGCGATAGCGCAGGCCGACCCAGCCTTGGGCGGTGTCGCCGCCGGTCGGGCCGCCGAGATCGGAATCCAGCGTCGTGAACACCCGCGCGAAGACCTCAAGCGGGCGTCCGTTGTTGTAGCCGCCGATCCTGCGATAGATCTCGCCGCCCGCCTGGGTGACGGTGTCGGCCCCGACGAGGCCCGACGCCACGGTCGCCGCCGAGCCGTGGGAGACGGTGGCGGAGGCGCCCCAGGTACGTTGCAGGGTCTCGATTTCGCGCCGAATTTCGAAGCGGCGCTGCTCGTCAAAATTGGGGTCGCTCGGCCAGCTGTCGAGACCACGTTCGAACCAGTAGATGGCGGTCGCGTCGTCACCGATCCGGCGGGCGCTGTAGCCGGCGTTCAGGGCGTTGGCCCCGGTGAGCGCGGACAGGGCGTCGGCCTGGCGGAAGGCGGCCTGGGCTTCGGCGTCACGGCCGACCGCGACGGCGATATTGGCGGCGTCCAGCGGAGCCGGCCCCGGCAGGGCGCCCGAGGCCCAGTCCCGGTCGAAGGCCGCGCGGGCCTCATCGAGGCGACCCTGTTCGACCAGATTCAGGATGTTGAGACGCGAGGCGTAGGCCAGGCTGTCGGCGTCCTGGGCGCTGGTGGAGGCGTCGCTCGCCTGGTCGGCGGCGGTGGGGGTCTGGGCCGCAGCCGCAGACGCGACCGACACGGCGGCGGCGGCGATCAGCAAAGTGAAGCGGTGGCGCATGGATCAGTTCCTAGCGAAGGGCGGCGGGCTTAGTAGCCCCCGGATTGCTGTTCAACGAAAGCCCGGATCTCGGCCTGGCGGTCGGCGCCGAGGTCTGCCGGCCAAGCGTTCAGGGCCTGGTGGAAATAGGCCAGCGCCTGATCGTCCATGCCGAGCCGCTGGGCGGCGTAGCCGGCGTCCAGCGCTGCACGGCCGGGGAGGGGCTGGATGCGCGCGGCCTCGTGGAAGGACCAGACCGCTTGAGCGTCGCGGCCGACAGCCAGCGCGACGTTGGCGGTGTCCAGCGGCGCAAAACCCTGGATCAGGGCGGCCGACCAAGCCTGGTCAAAGGCGAGGCCGGCGTCCTCGGGGCGGTCCGCAGCCAGCAGGGCCATCACCGTGGCCCGCGAAAGATAGGCCCTGGCGTCGCCATCGGTGGCCAGGGATGCGGCGGTGGAGAAGGCCTGGGCCGCCAGATCCGGTTCGTCGCTGTCCCAGGCGGCCTGAGCCAGGCGGGTCTGGACGCGATAGTCCCGGTGATCACGAAGAGGAACAAGCACTTCGAGCGCCTCGGGCGGACGGCCTGCCAGGGTCAGGGAGTCCGCCAGCAAGAGGCGGTATTCCAGATTGGTTGGGTTCTCCTCCACGGCGCGCAGGGCCGCGCGCACGGCGTCCTGCGCCTCGCCGGCGTTATAGTAGGCGTAGGCCTGGGCCGCAGCCTGGGACGACGGGTCGAAATCCACCGACGCGATGGCCGGCGCGTAGGACAGGACCGCCGCAGCGGCGGTCATTCCAATCAGATGGGCGGGACCACTCATGAGCGGGCTCCTTTTTGGCGTTCAAACGATGACATGGACGCGGACTAACTCACAGGCTCAATTTCTTCGGTCGGGGCCTGGGCGATCGCGCGGGCGAGCGCATCATTGACCCAGTCGGCGGATTTCTGGCGACGCAGGGCGGCGTCGACGGCGGCGCTGGGGGCCAGCCCCATGGCCGTGACGGTCTCGCCCAGATGACGATTGTTGCGGCGGGCCGTCTCAAGCGCGGCCTGCAGGTCGGCGTGGCTGACCACGCCGTCACGCACCAGCAGGTCGCCCAGCCGCACGTAACCGGCGCGCACCGAACGCCAGAGCAAGGCCTCGCGCGAGGCGTCGATATCGCCATTGCGGCGCATCTGGGCCAGGCGAGCGCGGACCTGGGTGAAGGGGTCCTCGCTCCAGGCGAAGCGCAGGGCGAAGGCGACGTCGGACAGCGGCGCGAACAGCACGCGAACGCCCTTGACCCCGCGCCGTCCGAGCAGGCGCTCCATCTCCTGACGCAGGGCCGGCGGCATCGGCTCGGCCACGGCCACGTCCAGGGCGCCGCCTTGGCGACGCAGCGGCACCGCGCCGAACCGGCGAGCTTCGGCTGCGGTCAGCAGGTCGCGGACCTGGGGATCAATCTGGAAGGGATCGAACATCGAGGCGTAGGTCTCGGTCCGTTCGGCGAAAGCCTCCGAAAGGTGCTCGTCGTCGGTCGCGCCCAGATCCAGCAGCAACAGACCGAGCGGGCGATACCGGTTCTTCTGGGCGGCCAGGGCGCGGCCGAGATCGTCTTCAGACAGGGCGTTCCAGAAGCGAAGGGTCTCCCCCAGCCGGCCCGAGCCCTGCTGCAATTCGGACAGCGACGGATAGGCGTGCTGGGTCTTGTCCCAGGCGATCGGCCGACCGGTGATCAGGTGGCCCAGATACTGGCGGCTGGCGCGCCAGAAAGAGCCGAACGAGATCAGGTTCGACACCACGATCCGGATCGGCGTCAGCGGCACGTGGGCGATGCCGTGGTTGATCCCGGTGAACCAGGCGCGGTGAAGGATGCGGTTGACCAGGAAGAAGAAGTTGATGGTCACGATCAGCCAGACCCAGTCATGTTCGATCACCGGCGGCAGATCGACCACTTCCGGCCAGATCAGCCTCAGACCCCAGTAGCCGAGCACCTGGATGACGATGAAATAGCCGAACATCCCGGTCGGCGCCGTGAACAGCGCCTTGCGATCACGGAACAGATAGTAGCGGTTGATCAGCGAGCCGAACCAGCCCAGCTGGGTCCAGCCCATGATCGAAATACCGAGCATCCAGCGCGCCTTCTGACGGACGCTGGTGGCGAACTTGTCGGGGAAGAACTCCTTGGTCGCCACCAGTTCGCGCGGATAGTGGGTGACCATGCCCTTGCGGAACCAGGCCTTGCGCTGGCGTTTGACCCGGGCGTGGTAGCGCACGAACTCGGACGGGAACCCCATGGCCGACAGGCGGTGACCGACGTCATAGTCTTCGGTCAGGCTGTCGGTGTTGAACGGCAGGCCGTTCTTCTCCTTGACCAGCGACAGCATGGCGGCGCGGTGGAAGGCCGTGGCCACGCCCGCCGAGGGCGTCATCCGGGTCAGGGCCGTGCGCACCGGCAGGTCCTTGGTGTGGAACTCGGCGAACTCGTCCATGTAGTGACACGCAACCAGCCGGTTCCAGGGGCGCTGCATGGACAGCACCGGCATCTGGATCATGGCGGCTTCGTCGATGAACCAGTTCACCGCCTTCAGGCCAAAGGGATGCACCACGTCTTCGGCGTCGTGCATCAGGAAGACATCGAACCGCTCTCCGGTCCGTTCCTCATGCAGCAGGATGTTCTGGACCAGCCAGTTCAGGCAGTCGGCCTTGGAGGTCGGGCCGTCGTGCGGCACCTCGGCGCGGTGAACATTGGGGAAGCGCCGGCGGATTTTCTCGACCTCGCGGCGTGTCTCGGCGTCGTTGGCGTACACGCCCACGAAGATGTCGAAGGGGCCGTAATCGAACGACTTGTTGGTGTTGGCCACCATATTGGCGATGACGTCGGATTCCTGCCAGGCCGGCACCATGATGGCGATGCGCTTTTGCGGATGGCGGTCGAGCCATCTCTGCGGCGGGGGACGGTCCCAGAAGGTGAAGAAGCGGATGACCGACCGGGTCCAATAGGCCAGGTCGATGAACATGTCGTCGATCGACGAGATCAGGATCAGCACGGCCGAAACCATGATCGACCACTGGATGAAGCCCCAGTAGCTGAGCAGCCACTGATAGGCGGCCTCGCCGGTCACGCCATGGGCGGCCAGCCAGTGCGCGCCGTCCGACCAGGCAGCCTGCGCATCCTGAAGGAGGGTGGGTTCCATGGGCGTCAGACCGCCGCGCGCGACTGCATCGCGTCGTGCAGGGACAGCGGCGCGCTCTGCAGCAGGTCCACGATACGGCGCGCGGCGTGGCCGTCGCCGAACGGAGAGACGGCGCGCACCATCTGCTGGCGCTCGGATTCATTCATCAGAAGGCGTGAGGCGGTCTGGAGCACGCTGTCGCGCTCGACGCCGACCAGCCGCGCAACGCCGGCCTCCACCGCTTCCATCCGCTCCGTCGACTGGCGCAGGACCAGGACCGGCACGCCGAACACGGGGGCTTCCTCCTGCACTCCGCCAGAGTCCGACAGCACCAAGGTTGAACTCTTCAGGAACGAGATGAAGGACAGGTAGTCCAGCGGGCCGACGATGCGGATGCGAGACTGCTGGCCAAGATAGGCGAAGACCCGTTCGCGCAGCATGGGATTCGCGTGGGCGACGAAGACGATCTCGATATCGGGAACATGGTCGCGAAGCATCACCAGGGCCGACAGGATCCGGTCCAGGGCCCCTTCCCAGTTCTCGCGGCGATGCACCGTGACGAGCACGCGGCGCAGGCCATTGGTCAAGGGCTCGGGTCGAACACGGTCGCCGGTCAGGCGCACGCTGTCGATGCCGGTGTTGCCGGTGACATGGACCTTGGACGGCTGCACGCCGGCCCGGATCAGATTGGTCGCCGCCGCCTGGGTCGGGGCGAAGTGGACGCTGGCGAGCTGGCCGACCACGCAGCGCCAGCCTTCCTCGGGGAAGGGGCGGTCCAGATCGAAGGTGCGCAGACCCGCCTCGACGTGGCCGATCGGAATGCGCCGGGCGAAGGCCGCCATGGCGCCGGCGGCCGTGGTCGAGGTGTCGCCCTGGACCAGGACGAAATCCGGGTCGAGCAGGCCGAAGGCCTCGTCGAGACGATCCATGACCTCGGCGAAGCGCCCGCCGAGCGAGCGTTCGGCTGATGGCGGCGCCAGAACCAGATCCGGCTCCACTCCCATCACCTGCAGCGTCTGGCTGTTGAGGCTGGACTGCTGCTCGGTGGAAATCCACACGGGCTGGAATCCGCTGCGGTCCATGAGCGCTGCGCGCATCGGCGCCAGCTTGATGACCTCTGGCCGGGTTCCGGCCACGATCGCAACTTTCACGTCGACCCCCTCGGGGAGACGGGCGGAGCCGCCCCCCTGGCGGGCCCTATCCGTCTTGACGTGACCAAATGACGCACTGGTCATAGACCGAACCTGATAGCTCTGTTGTCTGGCGTTCATCACGAAGTCGTGATTTCCGCGATAAGCGGCCTTATGAGGGATTTTATGGCTTTGACGAGGCCGCTCACCCCTTTGAATCAGGAAGAGTCAGCTCCTGACACAGCTATTGGATGTGCGAAATCCAGCGTCGTTGGAAAGTCAGCCGGACTTTGTGTCTAGCAGGGTTGACACGCTGACGGATGAGAAAGTAAAACAACCTTGTCATTCTGAACAGATATCAGCTTAGCTCCGCCCCCATGACCGTCTCCCGTACCGCGCCCTGGCGTTGGCTGGCCGCTTTGTTCGCGCTTGCATTCGGGCTCGGCGGCTTGCTCGGTGTCGCATCCTCGGTGTCGCATCCTCGGTGTCGCGGGGAGCAAGCCTGGGCGCGCTGGCCCTGATGGCGCTGGCGACGGCCAGCTTTTCGGTGCTCGGCGTGTGGTTGGCTGTCATGTACTGGCGCCGGCTCGATGAGGCGGCGAGGGAAGCCCACAAATGGTCGTGGTTCTGGGGCGGCAATATCGCCCTGATTCCTCTTCTGGTGGGCTTCTTCGTCCTGATGGAGCGTCCGGAATTCGGCGCTCCGCTGTGGCCAGGCCTGGAGGCGACGCCTGGCAATTATGTAGTGACGGGCGGCCTGGCGGTCGGCGGCGCCTTGATGGTCGGATACGCCGTGGCCTGGCTGTATTGGTGGCTCTGGAAGAGCCGCTGAGCATGAAAAACCGCCTCAAGGTTCTTCGTGCGGAGCGCGACTGGAGTCAGGCCGATCTGGCGGCGGCGCTGGGCGTGTCGCGCCAGACCGTCAATGCGCTGGAGACGGGACGATACGATCCGTCCCTTCCGCTCGCCTTCAGGATCGCCCGTGTCTTCAGCCTCCCGATCGAGTCGATCTTTCTGGACACCGAAACCACCTAATCCATCTACCAGCCTGGAGTTATTGATGTCTCTTCTATCCCACCTCAAGTCTGGCGCGGCGCAGATCGCGCGGCTGACTCTCGGCGCCGCGCTCGGCGTCGGCCTGTTTGTTTCCGCCACTCCGGATGTCGCCTGGGCCCAGGCGGCCGAAGCGCCAGCCGCAGAAGCCGTCACCCAGAGCCGTCCGGCCCTGTGGGTCGTGCGGGATGCGGATTCGACGATCTATCTGTTCGGCACCGTCCACCTGCTGCGCCCCGGCCACGACTGGATGACACCGGAAGTGACCGAAGCCTTCAACGCCTCGCAGGTCCTGTGGCTTGAGATCGAGGATCCGACCGACCAGGCCACAGCCGCGCCGTTGATCATGCAGCATGGCCTGTCGCCGGCGACGCCGCTGTCGAGCCGGCTGAGCGCGGAGGAGTTCGCCGAGCTGGACCGCGCCGCCCAGACGATCGGTCTGAACGGTCAGGCGCTGGACCCGATGCGGCCCTGGCTGGCCAGCATCAGCCTGTCGATGGCGCCGCTCGTTCAGGCGGGCTTTGATCCGGAGGCCGGCGTCGACGTCATGCTGCGTGCGCACGCGCTTGAGGCCGGCAAGCCGATCCGCGGACTGGAGAGCATGGAGCAACAGCTGATGTTCTTCGCCAATCTGTCGCCCGAGGATGAGCTCGATTTCCTGCGTTCGAGCCTGGACGCATTCGAGGAGGGCGCGACGATGCTGGACCAGATGTCGGCGGCTTGGGCGGCCGGCGACCCGGACGCGCTCTATAATCTGGGCGGCGGCGAGATGAAGGCCGAGTATCCCAACATCTATGACGTCATCCTGACCCGCCGCAACGCCGACTGGGTCGATCAGATCCAGCAAGAACTCGCGGGCTCCGGCACGGTGTTCATGGCGGTGGGAGCCTTGCACCTGGCCGGGCCGGACAGCGTCCAGGCTCAGTTGGCGGCCGAAGGCGTCAGCTCCGAGCGCGTCCAGTAGAACCCGCTGTGGCGATGGATCAGGCGGCGGGGCGCACCCGCCGCCTTTTTCGTTGCCCGCCTGAACAGCCCGCTCTAGGACTGAGCCGTTGCGGGCGTAGTTCAATGGTAGAACGGCAGCTTCCCAAGCTGCATACGAGGGTTCGATTCCCTTCGCCCGCTCCAAGGAAATACAAGGGCCTGCGGTGTTCCAGCGCTGCAGGCCCTTGATGCGTCTGGGGAGCCGTTTGGAGAGCTTTGCTCCCGTTCTGGAGCCGCAGTCAGCCGGCGGGCGTCTGTTCAGCTGCGATCCATTCGTCGATGCGCTGTTCCAGAACGTTCATCGGCAAGGGGCCGCCGAGCAGGACGGCGTCGTGGAAGCGCCGCACGTTGAAGCGGTCCCCCAACGCCTCTTCAGCGCGGTGGCGCAGCCGCAGGATGGTCAGCTCGCCGATCTTGTAGGCCAGGGCCTGGCCGGGCCAGGAGATGTAGCGTTCCAGCTCGGTCTGGATATTCAGCTCGGACAGCGCCGAGTTGTCACGGAAACAGGCGCGGGCCTGTTCGATGTCCCAGCCCATCCAGTGAATTCCAGTGTCGGCCACCAGCCGGCAGGCGCGCCACATTTCATAGCTCAGCCGACCGAAGCGCTCATAGGGCGTACGGTAGATGCCCATCTCATAGCCGAGATATTCTGAATACAGCCCCCAGCCTTCGACGAAGGCGGTGGCGTCGCCGTTGCGCCGGAACCAGGGCAGGTCGCCGAGCTCCTGTTGCAGGGCGATCTGCAAGTGGTGGCCGGGGACGGCCTCATGCAGGGTCAGGGCCGGGAGTTCATACAGCGGCCGCTGATCCAGCGCCGAGGTGTTGACCATGTATCCACCGGCCACGCCGTTGGCGTAGCTGCCGGGATTGTAGCGACCCGTCGTGTAGTTGGCCTCGATCTCACGCGGCACTGGACGCACGCCGTAGGGCAGGCGCGGCAGGGTGTTGAACAGGGCCGGCAGCTGGTCGTCGGCTCTCTTGGCGATTTCCGAGGCGTGCATCAGCAGGTCTTCGCGGGTCGTGGCGTAGAACTGCGGATCGGTTCTGAGGAAGGTCAGGAAGTCGGCGAAGGACCCGGTCCAGCCGGCGGCGGCCATCTCGGTTTCCATCTGGGCGCGGATGCGCGCCACCTCGGCCAGGCCCAACTGGTGGATCTCGTCGGGCGTCATGTCGGTGGTGGTGTACCAGCGCGCAGCGAAGGCATAGGCCTCGCGCCCGCCGGGGCGCTGGCCCAGGCCGATGGCGCCCGGCTCAGCCGGGGATGCGGGCAGATATTCGTCGCGCAGGAAGGTGGCCCAGCGTTGCCTCGCCGGCCGGACTTCATCGGCGATGATGGTCTCGGCGCGCTGGCGGAACGTGGCCCAGTCCGCTTCGCGAATGGACTGGGGCCGGTCTCTGAACGGGCGCATCAGCGGCTCGGTCTCGGCGGTGAACTCTGTCGCCGCAGCGGTTGAGGCGACAACGCGGTCGGTGACGATCCGAGGCTGGACCATGCCGGTCTCAAGGCCGCGCCGGGCGTCGGCGAGCGAGTCATCGTAGAAGGCCACCAGGCCGTCCAGCCGCGTCAGCCAGGCCTCGGCGTCGGCGCGCGACGAGATCCGCGTCGATGAGGCCAGATAGCCAACTGTGGTCTCGGGGCCCCCTTCGGAATCGAACGCCAGGCGACCACGATCCAGCGCGATCGACTCCAGGTCGATGGCGACAGATCGCGACAACAGCGCATGATTGAGCCGCTCGTCCGAGCTCAGCGAAGTCGTGTCGAGCGCGGCCAGGCGATCTCGGAATCGGCCGAGCGGCTCCCGCCGCGCCAGTTCCGCGGCGCGGCTGGTGTCGGGAAGCCGGCTCAGGGCTGAGCGGTCGCCCTCGGCGCCAGCAGTCCATGGATCCTCGCCCGCGGCCCAGGTTTCGTAGTCGGCGATGATCTGGGCCAGGTCCTGCGAGGCTGACGCCCGCTCGGCCGTCACCGTGGTCTGGGCCAGAACCGGCGCCGTCAGACCCGCCGCCAGCACCAACGCCGTCGCCGCCACCCCTATCAGTTTCGCCATGTCGCTTCCTCCCCAAGGTTCGGTGCACGCTACAGGTCGCCGAATGTACGGCAAAGGCCGATGACGACGCGTGGAAACCCCCTATATGGTTCTACTGGCTGGCTAAGGGGTAAGAGATGGCTGACGACGCGACGGCTGCACTTGGACTGGGCCACATCGCGGCCCTGCTGGCGGCGGGCGTCGTGGCCGTGCCGGTATTCCGCAAGGCGCAGCTGGGCTCGGTGCTGGGCTACCTGGCTGCTGGCCTGGCGATCGGCCCGTTCGGCCTGGGTCTGTTTCAGGAACCCGAGATCATCCTGCACGTCGCTGAATTCGGCGTCGTCATCTTCCTGTTCATCATCGGCCTGGAGATGCGACCGCGACGGCTGTGGAATCTTCGGCGCGACATCTTCGGCCTGGGCGTCGCCCAGGTGGTGGGCTCCGGCCTGCTGCTCACCTTTACCGGCGTGGCGGCGGGATTGCCCCCTGCCGTGGCCTTCGTCGTGGCCATGGGCTTTGTTCTGTCCTCCACCGCCGTGATCATGCAGACGCTGGACGAGCGCAACGAACTGAACACCCCCGGCGGCCAGCGGGCGGTCTCCATCCTGCTGCTCGAAGACCTGGCCATTGTGCCATTGCTGGCGGTGGTCGCGGTGATCGCCACGGCGACGGGCGCCTCGACCGAGTCGGCGCCGCCGCTGTGGCAGACCATCGGCCTGGCCCTGGGCGCTCTGGCCGTCGTTTTCTTCGCCGGTCGCGTGATGATGAATCCGGTCTTCGCCTTCCTGGCGCGCTGGGGTGGACGCGAGGTGATGACGGCGGCCGCTCTGCTGGTCGTGGTCGGTGTCGCCTGGCTGATGGACATGGGTGGATTGTCGATGGCCATGGGGGCGTTCCTGGCCGGTGTGCTGTTGTCGGAATCGAGTTTCCGTCATCAGCTCGAAGCCGATGTCGAGCCGTTCCGCGCCATCCTGCTGGGCCTGTTCTTCCTCAGCGTGGGGATGTCGTTGGACCTGGCGGTGGTGGCCCAGGATTGGGTTCGCGTCGTTGGCGGGGTCATCGCCTTCATGGCGGTCAAGGCCGTGGCGATCTACGGCGTCGCGCGGCTGTTCCGCTCCAGCGAGCACGAGGCGATCGAACGTGCGGTGCTGTTCGCCCAGGGAGGCGAGTTCGCCTTTGTCCTCTACGCCGCCGCCCTGACGACGGGCGTTTTCGACGGCGAGATCTCCGCAGCGGCGACGGCGATCGTGATTCTGTCGATGGCCCTGACTCCGCTGACGACCTTCGTGGCGCGTCGGCTGCTGCCCAAGCGCGTCGTGTCGCCGGACGACGCGGACGGGGTCGATCTGGCCTCCAATCTGCGCGAACGGGTGCTGATCATCGGCTTCGGCCGGTTCGGGCAGGTCGTGTCCCAGCCGCTGCTGGCGCGTGATGTCGATGTGTCGATCATCGACAACGATGTGGAGATGATCCAGGCCGCTGGCACCTTCGGCTTCAAGGTCTATTACGGCGACGGCGCAAGGCTCGATGTTCTGCGCGCGTCCGGCGCGGGCAAGGCCGAAACGATCATTGTCGCTGTCGACAAGCCCGAGGCGGCGGACAAGATCGTTGAGCTGGTCAAGTCCGAGTTTCCCCTGACCAAACTGTTCGTTCGCGCCTTTGATCGGGGGCACGCGCTTCGCCTCGTCCAGGCCGGCGTTGAGTATCAGCTGCGCGAGACGCTCGAGAGTGCGCTGGAGTTCAGCCACCAGGTGCTCATCGACCTCGGCTTCAGCCACGAAGAGGCGGCGAACACGATCGCCGATGTCCGGCGACGCGACGAGGAGAGATTCGACCTGCAGGTCGCCGGCGGCGACATCAGGGCCGGCGGTCACCTGATGCGCGGCAATCTGGCCACGCCCAGACCCGAGCCGATCGTCAAGCCGCGGCGCGAAGGGCAGGCGCTCAATGAGGAGGCCGCCGATGCGCTCGAGGAAGACGCCGCCCTGTCCACCGCCCGCGTCTCTCCCTAGGAAGAAATGCGCGACCGATACAACCCCAAGGGCGTGGCCGTGGTCGCCTCCGACCGTTCAATTGGCCCGGATTTCGGAGTGATGCGGCGTGTCGGCGGCCCACAACATTGAGTCAGACCTGCTGGCGACCCGACTGTCGGAGATCGACCGCCGGATTCTGCGCCTCGTGGCGGAGGGCCTCACCTCCAAGGAAATCGCCCGCGAGCTGGACCGTTCGCCGCTGACGATCGACAGCCGTCTGAAGGATGTTTGTCATCGCCTCGGCGCGGACACCCGCGCTCAGGCCGCCGCCATGCTGTCGCGTGAGGAGGCGGCTGCGACCACCCCAGAATTGGGGGGATCCCCCGGCGGGGGGGTTGAACCTCGCCATCGCCGCCCGCCCCATGCGCGGGAGGACGGCGGTCCTCAAGACGGATTGATCAGGCCCAGCTCCAGATTCGCGACGGTGCTGTCGGATCCTCGCCTGAATCAGGCGGCGCTCAAGGTGCTGTTGGTCCTCGTCGCGGTTGCGACCGCCGCCTATCTCCTGGCCAGCGCCATTGAGGCGATCCAGGAGGTGTTCTTGACGGTGCTTCGGGGCTGATCTCAGCCCCAGATTGGGGACGACCATGGCCAACAGTCCGACCACTTCGATTGATGCGGCGCTTGACTATGCGATGGCGACGGTCGGTCACAAGAAGGCCGCCGAGCTGCTGCGCGCCGCCGCCTTCGCCGAATCCATCCGCGATGAGCGGACCCTGCGGCCGCAGTTGGCCAACGCCCTGGTCCGGGCCGTCGAACGCTATCAGGACGCGGCCGCCTAATCGGCGTCGCGTTTGCGCCGCGCCAACGGGTGGCGGCTCTGCACCACCTCGGCCAGGCGATCCCCGGCGACGTGGGTGTAGATCTGGGTGGTGGCGATATCGGCGTGGCCGAGCAGGGTCTGCAGGATGCGCAGGTCCGCCCCGCCCTCCAGCAGATGGGTCGCGAAGGCGTGCCGCAGGACGTGCGGGCTGATTCCGGTCGGGTCGAGGCCCGCCTTGAGCGCCGCCGCCTTTAGCAACTGATCGAACCGTCGCGGCGTCAGCCGTCCGGTCTTTCCGTGCGAAGGGAACAGCCACGGAGAATCCGGCGGAGCCCTCAGCTCAAGCCAGGCCCGAACTGCGGATCGGGCCGAATTGTTCAGCGGGGCCAGCCGCTCCCTGCCGCCCTTGCCGCGCACCATCAGATAGGCAGGATCGCGCGCCACGGCCTCGAGCTTCAGACCGAGCACCTCCGAGACCCTGAGGCCGGAAGCGTAGGTCAGCTCAATCAGGCACACGAGCCGCACCGCGCCGCTGGCGTCGCCTGCTGCGGCCAGCAGCCGTTCGACCGCCTCGCGGTCCAGCACCTTGGGCAGGGGGCGGCCCTGGCGCGGCGCCTCGAGCCGTCGCGACGGATCATCGATGCGCCAGCCCTCTTCCAGGACGAACCGGTAGAACTGGCGCACAGCCGAGCGTCGCCGGGCCGCTGTCGCCGGTGACAGGCCGCGCCGCGAAAGACCGGCGTACCACGCTTCCAGCGCCGCCGGGTCCGCCACCATCAGGCCGCCCGCGACGGCCCTGTCGGCATCGTCCAGGTCCCGACGATAGGCGGCCAGGGTGTGAGGCGAGGCGTCGCGTTCGACCGCCATCATTTCCAGAAAGGCCTCGATCTGGTTGCTCATGACGATCCTCTGCTGGCGAAGCGCCCCGCGCCGCGTCTATAGCTGATCCGATTCATGGCTGACGCACCTGACATCACGCGCCGCACTATAGCCCTGGTCGGGCTGATGGGGGTCGGCAAAACCTCCGTCGGTCGCCGGCTGGCGACGGCGTTGAAGATGCCGTTCGTCGACGCCGACGCCGAGATCGAGGCCGCCGCCGGCCGGTCGGTCTCGGACATCTTCGCTGAGATGGGCGAGGTGGAGTTCCGCGCTGGTGAGCATCGGGTGATCAAACGGATCGTCGAGGGACTGCCGACCGTGCTGGCGACCGGGGGCGGCGCCTTCATCCATGACGGCACCCGCGAACTGTTGAAGGCCCACACCGTCACCGTCTGGCTCCAGGCCGAACTCGATGTTCTGGCTGAGCGTGCAACGCGACGCGACACACGGCCGCTGCTGCGCGGCAAGGATCCGAAGGCGGTGCTCAGCCGCCTCGCCGAAGTCCGCTATCCGATCTACGCTCTGGCCGATGTCCATGTCATGACCGGGGAGGGCGCGCACCGCGAAGCCGTCCGGACCGTGATGGGTGCGATTCAGGACTACTACCGCAGGGCGGCCGCATGAAGACCCTCACCATCTCCGGCCCCGGCGTGACGCCTTACGAGGTGGTGATCGGCCGGGGGTTGCTGACCCGTGCAGCCGATCAGATCACCCCCCACCTGCCGGGCCCCCGACTGGCGGTGGTGACGGATGAAACCGTCGCCGGGCTGCACGGCGCGCAGGTGATCAACGCCCTGGCTGTCGCCGGCGTCGAGGCCGACCTCCTGGCCGTGCCGGCGGGCGAAGGCTCCAAGACGATGGGCATGCTGGCGGGTCTGATCGACCAGCTTCTTGGCCTGGGTCTGGACCGCCGGTCGGCGGTGATGGCGCTGGGAGGGGGAGTCGTCGGCGATCTGGCCGGGTTGGCCTCGGCGCTGTTCATGCGGGGCGTTCCGGTGATCCAGGCGCCGACGACCCTGCTGGCCCAGGTCGATTCCTCGGTCGGCGGCAAAACTGCGGTGGACACCCCGCACGGCAAGAACCTGATCGGCGTCTTTCATCATCCACGGCGGGTGCTGGCCGACCTGGACGTGCTCGACACCCTGCCGGATCGCCAGATGCGCGCCGGCGTCGCCGAGATCTTGAAGGCCGCCATGCTGGCCGACGCGGCGTTCTTCGACTGGCTGGAGAGCAACGTCGAGGGCGTGCTGGCCCGCGAACCGCAGGCGCTGGAGCAGGCCATCGCCCGCGCCGTCGAGATCAAGGCCCGGATCGTCGCCGAAGATCCCGCCGAGAAGGGCCGCCGGGCCCTGCTCAACCTGGGTCATACCTTCGCCCACGCTATCGAGGCGGAGGTCGGCTATGAGGATGACAGCGTGCTGCATGGAGAGGCGGTTGCGCTGGGCTGCGTGCTGGCGTTCCGCCTGTCGGAAAGGCTCGGGCGCGTTTCGCCCCAGACCGTGCGCCGGGTCGAGCGCCTGACCGCCCTGGCCGGCCTGCCGACCGAGATCGAGGCGCTGGGCCTGTTTGAGCCGGACGCCCTGATCGGGCGCATGGCCGGCGACAAGAAGGCCGAGGGCGGCGTCCCGGTCCTGATCCTGGCGGACGCCATCGGTCAGGCCCAGGTGGTGCGCGGGGTCGACCACGCGGATCTGCGGGCCGTACTTCAGTAGGGCCGGGGCTTGCGCCGCCACCGGGGACGTCAGGTCCGGCTGAAGTCGGCGGCTCGGGCCCGTCGCCAGGTCATGCGTAGGGCGCGCACCTGGCGCAGGCCGGTGGCGGCGCCCTGCGGCCAGGCGTGACCACGTTCACAGCCGATCAGCGTCTGGCGCTTGCCGCCGGCCCCCCGCTCGCCGGGCCCGAAAGAAGGCCTTGAGAAGGTCGGCGGACTGTTCGGCCAGGACGCCGCCCTGGACCTCTGGCCGCCAGTGGCAGGTCGGCTGTTCAAAGACTCGGGCGCCGTGGGCCACGCCGCCGCCCTTTGGATCATCGGCGCCCCAGACGACCCGACCAATACGGGCGTGGCTGATGGCGCCGGCGCACATGGCGCACGGCTCCAGCGTCACATACAGCGTCAGGCCGGTCAGCCGGTAGTTGTTCAGCGCCTGGCCGGCGGCGCGGATCGCGGTGATCTCGGCATGGGCGCTCGGATCGTGGCTGGCGATCGGCCGATTGCCGCCCTCGGCGACGATGGCGCCGGTGCTCGGATCAACGATGACGCAACCCACCGGGGTCTCGCCGCTGTCGGCCGCGGCCTGCGCCAGATCAAGGGCTCGGCGCATGAAATTTGTGTCGGACAAGGGCGGCATGGCCCTTCTGTGTCCGGCTTTTTGGGTCTGCGCCAGTCCCTGATATCGGCGAGGCCTTCGCGGTTGGCCTCGGCTCGTGTATGGCGCGGCCATGACAAAGCCGCCCGCCAAGCCCTTCGGCAAGGGCAAGCCGACCAAGCCCGGCAAGCCGAAAGAGACCACGCCCGCTCCTTCCATCCGCAAGGAGCGCATCGCCAAGCGACTGGCGCGCGCCGGCGTCGCCTCACGACGCGAGGTCGAGCGCCTGATCGGCCTGGGCCGTATCGCGGTCAATGGCCGGGTGTTGGATACGCCCGCCGTTCTGGTCGGCTCAACCGACATCGTCACCGTCGACGGCCGCCCGGTCGAGCGGCCCGAGGCCACGCGGGTCTGGCGCTTCCACAAGCCGGTGGGCCTGATCACCGCGGCCAAGGATCCGGCCGGACGTCCAACGGTGTTCGACGCCCTGCCCGAGGGCATGCCCCGGGTTATCAAGATCGGTCGCCTGGACATCAACTCCGAGGGCCTTCTGCTTCTGACCAATGACGGCGAGCTGGCCCGGGCGCTGGAACTGCCGGCCACCGGCTGGGTGCGGCGCTACCGCGCCCGCGCGCGCGGCCAGGTCACGCAGGAAAAGCTGGATACGCTGAAGAACGGCGTCACCATCGACGGCGTCCGCTATGGCCCCATCGAGGCGACCCTGGACAAGGCCAAGGAAAAGATCGGCGACAAGGCCCCGGCCAATCTGTGGATCTCAGTGTCCCTGACCGAGGGCAAGAACCGGGAGGTCCGCAAGGTGCTTGAGCATCTGGGCGTTACGGTCAACCGCCTGATCCGCCTGTCCTACGGCCCGTTCCAGTTGGGAACGTTGAACGAGGGCGAGGTCGCCGAGATCGGGCCGCGGGTGATCCGTGAACAGCTGGCCAGCATGATCCATCCCGAAAGCCTGCCGATGGGGGACGACGTCGAGCCGCTGGCGCCGACCCGCGGAAAGCGCCGTGAGGGTATGGCCGATCCGTCGATGAAGCCGTCCAAGGTCCGCGCCCACGCCGCCAAACAGGCCGCCCTGGCCGCCGGCCTCGCGGAGACCGCCGAGCGTCGCGAGCGCCGCCGCGAGGAGAACGATGCGCCCAGCCGGGACTTCAAGGGCCGCGATAGCGACCGGCCGCGTCGCGACTTCAAGGCGCGAGACGGCGCGCCCGGCGACCGGCCCAGGCGCCCGTACAAGCCTCGCGATGGCGAGGGCGGAGATCGGCCAAAGCGCGACTTCAAGCCGCGTACGGAGGGTTCGGGCGACCGGCCCAAGCGGTCGTTCAAACCTCGCGACGGCGAGAATTCCGATCGCCCGAAGCGGGATTTCAAGCCTCGTGGCGAAGGCTCCAGCGACCGGCCCAAGCGCGCCTACAAGCCGCGAGACGGTGAGGGGGGAGACCGTCCCAAGCGGGACTTCAAGCCCAGCGGAGGCCCCGGCGCTGATCGCCCGAAACGGGATTTCAAGCCGCGTAGCGGTCCCGCCAGGTCGCGTCCCGGCGGCGGACGCCCCTCGGGCCCGCGCAAGCCGCGCGGCTAGCCGTCGCCAGAAGCACCGGCCGCCCTTGATCCGGGCGGCCGCGCCGACGGCCTAGAACAGCTTAGGCATTCCGGGGATGTTCATGCCGGCCATCGGGCCGGCGGCTTCTTTCATCAGGGCGTTGTTGGTCTCGTCCAGCTTGCGCTTGGCGTCGGCGTGGGCGGCCATGACAAGGTCTGCCAGGATCTCGGCGTCGCCGTCGGCCAGCAGGCTAGGGTCGACCGACAAGGCGATCAGTTCCGACGGGCCTTTCAGCGTGACCTTGACCAGGCCTCCGCCTGACGAGCCTTCTGCGGCGGTTTCGGCCATCTTTTCCTGAGCTTGCTGGAGCTTGGCCTGCATGGCCTGGGCCTGCTGCATCAGGGCGTTGAGATCTTTCATCGCGGTCTCTACTCGTCTTCGGTCGGCTCAACGTCGCCGAGGACTGGGGCCTCAGCCGGCGCTGTCGCCAGTTTGCGGATATTGATCAGCTCGGCGCCGGGGAAGGCGTCGAGCACGGCCAGGACGAAGGGATCGGCCTGGATCGCCGCCTTCTCCTCGTTCAGACGCCGGCGCTCCTGTTCGTACAGGCTCTCGCCGCCGCCGCCGCCTTCGGTGGCGACCAGCCAAGGCCGGCCAGTCCATTCGCGCAGACGTCCGACCAGACGGCGGGTCAGGTCCGGGGGGCAGTCCGAGGCCGGCTCGAAGGTGATCCGTCCCGGCTGGAACGACACCAGTTTGACGAACCGGCGCACGTCCATCAGCAGCTTGACGTCGCGCTTGCTCTCGATCAGCGCCACCGTCTCATCGAAGGTCTGCGGCGAGGCGAGCGCCTGGGCTTCAGCCCTCGGCTGAGCCATGGCCACGGCCCCGCCTGATCCGCTGGCTGCGCGCCCACCACCGGGCGGTCCGGCTGTCGGGCCATCGCCGGACTGAAGGCGTCGGACCATCTCCTCGGGCGAGGGCAGGTCCGAGGCATAGGCCAGTCGCAGGATCGCCATCTCGGCCGCCGCCGCAGGGTCCGGCGCACGACGCACCTCTTCATGGGCCTTGAGCAGAAGTTGCCAGACGCGGGCCAGCACGCCGGCTGACAGATTGGCGCCGAGCGCGGCCATCCGCTGGGCCTGGTCATTGGGAAGGCGCGTGGCCTGCGGTCCCAGGGTCTTGGCGACCGAGGCCATGTGGCAATGTTCGAGCAGGTCGTCGACGATCTGTTCGGGGTCGGCGCCGAAGCCGTAGAGCGTCCGAAACGCCTCCAGCGCCTCCGCGGTGCGCGCCGACATGATCAACTCGAACAGCGCGATGGTCTGAGCCCGGTCGGCCAGGCCCAGCATATCGCGCACGGTCGCCGCCTTGACCGTCTGGCCGGCCTCGGCCTGGACCAGCGCCTGATCCAGCAGCGACAGGCCGTCGCGCACCGACCCCTCGGCTGAGCGTGCGATCAGAGCCAGGGCTTCGGTTTCGACCAGCGAGCCTTCCCTAGACGCCACCTTCTCCAGGTGAGCCGCCAGCACGTCCGGTTCGACCCGTCTGAGATCGAAACGCTGGCAGCGGCTGAGGATGGTGACCGGCACCTTGCGGATTTCGGTCGTGGCGAAGATGAATTTGGCGTGGGCCGGCGGCTCCTCCAGCGTCTTCAGCAGCGCGTTGAACGCGCCCTTGGACAGCATATGGACCTCGTCGATGACATAGACCTTGTAGCGGGCCTCGACCGGCGCATAGCGCACCGAATCCAGCAGCTCGCGCATGTCGTCCACGCCGGTGCGGCTGGCGGCGTCCAGTTCCAGCACGTCCAGATGCCGGCCCTCGATGATGCCGGCGCAATGCTTGCCGTCGACGGTCAGGTCGACGCTGGGCCGATCAACCGTATCCGTCTCGTAGTTCAGGGCCCGCGCCAGCAGTCGTGCGGTCGTGGTCTTGCCGACCCCCCGTACGCCCGTGAGCATGAAGGCATGGGCGATCCGGCCGGTCGAAAAGGCGTTGGTCAGGGTCCTGACCATGGCCTCCTGGCCGATCAGGTCCTCGAAGGTGCGGGGCCGATACTTGCGCGCCAAGACGGTGTAGGCCGGGGCCTCGCTGGCCATGGCCGGGGCGGCCTTAGGCGCCGGTGCAGGTTCTGAAGCAGGTTCGCCGCCGCCGAACATATCGGAGGTGTTCTCGTCGCGCTCGGGCGCGCCGTCCTCTTCGGGCAGGTCGTCGGAATCGAATTCAGGCGGGGCCATGGCCCCTACATAGCGGGTCGCCAGGGCGCTCGCCATGATGATCCGCTGATCCAACCCGTCAGGGCGGATCTTCGAGAGAGTCGTCCAGCCGATATCTGTCCGTGCAGCCGAAGGCGCGCCGGGCATAGGCGTCGATCCAACCGGTGATAGGGGCGCAGCGATCCCGCGTGAGGCTCGCCAGCGCCTCACATTACAGGCCCGTAATTGGCGATCCGCCGCCCAGGCCGCTAAGGGTTCGACCATTCAGGTGAGGGGCCGCTTTTTTATGAAGCCCATATTGTTGCTTTCAGCGGCGGCGACGGTTGCCCTTGGCGCCACGCCGGCCCTGGCCCAGACCGGTCCCTTGAGCGAGGTCATGAGCGCTGCGCCGGCAACGCCGGTCGCGCCGCCTCTGGACTACCAGCATCGCACGCTCGCCAACGGCCTTCAGGTCTATACGTTGCAGGACCGATCCTCACCGACCGTCTCGGTGCAGGTCTGGTACAATGTCGGCGCCAAGGATGATCCGAACGGGCGCTCGGGCTTTGCGCACCTGTTCGAACACATCCTGTCGCGCATGACGCGCAACATTCCGCGCGGCTACATCAATACCCTGGTTGAGGACGTCGGGGGCTCGCGCAACGCCTCCACCGGGCCGGACCACACCAACTATTTCGAGGTGGTGCCGTCGCATTTCCTTGAGACCATGCTGTGGACCCACGCCGAGCGGATGGACCGGCTGGTCGTGGACCAGTCGATTTTCGACGCCGAGCGGGCGATCGTGCAGGAGGAGCTGCGCCAGCGTGTCCTGGCGGTTCCCTACGGGCGGCTGCAGCGGTTCGTCATGATCGAGAATTCCTGGGTCGCCTTGCCGTATCATCGGCCGAGCATCGGCTCGCTGGATGAACTCAACGCCGCGACCATCGATGACGTCCTGGCCTTCCATGACGCCTATTACCGACCGGACAATGCGACCCTGATCGTGGCGGGCGATTTCGACCAGGCCCAGCTGGACGGCTGGATCGATGAACACTTCGGCCCGATCACGGCCCCGGATCGGCCGATCCCGCGCTTCGAGGCGACCGAGCCGGAGCGAGCCGGTCCGCGTCAGGTCACGGCCTATGCGCCGAACGTGCCCTTGCCGGCCATCGTCTGGTCCTATCCGGCCCCGCGCACCGACCACCCCGACACCGCCGCCCTGCAGGTCATGGACGCCATCCTGACCCAGGGCGATTCCTCGCGTTTCCACCGGGCCTTGGTTCGTGAAGGCGTCGCCGCCAGCGCCGGCGCCTACAATTATCAGCTCGAGGATGGTGGTTTTTATGGCCCGCAGGTGATCGTCGCCAGCGGCTCTACGGTGGAAGCAGCCGAGGCGGCGCTGCAGGCTGAGATCGACCGCATCCGCACCGCGCCGGTCAGCGAAGCCGAACTGGCCGAAGCCCGGACCGAAATCCTGGCCGCTGCGCTGCAGTCTCGCCAGACCGCGATGGGACGGGGCTTCGCCCTGGGGCAGTCGATCACAGATACCGGCGATCCCGACTGGGCCGACCGTAATCTGGCTGCGGTCGCGGAGGTCACCGCCGCCGATGTCCAGCGCGTCGCCCAGGCCTGGCTCAATGACGGGCGGCGGGTCTCGATCCGGTATCTCGACGAAAGCCAGCGGCCGCAAGGCGCCTCTGACCCGGTCGCGCCGTCGGTGGATCGCTACGGCCTGGACCTTCCGGCCAACCAGCGGCCCCTGGTCACCCACGCGTCGGATGCGGAACGGGTGGCGCCGCCTGAGCCGGTCGCGCCGCGCAGCCCGACCCCGCCGCAGTTCGCCGAGCGGACCCTGGCGAACGGCCTGCGCGTGATTGTGGCGCGGGCGGGCGACCAGCCTTGGTTCTCGTCGGTGCTGATGGTTGGCGGCGGGGACGCCGCCGAAGGTCAGCGGGGCGCCGTCAACGAATACATGGCCGAGATGCTGACGCGCGGCGCCGGCGGCCTTGGCGCCACCGACATCGCCGCGCGGATCGAACAACTGGGCGGCTCGATCGGAGCCGGCGGCGGATCGGACCGTCAGACCCTGTCGGTCTCGGCCCCAGCCGTGAACGCCGAACAGGCCGCCGCCCTGATGGCGACTGTGGCGCTGGCTCCGACCTTCGACGCGGACGAGTTGGAGCAATACCGGTCGGAAGCCATCGACGCCTATCGCGTCCAGATGCGTCAGCCGGGCACGATCGCCGCGGAGGTCTCATCGCGGCTCCTGTTTGGCGATGCGCCTTACGGCGAGGGCCGATCAACCGAAGACCAGCAGCGCGCCGTCACCCGTGAACAGCTCGAAGCGTTTCACCAGACCTGGTGGCGGCCCGACAACGCCACCTTGCTGATCGGCGGCTCGATGGACGCGGAGGCGGCGTTCGCCCTGGCGGAGCGGATGTTCGGGGGCTGGGCGACCCCGCAGACGGCCTTGCAGCCGCTGTCGTCGCCGGCCGGCCCGCAGCGCGGACCGCAGGTCGTGGTGGTCGATATGGGTGAGGCCGCCGGCCAGGCGGCGGTGCAGATTTCGTTGCGCTCCGCTGCGCGCGATGATCCGGACTACTACGCGCTGGCGCTAGGCAACGCGGTGCTGGGAGGCGGGTCCAACGGGCGCTTGTTCCAGGAGGTTCGGGCCCGTCGCGGTCTATCCTACGGCGCCTATTCCTCGTTTAGCCAGGCGCGGGAGGCTGGCCGCATCAGCCTGACCGCCCAGACCCGCAACGACGCGGCCGCCGAGACCACCGGGGTCATGCTCGACCAGCTCCAGAGCCTGGTCGACACGCCGCCGGATCAGGGCGCCGTGGACCGGCGAACCAACTATCTGAATGGCGGCTTCGGGCGTCAGATCGAAACCACCGCCGGGCTGACCTCGGTTCTGGCGAGCTTTGCGGCGCTCGGCCTGCCTCTGGAAGAGGTCTCGCTCTATCCGCACGCAATCGACGCGGTCTCTGCTGAGGACGTCGCGCGTGTCACCGCGGCCCGTATCGACCCCGGTCAGGCCGTCATCGTCGTCGTCGGCGATGCGGATCAATTCTGGGACGCCCTGGTCCAGCGCTGGCCTCAGGCCCGGCGCATCGCATCGAACCAACTCGACTTCTCTCGTTCCGACCTCGGCCTGCCGGCCCAGTAAAAACTGCAAGGATATCCAATATGAAACGTCTCTTCCTCGCCACCGCCGCCGCTGCGGCCCTGATCGCCGGCGCGCCGGGCCTGGCCGCGGCGCAGGACGCCACGAGCCAGGGCGTCCAGATCGCCCCGCTGGGCTTCCAGCTTCGCACCCTGCCGAACGGCCTTCAGGTCTGGACGCGCCAGGACTCTTCGACCGCCGATGTGACCGTCCAGGTCTGGTACCGCGTCGGGTCCAAGGACGATCCCGAGGATCGTTCGGGCTTCGCGCACCTGTTTGAACACATCATGTTCAAGTCGACCCGCAACCTGCCGGAAGAGACGTTTGACCGGCTGACCGAGGACGTCGGCGGCTTCAACAACGCCTCCACAGCGGACGACTTCACCAACTATTTCGAGGTGGTTCCGGCCAACCATCTGGAGCGGATGCTGTTCGCCGAAGCCGAGCGCATGGGCTCGTTGGTGGTCAATGAGGACAGCTTCGTCTCCGAGCGGGCCGTCGTTCAGGAAGAACTGCGCCAGCGTATCCTGGCCTCTCCCTACGGTCGCCTTGTCGGCCTCTATATGCCGCGCGAAATCTATCGCGAGCACCCCTACCGCCGCCCCGGCATCGGCTCGCTGGAGAACCTGGAGGCCGCGACCATCGACGATGTGCGCCGGTTCCACGAGACCTACTACCGGCCCGACAACGCTGTCCTGATCGTGGCGGGCGACTTCGACCAGACCCAGCTCGACGCCTGGGTCGACCGGTATTTCGCCCCGATCACCAATCCGGATCGCCCGATTCCGGCCAACCATGTGACGGAGCCCGAGCCGACCGGCCCGCGCGAGGCGACCTACTATGCCCCCAATGTGCCGCTGCCGGCCGTGGTCGTGGCCTGGCACACCGTCCCTTACGGCCATCCGGACCGGGCGGCGCTAACGGTCCTGGACGGCATCCTGTCCACAGGCGAGTCGTCGCGGATGTACCGCGCCATGGTCTATGAGGCGCAGATGTCGGTGGAGGCGGCTTCCATCCCCGACTTCGCCCAGCAGGCCGGCAGCCTGGCCGCCCTGTCGATCATGTCTGGCGGACACACCGCCGAAGAAGGCGAAGCCGCCATCCTGGCCGAGATCGCCCGCTTCCGCGACGAGTCGGTCACCCAGGCCGAGCTCGATGAAGCCAAGACCGAGCTAGTCGCCGGCATCCTGCGCGGTCGCGAGGGCGTCAACGCCCAGGCTTTCGACCTGGGCTACGCCCTGATGATGACCAATGACGCCTCGACCGCCGATACCGAGGTGGCGCGGATCCAGGCCGTCACAGCGGCGGATGTCCAGCGCGTCGCGCGTCAATACCTGACGCCTGAACGCCGCATCGTCCTGCGTTATCTCAACGAAGCCGAACAGCCTGAGGGTGTTCCGGCCGAGCCGACCGCCGCCCAGACCGCCGCCCCGGTGACCCTGGCCGATCTCGCCACGAATGTGGAGGTGATCCAGCTGGCCCCCGAAGGTGAACGTCTGGCGCTGCCGGCGCCTGGTCCGGAGCGCACGGTCGAAACGCCCCAGGTGGTCGAGCGCACCCTGTCCAATGGCATGCGGGTTCTGGTCGCCGAGACCGAGGGGCTGCCGCTGATTTCGGCGCGCCTGTCGTTCCAGTCCGGGACTTCGGACGATCCGGCCGGCCGCGCGGGCCTGGCGTCGCTGACCGCCGGCCTGATCACCCAGGGCGCGGCGGGGCGCTCGGCTCCAGACATCGCCACCGACATCGAACGTCTGGGCGCCGCCATCGGCGCCAGCGCCGGCGCGGATTTCACCAGCGTCTACGCCAACAGCCCGTCCGACACCTTCGCCGACACCTTCGCCCTGATGACCCAACTGGTGCGCTCGCCGGACTTCGCGCAGGAGGAGCTGGATCGTCAGCGTGACCAGGCCCTGGACGGCTTGAGGGTCAACCTCAGCCAGCCCGGTCCGATCGCAGCCGCGGTCGCGGCCCGCGCGGTCTATGGTGATGCAGCGTACGGGGCGCCGGGTTCCGGCACCCTGACCAGCCTGCCGGCGATCACGCGCGAGGACGTGGCCGCCTTCCATGCCGGGACGTGGCGCCCGAGCGAGGCCACGCTGGTGTTTTCGGGCGACATCGACGCCGAACAGGCTTTCGCCCTGGCCGAGCAGGCCTTTGGCGGCTGGACCGGTTCTGGCGCGGCGACCGCCACCTCGGATGACCCCGCCGGTGCGGTGGTCTCGCCGCGGGTGATCGTGATCGACCTGCCGGGATCGGGCCAGGCGGCGGTCTATGCTGCGGCGCGCGCCATCGACCGGGCTGACCCGGACTACTATCCGCTGCTGGTCGGCAATGCGGTCATGGGCGGCGGCTATTCGGCTCGCCTCAACCGTGAGATCCGGATCGAGCGCGGCCTGAGCTACGGCGCCAGCTCCAGCTTTGCGGCCCGCCAGGATGACGGCATCCTCATCGCCCAGGCCCAGACTCGCAATGACGCCGCCGCCGAGGTCGTCAGCCTGATCTTGGCCGAAGTCACGCGCCTGGCCGCCGAACAGGCGACCGCCGACGAGCTGGCGCCGCGCCGCGCCACCCTGGTCGGTGGTTTCGCCCGGTCGCTGGAGACGGTGGACGGCCTGGGCGGGGCGGTCGCCGCTCTGGCTAACAATGGCCTGCCTATGTCCGAGATGGCCGGGTACACCGCGCGCGTTCGCGGCGTCAGCGCCGCCGACATCCAGCGTGTCGCCGCCGCCGAGCTGGACCCGGCGGAGTTCTCGATCATCGTGGTCGGCGATTCCGCTCAGTTCATCGACCAGCTGCGGGCGGCGCATCCGAACGTCGAGGTGATTCCGGTCGGCGAGCTGGACCTGGACTCGGCGACGCTTCGCTAGTCGCGGCGCGAGGCGCGCCTTGGCGCGCCTCGCGGTTCGATCAGGCCGTCAAACACACCACCTGGGCGACCCGCAGGTCGCGGCGCAGCGTATCGGCGATCGTGCCGTAGTTGCCCCGATTGACGAGGGCTCCGGGCGCGTACTGGCCCGAGAGGTCGAGCGGCCGCATCGCCTCGGCCAGGCTTTCGATGGCGGTGGTGTAGATGCGGCCCCGGCGGGGCGCCTCGGCGATGGTGACGGCCATGACGCGCCCCTGGCTGTCCAGCGCAGGACCACCTGACAGGCCCGCCAGGGTGCCGTGAAGATCCTCGGTGCGGCCGATCTCGGCCCAGGCCAGCACCGGCTCGTCGTGCTGGCCGCGCCCGCGCACCCTTAGCGTCTCGCGTCCGATCAGGCGTGAGGCCGCCTCGCCGGGCCGCCCCTGAGGGAAGCCCAGGTGATAGGCGCGCCGGCCAACCCTGAGGCGGTCGCCGGGCGGCGCCAGGGGCAGGGCGGTGGGCCCGCCCTCGGTCGTGAGCAGGGCGATGTCGGCACCTTGGGACAGCCTGATTTCGGCCGAGACCGCACGCCCTCCGCCCACGACCAGGGCCGCCTCGCGGCAGCCCTCAACGACATGGCGCGCGGTCAGCCACAGGCCGTCTCCGGAGATGGAGAAGGCGGTGCCGGTCGTCGGCTGCGCCGGAGTGTCCTGGGTCTGAACCACCACGGCCGGGTCGAACGGCGTGGCCGGGCCGAGCAGCCCGCCCAGTTCTTCCTCGCCCGCCATCGACGGCGCCGGCGGCGCATCGGCCCCGCCATTGAGCAGCGACAGGCCGACGGCGCCGGCCACCAGGCCGCCATAGATCAACCAGTCCGGGAGACGCGCCACGGCCTAGACAGTCACCGCCGCAGCCAGGATCAGGGCTACGGCCAGCTTGGCGGCGACCAGCAGCACGGCGGCGGAGATTTCTCCTTCGCGTATGCGGTCCGGCAGCCCGGCCAGGATCATGTCGGTCAGGCGAAAGGCCAGGAGCTGAACGATCACCGTCGCAAGGCCCCAGATGATGATCTCGATGGTCGAGTTGGACGCCGATAGTGACGCCGCCAGCGGGATCGCCAGCCCAGCCAGCACTCCCCCGAAGGCGACCGCCGCGGCCGAGTTGCCGTTGCGGATCAGCGAGATCTCCTTCCACGGCGTCAGCATCGCATACAGAGTGGCCCCGATCATCAGCATGACCAAGGTGACGCTGACGTGGACCACAAGGATGGGAAAGCCGGTGGCGAAGGCCTGCAGCTCGGCGGAGTTGAATAGCAAAAGCAGTTGCGACTGATCCATGTCCGAAACTGGGGCGGCACGGGCGATCATGCCCTTCATTGCCCGTCTGTGTGCAAGCGTCGCGCCATGGCGCGTCTCGAAACGAAAACGCCCGGCCGCATCGGCGGCCGGGCGTCCTCAGTCCGGGCGGGGGGAACCCGCCGAAACCGGGTCAGGCTAGTCGATGACCTTCAGATTGACGGCCGCTTCCTTGCCGGAGCGCTTGTCCGCCTGCAGTTCGAACTCGACCTTCTGGCCCTCGTTGAGGGACCTCATGCCGGACGCCTCGACGGCGGTGGCGTGAACGAAGGCGTCCTTGCCGCCCCCATCAGGTTGAATAAAGCCGTAGCCCTTGGTGGTATTGTACCATTTGACGGTGCCGGTCGCCATGGCAGCCTCCGATATGCGTTGCCCCCGAAAACCGCTTTCGAGGGCTGTCGGACCTGCAGAACTTAGGCTTGGGCCGGTCGTAACCAGACCGTGGGCGTAGGCATGGACGGTCGACGGGCGGATGTGTGGCGGAAATCCAATCGCCGCGCAAGCGAGCCGGACGCCTTGCCGGTTGCGACGGGCTCGCTTTCGGCTAGTGTCGCGAGCCCAAGATGTTGAACGAGCGTGCGAGTCGCGCTGACGGGCCAAAAAGTATGCAACTGACCATCGAACGCTCCGCGCTTCTCAAGGCTCTCGGCCACGTTCAGAGCGTTGTCGAGCGGCGAAACACCATCCCGATCCTGTCCAATGTGCTGCTGTCCGCCGGACGTGATCGGCTTAGCTTCGCGGCCACCGACCTGGACATGGAAATGGTCGACGAGACCGAGGCCCGAGTCACCCAGGAAGGTCAGATCACCGCGCCGGCCCACACGCTGCACGACATTGTCCGCAAGCTGCCCGAAGGCGCCGAGGTCGAGCTTTCCTATTCTGGCGATGATCCGCGCCTGACGGTCTCGGCGGGGCGCTCGCGCTTCAACCTGCCGGTGCTGCCGGCGGGCGACTTTCCGGTGATGTCGACCGAAAGCACGGGCGCGCGCTTCACCCTGCTCAAGGACGATCTGGCCCGCCTGATCGACAAGACCCGTTTCGCCGTCTCGACCGAGGAGACGCGCTACTATTTGAACGGCCTCTATCTGCATACGGTGTCCGAGGCAGGTCAGGCGCTGCTGCGCGGCGTCGCCACCGACGGGCATCGCCTGGCCCTGGCCGAAACGCCCGCGCCCGAGGGCGCCGCCGGCGGCCCCGGCGTCATTGTGCCGCGCAAGACCATTGATCAGGTCCGCCGTTTGCTCGACGACGGTTCAGGCCCCGTCGAGGTCCAGATCAGCCCCCAGAAGATCCGCTTCGAGTTCGACAAGGCGTCCCTGACCTCCAAGGTCATCGACGGCTCGTTCCCGGACTATGTTCGCGTCATCCCCAAGGGCAATGACAAGATCGCGGTGCTGGACAACGCCGTCTTCGCCCAGGCGGTGGACCGCGTTTCGACCATCTCGGCGGAGAAGTCCCGCTCGGTGAAACTCGCCTTCGACCAGGGCAAGGTCACCCTGACGGTGCGCAACATGGAGGCCGGCCAGGCCACCGAAGAGGTTGAGATCGACTATAGCGAAGACGCCTTCGAGATCGGCTTCAACGCGCGTTACCTCCTGGACATCGCCGGCCAGATCGCCGGTGACGAAGCGCAGTATTGCTTCGCCGACCCGGCCAGTCCGACCCTGGTGCTCGATCCGGGCGATCCCGGCGTCCAGTATGTGCTGATGCCGCTGCGGGTGTAGCGCCCTCTCTCCTCCTGTGAACGGGCGCCGCCGCTGACCTTTCAGGCCGGCTTGAGGGCATGGGTCGGGCCCCTCTTTTCAATCCAGCAGGCGGATTTGATCGGCGCTGGCGACCCGCAGGTGCGTCTGGAAATAGTAGGCGCCTGTCGGCCGTCCCTGGTCAGTCATCAAGATGGTCTCGCGCCGAGCGCGGCCACGAACTTCGATCCGCCGTCCAACCAGACGATCGGGCTCGCCGAACCGCCGGCGAAAGCCGGGCTGAGTCTCGGGCTGAATGGCGATCGAAACATTGCGCTGGTCGCGGTAGTCCTCAAAGGCGTTGAGGAACAAGACGCCCCGATCCTCGCCCGTGGCGGCCACGACGAATTGCACCGTTACGGAAACGGGCTGGCCCTCGGCCTCGGCCGCCAACGCCACAACGGCGCGCGGCGCGATGGCCGGGGCCTCGGCCGCATCGATCACCAGGTCTGGCGGCGGCGGGGGCGCGCAGCCCAGCAGCCCTGCGGCAAGGCAAAGGCCGACCGGAAACCGGGAGCTGGCGAATGAGGGCATGTCTCGTCATTCCTTTTGCCCGCCACAGTAGCGGGGCAGGGCGGGCATGGATACGAGTTGGGCTTGATCACCGCTCTCACCCTCACCGACTTGCGATCCTGCGAAAGCGCCCGGCTGGAGCCGGGTGCGGGGGTCACCGTGCTGTACGGGCCGAACGGGGCGGGCAAGACCAATGTGCTGGAGGCGCTCAGCTTCCTGACGCTGGGGAAAAGTCTGAGGGGCGAGATGGACAGAGTTACGTCGTCACGGTGTTGCGCCGCGCCTGTCGACGGCCAATCCTCAGTACCGCCCGTACCCTTCCAGCCAGGCGATCCTGTCTTGATAGGTGGCGCTAAGGCAATCGATGGTCGTGCAGCGGTTGCGGTCCGCCAGCCAAAGGCGCTGGTTCTCGCGCAGCCGGACCCGCTCCGCGCTTGAAATCCGCCGCCGGAATTCGGCGTAGGCGTTCGCCATCCGGTGATCCAGCTGGCTCAGATACGCATCACCGCAGATCAGGTGCTCAACCCGCGTCCCGGCGCGCCGGCAATCAAAGCTGGGTCTATTCTGCTTGGCTTCGGGGGCGCGTTCGAAGGCCGCCGCCGCCGCCGGAGCGGCGAGGATCGCTGCCGCCAGGCCGATCAATACCGTCACGCGTCTCATGGCGGTCCTTTCGCATCGACATCCTGAACCCTTGTATTTAGCGCCGCAAAACCACGTTTTGGCAATCCCGATGTCCGGCTGGTCGTTGCGGGTGTCCGCCGGGATTGCGGCCTGCTAGGTCGGGGGTGTGATCACCGCCCTCACCCTGACCGACTTCCGATCCTACGAAAGCGCGCGGCTGGAGCCGGGCGCGGGGGTCACCGTGCTCCATGGGCCGAATGGGGCGGGCAAGACCAATGTGCTGGAAGCGCTGAGCTTCCTGACGCCGGGCAAGGGGCTGCGCGGCGCGGGCGCCGGCGAAGTCGGGCGGCGCGAGCCGGGAGAGGCGACGGGCAGGGCCTGGGCGGTCGCTGTGGTGCTGGGCGACGATGAGCGTCGTCTGGGCACCGGCGTCCAGGCGCCGGGCGCGGCGCGGCGCATCGTGCGCATCGACGGTGAGCCGGCTCAGCCGGGTAACCTGCTGGATCACATCCGGCCGATCTGGGCCACGCCCGAGCAGGACCGCCTGTTCTCGGACAGTCGGGCCGAGCGGCTGAAGTTCTTCGATCGGCTGGTCTTTGCCGCGAGGCCGAGCCACGCTCACGCGGTCGCCGCCTATGACAAGGCGCTGCGTGAACGGCTGCGCCTGCTGAGCGAGGCCGCTGAACGCGGAGAGGCCGCCGACCCGCTCTGGCTGGAGGCGCTGGAGGCGCGCCTGGCCGAACACGGCGCCCGCGCGGCGACCAGCCGGGCCGAAGCTTTGGGCGAGCTTCAGGGCGCCATTGATGCACGCACCTCGACCCCATTCCCTCAGGGCGATCTGTCCCTCATCGGCGAAGCGGAACAGCGCGCCCTGGACGGACAGGATGAAGCCGCCATCGCCGCCTTTCTGCTCGACGGCTTTGCCCGGGCCCGCGCGCGCGACGGAGCGGCGGGGCGCTCGCTGTTCGGGCCCCACCGCTCAGACCTGAGCGCGCTGCACCGCGAGAAGGGCCGCGCCGCCTCGGAAGGCTCATCCGGCGAGCAGAAGGCGCTGGTGCTGAACCTCATCCTGGCCCAGCTTTCGCGTCTGGCCGAGAGCGAACCTCGGCCGATCCTGCTTCTGGACGAGGCCCCGGCCCACCTGGACGACGCCCGCCGAACCGCCCTGTTCGACGAGATCGAGGCCCTAGGCCTGCAGGCCGTCATGACCGGCACCGAGCGCAGCCTGTTCGCCACCCTCGAAGGCCGCGCGACCTTCGTGCGGGTTTCCGGCGGCGCATTCGAACCAGGGTGAATCGCGCGTCAGAGCGCGTCGTCGGCCGTGTCCAGTCTTGGCAGTCGCGCGGCGACGGCCCGGGAAACCGATCCATGGATATCGTCGTGGAAATCCGCCGGCATCCTGGCCCGGGCGCGTTCTAGGGCTTCGTGCGCGACGTCCCTGACGTCATCGAGGGCGCGACGGATTAGCGCCTGGCCGAGGCCGGCTTCGCGGGCCGTTTCGACGAAGTGGCGACCTTCAATGTTGAGAATCTTGTACTTTCGGTTCGCCCCAACGGACATGGCGAGTTTGTAGTTTCGGTGGGGGATTCGCTTGGCGTTGAAGGCCGGCTGAGCTGTCAGGACATCGTAGAAGGGCGTGAGTTCAAATCGCCCGCCGGGGCGCAGGAACAGGCTGAAATTCTTGCCGTGCCCATCCGTGGCACCGATCAGCCAGAACAGGATCTGGCTTTTGAGGAAGTTGATCTGGTCCCGCTGGGGATCGTCCGCCTGCCTCAAGAGCTTGAGGATATCGACGGCGCTGGGGCCGCCATGGCTCTGGTATTTCTGCGCTGCGGGAAGGCCAAGCGCTTGACAGCAGTCTTCTTGGGGCAGGCGTAAGAGGCGCCTTTCGTCGCGCCACTGACGATCGAAACGTTCGACCACCAGAACCCGTTTTTGCCCGAAGTCCTCGATCCGCGATTGGGCGACAGGCAGGCCAAACGCCTCGACCAGCGTCAGGCAGTAGTGTTCGTTCTCGACGCTGTTGCTAAGGTCGATGATCCCGTCGGCTGTGGGAATTTGGCCGAGCTGGGGCTTGATGATGTGGGTGGTTGGCGTAGCCCCTTGCGGTCGATGCCAATGGCCCTCGTGGAACAGCAGGGCCGTCTTTTCCTGCGCCCCTGCGAGAGAGATGCGGAAATCTTCATCCGGGCTGACGCCCAGCGGTGCGCGGGCCAGGCCGTTGAGTAGGCGCTCGATGTCCGGGTCGCTGAGCCGCTGGCCGCGGATCTCGAACGCCGGCGGTTGTTCGGCGCCCTGAGGAATGAACTGCATCGCGCCGATGCAGTCTCGGCCGATTTGCGAGAGCAGGCTGAATGGGTCGGTTCCGGCGGCGCCGGAGCGTTCCGCCACCAGTCTGCGGATATCGGGATTGTCGGGCAAGAGGTTGTCGAACACCGCCTGCACGGGCGCGCCTGAATAGGCGTCTGAGCGCAAAGCGAGCGACAGGGAGATCGGAAATTGGTTCGGCCATCTGAGCCAGGCTTCGTCGTACTGGAAACTGGTGGCCCCTCCGGCGGCCCGATCAAATCGCCCAACGCTGCGGCCGTTGATCAGCACGTTCAGAGGCGCGTGGGCCTTCATGCGCGCCATTAGAAGATATCTGCGATGTCAGTCGCCGAGCTGTGGCTGCGCGTCTGAAGGACCACTTCCTGTTTGAGGGCTGCGAGTAGAGCAAAGATGGCTTCCAGGTGGACGCCGGGGTGGCCTTGTTCGATCCGCGAAATAAGCTCCTGACGCAGCCCCGATTGCGCGGCGAGGTCGGCTTGGGTCAGCTTCTGCTCTTTGCGTAGGCGGCGCAGTCGGGCGCCCATTTGAACGGAAGACCTGACGGGCATGGTCGTGAGGATGCTCATGGGTCCGATATGCGATATTTCGCATAGAATGTAAATGTGCTAATTATCGCATATTCGCTTGATATGCGAATTACAGCATAAATATACAATATGTGCTAATTCGCATATTGCCTTGTGAGGGCTGCAGAGCGTTGGTGTGGGCTCACGCACCGCTTTCCCTCGCTTTTCCTGCCTGAATCCCTATATATTGACGGCTCGCAGCGGCGCGGATTCGCCAGCCGCCGCCAGATCCTTTTCAAGCCCGCCGCCGGGCCTTTCCGACAGACCGAATGACTGACGAAAACGACTTGCCCGAGGCCGAATACGGCGCGGATTCCATCAAGGTTCTCAAAGGCCTGGACGCGGTGCGCAAGCGCCCGGGGATGTATATCGGCGACACCGACGACGGTTCGGGCCTGCACCACATGGTCTATGAGGTGGTCGACAACGCCATCGACGAGGCCCTGGCCGGTCACGCCGACCTGGTTCAGGTGATCCTCAATGAGGACGGCTCGGTCACCGTCACCGACAACGGACGCGGCATCCCAACCGACATCCATGAGGGCGAGGGGGTTTCGGCGGCCGAGGTCATCATGACCCAGTTGCACGCCGGCGGTAAGTTCGACCAGAACTCCTACAAGGTCTCGGGCGGCCTGCACGGCGTCGGCGTCTCAGTGGTCAACGCCCTGTCCGACTGGCTGGAGCTGGTCATCTATCGCGGCGGCAAAAAGCACCAGATGCGCTTCGAGCGCGGCGACACGGCCAAATCCCTGTCGGTCGTCGGCGAAGCGCCGGTGCGGACCGAAGGCGGCAAGGCCGGTCAACTGCTGACCGGCACCGAAGTCACCTTCTTCCCGTCGCTGACGACCTTCTCGCACATCGACTTTGACCTGAAGACGCTGGAGCACCGGCTGCGCGAACTGGCCTTCCTGAACTCGGGCGTGGTCATCAAGCTGGCCGACCACCGGGGGGCCGAGCCGTTCGAGACAATTCTGCACTATGAGGGCGGGGTCGAGGCCTTCGTGCGTCACCTGGACAAGTCCAAGACGCCGCTGCTGAAGGACGTCATCGTCGTGCGCGGCAGGAAGGACGGCATCGAGCTGGACCTGGCCCTGTGGTGGAACGACAGCTACCACGAGACCATGCTGTGCTTCACCAACAACATCCCACAGCGGGATGGAGGCACGCACCTGTCAGCCTTCCGCGCGGCCCTGACGCGGGTGATGGGCGGCTATATCGATCAAGCTGGCGCGGCCAAGAAGGAGAAGGTCTCGGTCTCGGGCGAAGACGCCCGCGAGGGCCTGACCTGCGTGCTGTCGGTCAAGGTGCCGGATCCAAAGTTCTCGTCCCAGACCAAGGACAAGCTGGTCTCGTCCGAGGTGCGGCCCGCCGTTGAAGGCCTGTGCCAGGAAGGACTGGCCCAGTGGTTCGAGGAACACCCGACTGAGGCCAAGGCGATCGTCGCCAAGATCGTCGAGGCCGCCGCCGCCCGCGAGGCCGCGCGCAAGGCCCGCGAACTGACCCGGCGCAAGTCGGCGCTGGATATCTCGTCTCTGCCGGGCAAGCTGGCCGATTGTCAGGAACGCGATCCGGCCAAGTCCGAACTGTTCATCGTCGAGGGCGATTCCGCCGGCGGCTCGGCAAAACAGGGCCGCAACCGCGAGAACCAGGCGGTGCTGCCGCTGCGCGGCAAGGTGCTCAACGTCGAGCGCGCCCGCTTCGACAAGATGCTGTCCTCGGACCAGATCGGCACCCTGATCCTGGCGCTGGGCGCCGGTATCGGCCGTGATGAGTTCAACGCCGACAAGCTGCGCTACCACAAGATCATCATCATGACCGACGCGGACGTGGACGGCGCCCACATCCGCACGCTTTTGCTCACCTTCTTCTATCGGCAGATGCCCGAGCTGATCGAGCGTGGGCACCTCTATATCGCCCAGCCGCCGCTCTATAAGGCGTCCAAGGGCAAGAGTTTCCGCTACCTGAAGGACGACGCGGAGATGAACGCCTTCCTGGTCGATGAAGGCGTGTCCGAGGCTGAACTGGACCTGGCCAACGGTGAGCGATTGACGGGGCAGGACCTGCGCCGGCTGGTCGATGAATCTCGCACCTTCAAAGCCTTGGTCGAGCGTCTGGCCCAGCGTGCGCCGGCCTTCGCCGTCGAGCAGGCGGCGCTGGGCGGCCTGTTCGCCGAGGGCGGCTCGCCCGAGGCGGCTGGTCCGCGTCTGGATCTTTATAACGAAGAGGGCGACGGCCCCTGGACCGGGGTGCGCGGCGACGCCGGCGCAACGGTGTTCTCACGTGTGCGCCGCGCCGTGTCCGAACAGATCGTTCTGGAGGAGGCCCTGGTCCGCTCGATGGATGCCCGGCGTCTTGGTGAGCGCGCCGAAACTTTGGCGGAGGCCTTTTCGGCCCCGGCCGTGTTCCGCCGAAAGGACAAGGCGACGACGGTGCGCGGCCCGCTGGACTTGGTCCAGGCCGTCATGGACGCCGGCAAGAAGGGCCTGTCGATCCAGCGCTACAAGGGTCTGGGCGAGATGAACGCCGACCAGCTGTGGGACACCACCTTGGACGCCAACGCCCGCACCCTGCTGAAGGTTCGGGTCGAGCATGCCGACGACGCCGACGACCTGTTCGCCAAGCTGATGGGCGATGTGGTCGAGCCGCGCCGCGAGTTCATCCAGGACAATGCGCTGGATGCGGAGGTGGATGTCTAGAACACCCTTCTCCCGCAAGGGGAGAAAGGAATGAGCTACAGAATGAACCGCGACAGGTCTGCGTTCCTGGCCAGCTCGCCGATCCGTTCGCGCACCAGCGCCGCGTCGATGATCACCGTCTCGCCGTCATGGCTGTCAGCCTTGAAGCTGAGCTCTTCCAGGGTCTTTTCGACCACGGTTTGAAGGCGGCGCGCGCCGATGTTCTCGACGGCGCCGTTCACCGCCACGGCGGCGTCGGCCAGGGCCTCGACGGCGTCGTCGGTGAAGCTGAGCGCAACGCCCTCGGTCGCCATGAGCGCCACCTGTTGCGCAATCAGATTGGCCTCCGGCTCGGTCAGGATGCGGCGGAAGTCGTCGCGGGTCAGGGCCTTCAGCTCCACCCGGATCGGCAGGCGGCCCTGAAGCTCGGGCAGCAGGTCGCTGGGCTTGGCGACGTGAAAGGCCCCCGAGGCGATGAACAGGACATGGTCGGTCTTGACCGGTCCGTGTTTGGTCGAGACCGTCGTGCCCTCGATCAGCGGCAAGAGGTCACGCTGGACCCCCTCGCGCGAGACGTCGGCGCCGCGCGCCTCACTGCGGGCCGCGACCTTGTCGATCTCGTCAATGAAGACGATGCCCTCGCTCTCGGCCAGGCGCACGGCCTCCTGCACCAGACTGTCCTCGTCCAGCAGCTTGTCGCCCTCTTCGGCGATGAGAGGCGGCCAGGCGTCTTTCACTGTGGTCTTCAGCGTCTTGGTCCGCTGCGGCCCCAACTTGCCGAGCATTTCGGACAGATTGAGCACCCCGACATTGCCGCCGGGCATATCCATGCCCTGCAGCGGCGAGCGGGTGTCGTTCAGTTGCAGTTCGATGTCCTTGTCGTCCATCTCGCCGGCGCGCAGCTTCTTGCGGAAGGCTTCCTTGGTGGCCTCGCTGGAGCCGGCCCCGACCAGGGCGTCGATGATGCGGTTCTCGGAGGCCTGTTCGGCCTTGGCGCGAACATCGGCGCGACGGGTCTCGCGCACCATCAGGATGGCCGCCTCGACCAGATCGCGCATGATCTGATCGACGTCTCGGCCGACATAGCCGACCTCGGTGAACTTGGTGGCCTCGACCTTGAGGAAGGGCGCGCCGGCCAGCCGGGCAAGGCGGCGGGCGATCTCGGTCTTGCCGACGCCCGTTGGGCCGATCATCAGGATGTTCTTGGGCGTGATCTCGTCGCGGATGTCTTCGGGCGCGCGCTTGCGCCGCCAGCGGTTCCTGAGCGCCACGGCCACGGCCTTCTTGGCGTCGCCCTGACCGACGATGAAGCGGTCGAGTTCTGAGACGATTTCGCGAGGGGAGAGGTCGGTCACTAGAGCCGCTCCACCGTCAGATTGCCGTTGGTGTAGACGCAGATTTCGGCTGCGATCTTCATGGCTTCGCGGGCGATGGTTTCGGCGTCCTTGTCGGAGTGTTCGATCAGGGCCCGCGCCGCGGCGAGGGCGAAGTTGCCGCCGGAGCCGACGGCGGCGACGCCGTATTCCGGCTCCAACACGTCACCGACGCCGGTGACGGTCAGAATCTGGTCCTTGTCGGCCACCAGCAGCATGGCCTCCAGCCGTCGCAGATACCGGTCGGTGCGCCAGTCCTTGGCCAGGTCGACGCAGGCGCGGGCCAGTTGGTCAGGATACTGTTCCAGCTTGCCTTCGAGCCGCTCGATCAGGGTGAAGGCGTCGGCTGTCGCGCCGGCGAACCCGGCCAGCACCTTGCCGCCGGCCAGGGTGCGCACCTTGCGCGCCGCGCCCTTGACGATGGTGGGGCCCATCGAGACCTGGCCGTCGCCGGCGATCACGGTCTGGCCGTCTTTGCGCACCGCGAGAATGGTCGTGCCGTGCCAGTCGGGAAAAGTGCTATCGCTCATGGAGCACAGGTGGCGGCGACAGACGGATTTCGCAAGGCGAATGGAATTTTCAGACGAAGAGATTGAACGCTATTCGCGCCAGTTGGTGTTGGCCGACCTGGGCGGGCCCGGCCAGCAGAAGCTTCAAGGCGCCAAGGTGCTGATCGTCGGTTGCGGCGGCGTCGGCGGCCCGGCGGCGATGTATCTGGCGGCCGCGGGCGTGGGCCACATCACCCTGATCGACGGCGACCGGGTTGCCCTGTCGAATTTGCACCGCCAGATCCAGTTCGCCACCGCAGAGATCGGCGACGAAAAGACCGAGGCGACCGCCGGCGCGATGAAGGCGATCAATCCGAATGTGCGGGTGTTCCAGATCTTCGCGCCGCTGGACGCCGACAACGCCCCGACCTGGATCGCTGACCATGATCTGGTCATCGACGGCACCGATGATTTCGCCACGCGCCTATTGGTGTCGGACACCTGCGTGATGCTGGACACGCCGCTGGTTTCCGGCGCGCTCGGCCGCTGGAGCGGTCAGGTCGGCGTATTCACCGGGCGGCCCTGCTACCGCTGTCTCGTGCCCGAGATTCCGCCAGACGCCGAGACCTGCCAACGGGTAGGCGTGGTGGGAGCCCTGGCGGGGGTGGTCGGATCCATGGCCGCGCTGGAGGCGATCAAGGTCATCACCGGCGCTGGTGAGCCCCTGCAAGGTCGATTGCTGATCTATGAAGGCCTGAAGGCAGAGGCGCGGACCGTCGCGATCGCGCCCGACCCGGCCTGCCGGGCGTGCGGTGGGCGACTAGCGCGTCCCGAATAGCCGGTCGCCGGCGTCACCGAGGCCCGGCACGATATAGCCGTGCTCATTCAGCCCCTGGTCGATGGCGGCGGTCCAGATCGGCACATCGGGGTGATAGGCCTTGAGCCGCTCGATGCCTTCGGGTGAGGCGACCAGGCAGACGAAGCGCAGGTCGGTGACGCCTCGCTCCTTCAGCCGCTCCAGCGCCGCGACCGCCGTATTGGCCGTGGCCAGCATGGGATCGACCACGATGACCAGGCGGTCAGCGATGTCGTCAGGGGCTTTGAAATAGTATTCGACCGCCACCAGCGTCTCAGGGTCTCGGTACAGGCCAATGTGGGCGACGCGGGCGGCCGGGATCAAGTCGAGCATCCCTTCCAGCAGGCCCACGCCGGCGCGCAGGATCGGAGCCAGAACCAGCTTCTTGCCGGCCAGACGCACCGCGTCGGTCGCCTCCACCGGCGTCTCGATACGGATCGGCTCCAGCGCCAGATCGCGCGTCACCTCGTAGCAAAGCAGGGTCGAGATCTCGCGCAGCAGGCGGCGGAACTGGGCGGTGGAGGTGTCCTTGTTCCGCATCAGGCTGAGCTTGTGCTGGACCAGGGGGTGATCAACCACCGTCACGCCATGGCTCTTGGTCGTCATCAGAACACTGTCCCGTCTGAGAGAATGGTCAGGGGCGGCCCGCCGCCCTCGCGTTGGGTGGCGGCGATGCGCCGACCGGCGGCCCAGGTGCCGCCCTCCAGCACGCTGGCCAGCGGCATCTGGTCGGCTGTGACGCCCAGCTCGGCCCGGACCAGAGGCGCGATCCGGTCCAGCAGGGCCACCGTCATGGATCGCCAGGCCACGATCAGCGGGTCGGAGACCGGCCAGGCCTTGGTCCCGGCCGCCGGATCGGTCAGAGCGACCACGCCCATGTCGAGAAACAGCCCGCCATTGCGATATTCGGCCAGGCCGGTCAGGCCATCCAGATCGGTGACCTGGACGCCGGCCACGACCAGCGGCTCGACCAGCGAATAGCTGAGCCACTGGCTGAGCTTGTGGATTGGCACGAGACCGTCCGTTGCGTCGTCGCATTTCAGGGCCGGGTGCCGCCAGGTGTCTCCCAGATCAACGCCGCCGAGGCTGAGGCGATCTTGCCAGACCGGACCCAGCGCCTCCAAGAGCACCTCAAGAATGATCGGGGCGGCCAGCCGCCCATCGACGGCGCGGGCCTTGATCGCGTCATAGAGGCCGCCGAGGCGCGGACCATCCTTCAGCGCGAACAGATCGGGCCGGGCTGCGGCCTGGTCGCCTAGCCGGTTCAAGAGGGCCGCGCGGCCTTCCAGTCCGACCAGCTGATTGTCGGGCGACACCTGGAAACCCTCGGCCAGTTCGGTCGACGACAGGGTCGCCAGCTCAACAGCATCGGCGCGCAGGGGCTGGTCAGGTGCGTCGGAAAAGACCCCGGCCTGGAACATCCTCAGGGAGGCCAACGCCAAGCCCTCAGACCGGGTCGCCTCGATGCCGGTCGCTCCATCGTGATAGCGCCAACCGGGGCCAGAACCGGCATCGAGCAGGACCGAGACGATAGCCAGGTCAAAGGCTGCGCGGGCCTGCGCGTCCGCGTCCTGGAAGGCTGCCTGGGCCGCCATGTCCGCCCACAGGTCGCGACCTCCGAAGACGAAGTGGCGCCAGCGTGCGTGGAACGGCACCTTCAGGTCGGGGTACTGGTCGCGGATGACGCCGGCCACGAACCGGGCGGTGTCGGGCAGACGGTCCAGATCGACCCGCCAGCCGTTGACGCGCCCCGCCAGCGCCAGCTCCAGCATCTCATGCGCGCGCACGCGCACGGCTGCTGCGTTCAGCAGGCTGCGCGCCGCTTCGGATTCAGAACTTGCCAAGGTCGCGGCCCACCACCTTGGTCAGATCCTCTGCGGTCGGCGGCGCATCGGGCGTGAAATAACCGGCGGCCTTCTTGGCCTCCATCTCGACCGAGGCGTCGTCGGGGATCAGGTCGTCGGGGATCGGCACCCGCTCGCCGATCTCGATGCCGGAGCCGGTCAGGGCGTCGTGTTTCATGTTCGACATGGAGACGAACCGATCGATCCGGGTGATGCCCAGCCAGTGCAGCACATCGGGCATCAGTTGCTGGAAGCGGGCGTCCTGGACCCCGGCGACGCACTCGGTGCGCTCGAAATAGGTCGCGGCCTGGTCGCCGCCGGGCTGACGCTTGCGGGCGTTATAGACCAGGAACTTGGTCACTTCGCCCAGCGCCCGGCCTTCCTTGCGGTTATAGACGATCAGGCCGGCGCCGCCGCTCTGCGCCTCGCGCACGCATTCCTCGATGCCGTGGGTCAGATAGGGCCGGCAGGTGCAGATGTCCGAGCCGAACACGTCCGAGCCGTTGCACTCGTCATGGACCCGGCAGGTCAGCCGCTGGGTCGGATCGCCGATCTTGGCCGGGTCGCCGAAGACATAAAGGGTGATCCCCCCGATCGGCGGCAGGAAGACCTTGATGTCCGGCCGCGTCACCAGATCGGCGTACATCCCGCCGGTCTCCTCAAACAGGGTGCGGCGCAGCGCCGTCTCGGTCACGCCGAAGCGTTCAGCGATGCCCGGCAGCCACCAGACCGGATCGACCGCCGCCTTGGTCACGGCGACGTCGCGGGTCTCGTGCACGATGGCGCCGTCAATGGAGAGCCGGCCTGCGTCGATGGCCTGCCCGATTTCGGGCAGGCTGAGGCGGGCCTTGGTCACGGCGATGGTCGGGCGAATATCGACGCCGTCGCGGATCTCTTCGGCGAAGGCGTCGGCCACCATATGGCCCCAGGGGTCCAGCGAGACGATCTTGTCGGCGTTCTTCCATTGGTCGAATGGTCCGAAGCCGAAGGTCGGATAGGTGTCGGTCAGGTCCGGCCGCGCCCCGGCGCTCATGGCGCCGGATGAAATGGCCAGGGCCCGATAGAGCGAATAGGCGCCGCCGTGGGCGCCGATGGCGTTGCGGTCGGCCCCGGCATGGGCCGAGCCGATCACCGGCCCACGCCCACGCGCATCGCTGGAGCCCCACTGAATCGGGAAGCGCCCGGCAGCCCCGCCGCCGGGATGAGAGTTGAGCCGGATATGTCCGCTACGGTTGGACGTCATTGTTTTTGTTTCCTCCCCCCGAGACAGGCCCGGGGAATCTCGCAGTCAGACACCAGTTGCGGGCGCTGTCCAGAAGCGTTTTAGACCATGCCTTCGATAGCCTCTGACGGAATCGCTCCTTTCGGCTAAACCCGGTCCATGGCCACATCTGCCGGACCCGAGATCGAACGCCTGATCAGCCTTCTGGCCAAGCTGCCGGGCATGGGGCCGCGCTCGGCCCGCCGCGCGACCCTGGCGTTGCTCAAGAAGCGCGAACAGCTGATGGAGCCGTTGGCCCAGTCGCTGGCCGAGACGGCGGCCAAGGTGAGGCCCTGTTCGGTCTGCGCCGCCCCGGACACGCGCGACCCTTGCTCGATCTGTTCAGACGCCGCACGCGACCAGAGCCTGATCTGCGTGGTCGAAGAAGCCGGCGCCCTGTGGGCCATGGAACGGGTGGGGGCTTATCGGGGCCGCTATCACGTTCTGGGCGGCCTGCTGTCGGCGCTGGACGGCGTCGGGCCGGAGGCCATTCGTGTCAGTGAACTGGTCCAGCGGGTCACGGCCGGCGGCGTCGGCGAGGTCATCCTGGCCCTGCCCGCGACGGTCGATGGTCAGACCACCGCCCACTATCTGGCCGAGCGCCTGGCGGCGTCGGGCGTCGCCGTGACGTCGCTGGCCCGCGGCGTGCCGGTCGGCGGCGAACTGGACTGGCTGGACGACGGCACCATCGCCCAGGCGCTGAGGGCGCGGCGCCCGGCCTGACGATGGCGCCAAAAGTCATCGTCGAGCTCCGTCAGCCGCATCTGGACTATCGGCGTTCGGCAGGGCCCGCCTGTCAAGCGACCGAAAGCTGAACCGGCGCCGTGCATCCAACCGGCTCGACGGCGCGTATAAGCAGTTATGGCCAAGCTGATTGATCGTCGCGGGATGCTGCTCTCAAGCGCCGCCCTTTTCACCGCCGCCTGCACCGGGGGCCGGGCCGAGGCCCAGTCGAGCGGCGCCGAGGCGGCCTATGCGAACTCGCCGATCCGAAGGATCACCGACGCCCAGTGGCGCGAGCGGCTGTCGCCGCTGGCCTATCAGGTGCTGAGGCACGAGGCGACCGAGCGACCGGGCTCCAGCCCCCTCGACAATGAACATCGCCGCGGCGTGTTTCATTGCAGGGGCTGTGATCTGGCGCTGTTCCGCTCGCAGTGGAAGTTCGACAGCGGGACCGGCTGGCCCAGCTTTTACACTGTCACTCGCGGCGCGGTCGCGACCCGAGCGGACTACGCCATCGGGGTGCGGCGAACCGAGTATCACTGCGCCCGGTGTCTGGGGCATCAGGGCCATGTGTTTGAAGACGGGCCGCGCCCGACCGGCCTGAGATACTGCAACAACGGCGTCGCCCTGACCTTCCGACCGGCCTGACCATGACCCTGATTTTGATTGCCTACATCGGCGGGGTGCTGACCATCCTGTCGCCCTGCATCCTGCCGGTGCTGCCGTTCGTGTTCGCGCGGGCGGGGCGGCCCTTCCTGACCTCGACCCTGCCGATGATGGCGGGCCTTGCGCTGATGTTCGCGGTCGTCGCCACCCTGGCCGCCATCGGCGGGGCCTGGGCGGTCCAGGCCAATCAGTGGGGCCGCTGGATCGCCCTTGGTCTGCTCGCCGCCTTCGGTCTGATGATGCTGTTCCCGGCCTTCGGCGACCGGGTGATGACGCCGCTGCAAGGGCTGGGCGCGCGCCTGTCCGAGCGGGTCCGGCCGGGCGGAGCCGAGGGGCTGAACGAGGTCGGTGGATCGCTGATCCTTGGGCTGGCGACGGGCCTGCTGTGGGCGCCGTGCGCCGGGCCGATCCTGGGCCTGATCCTGACCGGGGCGGCCCTGAACGGGGCCAGCGCCTCAACCAGTCTTCTGCTGCTGGCCTATGCGCTGGGCGCCGCGACCTCGATGGCCCTGGCGCTGCTGGTCGGCGGCCGGGTGCTGAAGGCCATGAAGGGCTATCTGAAACACGAGCGCATCGTGCGCCGGGTGCTCGGGGCGCTGGTGCTGGTCGGGGTGGCGGCCATTGCGCTGGGCCTGGACCGGGGCGTGCTGGCGCGGGTGTCGGCGGCCTCGACCGAGCATATCGAACAGGGCCTGCTGGGCGCCGGCGGCATGGGCCACACCGATCCTGAGGCTCAGAGCGATGATTTCCGCGACTTCGGCCCGGCCCCCGAAATCACCGGCGTCACGGAGTGGCTCCAGGGCGAGCCGACCACCCTTGCGGACCTGCGCGGCAAGGTCGTGCTGGTCGATTTCTGGACCTACTCCTGCATCAACTGCCTCAGGACCTTGCCGCATGTCATCGAATGGGATCGGCGCTATCGCGACCATGGGCTGGTGGTGATCGGCCTGCACGCGCCGGAGTTCGCCTTCGAGCGCGACCCGGCCAATGTGCGCCGGGCGGTCGGCGACCTTGGCATCGACTACCGGGTGGCCCTGGACAATGACTTCAACGTCTGGCGCGCCTATCAGAACCGGTTCTGGCCGGCCCACTACTTCATCGACGCCGAGGGACACCTGCGCCACGTCCGCTTTGGCGAAGGCGAGTATGACCGCTCCGAGGCCATCATCCGCACCCTGTTGATGGAGGCCGGGGCCGAGAACCTGCCGCCGCCGGCGGGCGGATCGGACGCGGAGGGCGTGATGGCCGCCGCCTCCGGCGCCTCGGTATCGCCCGAAACCTATCTGGGGACCGACCGGGGTGTGAACCTGGCCGCGTCGCCCCAGGACCTGGCTCGCGACCACTGGGCGCTGGAGGGCGACTGGACGCGCGAGGGCCAGCGTGCGGTGCTGGACGGACCGACCGGCGCCATCCGCTATGCGTTCCGGGGCCGCGACGTGCATCTGGTTCTGGCCTCGACCACGGACCGGCCGGTGCGCTTTCGCGTGACGCTCAACGGCCAGCCGCCGGGCGAAGCGGCCGGGGCCGATGTCTCGCCCTCCGGCGACGGCGTCATCCGGGGCCAGCGGCTGTATCAGCTGATCCGCCTGCCGACCCCCGGCGAGGGCGTGCTGAGGATCGAGTTCCTCGATCCCGGCGCGGCAGGCTACGCCTTCACCTTCGGCTAGGTGCGTCCGAAGCTGGCGTAGCGCCCAATCAGGTTGGAGGCTGGCGGGACTCCGACTAGGACTGGGTCATGGACGAACAGGCATGGATGATCGTCGCCGGCGCGGCGACGGTGGTGGCGTTTCTGGCCCTGATCTGGGCCGTGATGGAGCGTCGGCGGGCGTCGGTCGCCGAGGCGCGCGCCTGGGGCCTGCATGAGGAGCACGGCAAGCTTCTGGCCCGGGCCGAGGTCATGGAGGACGCCGCCGCCGCCAACGCCGAACTGGTCCGGGCCCAGGCGGCGCAGTCAGCGCAACAGGTCGCCGAGGCCCTGCTGAAACAGGCTGATGAACGCTTCGCCTCGCGCGATCAGCTGTCTCATGCCCGGCTGGAGGCCCAGCTGAAGCCGGTGGCCGAGACCCTGACCAAGTTCGAGGCCCAGGTTCAGGCGCTGGAGAAATCCCGCGCGGAGGAGACCGGGGGGCTGAAGGCCCAGATCACCGCCCTGATGGAGGCCTCGGTCGCGACCCAGGGCGAGGCGCGCAAGCTGTCGGCGGCGCTGAAACGCGGGGCCGGGGTCCAGGGCCGCTGGGGCGAGCAGACGCTTCGCAACGTGCTGGAGGCGGCCGGGCTGAACAATCGCTTCGACTTCGAGGAACAGTTCACGGTCGAGACCGAGGAGGGTCGGCGCCGGCCCGACGTCAAGGTGCGGATGCCCGGCGGCGGCGTGTTCGCCATCGACGCCAAGGCCTCGCTGAACGCCTTCCTTGAGGCCCAGGAAAGCGCCGACGATCACCAGCGCGAACAGGCGCTGGCGCGCCACGCCCAGAGTCTGAAGGCCCATATGCAAGGCCTGTCGGCCAAGGCCTATTGGGACCAGTTCAAGGATGAGGGTTCGCCCGACTTCGTGGCCATGTTCGTGCCCGGCGACGGCTTTCTGGCCGCGGCGCTGGAGCGTCAGCCGGACCTGATGAGCGAGGCCATGGACAAGCGGGTGCTGATCGTCACCCCGACCACCCTGTTCGCCCTGTGCAAGGCGGTGGCCTATGGCTGGCGAGCCGAGGAACAGGGGGCCAATGCGGCCAAGATCGCGGCGCTCGGCAAGGAGCTTTACAAACGCCTGTCGGTGATGGGCGGCCACGCCGCCTCGGTCGGCAAGGCTCTGACGGCAGCGGTGGACCGCTACAACGCCTTCGTTGGGTCGATGGAGAGCCAGGTCATGGTCCAGGCCCGCCGTTTTGAAGAGCTGGCGGTCGACCACGAGGGCAAGGACATCCCCGAAATCGCCCCGGTCGAGGCGGCGCCGCGTGCGCTCAGCCGGCCCGAGCTGGTGGAATCGGCCAAGGTGACCGCCGAATGAGCGGCTGGGTCTGGACGGCGATCCTGCTGACCATCTCCAACACCTTCATGACCCTGGCCTGGTACGGCCACCTGAAGTTTCCAGGCAAGGCGCTGTGGCTGGTGGTGCTGGCCAGCTGGGGTATCGCCTTTTTCGAATACTGGTTCGTCATCCCGGCCAACCGGATCGGCTATGCGTCCGGCCTGAACCTGGCCCAGCTCAAGATCATGCAGGAGGTGATCACCCTGATCGTCTTCGCCGCCTTTATGGTCGTGGTCATGGGCGAGCGGCTGAAGTGGAACCATGCGGCGGCCTTCGTGTGCATGATCGCGGCGGTCGCCTTCGTTTTTCTGGACAAGCTGCGCCCGGTATGATGGCTGCACCGCATGACCGACGACGCCGAACGCATCCGCCCACCCGACGCCGCGCCCCAGATCCGGGTGATCGCCATGCCGTCGGATACCAATCCGAACGGCGACATTTTCGGCGGCTGGCTGTTGTCGCAAATGGACCAGGCGGCGGCCTCGGTCGCCTATGAGGCGGCGCAAGGGCGCTGCGTCACCGTGGCGGTGGACGCCATGGTCTTCCACCACCCCGTCTTTGTGGGCGATGTCGTCAGCCTGTATGGCCGGGTGATCCGGCGTGGCCGCACCTCGGTCGGCGTCTTCGTCGAGGCCTGGCGCAGCCCGCGCGAAAAAGAGGCCCATGTGAAGGTCACCGAAGGCGTCTTCACCTTCGTGGCCATCGACGGCGACAAGCGCCCGCGCGTTCTGCCGGACGCCTGACGCACACTGGCGTCGCGGATCAGCCATCGCTATCTTTAGAGCCATGATCGACGCCCTTTACAGCGACCGGATCCTGAAGCTGGCGGCCAATATGCCGCGGGCCGGGCGGCTGGCTGCGCCGCAGGGAACGGGTGAGCGCACCGCCAAGCTGTGCGGCTCGACCGCCGTGGTCGATGTGGTGCTGGACGCCGAGGGCCGCATCGCCGACTTCGCCCAGGACATCCGCGCCTGTGCGCTGGGCCAGGCCTGCGCCGCCATCGTCGGCGAAAGCGTCATCGGCGCGACGATCGAGGAGCTGGAATCGGCCCGCGATCAGCTGAAAGCCATGCTGAAAGAGAACGGCCCGGCCCCGACCGGCCGCTTTGCGGGCCTGGCGATTCTGGAGACGGTGCGGGACTATCCGGCCCGTCACGCCTCGACCCTGATCCCGATCGAGGCGGCGGTCGACGCCGCCCGCCGGGCGCTGGATCGAACGCGCCTCGCCGGCGCGGCTTGATCCTTTCATTTCGCAGGTGCGATAAGCCTGCGGACGAACTCAAACCAGAGCGCCGGCATGGGCATCTATGAATCCAGCGTCCGCTGGGGCCATCGCGCCTACAAGCTGACGCTCTCTCCGCTGATCGGGAATCAGTGCCGTTTCCTGCCGACCTGTTCGGACTATGGAAAACAGGCGCTGCTCGATCACGGTCCAGTCAAAGGCGGTTATCTGACCGTGCGGCGACTGTGCCGGTGCCATCCCTGGGGCGCTTCGGGCTATGACCCGGTCCCGCCGAAAGACGACAGACGATGATCGACCTGATCTTCCCCGATGGAAACCGCCGCCAGTATGAGGACGGCGTGACGGCGCTGGATGTCGCCAAGTCCATCGCCCCGTCGCTGGCCAAGCGCGCGGTGCTGGCCGAGCTGGACGGCGAGCTGCGCGACATGAATCGCGAGATCGAAAAGGGCGGCGCCTTTCGCCTGATCATGCGCGACGACCCCGAGGCTCTGGAGACCATCCGCCACGACACCGCCCACGTCCTGGCCGAGGCGGTGCAGGAGCTGTTCCCCGGCACCCAGGTCACCATCGGCCCGGCCATCGAGGACGGCTTCTATTACGACTTCGCCCGCGAAGAGCCGTTCTCGACGGACGACTTCGAGAAGATCGAGGCCAAGATGCGCGAGATCGTCGACCGCGACGCGCCGATCGTGCGCGAGGTCTGGGACCGCGACGCCGCTATCAAGCATTTCGAGGACGTGGGCGAGGCCTACAAGGCCGAGATCATCCGCGACCTGCCGGTCGGCGAGCCGATCACGATCTACAAGCAGGGCGACTGGGCCGACCTTTGCCGGGGGCCGCACTTCCCCTCGACCAAGCACGTCGGCAAGGCGTTCAAACTGACCAAACTGGCCGGGGCCTATTGGCGCGGCGATCACCGGAACGCCCAGCTCCAGCGGATGTACGGCACCGCCTGGGCCAATGAGGCGGACCTGAAGGCGCATCTGGAGCGTCTGGAGGAGGCCGAAAAGCGCGACCACCGCAAGGTCGGCAAGCAGATGGGCCTGTTCCACATGCAGGAAGAAGGCCGCGGCATGGTCTTCTGGCACCCCAAGGGCTGGCGCCTGTGGCAGACGTTGGAGGCCTATATGCGCCGGCGGCTGAACGAGGCCGGCTATGTCGAGGTCAAGACGCCCCAGGTGCTGGACCGCACCTTCTGGGAAAAGTCCGGCCATTGGGACAAGTACCGCGAGAACATGTTCGTCTGTGAGACGGTCGAGGGCGAGACGCTCAGCCTCAAGCCGATGAACTGTCCGGGCCACGTCCAGATCTTCAACGTTGGTCAGCGGTCGTATCGCGAACTGCCGATCCGTATGGCCGAGATGGGGTCATGCCACCGCTATGAGCCGTCAGGCTCCTTGCACGGCTTGCTGCGCGTGCGCGCCTTCACCCAGGACGACGCCCACATCTTCTGCCGCGAAGACCAGATCGAGGAGGAGACGGCCCGCTGGATCGAGCTGTGCCGCTCGGTCCATGAGGATCTGGGTCTAACCACGGACTACATTTCGCTGGGCACCCGGCCCGAGCTGCGCGCCGGCGACGACGCCTTCTGGGACAAGGCCGAGCAGCAGATGCTGAACGCCGCACGCAAGGCCGGGGTCGAGCCGGTCATCACCGAGGGCGACGGCGCCTTCTATGCGCCCAAGCTGGACTTCGTGGTGCGCGACGCCATTGGCCGCCAGTGGACCTGCGGCACGATCCAGCTGGACTATGTCCTGCCCGAGCGGTTGGGGGCCGAATATATCGGTGAGGATGGCCTCAAGCACCGGCCCGTGATGCTGCACCGAGCCATCCTGGGCTCGTTCGAACGGATCCTGGGCATCCTGATCGAGAACTACGCCGGGGCCTTCCCGCTGTGGCTGGCCCCGACCCAGGTGGTGGTGGCGACCATCACCTCCGATGCCGACGACTACGCCCACAAAGTCGCCCAGACCCTGCGCGATGCCGGCATTAGGGTGGAAACCGACCTCCGAAATGAGAAGATCAACTACAAGATCCGCGAACATTCTCTGGTTAAGACGCCTGTGATCGCTGTGGTCGGACGCAAGGAGGCCGAGGACGGCACTGTCGCCTTGCGACGCCTCGGCGCCGGAAACGCCCAGGAGTTGCTTTCTCTGGACGTAGCGACGCAAAGGCTGTCCGATGACGCCACCCCGCCGGACCTACGTAGAGAGCAAGGGGTGTGGTGACCCAATATGGCGACGTTTGAAGCCGGACTGGGTGTCGAGAATGCGAGCGCGCGCGTGAACAAGATCGTTCCGATCCACAGACTGCTGGCCTACGAACTCGAAGACCCGTGTGCGGAAATCTCGGTGATCATGGTCGTCTATATGACCGGTCCCGCCCTCTTTACCTCGATCGCTCGCGTTCTCGCCGATCCGGACGTGGGGGATTTCGTCATCGTCGACAACGGTTCGACCGAGAACGATCATGCCCGGCTGTTCGCGATCAGCCAGACCGACGACCGCATCCGCCTTCTGCAAGGCCACGGCAACATTGGCTTCGCGCGCGGAGCGAATCTCGGGGCCTCGGCGGCGCGTGGCCGGTTCCTGGTGTTCCTCAATCCCGACGCCTTCCTTGAGCCGGAGTGCGTGCGCCGGCTGGCCGATGCGGCGCACAACCAGCCCAGCCCGTGCATCGTCGGGGCCCGCGTGCTGAACGAGGATCGCACCGAACAGAGGGGTGCGCGCCGCTATGAGGTGACGCCGGTGACCACCCTGGTGAGCTTCACCCGGCTCACAGGACGAATTCCTGGCCTTCGGCGCTTCGAGATTCACCTCGAGGACCAGCCCGTGCCGGACTCCCCCATCGCCGTGCCGGTGATCTCAGGGGCCTGTTTCGGCGTTAGCCGAGCGGATTTTCGCCGGTTGAAGGGATTTGACGGTGGCTTCTTCCTGCACGTGGAGGACATCGACCTGTGCTGGCGTACGCGTGAGCTGGGCGGCGAGGTCCTGTTCCACCCTACGGCTGAGGTCGTGCATCTGGGCCACACCAGCCTGGTCGAACCCTTCTTCGTGGAATGGTTCAAGGGACTTGGCCTGGCCCGGTACTTCGTCAAGCGCGCCGACACCCTGCCTCGAAGGCTGATCGCCTATGCGCTGGGCCCGATCATCGTCGTCGCCTCGGTCGGTCGACCGCTTCTCAGGAAGCTGACCGGGCGCGGCTAGGGCATGAAGCCGGATCTCGCCGGAGCCTGACGTTCAAGGTGGCGCGCCTGCGAAATCGCGAGGCATTCCCTCGTGCAGGACCGCGACCTAGGCGCCGGCCGGCTCGCCGCCGTCGCCCTTGCCGCCGTACCAGTCAATGTTGCGTGTGAACCACATCACCGCAGCGATGGCTGCGAAGCTGGCCAGCGCCCCCACGAGCAGGGCGTAGTCCTCCAGCCGCATGAGCACGTAGATCAGGCCGTACAGGAAGGAAAAGGCGAGCAGAGCCCGCACGCCCTGGCCGCGGCTCTTGAAGGTCCAGCTGGCGTAGGCCGAGATCAGCGCCACGGTCGCCGCCGCAGCGATGCCGAAGGCGATGTCGAAGCCCGTGTGCTCGGCGATCGACAACAGCAGCATGTAGAAGATCACCTGGGCCAGGCCGACCAGGATGTACTGGGCCGGATGGACCCGTTTGCCAGTCGTGGTCTCGAACAGGAAATAGGCCAGGAAGACCAGGCCGATGAACATCGGGGCGTATTTCAGCGACCGGCTGACCGACTGATAGGGATTGGCCGGCTCGACGAAGCTGACAGCCAGCTCGGTCACGCCCAGGCGCGACAGGGTGTCGGTCCCGCCTTCGGACGGCACGCCGCGCGCGACATAGGGCACCGACCACTGGGCCGAAAAGCCATGCCCCTCAGGCGCGGGCCCCTGCTCGGTCGGCAGGAAGCCGCCGCCATAGGAGGGGTGCGGCCAGTCGCCGGTCATGCGCGCCGTGGTCGTTCGGGCGAAGGCCAGGATCGACATCCGCTGGGCGCCCGAGAACCGGGCATCGCCTCTGACCTCGAAGGGGCCGGCCGCGCGGTCAACCTCCCCCAGGGCCGTTGAGAACAGACCCAGGGTCGACGGCCCCATGTCGGGCGCCGTCGCGTACGGGTAGCTGCCCGTGTCGCCGGAAAGCGACAGGCTGGACAGCAGGTTGGCCGGTTCCAGCGCGCGCGCCTCACCGGCGCCGATCTGCAGGGTCAGATCAGACCTTGCGCCGCGCACGCCTGAGGCGCCGACGATGATCTCCGCCCGTGACCAGTCCAGCACCGCGCCGGACGGCGCTTCGTCGCCGGCGCCCGCCAGGTCGAAACGGGCGGCGTAGCCAACGTCGGCCTCATAGACCGGCACCCGGAACAGCGAGCGTTTGCGCACGTCGGATTCCGACGCGATCGTCATCTCGCCGGTCTCGGGATAGATGATCCAGAGCGACTGGGTGGTCTGGGCCGGCTGCCCGGCTTCGGCGGCGCGGGTCATGGAATAGGGCACCGCGATCACCGGACCCAGGAAGGTCTGGGGTCCACCCAACAGGCCACCGACCTCGGCCGCTACGGTCTCGGCCCGGTTGGTGCGGTCTATGAGCAGGCCGAACACCATCAGCGCGGGGATGCTCATCAACAGCGCCAGTCCGCAGACCAGCAGCAGCTTCAGCCCCAGCGAACGGCGCGGAAAGGGCAGTTTGAGCGTGTTGGCGTCGGCCATGTCGGTGTCTCCGTCCCAGCGGGAGGCGACACCTGTTGCACGGCGAAATCAAGGCCGTTGGCGGTCGTCGCGGCCTGACGGAGTCTGACGCGGGGCGCGCAGGCATCCTGCGAAAACGCACCGCTCATCCCGGCCTTCGCCAGGGTGAGCGGGGTCTGAGACGTCGTCAGTACTTTCGCGCCATCGGTGGGAACGGCTTGACGTCCTGGGTCAGGGTGAAATCGTGCACCGGTCGCTCGCCCAGCGTCACCTTACCCTTGGCGTCGCACCAGGCCAGGGTGTGCTTCATCCAATTCTTGTCGTCCCGATCCGGATAGTCCTCGCGGGCGTGAGCGCCGCGGCTCTCGGTCCGGTTGGAGGCGCCTTCGATGGTGACCAGGGCCTGGTCGATCAGGTTCATGTATTCCAGCGTCTCGACCAGATCGGTGTTCCAGATCATGGTCCGGTCGGTGGTCTTGATGTCGTCAGAGGCGTCGCGCACGGCGTGGACCGCCTTGACGCCCTCGGCCAGGGTTTCGCCGGTCCGATAGACCGCCGCGTCCTTCTGCATGGCTTTCTGCATCCGCAGGCGCAGGTCAGCCGTGGGTGTCGAGCCGTTGGCGTGACGCAGGGCGTCCAGTCGATCCAGATGCGCTTCGGTCGCGTCGGGCGAGACTTCGGCGACGGCGCCCTTCTCAACCACATCAGCGGCCCGCAGACCCGCCGCGCGGCCGAACACCACAAGGTCGATCAACGAGTTGGAACCCAGACGGTTGGCCCCGTGCACCGACACGCAGGCCGCCTCGCCCACGGCCATCAGGCCCGGCACCACCTTGGAGGGGTTGTCGCCGTCGCGGGTCAGGACCTCGCCGTGGAAGTTCGTGGGGATGCCGCCCATGTTGTAGTGGACGGTCGGAATGACCGGGATCGGCTCCTTGGTCAGATCGACCCCGGCGAAGATTTTGGCGCTCTCGGAGATGCCGGGGAGGCGCTCGTGCAGGATCTTCGGATCCAGGTGATCCAGGTGCAGATAGATGTGGTCCTTGTTCGGGCCGACGCCGCGCCCGTCGCGGATTTCCATGGTCATGGCGCGGCTGACCATGTCGCGCGGGGCCAGGTCCTTCACCGACGGGGCATAGCGCTCCATGAAACGCTCGCCGGCGCCGTTGGTCAGATAGCCGCCCTCGCCGCGCGCGCCCTCGGTGATCAGGCAGCCGGCGCCGTAGATGCCGGTCGGGTGGAACTGGACGAACTCCATATCCTGCAGCGCCAGGCCGGCGCGCAGCACCATGGCGTTGCCGTCGCCGGTGCAGGTGTGGGCGCTGGTGGCCGAGAAATAGGCGCGGCCATAGCCGCCGGTGGCCAGGATCACGAGCTTGGCGCGGAAGCGGTGGATGGTGCCGTCGTCCAGCTTCCAGGCGGTGACGCCGCGACAGGCTCCGCCCTCCATGATCAGGTCGAGGGCGAAATACTCGATGAAGAAGTCCGTCGAATGCTTGACCGACTGGCCGTAGAGGGTGTGCAGCATGGCGTGGCCCGTCCGGTCGGCCGCCGCGCAGGTGCGCTGCACCGGGCCGCCCTTGCCATAGTCCTTGGTCATGCCGCCGAAGGCCCGCTGATAGATGCGGCCGTCATCGGTGCGGCTGAAGGGCACGCCCCAGTGCTCCAGCTCATAGACCGCCTTGGGGGCCTCGCGGCACATATATTCGATGGCGTCCTGGTCGCCGAGCCAGTCCGAGCCCTTGACGGTGTCGAACATGTGCCAGCGCCAGTCGTCTTCGCCCATGTTGCTGAGCGAGGCGGCGATGCCGCCCTGGGCCGCAACGGTGTGGCTGCGGGTCGGGAAGACCTTGGTGACGCAGGCGGTTTTGAGGCCGGCCTGGGCGCAGCCAAGCGCGGCCCGGAGGCCCGAGCCGCCGGCTCCGACCACCACGACATCATAGGCGTGATCGACGATCTGGTAGGTGGTCACGATGTCAGGCTCCGGCCGGCGCTTGCGCCAGCGCGATCAGGATAATGAAGGTCAGTCCGGCGCCCGCGAGCGCCAGGCAACCGAGAAGATTAAGCATCAGCGCCAGCTTGCCGGCCGAGCCGTGCACATAGTCCTCCACGATCACCCGGATGCCCAGGTGCAGGTGATAGACCGCGACCAGCAGGCCGACCGCCATCAGCATGGCGTTGGTCGGCTGGGCCAGCCAGCCCAGGGCCTGGGCGTAATCCAGCCCGGCCAGGGTCGCGCCGGCGACCAGGGCCCACAGCATCAACGGGACCAGAACCAGCGCCGAGGCCCGCTCCTTGATCCAGGTCCATGCGCCGGTTTTTTCAGAGCTCTTGACGTGGGTGCTGCTCATCAGACCGCTCCCGCGCGCATCAGGAGGAACCAGAAGACCGCCGCGCCGCCGATGGAAAATCCGATGGACGCCCACGACAGGGCATTGGCTGCGCCTAGGGCGAAGCCGACGCCCGCGTCCCAGATCAGATGTCGGATGCCCGAAGCCAGATGATAGAAGGCCGACCAGGATACGCCGATCCAGACGATCAGACCGATCCATGATCCGGACAGGCCGGCAAAGGCTGCATAGGCCTCTGGCCCGGCCATCAGACAGGCTAGCCAGACCACGACCAGCACGGCGCCGACGGCCAGGCCGATCCCGGACACGCGGTGCAGGATCGAGGCCGCCATGGTGACGTGCCAGCGCCAGATTTGAAGATGTGGCGACAACGGGCGGTGCGGCGTCTCTGTCATGCGGAGCGCGACTCTCAAAAGGCTGCAACGAAGCGCCCCGCTTTTGGAACCCGGGGACGGGGTGTGTCAACGCAAGGGCCGGTCAAATCATGCGCCGGTCGGTCGCCATTCGCCGTGCGCGAGGAGGCGGAACCTACGTCAGCGCCTGCGCGCAGCGCTGGACCAGCTCGGCCACGTCCGTTTCGTCCTGATAGACGCCAAAGCCGAACCGGATGGTGTCGGCCCGCACATCGGTGACGACATCCGCCTCGATCAGGGTCTGGCGCCAGGCCTGGGCCTGGGGGTGGCGCAGCGCCAGAAAACGCGCGCGCGGCCCCTCGTTTTCGATCGGATTGATCAGCTCGCCCTGGCTCAGGGCGCCCGCCTCGCCGTTGGCGAGCGCCTGTTGGAACAAACGCATCAGGCTATGGGCGTGCTCGGAGATGGTCGCGGTGGTCAGGCCTTCGCGGGCCAGCATCCGCTGCACGGCGTTGAACCGGTACAGCGGCGTCGGCTCGAAGGTCGCCCCCCAGAACCGGCCGGCGTCGCCGCGGTACTGGATGCCGTCCGGCGGCCCCATCAGATTGCCGAACTCGGCGAACCAGCCGGTATTGACCGGCCGGGGGCAGAACCCCGGCGGTGCGTGCAGGATGCCTGCGCCCTCGCCGCTCATGGCGTATTTGTAGCCGCCAGCGACATAGAAGATCCGGTCTTCAACGGCGCTCAGATCGGTCGGGGTGGCCATGAAGCCGTGGTAGCCGTCCACCAGCACCCAGGGCCCGTCCGGCCGGGCCAGCGCCGCCAGCTCGTCCAGGCGATCAAACAGCTGGCCGGTCTTGAAGAAGACCTGGCTGAGCACGATCCAGTCCCAGTCGCCGCTCCTGGCCGTCTCGATGAAGCGGTCGGCGAAACCGTCGAACGGCTCCAGCGGCACGCGCGTGATCGCCGCCTGACCCGCCTCTCGCCAGCGGTCGCCCTGGCGGCGCAGCGAGTGGAACTCGCCGTCAGTGGTCAGGATCCGCACCGGCCTCCCGTCGAAGCCCGAGAAAATCCGCAGCAGGAAATCATGGGTGTTGGGTGCGAACACCACGCTCTCGGGATCGGACAGGTTCAGCTCGACGGCGATGTGCGCCTGCGCCTCCGGCACCACCTCGCCGAATACCCGGTCCCACTTCCTGTCGGCGTGCCGATTTGCCTCGTCCCAAGCTTCGGCCTGTCCCTCGAACGAGGCGTTCGGCCAAAGATGATGACTGTGCGCGGCGAAATGCAGCCGGCTCGGGGCCAGGCTGAGCGCCCGCGAGAACAGGGGTTTGAAACTCACAGCGCCGTCCTCAGCGTCCAGAGTTCAGGAAACGCCCGCTTGCTCAGGGTCGAAGCCAGGTAGGCGACGCCGGGCGTGCCGCCGGTGCCCTTCTTGCCGCCGATGATGCGTTCAACGGTCAGGACGTGCTTGTGCCGCCAGGTGATCAGGGCGTCGTCCAGATCCATCAGCTTTTCGGCCAGCTGGTACAGCTCCCACCATTTGCCGGTGTCGCGATAGACCGTCAGCCAGCAAGCCTCGACCTCAGCGGATGGCGAATAGGCCTGGGTGACGTCGCGGTTCAGGACGCTGTCCGGAACCGGCAGGCCATGCCGGGCCAGTTGGAACAGGGCGTCGTCATAGAGGCTGGGCGTCTCCAGCGCCTCGACCAGGGCCGCATGAGCGGCGGGCCGATCGGTGTGGAACTTCAGGAAGGTCGGGTCCTTCAGCCCCAAAAGATACTCCAACCGCCGGAACTGATCGGACTGAAAGCCCGACGAGCCGCCCAGCTTTTCACGGAAACTGAGATAGTCCGCCGGGGTCATGGTCGACAGGATGTCCCAGCTCTGGGTCATCACCGCCTGGATGCGCGACACCCGCGCCAGTGATTTGTAGGCCGGCGTGAGATCCCCGGATCGGATCAGCCGTTTGGCCAGGGCGACCTCATGCAGGATCTGCTTGAGCCACAGTTCCTTGGTCTGGTGGATGATGACGAACAGCATCTCGTCGTGCTGTTCGCTCTGCGGGTTCTGCGCCGTCAGCACCTGATCCAGGGTCAGGTAGCGCGCGTAGGTCATGTCAGTCATGACCCCGGTGTTTAGGCGTGTTCAGTCCATCCGTCATCCCGACCGAAGCTGAGGACCGTCGAGGGGCCCATCTCCTGCTCACGCGCGAAGCGAAGCGGCGCAGGGGGAGGGGGCTCAAAGCCTCTCAAATCCGTAAGTGGACGCCTGCGGTGCACGGCCTATGGTCGCTGGCCGCATCTGGAGAAGTTCGCCATGTTCGACCGCCGCACCGTCCTTCTGGGCATGATCGCCGCCGCTGCGGCCCCGGCCACGCAGGCCCTCGCCGCCCAAACGGCGGGCGCAGAGGACGCCGCCCTGGTCGCCGCCATGGACGCGGCCTTCATGGAGGCGGCACGCCAGTCGCCCGAGACCCTGACCCAGCTAGGGATCAAGGACCGCTACGACGAGCTGGATGACTACACCGACGCTTCGGCTGTCGAAGGCGTGGCTCTGGCCGAGCGCCAGCTGGCCGACATCGAGGCGCGCTTCGGCCAGGCGGATCTGTCCGAACAGGGGCGGCTGTCCCTGCGGCTCCTGCGCGATGGGGTCGAGCTCCAGCGCGAGCTGTTCCGCTGGCGCCGCCACGACTACGTCGTTTCCAACAATGGAAGCGTCATGGGCTCCTTGCCGGTGATGCTGATCAATACGCACCGGGTTGATTCCGTCTCTGACGCCCGCGCCTATATTTCGCGCCTGAATGCGGTCGAGCGGGTGATGAACGAGGTCGCCGACGACTTCGCCGCCCGCGCCGCTGACGGCATCAAACCGCCGGCCTTCGTCTATGAGCCTGTCGCCCGCGATGGACGGAACGTCATCACCGGCGCGCCGTTCGATGACGGCGACGCCTCGCCCCTGTGGGCCGACATCCAGACCAAGGTGAATGCGCTGGACATCCCCCAGGGCGAAAAGGTCGAGATCATCGGTGACGCCCGGGCCGCCCTGACCGGTCCGTTCAAGGCCGGTTATGAGCGCCTGCTTGCCGAGGTCATGCGGGTCGGCGCCACCCAAAATCGCAATGACGGCGTCTGGGCCCTGCCAGACGGCGCGGCCTACTATCAAGCCTCGCTCAGACTCTACAATTCGACCGACGACACCGCCGACTGGATCCACGAAACCGGCCTGTCGGAGGTCGCGCGTCTTCATGGCGAGATGGAGGTCATCAAGGCCCAGGTCGGCTATGACGGGACGCTGCGCGCGTTCTTCGACCACCTGAGGACCGACCCCCAGTTCCAGTATTCCAACGACGAGGCGGGCCGCGAGGCCTTCCTGGCCGACAGCCGCGCCTATATCGCCCAGGCCATGGCCGCCGCGCCCCAGTGGTTCCACACCCTGCCGCAGGCGGCGCTGGAAGTCCGCGCCGTCGAGGAATGGCGCCAGGCGACCGCCTCGACCGCTTTTTACAACCGCCCCTCCGCCGATGGTTCACGGCCGGGCATCTACTACGTCAACCTGGCCGACATGACCCAGGTGTCCAAGCCCCAGAACGAGGCCATCGCCTATCACGAAGGCGCGCCGGGCCACCATTTCCAGATCGCGCGGGCCGCAGAGCAACAGGGCCTGCCGATGTTCCGCAAATACGGTTTCTACGGCGCCTATATCGAGGGCTGGGGTCTGTATGCCGAAAAGCTGGGTAAGGAGATGGGCTTCTATCAGGACCCCTATTCGGACTTCGGCCGGCTATCCTTGGAGATTTGGAGGGCCATCCGTCTGGTCGTGGACACCGGCATCCACACCCGCCGCTGGTCCCGCGAGGACGCCATCACCTATTTCCTCGAAAACTCGATGATGTCCGAACTGAACACCACCCGCGAGGTCGAGCGCTACATCTGCCGCCCCGGCCAAGCCACCAGCTACAAGGTCGGCCAGCTCAAGATCCTGGCCCTGCGCGCCGCCGCGCGTGAGGCCATGGGCGACCGCTTCGACATCAAGGACTTCCACGAAACGGTGCTGGCCGCCGGTCCCCTGCCGTTGGGCGTGCTGCAAGAGCGGGTGGAAGCCTGGCGCCAGGCCTGATCTCGCCGGAAAGGGGGGCTGCGAAGCGGCGGCGACGCTGATTGAAGAATTCGGCCGTCCGTCAAGTCGTCACGAGGCTCGGGGAGGGCGTGCAACCGCTATGGTGCTGTCAGTCTAACGCTAGCAAGTCTCCACTGTGGGCTGCCTGAGAGCTTTGTGTGGCAGGGGCTTCATGCGTCCGATCTCGTTCAAGCGCCACCGGTTCCCGCCTGACATCATTCGCTGCTCCGTTTGGCTCTATTTCCGCTTCACCCTGAGCTTCCGCGACGTTGAGGAGATGCTGGCCCAACGCGGAATCGAAATCACCTACGAGACCATCCGCTGCTGGACGATCAAGTTTGGGCCGCTGATCGCGCGACGACTCCGGAAGAGACGCCCGGTTCCCCCCCCTCGTTGGCGCTTGGACGAGATGGTTTGCTGGATCGGCGGCAAGAGCATGAACCTCTGGCGCGCCGTGGACGATGAGGGCGAGGTGCTCGACCCGGCGTTCAGCGTCGGCGAGATAATGAGGCGGCGCTAAAGCTCCTGACCCGCCTCCTACGCAACCAGCCTGTCGAACCAGAGATAATCACGACCGACGGCCTAGCTTCGTATCGATCAGCTCTGCGGGAGTTGGGCCGGGACCATATCCACCGACCAGGACGGCTCGGGGAGAACAATCGGGCCGAAAACTCCCACCTGCCGATCCGGCGGCGAGAGCGACAGCAGCAGCTCTTCAAGAGCCAGGCTTCGGCCCAGAGATTCCTCTCCACCCACGCCGCGATCTACAACACCTTCAACGTCCAGAGACGCCTGATCAGCCGACCGACCCTTCGATGCTTCCGCACCGAGCCGCGTGCCGCATGGGCGGCCGCGACCGCCTGAAACAACTAGGGTTGGACCAGCTTTGGCAGACGGCGGTTACCCTGACAGCGCCCTAACCGATGTCCGGCCTGAGCGCCGGATCACGTTCTTGTCCGTGGGGGCTCCCCGGACAGGATACGGAACATGAAACGACCAGCAGCAGGCATCGGCGCGATTGCGATCGCGGCTCTGACGCCGACCCTGGCGGCGGCGCAGAACGGGCCGGTGCTTCGGCTGTTTGCCGAGACCGGTTTCGCCGGGGAGTCTCACCGGGTTGATCGGGGCGTCGAGAACCTGAACACGGTGCGCTTCGGCGACCGGGCGCGCAGCATGATCGCCGAGGGGCGCTGGGATGTCTGTCTGGATGAGGGCTATCGCGGGGAGTGCCGCGTGGTCCAGGGGCGGGTCAGCGACATGGGCGACTGGAACGCCAGGGTCTCGTCCGTCCGCTACCTGGGACCGAGCGACTGGGGTGCAGGCGGGGACACGGGCGGAACCCAGGCCGATGGCGCGGGCGTCGGGGGCGGGCCTTCGGCGGACGGCGGCGTTCAGCCGCATGACGGCCCTACTTACCGCGTGGACTATAGGCCCGACATGATCGGCGGCATCTATGACACCGACTTCGGGCGGATGGTCCTGCACCGTTACGACCGAGCCGGCGCCGCCGGGAATTATGCCGGAAATGACAACGACGGGTCGGGTTCAGGCACGTTTGAAGCGAGCGTTGATCCTGCGGACCATCAGGCTGGCGGGTACGACACAGTCGAGGGCTACTGGTTCCAGCAAACCGCCGCCCAGCGGTGCGACAGTGCTCGCAACGGCACCTACTATTGGGGTCGCCTTCAATTCAATTTCCCCCGCGAGGGCCGCGACTTCCTGGGCTTCTACGGCCATTGCGAAGGGACGCCGCTGGACCGTTGGAACGGAACCTATGTCGGCCGCGACGCCACCATCGAGGCTGCCGTCAATGCTCAGATTGCGGGTCAGCCGGGCGGGCAGGCCGCCGTCCGGGGCAGACAGCCCGGCGAGGCGCCTCCCGGGTCCGTCGATGCGCAAGGCCGACCGTTGCCGGGTGTGGTCGATCGGGCGGCTCAGGCTGCGGCTGATGAGGCGGAACGGCGTCTCCATGACCGTATCCGCGAAGGCATCGGACGGTTGTTCTGATGAGATCGCGAGGCGCTGTGGCGTTGCGTCGTCCTCTTTCGAGCGGGAAAGAACGGATCGAACCATGAGATGCAACCTCGCCGTGCTGGTTGCTGTGGCGCCTTTGATTCTCGCTGGCGCCTGCAGCCGAGAGCGCGCCGCCCTCCAGCAGCTCGGGCGGCAGTCCCGGCGGGACGACCGGCGTTTCCGGAACCTGCACCATAACGAGGGGCGAATTCGATGCCTGGTTCCAGGACACCTACGGCCAGGTTTCGGGTCTGTCTCCTGCTCAGCGGACCGAGATCCGGGACCAACTCCTGGAAAACTGGACCTTCACCGAACAGATGATCTGCAACATCCTGGGACGTTCCTGATGATCACACACTCGAAGCGAAATGCACTCGAACGGCGCAGAGCGGTGATGGCCACCTCCCGGCGTTTCAGGTCAACCGGCAAGATAAGCCATGTCATCGTGGCGGCTTCGATGCTGCTCTTCGCAGCGGGCGGCTGTTCAGCTCAGGATGCGAACGACGCCAAACAGGAGGCCCCACCGTTTCAGGCCGCCTTTGACCCCGACCCCGGAATGGGTGAGGACGCCGGCGCCTTGACCCCCGCCGGGCCGCTACAGGGCAATTGGCGCGTCACCCGGCCCGATGATCCGTCTGACGCCGCCATCATGTTGGTCCACGCGATCCAGGACGGCGCCCTGATCGAGGGCAGCTATGTGCTGTACCAGCCGTTCTGCGGCATCGACCTGCCGCCGGTGCGGGCCGGGGCCGAGACATGTGAGTTCGATGGCGTGTCGGCGGACATCCGTGGCGAGGTGGTCAACGCCAGGGTGATCCTTGCCTTTGCCCCGGGCGCCGATGGCCAGGACCACCGACTGGTGTTCGAGGCCGCCCCCGCGACCGGTCCCCTGACGGGATCATACTTTGCGCCTGGCGAGACTGAGGGACTGCCCGTGATCCTTACCCGCGCGCCAGACTAGGTCTGAAGAGGCCGGGCCCTCTCCGATCCGGGCCCGAAGACCGATTTCCGCTCCCCCTGTACTGAAGAGAGACCCATGACCATGAGACCCATTGGACCTGCCTTGGTCGCGCTTGCGCCCCTGATCCTGCTTGCGGGCTGTGACCGGTCGACCGGAGCTTCTGACACCGCCGCCGCGCCGTCGCCGCCGAGCGCAGCCGAGGCCGCCGCATCTGGCATTGCCGATACCATCGGGTCTGCGGCTTCTGGGCGACCGATCCCGCGCGAAGGCCTGCCGGACTATGTCGAAACGCGTGAGAATGGCAGGTATCTGACCGGCATGACGTTCAGCAACGACCGGCGGGAGGGCGGGATGCTGATGTACGAAGCGCCGGGCCCGCTCGCCGATGTGGTGGCCTTCCATCGGGCTTCGCTCGAGCGGCACGGGATGACGGCGACGGAGCCGACTGTTCACCCTGTGCGCGACTATATGGAAACCCGGTTCGAGGGCCGGACCGCCGATGGAATATCCACCCTGTCGATCACCATCATCGACAAGTCCGAGCCCAACATGATCGTTCAGCTCAACTACTCAGACGAGAAGGGGTGATCACAGAGTCAGATCTGGCGCGCTTGTCCATTCCTCATAATATAGCCAACGTGTTAGTCTCGGCTTGGGGTGACGATATGAGTGCGAGTCTGATCGAGACGTCCAATTCCAGCGCGCCGGAACCGGTTCGCTCCGCTGCGGATCGCTTCGCTTCCGAACTGTGGGGCGAACTGCGCAAGGTCGCCAGGCGTGAGCGGGTGCGCGTCAAGGCGGGCGAGACGCTGCGAACCACGGCCCTGATCAGCGAAGCCTGGCTGCGACTGCGGCGCAGCGAGGACTGGATGGACGACAGCCATTTCCTTCACGCTGCCGCCCTGGCCATGCGTCATGTCCTGGTCGATCATGCCCGCGCGCGCCTGGCCGCCAAGCGGGGCAGCGGCAAGGTCGACGCCCTGACTGATGATATCGAGCCGTTCTGGGAGAGCGATGCGCGGCTGGTCGAGCTGGACGAGGCTCTGAGACGTCTGTCGCGCCTCAACCCCCGTCTCTCTCAGATCGTCGAGTTCCGCTTTTTCGCAGGCTACAGCGACGAGCAGACCGCCAGGATCATGGGCGTCACAGACCGCACCGTCAGGCGCGACTGGGTCAAGGCGCGGGCCTGGCTGTTTCGGGAATTGAACAGTGACGAGGGCGCAGTTCTGCTGAGCTAAGGGATTAACCCAACCGGTATTCCGTCCTGATTTGATTGATCGCATTGATCTGCGACGCCCCGGCCGGGCCCAGGGCGGCCAGGGTGGTCTGCGCCTCCGCGAGCAGCGCCCTGGCTTCGGCACCGCGTCCCTGGGCCGCACGCACGCGGCCGAGGGAAATCGCGACGACCGCCGCCGCTGGATGGGTCGCGCCGAGCGCCGCCCTGACGTCGGCCAGCCCCTGCTCGCTGAGGCTTGCGGCCTGATCCAGCGCGCCTAATTTCACCCAGGCCTCGCTGAGCCCGGCCAGGGCCGACGCATAGTGCAGGCTGCCCACGCCGGCATGTTCCCGCGCCATCGCCACCGCTTCCTCCAGAAGGGGCGCCGCCTCTGCGGGCCGGTTGAGTTGCAGCAGCGTCTTGCCGTAGTTGCTGATCAGGGCCGCCGTCGCCGCCGATGCGCCATACATCCGACGCCGGGCCGCGACGGCCTGTGCGAACAGCGGCTCGGCCCGTTCCGGGCGACCGGACAGAACTTCCAGAGCCGCCAGGTTGTTCAGTGTGTTCAGGGCGTCGGGCCCCTGTGAAAGGCCGGTCGCATCCCAGACTTCGAGGGCGGATCGGAACATCGGGATGGCGTCGTCGTTACGCCCCGCCGCCACCAGCATGACGCCCAGATCATTGTAGAAGACGCCGGTGTCCCGGTGGGCTGTCCCGCTGATGGATAGGCGAACCGGAAGATTGGCCTGCAACAGGGCGACAGCCTCCTCGACCTTGCCCTGATCGCGCAGCAGGCGCGCTTCGCCCAGGCGGCTGTCAACCAATTGAGAGCGCCAGCGTTGCGGATCGGACGCCCAGAATCTCTGGGCCTGCGCCAGGAAGCGGGCGGCGGCGTCCGGATCCGACTGCCTGAGTTTGATCTGGGCCAGGTCATAGGCCGCCGACGCAACGATGGCTGGGTCAACGCCGCGCGCCGTCATCAGCCGGGTCAGCAGCGGCTCGGCCGCCTCATAGTCGTTTAGATAGAAATAGAGCTCGCCGAGCATCCGGACCACAGGACCTCCACGGGCCGGGTCGGCTTCGAACTGGGCCAGAACCTGGGCTGCGGCGTTGTCGAGAATCTGCTCGGCGTCGGCGTCGGCACTGCCTGTTTCAGCGGCATTGCGCAGCATGAAGTAGAGATACTGTTGAACCGCCTCCATCCGCGCCTGTTCACGCAAGGCGGCGTCTCGTTCACGTTCGGCCCGCTGGGCTTGATCGAGCGCCAGACCCAGTCCACCGGACAAACTCAACAGAACCGCCGCCGCCGCCGCAATGGGCCACCGACGCCGGCGTATGAAACGCCTGAGCGCGTATCCCCGCTCACCCGACCGTGCGCAAACGGGCCGCCCTTCGAGCGCATCACGCAGGTCGGCGGCGAAGGCGGCCACCGTCGCATATCTGTCCGCAGGCTGCTTGCGAAGCGCCTTGGCCAGAACGGCGTCCAGATCCTGGACGAGGCCTTTCTGTCCGACCTCCGGTGTGATCAAGGTCGTCAGCCGGGGCGGAACCTCATCGACCACCTTGCGGACCGCGATTGCAATCGGCTCGCCCTCCACCATGACCGGTGCGCGACCACTCAGCAGTTCATAGAGGGTGGCGGCCAGGCCATAGACGTCGGTCATCACCGTCGCCGCCGCGCCCTCCAGAAGTTCAGGCGCCGCATATTCGATTGAAACCGGCGTCTCGGTCCAGGCGCCGACGGCGGGCGCCAACAGTCGCGCGACGCCGAAATCGATCAGCCGCGTGCGCCCTTCATCGGTCACCAGAATGTTGGACGGCTTGATGTCCCGATGGACGACCAGCTTGGCGTTCGCATGGGCGACCGCCTCGCAGACTTCAAGGATCAGGGCGACCTTGCGCCGGACATCGGCTCCATTCCGGGCCGCCCAGACATCGATGGAGACGCCATCGACGTGCTCCAGCACCATGAACGGGCGTCCATCGGCGCTCAGCCCTCCGTCCAACAGCCTCGCCACACCCGGATGATCCAGTTCCGCCAGAATCTGGCGCTCGGTCTGGAACCGGTCCCAATAGGCGGCCGCCAGGGGGCGCATCAGCTTCAGGGCGGCCTGCTGGCGATATTCGCCATCGGCCCGCTCGACCAGATAGACCTCGCCCATGCCGCCGGTCCCCAGCGGAGCGACGATGCGCCAGGCGCCGAAGCGAGCTCCGGGATCGAGCCCGGCCTCTTCAGATGCAATCGGAGCGTTCAGAAAGGACGAGGAGGTCTCGGCGGCGTTCAGGAGGGACAGGGCCTCCCTCTCCAGCGCCGGCTCGTCGCCGAGCCGGGACCGGATCAGGGCGCTGCGCGCCTCGGGAGCCAGGTCCAGCGCTTCGTCCAGAACGGCTTCGATCCTGACCCAATCCATCTCGCCCCCAGCCAGCTTCCAGAGCGACGGTGTCTGTCGACCGCCGCGCCGTCAACCTTCGCCGAGATTGTAGGTCAAGGTCACATAGCTGCCCGGGGCGTCGGCCATCGGGGCGATGCTGACCTGAAGGCCACGATCCGCGTCATCCCCCGCCCTCGCGGCCAGGATCAACGTGCCGTTTAGATTGACCTCCTCACGATTGGTGAGGCCCGATCCGTCCAGTCGGCTTCGGTAGAAGGCCGCGACGCGATCTGTGGCCGCATCCGTCCTGAACGCCACCATTCCACCGCGCTGGCCAGCCCCACCGTCGCCCTCCAGGGCGCTCTCGATCCGCGCACCCGGATAGAGCGGCGCGAAGTCCGGCATGCCGGCCGGGGCGGCGATGGCGTCGCCGGTGCGAAGCGTGACGTTCTCGCCAGTCACAGGATTGGAATGCACGCGCGTCTCGCGCTCGCCGCAGCCCACCAACCCACAGGTAAGGGCGATCAGGCAGGATAGTTGGAGAATACGCATGGCCGGCTCCGGTTCATCAGGCTTTCGGTGGTTCATACGAAAACCACGTCCTGATCCGGACAAGCTGACCAAGCCGGACCCCGTTATGCGGCCTACCGATGCGTGATGCGGTCGCTGCCCTGAGCAAAGACCTGGGTGTAGTCAGTCTAACGCTAACTTGTCTCCACTTGGAGGGGCCTGAGGTCGTTGAGGAGAAAGCGCTTCAGTGCGGTTACCCTGACAGCACCGAGCGTCCAGCGTTACGGGCGCGGGGCAGGTTAGAGCGGGCCAGCCGCCACTCGGGGCCGCCAGAGGGTCCTGACGGAATGACGGGGCTGAGCCATCCCTGAACCAGAGCCGATAGAGGAGGGCCGTATCAACCGGGGCCAGAGACGGTGGCCGTTCGGGACCGATACCGCCCGGCGCGACTTGTGCCAACGACGACCCTGCGAGACTATAGCTCGACCGGCGGATGGGGATGATATGCACGACAGCGCCGCAGCAGATGGCCTCGTAATGCGCTGGATCCACCGGTTGCGCGACCTGTCTCCGGCCTATTTTGGCTTGGTCATGGCGACGGGGATCGTTTCGCTCGCCGCCTTCATGATGGGGCATCGCCTCATTGCCCTCTCGTTGTTCTATCTGAACATCGTGCAGTATTTTGTACTTTTGGCCCTCTATATCCTGAGGCTCTGGCGCTTTCCCGGCCGCTTCTTCGGCGACATGTTCACCCACGCGGTCGGGCCCGGTTACTTCACCGTGGTCGCCGGCACCGGCATCCTGGCCAACCAGTTCCTGATCCTGGGAGAAAACGTGGCCATCGGCGCGGCGTTCTGGGGCCTTGCGGTCCTGCTGTGGCTTTGCCTGACCTATACGATCTTCACCGCCCTGACGATCAAGCGCGACAAGCCCACGCTCGACAAGGGCATCAACGGAGGCTGGCTACTGGCGGTGGTGGCGACCCAGGCCATATCCGTGGCCAGCGCCCTGCTCGCGGCCCGGATCGGCCAACCCTATCGACTGGAGATCAACCTCCTTGCCCTGTCGATGTGGTTGTTCGGTGGTATGCTCTACATCTGGCTGATGTCGCTGATCTTTTACCGCTATGCCTTCTTCCGGTTCTCGCCGGACGATCTGTCTCCACCGTACTGGATCAACATGGGAGCGATGGCCATTTCCACCTTGGCCGGTTCGCTGCTTATCCTGAATGCGCCGCACGCACCCTATCTGACCTCCCTGCTCCCGTTCCTGAAGGGCTTCACGCTCCTGTATTGGGCGACCGGAACCTGGTGGATCCCCATGCTGTTGCTGTTGGGCGTCTGGCGCCACGGCTTCGAGCGTTTTCCCATCCGTTACGACCCGCTCTATTGGGGCGCGGTCTTTCCGCTCGGCATGTACGCGGCCTGCACCTGGCAGATGGGCTACGCCATGGATTTCGACTTTCTTGCGGGCCTGCCCAGGGTCTTCCTCTACATCGCCTTCGCGGGCTGGTCCGTGACCTTCATCGGAATGCTGCGCACCCTGTTCCGCCTCAGCCGCGCCCGACCTCGCCCTTGACGGGCGGGTTTGCTGGAGGCGGGCTTCATGTAGCCGCCGGTGCTGTCGGGCCAACGCGGCTCCAATGAGAAGCTCAGTCGGGCCTTCTGGATCTGCGTATGACGCCGCTTATCTGGCTACTCCGACCTTCGGTTCTTTCAAGCGGTGCTGTCAGGGTGACAGCCTTCGACCGAAACTTCCCCAACCCTAGCCGTTTCAGGCCGTGGCCGACGCCGCATGAGCAGCGGCGACAGCGTGATATGGCTGGGATTAGGCGAGCTGTGGCTGGACGCATCTAACCTGACAGCACCCGGAGCGGAGACTCGAGTTCTGATCTGCGAGCGAAACGCCGCATCCCTTGCTGATTTCGTGGGCACAAGCGGCGGATTCAACGCCGATAGCCGCTCGAAATCGCGCGGTTAATGCATGCAGTCGCGTCGAGGAACGATTTACCGTGACTGGCTGGCGGACAGAGAGGGATTCGAACCCTCGGTAGGCTTTCACCTACACACGCTTTCCAAGCGTGCGCGATCGACCACTCCGCCACCTGTCCGGTCACCAGTTGGGCGCCTGATGGGCGGCGCCGACGAGCGAGAGGGGCGTCTAGCTCAGCACGGCCGCCGGGGCAAGCCGCAGGCGGCGCAATCGGCTCGCTTCGTTCGTCCTGGCCGAAGGGGATGAAAAGTTGCGACCATCGGCCCATATTCGGGGGCCTAGGAGAAACCCATGCCCGCTGACGCCCTGCCCGGCCGCCCCGATCCGATCGCTACCGACGAGGTCCACTTCGTTTTGGGCCGCCCTCTCAAGGGGCCGCATCCCGAAGGCTTTGAGAGCGCGATCTTCGGCATGGGCTGTTTCTGGGGCGTCGAGCGGATCTTCTGGAAGCTGCCCGGCGTCTGGGTCACGTCGGCCGGCTATGCGGGCGGCGCGACGCCCAATCCGACCTACCGCGAGGTCTGTTCGGGCCAGACTGGCCACGCCGAGGTGGTCGAAGTGGTCTTCAACCCGGCCGAGATCTCATACGGCGACCTGCTCAAGGCCTTCTGGGAAAACCACGACCCGACCCAAGGGATGCGCCAGGGCAATGACGTCGGGACCCAGTACCGTTCGGCCATCTACTATGCCGATGAGGCCCAGCGCGCCGGCGCCGAAGCCAGCCGCGACGTCTATCAGGCGGCGCTGACGGCGAAGGGCCTGGGCCGCATCACCACCGAGATCGCGCCGCGGCCGCCCTATTATTTCGCCGAAGGCTATCATCAGGGCTATCTGGCCAAGAATCCGGATGGCTACTGCGGCATCGGCGGCACCGGGGTGGCTTGCCCGGCTGGCGTCGGCGTGGAGGCCTGAGGCGTGGACCGCGAGGGGGTGAGGGCGGTTTGTCTGGCCCTGCCGGCGGTGACGCTGGACCATCCGTGGGACCCGGACCACGACGCCTACAAGGTCGGCGGCAAGATGTTCGCGGTCATCGGCTCGATGGGCGGGCTCAGCTTCAAGGTCTCGGACATCGCCTATGAGGTGCTGACCGAAAGCGGCCGGGCGCGCCCGGCCCCCTATATGGCCCGCGCCAAATGGGTGAACCTGGAGGACCCGTCTGACTGGTCTGACGACGACCTGGCCGAACATCTGACGATCGCCCACGGCCTCATCGCGGCCAGGCTGACCAGGAAGGTCCGGCGCGAGCTGGGGCTGGCGTAGCGGCCTTCAGACCGGTTCGCGCACCGATATCGGGGCGGCTGGCGCCGGATGGCGGTTCGACAACCGCGCCGACGCCGTCTCGATGGCGTCCTGCATCCGGGCCATGAATTCCGGGCGCTTGAGACCGGCGGGAATCGGCTCAAGGAACTCGAAAACCACCTGGCCGGGCGTAAAGCCGAAGCCCTTGGCCGGCCAGTGCTCGCCGGCGTTGGTGGCGACGGGCCAGCAGGGGCCGTCCAGGTCGCGATAGATGGCCGCCACGCCCGGCTTGTAGTCCGGCTCGGCGCCCGGGAGCTGACGCGTGCCTTCCGGGAAGATCACGATCTGGCGCTGCTCGGCCAGACGCGCGCGGGCGTGACGGACCATGTCCTTCAACGCCTTGGCGTGCCCCCCGCGATCCACGGTGATCATCCGGGTCTTCCAGGCGAACCAGCCGATGAAGGGGACGACGATCAGCTCTTTCTTGAGCACGAAACAGGGGTCGTCCAGCACGGTGAACGGTATGATGATATCGAGCATCGACTGGTGTTTGGGCGCGATCAGGGCTGCGCCGGAAGGACGATGCTCCAGCCCGCGCACCTCGACCCTGACGCCCATGATCCAGCGCAGACCGAACAGCACCATCCGCGCCCAGATCTTGATCACGCCCATGGCGAAGCGGTGCGGCATGACCAGCGCCGGCGACAGGCCGATGGCGCAGATCGGCATCGATAGATAGAGCCACAGCGCGAACAGCAGACGACGGATACTAAGCATCGGCGGGCGTCTCGACTGGGGCTTCGGCCGGTGGGCCGGGGGTGATCAAGCGCGCGGCGGCCTCGCGAACCAGAACGGCCAGGTATTTCGAATATTCGACCACCATGCGCCGCTGCCCGCCCGCCGAGCGCCACCAGGTGTCGGCGTTCAGGGATGGCGTCGCGACCGGATAGGGGATCAGCTCGGCGCCGCGCATCAGGCCGCGAATCTCGAGCATCGAACGGGGCATGTGATAGTCGCTGGTGACCACGATCAGGCTGTCATAGCGTTTGGCGGCGGCCCAGGCGGCGATCTCCTGAGCGTTGCCGACGGTGTCCTCGGCGTCGAAGCCCAGGTCCACACAGCAGTCGAACAGCCGGTTCGAGCCCGCCGTGACCTCGCGCAGCTCGCCTCGCTGGACCTGCCGATTGACGCCCGAGACCAACAACCGCTCGCCGCGCCCGGCGGAGAGCAGCCGCAGCGCCTCGTTGATGCGGGCGTCCGAGGCGCCGGTCAGGACCACGATGCCGTCGGCCCGGCCCGGGTCGACCGGCGGCGTCATCCGCTCGATCCGGTCGGCGAAGGCCAACAGGCCCGCCAGCCAGATGACCGCGATCACGGCGATGGCCGCGAGATACCTCATCCCCTCGTCTCCGTCCGATATGCGACGTGCAACAGCCGCCTGACCGTAAGGCGCGCCGCCAGCGCCGCCAAGCCAGCCGCAAGCACCGGCGCCGGCGCCGCCAGGATGATATCGGACCAGTCGAACGGCAGGGCGGGGGTCAGTCCCCGATCTCCGCCGCCCAGGACCAGGGCGGCCAGAAGCGCGCACGCCGCCAGCCCCCCGGCGGCGCCGGCGACGGCGGCCAGCCAGGCGAACCGGCTTTGGAACAGATTGGCGATGAAGCGGTCTGCCGCCCCGGTCAGGCTGAGCACCTCCACCATCTCCTGGCGCGCCTGAAGCGCCGCGCGACTGGCGAAGACGACCGAGGCTCCCGCCGCCAGGGCGGCCAGCAGAGCCAGGCCTATGGCCGCGGCCTTGGCGGTGAGGGCGGCGCGGCCGACGTCGGCGCGCCACACCGAATGGTCATCGACGCGGGCGTCCAGGCCCGCCTCGGCCAGGGCGCGGCTGAGCATTTCGGGTGCGGCCGGCTGGGCCTCATCCAGGCGCACCACGACCAGGTGGGGCAGAGGCAGGTCCGGCAGGATGGCCTCCCCCAGCCAAGGCCGCAGCAGGCGCTCGGCCTCGGCCCGGCTCAGCGCCTCGGACTCGGCCACGCCGGGAACGCCGGCCAGCACCTCAGCCGCGCGGGCGGCGGCCTGATCGCCGCTCTCGTCCGGTCGCGGATTGACCTGCACGGTCGCCTCCGCCGCCATCGACCTGGACCAGCCGGCGGCGGCGCGGTCGGCGGCGGCGGCGGCCATGGCCCCGAACACCGCCAGGAAACACAGAATGGCGACCACGGCGAACAGGGCGATGTCGCGACCCTCGCGAGCGGGCAGCAGCGGGCCGGGACGATAGGCGCTCACAGCGCGCCCTCGCTCAACCGGCCGCGCTCAAGGTGTAGCGACGGCATCCCCGATCGACCGACCAGCTCACGGTCGTGCGTCGCGATCAGCACGGTCGCGCCCAGCCGGTTCAGTTCGACAAACAGCCGCAGGATTCGCACCGCCATGTCGTCATCGACCGCTCCGGTCGGCTCGTCGGCCAGAATCAGCCAGGGGCGCCCGACCACCGCTCGGGCGATGGCCAGTCGCTGCTTCTCGCCCGCCGACAGAGACGGCGGATAGGCGCCAGTGCGTGCGCCAAGCCCCACCCAGGTCAGCAGTTCCTGGACGTCCTCCATGTAGGTCTTGGGTTTCTGGCCGGCGACTCGCAGCGGCAGGGCGGCGTTGTCAAAGGCGGTCATGTGATCGACCAGACGAAAATCGTGGAAGACCATGCCCATGCGGCGCCGGAGCGAAGTGCGGTCCGCCGGCGTAATCCGGGTGGTGTCCTGGCCGAACACCGAGACCGATCCCCGGCTGGGCGCGGCGCCCATATAGATCAGACGCAGCAGGCTGGACTTACCGGCGCCGGACGCGCCGGTAAGGAAGTGGAAAGAGCCGGCTGGCAAGGTGAATCCGACGTCCCTCAAGACTTCGGGGCTGTCCGCGCCATAGCGCAGCCCCACGGCATCAAACCGGACGGCGGAACTGGCGGGCGCGGCGGCTTGTGAAGGCATGATCAGACGGGCGAACTCGGGGAGATGGGGCGCGACGCCCGCGACGCCATGATACTGTCCTGTCCCGACTGTTCCACTCGCTATTTCGTGTCCGACGAGGCCATCGGTGCGAAAGGCCGCACCGTGCGCTGCACTTCGTGCGGGTTCGCCTGGCGCGCCGAGGGCGAAAAAACCCTGGATCTGGTCGCCGAACCCGAAATCAGCCTGGCGAGCGAGCCGGCCCCCGAGGTTCCGCTGACGGCGCCCGAGTTGCCCAAGGCGTTCCGGGCTCGCGTGGTCGAAAAGCGGCGCCTGCACAAGGCGGTGGTCCAGGGTGCGGTGTGGTCGACGCTGGCGGTGTTCGGGCTGGGCCTGATGGCTTCGGCCTATCTGTTCAGGGTCGATATCGTGCAGGCCGCACCCAAGGCGGCGGCGGCCTATGCGGCGGTCGGCCTGCCGGTCAATGCGTCGGGCATGGAATTTGAGGACATCACCGCCCGTCCGGCTCCGGACGGCTCGGCGGCGATCGAGGTGGCCTTCCGCCTAAGGAATGTGCGCGAAGTCTCGCGCCACGCTCCGCCGGTCCGCGTCGCCCTGGTCGATGAACATGGTCGGCGGATCGACACCCGCATCGTCCAGCCGCCGGCTGAGGCGGTCGCACCGGGCCACGTCATCCACATGATCGCGGTGGTGCCGGATCCTCAGGGGCACGGCGCCGATGTCGATCTGGCCTTCGCGCCGGAGGCGCGTCGCCATGCGCCGGCCGTTCCGGCCGCGCCGCGTCCCGAGCCCGTCGTCCACGATGTCCCGGCGCCCCCGCAGCAGGCTGCCGAAGGGGCCGGCCTGCGTCCGATGGACCACGGCGATTTCTCGGTTCAGGCGCCCGAGGCGACCCCAATCGAAGCAAGCGACCATCCGCCCCTCGACAATGGCCTGCGCCCGGCGGTATCCGCCGGGGGTCATGACTGATCCAACGTCTCCCGAAATCCTGCTCGATGAAGACGGCGTGCGCGCCACCGTCGACGCCCTGGCCGAGCAGATCGCGCCCCAGATCGACGATGAGACGGTCGCGGTCTGTCTCCTGACCGGCGGCATATGGTTCGCCGCCGACCTGACGCGGGCTCTGGCCCGGCGAGGGCGGCTGGTCGGCTTCGACGCCCTGTGGCTGGCCTCCTATGGCGACGACAAGACCTCGCGCGGGTCGGTCGACGAACGCGCGGGCCTCCAGCGCGACGTCACCGGCAAGACTGTCCTGGTCATGGATGACGTGTTCGACACCGGCCTGTCGCTCAAGCGCGCGGTCGAGATCATTGAGGCCAAAGGCGCGGCCCGGGTGCTCACCTGCGTCTTCGCCTCCAAGCCCTGGCCCGAGCCGCGCGCGCTGGAGCCTGACTTCGTCGGCTGGCAGGCGCCGGCGCGCTATCTGGTTGGCTACGGCCTGGATTCAGCAGGCCGAATGCGTGGCCTGCCCGCGATAGCGGCGCTGGACTAGCTTTCCGTTGCGTCCACCCGGCCCATAAGGTTAGCTCAGCGCTTCCTTTGGGAGGGATTCCATGACCGATCAGACCGCGCCGGCGTCCGGACGCCGGCTAGAACTGACCGTCCGCGCTGTGGTGCTCGGCTGTGTTCTGGCGGTGATCTTCACCGCGGCGAACACCTATCTGGGTCTTCAAGTCGGCCTGACCTTCGCTTCGGCCATCCCGGCGGCGGTCATCTCCATGACCATTCTCAGGGCGCTGAGGAACTCGACCATCTGGGAAAACATGACGGTTCAGACCGTCGCCTCGGTCGGCGGGGCCATGAGCGCGATCATCTTCGTGCTGCCCGGCCTGGTCATGGTCGGCTGGTGGCTGGAGTTTCCGTTCTGGGAATCGGTCCTGATCTGCATTCTCGGCGGCGTTCTGGGGGTGACCTTCTCGATCCCGCTGCGCCGCGCGCTCGTGGTCAATGGCGGCCTGCCCTATCCGGAGGGCGTGGCCGCCGCCGAGGTGCTGAAGGTCGGCTCGCCCGGCGCCGACCAGAGCGAGGAAGCGGTCCGCGAGAACAAGGCCGGCCTTTGGGTGGTGGTCTGGGGCGCGGTCGTCTCGGCGGTCTTTTCGCTAGGCGTCGCCGCGCGGGCCTTTGCCGGTGAAGCGGCCAAGTTCATCCAGCTGCCGGCGGCGCTGGGCGGCGGGGCCACCGGCGTCGGCGTGGGGATGCAGTTCGCGCTCCTGGGCGCTGGTCACCTGATCGGCCTGGCGGTGGGTCTGGCCCAGCTGTTCGGGCTGTTCCTGGCCTGGGCCATCGCCGTGCCGATCATGACCTCGCCGGATTACATCGCCTGGACCCAAAGCATGGGTCTGGACTCCATCGCCGCAGGCCTGGCCGGCGCCCCGGCCGAGGAACTGGCCGGCACGGTCTGGGCCCGCGAAGTCCGCTTCATGGGCGCCGGCGTCATCGGCGTGGCTGCGATCTGGACTCTGATCAAGCTGGCCGGTCCGCTGGTCGGCGGCGTCATCGGCGCCCTGGCGGCCAACCGCAAACGTCAGTCCGGCGAGGCGCTGGACATTGTCGAACAGGACATCCCGATCACCTGGGTGGCGCTCTTGTCGCTGATCTCTCTGGGCGGCATCGGTGTTCTGCTGACTGTGGTGGCCAACAATATGGGCCTGGGCGCGGCCGGACCGCTGCTGGTCGTCGGCGGCCTGATCTATGTGGTTGTCATCGGTTTCGCGGTGGCGGCGATCTGCGGCTACATGGCCGGCCTGATTGGATCGTCCAACAGCCCGGTCTCGGGCGTCGGTATTCTGGCCATCGTCGTCGCCTCGCTCCTGATGCTGGTGGTGCTGGGGATCACCGGCCTGCCGGCGGATCCGTCGGTGGTCGCCTTCGCCCTGATCGTGACCGCCATCGTCTTCGCCGTGGCCGTCATCGCCAACGACAACCTTCAGGACCTCAAGACCGCCCAACTGGTCCAGGCCACGCCCTGGCGTCAGCAGGCGGCCCTGATCGTCGGCTGCGTCGCCGGCGCCCTGGTCATTCCGTTCGTGCTGAACGCCCTGAACGCCGCCTTCGGCTTCGAGGGCGGACCGGCGGGCCTGGCCGACCAGCCGCTGGCCGCGCCCCAGGCGACCCTGATCTCGGCCCTGGCGCGCGGGGTCATCTCCGGCGATCTGCGCTGGGACCTGATCGGCGTCGGCGCCGCCATCGGCGTAGCCGTGATCATTCTGGATGAGGTCGCGCGCCGGGTCTCGGGCGACAAGATCAAGCTGCCGCCGCTGGCGGTGGGCATCGGCTTCTATCTGCCGGCGGCGGTGACCTTCATGCTGGTCATCGGGGCGATCTGCGGCTTCCTCTACAACCGCACCGTCGCCGGCCGGTCCTACGGCGAGATCGCCCGGCGCATGGGCGTGCTCTTGGCGTCTGGCCTGATCGTCGGCGAGAGCCTGTTCGGGGTGTTCAACGCCGCCACCATCGTCGCCACCCAGAACCCGGACTGGGCCGCGGTCCTCCCGCTCGGCGAAGGCTGGCCGGCCATGATGATCGGCATTGCGGTGTTCGCGGCCCTGACCTTCCTGCTCTACAGCTGGATCATGCGGCGCTCAGCCCAGGTCTAGGCCCGAGGCCTGAATCCAAGAAATCCCCGCCGGGCGACCGGCGGGGGTTTTCTTTTGCCCCGAACCAGGGCTACACCCCGCCCCGAACGGTTCGGGGGAAGGCGGTGCGAGACCGCCACTGTGCCCGCAACGGTGAGCAGGTTCGCCTGCAAGTCCGAATGCCCGACCGGTCACGTCGCTCGCTTCTGTCCGGGATCAGGCAGGGGCGCGGGACCTTTCCGTCGCAGCGACGCGATCGGCCGCCATCCGGCAACGGATGATCGCTGTCGCTGAACCGGTCGGGCGCGCGGCTTCGCCAGACCTGCGACGGAGCACTGCGCATGAAACGCGCCCTTCTATTGGCCACGGCGGCGAGCCTGGCCCTTTGCACACCCGCCCTGGCCCAGCCGGACGACGAGACTGCGGTGGACGAGGTCATCGTCACCGCCACCCGCCTGGCCGCCCCGCTGGACATCACCCCCGGCGCCACGGTGATCAACGAAGCCCGCATCGAGGCCTCCGGCGCCGTCTTCGTCTCGGACCTATTGTCCGAGATCCCGGGCGTCAGTTTCTACAGCCAGGGCGCGCCCGGCGGCGTCACCTCGGTGCGCCTGCGCGGGGCCGGCCAGGACAAGACCCTGGTGCTGCTGGACGGCGTGGCGCTGAATGATCCGTCCCAGCCGGCCGGCGGTTTTGACTTCGCCGGGCTGGATCTGGCCGACATCAGCCGCATCGAGGTGTTGAACGGACCGCAGGGCTCGATCTGGGGCTCGGACGCCATCGGCGGCGTCATCGCCCTGACCAGCCGCGAGCTGGATGGCGCGCGGGTCAGTCTTGAGGCCGGCTCGCTGGACACGCTCAACGCCAATGCCGCCATCGGGGCGGTCGGCGCGCGCGGATCATTCGGCGTTTCGGTCTCAGGCTTTCAGACCGACGGCGTCTCGCGCGCGGCGGCCGGAACCGAGCGCGACGGCTTCGAGAGCTATTCCGGGTCTCTGAACGGGCGCACGAACCTGGGCGCGGTGACCCTGGAAGGCCGCGTTCGCTACAACAGGTCCCAGGCCGATCTCGACGGCTATCCGGCCCCGCTCTACGTCCTGGGCGACACCGCCGAGGTTTCGGATACTGAGAGCGTGTCGGGTTTTCTGCGCGCCCGCACCCGACTGTTCGACTTCGATCAGAGCCTGACCCACGCCCGTTCCCAGGTCGACCGGTCCATCACCGGCGGGGCCTTTCCGTCCCACTATGTCGGCGAGCGGGCGCTGTGGCGTTGGCAGGCCTCCAACGACCAGATCACCGACCGGCTCGGCCTGGCCTTCGGCGTCGAACGTGAAGACACCCAGGGCGATCTGTCGACCGGCGCGGCGGCTGATCTGGGCGCGACCTCGGCCTTTGCTGCGGCCCGCTATCAACTCACCGAGCGGCTGACCGGCTCGTTCAGCGCCCGGTGGGACGACCCGGACGTCTATGACGCGGAGACCACCCTGCGCGCCGGCCTCGCCTATGATCTGGGGCGCGGCTTCACCCTCAGCGGAACCTGGGGCCAGGGCTTCAAGACACCGACCATCAGCCAGAGCGTCTGCGACTTCTGCTTCTCGTTCAGCCCCTATCCGGAGCTGCGCCCGGAACGGGCGGAGGGCCTTGACCTGGGCCTGGCCTGGCGCGGGGCGAACGGCGGGCTGCGCGTCACCGCCTTCCGGCTGGAGGTTGAGGATGAGATCAGCTTCTTCTTCGATGGCGGCACGTTCGAGAGCTACTACGTCAATCTGGCTCGCACCCGCTCGACCGGGGTGGAGGTGCAGGGCGACTGGCGCCTGACCGACGCCGTTGGCCTCAGCGCCGCCTACGCCTTCACCGACGCCGAGAACGCCCTGACCGGGGCGCGGCTGCTGCGTGTGCCGGAGCATTCGGGGTCGGTCACCCTGGACTGGGATCAGGGCCCGTGGCGCGCTGCTCTGACCGTGCGCGGCGAGAGCGATCAGCTGGATGTCGGTGGAACTCGCGAGGGGTTCGTTACGGCCCGCATCGCCGGCGGCTACGCCCTATCTGACACGGTCGAGTTGACGGCGCGGATCGAGAACCTGAGCGATTCCGACCTTCAGGAGGTTCTGGGCTACGGCGAGCCGGGCCGCTCGGCCTTCGTCGGGATCAGGCTGCGCTACTGATCCACAGGCGGGGATCCAGGGCGGTTGTGTCGTCGATCGACAGGGCCGCCCATTCCAGCCGAGGCGTCGGCTGGTGAGAGGCCGCGATCACCGCCCGCAATTCGGCGGCAGAAGCCACGCCGACGACGACGGCGGACGCCTCGGGGCGGTCCATCGCGAAACTCAGCGCGGCCTGCAGCGGGTCAGCCCCGGCCTCGGCCAGCATCCGGCGAATGCGCGACAGCCGCGGACCGGCGTGCGCCAGGCGCGCCGGCAGGGCCTCGCGGTCCATGAACAGCAGCCCCTTGAGGAAGACCGAGCGCAGGTGCACCTCGACGCCCTGTTCGGCCAGCTTTTCCAACGTTCCGTCGTGAATCAGGCGCTGATCCAGCAGCGACACTGGCAGCTGGACCAGGTCGGGATTGTAGCGGCGGGCGAGGGCGGCGGGATCGTCCTCGGCGTGAGCTGAGAAGCCGATGGTCTGGAACAGGCCCTCGCCCTTCAGGCGCTCCAGCCGGGCCCACAGGGCGCGACCGTCCGGACCGTGCAGGTCTTCGGCGGCGTGGACCAGAAGGCCTTGCGCGCGCGCCACGCCCAGTCGCTCCAGCGAGCGGCGGGCGCGGTGTTCGATCCGGTCCAGGCCCTCGGATAGCCGCACCGTGCGGGTGACGACCGAAAACGGGCTGGGGAACGGCCAGGAACGGCCCAGCGCCCGCTCCGCGTCGCCATAAGCGGCCGCCGTGTCGACCAGGGTGACGCCCGCCGGGGCGGCGGTGTCGAGAATGGCGCGGATCTCAGCCTCGCCCCCCCGGCCGCGCGGTTCGGCGAACTGGGCGGTGCCCAGGCCCAGTCGGGCGCGGCGCGAATCCGGGGTCGGCCTCATCCGACGCGGCGACGCGGCCAGTGGAACTGATCGACCAGGGGCGCCAGCACCGCGTCATAGGCCCTCAGCAGAGCCCCGGTCTCGCGACCACCGAAAGCGGCCGACAGGATGTGGGCGCCCTGGAACATCACGCCCTCGCGGGCGAGGGCCTCCGACAGGGCGGTTTCAAAGGCGGTGTCGCCGGCCACGACGCTCCAGGACGGATCGCCGTGGATCCCGACCATCTGGCCGGCGCCGGTCGAGATCAGCCGCATCTGCAGTTCGGCGACGATCTCCGCGCCATTGACCTGCAGCCCCTGGGCGACATCGTCGCGGGCCACCCGCGACAGCACCACGTCGGCGGCGGCGAAGGCGGACAGGTCCGGATGCTCGCCCTGACGTTCGAACACCGACAGCAATTCGACCGAGCCGGTGACGGCGCACAGCTCACGACCGTTGGCCAGCGACGGACCGAAGACCACCGCATCGGCGCGTACGCCGGACAGGCCCTGGGCGCCGCCGCGGTGCACCCGCAACGCGGAGCGGCCCTCTTCAAAGATCAGCACAGCTCCGGCCCGGTCGGCCAGGCGCCGTACCGCCTTCAGGAAACTGGGGGCGGCGTCCAGCGGGCGAATGACGATGGCGGCCAACTCGCCGCCGCGCTGATCGACCAGGGCAGCCAGGTCGTCCAGCGAACCCGCGACCGACACGGCTTCGTCGCAGAAATAGGCGCCGTCGCGGCCGGTGATGGTGCGGGCGGCGACCAGGGCGCCAGCCACCGCGTGGCTCAGCGACCTCTCGAAGGCGACGGCCTCGGCGTTGGGCGTCATGGCCGCCAGGCGGGCCGCGACCCGGGCCGGAAGGCCTGAGACGGCCGGGTCGGACGCGGCGATCTCGACCTCGGGATCGTTCCAGCCCAGCAGGATGGCGCCGTCGGCATTGATCAGGTCAAGGCGGCGACCGCCATCAGGTCCCTGAAGCCAGGCGCCCGCGCGGGTCTGGGCCGCACGCAGGACCGAAGCATAGTCGGGCGTCTCGGACGCCCCTTTCGTCGATACCAAACTGAAGCGCGTCATCGCGCGTCCTCCAGGCCTTATGCCTGGTAACGATGATGGCCGAGAAACCTTAATGGCGGCTGAGCGGAAGCCTTATGGACCCTTAATGCACGCTGTTCTGCGACAGGGCCTTTTCCGGCTTGTCAGGCCCGGCGATGCGCGGCAGCTTGGCCTTAGCGATACAATGGAGATGCGCATGACCGACCCCCAGCCCCAATACGATGGCGTCGAGCCCACGCCCGCCAACGGCATGGCCATCGGATCCTTGATCCTAGGCATCTTGTCGATTGTGACGTCGATCATTCCGTTCATCGGCATCATCGCCTGGGTTCTCGCGCCGATCGGCCTGGTGCTCGGTTTCCTCGCGCGCAAGAAGCCCGGCGGCCAGGGTCTGGCGATCGCTGGCATCGCGACCTCGATCATCGGCCTGATCATCTGCGTTGCTTGGGTCATCGGCTTGGGCGCCATGGTGGCGGCCGGCTCGGCCACCTGATCCGGCGCCGCCGGCGAGGGCGCGCGCCCTTGCCGGCCCGTCTCGGCGAAATCCTCGCCGCCTGCATCCTCGTCATTGCCGCGTCGGTTAGACTGTTCCGATGGTGCAAATTCCACATCGAGTGCAGTTTGAGCCACGCGATGAGGTATCTAATTTCAATAGGCTAACTGGCGATTTTGCACGAATTGCACCAGTTGCACTCATTTTTCGGGTGCAAAAATCATCGCGCCGGGCCGCGATGAACCACCCCTTTTTGAGCGGGGGGCGTCAGTCGGCGTCCGGCTGGTTGTCGGGATGGGCGGCCCGGAAGGCCGGGTGGTCCGCCGCCCGGGCCTCGATGGCGGCGATCCGGGGCCAGGCCGAGACATCGACATCGAACCGCCGGGCTGAATAGACCTGCGGAATCAGGCAGCAGTCCGCCAGGGTCGGCTCACCGCCGAAAGCCCAGCCGTCGCCGGACTGTTCGATCTGAGCCTCCAGCGCATCGAAGCCGGGCCGGATCCAGCTCTCGGCCCAGGGGTTGGCCTCGCCGCCCAGGGCCTTGACCGCCTTGAGCACCCTCAAGTTGTTCAGGGGATGGATGTCGCAGGCGACCAGCGCCGCCATCGCCCGCACCTGCGCCCGGTCGCCGAGATCAGGCGGCAGTAGCGGCGGCTGCGGATAGCGTTCCTCCAGCCATTCCAGAATGGCCGGGCTCTGGGTCAGGACCTGGCCGTCAACCTCCAGGGCCGGAACCAGCCCCTGAGGGTTGAGCGCCAGATAGGCGCCGGACCGCTGGTCGCCGGTTCTGAGATCGACCGGTCGCTGGTCATAGGTCAGGCCCTTGAGATTGAGCGCGATGCGGGTCCGGTAGGAGGTGCCCGAGCGCCAGTAGCCGTGCAGGATCATGCCGCCCGCCCCTAGAGGATGGTGAAGCCGAGCGGGGCCAGTCCGTCGATCTCGGCCGAGACCTGGTCGCCGCGCTGGAGCGGCCCGACGCCCTCGGGCGTACCGGTGAAGATCAGATCGCCCGGCGCCAGCCGCCACAGGGCCGAGGCCTGGGCCACAACCTCCGCCGGGCTCCAGATCATGTCCGACAGATGCCCCGCTTGACGGGTCTCGCCATTGACCTTGAGCCGGACGTTCCCGGACGGGTGGCCAAGATCTCGCGCCAGGGTCAGCGGCCCGATTGGGGCAGAGAAGTCGAAGCCCTTGGCGGCGTCCCAGGGCCGCCCGGCGGCCTTGGCCTCGGCCTGGATGTCACGGCGGGTCAGATCGACTCCGACGGCCCAGCCGATGATCAGCCCTTGCGCGGTCTCGGGGTCCAGCTCGGCCCCGCCATGACCCAGGGCGACGACCATTTCGACCTCGTGGTGCAGGTCCGCCGTTCGGCTGGGGTAGGGGATCTCACCGCCCAGCGGCACCAGGGCGTCAGCCGGCTTGGAAAAGAAGAACGGCGGGCGGCGCGCCGGGTCCGCCCCCATTTCGCGCGCATGGGCGGCGTAGTTCTGGCCGACGCAGAACACGCGCCGGACCGGGAACCGCAAGGGCGTTCCCAGGATCGGCAGGCTGACCCGTTCTGCAGGCGCGAAAAGGAAGTCGTCCATGGATCGCCTCTAGCCGGTCCCGGCCTTGACGGCAAAGGAACTCACGTCAAGCTCTGGCGTTCAATCCCTAACTCGCCCATATGGCGGATACCGAAGCTTTTCCGGAGAAACATCACATGGCCCGTTCAGCCACCACCAGTGCGCGTCAAGACGTCAAGAATGACCTGAAGGCCCTGAAGGACGACCTCAAGGCCGTGTCGCGCGAGGAAGCCGAGCGTCTGCGTGGGATCGCCGCCAAGGCCGACGAGACCGTGCGCGAGCGTTCCGCCGAGCTGAAGTCGCGAGCTCAGCAGTACTATGATCAGGGCCTGGAGCGCGGTCGCGAATATTACGACGACGCTTCCGAGCGGTTCGACGAGTATCAGCGCTACCTGTCCGAGCGGGTTCAGGAGAAACCGCTTCAGTCGACGGGCATCGCGCTGGGCGTCGGCGTCATCATCGGCCTGCTGCTGGCGGGCGGTCGCCGCTAATGTTCGGTCGGGGGCTGATGGTTCGGGCCGCCGGCCTGGCGGGTGTGGCGGCGTGTGTCTTCGTCGCTGTCGCCGCATTGGGATTCGCGATCTACGCGGCCCTCTCGATCGTCCTTGTCCCGGCCGGGGCCGCTGCGGTGACGGCCCTGCTGTTCGCCGCGGCGGCGGGGATCGCCGGCCTCATCATCGCCGGCCCGCGTGAGCCGGATCCGGCCGATGAGCCGGCCGGACTTCAGGAGCGGATCGTCACCCTCTTCAGTCAGCGGCCGATCCTGGGCGCCGCCGTCGGCTTGGCCGCTGGCTTTGTCTTCCTTCGCAATCCGGCGCTGGCCACCATGGTCGCCGCCGTCCTGAACGACAGAGCCGCGCCGCCGCGCCGCCGGCGCTAGGCGCCGGTCGGCCCGTCGCTGCAACAGAGAGGCCGCAAGCGTGGAGCTGGCGGCCTTTTTCCTGGGCGATCCTATCCCGGGGCCCGGCGTGACAGGCTCCAGCTCCGCTGCGCTTCAAACGCCGCTCCGGTCCAGCCCAGAGCCGTGACGGTGATGTCGTCCCTGTCCCAGTTGACGACATTGAAACCCGGCGCCGCCCCGCGTTCGCGCAGCGACAGGGTTCCGCATCCGATCGCATAGCAACGATGATCGCCAACCCCGATCGGCAGGGCGAAGGGGACATGGACATGGCCGGTCATGATCAGGTCGACCCCGGCCTCGGCGAAGATGTGAGCGGCGCGGTCGCCGCGCTTGACCTCGCCGGTCATCGGCGCGCCGATCATCTCGATCAGCGGATGGTGACAGGCCAGGATCCTTAGATGCGACGGGTCGCTCGCGGCCAGGGCCTCGGCGGCGCGCGCAGTCTGCTCCAGGTCGATGACGCCTTTGGACCAATTCAGTCGGGCTTGCCAGCCGCGGGCGGTGGTGACGCCGCGCACCATGAAGCCGTCGCCAGCGAACTGGTGGTCGTGGGCGGGGTGGCCGGTCGCCGCTTCGAAGCGCCGCCACGGATGAAACACCCGGTCGATCAGGCTCCAGTACGGCACGTCATGATTGCCGACGGTGACGAACACCGGCTCGGGCATGGCCTTGATCCAGCGCGCCGCCGCCTCGAACTCGCCCTTGAAGCCCTGCTGGGTGATGTCTCCGGTGATCAGGATCAGGTCCGGCGGCTCGGCGTGGCAGAACGCCAGCGCGGCGGCGACCGCTGGCTTGTTCTCCGCCCCGAAATGGACGTCGGAAAACTGAACGATCCGGCCCATCAGGTCTCCAGCTCGGCAACGGGGGCCGCGACGGGCGCCAGGGCGCGAAAGCCCACGGGCAGGAACCGGATGTCGGCGTAGGTGGACAGGTGGATGGTCTCTCCGTCCAGAATGGCGGGGATCGGTGAACGGGCCCAGGCATGCGCGCGCCTGATGACCTGGGTTTCCACGCTGTCGTCGTTGCGCCAGTCGGAGAACACGGCCATCGCAGCCAGGCGAAAGGCTTCGCTGGCGTCGGCGGTGGTCATGATGGCGGCTTCCAGGCCCTCATCGGCCTCCATCGCCCTAGAAATCAGGGGCGTGATCACGACCAGGGCTTCAGCCTGCCTGAGTTCGCTGCGGCCCAGCCGGTAGCGAAGGCGACCGGCGAACGTCCGGCGCAGCGCGCGCCGTGCGCGCGTCAGCCCCAGGGAAAAGTTCTTTTCCCGCAACGCCTCGCGAGCGGGCGCCCACAGGGCCGGCGCGCCGAGGATGGTGGCGCAGAAAAACGGTTCTCCATCGACGACGCCGCCGGCGATCCTGCGTTCCTCACCGTCATCCAGGGCCAGCTTCAACGCCTGCCGCCAGTCGGTGACGCCATAGACCGCCTTGGGCAGCATATTCATGGTGCCGCCCGGCAAGGGAGCGATCAGGGGTCCGTCTGCACCGGCTCGGGCCGCGACCGCCCGGACCGTGCCGTCGCCGGCCAGCACGATGATGAGATCGGGCCTGGCCTCGAACACGGCGTCCAGCATGGCGCCGAACGGCTGCGCGCCGACAATATGCAGGTTCGCCCGTATTCCGCGCGCCTTGAGGTCAGCGCGCAATTGATCGGGCGCAGCCTCCGAGACGTTGCCCGACCGGGGATTCACGACCACCTCGATCTTCTCGAGGCGCACGGCCCTGCGCGGCGCCGGAGCGCGCGAATCTTCAGCCTTCATGCCAGCCGAACGTTCCGCCGACAGGCGGGTTCCGTCACAGCTTCGCCTCAGCCGCCCTTGAGTTCTTCAGCCGCGCGGTCAGCGCCTTGTTCGACCGCATCACCGGCTTCTTCAGCGGCATCGCCAGTCGCCGCGGCGGCGTCGCCGGCAGCCTCGGCCACATCATCGGCGTCAACGCCGCGAGCCATATTCCAGCCCGCTGAAATCCAGCCGTCGATCCGGTCGCCCGCGCCGCCTACCGACCGTTCGGCAATGGCGAGGCCCGCCGTCAAAGCGCCGAACAACGCCAGCAGGGTGACGATCAGTCCAACCAGCGGATTGGATCCGCTACGGCGACCGCGTCGTTCCCAAACGGGGCTGGCGCCCCCGTGATTCTCACCATCATCGGCCATTAGATTACCCCCTCACTCCAATCGCTACGGCGCGGCCTCGCGCAGTCGCCTGGCGAAGGTTAACGCAACCGAAGTCCTTCGCATAGTCGCGGAACCTTAGCCGCAATCCAGCGTTCTCGCCTGGGGAGCGAAAGGGAGATCTCTCAATGACCAAGATTGTCGCAATGGTTGCCGCGTCGGCGGCCCTCGTAGCCGCCGGCTGCACCTCGACTGGCAACATCGAACGCAACGCCGCCGGCGGCGCCGCGCTCGGGGCCCTGGCGGGCGCTGTGATCGGCAACAATGTCGGCGACGGCAATGCTGGGCGGGGTGCCGCCATCGGCGCGGTGGTCGGCGGCGTCGCCGGCGCCGTGCGCGGATCGCAGCAGGACCGTCAGTCGCGCAACCTGTCGCGCCAGTACGACAACCGCTATGGCCGGTACTACTACTGCTATCCGGAAGGCGATTGTTACTGGGAAGACGGAACGCGCCGCAACTAGGCGGCAGGCGCCGGATTTGACGTTGAGGCGGTCCATCGCAAGACGGGCCGCCTCTTCTCTTTGAACGGGCGAAAATCTGAAGGAGAGTCTGATGGGATGTCGAGGTGTCGCGGTGGTCGCGCTGGCGATGGCAGGGGCTGCGGGATGCGCCAGTTTCGGCGTAGGGGACCGGTCGGAACTGGTGGTTGATCCAACCGTCTGCGTGAACACCACGGTGCCGATCTATTTCGAGGAAGGCCAGTCGGGGCTGACCGGCCCCGCGCGGGATCTGATTCAGACCGGCTCGGCGGCTCTGCGCGGGTGCACGATTGATCGGGTGCGGGTCGTCGGACTGGCCAGCGCCACGGGCGCAGCCCAGGCCAATATGTCTCTGTCCGAGCGCCGGGCAGAAACGGTGGCGCGCGCCCTGGCCGACGCCGGACTGCCCGCACCCGCTTTCGAGATCGAGGCCGCCGGAGAGGCGGGCGCCCGCGAAGGCGGCGTCAGCGAACCGGTGCGCCGCCGTGTCGAGGTGATCATTGAGGCGCGCCCGGGGGGCTAGCTCATGGCCGCGGCGTCGAGCCGGCCATGAATCGAAAAAATGGGCCCCGACGGACCCTGGGAAAATTCTGGAAGGTTTGCGGAGGCGGCAGGCCGACTTTCGTCGGCCCTAGGTCGGGGGGCGTCGCCGCCTCCGCACCCTGAAAACGCCAGGCCGCGAGCCGGGTTCCGGCGTCATGTCCAAATATCTCGCCCCAACCGGCGCCAAACAGCTAGGTCAGCTTCGCCTCGCGCGCCGGGTGGAAGAACAGGGCCTGGCCGATCGCCGCCTTCACATTGTCCGGCTGGAACGGCTTGGTGATCAGGAAGGTCGGCTCGGGCCGTTCCCCCGTCAGCAGGCGTTCGGGGAAGGCGGTAATGAAGATCACCGGCACATCATGGCGCTTGAGGATGTCGTTGACCGCATCAATGCCGGATGAGCCATCGGCCAGTTGAATGTCGGCCAGAACCAGGCCCGGCCGCCTGTCGGCGACCGCATCGACGGCCTCGGACCGGGTCGTGCTGACCGCGACCACGCTATGGCCAAGCTCGTGCACCAACGCCTCGATATCGGCCGAGATCACCGCCTCGTCCTCGATGATGAGCACATCGGTGGCCAACTCGGCGTCGATCTCGGCCTGGGCCTGGCTGATCAGCCGGTCGATCTCGCCGATGTCGGTGTCCAGGATCACGGCCGATTCCGACGGCGTGAAGCCTTCGAGCGCGGTCAGCAGAAAAGCTTGGCGCGACCGGGGCGCGATGCGCATCAGGCGATGGGACGGATCGGCGGCATCGCCGGCGACGGCTTCCAGCTGTGCGCCGGTGGTGCCCCAGATGGCGTGAAACGCCTTGTACAGGCCAACCCGCGGCGACGCGTTCGCCTCCAGCTCGACCTCGCCGGCCGCCACGGCTTCCAGTGCAGCGCGGACGTAGCGGTCGCCCGAGACCTGATCGCCGGTCAGCGCCCGCGCGTAGCGACGAACGAAAGCCAGATGCGGCGCCAGCTTGGCGACTAGACTCATGGATATCCCCGACACATCGAGCGGCCGCGCGTCGCGGCCCAACGCGCGCTAAACCGCCGCGCCAGAGCTTTGGTTCCCGGCGTGAATGCCGCAGGGTGACGGAATATCCGCTGGGAGGGAACCCTGCCTCGCCCCCGGCGTTTTTGTTGGTCCTATTTGTTCAGGCATCGGGATGGGCGTCATCGCGTGATGAAAGACAAGCCAGAGCCCCACCGGAAGCCCCGAGTGAAACCTCACGAGTCAGATCTTGCCGAGGCCCGTCTGCGTCAGCAGGCGATCGGTGTGCGTCTTCGTCACATATTCGACGAGGTGGTCAACGAACCGGTCCCCGACGAATTCCTGTCCATCCTCAAGCGTGCGGACGACCGGAATCGGGGCGGCGCATGAATGATCGGACGCCGGCGCGGCCCACCGAAGATGACAACGCCTTCAAACAGGGCCTGGTGCAACTGATACCGCATCTACGCGCTTTTGCGCGGACCCTGACCGGTGATCCAACGGCCGCCGACGACCTGGCCCAGGATGCGATGATGAAGGCTTGGGACGCCCGCGCCAGCTTCCAGTTGGGCACCAACATGAAGGCGTGGACCTTCATGATCCTGCGCAATCAGTTCTATTCGGACAAGCGCCGGTCGTGGCGCCAGACCCAGCTCGACCAGGAGGCCGCAGAACGGACCCTGGTGGCGGTCGACGATCCGTCCGCGCCCCTGGCGCTCGACGAGCTGCGCCGCGCCCTGAACACCCTGCCGGATGAACAGCGCGAGGCGCTGGTTCTCGTGGGCGCCGGCGGCTTCGCCTATGAGGAGGCGGCCAGCATCTGCGGATGCGCCGTTGGTACGGTCAAGAGCCGGGTCAGTCGCGCCCGGCGTGCGCTTCAGGCGTCGCTCGACAGTGGGGCCTACGGCGCTGATGGCCGGGCCGCGGGCGAAGCCATGAGCTCGATCCTGGCCGAGGCGGATCGGCTGTCCGGCGCGCGCTGACCATGCGGCGCTGGCGTCGGCCGCGTTTCAACGGCAACTTGCGGGGCATCCGGTTCCGCCTGGCGGCGGCCTTGGCGGTGGCGCTGGCGCCGATCCTGGTTTTGAGCGCGATCCAGTCGCGCGCCGCCTTCCTGCAGGAGGAGCGGCGGGTCGAGCAGGATCTGATCGGGGCCGCCAGCGATAGTGCGCGCGCAGCCCAGGCTCACATCAACGGCGCCGTCACCGCGCTGCAGACGCTGCGTCCGGAAGCGGTCGGCCTGTATTGCGCGGCCCGCCTGCGCGACCTGGCGGACAACAGCGAGCACTTCACCGCCCTCGCTCGGGTCAGCGCCACCGGACGCGTGCTGTGTTCCAGCACGGCCCTGCCGGTCGGCAGCGTGATCGACCAACCCTGGTTCGCCCGCCTCCGGGAAGGGCGGGTGGTCACCCTGAGCGCGACGCCGTCGACCCAGATGTCGGACCAGCCCGCGATCGTGGCGGCCGTGCGCTACGAAAGCCCGCCAGGCCGTTTTGACGGCGCCATGGCCGCCATAGTCCCCATTTCAACCTTGCAGCCGGACGCATTGGAGCAGGTCGAGGTCGAGCGGGTTGAGGTGGCGTTGGTCGACACGCTGGGCCAGGTTTTGGCGGCGACTGACCGAGCAGCCTTCCCCGCCGCCGGGATTAACCCTGGCGACCTGGAACCGGCTCTGACCATCGTTGAGGACGCGCGCGGCGAGCAACGGGTGCTGACCGCCGCGGCATTCGCCGGCGACGATCTGTTCGTGGTCGCAACGGCGCCGAGCCAGAATCTGTTTGGCTGGGCCATAACCAACGCTCTGGCTGTATTCATCTTGCCGCTGCTGACCTGGTTGACGGCGTTGGTGTGCGTGCTGGTCGTCACCGAGCGCGTCGTGGTGCGCTGGCTCGGGTATCTGGAGCGAGTGGCGGCGATCCACGCGCGGGGCCGCCATTCGGTCCGCCCCACCCATGCCTTCGAGGGGCCGGCTGAAATCCGCACCCTGGCCATGGCCATGGACGAGATGGTCCTGGCCATCGGCGCCCGCGACGCATCGCTGCGTGAAACGCTGGATGAGAAGGATGCGCTGATGCGAGAAATCCATCACCGCGTGAAGAACAACCTACAGGTCATCACCAGCCTGCTGAATATGCAGCAGCGGGCCCTGAAAGACCCGGCCGCGCGCGCTGCGATGAGCGACATGCGCCAGCGGATCGCCGCCCTGGCCTTGATCTACCGTGCGCTCTACCAGTCAGAAACCCTGAAGCAGGTCGATGTCGGGGTGTTCCTCCATGACTTGGTTTCGCAGTTGATGACGACCGAGCGCGGCCCCGGCCCGGCGGTGGAAACGGTGGTCTGCGCCGACCCGCTGATCGTCGATCCGGACAAGCTGGCGCCTGTGGCGCTGTGGGCGGTCGAGGCGATCTCCAACGCGCAGAAGCATGCCTTCAGGGAGCGGGGAGGGCGGCTCGTGGTGCGGTTCCACACCGGCCCGGAGATCAGCACCCTTGAGGTCGAGGATGATGGCCCGGGCGTGGACAGCGCGGCCCAAAGCCAGGGGCTGGGCCACACCCTGATGACCGCCTTTGCGCGCCAGTTGCGCGGGACGACGGCGTCAGAACGCGGGTCATCGGGGGGGCTGCAGGTGCGCCTCAGCTTCCCGACGCCGGAGGTCTCGCTTGAGCTGCTGACGGACTCGGCCGGGCGACGGAACCAACGCCGCGCGTGAGCATTGTGGCTTGGACAGCACCCATGAGGTTTTCACCATGCGCAGAGTCTTCATCCTTGTCGCCGCAGCCGCAGCCCTGACGGCAGCTGGGTGCAACACTGTCGCCGGTATGGGACGCGACGCCCAGGCCGCAGGCCAGGCGGTTGAGGAAGCGGCTGAGGACATCGCCAACTAGCCCCCCCCCCCAAACCCTCATCGCGGCCCCTTTCCCCCCGACTGCCGTGATGCTGGAGAGAAGGCCCCGTCGCCTCCGGCGGGGCCTTTTTTGGTCCAGCAGGGTTAAGGCGTTCGCCTGTCAGGCGCACGAACCGGGCGAACTCCCTCTTTGTTAAGCCCTTGGTAACGAAACCGGTGCGGGCGCCTTAAGCTGGGGGCATGAACCGTCGAACTCCGTCTCGCGTTTTTGCGGCCGTTTTCGCCGCGACCCTGGTGCTGGCGGGGTGCGGTCCGGCGCTGGGGACGACCTCGACTTCGCGTTTGCAGATGATCTCGGGCGACGGGGGCGGCGTCCCGGTTCTGCTGGGCGCGGGCGGCCGCTAGGTCCAATCGCCATTTACCGGATGAGGGTCGACCGGTTCCGTATCTGGCGCGATGCGACCGCCACCCTCCGCGCGGCTGCGTCAAGGCTTCGACGCTCCTCGGCGCGAAGCCTCCCTCTCCCATTGGGAGAGAGGCATTCCAGCGAACCTCAAGGTCGATTGGACCTAGGCCTGGGTGTAGATGGTCTTGAACTTCGTATAGAATTCACGCGCATACGGCCCCTGCTCGCGCGGGCCGTAGGATGAGCCCTTGGTGCCGCCGAAAGGCGCGTTCAGATCGACGCCGGCGGTCGGCAGATTGACCATGACCATGCCGGCCTGAAGCTCGCGCTTGAAGCGTTCGGCGTGTTTCAGCGAGGTGGTGAAGACCCCTGCCGACAGGCCGAATTCGGTGTCGTTGGCGATCTCCAGCGCGTGGTCGGCGCCATCGGCGGCGATCACCGAGGCGACCGGGCCGAAGATTTCCTCGCGGGCGATGCGCATCGAATTGTCGACGTCGGCGAACAGGGCCGGGGCGATGTAGTAGCCCTCCGTATCCAGTTTGAGCCGCTCGCCGCCGCCGACCAGCCGGGCGCCTTCGCCCTTGCCGATTTCGACATAGTCCAGGTCCTGATTGAGCTGGGCCGAGGAGACCGCAGGGCCGATGTTGGTCTTCGGGTCCAGCGCGTGGCCGACGACCAGGGCGCGGCGCCGGGCCTCGGCCTTTTCGATGAAGGCGGCGTAGATCGAACGGTCGACGATGATGCGCGAGGAGGCGGTGCAGCGCTGGCCGGTGGCGAAGAAGGCGCCGTTGACCGCCGCCTCGACCGCCGCGTCCAGATCAGCGTCGGCCAGAACCACCAGCGGGTTCTTGCCGCCCATCTCCAGCTGGAATCGCTTCAGCCCACGCGCGCAGGCCTCAGCCACACGCCCGCCTACGCCGGTCGAGCCGGTGAAGGAGATGGCGTCGACGCCCGGATGGTTCAGCATCGCCTCGCCGACGACCGAGCCCTTGCCCATGGTCAGGTTGAAGACGCCGGCCGGGGCGCCGCAGTCCTGAATGATCTCGGCCAGGGCCCAGGCCGAGGCCGGGACCAGATCAGCCGGCTTCATCACCACGGTGTTGCCGTAGGCCAGGGCCGGCGCGGCCTTCCAGGCGGGGATGGCGATGGGGAAGTTCCAGGGCGTGATCAGGCCGACCACCCCGACCGGTTCGCGCCGGGCCTCGACGCTGACGGTCGGGCGTGCGCCGGGGATGATGTCGCCGCCGCCGCGCAGGGCCTCGCCGGCGAAGAATTTGAAGACGCGGGCGGCGCGTTCGACCTCGCCCTTGCCCTCGGCCAGGGTCTTGCCCTCTTCACGCGCCAGGAGCTCGCCGATCTCGTCCTTGCGGGCCATCAGCCGGTCGCCGACCCGGTCCAGCAGGTCGCCCCGATCCTGATGGGCGCGCGACCAGACCGGCAGGGCGGCGCGGGCGGCCTGGACAGCGTGATCGACATTGCCGGCCGACCCTTGCGCGAACTGGCCGATGACGTCCGAGACGTCGGACGGATTGCGGTTCTCGGACCAGTCCGAGCCCTCGACCCAGTCTCCGCCGATGAGATTGGCTTTGCGCGTCGTCATGTCCGGCCTCCGTGTTCGGCCCCCGATGTAGAGAGGCGCGACCGGGAAAGCCAGTGGTCGATCAGGCCAGCCAGCCGTCCAGCGCCGCGATCAGCTCCGGGACCAGGTCTTCGCCGTAAAAGTCCGGCGAGCCGAAGCCCCAGACCGGGTCGGGCCAGGCCACATCGTCGCGCCGGCGGCCGATGACATGGATGTGCAGCTGGGGCGTGACATTGCCCAGGGCGGCGATGTTCAGCTTGTCGACGGGCCGGTCCAGAAGCTCGCCGAGGTTGCGCACCGCCTGGGCGGCGACGGCGATCTCGTCCATCAGGCGATGGCGGTCGGCGGCGGTCAGATCGGTCAGCTCGGTCGCCTGGGCGACGCGCGGCAACAGGATCAGCCATGGGAACCGGGCCTCATCCTGGAGCCGGACGTGGCACAGGGGCAGGTCCTTGATCCCCCACGAACCGGCCTCGAAGTCGGAGTGGGCCTCCCAGGTCATTCCGCCGCCGCAGGACCCATGACGAAGGCGTTCAGCTTGTTGCCGTCCGGGTCGCGGAAATAGGCGGCGTAGAAGCCGTCGCCGCGCGGGCCGGGCGGGCCGGCGTCGGTACCGCCATTGGCCAGGGCAATCTCATAGACGGTGCGGACCTGGGCCGGGCCATCGCATTCCAGCGCCACCATGACGCCGTTGCCGACCGTCGCGGCCTCTTGGTCGAAGGGCTTGGTCAGGCCGATGCCGGCGCCGCCACCGGCCGTGCCCCAGGCGATGGCGCCCGGCCATTCCATCATGCGGGTCTGGCCCAGCGCGCCGCAGACCTTGTCGTAGAAGGCGGCTCCGCGCTGAAGGTCATTGGTGCCGAGCGTGACGTAGCCGATCATGGAAGCCTCCATTGATGTCGCTGCATGATTGGCACAGTCCAGCCTGGAGCGATATAGGCCCTGCCATGTCCTTCACCGCCACCGTCCTGACCATGTTTCCCGAGGCCTTTCCCGGCCCGCTGGGCGTTTCGTTGATTGGCACGGCGTGGCGCGAGAAGGGTCTGTGGGACCTGGAAACCCTTGACATTCGGGCCTTCAGCGACGATAGGCGCGGCTTCCTGGACGACAGCCCTGCGGGGGGTGGTCCCGGACAGGTGATGAAGGCGGACGTGGTGGCCAGGGCTCTCGACAGCCTTGAAGGGCCGCGGCGGCCGTTTTTGTGCATGAGCGCCCGGGGTCGGCCCCTGACCCAGGCGCGCGTCAAGGACTGGGCCTCGGGAGACGGCGTCGTCGTTCTCTGCGGTCGGTTCGAGGGGGTGGATCAGCGGGTGCTCGACGCCCGCGGGTTTGAGGAGGTCTCCGTTGGAGACGCTGTTCTCGCCGGTGGCGAGGCGGCGGCGATGGTGGTGATCGAGGCGTGCGTGCGGCTGATCCCGGGGGTCCTGGGCGAGGCGGCGAGTACGCTGGAAGAAAGCTTCGAGGACGGCCTCCTTGAGCATCCGCAGTACACGCGACCGCGGACGTTCGAGGGCCTCGACATCCCCGAGGTCCTGTTGTCCGGCGATCACAAGCGGATCGCCAGGTGGCGTCAGGAGCAACGGGAAGTGGCTACGCGGGAACGGCGTCCAGACCTCTGGGCGGCCCACCTCGCCGGACTAAAGCCGGGTGAATAGCCCGGCCAACTGACAAGCAAAGGGCGATCAAAGCCCAGGAGACAGACGAATGAACATCATCGAGACCCTGCGCAAGGAAGAGGCCGAGCGCCTGTCCGCCAAGCGCAAGACCCCGGCTTTCCGCCCCGGCGACACCCTGCGCGTCAATGTGCGCATCAAGGAAGGCGAGCGCGAGCGCGTCCAGGCCTTTGAAGGTGTCTGCATCGCCCGCTCGGGCGCCGGCCTGATGGAGAGCTTCACGGTCCGCAAGATCAGCTTCGGCGAAGGCGTCGAGCGGGTCTTCCCGGTCCTGTCGCCCATGATCGAATCGATCGAGGTCAAGCGCCACGGCGCGGTGCGCCGGGCCAAGCTCTATTATCTGCGCGACCGCCGCGGCAAGTCGGCCCGGATCGCCGAACGCCAGGTCCGCAACACCGAAATCGAAGCCACCGTCGCCGAAGTTCCGGCCCCGGAAGCGACCGAGACCACCGAGGGCTAGGACGACCTTCCCGAGACAATGAAAAGGCCCCGGAGCGATCCGGGGCCTTTTTTCTGATGCCCGCACTGGCGGCTCATCGCGTCTTGCTGCGCAATCCTACAGCGGCCAGAGCCAGGCGGCGCCGCGCACGCCCGAGGAGTCTCCGTGGTCGGCGCGGCTGATGCGGGTGGTGACGATGTCGGAGAAGACATGGGGCCTGAGCGCCTCTAGCGCGCCATCAATGATCTCGGGGGCGTTGGACAGGCCGCCGGCGATGACGATGACCTGCGGGTCGAACAGATTGACGACCAGAGCCAGAGCCCGGCCCAGCCGACCGCGATGGCGAGCCAGGGTGGCTTGTGCGCCGATGTCGCCCTGGCGGGCCAGGTCCAGGATGGCATGGGCGCGCAGCGCCTGGCCCGTGGTGGCGGCGTGATCGCGCTCCAGCCCCGAGCCGGACAGCCAGGTCTCCAGGCAGTTGCGCCGCCCGCACCAGCAGGCGACGTCCTCATCGGCCGTGGGGTTGGGCAGGGGGATGTGACCCCATTCGCCGGCAATGCCGTTGTGGCCCTCAAGGATCTGCCCCTCAACGACCAGGGCGCCGCCCAGGCCGGTGCCGGCGATGACGCCGAAGACCGAGGCGGCCCCGGCGGCGGCGCCGTCCGTCGCCTCGGATAGCGCCATGCAGTTGGCGTCATTGGCCAGGCGGACCGAGCGTCCAAGCGCGGCCTCAAGATCGTCGGTCAGAGCGCGGCCGTTCAGCCAGGTGGAGTTGGCGTTGCGGATGCGGCCATCCGAGGGCGAGGGCGAGCCCGGAATGCCGACGCCGACACGGGTGAAGGTCTGGCCGCAGGCGTCCTCACAGGCCTGGATGAGGCCGGCCACGGTGGTCAGCATGGCGTCATAGGCGCCGGGATTGGCCATTCGGCGCCGGTCCACGATGCGGCCCGAGGCGTCGAGCACGGCGGCCTCGATCTTGGTGCCGCCCAGGTCGATTCCCAGTCTGAGGCCGTGGGTCATGGACGGGTTTTAGGGGCGGGGATCAGCAGTCGTCCAGAACCGTCCCTCCGGTCCGTCATGCCCGGGCGTGTCCCGGGCATCTCCGGCCGAAAAAACCTGGATGTCGAGATCACCGGGACGAGCCCGGTGATGGCGGTTGACTGGCAAGCAGCGTGTCGACCCTAACGCAGCCGCGCGGCGATGCCCGAGAGGGTGTCGCGCAAGGCGGCGGTGCGGCGCTGGGTGGCGTGGTCGTCACCGGTGACGGCCAGGCTGGCGGCCAGGCCGCGCAGACGATCCGAGACGGCCTCGTCCGTGCCGCCCGCCTCGATCAGGGGCAGGGCCTGATCCAGAGCGGCGTTCAGCTGGGCCGAGGCGTCGGCGGTGAGGCCGCCAGAGCGGGTCAGCTGCTCGACATAGGCCCGCGCGATGGTCGGGTGGGCCGGCCAGGTCACGGGGTTCTGTTGCTGAGGATTGAAGGCGGCGCCCTGGTCGGCCAGGCGGGCGGCGGCCAGCTCGGTCTCGGACAGGAACTGCGACGGGGCCAGCTCCAGCACATCCAGGCCGCGCGCGATCTCGGTGCCGTAGATGCGGCCATGGTACCAATAGGCCGACCAGAAGCCGCCGAACTGGAACGAGGTGTCCGACATCGGGCCTCGGTCGAAATAGGCGATCTCGGTCGGGGTGTTCGGATCAGTGAAGTCGATCACCGAAATGCCGCCCTGGTACCAGGCCTGGACGAAGATATCGCGGCCCGGCACCGGCACGATGGAGCCATTGTGGGCGACGCAGTTCTCGCGCGCCGACTGGGCGGCGGGCAGCTTGTAGGTGCCGCGCCGCTCAAGCTGGCCGTCGACAATGTCGTAGAAGGCGTCGGCGCCCCAGTTGCGCGGGTCCGAGACCTGGCAGCGCGGCCGGCCGCCGCCGCCCCATTCGTCGGTGAACAGGACGGTCTCGCCTTCATTGTCGAAGGTCGCCGAGTGCCAGTAGGCGAAGCCCGGATCGGTCACGGTGTCGATCCGGGTCGGATGGCGCGGGTCCGAGATGTCGAAGATGATGCCGTTGCCCGTACAGGCGCCGGCGGCCAGGTTGCGCGACGGGAAGACGGTGATGTCATGGCACTGGCTGGTCTGGCTGGTGCGCTGGGTGCCGTCGCCGTGGTCGCCGCCGGGCCACAGGCCGGCCACGGCGCCGGTGGTCTCGTCAGCGAAGACGCGCGGACTGTCGATAATGCGGGCCTGGGACGGATCGGCGACCGGAATCTCGATGACGTCGATGGAGAACAGGGCGGTGCGGTCATCGCCCGGTTCGCCGGTGACGCAGCCGGCCAGCTCGCCCTCGTCACGGACCGAGGCGGTGCCGGAATTATAGACGATGATCGAGCGCTCATCGGCGGTCACGACCGAATGGGTGTGGGAGCCGCGGCAGGTCTGGACCTGTCCGACCTGGACCGGCTGGATCGGATTGGAGATGTCGAAGATGCGGATGCCGCGGAAGCGATCCGCGCTGGCCTCGACGTCGATGCCCTGACGGCCGCAGTCGACTCGGCCATTGGTGGATTCCACCGACATGATCAGAAGGTCACTGACGATCGAGACGTCGCCCTGGCCGCCGGGGCAGACCACCGAGGCGATCAGTTGGGGCTGGTCGGCGCCGAGCCGGTACAGGTTGAAGCCGTGGTAGCTGCCGACCGCCATCAGGTCGCCCTGGAAGGCCATGTCGGTGTTGGCGAAAGAGAGGAACGGGCCGCGCTGGCTGAAGCGGGCCTCGGCGGCGCCGTCGCGTATTCCCTCGTCGCCCGTGGCCGGCAGCGGCAGGGGCGCGCCGGACGGATTGGTCGGGTCGTAGAAGCCCTCGGGCTTGGGCAGGCTGGCGATCAGGACCATGCCCGAAATCGCCTGTTCGGCGTCCAGGAAGCCGCCGGCCAGGGTCGAGCGAGGATCGGCCTGAAGCGTGCGCAGGGCCAGGTCCATGCGGCGAATCTCGGCCTGCTGTTCATTGTTCACATCGCCGACGAACTCGAACAGCGCCGGCTCATAGGCCGAGCCGGGCCGGCCCAGCAGATGTTCGACCATGGTCACGGCGCCGGCGTGGTGGGCGATCATCAACTGTAGAAACAGGCGGTCGAAGTCTGTGCCCGACGCGGCGGCCAGGGCGGCCATCTGTTCGGGCGTGGCCATGCCGGCCATGTTGGAATGATCCATGGCCGCACCGTGACCGGCGTGACCGGCGTGGGCGGCGCCGACCATGGGAACGTCCTGGCCGCGCTCGGACAGCCAGGTGCGCATGAAGGCGATCTCATCGTCCTGGGAGGCGCGGATGCGGTTCCCCATGGTGGTGATCTCGGGGTTGTTGGTGCGGCCCTCGATCAGGGCGGTCATCTCCACCGCCTGCTGATGGTGGACCATCATGCCCTGCATGAAGGCGATGTCGTCGTCCGAATAGCGATTGTCCGAGATGCGGGCGGCGGCCTGGGCTTCGAGCACGCGGCTGGCCTGTCCTGGGGCGCCGGGCTGAATGATCGGGGGCGACGACTGGGCGTGGGCGGCGCCAGCCGCGAGCAGGGCTGCGATCGAGCAACCGACAAACAGACGAAGCGAACCAGACGACATAAGCACCCCCCCCCACGATACCAATGACCGGGTCCGCTTAGCATGGCCTCGGCCTGAGATCAGATTAAACGGTCTTCAGGCGGCGACAACTCGGCTTGGGCGCCAGCTTGGTTGTTTCTCCGCCGGCGTGAGCGGCGGGGGGGAGATATCGGTTTGTGGGTTCGGGAAGGCGCGCTAGGGAAAGCCATGGAAGTCTCCGCTTTCAGGACTGCGGTGCTGGGCTGGTATGATGTCGGTGCGCGCGCGCTGCCGTGGCGGGTGCGCGGCGGGCGAGCGGACGCCTATGCCGTGTGGCTGTCGGAGGTGATGCTGCAACAAACGACCGTGCCGCACGCCACGCCCTATTGGCTGGAATTCCTGCGGCGCTGGCCGACGGTCAAGGACCTGGCGGCGGCGGACGATGCGGAGGTGATGAGCGCCTGGGCCGGGCTGGGCTATTATGCACGGGCGCGCAATCTCTTGGCCTGCGCGCGGGCGGTGGCGGGCGAGCACGGCGGGGTGTTTCCGGACACGGAGGAGGGACTGCGAGCCCTTCCGGGTGTCGGCGCCTATACGGCGGCGGCGGTGGCGGCCATCGCCTTTGACCGCTACGCCCATGTCGTCGACGGCAATGTCGAGCGGGTGGTCAGCCGGCTGTTCCGCATCGCCACGCCGCTACCGAAAGCCAAGTCCGAGATGCGGGCGCGGGCGGCGGAGCTGACCGATCTCGGGCGGCCCGGCGACTGGGCCCAGGCGATGATGGACCTGGGGGCGATGGTGTGCCGGCCCAAGGGGCCGCTGTGCGACCGATGCCCGGTGGCTGAATGGTGCGCGGCGCGGGCGTCGGGCGATCAGGAGACCTATCCGGTCAAGGCGGCCAAGACCGCGCGACCTCGACGATATGGCGTCGCCTACATCCTGCGACGCGGCGACGAGCTGGCCCTGGTGCGGCGTCCGGTGAAGGGGCTGCTGGGTGGAATGCTGGGCCTCCCGACGACGGAATGGAGCGCCGAGAGGCCCGATGGATTGGATGCGGCGCCGGTGACGAAGGACTGGAAACGGGTCGGCGAGATCGAGCACGTCTTCACGCACTTCGCGCTGACGCTGGAGGTGTGGGCTGCGGAGGGGGCGGGCCTCGACGGCGCGATCTGGTCGCGTGATGTCGGCGGGCTGCCGAGCGTATTTCTGAAGGCGGTGCGGGTGGCCACCCCTGTCGATGCGCCACCGCCGTGATTACTGCATCCCCGCCCGGACCTGGGCGCGAAGCACGTCGATGGGCTGAAGGCCCCGGTCGGACTTGAAGCGCCAGTAGGTCCAGCCGTTGCAGGCCGGGGCGTTTTCCATCAGGGCGCCGAGCTTGTGGATCGAGCCGGTCAGGTCGCCCGCCGACAAGGAGCCGTCGGCGCGCACGCGGGCCTCGTGCTGGCCCTTGGGGCAGAACAGGCGGTCGCCGGGACGCAGCAGGCCGGCTTCGACCAGCGAGCCGAAGGCGACGCGGGGCTCGGCCTTCTTGGAGCCGGTGATCTTCAGATCCTCGGGCGTGGCCGGGACGACCGCGTCGATGCGCTTGCGGGCGAGCGCGGCATAGGTCTCGTCGCGCTCGATGCCGATGAAGCGGCGGCCCAGGCGCTTGGCTGCTGCCCCGGTGGTGCCGGTGCCGAAGAAGGGGTCCAGCACGATGTCGCCGGCCTTGGTCGAGGCCAGCAGCACCCGATAGAGCAGGCTCTCGGGCTTTTGCGTCGGATGGGCCTTGACGCCGTTGTCGTCTTTCAGGCGCTCCTCGCCGGTGCACAGGGCCAGGTGCCAGTCCGAGCGCATCTGAGTGTCTTCGTTGAAGGCCTTCAGGGCGTCGTAGTTGAAGGTGTAGCGTTTCTGCTCGCGGCTGCGCGTGGCCCAGATCAGGGTCTCATGGGCGTTGGTGAAGCGGGTCCCCTTGAAGTTTGGCATGGGGTTGGCCTTGCGCCAGATGATGTCGTTCAGCACCCAGTAGCCCAGGTCCTGAAGCGCCGAACCCAGACGGAAGACGTTGTGATAGCTGCCGATCACCCAGATGGCGCCGTCAGGCTTGAGCACGCGGCGGCATTCGGCCAGCCATTCGCGGGTGAAGCGGTCATAGGCGGCGAAGCTCTCGAACTGGTCCCAGTCGTCATCGACGGCGTCGACCTTCGAATTGTCCGGGCGCAGCAGCTCGCCGCCGAGCTGAAGGTTGTAGGGCGGATCGGCGAAGACCAGGTCGACCGAGGCGTCCGGCAGGGACTTCAACTGCTCGATGCAGTCGCCGATCAGGATAGTGTCCGGCTCAAAGCCCATGGTCTGGTCCTCAACTCAACGGGACCAAAGGCGCAAAACACGGTGAAGGAAGCGTTAGCTTCGCCGCGCCCGACGTACGGCGACGTCGCGGCTGATGCGCAGCCACAGCAGGATCAGGCCGGTGATGACGACCACAACGCTGACCGCCGCCAACAGGATCAGCCACCAACTGTTGAGATTGTCGCCCGCCGGGCCGAAGTCGAGAATGTGCAGCCGCCACATGATGTCGAACACCGTCCACATATCCGAGCGGCGCGAGACGACCGCGCCGGTCATGGCGTCCAGATAGAAGCGGGTGCCCTCTGGATCATTGAAATCGACCAGCCACAGCGGGCCTTCGCGGCCGGTCTCGACCGGGGCCTCAGCCAGCAGGTCGGCGGAGACGGCCTGGCCGGGCCCGCGATACTGGCCCTGAGCCAGGCGGATGGCCTCGGCGGCGTCATAGGCGGGCAAGGCCTGGCCGCTGGTCGCGGACAGGCGCACCGGGGCGCCCTGGGCCGGGGTCAGAACCCAGACGGGCCCGCGCGGCGTCGCGGTCAGCTCGGCCCGGGCCGGGGCGATCCCGGCGCTCTGCACGGCGTCTGCGAGCGGGACGGTGGCGGCCATGTCAAGCGCGACGGCAGGTGTCTCGGCCAGTCGATGCTCGCCGCGAACCCGCTCGATCGGCAGCGCGACCATGACCAGACCGCCGATGACCCAGAAGGCGATCTGAACCGCCACGATCAGGCCGATCCATTTGTGCAGCCAGACGGAGATACGGTTCAGGCGGACGGACATCGGATCATCCCAGGTTCAGGCCGCAGCCTTGTGGCTCGCCGGCGTCGGGGGCCAGGTCGAGCTGGAGCAGGGTGACGTCGATCCAGCGGCCGAATTTCCAGCCGACCTTGCGATAGACTCCGACCGGAACGAACCCCAGCCTCTGGTGAAGGGCGATGGAGGCGGCGCTGGCGTCGTTGGAGACGGCGGCGATCATCCGACGAAGGCCCAGGCTGCGGCAGTGGTCGATTACCTGTTGCATGAGGGCGCGGCCCAGGCCCAGGCCCTGAAAGCCCTCGGCGACATAGACCGAGGTCTCGACTGCGTAGCGGTAGGCCGAACGCGGCCGGAACGGACTGGCGTAGGCATAGGCGGCGACCTGACCGTTGATCTCGGCCACCACCCAGGTCAGTCCGTGCCCCTGAACCGCTGTGAGGCGTTCAGCCATGACGTTGGGCGAAGGCGGGGCATCCTCGAAGGTGGCGGTCCCCTCCAGCACCTCGCGCGCATAGATGGCGGCCACGGCGGGCATGTCGGTCGTCGTGGCGGCGCGCAGGATCAGGCCGATTGCTCCCAGCCGCGCTGGGACGCCCAGACGCAGAAGGCGTAGTCGTGGGCGATGTCGCGCAGATAGTCGAACCGCCCGGACGAGGCGAAATGGCCTGCCGTCATGTTGATCTTGAGCAGCACCGGCTTGCCCGAGGTGGTGGCGGGGCGCAGCCGGGCCACCCACTTCTCCGGCTCCCAATAGGTGACGCGCGGATCGGACAGGCCGCCGGTGGCCAGGATGGCCGGGTAGGCCTTGGCCTGGACCTGATCATAGGGGCTGTAGCTGAGCATATAGTCGTAGGCTTCGGGGTCCTCGATGGGATTGCCCCACTCCGGCCATTCCGGCGGCGTCAGCGGCAGGGAGGTGTCGCTCATGGTGTTGATCACATCCACGAACGGCACATTGGCCAGGACGCCGGCCCACAGGTCGGGCCGCATGTTGTTGATCGCGCCCATCAGCATCCCGCCAGCCGAGCCGCCCTGGGCGACGATGTTGCCAGCAGTGGCGTAGCCGACCGAGATCAGGTGCTCGGCGCAGGCGATGAAGTCCTCGAAGGTCTTCTTCTTGGTCATGCGGCGAGCTGCCAGGAACCAGTTCCAGCCCTTGTCCGAGCCGCCGCGGATATGGGCTATGGCGTAGATGAAGCCGCGATCCACCAGCGACAGACGGTTGGCGCTGAAGCCCGCCGACATCGGAATGCCGTAGGACCCGTAGCCATAGAGCAGCACCGGCGCCGAGCCGTCGGTCGCGGTATCGCGTCGGCGCAGAATCGAGATCGGAACCATCGCCCCGTCGGCGTGCGGCGCCTCCATGCGTTCGACCACATAGTCGTTGGGATTGTGTCCAGACGGGATTTCCTGGGTCTTGCGCAGCGTCCGTTCACGCGAGGCCATGTCGTAGTCCCAGGTCTCGGTCGGCCGGGCCATGGAATTGTAGGTGTAGCGCAGCGTGTCGGTGGCGAATTCGTAGCCCCCCTGCATCCCAAGGGCGTAGGCGGGTTCGTCGACAGCGATGGCGTGCTCGGCGCCGGCGCGGTCGCGCACGACGATCCGGGTGTTGGCGTCGGCGCGCTCCTGACGCACCAGCCAGTTCTGGAACAGGCCCACGCCCTCGATGATCTTTCCGGCGGTGAAGGGGATGATGTCGGACCAGTTGGCCTTGTCCGGCGTCGCGGTCGGCGCCTCGCAGACCTTGAAGTCGACCGCGCCATCGGCGTTGGTGCGGATGATCCAGCGGTCGCCCCAGTGGTTCAGATCGTAAAGCACGCCCTCGGAGCGGGCCTCGGCCAGCACCGGCGCGGCGGTCGGATCTGCGGCTGGAATGATCCGGCTCTCCGAGGTCTCCTGGTTCTGGATTCCGATGATCACGAAGCCGTTGTCGGAGGTGCGGCTGACGCCCATGAACATGCCCTCGTCGGCCTCTTCATAGACTAGGGCGCGCGCGCCGCCGGTGATCGGGCGGCGGAAGATCTTGTCGGGACGGCCGTTGTCGTCTCGGTTGGTCCAGAACAACCACTGGCTGTCGGGCGAGACGGTGAAATCGCCCACGGTCTCGTTGATAGGATCGCCGACCAGGGCGCCAGTCGTGAGGTCCTTGATGAAGATCTTGTAGACCTCAGAGCCCTGATCATCCTCGGCATAGACAAAATAACGGTGGTCGGGGCTGGGCGAAGTCGCGCCAACGGAGGAGTAGTCCTTGCCCTCGGCCAGGGCGTTGGCATCGAGCAGCACCTGCTCACCCTCGGCCTGCCCCTTGGGCCGGCGGCAATAGAACGGATGCTGGGCTCCGGCCTCGAAGCGCGTGTAGTACTCCCAGTCTCCGTAGGGGCTGGGGGCCGAGCTGTCGTCCTCCTTGATGCGCCCCCGCATCTCGTTGAACATCGCTTCCTGGAGTGGCGCGGTGGAGGCCAGCACCGCCTCGCGGTAGGCGTTTTCCGCCTCTAGGTGTTCGCGCACATCGGCCTTGATCAGCGACGGATCGCGTAACACGGCCTGCCAGTTGTCGTCCTTCATCCATTGATAGTCGTCGATCCGGACTCGGCCGAGCTGTTCAATGCGGACCGGGATGCGGTTGGCGACGGGCGCTGCGGGCATGGAGGCTCCTGATTGGGCGAGGGCGGGACCGCCGGAGGCGGCCGCTGCGGCCAGGGCGGCGGACGAGACGAGCATTTGACGGCGGTTCATGGTGACGCTCCCAAAATTCGCCGCGGACGTTGCTCAGCTTGAGCCCCGGCGTCAATGATAGTTCGCACAGTTCGGAGGCAACCCATGGAATGGGACCAGACGGTCCAGATGATCGAGGCGACGGTCCAGGTTGAGAACACCCGACCGGGCGGCGATCGCCGGATTTCGACCGGCCTGTTGGTCTCGGCGCCGTATTGGGACGGCACGCCGCGAACGGTTCTGGTCACGGCGGCCCACGCGGTGGATCCATCTGAGACGCCGGAAATCCGCATCGGATGGCGCTTCTCGACCGATGATGGGGGTTGGAGCTTCGCCCCCCAGCCTGCCCCGTTGGAGATCGGCGGCCGCGATCTGTGGGCGCGCCACCCTGAGCGCGACATTGCGGTGGTTGAGGTGGTGGCGCCGCCTGCCATCGCCGCGCGCGCCATCCCGCTGAGTTGGCTGGCCGATGAACGCGATCTCGAGATTCAGGGCGTCGGGCCGGGGGCTCAGGTTTTCACCCTGGGCTATCCAAGGGGGCTTTCATCGAACCGGGCCGGGTTCCCGATCCTGCGCACGGTGCGGATCGCGTCCTATCCTTTGAGTCCCATCCGGGCCTTTCCAACCTTTCTGATCGACGGCTTCCTGTATCCGGGCAACTCGGGTGGGCCGGTGTTCATGGCGCCGGGCGGCGAGGGGCACCCGCTTGTCCTGGGCGTCGTCACCCAGCAGGTCGACCAGGGCGAGGAGCCGCTAGGCCTGGGGGTGGTGGTCCACGCCGTCTATATCCGTGAGACCCTGGCGGTGCTGGACGAGCAAGCCCATGACCCGCGACGGCGGCGCGCCGCCTAGGCGCCGGCGACCTCGAGCACCACATCCGCCGCCGCTGCGCTGGGGTCGGGCTGGCCGCGGCCCATGAGGTCGAGCGCGGCGGTCTGGCGGGCGATCTGGTCGGCGCGTTGCGCGGGGTCATCCAGGCGCTCGGCGACAGCGCGGGCGAGGGCCTGGGGCGTCGCCTCGTCCTGAAGGAACTCAGGCGCTATCCGCTCATCGGCGGCGATGTTGAACAGGGTGATGTGTTTGGCCGTCATCAGCGGTCTGGTCAGGGCGAAGCTGAGACCGCCGAGCCGATAGGCGATGACCATGGGTACGCCGGCCAGGGCCAGCTCGGTCGAAACCGTGCCGGAGGTGGCCAAGGCGACAGTCGAGGCGGTCATGGCGTCCTTCTTGGCCGCGTCGCCCTCAACCAGGATGGAGCGGAAAGGCCAGCCGGCGACCCGGCCCCTGATGTCATCGGCGACGGTGTCGGCCACGACAACGGCGACGGCCAGGTCCGGACGTTCGGCTTTCAGTCGGCGGGCGGTCAGTTCAAACACCGGGGTCATGCGCGCGATCTCGGCCGGGCGGCTGCCGGGCAGGACCAGAAGCAACGGCTGGTCGGGCGTCAGGCCGTGCTCACGACGAAAGCGGGCCGGGTCGGCGCCGGAGAAATCAATGGCCAGGCTGGGGTTGCCGACGAAGGTGGTCGGCAGGCCCTCCTTCTCGAACCAGGGCGGATCAAAGCCGTGCAGCGTCATCAGGTGATCGACCGAAGCGGCCAGGGTCTTGGCGCGGCCTGGGCGTGACGCCCAGACTTGGGGCCCGACATATTTGACGATCTTGAGGCCGGGCAGGGCGGCGCGCAGGCCCTTGGCGACGCGGATGGTGAAGCCCCAGCTGTCGATCAGGACCGCGACGTCAGGCTGCTCACGCACGGCCAGGGCGACGGTTTCGGCGACGCGCCGCTTGACCCGGCCATAGGCGCGCAGGCCCTCGATCCAGCCCAGGATCGACAGATCGGCGATGTCGAAGGGGCTGATCACGCCCTGTTCGGCCATGCGCGGGCCGCCGACACCGACGAAGCGGACCTTGTCGGCGCCGGCCCGGGCCTGGATGGCGCGGGCCAGACCAGCGCCGAGGTTGTCGCCCGAGGCCTCGGCGGCGACCAGCATGACGGTGAGTGGACGGGTCATCCCTCGCCCCAGACGAACAGGCCCAGTCGGTCGGCGGCGGCGATGACGCCCGGCTTGTCGATGACGATCAGGTCGCCCACCTGCCCGGCCACGCCAGCCAGACCAGCGGCGTGGGCCAGTTCGATCGTGCGTACGCCGATAACCGGCAAATCGACCCTGCGCTCCTGGATCGGTTTGGGGGTCTTGGCCAGAACGCCCTGGGGCGCGGCTCCACGCAGTTCCGCGGGCAGGGTGGCGACGCGCTCAAGCATGGCGTCGGTGCCCTCCTGGGCCTCGACGGCCAGAACCAGGCCGTGCGAGACGACGGCGCCTTGGCCGACATCGAGCTCGCCGATGGCGCGGGCGACCGACAGGGCCTTGGCGATGTCGGCGCGGTCACCCTCGTGCGGGGTCACGGCCCCCAGCGCTCCGGCGGGCAGGGTCTGGTCGCCGCCCAGAATATCGTCGGCGCCCTCGACGGTCAGGCCGGCATCGGCGAACACCTTGAGCACCTGGCGCAGTAGCGCATCGTCGCCCTGCTTGGCGGCCTGGATGATGCCGGGCAGGACGGTCATGCCCTTGAGGTCGACCTTGAAGGTGGAGAAGTCCGGGCGGCTGACCTTGCCGGCCAGGCAGACCGAGCGACACTTGGCCTTCTTGAGCTCGTCCAAACACTTGCCGAACTCACCCAACGACAGGTCGGCCCCATCAGCGGATTGCAATGCCGCGTCGGCGAAACCGGCCAGCCGGATGACGAAAATCGGGCGGCCTTGGGCGCGGCAGGTCTCAAGGATGCGGACCGGCAGGTCGCCGCCGCCCGCGATCAGGCCCAGGCGCTCCACCTCAGATCTCCGGCAGGCAGAGCGGGCGCGATCCGCCGTCGCGGATGAAGGCGACGATCTCGGCCGCCTCGGCCAAGTCGCCGGTTGACCCCTCTGCCCGGTCCAGCCGCTCGGAGAAGGCGCCGTCGCCCTCGAACAGGTCGCGATAGAAGGCCAGCATCCGCTTGATCTTGTCGCGGTCGAAGCCCCGGCGCTTGAGCCCGACCATGTTCAGGCCGTGCAATCGGGCGTGATTGCCCCAGACCGAGCCGAAGGGGATGACGTCGCGGGTCACCGCCGCCAGGCCGCCGACCATGGCGCCGCGCCCGACGCGACCGAACTGGTGGACGGCGCATAGGCCGCCCAGAAAGACGTTGTCGCCGATGACGACATGGCCGCCGAGGGTGGCGTTGTTGGCGAAGGTGACGTGGTTTCCCACCACGCTGTCATGGCCGACATGGGCGCCGGTCATGAACATGCAGCTGGAGCCGACGGTGGTGACGCCGCCTCCCTGGACGGCGCCGCGATTGAAGGTGCAGCCCTCACGGATCAGATTGTTCTCACCTACGACCAGCCGGGTCGGCTCGCCCTTGTAGCCGCCGTGCTGGGGCGGACCGCCCAGAACCGAGAACGGATGCACGACCGTGCCGGCGCCGATCTCGGTCACGCCGTCCACCACGACGCTGGAAATCAGCTGGACCCCGGCGTGAAGCGTCACGTCAGGGCCGACGCGGCACCAGGGGCCGATCTCGACACCGGCGGCCAGGGTCGCGGCGGGATCGACGATGGCGGTGGGATGGATGCGGCTCATGAGAGGGGGACCTAGACGCCGGTCTCGACCACCATGGCGGCGAACTCAGCCTCGGCCGCGAGCTTGCCGTCGACGAAGGCTTCGCCGCGGAATTTGAACAGGTCGCCGCGATGTTTGACCACCACCACCTTCATGCGCAGCTGATCGCCTGGCCGCACCGGCTTGCGGAAGCGGGCGCCGTCCACCGACATGAAGAAGATGGCCTTGCCGTTGACGTCCGCATCCAATGACTTGGACATCAAGACCGCGCCGGTCTGACCCAGAGCCTCCACGATCAGCACGCCGGGCATGACCGGATTGCCGGGGAAGTGTCCCTGGAAGAACGGCTCGTTGTGAGTGACGTTCTTGATCCCCGTGATCGAGGTGTGCGCCAGATAGTCCTCGGCTCGATCCACCAGCAAGAGCGGGTAGCGGTGCGGAATCCGCCGCATGACCTCGGCGAAGTCGATCTCAACGCCCCGATTTTCCGACTCATTCATCGGCGCCTCCCTGTCTTCTGCTCGCCTGTTTGGCGAGCCAGACGGTTTCGCGCAAGAACCGACGCATCGGCCGGGCGGGTTGGCCACCCCAAGTTTCGCCGTCGGGGACGTCGCTGATGACCATCGAGGCGGCGCCAATGCGGGCGCTCTTGCCGATGGAAAGATGGTCGGTGACGCCGGCGCGGCCGCCGAGCTGAGCCCCGTCGCCGATAGTGACGCTGCCGGACAGGCCGGTGTGCCCGGCCAGAATGACGTGACGCCCGAGCCGGCAGTTGTGGCCGACCTGGACCAGATTATCGATCTTGGAGCCTTCGCCGATCACGGTGTCGTCCCAGGCGCCCCGGTCGATACAGGAGTTGGCCCCGACCGAAACGTCATCCTGGAGGATGACGCGGCCGAGCTGGGGGATGTCGATCAAGCCAGCCGCGCTGCCCGTGACGCCAAAACCGGCCTCACCGATGACCGTCGACGGTCCGATGTGCACGCGGTCGCCGATCAAACAGCACGTCAGGGTGACATTGGGCCCGATGTCGCAATCGCGCCCGATCTGGACGCCGGGGCCGATAACGGTGTTGGCGCCGATCCGGGTTCCGGCGCCGATGCAGACGCTGGAGCCGATCACCACTCCGGGACCGACGACGGCCCCGGCTTCAAGCTGAACGCCCTCACCGCGTGGTGCTTCAGGCAGCGGGTGAGGGCGATGCAGCCGGCGCGCCGTCTCGGCCCAGGCGGCCTGGGGCGTGCGCGTGACCAGAAGAGCGCAATCCTGCGGCGCCGCTTCGGTTTCCCGCTCGGCGAGGAACACGGCGCCAGCCTGGGTGGAGGCGAGGTCGCGGCGGTACTTCCGGTCCACCAGAAATGCGACGCTCCGCCCATCGGCTTGGATGAGCGGAGCCGCGGTAGCGATGAGGCTGCCGGGATCGCCGCGCTGGAGCACGGCGCCGGTCAGCTCTGACAGTTGAGCCAGCGTCAGGGGCCGGGCGGACTCGAAAAAACGGGCGTCCGGCATCCCCGAGCCGATCCTCGCCTACTGCTGCGGCAGCGGCGAGCGGTCGAACGACAGGGTCTGGAGCTGCTGGTTCAGCAGTTCGATGACGCGATCGGTGATGTCCATGGCCGGGTTGGCGCCGAACATCGAGGCGCGATCAAACAGCAGGCCGCAGCCGCGCTCCTGGTAGACCTGGACCAGGATCGGATCCATGGTTTCGCCGATCCGCTGGAGCTGGAGGTTCTGGGTGTACTGCAGCTCGGCCTCGCGCTGGGCGGCGAGTTGCTGATACGCGCCCGCGCGCTGCTGAAGAGCTCCGGCGCGCTGCTGAAGCTGATCGGCGGGAAGCGAGGCCTGGCTGGTCTGGAACGCAGCAATCTCGGATTCGATCGAAGCGCCCTCGGGGGCGAGCTCGGCGCGAACAGATTCCGTCAGTTGCTCCATGCGCGCAGAGACAGCCTGCCCGACCATGGAGCCGCCGATCGACCGTGCCTGATTGAACGTGCAAATGCCAGGAATGACGGGGCCAGGGTTGGACGGTTGGGCCGGCTGCGCTGCGGCTGAACCGGCGATAGCCAGGGCGGCGACGGCAGCGGAAGCAAACACTGAGAGCTTCATTTGAATTCCTAGAACTGGGTGGACGTTGAGAAACGGAAGGTTTCGGTCCGGTCATAGTCCTCGCGCTGGAGGATCTGAGAAAGGTCAAACCGGATCGGGCCCATTGGCGAGCGCCAGTGGATACTGATGCCGGCCGCAGCGCGCGCCCGGATATCAGCGACGATATTCGGGTCGGGGAGACCTGAAGAGGTGATGCGATATCGATCGTCGAGCATGCCAACCGTACCGTAGTCGAGGAACAGCGACGTGCGGATCCCATACTCCTCAGGCAAGAAATTCGGCACGGTCATTTCGAGCGTGGCGACGCCGTACATGTTGCCGCCCAGAGAGTCGCCGGTCAGCAGATCGCGCGGGCCCATGCCGGCGGTTTCAAAACCACGGAAACTGTTCCCGCCCTTGAAGAAGCGGTCATTGATCCGGATCGGATCTCCGCCCCAACCCGAGATATAGCCGGCGGAGACCTCGGCCGAGAAAACGAAGCTGGGCGACAGGGCCCGGTACCAGGTGCCGTTAAGCTCGGTGCGCACATAGTTCACGTCGCCGCCGATCCCGGCCAGATCCTGCCATAGCGAGCCGCGCCAACCGCGCGTCGGCCGCAGGGAGTCATTGGTCCGGTTGACGTTCAGGCTGTAGCCGATCGCCGACGAGAGGAACGATCCCACCTGCTCGCAAAGGGCCCGCGAGCCGAAACCAGGGCAGTAGCCGGACGGCACGCTGATGTCGTCAAGCTTCAGATTATAGCGCAGGCCAAGGACGGTGTAGTTGTTGATGGGCCAACCGAAACGCAGACCCAAGCCGGTCGACTGCCATTCGAAGGAAGACTCTTCCTGCAGGTCGTACCGGTAGTGATACAGATCGTAGCCGGCGCGCAGATCGCGTCCCAGGAAGCGCGGCTCCGTGAAATTCAGCTGCAGCTGCTGACGCAAAGATCCCCAAGACAGTCTCGCCACGAGGTTCTGGCCGCGGCCGCGGAAGTTGCGCTGCGTGATCCCCAGGTCGATGATGAAGGAGTCAACCGAACTGAATCCGGCCCCGAACGAAAGCTCGCCGGTGGGCTGTTCCTGGACCTGGACCTGAAGAACGGTCCGGTCACCGGCGGACCCGTCGACGCGCTCGATCGTCACATCCTCGAAGTAGCCCAAGCCGCGCAGGTTAGCGCGAGACCGGTCCACCAGAGCCTGGTTGAAAGCATCGCCCTCGCTCAGCATCAATTCGCGCCGGATGACGGGATCGATGGTCTGGCTGTTGCCGATGATGTCGATGCGTTCAACATAGACGCGCGGTCCTTCACGGACCTCAAAGGTGATGTCGACCGTATTGGTCTCAGGGTTGGCGGTTTCGATCGGTCGAATCTGAACGAAGGCGTAGCCGGCGGCGCCCGCCGCGAAGGTCAGAACCTCCTCGGCCTGCTGAACCAGATCCCGCTCGTAGAGATTCCCCTGCTCAATCGGAATCAGCGCGCGCAGGAATTCCGGATTGAGCCTGTCGTTTTCTGTTTCGACCGTCAGCGCGCCAAAATTATATTCATCGCCCTCATCGACTGTGAGGGTGATCATGAAGTCTTCCTGATCCGGGGTCAGTTCCGCGACGGACGAAACGACGCGAAAATCAAAATAGCCGCGGTTGAGGTAGTATTCGCGCAGCTTCTCGCGATCATATTCCAGGCGGTCCGGGTCATAGTTGTCGTTGGACGCCAGGAAATTCCACCACTGGGAATTCTGGGTGACCATCTCGCCGCGCAAATCGGCGTCGGAGAAGGCCCGGTTGCCCAGGATATTGATGCTGCGAATGCCGGTTTCGACGCCTTCATCAATCTCGAAGACCAGATCCACCCGGTTTTGCTCGAGCTGAATAAGCTTGGGAGTCACCGTCGCAGAAATACGGCCAGAGCGGCGGTACAGTTCTACGATGCGCTGGACCTCGGCCTGCACGCGAGCACGCGTATAGACGCCCCGGGGGCGAATAGTCAGTTCTTCACGCAGCCGCTCTTCGGTCAGGCTGTTGTTGCCCTCGAAGACGACCTGATTGACCACGGGGTTTTCAACCACCTCGACGAGGAGCGTCCCGTTTGGCTGCAAGGCGATCTGCACGTCCGAAAAATGGTCCGTCCGGAACAGGGTGCGCACCGCCACGTTGATCAGCGCATCGTCGACCTGGTCGCCGGGCTGGATCGGGAGATAGGACAGGATCGTGGTGGGCTCGATACGCTGTGCGCCCTGAACCTGGATGCGCGCCACCGTGGCGGAGCGCGCCGGGGTTTCCTCGGTCTGGACTGCCGGAGCGTCGGCGCCGGTCGGTGGCGTCGGCGTCGATTGGCCAGCATCCTGCGCTAACGACGGGCCGGAAATGGCGACCGAAGCGACCAGGGCCAGCAGGCTGGACTGAAGGGCAAGACGTGAACGGTGATGCATGCTGAGGACCATCGGCGGCGGGCTAGGGTTTACGACGTCCCGCCGAGGAAGGCGAAGAGGTTGAGCTTGTTGAGATCGTTCCAGGTGGCGAACAACATCAATCCCACGAGCAAAGCAAGTCCGACGCGGAAGCCGGCCTCCTGGATCTGGGCGTTGAGCGGGCGCCGCGCGATGGCTTCATAGGCGTAAAACACGAGATGTCCCCCATCCAAAATCGGCACAGGCAGCAGATTGAAGAAGCCGACTGCGACCGAAAGGAGGCCGGCGAGGTACAAAAGCGATAAAAACACGCGGCCGACGGCGTCGCCGAGTCCCTGAGAGCTCTCAACAGCCTGGCCGGCGATGGCGCCCGAAGCCCGAGCGATTCCGATCGGGCCGGACAACTGATCGCCACTTTCGCGGCCGGTGAAGATGCGGCCGATGTAGGTGACGGAGGCGTCGAGCACGCCGCCGGTCTGGCGCACGCCCTCCACCAGGGCCTGGGACAGGTTGTAGCGATGGGTCACAATGTCGCCGGCCGCACGGCTGGGGCTGACGCCGAGATAGCCAATGCGGACAGTGGACTGATCGACCTCGCTGCGGATGTCGCGGCCACTGGGCGTGGCGGTCAGGTCGACCCGCTGGCCGCTACGCTCAACCTCGAAGTTGATGGGCTGGTCGGCGCGCATCATCACGTGCTGTTGAAGCTCGTCCCAGCGCCGGATCGAGCGACCATCGGCCTCGACGATCAGGTCGCCGACCTGGAAACCGGCGACAGCGGCGGGGCTGTCGGCCACGACCGAACCGATGCGCGGCTTGATCAGGACCGTCTCGCCAAGCGCCAGGGCCATGACGGAGAAAATGGCGATAGCCAGGATGAAATTGGCGATCGGACCGGCGGCCACGATCAGGGCGCGCTGCCAGATCGGCTTGAAATGATAATAGGCGCGCTCGGCCCCCGGGCCCTGCTCGGCGACGATCTCATCGCGCAAGGCTTCCAGACCTTCGCGGTCCGGCACCCCGGTGACGTCCAGGTCGCCTGAGAATTTGACGTAGCCGCCCAGCGGCAGTGCGGCCAGACGCCATTCAACGCCCGACTTGTCGGTCCGCGCCCACAGGGTCTTGCCGAAGCCGATGGAAAAGCGGTCGATCTTGACCCCAAACAGCTTCGCGACGCTGAAATGGCCGAGTTCATGGATGACGATGACCAAGCATAGCACCGCCAGAAAGGCGGCCAGCGTTCCCAGGATCGAACTCAAGACGTCGAGCATTCGGTTTCAGACCCTCACTATCACGCCTAGGCCGCCAGGGCCCGACGACGAATCGCCTCGGACGCCAGACGACGAGCGCCGCGGTCGGCGCCCAGGGCCCGTTCGAGCGGACTTGCATCCACCCTCGTAATCTCGACGCCAGATTGACTGTCCAGCGTTTCGGACACGGTTGCGGCAATATCGAGAAAGCCGATCTTGCGGTCAAGGAAAGCGCGAACAGCGGTCTCGTTGGCGGCGTTGAACACCGCAGGCGCATCGCCGCCGGCGACCAGAGCCTGGCGAGCCAGTTTCAACATGGGGAAGCGGGCCTCGTCCGGCGCTTCGAAGGTCAGCGCACCGAGCGCGGCGAGATCCAGCCTCGGGGCGGGCCAGGCGAGGCGCTCGGGCCAGGCCAGGGCGCAGGCGATGGGTGTGCGCATGTCCGGAGGCCCAAGCTGGGCCAGGGTCGAGCCGTCGGCGTATTCGACCAGCGAGTGGATGATTGACTGAGGGTGAACCAGAACCTCGATCCGGCCCGCCTCGACGCCGAACAGATAGGCCGCCTCGATCATCTCCAGGCCTTTGTTGGCCATGGTGGCGGAATCTACGGAGATCTTGGCCCCCATCGACCAGTTGGGGTGGGCGACGGCCTGTTCTGGGGTGACCGCCTTCATTGCCTCGAGCGGCAGGGTGCGGAACGGGCCGCCCGACGCCGTCAGGACCAGGCGCGCGACCTGGTCTATGTTGCGGGTCTCCAGCACTTGGAAGATGGCGGAATGCTCTGAATCGACCGGGATGACGCGGCCGCCAGACTGGTGTGCGGCCTCGATTAGGGCAGGGCCGCAACAGACCAGGCTCTCCTTGTTGGCCAGGGCCAGGGTCGCGCCGGAGCGGGCGGCGGCCCAGGCGGGCCTGAGCCCGGCTGCGCCAACGATGGCGGCCATCACCCAGTCCGATCCGGCCCCCGCGGCGGCTTCGACGGCGCCGTCGCCGGCGGCGGTCTCGATGCCCGAGCTCGCCAGGCACTGATCCAGCTCGGCCTTGAGCGTCTCATCGGCGATGACGGCCAGGCGCGGGCGCCAATGCAGGGCCTGCTCGGCCAGGGCGGCGACGTTGGAGCCGGCGGTCAGGGCGTCCAGCGCGTAGGCTTCGGGGCCGCCGGTGCGGCCCATGAGGTCAAGGGTCGAGACCCCGACGGAGCCGGTGGACCCCAGTACGGTGACGCGCCGCCGGCTCATGCCGTCATCCCCTGATCGACCGCCAGCTTGATGGCGGCGACCACGACCACAGCGAACATCAGACCGTCGACCCGGTCGAGCAGGCCGCCGTGGCCCGGGATCAGATCGCCGGAATCCTTGACGCCATAGCGGCGCTTGAGCGCCGATTCCCACAGGTCTCCCGCCATAGTCGCCACGGCTCCGGACAGGCCAATGAAGGCGGCTAGCCAGACATTGACGCCAGAGAAACTAAGGAAGCCGGCGCCTTGAGTAAGGACCAGGATGACCGCCATTGCGGTTCCACCGATCAGGCCGCCAGCAAAGCCTGACCAGGTCTTGTTGGGCGAAAACCGGGGCCAAAGCTTGGGGCCCTTGAGGACGCTGCCGGCCAGATAGGCGAAGACGTCCGCCGCCCAGGTCACGGCGAACAGCAGGATCATCCAGCTGCCGCCCTCGCTGGAAACCCTGAGCCAGACAAGAAGCACTAGCGGCCAACCGATATAGAAGACGCCGTAGGCTGCATCGATCGGCGGTCGTCGCACTGCCTGGGCGATCAGGAAAGCCAGCATCGCCCCGAAGGCGAGCAACACCAGCGCCAGGGAAATGTCGGCCAGATAGGCGGTAAGGCCCGGAACCATGATGCCGATGGCGACGGCGGCGGCCATCCACTTGGAGGCGCCAGGCGCCGTCATCTTGGCCCACTCCCAGGCCAGCAGGGCGGCGGCGGCGCCCATCAACGCCATAAAGGCCCATCCGCCCAGCCAAAGTCCACCGATGGCCAGGGGCGCGAGCACTGCCGCCGACGCGGCGCGTATGGCGATATCGCGGGCCTGCACTAGCCGGCCTGTCGGGCGGGCTCGAGCCCGCCGAAACGCCGTTCACGCATACGGAAGGCCTCGATGGCCTCGGCCAGCGCCTCGCGTCCGTAGTCAGGCCACAGGACGTCCTGGAATAGAAGCTCGGCGTAGGCCGCTTCCCACATCAGGAAGTTCGACAGGCGGCGCTCGCCGGAGGTGCGCACCACCAGATCGACCGGCGGAGCGCCGGCGGTGGAGAGCAGGCTTTCGAACGCTTCTTCGGTCAGGGAGGCAGGGTCCTGGCCGCTCTCGGCAAAGCGGCGGGCGGCGTCGACGATGTCGGCGCGCGCACCATAGTTGAAGGCCACCTGCAGCAGGAAGCGATCATTGTGGGCGGTGCGCGCCTCGGCCCGCTCGACGATCTGGCGGATGTCGTCCGGCAGACCGTGACGGCGACCAGGAATGCGCAGGCGCACCCCTTCGCGTTCGAGCCGGTCCAGATCGCTTTCGACGTAGGTGCGGACCAAGCCCATCAGTTCGGAAACCTCCGATGCCGGCCGGCGCCAGTTCTCGGTCGAGAAGCCAAAGACGGTCAGACAGGTCAGGCCGAGGTCTGGTGCGGCCTGGACCGTGCGCTTGAGCGCCTCGACCCCGGCGCGGTGGCCAAGAGTCCGGGGCAGGCCCCGGGACTTCGCCCAGCGGCCATTGCCGTCCATGATCAGCGCCACATGGCGCGGACCTTCGGCGTCAGGGCTTGGGCTATCGGCCATATCGGCGCCTCTCCAGGTCAGGTCAGGGCCTAGACCTGCATGATCTCAACTTCCTTGGCCTTGAGGGCCTCGTCGATACGCTTGATGGCGGCGTCCGTATCCTTCTGGACCTCGGCTTCCATCTTCTTCTGTTCGTCCTGACTGATCTCGCCCGCCTTCTCGGCTTTTTTGAGATCGTCGTTGGCGTCGCGGCGAACATTGCGCACGGACACCTTCTGTTGTTCGGCGTATTTGCCGGCCAGCTTGGCCAAGTCCCTGCGGCGCTCTTCGGTCAGGGGCGGAATCGGCACGCGGATGGTCTGGCCGTCGACAATCGGGTTCAGACCCAGGCCGGCCGAGCGGATGGCCTTTTCGACCGAGACGACCACGCCCTTGTCCCAGACATTGACCGCGATCATGCGTGGCTCGGGCACGGTGATGGCGGCCACCGCGTTCAGCGGCGATGTCGAGCCATAAGCCTCGACCTGGACCGGTTCGAGCAGGCCGGCGGAGGCGCGCCCGGTGCGCAGTCCTGCGAACTCTTCCTTCAGCGCGCCGACGGCCTTGTCCATGCGGCTGCGGAAGGTGTTGAGGTCAGGCTTGGCCATGTGTCGTCTCCCAGTCTTTGGCGCCGCCGTCAGGCGTTGGTGCAGATGACGGTGAAGGCGCCTTCGCCGTCCAGCACGCGCTGGAACGAGCCTTCTTCACGGATCGAGAAGACCACGATGGGGATCTTCGCGTCTCGCATCATGGCAATGGCCGATGCGTCCATCACCCGCAAGTCCTTGGCCAGGACGTCGGTATAGGTGAGGGTGTCGTAGCGGGTCGCGTTCGGATTCTTCTTGGGGTCGGCGGAATAGACGCCATCGACCGAGGTGCCCTTGAGCAGGACGTCGCAGCCCATTTCGGCGGCGCGCAGGGCGGCGCCGGAATCGGTGGTGAAGAACGGTGCGCCGACGCCGGCGGCGAAGATCACGACGCGGCCTTTCTCCAGATGGCGCAGGGCGCGGCGGCGGATCAGCGGCTCGGCCACGGCCGGCATATCCAGCGCCGACTGGACGCGGGTGGGCACGCCGATCTTTTCGAGCGCCGCCTGCATGGCCAGGGCGTTCATGACGGTGGCCAGCATGCCCACCTGGTCGGCGGTGGCGCGTTCCATGTCGCCGGCGGCCTTTGACAGGCCACGGAAGATGTTGCCGCCGCCTATGACCAGACAGATCTCCACGCCGGTTTCGTGGGCGCGGGCGATTGACTGGGCCACGGCGCCGACCGTTTTCATGTCGATGCCATAGGCCTGTTCGCCCATCAGCACCTCACCGGAGACCTTGAGCAGCACGCGTTTGTATTGAGGTTTGGCCATGGGTCCTTCGGCGGGTCTCGGTGCGGAATCGGTCCTTAATAGACGAAGGGCGCCCCAGCCGTCAGCCGGAGCGCCCTTCTTTTTGCTAGCTAGATAAATCGAGACCAAAAATAGCTGCGCTTGGAGCGCTTTGGATCCTCTAACATTTCTGCCAGATCGCGAAACTCTGCAAACAATTTTACCGGCCTCTGGGCCTCTGATGACACGCGTTGTTCTAAATTATGAATAAATCCAGCGGAAGCTTTACAGTCCTGTATAGTTCTTGTTCTGCATATTCTTATAAATATCTCTAAATCTAAAATCCCCCTCTGAAGACCTACGGCTGTGAGTTCGTATTCGTTCAATACAGTGAGTATATCTTGAAGTTCGCTTGAGGATTTGTTGGCTGGTGCCGCCCATACCCCGAGTCCGCCCTCGGCGCGCAGAGCTCTATCAAAGGAAACGCGCGCTTTTAGAAGCTCGCGGTCCGCTTCCCATCTTGCGAGATGCAAGATGGTGGCCTGTCGTGCTGCTAGTGCGCGCTGTGACATTACGCCCCAAACAGCGATGACAGCAGCGATCAGCGCCGTCACCAAGACGGCGCTGACCTCATTGAACCACAGAAAGGTCGGCGTCTGACCCATGCCCTGCCCCCTCAACCGGCGGCAACGCTTAGCTCAAAACTACCGTTTAGCGCCAGCCTTCGCTCATTTGGCTCTCCTCACAGCTAATGTCTGGCTCGATTCATCCATCGATACTAGATGATGTGGCCGTCTAGATTTCGTTAACAATATGTGCCGAAAGCGGCGCTTAGGCCTTGGTCATCGAGGCGACTTCTTCGGCGAAGTCCATGCCGACGGGCTTCTCGACGCCCTCGCCCAGGCCCATCCGCACGAAGGCGGCCAGCTTGATCGGCGCGCCCAGCTCCTTGCCGGTGTCGGCGACGAGCTGCTCGATGGTCTGATCCGGGTTCATGACGAACGGCTGCTTGGTCAGGACCACTTCCTTCTGGAACTTGGCGATCTGGCCCGAGACAATCTTCTCGATCATGTTTTCCGGGCGGCCCTCTTCCTTGGCCTTCTCGGTCAGGACTTCGCGCTCCTTTTCGATGGCGGCCGGATCCAGGTCCGACTCGTCCAGCGACAGGGGCGAGGTCGCCGCGATGTGCATGGCGATCTTGCGGCCCAGCTCACGCAGCTTGGCGTGATCCGCGGCCGATTCAATCGCGACCAGCACGCCGATCTTGCCCAGATTGCCGGCGACGGCGTTGTGGACATAGGAGGCCACGACGCCTTGCGAGACCGACAGGGTCGAGACCCGGCGAACGTGCATGTTCTCGCCGATGGTCGCGACCAGGTTGGTGACCAGATCCTGGACCGAGGCGCCGTCCAGCGCCGCGGCGTTGACGGCGTCAACGTCGGCATGGTCGAGCGCGACGATGGCGATCTTGTTCGCCGCGTCCTGGAACAGCTCGTTGCGGGCCACGAAGTCCGTCTCGGCGTTGAACTCGATGACGGCGGCGGCTTCACCGGCGCCCTCATGACGGGTGGCGACGGCGATCAGGCCTTCGGCGGCGACGCGGTCAGCCTTCTTGGCGGCCTTGGACAGGCCCTTGGCGCGCAGCCAGTCGATCGCGGCGGCGATGTCGCCGTCGGTCTCCTGCAGGGCCTTCTTGCAGTCCATCATGCCGACGCCGGACTTGTCGCGCAGTTCCTTGACGAGCGCAGCGGTGATCTCAGCCATTTCAAACTCTCCTTGGGAGTCAGCGGATAGGGGAACGGCCCGGCTAGGATTAGCCGGGCCGTGTGTCAGTTAAACGCACGGCCCTTGAGAGGCCGGTGGGGCTAGGATCAGCCCTCGGCCTTCTCGGCGGTTTCAGTCTCGGCCGGAGCCTCGGCGGTCGCTTCAGCGACCGGTTCGGCGACGGCTTCGGCCTCGGCGGCGGGAGCTGCTTCAGCTTCGACCTTCTTGGCCTTGGCGGCCGGCTTGGCTTCAGCGGCCTTGGCGGCGGCTTCGTCCTCGGCCGACAGCTTGGTCGGGGCGGCCTCTTCCTTCAGCGCCGGCTCGACCGGCGGCGTGGCGGAAGCGCCCAGATCCACACCTGACGCCGAAGCGCCGGCGGCCAGGCCGTCCAGGACGGCGTCGGCGATCAGGTCGCAGTACAGCTGGATGGCGCGCGCGGCGTCATCGTTGCCCGGCACCGGGTAGGTGATGCCGTCCGGATCGGAGTTGGTGTCCAGGATCGCGATCACCGGGATGTTCAGCTTGCGGGCTTCCTGGATGGCGATCGCTTCCTTGTTGGTGTCGATCACGAACATGATGTCGGGAATACCGCCCATGTCCTTGATGCCGCCCAGGCTGAGCTCCAGCTTGTCACGCTCGCGCTGCAGATTGACCAGCTCCTTCTTGACCCGGCCCTCGCCGCCGGCGTCCAGGATCGTTTCGAGCTCACGCAGGCGCTGGATCGAGTTGGAGACGGTGCGCCAGTTGGTCAGGGTGCCGCCCAGCCAGCGGTTGTTCATGTAGTACTGGGCGCAGCGCGCGGCGGCCTCGGCCACCGGCTCGGCGGCCTGGCGCTTGGTGCCGACGAACAGAACCCGGCCGCCTTTGGCGGCGACGTCGCGCACGGCGACCAGGGCTTGGTGCATCAGCGGCAGCGATTGCGACAGGTCGATGATGTGAATGTTGGAGCGCGCGCCGAAGATGTAGCGGTCCATCTTCGGGTTCCAGCGGTGAGTCTGGTGGCCGAAGTGGGCGCCTGCTTCGAGCAGGGAACGCATGGTGACGTCAGGCAGAGCCATCTGATTTCTTTCCTTTATCCGATCAAATCCGCCGCAGGCGTTGATAGGCTTTTGAGTGCCCTCGGAATGGAGCGGACGGGATGTCTCCCCGAAACGCGCCACGCCTGCGTGTGAAGTGAGCCGGGCAGATAGTGGGGAAGGGCCGCAATTGCAAGGGTGCGCTTGCGGCGGCGAGCGGGCGACCTACATCCCTTGGACACATCAGGAGCCTTTCCATGAAGATCGCCTTGCTCGCTCTCGCCGCCGCCCTGGCCTTCGGCACCGCCGCCGCCGCCCAGGAACACGACCACGCTGCCCATGGAGCCGCCGGGGTCCAGGAAGAGCATGCTCACGACGCGGCCCATTTCGCCTCTGAGCGCCACGCCGAGCACCGGCTGCGCGACACCATCGCCGGGCTGCAGGCCGGAACGCCGGACTATGACGGCATGGTTCCCGAGCTGGCCGAGGCGGTGCGGGCCCAGTCGGCGGCCCTGGCCCCGGCGCTGCAGTCGCTGGGCGCGCTGGAAACCTTGGAACACATCGGCGAACCGGCCGAGGGCGCGCATCAGTTCCGCGCCACCTTCGCCAACGGTCAGGTCACGACCTGGAGCATCTCGATCAACGCCGAGGACAAGATCCAGGGGCTGTTGATCCAGTAGGGCTTAACCCACGAACCCCGTCGCCCGCTTCAGCCGATCATTGATGGCTTCGCCCAGGCCCTCGGTCGGGATGGGCGCGACGGCGATGCCGGCGGGGCGGGTGGCGTCGGCCTCACGCAATCGACGGAACAGATTGGCGGCGGCTTCTCGCAGGTCGCCGCTGGCGCTGAGGCTGAACGGGCCGGGGGTTCCGAAGCCCAGATAGGCCTCGCCCTCGCGCGGGGTCTCGGCATTGATCCTTACCGGCGCGTCGGGCGCATAGTGCAGGGCCAGTCGACCGGGTGATCGTTTGGCGTCGACATCAGCCTCGGCCAGGGGGCCGATGACGGCCTCGATTTCGGCGCGGGTGACCGAGCCGGGGCGCAGCAGCCGGGGTTGGTCGACCAGCGCCACGACCGTACTTTCCAGACCGACGTCGCAGGGTCCGCCATCCAGGGCGGCGGCGGCGAAGGCGCCGGTCTCCCCCAGGGCGTCAGCCAAGGTGGTGGGGCTGGGCCGGCCCGAGCGGTTGGCCGAAGGCGCCACGACCGGGCGACCGAAGGCGGCGATGACGCCGTGGGCCAGAGGATGACCGGGCACGCGCACCGCCACGGTATCCAGTCCGGCGCGAGCGAGGTCCGAGACGGCTTCGCGATCCCGGATCGGCAGCACGAGGGTCAGGGGGCCGGGCCAGAAGCGCCCGGCCAGAGCGCGCGCGCGGTCATCGAAGAGGGCGATCCGCTCAGCCTGGGCCAGGTCCGCGACGTGGGCGATCAACGGATTGAAGCGCGGCCGGCCCTTGGCCTCGAAGATGCGCGCGACCGCGACCGGATTGGCGGCGTCGGCGGCCAGGCCATAGACCGTCTCGGTCGGCAGAATCACCAGTTCGCCCGCGCGCAAGGCGGCGACGGCGGCGTCAATGGCGGCGGCGGCGGGCATGGCGGGCCTATAGCCCATCCGCTCATCCGGGCGAATGCGCGATGAGCGAGCGGTGGATCAGGTCCGCGTCGGCAGGAACGGCAGCATCCGGCGCACGACGTTGTCGCGGTCGATGAACTGATGCTTGAGCGCGGCCAGAATGTGTACGGCGATCAGCACATAGAGCAGCTTGGCCGCCAGTTCGTGGCCGTTCATGAAGGCGCGCGCCACCTCGCGTCCGCCCTCGATGGGCAGCAGCGGCCACTGGAACAGGCCGTACCAGAGGATGTCGCGCCCCGCCGCCGACGAAGCCGCCCAGCCGCCCAGCGGCATCAGGATCAGCACCGCATAGAAGGCGACGTGGACGCCGCGCGAAATCCAGCGCTGCCAACCGGGCATGGAGGCGGGCGGGGCGATCCAGGGCTCGCGGAAGCGCCAGGCCAGCCGCACCAGAGTGAGGACCAGGATGGTCAGGCCGCCGGACTTGTGCAGCATCATGAACTGGGCCGAGGCCGGGCCTTCGGTGGCGTCATGGGCCATGACCAGGCCGATCTGGCCCAGCGCCATCAAGGCGATGATCCAGTGCAGGGCGATGGCGACGTTGGAATAGACGGCGGATGGCTGGCTCATGGAATCTTCTCCCCGGAGGGACAGCTTGGCGCCGCAACGTCAGGGACGCTAGGACTTGCAGGTCAATTCCATGAGAGCCGCCCGATGACCTTCCGCTCGCCGATCCGCGACATTGATTTCGCCCTGAACGCCATCGCCGGTCTGGACGCGGTGGCCGCGACCGGGGCCTTCCCCGACTATGATCCCGAACTGGGGGCGGCCATCCTTGAGGCGGCGGGTCAGTTCGCCGACGGCGTGCTGGCCCCGCTGAACCGGGGCGGCGACCTGAACGGGGCCAAATACGCCAATGGCGCGGTGACTGCGGCGCCGGGCTATGTCGAGGCCTATCAGAGCTTTGCCGAGGGCGGCTGGGCCGGGCTGGCGGCGGATCCGGCGCACGGCGGGCAGGGTCTGCCAAAGGCACTGGAGCTGGCCGCGTTCGAGAGCTTCCATGCGGCCAATATGGCGTTCGGCCTGTGTCCGATGCTGTCGCTGGCGGCGATCGAGGCGCTGTCGCACGTCGGTACTGACCGGCAGAAGGAGCTGTATCTGTCGCGGCTGGTCTCGGGCGAATGGACCGGAGCCATGGTCCTGACCGAGCCGCAGGCCGGATCGGACCTGGGGGCGCTGACGGCGACCGCGACGCCCAACGGCGACGGGACCTATGCCCTGTCGGGCCAGAAGATCTTCATCACCTGGGGCGACCACGACGCGACCGACAACATCGTACATCTGGTGCTGGCGCGGCTGCCGGATGCGCCCAAGGGCTCCAAGGGCATCAGCCTGTTCCTGGCCCCCAAGATCATGGTCAGCGACGACGGCGCGCTGGGCGATCGCAACAGCTTCCGGCCGGTCGGGATCGAGCACAAGCTGGGCATCCACGCCTCGCCGACCTGTGTGATGAGCTATGAGGGCGCGACCGCCGAACTGGTCGGAGAGCCGAACCAGGGCCTGGCCCATATGTTCATCATGATGAATGCGGCGCGCCTGGCCGTGGGCGTCGAGGGAGTGGGCATCGCCGAGCGGGCCTATCAGGCGGCGCTGGCCTATGCGCTGGAGCGCCGGCAGGGCCGCTCGATCTGGACCGGCGAGGCCAACGCCCCGATCTTCGATCACCCGGACGTGCGCCGGATGCTGGTTGTGATGAAGGCCAAGATCGCCGCAGCGCGCGCCATCTGCCTGTCGTGCGGGGTGGCCTCGGACCTGGCCCGGCACGCCGCCACCGAAGACGAGCGCCGTGCCTGGAAGGGCCGCGAGGACCTGTTCGTGCCGATCGCCAAGGCCTGGTCCACCGACATGGCCTGTGAGGTGGCCTCGATGGGCGTTCAGGTGCACGGCGGCATGGGCTTCATCGAGGAGACCGGCGCGGCCCAGCATTATCGCGATGCGCGCATCACCCCGATCTATGAGGGCACCAACGGCATCCAGGCCGGCGACCTGGTTGGGCGCAAGCTGAGCCAGGATGGCGGCGAGGCGGCCAAGGCCCTGATCGCCGAGATGAAGGCGGTGATCCCGGCGCTGGCACAGCGGCTTCCCGGCAAGCCGAGCGAACGGCTGGCCGCAGGCATCGAGGCAGTCGAGGACGCCACCTTGTGGATGCTGGACCGCAAGGCCGAGGCCGAAAGCGCCGCCGACGTTCTGGCTGGGTCAGACGCATATCTGAAACTGCTGGGCGATGTGGTCGGCGGCTGGATGCTGGCCAAGGGAGCGCTGGAGGCGGACCGTCGGCTCAAGGCCGATGACGGCGGCGACCGGGCCTGGCTGGAGAGCAAGATCGACCTGTACGAAGCCTATGCCGCCAATGTGCTGGGCCACTGCTCCAGCCGTCTCGCAGCGGTGGGGCAGGGCGGGGATCTGCTCAAACGGTTGGGAGCGGAGGTGCTGGGGGCCTAGCGCGCGGCCTTTGATCCTCCCCCAGACGCTTCGCTTTGGGGAGGATCAAATGAGCGACTGCTGACTGCGCCATTCGCCGGGCGGCATACCCTCCCAGTCACGGAAGGCGCGGTAGAAGGACGTCACGTCCTGAAAACCCAGCAGATAGGCGGTCTCGTCGATGTCTGTCCGGGGGTCGGCCAGCAATTTATGGCTGAGCTCGCGGCGGGCCTCGGCGACCAGATCGCGGAAGCTGGTCCCGGCCTCGGTGATGCGCCGTTGCAGGGTGCGCGCGCTGAGGCCCAGGTCGGCCGCCGCCGCCGCCAGTTCGGGGCGGCCGCTCGCCAGGGTTGGCCCGACCACGGCCTTGACCTGATCGGCGATTGACGCGCCGGCGTCCAGTTCGTCGAGGCTGGCGGCCAGGCTGGGGGTCACAATGGCGAGCAGTTCGGGATTATGTCCGGGGAAGGCCCGGTCCAGATCGGCCCGGTCGAGCACCAGGGCGCTGTGGGCCGCACCGGAACGAATTTCGCCGCCATAGAAGGTCTGACGCGGCGCGATCGGAACCTCGGTCTGAACGTAATGGACCGCGCGCGCCGTCAGGGGCTGGTCCGTGCCGCGTCGCCCCAACTCAAGGACCGTGGCGAAGGTGATGTCGGCGCAGGTCAGGGGCTCGGGCTTGGTCGCGTGCAGCCAGTTGACGGTGATGACGGCGTCGGCCCCTTGAACCGCGACCTGAACCCGCTCGGGCGTGCACAGCCGCTTGAACCGGGCCAGTCGCTCCAGCCCATCCTGAAAGTCCCGCGCATGGAAGGCGGCGAGGCTGGAGGGCGGGTGGGCGCTGGTCGGGGTGGCGGCCGCCATCTGGATGCCCAGCTCGGTGGAGCCGGTGATGTCCTCCAGCGCCCGCCAGAGATCGAAATACTGATCCGTCGTCACCACCGCCCGGTCGCCCAGATGCAGGGTCGCGGGCAGGCGGGCCCGCTTGAGCACGGCCGAGGGCGCAATGCCGTTGGCCTTAAGCGCCCGCCACAGGGCGGGCGGAAGCTTGCATTTGTCGGGCGTGGCGACAGCCATGGCGATCAACCCATCTGGCTCAGGATCATACGGTCAAAGGCGCGGTCGCCGAACCATTTGCGCACCCCGATCATCAGGCCGGCGTAACGCCCCACCACATAGCGGGTGCGCGGACGGCGCGACCGGATGGCCCGCGACACGAGATTGGCCACGACCATTGGGGGCGTGCCGCGACCGGGGCGATAGGACTGTTCGGTGATGCGGGCGACGGCGCGAGCGGTCTGGCCATAGGCGCCGTCGCCGAACCGCTCGACCACACCCCGACCGGCGACGTCGCCAAAGCCGGTCTCGATCAGTCCGGGCTCGATGATCACGACGCGGATGCCGAACGGCTGAAGCTCCAGCCGCAGGCTGTCGGACCAGCCTTCCAGCGCGTGTTTGGTGGCGTGATACCAGGCCCCCAGCAGCGTATAGACCTTGCCGCCCATCGAGGTGATGTTGACGATCGTACCGCCCCCCCTGACCCGCATGGCCGGGACCAGAAGCTGGGTCAGCCGGGTCGGGCCGAACAAATTGACCTCGAACTGATAGCGGGCCTCGTCCAGTCCGATCTCCTCGACCGGACCGTACAGGCCGAAGCCGGCATTGTTCACCAGCACATCGACCCCGCCGGTCTCGGCCAGGATCTGATCGACGGCGGCGCGGATGTCGTCGTCCTTCGACACATCCAGCTTCAGCGGCCGGGCGCCCTGGGCGGCGAGATCCTGCATCCGGTCGACAGACCGGGCGGCGACATAGACGGTATAGCCGTCCTTGATCAGGCGCTGGGCGATGGATTTTCCCATGCCGGATGAGGCGCCCGTCACCAGCGCCGTCTTGGGGGTTTTGCGTGTCTTGGCCATGGCCGTCTCTCCGTTGTGGATGACGACTTATCGCGGCGGGCGCCGATCTGGTCGTTGGCCAACGGCGCCATTCAATTAGCACTATGCGCCAAAGATCAATCGCGCTCGGGACTGGTGCGCATGCGGCGAATTCCTCGGCCGGTTGTCACCGCCGCTCGGCCGAATTTGCCTCTGAGGGCGTCGACCGCCTTCTCAGTCTTGAGGGCGCGGGCTTCGCCGGAGCCGAACAGGTCCGAGGCGACGTCGGAGGGCTCGATCAGGTCGGCGATGCCGACGCCGATCAGGCGGTAGGGCGGACCGAGCTCGCGAGCGAGCAGCTCGCGGGCCTGGGCGAAGAGGGTGCGGGCGGTCTGGGTCGGCTCGGCCAGGGTCCGTCTGCGGGTCAGGATCTTGAAGTCGGTCTTGCGCAGTTTGAGGGTCAGGACCCGCCCGGCCACGCCCTCGCGTCGGGCCTGGGAGGCGAGCCGGTCACACAAGGGCCACAGGACGTTTTCGAGATCGGCCAGGCCGGTCAGGTCCTCGTCGAAGGTGGTCTCGCAGCTCATGGCCTTGCGTTCGCTGTCGGGGTCAACACGGCGGCTGTCGCGGGCGTGGGCCAGGCTGTGCAGACGCAGGCCGTGTTCGCCATAGCGCTGGGCCAGAACCTTGGGCTCTGCGGCGGCCAGGTCGCCGACAGTGCGATAGCCGTCCGAGATCAGGGTGCGGGCGAAGACCGGGCCGACGCCAGGCAGGATCGAGACCGGGCGACCGGCCAGGAAGGCCGGGGCCTCGACCTCGCCGATGACGGTGAAGCCGCGTGGCTTGTCGATGTCAGAGGCGATCTTGGCTAGGAAGCGGTTGGCCGACAGGCCAACAGAGACGGTCAGGCTGATGTCGCGCTCTATCTGTTGTTGGAGGCGTATCAGCTGGAAGGCGGGCGGGCCGCCGTTCAGGCGCTCGGTGCCGGACAGGTCCAGCCAGGCCTCATCCAGCGACAGGGTCTGGACCAACGGGGTCAGGGCGCGTACGCGGCCGAAGATGTCGCGGCTGGCGGCCTTGTACTTGGCGAAGTCCGGCTTGATGACGACGGCGTCGGGGCAGGCCTTGAGCGCCTTGAACATCGGCATGGCCGAACGCACCCCATACTGACGCGCGATGTAGCAGCAGGTGGTGACGACGCCGCGTTTGGCCCCGCCAACGATGACGGGAACATCGCGCAGCTCGGGCCGGTCGCGCTTTTCGACTGAGGCGTAGAAGGCGTCGCAATCCAGGTGGGCGATGCTGAGCTGGTCCAGCTCATCGTGAATGGTCAGGCGCGGCGAGCCACAGGCGGCGCAGCGGCGTCCTTCGACAGCGTCCGGGGTCAGACAATCGCGGCAGAGCGCCTTCACGGCTTCAATCGACCTTAAGGTTTCCGCGCCATAGTGCCTCAAACGGGAGGGCATGGCGCGAGTCTCGCGCTGGAAACCCTGCCAGGATGCGGTGTGGGTTGATGATGTCCAAGAAGGTCCTCATCGTCGAGGATAACGAGCTGAACATGAAGCTGTTTCATGATTTGCTCGATGCCCAGGGGTACGAGACCCTGCAGACCCGCGAGGGTCTTCAGGCGCTGGCCCTGGCCCGCCAGCACCGCCCAGACCTGATCCTCATGGATATCCAGCTGCCCGAGGTGTCGGGGCTGGAGGTCACCAAATGGCTGAAGGAAGACGAGGAACTGTCCCACATTCCCGTGGTGGCGGTCACCGCCTTCGCCATGAAGGGTGACGAGGAACGCATCCGTGATGGTGGCTGCGAGGCCTATATCTCCAAGCCGATTTCCGTGATGAGCTTCCTCGACACGGTTCGCCGCCATCTGGGCTGAGGGAGGCCTGGGGTGACTGCGCGCATTCTCGTCGTTGATGACATCGAGGCCAACGTCCGGCTGCTGCAGGCCAAGCTGTCGGCCGAATATTACGACGTGCTGACCGCCCCGGACGGCTACACCGCCCTGGCCGTGGCGGCGGCTGAACAGCCGGATCTGATCCTGTTGGATGTGATGATGCCGGGTCTCGACGGGTTTGAGGTCTGCCGCCGGCTCAAGGCGGGCGCAGCGACCCGGCATATTCCGGTGGTCATGGTCACGGCCCTGGACGGGCGTGAGGACCGGATCACCGGTCTTGAGTCCGGCGCCGACGATTTCCTGACCAAGCCGCTGGACGACCTGATGCTGTTCGCGCGGGTCCGGTCGTTGACCCGATTGAAGGCGTCGATCGAAGAACTGCGCAAGCGAGAGGAATCCGGTCGCCGCATGGGTCTGCTGGAGACGCCGACGGTGCGCCAGCAAGCCGCTGGCGGCCGGGTCCTGGTGGTTGATGACCAGCCGCGCCAGGCCGAGCGGATATCCGCCGAACTGTCCCGCGATCACCGGGTGACGGTGGTGAGCGATGCCGCCAGAGCCCTCACGGCTGCACGCGGGCCGGTCGATCTGATCATCGTCAACGGCGCGTCGGACACCTTCGATGGGCTGAAGTTCGTGGCCCAGGCGCGCTCGGACGCGGCGAGCCGCTCGGTTCCGATCCTGGCCGTGGTCGACACCCACGAGCGGCCTCGCGTGGTCAAGGCGCTGGAGCTGGGGGCCACCGATATTCTGGCTCGGCCGATCGACCCGCAGGAGCTGGCGGCGCGCAGCCGAACCCTGATCCGGCACAAACGATACGCCGACTCGCTTCGAAGCCGGCTGGACCACAGCCTGGAGATGGCGGTGACCGACCCGCTAACCGGGCTGCACAACCGGCGCTACATGGACGGGCAGCTGGAGCCGCTGGTCGATCATGCGGGCAAGGGCGGGAGCCCGGTGGCGGTGCTGATCCTGGACATCGACCACTTCAAGGTCATCAACGACACCTTCGGCCATGACGCCGGCGACGAGGTGCTGGTGGAGTTCGCCGTGCGGCTGGCGACCAATGTGCGCGCGGTGGATCTGCCATGCCGGTTCGGCGGCGAGGAGTTCGTCGTGGTCATGCCCGAAACCCAGGTCGAGGACGCCCGGGCCATCGCCGACCGCATCCGCGCCCAGATGGCCGGAACCCCGTTCATGGTCATGGAAGGCCGCGAAAGCCTGCATGTGACGATCTCGATCGGGGTGGCGGTCACCAGCGGCGCCGGCGACACGGCCGAGGCCCTGCTCAAGCGGGCCGACGAGGCGCTGTATGCGGCCAAACAGGCCGGGCGCAACCGGGTGATCGCGGCGGCGGCCTGAATCAGACCTGTCCGCTCATCCAGGGCCGTTGTCCTCTGACTTGACCCGAGGACTGGAGGTCGGATCGACAGCCCCTTCCGGCCAGGATTGAGCACCAGATAGCCTGATCCTTGGGTCAAACCCGAGGATGACGAGGAGGGGCGCCGCCCAACGAAAAACGCCCGGCGGGCGCCGGGCGTTTACAAAACCAGCGAGGGCTTGGCCCTTACTTGATTTTGCCTTCCTTGAATTCGACGTGCTTCTTGGCGACCGGGTCGTACTTGCGCACGACCATCTTTTCGGTCTGGGTCCGGGCGTTCTTCTTGGTGACGTAGAAGTAGCCGGTGTCCGCCGTAGAGTTCAGACGGATCTTGATGGAGGCGGGCTTGGCCATCGGGAAAAACCTTGCTGCGGCGCAAAAGCCGCGGAAATCGAGAGCGGCGGAACATACTCAGGAAGTCCGGGAAGTCAACGGCGCCATAGCCAGATGAGCCCGCGGCCGTTAGCGTGCGGCCATGAAAGCTCATCTCGCCGTGATTTCCGCCCTAGTCCTGACCGCTTGCGCGACGGGTCCACAAGAACGGATCCATCCTCAGGACGCTTTTTTTCAAAGCTTGGCGGCCTATTGCGGCCAGACCTTCGAGGGGCGGGTGACGACGGACGACCCGGCTGATGCAGACTTTCGGTCCCAACGGCTGGTGATGCAGGTGCGCGACTGCGCCGCCGATGAGATCGGCATTCCTTTTGATGTCGGCCAAGACCGCTCGCGCCGCTGGGTGATTACGCGCACAGCGACGGGGCTGAGACTGAAGCACGACCACCGTGACGAGAACGGCGAGATCCACGGCTATCATATGTACGGCGGCGACACCGCCGGACCGGGCACCGCCGAGCGGCAGGAGTTCCCGGTCGACCAGGAGTCCATCGACCAGTTCAATGCGGCGGGAGCCACGGTGTCGACCACCAATGTCTGGGCCATGGAAATCCGGCCCGGCGATGTCTTCGTCTATGAGCTGAGCCGGCCTAACCGCTTGCTGCGGGTGGAGTTCGACCTGACCCGACCGGTTGAGCGATAGGACCGGCTGTCCATGCTCAGGACCATGGACATTTATGGACATGGACATTTCCGAGCGGCGCCTGGGCGGTTCTGCCGGCGGAATAGCCGTCCGAACGGTCCGGACCGAGCGGGACCTTTGCGATGCTGACGATGTCAAAGACCGATGGGCAGGATAGGCCTGCCCGTGAGGGCGGGGACAAATTGAGCTTGCTAGCCCATCGCCTCGATCTGGTGTTGGCCGCGTACGAAGCGGACGAAGGGGGCGGGGCGGTCGGGGTCGGAAAGGCGTTTGCCGACCTCGCCGATGACGAAGCGGGTGATGGCGGGCAGGTCCAGGTTTTCGGCCTCTTCCCAGGGGAACCAGGCGATCTCGTCCAGTTCGCCCGAACCGTCGATCTCACGGCTGAGGAGGGCTGAGCCGTCGGCCATGAAGAAGCGGGCGTCGAAGCGGCGGGCGCGGCCCGGCGGGGTGATGGCGCGCGCCACATAGGTCAGGGCTGACAGGTCCGGGACGGCGCCGGCGGCGCGGTAGTCGCGCCACGGTCCGGCGACGGCGGCGGACGGGGCCGGCGCGCCGACGATCAGGCCGGTTTCCTCGAAGGTCTCGCGAATGGCGGTCAGGGCCAGGGCACGGGCGCGGTGGGGCGCCGCCCCGGCGGTGAGACGGGCGGCGGAGCGGGCGTCGAAGTCCCCGGTCGAGGCGGCGCGGAAGTCCGAGCGGTCGATGCGGCCGCCGGGAAAGACCCATTTGGCGGCCATGAAGACGTGGCCCTGGGCGCGGCGGCCCATCAGCACCTTGCCGTTCTTGACCACGATCAGGGTGGCGGCGTCCTTGGGCCGCATCCGCGCGCCGGTGACCGGGGCGTCGGCGAGATCCTGGCGGGGGTCGAAGGGGGTGGTCATAGACTGTCTCCGCTCCATCGCGACGGCGATGGGGAGGACGATCGTAGCGAAGCGGAGATCAGGAGGGGACTCTATCCGCCGCACCGGCGGCTTGCGCCGGCCGGCCCCTCCACCCCTTCGGGGTCCCCCTCCCCATCATGGATGGGGAGGAGATTCATTTGCGGCGCCCCTTCGGACCCTTGCCCGGCTTGGGGCCGCCGGGGCGCCCCTTTCCGCGGGGTTTGCCGGACGGGGGGCCGCCGCGGTCGCGAACGCCCAGGCGCGGGCGTGGGGCGTTCGGGTCGGCGGGGGCGGGCTCGGAGAGCATTTCGAACAGGAGGCCGCCGGTCAGGGGGACGGCTTCGAGCAGGCGCACGTTGACCGTGCGGCCCAGCGTCCAGCGCTTGCCGGTGCGCTGACCGACCAGGGCGTGGGCGCGGTCGTCGTGGATGAAATATTCGTCGCCCAGATCGCGGACCGGGACCAGGCCGTCGGCGCCGGTTTCCTCCAGGCGGACGAACAGGCCGAACTTGGTCACGCCAGTGATGCGGCCGGTGAACATCGCGCCGGTGCGATCGGCCAGGAAGGCGGCGACATAGCGGTCATTGGCGTCGCGCTCAGCGGCCATGGCGCGGCGCTCGGTCATGACGATGTGCTCGGCGGTGGCTTGCAGCTGGCTGATCTCCTTGTCGGTCAGGCCGTCGGATCCCAGGCCAAGGGCCCGGATCAGACCCCGGTGGACGATCAGGTCGGCATAGCGGCGGATCGGCGAGGTGAAGTGGGCGTAGCGGTCGAGATTCAGGCCGAAGTGGCCGACGTTCTCAGGGCTGTAGATCGCCTGCATCTGGGTGCGCAGCACGACCTCATTGACGATGTCGCCGTGCGGGCCGTCGCGGGTTTCGTCCAGCAGCCGGTTGAAGCGCTCGGTGCGCGGAGCCTCGCCCTTGGCCCAGGACAGCGACAGGGTGTGCAGGAAGTCCGACAGGTTGAAGATCTTCTCCTGGCTGGGCGCGTCGTGGACGCGGTAGATCAGGGGGGTCTTCTTCTGCTCCAGGGTCTCGGCGGCCGAGACATTGGCCTGGATCATCATCTCCTCGATCAGGCGGTGGGCCTCCAGCGAGCGGCGCGGCTCGATGGAGACGACCTCGCCGTCGTCGTTGAGTTTGATCTTGCGCTCCAGCGTCTCGATGGCGAGCGGGCTGCGGCGCTGGCGGCCGATCAGCATGGTCCGGTAGGCGGCCCACAGGGGCTTGAGGATCGGATCGAGAATGGGACCGGTGGTGTCGTCGGGCTGGCCGTCGATGGCGGCCTGCGCTTGCTCGTAGGAGACCTTGGCGGCCGAGCGCATGAGGCCGCGAACGAACTGATGGCCGGTCTTTTTGCCGGTCTTGTCAAAGACCATGCGCACGGCCAGGCAGGCGCGGTCCTCGCCTTCGCGCAAGGAGCACAGGTTGGACGACAGGGCGTGCGGCAGCATCGGCTCGACGCGGTCGGGGAAGTAGGTGGAATTGCCTTTCTCGCGGGCCTCACGATCCAGCGCCGTGCCCAGTCGGACGTAGGCGGCGACATCGGCGATGGCGACCCAGACGATCCAGCCGCCCTTGTTTTTGGGATCATCGTCCGGCTCGGCATAGACGGCGTCGTCGTGATCGCGGGCGTCAGCCGGGTCGATGGTGATCAGGGGGATCTGGCGAAGGTCTTCGCGGCCCTTGAGGGTGGGCGGCTTGGCGGCGTGGGCCTCGGCCTCGGCGGCCTCGGAGAAGCCGGTCGGCAGGCCGTGGCTGTGGATGGCGATCAGGGAGGCGGCGCGCGGCTGATCTTCGCGGCCGACGACCTCGAGCACCCGGCCCGGCTTGGGCCCATAGCGGGTGGGGCGGCCGGTCAGTTCGGCCAGGACCAGATCGCCGTCCTTGAGGTTTTTGTCCTGGGCCTCGCGCTCGGTGAGGGTCAGGACGTCCTTGACCTTGCGGTCGACCGGCTCGATGCGGATTTCGCGGCGGCCCTTGCGGATGACGCCGAGGATGCGGTGGGCGCTCTGGCCCAGCTTCTTGATCAGGCGGGCCTCGATCTGGTCGCCCTGGCGCTCGAAGCGAACCAGCAGGCGATCACCCAGGCCGGGCGCGCCGGCGGCTTTTTCATTGCGGTCGGGGGCCAGTCGCGCCAGCGGCGCATCGGTCCCGGCCTTGACCAGGCGGACATAGAGCTCGCCGTCGGCGTCACGCTCGACGACGTCTGCGACACCGGTGGGCGGCAGGGCGCCGGCTTCGGCGAAGCCCTTGCGGCCCCGCTTGCCCAGTTTGCCCTCGCCCTCAAGCTCGCGCAGCATGTCGCGCAGGGCGCGGCGCTCGGCCCCTTTCAGGCCGAAGGCGCGGGCGATGTCGGATTTTTCGGTCTCTCCGGCTTCGCGGAGGAATCGGACCAGCTCTTCCCTGGTCGGCAGGCCATGGGGCCTGCGGTTATTGTTTTTTGTCATTGGCCCGGAATGTAGGGGCTCGGCGGGCGGATTGCGAGGGCGGATGGCTCAATGAAAAACGCCCGCCGGTTTCCCGACGGGCGCTTCCAACCCGGACGCTTACTAACTTACTGGGGATCAGGCGGCGACGACCGTGGCCGTGCCGGAGCCTTCCTGGGGGTCGCGCAGGACATAGCCGCGGCCCCAGACGGTTTCGATGTAGTGCTTGCCGCCGGCGGCCGTGGCCAGCTTCTTGCGCAGCTTGCAGATGAAGACGTCGATGATCTTCAGCTCGGGCTCGTCCATGCCGCCATAGAGGTGGTTGAGGAACATCTCCTTGGTCAGGGTCGTGCCCTTACGCAGGGAGAGCAGCTCGAGCATCTGATATTCCTTGCCGGTCAGATGCACGCGGTGGCCATCGACCTCGACGGTTTTGGCGTCGAGGTTCACCGCGATCTCGCCGGTGGTGATGATCGCCTGGGCGTGGCCCTTGGAGCGACGCACGACCGCCTGGATACGAGCGATCAGCTCATCGCGGTGGAAGGGCTTGGTCATGTAGTCGTCGGCGCCGCCGCCGAACGTCTTGACTTTGGTGTCGATCTCGCTCGAGCCCGAGAGGATCATCACCGGCGTATTAATCTTGCCGACGCGAAGCTGACGAAGAACCTCGATGCCGTTCATGTCCGGCAGGTTCAGGTCAAGCAGGATGATGTCGTAGTCATAGATCTTGCCCAGATCGATGCCTTCTTCACCCAGGTCGGTGGTGTAAACGTTGAAGCCCTCGGACTTGAGCATCAGTTCGATGCTCTGTGCGGTGGCGCTGTCGTCTTCGATCAGCAGAACGCGCATTCAGTGCCCCTCCAGGCGAATCTTGGCCATGCGGCGGTCGGTCCAAATCCTTACGGACCCGTTTCCCGCACGCTCACTCCGAAAGACTTAAGAAAGGTTAATCGGCCCCTCAAACGAATCGATAGGCTGATTTGCGAGTCGCCGTCTAGGCCATGAGTCAACGATTCGATTCCGAGGCGGAATTCGGCTGCGAGGCGAGTCCAAAAAGACTCACTTCGGGCGGCGCCGGCGTCCGATTCAGGGTAGAAAACCGGCTCCAAAGGAGGTGCTCGTGCTGTTCGTCCTGTCCCCGGCCAAGCGGCTGGATTTTTCGGATCACCCGCTGAGCGCGCGCGCGACGCAGCCGCGCATGATCGAGGATTCGGCGACGCTGGCCGTGGCCGCGCGGCGGCTGAGTGGGCCGGACCTGAAGCGCATGATGGGGCTGTCGGACGATTTGGCGAGGCTGAACCGTGAGCGTTTTCGTGCCTTTGACTCCGATGCGGCGGGCGATCTGCCTGCGGCCCTGGCGTTTGCAGGTGACGTCTATCAGGGCCTCAAGGCGCGCGAACTGGATGCGGCGGGCATGGACTGGGCCCAAGGGCGGCTGCGCATCCTGTCGGGGTTGTATGGGGTGCTCAGGCCGCTGGATGCGATCCAGCCCTATCGACTGGAAATGGGGACCCGGCTGGCGACGCGGCGCGGCAAGGACCTGTACGCCTTCTGGGGCGACCGCATCGCGCGACGGCTGAGCGAAGATCTGGAAGGCCAGGCCGAGCGGGCCGTGGTCAATCTGGCCTCGGAGGAATATTTCGGCGCGGTCGACCGCAAGGCGTTGAGGGCGCCGGTGATCGATGTGCGCTTCGAAGAGGCTAAGGACGGTGAGCGCCGGGTGCTCAGCTTCTTCGCCAAGCAGGCGCGCGGCCGCATGGCGCGCTGGGCCATCGACCAGCGGATCGAGCGGGCGGCGGATCTGAAGAATTTCGACGACGCCAACTACCGGATCGACGAGGATCGCTCGTCAGACGGGGCGCTGGTGTTCTGGCGTCATCAGCCGCCGCCGGCGACCCGGCAGCGCAAGTCGGGCTGACGCCGTCAGGTTTGCGAACTGACATCGCGGCCAAGGGCGGCTAGAACGCCGTTACAGGGAGGATGTTTCATGGCCGATGTGTTCGTCAGCTACGACCGCCGGGATCGGGATCTGGCCGAGAAGGTCGTCGCGGCCCTGACTGAACAGGGGCTGACAGTGTGGTGGGACGACCGGCTCACGCCGCATGAGACCTGGGACAAGACGATCGAGCGGGAGGTCGACAGCGCCAAGAAGGTGCTGGTGCTGTGGACCAAACATTCGGTCGAGAGCGACTGGGTGCGCACCGAGGCCGGTGCGGCCAAGGAATCGACGCCGCCCAAGCTGATCCAGGCGCGGTTCTCGGACTGCAAGGTGCCGTTGGCGTTCCGGCTGTTGCAGCACGTCGATCTGATCGGCTGGACGCCCAAGCGGCGGCACTCGGGCTGGGACCGGTTGATCAGCTGGCTGAAGGATGGGCTGGAGCGGCCGGCGGCGGCGGCGCCCGGCGCCGGCGGGCCAATTCCGAAGGAGGAAGCGGACGCCGCCGAACCGCCAGCCCTGGTCGAACCCGAACCCGCTATAACCGAACCCCCGGCTGTGGAGGCGGCCCCGGCGCCGGAGTTGGCGGCGGCTGCGCCGCTCGGCTTCGCCGATCTGGCGGCGATGCCGACGGCCTCGGAGGCGGCGCCGGAGGAAGCGCCGGCCGATGATGAGGCCGCGCCGCCGCCGACCCAGACCGGCGGCGGGGGCGGGGGCATCAAGGTGACGATGCCGAAGATCCAGATGCCTACAGCCGGCGACGGCGGCGGCATCGACAAGCGCCTGTTGATCGGCGGGGCGGTCGCGCTGGGAGCGGTGGTGCTGATCGGCCTGGCCATGATGGTGCTGCCGGCCCTGTTTGGCGGTGGCTACTCGTCCGAAGAGCGTGAGACCATGGGCGGCTATCTGAACGCCTACGCCGAACAGTATGCGCAAGGGTATGAGGCGGTCGGCGACGACGAACTGGCCCGGCTGGGCGATGAGGCGGCGCACAGCTATGAGGTCGAGCTTGAGGCCGGGCGCAGCTATCGGGTGCTGGGCGCGTGCGACACCCATTGCTCCGACGTGGACCTGTATGTGAACGGGCCGGACGGCAATGAGCTGGCCCGCGACATTCTGACCGACGACTATCCGGTGCTGGAAATCCCGAACGCCCAAGGCGGCCGCTATGAGATCCGCATCGGCATGCCGGGCTGCGGCGCCGATGAATGTTTGAGCGCGGCGCGGGTTTACGCGGCGAACTGAGCGCCCTGGTCGCTGAGCCAGGCGAGGAACCGCCGGGCCTGGGCGTTTGGCTGGCCGGTGCGGTGGAAGACGGCGAAGGCGGCGCCGTCGGTGGTGAAACCCTGCGGGGCGATCAACCGGCCTGAGGCCAGGTCGGTCGCGATCAGCGGACGCTGGGTGACGCAGACGCCCAGGCCCGCCAGGCAGGCCTCGATCATGGTCTGCTGGTGGTCGAACAGCATTGGCGGGCGGGTGTCGCCCAGGGGGTGGCCGGTGCGCGCGGTCCAGTCGTCGATGGCCGACGGATGCGAGCGCGAAACCAGGCGGCGGGCGCGGGCGGCCTCCAGGCAGGGGGCCAGCACCGGGCCGATCTCATTGTCCATGAAGCGGTGAGCGACTAGGCCGGGCGGCGGCTCGGCGCCGGCGGCCAGCATCCGAATGGCCAGGTCGGCGCCCTCCAGCGAGCGGTCCAGGTCGGCGTAGGATTCGGTCAGCTCGATCTCATCGCCGTGCGGCCAGCCGGTCAGGCGGGGAATGAGCCAGCGTCCGATCAGGGTGGACAGGCCCGAGACGCGTAGCCGCCGGGCCGGCGCGCCGTGGGTGTGAAGGGCCGTCGCCAGGCGCTCGAAGGCCGGGGCGACGTCGGCCCAGAGCCGCTCGGCGGCAGGGGAGGGGCGCCGGGCGTTGCGGGGCCCCTCGAACAGGATCAGGCCAAGCTGGTCCTGCAAGGCGACGATCTGGCGGCTGATCGCGCCGTGGGTGACGCCCAGGGCCTGGGCCGCGCGGGTCATTGAGCCGAGCCGCATGACCGCATCGAACGCGCGCAGCGCGGTCAGGGGCAAGGGCGGTTGTTTGTGCGCTGAACTCACAGACAACAGCGGATAAGTCGTTAGGCGAGCGGCGGCAAGGGCGGCATTGGAGGCGGACCCCTTTAGGAGGACCGATCATGCTCAAGCCCGTCGACTACAATCAGCGCCAGCACATCGGCTATCGCGCGGGCCGGGCGATGCCGGCGGAGAGCCAGGCGGTGTGGGCCGAGGCGTTCGCGCGCCGGGCGCCGGAGGGGCGGCCTTTGAATGTACTGGACCTGGGGTCGGGCACCGGGCGGTTGACGCCGCTGTTGGCCGAGACGTTCGGCGGGCCGGTCTGGGGCGTCGAGCCTCACGCCAGGATGCGGGCCCAGGCCGAGGCCGATCCGCACCCGGCCAATGTGGCCTATCTGGAGGGCAGCGCCGAGGCGATCCCGCTGGCGAATGGGTCGTGCGACCTGATCGTGATGTTCCTGTCGCTGCACCATGTACGCGACCGGGCGGCGGCGGCGCACGAGATCCGGCGCGTTCTCAAACCGGGCGGGCGGGTGCTGATCCGCAGTACGCTCTCTGACCGGATGCCGGTGATCGACTGGCACGGCTGGTTTGACGGCGCTCGCGAGGCCGAGATGAAGATGTTTCCGACCACGCGCGAGGTCGACGCGATGTTCGCGGCGGTTGGGCTGAGACGTCTGGCGTTGGATGTTGTGACCGAGCGCTACGCCGACACATTGACGGAGTATGCCGAGCGCCTGAAGACGCGCACGATCTCGACGTTTGAGCACCTGGACAAAGCGGCCATCGAGGCCGGGTTCAGGCGCCTGGACGAGGCGGTGGCGCGCGACCACGGCGGGCCGGTTTACGGGGACGGGGATCTGGTGACCTTTGGGTAGGTGAGGTCATTTTCGACACCTCAATCCGTCACCCTCGGGCTTGTCCCGAGGGCCCATGGATCGCCGAGGCGCGAGCGGGCGAGATCTATTGGGTGTCGGATCGGCCTCTGGGATTCTGACCGGTAATCAGAATTCTGACCGATGGGCCCTCGGGACAAGCCCGAGGGTGACGGAGGTTGTTGCGCCCTACCCCCGTTCCTTCGTCCGGCTGAAGGCGACCTTCGGAAATTTCTCGCTGACGTAGCCGGTTTCCCAGCTCGATTTGGCCAGGAAGACGGGGGCCTGGTCGATGTCGACGGCCATCTGGGGGCGGTATTTGCCGGCGAAGTCGTCCAGCTCGGCCTTGGTGGCGGCGGTGACCCAGCGGGCTTCGGCGTAGGGGCTGGGCTCGAAGATGACGTCCAGGCCGTATTCCTCGCCCAGACGGTCGGCCATGACCTCGAACTGGAGCTGGCCCACGGCGCCGACGATGAAGTCTGAGCCGATCTCGGGGCGGAACAGCTGGGTGACGCCTTCCTCGGCCAGGCCTTCGAGGGCCTTTTTCAAATGCTTGGCCTTGAGGGGATCCTTGACGCGCACGCGCTGGAGGATTTCGGGGGCGAAATTGGGCAGGCCCTGGAAGCGCACCATCCCGGATTCAGACAGGCTGTCGCCGACGCGCAGAACGCCATGGTTGGGAATGCCGATGACGTCGCCGGCGTAGGCCTCCTCGGCCAGTTCGCGGTCGGAGGCGAAGAACAGGATCGGGCTGTTCACGCTGAGCTGTTTGCCGGTGTTCTGGACCTTCAGCTTCATGCCGCGCTTGAAGGAGCCGGAGGCCATGCGGAACATGGCGATGCGGTCGCGGTGGTTGGGGTCCATATTGGCCTGGACCTTGAAGACGAAGCCGGTGACCTCGGCGTCGCCGGGCTGGACCGTGATGTCGACAGGGGCGGGGGCGTTGCGGGTCTCGGGCGGGGCTTCCTTGCGGGCCGGCAGCGGCTTGGGCGGCGGAGCCCAGTCGGCGATGGCGCGCAGCAGCTCGTCGATGCCGAAGTGGCGCAGCGCCGAGCCCCAGAGGACGGGGGTCATGTGACCTTCGAGGAAGGCCTGGTGGTCGAAGGGCTTGTAGCCGCCCTGGACCAGCTCCAGGGCGTCGGCCAGGTCGGCCTGTTCGGAGCCTTCGAAATATTGGCCTGCGTCAGCCAGACGAAGAGCCTGCGGCGCCCCCTCCACCGCTTCGCGGTCCCCCTCCCCATCGCTTGGCGATGGGGCGGAGACATCGGCGGCGGACTTGCGGGCGAAGGGGATGAACCGACCGGTACCCAGCTCGGCCATACCCCGGAGGCGGTTGCCGCTTTCGGCCGGCCACCAGATCGGCGAGGGATCGAGCTGGAGGCGGGAGGCGATCTCGTCCAGCAGGGCCATCGGGTCCTGGGCCTCGCGGTCCAGCTTGTTGATGAAGGTGATGATCGGAATGTCGCGCAGGCGACAGACCTCGAACAGCTTCAGCGTCTGGGGCTCGATGCCTTTCGCTGCGTCCAGCACCATGATGGCGCAGTCGGCGGCGGTGAGGGTGCGGTAGGTGTCCTCGGAGAAGTCCTCGTGGCCGGGGGTGTCCAGAAGGTTGAACATCCCGCCTTCGAACTCGAAGGTCATGACCGAGGCTGAGACCGAGATGCCCCGTTCCTTCTCGATCTTCATCCAGTCCGAGCGGGTGCGCCGGGCCTCGCCGCGCGCGCGCACGGCGCCGGCCGCGCGAATGGCCCCGCCCGCGAGCAGGATGTGCTCGGTCAGGGTGGTCTTGCCCGCGTCAGGGTGGGCGATGATGGCGAAGGTCCGGCGCCGGCCGGCCTCCTGGGCGAGAGAGAGCTTGGACATTGGGCGCGGCGCTTAGCGCGGCGCGGGGGGAATGTCACCCGTGCAGGCGACTCAGGCGGCCATGCGGTTCCAGACCGCCTTGTCGGCGGCGACGGGGTTGAGGCGGCCCCTGGCGTGTTTGGCCTGAAGCGCGTGGATCACATCCTCGGGCAGGACGGCGAAGCGCGGCTCGACCAGATCAGGCACACAGTCGGCCTCCGGCGCTGCGAACATGGCGGCGTTGACGCCCGACTGGCGGCTGGCGATCAGCCAGGCCAGGCGGCGGGCCCGCTCAGGATCTTCGCGGTGCAGCAGCGGATTCTCGGAGAAGAGTTCGCAGCCCAGCTCGACCACATAGTCGAAGCCCAGCCGCTCGAAGCGGCGCGCATCGACTGGATCGACCGACAGGTCGTCCTCCAGATCGAACACGGCGTCATTCAGAAGGAACAACACGAGAGACACCTCATCACCGGACTCATTCTGGCCCGTTAGACCTGACGATAGGCGATGGGGTTTGAGGTTCGGTGTGCGAACGCGGTTAAGCTTTTCTGACCAGAGCCGGGGTCAGCCGGCGGTGCGAAGGGTGAAGATCAGCGGCTGGGAATCGCCGGGCCGGGTCAGGCTAAATCCGTCGGCGCCGACCGCGGCCTCATCGAAACAGGCGTCGGCGCCGACGCCGTCGTCCAGGCAGAATTGGCCGTTGTGGCGACGCCAGACGCCTTCCTCGATGGGCCGGGGCTCATTGTCGATCATCTGGGCGTAGTGGCCGTTGTCGTGCAGCACCATCGCGCCCTCGGTCCCGTCCGGCATGGTGTAGGCATAGATGCCGGGTTGGGCCGGGCCGTCGCCGCTGTCGACGCCGACGGCGGGACCGCAGGCGGTCAGGCCGGCCACAAGGATGAGCGACAGCGGCAGGCGAAGAGAAGGCATGGCGACTCCGACGGGATGATTATCATTGATAAGTCATTGGATCGGGCTGGGTTCCAGGGGGAGGCGAAACGTCCCACCCAGCGAGAGGAACGACGCCTTGGTGTCCGGAATTCAGGCCGTGCTGCGTAGCTCCTTGAGAACCCAGGAGAGACGCCATGTATCGAATCCCTACCGCCTTGCTCATCGGCGCCGTCTGCGCCGCCGTCGCCGGTTGTGGTCAACCCACCTCGGATGCATCGACAGACGCGGGACCTGCAACGCAGGCCGATGCGGGCGGATCGTCGCCTATTGCGGGCGTTCAGGGGGACCCGGCGGTGCGTCACGCCATGCAGTGCTGGGGCGTGACCAACGGATCGTACATGATCCATATCGCTTCGCCGGATCGGGTGGTCGGCTTTCCGCAGGCGTCGATGGACGACTACCGGGCCTGGTCGGCGCAGGCCGAGATCCTGATCCGGGATCGAGGCGGTTCGCTGGACGACTACAACGCCCTGCAGTCAGAGTTCCAGGAGCGGTTCATGTCCGAGGAATCGCGCGAGGAGCTGCGGCCGGTTCTGGAGGAATGCCTCAGAACGGTTCCGGTCGCCGCTCTGGAGGTTGAGCCGCCGATCCTGACCGGACCGTAGTTGGGACCTAGGCCTTTGGCCCATCGTCCTGGACGTCCTCGACCAGGAAGTGGCGGCCTTGGCGGTCTTCGATCTCGACCAGCCAGATGTCGGGGTCGAAGTCGGCCTGGCGGGCGGCATAGGCGTCCAGCTCGAACTCCGGGGCGTCCGGGTGGGGCTCGATCCACAGGCGGTCGCCGTCGGCGCCGATGGATTCGGCGTAGAGCCGGGCGGTCCGGTTCAGGGTGTCATAGGCCTTGACCAGCACGGCGCCGGCGCGGGCGTCGCCCTTGCGTGCGACCACGGCGGCGGCGCCGGCCAGCGCGGCCCGGCGGATCAGGGCGGAAACCCAGACATCGGTGGAAATCAGCAAAGGCTTAACCGTGTTGCGAAACCGAACCGAAGGGTCGGCGCGCCTAGAGTGGGCGCATGATCCGTGGATTCCAAGAGCCGCGCCGGTGGGGCGCCGTGGTGTTGCTGGCCGCCGCCGTGGCGGCGACGCCGGCTGCCGCTGACCCGGCCCGGGTCTATTTCGAACGCAGCCTGATCTCCGAGACCCACGCCCGGTGCGGGCTGTTCGATTCGGCGACGGCGCGGGCGCTGGACGCGGGCGTGGCCCAGGCGCGGGGCGCGGCCCTGAGAGCCGGGGTGCGCGAGGCCGATCTGGCGACCGAGCAGGTGCGCGCCGCCGCGCGTGCGCGTCAGATCGCCTGCGACGACGCCGAGCTGTTGATGGTGGCTGGACGGGTGCGCTCGGCCTTCTCCGCCTGGGCGCGGACGTCGCGCATGGAGTTTCCGGGCGACCGGTCGGCCTGGAGCGCCGAGCGGACCGCCTATCCGAGCCAGAGTTGGCGCGTGCGTCAGGACGGCGCCGGGGTGATCTTCGGCTTCGCCGGGGCCGGGACGGGGCACACCCTGGCTCTGGCGGTCGAGGATGACGCGGTGGTCTCGGTCCGGTTGATCGTGCGCGATCCATCGCGGGCGGGCACGGCCTGGGTGGCCCGCGACGGCATGGCCGAAACGCCGCCGCGGTCGGCCAGTCGGGTGTTCATGGCCTGGCGCGGCCGTCCCACGCCCGAGACCTTGTCGGCGAGCGGAGGCAAGCTGTTCCGCTTCTCGACGGCGGCGGCCAACGCCATTGCCCGCCTGGACCCGCGTGAGCGGTTCGCCGTCGAGCTGGTGCGAGCCGACGGTCACAGCCGCACGGTGACCCTGGGCGCCGGTGATTTCGCCGCCGCTCGCGCCTTCCTGGCGATGGGCACGCTGTAGGCGCCACCCTCAAGAGGGGCTCACACCTTTCTGGCTGGGGAGGAGCGGATGGCCGCAGGCCCGAGGCCGGTCGGCCCAGGGGGCGTTCGGCGCCTGGTTTATAATCCTGGCGGCGTTTGATCAGGCCGCGCGCGCGTCGCCGTGATCGCGGCGCATCTTCCAGAAGCGCAGGGTCCGCCGGGCGGCTTCATGGCTCAAGTCGGCGTACATCCGCGCGTAGGACTGGGCCTTGGCCATGGCGTCGCCCTCCTTGTTGAGCAGGACCACCGCATAGGTCAGGAACAGGGCTCGATCCATGTTGGCCGATTTGCAGACGACGGCCAGGGCGTCGAGCTGGGATGAGTCCACGATCTGACGCGCGGTGTGGAAATCGATGTCTGACAGCTCGGCCAGGGCGATAAGAAACTCGGTGCGGCCGCCCGAACGAAGGAAACGGACCAGGATTTCGGGGGTGAGGCCGCCGGCGGCGCGAAGTTCACGGACATAGGCGCTGGCGGTGTCGAAGTCTGCGGGCAGCGAACCGTCGGCGGCGCGAAGGCGACGGCGGCCCGCAGCCACGGCGGCCTCCAGCCGCTCGGCCGGGATGGCCGCGTTTCGCTCAAGGATCTTCTGGCGGAGGCGGGCCTCGACGACGAAGTACATCTCGTTCAGCAGGTCGGCCGGCAGGGCGGCGCGATCGACCAGCGCCGCCTGGAGATCAGGGTTGGCCTGGGCGCGATCAACGACGGCCTCATGGGCGCCGCGTGAGAGCTGGGCTCCATCGTTGCGAACCAGGACGCCGACGGTATCGTCGTCGCCGCGCTCGATGATGACGTCAGACACGGCCTCGGTAACCGTGGGTCGCTCGGAGACGGCGCGCAAATGGCCCTGGCCTTTGGCCCGGACGACATCCAGCAGGTCGGATTCCTCCAAAGTGCCGCAGGCGCGCAGCACCGGGGCGGCGACCTCCTCGACATCCATGGCCAGCGTGCGGGCCAGAACGCGCGGAGCGTTGGGCGCGATCGCGAAGCGGGCCGACAGCTCCTGACGGACGGCCTGCTCCATCTCGACGGTCAACTGGGCCAGAACCGCGCCATACAATTCGGTTTCAGACGGATTGGGCGCCGCCGCACCGAAGAATTGATCGGTCAGCTGACGCAGCAGTTCGCGCCGTTTCTCGCTGGACGGTTCCTTGGCGAGGTCGATCAGATCCTGGAGAGGGGAGGCGCTCACGGTTGCCGACCCAACATGTCCATCAGTTGATCCGGCGGCAGGCTGCGCAGGATCTCGAAAGCTTCGTCGGCGCGGGCGGTCTGGTCCTGTTCAGCCAGGGTTTGTCCCTGGGGCGACTGAAGCGCCACGAGCGTGTCCTCGGCCGCGAGCGTCTGGGCGCCCTCGATGGGATCCGGCGCGCGACCCGTTGGGCGGTGGAGAGAATAGTAGCGGGCGCTGGCGGGCGCGGGCGGGGCCGCAGGACGGGAGGCCGGCTCCACCGCAACGCGTGTTTCGGGCGCCTGCTGGGGCTCTGCCGTCTCGGGACGCGGTTGGGGCGGGCGCGCGCGGCGCGGCGTCGTCGGCGTTGGGCGTGCGGCGCGCTCGGGCGTGCGACTAGCTGGTGGGCGGCCTGGCCAGGTCAGGTAGCGCAGGCCGGCGTCGCGGGCGCTTTCGGGGCGGTGGTCCTGGGCGGCGGCTGGCAGGGCTGCGACGAGGCTCGAAGCAGCGACGGCAAAAAGGATAAGACGCGCCATGGCGGGATCCTGAGAAACTCGGGATCACCCTAGAGGCAGGGCGCTTGCCTGCGAGTTAACGGGCATCACCAAGCGCCCGCAAGGCTCGCCGCCGGGTTGAGCCGATGGCGGCGTGAACGCCGAGGCCTAGGATCGCCAGCACGACCAGCGCGGCGAACATCTCGGCGGTGCGCAGGCGGTTGCCGGCCTCCAGGATGCGCCAGGCCAATCCCTGAGATTGGCCCGAGCCGGCGACGAACTCGGCCACGACGGCGCCGATGACGGCCTGGCCGGCGGCGACCGACAGGCCCTCCAGCGCAAAGGGGGCGGCGGACGGCAGGCGCAGCCGGATCAACCGGTCCAGCGGCCGGGCGTCATACAGATCGAACAGGCGCTCAAGGTCCGGGTCGGCCGAGGTCAGGCCGGCGAGGAAGCCGGAAAACAGGGGAAAGAAGGCGACCACGGCGGCCAGCGCCATGACCGCGCGCTCGGAGTGGTCCAGTCCGGCCCAGATGACGACCAGGGGCGCAATGGCGACGACCGGCGTGACCTGGACGGTCACGGCGAAGGGCCGAAGGGCGGCGGCGGCCCAGCGGCTGGAGGCGGCGAGCATGGCCAGGGGGGCGGCGACGACGGCGGCGAGCGCCAGGCCGCCCAGGGCCATCAGAAGGGTGTGGGCCGCCGATGACAGCAGCAGGGGCCCGCGGTCGATCAGGGCGGCGATGACGGCGGTGGGGGCGGGCAGGAGATAGGCCGGGATCGCGAGGATCCGGCAGGCCGCTTCCCAGATCGCGAGCAGGGCCAGGGCGAACAGGACGGGGGCCAGGCGGATCATGTCGGAACCGCCGGATCAGCGATGGCGGCCAGCACCTGTTCGACGCAGGCGCGAAAAGGGGCGGTTGTGCGAAAGCCGGCGGGGCGAGGCAGGTCGCCGGGTGTGTTGATCCCGGCGATGATGCGGCCGGGCGCGGGGCTCATGACCAGGACGCGGTGAGCCAGATAGACGGCTTCTTCGACATCGTGGGTGACGAACAGGACGCCGGGGCGGCTGTCAGACCACAGGGCCAGCACATCGTCGATCAGGGCCCGGCGGGTCAGGGCGTCGAGGGCGGCGAAGGGCTCGTCCAGCAAGAGCAGACGCGGGCGGGTGACGAGGGCGCGGGCGAGGGCGGCGCGCATGGCCATGCCGCCGGACAGCTGGCGCGGCTTGAGATCGGCGGCCTGGGCGAGGCCGACACGGTCGAGTTCATCAAGGGCGGCGGCGTTCGCGGCGTCGGCGGGGCGGCCAGCGAGACGGAGCGGCAGGGCGACGTTGGCTTGGGCGGAGAGCCAGGGGGCGAGCGTCGGGGCCTGGAACACCATGCCGGTTTCGCCGGGACCGACGGCGCGCTGGACGGCGCCGGTCGTCGGCGGCTGGAGCCCGGCCATTAGGCGCAGCACCGTGGATTTGCCGCAGCCGGAGGGGCCGATCAGGGCGGTGATGCGACCGGGCTCGATAGAGAGGCTGACCGGTGCGAGCGCCTCAGCCTGGCCGTAGGCGACCGTGGCCGCCTCCAAGGCCGCCAAGGCCATCCTCAGCTCCTGAGGAAGTCGAGGGTGAAGGCCGAGCGCCAGTCGACGTCGGGCGCATAGACGCCAGCTTCGGATGTGACGGTGAAGAACTCCTGCCAGCGGGCGGCGCTCATGTCGCCGATGCGGCCTTCGGGGCTGACCACGATTTCATTGGCGATGAGCTGTTGGCGGGCCCAGGTCAGCAACTCCTGGGTCATCTCGGGGTTGGCGCGCTTGATCAGGGTCTCGGCAGGAGTCGGGTCGTCTTCGAGATAGGAGCGCCAGCCCTCGACCGACCCTTCGATGAAGCGGGCGACGACCGAGCGGTTGTCGCGGATCAGGCCGTCCGGGGCCAGGAGCATATTGGCGTAGGAGGGGTAGCCCTCGTCGGCCAGGAGGAAGGAGCGCGGCTGGAAGCCGGCCTCGGTCTCGATCGTATAGGGCTCTGAGGTCAGATAGCCCTGCTGGACAGCATTGGGGTCGGCCAGGAACGGGGCCGGGTTGAAAGTGTAGGGACGCACCTGGGAATCGGTGAAGCCGTAGCGGGCCTTGAGCCAGACCCAGAAGGCGGTGACCGAGGCGTCCGACAGCAGGAAAGGACGGCCAGCCAGGTCAGCGATGGAGCGCAGGGCCGGATCGGGATGGGCGATCAGGACCTGGGGGTCCTTCTGGAAGAAGGCGGCCACGACCGAGACCGGCGCGCCCTCGGCCGTCAGGTTCATGGGGATGAAGGAATTGGAGCCCATGCCCAGCTCGACCTGACCGGAGGCGAGCAACTGGGGCACATTGACCGAAGGGCCGCCCTGGATGATCTCGACGGTCAGATCGCGGCGTGAATAGGAGCCGTTGGCGACCGCCTGGTAAAAGCCGGCGTGCTCGGCCTGGGCGCGCCAGTCGGTGGCGAAGCGAATGCGGGTGCGGCCATAGCGATCAGTCGGCTCGCGGCGGGGCTGGCAGGCGGAGAGCGCGCCCAACCCGGCGGCGGCCAGACCGGCGCCGCCTGCGAGACTGGCGATAAGCGACCTGCGGTCCATGAGAGAATCCCCGCGACGTGAGGCGAGCCTAGCGAGGGGGTCGGGCGAAGGAAAGGCGGGGTTGGCGGCAAGGGCGAGGCCGAGCCGTGCGTTGGACCTGGGGCCTCGGGTTTTGCACCCTGAAATTGGGTGCAAATGGTGCAAATGGTGCAAATGGTGCAGATCCGGATGGGGTGTCGTTCTGTCGCCTTGGCGCGGGGTGACAGCGATATCGGGGCGGCACGACGGCGGTTGCGTTGGATGATTTCAAAGACCGGTCCAGCAGTCTACAGGCGGTCCCGGCGGCGGGGACAAGACGAGCGCCGGCTGGGCGCAGATCGTTTGACGTCGGGCGCTTGACCGTTCGCCGTAGGGGGAAACACACGTTCTGACCGCCCCTGTCGAGACCGGGCGAGAGCCTCCTGGCGCGCGCCGGGACAAGGGCGCGACAGAACGGTCGCCCCGGATCGCCTGCGGCGTCCGGGATGACAATTTTGGCGGGAAAGAAGGGGCCAAAAACGGATCGAGGGGCGATGGCCCGGGCGAACCCTGGCTCATCGGCCCCTCACCAAGTCCGGGTTGGACGTTGGTCCGTTACGGGTCGGAGGTCACATTCCGACGGCGGGCGGACCCGGTGTCTGAATGATCGTCCTGTCCTTGCCTGGTCTTCCTCCTTGGCAGGTTGCCCCACCGGGTTTTGAAGTCCGATCCTCCTGCGGATTTCTCCCCGTTCAGATCCCGTCCCGGTCTCTCCTGGGTTCCCCCTGAAGGCCTTGTCCGGAGGCCGGTTTCGCCGCTTGAAGCCCGGGTCTCCCCGGAGTTCCGCGCCGCGATGTCCGTCGGCAAGGACACGCTCTCGCAGAACCGGACGGCTGGCAAGCGGGGCCGGTGCGATGAGCACGCACACACGGGGGATGGAGGGTGGATAACCGCACCTATCGAGGGGACGGGTTTCAAAAAACCGTTGCAACCCAAGCAGGTAGGTTGTCCCCAGAAATGCGGTGGCGAGCGACGATCAGCTCGTCAGCGTCGCTTTCATCTCTTCCAGGCGGAGCCAGTCGACCTCGGCCAGCTCCAACCGGATGCGGGCCGCATCCAGATCGGCGGAGAGTTTGTCGAAGCGCTTGCGGTCGGCGGTGTAGAGAGCGGGGTCGGCCAGGGCGGTTTCCAGCGCGGCGATGTCGGCGGGCAGGGATTCCATCTCGCGCTCGGCTTCGTCGAGGCGGCGGGCGTCCTTGTAGGAGAGTTTCTTGCTCGAGGGCCGCAGCGCCTGCGGCGCCCCCTCCACCGCTTCGCGGTCCCCCTCCCCATCTGCGATGGGGAGGAGACGCCTGGTCGGCTCAGGTTGTGGGGGAGAGAGGAAGCCCGGATTCTGGCGCACGAAGTCGGTCCAGCCGCCGGGGGTTTCGACGGCGTCGCCGCGGCCGTTCAGAGCGATGGTGGAGGTGGCGAGGCGGTCGATGAAGTCGCGGTCGTGGCTGACCAGGATGAGGGTGCCGTCGTAGTCCTCCAGCAGGTCTTCGAGCCGGTCGAGCGTCTCCATGTCCAGGTCGTTGGTCGGCTCGTCCAGGATCAGCAGATTGGCCGGCTGGGCCAGGGCGCGGGCGAGCAGCAGGCGATTGCGCTCGCCGCCCGACAGGGTCGAGACCGGCTGGCGCAGCTGGCTTTCCTTGAACAGGAAGTCCTTGGCGTAGGCGGCGACGTGTTTGGACTGACCGCGCACCAGGATGGAATCGCCGCCCAGCGGGGTCAGGGCGTCCCACAGGGTCATGTCGGAACGCAGATCGGCGCGGGTCTGGTCCAGATAGACGGGTTGGAGATTGACGCCCAGGCGGATTGAGCCGGCGTCCGGCTGCATCTCGCCCAGCAGGAGCCGAACCAGGGTGGTCTTGCCCGCGCCATTGGGGCCGACGATGGCCAAACGGTCGCCGCGCAGGACCTTGGTGGAGAAGGGCTTGAGGATGGTGCGGGCGGCGGCAGTCCCCTCCACCCCTTCGGGGTCCCCCTCCCCCCCGCTGCGCGGCGGGGAGGAGAAGGACTTGGACACGCTCTTCAGTTCGGCGACGAGTTTGCCGGAGGATTGGCCGGAATCGACGCCGAGATTGATCTCGCGGGGGAGGTCGGCGACGCGGGCGGCGCGGTCCTGGCGCAGAGCCTCCAGACGGCGGGCGCGGCCCTCGTTGCGGGTGCGCTGGGCGGTGATGGAGCGATAGAAGGTGTAGGTCTCGCGCTCGATTTCTTTCGTGAGGCGGCGCAGGGATTCGGCCTCTTCCTCGGTGACCTTGGAGGCCCAGGCGTCGAAGGCCTTGAAGCCCTTGTCGAGGGTGCGGACGCGCCGGTTCTCCAACCAGAGGCAACGTTTCGTCGTGCGCTCCAGAAAGGTGCGGTCGTGGCTGACCATCAGGACGGCGAAACGGGCGGCCTTGAGCTCGGCTTCGAGGGTTTCGATGGCCAGGATGTCGAGATGGTTGGTCGGCTCGTCGAGCAAGAGCAGGTCGGGCTGTTCGGCGAAGGCGCGGGCGAGGTCGGCGCGGCGGGTCTCGCCGCCGGACAGGGGCATCGAGGGCTTTTCGGGATCGAGGCCGAAGGTCTCCAGCCACTGGTCGGCGGTCCAGGGATCAGCGCCGCCCGAGGTGGCGTGATCGCGCAGGGTCGGGCCGACGATGACAGGCTCTTGCGGGACATAGGCGAAGCGGGCGCCGGCCTGGAGCGCGCGCTCGCCGCCGTCGGGTTCGATCAGACCCATGACCAGCTTCATCAGGGTGGATTTGCCGGCCCCGTTGCGACCGACCAGGCAGGCGTGCTGGCCCGGCTCGATAGCCAGGTCGACGCCGTCGAACAGCGGCAAGGGGCCGTCCTGCAGGCGGACATCGCGGAGGGAGACGAGAGGGGCGCGGGCCATGGGGCGTAGGGGGTAGGGAATGGGGAGTGGGGAGTAGGGAGTAGGGAGGTGGGACATAGGGGCTGACGGCCTCAATGTCTCCTCTCCATCACCTCGACCAAGCCGAGAGAGTCCCCTCCACCCCTTCGGGGTCCCCCTCCCCATCACAATGGGGAGGAGATGCGCCTATCGCACCGGGCTGCTGTGCGCGGCGCTGCGGAAGATGGCGTTGAGGAACAGGACGTCCTGGCCGTGCAGGAAGCCGCGGAAGGTGGGGTCCTGGGTGAAGGCGACGACCTGGCCGCGACCGAGGCCGTTGACCATGACATAGGGTTTGAAGGCGAGCTGGCGGCGGTTCTGTTCCCACAGGTGGCCGGCGACGGGCAGGCCGGCGGCGGAGACGTAACGCAGCACGTTTGTCCCTTCGTCCTGGCGCAGCGGCTCATAGATGGCGGCGCCGTTGACCAGCACGGTCAGGCGCTCGGGCAGGCCGGCCGAGAGCCAGTGATTGTGGTCGACCTCAACCTGAGCCAGGACGCCCAGGACGCTGTCGGGGGTCTGTTCAGCCGGGCGGATGGCCTCGGCATAGGCGGCGTCGCCGGTGATGAGACGGGGCTCGGTGGCGGGCGCGGGGATCGCCTGGCCATCGGCGGACAGGAGCGGCTCGCGGACGGTGGCGAGCATGGGGCTGTCGCCGGCCATCATCAGGTCGGCGCCCGAGCCGATGCCGACGAGGGTTCCGCCGCGCTGGACCCACTGGCGCAGGGGCGCGGCCAGGGCGGCGTCGTAGCTGCCCCAGGCGTCGGGCAGGATCAGCACCTGATAGCGGCTGAGGTCAGCGCGAGAGAGGGTCTCGGCGCGGATGATGGTGACCGGATAGCCGTAGCGCTGCTCCAGCACATAGCGGATGGCCCCGGCAGAGGAGGAATCGGTCGGCTCGTCCCAGGCCAGGGCGATGCGGACCGGCGGGATCAGGGGCGAGCGGTCCGAGGCCAGGCTGGGGCCGTCGGTGACCCAGGTGTCGTCCAGGCCGATGACCTCGGCGCGGGCCTCCTGAGCGATGCGGGCGACGAGGGCGTCGAAATCGTCGGGCGAGCCGGCGCGGCTGAGGATGACCGAGCCGGCCGGAAAGGTGCGATCGCCCAGGGTGAAGGCGGCCTCGGGCGAGCGCACGCGAATGCCGGCGCGCAGGGCCCGCGTCATGACGCCCATGGCCTGAGAGCCGGAGGGGACGACATAGACGACCGGATCCGCCGCGCCGGTGACGGCGCCGGGGACGCCGTCGGCGTCGACAGAGGTGACGGCGACCGAGGGCGCGGACCGGCATTCCAGGGCGTCGACGCCGTAGCTGCCGGGCAGGGCCCAGGCGGTGATGTCATAGACCTCGGCGTACAGGCCGTGGCGGCGGCGCGCCTCCTGGGCCTGAATGAAGCCTTCACGCATGGTGATGGAGGGATCCATCAGCACCTGCAGGAGGCGGCCGAGCGGCTGGCTGCGCCGGATGACGTAGTCGCCGGCGCGGTAGGACCGGCCGCAGGCGCGGAAGTCGGCCTGGGCGCGCGACACTTCGATGCCCTGGCGAGCGAGCAGGGCGGCCAGGGCGTCAGCGGAGCCGGGATCGACATCGCCGCGCGACAGGATCCAGGCGCTCGAGCCGCCCTCGGAGACGGCCTGACGATAGTAGGCGGCGAAGTCGCCCAGCAGCTGGGTCCGGTTGGCGGCGGCGGTGCGAATGGTCGCGAGCGAGGCCAGGAAATGGTTCCGCACGGTGGTGCGGTAGGTCAGCAGCTCACCGTTGGAGCGCCGCGCGACCAGGCCGCGGGCCGAGCCCTGTTCATAGGTCATGCCGACCGCGCCCAGATAGGATGGCCAGCCGTCGCCGTAGCCGGGATAGAAGGCGTCGAAGGTCTCGCGGGTGTAGTATTCGACGCCCTCGCGGTCGAAGGCCTCGGCGTTGCCGCGTCCGAAGGTGTGGCGGGCGCGCAGCTGGGCCTCGGGCAACAGCGGGTTGAACGGCTCGGCCTCGGGCGGGAAGAAGAAGGGATCATCGGTTCCCATCTCATGGGCGTCGACCACGACCTGGGGGCGCCAGGCGAGCATCAACTGGGTGTGGCCCCGCGTCTCGGGCTGGGTCTGGGCGAACCAGTCGCGGTTCAGGTCGAACAGATAGTGGTTAGGCCGACCGGACGGCCACGGCTCGTCCCGCTCGACCGACAGCCGATCAGGGTCAGGCTGAAGGCCCAGGGCCTCATAGTAGCGGTTCATGAAGCGGTCGCGGCCGTCCGGGTTCTGGGTCGGGACAAGGACGACGACGGTGTTCTCGAGCCATTCGGCGACCTCGGGATCGCGCGAGGCCAAGAGGTGCCGGGCCGTGGCCATGGCGGCCTCGGCCGGGCTGATTTCATTGCCGTGGACGGAATACATCAGCCAGACGATGACCGGCTGGTCAGCGGGCGGCGTTGTCGGGCCGCTGCGCGGATCGGTCAGGGCGAGGGACATTTCGCGGATGGCGCCGAGCCGTCGCATGTTCGCCGGCGAGGTGATGACCGCATAGGGCAGGGCCCGGCCCTCCCAGGTCTCGCCGTAGCGCGTCAGCATCATGCGATCAGGCGCGGCCTCGGAGAGGGCGTCGAAATATCGGAGGACGTCGCCGGAGCGGCTGAGCCGCTCGCCAAAGGCGTAGCCGAGCACGCGCTCAGGCGCGGGGATGGCCGGGTCGTAGTCCTGACCGGAGAGGAGTTGATCGGCCGAGGCGGTCTGAGCGTGGGCCGCAAGCGGGGACAAGACCAGCGCGAGTGCGACGAGAAGACGAGCGAACATAAGGCCCCCGAAAGACTGGGCGTCAGTTAGCGGCGGCGGCGGTCTGGATGCAATGCCGCGTGAGGACAAGCCGTGGTCGCCGGTGTATGAGCCCGGCCATGAGACCCTTCTGGGAAACCAAACAGCTGCACGAGATGACCGAGACGGAGTGGGAATCGCTCTGCGACGGCTGCGGGCTGTGCTGTCTGGTGCGGTTTGAGGACGAGGAGACGCTGGAGGTCATCCCGACGCGGGTGCACTGCAAGCTGTTCGATCCTGAGGCGTGCCGGTGTTCGGACTATGAGAACCGCAAGCAGTTCGTGCCGGACTGCATCAAGTTGACGCCGTTCAATGTCGAGGCGCTGGAGTGGATGCCTCGGTCCTGCGCCTACCGAAGATTGCATGAAGGGCGGGGGCTGGCCTGGTGGCACCCCCTGGTTTCAGGTGATCCCGAGACCGTCCATACGGCCGGCGTCAGCGTGCGTGGCGAAACCATCAGCGAGACGACGCTGGCCGACCCGGAGGATGCATTGGATTTCGCCGCCTGGGATCTGGTTGAAGAGCGTGGCTGATACACGCGTTCGGCGAACGCTCTGAGGTGATGCTAACCTAATCTTTGCGCTTCGCGGTCAGTCTTGGCTGAAACGAAAGCGTATCATGCCTCACGCCCGTACGACTGAATCCCTGAACCGTCTCACGGAGATCGCCGCCACCTTGTTTGCGGCGCCCGGAGCGACGGTGGTTCTGAGCGGCGAAGACGGGATGGAGCTGCACGGCGGCGTCAATGTCTGCCGCGACAAGGCGCCCAAGAAGGCGAGCTTCACCGAAGCGGCGATGGCGCTTGGAAAGGGCGCGGTGCTGGTCGTGGAGGACGCCTCGGCGGACCCGCGGTTCTCCGACAATTCAGTGGTGTCCGGACCCAATCATATCCGCTTCTACTGCGGGGCTGTGATCACCCTGCGCGATGGGCGGCATGCCGGCTCGCTGTGCGTGCTGGACGTGGTCCCGCGAGAGCGGCCGGACGATGCGAAGCTGGCGGCGCTGAGGAATCTGGCGGCGATGGCCGCCGACATTCTGGACCGCGATGCCGAGCATCGCCGTCAGTCCGAAGAACTGGCGATGCTGGACCTGGCCGAAGCGATGTCAGGTGTCGGGCACTGGCGGCTGGATGTCGCCACCCAGGCGGTGAGTTGGTCGGACGAGGTCTATCGGATCCACGGCTTCGATGACGACGGTTTCAAGCCGAGCCTGAACGAAGCCGTGGCCTTCTATCACCCCGATGATCAGATCGAGGTCCGGCGATGTTTGGCCGAAATCACGGCAAGCGGCGAAGACATGCAGTTCGAGGCCCGGCTGAACTCATGCGACGGCGCCGAACGTCTCGTCCAGTCGCGAGCGGCGGCCGAGATCGGCCCAAACGGCGAAGTGAGGGCGCTGTTTGGCGTATTCCGCGACGTTACCGACGAACGCAGCGCGCTTAGTCAGGCGCGCAAGAGCGAGGCCCGCTACCGTCTGTTGGCCGACAATATGGCTGACGTCATCTCACGCGTTCGCGCGGACGGGACCGGGGCCTATATTTCACCGGCGATCGAGCAGTTGCTTGGTTGGCGGATGGAGGAGATGAGCGGCCAGTCGATGGACTACGTTCATCCGGATGATCGGAAACAGGTGCTGGACGTGGTCCGGGCGGTCCTGGGCGGATCCTCGCGGACGACGATCCTGCACCGGGCGTTGCACCGCAGCGGCGACTTCGTCTGGGTCGAAAGCCGGTTTCAGCGCGTCGAACGCGAGGATGGTCCGCCAGAGGAAGTCATCGTGGTGATCCGCGACGCTTCGGAGCGCAAGGCCCTGGAGGATCGGCTCAAGGCCGCGCTGGAGGTGAGCCGGCAGAACGAAGAGCACTATCGGCTGCTGGCCGACCGGTCGCAGGACGTCATCGTCACCTATGGCTACGACATGAACGTGACCTATGTGTCGCCGGCGGTCGAGGACATCACGGGCCTCAAGCCCGAGGCGGTGCTGGGGACGCCGGTGGTCGGCCTGATCCATCCGGACGACGCGGCGGGCGCGGTGACCAAGCTGACCGCGTTCCTGCGTGACAACCCGGAAGGGACCCTGTTTTCCCAGCAGTACCGCGCCATCAACAAGGACGGCGAGGAACGCCACTACGAGACGCGCTCGCGGATCGTGCGCGACGCCAAGGGCCGGGTGGTGGAGGTTCAGGACGTCGTGCGCGACGTGACGGCGACGCGGCGGCTTGAGGAAGAGCTGCGCGAGGCGCTGGTCAAGGCCGAGGCGGCCGGTCAGGCCAAGTCGGAATTCCTGGCCAATATGAGCCACGAACTGCGGACGCCGCTGACCAGCGTGATCGGGTTCGCCGGGCTGCTCAAGTCGAGCACCAGCCTGAGCGACGAGGACCAGCGCCACGTCGACCGGATCGCAACCGGCAGCGAGGCGCTGTTGAGCGTCATCAACGACATCCTCGACTACTCCAAGCTGGAGGCCGAGGCGGTGGAGATGGATCCGCATCCCTTCCACCTGTGGGACTTCGCCCAAGGGGCCGGCGACCTGATGGAGGCGCAGCGGGCTGAAAAGGGGCTGGACCTGATCGTCCAGGTCGATCCAGCGGCGCCTCAGGCGCTGTTGGGCGATGAAGGTCGGTTGCGGCAGGTGACGCTCAACTTCCTGTCGAACGCGATGAAATTCACGGCCAAGGGGCAGGTCAGCCTGATGGTCGGCGGGGCGGCGACGGCGGACGGCGGCTGGCGACTGAGGGTTGCGGTCAGCGATACGGGCATGGGCATCGCGCCGGACAAGCTGGAGGCCCTGTTCGAACGGTTCACTCAAGCGGACCAGTCGACCACGCGCACCTTCGGCGGCACCGGCCTGGGCCTGGCGATCTCAAAGCGCCTGATCGAAAAGATGGGCGGCGAGATCGGAGCCGAGAGCCGGCTTGGCGAGGGCTCGACCTTCTGGTTCGAGGCGCCGCTGCAACCGACCGAAGCGACGGCTGCGGTTCAGGCCGAACCTGCGTCTATTCCGGAGCGCAGCGCGCGCATCCTGGTGGCCGACGACGCGGCCGCCAACCGCGAGCTGGTCAGCGCCATACTGACGCAGCTGGGAGCCGAGGCGGAAGTCGCCCACGATGGCGTCGAAGCTCTGGCGGCCGTCCAGGTGATCGATTTCGACCTGGTGCTGATGGATATGCACATGCCCGAAATGGACGGGCTGGAGGCGACGCGGCGGATCCGGGCGCTGGGCGGAAACCACGCGCGGTTGCCGATCATCGCACTGACAGCCAACGTTCAGCGCGAACAGATTCAGAAGTGCCTGGACGCCGGCATGAACGGCCACGTCGGCAAGCCGATCAATATCGCGGAGCTGGCCCGCACAGTGGCGGAGTGGCTCGATGCCGGGCGCGACGTCAGCGACGGGAGCGTGGCGGCGGCCTAGCGGCTGGGGAGGGCGATGCGCTGTCTCCGCACGTGGGCGCATCGTCGGGAAGCGGGTGGCGGCGATTGAATGCGCCCGCAATTATGATCACAAAATCTTTGTAGAACAACAATCTATAGATTTCCAATCGCAGGTTATCCGCCAGCCCCGCTGGTCGGCTAGGTTTGTCGCAGGCTCGAGAGCTGGGCCTTCAGACAGTCCCGGAGACATCGATGTTCGACTGGCGGCGGCCCTTCGGCCGGCGGCGCGAAGCCGCGCCCGAAAGCAAGCAAAGCGCCGTTGGGCCGGTGATCGCGCTGTCGCACGTGGGGCGGCCGGTGTGGACGCCGCGGGACTATGCGGCGCTGGCCCAGGAGGGGTTCGCCAAGAATGCGGTGGTTTACCGCTGTGTGCGGATGATCGCCGAGGCCGCGGCTAGCGTGCCGCTGAGGGTGACGGCGAACGGCGAGCGGCGGGACGATCATCCGCTGGCCAGCGTGCTGGCGCGGCCCAATCCCGAACAGTCAGGGGCCGAGTTGATGGAGCAGTTGTACGGCCATCTGCAGGTGGCCGGGAACGCCTATCTGGAGGGGGCGGGCGAGGCGGTTTCGGAGCTTTATGCGCTCCGGCCCGACCGGACGCGGGTGGTGCCGGGGCCGAGTGGTTGGCCGGCGGCCTATGACTATGGCGTGGGCGCGCGGACGCGGCGGATGCTGCGCGAGGCGGACGGGTTTTCGCCAGTGCTGCACATCAAGCTCTTCAATCCGGTCGATGACTGGTACGGGGCCTCGCCGCTGGAGGCGGCGGCGTTCGCGGTCGACATCCACAATGCGTCGGGGGCCTGGAACAAGGCGCTGCTGGACAATGCGGCGCGGCCGTCCGGGGCTCTGGTCTATGGCGGCGGCAATCTGTCGGAGGATCAGTTCAACACCCTGAAGGGCGAGCTGGAGAGCGCCTATTCGGGCACGGCCAATGCGGCGCGGCCGATGGTGCTGGAGGGCGGTCTGGACTGGAAGCCGATGGCGCTGAGCCCGCACGATCTGGACTTTATCGACGGCAAACACGCGGCCGCGCGCGAGATCGCGCTGGCCTTCGGGGTTCCGCCGCAGCTCTTGGGAATACCGGGGGACAACACCTATCAGAACTTCAAGGAGGCCCAGGCGGCGTTCTGGCGACAGACGGTGGTTCCGCTGGTGGGCAAGACGGCCGGGGCGATGACCGCCTGGCTGGCGCCGCGCTTCGCCGATGTGGAGATCCGGGCCGATCTGGACGGCGTCTCTGCCTTGGCGACGGAGCGCGAGGCGCTGTGGGCCAAGCTGGAGGCGGCGAGCTTTCTGACGCCGGAGGAACGGCGGGCGATGGCGGGGGTGGGGTAGGGAGTAGGGGGTAGGGAGTAGGGAGTAGGGAGTAGGGAGTAGGGAGTAGGGAGTAGGGAGTAGGGAGTAGGGAGTAGGGAGTAGGGAGTAGGGAGTAGGGAGTAGGGAGTAGGGAGTAGGGGGCTAGCGCTTGGCGGTCAGCTTGACGATGAGCGCGCGGAGCATTCGACCGATTTCGTCGGCGTCGGCCAGTAGGGGCTCGATTTCGGCGGAAGAGCAGAGTTGGACGCGCGCGGCGAGCATCAGATGGGTCTCCAACTCCTTGAGCGAGCCCTGCGCGATTCTGAGGTGGCTGACATAGGCGGGGCGAGTCTGGCGACCGTATCCCTCGGCGATGTTCGCCGGAACAGAAGCCGCAGCACGTCGGATCTGCGACGTCAGGCCGTACCGCTCCTCATGTGGAAATCGCTTCGAGACGAAATAGGCCTGCTCAGCCAAATCCATGGCCCGGCCCCAGACGATCAGGTCGCGATAGCCGTCAATCCTGGCGCTCACGCATCCCCCTACTGCCTACTCCCTACTCACTAAGACCTATGGCGATGGAGGTGTCCATGACGGACGAGATGACCAGGCGGCTGCCGGCCGCGGTGCTGGTGGCGGTGGCTGTTCAGGCGGCGGCGGCGCTGATGTGGGCGGGCGGGGCGTCGGCGCGGATCGCGGCGCTGGAGGCGCGGGCCGAGCGGCAGGGGACGGTGATCGAGCGGCTGGCGCGGCTGGAAGAACAGGCGGCGGCGACGCGCGCCGTGCTCGAACGGATCGAACGACGGATGGAGGCGGGCGCGTGAGCGAGGCCCTGGCGATTGAGGGCTACGCCTCGTTGTGGGGCGTGGCGGATCTGAACCGGGATGTGACGGTGAAAGGGTGTTTCGATCAGAGCCTGGCGGCGCGGGGCGCGGCGGGAGTGCGGATGCTGCACCAGCATGAGGATGCGCCGGTCGGGATCTGGGATGAGATGGTCGAGGACGAGCGCGGGTTGCTCGTGCGGGGGCGGGTGATTGACTGGTCGGCGGGCGGTCGGTTCTGTCAGGCCCTGATCCGGGCCGGGGCGCTGGACGGCCTGTCGATCGGCTTCAAGGCGGTGACGGCGCGAAGGGACGGGGCGCTGAGAGTGCTGACGGCGGTGGACCTGTGGGAGGTGTCGCTGGTGACGTTCCCGATGCTGCCGGGGGCCAGATTAGGTAGTGGATGACTGGCCGTTTCGTCCAAGCTCTGTCCGTTTTATGGCCCACTTCCTAAACGTGGATGTGCGCGCAAACAGATGAGAAGCCTTCAGGGGAGGTGCGAAGAAGAGGGAGCGTTCTTCTTCCAACCGTTAGCCGCGCTCTGGCTCGTGAGGATATTCGCACAAACATTATCATCGACCCATCGTGATTTAGTGGAAGCGCCACTATCAGATAGGTGGCTAAAAGGCTTATCAGATGCTCCAGTTTAAAAAGCGCTCAGCGTGGCTTGGATATTGCTCAATGAATGACCCATGTGCGCTCCTGCGGCGAGGTGTGCCAACTTAATGGGGGAATGGATTGATGGCCCTGATGGTAAGCTGATTCCGCTTTTGGAGCAGGCTTATGGCTCGACAGAACCCCGACTTGAGCAGTTGCGCGCACGCGCTGAGAGGAGAAACGACGTAACGTCGACCCTGCGGGTCGAACGCGACAGGCTTGTGGAGGAGCTCTTGGCGGCTCAGGAGAGCCTCAAATACGCCAAGATGGCTGAAGAGCGTGCGCGCGCAGAAGCAGATCAAGCCAAGGCATCAGCTCTACTTGCAGAGAACACTTGGAGATTGGTCGAGTTAGACAACGCTGCTGCGCAGGATGCGGCGGCGGCCGCAATAGAGGAGGCTCGCGCCGACTTTGAAGGAGGTCCGTACTGGTATCGGCGATTCAATACGTCTTTGGCCGTTGGTCATGGTGCTGGTTTCGTTGCGATTGGAAGCAAAGTTTTCGGTGTCGTGGAAGACGGAAGTAATGTCGCTGTTGCTCTTCTGCCTCTTACACTTTTTTCCATCGGGCTTGTTTTTGCCGGATCAATACCAGCGGCCTTGGCAATCCGTCAGAAGATTATCGCCGGTTGGTTTAGCGTAGTATCCGGATTGGTATTTATATTGGCGATAGTGTCGACGTTAGTCGCTGTATATGTCCAAGCTAATTTCCGCTTACCAGAGCCCACCACGTCGGATTTTGATGCTGCGGACGTTTCGGCACCGTTGCGGAAGCAACCCACCTTTCATGAGGCATTGCCGAGTAGTCAAAACCAATTGCCCGCTCCGGCCCTCAGCTAGTTATGGTGAGGATTGCTTTCGAACCCATCTTACTAGCCGAGAACGGAGAGGATCCTTCCTATGTCAGACGGCGCAGTTGGTCCGGCCGCTAAGGTCGAGACATAGGTGACGAAGTAGATCGCGATCAGGGCCGCCATCACAACTGGGGCGAGGATCTGGATTCTGCGATTGGCCTAGCCCGTCAACCGCGCGCGGCGATCGGCGAAGGCCTGTTCCATGCGCTGGAAGCCCATGCCTTTGGTCATGGCGCGGCCGATCCAGAAGGCGGCGACGAAGGCCAGGACGACCGGGACGCGCAGGAGCAGCCAGGCCAGGAGCGCGACGGACAGGACGACGACCCAGATGGCGAGCTTGAGCAGGCCGTTCCCGGCGGCTTCGCCGACGTTCTCAAGCGCCTGTTCGGCGCGTGAGGGCGGGAGGATGACGCCCGACTGGACCGGAACGGCGGTGGGGCGGTGAACAGTGGCCGGAGGGGGCACGGTCTGGATGACCACGCCCTGGCCGGGCAGGCCGGCGGTTGACGGCGGGGCCTTGCGGACCAGGCGCGCCTCGATCGGGCGCGAGCGGCCCTCGGCGTCGAGATAGAAGAGTTGATCGAAGCGGACGGTCGCAAAGTCGATATGCGAGACGTCCTGGCCGTAGGCGTCGGCGATCAGGGCGACGAGGCGCCCGCGCCGGAGCTGGAGCTGAAAGGACATGGGTTCGGCCAGGCCGTCGATGACCGCGTGGACCGAGCCGAAGACGCCGCTCTGACCGCGTGTGCGGCCGGGCCGGGTCGCGGCCATGGCGGTGCGGCGAACAAAGCCGGAGGCGCCCTGGAACCAGCGGCCCGGCTGGGCCTCGTCGGCCAGGCCCTCAAGTTCGGGAAAATCGGGCGCCAGCTCCCAGGACAGGGCGCGCAGGGCCGACCGCTCAAGCGGCGAGAAGGGCGGGATCGGAACGGCGGCGCGGCGGGACAAATCTGACTCCTGAACGAACCAAGCGTTTCATCGGGGCGCCTCGTGCGACCCCTCATCCGACCCCGCTCTAACGGTCGCCCAAGGGCGACCGGAATTCTAGCTTTATTCGGCTCGCCGTCGGCGAGCCGGGGCCACCTTCTCCCGCAAGGGGAGAAGGATCAACCAGGGACGATCATGAAAGAGACCAAACAAGGCCTCGCCTCGCCTGAGGCGCGGGCGGCGATGCATGAGCTGATGGGCGCGTTCGAGGCCTTCAAGGCGGCCAATGACGAGCGGCTGGAGGCGATCGAACGCAAGGCCGGAGACGGCCTGCTGGAGGAAAAGGTGGCGCGCATCGACCAGGCGGTCGGGGCGGCGCAGGACCGGCTGGAGCGGTTGAGCGCCGAGGCGCGGCGGCCCCTCATAGGCGGTGCAGCGCAGAGAGACCCCTCCACCGCTTCGCGGTCCCCCTCCCCCTTGCATGGGGAGGAGACGAAGTCGGCGTTTGCCGGATATCTCAGGCAGGGAACGACGGCGGGGCTGATCGAGGTCAAGGCGGGGTTGTCGACCGGGCCGTCGTCGGGCGGCTATGTCGTGCCCGAGCAGGTCGAGCGGCTGATCGAGCGACGGCTGATGGCGGCCTCGCCGATGCGCGAGATCGCCACGGTCAGGACGGTGGCCGGCGGGGTGTTCAAGAAGCCGATGTCGATCGCCGGGGTGCAGAGCGGCTGGGTGGCCGAGACGGCGGCCCGGCCCGAGACCGATCCGGCGACGCTGACGCTGTTGGAGTTCCCGTCGGCGGACCTGTACGCCTCGCCGGCGGCGACCCAGACCCTGCTGGACGACGCCATGGTCGACCTGGACGAATGGCTTGCGGCCGAGGTCGAGGACGCTTTCGCCGCCCAGGAGACCGAGGCCTTCGTCAATGGCGACGGGACCAACAAACCCAAAGGCTTCCTTAGCTATACGGTCGAGGCGGAGGCGACGGCCGACTGGGGCGAGATCGGCTTTGTCGCGTCCGGCGCCGACGGGGCGTTCGGAGCCAGCGACCCGGTCGATCGGCTGATTGATCTGATCTATGCGCCCAAGGCCCAGTACCGGGCCGGCGCGCGGTTCGTGATGAACCGCTCGACCGCCGGGATCATCCGCAAGTTCAAGGATGCGGATGGCGCCTATATCTGGAGCCCGGCGACCCAGCCGGGCGCGGCCAGTTCGCTGCTCGGTTATCCGGTGACCGAGATCGAGGAGATGCCGGACGTCGCCACGGACAGTCTGTCCATCGCCTTCGGCGATTTCCGGCGCGGTTATCTGATCGTGGACCGGGCCGGGGTGCGGGTGCTGAGAGACCCGTACACGGCCAAGCCCTATGTGCTGTTCTACACCACCAAACGGGTCGGCGGCGGGGTGCAGAACTTTGACGCCATCAAGGTGATGAAGTTCAGCGCGGCGTAGGCGGGTAGGGCTTTGACCGTCTCCTCCCCATCGGGAAGCCGATGGGGAGGCAGGCCTGCTGAAGGCAGGCCGGAGGGGATTCTCTCCGCCGCACCGGCGCCCCCCGGCGGCCGGCCCCTCCACCCCTTCGGGGTCCCCCTCCCCATGGCATGGGGAGGAGACGCGCGCGGCCAATACTGAGGACAAGACCATGAGCGAACCGGTGAGCCTCACCGAGGCGAAGCTGTTCCTGCGCGTCGGCCATGAGGCGGAGGACGCGCTGATCGAGACCCTGATCGCGGCGGCGCGGCAACGGGTCGAGGCGGCGGTCGGGGACATGATCGACGAGACCGCGCCGGCGGCGCTCCGGCTGGTGGTGCTGAAGCTGGTCCACGCGGCCTATGAGGGCGAAGGGGACGATGAGGTCGAGGCCTGGCTGAGACCCTATCGGGCGGTGCGGCTTTGAGGGCGCACCGGACCCTGGCGCAGCTATTTGCGCCGAGCGAAAGCGAGACCGAACTGGGCGGGCGGACGACCAGCTGGAGCCCGCTGGGCGACCTGTGGCTGAGGCTGGAGGCGCCGCGCACGGGCGAGGACGGGCCGGCGGACACCCAGCCGATCCGCAGCGAAACCCGACAGGCCGAGAGCCGCGCCGATCCGCGCGTGCTGGCCGGTCAGCGGCTGGATTGCGACGGCGCCGAATGGCGGCTGGACCGGGTCGACCGGGACCGGCCGCGACCGGGTCGAATGACCCTGATCCTGAAGCGAGAGATCTGATGACGATGGACCCCGAACGCGCCTTGCAAAAGGCGCTGATCGCGCGGCTGCGCGCCGATGCGAGCGTCACGGCGCTGTTGGCGCACCCGAGCGCGATCCATGACCAGCCGCCGGCCGAGCCGGGCTGGCCGCACCTGTTGATCGGGCGCAGCGAGAGCCGGCCCTATCCGGCTGACGGCGGGGCCAGCGAGCACATCGTGACCCTGACGGTGCGCTCGCGCTTTGGCGGGACCGAGGAGGCCAAGGCGATCAATGCGGCGGTGCGGGCGGCCCTGACGGCGACGGACCTTAGCATCGAGGGCGGGCGGGTCGCGACCTTGAGGGTGACCTACCAGGACGTGTTCCGGGCCGCCGACTGGAGAACCACGCTGGGCGTGACCCGGCTGCGGATCGTGACGGAGGCGGACTGATGGGCGCGCAGGCGGGCAAGGACATTCTGCTCAAGATCGGCGACGGCGGCGCCCCCGAGGCGTTCGTAACGGTGGCCGGATTGCGGGCGCGGACTATCGCGCTGAATGCGAGGACGGTGGATGTGACCGATGCGGATTCGGCGGGTCGCTGGCGCGAGCTGCTGGCCGGGGCGGGGGTGAAGGCCTGTTCGGTGGCGGGGCAGGGCGTGTTCCGCGATGCGGCCTCGGACGCGATGGTGCGCGAGGTCTTTTTTGACCAGGCGGTGCGGACCTGGCGGCTGATCGTGCCGGACTTCGGAACGATTGAGGGGCCGTTCCTGACGGCCGGGCTGGAATACGCCGGGGACCATGCCGGCGAGGCGACCTTTGCGCTGAGCCTGGCCAGCGCCGGCGAGCTGACCTTCGAGGCGCTCTAGATGAATGCGGCGCGCGGTGAAGCCGAGGTGATGATCGAGGGGCGGCCGGTCCGGCTATGTCTGACGCTGGGAGCGCTGGCCGAGATCGAGGCGGCGCTGCAGGCCGAGGGGGTCGGGGCCCTGGCCGAGCGGCTGAGACGGATGCGGGCGGCGGATCTGGAAGCGGTGCTGACGGCGCTGATCGGCGGCGGCGGGGCTGGGCCGGATGCGGCGCGGACGCTGGCGCGGGCGTGTGAACCGCGCGTGGCGGCCGAGGCGGTGGCGCGGGCCTTTGAGGCGGCGGCGCGGTGAACTGGTCCGCGATGATGCGAGCGGCGGGGCGGCTGGGCGTCAGCCCCGAGGCGTTCTGGCGGCTGTCGCTGAAGGAGTGGCGCTGGCTGACGGGCGCGGGAGAGGCGGCGGCGATGACGCGGACCGAGATGGAGCGGCTGGCGGAGCGGTGGCCGGACAAGGAAGGCGCTGGGGCGCGGACCGAGGGTGAAGTCGTCGCGCCGCAAGGCGGCGCGCCGTTGCCCCTCCACCCCTTCGGGGTCCCCCTCCCCACCGATGCGCGGCAGGGAGGAGGCTGATGACAGACGCACTAGGCGAGGTGCCGATCAAGGCGGCCGAGGCGGCGGAGGCGCTGGAGCGGCTGAAGGGGCCGGCGGCTGAGGCGGCGCGGGCGATTGAAGAGAGTTTCGAGCGGGCCGGCGAGAGCCTGGTCCGGTCGCTGGCGCGGGCGGCGGCGGACGGCGAGGTGACGATGGCCGAGCTGGCGCGGGCGGTGCTGGCGGCGATCAACGCCCTGGCCGGATCGGGGCGCGGCGGCGGGCTGGGCGGGGCGCTGGCGGCGGCGGTCGGTTCTGTGTTCGGCGGGGCCAAGGCCGATGGCGGGCTGGTGGCGCCGGGCGCGGCCTATCTGGTCGGCGAGCGCGGACCGGAGGTGTTCAGACCGGGGACGGCGGGAAGCATCGAGCCTGTCCGCGCTGGCGACGTCATCGTCAATGTGATGGTTCAGGGTGGGCCGGAGGCCCTGTTGAGGTCGGAGGCGCAAATCGCCCAGGCCCTGGTACGGGCGGCGCGGGTGGGAAGCCGGACCTAGATTGCCGAGTGTGGGCGCGGTGTCGGGATGGAGCCGTACTGGTTGGTCTGTTGCTGGGACGGCATCAGCGCCACCACGAACAGAAAAATGCCTCCGAACGGAACGAAGCCCAAGAGGTAGAGCCAGCCGGACATTCCGACATCATGCAGACGGCGGACCGATACAGTTATGCTGGGGATGATCATGAACAGCATCATCAGGCCGAACACGCCAAAGCCGATGCCCAGGGGAATTGCGGCCTCGCTCGATTCCATTGAGGGGTCGACAATCGCGGCGATGACCAGGCCGCCGATTACGGGGATCATGCTGAGCAGATAGGCGAACAGGGTGAAACCCCAATACTCCTTGCGGCGGGCACGGCCGTTGCCCTCGGCGTATCGCTGGGTGACGGCCCGGACGAAATAGGCCCACAGACTGAGATCTTCGCCGGTGTAATCGACCGATGCGGGCGCGGTTTGAGCTGCAGCGGCGACCCGAGCCGGGGCCAGGGCGATAACCTCGCGCGCGAAACTCTCGGCAGCCACGAAATCGACGCCCGCGCCGACCGCAGGCACGTCGCCGCGAACGTCGAGCGCCGAGAAGGCATAGCGATTGCCGTCATCGCCGCTGATGAGGCCGCCACCGGTCTCGGCATCAAAGGTCAGGACCTGGCCGCGCATTCAAAATCCCCCATCCAATCGACGTTTTGTCTGGTGATGGGGCGTCGACAAGTCAACAGGACTTCAGGAGGTTGCCGTGAGTTTCCATGAGGTGAGCCTGCCGGCGCGCCTGGCGTTCGGATCGACCGGCGGGGTGGAGCGGCGCACCGAGGTTGTGACCCTGGCCAACGGGTTTGAGCGGCGTTCGACGCCGTGGGCGAACGGGCGGCGTCGGTTCCTGATCGGGGCGGGCGTGAGGTCGCTGGAGGACATGGCGGCGCTGACCGCCTTCTTCGAGGCGCGGCGGGGCCGGCTGTACGGATTCCGGTTCCGGGACTTCGCCGATTTCAGGAGCGGGGCGGGCGATCCGGCGCCGGACGATCAGATGCTGGGCGAGGGCGATGGCGCGCGCACGGAGTTTCAACTGAGCAAGGCCTATGGCGACTATGGGCGCGAGATCAAAAAGCCGGTTGCCGGGACAGTGCGGGTGGCGGTGGACGGGGCCGAGTTGGCGCCGGGCGCGTTCGAGGTCGATGCGGCGACGGGGCGGGTCACGCTGGATGCCGCGCCTCCGGAAGGGGCCGCGGTCACGGCGGGCTTTTTGTTCGACACGCCGGTGCGCTTCGATGCGGACCGGATCGACGTGACGCTGGAGAGTTTCGAGGCCGGCCGGATCGCGGCCACGCCCCTGATCGAGATCCGGATCTGAGACCATGAGAGATGTGCCTGAGGCGCTGGCCGCCCGCATCGAGAGCGGGGCGGCGCGGCTGTGCCATGCCTGGATCGTGACGCTGAACGACGGCGCGCGGCTGGGCTTCACCGACCATGATCGGGATCTGGAGGTCGAGGGCGTGACCTGCCGCGCGGCCTGCGGCTGGACGGCGGGGGCGGCGCATCAGGAACTGGGGCTTGAGGCGGGGCTGGCCTCCGCCGAGGGGGTGCTGGACATCGACGGGCCGGTCCAGGCCGAGATAGCGGCGGGGTGCTGGGACGGGGCGAGGATCGAGATCTGGCGGCTCGACTGGGGCGAGCCGGCCTTGAGGGTCCGGATCGGGGTCGGCCAGGTCAGCCGAATGATCACGGCCGGCGGGCAGCTGACGTTGGAAATGGAAGGCCCGCTGGCGCGGCTGAATCGCGTTGTCGGGCGCAGGTTCAGCCGACTATGCGATGCCGCGCTGGGGGACGCGCGCTGCGGCGTCGATGTCCAGGAATTTCCCGGCCAGGATTGTGACAAGCGGTTCGGCACCTGCCGAGGCGTATTCGCCAATGCAGCCAACTTTCGAGGCTTCCCGGATATGCCGGGCGACGACTTCGTGTTCGCGCGGCCGGGGGTTGCTGGGCGGCATGACGGCGGGAGCCGGCGGTGAGCGGGGCTCGCGACGAGGCGCTGCACGAGGCAAAACAGTGGATCGGCACGCCCTACCAGCATCAGGCCAGTCTGAAGGGCGTGGGCTGCGACTGTCTGGGTTTGGTGCGCGGGGTGTGGCGAGCGCTGTACGGCGATGAGCCAGAGCCGACGCCGTCCTATCGGGCTGACTGGGCCGAGGTGTCCGGCGAGGAGCTGTTGCTGGAGGCGGCGCGGCGCTGGATGATTGAAATCCCGATCAAGGCGGCGCGACCGGGCGATGTGCTGCTGTTTCGGATGACGCCCGAGGCGGCGATCAAGCATTGCGCCCTGATCAGCCATTCCGGACCGCCGGGACGGATCGTGCACGCCTATTGGGGGCGGGCGGTGACCGAGAGCTGGCTAGGCGACTGGTGGGCATCGCGGCGGGCCGTCGCTTTCGCCTTCCCCGAAATCCAGGAGGACTGAATGGCCCAGGTGATTCTGTCGGCGGTCGGCGGCCATTTCGCGGGACCCGTCGGTCAGATGATCGGCGCAGCCATCGGTGCGCAGGTTGACCAGGCGGCCATCCAGTCGCTGACGCCGCCGCGCCAGGTCGGCCCCCGCCTGGAGCAGATCCGGGTGCAGGGCGCATCCGAAGGTGCGCCGATCCCGGCGGCCTTCGGGCGGGCGCGAGTGAGTGGCCAGGTGATATGGGCGGCGCGGTTTCGCGAACGGCGCCATGCGGGCCGGGCCGCCAAGGGCGGGCCGCGCACGGTCGACTACGCCTATTCGCTGAGCTTTGCGGTCGGTCTGTGTGAAGGCCCTATCGACGGCATCGGGCGGGTCTGGGCAGACGGCCAGCCATTCGATGCGAGCGGGACGACGATGCGGGTGCATCGCGGAACCGAAGACCAGACGCCGGACTCGCTGATCGAGGCGGTCGAGGGCGCGGCGCCCGCCTATCGGGGTCTCGCCTATGTGGTGTTTGAGGATCTGCCGCTGGAGGCGTTCGGGGACCGCACACCGCAGCTGGCGTTCGAGGTGTTTCGGCGACCGCGCGGAGATCGGGAGCGGTTGGAGGACCAGCTGGAGGGGGTGTGTCTGATCCCCGGGTCAGGCGAGTTCGTCTATGCGACGACGCCCGTGTTGCGGCGCGAGGGCCTGTTCGGGACAGCGGCGGAGAACGTCAACAATCGTGAAGGCCGGGCGGACCTGCTGGTGTCGCTGGACCAGCTTCAGGCGCAGCTGCCGAACCTGAAGCGGGTGACGCTGGTGGTCAGCTGGTTCGGCGACGATCTACGGTGCGGGGTCTGTCAGGTTCGGCCCAAGGTCGACCAACTGGCCAAGGACACGGTGGGACAGAGCTGGCGCGTGGCGGGGATGGAGCGGGCGTCCGCGCAACTGGTGTCGGACATCGACGGGAGCCCGGCCTATGGCGGAACGCCGTCGGATGCCGCCGTGATCGAGGCCGTAGCCGAATTGAAACGGCGCGGGCTGGAGGTGACGCTGGCGCCGTTTCTGATGATGGATGTGGCGCCGGGCAACGGCCTGCCCGATCCGTATGGGGGCGGGGAACAGGCGCCGTTCGCCTGGCGCGGACGGATCAGCTGTCATCCAGCACCGGGGCAGGCGGGTACGCCGGATGGAACGGTGGAGGCTGACAGCCAAGTCGCCGCCTTCTTCGGGGCGGCGGCGCCGGGCGATCATGGCTGGGGCGAGGACGGCGCTGCCTATTCGGGGCCCCAGGAATGGTCGTGGCGGCGGATGGTGTTGCACTATGCGCGGCTGGCGGTGGAAGCCGAGGCGGACGGCTTGCTCATTGGGTCAGAGCTTCGTGGACTAACGCAGATCCGCGGCGCGGGCGGTTACCCGGCCGTGGAGGCGCTGAGAGCGCTGGCCCAGGACTGCCGGGCGATGATGGGGGCGAAGGCCATGATCACCTATGCCGCCGACTGGAGCGAATGGAACGCGGTCCAGCACGCCGATGATCCCGGCGGGGTGATATTTAATCTGGACTCCTTGTGGGCGGATCCGGCGGTCAGTTGCGTCGGTATCGACTGGTATCCGCCGGTTTCGGACTGGCGCGAAGGCGCGACGCATCTGGACGCGCTGGAGGGCAGGCGTGGATCGAAGGACGCGGCCTATCTGGCTGAGCGGGTGCAGGGCGGTGAGGCGTTCGATTGGTTCTATGAAAACCAAGCGGCGCGTGACGCTCAGGACCGGACGCCCATCACCGATGGAGCCTACGCCGAACCATGGGTCTGGCGGGCCAAGGATGTGCTGGGCTGGTGGAGCCATGCCCACCATGACCGACCGGGCGGGGTGCGGAATGCGACACCGACGGGGTGGGCGCCGGGGATGAAGCCGGTCCGGCTGATCGAATTTGGCTGCGGAGCGGTCGACAAAGGCGGCAATGCACCGAATCTGTTTTCTGACCCCAAGAGCGCCGAGAGCGCGATACCGCCCTATTCGAACGGGCGGCGCGACGACCTGGCCCAGCGGCGGCTGGTCGAAGTGACGCTGGAGGCCTTCGCCGACACGACACTCAATCCCGAAGCGAGCGAATATGCGGGCCGGATGATTGCAGCGATGGACGCGTGGTGCTGGGACGCCCGGCCCTATCCCGATTTCCCCGGGCGCATGGCGATCTGGGCTGATGGCGGCAACTGGCGCACGGGGCATTGGCTGAACGGGCGGCTGCACGGCGAGGCGGCGGACCTGATCGCGGCCATCGTGTCCAGGGCTGGCGTGGAGCTTGAGGACCTGGACCTCAGCGAAGTCGATGGCGTCGTTGAGGGCTATCTGGTTGATCGACCGATGACGGCTTCGGCGGCGTTGGCCCCGCTGCTGTTGGCCTTGGGCCTGGAAGCCGCAGAACGCGGCGGGAGGCTGGCGTTTGTGCGGTGCGGGGATGAATGGTCGCTGAGCGAGGCTGATCTCGCCTTGCCTGAGCACGGGGCGCTCGATGAAACCACGCGCCAGGTCGAGCCAGCGCCCAGTGCAGCGAGCGTACGGTTCATTGACGGTGCGGCAGGCTACGCCATCGGGGCGGTGTGGGTCAGAACCGATGCGGCGACCGGCGAGGCGATTCATCTGGATCTGCCGATCGTGACGGGCGAAGGCCTGGCCGAGGCGGTGGGGCGCACGGCCCTGTCGCGGGCGGAGGCGCATCGGGTGGAACGGCGGTTGCACCTGGCGCCGCTGGCTGGCTTGAGGCTTGAGGCTGGGGATCTGGTGGTCCCGCCCGGCGAGACGGACCGATGGCGGGCGCTGAGGCTGGATTACGGCGAGACGCGCCGCGCCGTGATCGCGCCCGAAACAGGCGTTGTTGTGGCGACGGGCGATGAGCGATGGCGCCTCGGCGACGCCACGCCAATGCCGGGGGCGCCATGGCTGCGCCTGCTTGACCTGCCGGGGCGGGGGAACGACGACCGGCTGCTGGCGGCGGCGGCGGGGCGGCCGTGGCGGCCACTTGACCTGCATCTGGGGGTGGATGCGGAAAGCCTGACGGTGCGGGCGCGGATCGAGACGCCAGCTACGGCGGGGATCCTGATCGAACCGCTGGCGGCAGGGCCGGGCGGACGCTGGGATCGGACGAACACGCTGACGCTGCGAATCGAGGGCCGCGCGCCGCAATCGGTGTCCGGAGCCGCAGTGCTGAATGGGGCCAACCGGGTTGCCGTACAGGCTGCGGATGGCGGCTGGGAGCTGATCCAGTTCCAGACGGCGGACCTGGTCGGAACGGATCATTGGCGGTTGCAGGGGCTGTTGCGCGGGCAGGACGGGACAGAGATACAGGCGGCTCTTGGCGCGGCGGCGGGTGCGACAGCGGTGCTGCTGGATGAGCCGCTGACCGCTGTTCCGATGACGGAGGCGGAGCGCGGCCTGCCGCTCGTCGCCCGCGCCGCAGCAGCGGGGGCGCCGCCCGGTGGAGCCGTCAGCACCCAGGCGGCGCCAACTTGGCGCGGGTTGTCGCTGCGCCCATGGTCACCGGTGCATTTACAGGCGACGCCGCTGGGCGATGGCGCGATCCAGATCAGCTGGATCCGGCGTGCGCGCACAGGTGGCGACAGTTGGGATCTGGAGCCGCCGCTGGGCGAAGAGCGGGAGATCTACCGGCTTGAGGTCCTGGCCGATGAGGTCGCGGTGGCGGTCTATGAGGCTGCGACGACGACCCTGGTGTGGAGCGTAGCTGAACAGGTGAGGGTTTTGTCCGGATTAAGCCCCTCGGCCCTGCGCATTCGAGTCGCCCAGGGCTCGGCGATCTGGGGCTGGGGCGTGGCGGCGACGCTCGACTTGTGACGATGCGGGGTTGCGCGGATCGGCGAATGGCCTAACTCACCAGACTTCGGCGCGGTCCTGAGAGGTCCAAAGAGGTTGGCGGGCGATCCTTACAAGGAGCTGGGTGTGGCGCGGACCGCCTCCAAGGCGGAAATTCGCAAGGCGTTTCACAAACTCGCCAAGGAGCTGCACCCGGACCGAAACCCCGACAACAAGCCGGCGGAAGAGCGGTTCAAGCGCGTCACTGCGGCCTTTGATCTGCTCGGCGACGATGAGAAGCGGGCCAGGTTCGACCGCGGCGAGATCGATGCGGATGGACGCGACCAGTTCCGCGGCGGGTTTGGCGGCAGGGGGGGCGGATCGGCCGGCGGGGACGCCTCCGCGCGCTTCGAGGGCGCAGACCTGGACGACATCTTCGAGATGTTCGGCGGTTTGGGCGGCCGTGCGCGTGGACCGGCGCGCGGGCAGGACATACGCGCCCGGATGGAAATTTCGCTGGAGGAATCGATCACCGGCGGCACGCGGAGGATCGCCTTTTCTGATGGACGAACGCTGGACGTGGCGATCCCGAAAGGCGCTGCAGACGGCCAGGTGCTGAGACTGAAGGGCCAAGGCGCGCCTGGTCGCCAGAATGGCCCGGCTGGCGACGCCTTGATCGAGATCGTGGTGGCTCAGCACCCGATCTATCGCCGCGAGGGCGCCAATCTGCACATGGAGGCGCCCGTATCGGTGCCGGACGCGGTGCTGGGCGGCAAGGCCACGGTCCAGACGCCGGATGGGACGGTCAAGCTCAAGATCGCCAGGGGGGCCAATTCCGGTCAGATCATGCGTCTGAAGGGGCGCGGCGCCTTTGATGCCCGGACCGGCAAGCGGGGCGACCTTCTGGTCAAGCTGGTTGTGACCCTGCCAAGGACGCCAGACCGGGAGCTCGAAGCCTTCGCCGAGGATTGGCGCGCCAGTCGGCCCTATTCGCCCGAGGCGCGTTGAGGTTGGCGCCATGTCTCTGCGAACTGTAAACTGGCCGTTCAGTCCCCGTTCAGAGGCGTCGACGTACCTGTTGGTCGTTATGAAGCGTTACCTCGTTCTTTTCGCCGCAACGGTGGCGCTGGCGGCTCCGGCTGCAGCGTCGGCCGATCCCGTGACCGCGCCGGAGCTGACGCCGATTAGCTATCAGCAGTTTCGGGCCCGGCAGGATGACGGCCCGCGGGTCAGTCTGAGCGAAGTGGTGCGTCGACTTCGCGCCTCACGTCAGGGCCAGATGCTGGATGCCCAGGCCACAACGCGTGACGGGCGCGCCATCTATGTGATTATCTGGGAATATCCGGGTGGTCGAATCGGCAACATCTATGTCGATCAACGCACCGGCGCCGTTCTCGGAGAAAGCTGATCCATGCGAATTCTGCTGGTCGAGGACGATCCCGACCTTACGCGCCAACTGAAGGCGGCCCTGGCTGACGCCGGTTATGCGGTGGATCATGCGGGCGACGGCGAGGAAGCCCATTTTCTCGGCGACACCGAGCCCTATGATGCGGTGATCCTGGACCTCGGCCTGCCCAAGATCGACGGCGTGTCGGTGCTTGAGCGTTGGCGGCGCGAAGGGCGGTCGACGCCGGTGCTGATTCTGACCGCGCGCAGCGCCTGGTCTGACAAGGTGACGGGCTTTGACGCCGGGGCCGACGACTACCTGACCAAGCCGTTCCATACCGAGGAGCTGCTGGCGCGCTTGCGGGCGCTACTGCGGCGGTCTGCCGGTCACGCCACCGCGACGCTGAGCTGTGGAGCCTTGAGGCTAGATCCGCGCGCCGCACGGGCGAGCGTTGACGGCGAGCCGATCCGGCTGACATCGCTGGAATATCGGTTGCTGCATTACATGATGATGCACCAGGGTCGGGTGATCAGCCGGACCGAATTGGTCGAGCATCTCTACGATCAGGATTTCGACCGCGATTCCAATACGATCGAGGTATTTGTCGGTCGCGTCCGCAAGAAAATCGGACCGGACCGGATCGAAACCGTGCGAGGGCTCGGCTATCGCTTGACGGCTCTTGAGGGCGAGAGCGACGCATGACCGACGCGCCGGCCGTCGAGCCGGCCGTGGAGACCCGCGGCTCCCTGACCGGTCGGCTGATCTGGCTGGCGGGTGCGTGGAGCATCCTGGCGCTGGCGTTGACGGGACTGTTGTTGACGACGGCTTTTCGCGATGCTGCGACGCGACGGCTCGAAAGCTCGTTGCAGGCTACAGATATTGAGGTGGCGGCGGTCACGCGCGTGCAGGGCGGATATGTCATCACGCCGCCGGTGCAGGACGCGCGCACGCTCAGGGCCTATTCTGGTAAATACTGGTCAGTGGTCGAGCCGGACCCGGTGCATGGCTTTCGGCCTCTGACGCGGTCGGAATCCTTGTTCGACTACGGGTTGCCGTCGCCGATGGATGGCCCGGGCATGATCCTGGCGGCGCCGGGCGAACCCTATTTCTACGACGCGATCGGCCCCGACGAGCAGCCTTTGCGGATCATGGCGGTGGCGCGCACCTTGCCCAATCGCGAAGCGCCGGTGATCTTTCTGTCGGCGCTGGATCGCAGCGATGTCGACCAGGACATCTCCAATTTCGCCTTTCTGACCTGGACGGCGCTGGCGCTGCTCGGCATTGGCTTGATCGGCGCCGTGTTTATTCAGGTGCGGGTCGGCCTGCGGCCGCTATATGCCTTGGGCGACGCTGTGGCGGACGTGAGGCGCGGCAAGACCCAGAGGTTGATCGGTGCCTATCCGGGCGAGATCGCGCCGCTGGCCCAGGAACTGAATGCGCTGCTCGACCACAACCAGGAAGTCGTGGAGCGACAACGTACGCACGTCGGAAATCTGGCCCATGCCCTGAAGACGCCGTTGGCGGTCATGCTGGCGGAAGCCGACACCAGCAAGGGAATGTTGGCGGATACCGTTCGCAAACAGGCGGCTCTGATGAAAGCCCAGGTCGAACACCACCTGCAGCGCGCCCGTGCCGCCGCCCGCGCCCAGCAGACTCACGAGACAACGCCAGTCGGCGAAGTTCTTGATGAACTGGCCAGCCTGCTGGAGCGGGCTTTTCGCTCCAAGAATATCGAGATCGACTGGATCGCGCCGGACGATCTGGCTTTCCGAGGCGAGCGTCAGGACCTGCAAGAAATGCTGGGCAACCTGTTGGAAAATGCCTGCAAGTGGGGTCAGGGACGTATCCGTGTGAACGCATTCGCCTCGGATCCGGGCCGCTTGACGATCCGCGTCGATGATGACGGGCCCGGCCTGCCGGCGGATCAGCGCCAGGCGGTGCTGAAACGGGGCGCACGCCTGGATGAGGCGGCTCCGGGAACGGGGCTTGGGCTTTCGATCGTCGATGACCTGGTCAAGTCTTACGGAGGGCGGCTGGACCTGGGTTCCGCTGACCTTGGCGGGCTTCGCGTCGAGCTCGAATTGCCAGCATCTGCAGCCTGAAATAGCCATTTCAGCGCAAGTGCTTCCTTAACCTAAGTCGTTCATCGTGATGGCGCGGGCGAGATCGGTCCGCCCTGGGGATGGCGATGGCAGGCCTGTCCGAAGCGAAACGACGGGCGATGTCGGTCTTGATGGACCAGGCGCCTGACGAGATTATCGAGGCGATCGAGACCCGATTTCACCGTTCGGACGGCGGGCTAGCCGCAGACGTCGTGGCTCTCGCACGCCAGGAGCGCCTCGAAAGGAGTGTGCTGCGCCACGCCTTTGGGCCTGTGCTTGGGTTTATGGCGCCGCGCCGGGATGGCGTTCCGGCGCCGCTGTTTTCCCGCTTCGCCCCCAAGAAAGTCTGGGCTGAAGTCGCACGGCGACGACCGGAGCTCACCGAAAACCTGACCGCCATGGTTCAGCGCGAAGCTCAATTAATCGCGCCAGCCGAGCTTGCCGACAAACTGTGTGCAGAGGCGGCTTCGGCAATCCGCAGCGTGGATCCTTCCTGTCTGAAACTGCGCAGCGAGGCCGAAGCCGACGATCTGGCGGCCTATTTCGATATGGCGCCGATCGCGCGTTCGGCGCTTGTCAGGTTGCCGGAATGGTTGGGCCGGCTGGACGGCGAGCACCTGACGACGCTGAGACTCGCCTTTAAGGACGCCGACGCCGTTCGAGAGGACGGACGCGCGCGCCTGATGGAAATTCTGATGGCGCACCTGCCGCGGGCCGGTGAGATCCTTCGCCTGATCGCCGGCCTGACGGATCAGGCTGGAGCCGACTTCATTGATGGCACGGAGATGGCCAGTTTTCCGGCGCGATTGCTCGGTCATATAGAACTTTTGGCAGGTCGCGTTCAGCTGGGCGGGCCTAGCCTCAGAGGCGAGGAGGCTGATCAGAGCGTCGCGAACCTGGTGGCGCTCTCGGATCTCATTCGTGAGTTCGATGTGGAGTTCCCCGGACCCGCGGGCGGAGGCTGGACGCAGAAATTGCAGACTGTGCGGCGTCGCCTCACCGAGGTGCTGGAAGCCGCCTTCAACGCGGCGCCCAAGGCGGTCGAAGCCGCCCTGCCGCTAGGCAGCACGCGACTGGCTGGCCGGATGTCGCGCATGGCGCCGGATCTCAAGGCCGACCCAGATTCGCCGGCGGTCCATCGGGCCAGGGCTCTGCTTCGTGTTCTGGCGGGAGCTCGATTGGCTGCGGCCGAACTGGGGTGTGAAGGCGCGCGGCGATCCGTCGCCCAGGCTGTGGCTGAGCGCGTCGACGCCTATGCCGAAGAGGCGCTGCTGATGCTTCATGATGGTGGCGTTGGTGATCCCGTTCGCGCGCTCGAGCTGATTGAAGTCGCGGCCGAGTTTCTGGGCCTATCGCGCAATGAAGAAGCGGGGGCGCTGGTTCGCCGCCGCGCCGCCGTGGCGGTCGCCTCCGACAACGGAAAGGATGCGGCGGCGGCCTGATGCTTGGCCTTGGCGCTGCGAAGGGCTAAACGCCGAGCGCCATGCCGCTGCTCCCCCGATCTCCCCGCGCTCGGCGCCGCTTCATTTTCATCGCCATCGCGGCGCCGGTGCTGGCGCTGGCCGCCGCCCTGACGCTGTGGGCGATGCGCGAGCAGGTGACCTATTTCTATTCACCGAGCGACGTGGCCCGGTCCACAATCGCGCCGGGCGCAACGGTGCGTCTGGGCGGCCTGGTGGAGCCGGGGTCTGTCTCGCGCGGCCACGATGGCGCCAACGAATTCTCTGTGACCGACGGCGGCGCCTCGGTGGTCGTGACCTACCAGGGCGACTTGCCGGACCTGTTTCGAGAGGGGCAGGGCGTCGTGGTCCAGGGAGTGTTCGCGCCGGACGGCGGGTTCACCGCCAGCCAGGTGCTGGCCAAACACGACGAGACCTATATGCCGCGCGAAGTCGCGGACGCATTGAAACGCGAGGGACGTTGGCGCGAGGGTGAGGCGGCCCCGGCGCCCTGATGCGGCGCTAATCTCTCGCCGCTTCGTCAAGGTTTGGGCGCATTCGAGAGGCGTTATCGCTGGCCTTGGGATTGCAGGGGATTTGGCCCTAGTATCCCGCCCTGAAACACCGCCGGATCGACCGGCGACTGACGAGAGGACGCCGAAGGTCACCATGCTCAAGCGTAAAGAGTTCATCACCGGCGCTGCGGTCGGCCTGGCGATCGCGGCTGCAGCGACGGCGGGTGGGGTGCTGGACTGGCCGGCGGCGCGGGCCCAACCCATGGGGCCCGCCGACGCCCTGCTGGTGCGGACCCAGGGGCAGCCGGTGTTTTCGCCGCCCCCGGGCGCGCCGATGTCGTTTGCGGATATTGTCGATGCGGTGTCGCCAGCGGTGGTGTCCATCGACGTGCGCCAGCGTGCAAACACCAATAGCTTGAGGCAGATCCCTGGCTTCGGCGACCTGCCGTTCGACCTGCCCATTCCAGAGGGCGAAGACGCCCCCGAGCCGCCCGAGCAGCTCGGGTCCGGGTCTGGCTTCTTCATTTCGGCGGACGGCTACATCGTCACCAACAATCACGTCGTGGCCAATGCCGAGGAAATCACGGTGCGGCTGACCGATGAGCGCGAACTGACCGCGACCTTGGTCGGAACCGACCCCGAGACCGACCTGGCGGTGCTGCGGGTCGAAGGACATAGCTTCCCGTTCGTGCGATTTGAGACGGAGGCGCGACCGCGCGTCGGCGACTGGGTGCTGGCGATCGGCAACCCGTTGGGCCTGGGCGGTACCGTGACCGCCGGCGTCGTCTCGGCCTATGGGCGCCAGATCGACCAGTCATCGACCCCCTATGTCGACTACATGCAGATCGACGCACCGATCAATCGGGGCAATTCGGGCGGTCCGACCTTTGACATCCACGGCAGGGTGATCGGGGTGAATTCGGCCATCTACTCGCCGAACGGCTATTCGGTCGGCATCGGCTTCGCCATTCCGGCCGATGTCGCGGACCGCGTGACCCGCAGCCTGATCTCCGGGGGAGCCGTTCAGCGCGGCTATGTCGGAATCTCGATCGGGCCTGTGACCGACGAGGTCCGCGAAGCGCTGGGATTGCCTGTAGGCACCGACGGCGCCCGCGTCACCAGCGTCAACGCCGACGGCCCGGCGGAGCGTGGCGGTCTTCAGTACGGCGACATCGTCACAGCGGTGGACGGCCAGGACATCGACGACGCCAACGAACTGACGCGCCACGTCGGCGCTGTGACCGTCGGGGAATCGATCAGCTTTGATGTTCTGAGAAACGGACAGCGCCGCCAGATCACGGTGAGCGCGGCGGCGCGGCCCAGCGCGAACGATCTGGCGGCGCTGAACGCGCTGAATGATGACGCCGAACTGCCCGAGGCGGGTACGGTCACGGGACAGCCGGCGCTGGGCCTGACCTTGCGGCCGCTGGACGCGGAAACACGGGGGCTGTTTGGCGTCGCGGGTCGCGTTTCAGGCTTGGTCGTCACGGATGTTCAGCGCGGGACGATCTTCGCCAGGCGCGGATTTGAGCCAGGCGTGGTGGTGGTTCGGGCTGACAATCGCCCTGTGCGCTCCGTAAGCGATCTCACAGATATCGTCGCCGAGCTGCGTCGGGCCGGGCGGCCGAGCATTCTGCTTGATCTGAGCTATCGCGGCCAACCGACGCTGCAGATTATCGAGCTGGACGACCTGCCGGTGGCCGACTCGGTTTCGGGCCGATAGGTTTGACGCCGGAAGAGGGGTGGCGCCGATGCGCATTCTGATCGTCGAGGATGACCAGGAGGCCTCGGTCGTGATGGCGAGGGGCCTGACCGAGAGCGGGCATGACTGCGTCACCGCTCCGGACGGCGCCTACGGCCTGGAAGAAGCCCACAAGGGCGGCTTCGATGTCTATGTCGTGGACCGGATGATGCCGCGCCTCGACGGGGTCGGCATGGTCGAGACCCTGCGCCGCGAGGGCGATCAGACGCCGGTCCTGTTCCTGTCGGCCCTCGGCGAGGTCGAGGACAGGGTGACAGGGCTGAAGGCTGGGGGCGACGACTATCTGGTGAAGCCCTACGCCTTTCCGGAGCTGATCGCTCGGGTCGAGGCGCTGGCCCGCCGCCGAGAGACCGGATCGGTCCAGACCGTGCTCAAGGTCGGCGACCTGGAGATGAACCTGATCAGCCGCGAGGTGACACGCGCCGGTCGGGACATTGACCTTCAGCCCCGAGAGTTCCAGTTGTTGGAGTTTCTGATGCGCCACGCCGGCCAGTCGGTGACCCGGACCATGCTGCTGGAGAAGGTCTGGGAGTACCATTTCGATCCCCAGACCAATGTCATCGACGTTCATATCAGCCGGCTGAGGTCCAAGATCGACAAGGGCTTCGACCGAGCCGTGCTGCAGACGGTGCGCGGGGCGGGGTACCGCCTGGAGGCCTAGGCCCATGCGCTTGCCGTCGGTCTTTCGGCGCACGCCGTTTCGTCTGACGCTGCTGTTCCTGGCGCTGTTCGCTGCGGCGGCGAGCGCGCTGTTGCTTTACATCTATTTCGCCTCTCGGGCCGAGGCGGCGACGCGGGCAGAGGCAGACATCCGGCGCGAACTGTCCGCCTTGACGGCGATTTATCGCGAGCGCGGCGTGGACGCTCTGAACGCTGAACTGATCGACCGCACCTCCAAGGGCGGACCCTATCTGTTTCTGCTGATGGACGCCCAGGGGCGGCCCCAGACGGGCAACATCAATGAGAGTCCGATCGTCGAGCACGCGGAGAGCGAGCGCTGGGAGAAGTTTCGGCTGTCCGGCGCCGACGCCCGCGGGCGCGTGGCCCGTCGCGCAGCCATGGGCGTTCAGCTCAGATTGCAGGGCGGGGAGTTGCTGTTCGTCGGCGAGGACATCGGGGAGTCAGAGGCCTATCTGAACCGTCTGTCGCTGTTCCTGTGGGGGGCGGCCGGGATTGTTTTTCTGCTGGGGTTGGGCGGCGGCCTGTTTGTCAGCCGCCAGGTCGAAGGGGCGCTGGGGCGGTTGAACGCCGTTGTCGATTCCGTGCAGGCCGGGGATCTGAAACAGCGCGTACCGGTGCGCAACACCGGCGACGAGTTGGATGAACTCGGCGGCAATATGAACGCCATGCTGGATCGGATCGAACAGTCGATGGCCTCGATCCGGCACGCCGGAGACGCCATCGCCCATGATCTGCGCTCACCCCTGACCCGGATGCGGGCGCGGCTGGAAGTTGCTCTGATCGACGCAGATGCGGGCCGGGTCGATGGGCGCGAGGCCTTGGCTAGGGCGCTCGACGAGGCCGATGATCTGCTCAAGACCTTCAACACGGTGCTGTCGATCGCGCGGCTCCAGGCGGCGTCGGACATTCCGGATCCAGCAGTGTTTGACGCCGCTGACCTGGCCGCTGACATGGCCGAGTTGTACGAGCCTGCAGCCGAGGACAAGTTACTGGATTTCGCCGCCCAGATCGAACGAGGGCTGGAGGTGCGCGGCAATCGGGCGTTCTTGGCTCAAGCGCTGGCCAACCTGATCGACAACGCCATCAAATACACCCCGGCGGGCGGCGCGGTGATGCTGCGGGCGCGGCGCCGGTCGTCGGGCGAGGTCGAATATTCGGTGACCGATACGGGACCAGGTGTGCCGGACGCGGATAGAGAGCGCATCGTTGAGCGGTTCGTCCGGCTGGACAATAGTCGCTCTGAGGCGGGGCATGGCCTTGGCCTGTCCCTGGTCCAGGCGGTGGCGGAAATTCACGGTGGTCGGCTCGATCTGGCCGAAGGCCCCGGGGCCGTGGACGGATCGGGGCCGGGCCTGCGTGTCGGGCTGGTGTTGCCGCCGGCATGACCGACCTGACGCCCCTGGCTGAGCGCATGAGGCCGTGCGGGCCGGTTCTGACCGAGCCGGGCGCTTCGATGACCCTGGCATTCCTGCGCGAAGCGGCGGCCGAACAGGGCTGGTCCAGGATGCTGGACCAGTCCGAGGAGGCCCTGCGACCGGTGCTGGCCGGGTCGAACTATCTGTCCGGCCTGATGCGCCGGTGGCCGCAGCGGCTTGGATGGACGTTGGGCCAGGCGCCGGATCAGCGGCTGGCCTCCATTCTGGGCCAAACTGCGGCCCTTTCGGGTGGCGTCGATGCCGTGCGCGAACCTCTGCGCCTGTTGAAGGCGGAGCTGCATCTGTTGACGGCGCTGGGCGACCTTGGCGGCGTTTGGGACCTGACGGCGGTGACCCGGGCGCTGAGTGATTTCGCGGATGCGACCTTGCACGCCGCCCTGGCCGCGGTGGCCCATGATCAGCGCGAGCGTGGCCGGCTGATCGCGCCGCTGGACACGACCAATCCGATTCCCGGTCTGTTCGGCCTGGCCATGGGCAAGCACGGCGCTGGCGAGCTCAATTACTCCAGCGATATCGACGTAACCTTCTTCCATGAGGCGGACGTGCTTCAGGCGGCGCTGGCCGAGCGGCAGGAGGCCCAGGCCTTTGCGGACAAGGCCGTCGGGGCTGTGGCGCGGCTGCTCAGCGAGCGAACCGGCGACGGTTATGTGTTTCGGGTTGATTTGCGGCTGAGGCCGGACCCGGGATCGACGCCGCCGGTCGTTTCGGCCCAGGCGGCGCTGAACTACTATGAAACGGTCGGCCAGAATTGGGAGCGGGCGGCCTTCATTAAGGCGCGGCCCGTGGCTGGGGATCTCGGCCAGGCGCGGACCTTTATCAAGGCGCTGCAACCGTTCGTCTGGCGTCGCAGTCTCGATTTTGCGGCGGTGTCCGACGTCCATTCGATCAAACGCCAGATCCATGTGCACAAGATCGAGGACCGGCCGACGGCGGCCGGCGCCGATCTGAAGCTGGGGCGCGGCGGCATCCGCGAGATCGAGTTTTTCGTTCAGACCCAGCAACTGATCCTGGGGGGGCGCGACCCTTCGCTGCGCTCGTCACAAACCTTGAAGGCTCTGGCGGCGCTCGTCGACGCCGGTCACGTCGATCGAGGCGTGGCGCTGGAGTTGGGCGCCGACTACGAACGGCTTCGGGCGCTGGAGCATCGCGTCCAGATGCTCGATGACGAGCAGACCCATAGTCTGCCCGAAGATCCAGAGCGCCGGCTCCGGGTGGCCGCGCTGGCGGGAGAGTCCGATCTCACCGCTTTCGACCGCTCGGTGGAGGACCTGACCGCCAGGGTCAATGCTCGCTACGGTGAGCTGTTCGCCGAGGATGAGGCGCTGTCGTCCGAGTTCGGCAGCCTGGTCTTCACCGGGGTCGAGAACGATCCCGAGACCTTGCGGACCTTGATCAAGATGGGGTTCCTGGAACCCGACAGCGTGGCGGCGACCATCCGTGGCTGGCACCACGGGCGGATCCTGGCGACGCGGTCGGCGCGGGGACGTGAGGTTTTTACGCGGTTCGCGCCGCGTCTGCTGGAGGCGTGCGCGGCGACGGGCGCGCCGGATGCCGCATTTCGCCGGTTCGCCCGCTTTTTTGAAGGCTTGAGGGCCGGCGTTCAGGTCCAGTCGTTGTTCCTGGCCCAACCGAGCCTGTTCAAGCTGATTGTCGACACCCTGGCCTATTCGCCGCGCCTGGCCGACGCGCTGTCACGGCGCGCGGCGGCGTTGGACGCCATCATGGACCCGGCCTTTTTCCAGTCGATCGAGGCCGACAGCGGCGTCGTTGGCGAGATCGAGGCCGAGGGCAAGAACGCCCCGGACTTTGAGACGGCGATGAACGCCATCCGGAGGCTGTATCGTGAACAGGATTTCCGCATCAGTCTGCAAATCTTGTCCGGCGCGGCCGACCCGGCGCGGGCGGGCGAGGCCTATTCCGACCTAGCTCAGGCCTGTGTGCGGGCGCTGGCCATCGCGTCTCTGGCCGAGGTCGAGCGGCTGGGCGGCAGGATGTCGGGGCGGGTCGCCGTGGTCGCCCTGGGCAAGCTTGGGTCTCGCGAAATGTCCGGAGCTTCGGACCTGGATCTGATGACCGTGTTCGACGCAGATCCGGATGCCGAGTCTGACAGCAAGGGCTGGAGCCCGGATCGTTGGTACGGCCGTTTCACCCAGCGCCTGATCGCGGCCTTGTCGGCGCCGACTGCAGAGGGTGGGTTGTATGAGGTTGATATGCGCCTCCGTCCATCGGGGGCGGCGGGGCCGGTGGCCGTTTCGTTGAAGGCGTTTGAAGACTACTACGCCCGCGACGCCGACACCTGGGAGTTCCAGGCCCTGACGCGGGCGCGGGTGATCTGGTCCAGCGAGCCGGGCTTTGAGACGCGGCTCACCGACGCCGTCGAGGCGGCCTTGCGTCGGCCGCGCGACCGCGCCGTCACCTTGAATGAGGTGGCCCAGATGCGCGCCCTGATGGCGCGTGAAAACCCGCCCTGGAGCTTCTGGGACATGAAGCGCGCGCCGGGCGGATTGATCGATTGCGAGTTCGCGGCGCAGGCGATGCAGCTGGTCGCCGCCGCCGGTGGCGGGCCGTTGCGGCCGGAAACGGCTCTGGCCCTGACGGCATTGGCGGAAGCGGACGTGATTACGGATGAAACCTGCGCGGCGCTGGTGGAGGCGTGGGGGCTGCAACAGGGGTTGGCCCAGCTGTTGCGGTCCTCGATCGACCGGCGCTCCGACCCCGAGAACGAACCCAGCGGCTTCCAGCGCCGGCTGGCGCGTGCCGGCGGCGCTCAAACCCTGGAGGAGCTGGCCGGCCGGATCGCCGATGCGCGCGCACGCGCGCATCGGGCGCTCCAGGGTCTGCTGCGGACCAACAGCGACGGAAATCCCGCCTAGCCGCGTTCTACTGTCATCGCCGGGTGTTCCGGCAATGGAGAAACAGGATGAAGACCCTCGTGATCGGCGGCATCGCCGCCCTGGCGGTCGGCGGTGTGGCCATGGCCCAGGATGTACAGCGTGGGCCGCATGCGGCCGACGCTGACGGCGACGGGCGTATCAGCCAGGCCGAGTTCGTCGCCGGCGCGCTGGCCCGTTTTGACAGCCGTGACGCCAACCGCGATGGCACGATCACCGCCGAAGAGGCGCGTTCGGCCATGGAGGCACGCCGGACCGAACGCCGTAACCAGGCTTTCGCCGGTATCGACGCCAATGGCGACGGCGTGATTTCGCGCACCGAATTCGACGCTCGCGCCGAACGCCGGGGCGATGGCGAAGGCCGTGGGGGGCGCGGCGGTCGCGGTCATCGTGGATATGGCGGCGGTGTTGAGGCGGACGGCGTCACCCGCGCCGAGGCCGAGACACGAGCCGCCAGCCGTTTTGACCGGATGGACCGAAATGACGACGGGTACCTGACCCAGGAAGACCGTCAGGGCCGTCGCGGTGGTCACCAGGGCGCTCAGTCGGAGTAAGGTCAATGACGGACGCGGGGCTCAGCGCCGCGGGCGTCCAGCGAGAGACGAGGCGGTTTGTCGTCGGTGACAAGCGATCCGGACGAAGATTTGGTTCTGCGGGCGGGGCGTGGCGACGCCGCAGCCGCCCGTGCGCTCGTCTCAAGCAAGCTGCCGCGTATGGTCCGGCTGGCCTACCGTATGCTCGGAGACCGGCAGGCCGCCGAGGACGTGGCCCAGGAGGCGATGCTGCGCGTCTGGAAACAGGCTCCGAACTGGAAGCCGGGCGCGGCCAGGTTCGACACCTGGCTTCATCGTGTGGCGCTGAACCTTTGCTACGACCGTTTGCGCAAGCGCCGCGAGGTCCTGACCGATGCGCCGCCCGAGGTGATCGATACCGGCCCTGCGCCCGACCAGGCGTGGGTCGATCGCGATCTCGCTCGTCAGGTGCAGGCGGCCCTGTCTGGCCTGCCAGACCGGCAGCGGGAGGCGATAGCGCTGTGCCACTACCAGGAACTGTCCAACGCGGCGGCCGCCGAGTTGATGGAAGTCAGCGTGGATGCGCTGGAAAGTCTGTTGGCGCGTGGGCGCAGGGCGTTAAGGAGCGCCCTGGCCGATCTCGCACCGGAAAGGATTGAGCGATGACCGTGGGGCTGAAGCGGTTTGAGCAGATCATCGACGCCTATGGCGCCGATCCCCGACGCTGGCCGGACGATGAGCGTGCGTCAGCCCAGAGGCTGGTTGCGACCAGCGCCGAAGCCCGAGCTTTGGTCGACCAGGCGACGCCGCTCGACGCCTGGCTTGACCGGGCCGACGAGGCGCCGCCGTCGGACCTGCTGATCCGGCGCACGTTGAAGGCTGCGCCAGGCCAGACGCGAGTGTTCGGCTGGGCTTCGGGTACGGGGTGGGCCGCAGCCGCAGCCGCTGGCTTGGTGCTGGGATTGTCCCTGGGACAGCAGGCCCAAATGAGTAGTCAGGCCGATGAGGCCCTCGAGCAGGCCGCTGCCTGGAGTGTGGACGAAGCGGAGTATTTCGGATGACCGATCGCGGACTGAAAATCGCCTTGGGTGTTTCGGTGGCGTTGAACATCTTCATCGTCGGCGCCGCCGCCGGCGGATTGATCATGGGTGTGCGCGGCCTGGACAGCCGGTCACACCGCGACCGCCCTCCGGTCATCCAGATGATCCAGTCGCTGGATGAAGCCGACCGGGCCGCAGCCGAGCAGACTCTGCGCGAAACCGGGCTGGCGGCTCGCGGAGATTTTGACGCCGCTCGCCGCTATCGTTCCGAAGCCATCACCCTGGCCGGCGCCGAGGCCTTTGATCGGGCCGCCGTGGAAGGCGCGCTGGCGCGGTCGCGTGAAGCCGAAGGGCAGGGACGAGTGCGCCTGGAAGGGTCGCTGCTGGATCTGATGGAGCGGTTGGACCAGCCGGATCGTCAGAGACTGGCGCCCGGTCTTGCTCGGCGCGGACGCGATGGCGGGCGAAGCCGCGGCGGACATCGTAGCTCGGGCCCTGGTGAACCCCTGACGTCAACGCCGGCCGAACAGCCAGGGCGGGCGCCGCGCTAGGCGGCCTCGGCCCGTTCAGGCTGCTGGCGGATCGGCAGGATCACCGTGACGGTGGTTCCTTCCCCGGGCTCACTGGTCATCTCGAAGCGTCCATGGTGCATTTCGATCAAGGACTTGGTCAGAGCCAAGCCCAGACCGGTGCCCTGGGTCGCGCGCGCGTGCTTTGTCTCGACCTGTTCAAACGGCTGCGCCAGCCGCGGCAAATCTTCCGCTGAGATGCCGATGCCGGTGTCCGAGACGCTGAGGAAGGCCCAGCCGGCCTCGACGCCGGCCTTTACCGCCACATTGCCACCGCGCGGCGTAAACTTGATCGCATTGGACAGCAGGTTCAGCAGCACCTGCTTGAGCGCACGATAGTCGGCCTCGACCGTGGCATCGGGCCCGACGTCGCTGATCAACTTGATCTCGGCTTCCTCGGCTCGGCCTCGCATCAGGCGCAGGCCGTCCTCGCACAGGTCGCCCAGATCCATCGGCTCGAAATGCATCTGCATCTTGCCCGCCTCGATCTTGGCCATGTCGAGCACGTCGTTGATCAAGGCCAGCAGGTGTTGGCCTGAGTTCAGGATGTCCTGGCAATATTCCTTGTATCGGGCATCGCCGAGCGGCCCGAACATCTCGCCGGCCATGATTTCCGAGAAACCGTTGATGGCGTTGAGAGGGGTCCGAAGTTCGTGGCTCATATTGGCCAGGAATTCGGACTTGGCCTGGTTGGCGGCCTCGGCCCGTATCTTGGCGACCTCGTACTTGCGGGCCAGTTCCGACAGCTCGACCTGATTGGCTTCGAGTTGCTCGACCAGCTTTTCCAGTTCGGCCTCATTGCGCGCGCGCATGGCTTCCTGGCGCTTGACGGCGGTGATGTCGGCGGCGGTCATGACCGAGCCGCCGTCAGCGGTGCGGCGTTCGCTGATCTGAAGCCAGCGCCCATCGTGAAGCTCGAATTCACGTACGCCCGCGCGCCCATCCTGAGCCGGCCCCTGGCTCTTGATCGCCAGCGAACCGATTTGCATCAGCGCGTCTTTGCGGGCGCCAGCCTTGAGGGCGCGTTCTTCGATCCCGAAGGTGTCGGCGAAGGCGTAGTTGCAGAGGATCAACCGATCCTGACGATCAAACAGGACAAACGCATCCGAGACGCTGTCGATGGCGTCGCGCAGGCGCCCCTCGGCGGACATAGCCCTAGCCTTGGAGCGCCGCTCGTCGGTGACGTCGATCGCGACCCCAACCAGTTGGTCATAGCCGTGGGACTGTCGCGGGCGTGAGGCCTGGCCCCGCACCTCGATCCAGCGCGAACGCCCCTCGCCGTGGATGATGCGGAATGTCGCTTCGAACTGGCCGTAGGCGGCGGCTTGCCGAAGCGCGTGGACCAGGGCCTGCTGGTGCTCCTTGGACAGCAGCCCCAGTATGTCATCGCCGGAGGCCGTCGGCCCCTGAGTCCAGCCCAGCATGGCCGCCATCTGGTCAGATAGTTCGACCCGGTCCCGGTCCAGGTCCCATTCCCAGACGCCGCATCGCGCCGCTTCCACGGCCATCATGAAGCGCCGTTCGGTATCGGCCTGCATCCGGCGGGCGCGTCGCCCCTGGAACAGCAACAACGCCGTCAGGGCGACGCCCAGCGCCAAGGGACCGAGGAGAATCCAGGCGCTGTCGAGAACGGCCTGCGCCGACAGCGCCCCGCGCGCGTCCGAATGTCCATAGGCGACGAGCAGCCCGGTGGTTCCGACCATGGCGGAGGCGACGCCCATCTCGGAATCGCCGCTGCGTCGGGTCAGCAGGGTGTTGCTTTCGGCGGCGCGGACCAGGGCTTCCGCATCCAGGTCCAAATTCTCACCAACATCGTCGGTCAGGGGCGGGGCGCCGCCGGCCAAGACCGAGCCGTCTGTCGTAGCGAGGACAGCGACGGTGCGCTGATCGGCTGTCAGGTCGCCTGTCGGGTCAATCAGAGCTGCGAGGACATGGTTTGAGCCGGCGCGGCGCAGCAACACGATCTGGTCATCCGGCGCGCGCCGCCAGGCGATGTCCTGGGCATCGCCGGGGTGGGCGTTGGCGAAGGGCCCCGCACCGACCCGGCGCGTTGCGGCGGCAACGTCGCCGTTCGGTCCGAGAACGGCGATCGCAACAGCGGCGTCTCCAGCCAATTGCTGCGCGCGCTCGGCGGCGTCCAGTGGTGAGTTCGGGGCCTCGGCAAGCCGTTCGCTCGCCGCCGCCAAGGCGGTTGAAATCCGTCCGATGCGGGCGTCCAGGCGCGCGGCGGCCAAATGCGCCTGACCGGTCAACACCCGAGCTGCTTCAGCGGATTCGCTGCGCGGCCGATCCCGGATTTCGCGCAGGTAGATCGCGGAATAGGCGGCCAGGACGATGGCGGCGATCAGGACGCCGATGCGCAGCCAGCCGGGCATGACCGAAGGCGCTGCGCGGTCACTGCCGTCGCCAGCCCTTCGTCCTGGCTGCATTCCCCTGCGATCGGGACGCTGCACGCGCCGCTCCCTTGATTCGCCCGCGAAGCGGAATCCTAACCACCGTCAGGGATTCGCGCGAGGGTGATTAGGCGGCGGAGCTCGATTCATTGGCGCTGCGCGTATCGGCGGGAGTTGCTAGCACCTCGACCACGGTCTTTAGCGCAGCGCGCGCGAGACCGGCGAGGCGCTGCATCTCGGGCGGCGCGTCCTGTGGAGCTTCGTCGACAGCGCTGACGATCTGCTCGGCGATCAGCATCAGGTGCGGCGAAGCGGTGATAAGCCGGGCCTGCATCTCGATGCGATGCGGATCACGATCATATTCCGCCCCCGGCACACGCCAGCCGCCCCAGTCGGACGAGTCTGTCACCACGACGGGATAGGTTCCTGGAAAGGGGTGGTGTGGCACATCTTCGGCCATCTGCCACTTGTTCTTGGCCCGCATCAGCCGCCATGAGCCGACTTCGGCATCGGCAGCGGGATCCTCTTCAGGTGAGGCGAGCTCATTGGCCAGAAACTCCCGACCAAGGCCCACATCGTAGGTGACACGCACCGGTTCGGCGAAACCCTTGGCCCAGACAGGATTGAGCTTCTCGATCGTCGCCCAGGCGCCGACGCACTCGACCCAGACCTTCTGGCCTCTCTGAAACTGCGCGCGCGCCATGGCTGCTCCTAGTGACGACCGGTGTGCATTGTGAGCGCGAGGCGTTGACGCCCGGTTCAGCCAGACGGTGAACCAGGCCTTAAGCCGGTGGCGCCGCTGCGCCTCCGGCGCTATGCCGCGCCCATGACCCACACCCCCTACGACCAGACCCAAGCCATCCTGTCGCGCCTCGGCGTGAACCTGCCCTCCAACGGAATGTCGACGCGCTCGCCTGTCGACGGCTCGAACCTGGGTCATGTCGCGGTCCAGTCGGCGGCGGATATGGACGCGGCGGCGAAGCGGGCGACCGAGGCCTTTCACGCCTGGCGGCGGATTCCGGCGCCGCGTCGGGGTGAGCTGGTGCGGCTGCTGGGCGAGGAACTGCGGGCGGCCAAGGATGATCTGGCCCTGCTGGTGACGCTGGAGGCCGGCAAGGTGGTGTCCGAGGGCCTTGGCGAGGTCCAGGAGATGATCGACATCTGCGACTTCGCCACCGGGCTGAGCCGGCAGCTCTACGGCCTGACGCTGCCGAGCGAGCGGCCGGGCCATCATATGCGCGAGACCTGGCAGCCGCTGGGGCCGGTCGGGGTGATCAGCGCCTTCAACTTTCCGGTCGCGGTCTGGGCGTGGAATGCGGCGCTGGCCCTGGTCTGCGGCGATCCGGTGATCTGGAAGCCGTCGGAGAAGACGCCGCTGACGGCGCTGGCCACCCAGGCGGTGTTCGAGCGGGCGGCGGCGCGGTTCGGCGACGAGGCCCCGGCGCACCTGTCGCAGGTGCTGGTCGGCGGGCGCGAGCTGGGCGAGGCCCTGGCGGGCGATGCGCGCGTGGCGCTGGTGTCGGCCACCGGCTCGACCCGGATGGGCCGGGCGGTGGCCCAGGCCGTAGCGGGGCGGCTGGGCCGGTCGCTGCTGGAGCTGGGCGGCAACAATGCGATGATCGTTACGCTGACGGCGGATCTGGAGCTGGCGGTGCGGGCCATCGCCTTTTCGGCGGTCGGCACCTGCGGCCAGCGCTGCACGTCGCTCCGGCGGCTGATCGTGCATGAGGATGTGGCCGAGGGTTTGATCGAGCGGTTGACCGGGGCCTATCCGAGCCTGCCGATCGGGGATCCGAGGGAGGCCGGAACCCTGGTCGGGCCGCTGATCGACGATGAGGCGGCAAGGGGCTTTCAGCGGGCGCTGGACCAGGCCCGGGCCGAGGGCGGCGCGGTGCTGACCGGGGGCGAGCGGCTGGACCGGCCGGGCGCCTATGTGACCCCGGCCATCGTGCGGATGCCGGGCCAGTCGGCGGTGGTCCAGCATGAGACCTTCGCCCCGATCCTGTATGTGATGACCTATCGCGATCTGGATGAGGCGGTGGCCCTGCAGAACGCCGTACCGCAGGGTCTAAGTTCTTGTATTTTCACAGGATCAGTGCGTGAGTCCGAGGCCTTTCTGTCGGCCTGGGGCTCGGACTGCGGCATCGCCAATGTGAATATCGGGCCGTCTGGGGCCGAAATTGGCGGGGCCTTCGGCGGTGAGAAGGACACCGGCGGTGGGCGCGAAAGCGGCTCGGACGCCTGGAAATCCTATATGCGGCGCCAGACCCAGACGGTGAATTTCTCAGACGCCCTGCCGCTGGCGCAGGGGGTGAGGTTCGAGGTCTAGCGCGCCGGTTCGATCCGGTTGGACTCCGCGCCCTGATTGCGCTTCCAGCTGTGGAACAGCTTCCACACGCCCCAGAACAGCAAGAGCAGCACCACCGGGATCAGCACCGGCAGGATGAAGGCGATCAGCACCGTGCCGACGCTGAGCACATCCTCCAGGAAGCTGAGGAAGGGGTTGGCCAGGCCGCCGGTGGTGGCGGTGGAGGCGGCGCGCGTACCGCCCTGGGCGGCGCCGAAGGCGAGCGCCGTCGGGGCCCCGACGATGATGCCGGCGACGGCGGCGGCGGTGGGATCCAGTCCGGCGAACATCGAGCCGGCGGCCACGGCCCCGGCGATCGGCCGGGCGATGATGCCGACGGCGTGAAGGGCGTTGTCCAGGAACGGAATCTTGTCGGCGATGATCTCAATGGCGGTGGCCAGGCCCAGGGCCGCGATGGCGGTGTTGGAGGTCATCCAGGCCATGCTTTCGTTCAGCTCGATGCCGAACAGGTGGAATTTGGCCGCCAGGGCCGCCATCAGCAGCGGCACGAAGATGCGCAGGCCGGACGCCGCCGCCAGGCCCAGGCCGAGTAGGGCCGGCAGCACCCAGGTCTGAATCACATCGGGCGCGGGAAGGGTCTCGAGCATCAGATTTCACTCCCAATCGTCGCTCTCAGGTTGGCCCCGAGGGCTGGTCGGCCCGCTTTCAGGCGGCCCGATAGTGGGCGCCCAAGCTGAACGCAGCCTGACGCGCCCGCTTGCGACCCGCGTTGGTCCATCCCTCAGAATTTCCTCTTGCCGGTGACGGTTTCGAAGAACATCCGCCAGTCGCCCATCAGGCTCCACAGCGGGTATTTGAAGGTGGCGGGCCGGTTCTTTTCGAAGACGAAATGGCCGACCCAGGCAAAGCCGTAGCCGACCAGCGGCATGGCCACGAGCCACCAGGCGTTGCGCGTGATCAGCGCCGTGGCCAGCACCCCCAACACCAGGGCCGAGCCGACGATGTGAATGCGCCGACACGTCCGGTTGGAATGCTCGTGGATGTAGAAGGGATAGAACTCCGAAAAGCTCTTGAAGCGATCACCGGATGCGGGAGCGGGTGCGTGGGTCATTGCTGGACTGTCGCGCTGATCCGTGGCGCTGGCAAGCTATGCGGCTGGTGACGTGATAGCGTCGTTCCATGAACGATTCCGACGCCCCCTCAGCCCCCACCCCCCGCCTGTCGATCATTGGGCCCGGCCTGGTGGCGGCGGCCACAGGTGTCGGGGCGGGGGATCTGGTGGCGACGTTGGTGGCGGGGTCGCAGTATGGCTATGCGCTGTTGTGGGCGGCGGTGCTGGGGACGGTGATCAAGGTGGCGTTGGCCGAGGGGGTGGGGCGCTGGACCCTGGCGTCGGGGCGCACGATGTTCGACGGCTGGTCCAGCCTGCCGGGGCGGATCGGCGGCGGCGGGCGGCTGAATTGGGCGACGGCCTATTTCGCGGTCTATGTCGTGGTCTGGGGCTTCGTCTATGGGGCGGCGGCGATGTCGGCCTCGGCCCTGCCGCTGGCGGCGCTGTTCCCGGCGGTGGATCTGAAGGTGTTCGCGATCGGGTCGGGGCTGATCGGGCTGGGGCTGACGTGGTTCGGCGGCTACCGGATCTTCGAGACGGTGATGGCGGCGCTGGTGGCGGTGATGTTCGTCACCGTGGTCGGGCTGGCGATCATCGTGGCCCCGGACATTCCAAACCTGATGCGCGGGCTGTGGCCGGTGCTGCCGGACGGGTCGCTGTTCTATACGCTGGGGCTGATCGGCGGGGTCGGCGGGACCATCACCATGGCGGCCTATGGCTATTGGCTGCGCGCGAAAGGCTGGCGCGGGGCGGGGTGGATCCGGGTGATGCGGATCGACAATCGCATCGCCTATGGCATGACCGGCCTGTTCGTGGTGGCGATGCTGATCGTGGGGGCCGAGCTGCTGCACGCAGGCGGCGTGGCCCTGGCGAGCGGGGATCGGGGCCTGCTGGATCTGGGCCAGGTGCTTGAGGCGCGCTTTGGGCCGGTGGTGGCGACGACCTTCCTGATCGGCTTTTGGGCGGCCAGTTTTTCGTCGCTGATCGGGGTGTGGAACGGGGTCAGCCTGATGTTCGCGGACTTCTGGGCCCATATGCGCGGCCGGGCCGAGGACGACGGCATCGGAGCCGACGGCGGGCCGGCGTTCAAGGGCTATGCCCTGTGGCTGACGTTTCCGCCGATGGCGCTGTTGTTCATGGACCGGCCGGTGGGGCTGATCGTGGCCTATGGGGCGCTGGGGGCGCTGTTCATGCCGTTCCTGGCCGGGACGCTGATCTGGCTGTTGAACTCAGGGCGGGTCGAGCCGCCGTTCAGGAACGGCTGGGTGTCAAATGCGCTGCTGGCGGCGGCGGCGCTGTTGTTCTGCGTGCTGGCCGGGCGCGAGCTGATCGGTCTGATCCAGCCATAGAAAAAGGGCGACCCATTGGGCCGCCCTGATCCGGTCTAGCTATCCAGGAAGCTGCGTAGCTTGCGGCTGCGGCTGGGGTGTTTGAGCTTGCGCAGGGCCTTGGCTTCGATCTGGCGGATGCGTTCGCGGGTGACCGAGAACTGCTGGCCGACTTCTTCCAGGGTGTGGTCGGTGTTCATGCCGATGCCGAAGCGCATCCGCAGGACCCGCTCCTCGCGCGGGGTCAGGGACGCTAGCACGCGGGTGGTGGTCTCGCGCAGGTTCGACTGGATGGCGGCGTCGATCGGCAGGATCGCGTTCTTGTCCTCGATGAAGTCGCCCAGGTGGCTGTCTTCCTCGTCGCCGATGGGGGTTTCCAGGCTGATCGGCTCTTTGGCGATCTTGAGGACCTTACGGACCTTCTCCAGCGGCATGGCCAGGCGTTCGGCCAGCTCTTCCGGCGTCGCCTCGCGGCCGATCTCGTGCAGCATCTGGCGCTGGGTGCGCACGATCTTGTTGATCGTCTCGATCATGTGCACCGGGATGCGGATGGTGCGGGCCTGGTCGGCGATCGAACGGGTGATCGCCTGACGGATCCACCAGGTGGCGTAGGTCGAGAACTTGTAGCCGCGGCGGTACTCGAACTTGTCGACCGCCTTCATCAGGCCGATGTTGCCTTCCTGAATAAGATCAAGGAACTGCAGGCCGCGGTTGGTGTATTTCTTGGCGATGGAGATGACCAGGCGCAGGTTGGCCTCGACCATTTCCTTTTTGGCCTGACGGGCCTCGCGCTCGCCCTTCTGAACGGTTTGGACCGTGCGGCGATAGTCGTCGATCGGCAGGCCGGCCTCGGTGGCGATGGCGGCCACGTCGCCCCGGATGGTGACGACAGCCTGCGCCTCGTTCTCCATGAACTTGGTCCAGCGTACGCCCATGTCCTTGACCGTGTCGGTCCAGGCCGGGTTCAGCTCCGCGCCGAAATAGGCCTTGAGGAACTCTGGCCGCGAGATGCCGTAGCTGTCGGCCAGGCGTAGCAGCCGGCCCTCCAGACCGATCAGGCGCCGGTTGATGGCGTAGAGCTGATCGACCAGGGCCTCGATGCGTGCATTGTTCAGCGTCAGGGACTTCAGCTTGTCCGAGATCGACGTGGTCAAGGCGATGTAGGCCTTGCGGTCCTTGTCTGACAGGTCGCCGCCTTCAAGGCGCGCATTGACCAGCTTGTCCTGGAGTTTGCGGAAGGCGCCGAAGTCCGAGGCGACGCCGTCGAGGATCTCCATGATGCCGTCGCGCAGTTCGGCTTCCATGGCCGAAACCGACAGGCCGGCGCCGTCGTCGAAGTCGTCGTCGTCCTCGTCTTCGCCGTCTTCGGATTTCTCTTCGGTCTTGGCGGCCTCGGGCTCAGGCTCTTCTTCTTCCTCGGGCTCGGGCCGGGGAACCGAGTTGTCGACCGGCGGGCCGGAATAGGTGCTTTCGAGGTCGATGACCTCGCGCAGCAGGATGCGGCCCTCTTCCAGTTCCTGACGCCAGACCATGATGGCCTCGAAGGTCAGGGCGCTCTCGCACAGGCCGCGGATCATGGTGTCCCGGCCGGCCTCGATGCGCTTGGCGATGGCGATCTCGCCCTCGCGGCTGAGCAGTTCGACCGAGCCCATTTCGCGCAGATACATCCGCACCGGGTCGTCGGTGCGGTCATAGGCCGGCTTGGACTCCGTCTCGACGACGGCGGTTTCCTCGCGGTTGGAGACCTCGGAGCCCTCGGGCGCGTCTTCCTCGGCCTCAACGACATTGACGCCCATCTCGGACAGCATCGCCAGGGTGTCCTCGATCTGGTCTGGGGTGACCTCTTCGGAGGGCATGACCTTGTTCAGCTCGTCCATGGTGACGTAGCCGCGAGCCTTGGCCTGTTTGATGAATTTCTTGACCCCGGCGTCGGTAAGGTCGAGCAGCGGACCGTCGTTGGTCTGTTCCTGGTCCTGGGTTTCCGCTTTGGCGGTCATTCGAGTCTCCGGCCGGAACGACGATCCGGTCATGCAAGAACCGGGCGGAGCATCGATGGGTTGCCAAACGATGCGCCACGCGGACGGAATTGTGAGCTGGCCGCAGCCGACGGGCGACGACGACTGATTTGAAAGGCGCGAACGGTCACCGCAACGGGTCGTGTGCGGAAGGCCCGCGATCACGCCGTACGACAAAGCCGCCCAACGCCGCCACCAGCGTCAGGGCCACGAGGCCATCGACCATCGGACATTCGCGTCGGCGAGGGAGGGCGTCCTTGCCCCAGACAGGTCGGTCGGTCATCGCCGCCGCCGTCGAACCGCTCGCATTAACGTTTCAAAGCCCGAAAGAGCCGAAATGGCGAGCGGGGGCCGGCCTGTCAAGGGTTTCAGGACTGATCAGAGAGGCGAAAGCTAATGCACCGTCTCTTCGGGCCAGAGCTGACCGGCGATGAGGGCGCGCGAAGCGGCGTCGCGTTCGGCCTTGAGCTGGGAAAAGGCCTGGGAGTCCAAAGCAGCGTCGCCGTAGAGGTCGCCCTTCAGCTCTTCCAGCGCGCGGCTGAGGCTGACCGCCTGTTGGACCAACTCAAGCGCGCGGACCAGGTCGCGGCCGGCTTCGCGCTCGGGCAGGGTGCGGTCCAGGAAGGTGGCGTGGGCCAGCGGCGCGGTCCGCTCGATCCGGCGCAGGGTCTCTTCGTGGCCGAGCGAGGCCAGGCGCGCACGCACGAGGCTCTCAGCGGCGTCGCCCAGGTCCTCAATCAGCGGGATCAAATCGTTGATCAGACGGTCCAGGCCCTCGTCGCCGACCCCCTGAACACCCAGGCGCTCGGACTTTTCGCGCACAATCTCGGGGTGGGCGATCAGGCCCTCGACCACCGCCGCCACCAGGGGGCGGGGGGCCTGGGACAGGGCGGCGGCCGCGCTGCGGGCCTCGGGCGTGACGCGGGTCAGGTCGGCGGCGGCGCGGGCGCGGCGGTCCTTGTAGAGCGTGCGGCCGGCCTGTTTGCGCTCAGCCTCCGAGGGGCGAACGTGCTGGTAGAAGGCGTTGACCAGGAATTCCTTGTAGGTCCGGGCCAGTTCGGGGTCGGCGATGGTCGCGGCGGCCTTGCGCAGATTGGCGACCAGATGGGCCTCCTTCTCGGGCGTATCGAGCGGGCCGATGTCCTCGCGCTCGCGCTCGAACAGCAGGGCGGAGAAGGGCGTAGTTTGGGCCAGAGCCTTCTTCAGGCCCGGCGCGCCCAGCTCGCGCAGCACGTCGTCGGGGTCCATACCGCCGGACAACAGGCAGAAATCAAACGTCCGGTCCGGCTTGAGCAGGGGCAGGGCGCGGTCAAGCGAGCGCATGGCCGCGCGCCGCCCCGCGTTGTCGCCGTCGAAACACAGCACCGGGGTCGGGGCGTGGCGCCACAGCACGCCCATCTGTTCCTCGGTCAGGGCGGTGCCCATCGGAGCGACGGCGGCGACACCGGCGCGCTGACAGGCGATGACGTCCATATAGCCTTCGACCACGAACAGGCGGGCGTCCTTGTCGCCCTGGGCGATCAGGCGGCGGGCCTCGCTGAGGCCATACAGGTGCGAACCCTTGTGAAAGAGCGAGGTCTCGGGGCCATTCAGATATTTGGCGCGAGCCTCGGGATCGAGCGCGCGGCCGCCGAAGCTGATCAGCCGACCGCGCGCATCGGAGATCGGGAAGATCAACCGGTCGCGGAAACGGTCATAGGGCTGGCCGCCATCATCGGGGCGGATCAACAGGCCGGCGTCGACCAGTTCCTGCGGCTTGGCGCCTTTCTGGACCAGGGCGTCGCGCAGAGCCGTGCGGCCGGACGGCGCATAGCCGAGCTGAAAGCGGCCCCACTGATCCTCGGGCAGGGCGCGGCGGACCAGGTAGTCGCGCGCCGCCTGGCCAGCAGGGCGGCGCAGTTGGGCCTCGAACCAGCGTGCGGCCACCTCCAGCCAGTGCTCCAGCCCTTTGCGAGCCTCCTCGCGGCGGGCGGCCTGGGGGTCGGGGGCGGGCAGGGCCATGCCGGCCTCGGCGGCCAGCCGCTCGACCGCCTCCATGAAGCTGAGGCGCTCGGTCTCCTGCAGGAAGGTGATGATGTCGCCGTGCTTGCCCGAGCTGAAATCGTGGAAGAACTGCTTGTCGTCATTGACGAAGAAGCTGGGTGACTTTTCCTTGGTGAAGGGCGACAGGCCGACCCACTCGCGGCCCTGACGCTTGAGCTTGATGGTGCGCCCGATCACCTCCGAGGGTCGCAGGCGGCTCTTCAGCTCATTTAGGAAACGTTCGTCCAGGCGCATTCGTCAGCTAAAGAATCAGGCCTGGGTGGCTCAAGGGCCGTGCCGCCTTGTTCACGGGCGAATCGTCCTGTGGGTAAGTTGGGAACGGTTTGTGGACAGTTCGGTGCGTAAAGATCGGACGCCGAGTCGCTTGTTTGGCCAAGGGTTGGGCCGGGGCTGTGACGCCGTCGGGCGTTGAGGCGGTTAACGAACCGTTAACACAACTATCTGGAATCCCTGCCTAAATTTCGACATTCCACGGAACTATCCACAGCGGCGAGGGGTTAACCACGCGTGGATGCAGGATGCGTCCGCGACTGACGTTCCGGCCCGGCAAAAGCCAGGATCGAGAGCCCAGCGGAAGACCGAACCTATGTTTGTTTCCATCACCCATTCCGAGATTCGACCCTTTGGCCCCGACGCGGTGGCCATCCCCGGCGCGCCGCGCGTGGACGAGCCGACGCCGCGGGCGATGCACGCCCGGCTGCTGGCCAATGCGGCGGCCCGCCGCCTGCGCGCCATTGAGCGGGCTGCGGCCCACCGCGACGATGACGCCGGCTACTGGAAGGCCGCTTGCCCGATGGTCGTGGCGAAGGCCGCGGCCCTGCGCAGCGCCATGAGCTTTTCGCCGCTGCCGTAGGGCCCGTTTGACCCCCGCTCACCCCGGCGAACGCCGGGGCCCAGATGACGAGGCGCGGGTGGATCGAATTCGCGCTCGCGAGGACGTTCGGCGAGTAGGGCGCTTTATGATCTGGTTCCCGGCGTTCGCCGGGATGAGCGGACTGTATTTTGTGGCGGTCTGGCTCGCTCGGTCCCGCTAGGCCGTCTCTGGCTCGGGTGCGCCGCCCATGCGGTCCATCAGGGCGAAGACCAGCGGATTGAGCGCGATCGAGAGCAGGGCGGCGGCCAGGATCAGGTCCTGGGTGGCGGGTGACATGACGCCCAGGCTGACGCCCAGGGCCGCCAGGATGAACGAGAACTCGCCGATCTGGGCGAGCGACGCCGCGACCGTCAGGCTGGTCGCGCGCTCGACCTTGAAGACGGTGGTGATGGCCAGGGCCGCCAGGGTCTTGCCGATGACGATGATGGCCAGGACGGCCGCCACGGCCCAGGGCTCGCGCACCAGCACCATCGGGTCGAACAGCATCCCGACCGAAACGAAGAACAGGACGGCGAAAGCGTCCCGGAGCGGCAGCGAACGCTCGGCCGCGCTATGGCCCAGCGGCGTGCCGTTCAGGACCAGGCCGGCGACGAAGGCCCCCAGCGCGAACGAGGCCCCAAAGACCTCATAGGCGATCCAGGCGATGCCCAGGGCGATGGCCAGCACGCCCAGGGTGAACAGCTCACGCGAGCGGGTGTGGGCGATCAGGGTCAGCACCCACGGCAGGACGCGGCCGCCGACCACCAGCATCAGGGCCACGAAGACCACCACTTTGATCAAGGTCCAGCCGACGCTGCCGGCCAGGGAGACGGCGTCGAAGGTCTCGCCCGAGGCCGAGACGATCAGGGGCAGCAGCACCAGGGCGATGACGATGACCAGATCCTCAACTATCAGCCAGCCGGTGGCGACCCCGCCGATCTCGGACTTCATCTGGCCGCGCTGTTCCAAAGCCTTGATCAGCACCACGGTGGAGGCGACCGACAGAGAGAAGCCCAAGAGCAGGGCCTCGGCGTCGCCCAGCCCCATCAGACGGCCCACGCCCCAGCCGAGCGCGGTGGCGACGGCGATCTGGGCCAGGGCGCCGGGGATGGCGATCTTGCGGACCTTCATCAGGTCCTGGGGCGAGAAGTGCAGGCCGACGCCGAACATCAACAGGATGACGCCGATCTCGGCCAGCTGGGGGGCCAGTTCGGCGTCGGCGACGAAGCCAGGCGTGAACGGCCCGACCGCGACCCCGGCCAACAGATAGCCGAACAGCGGCGACAGCTTGAGCCGGACCGCCGCCATGCCGAAGACGAAGGCCAGGACAAACCCGGCCACGAGCATCAGGATCAGGCTGTCGTGGTGCGGCATCCGGGCTCCGGGTCAACTTTGGCGTGGGTTGGAACTGGGGGCGAAGCCGCTTCAGGTCAACCGCCAAGACTTGCGTAGGGCCCGGGCAGGGCCACCTAAGGGGCCGCAACACAGGAGCGAACGATGCAAATGCGTGCTCTGGGCCAAAGCAGCCTGACCACCGCCCCGCTGGTTTTCGGCGGCAATGTCTTTGGCTGGACAGCGGACAAGGCGCGATCCTTTGAACTGCTCGACGCCTTCGTCGACGCTGGATTCAACGCCATCGACACCGCCGACGCCTATTCGACCTGGGTCGAGGGCCATACCGGGGGCGAAAGCGAAACCATCATCGGCGAATGGCTGAAGGCTCGAGGGCGCCGCGACGACGTGCTGATCCTGACCAAGGTCGGCTCGGACATGGGCCAGGGTCACACCGACCTGTCGGCCGACTGGATCGAGCGGGCGGTCGAGGACAGCCTGCGCCGTCTACAGACCGATGTGATCGACCTCTACCAGGCCCACTTCCCCGATGCGCGCACCAGCGCAGAAGAAACGATGGGCGTCTTCGACCGTCTGGTGAAGGCCGGGAAGGTGCGGGCGCTGGGCGTGTCGAACCATTCGGCCGAACAGACCGCCGGAGCTCTGGCGGTATCCGACCGCGAGGGCTGGGCGCGCTATCAGACGCTGCAGCCGCACTACAATCTGTACAGCCGCGACACCTTCGAAGGGCCGCTGCAGGATCTGGCGGTCGAGCAGGGCCTGGGTGCGATCACCTATTTCAGCCTGGAATCCGGCTTCCTCAGCGGCAAATACGCCAGCCTGGATGACCTCAAGGGCTCGCCGCGGGCGGCGGGTCTGAAGGACCGATTCAATGAACGCGGCGTGCGCATTCTGGCGACCCTGCGCGCCGTGGCCGAACGCAATGAGGCGACCCCGGCACAGGTCTCCCTGGCCTGGCTGCTGACCCGGCCCGGCGTCGCCGCGCCGATCGTCAGCGCCACCTCGCTGGATCAGTTGTCAGATACGCTGAGGGCGGCCGAACTGAAGCTGTCGGACGCCGATGTGGCCGAGCTGACAGCGGCGAGCGAGGCGTAGAGACGGGGCTAAATCCCGATTTCTGAATTCCACGAGCGGTGTTGGGTAGGGCCCCGACGCCGTCACCAGACCCCGATCTTGTCGGCCTCTTTGTGGGTGAGCGGGTCGCCCTTGGCGGCGTGCTCCTGTTCGGCCAGGAAGCGGGCGGCTTCAAGTGCGGCCATACAGCCCATGCCGGCGGCGGTGACGGCCTGGCGATAGACGTCGTCGGTGACGTCGCCGGCGGCATAGACGCCCGGGATCGCCGTCTCGGTCTTGCCGGGGGCCACCTTCAGATAGCCGGACGAATCCATCTCCAGCTGGCCCTTGAACAGCTCCGACGCCGGGGCGTGGCCGATGGCGACGAAGACGCCGTGGACATCGCGGGTGGTGATCTCGCCGCTCTGGGTGTTCTTCAGGCGCACGCCGGTGACGCCCAGCGGGGTGGAATCGCCGACGATTTCCTCGACCGCCTGGTTCCACAGGATCTCGACCTTGGGATGGGCGAACAGGCGCTCCTGAAGGATCTTCTCGGCGCGAAGCTCGTCGCGGCGATGAACCAGAATGACCTTTTCGGCGAAGTTGGTCAGGAACAGCGCCTCTTCGACGGCGGTGTTGCCGCCGCCGACCACCGCAACCGTCTTGCCGCGATAGAAGAAGCCGTCGCAGGTGGCGCAGGCCGAGACGCCGAAGCCCTGGAACTGCTGCTCGCTGGGCAGGCCCAGCCACTTGGCCTGGGCGCCGGTGGAGATGATCACCGTCTCGGCGAGTATCTCGGCGCCGGAATCCAGCGTCAGGCGGAAGGGGCGCCGCGACAGGTCGGCCTTGGTGACGATGTCGTGGATGACCTCGGTGCCGACGTGCTCGGCCTGGGCCTTCATCTGCTCCATCAGCCAGGGACCCTGGATGACCTCGGCAAAGCCGGGATAGTTCTCGACATCGGTGGTGATGGTCAGCTGGCCGCCGGGCTGCAGGCCGGCGATGACCACCGGCTCGAGCATGGCGCGCGCGGCGTAGATGGCGGCGGTCCAGCCGGCGGGGCCGGAACCGATGACGGCGACCTTGACCAGACGGGGTTGGGCGGTGCTGGGATTCGACATGGCCCTAATCTAGGGTCGATTCCGCGATTGTGCGACGGGAGGATGCCTAGATGAGTGAACCTACCAACAGGAATGCGGCCTTCCTGCCGTTGGGGATGGGCGCGGGCATCGCCATCGGCGTGGCTCTGGGCCTGGCGCTGGACAATCTGGCGCTGGGGATCGCGTTGGGCGTCGCTATCGGCGGCGGAATGGGTGCGGCAGGCATGGCGGCGGGCGCCAAGCGCGACGACAAGTCCAGCGGCGACGGCGGCGCCGGTCCTGTTGATCGCGCTGACGGTGACAGTGACGGCGGCGCGGATGGCGGCGGCGGAGATTGAGCGGGCCACCGATCTAAAGCCTCGTCTCCTTGTGCAAGGCGGGTGACCGCTGCGACCAGCGCCCGGCTCCCGAATTCAGGATCAGAACCCGCCATGACCACCACTGAAATCCGCGTGCGCTGGAGCGAGATGGACGCCCAGGGCGTGGTCTTCAACGCCAACTATCTAATGTACGCCGATGTCGCGGTGACCGAGTTCATGCGCGCGACTGGGATCATGGCGCATTGCCGCGATGAGTTCGGCCAGACCTTCGTGGTCGACGCGCACCTGAGCTTCAAGGCCTCGGCCCGGTTCGACGATTTGCTGTCGTTGGCCGTCCGCTGTGAGCGGATCGGACGCTCGAGCTACGGGCTGGTGGTTGAGATGAGCCGCGAGGGCGCCGTGCTGTGCGTGGCCGACATGACCTATGTGCGCGCCGTGGACGGTAAGGCCGAGCCCTTGTCCGAGGACTATCGGCGTCGGTTGGGCGACGGCGTCGGGGCGGATTGACCGCCCGCGCGAACGCCGCGTGTCCGGTTCGCCGGTGATCCTGCGTTCCTGTCTGTGGGGGCTCCATGGACAGGATGTGTGCAATGAAACGAACAGCAGCCGGTATCGGCGCAATCTCGATGGCGATCTTGGCGCCGAGCGTGGCGGCGGCTCAGAGTGGGCCGTCGCTGCGGCTGTTTTCCGAGCTGGGTTACAGCGGCGACTCCTACAGGGCCGAGCGCAGCATCGAGAACCTGGATCGGGTGCGCTTCAATGATGCCGCGCACAGCCTGATCGCCGAGGGGCGTTGGGAGGTCTGTCTGGACGCGGGCTACAGCGGTGGGTGCCGCGTGGTGCAGGGCCGGATCAGCGACATGGGCGACTGGAACGGCAGCCTGTCCTCGGCCCGCTATCTGGGGCCGGGCGACTGGGGGGACGCCGGCGGTGCATCTGGTGGCGGCTCCGGCTCCTGGGGAGCGGGCGACGGCGGTTCGAGCGGCCAGGCGCAGGGCCAAGGCGCGTACCGAGTCGACTTCGAGCCCCAGGTCATCGGTGGCGTCTATGACTCCTCCTTCGGTCGGATGACGATTGAGCGTTGGGACCGAGACGGCGCTGCGGCCCGGTACGATGGGCTTTCTGGCGATGGTTCGGACGCGGGCCGTGTCGATGGAATTCTCGAGGTCTATGACGGCGACGGCAGCGCGACCCTCAGGGGCCACTGGTATCAGGGCGCGGCGGACCAGCGCTGCAGCGCCCAGCGCAACGGTACCTATTACTGGGGTGCTGTGACCCTGATTTTCGATCGGGCGCGCAACGAATTTCAGGGCTACTGGGACTATTGCGATCCCGGCGGCGCGCCGGAATCGGCCTGGCACGGCCAGCGGACCGGGCGCGACCCGGCGATTGCCGCAGCGGTGGACGCCCAGGTGGCTGCAGGCGGCGGGACGGGTGGCGCGCGACAGGGCGGTCAGGTCGGTCGTCTGGTGCTGTTTGACGACAACGCCTTTTCAGGGCGTTCGATCAGCCTGGATCGCGATACGCCGAGCCTGCACGTCGACGCGCTGGATTTCGGAGACAACACCTATAGCCTGGCTGCCGAAGGCCGGTGGTCGGTTTGCGAGCACGTCGACTACGGCGGCGAATGCCGGATCGTCGAAGGCGACCAGTCAGACCTGCGCGATTTTGGCGGGACGATCTCGTCGGTCCGCTATCTCGGACCGGGCGCATCGAGCCAGGTGCTGGCCGGCGGCGGGCGCGCTGGCGAGGGCCGGGGGCGCGGCGGGGATCGAGGCGGTCAGTCCGGCGCGGTGGAATCCGCGGCCGAACGGGCGGCCCGTGTCGCGGCTGAGGAGGCCGAACGCCGGGTCCATGATCGCATCCGCGAAGGCATCGGGCGGATCTTCTAGTCGGTCAGGCCAGCCCCAGCGACATGGCCCCGCCGATCCATTCGACCCGCCCGGCGGCGCGCGCCTGCGCCGCCGGGTCGGGCTCGCCCAAGGCGTCATAGGCCTCAGCCAGGACGAAATAGCTGTAGGGGTCGCTGGGCCAGTCTTCCAGCAACTCCAGCACCTTGTCGCGGGCGCCGGCGGCGTCGCCTGAGGCCAGCATCGCCGCAGCCAGGCTGCGACGGCTCGGGAACCAGATCACCGGCGGGTCGCCGCCCTCGTCGCCTTCGCCCTGGATCTCGGCGGCGCGGCCATAGGCCTGGATCGCGGCGGGCCAGTCGCGCCGGATCATGGCGGCGCGGCCTTCGAGAACGCGCTGGAAGACCTCGCTGAAGGCGTCGGTGAAGGCATGGTCGGCGCCCTGGGGCAGGGCGTGACGAAGGTGGGCGATCTCGGCGGCCTGCTGCTCCACGGCCTCGGCGTCGCCGCGCCGGGCGGCGGCTTCGCCTCGGGCATAGCGCAGGCCGATCCGTTGCAGGGGACGGGACTCGGGCGGCTCAGCCAGGGCCGCGATCTGATCGTCGGAGCCGAAGCGACCATACAGGGCATAGGCGTTGTTGGCCGTGGCCTGGCCCCAGGCGGTGTCGAACCGGGGATGCGTCCCCGCGTAGAGGTCCAGGAAGCGTTCGGCCAGACGCAGCCCTTCCTCCGCCCCGCCGGACATCAGGGCGCCGCCCATGCCGAAATGAATGTTGTGGCCGTGCAACCGCATGGCCCGGATGCCGCCCGGCGGCGACGCCATTTCGTCATAGCGGACGTCGAGCGCCACCGCGTTGACGTTGGACATCATGGCGTCGCGGTAGCGCCCGACCCGGAAGAAAGTGTGCGACGGCATATGCACCAGATGGCTGGCCCCCGGCGCCAGCAGCGCCAGCCGCTCGCCATAGGGAATGGCCCGGTGCGGATCGTCGGACCATTCGGTCAGGTGGATATACAGGTGGATGGCGCCCGGATCGTCGGGCGCGCGCGTCAGGGCGGCCTCCAGGATTTCCACCGCGCGGGTGACGCTGGGGTCGGTGGCCACGCCGTCATCGTCCCACCATTCCTCGACGACCATCATCCAGGCGTCGGCGGTGATGGCGGCCATCGCCACATCGGCGGGATGGTCGCGGGCGATCCGGTCCATGCGCTGGGCGAAGCGGCGGGCCCGACTGCTTTCCCAACCCGAATAGCGCTGGATCAGGGCGTCGATCATCTGTCGGTGGGCCGGATCGGCGCCGCGCGCCAACCGGCGGGCCTCGCGCGCGATGGCCAGGGCGTTGCGGCGGACGTCCTCACCCGTGCCGCCGCCGTTCAGGTTCGGCCCCATGGCCCAGGCCTCGCCCCAGGCGCACATGGCGCAGGACGGGTCCAGCAGGCGCGCCCTCTGAAAGGCGCGAACCGATTCCGTATGTTCGAACGCCCAGCGCAGCCGCACCGCGTGGTCGAACCAGGCCTGGGCCTGAGGATTCGTTGTATCAATGCGGAAGCCGCCCGTGCCGAAGCCTTCAACCATGACCATCTCGGCCACCGGCGCGCCGGCGTCGGTCGCCGGATCGTCCGGCGAGGCGCACAGGATGGGATTGTCGATCAGGTCTGAGAGAGACCCCTCGACGGTCGCGTCAGCCACCGCCGGCGCGGCGGCGGCCAGCGCCAATGCGGCGATGGCGGTCATGGTCAGTCGCATGGTGGTTCCCCCCGGTTCCCGTCGCGGGACTGTGCCCGTGGAACCGGCGTTCGCCAAGCTATCGGAGATCCATCCTCACGCCCCCAATTTGTCATCCTGGAAAGCGCGTAGCGCTTATCCGGGACAAGGGCCGGGCTAGGTTGGATCGTGGGGCGAGAAGCGGAGTTCGCGCGGACAGGCCGCAGCGAGCGGAACGCTTGTCCCGGATAGCCGCTGCGCGGCTTGCGGGATGACAAGCCCTTGCAGCGGGCAAAGAAAAAGGCGCGCTCCGCAAGGAGCGCGCCCCATTCGTGGAATGGCGGGCTAACCCTAGATCAGCTTGCTCATCGCCAGCGCCGTGTCGCTCATGCGCGTGGCGAAGCCCCATTCGTTGTCGTACCAGCTGAGCACGCGCACCAGAGAGCCGTCGATCACCTGGGTCTGGGGCAGGGCAGCGGTCGAGGAGGCGGCGATGTGGTTCATGTCGCTGGAGACCACCGGATCGATCGTGGTGGCCAGGACGCCCTTCATCGGGCCGTCGGCCGCGGCCTGAAGGGCGGCGTTGATCTCCTCCACGGTGGTGTCGCGGCCGGCGACGATCTTCAGGTCGACGACCGAGACGTTCGGGGTCGGGACGCGGATCGAGGAACCGTCCAGCTTGCCCTTCAGCTCCGGCAGGACCAGGCCCACGGCCTTGGCCGCGCCGGTCGAGGTCGGGATCATGCTGAGGCCGGCGCCGCGCGCGCGGTACAGGTCGCCGTGCATCGTATCCAGGGTCGGTTGGTCGCCGGTGTAGGCGTGGATGGTGGTCATGTAGCCGCGCTCGATGCCGACCAGGTCGTGCAGGACCTTGGCCACCGGCGCGAGGCAGTTGGTGGTGCATGAGGCGTTCGAGACGATGATGTCATCGGCGGTCAGGACGTCATGGTTGACGCCGTAAACGATGGTCTTGTCGGCGTCCGCGCCCGGAGCCGAGATCAGCACGCGCTTGGCCCCGGCGCTCAGGTGGGCCTCGGCCTTGTTGCGGGCGGTGAAGATGCCGGTGCACTCGAAGGCGATGTCGACGCCCAGGTCCTTGTGCGGCAGGTTGGCCGGATCGCGTTCGGCGGTGACGCGAATCTTGCCCGTGCCGACGTCGATCCAGTCGTCGCCGGCCTCGACGGTTCCGGGGAACCGGCCGTGCACGGAATCGTAGCGCAGCAGGTGGGCGTTGGTGGCCACCGGTCCCAGATCGTTGATCGCCACCACCTCGATGTCGGTGCGGCCATGCTCGGCGATCGAGCGGAGAACGAGGCGGCCGATGCGGCCAAAGCCGTTGATGGCGACGCGAGTGGTCATGGGCGGGCTCCTGATACGGTCAGTCGGGGCGGCGGCGCGGGGCGCCTGATCGACCCGGAATATGGGGATGGCGCGGTATCGGGGCCAGACCCGATTTGGTCAACCCCGGGCCCGGTCACAGGGGGTGAGGGGATGTTGCGGGCGCGGGATCTCAGTCCCGGTCGGCGACGGGCAGGGTGAGGCGGGCCTCAAGTCCGCCACCGGGACGATTGGAGAGGATCACGTCTCCGCCGTGGGCGCGGGCAACGCCGCGGGCGACGGCGAGGCCCAGGCCGGCGCCGCCGGTGTCGCGGTTGCGGCTCTTTTCGCCGCGGTGGAAGGGCTCGAAGACGGTCTCAAGCTCGTCGGGCGGGAGGCCGGGACCGGCGTCAGAGACGGTGACGACGGCGAGGTCGCCCTCGGTGGCGACGGCCACCTGGGCGGCGCCGGCGAACTTGACGGCGTTCTCGACCAGATTGGCCAGGGCGCGGCGCAGGTTGAGGCTCTCGCCCAGGACGAGGACGGGTTGGTCGGCGGTGAAGCGAAGATCCGCGCCGATCTCGGTCAGGTCGTCGACAACGGACGCGGCCAGCGTCGACAGATCGAGCGGGGCGCGGTCCTCGCGTACGGTCTCGCCCCGGACATAGGCCAGGGCCTGCGAGATCATGCCGTCCATCTGGGCGATGTCGTCGGCCATGCGGTCGCGGATCTCAGGGGCGGCCTGTTCGGCGCGGAAGCGCAGGCGGGTCAGGGGCGTTCTGAGATCGTGGGCGATAGCGGCGACCATCTGGGTGCGGCCCTCGACATAGCGGTTCAGCTTGGTCTGCATATCGTTGAAGGCGTGCGCGGCGTCCCGGACCTCGGCCGGGCCGGTCTCGTCTAGCGGCGGGGCGTGGGGATCGGCGCCCAAGCGTTCGGCGGCCTGGGCGAACAGCCGGATCGGCCGGGCCAGTCGCCGGGCCATGAACCAGGCCAGCGGCAACAGCAGCGCCAGACAGGCCAGGAAGGTCAACAGGATGCGCGTATGCCACGGCGACCAGATCACGCCCGACGGCGGGCTGACCGTAGCCCAGCGGCCATCCGGAAGCCGGGCGCTGGCGATGAAGGGCGGGAAGCGCAGCTGTTCGGTGAGGACGGTGATCTGCCGCCCCATCGTCCCGTCCGGGCCGCCGTGAATGTCTTCAGTCAGCACCTGCATCCGGGCGCCGGGCGGGGGCGCCTGCGGCGGAATGGGCGGCGGCTGCGCGTCCGCCGTGGCCCCGCGCGCGCGGCGGATGATGATGGTCTCGCTGCGGCTGTGTTCGCCCAGGGCTACAGGCGGCTCGGACCCTTGCGCCTGCCAGCGCCCGGCCAGCTCGCGGTGCATCTGGCGGCGGGTGGGGCCGTCCACCGCGGGAATGCGCACGCGCACCGCCTCGGGCGGAAGGTCCAGATGGGACTGCAGTGTCAGGGAAATGACGCGAGCCAGGGGGTCTTCGTCAGCGGCCTCGGGAACCGGCGAGGTGTCCGAGACGGTCCGGCGCAGGGTCCGACCTTCGCCGGTTTGGACGGTTTCGCCCTCAAGCGCAGTGACGGCCTCGTCGATGGTGAAGCCCGGCTGAGGCGGCGGCGGGGCGTGCAGGATGACGGCGAAACAGATTGACATGGCCAGGGCGATCGAGACCGCGACCAACAGGGCGACCTGGGCGAAAACTGGCAAGGATGGACGGGTGCGCTTCATGCCGGACGCACCGGTACGGCCAGGCGGTAGCCTTCGCCGCGCACCGTCTCGATGACGTCGCGGCCGGAGCCGTCGTCCAGTTTCTTGCGAAGCCGGCTGATCTGGACGTCGACGGCGCGGTCGAAGGCGTCGCTGGTCGGGCCATGGGCCAGGTCGAGCAACTGATCACGGGTCAGAATGCGGCCTGGACGTTCGATGAAGGCCTGGAGCAGGCGAAACTCGCCGGTGGATAGCGGCGCCGTCACGCCGTCCGGCCCGGTCAGCTCGCGCCGGATCAGATCCAGGCGAAAGGCGCCCAGCCAAACGGCCTGGCCGTCGGCGCGGGCGCGGCCACCGCCGTCGCGGCGCAGCACCGCCCGGATCCGGGCCAGAAGCTCACGCGGGTTGCACGGTTTGGGCAGATAGTCGGAGGCCCCCAGCTCCAGTCCGACGATGCGGTCGGTATCCTCGCCCATGGCCGACAGCATAATCACCGGCGGGCCAGTCTCAGCCAGACGGCGGCAGACCGACAGGCCGTCTTCGCCCCGCATCATCAGGTCCAGCACCACCACATCGGCGGGACGTAGCGCCAGAAGGCGGTCCATTTCACGCGCGTCGGCGGCGCCCTGGGCTTCGAATCCCTGGCGGCCCAGATAGTCGGTCAGGACGTCGCGGATGCCCGGATCGTCATCGACGACCAGGACGCGGGCCGGGGCGGGCGCGGGCGAACTCATGAGGGCATTCTGACCGGACCGCTTGGCGAAATGATTTCAACGCTGAAATAGGAGCGGAAACCACGCCGGGGAAGTCAAGCTGTCGGCAAACGAAAGGACCGGCGGCCCAGGCCGCCGGTCCTTCGCCGTCGTGGGCGTGCGATCAGAAGGTGTATCGAGCGCCGAGGCTGAAGACGTGGCTCTGATAGTCCCAGTAGGTTGGCGGATCCTCAGCGCCCGTCGCCGACTGGAAGCGGTATTCGCCGAACAGGCTGACGTTCGGGTTCAGGGCAAACTCGCCGCCGCCGATCACCTGCCAGCCGAACACCTGATCTTCGCGCTCGTAGGGGGCCACATTTTCGTAGCCGACCGTGACCAGCCCGAGGCCGCCGCCGACGTAGGGGCGGAAGGTGGAACCCGGCATGAACCGATAGTAGCCGTTGACCATGACGGCATCGGAGGAGACCGAGTTGTTGTATCCGGTGTACTCCCCGTTGGTGTGGGTGAATTCCAGTTCGCCCGACAGGGTGGGGGTGAAATGATGGCCGATGGCCACGCCCCAGGCCTCACCTTGATCGACTTCATAATCAAGGCCGCCCCAGTCCAGGTCGGGGTAGGCGGTGAGGCCGAACATACCCTCGACGTACGTCTGGGCGTGGGCGGCGCCGGAGATGGATACGGCGGCGGTGACGGCGAGTGCGGCGGTGAGAGATTTTACGATCATGAATCGAGCCTTGTGCCTCAGGTTGGCGCTGACGAACCCGTGCCCGAAGGCCCAGCAGCCATGTCAGCGGCCTATGCGTTCAGGTCGAATTCAGTCGCAAACCGAGCGTGACAAGCGGCCGCGTATTTGAGGAGTTGTTACGGCTGTCATCGCTCGCGACATTGTTGCATATTGTTGCACACCGTTGCGCGGCGAACGGTGATATCCGGGGTGAAAAATGTCGGATTTCTCCAGTCGGCTTGAGGTCGTGCTCAAGGTTCTATCCTGTAGCCGCGGTCGGCTGGCGTCGGAACTCGGGATCGACAAGTCGGTCATCAGCCGCTGGGCCGCCGGCAAGGTTGATCCGTCGTCGCATAACCTGGAACGCCTCACGCAGTTTGTTGCGCTCTACAAGCCCGGCTTCTCCATGATGGACTGGGAGCGCGACCCATCCGACCTGGCCGTCTTCCTGGGCGCGGACCCGGCCTTGATACGGTCGGGTCCGGCGCCGCTGCCATCCCCGGTCTCGCCGGCCTTGCTTGCGGCGGGGCGGGCGGCCCTGGCGGCGCGCGGCGGGGCCTATCGTGGGTTTTGGCGCCTGACGCGTCCGGCCGTCGTGGCGCCGGGGCGATTCTGTCAGGATCACGGGATCCTGTTCATCGGCGAGACCGGTCTGCTTGAATTTCGGCTGGGGAACCCGGATTTCCAGTTCTCGGGCTGGGCGTTGCCGATCGAGGGACAGATCTTTTGCACCGCCAGCGATACGACCGGCGGAATCCCCAGCTTCCTGATCGTGAACACCGTGCCGATGCCGCGTACGATGCTGCTGGACGGCATCATCCTCACAGCGCTGAACGCCCTGCGCAAGCCGGCCGCCTATCCCGTCATCCTGGAGCGGATCGGCGACCTGAGCGGAGATGAGGATCGGGACTTCGCCCAGGCGGACGCCATGATGATGGCGAACCCGCAATTCGTTGACCCGGAAGCCGTTCCCGAACCGGTCCGCGCCCATTTGCTCCGGGATGTCGGACCGCGCGCGCAGGCCGAAGGCGGAGACCTGCTGCTCTCAGCTTCGATGCGGCCGACGCTGGATCGGTTGATCGAATATCTGACACCGGTCTGAAGGACCGGGCGCGGGCGGGGCGCTTGGCGAAATGATTTCAACGCTGAAATATGCGCGCAAGACGGGTCTGATCAAACAGCCCGGACGGGCGATGATCGCCTGAATGAGACGAGGAGACGCTCCATGAAATATCTGCTTGCCGCCGCGACGCTCGCGGCCCTGATCCCCGCCGCCGCCCAGGCCCAGGAAACCCGTGTCGAAGAACGCGTCGTGGTCATGGCCGGGCCGGGCGGGCCGATGGACATCGGCGAGGAGGGGCTGACGCGCGAGGCGTTTGCGGCCCGCCACGCCGAAATCTTCGACCGATTGGACGCAGACCATGACGGCGTGATCACCCGTGCAGAAATGGCGGCGATGGCCGAGGCGCACGGCGGCGGCCATCACGCCATGCGGATTCATGGCGTCGACGGCGAGGACATCCAGCTGAACGGCGACGGCGAATGGACCAGCGAGGACGGCCAGCGCCGCATCGTCATCCGCCGCCATGGGCCGGGCGCCGAAGGCGCGCCGATGGTGATCGACGGCGAAACCATCGACATCGAGGGCGGCGAAGGTGGTGAGCGCCGCATTGTCATCCGGCGGCGCGGCCCGGGCGGCGAAACCGTCGAGACGCATGGAGCCCCCGGCGAATGGACCAGCGAGGACGGCGAGCGCCGGATCATCATCGGCGGTCCCGGCGATCCGGGCGAGGGCGGCGAGCGCCACGTCATGGTGTTCCGCCACGATAGTGAAGGCGGGCTGGATGCCGACGGCGACGGCCGCTGGAGCTTTGAGGAAATGGCGGCGCCGATCCGCGAGCACTTCAACCAGCTGGACGCCAACCACGACGGCTATGTGGATGCCGCCGAGCGAGACCACTAGGTCAGGCGCGGACCGTGCTGCCTTCTCCCCTTGCGGGAGACGGTGGGCTGCGAAGCGGGCCGGATGAGGGGTCGCGCTGACCTGTCAGGTTTGGGCGACCGATGGACCGGGAACGGATGAGCCGGCGCGACCCCTCATCCGTCACCCTTCGGGCGACACCTTCTCCCGCAAGGGGAGAAGGGAGCTACGGCCGCACCACCCGCACCTTGCCGGCGGCTTCCCGCGCCCGTTCGCGGGCCTGATCGGTGGTGTCGCCGGTGGCGGTGGCGACGCCCATGCGGCGGCGTTCGAAGGCCTCGGGTTTGCCGAACAGGCGCAGGTCGGCGGTCGGGACCGACAGGGCCTCGGCCACGCCCTCATAGGCGACGCCTTGCGCCTCGACGCCGCCATAGATGACGGCGCTGGCGCCGACGGCGGTGCGGGTCACATCGACCGGCAGGCCGAGAACGGCGCGGGCGTGCAGGGCGAACTCGGACTGACGCTGGGTGGCCAGGGTGACCAGGCCGGTGTCGTGCGGACGCGGTGACACCTCCGAGAACCAGACCTGATCGCCCTTGACGAACAGCTCCACGCCGAAGACGCCGAGCCCGCCGAGGGCCTCGGTGACCCGGCGCGCGATGTCCTGGGCCGAGGCGAGGGCGGCGTCGGTCATGGCTTGCGGTTGCCAGCTTTCGACGTAGTCGCCCTTTTCCTGACGGTGGCCGATGGGGTCGCAGAAGTCGGTGACGACCTGGCCGCCCTGCATCGAGCGGACCGTCAGAAGGGTGATTTCATAATCGAAGTCGATGCGGCCCTCGACGATGACGCGGGCGGTCTCGACCCGGCCACCGGACTGAGCGTAGGCCCAGGCGTCGACGATCTGGTCCGGGCTTTCGACAAAGGACTGCCCCTTGCCCGACGAGGACATCACCGGCTTGACGAAGCCCGGATAGCCGACGGCGGCGGCCCCTTCAGCCAACTCGTCCTCGGAGCCGGCGAAGGCGAAGGGGCTGGTCGGCAGGCCCAGATCCTCGGAGGCGAGCCGGCGGATGCCTTCGCGGTTCATGGTCAGCTGGACCGCGCGGGCGGTCGGGATGACGGTGGCCAGGCCCGCCGCCTCGATGTCGGCCAGGACCTCGGTGGCGATGGCCTCGATCTCGGGCACGATGATGTGCGGCGCCTCAGCCAGGATGACGCCGTTCAACACCTGGGCGTCGGTCATGGGAATGACATGGCTGCGGTGGGCCACCTGCATGGCCGGGGCATTGGGATAGCGGTCCACCGCAATGACCTCGGCGCCGAGACGCTGAAGCTCGATGGTCACCTCCTTGCCCAGCTCGCCTGCGCCCAGCAGCATGACGCGCACAGCGGTGTCGGAAAGCGGGGTGCCGAGTTTCATGGTCTGATCCTCCCTTGTCGCGCAGCGACGGGGGAGGGGGACCGCGAAGCGGTGGAGGGGGCAAACCCCACGCACTCTGCCGGCCGCCGCCCCCTCCACCATCCTGCGGATGGTTCCCCTTCCCCCGCCTTGCGGGGGAGGATCAACTAGAGCCGCGCCTTCGCCGCCTCGACCACCGCCTCGGCGGTGATGCCGAAACCTTCATAGAGCGCCTCGAACGGCGCGCTGGCCCCGAAGGACGCCATGCCCACGAAGGCGCCGTCTTCGCCGATGAAGCGTTCCCAGCCTTGCTGGATCGCGGCCTCGACGGCGATGCGGATGGTGCCGCGGCCGATGACCGAGGCCTGATAGGCGGCGGACTGTTTCTCGAAGCGTTCGAAACAGGGGACCGAGACCACGCGGGTCGGCACGCCTTCGGCCTGGAGCCGGTCGCGCGCGGCCAGGGCCAGCGGGACCTCGGTGCCGGAGGCGAACAGCGTCACCTTGGCCGCGCCATCGGCGGCGCGCAGTTCATAGGCGCCCTTGGCCGACAGGTTCTCAGAGGTCGGCTCCAGGCGCACGGCGGCGGTCTTCTGGCGCGACAGGGCCATCACCGACGGCGCGGTCTTGTCCTGGACCGCCAGCTTCCAGCATTCGAAGGTCTCGACCGCATCGGCCGGGCGATAGACGTTCAGGTTCGGAATGGCCCTGAGCGCCGCCATGTGTTCGACCGGCTGGTGGGTCGGGCCGTCTTCGCCCAGGCCGATGGAATCGTGGGTCAGGACGTGGATCACGCGGATGCCCATCAGCGCCGCCAGGCGGATCGACGGGCGGCTGTAGTCCGAGAAGACCAGGAAGGTGCCGGCGTAGGGGATGACCCCGCCGTGCAGGGCCATGCCGTTCATGGCGGCGGCCATGCCGTGCTCGCGCACGCCCCAGTTCACATAGCGGCCGGCGTAGTCCGGCGCATCCAGGACAGCGGTTCCCTTGACGTAGGTGTTGTTCGAGCCGGTCAGATCGGCCGAGCCGCCGATCATCTCGGGGATGGCCGGGAACAGGGCGTCCAGCGCCTGGCCGGACGAGACGCGGGTGGCCTGGGCGACGGCCTTGCCGGGCAGGGCCTGGAGCTCGGCATCGATGGCGGCAAGGCCCTCGGTGGGCAGGTCGCCCTTCATGGCGCGGGTGAAGTCGGCGCCGGCGGCGACCTCGTTCAGTCGGCCTTCCCAGGCGCGGCGGTGTTTGCGGCCCTTGCGGCCGGCCGAGGCCCAGGCCTTGGCGAGGTCCGCCGGGATATGGAAAGGCGGCAGGTCCCAGTTCAGGGCCTGACGGGTGGCGGCGATCTCGGCGGCGCCCAGGGCGGCGCCGTGGGTCTTGTGGCTGCCGGCCATGGTGGCGGCGCCGCGGCCGATCTGGGTGCGGCAGGCGATCAGGATCGGCTTGTCCTGCTTTTGCGCCCAGCTCATGGCCCGGCGGATGGCGCCGTGGTCGTGGCCGTCGATGGCCTTGACCGCCCAGCCGGCGGCCTTGAAACGGGCCAGCTGGTCATTTGAGTCCGACAGAGCCACGGCGCCGTCGATGGTGATCTGATTGTCGTCCCACAGCACGCACAGGCGATTCAGCCTGAGCCGTCCGGCGATTGATATCGCTTCCTGGCTGACGCCCTCCATCAAACAGCCGTCGCCAGCGATGACCCAGGTGCGGTGGTCAACCAGCGCGTCGCCGAAGCGCGCGTTCAGATGCCGCTCGGCCAGGGCCATGCCGACGGCGTTGGCCAGGCCCTGCCCCAACGGGCCGGTCGTGGTCTCAACCCCGGCCAGGTGGCCATATTCGGGGTGGCCGGCGGTCGGCGAGCCCCATTGGCGGAAATTCGACAGGGCCTGCATCGTCGCTGCCTTGTAGCCGGTCAGGTGCAGCAGGGCGTACAGCAGCATCGACCCATGGCCCGCCGACAGCACGAAGCGGTCGCGGTCGGGCCAGTCCGGCTTGGCCGGGTCGTATTTGAGGAACCGGGTGAACAGCACCGTGGCCACATCGGCCATGCCCATCGGCATTCCCGGGTGACCCGAGTTGGCCTTTTCGACCGCATCCATGGCGAGGACCCGGATGGCGTCGGCCATGCGGACCGGCGAGGGCTTGGATACGGCTTGGCTGGCGTCGGCCATGATGGCGGTCGCTCCGGTGTCAAATGGATTTGAAGGGCGGGGGCGCTTTACCCCGAAGGGCGCGTAGGTTCTATATGGATTCGGCAAAAGGCGGACGGAGCGCATCGATGTCCGACAATATGACCGCGGCGGCTGAGCGGCTGAGCCGGGCCTTGGCGGCGCTGGAAGCCAAGACGCGCGACGTCCGGGCGCGTGCCGCCGTGGGCGACGACGACCTGTTCGCTGGCGACGGCCCGTCCGACGACGAGGCGTTGCGCGCTGCTGCGGTCCAGGCTTCAGAGGCGCTGGGCCGAGCCGCCGACGCCCTGCGTGACGCTATCGGCGAGGAGGTCTAGGGCCATGGCCACCGTCACCGTCGAGATCAATGGCCGGCCGCATCAGGTCGGCTGCGCCGAAGGCCAGGAGAAGCGTGTTGCGGCTCTGGCGGCCCAGTTCGACCGCCACGTTCGTCAGGTCGCCGGCGATGTCGGGCAGGTCGGGGACCTAAGGCTGTTCTTGATGGCCGGCCTGTTGCTGGCTGACGAGAACCAGGACTTGAAATCGAATGTCCAGTTGGAGCCGACCGCCGACGACACGGCGGTGGTCGAAGCTCTGAACGCCGCCGCCGAGCGGATCGAGAAGCTGACGGCCGGGCTATAGGGTTGCGCTAGCTGCTGGACAGCAGGTTCAACAGGCTGATTTCGCGCAGTTGGTTGATGACCTGGGCTGAGGCCTGAATGGCGACCTGGGACAGGTTCAGGTCGGTCACGGCCTGGGCCATGTCGGCGTCGGTGCGGTCGCCGATCAGACCGGACAGCTGAGTCTGCTGGGCCTGTTGGGCGCCGAGCAGGGACTCGACGCGGTTTTGCAAGGCGCCGTTGCGGGCGCCGGCCAGCACGGCGGTCTCGCGCGCGGAATCGAAGGCGGCCAGTTGCTGTTCGAGGAAGGCGCGGCCTGCAGCGTCGAACTGGCCGGTGATCGGACCGTTGGGGCCGGCGTGATAGGCTTGGACCGCTCGCAGAACCTGCATCAGCGGCCCGCCGATGTCGCTGGCGAGGAAGCCGGTGGAGATGACCGTGGTGTCGTCCAGCCTTGCCGAGCCAACCAACTGATCGTTGGAGAAAACGTCATTCAGGGTCGGTTCCGCAGCCAGATCGGCCAGGGTTTCAGCGTCGACCGGCGTGTCCGTGGTGCGCGCTCCCGCGAACAGGTAGGCGCCCTGATGTTTGAGGTTGAGCGCCCCTTGGGCCGCCTGGAAAGACCCTTCCAGTTCCAGCATCAGGCCATCGAACCGGCCGGCCGCCAGGGCGTTGGCGACGGCTTCGCGGGCGATGTCAGTCGATTCGATCAGGCGATCGAAGGCCAGGGCCTGGGTGTCGAGCCGGGCCTGGGCCGCCTCCCCGGTGGCGATGAAGCCGCTCAGGCGCGCGTCGGCGGCTTTGAGCGCGTTAAGGGTTTCGGCGCCGCGACCGAAACCGCTGAGGTCGGTGGCGACCTTGCCGGTGGCGATGCGGTTCTGGGCATCCTGCTGACGCGACTGGGCGCGCTGGAGGTCAAGCAAAGCCGACTGGAAGTTGGCGTTGGTGGCGACGCGGGTCATCAGCGAACCATCCCGAGCAGAACGTCATACAGATCCTTGGCCGCCTGGATCATGCGGGCCGAGGCGTTGAAGGCTTGCTGGTAGGTGGTCAGGTTGACCAACTCCTCGTCCAGGTTGACGCCTTCGTGCGAGGCTTGGCGCTGGCGGGCTTCGGTGCGGATCGCTGCGGCGGCGTCGGCGCGCGACTGGGCCGCTGCGGCGCGGCCGCCGATGTCGCCGGCCAATTCCGAGACATAGCGGCTGATCGACATGGACGAGGCGCCGACCGCGCCGGCGGCTTCGAAGGCCGAGGTCATCTCGCCGGCGTTCGACAGGGTCAGGGCGCCGCGGCCATCGCCGGCAGACAGGGCCGAGGTCCCCGGAGCCGCCGCCAGGTTCAACTTGGCCAAGGCCAGGCGATTGGGCTGGGCCAGAATGTCGGCGCGGACCGAGAAGCCGTCCAGCCGCGAGGCGCGCACGCCGCCGCCCAGGCCGAACAACTCGCTCATCGACACGCCGGAGGTGGTCTGGGTCGTGGTGTCGCCGACCACTGAATAACTGTTCGCCTGGCCAGGCGCGGGGGTGAAGGCCATGCGCCCCTGGGCGTCGAGCGCGAATGAGCCCATCCGCCCGATGCCGGTCATGGGGTTGTTCAGGGCGCTCAGCAGATCGGTCATGGCGCCGCCCGGCGGAACCTGAACCGTGATGTCGCGCAGGCGCGCGCCATTGGCGCCGGTGAAGCGGAAAGTCATCGTCTCGCCGGCGGTGAAACCGTGCGGCGAGGCGCCGGTCAGGCCGGTGTCATAAAGGGCGGGACGGTCGGACCGGACCAGGTCGTTCAGCCCGAAGTAATGCGAGAAGCCGCGACCGGTCTTGGTGGCGGGATCGGCGGCGTCATCGGCGATGGCGACCCCGTTGGCGCTGTTGGCGGCCTGGATCGACAGGACGCCGTTGCTGAACGAAGCGATGGCGGCGCCACCCAGCTGGGCGTTGAGGGTGCTGAGGAAGTTGGCGGGCGTGGCGGCCGCGCCATTGACGGTCATCGAGCCGCCCGAGAACACGACCTCGGCGCGCGCGACGATGGCGCCGGACGCATTGGTGACGGCGATGTTGGTCGTGCCAGAAAAGCCGGTCAGGGCGGCTTCGAGGCTGACGCCGACATTGCGACCGGTCAGGCTGTTGGGCGCCGGAACCGAAGTCGAGGCGTTGTGGGCCCGGTTCAGTTCGTCGGCGATGCGGGTGACCAGCTCCGCCAGGCGCTGAGCGGCGGCGGGGGCTTCCTGGTCACGCAGCTCGACCAGGCCCTTCAACTCGCCGGATCCCAGATGATCGAGCATCGAACGCTTCTCGCCGCGCGGCTCGGACAGCCAGATTTCGTCGAAAGCGGTTTCCGCATTGACGGCGCCGGCGCGCTGGTAGTCGAGGGTGGCGTGGCCGTCGCCGGCCAGCAGCATCCCAGTGCCGGTGCGGACTTGGACGCCGCCGACCGGTCGCACTGAGACCCGGATGTCCATGATCCCGGACAGCTGGTCGATCAAGGCGGCCTGAGCCGCCTCGGCCCCCGTGGTGTCACCCCCCGCGACAGAGGCCCGCGAAATCTCGACGTTCATGGCCTCGATCTGGCCGAGCAGCTCATTGGCGCGGGCGACGCTGGCCGAGATGCGGGCGTCGGCGTCTTCGCGCACGGCCTGGATCTGGCCGGCGATGCGGTTGGCCTCGTCGAACAGAGCCTGGGTCTGGCTCAGAGCCTGCTGGCGATAGGGGCCGGAGATCGCGTTGTCTGACAGGGTCGAGAAGGCCGAGAACAGGCCGTTGACCTGCCCGAGCAATCCGCCCGAGCCGCCGGGGTCGCCCAGCAGGGTCTGGATCCGGTCGTACAGTTCGGCCCGCACGCCGTACCGGCCGGCGTCGGCCTCGGCATTGAGGCTGGCCGCCTGGAGAAACCGGTCGGTGGCCAAGCGGATGCGCGCGACCTCGACCCCGGCCCCGATGCCATTGGAGGAATAGGCCACCTGATCGGCGATCTTGCGGACATAGCCGGGCGTGTTGACGTTGGAGACATTGTCCGAGACCACGCGCAGCTGAGTCTGGGCCGCCATCAGGCCCGTCGTCGCCGTGTTCATGATCAGGTTCAGGCTCATACGCAGTACGCCGATCGGCAGGACTTGCGCGGGCTCGGCCATTTCTGCCGGGCGTCGGGCGATCGTTTAAGCGCGAACTCTTTGATTTGCGCCGAAAATCTGTGAGCCGATGGTTTGGCCCGCCTCGGGCGGCGCAAGAGACGGGCCAGTCGGATATCAGCGGGCGCGGCTGACGGCGAACAGGCCGCTGCTCTGCATGGGCGGACCCATCTCCCAATGCAGCAGACCCTCGTCCGGCGTATACATCATCAGCCTGAAGGTGGTCATGGCCGAGCCGCCGCCTTCGGCCTGGACACGGGCCGATCCCGTGAAGCGGGCGAACCCATCCTGGTCAGCACAGCCGGCGGTGATGACCGCGTCCTCGGGCGTCACCGATACATCTGCGCTGGTTGACCACGTCCAGGCCGCCGCGCCTCGGGCCAGGCGCTGGAGACGAACCGTAGGAAAGCCGTCGATCGTCATGGTCAAGCCGCCATTGGAGTTGCGCAAGGTCAGGTCCGTCGCGCCGGCTGAGGTGGTGTGGGCACCGAATTGGGCCGCGCCGCTCTGCGTTCGCCAGAAACCGGCAAAGACATCGGTCGAGACACCTGCGCCCGTACAGGTGTCGGTTTGAAGGCTCGCCACCTCCGTTTCCGGCGGGACGGGAGTGGTGGTCTCACTTGCCGCAGGAGGTGCAGACCCTCCATCTCTATCGGCGGGCCGGGCCTGGTCGCAGCCGGCAAGCAGAAACAGAGCAAGCGGCGCGGCGAAATACAGGGGGGTGCAGGACATCAGAAGCCTCTCCTTTTCCCATGAAACGGCAAGACAGGGCCAAGACGGACATTGCGTCCGCACCATTTAATCTTGACGTTGACGTAAACGTAGGCTTTTTTGTGCGCGCGTTTCGATTCCAGACGTTATAAGCCGCGTACGCCCCCCAAGAGCCGACCCCGGGAAGGAACACCGCCCATGACCGACGCCTATATCTTCGACGCCGTGCGCACGCCGCGCGGCAAAGGCAAGAGCGACGGCTCGCTGCACGAGATCACCGCCCTCAGCCTGGCCTCCCAGGTGCTGGAAGCGCTGCGCGACCGTAACGACCTGGACACCTCCAAGGTGGATGACGTGATCCTGGGCTGCGTCTCGCCGGTGGGCGAACAGGGCGCCGACATCGCCCGCACCGCTGTGCTCAATGCTGGCTGGTCGCAGGACGTCGCCGGGGTCCAGATCAACCGTTTCTGCGCTTCAGGGCTGGAGGCGGTGAATATGGCTGCGGCCAAGGTGAAGTCCGGCGAGGCCGACTTTGCCGTCGGCGGCGGCGTCGAGGCAATGAGCCGGGTGCCGATGGGTTCGGATGGCGGAGCCTGGCCGGTCGATCCGACCTCAGCCTTCAAGACCTATTTCGTGCCGCAAGGCGTCTCGGCCGACATGATCGCGACCAAATGGGGCTTCAGCCGCGATGACGTGGACGCCTATGCGGTTGAGAGCCACAAGCGCTCCGCTAGATCTTGGGAAGAAGGCCGGTTCAAGAACTCGGTCGTGCCGGTCAAGAACCAGCTCGGCCTGGTTCAGCTGGACCGTGACGAGACGATCCGCCCCAAGACCGACATGCAGACCCTGGGCGGCCTGAACCCCTCGTTCCAGATGATGGGCGACATGGCCTTCGACGCCGTGATCAATCAACGCTACCCCGAGGTGGCCAAGGTCAATCACGTGCATACGCCGGGCAACTCATCGGGCATCGTCGACGGCTCGGCGGGCGTGCTGATCGGCAGCCTCGAGGCCGGCAAGGCTCTGGGCCTGAAGCCGCGCGCCAAGATCAGGGGCGGCGCCTCGATCGGCTCTGAGCCGTCGATCATGCTGACCGGCCCGGAGTTCGTGGCCAACAAGCTCCTGGGCAAGCTGGGCATGTCAAAGGCCGACATCGACGTCTGGGAGCTGAACGAGGCCTTCGCCGCCGTCGTTCTGCGCTTCATGCAGGCGCTGGATATCCCGCATGACAAGATCAACGTCTGCGGCGGCGCCATCGCCATGGGCCACCCGCTGGGCGCCACCGGGGCCATGATCACCGGCACCGTACTGGACGAGCTGGAGCGGTCGGACAAGGAAACCGCCCTGATCACCCTGTGCATCGGCGGCGGCATGGGCACCGCCACCGTCATCGAACGCGTCTGATCCAAGGAGCTGATTGAGATGGAAAACTTCAAGATCGACGTCGACGCCGACGGCATCGCCCTCATCACCTTTGATGTGCCGAACCGGTCGATGAACACCCTGACCTCGGGTGTGATGAAAGAGATCCCTGAGTGGGTTGAGACCGTAAAGTCCGACGACGCCATCAAGGGCGTGGTGTTGACCTCGGGCAAGGCGTCGGGCTTCTGCGCCGGGGCGGACCTGGGCGATATGGCCGCCGGGATGTTGGGCGGCTCGGACCTGCAGGCGGCGTTTGACGCCGGCTGGCGTCTGAACGGGGCGCTGCGCGCGCTGGAAACCTGCGGCAAGCCGGTGGCCGCCGCGATCAACGGCCTGGCGCTGGGCGGTGGTCTGGAGCTGACTCTGGCCTGTCATTACCGCGTGGTCGGCGACAACGCCAAGATCCAGCTGGGCCTGCCCGAGATCAAGGTCGGCCTGTTTCCCGGCGGCGGCGGCACCCAGCGCCTGACCCGTCTGATCGGTGTTCAGGCGGCCATGACCGCCATGACCGCCGGGTCGTCCTGGCGTCCGAACGACGCCAAGTCGGCGGGCGTGGTCCATGAGGTCGTTCCAGCCGGAACCGAGGTCGAGGCGGCCAAGGCCTGGATCAAGAACGGCGGCAAGGCCGGCCAGCCGTGGGACGTCAAGGGCTTCAAGATCCCCGGCGGCGGCCCCTACCACCCGGCGGGCATTCAGAATTTCCTGGTCGGCAATGCGATGATCCGCAAGCAGACCTACGGCAACTACCCGGCCGCGACCAATCTGATGAAGGCCGTCTATGAGGGCCTGCAGGTGCCGATGGACGCGGCCCTTCGCATCGAGACCCGCTATTTCATCAAGACCCTGATGACGCCTGAGGCCCAGGCCATGATCCGCTCGCTGTTCCTCAGCAAGCAGGAGCTGGACAAGGGCGCGGCCCGCCCCGCTGACGTTCCCGCGTCGGACCCCAAGAAGGTCGCGGTTCTGGGCGCCGGCATGATGGGCGCCGGCATCGCCTATGTGCAGGCCATGGCCGGCATCGAGACCATCCTGATCGACCGCGACCAGGAGAGCGCCGATCGCGGCAAGGGCTATGCCGCCGACATCATCAAGAAGCGCGTTTCGCGCGGCCAGATGGCCCAGGACAAGGCCGACGCCGTGCTGGCCCTGATCGTGCCGACCAGCGACTATGGCCTGATCAAGGGCTCGGATCTGGTCATCGAGGCCGTGTTCGAGAACCGCGAGTTGAAGGCGGAGGTCACGGCCAAGGCCGAGGCCCAGCTGGAGCCGGGCGCGGTGTTCGGATCCAACACCTCGACCTTGCCGATTTCGGGTCTGGCCGAGGCGTCGTCGCGGCCGGAAGACTTCATCGGCATTCACTTCTTCTCGCCCGTCGACAAGATGATGCTGGTCGAAATCATCATGGGCGAAAAGACCGGCCCGGCGGCGCTGGCCAAGGCGCTGGACTATGTGATGAAGATCAAGAAGACCCCGATCGTCGTTCAGGACGGGCGCGGCTTCTACACCTCGCGCTGCTTCGGCACCTATGTGGCCGAGGGCATGGCCATGCTGGAAGAAGGCATCTCGCCGGTGCTGATCGACAACATCGGCCGGGCCACCGGTATGCCGCGCGGCCCGCTGGAGATGCACGACGATGTGGCGCTGGATCTCAGCGTCAAGATCGCCAAACAGACCGCCGAGGATCTGGGCGGCGCCTATCAACCGCTGCCGGGCTCGGACATCGTGCGCAAGATGGTCGAGGATCTGGGCCGCTATGGCCGCAAGAACGGCAAGGGCTTCTATGACTATGACAGCAAGCCCAAGGTGATCTGGCCCGGCCTGGCCGAGCTGGCGCCGGTCAAGGTCGATGAGCTGAGCCCCGCCGAGGTCGAGGACCAGAAGCGCCGCCTGCTCTATCGCCAGGCGGTCGAGGTGGCGCGTTGTTGGGAAGAGGGCGTCATCGACGACCCGCGCGAGGCCGATGTCGGCGCCATTCTGGCCTGGGGCTTCGCGCCCTGGACCGGCGGCCCGATCACTCTGATCGACCAGACTGGCCTGAAGGCCTTCGTCGAACAGGCGGATGTCTATGCCGACCGCTACGGCGACCGCTTCAAGGTCCCGCAGTTGCTGCGCGACATGGCCGCCAAGGGCGAGACCTTCTACGGCAAGTTTTCGGGGCAGAAGGCGGCGGCGTGAGCATCGCTCAGGCCGCCTTGCCAACTACCGGTCGCCTTGAAGCACCTCCGAAACACGGCCGGGATTGAGGTTGAGTTCAACTGCGATCTCGGCGGAATGAAGGTCCGTGTGCTCAGCAAGGTCGATGATCTGCTGCTTGACGGACTCGGTCACGCGTCGAGACTTCAGGGGCGCTCGCCTCGCCGGAGAGCGACGGAACATGAAGTTCCGGATAATATCTCTAATGCCGTCAGCCTCATCTTGAAGTCCCTGACTTTCGAGATGGTTGGCAAGGGAGGCAAGCTCCCGACGAGCGCGGAATATGTCGCTCATTGTATTCTCCTGAATATGGGCACCATGCCCAATTGGGAGATGGCTAAGGACATCCTCAATTCAAGGAGGCTCAGGCTGGAATTCGCAACCTATCGGCGATAACAAACTTGGAAATTCTGGTGAGTGCCGCAGTTTCGGCTTCGCCGATGAGTTTTGCCTGTTAGCCTCCGGTGGCCACCTTCTCCCCCGAGGGGAGAAGGGAGTAGATTAGGCTTTCGGTTGCCCACGCAATAGATCGACAGCCGGATTGAACCAAACGACCCCCGCCGCGCACCTGTCTCCTGTCGGTTCAGCTGAGGAGATTGAGATGACGACCGTTCCTACCGCCAGCCTGTCCGCCGAAGATCAGGCGATTCTGCGCCGCCTGGAGCGCCAGCCCGGCTTCTTTGAGCTGGCGGCGGGCCTGTTCAAGGACGGCAATGCGTGGCCGACGGTGGCGATGATGGCGGCCGAGATCGGTCTGTTTGTCGGCGGCGCCTGGTGCGCCTGGCGATTCAGCCAGTCGGGCGAGGTGATCGAGGCGCTGCGCTGGGGCTTCCCGGCGCTGGGCATGATATTGATGTCCTTCACCATCAAATTCGCTTTCTGGCCCGTCATGCACATCAACCGCCTCAAGCGTCAGGTCGCCGAGCTGGAGCTGCGTCTGACCCGCAGCGCCCGCTGACGGCCGGCCGGGGGCGGGCGTGGGTCAGGTGGATCGCGATCTGGACGTCAGTCTGGTCCGTCAGGCCCAGGCGGGCTCGGAGACGGCCTTCGCCGCTCTGGCCCGCCGCTGGGACGCCCGCCTGGTCGCCCACGCCTGGCGCCTGCTCGGTGATCGGGAGGCGGCCCGTGACGCGGTCCAGATGGCCTGGCTGGAGATCGTGCGGGGCCTGAAACGGCTGCGTGATCCGATCGCCTTTCCGGCCTGGGCGTTTCGCATCACCACCCGTCAGGCGGCGGCGATCATCCGGCGGCGACAGGGCGAGCGCCGTCTGAGCCAAGACCTGCACCAGGCCGCGCTGAGCGAGCCGCAGTCAGCCGCCCAGCCTGAACCGGGCGCGGATGCGGCCCTCTACGCCGCCATTCGCGTCCTGCCGCCGGACCAACGCGCCGCCATCGCCCTGCATCATTTCGAGGGGCTGTCGGTGGCCGAAACCGCCGTCGCGCTGGATGCGCCCGTCGGCACCATCAAGACCCGCCTCATGCACGCGCGGCTGAAGCTGAAGGCCGCGCTGGAAGGAGAGACCCATGACTGACCAAGACGCCCGCATCGATGCGGCCCTGCGCGAAGAGGAGCGCCGCCTGCTTGATCAGATCGGCGAGGAGCCGGGCTTTTTCGATCAGGCCTTGGGCCTGTTTCGCACCCGCAACGCCTGGGTCAACTGGCTGATGATCGTCAGCCAGACGGCCCTGTTCATCGTCGGCGCCTATGCCGCCTGGCGCTTCTTTCAGGCGACGGATGTGTTGACGGCCCTGCGCTGGGGCCTGCCGTCGGGCGTACTGCTGTTGATGTCGCTGATCATCAAGCTGTCGATGTGGCCCGAGATGCAGATCCAGGCCCTGCGCCAGGATCTGATGCGCCGGGCTCGCGACCGGGGCTAGAGGTCCACGACCTCGACCCGTGCTCCTACGGCCCGGTGGCGCCTCGTTGCCTCCTAGCTGAGCCGGGACTGGATCACCTCGTCGGCAGCCGCTTTCAGCGCCACCGAGTCGGCGTTCAAGGCGCGCAGGGCGCGTGTCGCCACGCCCGCATCCATGTCAGCGATCAAGCGAACGATCTGGGCGCCCAGCAAGGGGGCGCGACCGGTTCGACTGGCAATCAAGGCCTGGAACAGAGCTTCGCCCGACGGTGCGGCACGATAGAGTCCGGAGGACGCCCTCCGCTCAGCTTCAGGCGCGGGACCTGATTGGATTCCAATGGACCGGAGAGCGTCAGCGTACTGCTGTTCGATCGCGGGCCTCAGGTCTTCCGGCCGTAGGCCTAGTCGTTCGAAGGTCAATCGTGCGGTGCCGTCGGGCAGGTCGAACGCCGCCAGCAGGAAGTCCTCGGCGCCAGGTTCTCGACGCCCATCGCGCAGAGCATGGTTCTCCGCCTCCTGACAAAGTGTCTTGATGACGGCTAGGTTGTTGATCCGGGATTTAAGGGCGTCGAACACTGTCAGTTTCCTCCAGCCCGGCTAGATGCGGCGACATCCGCCAGGCGTTTATGTGCGGCCTGTTTGGTGACACCCAAGGCATTGGCGATGCGTGTCCAGGACCACCCTCGGCCAAGGGCGGTTCGGACGGCCTGAAGCTCAATCTTGTCGGCCAGACGTCGCAAGGCCACGACCGCTGCGAGCGCTTCGTCGGGGTCATCGGGAATCGAAAAGGGCTGCAAGTTCGTCATGCGTCAACAATAGTTGACGCAAGAATGTGCGTCAACCAAAATTGACGCTCTCCGGCAGGTCAGAGATCCACCACCTCAAAGCCGTCTTCGGCGGCCAGCCGGTCCGACAGGACGTGGCGATGGCAGTTCAGCGCCTCGCCGCAATAGCAGAGCAGGGCGGTGGGCGAGCCGTGCGCCGTCTCGCGCAGCTTTTCGAAATCCAGCAGGAATTTCGGCTCGGCCATATGGGCGCCGTAGATGCGTTGGAGCTCCGCCCGTCGGCCCGCGCGGGCGGCTTCGCGGCCGGCCTTGGGCGTGCCGACGCCGGGCAGATGGACATAGGCGATGCCCTGGTCCTCAACACTGGCGCGTAGCATCGACTTGGAAAAGCCGGCCCGGCGCGAGGCGGCGATGGCGCGCACGTCGATGAGGGTCTGGACCCCAGCCTGTTTCAACCGGGTGATGACATCGGCCTGGGAAGCCTGGGCGTATCCGATGGTGTAGAGCTGCATCCCGTCGATATGGGGACGCATGCTGGCTTCAGTAGGGTTCGCCGTCGACGGTGATCTCACCAGCGTCCTCCAGAATGCGCAGACTGTGCGGAGCCGTTTCGATATTGCGGTCGATATGCGGATTGATCATCGTCTCGATAGCCTCGAGCACGGCTTGATGCCGCATGGGGCCAGGCGCGGTCGCCAGGGCCAAAAGCCGTGCGAACAGGGTTCAGGCGTCCCCGAAAGAACTTTCCCGCAACGCCGGCTCGGACCAATCTAGAGGCGAAGGGGCGAGGCCGTGACGATTCTGCGCAAAACCATCCAGACACGTGGGTTGGAGCAATCTGTCCTTGAGGCCGGTGAGGGGCCGCTGGTTCTGCTGATCCATGGCTTTCCCGAACTGGCGATCAGCTGGGAGGCGCAGATCCGGGCCTTGGCGGAGGCGGGCTATCATGCCGTCGCGCCGGATATGCGCGGCTACGGCCAGACGGTCAGCCCCGAACGCACCGAGGACTATTCGATCCTGCATCTGGTCGGCGACATGGTTGATCTGGTCTGGGCGCAGGGCGAAAAGACCTGTGTGGTCGTTGGTCACGATTGGGGCTCAACGGTGGCCTGGCACTGCGCCCTGATGCGGCCGGACGTGTTCCGCGCCGTCGCCGGCCTGTCGGTGCCGTTCCTGCCGCGCAACCCCAGCGGTCCGCCGATCAAAGCGATCCGGGCCATCAGCGAGAAGATGGGACTGGGTGACCTATATGTCGTCACCTTTCAGCACCCCGGCGCCCACGGAGCCTTCGATCTGGATCCAGATACGGCGCTCCGGAAGTGTTTTTGGGCCTATGACGGGGCCACGGCGTCGGGCGACCGTTCGTCCGGATTTTTGCCCCCCGGCGTACCGCTTCTGGATACGATTTCGGATCGAGCCGGCCTGCCGCCCTGGATGAGCGCGACCCATTTCCAGGCCTATGTCGACGCCTTCGCCGTCGGTGGCTTCAAGCGACCGTTCGACTGGTACCGCAACATTGATCGCAACTGGGCCCTGACCGCCTTCTTACAGGGACGAACGATCGACCAACCCAGCCTGTTCATCGTCGGCGAGCATGATCCGGTGCGGCTGAACGCCGGGCGTCACGAAGCGGCTCTGCGGCGCTGGTTGACGGACCTGCGCAGCCAGATCGAGATTCCCGGCGCCGGCCACTGGATCCAGCAGGAGCGGCCTGCCGCGGTCAATGCGGCGCTGCTGCAGTTCCTGGCGGGTTTGGACCAATGAAGATCGCGCTTTGGGCCTACGACAGTCCGATTGGCCGCCTGGGTCTGGCGACGGAAGCGGGCGGCGCGGTCGTCGGCTGTTCATTCGAGGGCGTGGAACCCCTGTCGCGCACCATGACGCGCACCTGGCCCGGCGCCGACGTCGCGGCTGGCGAGCCGATCAAGGCGGTGGTCGAGGCGCTGGACTCCTATTTTTCGGGCGTGCGCGAGGCGTTGAACGCGATCGCTTGGCGCGTTCCCGGCGAGGATTTTCAAGCCCGTGTCTGGCGCGCGCTGGCTCAGGTGCCGGTCGGGACCACGATCAGCTACGGCGAGATGGCGCGGCGCGCCGGCGAGCCGGGCGCGGCCCAGGCGGCGGGCGTGGCGCTGAACCGCAACCCCATCCCGTTGATTCTGGCCTGCCACCGCGTCGTTGGCCACGATGGCGGCTTGGTTGGCTTCGGGGGCGGCGTTGAACGCAAGAGCTGGCTGCTGGCCCACGAGGGAGCGTTGCTGCTCTAGTTGAGCAGTCGCAGATCGACCGGCGGGGACATCGCACGCCCTTCTCGACAGGCGAGGGCGTAGGCGACTGCATTTTCGATCACCGCCTCATCGGCGGGTTTGCACAGAACGCCGATGACACGGGCGGGGCCCCGGTCGATCATGGTCGGATTGCTGGTGACGTACAGGACATTGACGCCCTGATCGGCCAATCGCCGCCCAACCTCTGCGCCGGTTGGGCCGTCAGCCAGATGCATGTCGATCAGGGCGAGATCGACCCCGCCAAGCGCCGCGTGGGACAGGGCGGCGAAGCTGTCGGCTGCGTAGCCGGCGACTTCGTGACCCATGTCCTCCATGAGCAGGCCAAGCTCCATCGCCACTAGGGCTTCGTCTTCGACAATGAGAATGCGGGCGGTCACGGGGAAGATGCGCTTACTGACGATCCTGGCGCAATAAAGCGTCAGCTCGCATCTGGTTCCGCAGCGCCGACGGCGAGACGCCGACGTTGCAGGGCGGCCACTGGCAGGTCCGCAACCAATCGCAATCCTGTCGAGTCCCAGTGCTGTTCGAGCTGGCCGCCAAGCTGGCCCTCAACCGCGAGCCGGGCGAGGGTGAAGCCGAATCCTGACCTCTCCGGAGCCTGGTCTATGCGCGGCCCGCCGCTCTCGATCCATTCCAGCCGGAAATTATCGCCATCGTGGACGGCGCGCACGGTGATCAGCCCGTCCGGCGTCGACAGCGCGCCATATTTGGCCGCGTTGGTGGCCAGTTCGTGGAACAACAAGGCCACCGGCGTCGCCGCCTGGTCGTCAAATACGGCGTCGTCGCCTTCAATCACCAAGGCGCCGCCGTCCTCGGCGGCATAGGGAGCCAGCAGTTCGCGCAGGAAGGCGTGCAAGGTGGTGTGGCCTCGGCCGGGCTCCGCCGCGTCGGTGTGCGGGCGCACGAAGGCGTGGGCGCGGGCCAGGGCCTGGATCCGTGTTTTGAGCGACGCGGCGAAGTCGTGCGCTTGCGGGTGCTGGCGCGCCGACAGCGTGACCAGGGCCGAGACAACGGCAAAGACATTCTTGATCCGGTGGTTCAATTCCTGGCTGACCACCTCGCGCTCGGCCTCGTGGCGCTTCAGGTCCTCGATATCGGTGCAGGCTCCGAACCACCGGATAATCGTCCCGCTCGCGTCCCGGATCGGCAGCGCGCGCCCCAGGGTCCAGCGATAGACTCCCGAGCGATGTCTCAGGCGATATTCGATCTCAAAGGGATCGCCGGTCGCTAGCGAGTGGCGCCAGAGGGTCCAGGCGCGGTCCTGGTCCTCCGGGTGGAACATCGCTTTCCACGCATGGCCATAGGTCGAGCCCTCAGACACGCCAGTGAACTCGTACCAACGGGCGTTGTAGTAATCGTGCAGCCCGTCCGGCAGCGCCGACCAGACCATCTGGGGCATCGAATCCGAAATAGCGCGAAACCGGGCTTCGCTTTCGGCCAGGGCCGTGGCGATCCGCGCTAGTTCGATGTCGCGGTCATGCCGTTCGGCGTCCAGGGCGTCGCGGCGCGCATCGTTGTCACGGTGGGCTTCGATCAGATGCGATCCGGCCCGCAACGCCCGGCGCAGCTCCAGCGCAATGCCCACCTGTTCCGCCAGGACCTCAAGCGTGCGCAACTGGGTTTCAGTCAGCCCGCCGGGCCGGGGCTTGGTGTCGATCACGCACAGGGTGCCCAGCGGGAGGCCCCCGCTGCTCCTCAGCACCGTGCCGGCGTAGAAGCGGATGAATGGATCGCCCGTGACCAATGGATTACCCGCAAAGCGGGGATCCAGGGCTGCATCCGGCACGATCAAGTCGGCGTCGGCCTCGACTGCGTGTGTGCAAAACGAGATGTCGCGCGGAGTCTCGTGGGCCTCCAGGCCGACGCGCGCCTTGAACCACTGACGGTCCTGATCGACGAGACTGATCAGCGCGATCGGGGCTTCGCAGACTCGGGCTGCAACCTCAACGAGGCCGTCGAAGGCTCGTTCAGGCGGCGTGTCCAGCACCTCATAGGCCCGCAAGGCTTCGAGGCGCTTGGCCTCGGTCCAGGTGCGGGGAAGCGGATGACTGTCTTTCACAAGGAATTGCCTGACCGCAAAAATCGACCTTCGCAAGGTGCGTCGGTGCGGCGACCCGTTGCAAGACCCGCCGCTATCCGCCGGACGGCGACGGCGCAGGCCGATTGATCTCCTCGACCTCGATCTGCGGAATCTCGGGGGCCGCCTGCGCGGCCTCGTACTCCGCCATGCGGGCGTTGATGGCGGCGATATCCTCCGACGTCGCCTGGCGGCGCCCGCCGAGGCTGAGGATGCCGACCTGACGGGTCTGGCCGTCGATGACGACGGTGCGGCCTTCTTCGACCAGGCCAGCTTCCTCGAGCGCGGCGGCGTCTGTCGCGATCCGGCTGAGGCGGGGGCGTGAGAAGCGGGCTTCATCGATGACCGGCTCGCGCCCTGAATAGGCCTGACGGAAGGCGGCGGTGTCGCCGCTGGAGCCGATCCAGCGGTAGAAGATGTGCGCCCCGACCTGATTGACCTTGGCAAGGGTCGGCGCCCACCACGGCATCACATAGTCGGCATGATAGTGAGTGGCTGTGCCGACCCAGTCGGCGACGTGCCCTCCGAGGGCGGCGCGGGCCACGTCCTCAGCCTGATTCCAGGCCCAGGCCACCGGTGCACGCGCCAGGGACCCATCGCAGGTAAAGGAGAACTGGCATCCGGTGACCCGTTCCGCACCCTGATAGACCACGCCGCATACGGTGGCGGGGAAGTTGGGATCGCGCACCCGGTTGAGCACCACCTGGGCCACCGCCTCCTGGCCGTTGCGCGGCTCAAGCGCGGCTTCGTAGTAAATCGCCTGGGTCAGGCAACGCAGGGCCCGGCGGCGGTCGCCGTCGGTGTTTGGCCGAAAAGCGAAGGCGCCGATCGGCCGCAGAGCCCCTGAGATGATCGGCGTGGCGGCGTTGAGTCGCTGCATCTGGACACCGGCGCGGCTGAGCGCGTCCATTGGCGGGCGACCGGAAAGCGACAGGTTCTCCCAGCCGGGGGTCAGCCCCCAGACCGCCTGCGTCAGGGCTGGGTCATGCCGGCGCGCCAGGGCCAGGCCCGCTGGGTCCAGCCCCGAGGCGTAGCGGGCCAATGCCGCATCCGACAGGTCGGATCCGGCGCTTGCGACGATGCCGGAAATGTCGTCGGCGTCGGTCAGCGGTCGGGTCATCGAGCTGGCGCCCAGGGCCACCGCCATGATCGCCAGCCCGACAAAGCCGGCCGGAGCCAGCTTGATCGCCGCCAGCGCCTGGCCAGGCGCCCGGCCGACCACGGGCAGCCACCGACGCGCGCGTTCGCCCACGCCCTCGATGTAGGGACGCAGCGTGGTCAACCAAGCTTGGAGGCGCGCGTGCATGAGGTCAGTTTAACCGAAGCTATCCGGCGGAATCTTGGCCTATTTGCCGCCGAGTGTCGCGCGTAACATCCAGGCGTGCTTCTCGTGAGCGGCTAGGCGTTGGGTCATCAGGTCCAAGCTGGTGGCGTCGCGGGCGTCTTCGCAGACCACAATTCCGTTTCGCAGGCCGGCGATGACGGTCTCGTGGTCCTCCAGCAATTCCCTGAGCATGCCGGTCGAATCCTTTTCGGGATCTCCATCCTTGATGCCGGTCAGGTTGGCGAAGGCGGAATAGCCCTGTGGCGCAAATTCTCCCAGCGCCCGGATCCGTTCGGCCACCTCGTCCAGCGCCTGCCACATCTCGGTGTACTGACCCATGAAAAGAGCGTGGAGTTCCGAGAAGTTCGCCCCGCGCACGTTCCAGTGATAGCCGTGGGTCTTCAGATACAGCGCATAGGTGTCGGCCAGAACCTTGGTCAGGCTGGCGCATAACTCCACGCGGTCTCCGGGGAGCAGGCCAGTATTGATCTTGATGGTCATGAGCACCTCCTGTTCAGGGTGCGAAGTGGGGTTGTTTCAGCGAGCGGCAACCGCTTGGCGCAAATAAAGAAGCTGTGGCGGAACGCTCAGGCGGACAAGCCGTTGCGCCTGCGTGCGCCGAGTTTGAATCGGGGGATGAACTGGACGCCTTTCTGAGACGGCTGGCGACGCGCGATGCGGGCGGCCCGTGGACCTGGGCCATCAGGGCGTTGGCGTGCGTTTTGCCGTTGCTGGCGCTGAGGCTTCTGTTCGAGCCGTTTCTTGCCGGTGCGGGCGGCTCGACGCTGTTCCTGCCTGCGGTGTTGATCGCCGGACTGTGGGGCTCGTGGCGATCGGGCCTCATCGCTGCGGGCTTGGGATTGGCGCTCAGTCTGGCTGCGACGCTCGCCGGCGGCTCGGGGCCGTTCGACGTTGACCGGCAACTGCTTGGCGGGGTGATTTTCAGCATCAATGCTGGCTTCCTGACCTTCGTGGCGCAGATCCTCCGGGTCTCGATGCGCAGCATGGACGCCGTGCGCCAGGCCGAGCAGTCCCGCGCTGCGGCCATCGCCGAAAGCGAGACCCGCTTTCGCCATGTCGCCGACAGCGCGCCGGTGTTGATCTGGGTGACGCGGCAGGACCGCCGCCGCGCTTTCGTCAATCAGGCCTTTGTCGAGTTCCAGGGCGGCGACTACCAGGACGTTCTGGACGCGGATTTGCGGGACACGCTCCACCCTGATGACGTGGACAGGGTGCTGGCGCAGTCTCAGGCTGGAGAAGCCAGCGGGGCGCTGTTCCAGCTGGAGGCGCGTTATCGTCGCCATGACGGGGCCTGGCGCTGGCTGCGATCCTATTCGCATCCACGCCAGGATGGCGCGGGGGGGCTGCTGGGATTCGTCTGCGTGGCCTATGACGTCACCGAAGCCAAGCAGGTCGAGCAGGACCTGATCCATATCAACGAACTGCTCGAAACCCGCGTCAGTGAGGCCCTGGCTGAAAAGGAGAAGGCCGAGGCGGCGCTGATGCATGCTCAGAAGATGGAAGCGGTCGGCCGGCTGACCGGCGGCGTCGCGCATGACTTCAACAATCTTCTGACGGTGGTTATCGGCGCGCTGGACATGGTTATCCGCTCGCCAGATGACGCGGGCCGCCGGACGCGGCTGCTCGAAGCGGCGCTCTCCTCGGCACGGCGCGGCGAGCGCCTGGCGCATCAGCTTCTGGCCTTTTCTCGCCGTCAGTCGCTGAAGCCGCAGTTGTGCGACCTGAATGCGGTGATCAGCGAAAGCGAACCCCTTGTCCGGCGGGCCGTAGGCGAGGCTGTGCAACTGAACATAAGCTTGGGGCGCAGCCTGCCGGTGGTCAGTATCGATCCTGCCCATTTCGAGGCCGCCCTGTTCAACCTGGTGGTCAACGCCCGCGACGCCACCGCTGATGGCGGCGAGATCGAGATTTCTACGGGATCGGCTGAACTGGGCTCTGATGAGGTAGAGGGGGCGACGGCGGGCGCCTATGCCGTGGTGCGGGTGCGCGACACTGGCGCCGGCATGAGCCCGGAGGTCCGCGAGCGCGTGTTCGAACCCTTTTTTACAACCAAGCCAGTGGGCAAGGGGACGGGACTGGGCTTGTCACAGGTCTATGGATTCATGCGCCAGTCGGGCGGCGCGGCGACAATCGAAAGCGCACCAGGTCGGGGAACCACTGTCAGCCTGTTTCTGCCGGCCATGGCCGACGCCGTGCCTGACGACATCGAAGCGGCGGTTGAGGTCTCGGTGGAGGATCAGCCCTACGCTGGCCGGACGGTGCTGTTGGTTGAGGATGATGCCGAGGTTTCAGCCATTGCGCGCGCCTGTCTGGAGCAACTGGGCCTGGCGGTCACGGTGACTGGCGATGGTCCATCTGCGCTGGAGGCCGTCGCCAGCCGGTCCTACGATCTGCTCGTCACCGATCTGATCATGCCCGGCGGAATGAACGGTGTGGACCTGGCCCGCAGTGTGGTTGAGATCCGGCCCGATATCGCCGTCCTGCTCAGTTCCGGCTACGCCGGCGAGGCGGTGGACCGCGCCTTGGCGAACGCGCCCTGGCCGTTCCTGTCCAAGCCTTATGACGTTGGGGCCATGCGTCGTGCGGTGCTGGGCGCGTTTGTTCGGCGGGAGGCCGCCGCAACCGATTGAGCTTGCAATCCGCTAAGTGGGGACTATCTTTAGCCGGCTTATGCTCATTGATAGCAAAAGCATCGGTCGGGGCCGCCGACCTTCTCTTGGGCCCAATATATGCTCGATATGAGCATAGGAGATGACAATGGCTGACGGCAGCGTGCTGTTCACCCCGGAGATCGAACGCGAGACCGCGGCGGTCTGGAGCAAGGTCAAGGACAAGGTCTCGCCGCTGGAGTGGCGCGCCTACGCCCCACTAATCGCCGAGATCAATCGGCTGAAGGTTGAGCGCGGCGCCGTCATCCTGGCCCACAACTACATGACGCCGGAGATCTTTCACGGCGTCGGCGACTTCGTCGGTGACAGCCTGGGCCTAGCCAAGGAGGCGGCGCGCAGCGAGGCCAAGGTCATCGTCCAGGCCGGCGTGCACTTCATGGCTGAGACGTCGAAGATCCTGTCGCCCGACAAGACGGTGCTGATCCCCGATCTGCGCGCCGGCTGCTCGCTGGCCAGTTCGATCACCGGCGCGGACGTGCGCCTGATCAAGCAGCGCTATCCCGGCCTGCCGGTGGTCACCTATGTCAATACGACCGCCGACGTGAAGGCCGAGACCGACATCTGCTGCACCTCGGCCAATGCGGTCCAGATCGTCGAATGGGCGGCCAAGGAATGGGGCGTCGACCGCGTCATCCTGATCCCGGACGAGTATCTGGCCCGCAATGTCGCCCAGCAAACCGACGTCAAGATCATCGCCTGGGCTGGCCACTGTGAGGTGCACAAGCGTTTCACCACCGAGGACATCGCCGACATGCGCGCCGCCTGGCCGGGCGCCGAGGTGCTGGCCCACCCGGAATGCCCCGAGGACATCCTCGAAGCCGCCGACTTCGCCGGCTCGACTGCGGCCATGGCCAACTATGTGATGACCAATCGTCCGGCGCGGGTGGTGCTGATCACCGAGTGCTCGATGGCCTCCAACATCAAGGGCGATCTGCCGGACACCGAGTTCGTCGGGCCGTGCAACCTGTGCCCGCACATGAAGCGGATCACGCTGGAGAATATCCGCGACTGCCTGCGCGATATGAAGTTCGAGGTCACGGTGCCCGAGGACATCGCCGAGAAGGCGCGCTTGGCGGTCCAGCGCATGGTCGACCTGCCGCCGCCGGACACGCCGGCCCGGTACGACCTGGCCCGGGCTCGCGACCACCGGGTTCAGGTTGAACTGATCTGACGCGGCCCTTGCGCCTCTGGACCCCGAGGTCCAACTGAACGCCATGAGCAACGACACTCGTAGACCCGGCCCTTGGGACCGACCTTCGCAAACGCAGCCGGCGCCGACGGCGCCCGCGGCGCCGTCTGACGCGGTCGGCGCCGAGCCGCCGCTGGACAAGGGCCAGCACCCGGCCATAGCGATCGGGGGCACGGTCCTGTTCGCGGGCCTGATCTGGTGGCTGACCGGCAGCTGGATCATCGCCGTGGCGCTGATCTTCGGCCTTCTTGTGCACGAGTACGGCCACGTCCTGGCCATGAACCGACTCGGCATGGGGCCGGCGCGGATTTACATCATCCCGATGCTCGGCGGCGTCGCCCGGGCCCAACGTGCGCCGCGCAGCGAATGGGAAGGCGTCATCGTCGCGATGGCCGGGCCATTGTTCGGCCTGTTGGCGACGATTCCCTTTTTCGCCCTGTGGCTTGTTCTACAGGATTCAATGTGGCTGCTGGGCGCCTTCGTCATTGCGATGATCAATCTGATCAACCTGGCTCCGGCTCCGCCGCTGGACGGGTCCAAGGCGCTCGGCCCGGTGCTGGCCCGCATCCATCCGTGGGTGGAGCAGGGCGTCATGCTGGCGATCGGGGCGGTCGTCATCGTCTGGGCCCTGACCCGCGGCAGCTACATTTTCGGCATCTTCATGGTGCTGGCCCTCTACAGCCATATGCGGCGTGGCCCGCGCGATCCTTACGGTCGCCCCCTCACCAATGCTGAAAGCGCCAAGAGCATCGGCCTCTATCTGGCCACGGCGTCAGCCTGCGCCGGCGTCGGCCTGGTGGCGCCGACGCTTCTTGCCGGCGACCCCTGGCAGGGCCTGGTCGCCATCGCTAACTGGCTTGGGCTGACGCGTTGACAGAGACTCTGCGCCACGACGGCGTCCTGATCATCGGCGGCGGCTTGGCCGGCTTGTCGGCGGCGCTCGAGGCGGCGCCGCGTCGGGTTCTGGTGGTGACGCCGGCGCCGTTGCTGGAGGCTTGCTCCTCGGCCTGGGCCCAGGGTGGGGTCGCCGCCGCACTCGGCAGGGACGATGCAGCCGCCCTGCACGCAGCCGATACGGTGGCGGTTGGTGGCGGCCTCGTTGCGCCCGACGTCGCGCGCGCGCTGACCGAGGATGGTCGCCGCACGGTCGAGTGGCTGGCCGAACTTGGCGCGCCGTTCGACCGGACCGCCGGCGGCGACTTCGCCGTCAGCCTGGAGGCGGCGCATTCGCGCGCCCGGGTCGCCCGGGTCGGCGGCGACGGCGCGGGCCGAGCCATTCTGTCGACCTTGGTTGCGGCGGTTCGCGGCTCGCGTCACATCAAGACCTGGGAGAATGGGCGCCTGCGGGGTCTGGTCCAGGACGCCATGGGACGGGTGCGAGGCGCTCTGATCGAGCGCGAAGGCCGGTTGACGCGGATATTGACGCCGGCCGTGGTTCTGGCGACGGGCGGCTACGGCGGTTTGTTCGCACGCACGACCACGCCAGCCGCCCTGTTGGGGGAGGGTCTGGCTGTTGCCTGGCTGGCCGGCGGCGAAATCCGCGATCCCGAGTTTGTCCAGTTTCACCCGACGGCCATCGACATCGGCCTGGACCCGATGCCGCTGGCGACCGAAGCCTTGCGCGGCGAGGGCGCGCGTCTGATCGACGCCGAAGGCGTCTTCCTGTTAGGGGACGAGGCTGACGCCGACCTCAAGCCTCGCGACATTGTCGCCCGCGCCGTTCATGCGGCGCTCGAGAGCGGGCGCGGCGCCTTTCTGGATGCGCGTGCGGCGGTTGGAGAGGACTTCCCGGTCCATTTCCCGGCGGTGTTCTCGGCCTGTATGCGGGCGGGACTGGACCCGCGCCATCAGCCGATCCCAGTTGCTGCGGCTGCCCACTACGCCATGGGCGGCGTCGCCGCCGACGCCGAGGGACGTACGACGCTGGATGGGCTGTTCGCCGTGGGTGAATGCGCCTCAACGGGGGTTCACGGCGCCAACCGGCTGGCCTCGAACTCCCTGCTTGAAGCCGCCGCCTTCGGCCGCCGCACCGGTCTGGCCGCGGCCGCGCTGGCGGCAGGCGAGGGCCGGGTCCATGCTGGGCCGCCGCCACCGCCGGACCTGACGCCCGAGGCGATGCGCCGCCTGCGCCGGGCCATGAGCACCGATGTCGGGGTCATTCGTGATGCGCTGGGGCTGACGCGCGCGCTCGATGACATGCAGCGGCTGGAGCAGGAGGCGCCCGGCGCCTTGCCTTTGATCACCGCCCGTCTGGTCGCTCGGGCCGCACTGAACCGCCGCGAGAGCCGGGGCGGCCATTTCCGCTCGGACTGTCCTCAGACCTTGCCGGTCGCGCGCCAGACTATCCTCCGCCGGGCGCACCAGGCCAACCCTGCACCCAGTCAAGCCGAGATCTCCGCATGAGCCGCACCCTGCCTGATATTCTGATCGAGCCGGTGGTTCGCGCCGCCCTGGCCGAGGATCTGGGTCGCGCGGGCGACGTCACCGCCCAGGCCTGCATTCCAGCGGGAACCCGGATGCGCGCCAACTTCGCGGCGCGAAAGCCCGGTATTCTGGCGGGAATCGGCTGCGTCCGGCTGGCCGTTCTGGCGTTGGACCCGGGGGCGCGGGTCGATCTGAAGCTGAAGGACGGCGAGGCCTTTGAGGCGGGCGCGGTATTGGCCGAAGTCGAGGCCGACGCGCGCGCCTTGCTGGCGGCTGAGCGTACGGCGCTGAACCTGCTGGGGCGGCTGTGCGGCATCGCCACTCTGACTCGCAACTATGTGTCAGCGGTGGAGGGGACGCGCGCGCGCATCACCGACACGCGCAAGACCACGCCGGGTTTGCGTGCTCTGGAGAAACATGCGGTCGCCTGCGGCGGCGGGACCAACCATCGCTTTGGCCTGGATGACGCTATCCTGATCAAGGACAATCATGTCGCCCTGGCCGGCGGCGTGGGTGCGGCGGTGCGCCGCGCCCGCAGGGCGGTCGGCCATCTGATGAAGGTTGAGGTCGAGATCGACCGGCTCGATCAACTGGATGAGGCGCTGGCTGAAGGGCCTGACGTAGTCATGCTGGACAACTTCAGCTTGGCTGACCTGAAGACGGCGGCCAGGCGCGTGTCTGGGCGGGTGGTGCTGGAGGCCTCAGGCGGGGTCAATCTGGGCACAGTGAGGGCTATTGCTGAGACCGGAGTGGATGTGATCTCGGTCGGAGCCCTGACCCACTCGGCAGCATCGCTCGATATCGGGCTGGATGTTCCCTAGGCGGGCCGATCCGTCGCCTGGGCGCAAACCAAAGAGCCGGGGGCGGCCAGCGTGCTGGCGATCACAGCGGCGCGGCTGATCCGTCCCTGGACGAAGCGCGCCGTCAGGGCTCCCATGACGAACAGAGGCACGGCGCGCGGGGCGCTCTGGTGAAATGGCAGGTCGACCAGACCCCCCGCTAGCACCATCGCAGCCATGGCGACCGGCACGATCCGGTGCGCGGGCCAGACCCCTGCCAGACGCTTGAGGAAGAAACGCGGGGGCTAAGCTCACGCCGGTCCGGGGCATCGCTGTAGGCGCCTCCCAGCGCATAGCCGGAAAGGACAATGCAGACGTCCGTCGCCAGCTATCCGCGCTCAACTAAGGTGAGGTTCCGGGTAGGTCGATCAGCGCCGATGATCCGAAGATGTGCGGCACGATAGAGGCCGCCGAGAGGCGCAGCGCATCCAGCGCACGCCGCCTTGTCCCGGTCCGGGGTGGGCTGAAGGCTGGGTATGACGAAGGCCGCCTCAGAATCGAGACACTCGCAGGCGGTGAAGCAAAGGAATGCGCCGGCGATGACGACGTTTGGGCGCTCAATTGAAAATCGCCCCCAGGAGGCGATCCTGAGGGCGATCTCATCAAATGTCGCCACTGCCACGGCGGCTGAAGGCGGATAGCTAGGACGCCGGTTGGCCCCGGGTCTGTACTGCCGAAGCGGGCGCAGCGCGCTCTTCAGCGGCCAGCGCCGAAGGGGCGCCGTCCAAGTTGACTGTAACGTCCGAGATGTCCGGAGCGCCGGCCGATGCCTGGACGGCGCCGGCTTGAGCGGCCGGCCCCGAGGGCTGAACCGTTTGCGCGAACTGGCCAGCGCCGCCCCGGCGTCCACCGAAACGGTAGAAGATGTGGCTGCCGACCTGGGCTACCCGAACTAGCGAGCCGCTCCAGCGCGGATTGACGGCGGTGGTGTGGAAATGGGTGGCATTGCCGACCGGCGCATAGACATGGCCGCCCAGCGCACTGGCGGCGACACGGCGTGCGCGTTCCCAGGCCCCACCTTCACGGCGACCGTTGATGGCGCCGTTGCAGACGAAGCTGAACTGGCAGCCGGTACGGCGACCGGCGCCCTGATAGACGACGCCGCAGACGGTCTGGGGAAAGGCGCCGTGACGGGCGCGATTCAGAACGACCTGGGCCACGGCCTGCATTCCGGCCTGCCCTTCGCCGCGCGCTTCGTAATAGACGGCGGTGGTCAGGCAATCGAGATCGCGCGAGGCTTCCAAGGCGCCGTTCAGGCGGAACGGGCGGGCGGGATCGACGGTGACGCCGCCGCGCAGGCCAGCGTCGGTGGTCGCACTGGAGCTGGCGCGGGTGAGGGCGGCCTGGCCGCGACGCTCGAGAAGGGCGGTCAACTCGGCCGAGCGGCGGTCACGCTGGGCGTCGCCGGCGACGGTGTAGGGATCATGGCGGCGCGCGATTTCCAGCGCGCTGGCGTCCAGGCCACCGACGGCGGCCGCCAGGGCCTCTTCGGTGAAGCCCGAACCATAGGCGCCGGCCATCCGGTACGCCTGACCTCGAACGGTGGCGGATTGCGCGACGGCGCCGCCCAGATAGGCCATGCCCACAGCCACGCCCACGACGCCCCCGAAAATCGCGGCGGCGGCGGATGCGCGCTGGCGAGAGATCCCGGTCTTGAGAGTCTGGATTAGGCTGCGCGCACGCTCAGGCGCACGCAGATGCGCGAAGAAAGTCACCGTTCTGGTATCCTCTGCGACGAGAGCGCTCTGGCTCCCCGACGAGATCACCCTGGTCCCCGCTCTCGGGCCTGACTCAGGATGCAGAAGGCGCGCGATGGGCCAAACCCGCCGCGCGCCGGAGACGCGCATTAGCCACCGGAATATGACCTCAATGTGGTCGATTCGCAAGAATTTGCTGCACCGCAGCATAAATCTACGATCCTGATCGGGCCGATTAGGCCAAATCTCGAGCGAAGCGCTTCAATTCAAAAGCCTTCGCCTATGACGACGATCTTGCCTTAGAGGCGTTTGCGATGCGATGGAAGCCCCAATTCGGGGGTGCGGCGGCGAGATGCCGCACGGGCGCAACGGGGTTTCGGACATGCTGATTCGCAATGTTCAGCTCTGGAAACGCCGCCCCGACCGGTCGCGCGCGCGGCTGATCTCGCGAGAGGGCGCCATCGCCGAGGTGTATTGGCTCTTTGCGATCATGGCCGCCACCGTGATCGCCGCAGCGGCTTGCGCCGCCGCCATCGAATAGAAGGCCGCCGCAGGCGCGGCGCTCGGCCACGCCACCGCCGGCGAGCACCGAGGTCCTGAGGCTGGCGGTTATTCCGCCGCCAGGTTCGAGCCGTCGGGCGCGGTCCACTTCAGCTTGGGCTGACGCGCGGCGCGGGTTTCGTCCAGGCGCCGCATCGGGGCATGGAAGGGTGCGCCCTTGAAGCGGTCCACATCGCCGGCCTTGGCCGCTTGAGCCAGAGCCCTCATCGCATCGATGAAGCGATCCATCTCGGCTTTGGATTCCGTCTCGGTCGGCTCGATCAACATCGCACCATGAACCACGAGCGGGAAATACATGGTCATGGGGTGGAAGCCCTCGTCGATCATCGCCTTGGCGAAGTCGAGCGTGGTGATGTCGGTGCCCTTGAGCCATTCGTCGTCGAACAGCGCCTCGTGCATGCACGGGCCGTCCGGGAAGGCCGGGCTCATCAGGTCCGACAGGCGGGCCTTGATGTAGTTGGCGTTCAGCACGGCGTCCTCGGCGACCTGGCGCAGGCCGTCCGAGCCATGGCTCATCATGTAGCTGAGGGCGCGGACATACATCCCCATCTGGCCCTGGAAGGCGCACAGGCGACCGAAGGCTTCCCTCGCCTCGCCCTCGGGACGTTCGATCAGCTCAAAGCCGTTCTGATCATGGACCACCCAAGGGACCGGCGCGAACGGGGCCAGGGCCTCGGACAGCACCACGGGGCCCGCGCCCGGACCGCCGCCGCCGTGCGGCGTCGAGAAGGTCTTGTGCAGATTGATGTGCATGGCGTCGACGCCCAGGTCGCCGGGCCGAACCCGTCCGACGATGGCGTTGAAGTTGGCCCCGTCACAATAGAAATAGGCCCCAGCCTCATGGGTCAGGCGGCTGATCTCCAGGATGTCGCGTTCGAACAGGCCGCAGGTGTTAGGGTTGGTCACCATGATGGCGGCGACGTCGTCTCCCAGCTTGGCGGCCAGGTCGGCGATGTCGACGCGCCCATCGTCGGTTTGGGCGATCTCGACCACCTGATAGCCGACGAAGGCGGCGGTGGCCGGATTGGTGCCGTGGGCGCTGGTGGGCACCAGCACCTTGTTGCGGGGCTTGTCCGAACGCAGGCCCTGGCCGGCGGCGCGGTGGGCGGCGCGAATGGCCATCAGGCCGCATAGCTCGCCGTGGGCGCCGGCCTTGGGCGACATGGCGACCGCTGGCATTCCGGTCAGGGTCTTCAGCCAGTGGGCCAGGGTGTCCATCAGCTCCAGAGCGCCCTGGACCGTCGACATCGGTTGCAAGGGGTGGATGTCGGCAAAGCCGGGCAGGCGCGCCATCTTCTCGTTCAGGCGCGGGTTGTGCTTCATCGTGCACGAGCCCAGCGGATAGATGGCCAGGTCGATGGCGTGGTTCTTTTGGCTTAGGCGCACATAGTGGCGCATGGCCTCCGGCTCAGATAGGCCCGGCAGGCCGATGGGATCGCTGCGGACCAAGCCGCCGAGGTCAGAGCCATGGCCCTCGGGCGCGGGCAAATCCACGCCGGTCTTGCCCCAGCCGTCGCCCTCAAAGATCAGCGGCTCGTTCTGCAACAGACCCCGCCCCCCGGTCAGGGTAGCGGGCTTGGTGGTCACGGCGTTTGGGGTGGTCGGACGGCCGACAGTGTTCATGGTGCTCATCGACTTACCGATCAGGCTGAAAGGGTCTTGCCCAGCGCGCCGGCCAGGATCTTGATGTCGGTGTCCAGGGTGGTTTCGGTGGCCGCGACCAGCAGCACGTCATCCATTCCGGCGTCCGGGTTCAGTCGGCTGTAGGGCACGCCGCCCAACAGGCCATGCGCGGCCATGGTCTCGACCACGGCCTCGGCGTTTTTCGGCAGCTTGACCGCAAACTCGTTGAAGAAGCGCGGGGTCAGGATTTCGACACCCGGGACAGCGGCCAGGGCATCGCGGGTGGCCACGGCCTTTTCGTGGTTCAGCAGGGCCAGGCGGCGCAGGCCGGTCTCACCCAGCAGGCTCATGTGGATGCTGAACGCCAGGGTACAGAGGCCCGAGTTGGTGCAGATGTTCGACGTCGCCTTGTCCCGGCGGATGTGCTGTTCGCGGGTCGACAGGGTCAGGACGAATCCGCGCTCGCCCTCGGCGTCGACGGTCTCGCCGGTCAGGCGGCCGGGCATCTGGCGGATCAGCTTGTCGCGGGTGGCGAACAGACCGACGTAGGGACCGCCGAAGTTCAGGGCGTTGCCGATCGACTGGCCCTCGGCCGCGACGATGTCGGCGCCCATTTCGCCGGGCGACTTCAGAAGGCCCATCGACACCGCCTCGGTGACGACGACGATCAACAGGGCCCCGGCGGCGTGGGCGGCCTCGGCGATCTTGGTCACATCGGTGGCCGTGCCGAAGACGTTGGGGGTCTGGACCACAACACAGGCCGTGTCGGGCCCGATCTGGGCGATCACCGCGTCTTCGGCGTCAAAGGCGGGGGCCAGAACCTGGGTCTCGACGCCGACGGCGTGAACCACCGTCTCTGTGGCGGCGACATAGTGGGGATGCACGCCGCCGGAGATCACCGCCTTGTTGCGACGGGTGGCGCGGGTAGCCATCAAGACGCCCTCGGCCATGGCCGTGGAGCCGTCATAGAGCGAGGCGTTCGCCACCTCCATGCCGGTCAGGGCCGCCACCTGGGTCTGGAATTCGTACAGGTATTGCAGTGTGCCTTGCGCGATCTCGGGCTGATAGGGCGTGTAGCTGGTCAGGAACTCCGAGCGCTGGATGATGTGATCCACCGTCGCCGGCACATGGTGGCGATAGGCCCCGGCCCCGCAGAAGAAGGGCACCGAGCCCGCCACTGTGTTGCGTCCGGCCATGGCCGACAACGCCCGCTCGACCTCCAGCTCGCCGGACACGCGCGGCAGGTCGACGAAACCCTCGCGCCGGGCGGCGGCGGGTACATCGACGAACAGATCGTCGATCGACTGGGCGCCGATGGCGGCCAGCATGGCCTGGCGGTCATCGGGGGTCAGGGGAAGATAGCGCATCAGGATCTCAGCGGGGCTCGACGCGCATCTCGGCGCGCAGGGAGTGGGCGATGTAGCATTCGTCGTGCGCCAGCCGGTGGCATTCGACGATCAGGGCGGCGTCGGCCTCGCCCTCGAAGGTGACATGGGGCCGAAGGGTGACGACGGAAATATAGGACTTGCCGGCCTCGTTCTTTCCCATCTCGCCATCGGCCTGGTCTTCATAGGCCGTGACGACCAGCCCCTTCTTGCGGGCGATGGCCAGGAACCACAGCATATGACAGGCCGACGCCGAGGCGACCAAGGCTTCCTCGGGGTCGACGGCCGATGGATCGGACCCGGGAACGCTTGGCCCCGCCGAAGCCCGCACGACCGTGTGCCCGTCAAAGCGCCATTCGTGCACGCGGCTGTACTGGCCCGACCGATGGTCCTCGGCCGGGCCGGTCCAGGTGACGGTGGCGTTGTAGGTGTTGCTCATCTCTTCCTTTTCCGCTCATCCCCGCGAAAGCGGGGACCTAGTTCTGTCCAGTGAGACAGCGGCGTCTCGGGGTTGATGTCGCGGCCCACGACCATTGCTGGTCACCCAAAACACTGGATCTCCGCTTTCGTGGGGATGAGCGGTTTTGAGAACGCTAGAGCGTCTTCAGATATTCGTCGTAGGCGGTCTGATCCATCAGCCCGTCGAGCTGGGCGGTGTCCGGCACCTTGATCTTGGCGAACCAGCCGGCGCCTTGGGGGTCGGCGTTGACGGTTTCCGGGGCGCCGTCCAGGGCGGCGTTGCCCTCGACGACCTCGCCGGTGACCGGGGCATAGACGTCGGACGCGGCCTTGACGCTTTCGACCACGGCGAAGCTGTCGCCGGCGACGACCTGTTTGCCGGCCTCGGGGACCTCGACGAAGACGACATCGCCCAGCGCCTCAGCGGCGTGGCTGGTGATGCCGACGGTGACGACGTCGCCTTCGAGGCGGACCCATTCGTGATCCTTGGTGAATTTCATGGGGCTCTCCCTTTTTTCCGTCATGGCCGGGCTTGTCCCGGCCATCTGTCGATGATGGCCCACGAGATCGCCGGGACAAGGCCGGCGACGACGCGGATCAAGATTTCGGTTTCCTGTAATACCTCTGCGCCACAAAAGGCGTGGCTACGACCTCGGCCGGTGCGGCCTTGCCGCGGACGATGACCTGAAGGTCGGTCCCGAGTTCGGAAAAGGCCGGCGGCACATAGCCCATAGCGATGTTGCGGCCGAGCGTCGGCGAGGGGCCGCCCGAGGTGACTGTGCCGATGACATTGCCATCGCCGTCGGCGATCTCAGCGCCCTCGCGGGCGGGAGCGCCCTCCTTGACGATCAGGCCGACGCGGACGCGCGATGGGCCGTCGGCCAGCTCCTGCAGGATGCGGGCGGCGCCGTTGAAATCGCCGCGCTCCTTGCGAGACTTGGACAGGGCGAAGGTCAGGGCGCCTTCAACCGGGCTAGTCTTCGGGTCGATGTCGTGGCCGTGCAGGGGTAAGCCGGCTTCGAGGCGCAGACTGTCGCGCGCACCCAGGCCGATCGGCTTGACCCGGGCGTCCTGCAGAAGAATGTCCCAGATGCGGTCGGCCTGATCGGCGGGGACCGAGATCTCATAGCCGTCCTCGCCGGTGTAGCCCGAGCGCGAGACGTAGCAATCGACGCCGAACAGCATCAGCCGGGCGGTGTCCATGAAGCCGAACTCGGCCAGCAACGGCTCGTGCGCGGCCATGACCTCGGCGGCTTCGGGCCCCTGGATGGCGATCAGGGCGCGGTCGTCCAGAATGGTCAGCTTGGCGTCGCCTGACAGGTTCGCCTGCCAGAAGGCGAAGTCCTCGTCCTTGTTGCCGGCGTTGACGACCACGAACAGGCCGTCGTGGTCCGGCTTACCGGCCATCAGGTCGTCGATCACGCCGCCGTCCTCATTGAGCAGCAGAGAGTATTTCTGTCGGCCTTCCTTGAGGATGGCGTAATCGCCCGGCACGAAGCGCTCAAACTCGTCGATGGCGTCGGCGCCGGTGATCTTGCACTGGCCCATGTGCGAGACGTCGAACAGGCCGGCGTGTTCGCGGGTCCAGCGGTGCTCGGCCAGCACACCCTCGTACTGGACCGGCATATCGTAGCCGCCAAAACCGACCATACGCGCGCCGCGGCGGCGGTGGTTGGCGTTTAGCGGCGTGGTCTTCAACTCGCTCATCGGTGTCGGCTCCTCCACCGGGCGGTCTGCGCCCGTTCAGAACCCCCGCTGTCTTGAAGCCTGAGAGATTCCGGCGCTGGCAAATCAGCGCCTTGCTCCGTCGGCGAACCCGGCCGGGTTCTTTCCAGCGTTTGACGTGCTTCGCGGTCCTTTTGCCTGAGCGTTTCCGGGGCGGTTGCGCCTTCGGCTCCGGGGCTGAATGGGCCACCCCGATCTCTCCCGCGAGAGCGGCTCCAAAGGCCCTGACTCCGTTGCGGAGTCAAGCGACGCCGCCTAGACAGACGCCGACCTAAGAGAATCCCGTTCAGGACGCCCGCCATGACCAGCCCCGCCGCCTTCGAAACCTGGCTCGCCGGATCTGGAGCGCCCGAGGGCGTCGTTGAGGTTCTGACCGTTCTGGGCCTGACCTGCGCGGAGATGTCCGAGGTGGTGGCGGGCGGCGCCCTGACCGGGGTGCTGGGCGCCTCTGGCGTGGTCAATGTCCAGGACGAGGAGCAAAAGAAGCTCGACCTGATCACCAACGATATGCTGACCGAGGCGCTTCTGGCCTGTCCGGTCGTGGCCGGGGTCGCGTCCGAGGAAATGGACAACAGCCAGGCCGCTGGACACGCGACGGGCGAATGGTTGGTGCTGTTCGATCCGCTGGACGGCTCGTCCAACATCGACATCAACGCCCCGGTCGGGACGATTTTCTCGATCCTGAAGTCGCCGAATGCGACGCCGACCGATGGCGACTTCCTGCAGCGGGGCAGAGATCAGGCGGCGGCGGGCTATGTGCTCTACGGCGCCCAGACCATGCTTGTGCTGACGGTGGGGGCCGGCGTGGTCGGCTTTACCCTGTCGGGCGACGGCCGCTGGCTATTGACCCACGATGCGATCCGCATTCCGGCCGACACCAGGGAGTTCGCGATCAATATGTCGAACCAGCGCCACTGGGCGGAGAACGTCCAGCGCTACATCGACGGCTGCCTGAAGGGCGCCGAGGGCCCGCGCGGCAAGAACTTCAACATGCGCTGGGTCGCGGCCATGGTGGCGGATGTCCACCGGGTGCTGATGCGCGGCGGCGTGTTCCTCTATCCGTGGGACAGGCGCGAGCCGGGCAAGGCGGGCAAGCTGCGCCTGATGTACGAGGGCAATCCGATGGCCCTGCTGGTCGAACAGGCCGGCGGCAAGGCCACGATCGACGGCGTCCAGCGCATCCTTGACGTCGAGCCGACCCAACTGCACCAACGCATCCCGATCGCCCTGGGCTCGGCCAATGAGATCGATCAGGTGGCGGCGGCGTAGGCCTCGACCTCGGTGATCCGCGCGGTCTTTTCGGCGTCCGACAGAAACGAGCCTTCAAAGCTGTTCCTCGCCATCTGCGTGATCTGATCGCGGGTCAGGCCGACGGCCTCGGCCAAACGGCTGTAGTTGGCGTTTACATAGCCGCCGAAATAGGCCGGGTCGTCCGAGTTCAGGGTGACGTGCAGGCCGCGCCGCAGCATCTCGGGGACCGGGTGGTCCTTCAGATCGTGGACCACGCACAGCTTCAGGTTCGACAGCGGACAGACCGTCAGGGTCATCTGGCTGTCGGCCAGGCGGCGGATCAGGGCCTCGTTCTCCATCGAGCGATTGCCGTGATCCATGCGGTCGATGTGCAAAAGGTCGAGCGCCTCTCGCACGTATTCGGGCGGACCTTCCTCGCCGGCGTGGGCGACGCGTTTGAGGCCCATGTCTCCGGCCCGGTCAAAGACGCGCTGGAACTTGGACGGCGGATGGCCGACCTCTGACGAATCCAGACCGACCCCGACGATCCGATCCAGCCACGGCTCGGCGGCCTTGAGCGTATCGAAGGCGGCGTCCTCATCCAGGTGGCGCAGGAAACACAGGATCAGCTTGGAGGAGATGCCCAGCTCGGCCTCAGCGGTCTTCATCCCGGCCAGCAGGCCGTCCGCAGCGACGGCGAACGGCAGGCCCCGGTCCGTATGGGTCTGGGGATCGAAGAAGATCTCGGCGTGGCGGACATTGTCCGCCGCCGCGCGCCGGAAGTAGGCCAGCGCCATGTCGTGAAAATCCTGCTCGGTCTGCAGGACATCGGCCCCGGCGTAGTAGATGTCCAGGAAGTCCTGGAGATTGGAAAAATCATAGGCCGCGCGCACCGCCTCGACACTGTCGAACGGAATGGCGACCTTGTTGCGCTGGGCGAAGGCGAACATCTGTTCGGGCTCGAGGCTGCCCTCGATGTGCAGATGCAGTTCGGCCTTGGGCAGGCCGGCAATATAGGTCGTCAGGTCGGGCATTGGGTACGGCTTCTTCCGGCGGAACGATGGTCTCGGGCGCGCGTTGCGGTGAAGTAAGGCAGGAGCATCACCATGGCTGACGAAAAAGACAAGGAAGTCATCATCAACACCACGCCCGGCGTCATGGGTGACGGCACCGAGGAACAGAACCTCGGTCAGCCGGGCGATCCGTCCAAGCGGATCACCAAGGAAGAGGTCGAGGAAGCCTTCGCCAAGAAGGATTGAGGCGGACGGCGGCCGAGCGAAAGCTCGGCCTACATCCGTTCCGGGGTGTCGATTCCCAGCAGATCCAGTGCGGTTTCCAGTTGTTTCAACACCGCCTCGACCAGAGCCAGGCGCGAGCCGCGCGTGGCTTCATGCCCGGGCGCCAGGATCGGGCAGGCGGCGTAAAACTTGGAAAATGACTGGGCCAACCGGTAGGCGTGCTCGGCCAGCGCGTTGGGCCCGCGCCGGTCGTAGGCCTCCTGAACCGCTTGGTCGAAGGCGTCCAGCACCAGCGCCAGTTCGCGCTCGGCCGGCTCGATGATGGCGATCTCGCCGGTCGTGACATTCTCGGCGGCGGCCCGACGCAGCAGAGATTTGATGCGCACCGCCTGGTACAGGAGGTACGGTCCGGTCTTGCCCTCGAAGCTGGTGAACCGGTCCAGATCGAAGATGTAGCTGGTGCCGCGCCAGTTCGACAGGTCGGCGAACTTGAGGGCCGCGACGGCCACCTTGCCGGCGATGTCCTCGAATTCTTCGGGCGACAGGTCTTCCCCCAGACCCGCCTCGTGCAGGCGGCTGCGAGCCTTCTCGCGGGTCATCTCGATCAGGTCGGCCAGCTTGAGCACGCCGCCGGCGCGGGTCTTGAACGGCTTGCCGTCCGGGCCGTTCATGGTGCCGAAGCCCAGATGCTCCAGCTGACCCGGCTGGGCGTAGCCGGCCAGATAAGCGGCGCGGTACACCTGTTCGAAGTGGTCGGCCTGGCGCTGGTCCACGACGTAGAGAACCAGATCGAAGTCCTGTTCGTTGCGCCGGTCGATGATGGTGGCCAGGTCGGTCGTGCCGTACATGGCCGAACCTTCCGATGAGATCACCAGCAGCGGGTCGGGGGAGGGCACGGTGACGACGGTTCCGTCAGGCAACTTCTTGGTCTTGGTCTCGCCGTCACGGGCGACATGGACCACGCGCGCGCCCTGGTCGTCGACCAGCAGGCCCTTGGCCTCCAGCTCGGCGACCATGCCGGGGATCAACGGATCGACGTCGGCCTCGCCCTTCCACAGGTCGAAGGTTACGCCCAGAGCGCCGAAGTCGCGCTGCAGCGCGGCCATCGAGACGTCGTGCATATGCTTCCACAGGGCGCGATAGCCGCGGTGGCCGCCCTGTAGTTCGGCGGTGGTCTTGCGGGCGCGATCGCGGAACGCCGGCTCGGCCTTGGCGCGGGCGGCGGCGGCTGGATAGATTCGCTCCAGATCTTCCAGAGAAACTGGAGATCCCTCGGGATAGGGGCCGTCCCCCTGGAACGCGGCGGCGCGACCTTCGTCCTCAAGGGCGGCGATCAGCAGGCCCATCTGGAAGCCCCAGTCGCCAAAATGGGCGTCGCCCCAGACGGTGTCGCCGCGGAACCGGAACAACCGCTTCAGGCTCTCGCCGATGATCGACGAACGCAGATGGCCGACGTGCATCGGCTTGGCCACATTGGGCCCGCCATAGTCGATGATCACGCGCCGTCCGGTGGCGACGGCCGAGGCGCCGACCATGGGGCTGGCCGCGACATCGCGCGCGCGCGCGGTCAAGGCGGCGTCGGACACGCGAATGTTGATGAAGCCCGGCCCGGCGATTTCGATCGAGGCGATTTCGGGCCGGCCTTCAAGATGTCCGACGATACGTCCCGCCAGCTCACGCGGATTGGCCTTGGCCTGTTTGGCGGCGGCCAGAGCGCCGTTGGACTGGAAATCGGCCAGGTCCGGCCGATCAGACGGCGAGACCCGCGCCAGGTCTTCGGGCAAGCCTTCGGCGGCGAAGGCGGCCTGAACCGCTTCGCTCAGACGGCTCTTGAGATCGCTCATTCGCTGGGCGCGCCCGCATTCGCCCGGAAGCGGGAGCCATTGCGGTTAAACTCGGCCATCTCGGGCGTAACATCGAAGCCGACCAGAACCTCGAAATTCGCGCCGGAAACCGTGATGTCGCGCCGGGGAATGGTCAGGCCTCGAATTTCCTCGGTCACATAGGTTCTGTCGCCGCCATCGAAATCGACCGGCAAGTCAAAATACTGCTTGGCCAGAATAGCGGAATTCCGTTCGGTCACGGCGACCCAGTAGCGATAGGTCCGCCGCCCACTCTCGGCTTGAGGGCCGCGACCGAGCTGGAACAGGATGTTCATGTCGATGCGGATCGGATCGGCCTCGCGATAGGTGCAGTCGGCTTCGATTCCCTCGATTTCACCCGTATAGCCAACCGCCGAATAGCTCTGTTGTCCGCCTTCGAATTCCACATAGCGGGCGGCGTCGTACAGGATGCGCACAAACGGGCAGGGCCCCGCGTTTGGGCGTTCGCGGAGCGGCGCCGGCGTATCCTGGAACTCGCGATCACGCTCCTCGCGCTGGCTCTCGCGCCGCGCACCATCCTGATCCTGCGGGCGTTGCTGGGCCATCACCGGGCCAGCGACCACCGACAAGGCGAGGGTTGAAACGAGCAGTCCAGGGATAAAACGGAGCATGGAAAACCTGACAGGCGAGCAAAAAGGACCGCAGAGCGGCGGGGCCGCAACGCTTGCGCGTGATAGCGGCTAATCCTAGGCGCCGCAACGCGAACGCTGGGTTGAACGGGATTGATGTCTCGGCGCGGCAAGGCGAAGGGCGGCCCCAGCGAAACCACCTGGCCAAGCCAATGATCGTCAGGGGCGTGTTGGAGCGGCGGACGCAAGAGCGCTACGGCGGGCCATGATCCCGCCCTACCTCCAAATTTGGGCGCGATGGATCGACGCCTCTGGCCTAGCTCGCCCATCGCGGCTAGTTAGCGCTCGTGACCAAACCCCCGCTTGCGCCACGCCCCATACAGGTCCGCCTGGCAACACCGCGCGGCTTCTGCGCGGGCGTGGATCGCGCCATCCAGATCGTCGAACGCGCCATCGAGAAGTACGGTGCGCCGGTCTATGTGCGCCATGAGATCGTCCACAACCGCCATGTGGTCGAACGGTTGCGTCGCCTGGGGGCGGTCTTCGTCGAGGAGCTGGACGAATGCCCAGCCGACCGCCCGGTGGTGTTCTCCGCCCACGGAGTCCCCAAGTCAGTGCCGGCCGAGGCTCAGCGCCGCGCGCTATTTTATCTGGATGCGACCTGTCCGCTGGTGTCAAAGGTCCACGTCGAGGCCGAGCGACATTTCGCGGCGGGACGCCAGATCGTGCTGATCGGCCATGCCGGTCATCCTGAGGTCGAGGGCACCATGGGGCAATTGCCCGAAGGCGTCGTCACCCTGATCGAGACGCCCGAAGACGCCGAACGGTTCGAGCCGCGCGATGCATCCCAGCTGGCCTATGTCACCCAGACGACCCTGTCGCTGGACGACACGGCCGCTATCATCTCGGTGCTGAAGCGGCGGTTCGCGGGCCTGCCGGATCCTCACAAGGAAGACATCTGCTACGCCACGACCAACCGCCAGGAGGCGGTCAAGCGGGTCGCGGCTCACAGCGATCTGGTGCTGGTGATCGGGTCACCAAACTCGTCTAACTCCGTACGCTTGGTCGAAGTGGCGCGGAGGGCAGGAGCCAAGGCTGCGCGGCTGATTGATGATGCGTCTGTCGTCGACTGGGCCTGGTTCGACGGCGTTCAAACCGTGGGGATCACGGCGGGGGCATCCGCACCGGAGCCTCTGATCGAGGCTTTGGTTGCGGCGATCACGGACCGTTTTGATGCCGAAGTCAGTGAGGATTCGGGCGCCCGCGAGACCGTGACCTTCAAGCTGCCGCGTGTCCTGGCCGAGGACTGAGCCGAGCCTTGCCACAGGTCACGATCCACACAGACGGCGCCTGCAAGGGCAACCCGGGAAGAGGGGGCTGGGGAGCTGTCCTGCAGTCGGGCTCACACGAAAAGGAACTATGGGGCGGCGAACGCACGACCACCAACAACCGCATGGAGCTCATGGCCGCCATCATGGCTCTGGAGGCGCTGAAAGGACCAAGCGACGTGACGCTGGTCACAGACAGCAAATACGTCATGCAGGGCATCACCGAGTGGATCAGCGGCTGGAAGGCGCGAGGCTGGAAGACGGCGGACAAGAAGCCGGTCAAGAACGACGACCTGTGGCGTCGGCTCGACACGGCGCGGGCGCGGCACAAGGTGACCTGGCGATGGGTCAAGGGTCACGCCGGCCATGAGCTGAATGAGCGGGCCGACGCCCTGGCCAACAGAGGCATCGAAGACCTGGAGAGCTAGCGCAGGCTCAGTCAGTCTTCGCCCAATGACGTCCTGTCGGCACTCGCCCGTCGAAATGGAGTTCAGGCGGTCGTTGGTTGAAAGACGGGTCGACGAGGCGACGTCCGGAATCGCAGCCCCGACGCGGGGCGTCGATCAGGCGCATCGACTGCCCAGACCGAAGGGCGGCTGGGCCTAGTCGCGGCGTTCGCGCTGGTTTGGCGGCAGGTTCGATTCGTCGCTGGGCAGCACCTGACGCCCAACGGTGCCCAAAAGTTGTTCCAGGACAGTCAGCTCACGACCTCGGGTCGGCGTTTCGCGATTGCTGAAGGCGATCTGCTGGCCGTCCTCGAGCGCGAGATTCTCTACGCCCGTGACCCGGCCGGTGGTCTCATCAAAGGTGATCTGGGTGACGGAACGATGCGTCACTTCGGGCAGGTTGAAAGTGTATTTCGCGGTGGTTTGCGAAATATAGAACCAGACATTCTGCGGCTCAAAAGTAGAGACCGTTGAAGGAGATCCCAAACGCGCGCGCACGGTCTCACGCGTGTCGGTGCCGACCACGATATCTGAGGCCTGGACATCGACGGGCTGGAAGCCATGAAAGGCGACCTGCGGCGAGCAGGCGGTGATCGCCAGGGCGGCGGAGGCCAGAACGACGGCGCGGAACGAAACGGACATGCAGCTTTCCGAGATTGAGCGGCCTTTGACCTAGCGCGCGCAGAGCATTAGTTCAACGCCAAGACCGAAATGGGGCGACCAAGCGTGCTTCAACGCCTTTTCCGACCTCGCCAGGCGCGCCTTGCCGGTGAGACCCTCTACGCCGGACTGGTGGACCAGGCCCGCCGGCCAGAGCTGTACCGCGACCTGGGCGTGGCCGACCGGATCGATGCGCGCTTCGAGTTGTATGTTCTGCATCTGAGCCTGCTGCTGGCGCGGCTGAAGGGCGAGGGCGAGGCGGCCGCCGAGACGGGCCAGGCGGTGTTCGACGCCTTCGTCGGTGCCCTGGACGACTCGCTGCGCGAACTGGGCGTCGGCGACCTGTCGGTGGCCAAGAAGATGAGAAAGCTGGGGGAGGCGGTCTATGGCCGCGTCATCGGCTATCAGAATGCGATCAGGGACGATGACCGCCCGGCGCTGACCGGTCTGCTGGCCAGAGCCGTCTATGGCGACGAAGCCAAGACCGAGGCGGCGTCCGGCCTGGCGGACTATGCTCTCAGGATCCACGCGGCCCTCACCGAGCGGCGGCTGGATGATATTCTCAAGGGGCGGCTGGATTGGCCGGGCGTGACGGAATGAGCGACCAGCTGGCCTGGAGTGACCGCGTGCGCCTGGATCAGATCGGTAAGGGATTGCATCGTCATCTTGAGGCGACCGAGGCCGCGCGCTCGCGCATAGCTGAGGCGCTGGACCTGGCGGCGCTGCCCAGTCTCCTTGCCGATGTCGAGGTCCGGCCGGCGGGCGCGGGCTGGCGCCTGAAGGGCGATCTGGTCGCAGACGTCATCCAAACCTGCGGCATCACGCTTGAACCGCTGGCGAACCGGATTGAAGCCTCCTTCTCTGTGGACCTGATCGAGGCTTCGGACTTTGAGCCCGGCCCCGAAGATCTGGATATCGATCCCGAGGCCCCGCAGGGGTCCGATATCATTGCGGATGGGGGCGTCGATCTGGCGGCCTATGTGGTTGAGCACTTGGCGCTGTCCATCGATCCGTGGCCTCGCAAGCCCGGCGCCGTGTTCGAGGCGCCGGAAGGGCCGGCTGAGCCGTCGCCGTTTGACGTTTTGCGCGAGTTGAAGCCGCGTTGATGCCCCTGGGTAAGGATTTCGCGCAGGCCGGCTTGCATCGGGCGGGCCGAACGCTATCGTCCCGCCTCAATTTCCAGTCCGCGCGCGGTCATGCGCGGCGCGCGGCGGAGGCGACCTGAGCATCGTGTCTTCTTCTACAGTCATTTCTGTCGACGCCATGGGCGGCGATTACGGGCCAACGGTCACCGTCGCCGGGGTTGAGGCGTTTCTCAAGAAGCACGGCGCCATGCGTGCCCGGTTCATCCTGCACGGCGACCAGAAAGCCCTGGCCGTTCAACTGGCGAAGGCACCGTTGGCTCGCGCCGCCAGCGAGGTTCGCCATTGCGAACTCGTGATCGCGATGGACGAGAAGCCAGCCGTCGCCCTGCGCCGCGGCAAAGGCTCCAGCCTGTGGAACGCGATCCAGTCGGTGAAGTCCGGCGAAGCGCTGGCCGTTGTGTCGGCAGGCAACACGGGAGCCCTGATGGCGCTCTCCAAACTGATCCTCAGGATGTCGGCGCCAGGCCTGGACCGGCCCGCCATCGTCGCCAGCTGGCCGACCATCAAGGGCGGGCACACCGCCGTGCTCGACGTCGGAGCCAATGTTTCGTCCGACGCCAAGCAGCTGGTCGAGTTCGCCATCATGGGCGAGGCGTTCCATCGGGCGGTCCATCGTGTCGACAAGCCCAGCATCGGCATCCTCAACGTCGGATCCGAAGAGATGAAGGGCCATGACGAGGTCCGCGAAGCCGCCGCGATGCTCCGGTCCGGACGATTTGACCTGAAGTACAAGGGCTTCGTGGAAGGGGATGACCTGTCGCGCGGCGTGGTGGATGTCGTTGTCACCGACGGCTTCACCGGCAACATCGCGCTCAAGACCGCCGAGGGCGTGGCCCGTTTCATCTCTGGCCTGATGAAGGACGCGCTGCTGTCCTCGCCGATGTCGCGGGTCGGAGCCATGCTGGCCTATGGCGCGCTCAAGGCGATGCGGAGCAAGATCGATCCGAACGCGGTCAATGGCGGGCCGCTGCTGGGCCTCAACGGACTGGTCATCAAGAGCCACGGTGGAGCGGACGCGCGCGGCTTCAGCTCGGCCATCCGGGTGGCCGTCGACCTCGCCGAAAGCGACTATATGGCCAAGGTGGCTCAGAACATGGCGCGTCTGGATTTCGCCGAGGCTGTGCACGCGGCCAGCGAGGCGGCCAAATGAGCGTTACGCGTAGCGCCATAACGGGCGTCGGGGCCTACCTGCCTGACGACGTGGTGACAAACGCCGACCTGTCCAAGATCGTCGACACTTCCGACGAATGGATCCAGGAACGCACGGGGATCAAGGAGCGTCGCCGCGCCCGTCCGGATCAGCCGACCAGCGACCTGGCCGCCGAGGCTGCGCGGCGCGCCCTGGCTGCGGCGGGGCGCAGCGTCGCCGATGTCGACCTGATCGTTGTTGCGACCACGACGCCAGACATGACCTTTCCGGCCACGGCCGCCATCGTTCAGAGCAAGTTGGGCGTCGGTGTCTGCACCGCCTTTGACGTGCAAGCGGTCTGTTCGGGCTTTGTCTATGCGCTCAGCGTGGCCGACGGCTTTGTCGCGCGCGGTCTGTCCAGGTGCGCCCTCGTCATCGGGGCCGAGGAAATGACACGGCTGATGGACTGGTCTGACCGGGGCACCTGTGTGCTGTTCGGCGACGGGGCCGGAGCTGTGGTGCTCGAACCGGTTGAGGGTGACGGGACGACGGCTGATCGCGGCCTGCTCGGCTTCGCCCTGCGCTGCGACGGGAACAAGACCGATCTGCTCTATGTCGACGGCGGGCCATCCACGACCGGGGAGGTCGGACATCTGAGGATGGCCGGCAATCAAGTGTTCCGGCATGCGGTGGTCAATATCGCTGAGGCGGTCGAATCGGCTTGCAGGGCGGCGGGCGTCGAAGTCAGCGAGGTCGACTGGTTCGTGCCGCACCAGGCCAATCAGCGGATCATCAAAGGTGTAGGCGACCGGTTGGGCCTGGACGAGGACAAGGTTGTCTCCACCGTCGCCTGGCACGCCAACACCTCGGCGGCTTCGATCCCGCTGGCGCTCAGCGTCGCAATCGAGGACGGCAGGATCAAGCGGGGCGACCTGGTGCTGCTGGAGGCTATGGGCGGCGGCCTGACCTGGGGCGCCTGCGCGATTCGGATGTAGCGGGAACAACGGCCCTTTCGTTGATGTATGCGTTCGCGTAACACACGGGTTGCATTCGGGCGCCTGAGGGAGGGTTGCTGACATGGCGGGTAAAACGGTGACGCGAGCGGACCTGTCCGAGGCGCTGCACGAAGAAATCGGTCTGTCGCGGCAGGAATGTTCCGGCCTTGTCGAGCGGGTGCTCGATATGATCGTCGAGACACTGGAGCGCGGTGAAACGGTCAAGCTCTCCGGATTCGGAGTCTTCCAGGTCCGCGACAAGCGTGCGCGCATGGGTCGTAATCCCAAGACCGGCGAACCGGCGGCGATCGTGCCGCGCCGGGTTATCAGCTTCCGCGCCTCTCAGTTGATGAAGGCCAAGGTCGACGGCGCCAACGCGTGACCAAGAGCCCCGACGCCTTCCGCACCATTTCGGAAGCGTCCGACGAATTGAGCGTGCCTCAGCATGTTCTCAGGTTCTGGGAAACCAAATTCACCTTCATCAAACCGATGAAGCGAGCCGGCGGGCGCCGGCTGTACCGGCCTGCGGACATCGCCGTGCTCCAGGGTGTCAAAATCCTGCTGCATGACGAGGGCGTCACGATCCGCGGCGTTCAGAAGCTGTATCGCGAGCAGGGCTTGGCGCGGATCACCGGCGCGGCCGATGGCGAGGGCCTGGCTGGAGCCGCCGCCCCACAGGCGACAACTTTCGCCGCAACGCCGACTAAATCTGGCCCGGACATCGTGAAATTGAAGGCTGCTCTGGCTGCGGTCGAGGCGGCGAAGCGGCGGCTGGACGCGGCGCTCGACGCCTGAGCGATTTTCGTTTGCGACCCAGCCGGGCCTTGTCTATACGAGCGCCTCTCACGGAGCGTGGCGCAGCCTGGTAGCGCACTTGACTGGGGGTCAAGGGGTCGCAGGTTCGAATCCTGTCGCTCCGACCATTCCCTTGACCCGGTCTTTGGATTTCAGCCCTTCTCGGCCCACTTGATCAGCGGCAGTATGGGCACGCCCCAAGCTAGACCTGCGACCGCGAAATATAACACCTGGGCCCACCAGACTGCGGGAATCAGCACGGCCACGCTGATCACGCCCCAGATATAGGCGGTTAGAAACACCAGAACGCCGAGGGTGGCGACGGCCTTGCGCGTGCGCGGTCCCATGCGAAATCTCCGGAATTGAAAACGCCGCGGGCTGAATGAGCCCGCGGCGCTCTCGTATTGGATTTTGTCGATCCTATCGACGGCGGATCAGGCCGAAGAGGAACAACAGAACGACCGCGCCGCCCGTCGCCGCGACCAGCGATCCCAGCCAACCCGTGATCGGAATGCCGACCATATCGGCGACGAACCAGCCGAGCAGCGCGCCCAGCAACCCGACGATCAGATTGGTCAGTATGCCGTGCCGGCGTCCAGTGACCTGCTCAGCGATCCAGCCCGCCGCGACACCGATTATGATCGCAAGCAGCCAGCCGTTGGTTTCGAAGATTTCCATAAAGAGTCCCTTTCCAGCCCGCCGGCCCTCCCGCCGGGTTCAAGAATGACAATGCGGGTGGCGCACGACCGGTTCCTTGGGCTAGAGCCCTTCGACTCATCGGAACCACACCTCCCGAGCTCGACAGTATGCTCCGTTTCGCCAGTCTCCAAGACCGTTCCGCCACCACCGCGATTTGGCTGGCGTTGGTCGCCTTGCTTGTTTTGGTCATGGTCGTGGTCGGCGGCATAACCCGTCTGACCGAGTCAGGCCTGTCGATCACCGAGTGGGCCCCTGTCACCGGCGCGCTGCCGCCCTTGAGCGACGCTGAATGGAATCGCCAGTTCGAGGCCTATCGCCAAACGACCCAATACGCCCAGCTCAACGCCGGCATGAGCCTGGAGGCCTTCAAGGGCATCTTCTGGTGGGAATGGGCGCACCGGCTGCTCGGACGCCTGATCGGCCTGGCCTTCGCCCTGCCGTTCTTTGCGCTGCTGTTGATGCGGCGCATTCCCCAGCGCCTGATCTGGCGGTGCTGGGTGTTGCTGGGCCTGGGCGGGCTTCAGGGCGCGGTCGGCTGGTGGATGGTGGTCTCGGGCCTGGCCGGGCGGGTCGAGGTCGCGCCCGAGCGCCTGACGGTGCACCTGGGCCTGGCCCTGATCATCTTCGTCGGTCTGGTCTGGACGGCGCTGGAGGCGTGGTTCGGCGAGGATCATTCGCGCTCGCCCGGTGGCTGGAGTCGGGGCTCGGCGGCGCTGTTGGGGCTGGTTTTCGTCCAGTGTCTGCTCGGCGGGCTGGTCGCGGGTAATGATGCGGGCCGCGTGTTCACCGACTGGCCGATGTTCGAGGGCCGTTGGTGGCCTCCGGTCGACTGGAGTCTGGGGGCGGCAGCCTTCCTGCACGATCAGGGTCTGGTCCAGCTGATGCACCGGCTTGGCGGCTATGCGGTGTTCCTGGCCAGTCTGGTCTTCCTGATCCAGAGTCTGCGCTGGCGCCTGGCCGAAGGCGTGCCGGCGGCAGCCATGGCCCTGTTCGGGGCGGTTCTGGCCCAGGCGCTTCTGGGCATCGCCACCTTGATGACGGCGCTTAGCCCGTGGCTGGCGGGATTGCACCAAGCGGGCGGCGTCATCGTGCTGGGCTTGGCGACCGGGCTGCTGTGGCGAGTGCGGCGCAGTCAGCCGCGCCTGTTCATGAGCTCTGCAATGAGTTCCAGGGCCCTGTGATCGCCAGAGTGTAGCCCGGCTCCATCACATTGACGAAGACCGTCGAGCCGTCCGGCGAAACGCAGACCCCGGCGAATTCGCTGTTCAGGGCGTGGGCGTTGCGGGCCACTGTATAGACCTGTCCGTCCGGTGCGATGCCGCGCAGGTGGATGCGCTCTTCAGAATAGCGGTCCTCGCAGACCAGCAGATGCCCCCAAGGCGCGACCGTCAGGTTGTCGCCGTAGTCGAACACGGCGTCGTCGTCGCTTTCGAGAAACAGCTGCAGCCGGTCCGGTGCTCCGTTTCGGCCGGGGACCAGCCGCATGATCTGGCCGAAACCGCGAGCGCCGCCCGATGTGCAGGTGAAGAACAGCTCGCCGTCGCCCCAGGTCAGGCCCTCGCCGCGCGCGAACAGGGCTGCGCCCGCCGCGTGGCCGCGCTGGCGCAGGTCGTTGTTCGGGCTCTCGACATCTTCCAGATCGACCCACTCGGCGTCGAGCCAGTCCCCCATCCGCCACAGAACCGCGCCGTTCCAGTTGCGGGTGTCGGCGGCGGGCGCGCCGGCGATGACCAGGGCCTGCAACTGCCCGCCGTCGGCCAGCCGGCCCGGCGTCTCGGGGATGAAGCGATAGAACAGGGAATCGTCTCGATCCTCGGTCAGATAGACATGGCCGGTCTCGGGATCGACGCAGGCGGCTTCATGCTCGAACCGGCCCATCGCCGTCAGCGGGACCGGATCGATCAGGCCGGTCGCATCGGCTGGCACCTCAAAGACCCAGCCGTGATTGCGGTTGACGCCCGACCCGGCGTTGTCCTCATTCTCCTCGCAGGACAGCCAGGTTCGCCACGGCGTCACCCCGCCGGCGCAGTTGGTCAGGGTGCCGGTCAGGCTGAGATGCTGGCGCACCACCCGCTGTTCGACCAGGTCATAGACCAGGGTGGTGGTCCCGCCGCCCAGGGGATGGCCGTCGGCATAGGTGTCGAAGACCTTTTCGGCCGGCAGTCGGTCTCTGAGACGATGCCCGATGCCGCTCGGGCCCAGATCGAGATGGCGCGGCTTGACCTCATGGTTGCGCACCAGGATGACCTCGTCGCCTTCGCCTGGGAAACAGCCCATCCCGTCCGGCTTACCGGGTACGAGCAGCCCGTCGTCCATGGTCTCGCCCGACTGGGAAATGACTCGATAGGAAAAGCCCTCGGGCAGGTCGAGCAGACCCTCTGGATCCTCGATCAGCGGGCCATAGCCGGGGATCTCGCTGCGGTATTCACTTGAACGGGTCTGGGCCCGCGCGACCATGCCGCTGAACGCCAGGGCGGCCGAGCCGCTGGCCAGAACGAGACGCCGGGAAAAACGCATGATCGAATCCACACCAGTTTGCCCAGCCTTGTAGGCCGGGCGTGTGAGGGTTGAATGACAGGCCGCAAGGCCTCGCCCCCTTTTGGGATAGACAACCGGTGCGGCCCTTTCCACTACGATCCGATATCGGGTAGCGCGCCTGCAAATGTGATGGCGGGCGAGCACCAGGACAGAATTGAATTCCCCCTTCCCGCTAGGGGAGAAGGATCAAGGAGCGTTGGCCGCTCGCCAAGGCGGCGTGGGTCGGCCCAGATCAGAGGCGTCTTTGGAATGCAGTCATCCTCAAATTTAGCTAAGAGGTGAACAAAAATGATGTGGTATTTAGATACCGTATTTAAATATGCCAATATAATCAGACTACTATAGTGAGTTCTCTCGCGGAAGCGCCGTTGACGCCTCGACCGCTCTCCGCTAGAAAGCCCGCCGTCGCGGTCGGGACCCTCCCGGCCGCTTTGGATTTTCTGGATTCAACCATGCTCAAGACCACGACGGCTTCGCTGAAGCCCGCCGATGTCGAGAAGAAGTGGATCGTCGTGGACGCTGAAGGCGTCGTCGTCGGCCGCCTCGCCTCGTTCATCGCCATGCGTCTGCGCGGCAAGCACCGCCCGGACTACACCCCGCACGTCGATTGCGGCGACTATGTCATCGTCATCAATGCCGAGAAGGTGAAGTTCACCGGCAAGAAGCTGACCGACAAGATCTACTACCGTCACACCGGCCATCCGGGCGGCGTCAAGGAACGCGTCGCCGGCAAGGTTCTGGAAGGCAAGTATCCCGAGCGCGTCCTGCAAAAGGCCGTCGAGCGTATGCTGCCCAAGGAAAGCCCGCTGGCCCGCGCCCAGATGACGCACCTGCGCATCTTCGCCGGTTCGGAACACACCCACGAAGCTCAGAAGCCGGAAGTCATCGACTTCGCCGGTCTGAACGCCAAGAACGCCCGGGGCCAGTAAGTCATGACCGACACTCCGATCACTGAAACCGCTTCCGAAGCGACCGAAGCCAAGGGCTTCGACGCCCTGGCCGGCATGGGCACCAACGCCCCGGCCCCGGTGCGCGAGCGCATCGTCGATGCGCAAGGCCGCGCCTACGCCACCGGCAAGCGCAAGAACGCCATCGCTCGCGTCTGGCTCAAGCCGGGCTCCGGCAAGATCACGATCAACGGCCGCGACCAGGAGATCTACCTGGCCCGCCCGGTTCTGCGCATGATGATCGCCCAGCCGCTGGAAATCGCGGACCGCCTGACCCAGTTCGACGTCGACGTCACCGTCGAAGGTTCGGGCTTGTCTGGCCAGGCCGGCGCCATCCGCCACGGCATCGCCAAGGCTCTGACCTACTATGAGCCCGAGCTGCGCCCGGTCCTGAAGCCGCACGGTTTCCTGACCCGCGACAGCCGCGTCGTCGAGCGCAAGAAGTACGGCCGCGCCAAGGCCCGCCGCAGCTTCCAGTTCTCGAAGCGCTAACGCGCGACCCGCGAGTGGGATTTCAAAGGGCGCTTCGGGAAACCGGAGCGCCCTTTTTCTTGGCTGACAGGAGGTCTTCCGCCAGGGGCCGAACACCCATCTTTGACTTCGGTGCTGATTTTCCAACTAAGTCGGAGATGTGCCCGGTGCCCGGCTCCAAACATCAAAAAACCCAAGCTGTCGACGCTCAAGGTCGCCTCCAAGCGTGGCCGCGTCATCATGCGCGGAAAAGGCAAGGCCATCTTTGTCATGCCTGTGATTGCCTTCATCTATCGTTCGAGATTGGCCGGCTTGGCTTCGGCTTTGGCCTGGTTGGTGAGCGAGGTGAGGGCGTTCTTTGGCTAAAGCTCATACTTGATCCTTGCGCCGCCCTTGCCGCATCGTCTCCTCCCCATGACCCCCGGACTTGATCCGGGGGGTCATGGGGAGGGGGACCACGAAGTGGTGGAGGGGACTGGCGCCGACACGCGAGACGGTCGAAAGGGCCCGCGAATTTCGCCGGCGTCTGACGCCGCCCGAAGCGCGGCTCTGGTTCGCGATCAAGAACGGCAAGCTGGATGAGCTGAAGTTTCGTCGCCAGCATCCGGTGGAGCCGTATTTTCTGGACTTCTACTGCGCCTAGGCGCGGTTGGCCGTCGAGGTGGACGGTCAGGGGCACGATCATCCCGAGCAGGTGGAGAAGGACGTGCGACGGACGGCATTTCTGGCTCAGCGCGGGATCGGCGTAATCCGGATTGTCGCGGAAGATGTGCGGGTCAATCTGGACGGCGTCCTTGAGGCTATTCTGGAAGGGGCGCGGATGCGGACAGGCTGATTTCCCCTCCACCGCTTCGCGGTCCCCCTCCCCAACGGCTTCGCCGTTAGGGAGGAGACTTTAAGTTCGACGGTCGAGCGATTAGGTGTCGCACGATGACCCTCCCCACGATCTTCATCGACGGCGAAGCCGGCACCACCGGCCTTCAAATCCGCGAGCGCCTCCTCAGCCGTGCGGACCTGAACCTCGTCTCCATCGACCCGGAGCGCCGCAAGGACGCCGCCGCCCGCGCCGAGCTGCTGAACGCGGCCGACCTCGTGATCCTGTGCCTGCCCGACGAGGCGGCCAAGGAAGCCGTGGCGATGATCGACAATGCCACGACGCGAGTGATCGACGCCTCGACGGCTTACCGGGTCGATCCGGACTGGACCTATGGCTTTGCCGAGATGTCCAAGGGCCAGCGCGCCGCCATCGCAGGCTCAAAGCGAGTATCGAACCCCGGCTGCTATCCGACCGGTTTCATCGGTCTGGTCCGGCCTTTGGTCGAGGCGGGGATCATCCCGGCCGACTGGCCCGTCACCGTCAACGCCGTCTCGGGCTATTCCGGCGGCGGCAAGGCCATGATCGCGGAGTTCGAAGCGGAGGGCGGCGGAGGTCCGTTCCGCAGCTATGGTCTGGCGCAAAAGCACAAGCACGTCCCCGAGATGATGGCCCACACCGGCCTGACCGGCCGGCCGCTGTTCGCCCCGGCCGTCGGGGCCTATGCGCAAGGGATGCTGGTCGAGGTTCCGCTGCAACTCTGGGCTCTACCAGGCAGACCGACCGTCGGTGATATCCATGCCGTCCTGTCGGACGCCTATGACGGCGAGCCGTTCGTCTCGGTTGTGCCGCTCGATCAGAGCCAGGCTCTGACCGGCCTGCCGCCTGAGGACCTCAACGGCACAAACCAGATGCGCCTGTTCGTCTTCGGCGACCCCGATGGCGATCAGGCTCGGCTGGTGGCTCAGCTCGACAATCTGGGCAAGGGCGCGTCCGGCGCGGCGGTCCAGAACCTCAATCTGATGCTGGGTCTGGATGAGGGCGCGGGGCTCTAGCCGCCGAGCGTTTCGGCCACCGACCAGAACACCGGCTTGGGCCGCCCCTCATCGTCAAACAGCAATGGTGTATCGCTAGCGTCGCCGCCGTAGTCGGTGCGCCGCAGCCAGGATTCAGCATCACGCACGCCCCAGACGGTGAACCCATACTGCTGGGCCGCCGGCAGGGAGGCGTAGCTTTCGAGCGCCTCCTCATAGAGCCGGATCTGCGCCGTTTCACGGTCTCGCCGGGAGGCTGGGAAGACCCCGTCCGGGATCATCGAACAGTCGAATTCAGACACATGGACAGGCAGGCCCAGACTGGCGATATCGCGCATGGACTGGGTCAGGGCGCCGCGCGGCAGATCGACCGAGACGTGGCACTGGGTGCCGATGCCGCCGATGGGCACGCCCCGGCGCATCATCTGCTCGACCAGATTGAGGAAGGTCCGGCGCTTGGTCGGATTGCTTTCCAGGTTATAGTCGTTGGTGAACAGGATGGCGTTCGGGTCGGCCTGCCGGGCCTGTTCAAAAGCGCGGATAAAGTGGCCGTCCTGGCCGAGATTCCGGCTCCACAAGGACTCGCGCAGCTCAGATCCCTCGTCCGTCACCGGTTCATTGATGACGTCCCAGGCCCGCACCTGGCTCGCGTAACGCCCTGCGACCTCCGAGATATAGCCGTCGAAGGCCGCCTCGAAGGTACGACGTGACCCGTCCAGCCGCTCGAACCAGACAGGCTGGTCGGCGTACCAGACCAGGGTGTGGCCGTGCAGCATCTGGTTGTTGGTCCGGCAAAACGCCGCCAGTCGATCGCCTCCGTCGAACCGCAGGCGACCGTCAGCCTGGACGATGTACTCCATCTTCAGCTCGAAGCCGGTATTGACCTGATCGAAGTGACGGCGCGCCAGATCGGCCACGCCCGGGATCGAGAGCTCGTCCGAGATCAGCTGGGTGCCGAACGGGAACGGGGCCAGGTCGCGCAAGGCGGGGGCGGGCCCCCTGGAGGTCGGTTGGGCAGCTGCGTCGATCCGGCCATCGCAGGCCGCCAGCGCCAGCGCTGAACCGATCAGGGTGCGCCGATTGAAGGTCATCGAGCTGGCTCGGGCAAGGCCGGAGGCTGGTCTCCACGGCCACCGATGAGCGCCCGTAGCGCCAGCTCTGCGAACAGGAGCGCGCAACGTGCGTAGCGCAGCGCCATCCGTCTAGGCTGGCTGAGAAGACGCCACGTCCACTCCAGACCAGTCGCGCGCATCCAGGCCGGCGCGCGCGAAACCGCGCCGGCGATGAAATCCAGCGCCGCGCCGACGCCGAGGAAGCCGACCCTGGGGCAGCGCCGCCGAAGCGCTTCAGCCAGCAGTTCCTGTTTCGGCGCGCCAAGACAAAGGAAGCAAAGTCGAGCGCCAGAGGTGTTGATCCGCTCCGCCAGGGCGTCGATGTCGAATGGCCCCAGGCCGCTATCGTCCCCAGGCACCATCGGGGTCTCGGTCCCCGCGATGGTCAGGCCGGGGTAGCGATCCTTCAGCTTGGCGACCGCGGCGGCCTGGGCCTCGGGGCCCGGTCCGACGATGTAGACCGACACGCCGCGCCGAGCGGCCTCGGCCATCAGCGGTTCGACCAGGTCGGCCCCGGTCGTGCGTTCCAGCTTCGCACCCTGGCGCCGCGCCAGCCACACCACCGGCGCTCCGTCGGCCGTGACCAGCTGGGCCGTGGCATAGGCGCGTTGGAAGGCCTTACTGCTACGCAGTTTGACCAGGTGGTCGAGATTCAGCGTGAACAGGTTGAATCCGTTGCCTCGCTCCGCGTGTCCGATGGCGGCCTGAACCGCCGCCTTCTGCGTGAGCAGATTGATGTGAACGCCTTCAATGATGGGTTGGACCGACAAGGGACGACCTCCGGGATTTGCCGTCAGTCTGGCGCCAAGCGATTTCCGGACGATGAATCGACCCCCAACGGAGCCTTAAGCCTTGTCTGGCAAGGTCCCAGAAAGGAGCCGCGCCATGTCCACGACAACTGCCAACTATGTTCCGGGGCTGGATGGCCTGAGGGCCCTTTCGGTCAACATCGTCATGATCGGCCACGTTGGCTTCAGCCAGCTGGTGCCAGGCGGACTGGGCGTGACCACCTTCTTCTTTATCTCTGGCTATCTGATCACCCTCTTGCTCTGGCAGGAGCGCGAGCGGTTCGGCCGGGTGGATATGCCGCGCTTCTACGGGCGGCGGTTCCTGCGATTGATGCCCGAACTGGTCGCCTTCGTTGCCGTGGCGGGGCTGGTGCTAGGGCCTTGGTTGAACCAGCCGCTGCCGCCGCTGCAGGCATTGGCCAACCTGACCTACTGGACCAACTATTTCACCATCTTCAATCTCGGGGGCGACTGCCAGACCTGCGCGGTGACGGGACACCTGTGGTCGTTGGCGGTGGAGGAGCACTTCTACCTCATTATGCCAGCGGCGCTGGTGCTGGTCGGCTTTGCGCCGCGGAGGATAGGCTGGCTGTTCGCCGCTGTCATCGTCGTCTGTCTGATCTGGCGGACGGTGGCGGTGACCGTGCTGGGCTGGCCGGAAGACTACACCTACCAATCCACCGAAACGCGGTTGGACTCTATCGCCTGGGGCTGTCTGGCGGCGGTGGTCCAGCGCTCCATGCCCGGTGTGATGGCGCGGGTCGGCCGTCACGCTTGGCTCATGTTCGGCGTCGGAATGGTGGTGTTGCTGGGGTCGATCGCATGGCGCGACGCGGTGTTCCGCGAGACGCTTCGCTATTCGATTCAGGGTCTGGCCCTGATGCTTCTGGTGCTGCCGCTCGTCAATGCAGCGCGCCTGGGCTGGATGGTGCGCATCCTGGAATGGCCGATGCTGCGCTGGATGGGGCGGCGCTCCTACGGCGCCTACCTGTGGCATATGGCGGCCATCTCTCTCGTCGGCCTGGCGTTCGGCGTAGCCGGGCCGCTGGAGGGGGCCTCATGGCGCGAGCAACTGATCGCCCTGCCGTTCGCTCTGGTCCTGGGGTGGGTCATGGCCGAAGCCAGTTATCGCTGGATTTTTTCGCCTGCCCAGCGGCTCAAGCCCTATCTGCTGCCGAGAAAGCTGGCGGCGCCTGCACCTGCAGCGGAGCAGCCCGCTCGGGCCTGACCCGCAGTCGAGCTGCGTTGCATTCCCCTCGCTGGGGCAATAGGACCGGGCGCGACGGGAGCAGTCACGCGCGCGGGTCCGCGCACCACGGGAGCTACGCCAGATGTCTGTCCAAACGCCTTCGGCGGCGGGATCTGAATTGCATTACCTGTCGGGCTTCGGCTCGTCGTTCGAGACTGAGGCGGTGGTCGGCGCCCTGCCGGTGGGGCGCAACTCCCCGCAGAAGCCGTCCTTTGGTCTGTACACAGAGCAGTTGTCGGGAACCGCCTTCACCGCGCCGCGCCATGAGAATCGCCGGTCGTGGCTCTATCGCCTGCGGCCCACGGCTCAGCATCCGGCCTATCAGCCTTATCAGGGCGCCGTTCGCTGGCGGTCTGGTCCGTTCGACGAGGTTGCGCCCAGCCCCAACCGGATGCGCTGGTCACCGCTGGCCTGGCCGGAACAGCCGACCGATTTCATCGACGGCATGACCACTTACGCCGGCGCCGGCGATCCGTCGGCCCAGTCCGGCCTGGCCGCCCACATCTATGTCGCCAACGCCGACATGATCGACCGCGCCTTCTACAATGCTGACGGCGAGATGCTGATCCTGCCCCAGGAAGGCCGGCTGGATGTTTGGACCGAGCTTGGCCGGCTCCAGGTCGCCCCGGGCGAGCTGCTGTTGATGCCGCGTGGCGTTCGGTTCCGTGTGGTCCTGCCAGACGGCAAGGCGCGCGGCTATGTCTGTGAAAACTACGGCGCCCCGTTCCGCCTACCCGAACGCGGGCCGATCGGCTCCAACAGCCTGGCGTCTGAACGCGATTTCCTGGCGCCGGTGGCGGCCTATGAGGATGTCGACGCGCCCTTCGAGGTGGTCCAGAAATTCCTCGGCGGTTTCTGGTCAACCACCTTCAGCCACTCGCCGTTCGATGTGGTCGCCTGGCACGGCAATCTGGCGCCGTTCAAATACGACCTGGCCCGGTACGCCACGGTCGGGTCGATCAGCATCGACCACCCTGACCCGTCGATCTTCACCGTCATGACTAGCCCGACCGACACGCCCGGCGTGGCAAACTGTGACTTCGCCATCTTCCCGCCGCGCTGGATGGTGGCCGAGGACACTTTCCGTCCGCCCTGGTTCCACCGCAACGTGATGAGCGAATTCATGGGCCTGATTCACGGCGTCTATGACGCCAAGGAGGGCGACGGCTTCGCGCCGGGCGGGGCGTCGCTGCATAATTGCATGAGCGGTCACGGGCCGGATCAGGCGACTTATGACGTGGCCACGCAGGTCGATCTCAAGCCGCACAAGATCGACAATACGCTGGCCTTCATGTTCGAAAGCCGCTTCGTCTTCCGGCCGACGCGGTTCGCGATCGAGACGCCGGCCATGCAGCTTGACTACGATGACGTCTGGACCGGGTTCGAAAAAGGATCGCCCAAGTGAAGCTCGCCTCTCTGAAATCGGGCCGCGACGGCCGCCTTGTTGTCGTGTCCAATGATCTGGCTTGGTACACCGACGCCTTCCTGATCGCTCCGACGCTGCAGGCGGCGCTGGACGACTGGGAGCGGTGTGAGCCGCAGTTGAGGGCCCTGGCTGAAAGCCTGGAGCATGATGCGGTGCCACGCGGTCGTTTCCATGAGCGCGAGGCGGCGGCGCCGCTTCCGCGCGCCTACCAGTGGGCTGATGGTTCGGCCTATGTGAACCACGTCGAGCTGGTGCGGAAGGCTCGCGGCGCCGAGATGCCCGAGACCTTCTGGACTGACCCGCTGATGTATCAGGGCGGTTCGGACGGGATGCTGGCGCCGCGCGACCCGGTGCCGCTGGCGGACGAGGCCTGGGGGTGCGATCTGGAGGCTGAGATCGTGGTCGTCACCGGCGACGTGCCCCAGGGCGTGTCGCGCGAGGATGCTCTGGGCCACATCCGTCTGGTCGGCCTGGTCAATGACGTGTCGCTCAGGAATCTGATCCCGGCGGAGTTGGCAAAGGGGTTCGGCTTCGTCCAGTCCAAGCCGGCTTCGGCGCTGTCGCCTGTGCTGGTCACGCCCGATGCGCTGGCCGATCGCTGGAAGGACGGCAAGCTGCACGGGGAATTGACGGTCCAGATCAATGGTGAGGACTTCGGCAAGGCTGATGCCGGGGTGGACATGACCTTCGACTTTGGGACGCTGATCGCCCACCTGGCCAAGACTCGGGCGCTGGGCGCCGGATCGGTGATCGGTTCGGGCACGGTATCCAACAAGGACAAGGACGGCGGGCCCGGCCGGCCGGTCGCCGAGGGCGGCCTGGGCTATTCCTGCGTCGCTGAGGTCCGCATGGTCGAGACCATTTTGCGCGGTAAGCCCGAAACGGGCTTCCTGAAATGGGGCGACACCGTGCGCATCGAGATGCTGGACGAGCGCCACCACACCATCTTCGGCGCCATAGAACAGACCGTACAAGCGGCCTGAGGCGGTGGCGGCGCAGAGCGCGATTTCCTCGCTCGGGCGCCGCGAAGGGCTTCTCCCGCCCGGGCGCGGAGGGCATGCTCATCCTGAATGTCGGGGGCTTCACGATGTCGGTGCGGGGTCGTCCAAGCGGCGGAGCCCGCCTCTGTGGTCAGCGACCTTGGATTGGTCACCCTCCCGCCGGCCCGTCTTGGCAGGGATTCGTTTTTCAAGGAGGCGCAGGCTGGGTTCGCCGACTGAAAGGGGCGCCGCATGCGCGCCCAACGCCGAGCTCAAAAAGAGATTGGAGGCCTGGCCCGGACTCGAACCGGGGTACACGGATTTGCAGTCCGCTGCGTAACCACTCCGCCACCAGGCCGTGCCGGGAGCCCCGTTTGGGGGAGGGCGTGAGCTATCAGATCGCCCGGATGCCCGCAACGGGAACCGACGCCGATTGCCCGAAAAGCGCGGGCGACCTATAACCACCGCCGAATTCGCGCCTTTGATTGGAGCTTTCTGCATGGACCTCGTTTCGGCCCGCAAGGCCATGGTCGACAGTCAGGTACGTACCTCGGACGTCACCGACGCCGCGATCCACAAGGCCATGCTGAGGACCTCGCGCGAGGATTTCTGTTCGCCCGATCGGGCTTTTTCGGCCTACGCGGACGCGACGGTGCCGATCGCGGCGGGGCGCAGCCTGATGCAGGCGCGTGAGGTGGCCAAGCTGCTCCAGGCCTTGCGTCCCAAGGCAGGAGAGCGCGCCCTGGCCATCGCCGCCCCCTATGCCGCCGCGCTGATGGCCGACATGGGCCTTGAGGTCGAGGCGCAGGAAAGCGATCCGGCGGTGGCTGCGGTGGTCAAGACCGCGCTGGAAGCCGCAGGCGTGGCGACAACCGTGCAGGGCTTGGCGGAGCCGTCGCATTCGGACTGGGACCTGATCGTGAGTGAAGCCGCCGTCGCCGCTGTTCCTTCGGCCTGGATCAAGGCGCTCAAGCCGGGCGGGCGGCTGGCGGTGGTCGAACGCGACGGTCCGGTGGGGCATGCGCGGCTGTTCGTGAAGGCGGCGTCCGGTGCAATTTCCAGCCGCGACCTTTTTGATGCGACCCCGCCGATGCTGGCAGGTTTTGAGAAAAGACCTACATTCGCCCTCTAGCCGGGCCGCCAGCGACGGGACGCAGAGGCTCGGACGTGAAAAAACCTTAACTGGCCCATAGTTGCGATTTTGCGATCTAGGCTGGACTGAATATCTTAAATTGGGCGGCGTTGGCCGCTAGAGGAACTGTCTTCATGCCGCTTCGCCACCTTTTGAGCGCCGCCGTCGCCACCACTGCACTGCTGACGGTGGCCCAGCCCGTCGCCGCGGAGGACTTGCGCGATGCCATTATCCTCGCCTATCAAACCAACCCGACCCTGTTGGCTCAGCGCTCGCAGCAGCGCGCGCAGGACGAAACCTACGTTCAGGCCCGCGCCGGTCTGCGGCCCCAGGTCGATGCGTCGGCCGGCGTCAATTATGCGCGTCAGTGGCCTGCGCCGCTGTTTGGGTCCGATGAGTCAAATTCATCCTCGGCGACGATCCAACTGAGCCAGCCGCTCTATACCGGCGGCCGGGTCGCCCACGGTATTGACGCCGCCATGGCGAGCGTCGAACGCGGGCGTGAGAATCTGCGCAATGTCGAGCAACAGATCATGCTGAGCGTGATTCAGGCCTACGCCGACGTCATTCGCGATACGGAGATCCTGCGCATCCGTGAGACCAACCTGGGCGTTCTCCAGCGTCAGTTGGAAGAGGCCGACGCCCGTTTTGAAGTCGGCGAGATCACCCGCACCGACGTCGCCCAGTCCCAGGCCCGTCTGGCCGCGTCCGAAGCCGATCTGTCCAACGCCCGCGCGCAGTTGGAGATCAGCCGCGCTGGCTATACCGCCATCGTTGGTCAGGCCCCCGGCACACTTGAGTCTCTCCCCAACCTGCCGTCGACTCCGACGGACTTCGACGCGGCGCTGGATGTGGCGCTTGTCGAGAATCCCGAGCTGCGGTCGGCCATGTGGGCGCTTGAAGGCGCCGAAGCTTCCGTTGCCGCGGCGCGGTCCGAGTATCTGCCGTCGGCCGGCATGACAGCCAGCTATGGCACCGCCGGCACCGCCGCGCCGTTCGGGCTCGACGATGAGCAGACGCTTCGTGCGGGTGTCAACGTGTCGGTGCCGCTCTATGCCGCCGGAATCAACCGCTCGCGCGTCCGTCAGAGCCTGGAGCAGGCCAATACCGCCCAGCTCAATGTCGAGGGGGCTCGGCGCAGCGTCCTGCAGGATGTCGCGTCGGCTTTTGCGCAGGTGTTGTCGACGGGGTCTTCGCTGACAGCGTCCGAACAGCAGGTTGCGGCCGCTCGGATCGCTGCGGAGGGCGTACGTCAGGAGGCCCAGGTTGGTCTTCGTACGACCCTGGACGTGCTCAATCAGGAGCTGGAGCTTCGCAACGCCGAGATCGCCTATGTCTCGTCGCAGCGGAATCAGTATGTCGCCGAGGCCCTGTTGCTGGCGGCGTTGGGTGGTCTTGAGGGACCTGATCTGGTTGGTGAAGTGCCGGCCTACAATCCCGACGACAACTTCAATCGCGTTCGCTCTTCGGGCGGCGTGCCGTGGGAGCATCTCGTCGAGGGTCTGGACCGGTTGGCCACCTTCCCGGAAACCCCGGCCCGTGACGAACCCAACGCCCCGATCGATGACCAGCTCTCGGCTGAGATCATTCGCACCGCGCCCTGATCGATTCGCGCCAACGGCGAAGTCGTCGTTGATTTCGTAACCGTTTGGCGTCATGCGTGAAGGACACAGGCGGGCGGTTCCGTCTGACGCCCTCGACTCCAGGACCCACGCGCCCATGTCCGATCCGACGACCCAGGAACCGACGATGGAGGAAATTCTCGCCTCCATCCGCCGCATCATCTCCGAGGACGAGCCAGCGGAGGGCGCTCCTGCCGCCGAGGCGGCGCCGGAGCCGCCTGCGCCAGATCCGGAGCCCGAGCCCGCCCCCGCCCCTGAACCTGTCGCCGTTGTGGAACCCGAGCCGGAGCCCGAGCCTGTCGTGGTCGACGAGGCTCCGCTGGAGCTGACGGAACGCTACGAGGAACCCGCGCCGGCCCCGATCGCCGAGATCGAAACCATTGGCGACATCGAAGCTTCAGTCACCCCGGATCCTTTCCCTGTCGCCGAGCCGGAGCCCGCGCCGATCGCACCGACGCCGGAACCCCTTGCCGCCGCCGTCACTGCTTCGATGGCTGGCGGTACGACCGTGGAGGAACTGGTCCGCTCGATCGTCGAGCCGCAGGTCCGCACCTGGCTCGATCAAAATCTGGACGGCCTGCTTCGCGATATGCTGCGTGAAAAGCTGAACACCGTATTCCGCTAACCGCCGCGACCGACATCGCGGCGTGAATAGGGGCGGCTCCTTTTCAGGGGCCGCCCTTTCGCTTTTCCGCTTCCGCCCTTATCAGCCAGACCGTCATGCTCGAAAAAACCTTTGATCCGAAAACTGTCGAACCGCGCCTCTACGACCAGTGGGAGACCTCCGGCGCCTTCTCGCCAGACGCCGTGCTGGCGCGCGATCCGGCCGCCAAGACCTATTCGATCGTCATTCCGCCGCCGAACGTCACCGGCAGCCTGCACATCGGCCATGCGCTGAACAACACGCTGCAGGACATCCTGGCCCGCTATCACCGCATGAAGGGCGAGGCGGTGTTGTGGCTGCCTGGCACCGACCACGCCGGCATCGCCACCCAGATGGTGGTCGAGCGCCAGCTGGCCGCTCAGGGCAACATCAACCGCCGTGACATGGGCCGTGAGGCGTTCGTCGAGACCGTCTGGAAATGGAAGGCCGAGTCGGGTGGGACCATCGTGCGGCAACTGCGCCGCCTAGGCGCCAGCTGCGACTGGTCGCGTGAGCGCTTCACCTTGGATGACGGCCTCAGCGCCGCCGTGCGCAAGGTCTTTGTCGATCTGCACAAACAGGGACTGATCTACCGCGACAAACGGCTGGTGAACTGGGATCCGCACTTCCAGACCGCCATCTCGGATCTGGAGGTCGAACAGAAGGAGGTCGACGGCGCCTATTGGCACTTCGCCTATCCGCTGGCCGATGGCGTGACTTACGCGCACCCGATCGCCTTCGACGATGACGGCAAGCCGACCGAATACGAGACGCGCGACTATGTCGTGGTCGCCACCACCCGGCCCGAGACGATGCTGGGCGACACCGGCGTGGCCGTGCATCCCGACGACGCTCGCTATGCGCCGCTGGTCGGCAAGTTCATCGACCATCCGATCACCGGCCGGCGTATCCGCATCGTCGCCGACGACTACGCCGATCCGGCCAAGGGCTCCGGCGCGGTCAAGATCACCCCGGCGCACGACTTCAACGACTTCGGCGTCGGCAAGCGCACCGGGTTGGACGCGCTGAACGTCATGGACGCCTTCGGCCGCATCACCGCCGCTGACACGCCCGACGTACCGGCCGAATACGAAGGCATGGACCGCTTTGCGGCGAGGAAGGCCATCGTCGCTCGCGCCGAGGAAGAGGGTTGGCTCAAGGCCATCGAAAAGACCCGCCACGTCGTCCCGCATGGTGACCGCTCCGGCGTGGTCATCGAACCCTGGCTGACCGACCAGTGGTGGGTCGACGCCTGGACCTTGGCCCAGCCGGCGATCAAGGCGGTCGAGCAAGGCGAGACGGTCTTCGAGCCCAAGAGCTATGAGAAGATCTATTTCGAATGGCTCAGGAACATCGAGCCGTGGTGCGTCTCGCGTCAGTTGTGGTGGGGTCACCGGATCCCGGCCTGGTACGGGCCGAACGGCGAAATCTATGTCGCCGAGACCGAAGAGGACGCCCGCGAACAGGCCCTGTCCGACTACGACCACGAGGTCGAATTGACCCAGGACGAGGACGTTCTCGACACCTGGTTCTCATCCGCCCTGTGGCCGTTCTCTACCATGGGCTGGCCCGAGCAGACCGACGATCTGAAGCGGTTCTATCCGACCGACGATCTGGTCACCGGCTTTGACATCATTTTCTTCTGGGTCGCCCGGATGATGATGATGGGCGGCCATTTCACCGGCGAGGTTCCTTTCAAGCGCGTGGTCATCAATGGCCTGGTCCGCGACGAGAAGGGACAGAAGATGTCCAAATCCAAGGGCAACGTCATCGACCCCCTTGAGATCGTCGATGAGCTGGGCGCCGACGCCCTGCGCCTGACCATGGCCATGCTGTCGGGCACGCGCGACATCAAGCTGTCGAAACAGCGCATTGAAGGCTATCGCAATTTCGGCACCAAGTTGTGGAACGCGGCGCGCTTCTGCCAGATGAACGAGTGCCGCCGCGTTGAGGGCTTTGACCCCGGCGCGGTGAAGCTGACCATCAACCGCTGGATCCGCGGCGAACTGGCCAAGGTCACGCGCGAGGTCTCCACCGCGCTGGACGCCGCCCATTTCGACGAGGCCAGCCAGGCCCTCTATCGCTTTGTCTGGAACGTCTTCTGCGACTGGTGGCTGGAATTGGCCAAGCCGACGCTGAACGGAGACGACATCGCTGCGCGTGACGAGACCCGGGCCATGGGCGCCTGGCTCCTGGACCAGTGCTGTCTGCTCCTGCACCCGGTGATGCCTTACATCACCGAAGAGCTGTGGGCCGAACTGGCCAGGTTCGGCGGCCCGGCGCGCCAGTCGCTCCTAATCGAAGCGGCCTGGCCCGAGGCGCCGGATGCTTGGATCGACCCGGCCGCGGACGCCGAGATCGGCTGGCTGGTCGAGGTGGTCTCAGGGATTCGTTCCCTCAAGGCCGAGACCAATTTGCCGGCCTCGGCCAAGCCCGACCTCAAGGTGCTCGACGCCGGCGATGAGACGCGCGCGCGTCTGGACCGGCACCGTGCGGCCATCCAGACGCTCGGCCGTGTCGGATCTGTCGAGGCGGCAGGCGAGGCGCCCAAGGGCTCTGCGCCCTTCGTCGTGGGCGAGGCGACCTTCGCCATGGCCGTGGCCGAGTTCATCGACATTCCCGCCGAGACCGCACGCCTGACCAAGGAAATCGCCGGTATCGACAAGGACCTGGAGGTCACCCGCAAGAAACTCGGCAACCCCGACTTCATCGCCCGCGCCAAGCCCGAGATCGTCGATGAAAACCGCCAGCGTCTAACAGACGGCGAGGCAGCGCGCGCCAAGCTCGAAGCGGCGCTGGAGCGGCTGAAGGCGGCCCAGTGAATCCTTGAAACAGCGCCTCGACAAACGCCTGCTGGAGCTTGGCCTGCTTGACACCCGCTCCCGGGCCCAGGCGGCGATTGCGGCCGGCGGTGTGACGGTGAACGGCCGGCCGGCCCGCTCGGCCAGCCAATCGGTTGACGAGACGGCGGTGATCACCGCCCAGGCTGTCCATGACTGGGTCGGACGCGGCGCGCTCAAGCTGGTGGCGGCGCTGGATCTCTGGCCGGTCGCGGTCGAAGGCCGGGCCGTACTGGACGTTGGGGCCTCGACCGGCGGCTTTACCGAGGTGGCGCTCAGCCGGGGCGCGGCCAGGGTCTATGCGGTGGATGTGGGCCGCGCTCAGCTTCACGCCTCGCTGGCCAACGATCCGCGCGTCGTGAACTTGGAAGGGACCGACGCCCGCACTCTTGATGAAGCCCTGATTCCCGAACCGCCCGGCCTGATCGTCACCGACCTTAGCTTCATCAGCCTGACCAAGGCGCTGGGCCCGGCGCTGGCCTTGGCGGGGGAGGGGGCCGACCTCATCGCCCTGGTCAAACCCCAGTTCGAACAGGATGGCCCCAGCCTGATCGGCAAGGGCGGGATCGTCACCGACCCCGTCGCCCACAAGGCCGCATTGGATCGCGGCTCAGCCTGGCTGGAGAATCGGGACTGGCGCGTGCGTGAGACCACCGAAAGCCCCATCACGGGCGGCGACGGCAATCGCGAATGGCTGCTCTGGGCGAAGCGCACTTGATCCCAGAGAGGCAGAAGCCCCCGGCGGATCTCTCCGCCGGGGGCTTCCTACACATCGTCGATCGACAGGGGGGCTGAAGACTTAATCGACGATGCGATACTGACCGTAGCCGTCCGGGCAGACGCGGGCGCGTCGCTCGTAGCGGCCATCGGAAACATTGGCGGAACGGCAGCCGTAGCTGTCGGTGCGGCCATAGACCTGGCTCGGGTGGACCGTCGTCTGGCCGTAGCCGTAGCGCTGGTCGTAGCCCTGCTGGCCATAGCCCTGCTGGCCGTAGCCCGAGCCGTAGTAGCTCTGGTCGTAGCCGCTGCGGTCATAGCCCTGATAGCCGTAGCCGTTCTGATAGCCGTATTGGCTGTCGTACTGACGACCGTATTGGTCGGTGTAATAGTCGCTGTCGCAGGCCGCGTTGGAGCGCCCGACGCCGGCCCCGATGGCCGCACCGATCACGCCGCCAAGCACGCCGCCTTCAGTGCGGGCGCCGTCCGAGGCGATGGAGGAACCAGCGGCCGCGCCGAGCACCGCGCCAAGCAGGGCGCCCGCAGTCTGGCCGCCGCGCTGGTCGCGTTCGCACTGGTCATAGTACGGCTGGGTCTGCTGCTGGTTATAGTAGCCGTCCTGATACCCGTAGTAGGACTGGGCCTGGGCGGCGGCCGGAACCACCAGGGCGCCGAGGGCGGCCAGGGCCGCAACGGCGGAAATGGTCTTGTGGGTACGCATCATACAGCTCCCTTTGTCTGGCGGTCCGGCGGCTGACCGATTCCAGCGCCGCTCCGTTGATGACCGTTTTAGACAGCGCAAGCTGAACGGCTATTGAGACGGCTGTTCATCTTCGTTCATCTGGCTGAACGGCTCACGCCTGCGCCAATAAGGCCTTGGCCTCTATCGCCGGATGAACGGCTTTGGCAAAAGCGCCCATGGCCCCGGAAAAATCGTCAACCCCCGCCGAGATTCGTGACCTGGATATCCAGGCTATCGGCGCGCGTGGGGATGGCTTGGGCGTCGATGCGGCAGGACGCCGAGTCTATGCGCCTCTCACCCTAGCTGGCGAGCGGGTCAAGGCTTCAGTTGAAGGTGATCGGGGCGAGCTGCGCGAGGTGCTGACCGCCAGCCCTGAGCGTGTTGCGCCGCCGTGCCCGCATTTCGGCGCCTGCGGCGGCTGCGCCTTCCAGCACTGGAGCCTGGAGGGCCAACTGGCCTGGAAATCGGACCAGGTGCGCCTGGCGCTCGCGCGCGAGGGGCTGGAGACCGAAATCGCTTCGGTTATCGCAACGCCGCCCGGCGCGCGGCGCCGCGTGGCCCTGCACGCCCGGCCCGGCCCGAGCGGCGCCCGTCTTGGTTTCAAAGGGCGGCGGTCCTGGGCCCTGGCTGAGATCGCGACCTGTCGGGTCGCCGATCCGCGCATCGTGGCTGCCTTGCCGGGACTGCGCATTCTGGCCGCGGCGTTTCTGGATCACCCCAAGTCGGCCCCGACCCTACGCGTCACAGCGACCGTGACCGGCCTGGACGTCGAGGTCACCGGCGTTGAGCGTAAGTCCGGCGGCCTGTCGGTGGATCGCATGATGCAGGCCGCCGAAGCGGCCTCTGCCCTGGACCTGGCCCGGCTGACCCTGGGGGGAGAGCTGCTCTTTCAGGCTCGCCGCCCGATGGTGCGGATCGGTCCGGCTGAGGTTGAGCCGCCGCCCGGCGTCTTTCTTCAGGCCGCCCCCCAGGCCGAGGCCGCCATGCAGGCCGCCTGTCTGGAAGCGGTCCAGGGTGCGAGCCGTGCGGCTGATCTGTTTTGCGGTTTGGGAGCCTTCGCCCTGCCAATGGCCGCCCAAGTGCCGGTGCTGGCCGCCGATTCCGCCGCAGACGCCATCCAGGCGATGCAGGCCGCTGCCGCTCGAACGCATGGCCTCAAGCCGATCCAGGCGCAGACCCGCGACCTGTTCCGAGAGCCGGTCTCGGCCATGGAGCTGAAGGGCTGCGACGTCATTGTCTTCGACCCACCGCGCGCAGGCGGTCTGGAGCAGGCCCGTGAGATCGCCGTCTCAGGCGCCGCCAAGGTGGTCGGGATCAGTTGCAACCCCACCACCTTCGCCCGTGACGCCCGCGTCCTGGTCGACGCCGGTTGGCGGCTGGAGCACGTCACGCCGGTGGATCAGTTTCTGTGGTCCAGCCACATCGAGCTGATCGGCGTATTCGGGCGTTAGTCCGCCCGGCAGACGCCGTCATCGTAATGGCCGACGGTGCGGATGACTTCCTGCGGATCAGCCTCGACGCGCTCACCCCGGACCAGTCCGGCGAGCACCCGGCGCACAAGGCCGTCCAGCCGCGTGACCTGATAGCATTTCACCTCGGGCGTATCGTGCGGCAGGCCGACGCCGGAGTCGTCGGTCAGGAACAGGTATCGGCTCTGCGTCAGGGCGGCCATGCCGCGCATCAGATATTCGGCGTCGTCGGCGACACCTGATGCGGCGACCGGCACGATGTGGATGCGCCCTTCGCGCGCCCGCTCGGCGGCGGCCCAGGTTGCTGCAACATCGTCGGAGTGCGGCGGGGCATCGGCCACCAGCATGGCTACCCGCACGGCGTCCTGGCGCCAGTCCAGGTCATAGGCCTGGTCCATGGCGATGTGCATCGCCTCGGGATAGTCGCCGCCGCCGCTGGCCGACTGAGCGGCAAGATTCGCCTGAAGAGCCGAAATGTCTCCGGTCAGGGGGAAGACGCGGCTGACGTATTCGTCGCCCCGGTCGCGATAGACAATCAGGCCCACCTGAACATCGACACCCGGCAACTCGCGGCTCAGCCAGTCGACGATCGAGCGCAATTCGGTCTGGAGATAACGGAGCTCGTCACCCATGGAGCCGGTGGTGTCGATGACCAGCGCCAGGTCGAGCTGACGGGGGCGTTCGGCGCGGACGTCGAGAGAAATCTCGACCGTCCGGTCGCGAGACAGGACTGACGGGCGAAAGGCGAGAGTCGTGGATCGTCCGGCTCCGTCCGGCGGACGCGCGGTGACCTGAACGACGTCGCCCAGACCGTCGTGGTTCGGGAAGATGACGGCTTCGCCATCGGCACCCGTTGACAGCACGAGATCGGACTGTTGGCCCCGATCAACGGCTAGCCAGGCGAAGGGCAAGGGACGGCCTTGCGCGTCGGAGACGCGAAGCGTGACGGCCTGGGCGACATCCAGGGGACGAACCGGATAGTCGCGACGATCCTGAAGATAGGTCGATACCCAGGTTGCATACATCCCGGGATTCAGCAGGTCGTCATAGTCACCTGCGGTCAGAAGGCCGGCCTGGGGTTGAGGCTGAGCCGGGCGTGCCGGTGAACCAGGGGGGGAGGTCAGCTCCTCTGCGGTGACGGTCGTTCCGGTGACGATGACAGAGTCGCCACTCAGTGAAGCCGGCGGTGAGGGTGGAGGCGGTGGCGGTGGAGGCGGTGGCGGTGGCGGCGGGGGTGGAGAGGCTTCCACGCCGATGCCGACGTCGCCGGTCGTAGAACAGGACGCGAGGGCACCTGCCAGAATGGAACAGAATAGCGCGACAGCGATTCTCTTCATCATAGTCCTCCACTCTCGCCCGGTTTGGTCTGCGACCGGGCCAAGTCCAACCGCCAATCCAGGCATATCGATGCCGATTGGCCCATTCAGGGGCCACCATGCCTGACAAGACAACCCCCGTCGTCCACAACACCGCCGATCACCGCTTCGAAATCGTCGAGGACGGCCTCATCGCCGAAGCCCACTACTCGCCCGTCGCCGGGGCCTGGATCATGGATCATACCGTCGTTCCGCCGGAATGGGAGGGGAGGGGGATCGCCTCGTCACTGGTCACGGCCGCGGTCAAGGTGGCGCGCGTTGACGGTCTTAAGATCATTCCGACCTGTTCCTACGTCATCGCCTGGCTGAAACGGCATCGCGGTGAGCGCGATCTGGTGCCGGACGAGATTAGGGCCTCGCTGGGTCTTTAAGCCGGCGCGCCGAAGGTCTAACTGAGCGCCATGACCCAGCCTTCCCAAGACACCTGGACGGTCGCTGGCCGTACCTTCACCTCGCGCCTGATCGTGGGCACCGGCAAATATGTCGACTATGCCCAGAACGCCGCCGCCGCCGAGGCGGCCGGGGCCGAGATCGTCACCGTGGCCCTACGCCGCGTGAACCTGTCCGATCCGTCCCAGCCGATGCTCGTGGACTATGTGAAACCGGACCGCTTCACCTTCCTGCCCAATACCGCCGGCTGTTTCACCGGCGAGGATGCGGTGCGGACCCTGCGCTTGGCGCGCGAGGCGGGCGGCTGGAATCTGGTCAAGCTCGAGGTGCTCAGCGACACGGCGCATCTCTATCCCGATATGCCCGAGACGCTTCGGGCGCTGGAACTGCTGGTCCAGGACGGCTTTGAGGTAATGGTCTATTGCACCGACGATGTGGTCATGGCCCGGCATCTGGAAGAAGCCGGCGCCGCCGCCATCATGCCCGCCGCCGCGCCGATCGGCTCGGGGCTCGGCATCCAGAACCGCGTCAACATCCGGCTGATCGTCGAACAGGCCAAGGTGCCGGTCCTGGTCGACGCCGGGGTCGGCACGGCCTCGGACGCCACCATCGCCATGGAGTTGGGCTGCGACGCGGTGTTGATGAACACCGCCATCGCCCAGGCACGCGACCCGATCCTGATGGCCTCGGCCATGAAACACGCGGTCATCGCCGGCCGCGAAGCCTATCTCGCGGGGCGGATGCCCAAGCGTCAGTACGCCTCGGCCTCCAGTCCGCTGTCAGGATTGATCTAGGCGCGACCAACCCCTTTTCGACCGATCATCGCCGGGCGTGTCCCGGCGATCTCGCGCAGAGGCTCGCCTTCAAACGAAAACCCCCGAGGCAAGCCTCGGGGGTAACGAAAACGTCGCAAGGCGACCGACCTAGAACCGCGTTGTCAGGCCGACCCGGAACGAGCGCGGCGCGCCCGGCGTGGTGTTGTTGTTGTTGTGGGCCGAGGCGAAATAGTCCTCATCCAGCAAGTTCTCGACATTGAGCTGAACATCGATCCTGTCGTTTAGCGCATAGTAGAGCGCGCCATCGACCCGGGTGTAGGCGTCCATCACCTGGGTGTTGTCGGCGGCGGCGAAACGCTCGCCCTCGCGGATCAGGCCCAGGCCCGCCCCGAACGTCCCGGTGAAGTCATAGCGGTTCCAGATCGAGAAACTGTGCTCGGGCGTATTGGCCAGGCGGTTGCCGGCCAGGACGGTCGCGGATTGGTTCGCGGTGATCTCAGCTTCCTGCCAGGCGTAGGCCGCGATCACGGTCCAGCGGTCGTTGATCCGGCCCGTGGCGCTCAGCTCAAGGCCGCGGCTGCGCTGGCCGTCGACCAGGATCGACTGACCGGGATTGGCCGGGTCGGGAACCACCACATTGGTGCGGTCCAGCTGATACAGCGCCGCTGTCAGGCCCAGGATCGGGGTGACATTCCACTTGGCTCCGACCTCGTAGTTGTCGAACTGTTCCGGCTCCAGCGAGACGGTCGTGGCCGACAGCGAGTTCATCTGCTCGCCCGAGCGCGGCAGATAGCTGCGCGAATAGCTGGCGTAGAACGACAGATTGTCCTGCGGCTTGAACACCAGGCCCAGGCGCGGCGACCACAGGCCGTCCGACGTCTCCAGCCGGGCGCCGGTGCGTCGGTTCAGGAAGTCGACCTCGAAGTTGTCATAGCGCACGCCCAGCAGCAGCTGGACCTGATCGGTCAGCTGGATCTGGTCCTGGATGTACAGCGCGGCGACATTGGCTTCGCTCTCGTTGGAGGCGTCCGTCGCGCTGGGCGTGAAGGTGATCGGCAGATTGATGGTCGGGTTGGTCAGAGGGGCGATGACGCTGGTGGCGCCGCCAGCGAAATAGCCAGTCATGCGCAGATTCTCGGTCTCCTGCCGGCCCAGTTCAAAGCCGGCCATCAGCGTATGGCCGACGCCGCCCAGGGTCGTTTCATAGATGAAGTCGGTCTGCGACAGCAGGTTCTGGCGCTGGGTGTCATTGTTGTAGGCCGAGATCGACACCGTCGTTGCGGCCGGATTGACGGCGCCTGGGAAGACGTTCTGGTAGAATTTGTCGTAGTCGGCAAAGCGCGTGCGATTGCGCACCGTCAGCCCGTTGGCGAACTGGTGCTCGACAAAGGCGTTGATTGCATCGACGTCGGTATCGGTTGGGCTCAAGGTCGGGTCGCCGAAGAATGTGCTCTGATAGCCGTCCAGCGGCCGGGCCGGATTGGCCAGGGTGCCTCCAGGCGCCGCCGGCACGCCGCGGTCAGCGATGCGCCGGTCCTCGAAATGCTCATAACCGAGCTGGACCAGGGTGGAGGGGCTGAGCACAAAGCTAACGGTCGGGTTCACGCCGAACCGCTCGTAGGTCACGCCGTCGCGATAGCTGCCGGAGTCCTGGTAGAGGCCGACAATCCGCAGCGCGGCCGTCGAGCTGAGTTCCAGATTGTAGTCGACCGTGCCGCGGAAGTGCTCATCGGAGCCGGCCTCCAGGTGCAGTTCGCTCTCATTTCCCCAGCCGGCCTGACGTGTGACGCGATTGAGCACGCCGCCCAAGCCGCCTCGCCCGAACACCATGGCGTTGGGCCCGCGCAGCACCTCGACGCGCTCAATGTTGTACAGGTCGCGATAGTATTGGGTGTCGTCGCGCAGGCCGTCAGTGAAATAGTCCGCGGTTGAGGTATTGCCGCGGAACACCAGGGCGTCGCGGTTGCCTTCACCCTGGGCGTAGCCGACGCCGGGGACGTAGCGCACCACATCGGCCATGCTTTGCAGACCGAGATCGTCGATTTGGTCGCGGGTGACGATGGAGATTGCCTGGGGTGTGTCGATCAGAGCCGTATCGGTGCGGGTCGCGCTGGAGGTGGTGTCGGCGTTATAGACGGGCGCGCGCTGGCCGCGCACTTCAACGGGCGTGACTTCCGTGACGCGGCCGCCCGGCTGGGGTTGCTCTTCCATGGATCCGTCGACCTGCTGGGCCAGAGCCGTGACAGGGGCGGCGCTGGCGGCAAGCGCGAGGGCGAGGACGCGCAGCGACAACGGCGCGCGATATGACGAAGACATTGTGGGTGTTCCCCCGGGGAGTGACGAGTTGGGGGGCCGGACTAGACGATACGAGAATGCCTCGCAATAAAATTGCGAGTGGATCTCAATAGTGGTTGAACATGATGCGAATTAGCCACCCTGCTCGGCGGCGTCGATCGCGGCCTGCAGATCCTCGATTGAGCGTACGTTCAGGATCTCGCCGTTGACGATGAAGGTCGGCGTGCCGGACAGGCCGATATTTCGAGCCAGGGTCATGACATCGGTCAGGTGCTGGCCGCGCCCGGCCGCCGCGATGTCGGTGCGGGCCCGCGCCATGTCGACACCGGCGCCCGCCAACACGGCGTCGACCGAGGCGTTGTCGATGGTTTGTGAGGCCATCAGCGCCTGGTGGACCTCGGGGTAGCGGCCCTGGAGGGAGGCGGCGAGCGCGGCCCGAGCCGCATATTCGGACAGTGGCTCGTCACGGTCGAGGATGGGCCACTCCTTGAAGATGAAGCGCACATCCGGATTGGCGCGAACCAGTTCCATGTAGGGGTCGGCGATCTGCTTGCAGTAGGGGCAGCGGTAGTCGAAAAATTGCACCACGGTGACGCGCGCATCGGCTGGCCCAATGGCGGGGTCGCGAGCGTCGTCGTTCAGCGCCGGCAGGTTCTGGGCGATGGCCGCGCGCGCGGCTTGCTGCACGGCGGCGCTTTCCTGCTGTTGCAGCCGCTCGCTGGCTTCACGCAGGATTTCAGGATTGTTCAGCAGGGCCGAGCGCACAGAGCCGGTCATGCCGCCCGAGACGAAAGGCGCGGCCGCAAGAATCAAGGCGACCAGAGAAACGACCAGTGCGGCCCAGCCGGGGTTGAACCGTTCCAGGAGGCTAGCTTGGCGTTGCCCTGGCGGCGCGGGTTCGGTCATTGGAATTCCTGCTCGGCATTCTGGGCGGTGGTGCGGTCAAGCTCCTCGATATCCTCGAATGTCGCGCCGGTGGCCAGTATGATGTCCACCGCACGGCGATAAGGCACGCTGCCGGCTTCGAGCCTGGATCTGGCGAAGACCGCAGACCTTTGGGCCTCATCCATCTCCCCGATCGAGAAATGGTATTCGGCCTGTGCAAGGCGGGCCATGCCATCCTCACCCAAGGCGCCGTAGGCCTGCGACATCAATAGATAGGCGAAGGGGTTGTCGCGCTCATAGGCAAGAGACCGATGAAGCTCGGCGATGGCCTCCTCCATACGGCTGCGATCATCCAGGGCGATAATGGCCTGGGCGAGGTTCAAACGAAGCAGGCCGGCTTCTGGCATCAGCTCGACCGAACGCCGGTGAGCGGGCTCGGCCTCGGCCGGCCGTCCGGCTTCAAACAGCACCTGACCCTTCAACTCCCACAGGAATGGATTGTCCGGATGTTCTTGCAGCAGGGCGTCGATCTGAAGGATCGCGTCGTCGATATGGGAGGCGCGGTAGGCGGCGATGGCGCGGGCATAGCGCGCTTCGTAGGAGGTGTCGCTCGATGGATACCGCTGCAGCGTGTTCGCGGGCGGATTGAGAAAGGCATACAGCTTCGCCTGCATCACACGATGCTGGAACAGGGCCTCTTCAGAATCGACCATGTCGTAGTGCGGCTGTTCCTGGACGCGGCGCCTCAGGTTGAAAATTCGATCACTCGAAAGCGGGTGGCTTCGGAAAAACGGAAAACGTCGCTCCTCCGAAAAGACCTCCTGGTAACGGAAGTTCTCGAAGAACTCGACGAGCCCCCGACCGGAAACGCCTGATGCCTCCAAGGCCGAGACGGCGGCCTGATCCGCTGCTGCTTCCTGGCTGCGCGAATAGCGCAGAGCGCCCAAGGTGCCAAAATAGGTTGAGCTGCCGATAAGGGCGGCGGCGGCGTCGGGTGCGCCAGCCAGGGCCGCCAGGACGCCCAGGCCCATGGTCAGCAGAAATGGCCGCATGCCTGCGCGCTGCAAATCGCCGCGGATCGTATGTCCACCCGAAAGATGCCCCGCCTCGTGCGCCAGAACGCCCAGGAATTCATTCGGCGTGTCCGCCTCGAGGATCAGCCCGGTGTGGAACCCCATCCGTTGCCCTTGCGTGGCGAAGGCGTTGAGGGTGGGATCCGCGATGAGCATGATCGTCACGTCATCCGGCTCCAATCCCGAGGCTTCGAGGATCGGGTCCGCGCCCTGGCGGATGATCATCTCGATCTCGGTGTCCCGGATCAGGGACTGGGCCTGGGCGATCACGGGCGTCGTCGCCCAGAGCATCGCCGCCGTTATGGCGGCGAGCCATCCGCGCCGGGGTTGGGTCATGACTCCTACTCCTTAGCTATCGCCCGCCACCCGGAACCGTCAGCGTCCCAGGCGCCACCAACCCCGCTTTGGTTTTTCAGGCGGCGCGGTGATCTCGCCTTCCGTCGGTGGCTTTTCTTGGGCCGGCGCTGGCCGGGGCCGGGGCCGGGGCGCTGGCTTCACCGGCTCGGGCGCCGGTGTCGGCGCCTCGGCGACGGCGACCATCGCCTCCGTTTCAGGACGAGCCTCCGCTGCAACCGCTTCAGGGTCGCCAGCAGGCTCAGCCACATCGCCCGCCGTCAGGGCCTCGGTCTGGTCCGTATCAGCCACAGTCTTCTTGCGCCGCACGCGACGCCGCTTGGGCTCGGCCTTGGCCGCGGCCTGGGGCTCAGGCGCCGGGTCGGCGGTCGGAGACGCGCTGGCGTCCTGCCCGGCGCCGAGGGCCGCGGCTGGCGTGTCGGCTTCAGGCTGGCGGCTCGGCTTTTCGGTCCGGTCCAGCGGGTCAAACCACACATAAGGATCTTCGAGCGACGGCGTACGGCCCCGGACCCAGCCATAGACCCCGTCGCGACCGGCATCGCCGTCACGGCCGCGGCGGCCCCCTCGACGGCCGCGCCGCCGCCGGCGCGAACCGTTGTCATCCTCGTCGTCATCCGACCGGACAACAGCGGGGACGTCATCGTCCTCGCTCCGGGCCTCGCCGTCATTGCGGCGTCCGCCACGGCGGCGACGACGGCGACCACGTCCGCCCCGACCACCATCGCGGTCCGTTCCGTCTTCAGCCTCTTCCTCTTCCAGGGCAGCAAGCGCCTGATCGTCGTCGGTGTCTTCGCGCTCTTCGTCGAGTTCGTCGTCCGTATCGGCATCATCATCCGGGACGGCGTCGTCGGCCTCGTCCTCGGGCGTGTAGGCGATCCGCGAACGCGTCACGGCTGGCGCGACCGGTGGCGGCGGGACGGCGATGTCCAGGCGATCGATGGCGCACTCGCCATTGGCTAGATGTTCGTCGATCTGGACGGTCACGAACAGGCCGGCGACGGCGTGAAGGCGCGCCAATGCATCGCGCTTGTGGTTCAGGATGTAGAGCGCCACCGCAGCCGGCGCGCGCAGGGCGATGGCGCCTTCGCCCTTGCCAGCCTCGGCTTCGGCGGCCCGCATCGCCAAGAGAGCGCTAGATTCGACCGAGCGGATCCGGCCTGAGCCGCCGCAATGCTCACAGACGTGGGTGACGCCTTCCAGCAGGCCCATGCGCCGGCGCTGGCGGCTGATTTCCATCAGGCCGAACTGGGAAATCTTGCCCATCTGCAACCGGGCGCGGTCGCTCTCGAGCGCCGAGGCGAGCGTCTTTTCGACCGCCCGGTTGTTCTTGGACTCATCCATATCGATGAAGTCGATGACGATCAGGCCGGCGAGATCGCGCAGCCGCATCTGGCGTGCGGCTTCCTCGGCCGCTTCCAGATTGGTCTTGAGCGCGGTCGCCTCGATATTGCGTTCCTTGGTCGCCTTGCCCGAGTTGACGTCGATGGCGACCAGGGCCTCGGTCTGGTTGATCACCAGATAGCCGCCCGATTTCAGCGGCACGGTCGGGGTCTGGAGCTGGGACAGCACGTCCTCAACCTTGTGCTTGACGAACAGCGGGGTTGCGCCGTCGTAGAGCTGCACCTTCTTGGCCAGGGACGGCGACAACACCCGCATGAAGTCGCGCGCCTCGCGCCAGGCGTCTTCACCCTCGACCTGCAGGCTCTCGAAGTCCTTGTCGAACATGTCGCGCACCGCGCGGCGGACCAGGTCCTCTTCCTGATAGATCAGGGTCGGCGCGTGCGAACTCAGCGTGGTCTCGCGGATGTCTTCCCACAGCCGCAGCAGGTATTCGTAGTCGCGCTTGATCTCGGCCTTGGTGCGCTTGGCTCCGGCCGTGCGGATGATCAGGCCCATGCCGTGCGGTACGTCCAGCGACTGGGCCGCTGCCTTCAGACGCTTGCGGTCGGCGGCGCTGGTGATCTTGCGCGAGATGCCGCCGCCCTTGCCGGTGTTGGGCATCAACACGCAGTAGCGGCCGGCCAGCGACAGACGGGTGGTCAGGGCCGCGCCCTTGGCGCCGCGCTCTTCCTTGACGACCTGGACCAGCAGGATCTGCCGGCGGCGGATCACTTCCTGGATCTTGTAGCGGCGCATCAGGCGGCGGCGCAGCTTGGCCTCGTCGGCCGAAAGGCCTTCGTCGTTATCGGCTTCGGCCTCGGCCTCGGCCTTCTCTTCCTCGGTCTCCGCCTCGGCCATGATGGCTTCGCGGTCGGCGACCGGGATCTGATAGTAGTCCGGATGGATCTCGTTGAAGGCCAGGAAGCCGTGACGGTTCCCGCCATATTCGACGAACGCGGCTTGCAGGCTCGGCTCTACGCGCGTGACCTTGGCCAGATAGATATTGCCGCGAAGCTGCTTGCGATCGCGGCTTTCGAAATCGAAATCCTCAACCCGGCGGTCGTTGACGACGGCGACGCGGGTTTCTTCCGCGTGGGCCGCATCGATCAGCATAATTTTCGACATGGTGGTGGTTATCTCCGGGGCGCGCTGGCGTCCGGCGTCCTTCGAGGGCGCGGGCGGCTCGCCTGAATGGCAGGGGGGGCGACGCACACGCGATCAGGTCGCCGAAGGCGAAGCCTGAATTCAGCCGGATTGCGGCGGTGTTGCGGCCCATGGGGTCGTATCTCGGTCGATCGCGCAGGTGCGCGGGGGAGGCGGGCCGGCAAGGTCGCTGTGACCGTCTGCTCGACACGCCAGGATTGCAGGCCCTTCGCCTGCCTCCTTATCAAGAGACTAGCTGGGCCGACGCCACCCTTTTAGCAAGAGTGCGAGGGGAAAAGAAAGTCGCCGAATGCGTCGATTTGGCGACCGGCCTTAACGCTTTTCGAGTGCGCCTCTGGCATGATCGCGATCAAGCGTTTGGAGAAGCCGACGTGGGCGTGATGATGAACCGGCTGTTCGGGAGTTCGCGGCGACTAGCCGTGGGCCTGACCGCGCTCGCCGCCTTCGTTGTCGCCGCCTTCGCAGCTGGCAGCGGTCTGGCTGACGGTCCGCGCCAGGATGATGTGGTCCAGGTGCGGTTTGGCGGCGACGCCGAGCGCACGCGTGTCGTTATCGAATTGACCCGGTCCGCCAGCGCACGAATCGAGCGCGGTGCGGCCGCTCCCGAACTGATGTTCGCCCTGCCGGGCGTCGACGCGGGCGAAGGCTTGTTCGGCTCGGGCGTCGGCCTGGTGCGCAGCTACCGGATGTCGTCGCGCGGCGGGTCGGCCTTCCTGAGGCTGGATCTGCGCCAGCCGGTCGAGGTCAGCCGTCGGTTTTTGTTGCCGCCGGGGGACGGTGTGCGCGTCTATCGGTATGTGATCGACCTGACGGCGCCGGGATCGCGGACTAGCGAGGCGACGCCGGCGGTCACGCCGCCGCCAGCGCGTGAACCCAGGCGGTCGGCTCCCCCCGAGCGTCAGGTCATCGTCATCGACGCCGGGCACGGTGGAACCGATCCTGGAGCACTTGGCGCCGAGGTGCAGGAGCGCGAGTTGACGCTGGCCGCGGCGCTGGAGCTGCGCCGTCAGCTCGAAGCCACGGGGCGCTATCGGGTGGTCATGACGCGCTCAACCGATGTTCTGGTGCCTCATGCCAGGCGTGTGTCGATCGCCCGTGACGCCGGCGCCGATCTGTTCATCTCCCTGCATGCCGATTCCAGCCAAAATCCCGCCACCCGCGGCGCGAGCGTCTATACCCTATCGGATCGGGGCGCGGATCGCGCCGCCCGTCAGGCTCTGGGGGGCGGCCCCTACGGGGGTATCGATTTGCCGGCGGGCGACCCTGCCGTGCGGCGTGTGCTGCTCGATCTGACCCAGCGCGCGACGATGAATCGCTCGTCGGTGTTCGCCGGCGCCCTGCTCAATCATCTCGGCCATGAGGCGCCGCTGCTGGCTCGTAGTCATCGCGACGAGAACCTGGCGGTGCTGCTGGCGCCGGATGTCCCGGCGGTGTTGCTGGAAATGGGCTTCATCACCAATGGCCAGGACGCCGAGTTCATGGCCGACTCGGGGGGCCGCCGGCGTCTGATGGGCGCCGTCGTGCGGGCGATCGACGCCTATTTCCGGCCCGAGCCCGTTGGAATGAGCGGCGCCCAGCCTTAGGCCCAAGCGGCTCCAGCCGGGGGAGCGTCAGCTGCGGCCGCGCCCGCTCGACGACCCGCCATGCGGTTGAAGGGCTTGGGCCATGCGCTTCGCGAGGGGCTGCGCTTTCGCGCCGATACGGCGCCAAGAGGGGGTATCGCCACTCTTGATCCGCCGCCACGAAGCCCAGCGCTCGACACTTGCGGTCAGCGGTTTTCGGGGCGAGATTCCAGATGACGCTGTTTCTCGAACATCGATTGAACCCAAGGCGCCTTTCCCCCAGCGCGGCGTCCGGCTAAATCCCTAGGTTCGACCCGCCAGACGGTCGGGCCAAGGAGTGAGACGTGCAGACTGCCGAGCGTTGGTTTGTCATGGTCGGGATCGCGATCCTCGGCTTTGTGGCGCTCGCCGGCATGGTCGTGGCTTTGTACACGGCCTATCTGTTTCACGATCTGCCCGACGCCGGGGAACTTGCCGAATATCGCCCGCCGACGGCGACGCGGGTTTATGCCTGGGACGGCACCCTGATCGGGGAGTTCTCTCAGGAACGCCGGATCTTCGTTCCGTACGAAGAGATTCCGCCCGTGGTGATCCAGGCCTTCCTCGCCGCCGAGGACAAGCATTTCTTCCAGCACGGTGGCATTGATGTCTCGGGCTTTGGCCGGGCGATGGCCAACAATGTGCTGAACCTGGCCCGGGGGCGTCGTCTGGAAGGTGGCTCGACGATCACCCAGCAGGTGGCCAAGAACGTCCTTCTGACCAGCGACACCACCATTGGGCGCAAAGTGCGCGAGGCGATTCTGGCCCAGCGGCTGGAATCGGTTCTGACCAAGGAACAGATCCTCGAACTGTATCTGAACGAGATTTTCCTCGGATACCGATCCTACGGGGTGGCGGCTGCGGCCTACAATTATTTCGGCAAGTCGCTGGATGAGCTGACGCCGGCCGAGGCGGCCTTCCTGGCGGCCCTGCCCAAGGGCCCCAACAACTATCATCCGCGCAGGCGAACCGAGGCGGCGGTGGCGCGCCGCAACTGGATTCTCGGCCAGATGCGCGAACTGGGCTGGCTCACTGAAGCCGCCGAACGCGAAGCGGCGGCTGCGCCCTTGGTGGTGCGCGACGCGCCGGTTCGCTCGGAATATCAGGACGCGGACTATTTCGTTGAAGAGGCCCGCCGGATCGCGCTGCGCACCTGGGGCGAAGACGTCAATCGCGGCGGCTATTACATGCGCACGACGCTGGATCCCCGCCTTCAGTCCATGGCGCGCGACGCCCTGATGCGCGGTCTGGAATCCTATGATCGCCGCCATGGCTGGCGGGGAGCCTGGGGTGAAACAGAGATCGGCCCCGGCTGGCAAGAGCGCGCCCGGGCTGAAGGTCCTCCATCCGAACGCCGCGCCTGGCGGGCGGCTGTCGTTGAATCAGTTTCGGGGAACACCGTCCGCATTCTTTTGGCTTCGGATGGCAGCGAGGGAACGCTGGCGGCGTCTGACGCCGCTTGGGCGGCCGCCGGCGCAGGATTGGCGCGGGGCGACCTGATCTTTGTCGAACCGATCGAAAGCGGCGGCTACGGCCTGCGTCAGATTCCAGAGGTCAATGGCGCGCTGGTCGCTGTGGAGCCTTGGTCCGGCCGGGTCGTGGCGATGGTCGGCGGCTATTCCTATTCACTGTCCAGCTTCAACCGGGCAACCCAGGCGATGCGCCAGCCGGGCTCGGCCTTCAAGCCCTTCGTCTATGCTTCAGCGCTGGAAACAGACTTCACGCCGACCTCGATTATCGTCGACGGACCGATCAGCCTTGTCGGCGCTGGCGGGCAGCGTTGGAGCCCGCAGAACTACAGCCGCCGTTACTACGGTCCGACCACGCTTCGGCGCGGTCTGGAACTTTCGCGAAACGCCATGACGGTGCGCCTGGCCCAGCGAATTGGCATGGAACGCGTTCGTGATGATGCGATCCGCTACGGCGTCGTGGACGATATGGAGCCGGTGCTCTCGATGGCTCTCGGCGCGGGTGAAACCACCGCCCTGCGTTTGACGGGCGCCTACGCCGCCTTCGCCAATGGTGGTCGGCGCGTGCGACCGCATTTGATTGAACTGGTCCAGGATCGCAACGGCGAAACGATCTGGAGCGCAGAAGCGGATATTGAGCCGACCCGAGCTTGCCGCAACTGTGACCGCAATTTCGACGGTCGCGAGAGCCCGCGTGTCACGCCAAGCGGGGAGCAGGTGATGGACCCGATCACCGCCTATCAGATCACCTCCATGCTGGAAGGCGTGGTTCAACGCGGCACGGCGACGAGCGCGCGGGCGCTGAACCGCCCCGTCGCGGGCAAGACCGGCACGACCAACGACTACCGTTCGGCCTGGTTTGTCGGCTACACGCCCGACCTAATCGTCGGCGTCTTCGTCGGCTTTGACGACAACCGCTCGCTCGGCTCGGGTGAGGCCGGCGGCGTGACGGCGGTGCCAATCTTTGTCGATTTCATGCAGGAGGCCATGCGCGGCCGTCCGGTGCTGGAGTTCGCTCGGCCCCAGAACGCCATCTGGCGCAACGTCAACGGCATCGAAGAGGCTTTCCGCCCCGGATCCGAGGCGCTGCGCCGTCGCGAAGAGGAAGAGGTCGCGCCGCCGCCGACCGGTGAGCGCCCAACCTATGCGCCGGTCGACGGCGTGCCCTACAATCCGGGGCCGCGCGTCCCGCCGGATGAACGGGCCCCGACGCCGCCCGACGCCGCCCCGCCGCCGCGGACGCCGCCCCCTGAAGACCTCAGCGGACTCTACTGAGTCGGCCGGGATCGAGCCTGGCTGCGATCCCGGCCTTTCCGTCTGGTCCGCGATGACCTATTTCACCGCTCTTGGGCGAGCTGCTCGCCTCCGATTTTCGTCATTGAGAGAATGATCATGAGACTGGATGTCGAGGCCATGTCGGCCGACATCGAGCAGAGCCTCGCTCTGCTCAGGAGGCGTCTTTGACTGGGACGTCGCGCTCAGAAAGCTCGATGAGCTGAACGCTCGGGTCGAGGACCCGACCCTGTGGGACAATCCCGACGAAGCCCAGGCGGTCAGCCGCGAACGCGCGCGCCTGGAAGGCCAGGTCAACGCCGTGCGTGAGATGCAGACGGGCCTGGAGGAGGCGGTCATGCTGTCCGAGATGGCGGACGAGGAGGGCGATGAGGCCGTGCTCGAAGACGCGCGAGCCCAGCTTAGAGCCATCAAGGAGCGCGCTGCGCGGGCTGAGCTAGAGGCTTTGCTGTCCGGAGAGGCTGACGGCAACGACGCCTATCTGGAGGTCAACGCCGGGGCTGGCGGCACCGAGTCCTGCGACTGGGCCGGGATGCTGCTGCGCATGTACACCCGCTGGGCCCGCGCCCACGGCTATGATGTCGAAATCGAGGCTGAGGAGGACGGCGATCAGGCTGGGATCAAGTCGGCGACCATCCTGGTCTCGGGGCCGAACGCCTATGGCTGGCTCAAGTCCGAATCCGGCGTTCATCGCCTGGTCCGCATCAGCCCCTATGACGCCGCCGCCAAGCGGCACACCTCCTTCGCCTCGGTCGGCGTCTCGCCGGTGGTGGACGACACCATCGAGATCGACATCAATCCCGCCGACGTTCGCACCGACACCTACCGGGCCTCCGGCTCGGGTGGCCAACACGTCAACAAGACCGATTCAGCGGTGCGTCTGACCCACACTCCGACCAACACAGTGGTCGCCTGCCAGGCCGGTCGTTCCCAGCACCAGAACCGCGAGCAGGCCTGGAAAATGCTGCGCGCGCGTCTGTACGAACTGGAGCTGCAAAAGCGCGAGGCGGCCGCCCAAGCCTTGGCCGACGCCAAGACCGACATCGGCTGGGGGCACCAGATCCGATCCTACGTCCTGCAGCCGTACCAGATGGTCAAGGACCTGCGCACCGAGGTCGAGACGTCGGACACGCAAGGAGTTCTCGACGGCGACCTGGACGCCTTCATGGGCGCGGCCCTGGCGCAGCGCGTCGGGGCGACACGCGGAGAAACGATCGACGCATAGAAGAAGGGCGGGGCCGTCGCCGACCCCGCCCCCATTTCTATTCCGGTACGAAACGCGATCAGGCGGTCGGCTTGAGATTGACGACCTCGCCCTGGGGCGCCGGCGGTGCACTGGTCAGAGCCGGGGTGACGACGGGCGCGCCGGCGGCCGCCGGAGCTGGAGCCTGTGCCTGTGTCTGTGCCTGAGCCGGGGCGGTTTGGCCACCACGGTTCTGCAGGCAGCGGCCCTGGAAGTAGGCTCCGACCTCGATGGCCAGCTGCTCGTGATTGATGTCGCCATCGACATAGGCCGTCGACAACAGGCGAACCTGCTGGCCGTTGACCGCACCAACCACGCGACCGCGTACATCGACGGCCTCGGCTTGAACCGAGCCTTCGACCGAGCCGGTATCGCCGACAATCAATCGGTTGACGCGCACGTCGCCCTTGACCTGACCGTCGATGGTGAGTTCGCCGTCGCCGGAGATATTGCCTTCAAAGACGAGATCTCTGGCTAGAACCGACGAGCCGCGCGCGGGGGCCGCCGGGGCCGGGGCGGGGGCCGCCGCCGCTTGCGGCGCCGAGGCGGCGCCCGACGACTGGCCCGGAGACGGCAGATCGGGCAGCGGCGGGACAGGAACGTCGGAACGCGACTTGGCCTGCGGGGGAGGGTTATTCTTCGGCTTGTTGAACATAGTCTCCGGCTCTCATGAAACGGGCGGGGTTCTGGGGGCGACCATCAACCCATACCTCATAGTGAAGGTGGACGCCGGTTGAGCGGCCGGTCGAGCCCATAGCGCCGATGCGCTGCCCGATGGCGACCCTTTGGCCGACGGTGACGTTGAAGCCTTGCAGGTGGGCGTAGCGGGTCTTGAAGCCACCGCCGTGATCGATCTCAACAGTGTTTCCATAGCCGTTGCGCACACCCGCGAAGGACACCACCCCGGGCGCGGTTGCCCGGATCGGCGTCATGTACGGACCTGCAAAATCTTGACCACGATGAACAGCGGGACGACCGCTGAACGGATCGAAGCGAACACCGAAGCTGGAGGTCTGACGAACGCCCGTAGCGGGGCGTCCAAACGGCAGGCGTTCGGCCTGGTCAGCCAGGGATCTCATCTCGGACAGATCGTCCGCCGCGCGCTGGATACGCGCCGCAAAGGCTTCATCTACATCAAGAATCGTCGCCAGAGCTTCAGGGTCGTCGGCCTCGACGAGGGGGCCGCCCAGAGAGTCAGGCGATCCGGCGTAGGCGGCCGGGTTCAGGCCCGCGAGGCGGAAAGCAAGGCGCAGGCGCTCGGCCCGGCTGTCGGCGAAAGTCTGGGCGCGTGAGATCAGGCGCTCCTGATCCATCTGTACCGAAACGAGACGCGCGACCGGCGCCTGGTTCGGGTCGTCCGACACCGTCGGAGCCAACGCCACTTGAGCCCCATCCACGCCTCGGAACAGGGTCATGACCTGAGTCAGGGCGGCGTGCCGGCGTTCAACGGTGTGCGCCAGATCGTCGATGGAGCCCGAGGTGGCGGTCATCCGGGCCACAGCACTGTCCAGGCGGGCCTGGAGATCCGCGTTCATGCGTTCGGCGGAAGCCCGCGCCCGGTGGACTTCGCGCTCGGCCGTGAGCGAAGTGACCGCACCCCAGACGGCGCCGGCGGTCGACAGCAGGCACCATCCACCAATGATGATGGCCCCGCAGGCCATGAGGATCTGTTTGCGGGGGGTCAAAACCCGGCCTGTGATCTCGCCATCGGGCGTCCGGACGAAAACGTGTCGTTCCGGAAACCGACGATCAAAGAACCGTTGTATCTGACCTTTCGTACGCCTGACCATTAATCCACCCACCCCAGACCCGTCCTCGACTTATGCAGCAAGTAGCTGCAAGTGCGCAAGAGCGTTCACCCTTTGTTAACCACGATGAGCCTGTGCAATCGGCCCATGGTTAGCTTAGCCGCGATTTCTCGCCTGTCAGGGGCATGAGAAACGAATCTAGCCTTTCTCGACCAATTCGGCGTCGAGAATAGTATTCGTAGAGAGATGTGACCTCGATTAAAAGAAATCGATAACGCGGCGTTCAGATGGCCAGAGGGCTCCGGGCGGCCTGAAGCACCTCGGCGGCGTGGCCCTTGACCGAGACCTTTCGCCACACCCGGATCAGGGTTCCGTCGGCGCCGATCAGGGCGGTGGCGCGCTCTACGCCCATATATTTGCGGCCATAGAGCTGCTTTTCGACCCAGACGCCCCAAGCCTCTGTGACGAGGCCGTCCTCATCGGAGGCCAGCACCACCGCCAGATCATGCTTGGCCCGGAACCGGGCCAGCTTCCTGGCCGGATCGCGCGAGACGCCGACGACCACCGCGCCCGCCGCCTCGAACTCAGGCTTCAGCGTCGAAAAGTCGATGGCTTCGTTGGTGCAGCCGGGCGTATCGGCCTTGGGGTAGAAGAAGATCACGACCGGACCGGTCGCCGCCGCCAGGTCAAAGCGTCCGCCGTCATCGGTCGGCAGGTCCAGGGCTGGGGTCTTCTGGCCTTCGATCAGAGTGCTCATCAGACGGGCCTCACAAGGACGATCTTCTTCTTGCCGGCGGCCAGCTTGATCACGCCCTCGGTGGTCACGTCGGCTTCGGACAAGGTCTGGGCGCCGTCGCCGACCGGCTGGTCATTCAGGCGCAAGCCCCCGCCTTGGGCCAGTCGGCGGGCCTCTCCGTTGGACTGGGTCAGGCCGGCCTTGGTCGTGACCGCCGCCACCATCGCCCCGAACACCTCACTCTTGGCCAGCTCGACGGTCGGCAGGTCGGCGGACAACTGACCCTTCTCGAAGGCGCTTTCCGCCGCGCCGCGCGCGGTCGCCGCCGCTCCAGCTCCATGCAGCATCGTCGTGGCGGCGTCGGCCAGGGCCTTCTTGGCCTCGTTGATTCCGGCCCCCTCCAGCGCCTCCAGCCCGGCGATCTCATCCAGGGATAGATCGGTGAACAGGCGCAAGAACCGTCCGACATCGGCGTCGTCGACGTTACGCCAGAACTGCCAGTAGTCATACGGGCTCAGCTGTTCGGCATTCAGCCATACGGCGCCTTGCGCGGTCTTGCCCATCTTGCCGCCGGACGCTGTGGTCAGCAAAGGCGTGGTCAGGCCGTAGGCGTCCTTCTGATCGACCCGCCGCACCAGATCGACGCCCGAGGTGATGTTGCCCCACTGGTCCGAGCCGCCCATCTGAAGCGTGACGCCATTGCGCCGGTTCAGCTCCAGGAAGTCCACCGACTGCATCAGCATGTAGTTGAACTCCAGGAAGGTCATCGGCTCTTCCCGTTCCAGCCGGATGCGAACGGAATCGAACGCCAGCATCCGGTTGATCGTAAAATGCGTGCCGTAGGTGCGCAGGAACTCGACGTAGCCGTAGCCCGACAGCCAGTCGTCGTTGTCGATCATGATCGCATCGGTGGGCCCGTCGCCGAACGTCAGGAACCGCTCGAACACGGAGCGGATCGAGGCGATGTTCGACCTGATCGTTTCATCGGTCAGCTGCGGCCGCGAGGCGTCCTTGCCGGTCGGATCGCCGACCTTGGTGGTGCCGCCGCCCATGATCACCACGGGCCGGTGACCGGCCTGCTGAAGCCGGCGCAGCATCATGATCTGGATCAGGCTGCCGACGTGCAGCGACGGAGCGGTGGCGTCAAAGCCGATATAGCCCGACACCACGCCCTTGTTCAGCGCCGTGTCCAGCTCGCCCGGATGAGTGATCTGATGAATGTAGCCGCGCGCCTGCAGCGTCTGGAGAAAACTGGATCGGAAGGACGGGGAGGTCATGGTCGGCTCCGTTAGCAGGGAAGCCGGCGTCCGTCAGGGGGAAATGGCGCCGGCGGGTGCGGCGCAAAGGTTCGCGGGCCGCTCGCTAGATCAGCGAGCGATAATAGAGGCCGGCGCGGAAGGCGGGGATGGACATCACTCACTGGATATTGCCGAGCCTCGGTGGCAGTCAAGCGAGATGGATTTTGATCGCGTCTCCCTCGCGCCTCACCCTGCCCAGCCGCCGACCGCGATCGGGCGAATTGACGTCGACGTCGTCTGGAAAAATGCGGCTGAGTGGTCCTTGAACTATGCGGTTTTTGACCCACCCGAGGCACTGGTTCTGCCGCCCCCGTTAGCCCCTGAACGCACCGATGGCCTGTGGCGCACCACCTGTTTCGAACTTTTCCTGCGACGCCCGGGCAATGATGCCTATTTCGAGTTCAACTTCTCGCCGGCGGGCCGGTGGGCAGCCTATCGCTTCGACGGCTACCGGCGAGGCGGGCGCGATCTGGATTTCCCGACCCCGCTGATCATGGGCCCGCAGGGACGACAGCGGGTTCTGGCCTGGGAAGCCCGGCTGACGCGCATGGGGATCGAGCGCGAGGCTGCCGGCCAGATAGCCGCGACAATGATGGACGTCGAGGACGGTCCGATCGGCTCGACCAACACATACGTTCTGACGGAAGACGGAGCGACCCTGGGGGAAGGCCCCTGGCTGGCGGGTCTGAGCGCCGTCATTGAAGAGCCGACGGGCGCCATCTCCTATTGGGCCCTGGCCCACCCTTCGGATAAGCCCGACTTTCACCACCCCGACTCATTCATTCTGGAGCTGCCATGAGGTTCGGCATTGATCGCCTGCTCGCCGAGCCCGAGCTGCGCGCGGCGCTCAAAGGGCGGCGCGTGGCCCTGCTGGGCCACCCGGCCTCGGTGACGGCGGACCTGACCCATTCGATGGACGCCCTGGCTGCGCACCCGGACATCAGCCTGACCGCCGCCTTCGGTCCGCAGCACGGCATGAAGGGCGACCTGCAGGACAATATGATGGAGACCGCCGACGAGACCGATCCGGTCCACGGCATCCCGGTCTTCAGCCTGTATGGCGAGGTGCGCCGGCCCAGCGGTCAGTCGATGGGCACGTTCGACGTCCTGCTGGTCGATCTTCAGGACCTGGGCTGCCGCATCTACACCTTTGTGACGACGCTGCTCTATGTGCTGGAGGCCGCCGCCGAACACGGCAAGGAGGTCTGGGTTCTGGACCGGCCCAATCCGGCCGGACGGCCCGCCGAGGGCACCATCCTGCGCCCCGGCTGGGAGAGCTTCGTCGGGGCCGGGCCAATGCCGATGCGCCACGGCATGACGCTGGGCGAGATGGGCCGCTGGTTCATTGACCGCTTCAAGCTGGACGTCGCCTATCGGGTCATCGAGATGGAGGGCTATGACCCGGACGCCGGGCCGGGTTTCGGCTGGCCGCTGAATGAACGGGTCTGGATCAACCCCAGCCCCAATGCCCCGAACCTGTTCATGGCGCGCGACTATGCCGGGACGGTGATGCTGGAGGGCACGACCCTGTCCGAAGGGCGCGGCTCGACCCGGCCGCTGGAGCTGTTCGGGGCGCCCGATATCGACGCGCGGGCGGTGATCACCGAGATGCAGCGGCTGGCCCCCGACTGGTTGAGCGGCTGTGTGCTGAGGGATTGCTGGATCCTGCCGACCTTCCACAAACACGCCGGCCAGCTGTGTTCGAGCGTTCAGATCCATTCGGAAGGCCCCGCCTATGACCATTTCGCCTTCCAGCCCTGGCGGGTGCAGGCGGCAGGGTTCAAGGCCATCCGCAGCCTCTATCCCGACTACGATCTGTGGCGCGATTTCCCGTATGAATACGCCTTCGGCAAGCTGCCGATTGACGTCATCAACGGCTCGCCCATCCTGAGAGAATGGGTCGATGATGCCGCCGCCGAGGCCGGCGATCTGGACGCTGTGGCCCGGCCCGACGAGGCGGCCTGGATCGAGGAACGCCGGCCCTATCTGATCTATTGAAATCATGCTCCGCTCCATCGCCAGGGCAATGGGGAGGACCGGCGGCCCCGTCCGCCTTCGCGAACAGGGGAGAGACGCATGAGGCTGCTCGGCATCGCCTGCGGCATCGGGTCCGGGGCGCTGTGGGGATTGGTGTTTCTGGCGCCCAAGCTGGTGCCCGAGGCCTCGCCGGCGGCGATGGCGGCGGGGCGGTATCTCGCCTACGGCCTGATCGCCCTGATGTTGCTGGCCCCGCGCTGGACGGCGGCGACGCGGGCGCTGGATGCGGCCGCCTGGCGCGGTCTGGTCTGGCTCAGCCTGGCGGGGAACATCGTCTATTTCTGTCTGCTGGTGGTCGGGGTTCATCTGGCCGGGGTCGCCGCTTCGGCCCTGATCGTGGGCATGGTGCCGGTCGTGGTCATCCTGTGGGGCCTGAGGGATCCCGGCGCCGTGCCGCTCAGGCGGCTGGCCTGGCCCCTCGTGATGGCGGTCGCGGCGGTCGGCCTGATCGGTTTCGAGGCGCTCCGGCGACCGACGGACGGCCATGCCGACGGCCCGCTCGATGTGGCGCTCGGTCTGGCCTGCGCCATCGGCGCCCTGGTCGCCTGGTCCGCCTATGCGATCGGCAACAGCCGCTGGCTGGCCCGCCATGACCGGGTCTCGGCTCAGGACGGCTCGCTCCTGACCGGCGTGGTCACCGGCGCCCTGTCGCTGGCGCTGGTTCCCATCGCCCTGATCGCCTCAGGCGCGTCCTGGGATGACGCGGTCTGGAGCCGTTTTCTCATGGTCAGCGCCAGTGTGGCCCTGGGCGCCTCCATCCTCGGCAACGCCTTGTGGAACCGGGCCAGCCAGCTAATGCCGCTGACCATGCTGGGCCAGATGATCGTGTTCGAGACCCTGTTCGCCCTGATTTACGGGTTCATCTATGAAGGCCGATGGCCGACCGGGATCGAGGGCCTCGCCATCATCCTGATGGTCGTCTCGGTCATCTGGTGCGTGCGCGCCCATCGCCCGACCGCCGAGGTTATCGCCGAGGGCGACCACTGACCTCACGAGTGCGGGGATATGCACCGTGAAAACAGGGTGCAAATCGTGCAATTGGTGCAGAACTTCGGCCGGTTGACGCATCGGGCCTTGGTCTCCTGCGCGTTCCCGAACACCTTTTGAGGTTTGGGTTTGAGGGCCTCCTTCCTCGATCCCGCTCATCAAGGATATCGCCGCCTTCGGGGTGCGGGGATGAAACGGCGGTCAAATCAGCTCGCGCTGTTCGATTAAGGCCCGGATCGGAGCGAAGGACCGGCGATGGATCGGGCAGGGGCCGAGCCGGTTCAGGGCCGCCACATGAATCGCCGCGTGATAGCCCTTGTGGCCGGCGAAGCCGTAGCAGGGCCAGTCAGCGTCAGCCGCAACCATGATCCGGTCGCGCGCCTGTTTGGCCAGGATCGAGGCCGCTGCGATCGAGGCCGAGCGGGCATCGCCCTTGACCAGCGGCTCCATCGGGCAAGGCAGCGTGAAGCGATAGTTGCCGTCGACCAGGGCAAAGGCGGGCGCCGTGCTCAACCCCTCGACCGCGCGCCGCATGGCCAGGCCGGTGGCCTGAAGAATGTTCAGGCGGTCGATCTCTTCGACGCTCGCCAGCCCGACCGACCAGGCGTGGGCGCGGGCCTTGATCTCGGCCTCCAGCGCCTCCCGCCGAGTCGCGCTCAGCTTCTTGGAATCGTTCAGACCCTCGGGGACGTCAGCCGGGTCCAGGATCACCGCCGCCGCCGACACCGGCCCCGCCCAAGGTCCGCGCCCGGCCTCATCGACGCCGCAGACGGGGGAGGGATGCAGAGCTTCGAACGCGAGGCTGGGGCCGCTCACCGCGCCATAGCCTTGACCGCCTCATGTCGAGGGCAGGGCGTCAGGTGGTCGTTGACCATGCCCACCGCCTGCATGAAGGCATAGACGATCACCGGGCCGCAGAACTTGAAGCCGCGCGCCTTGAGGCCCTTGGCCATGGCGACAGATTCTGGCGTCTGGGTCGGGACATCGGCCATCGAGGCATAGTGGTTCTGGATCGGCGCGCCGCCGACGAAACTCCACAGCCAGGCCGAGAAATCCTCTCCGCTATCGGTCATTTCGCACCAGATCTGGGCCCCGCGAATGGCCGCGTCGATCTTGGCGTTGGAGCGGACGATGCCTGCGTCGGCCATCAGCCGGGCGCGGTCGTCAGCGCCATAGAGTGCGACCTTGCGCGGATCGAAACCGTCGAAGGCGGCGCGGAAGGCCTCGCGTTTCCTGAGGATGGTGATCCAGGCGAGGCCGGCCTGAAATCCGTCCAGCACCAGCTTTTCCCACAGAGCCCGCGCATCGTACTCTGGCACACCCCAGTCGGTGTCGTGATAGGTCACATACAGCGGGTCGGTCCCGCACCAGGGGCAGCGCGATTCGGTCATGGCCGCAGCCTAGCCGCGCGTCGCCTTCAGCGCATCCAGCGCACGGTTTCGGGCCAGGGCGTGATCGACGATGGGGGCCGGATAGGTCTCGCCCAGCTCCACCCCCGCCGCTGCCAGGTCCATCGGCCGCGCCTTCCACGGCTGGTGGATCCAGTCGGCGGGCAGGGCCGCCAGCTCGGGAACCCAGCGGCGGACATAGTCGCCCTTGGGGTCGAACTTTTCGCCCTGGCTGACCGGATTGAAAATGCGGAAAAATGGTGAGGCGTCGGTGCCTGAGCCGGCCACCCATTGCCAGTTCTGGGCGTTGCTGGCGGCGTCGGCGTCGACCAGGCAATTCCAGAACCAGCGCTCGCCCTCGCGCCAGTCGATCAGCAGGTCCTTGATCAGGAAGGAGGCGACGATCATCCGTACCCGATTGTGCATCCAGCCGGTCGCCCACAGCTGGCGCATTCCAGCGTCGACGATGGGATAGCCGGTCAGACCCCGTGTCCAGGCTTCAAGGCCGGCCGGATCATCCCGCCAGGCCATGCGGTCAAAGCCGCTCTTGTAGTTTTCGCTCGCCAGCGTCGGGAAGGCCGTCAGCAGCTGAATCGAGAACTCGCGCCACGCCAGTTCGGCGCACAGCTTCTCGGCCTGGCCGTGCGCAACGTCGCCGTGGCCGGCCGCCGCGCGCGCCGCCGTCGCCACCCGCCAAGGGTCGATCTCGCCGAAGTGCAGGTGCGGCGACAACCGGCTGGTTCCCTCCCGATCCGGACGGTTCCGGTCGCCGGAATAGTCGGCCAGGGCCTGATCAAGGAATCGCGCCAGCGCCGCCAGCGCCCCCGCTTCGCCGGGCGTCCAGTCGTTGAAGCCGCCGGACCAATCCGGTCGGCGTGGGTGCAGATTCAGTAAATCAATGTTGATTCCGGCGGGTGGTGATTGGGGCCCTCGGATGCGGTCCGGTGCGCGTCGTCCCGGCCGAGGTCGGGCCTGGTCCCACAGGGCGCGATTGAACGGCGTGAAGACCTTGAACGGCTCGCCCGCCTGGGTCCGCACCGCGCCTGGCGCCGCCAGACGGGTGGCGTTATGCCCATGGACCTGAACGCCGCGTGCTTTCAACGCCTCCGCAATCCGGGCATCGCGGGTCCAGGCATCAGGCTCAAACATTCGATTTAGAAACAAATCAGTTGCTGTCGTTTCCTCAACCAGTCTGATAATTTCGTGCTCGGCGTCTGCGGCCCGCACCACCAGAGCCGCCCCTCGCTTGGCCAGGTCTGCGGCCAGGGCGCGCAGGCTCTTGTCCAGCCACCAGGCCGAGGCCGCACCCATCGTCCGTCCATCCAGCGCCGGGTCGTGGATATAGGCCGCGATCACCGGCCGCCCGGTTTCGACAGCCGCCGCCAAGGCCGGATTGTCACCCAGTCTCAGGTCGCGCCGAAACCACAGAATGACCGGACGATCCGACACCGAATGCTCCTTCGCCTTGCGAACGCCTTGCGCCGCCGCCACTTTCTGGCCAGTGAAACGCGAACGCTCAGGAACGCCGCTGTGACCGCCCCTAACGCCCGAATCGAAATCAAGGCTCCACGACCCGTCATCATCGGCGGCGGGGAGAAACTGGCCTTCATCGCCGGCCCTTGCCAGATGGAGAGCCGACAGCACGCGCTGGAGACCGCCGCCGCGCTGAAGGAGATCGCCGACCGGCTCGGCATCGGGCTGATCTACAAGACCAGCTACGACAAGGCCAATCGCACCTCGGCCAATGCGGCGCGCGGTATCGGTCTGCACGACGCCTTGCCGATCTTCGCGGAGATCCGCGAGACGACCGGGATGCCGACTCTGACCGACGTGCATGAGGTCGAACACTGTGCGCCGGTGGCCGAGGCCGTCGACGTCATCCAAATTCCCGCCTTCCTCAGCCGCCAGACCGACCTGTTGGTCGCCGCGGCCCGCACCGGCCGCGCCGTCAACGTCAAGAAGGGCCAGTTTCTGGCCCCCTGGGACATGAAGAACGTCATCGCCAAGGTCACCGGAGCCGGCAATCCGAACGTCATGGCCTGCGAGCGCGGCGTCTCGTTCGGCTACAACACCCTGGTGTCGGACATGCGCGCCCTGCCGGTGCTGCGCGACATCGGCTGTCCGGTGGTGTTCGACGCCACCCACTCGGTGCAGCAGCCGGGCGGCCAGGGCGGCTCGTCCGGCGGTCAGCGCGAGTTCGTGCCGGTGCTGGCTCGCGCCGCCGTGGCTGTGGGCGTCGACGCCGTCTTCATCGAGACCCATCCAGACCCCGACCACGCGCCGTCGGACGGCCCCAACATGGTGCCGCTCAGTCAGTTCGAAGGGCTGGTGTCCGAACTGCTCGACTATGACGCCCTGACCAAGCGCCGCCAGGCGGCCTGACCTTGATCCGGACGGCCCTGCAGATTGCGGCCACCAAGGCGCCGGGCGGGATCGAAAGCGCCGTCATCCACTACGCGGCGATGTTCCGTGAAGTCGGGGTTCAGTCGGCCTGCCTCTATCGTGGACCTGCCGAGGACCTGCTGGTCCAGTCGGGCGTCGCCCTGAGGCCCGCGCCGGATATCCTGTTTTCGTCCTTCGGCGCCGCTGCGCCGCTGCTCGGGATCGGCCGGCGATTGACGGACGCGTTGGATCAGGCCCCAGACCTCGTGGTGGTCCATAGCGATCGCGCCCTGGCGCCGATGCGGTCGATGCTGCCAAATGCGATCTTCGTTGCGCCGTGCCATTCGGACAAGGCCCGGCGCAAACGGCGGGCGGATCTCACCATCACCCTCAACCCCGCTCAGCAGGCGCGTGTCTCGGACCAACTTCAGGGCGCGCCGTCCGCCCTGCTTGGCAACCCATTTGTGCCGGGTGAGGCTCACGTCAACCTGGCCCGTCCACGCCCGCGAGTGATCTTTTGCGCCCGGTTCACCGACATCAAGGATCCTCTGACCTTTGTCGCAGCCTTGCCACAGGTGCGTACGCCGGAAATCGAGGCGGTGATCATCGGATCAGGTCCGCTGGACGCGGAGGTGCGCGCAGCTGTCGGCGCGATCTCGCCGGCGCTCGGCGTCGAAATGCCGGGCTGGCGCCAGGACCCTTGGGCGGTTTTCGCGCCCGACGACATCCTGGTCCTGCCGTCGCACTGGGAGGGACTGCCCTATTTGCTGCTGGAGGCCCTGCACCGGGGGCAACCGATCATCGCCGCCGACAATCCAGGCAATCGCGCAGCGCTCGGCGACGGCGCCTTTGGCCGGCTGTTCCCGGTCGGTGATGCGACGGCCCTGGCCGGCGCGATCGATTTGGCTATGGCCGATCTGGATGCGATGAAGCACCGGGCGCAAGCCGGCGGCCGCCACACGCGCGAACAATACGGTGCGCAGGGTTTTTGGAACAGGTTGAACATGGCGCTGGAAGCAACGGGGCGGGCAGATGTTTGATTGGCGAGCACGCTACAGTGATCCAACGACGCCCGAGCTTTTCAAGTCGCTGGACGCGCATCTGTGGTCGATCACCCGGTTTCCCGAGACGTCGCGGATTGAATATATCCTTGAGGCCTGTCGTGACCGTGAGGTGTTGGATATCGGGGCCGGTGAGCACGACCCCAGCTTCTACTCGGCCGATAACTGGGAGCACGGGCGCATTGCGGCGGTGGCGCGCCGCGCGGTCGCGGTCGAGCTCGATCCCAAACTGTGCGAGCACTACAACGCTGCGGGCTTCGATTTCCGCTGTGTGGACGCAACGTCCGATGTTGATTTGGGCGAGCGGTTCGAACGTATCTTCATCGGCGACGTGATCGAGCACGTCTCCGACCCGGTCCGGTTGCTGCAGTTCGTCGACCGGCATCTGGCGGCGGACGGAGTCGCGATCTTCACCACGCCCAATCCCTTTGCGCCGCGCTTTCGCCAGACCCGATCGCGCTTCGGGTTGAACTATGTGGCGGCCAACACCGAGCATACGTTCTGGCTGTCGGCCTCGTGTATGCATGAGTTGGCGTGGCGGGCGGGCGTTGACCTGACCGGCCTGATCTGGCCGCTCTATCGCAAGCCCAAAGCTGGCCTGGCGCGCACGCTGGCTCGTATCGGTCGCCGCACCCAGGTGCGCCTGCGCGGTCCGGAGGCGGTTTATCCGGAGTATATGTTCGAGTTCCGGCGCCGGCGGACGTGAGGCCGGGCCCGTGACCGTTGCGATCAGTTGCTGCGTCATCACCCTGAATGAAGCGGACCGTATCGAGGCCTGTTTGCGCGCCGCTGGCGTCGTCGCCGACGAGTTGCTGGTCGTGGATTCCGGCTCGACGGACGGCACCCCGGAGGTGGCCCGACGGTTTGGCGCCCGGGTGCTGCACCGCGATTGGACCGGCTATGGTCAGCAGAAGCGGTTCGCCGAACTGGAAGCACGCAACGACTGGATTCTCAGCCTCGACGCCGATGAGGTGCTCAGCCCCGAACTCCAGGCTGAGATCCGCGCCTTGGTTGCGCGAGAGCCGCCTCTGGCGGCCTATCGCATGAACATCGTGGCCGTTCACCCTGGGCGCGAGCGGCCGCATTGGGGGGCTGAGGGATACAATATCGTCCGCCTCTACGATCGGAGGCGGGCGACCTACAGCGAACATCCGGTTCATGATCGGATCGAAACCGGTGACGAGCCGCTCGGGCAGCTGGACGGCGTCGTTCTGCATTTTTCGTGGCGCTCGCTGGAGCATCTGCGCGCCAAGATGCAGGCCTACGCAGACTATCAGGCCGAGGTGCTCAGCAAGCCCGTCCTGGCGCTGGCGCTGCGTCTGCCGTTCGAATATCCGCTGACGCTCGTGAAATATCTGTTCGTGCGCCGGAACATATTCTCAGGCTGGACCGGGGTCCGCATCAGCCACATGACGGCGCTGGTCCGGACCAGCAGGATCTACAAGATGCTCAACAAGGCTCTCGGTGGACGGCGTCGGGTGCGGTAAACGATCAGACGTGTCGAACTTGAAACCAACCCTGATCCAGCGCCTCGCATGGCGTATCGAAGCGCTGGCCTATGACGCGGTCGTCTTGTTTCTCAGGGCGCTTCCGGTGGACTGGGCGTCGGGGTTCGGCGGTTGGCTGTTCCGGACCCTCGGCCCGCTGACTCCGGTCAATCGCACCGCCTCGGACAACCTTCGCATCGCTTTTCCCGCTCTGTCGCAGCGCGAACATGATCGCCTGCTCGACGCGCAGTGGGACAATGTCGGCCGCGCCTTCGCTGAATTTCCGTTGATGGACAGAATCCGTCCGGCGACCGGCCGGGTCGAGGTGGTCAACGCCGAGCGCCTGGCGCAGATCCGCGACAACGGTGAGCCGGTCGTCTTCGTTTCCGGGCATTTCGCCAACTGGGAGGTGATGCCGGCCACGATCGTGGAATCCGGTGTCACCTGTCTGATGACCTACCGGGCGATGAACAATCCGCTGATCGACAAACGGGTCAAGGATGGACGCGCGGCCTACGGCGTGGAGCTGTTCGCGCCCAAGGGCGAAGCGACGCGTGATCTCATGTCGGCCTTGTCCAAGGGCGAGTCGGTCGCGCTGATGAACGATCAGAAATTCAACGCCGGCCTGGCCTTGCCGTTCTTCGGCGCGCTTGCACACACCGCACCAGGCCCCAGCCGTTTGGCCTTGAAGTACGATACGCCGTTGCAGACGATGTCGGTCGAGCGCACCAAGGGCGCACGCTACCGCGTTGTCGTGCACGAGCCGATCCGCCTGGAGCAGACCGGCGACCGGACCCGCGATATCGAAACGGCGGTTCGCCGCGTCAATGAATGGGTCGAAGCGCGCGTACGCGAGCGGCCGCAGGAGTGGTTCTGGGTACACAAGCGCTGGCCGCGAGAGACCTATCAGGCGCTTCGCGAGTCGCACCGCTCAAGTCGTCGTATTTCCCTTAGCCAGGCCCTGGCGTGGGTGTTGACCGGCCTCGCCGTGCTGGTGGTTGCGGCCGCAGTGGTCTGGCGGGAAGATATTCTGCGCACGGCGTTGGATCCCAAGGTGCCGTTCCAGACCTATGAGCCGCCACCGGCGCCGGACTACGCGCGGGCCGACGCATGGGCCTTGCGCGGCTCGGCGACCGAACCTCCGGGTGAGGCGGATGTCTTTTTTGTACACCCGACGACCTTTGACGGCGGGAGTGATTGGCTTGGGCCGATCGACGACCCTGAATCCGCGGGCCTGCTGGAGCGGGTGATGTTGCCGAACTACGCGGGCCCATTCGCCGAGGTCGGCAGGATATTCGCGCCGCGCTATCGTCAGTCGAGCCTCTATACCCAGCTCACGCTTCGCGATGACGCCCGCGATGCCCGCGCCTACCCCTATCGAGACATTCGGGCGGCCTATGACCACTATCGCGCGACCTGGGATCAGGGACGCCCTCTCATCCTGGCGGGTGTTGGGCAGGGCGCTGAGTTGGTCGATCGGCTGGCGGCGGATCTGATCGCGGAAGATCCAAGTCTTCGCGACCGTCTGGCTGCGGTCTATGTGATGGACGCGGTCATTTCCGCAGATGCTCATGGGCCGAACTCAAGCTTGCCGGCCTGTCGCCGCCGCGACGAGGCCGGATGCATTGTCGCCTGGGCACAGGTGCGTGAGGGCGCCGATGACCTGGCCCGCCGCCGCCTCGGCCGGGCTCATATCTGGACCGACCGTGGCAATCTGACGCCGCTGGCGGGCCGGAGGGCGCTCTGCGTAAATCCCGTCCTTGGCGCGGTCAGCGACGCGCCGGTTCCCGCTCGCCTGAGCCAGGGCGCGGCCAACGCCAGCGGTCTGGAATGGGGTTCGCGCCCGCCCTTTATTTCGCGCCAGATCGAAACCCAGTGCGTCGACGGCGTTCTGCGTCATTCGCTGCCGCGCTCGCAATCTCTGCGACCGAGCGGCTCGTGGGCGGATCAGCGCAAGTCGCCGCCCTACAATCTGTTCTATGCCGATATCGAGGCCGACGCCCTGGCGCGCGTGGCCGCCCTGCGGCGCCGCCAGGCTGACGGGCTTGCCCCGGGTGGCTGAGCCTCGGATAACCGACCGATGAGTCCGATCCCCATCATCATCGACTGCGATCCCGGCGTGGATGACGCGGTGGCGCTGTTTTTGGCCTTCGCCTCGCCCGAGCTGGACATTCGAGCGGTCACCACGGTCGGCGGCAATGTTCCGGCCGACCGCACAGCACGCAATGGCCGACTGCTGCGTCAGATCGCCGGGCGCGGGGAACATCCGCCGGTTCACGCGGGGGCGGCACGCCCGCTGGAGCGTCATCTCGACATCGCCGATCATTTCCATGGTGCGGAGGGCTTGGGGGCGCTTGAGCCGTTCGAGCCGGACGGGCCCCTGGCTCCGGCGACCTCGGCTGAGGCTATTGTCCGCCATGTCATGGACGCCGCGCCGGGGACGATAACGCTGGCGGTGACGGGCCCGATGACCAATGTCGCCCTGGCCCTGCGGCAGGAGCCGGCAGTCGCCGCCCGGCTCAAACGCATCGTCGCCATGGGGGGCTCGCGCTCCGAGGGCGGCAACATCACCGCCAGCGCCGAATACAATGTCTGGGCCGACCCGGAAGCAGCGCATGAGGTGCTTTCGTCCGAGGCCGAGGTGGTCATGATGGGGCTGGACGTAACCCACCAGGTTCGCACGCCCGACGCGGTGATCGAGACCATTCGGGCTATCGGCACGCCGGCGGCCGAAGCGACCGCCTCCATGCTCGACTACGGCCAGTACACCGCCCGCAAATGGCGCGAGGGTCAGGAGGGGCCGATGCACGATCCGTGCGTCATCGCCTATATCCTCAAGCCCGAGCTCTTCGAGGTTCGGCCGGCCTCGATCCAGGTGGAAACCGTCTCGGATTTGACCCGAGGTCACACCCAGGTCGAGTTCCGCCTGCCCGAGGGCGCCCAGGTCCGCCATTTCTGGGGCGTGAAGGCTGATCGCGACGCAGTCTTCGCTCTTATTGTCGACGCCCTGCGGGGGCAGGCATGAAGATCGCGGTTTTTGGCTCGATCAATCTGGATCTGGTCGCCGCCGGCGCGCGCCTGCCGGAGGCGGGTGAGACCGTCACCGGGGCCGTTCTGGGCCGCCACCCCGGCGGCAAGGGCGCCAATCAGGCCTTGGCGGCGCTCAGGCTTGGCGCCGACGTCGCGCTGTACGGGCGCACGGGCCGCGACGCCATGGCGGATGAGGCCCTGGCGCTGCTGGCGGCAGAAGGGGCCGACCTGTCTGGCGTCATCGCCGATCCCGGCCACGCCACCGGCGTCGCCCTGATTGCGGTGTCGCCCGAGGGCGAGAACCAGATCAGCGTCTGTTCGGGAGCCAATGCGGCGGCGGTTGCGCCCGCGGTGATCCCGGCGGACGCCCTGGTCCTGCAACTCGAAATTCCGGTCCTCGAAGCAACCCGCGCCGCCGAGAGGTTCGATGGCTTCGTGGCGGTCAATCTCGCCCCGGCGGCGACGGTTCCACCCGCCTTGCTGGAGCGGGCCGATCTGTTGATCGTCAATGAAACCGAAGCGGCCTTTTACGGCCCGGCGCTTCACCAGTTCGGCGCACTGGTCGCGCTGACGCTCGGTGCGCGCGGCGCCGAGCTGTGGAAGGCCGGACAACGGATCGCCGTCGCTGAACCGCCGAGGATAGTTGTCCAGGACGCCACAGGCGCCGGGGACGTCTTCGTCGCCGCCTTGATTATCGCCCTGGTCGAGAAACAGCCGCCTGATGCGGCCCTGAGATTCGCCTGCGCCGCCGGGGCCTTGGCGACGACCCGATCCGGGGCGCAGCCGTCAGCCCCCACCCGTGCCCAGGTGCGCGCTTTGACAGGAGAAGGCTAGTGACCCGCGCCGTTCCCGAACTCAGCCTGGCCGACTTCGTCGAGGGGTCTCCCCAGGCTCGCTCAGCCTTCTCCGCCGAGCTGATGCGGGGTCTGCAGGACTACGGCTTCGTCGTCCTGCGCGACCATGGTGTGCCGATCAGCCTGCTTGACGCCGCCTATGCTGCCAGCGGGCAGGTTTTCGCCCTGCCCGAGACCGCCAAGCGGCGCTACGCGGCCGGGATGCGCGGCTACACGCCGTTCGGGGTCGAACACGCCAAAGATTCCGGCAAGCCGGACCTGAAGGAGTTCTGGCAGGTCGGGCACGCCCCACCGCCCGGTGAGGCCCTCGGCGAATCGTTCGATCCCAACATCTGGCCGGAGGATGTTCCCGCCTTTCGCAAGGTCGTCACCGAGCTGTTTGACCGCCTGAACGACACGGGCATGGTCGTGCTGCAGGCGCTGGCGCCGGAGCTGGGCCTGACGACCCACTGGTTTGACGACAAGGTCCGCTGGGGCACATCGCTGTTGCGCATCCTCCACTATCCGCCGGTGGCGTCGGACACGCCGGACGGCGCGGTGCGATCAGCCGCGCACGAGGACATCAATTTTCTGACCCTGATGCCGGCGGCGAGGGGGGCGGGGCTGCAACTGCTGGATCGCGATGGGGCCTGGCTGCCGATCCAAGCCGACCCCTCGACGCTGATCGTTGACAGCGGGGACATGATGGCTCGCCTGACCAACGGCGTGATCCCGGCGACGACGCACCGCGTGGTCAATCCCCAGGGCCCGAACGTCAGCCGCTATTCCATGCCCTTTTTCATGCATCCGACGCTGGCGACCTCGCTGGACGTTCTGCCGTCTTGCCGCGGATCGGGGGACGTCCCGCCGCCGATCACTGCCGGCGAGCTGCTTGACGAACGGCTGCGGGCGATCGGGCTGAGACAATAGCCTGCTCCCGGTGTGGGCTCGTGCTTCCTCGAGCGTCACATCGGCGACAGGGTGCGGGCTGCACCGCCGGCGCAGACCGCGTCGTCGAGATGGCATCGGATGGGATCCACTTCATCGGGGAGTGGTTGCGCGCCGGCGCGAGCGCCGCCATTCAGGGGCCGTGACATCCTACGCCGACCTGACCTGGAACGACCCCAACCCGCTTAAGCGGTGGCTTCAGCGTCGGCGGATCGTGGACGCTTTGGCCCAGGCGCCTGACGGTCATCCGGTCTCGGTTGTTGTCGATTTCGGCGGTGGAGACGGCATGCTCGCCGAACAGGCCGCCCGGCGTTGGCCGACCGCACGCATCGTTGTTTTCGAGCCTTACCCAGAATTGGCGCAGGCGGCGCGCGAGCGCCTCGCCGGGGCCGTCAACGCCGAGGTGGTGGAACATGAGTCAGAGCTGCCCCTGAACGTCGATGTGGTGTTCTGCACCGAGGTCTTTGAGCACCTTCCCGACGCCGAAACCGAGCGGGCGCTTTGGGAGATGGACCGAATCCTTCGCATCGGCGGGCTGTTGGTGGTCGGGGTTCCGGTGGAAGTCGGACCGGTGGCGCTGGCCAAGGGCCTGTTTCGCTGGAGCCGCAGAGCCGATGCGTACGATGCGGACTGGCGCCGGATCTGGAGCGCGGCCATGGGTCGGCCGCAGACGGATCGGCTCGCGGAGCTGATGGGGCCAGGGCGGCGCTACCACTCCTTCCACCTTGGTTTTGACCATCGCCGTCTTGGCAAGCGGTTGGAGGCGTGGTTCGGCTCTGTTCGCATCTCCGGCAGTCCGGCGGCGTTCGCCCCTGTCGCGGCCAATAGCGAAGCCTATATGAGGCTGACCAAATCGGAGGTTCGCCCCATGGTTCACATTGCTCGCGATGATCGCCCCGCTGACAAGGCCCTGCGCTACCAGGAGGTCTCTGACGAGATTCTGGCGGTTCTGGCGGGTGAAACCAACATCACGGCGCGTCAGGCGACGGTCGCCTCGATGCTGGCGGACGCCTTTCCCGGCTTTCTCTGGACCGGCTTTTACGTGGTGGACCCCATGCGGCCGCACGAACTGGTTGTTGGGCCGTATCAGGGCAAGCTGGGATGCCTGCGGATCCCGTTTGGACGGGGTGTATGCGGGGTGTCTGCGCGTGAAGGGAGCACCCAGATCGTTCAGGACGTCCATGCTTTCGAGGGCCATATCGCCTGCGACTCTCGCTCGAACTCGGAGATCGTCGTTCCGGTGTTTAATCCAGATCATCAGTTGATTGCTGTCCTCGACATCGACAGCAGCGACTACGGCGCCTTCGATTCCGTCGACGCCGAGGCTCTGGAGCGGCTGATCTGGACGCTCTTCGCGGCCTCCGATGAGGCGAAGGTCGGTATGGCTGGGCGGCAAATTCCGCCGAGGCAGGACGATTCTGACCGCCTAACAGCATCTTAAAATCTAACAAATCAAAGACATGAAGCGTAGTCGCGAGTGGCCCATGGGTTGCTTGGAAAGGGCTGAATGACCCCTGCGCCGAACGCGCACCCACTCTTGGTCCCTTATCGGGCCGTTGATCGCGTTCATGTCGCCAGTCGAATTTCCCAACCTTGCGGGTCAAGCCGCGCCAACCTCGCCGACCGGTGAGCGCGCTGATGCGGACCTGTTCGCCGGCTTGCTCGACGACGCGGCGCCGCCCGCTCGTGGCCGGTTCGGCGTCGGGCGGTGGCTCCAGGATCAGTCGGCGTCCGAGGGCGCGCGGCGGGACGGCCCGGACATGGCCGCCATCGCCAGCTTTATTGCGGGCTTGTCCGGCGGTCCGCTGGTCAATCCTGGCCCTCACGATCAAGGCAAGTCCGGCACGGATCAGCCGCTCATCAATCCGGGGCCGGGGTCGGTGCAGACCAAGGGGGATGGACGCCAGATCCTGCCCGGCGACCTCGACGGGAAGCTCCAAGGCCCGCTGATCAATCCCGGTGAGCCGGCGCCGGAGCCCGGCGAGGCTGCGGTCGTCGCCGCCGCCTTGCAGGCCGTGGCCGAAGGCGACCAGGTCCAGTCGGCCAACGCCCTGGCGCAGACCGCGCAGCAGGCCGTATCGCGCGCGCCGCAGACCTTGCCGATCACGCCGGCGCCGGCCACGCCTGAGCCGGCAATCGCCGAGCCGGGACTGGACGCCGCCGCGCCGTCGCAAGAGGTCGCCGGCGCCGACCCGACCGCCCGCGCCGAAGGGGCTCCGGCCTCCCCCGCAGCCTCCACCAACCCCGCAGTGACCGAACCGTCGGGTGCGGGCGTATCAAACCGAACGGAAATGCGCGACGCCGTCGGCCCCGAAGAGACGCCGGTCGATCCGTTCGCCGCCGAGTCAGAAGTCCCCGCGCCCGCAGCCAGATCAGACTCGGCGACTCCGGCCGCGGTCGCGCGAACCGACGCCGCTGCCGTCGCTGGTCGGATGTCGTTCGACGCCCTGGCCCAGGTCTCGGCCCAGATCATCCGCCGTCTCGAAACCCGCACCACCCGCTTCGACATGGAGCTCAATCCGGTTGAACTTGGCCGTGTCGACGTCCGGCTCGACATCGACGCCGAGGGTCGGCTGGCGGCGCGGCTGGCCTTCGACAACCCCGCGGCGGCGCTTGACCTGCGCGGTCGTGTCGACGACCTGCGCCGCGAGCTTCAACAGGCCGGCTTTCAACTGGCCGACGACGCCTTCTCATTCACCGACCGGGGCGGCTCCGGCGGCGGTGGCGACTTTGACGCCGATGACGCCCGCCGCACCCACGCGCGATCCGCCGAGGCCGCCGACCAGGTCGACGCCGCCGCCCAACCTGCCCTGCGCACGATGACGCGCCTGGGCCTGGATGTGAGGGTCTGACCATGCCGATCAACGCCACCAGCGGTACGCCAGCGGCAGCCAGCGCGACGGCTTCAGGCCGCGTCAATCTGGTCTCGAATTTCGAAACCTTCCTGCAACTCTTGACTGCGCAACTGAAAAACCAGGATCCCCTGTCGCCGTTGGATTCGAACGACTTCACAGCGCAGCTGACCCAGATGGCCGGGGTCGAGCAGCAACTGCTGACCAACGATCTCCTGGAAGCCCTGGTCAATCAGGGCGTGGGCGGCCTGGACGGTGCGGTCAGCTACATCGGCAAGTATGTCACCGCCGCGGGCGCCGCGACGCGCCTGGAGAACGGTAGCGCCAACTGGAGCTATGAGCTGGCGACGGACGCCGCCGACGTCCGGCTAGAAGTTCTCGATTCCCGCGGCGCCGTGGTGTGGTCCGGCGACGCGCCGGACAATGGCATGGGCATCCATGACTTTACCTGGAACGGGCGGACCACTTCGGGAACGCAGCTGCCGGACGACGGCGTTTACACCTTGCGTGTCGCAGCCACCACCGGTGGCGGTCAGGTTGTGGACAGTCAGGTGTTGATCCGCGGCATCGTCTCGGGGGTCGAGATGTACGACGGCCAGCCCTACGTCACCGTCGGCGGTTCGATTGTGCCGCTGAGCCAGATCATCAGCGTCAGCGCCCAGGCGCCCACGCCTGCGGAGCCCGAAGCGGAGCAGGGGCTGATGGCCTCAGCCATCGGTGTGGCCCGTGATCTTCTCAATCCTGTGGATGACGTCGTCGCCCTGGCGGGCGCGGTCAATCCGCTTCGGCTGTTCTGATTTCTAGGGGAGTAAAGAGATGAGCATCAACAGCGCCATGCTGGCGGGGGTTTCCGGCCTGAAGGCCAACGCCGCGGCGCTCGCCGCCCTGTCGGACAATATCGCGAATGTGAATACGGTCGGCTACAAGCGCAGCCAGGTCGATTTTCAGACCATGGTCACCGGCGGCTCGGCCGGAGGCTATTCGGCGGGAGGCGTCCTGGCCCACGCCCGGCACTATGTGACCCAGGATGGCCTGCTTCAGCGCACCAACTCCTCGACGGATCTGGGCATTGCGGGGCAGGGCTTTTTCGTCACCACCGAACAGGCCGAGGATTTGACGGCGACGGATTCGCGCCTGTTTACCCGCGCCGGCTCGTTCAGCGTTGATACGCTTGGCTATCTGCGCAACAGCGCCGGCCTGTTCCTGCAGGGCTGGATCGCCGACACCGAGGGGCAGATCACAATTGATCCCTCCGATCTGACCCGGCTCAACTCGATCAATGTTGGCGCGGTCGGTGGTGCAGCTGAACCGACCACCCGCGTTTCGCTGAACGCCAACCTGCAGTCGAGCCAGGCGGTCTCGGCGGAGCTCACCAGCTACAACGCCCTGACCAACTCCATGGCCATGTATGATCCGGAGACCGGCGCTGGCGTGCGACCGGACTTCGAGATGCAAATTCCGGTTTCGGACTCCAAGGGCGGCAAGCGCACCCTGGCCATCTCGTTCCTGAAGACGGATGTGCCGAACCAGTGGCTCGCCGAAATCCGGGCCGTGCCGGCGTCCGATGTGGTCACCGGCTCGGGCCTGGCCAACGGACAGATCCGTACTGGGCTGGTGGCCTTCACCCAGGATGGTCGCCTGGACATCGACGCCATGCAGGCGATGGGCGCCCAGGCCCTGTTCCCTGATCCGGAGAACGCGAGCCTGACGTTCGGAGCGTCCGACGCCGGGGCTCCGGGGGCTGGCATGGTCAACTGGGCCGGCTCCCTCGGCGTGGACGAGCAGCAGGTCAGCTTCGACCTCGACACCGCCGCTGGCGGCTTGACCCAGTATGACAGCCAGTCGGTCGTCCAGGCTGTGATCACCAACGGCACCGCCTTTGGAAACCTGACCGACATCGAGATCAATGACGAGGGTTTTGTCACCGCCATCTTTGACAACGGCGTGACCCGCCGCATCGCCCAGGTGGCCATCGCCACCTTCCCCAGCCCTGACAATCTGATCTCGGTCAATGGCAACGCCTTCCGCGTCAGCCAGGGCTCGGGGACATATAATCTGAAGGCGCCGGGCACCGGCGGCGCCGGCATGATCGCGCCGAGCCAGTTGGAGGCGTCGACGGTCGACCTGTCGGCCGAATTCACCGGGCTGATCACGACCCAGCGGGCCTATTCCGCCTCGTCCAAGATCATCACGACCGCCGATGAGATGCTCGAAGAGTTGATCCGCGTGAAGCGGTGATGAGTAACGCCTGAGTAATGCCGCTGAAGACTGATTTAACAAGGCCTAACCAAATCATGAACGACCGGATCCATCGATTCAGAACCTGTTCACCAAGGCGCTTAAACGGGTGTTATGAGCCCGTGGGTATTCTCTCATCAGTGATGGTGGTGCGAGAGGCGAAAAGCCCATGCTTCAAGAACAGCGAGTCAACGGCAAAGGCGAGCGGTATGTCATCGGTCCGACGGGGGCGGCCTTGACCCTGTCCGATCTTCCGCCTCCCGAGACTGAGCGCTGGGTGATCCGGCGCAAGGCCGAGGTCGTCTCCGCCGTGCGCGGCGGCCTGCTCACGCTTGAAGAAGCCTGCACCCGCTATCGACTGACCGCCGAGGAGTTCCTGGGCTGGCAGGCCTCAATCGACCGTTGGGGCATGCAGGGTCTGCGCACCACCCGGATCCAGCAGTACCGCTAAGACCCGGATTCAGATCAAATCAGACGGCCGCATCCGATCCGGGTGCGGCCGTTCTGCTATGGGACGAAGATGCGCGCGCGCGCCGGGTCGATCGAGACGCTCAGGTTCCCAGCGGGCGGCGCCGCGAGCCGGGCGCTCACAGCGGCCTCGCCGCTGATCAAGGTTGCGCGCCAGGCCTGACCGACGAAACGGACCTCGCGAACCTGAGCTGGAACGCCCGCGCCGACAACAAATCCGTCGGGGCGAACCATCACCTGGGCAGGACCATCCCTCAAGCCCGCCGCCGGCAGGTCGCCGAAGGCGGTGTGGGCCTGGCCCGCATCGATCTGGGCGTCCAGAGTCTCAGCCTCGCCCAGCAAGCGCGCCGCCGCGACCGAAACTGGATTTCGGTAGCAATCCTCGGGCGTCCCGCGCTGAAGGATCTTTCCTTCGTTCATCAGGGCCATGTCGTCAGCCATCTGCATGGCTTCCTCGGCGTCGTGGGTGACGATCAAGACCGCGGCGTCGGTGGCGCGCAGCGCCTTCAAGGTGGCCAGCCGAACCTCGCCCTTGAGGTGGCTGTCCAGGCCTGAGAAGGGCTCATCCATCAGTACGGTGTGCGGGGCGCGGGCCAGAGCCCTCACCAGCGCCACGCGCTGCTGCTCGCCGCCAGATAGCTCACCCGGGAAGGAGCCGGTCCGATCGGCCAGATGCACCGGTTCCAACAGTGTTCGGACGCGGCCTTCACGCTCTGCGCGGGTCAACCCCTGCAGTCCAAAGCCGACATTTTCGCCGACGCTTATGTGCGGAAACAGGGCGTAGTCCTGAAACACCAGGCCGATGCCGCGCCGCTCTGGCGGCTCGCCGGAAATGTCGCGGCCCTGGGCCAAAATGCGGCCTGCATCCAGGGGCTCCAGACCAGCGATCAGGCGCAGCAGGGTCGACTTGCCGCAGCCGGACGGCCCCAGCAGGCAGGTGATGCGGCCGGGCGTAAGGGTCATGTCGACGCCGTCCACGGCGATCTTGGCGCCGTATCGCCGGGTCGCGCCAATGACTTCGATGGTGGGGGTCATGTCCGGTCTCCGGGGCGCGAATGCGAAACCCGCCGCGTCAGCCATAGCACTGCGGGCAGAGCGACCAGCACGATCACCACCGAGGGCCAGGCGGCCTCACCCAGCCGTTCGTCCTTGGCGTAGTAGTCCGCCATCACCGCCAGGGTGTCGAACCCGAAGGGCCTGAGTATCATCGTCGCCGGCAGCTCCTTGAGCACGTCGATGAACACCAGCAGCGCGGCTGTGAACAGGGCGCCGGACGCGATCGGCAGGTCGACGCGGCGGGCCGCGCCCGTCTCGGTCTCGCCCAGAGACCGCGCCGCTGCCCGCATCGAGCGGCCCACCCGCTGGAGGCCGGCGTCGATCGGCTCAAGAGCCGCCGCCATCAACCGCGCGGCATAGGCCAGTATCAACAGGGTGATGGCCATCAGGAAGCTCGACACGGTGGCTGGAAACGCCCGCCAGATTAGTCCGGCCGGCGCCAGCAGGCCTATGGCCATGACCGCTCCGGGCGTCGCATAGCCCAAGCTCACCAGGCGGGGCAGGAACCGGCCGCCACGCGCGCCGAGCGCCACCAGGGTCGCCAGTCCCGTCGTCACCGCCGCCGCGATCAGGCCCAGGATCAGGACATTGCGGCCCCCGGCGATGAGCCGACTCATATCGTGCTCCGCGCCAAGCCCCAGGTACGCGAGCCAGCCCAGCGGCAGGATCAGCCCCAACCCGATCAGCAGCAGGCAGAATCCTGCCGCACCCCAGCCGGCCGCACCACTGAGGCGGGCCCGTTCGAGTTCGCGCCAGCGGCTCTGGCCGGCCTCGGAGGTGGTGCGGCGTCCGGCCCGCTCGATCCACAACAGCACGACGGCGGCGCCCAGAAGCGGCAGCGCCAGCCGCGCGGCCTCGGCCGCCGAATAGAAGATCGACCAGGCCCGCACCACGCCGGTCGTCAGGGTCTGGACCGTCAGGTAGGACGTGGCCCCATAGTCGGCCAGCGTCTCCATCACCGCCAGCGCCATGCCCGCCGCCAGCGCCGGCCGCGCCAGCGGCAGCGTGACCCGCCAAAACGCCTGGCGTCGCGTCAGGCCCAGTGTGCGCGCCGCCTCCGCCAGCCCGGTCGACTGGCTCAGAAATGCCGCTCTCAGCGTCAAATAGACGTAGGGATAGAAGCCCAGAGTCATGACCAGGGCTGCGCCCCACAAGGTGCGCATCTCCAGCGGCGGATCCCAGCCGAAGGCCGTGCGCCAGGCCGTCCGGATCGGCCCGGCCACGTCGAACAGGCTGGCGTAGCCATAGGCGAGCACAAAGGCCGGGGCCGCCATCGGCAGCACCAGCGCCCAGGAGAACAGCCGCCGCCCTGGGAAATCGTGCATCGCCACCAACCAGGCGGTGGCGGCGCCGAGCATCCCTGTGCCGATGCCGACCATCAGCACCAGGGCCGCTGAGGTTCGGGCGTAGCGCCAGAAGGTCTCGGCGGTCAGGCTGTCGGCCATCGGCCCCGCCGCCGTCACGAGCACCGCAACCAGCGGTATGAGCGCGATCAGGGCCGCGACCAGGGCGCCCAGTCTAAGCGGGGTCGGGCGAAGGCTGTGCAAACGCATACCGGGCCTGCGGCTAGCGCAGGCCCGGGCGCAAGGCGCTGACGGGTCCGGAGTTTAGCGCCAACCGGCCTGCTCGAAGATGCGCTGGGCCTCGGCGCGATGCTCGGCGAAGGCCGGCAGGGGCAGGGGGTCGGCCGCGTGATGCGAATAGGCCTCCACGTCCGCAGGCAGGGTGGCCTCGGTCGTGGTCGGGAATTCGTTGGTCTCGCTGGCGAAAATGCCCTGTGCCTCAGGGCCGGTCAGGAACTCCAGGAAGCGGATGGCGTTCTCGCGGTTTGGCGCGTGCGCCGCCAGGCCCGCGCCCGATAGATTGAAGTGCGACCCCTGGCCGGAAATCTGCGGGAAGGCCAGGGCGACATGTTCAGTCGCGGCCCGATCCTCGGCGTCATCCGACTCGGCCATTCGCAGGAAATAATAGTGGTTGGTGATGGCGACCTCGCACTGGCCGGCGGCTACGGCGCGGATTTGGTCGCTGTCGGATCCTTGTGGCGGGCGGGCCATGTTGGCGACCACGCCGCGCGCCCATTCCAGCGCCCGCTCGGAGCCCCAGCGGTCGATCAGGGCCGACATGAGGGTCAGGTTATAGACGGCGTCAGAGGTCTGGGCGCAGACCTTGCCGCGGAAGCGCGGCGAAGCCAGGTCGGCGTATTCGTCAATCTCGGACGGCTGCACCCGCTGGGTGTCATAGGCGATGATGCGGGCGCGCCGGGCGATGCCGAACCAGCGGCCCTGGGGGTCGCGCCACTGTTCAGGCACGCGGCTGTCGATGGTGGCGTCGTCGAAGGCGACCAGGAAGCCGTCATTGGCCGCCTGACCCATGGCGCCAGCGTCCTGGATCACCACCACATCGGCCGGGCTGGCGTCGCCCTCGGCCTGAAGCCGGGCGAGCAACAGGTCTGCGCCTAGCTCGATCTTCTGGATGCGAATGCCGGTGGCGCAGGTGAAGGCCTCATAGATCGCCTCGTCCGATGCGTAGTGGCGCGCGGTATAGAGATTCACAGATCCGCCGGTGGTCGGCACACAGTCGCCCGCAGCACTGGCCGTCTCAGTCGCGGGCTGCTGCTGACACGCAGCCACGAACATGGTGCTTGCCAGAAGGGTGGCGGCGGACAGACGCTTGATCATTTCAAGTCTCCAAAACAGGTCGCGATCCGTCTCGCACAACTGAGAATGTTTCGCAACTGGCAACGCGTCACGAGGTGCTTGCGGCGGCCTCGCCGGATATAGACGCCCGAGACGAAACGGAAATCCATTGCTATGAGAGACGCATGACGCCGGCGGGGTTTCGAGTCGAGGGCAAGAAGAGCGACCGCATGGCGCTGGTGCTGACTGGCGACTGGACGTCACGCTCGCTTGGGCGCGCCCCGCGCCATCTGGCCAATGAGCTGCGAGGCCGCACTCTGGACGCCGTCGATATTTCTGAACTTGGTCGCTTCGACACCGCCGGGGCCCTGGCCCTCATCCAGGCGCATTCAGGGGCGCTGCCGCGCTCCGGCTGGACGGACCGTCCGGAGGTGGAGCGTGTCGTCAAGGTTGTCGAGGAACTGGAGCGTCACGTCGTCGATCCGCCACGTCAGGCCGACCCGGTTTCGAGGTTTTTCTCGCGGGTCGGGCGCGGGGTCTATGATTTTGCGGCCGAGGCCTGGCAGTCGTTCGGGTTCCTCGGTGAGCTACTGATGGCGGTGCTGCGCACCCTGGCCAACCCGGCCAAGATTCGGTGGGCGGCCTGGGTCAGCCAGGCGGACGGCGCCGGCCTGAACGCGATCCCGATCGTGATCATCACCACCTTCTTCATCGGCGCGGTGGTGGCCTTCATCGGCGCGGACCTTCTTACCGACTTCGGAGCCGGCGTCTTTGCGGTGCAGCTGATCGGTGTGGCGGTCTTTCGAGAATTCGCCGTGGTCATCACCGCCGTGCTTCTGGCGGGCCGATCCGCCTCGTCCTTCGCCGCCGAGATCGGCTCGATGAAGATGAATCAGGAAGTCGACGCCATGCGCGTGATGGGGGTCGATCCGTTCCAGGCCCTGGTCATCCCGCGGCTGGCGGCGCTGCTTCTGATGCTGCCACTATTGACCTTTTTGGGGATGGTGGCGGGCTTGGTCGGCGGCATTGTCGTGACCTGGACCCAACTCGACCTCGGTCCGGCCTTCTTCCTTCAGCGCCTGGTGTTGGATGGCTATATGCCTCAACATATGCTGGCCGGGATGGTGAAGGCGCCGATCTTCGCCATCGTCATCGCCGTCATCGGCTGCCGTCAGGGGATGGCGGTCGGCGGCGACGTCGAGAGTCTGGGCAAGCGGGTGACCGGTGCGGTGGTCCAGTCGATCTTCGCCATCATCGCGCTCGACGCCGTCTTCGCCATGCTGTTCATGAGGATCGGGCTGTGAGCGAAGCGCCGGTCCAAACACAGACAGGCCGTTCGCCGCCGATCGAGGTGAGGGGGCTGGTCAACGCCTTCGGCGATCGCGCCATCCACCAGGGCCTCGACCTGACGGTGAAGGCTGGAGAAGTGCTGGGCGTCGTCGGCGGATCGGGCACCGGCAAGACGGTTCTGCTGAACTCGATTCTGGGCCTTCGCGAACCGACTGCCGGAACGGTGAGGCTGTTTGGCGAGGACACGGCGCACATGACGCGCGGTCAGCGCGACGAGATCGAAAAGCGTTGGGGCGTGCTGTTCCAGCATGGGGCGCTGTTTTCGTCCCTGACCGTCCTTGAGAACGTCGCTTCGCCCCTGGTCGAACATTCCGGACTGCCGTCTGGCACGATCCGCGAACTGGCCGAGATGAAGATCGCCATGGTCGGGCTGGGCCCGGAGTCGCACTATCTCAAGCCTGCGGAGCTATCGGGCGGCATGAGAAAGCGCGTTGGCCTGGCGCGTGCGCTGTCCCTGGATCCCGAACTGTTGTTCCTGGACGAGCCGACCGCCGGTCTCGACCCGATCGGGGCGGCGGCGTTTGATGACCTGATCCTCCAGCTCCAGCGGGATCTGGATCTGACGGTCTTCATGATCACTCACGATCTGGATAGTCTGTACGCCATCTGCGACCGCATCGCGGTCCTCGCCGACAAGAGGGTGATCGAGGTGGCTCCCCCAGAGGAACTCGAGCGTTCGGACCACCCCTGGATCAAGGAATACTTCCTGGGACCGCGCGGCCGCGCAGCCCGGGCCGCTGAAGGAAACGGCTGATGGAAAGAAACGCCCACTACGCCGCCGTCGGTCTGGCCACGGTCACCATTCTGGTGGCTCTGGCCGTCTTTGTGGTCTGGCTGGCCCGCTTTTCGTTCAACGAGGAATACGACGTCTATGACGTGCTGTTCACCGACCCGGTGCGCGGCCTGTCGGTCGGTGGCGAGGTTCACTTCAACGGCATACGGGTTGGCGAGGTCACCGATCTCACGCTTGACCGCGAAACCGGCAACCAGGTTATCGCCCGCATTCGTCTGGACGAGGGCATTCCCGTGCGCACAGACAGCCGCGCGCAACTGGAACCGCTAGGGATCACGGGGGTCAACTATATACAGATCACCTCGGGCACGCCGGGCGGGCCGCTGCTCAAGGACCAGTTTCCAACCGGCGTCACGCCCGTGATCCAGAGCCAGCGCAGCCCCGTGGCGGAGTTGCTGCAAGGCTCCGGCACGGTTCTGGCCCAGGCCGTCGATGCGCTGAACCGGATCAACCGCGTATTGTCGGATGATAACATCCGAGCCTTTTCCTCGGCTGTCGACAACGTTGAGTCTGTGACGGCGGAGCTGGAGGCGCGCCGTCAGATCTTTAACGATCTGGAGCAGGCCGTGACCAACGCCAATGCGGCCATCGTCGAGTACCAGGGCCTGGGCCAGGATCTGCGCCAGATCGTGCAGGGCGATGGCGCCCAGGCCGTCGCCAATATCGAGCGCGCCGCCGCCGAGGCCGAGGCCGCCGCCCGAGACGTTCGCGTCATGACCGACCAGTTGCAGGGACCGGTGGGCCAGTTCGCCGACGAGGGCCTCCCCCAACTGACGGCGACAATCACCCAGCTCGAAGAGGCGACCGCCACACTCAACGACCTGATCGCCGACGTGAACCGCAGCCCGCGCGAGTTCATCCAGCGGGCGCCGTCCGAGGAAATGGAGATCGAACAATGATCCGCGCTTTCGCCATCGCCGCCGCGAGCCTGGCCTTGGCCGGTTGCTCGTTGCTGAGCACACCCGCTCCTGTGACCTTGTATCGTTTCGGCGAAATGGATCCGCCGCCGAGCTCGCCACGAGCGGATCGGACGGTGGTGGTGCTCAACCCTATCGAGTTTCCGCAAGGCGCGGGCGGTGACCGCATCCTGACGGCGACTGGCGGACAGGTCGCCTATCTGGCGGGCGCCCGCTGGATTGGTCCGTCCCAACTGCTCTATCGCAGCTCGCTGCAGGCCGAATTCTTGAGGAGCGGGCGTTCGGTAGGCGTTTCTGACCGCCGAGAGGCGCCCCGCAGCGGCATCGCCCTGGACCTGGACATATCCAGCTTCGAAGCGCGTTATCTCCAGGGCGCCGGGGCCGCTCCAACCGTTGTCGTGGCAGGACGAGCCCGGCTGATTGGTCCGGACCGCGCTGTGCAGGCCGAGCGTACGTTCACGGTTCAGCAGCCCGCCGCCGAAAACCGCGTCTCGTCCGTTGTCGACGCCTTCGATACCGCCACCGCCGCCTTCAACCGCGACCTCGTCGCCTGGGTCGACGCCTCGGCGGGGTAGGAGCCGATCGCCTGTCATCGTCCGGCTTGTTCCGGCGATCCGTCGGGCCGGAACGTACGGCCCAAGGCGCTTGGGGCCAGGCCGGGCCCGACGGCGTCGCCCCATCCCTGCGTCGGGGCTGAGATCCACACCGCTGTCGCCTCTCCTGCTGTCGCTCACCCAGGCCCTCGCCGGGACGACGCGGCTTGAACTACGGGCGTTCAGAACTGTGCCCGCACCCGGTCCCCCGGACGCCGCCGAGCCTGCGAACCAACTGTCGCTTCTGCCGACCCGCGCGGTTTTTCATTTCACTTGAACTTAGGAAAATAACTAATTAGGAATAGTCCTATGAACGGCCTATTCAAAGCTCTGTCGCATCCTGTGCGCCGCCGGATCATCGAAATGCTCCGCAAGGGGCCGATGACGTCCGGCGATATCGCCGCCGCGTTCGACATGAGCTGGCCGACCATTACCGGCCACCTCAATGCGCTGAAGGAGGCCAACCTCGTTTCACAGGAGCGGGACGGAACCTCCATCCGCTATCGCCTTGAAATTTCGGCCGTCGAGGAAGCGCTGGGCTTCCTGATGGCCATGACCACCCGCTCGCCCAGGGAGACCGATACATGACCCGCCGCCTTTCTTTGCTCGATATGCTGACGGTGGCGACCGTGGCGGTGCTGCTGGCCGCAGCGGTGTGGATTGCCGTTCAAGGGCCGACCACGCCGCTGCCGATGCATTTCGGCCTGGATGGACGCCCCGACCGCTGGGGCGACCGGAACGAACTGGCCGGGCTGATCGGTTTCCTCGCTGTCATCCTGGGCCTCACCGCCGGCGGCATGGGCTGGTACGCCGCGCGGACCGAGGATACGGCGCGCCGCCGGGGCCTGCGCATCGGCCAGTTGCTCTCGCTCCTGGTCATCGGCGCCCTGGCGCCGATCATGACCGCCCAGATCCTGTCGGTCGCCGCAGATCCGCTGGCGGCGTCAGGCCCGCAAAGTCTCGCCTGGCCCATGGCCCTGCTGGCCATCGTCTGTCTGGTCACCGGAGCCTTGCTCGGTCGCGTCCCCCCCAATGTCGCGGTCGGGGTCCGCACGCCCTGGTCGCTCAAGAGCCGTCTGGCCTGGGACCGGTCCAATCGCCTGTTCGGGCGGCTGATGTTCTGGACCGGCCTGCTCGGTCTGGTGGCGACGCCCTTTGCGCCCCAGCCCCTCGGCCTGTGGGGCGTCTTCGCCGCGATGATGATCGCCGCCGTCTGGTCGGTCTTTGAGAGCTGGCGTGTCTGGCGCGCCGATCCTGACCGCCAACCCTTCTGATCCTAGGAGTTCCTCGCCATGCTGTTCACGACCCAGATCGCCGTATTGGCCGCCGCCCTTGCCTTGCAGGCCACGCCCGCGCCGCGCGACATATCACTGGCGTCAGACCCCGGCCCGCTGGCTGGAACCCTGATTGACGCCGGCCCCGGCGCCCCCGCCGCCCTGATCATCGCCGGCTCGGGCCCGACCGACCGGGACGGCAACAGTCCGCTGGGCATCACCGCCTCGACCTATCGGCTGCTGGCCGAAGGACTGGCGGCCGAAGGGATCACGACCCTGCGCTATGACAAGCGCGGCATCGCCGGCTCGGCCGCCGCCGCCGTTCCCGAAGCGGACCTGCGCTTCGACAGCTTCGTCGCCGACGCCCGCACCTTCGCCGCGCGGCTCCGCGCCGAGACCGGCCAGCCCTGCGTCTGGTTGATCGGCCATAGCGAAGGCGCCCTGATCGCCCAGTCCGTTGCGGTCGATGACGAGGGCGTCTGCGGCCTGATCCTGGTGTCTGGCGCCGGCCGCCCCGCCGCCGTTGTCTTGCGCGAACAGTTCCGCGCCGGCGCGCCCGAGCCGATCCTGTCTCAGGCCCTGGCCATCGTCGATGAACTGGCGGCGGGTCGCACGGTCGAATGCCCGCCGCTGCTGGCCAGCATCTGCCGCGCCTCGGTCCAGCCCTATCTGATCTCTTGGTTCGGCGTGGACCCGGCGGCCCTGGCCGCGTCCGAAGAGCTGCCGACCCTGATCGTCCAGGGCTCGACCGATATCCAGACCACGCTTGCGGACGCAGAGGCCCTGCACGGCGCTGATCCGCAGTCCGAACTGGTCGTCCTGGAAGGGGTCAATCACGTCCTCAAGGTCGCGCCGCTTGACCGCATGGCCAATGTCGCGACCTACGCCGACCCCAGCTTGCCGCTGGCTGACGGTGTCGTCGCCGCTATTTCGGGCTTTATCCTTCGACAGTCGCCCCGGTGATGTCGCGTTGTAGGGCGTTCAGCCGTTCGGTGGCCTGACGACGGCGCGAGGCTCCGTCGTCCAGCGCCTGCCGGGCGCCGTTAAGCCGGGCGGTGAGGCGTTCGGATGCCTGGGCTAGCTGCGCCGGCTCTGGCTGAACCTTGCGACGACGCTTGCCCTGGAGGCCGAGCGCCTTGCTCCAGTCTTCCCGCCAGGTCTCAACCGCCGCCGCCGCCGCTTCCAGTCGCTCGGCGGCCACCGCATCGGCGTTTTGCATCGTGCGGGCCAGCGGCAGATGGGCCAGGGCCGACATCCGCGCCGCCGACAGCTGCTCCAGCCGAGCCGACAGCTGATCGCGGGCCGAAACTTCACCGTCCGGTGCCTCGGGCGAGGCATCCGCCAGGCGCTGACGACCCGCCTCGATCCATGCCCCCAGATCGACGATCGGCTGACGCAGCCCCTCATGCGCCGGGTCGATCTGGGCCAGCCGCGCCTTGAAATTCCCCGCCTGCGCCTTCAGTTCGGCGCCCAGGCCGGCAAGCCGGCGATCCGTATCCGCAAAGGCCTGCCGCATCCGCTTCAGCCGCCCACCGCGACTGTCGAACAGCCCGGCCAGGCCACGTTTGGGCGACAGGCCGGCGGGATTCAGCCCCTTCACACCGTCCGTGGCGGCGGCCAGCTGCTGCCGCGCGGCCTCCGACAGGCGGGCGCTCTCGCCGTTGACCAGCGGCCGGCAGGCCTCTGCCGCCGCCGACTGGGCCTGGATTCCATAGGCCGCAAAGGTGTCCGGGCGGGTCGGGTCCAGCTCCCGTCGCAGCGTCGAAATCTGGTCCGCCGAGGGCTGCGGGATGACGGCGGAAACAGGGTGAACGGTGCTCATGAACCGACTATGCCGCGTGAATTCTTCCGCGTCACGCCGTGTGCATCCCCGGCCGGGCGCCTTGCGCCGATCCGCCGCGCTTTACACCGACCCTCAGGCTGCTACCCACATCGGGACCGGGGAGGGCGCCTATGAGATCAGGTCTGGAACGACGGGCGGTTCTGCTTGGCCTGGGCATGGCGGGCCTGGGCGCCTGTACGACGCCGGGCGCCGGTGCGGCTATCGCGCCGCCGCGCCCGGGCTTTCGCACCCCGACCCTTGCGCCGCTGAACACCCACCCCAGCCTGATCAGCCGGATCACCGTCTGCACCCGTCCGTTCCGCGCCGCCGGACCGCGCATCGAGGCCGAGACGGTCGGCGACAAGCGGGTGGTGCACAACTACGGCCACGGTGGTTCGGGCTGGTCGCTGTCGTGGGGCTCCGGCGCCCTGGCCCGCGACCTGGCGCTTGAAGGCGGAACGCGGGACGTCGCCGTCATCGGCTGCGGCGCCCTGGGCCTGACCGCCGCCCTGCAGATCCTGCGGTCCGGCGCCCGCACCACCATCTATGCCGCCGAACGCACGCCCAACACTCGCTCGGCCCGCGCCACCGGCGTCTGGTCGCCGGCCTCGCGCATCGCCGCCGCCGACGCCATCGCCCCGGACTTCGCCGACCGCTGGGAGGCCATGGCCCGTCGGTCGTACGCCGGGCATCATGCCTTCGTCGGCCTGGATGGCGATCCGGTGTCCTTCATCGAGACCTACAATCTGCGCGCTTTCGACGACCGCCGCCGCGCGGTCGGGCCGGTCCCGTCGCCCGGCGACGTCGACTTCGCCCATTTCACCGGTCGTCTGAACGATCTGGCCCCCTACGGTCGCGCCCTGACCGACGCTGAGCATCCCTTTTCGGTGGCTCAGGCCCGCGCCTTCCCGAATATGACCTTCAATGTCGCCGAATACGCTCGCCAGATGACCGAGGCCTTCCTGATGGAGGGCGGCCGGATCGTCAGCCGCGTGTTTCATCATCCGTCCGAGCTGGCCGAACTGCCTGAACCCGTGGTGGTCAATTGCACCGGCTACGGCGCCCGCGCCCTGTTCGGCGATGACAGCGTCATTCCCGTGCGCGGCCAGATCGGCTGGCTGACGCCCCAGCCGCACGTCACCTACGGCATCAACTACAACGCCGTCAGCATGGTCCCGCGTCACGACGGCATCGTCATCCAGGCCAATGGCCCGAACGAAATGGTCGGCTACGGCCTCGAAGACGAAACCCCCAACCGCGCCGAAACCGAAGAGGCGCTGGCCGAGTTGAGGACGCTGTTCGCCTAGCCGACCCCGGCCCTGACCGTATAGGCCGCCTCGGTTTTAGCCGCGACGTCGTCCAGGGTCACGCCCTCGGCCAGCTCGATCAGCTCCAGACCCGCGCCATCCGGTTTGACGTCGAAGGTGGCCAGGTCGGTGATGATCCGATTGACCACGCCCGTGCCGGTCAGCGGCAGGGTGCAGGCCTTCAGCACCTTGGACTGACCATGCTTGTTGGCATGATCCATGACCACGACCACCCGCTTGACCCCGGCGACCAGATCCATCGCCCCGCCCATGCCCTTGACCAGTTTCCCGGGGATCATCCAGTTGGCGATGTCGCCGTTCTCGGCCACTTCCATCGCGCCCAGGATCGACAGATTGATGTGCCCGCCGCGGATCATGGCGAAGCTGTCCGAGGAACTGAAATAGCTGGATTCAGGGATCTCGGTGATCGTCTGTTTGCCGGCGTTGATCAGGTCCGGGTCGACCTCGTCCTCATAGGGGAACGGGCCCATGCCCAGCATCCCGTTCTCGCTCTGAAGCGTCACGCTCATACCGTCGGGGATGTAGTTGGCGACCAGGGTCGGGATGCCAATGCCCAGGTTCACATAGAAGCCGTCCTGCAGCTCCTTGGCGGCGCGCTCAGCCAGTTGTTCGCGGGTGCGGGACATTACGCTGTCTCCCTATGACGGACGGTGCGCTGCTCGATGCGCTTCTCGGGCGTCGACTGGATGATGCGGTCGACATAGATGCCGGGCGTGTGGATGTGATCCGGGTCCAGAGAGCCGGTCGGGACAATCTCCTCGACCTCGACCACGCAGGCCTTGCCCGCCGTCGCCATCATCGGATTGAAGTTGCGGGCGGTCTTGCGGAACACCAGATTACCGCGCTCGTCGGCCTTCCAGGCCTTGACGATCGACAGGTCGGCGACCAGGCCAGTCTCCATCACGTAATCGCGCTCGCCGAACGCGCGGACTTCCTTGCCCTCGGCGACCAGGGTGCCGACGCCGGTGGCGGTGAAGAAGGCCGGAATACCGGCGCCGCCGGCGCGGATGCGCTCGGCCAGCGTGCCTTGCGGATTGAACTCCAGCTCCAGCTCGCCGGCCAGATACTGGCGTTCGAACTCCTTGTTCTCGCCAACGTAGGACGAGATCATCTTGGCGATCTGGCGGGTTTCCAGAAGCTGGCCCAGGCCGAAGCCGTCGACGCCCGCATTGTTGGAAATCACGGTCAGGTTCTTCGCGCCGGAATCGCGCAGCGCCGCGATCAGGAACTCGGGGATTCCGCAAAGGCCGAAACCGCCGGACATCACTGTCATCCCGTCGAAGGTCAGCCCCTCAAGGGCGCTCTTGGCGTCTGGATAGACCTTGCGCATCGGCTCGCCGCTCCTTGTTCATCGCCCGATGAATTAACTCGGGCGCCCGAGGCTTCCTAGGAGGAAGGCGGCTCGGGGGCAAGGGTTGCCGGTCTTCGGCTAGGCGACGCGCTTGCGGCCGGGCTTTTCGGCTGCGCCGTCAGAACCGCTCAGCGCGGCGTTGATCGCCTGCATCAGCCGCTCGGGCTTGATCGGCTTTTCCACAACGGCGGCCATGCCGATCGACAGGTATCGCTTGGCGTCTTCGGGATCGGCGTTGGCTGTCAGGGCGATGATCGGCGTGCGACCGGTATCGCCGGCGAGGGCGCGGATCGCCTGGGTGGCTTCGACGCCGTCCATGCGCGGCATCTTGATGTCCATCAGGATCAGGTCGTAGCGGCCCGACTGAACGGCTTCGAGCGCCTCGACCCCGTCCTCGGCCTGCGCCGAGGTGCAGCCGAACATCTCACACAGAGCCTGGGCCACGACGCGATTGGTCGCGTTGTCGTCGACGATCAGGATGTGAGGTTGGGTGGTCAGGCCGCGGTCATCCAGCCTGGCCACATTGCTCGCCGGCGCGGCGTCTGTGTCGACCTGAGCCCGCGGCGCCGTGATTTCGAATGAGAAGGTCACACCCTGGCCAGGGTTGGAATCGACACGAATGGCGCCGCCCATGGCCTTGAGCACCAGATGGCAAATAGGCAGGCCCAGCCCGCCCACCTTGGAGCCGTCGTGGGCGCCAGCGACCTCGAACAGGCCAGGAATCCGCGTCGGTGCAATGCCGGGGCCGTTGTCGCGCACCCGCGCACTGAAGACAATATTGTCGCCGGTCGCCTTGGCCGACAGCGACGCCTCCACCACGCCGTTGCGCGCGAATTTCAGGGCGTTGCCGATCAGGTGATTGAACACCTGGCGCAGGCGGGGTCCGTCAATCTTGGTGTACAGCTCGGTGTCGCCATCGTAGCCGATCATCAGGCTGACGCCGTCCTGAACCGCGCGTGGGCCCCACACATTGTCCAGGTCGTCCATCAGCTGGCGCAGCAGGACGGGTTGAGGGTCAAGGGTGAGCTCGCCGGCTTCGGCCCGAGCCAGGTCGAGCGCGTCCTCAAGGATGCGCAAGGTGGTCTCGGACGAATCCATGATGGTCTGAACATAGGCCTGGGCGTCCGGCCCGATCGGCTGACGGCGCAGCAGGTCGGCGACCGCCGCAACCCCGTTCATCGGCGTGCGTAGTTCGCGGCTGAGCAGCGACAGGAAACCGGAGCGCGCCTGGGCGGCGGCCTGGATCGCCTGTTCGGCCTCGGCGCGAATGGCTTCGATATTGTCGCGTGCGGTCGAGACCTCCGAGCGCAGGTCATGCTCGGCCTTGAGCAGGGCGACCAGCGAGCTCACGCCGGCATAGCGGCCCTGATGCGTGACAATGAAGCCGCGAAGCATGTCCTTGGAGCTCTGGCTGAGCAGCACCTCGGCCAACCCCGCCAGCTTGACGGAGCCTTCCAGCATCACCGGCTCGTGGTCCATCAGATCTCGGGCCGGCACGCTCGAAGGGTCGGCGGGACGATCAGGCCCCGCCAGGCGTCTCAGGAATGGATCCCGTTCGACCACGCCGATCGGGCGCTCCCCTTCGATGACGGCGAACAGAAGCGCGCCGGGCTCGGCCTCAAAGCGCGCGAGAACATCCGAACAGGGTGTTTCGGGGGAAAGCGGGGATAGGTATTCGCAGTAGGCGTCGATCGTCGGCATACTCGGGCCGGCCTCCAAACTTGAGGCTGACACTATCCACAGGAGCATTTTCAGAACCGTTAAGCCGAAAACGGCCTATTTTTCAGCTGGGTTCACCAGTTTGTTCCGCGACCCAGCCGAGAAATGCGCTGTTTGAGCCTTGATTTTGAACGTCCAAGCAAATCACAGCCGGCGTCTCATGGGGATGAAAATCAACGATAAGTTGTTTGAGGCGACTGGCCAGCACTGTGGTGGTCTTGAACAGGGCGATGGTCTCGGCGGCGCGTTCGACCTGGCCGTTCCAGCGATAGATCGACCGGCCTTCGCCCAGAATGTTGACGCAGGCGGCCAGCCTTTCGCCCACCGCCGCCTCGGCTGCGCGTTCGGCGGTTTCCGCATCAGGCCAGGTGGTGTAAAGCAGCGCGATCTGATCCATCCCTCGAGCCCTTTTTCATGCGCGCGGCCTTCGGGCCGACCGCAGGTTTGTCATGTCCGAAACCCCCACACCGCCGCAAGGGTCCGCGCTCCTGCTGTTTTCTGGCGGCCAGGATTCGGCTGCCTGCCTGGCGTGGGCGCTGGACCGTTTTGAACGCGTCGAAACCGTCGGCTTTGACTATGGCCAGCGTCATTCGGTCGAGCTTGAAGCCCGCCAGACGGTGCTGGCGCGCCTGCCGCGCCTGAAGCCGCAATGGGCCGGACGGCTGGGGCCGGATCATCTCGTCGACATCCGCGGCTTCGGCCAGATCGCGTCCAGCGCCCTGACCGAGGAACGGGCCATCGAGATGGACCAACGCGGCCTGCCGACCAGCTTCGTGCCGGGGCGCAATCTGGTGTTCCTGACCTATGCGGCGGCTCTGGCCGACCGGCGCGGGATCGCGGTCCTGGTCGGCGGAATGTGCGAGACCGACTTCTCCGGCTATCCTGACTGCCGCCGCGATACCCTGGATGCGCTCCAGACGGCTTTGCGGCTGGGCATGGCCCGCGACCTGTCGATCCAGACGCCGCTGATGGCCCTGACCAAGGCCCAGACGTGGGCGCTGGCTGATCAGATCGGCGGCCCTGCCCTGGTCGAACTGATCCTGGAAGACAGCCACACCTGTTATCTCGGTGAGCGGGGCGAACGGCACGCCTGGGGCTACGGCTGCGGAACCTGCCCGGCCTGCGAGCTCAGGGCGGCGGGCTGGACCGAGTATGCGGGGGCCGCCGCGTGACCTATTCGGCCAAGGAGATCTTTCTCACCGTTCAGGGCGAGGGCGGCCAGGCGGGCCGCGCCGCCGTCTTCCTGCGCTTTGCCGGCTGCAATCTGTGGAACGGGCTGGAGCGCGACCGCGCCAAGGCCGTCTGCACCTTCTGCGACACTGACTTCGTCGGCATGGACGGGGAGGGCGGCGGCCGGTTCGAGACGCCTGATCGGCTGGCTGACGCCGTGGCCGACAAATGGATCGGGGCCAAGGGCCAGCCGAAGCTGGTCGTCTGCACCGGCGGCGAGCCGCTCTTGCAACTGGACCCGCCGCTGGTCGAGGCCCTGCACGCCCGCGGCTTTGACATTGCGGTGGAGACCAACGGCACCCTGGCCGCGCCGGACGGCGTCGACTGGATCTGCGTCAGCCCCAAGGCCGACGCGCCGGTCGTCCAGACCTCCGGCCAGGAACTGAAACTGGTCTATCCGCAGGACAAGGCGCGGCCTGATCGGTTCGCCCATCTCGATTTCGAGCGCTTCTGGCTCCAGCCCATGGACGGGCCGGACCTGGAGGCCAACACCCGCGCGGCGGTCGCCTATTGCCTCGCCCATCCCCAGTGGCGCCTCAGCGTCCAGACCCACAAATACATCGGCGTCAAATGAGCCAGATCTTCGAAGTCACCAAGGCCGCCACCTTCGACGCGGCGCACCACTTTCCGATGGGTCCAGAGAACAGCCCGCACCGGCGCGTGCACGGCCACTCCTTTGTGGTGGAGGCGACCGTGCGCGGCGAACGCACCGGCGACATGGGTTTCGTGGTGGATCTGACCCGGCTGGAAGCCGGCCTGAAGGCCGCCGCCGGCGAGCTGGATCACAGTCTGCTCAATGAGCACACGGGGTTGGAAAGGCCGAGCCTTGAGGCCCTGTGTCTGTGGTTCGCCGACCGTCTGCAGCCAGAATTTCCCGGCCTGTCGAGGATCACCCTGGTCCGCCCCACCATTGGAGAGCGGTGCGTACTTCAGGTCTAGTTGTGCGGAACGTACACCGAGCAGTCTTCATTGGAGCCACGCCGAACCCGACGTTCGCATTCACGACGCATTTCGCGAAGTTCTTCGGCGTCAGAGGTGGTGACGACGTCGATCCCGGCGCCAAAGACGGCTCCTGTAGCCCCGGCCGCCGCGCCAACCACGGCGCCAGCCGTGCCAACCACAGCCCCGACAAGGCAGCCCTGCAGGCCCAGTGAAGTCGTTATTGCGGCGACCACGGCGAGGCAGCGAACGAGGCGAGGGGACATGGCGGGCTCCAGAGGGCTCAACCTCTCATAGCTCGTCAGGGTTAGCGCAATATGACCGGACGGAGCCGGATCAGCGGCTGTCGACCATCACGAGCTCGGCGTCTTCGACCGCGCGGATGATCAGGTCCGCCTCATCCCTGATGGCCGCGCCGTCACGGGGACCGATGGCCACGCCGTTGATCTCGACCGAGCCGACCGCCGGCACCAGATAGGCGCGCCGCCCCGCCGCCAACGGATAGCGGATCTCTTCGCCCGCCTTCAGCGTCGCGCCCAGCACCCGTGCGTCGGCGTTGATCTTCAGCGCCCCGTTATCGCCGCCCATGCCTGAGGCCAGGACCTCGAAGCGGCCGTCACGGTGGGTCTTGGGAAACGGCTTCTGGTCCCAGCTGGGCGCGGCGCCCGGCGTGTCGGTCTCGATCCAGATCTGGAACAGGGTCGTGGCCTCGGGCTCCAGATTGTATTCGGCATGGCGTACGCCCGTGCCCGCACTCATCACCTGGACGTCGCCGGCTGCGGTGCGGCCCTTGTTGCCCATGGAATCCTGATGGGTGATCGCGCCGGTGCGGACATAGGTGATGATCTCCATGTCGGCGTGTGGATGCGGCGGAAAGCCCGAGTTGGCCGCGATGACATCGTCGTTCCACACGCGCAGCCGGCCCCAGCCCATGTTATTCGGATCATAGTGGCTGGCGAACGAGAAGTGATGTTTGGCGTCCAGCCAGCCGTGGTTCGCGCCGCCGAGTTTGTCGAAGGGTCTGCGCTCGATCATGTGAGGTCCTCCCGAATGGTGGTGTCGGAGAGGATATAGGTAACGATGACTGTTACGGAAGGCCTGTTTGTCCCCGATGCCTCAGCATCGCATCGGTCAGCACGCAGGCCGCCATGGCCTCGACCACCGGCACGGCGCGGATGCCGACGCAGGGGTCGTGCCGGCCCTTGGTACGGACCTCTGTCTCTTCGCCGTCGCGGGTGATGGATTGGCGCGGCGTCAGGATGGAGGAGGTCGGCTTGAAGGCCACGCGGGCCGTGATTGGTTGGCCGGTCGAGATGCCGCCCAGAATGCCGCCGGCCTTGTTGGACAGGAACACCGGCTGGCCGTCAGGGCCCAGGCGCATCGCGTCGGCATTTTCCTCGCCCGACAGTTCAGCCGAGCCGAAACCGGCCCCGATCTCCACTCCCTTGGCGGCGTTGATCGACATCATGGCGGAGGCCAGGTCTGCGTCCAGCTTGCCGTAGATCGGCGCGCCCCAGCCGACCGGAACGCCCGTAACCTCGACCGCAACCACCGCGCCAATGGACGAGCCGGCCTTGCGGACCTCGTCCAGATACTGCTCCCAGTCGGAGGTGTCGGCGGTCGCGGCGTTCAGCGGATTGGCCTCGACCGCGCCGAAGTCGATCTGCTCATCGTTGAGCCTGTGCGACCCGATCTGGACCAGGCCCGCGCGGATGATCACGCCATCGCCCAGCACCTTGCGCGCAATCGCGCCGGCGGCGACCCGCATCGCCGTCTCGCGCGCGGAGGGCCGCCCGCCGCCCCGGTGATCCCTCACCCCGTACTTGGCCTGATAGACGTAGTCGGCGTGGCCCGGCCGATAGGCGCGGGCGATCTCGCCGTAATCCTTTGAGCGGGCATCGGTGTTCTCGATCATGAGGCTGATCGGCGTGCCGGTGGTGACCGGGCCGGCGCCGTCGTCAAAGGTTCCAGACAGGATCCGCACCTGATCGGCCTCACCGCGCTGGGTGACGAATTTGGAGCCGCCGGGCTTGCGCCGATCCAGCCACGGCTGGATGTCGGCTTCGGTCAGAGGGATGTTCGGCGGGCATCCGTCGACAACGCAGCCGATGGCCGGGCCGTGGCTCTCGCCCCAGGTCGTCACGCGAAACAGATGGCCGAAGCTGTTGTGGGACATGGCTCAGGCTTAGCGGACCGGAGTGCGCGCGCCTATCCCCGCCGCATCCAGGAGCGCTTGAACCGGCCCAACTGGTCCGCCACCGGATCGGGACGCGCCGCCGCCATCGGCTTGAGCGTCAGGAACAGATGTCCTTGCGCCTTGCCGGCGCGCGCCGGCAGGCCCTGGTCCTTGAGCCGCAGGCGATAAGGCTCGGGCAGGGCCGGAGGCGCAGTGACGGCGTGCTCGCCGCGCGGACTGGCGACCTTGAGGCGGCCGCCATGGCTGAGCAGGGCCGGCTCGACTGGCCACTCAAGCCAAAGATCGTCGCCGATGACACGCAGCCCGCCCTGGGGTTGGACCTTTACCGTCAGGATCAGGTCCGCGCCGTCTTCGCCCTGGCCGGCCAGACGCACGGTCTCGCCGTGGCGCAGGCCCGGCGGCAGGCGCAGGCCCAGGGTGCGGCCATAGCCGCCCTTGATCCGGCGGGCCAGGCCCAGCACCGCCTCGGCAGGGGAGATTTCGAGGAAGGTCGGAGCAGGCTCGGAGGCGACCCTGGGGCCAGGCGCGACGCTGGCTCGGGCCGCCGGCATGGCCGCCCGCGCCGTCTCCAGCGCCTGCAGCAGGCGATAGGCCTCGATGACCCGGCGAAGGCGAGTTTCGTCGCCGCCGTCATGATCCGGGCGTGCGGCCTTGGCCGCCCGACGAAAGGCGGACTTCAACGCTTCCCCGTCCGCCGGGCCGGTCAGGCCGAGCAGGGCGCAGGCGTCTTTTGATGTCATCGGCCGGGATGCGGGCATAACGGCCGCGACCCTTACGCCCGGCCTCTGAAAACCTCGTTAAGCGCGCTATACCCGCGTCATGAACCGCGATCCCCGCATTCCGCCCAGTCCGTCCACCGAGGACTACGCTCGCCAGTTGGAAGGCAACGCCGACGAGGCGATCTTTGAGCGCGACGAACCGTTCGTCCTGTTCGGCGACTGGATGGCGGCGGCGCGCGCCAGCGAGCCGAACGACGCCAACGCGATGGCCCTGGCCACCGCCGACGCTGACGGGCTGCCGGATTGCCGGATGGTGTTGCTCAAGGATTTCGACGCGCGCGGTTTCGTCTTCTATTCCAACGCCGAGAGCGCCAAAGGGCGGCAACTGGCCGAAAACCCGCAGGCGGCGCTGCTGTTTCACTGGAAGTCGCTGCGTCGCCAGGTGAGGGCGCGGGGCCGGATCACGCCGGTGACGTCCGAGGAAGCGGACGCCTATTTCGCCAGCCGTGCGCGTGAGGCGCGGATCGGGGCCTGGGCCTCAGACCAGTCACGCCCGCTGCAGGGCCGCTTCGCCCTGGAGGCGCGCATCGCCGAATACGGGTTGAAGTTCGGCCTGGACGAGGTTCCCCGTCCGCCTCAGTGGATCGGCTGGCGCCTGGAGCCCCAGCAGATCGAGTTCTGGCGAGATCGGCCATTCCGGCTGCACGACCGGCTCCAGTTCGTTCGCACGGACGGGGGGTGGACCCGCGCCCGGCTCTATCCCTGATCTGGGAGGTCAGGCCGCCGTCGGATGGTTGGGCGCGTAGCGCGCCAGGAAGGTTCGCACCGCTTCGTCCGCCACCGCCTCGACGTCACGTTCGAGCCGATGCGTGTCGCCAAGCATCATGGCCGACATGAACAGGGGGTGTTCGATCATGCCCATCAACTGCCCAGCGGCCGAGGCCGGGTCGTCGACAACCAGGCCGCCTTCCTCAGTCAAGGCTTCCAGCGCAGCGATCAGCGGCGCGCCGACCTCGCGCCGGCCACGCTCATAGACGTCGCGTGCGGCCTGCGGAATGCGATCCCGCTCGCCGGCGATCAACCGCAGAACCGCGCGCACGAACGGGTCAGCCAGGAACCGGGCGTAACCTCGCGTGAATGTTCGGACGCGCTCGCACGGAAGGCCGTGGTCCATGCGCACCGCGCGCATGATTCCCGCGAAATCCTCGGCGGTATCCAGAATGACGTGGTGGAACAGCTCGGACTTGGACGGAAAGTGCAGGTAGAGGGTCGCCGTCGAGATCTGGGCGGCCTTGGCGATATGTCCCATGGGGGCCTTGTTGAAGCCCTCCTTGAGAAAACAAGCACGAGCCCTATCCAGGATTAGGCGCCGTTTGTCGTCCGCTTCTTCGTCAAAGCCGTCCGGCATACCCCCGCCTGCCACCAAATTCAGGTGTTCAATCCATTGTCCAATGTTGATCCTCTTGTCCGGGAAATCGCCGTTCCGCAACCCCGCGTCGAGGTGATTTTCATCACATGAGGGATTTTATTCTTGGATCCGCCAAAAGAGGGGCGATCAATCGTTCAACGCCCTCACTGTTGTCCAGCCGAACGGACCCGGCTTCGTCCAGAATAACAATTTCCGCCCGAGTTCTGGACGGTTCGACCTGGCGCAAGTGGGCCGGGCGGACGGTGCCTAGATACTGATTCACCACCGAGTCCCAACTGCGCCCACGTTCAGCCTGATCTCGGATCAGTCGTCGGATGAACCGAATATCCGCCGGCGTATCGACGAACACCCTCACATCGAACAGGTCCGCCACCGCCGGTGTGCAGAATAGGTGCAGTCCTTCGACGATCACCGCCCGGACCGGCCCAACCGGAGTGGACTGCTTCGCCAGTCGGCGATGAGTGACGAAATCATAGACAGGAACCTTGACCTGTCCGCCTGCTCTCAGCTTCGTCAGGTGCGTGGCCAGCAGCCCGTGATCGCGTGACGCCACATCGTCGAAGTCAAATGTGGTCGGGTCAAATCCGGCGTCGCCCCCCCAGTCGCCGTAGTAGCTGTCCTCGGCGATCATGGCCGCCGCCTCGCCAAGCCGCGCCGCCAGCGCCTGTGCGATCGTGGTCTTGCCCGAGCCGGAGCCGCCAACGATGCCAATCAGAAGGGTCATGGAAGCGGTAGCTACATCGGAACGGCGTGGAGCGATACGCCGGCTTCAGGTCCTGAAGCCGATCCGATGGTTAGGCGCATGGGAAGGGCGGGTCGTGACAGGCTGCGCCAGGACGTGGTGTGGGCGCTGCGGCTCTGATCCTGACCGATCCACCTTCCCTGACGTCACGTTGCTTATCGCCGGTCAGTTGCGTAGCGTGGCGCAAACGCCCGCAAGCAGAGGCGCATCACCGGGTTGAGTGGAGGAGGGGCCATGCAGGGCCTGATGCAGGACTGGCCGCTGACGGTCGACAAGATCCTGGACCATGCGAAGAACTGGCACCCGCACCGCGAGGTGGTGACGCGCTCGGTTGAAGGGCCGATCGTGCGGATCGGCTATGGCGAACTGCATGGCCGGGCCAAGCGGGTCTCCAATGCGCTGAAGGCCTGGGGCGTCGGCGTCGGCGATCGGGTCGCGACCCTGGCTTGGAACACCGGCCGCCACATGGAGGTCTGGTACGGCATCATGGGCATCGGGGCGGTCTGCCACACCCTGAACCCGCGTTTGTTCCCCGAGCAGCTGATCTACATCATCAACCACGCCGAGGATAAGGTCATCTTCACGGACCTGACCTTCGTGCCGCTGCTGGAGGCGGTCCTGCAGCATTGCCCGACCGTCGAGCGCGTCGTGGTGATGACCGACGAATGGACGATGCCGGCGACCAAGCTGCCGCGCGCGGAATGCTACGAACAGGTCCTGTCCGAACACTCGCAAGACTGCGAGTGGGGCGGCTTCGGCGAGGAGACCGCCTGCGGCCTGTGCTACACCTCGGGCACGACCGGCAACCCCAAGGGGGTGCTGTATTCGCATCGCTCCAACTTCCTGCACACCCTGGTCACCATGCAGGCCACGATCATGGGGGCGACGCCGGCGGATGTGATCTTGCCGGTGGTGCCGATGTTCCACGCCAACGCCTGGGGCATCGCCTTTTCGGGCCCGGGCGCCGGTTCCAAACTGGTCATGCCCGGGGCGATGATGGATGGGGCCTCGATCTATGAGCTCCTGGAGACCGAGAAGGTGACCTTCTCGGCCGCCGTCCCGACCGTGTGGCAGGGTCTGCTCGGCTATATGCGCGAGAACAACCTGAAGCTATCGACGGTCAAGAAGGTGCTGATCGGCGGCTCAGCCGTGCCCGAGAGCCTGATCCGGGCCTTCCATGACGAGTTCGGCGTCGAGGTGTTCCAGGGCTGGGGCATGACCGAGACCTCGCCGGTCGGAACCCTGTCGCGCCTGACGCCCGAGCTGGCCGCCATGCCCTATGACGAGGGCATGAAGTGGCGGATCAAACAGGGAATGCCGCCGCTGGGCGTGGAGCTGACCCTCAAGAACTACGCCGGCCAGGAAATGCCGCAAGATGGAACTACCTATGGCCGGCTGATGGTCAAGGGGCCGACCATCTCGGGAGCCTACTTCAAGGGCGAGGGCGGTGAGATCCTCGACAATGACGGCTTCTTCGACACCGGCGACGTGGCCACCATCGACACCTACGGCTTCATGCAGATCACCGACCGGGCCAAGGACGTGATCAAATCGGGCGGCGAGTGGATCTCGTCCATCGACATCGAGAACATCGCCGTTGGTCACCCCAAGGTCGAATTGGCCGCCGTCATCGGCGTGCCGCATCCCAAATGGGACGAACGGCCGCTGTTGGTGCTCAAGCTCAAGTCGGGCCAGACGGGCGAACCGCAGGAGTTCCTCGACTTCCTGCAAGGCAAGATCGCCAAGTGGTGGATGCCCGATGCGGTCGCCTTCGTCGACGACATTCCGCTGGGTGCGACGGGCAAGATCGACAAAAAGGTAGTCCGCGAACAGTTCAAGGACTATCGGCTGGCCGGGACTTGATTCCCTGACGGTCGATGACCGACCGATCCCCCCTTTTTGAATTCCGGCCAGACCCATGAAAGAGCCCGTTTCGCGCAAACGAACCCCCGCCGGCATGACCCGTCTGGCCATGTCCCGCGTCCGCAAGGGCGTGGCCTACGACGACATCTGCCAGACGGTCTATGAAAACGGTGGGCTCGACAGTCGCTATCTCACCATGACGGTGATGTCGGCGGCCATCGCGGTGCTGGGTCTGATGCTCAACTCGCCGGCCGTGGTTATCGGGGCCATGCTGGTGTCGCCGATGATGGGGCCGATCGTCGGCCTGGGTTTCTCGGTGGCGCTGCTCGACCTCGGCGAAATGCAGCGGGCGGTCAAAGCCATCGCGGTGGGGGTCGGGGTGGCCCTGCTGGTGGCCGTGATTCTGACGGCGGTGTCGCCTCTCAAGGAACCGACCAGCGAGATTCTGGCGCGTACGCGTCCGAACTTTTTTGACCTTCTCATCGCTGTCTTCTCGGGCCTGGCCGGGGCCTATGGCGTGATCCGACAGCGCGGCGACACGGTGATCGGCGTGGCCATCGCCACCGCGTTGATGCCGCCGATCGCGACCGTAGGATTCGGCCTGGGCACCGGCGATTTGGGCATCGCCGGCGGCGCCTTTTACCTGTTCATGACCAACCTTGTGGCGATCGCCCTGGCCGCGACCCTGACGGCGGGCTTTTTCGGCTTCCGGCCCAAGCTGGGCAGCCGGGTGGGGCGCTGGCGCGCGGTCGCAGTGATCGCGGTGTTGGTGCTGATGTCCGTGCCGCTGGCCCTGTCGCTTCGCGCCATCGCCCAGGAGAGCCGAGTCACGGCCGAGACACGCGTTGCGGTCGACGAGATTTTCCGCGGCGCGGATTCACGCATCACCCAGCTCGAATCCCGTTCGGACGGGGAACAGGTCACGGTGTCCGTCCTGGTCAGCACCCGAGAGATTGTCAGCACGGCCCAGTCCCAGCTCAACGACTGGCTCGTCGCGGCCTTGCATCTGCCGGTCGAAGTCACGCTCGATCAAATCGTGGTGGCCGACCCGGACGCGGCCGCGCGAGCCCTGCAGACCAGTCAGGCCGCCGCCGACCCCTCGACCCAGATGCGCAATCGCCTGGTCGAAGCCATTCCATTTGAGACCGACGCGGTCCTGTATGACGGCGTCGAGCGGGTCGCCGTGATCCAGACTCGCCGTAGTTCGGGCCTGGATCTTCGCGGAGCGGTCTCTTTGGAGCGGGGGCTGACGCGCCGTTTCACCGACGTTGCGGTGCGGGTCATTCCTCCGCTGCAGCCGCTGGACCCGGTCGATCTGGCCGATCCGGCGTCACGCGGCTTGGCGGTGTGGGCGCTGGCGCGCTGGCGGGCCGAGCCGGTCGTCAGCCTGTGCAGCCCAGAAGCGGCCCCAGAGCCGGCGGAAGGCGAAGAGGCCGGGCCGAACGTTGGCGAGACATTCCTGGCTGAGCTGGCCGCCGCCGGCGTCGCTGCGCGCGTGCCTGATCAAAGCCTGTGTCAACGAGGCGACAACAATCTGGCTCGGATAGCCTTGTCAGATTGATCATGGGCTCTTGAGCGGGCGTCGTCGTCGTCGCATGGTCGGCCATGGCCAGATCGACCGCCGCTACCCCTCTGCATTGGGCCGCCGCCGCCTTGGGCGTTTCGGCTCCGATCGTTGTGTTGGCCGCAGCCATGGGCGCGGACATAGGGTGGATTAGCTTCGACGCCGCGATCGGGTTCCTCATCCTGACGCTGGGTTGGTGGCTGGCTATCGCTGGAACCGTCGTCGGCCTGATCGTCACAGCGTTTTCGGTGCGCAGTCTCGACCGCGTCTGGCCATGGTTGGTTGCGGGTCTGGCCCTGCCGGTCCTGACCCTGAGCGGCTTCCTGTGGACCAAGGCGCGCGCCGACGCCCTGCCTCCGATCCATGAAACGGCGAGCGACTGGTCGGAGCCTCTGGGGTTCAGCCGGCTGATCCGCACTGCGCGCGGTCCAGACTCCTGGCCGGTGGTGGCTGACCCGGTGGTCAGCGGCGCGGTGGGCGATATTCGACCTGCCTGGGCCGACTGGGCTGGTCGGCCGATATCGGAAATCAACGCGGAAACCTGCCCCGAGGCCCGTACCGTTCCCAGACTGGTCGAGCCTGAGGAAGTCATCGCCGCGCTGGAGGCGGAAGGCATACGCGTTGTCGGTCAAAGTCCATGGCGGGTCGAGGGCACCCAGACGAGCGCCTTCTTTGGCCGTGCCCGCGACATCGTTGTGCGTATGGAGCCGGGGGCCACCGATATTCGGGTGGTCGAGCGCATCGGGTTGATCGATCTGGGCGATACCTGTGGCCTGGCGGCAAGGGTCCTGGCGCGTTTGTCGAATTGAACCCCGTCCCCGCTTGTTCGCGGCTTTCGGGCTGTGCCAGAAGCCTACCAAGGGTTGATTGATGTGAGGGGCGTTCGAGTGCCGCAAGATTCGCAAGATAGCGGGCAGTCGCCCCGGCCAGAAGAGCTGGGCGGTCCCGATCAGCCGCCCGCGGCGCCGAGCACCGCGGTTCCCGCTTCAGACTTCCGGGACGGCGCGAGCGCGCCCGGCGAAGGTGGGCCGACGGACCAGACGCTGACCTTCTCGACGACGCTGCGCACTCGTGATTTCTTCAAAATTAGCCTGATCAACGGGTTGCTGAACATTGTGACGCTGACCCTCTACCGCTTCTGGGGCAAGACCGAGGTGCGCCGTCGGGTTTGGCGCGGCGTACGCCTGAACGACGAAGCCTTCGAATATACCGGGCGCGGCAAGGAGCTGTTCATCGGCTTTGTATTGGCCTCGCTTCTGCTTGGCGTGCCGTTTCTGGCGTTTGTCTTTGCCGTCCAGTTTCTCGACCCCGCTTTCGCGTCGCTGCTGGTCCCGCTCTATCTGTTCATGTTCTGGCTGTGGGGCTTCGGCATGTTCACGGCCTATCGTTACATGGCCAGCCGGACGACCTGGCGCGGAATCCGCTTTGTCCTGTTTGGATCGGCCCCGACCTACGGCTTCATGTGGATGGGAATGCAGATCGCAAACGGCTTCACCTTCGGCTGGATCCAGCCGGTGTTCGAGCGTCTGCTAGCCGAGCAGGTCTGGAAGAACCTCAGGTTCGGTGATCGACGCTTCCGCTGGAACCAGGCCCGCTCGGAGTCTGTCGGTCTCTACGGCCCGTTCGCCCTGGGATGGTTGGGCAGTCTGGGAATTTTCATCGTCGCAATCATCGCCTTTGTGGTGCTGGCCGCCTCCAATGGCGATTTCATGGGAGACCTTGCCAGCCAGGCTCAGCCCGAGACCGCACCCAAGGCGGGACCGACGCCGATGGAATGGCAGATCATCGCCGCCATCTACGGCGTCATCCTGCTTTTACTGCCCCTGCTCGCCCTGATCTGGTCGCCCTATCAAGCGGCGGTGCTGCGCTCGATTTCGGCGGGGGTCAGCCTTGATGACGCCCGGTTCGACCTGAATGCTGGTGCTCTATCGCTGTGGTGGCTGACCTGCACCAACATCCTTGTGCTGTTGCTTAGCCTGGGTCTGCTGATGCCGCTGATCCAGGCGCGGACCGCCAAATATCTGGTGCGCCGGCTGCGCGCGACGGGTGCGGCCAATCTGGCCGAGGCCCATCAGGCTCCGCCGGGGCCGAAGACAGCCGAGGGCCTGGCGGACGCCTTCGGCTTCTCGCTGATTTAGGAGAGGAAATGCAGGGCCGTTTCTACGACGGAACCGACGCCACGGCGCACACGGCTCAGCTTCGTTTTGAAGCGGGCGTCCTGACGATCGAAGCCGATGGCGGGGCCCATGCCTGGCCGGTCGCGGAATTGTCCGTCGATATTCATGCTGGCGAGGCGCGCGTTTCGCGTCGGCGGTCGGATGCTCGCGTCATCCTGTCTGCTGATGATTGGAGCCAGCTGACGGCCGGCCAGCGCCAGGTGCGAAGCCATAGCGCCGCCGGCGGCGGGGGGCTGGTCCTTGGTCTCGTCGCGGCGGCGGTGGTCACGGCCCTGGTTGTCTTTGTCGGCGTCCCGTTGGCGTCGGGGCCGCTCGCGCGTGCGACGCCGCTCGAATACGAGCGCCGGATGGGTGAGAGCTATGACCTGCAGATCTCGACCGTTTTTCCGGCCTGCCAGGGTGAGGCGGGGCAACACGTGTTGCAAGGCCTGGGCGACCGGCTGGCGGCGCAGGCCCAGTCGCCTTTCCCGATCCAGGTTCGGGCTGTCCACGCCCCGATGATCAACGCCTTCGCCCTGCCGGGCGGCCATGTCCTGATTACGGATGACCTGATAGCTGAAGCCGAGACGCCCGACGAGGTCGCCGCCGTGCTGGCCCATGAGATCGCCCACGTCGAGCGCCGCCATGTCATGCAGTCGGTCTGGCGCAGTCTTGGAGCCGGGATGCTGCTCGACCTGGTTGTCGGGGGCGGTTCCGGGGCTGGGCAGCAGGCGGTTCTGCTCGCGGGCCAGGCCTCGGAGCTCAGCTTCGGCCGGGCGGCGGAGACCGAGTCAGACGAGGTGGGCCGCAGCTATCTGCACGCCGCCGGCCTGTCGTCGCGCGGCATGGCCGATTTCTTCGAGCGGATGGAGGCCGAGGAAGTTGATGCGCCCCAGCAGGTCGATGAGGTCTCCGAATGGTGGATGACCCATCCCAATACGGCGCTCCGGATCCAGGCCGCCCGCGCCGCCGAACGCGATGGCGCAGCAGCCCTGTCGCCGCAGGACTGGCAGACGCTGCAGGCCGCCTGTTCAGCGCAGGGTGAAGATGGACGCGGGCCCTGGGAGATCACCATCCCCGGACGGCGTCCAGGCAACGATCCCATGCCGGCCAAGCCGGATGAGATGAGCCAGGACCGATAGGCTGGCCGCGGGCCACAGCCGTCTGTCGATCGCCGCATAGAGCGCCGGCACCATCTCAGCGATGGTCCGATCGCCGGCCTCCAGCCGCGCCACGATCTGAGCTTCGCGCGCCAAGCGGTGATCCCGGTAGGCCAGAAGGAACGACGCGACATCGGTGATCGGCGGGCCGTGGGTCGGCCACAGGGTGGCGAAACCGCCCTGACGAACGCGCTCCAGACTGTCGAGATAGGCGTCCATGTCGCCGTCGGGCGGCATCACCACCGTCGTCGACCAACCCATGACGTGGTCGCCGGGGAACAGCGCGTTCTCCTCAAGCAGGGCGAAAGCCAAGTGGTTCGAGGCGTGTCCGGGGGTGGCCAGCGCCTCGACCGTCCAGCCCGGCCCGCTGATCCGCTCGCCGCCAGTCAGGACGATGTCCGGCTCGAAGTCTGGATCCGCACCCTCCTCGCCGGTGTGGTCGTCGGCGGGCAGGCGAGGGGGCCTGGCCGCCAGGATTGGAACGCCCCCCAGGGCTTGCGACAGGGGTCTGGCCAGCGGCGAATGATCGGCGTGGGTGTGGGTTACTAGAATGTGGCTGACGGTCTCGCTGTCGAGCGTCGCCAGCAGGGCGTCCATATGGCGCTCCAGCGCCGGGCCTGGGTCTATGACCGCCACCGTGCCCTGGCCCACGATATAGGTCCCGGTCCCGGTGAAGGTGAAGGGCCCCGGATTCTCGGCCACGATTCGCCGGATGAGCGGCGAGACGCTGTCACAGCGCCCATAGGCGAAGTCGAACTCTCGAACGAAGGGAATCACGGCGTGGGTCGGCCCAAGGCTTGCGTTCACATCTCGTAAACCTTTCGGGAGCGCCGGTCATGGCCCTTGCAGCCGCCCTTGCTGTTTCAAATCGGCTTCAACGCATCGCCGCGGCCATACTGTGTCTCATGGCGGCACAGGTGTTCGCTGTCGCTTCGTGCACGCCAGAGCCCGTGCCTTACGCGACCCGAGTGGCGGTTTCGAGGTAGAGGCTGCGTCCAGGCGCCGCCGGGCGCGGCGCAAGGTCGTCACACGGCTACTGAACCCGCTCCACCCAGATCGCACGGGCGCCGTTGACGTTCATCGAATAGCTGCCCAGGGCTCGCCGGGTCACATGAGCCGGGTCGCCGGCCCGCGGACGTCGGCTCAGATTGCCGTCGTTCTGTCGCCACACCGTGCCGTCTTCCATCGTGAAGACCCAGTCGCCGCTGGCTGACTGGCGTACGCTGCGAATGACGTAGTCTTGCTCGGTGATCTGCTCAGCTTCATCGCCCGCGCCGAAAATGGCGAGCGACGGCAACTGGAGATTAAGTCCAAACAGGCCGCGCCGGGCTTCGCGAACGTCTTCGACGTCCATCACGACGACCTGTCCGGCCTCCTGCGCCTGGGCGAAAGCCGCAGCGGCGGCGTCATAGCAAGCCAGCCGGCTGGCGGCTTCCGCAATGGAGCGGCATGTCAGAATGCGGTCGGATGCAGCGGAGGTCTGCGGTGCTTGCTGAGCGGCTGCGCTGCCCGCGCCGGCAAGGACCAGGGTGGTGATAAGCAAGGCCCGCATCTGACAACTCCCGGCATGGCGCACATGTGACGTCCGAGGTCATGCATCTCAATTATATGACAGGTCCGCAAGGACGCCGATTGCGATCCGCGCCGTCGTCGCGGGAAAGTCCCAGCCAAGGCCGAACTGTGGCCCGATTGCGACACGGTGGCGACGAACGCACTACAGATGGGTTAGAATCATTGACCTAGCCAAGGCGACCGGCAAGTTTGCAGGCCAGTCTCATGAGGCCATGTGGTCGGATTGAGGCGTCGATTCTTTGTGGGGGGACGAAGCGCCGCTTCGGTCCTATTACCCGTCTGGAGGACCTAAGTTGAAGACTAGATCAAACCGAGAGCGCCTGTTGGCCTCGACCATCATCGGCAGCGCCCTGCTGGCTGCTGTCAGCGCGACGCCTGCGATGGCGCAAGACGAGCCGACCGAAGTCGGCGAAATCGTCGTCACCGGCACGCGTATCGCCCGTCCGAACCAGACCGCCCCGACGGCGGTTCAGGTGATCGACCAGACCCTCATCGAGTCGACCGGCGACATCAACACCGGCGACATCCTGCGTTCGCTGCCGGCCGTTGGTGTGCAGGGCCTGAGCGCGGTGAACTCGAACTTCTTCACCCAGAACAACGGTGTCGCGACCATCGACCTGCGTAACCTCGGCGCTGACCGCACCCTGGTGCTGGTCAACGGCCGCCGTTACGTCGCCGGCATCCCGGGCAGCTCGAACGTCGACTTCAACACCATCCCGACCGAGCTGGTTGAGCGGATCGACGTCGTGACCGGCGGCGCCTCGGCCGTCTATGGTTCGGACGCCCTGGCTGGCGTGATCAACATCATCACCGAAGACGACTACACGGGCTTCGAAGTCTTCGGTCAGTGGGGCCAGACCTCGTACGAGGACCTGGAGCGCTATCGCCTCGGCATCAAGTTCGGTTCGGACTTCGCCGACATGCGCGGTAACTTCGTGGGCACGCTGTCCTACAGCACCTCGGGCCCGGTCTATGCGCGTACCCGCGACGACCGAGGCATGGCCTATGACGGCCTCGGCGGCGCCTACTTCGGCCTCGACAACCGCACGACCCTCTATGCGTGCGGCATCGACCCGGTCGCGACGGCCGCCGGCCTCTGCAGCAACACCTATTCGAGCTTCATCCCGCAAGGTCTGGCGCTCGTGCCCCGTACGGGCCTGGCCAGCTTGCAGCGCGTTGTCGACGGCGGTGTTGTTCAGCCCTACAGCGCCGCCTACGGCTTCAACCGTCAGTCCCAGCGCCTGCTCTATGTTCCCCAGGACGCGATCCACTTCACCGGTCAGGTGAACTACCAGATCAGCGAAAACATGAACTTCTTCCTGGAGTCCATGGGCTACTTCGGTTCGACCAACAGCGATATCGAGCCGTCTCCGGTCGCGAGCGCTGACGTCTATCGTGACCCGACCACCAACGCCCCGCAGGGCGCGGTCTGTACCGGTGTCGGCGCGGCCACCGTGTGCCGCAACGGTATTCCGATCACCAGCGCCGTCGTCCCCGCCGCCTTGGCCACGGCCGTTCGTAACGCCAACCCGGGCGCACTCGATGCGAACCTGGTTGTCGGCTGGCAGCGCCGGATGTCGGAGTTCGGCAATCGCTCGAACGAATCCAACCGGACCGTTCTGCGCCTGGTCGCCGGCATCGAAGGCGACGTGAACGAGAACGTCTCCTACGAGGCCTCGGTGAACTGGGGTCGTACGACCATCGGTCAGCTCTCGGGCGGCCAGCTTCTGCGCGACCGGATCATCCAGGCGACCGACGCCATCACCCTGCCGGGTGGCCAGGTGGTCTGCCGCAACGAGCTCGAACGCGCTCGCGGCTGTCAGCCCTTCTACGTCTTCCAGGAAGGCGGCGGCGCTGCGGCGGTTCCGTATCTGAGCTTCAACGGTCAGTTCGACTCCTACGTCGAGCAGTTCGTCGCCAACGGCTACTTCTCGGGTAGCTCTGGCTTTGGACTGCCGGCCGGTCCGATCGACTGGGTCATCGGTGGCGAATATCGCCTGGAATCCTCGCGTAACACGCCGGATCCGACCCTGCAGCTGGGCCTGTCCACCTCGAACATCGCGCCGGAAACCACCGGTGAATACGAGGTCTTCGAGGCCTTCGGCGAACTGGCGGTCCCGCTTCTGGCCGGCCTGCCGTTGATCCAGTCGCTTGACCTGAACCTCGCGGCTCGCGTGTCCGACTATTCGACGGTCGGCAACACGACCGCCTGGGCGGCCTCGCTGGAATACCAGCCGGTGTCGTGGCTGAAGGCGCGTACCCAGTACGCCGTCGCCGTTCGCGCGCCGAACATCGCCGAGCTGTACTCGGGTCGTTCTCAGACCTTCCCGAGCATCACGGACCCCTGCCGCGGCCTGACCTTGAGCGGTGGCACCCCCGCCTTCCTCAACAACCCCACGAATGCGGCCTCGGGTGTCAATGCGTCCACGGTCGGCAACTCGGCGGCCATGGCCTGTTACTCCGATCCGGCCCTTCAGGCCCGTATCGCGCGTGACGGTTCGTTCGTCCTGACCCAGCCGGAGCTCCAGGGCGTCGGCGGGTTCAACGAAGGCAACCCGAACCTGGCCTCCGAAGAAAGCACCAGCTTCACCTTCGGCGTCCTGTTCAACCCGGCCTTCCATCCCTGGCTGGAGCCGCTGTCGATCTCGGTTGACTACTACGACATCGAAATTGAAGACGCGATCCAAGGCTATGGCCGCGGTCTGACCCTGACGCGCTGCTACGGCGGTTCGGTCGCAGGTGCTCGTGATCCGTTCTACTGCCAGTTCATCAACCGCTACGCGGCGGGTACGGCGAACGTCGGTGCGATCTACGAGGTCAACCAGCAGAGCTTCAACATCGGTCAGCTGAACACCCGCGGTATCGATGTTCAGGCCAGCTACGGCCTTGACCTGAACGACCTGGGCTTGGCTCCCGAGACCTGGGACATGGGTCAGGTTGTCTTCTCGCTGAACTACCAGCACCTGCTCGAGTACTCGACCATCGCGGTCGCGGGCGCTGCTCCGGTTGAGAGCGTGGGCGTCGTCGGTCTGCCGGAGAACGAGGCTGTCCTGGACATCCTCTATACCCGCGGACCGCTGCAGTGGTCGGTGCAGACGCAGTTCATTGGTCAGAGCTGCTACTTCAGCGCCGGCTGTGACGAGGACGATTACGTTTCCGATCAACCGATCGGCCTGCGTTACTTCGTCGACACTCAGGTTCGCTACCAGCTCACGGACACCACCACGGCCTACCTGGGCGTGGACAACGTGTTCGACGAGTGGGTCCAGATCGGTCAGGGCCACGGCCAGCCGACCGGTTGGGGCACCGAGCCGGACGTCTTCGACGGCCTGGGTCGCCGCTACTACGTTGGTTTCCGTCAGCGCTTCTAAGCGTCGACGATCCAACAAAAAGAATGGGGGCGGGTCTTCGGACCCGCCCTTTTTCTTTGGGCCTCGCCAATGCGGGCCTTTGGGCGGATATCGGTGGGCTGCTCTGGCCTGGCGTCGCGCGGCGCGCCACGCCTCAATTGTCGGTGGGTGTGGAGCCGGTCAGCATCCCGATCGACGACCCGGGAAGCGATTGAGCGGTTTGGGCCAAGCTTTTTGCAACGGCCCGTGTTCCCCAACGGTCCGGCGCAGGCCCGGCTGAAGGCCGGCCTCGGTCATTGCCCGCCGCTGCGCGTCGCGAGCCGGGTCTCATGGACTTTCCGAGCGCCCGCGCCGGGGCGCCGCCTGTCAGTCGCGGGCACGATTGGAGCGTCCAAGTCACTGAAAATATTAGACCAGTGTGCCGGTCTATCAGCCTGTCAGTATTTCCCTTCGGCTGACATCGCGCCAAGCGATGCGCCAGCCAGTCCCGGATGGCCTTGGGCCGAGCCCGGGTGTCGTACGCCCTGGACCAGACTGCACGAGGGTGAGGCAAGCCCGAGGCGCCTGGTAGGCCCGGCAGGACTCGAACCTGCAACCAGACCGTTATGAGCGGTCGGCTCTAACCATTGAGCTACGGGCCCGCCCAGGCGGTCCTCGCCCCTAGCAGGCTCACCCGCGCGCCGTCAAAGGGCCGCGATTGCGCCTTGAGCCTGCACGGAGCCTGATCGACGGTTGGGGCGTTCATTCATCTTCGAGCGGCTAATCGTGCCGCCACGATCCAGTCATCAGAAGGGACACCCAGATGAAAGCTCTCTTGCGCGCCTCCGCCCTGGCCCTCACGCTCGCAGTTGCGGCGCCGGCCGTGGCCCAGGCTCAGTCCATGTCCGATCATCACGCCCAGATGCCCAGCCCTAGCTTCACCCTGTCGGCGACTGGCGAGGTCCGTGTCGCCCCCGACATGGCCACCATCACCACCGGCGTTCAAACCGAAGCGGCCTCGGCGCAGCAAGCCATGGCCCAGAACCGCGCCCGGATGAACCAGGTCATCGCCGCCCTGCGCCGCCAGGGTATCGAGGAGCGTCACATCCAGACCTCAGGCCTGAACCTGAATGCGGTCTATGACTATCCGCAGAACGAACAGCCGCGTTTGCGCGGCTATCAAGCGTCCAACCAGGTGACGATCCAGGTGCGAGACCTCGACAATCTGGGTCAGGCCATCGACGCGGTCGTCGCCGCCGGCGCCAACCAGATCAACGGGGTGTCGTTTGGCCTGGTTGATCCGCGCGCCGCCGAGGATCAGGCTCGGCGCCTCGCGGTCCAGTCGCTTCAGTCCAAGGCCCAGCTGTACGCCGAGGCCACCGGAATGCGTCTGGTCGGCCTTCGCACCTTGTCGGAGGGCGGTGGCTATGCGCCTCAGCCGCCGGTCATGTACGCCCGTGCCGAAGCCATGATGGCGGACGGTGGAGCCACCCCCGTTCAGGGGGGGGAGCTGGTGGTCCGTATCGACATCAGCGGCGTCTATGACCTCAGCCGCTAGGCGGCGGATCAGGTGAGTCTGAAGGGCCGGTCGTTCGCGGCCGGCCCTTCTCCCTTACGGGGTCTTCATTTGACGGTGACGAGTGGAGCCCTATATCGCCACCAGAGGCGCCGCGATCTGCGGCCTGGGGATCGTCGGCCCAATGAAACAGTTCTTCACCACCATGGCGGCGGTGTTCGTCGCCCTGCTGCTCTTTGCGGGCCTGCCGTTCGTCTTTTTCACCAGCTGGCTGGTGTCGACGATGGCGTCACCTGGCGCGTCGGCATCGAGCGGCCCGGTCGTGGTCGAGCTGGACCTGCGCCAGGGCGTCAGCGATCAGACTCCGCAGAATCCGTTCGCGCTGTTCTCGGGCGGCGGCCTGTCGGTGATGCAGGTGGTTGAAGTGCTGGATCGCGCCCAGGACGATGAGGATGTCCGCGCCCTGTTCGTGCGCTTGCCCGAGGCCGGGATGACGCCTGCCGCCGCCGACGAGATCCGTCAGGCCATCAGCCGCTTCCGGCGCGCCGGCAAGCCGGTCATCGCCCACAGCCAGGGCATGATGCAGGTCGGCGCGGTGGTTTCTTCCTACATGGTCGGGGCCTCAGCCGACGAATTCTGGCTGCAAGGCAATGCCGCCCTTCAGGCCGCGGGCCTGCAGACCGAAGAGATCTTCTTCGCCAGGGCGTTCGAGCGGTACGGCGTCAACGCCCAGTATGAGCAGCGCTTCGAATTCAAGAACGCGGTCAATCCGTTCCTGCAAAGCGACTACACCGCAGCCCACCGCGAGGCGACACTGGGCTGGATGAATTCGGTCTATCTGTCAGCGGTCGCCAACGCCGCGCGGGACCGCAATCTGGACCGCGCCGTGCTGCAGCGCGCGCTGGAGGCCGGCCCGGCCATCGGCGAGGCCGCCCGCGAGCGGGGTCTGGTTGATCACCTGGGCCAGGTCGAGGAGGCCGAACAGCGCGCCCTGACCCGCGCTGGGGAAGGCGCCGAAACCATCAGCTTCTATGACTACGCCGCCCGGCCCGACACCCGCCGTCATCGCGGTCCGGTCATCGCCGTGGTCGAGGCGGAAGGCCCGATTGTGACCGGCGCTGGCGGATCGGCCAGCCCCTTCGGCAACGCCTCCACCATCTATTCGGACCGCACCGCCGAGGCCATCTACGACGCCATCGAGGACGAGGACGTCCAGGCTATCGTCTTCCGGGTTTCGTCCCCGGGTGGATCAGACGTCGCCTCCGAACAGATCCTGGCCGCTGTTCGTGCGGCCATCGCCGCCGGTAAGCCGGTGGTGGTGTCGATGGGCGCCTATGCGGCTTCGGGCGGATACTGGATCAGTTCAGAAGCCAGCCATATCGTCGCCCAGCCGACGACCCTGACCGGCTCCATCGGCGTCTATGGCGGCAAATTTGTCTTGACCGAGGCGCTGGGCCGGTTCGGCGTCGATATCCGCTCCCTGTCGGTCGGCGGCGAGACCGCAGACATGTTTTCGCCTGCGGACGAGTTTTCAGCGGCGGACCGCGCGGCCTTCTCCGGCTGGATGGACCAGATCTACGAAGGCTTTATCCAGCGGGTGTCGCGCGGCCGTGACCTGCCGCAAGATCGTGTGCGCGAGATCGCGCGCGGACGTGTCTGGACCGGGACCGAAGCCTTGCGGCTGGGTCTGGTCGATGAGCTGGGTGGCTTCCACGAGGCCGTCCGCCGCGCCAAGATCCTGGCCGAGATTGATGAGGACGCTGAGGTTCAACTGCGCCGCTTCCCGGCTCAGCAGGGTTTCTGGGAGCAACTGGGCCTGGCCTTCGGCGGCGGCGCCGAAGCGGCCCGGGCCCTGATCACCCTGGGCGCCATCGCTAATGACCCCGACGTCCAGGCCGCCGCCCGTGACGTCCAGCGCGCCCGCGCTCGCTCCGAGGGCGCCCACGTTCTGGCCGACGAGCCGCTCTAGGGCAGGAAACGCGGCGGGCGCCGCGCCTGGGTCCGCTGCTCGAAAGCGTACCCCAGGCTGAGCACCCGCGCGTCGGACCAGGCTGGGCCGATGAAGCTCATGCCGACCGGCAGATCACCAACGAAGCCCATGGGCACGGTCAGGTGCGGGTAGCCGGCCACCGCCGGCAGCCGAGCAGCTGAACGGCCCAGGGAATCGCCCTGTCCCAGGGTGATGTCCTGCGTCGGCCCCCTCGACGGCGCGATCAGGATCTCGACGTCATGCTCGGCCAGCAGGCGGTCGATGCCATCGACGCCGGCCAGCCGCAGAGAGTTCGCCCGCGCCTCAAGGTAGGCGGGGTCTGCCAGGCCCTGGGTCGCCTCGGCCACCTCGAACAGTCCCTGGTCGAAATACTCCAGCTCGGTCGGGGTCGCATGGTTGAAAGCAATCAGGTCGGCCAAGGTCCGGGTGGGCACCTCAGCCGGATCGGTCGAGGCCAGATAGGCGTTCAGGCCGGCGCGGAACTCCGTCATCAGCACGATGAACTCATTGCGTCCGATCTCGGCCATGTCCGGGCCTTCGGTGATATCGACCAGGATGGCGCCGGCGTCGCGCAGGTCCTGCAGGCGCTGCTCGAACACGGCGTCGGTCTCGGCCGAATAGCCGGTCAGGAAGCGGGCCACGCCAATGCGCGCGCCATTCAAGGAGCCGGCATCCAGCGCCGCCCGATAGTCGGTGCGGCGAGCGTCCGCCTCAGCCGTGCGCGGATCGAGCGGATCGGTTCCGGCCATGACCGTCAGCAGGATGGCGGCGTCCTCAACCGTCAGGGTCATAGGCCCGGCGGTGTCCTGGCTCTCGGAGATCGGAATGATGTGAGTGCGGCTGACCAGGCCCACGGTCGGCTTGAAGCCGACGATCCCGTTCATCGCCGCCGGACAGGTGATCGAGCCGTCCGTCTCGGTGCCGATGGCCGCCGGGGCCAGCCCCGCCGCCACCGCCGCGGCGCTGCCAGACGAAGAGCCGCAGGCTGAACGCGACAGATCATACGGATTGCGTGTCAGCCCGCCGACCGTGCTCCAGCCCGCGCTGGACTGACGGGATCGAATATTGGCCCATTCCGACAGGTTGGTCTTGCCGACGATGATCGCCCCGGCCGCACGCAAACGGGCGATGAGCGGCGCGTCGCGCTCTGTGTCGTTGTTCACCAGGGCGAGGGAGCCCGCTGTTGTCGGCAGTTCGCGGGTTTCGATATTGTCCTTGATCAGAATGGGAACCCCAGCCAGCAGGCCGGAGGCGCTCACGCCTTGGCTCCAGGCGTCAGGATTCCAGGCCAGCACGGCGTTGATCTGGTCTTCGATGGCCGAGCCGTCGCATGGGCCTCGACGGCCGCCCAGATAGTCGCTGATCGTCGAACCCGAAGCCGGGCAGGGCATCACAGCATACGCCGCCGGTGTCGGGGCTGTGAGCGTGGAGGTCGAGCACCCCGTCAGCACCAGCACTCCCAACGCGGCTCCGACCAGCCCCCGCATCTTCTATTCCTCCGCCAGATTGCGTCCGAAGAAGTCCAGCCACGTCCGCCATTGCTGAAGCTGACGCGGATTTCCGCGTACGCCGTGTCGCTGGCCGGGGTAGAGCATCATCTCGAATGGCATCGAGCGCTCCTGCAGGGCGTTGATCACCCGCGTCGCGTTCTCGAAGATGACGTTGTCGTCGGCCATGCCGTGCATCAGCATCAGCCGGCCTTCCAGGTTCTCCAGCCGCGCGATGACGTCCGAGGTGGCGTAGCCGGCAGCGTTGTTGTCGGGCGTGCCCATGAACCGCTCGGTGTAGTGGGTGTCGTACAGACCCCATTCCGTCGGCGGGGCTCCGGAAGCGCCCGCCGCCAGATCAAAGCGCGGATCGGTCATCATCATCAGGACCATGAAACCGCCGTAGCTCCAACCGGTGGCGCCGATCCGTTCGGGATCAACGAAAGGCTGGCTGCGCAGCCACTCAAGACCCGCATACTGATCATCGACCTCGACCGTGCCCAGGCGCCGATCCAGCGCCGTCTGGAAATCGGCCGACCGGTTGGACGAGCCTCGGTTGTCCAGTCGGAACACCACATAGCCGGCCTCTAGATAGAGACGCGAGGCTACCGACTGCCACGAGCGGGTGACGCGCTGCACGCCGGGACCGCCGTAAACCTCGATGATCGCCGGATAGCGACGGGCCGGATCAAAGTCCGGCGGCGTCAGGATCTGGTACCAGAGGTCGGTTCCGTCCTCGGCCTGGATCGTTCCATAGGTTGGGACCGTGTGGCGCGCCGTGAACGGCGCATAGGGATGGTTCGCATCCAACGCATTTTCCTCGATCCAGCGCAGCCGTCCGCCATCGGAGGCGTAAAGCGCCGTGTTGGAGGGCGTGGCCGGGTCCGAATAGGTGCCGACGAAAACGCCGGCCTCGCCGACGTCGGCGCTCCACCAGCCTTCGCCGCCGGTGACCTGTTCGGGCGCCGACTGGCCGTCCAGATCGGTGACGTACAGGTGCTGCTGGGTCGGATCCTGGATCGAGGCCATGAACCAGACGCGAGCCGCGTCCTCATCGACGTGCTCGACCCCCCGGATCGGCCAGTCGCCCCGGGTCACCTGATTGACCAAGGCGCCGTCCGGGCCATAGCGGTACAGGTGCAGATCGCCGTCCCGGTCTGAACTCCACAGGAAGCCGCCGTCGTCCAGCGGCGTGAAGTCATGGGTCAGGTCGACCCAGTGCGCGCTCGTCTCTGTCAGGACGACCTGGCTGTCGCCCGTGCGCGGGTCGATGGCCAGCAAGTCGAGCGTCCGCTGGTCGCGCGATTGGCGCTGGACATAGAGGGTGCGGCCGTCGTTCGACCAGGCGACACGGGCGACGTAGATGTCCTCATCCTCACCAAGGTCCACCCGGCGGCGATCACCGACCAGCATGTCCTGAACCCAGACCTGCACGACCGCATTCGGGCGGCCCGCGCGGGGGTAGCGTTGCTCGATGGTTGAGGCGCCGTCGCCGGTGATGTCCAGGCGTGGGATTATGTCCACGCCCGTCTCGTCGACGCGCGTCATGGCGATGTAACGTTCGTCCGGACTCCACCAATAGCCAGTGTCGCGGTCCATCTCCTCCTGGGCGATGAATTCGGCGGTCGCCCAGGTGATCGGGCCCTCGCCATCGTAGGTCACCGGGATTTCGAAGCCGTTGGTCAGGTCATAGACAACCAGATCCTGCTCGCGCACCCATGAGACGAAATTGCCCAGGGGCGAGACCTTGGCGTCGATCTCATCGGCCGCGGTCTCGGTCAGACGGCGCACCGCGCCGCCCTCCCGGCTGGCCAGGAATACATCGCCTTCCAGCGGCGTCAGGATGAACCGGCCTTGTTCGTCCCAGGCGTATTCTACCACGCCGCGCTGACTGATCCGCATCCGCTCGCGGCGCGCGCGCTCGGCTTCGGACAGTTCGCCGGCGTCCGGAACCAGGGCGCGGGCGTCGACCAGGCGAAACGGCTCGCCGCCTTCGACCGGCGCGGCCCAAAGGTCCAGCACATCCACATCGTCTTCGCGCGGCAGTAGATAGGCAACCAGTTCGCCGTCCGGCGACAGTGTCACCGAACGCGCTGTCGGACCATTCAGGCTGGGGTCCGAAAAGACCCGCTCCGGCGTCAGACGTTCCTGGGCGAGGGCGGGTGAGGCGAGGGCGGTCAGGGCTGCGATCGAGGCGGCAGCAAGCAAGTAAATCTTCATGGCTCGGACGCTAGCGCGCCAGGCCGACCAGGGCCAGACATTGCACGCGCCTCGTGCAGACCGCCGCTGGGGGCTATAGAGGCGCATGGCCCGTCCCGCCGTGCTGATCGCGCAGCCGCACCTGCATCCCTTGAGCGCCTTTCTGGAGGGCGCCTACGACGTCTATCGCCTGTGGGAGGGGCCGCCGCCCGAAGCCGCCGGCCAGATCGGCGCCCTGATCGTGGCCGGGGAGTTCCCGCTCGATCAAGCCCTGGTCGAAGGCTTGCCGAAACTGGGGCTGATCGCCTGTTTCACCTCCGGTTACGATGGCATCGACGTGGCCTGGTGCCGGGGCCGAGGGCTCGCGGTCACGCATGCGCCGGCGGTCAATCACGAAGACGTCGCCGATCATGCGCTGGGCCTGATCCTGGCGGCTCGGCGCGAGATCGTGCGGGGCGACACGCTGCTGCGAGCCGGCGGCTGGACGCCGGAAAGCCGAATTCTGACACCGTCGCTGAACGGCCAGAAGGTCGGGATCGTTGGAATGGGTCGTATTGGTCAGGCCCTGGCTGAGCGTTGCCGGGCGCTGCGGATGGCGGTCCGGTGGTGGGGGCCGCGCGCCAAGCCCGAGCTGGAATGGCCTCGTGCAGAAAGCCTGACTGCCTTGGCCCAGGGCAGCGACATCCTTGTGGTCGCCTGCAAGGCCGACGACAGCAATCGCGGCCTAGTCTCGCGCGAGGTGATTGAGGCGATCGGCCCGCAAGGCCTGCTGGTCAATGTCGCGCGTGGTCAGGTGGTGGATGAAGCTGAAATGATTGCGGCTCTGCGTGAGGGCCGCCTCGGCCAGGCGGCGTTGGATGTCTATGAAACCGAGCCGACCGATCCGGCGCTCTGGGCCGGCCTGCCCAACACCGTGCTGACACCGCACACCGGCGGCGCGACCCGCGAAGCTGTGCAGGGCATGCTGATGATGCTGATGCAGAATTTGGCGGCTCATTTCGCCGGCCAGCCGTTGGTCTCGCCAGTCGCCGAGACCTGAAGCGGCGATTGATCTGATGTGAGGGTCGGGAAAGGGCTTGCCATAAGCATATAAAGATATCTTCATATACCTCATGAGCCTGTCTCCTGACGCCGCTGTTGAAGCCCTGCGCGCCGCTGGCGAGCCGACGCGCCTGCGCATCTTGTCGCTGCTGGCGCTGGAGGAACTGTCGGTCATGGAACTGGCGCGCATTCTTGATCAGAGCCAGCCGCGCGTGTCGCGCCATCTCAAGCTGATGGCCGAGGCCGGGCTGATCGAGCGTTTCCCCGATGGGGCCTGGGTGTTCTACCGGCTGCCGGCCGCCGGTTCGGCGCGCCACCTGGCGGACGCGGTTCTGGACCTGCTGGATGATGCCGCTGCCGACCGCGATGCAGTCCGGCTGGAAGAGGTTCGGGCAGAGCGCCACGCCGCCGCCGCCGACTATTTTGAACGTGTCGCGCCCCAGTGGGATCGGATCCGGTCGCTCTATGTCTCTGAGAGCGCGGTCGAGGCCGCGATTGAGCGCGCTGTCGGCTCGGGGCCGTTTGACCGTCTGGTCGATCTGGGCACGGGTTCAGGACGGATGCTGGCTTTGCTGGGCGCGCGGGCGCGCACCGCCGTGGGCCTGGATCTCAGCCAGCAGATGCTCAACATCGCCCGGCGCAATGTCTCCGAGGCCGGCGTGGCCAAGGTTGAGCTGCGCCATGGGGACATCTTCTCCACGCGCCTGCCCAGCCAGAGCGCTGACCTGGTGGTGGTGCATCAGGTCCTTCATTACCTGACCGATCCGGCCGCCGCCGTGGTCGAGGCCGCCCGTCTGGTCGAGCCGGGCGGACGACTGCTCATCGTCGACTTCGCGCCTCATGACCATGAATCGCTGAGAGCTGACCATCAGCATCGTCGGTTGGGTTTCTCTGACGCCGAGATTGGACGCTGGCTGTCCGATTCCGGCTTGAACACCTCCGCCTCGATCGCCCTGCCACCAGATCACGACGGCCTGACCGTCGCCATCTGGATTGCAGACCGACCCTGTGTCTCTGACCGCAAGAGCGCCTGACATGGCGACTCTGGCTGAAGCTCGGGCTCTGTTGTTGTCGCCACTCGGACCTGTCGCCCGAGCAGGGGACAACGCCAATCCGGTCCGTGTCTCGTTCGAGTTCTTTCCGCCCAAGACCGACCAGGCCGAGGAAAACCTGTGGCGATCAATCCAGCGTCTGGCGCCGCTCAATCCCGCCTTCGTGTCGGTGACCTACGGCGCGGCCGGATCGACGCGCGAACGCACCCACCGCACCGTCAGCCGCATCTTGGCTGAGACCGACCTCCAGCCCGCCGCTCACCTGACGTGTGTCGAGGCGGACCGGGACGAAATCGACCAGGTGATTGCCGACTACAAGGCGGCGGGCGTGCGTCACATCGTGGCTCTACGCGGAGACCCGCCAGGCGGATCGGGCATTGGCGGCCCCTATCAGCCGCGCGCGGACGGCTACGCCAACGCCACCGAGCTGGCCGCCGCCATCAGCCGCGTCGGCGGCTTCGACATCACCGTCGGAGCCTATCCTGAGAAACACCCCGAAAGCCCGTCGATCAAGCACGACATCAATGTGCTCAAGGCCAAGGTCGACGCGGGCGCCACCCGCGCCATCAGCCAGTTCTTCTTCGACATGGACGCCTTCCTGCGGTTCCGCGATCAGGTCCGCGCGGCGGGCGTCACCATTCCGCTGATCCCCGGAATCATGCCGGTGTCGAACTTCAACGGCCTGAAGCGGATGTCCGGCGCCTGCGGCGCGTCGGTGCCGAGCTGGCTGGCGGCCCATTTCGACGGCCTGGACGACGACCCCGAGACACGCAAGCTGCTGGCGGCGTCAGTCGCCGCGGAAACCTGTGCCCGGCTCCAGGAGGAGGGGTTCCAGGACTTCCACTTCTACACCCTGAACCGGGCCGATCTCGTCTATGCCATCTGCCGGGTGCTGGGCGTGCGCGAAAGAGCCATGAGGACCGAATAATGTTGCGTTCAATCCTTCTTGCCGCAGTTCTCGCCTTGGTCGTTACCCCCGCCTTGGCCCAGGACGAGGACGACCCGCGCGTGGGATGGAACCGTCCCGCCGCGCCTTTCACGATCATCGACAATGTGCATTACGTCGGCGTCTCCGGGCTTGGGGCCTATCTGGTCACGACGCCGGACGGTCATATCCTGATCGACGGCGGGCTGCCCGAATCGGCCCCCCGCATCATCGCTTCGATCCGTGAACTCGGCTTCGATCCGTCCGACATCCGAATTCTGCTGAACACCCACGCCCATGTGGATCACGCGGGCGGTCTGGCGGAAATCCAGGCGGTGACGGGAGCGCGTATCGTGGCCAGCGAAGGCGACCGCGCCGCGCTTGAGGCGGGGCGGCATCACGGGCTGACGAACTACGGCACCTGGTGGTTTCCGCCGGTCCATGTCGATCAGGTGATCGCCGACGGCGAGTTCGTCGAGCTGGGCGGCGTTCGCCTGACGGCCATCATCACACCGGGCCATACGGCCGGCTGCACCAACTGGAGCCTCCCGGTCGAGGATCGCGGCGAAGATCTGACCGTACTGTTCTTCTGTAGCGCCTCGATTGGAGGGAACCAGCTGGTCGACAACACCGAGTACCCCCAGATCGTTGAGGACTACCGACGGACGTTTGACCGGCTGGACCGGATTGCTGCCGACGTGGTCCTGACCAACCACCCCGAGGTCGGCGATCTGTTCGAGCGACGCGCGCGGCAGGTCGCGGGCGACGAAGACGCCTTTATTGATCGCGCCGCCCTGAGCCGGATCGTCGAGATCTATCGCGAAGCCTTCGAGGCGGGACTGGCGCGTCAGCTTTCCGCGCCGCGCCGATGACCCGGGCCGACCGTATCGCCGCCCTCAAGGCGGTAGCGCGCGAGCGTATCCTGGTGCTGGACGGGGCCTGGGGGGTGATGATCCAGCGCGAGGACCTGTCCGAGGAGGATTTCCGGGGCGCGCGTTTCGCCGCGCACAACCACCCCCAGAAGGGCAACAACGACCTGCTGATCCTGACGCGGCCCGATCTCGTGGCGGGCCTGCATGACACCTATTTCGCAGCCGGGGCCGACATATCGGAAACCAACACCTTTTCGGCCACCACCATCGCCCAGGCCGACTACGCGCTGGAAGAGGCGGTCTGGGATCTGAACTTCCAAGGCGCGCGCCTCGCCCGCGCCTCTGCGGACCGCTGGACCGAGAAAGAACCGCATAAGCCGCGTTTCGTCGCGGGGGCCATCGGCCCGACAAACCGCACCTTGTCGATCAGCCCGGACGTGAACGACCCCGGCTATCGCGCTGTCTCTTTTGACGAAGTCTATGAGGCCTACAAGCTTCAGGCCCGCGCCCTGCACGAGGGCGGCGTCGACCTGTTCCTGATCGAGACCATCTTCGACACCCTGAACGCCAAGGCCGCGATCAAGGCCATTCTGGACCTCCATGACGAGGGCTATGAGCCTCTACCGCTCTGGATTTCGGGCACCATCACCGACCGCTCGGGCCGCACCCTGTCCGGCCAGACCGCCGAAGCCTTCTGGCACTCGGTACGCCACGCGCGTCCGTTCGCGGTCGGCTTCAACTGCGCGCTGGGTGCCGAGCTGATGCGGCCCTATGTGGCCGAGCTGGCGCGCATCGCCGACACCCTGGTCGCCGCCTATCCCAACGCCGGCCTGCCCAACGCCATGGGCCAGTACGACGAGCAACCGCACGAGACCGCCCACTTCCTCGAGGAATGGGCGAAGTCCGGCCTCGTCAACATTGTGGGCGGCTGCTGCGGCACGACCCCGGACCACATCCGCCACGTCGCCGAGGAAGTCGCCGGCGTCGCCCCGCGTGCGATCCCCGAACGCCCGGTGGCCATGCGGCTGAGTGGCCTTGAACCGTTTGAGCTGCTCGCGTGAGACCCACCTTCATCAACGTCGGCGAGCGCACCAATGTCACCGGCTCGGCCAAATTCCGAAAGCTGATCGTCGAGGGCGACTATGCCGCCGCGCTCGACGTCGCGCGTCAACAGGTCGAGGCGGGCGCCGCCATCATCGACATCAACATGGACGAGGGCCTGCTGGACGGGGTCGTCGCCATGCGGACGTTCCTGAACCTCATCGCCGCCGAGCCGGATATCGCCCGCGTGCCGGTGATGATCGACAGCTCCAAGTGGGAGGTCATCGAGGCGGGCCTGAAGTGCGTTCAGGGCAAGGCCATCGTCAATTCCATCTCGATGAAGGCGGGCGAGGCCGAGTTCCGCGAGCAGGCGGTCAAATGCCTGAGATACGGCGCCGCCGTCGTGGTCATGGCCTTCGACGAGGTGGGCCAGGCCGACACCGCCGCCCGCAAGATCGAGATCTGCACCCGCGCCTATCGCATCCTCGTGGGCGAGGTCGGCTTCCCGCCCGAGGACATCATCTTCGACCCGAACATCTTCGCCGTGGCGACCGGGATCGAGGAGCACGACAACTACGCCGTCGACTTCATCGAGGCGACGCGGGCGATCAAACAGAGCCTGCCCTATGCGCGGGTCTCGGGCGGGGTCTCGAACGTCTCATTCTCGTTCCGCGGCAATGAGCCGGTGCGCCGGGCGATCCACAGCGTGTTTCTGTATCACGCCATCAATGCCGGCATGGACATGGGCATCGTCAACGCCGGCGATCTGCCGGTCTATGACGACATCGACCCGGCCCTGCGCGAGGCGGTCGAGGACGTCATCCTCAATCGGCCCCAGCGCACCAATGTCACCAATACCGAGCGCCTGGTCGACATGGCCCCGACCTACAAGGGCGAGAAGGGGGCCGCCCGCGTCGTCGACCTGACCTGGCGCGAGGCCCCCGTCGCCAAGCGGATCGAGCACGCCCTGGTCCACGGCATCACCGAGTTCATCACCGAAGACACCGAAGAGGCCCGTCTGGCCTCCGATCGCCCGTTGCACGTCATCGAGGGCCCTCTGATGGACGGCATGAACGTGGTCGGCGACCTGTTCGGCTCTGGCAAGATGTTCCTGCCCCAGGTGGTCAAGTCGGCCCGCGTGATGAAACAGGCGGTCGCCTGGCTCGAACCCTTCATGGAGGCTGAAAAAGAGGGGCAGCCGCGCACCTCCAACGGCCGCATCCTGATGGCCACCGTCAAGGGCGACGTCCACGATATCGGCAAGAACATCGTCGGCGTCGTGCTCCAGTGTAACAACTATGAGGTCATCGACCTGGGCGTCGTGGTCCCGGCCGACCGCATCCTGGACGAGGCCAAGGCCAATGACTGCGACATCATCGGCCTGTCGGGCCTGATCACGCCGTCGCTGGACGAGATGGTCTTTGTGGCCTCGGAGATGCAGCGACGCGGCTTCGATATTCCGCTGCTGATCGGCGGGGCCACCACCAGCCGCACCCACACCGCCGTCAAGGTCGAGCCGGCCTACCAGGCGGGCTCGACCACCTATGTCATCGACGCCTCCAGAGCGGTCGGCGTGGTCGCCGGCCTGCTGTCGCCGACCGACAAAGCCGCCAATGAGGCCGCCACGCGCGCCGACTACGTCAAGATCCGCGAACAGTATGCGCGGGGCCAGGAGGTCAAGGCCCGCGTCACCCTGGATCAGGCGCGCGCCAACCGCTGGCGCCCCGCCGAGGGCCAGAGCCCGACCGGCGCGCCGTCTTTCCTGGGCGTGCGCGCCTTCGACGCCTGGGACTTGCAGGACCTGGCCGATCACATCGACTGGACACCCTTCTTCGCCAGCTGGGAGCTGATCGGCCGCTATCCGCTGATCCTGGAGGACGAGATCGTCGGCCAGGCCGCGCGCGACCTGTTCCGCGACGCACAAGCCATGCTCAGACGGATCATCGATGAGAAGTGGTTCACGGCCAACGGCGTCGTCGGCTTCTGGCCGGCCAATGCGGTCGGCGACGACATTGTGGTCTGGTCGAATGAAGAGCGCTCGCAAGAGCTGGCGCGCTTCCACACCCTTCGTCAGCAGATCGCCAAGTCCAACGGCAAGCCCAATCCGGCGCTCAGCGACTTCGTCGCCGAGACCGGCCCGGACTATATCGGCGCCTTCGCCGTCACCGCCGGCCACGGCGAGCTGGAAAAGGCCACCGAGTTCAAGGCGGCGGGCGACGACTATTCCGCCATTCTGGCCACGGCCCTGGCCGACCGTCTGGCCGAGGCCTTCGCCGAGCGTCTGCACAAGGAAGTCCGCACCCAGCTGTGGGGCTACGCCGCCGATGAGACCGCCTCGATCGACGATCTGATCGCCGAGAAATATCAGGGCATCCGTCCCGCTCCTGGCTATCCGGCCCAGCCGGACCACACCGAAAAGGCCACCCTGTTCCGTCTGCTTCAGGCCGACCAGAACGCCGGCATGGGCCTGACCGAGAGCTTCGCCATGACCCCGCCGGCGTCGGTCAGCGGCCTCTATTTCAGCCATCCCGGCAGCCACTATTTCGGCGTCGGCAGGATCGACCGAGATCAGGTCGAAAGCTACGCCGCCCGCAAGGGCTGGGACCGCGCCACCACCGAACGCTGGCTGGCCCCCATCCTCAACTACGATTCGCGCAGCTAGGCTGGTTCTAAGGTCTCTGTGATTGGGCGGGGCTCATCGCTTGCGGCCACGCGGGTTCCTGTCCGCGTGTACCGGGAAGATGCGTCCCATGAAGTCGATGCAATTTATTGAATATAATAAAGAAAACTACGCGCCATCGATCTGGCCTGTCGACGGTCGTTGCGCTGCCATTCGCTCCAGAACTTCGCGCGCCGCTCGGGTGGTTTCGTCCAGAGGGGCGTAGGTCCAGGTTTCGAGGGCGCCCGTGAAGGGGCGGGCCACGCCGCGCGATTGCAGGGCGGCATGGAAGGCGTCGAACTTGGCGGAGCTTCCATCCAGGGGCAGGACGTGAACCGGCTTGCCGGTCGCGGCGGCCTCGGTGGTCATGTTCACCGAATCCTCGGTGACCAGGATGTGGTCCGCCAGGTGCAGGTAAGCGAAATAGGGGTTGGCGCCCTCGCCGTCCCAGATCACGCCGGGCGTGGCGGCCAGGCCTGCGGTCAGGGCCGCGCGCGCCGGGCCAGGCGTTCGGCGCGAGTAGGTCATCATCAGCGACCCGCCCGCCTGGTCGATGGCGCCGGCGATCTGATCGGCCAACCTGGCCGCGCGCTCCGGCGTCATTTCATGGGTCTTGGACCGCCCCCCGACAAGAACGGCGACGCGCGGCCCTGCAAGGGCCGACAAGGACTGTAGGAAGGGAGCTGCGCCTTCGCGCAGGCGTTCGGACGTGATCCGGTTGGGAGAGCCCAGAAGGGGAAAGACGTTGGCGCCCACCAGGCCGTCATGCAGCGGCGGGATGACCATGTCGAAGCTGGCCAAGGATGCGCGCGGATCCTGAAGCTGCACCACGAAGGTCCGCCCGGCCGACCAGCGCCGCAACCGGGTCGAAAACGGCAAGCTGGCTCGTCCGTTGGCGATGGCCAGATCAGGGAACGGAGCGTCGATCCGGTCGGAATCCGCCGCCAGCATGGCGTTCGGCCATAGCCGCAGCGCATTGGGCCAGCGGTCGAACATCGCGGCAAAGCGAACCCGCCGAGGGGTGACCTCGGCGGGTGTCAGCCGCTGTATTGCGTCCGCGAGCCCGAGCGCCTGGTTCTCGATTCCCGCGCGACCGTCGGTGACGGTCCAGATCGAAAGGGTACGCTCTAGCGCCACTCGACCTTGAGGATCTCGTAGGCCTTGACCCCGCCCGGCGTGTTGACCTCGACGACGTCGCCCTGCTCCTTGCCGATCATCGCGCGGGCGATCGGCGACGTGATGGAAACCTTGCCTTCCTTGACGTCAGCCTCATGCTCGCCGACCAACTGGTAGCGGCCCTCTTCTTCGGTGTCCTCGTCGACAACCGTGACGGTAGCTCCAAACTTGACTTGGGCGCCCGATAGTTTCGAGACGTCGATGACCTGGGCGCGCGAGATCTTGTCCTCGATCTCGGCGATACGGCCCTCAATCCAGCCTTGCCGCTCCTTGGCGGCATGATACTCGGCGTTCTCGGACAGGTCGCCGTGCGAGCGAGCCTCGGAAATGGCCGCGATCACGCTGGGCCGCTCCACCGACTTGAGACGCTTCAACTCCTCGTCGAGGGATTGATATCCCCCGGCCGTCATCGGCACTTTTTCCATTTTTGGGTAGTTTTCTTATCGCCCTAGGGAAAGAAAATGCCGACCGCGGGCGTAGCGGTCGGCGCTCAATGGGCAAAAAGGATAGGCCCCAGTTTCGCCTTTTTCAAGACCGCCGATGGGCCAGCCGCACCCATGCTCGAAAAAAGAGCAGCCAGCCGAGCCAGAAAAGGACCGCCGACGCCACCGAAACAATAGCCGCCGTCACCAGCTCAACACCGAACAGGCCAGTGACCAGCATGACCAGCAAGCCGACCAGAACGGACGCGACGAGCCTCAGCTTGTTCGCCTTCATGCGCGAACCGGCGGGCGGAGTGGGGTGAGCCAAATCGTTCATCACAGGCTAAACGTATGGATGCGGCTTCCGTTTCGCCAGTGACGCGGAGTGATTTTACTCAGGCGTAGCTGTACGGACCGCCGCATAGGTCTACGTATTTTTTCATAAATTATCAGTCAAAAACAATGGGTTATTTTTCATGCGTAGCTGTAAGGCAAGTGAACTGTTATGCCACGCGCCTCTAGCGCGTTGAAAAAACGGCTTTTTCCTTAGGTTTCAGAGGGCCGTGCGTTACAGTAGGGCGCACGGCTTCCAGACTTCACCTATGTGATTGTTCGCAAGGGAATATCGCTGCCCTTGATGCGGTCCCAAGGAAGCTCAACACCACTTGTTGAGAGGGCTTGGCTGAGCGCGGAAGCGATGGCTTCGGAGTGACTACTCGGCCCGATCAACGCCAGTTGCAGCAGTGTCGGAACATCAACGCCCACATATCCCGACTCCGGCTCATGCAAGAGAGGGAACTTGCAAACCGGCTGAGGAATTCCCCGCACGTTTTCCATTTCGCATACGATCGGATTTGGTTCGTGATGGCTGGGATTGTAGATCACGCGCCACTCAGCCTCCTCCCGAAAACCGGGATGCTTCGTGGCCACCGCGCGCGTCACTAGAAGCGAATAGATGGCTTCTCTCAGCTGCTCGCGAGACATCTGAGAAAGGTATTCCAAGTTCTGCTCGATACCATCGTTGATGGCATCAAACTCAGCGTTCATGTCGTCTTGATCGAAGTAAGCAACAGCAGCGGACCAAGCTGCCATTTTGGAATTGTAGTTTGTGAACGGGGCTGGGTTCAAAACTAGCGCAACGCCCGACGTTCCTCCGTAGGCCCGCCACATGGAAAGCCGGCCAAAGTCATGCTCCCTGCTCCGTGGGTCGTGCTCGCTCAAACAGGTGAGGTAGGTTTCCATCCTCGCGGTACGCAAAAACTGATCGACTTGCTGGGTCGTTTCCAACCAACAGTCTTGGTGAAGCTGATCCAGCAGCGCCTGAAATCGCTTACCGCGATCGCTGTTGAACACGTTCCGGAGAAGCTCAACGCCGTGATCGATTTCCGAGAAGTCGTTCATCTCGCTGGCACACCGCATCCAAACTGTCTTGGACGTGATGATCTTCACCGCGACCTCTGCGCTCGTGTAGTGAACGAGCGAGTTTCCGCTTTCGATGAGTTCAGCCAGCCGCCGTGTCGTGTAGGGCTGGAAAATGCTCCAAGCCCTGAGTTCATCAGGGTTGAGCCCTGTGGAAGACAGGGTCGCGTGAACGTCAGCCATCGTGTCGCGAAATGTATGCGTAAGGACCGCCGCGCTCCAGTGCGCGCCGCCAGGCCGGGCGAGCGTGGATGCGTTGAAGGAAGTCGGCGATTCGCGGTTTGGAGCCGGCGCCGGCGCGAGCGGCGGCGGCCTCCAGTGGAAAGCTCATCATGATGTCAGCGGCGCTGAATTGATCGCCGGCGAACCAGCCGGTGCGAGCCAGCTCGCTGTCCCAGTAGGCGATGTGGTTGTCGAGCTGCGGCTGGATCATGCGCTGGTTCATGGTGCGCGAGATGCCGTTGGCGATCGGTCGGGCAAAGAAGGGCGCGCGGGCCGGAATCTGGCTGAAGATCAGGCGCAGCAAAAGCGGCGTCATGGCCGACCCCTCCGCATAGTGCAGCCAGTAGGTGAGGCGGCGCGCGTCCTCGGTTCCGGCGGCGGGGCGCAGGCGGCCCTGACCATAGGCGTTGAGCAGATAGTCGATGATCGCGCCGGTCTCGGCGACCTTGATCGCGCCGTCCTCGATCACCGGCGACTTGCCGAGCGGATGGATGGCGCGCAGCTCGGGCGGGGCCAGCATGGTCTTGGCGTCACGCTGGTAGCGGCGGACTTCATAGTCCAGGCCCAGCTCCTCCAGCAGCCACAGCACCCGTTGGGAGCGGCTGTCATTCAGATGGTGGACGACGATCATGGCTCAGCTCCCGTTAGGGGCGGCACACTAACGCGTCCCCCGCTGATGGCTAGCCGCGCGCCTTGGCCTTGAACGGCTTCTTGGTGAAGGGCTTCTTGCCCGGCGCGGCGCCCTTGGGCTTGAAGCCGGTCTTCTTCTTGAAGGGGGGACGCGCGTCGTCGGCCGAGGTCGCGCGCTCAGGCCGCTTGAAGGGTCGCGGGGCCGGCCGGGCGTCGCCGTCAGAGCTCTTGGCGTAGGGCTTCTTCTTGAAGGGCGGGCGCGGGCCGTCCGGATGGCTGTCGTTCGGTTTGGGACCCTTCTTGTAGCCGCCAGGAGCCGGGGCCTCCGAGGCCGTGATGGCCACATCCTTTTCGTTGGCGGCGGCCACGGCGTCCTTGAAGCGGTCCAGATGGGTCAGGGCGATCTGGAAACGGGTCTCGTCCGGATAGATGCGGATCGAACCGATCTCCTTCTTGGTGATGTGGCCCAGTCGGCAGATCAGCGGGATCAGCCATTTCGGATCGGCGTTGCGGTTGCGGCCGACATCCATGCGGAACCACGCAACCTGATCTTCCTGGAGACGCTCGCCCGGCCAGGGCTGGGCCGTCGTGTCGTGGCCGTCACGCGGTTTGCGGGCGGGGCGGTCGCCCGGATCCAGCAGGTCTTCCGGAGCCGGCAGGTCCTTGCGTTGAAGCCGGATCAGAGCAGCGGCGATGTCTTCAGGGGTCCGTTCGGCCATCAGGCGACGGGCCAGGGCCAGGTCTTCCTCGGTGGTCTCGGCGGCGAAGACGTCGGCGGACAAGAGGCGGGTTTCGTCCTTGGCGCGGATCTCTTCAGCGGTCGGGGCGCCGGACCAGGCGACCTCGATGCCGGCGTTGCCGATCAGCATGTCGGCCTTGCGGCGTCGCGTGTGCGGCACCAACAGGACCGATACGCCCTTCTTGCCGGCGCGGCCGGTGCGGCCCGAACGGTGCAGCAGGCCGGCGCGATTCATCGGCAGTTCGGCGTGGATGACCAGGCCCAGGTCCGGCAGGTCCAGCCCGCGCGCGGCGACGTCGGTGGCGACACAGACCCGCGCCCGGCCGTCTCGCAGAGACTGAAGCGCATCGGTGCGCTCGCGCTGGCCCATCTCGCCGGACAGGGCGACCGAATTGAAGCCGCGCTCCAAGAGCGACGACTGCAGGTGACGCACCGAATCGCGGGTCGAGCAGAAGACCAGGGCCCCCGGCGCCTCGAAGAAACGCAGGATGTTGACCACCGCGTGCTCGATCTCGTTGGGCGCGATGCGCATGGCCCGGTATTCGATGTCGCCGTGCGGGGTGTTCTTGTTGGTGGTGTCGATGCGCACCGCGTCGTTCTGGTATTTGCGCGCCAGCGTCGCGATCTCTCGCGCGATCGTGGCCGAGAACAACAGGGTGCGGCGCTCGGCCGGGGCGGCGTCCAGGATGAATTCCAGATCCTCGCGGAAACCCATATCCAGCATCTCATCGGCCTCATCCAGCACGACGATGCGGATGGCCGACAGGTCCAGATTGCCGCGCTCGATGTGGTCCTTCAGGCGGCCGGGGGTGCCGACAACGATGTGAGACCCTTGCGCCAGGGCGCGCTGTTCGCGGCGCGCATCCATGCCGCCGACGCAGGTGACGATCCGACCCTTGGCCTGGGCGTACAGCCAGGTCAGTTCGGTGGAGACCTGCATGGCCAGCTCGCGCGTCGGCGCGATCACCAGGGCCAGCGGCGCGGTGGCGTAGAGGAACTGGTCCTGCTCACCCAGAAGCGTTGGGGCGGCGGCGAGGCCGAAGGCCACCGTCTTGCCCGAACCGGTCTGGGCCGAGACCAGCAGGTCGGACTGATCCAGACCTGGCTCCAGCACCGCCGACTGCACCGGCGTCGGCTCGGCATAGCCCTGAGCTGCGAGGGCGCGGTCAAGCGCGGGATGGACGGCGGGGAAGGGCATCGGATGACCTGAAAACGAAAAAGCGCCCGGCCAGGGAAATCCCGGGCCGGGCGTTGGGATGGGGCCTCTAGGCCCCGATAAAGGCGGGGATGAGGCGGACCGCTGTTATGGCTGGCGCGGCATCAGTTCAAGCCCGGCAAGGACCATAGCCTCTACGCCAGCGGTGATGGCGGGCTCCGGCTCGACGCGGAAGCCAGGCGAATGGTGGCCCGAGGCGGTTTCCAGATTCTCTGGCAAGGTGCCGCCGACGGCGAAGTAGACGCCGCGCACGCCGGTGTCCGGCTGGATGAAATAGGCGAAGTCCTCGGCGCCCATCACTGGCGGCGGGGCCGGGACAACCCGGCCGTCGCCCATGCCGGCCGCGATGGCGGTGCGCACACGCTCCGCGGTGGGAGTGTCATTGGTGGTCGAGGGCGTGGTTTCCAACGCAGAGCGGGTGACGATGGGGGTCAGCGCCTCCGGCACACCCAGAGCCTGGGCCGTGCCTGCGGCGACCCGATCAATGGAATTCAGGAGCCGTTCGCGCACCTGCGGGCTGTGGGCACGGACCGTCAGCTGCAGGTTGACCTCCTCGCCGATGATGTTGTGCTTCACCCCGCCGTGAATCGAGCCGACGGTGATCACGGCCGGCTCCAGCGGATTGATCTCGCGGCTGACGATGGATTGCAGCGAGACGATGATCTGGGCGGCGACCAGGACCGGATCGACGGTGGTGTGTGGATAGGCGCCGTGGCCACCGACGCCGCGCACCTGGATATCGACGCTGTCCGACGAAGCGTAGGCGCGCGCCGGCGGCACCGCGATCTGGCCCGCCGGCAAGCCGGCCGAGACGTGGAAGGCCAGGGCGTAGTCCGGGCGCGGGAAGCGTTGGTACAGGCCATCCTGCATCATCAACCGGGCGCCGAAGAGCCGCTCCTCGGCTGGTTGGGCGATCAGGACCAGGGTGCCGGACCACTGGCTGCGGCGCTCGATCATCTGGCGGGCCGCGCCGACCAGGGCGGTGATGTGCACATCGTGGCCACAGGCGTGCATGACCGGGCGTTCAACGCCGTCGCCATCGACCTGGCGCGCGGTCGAGGCGTTGGTCAGGCCCGAGCGTTCCTCGATCGGCAGGCCATCCATGTCAGCCCGCATCATTACCGTCGGCCCCTCGCCGTTGGTCAGGACCGCGACCACGCCGGTTCCGCCAACCCCGGTGGTCACCTCATAGCCCAGCGCCGTTAGCTCGGACGCCATGCGCGCGGCAGTCAGAACCTCAAGACCGGAGAGCTCGGGATTGCGATGGAAGTGATCGAACAGAGGTCCAAGATGGGCGTCATAGTCCGCTTGGATCGAATCTCTGAGAGACGAGTCCTGGGCCGCCGCTCCCGAGGCGAGGAGAGCCCACAGCACTGTTCCAGCTAGCGATCTTTTCATGCGCAACACCCCCTGTTGGGAAAAGACTAGCAGGAGAAGCCGTCCCGGCAATCAGGCGACAGCCCTTCGACCATTGATTTCGTCACTGTTTCGAGCGAGCAGTTGCGCATGGAGTCAGTGAGATGAAGGGCCGAAAATTGAACATCACCGCATTCAAGACGTGCTCCCTGTTGGCCGTGCTGGTGACGCTGAGCGCGTGCTCCAGTCGTGGGGTCCTGTTGGCGGAGGCGGCTTCGCCTGATGGCGGCCTTCACGCGCGCCTGTTGTCCTGTGCAGATCCGGCCAGCTTCCGGGGCCGTGAGCTGGTTGGCGTTGTCTTCGATTCGCAAGGCACGGCGCCGGCCTGCCAGGAAACCAATCTGCCGAATGTCCGCGCCTGGTTTGCCGCCACCGCTCCGCAAGACCAGCGGACGGGATCTGTGGAATGGGTCGGCAGCCAAGCCCGCTTCACACTTTCGGGCAACCACATCAAGACGCAGTCTCCTCCGCCCACGCCCGATGGGCTCATTTTGATTGTCGGGTCTCACAGTGGTGACGATGGGAGTTGATGGCGGTTCGCACCCAAACGACGAACCGCGCCTGACCAGCCTGGCCCACGGGGGCGGCTGCGGCTGCAAGATCGCGCCGGCGGTCCTGACCGAGATGCTGGCCAAGGTTCCGCCGGCGCGGCCGTTCGTGGACCTGCTGGTCGGAACCGAGACCAGCGACGATGCGGCGGTTTGGCGCCTGAACGAGACCCAGGCTTTGGTGGCGACCACGGACTTCTTCATGCCTGTGGTGGACGATCCGTTCGATTTCGGCCGGATCGCTGCGACCAACGCCCTGTCGGACGTCTATGCCATGGGCGCCCGTCCGATCCTGGCGCTGGCGCTGGTCGGGATGCCGATCAATGTACTGTCGGCGGCGACCATCGGGCGCATTCTGGAGGGCGGGGCCAGCGTCTGCGCCGACGCCGATATTCCCGTCGCCGGGGGCCATTCCATCGACAGCGTCGAGCCGATCTACGGATTGGTGGCGCTGGGGCTGGTCGATCCGACCCGGCTGATGACCAATCGAGGGGCCCAGGCCGGCGATGTGCTGGTCCTGACCAAGCCGCTGGGCGTGGGCGTGCTCAGCGCGGCCCTGAAACAGGAGCGGCTGGACGCGGCGGGCTATGCGGCGCTGATCGCTTCGACGACCCGGCTTAACGTCGCCGGCCCGGCCGTCGCCGATATCGAGGGCGTCCACGCCATGACTGATGTGACTGGTTTCGGCCTGGCCGGCCATGCCCTGGAGATGGCCAGGGGCTCAGGTGTCCATATCGACCTGTTCGATCAGCCGCCGGTGCTGGATGGGGTTCAAGCCCTGCTCGATCAGGGTGTGCGCACGGGGGCCTCGGGCCGCAACTGGGACAGCTATGGCCGCCATATCGAGGGGCTGGGCGAGGGGGCGCTGCGCGACCTTCTGACCGATCCCCAGACCTCTGGCGGCCTGTTGATCGCGGTGGCCGAGGACCGGTTGCCGACGCTGAATTTCACCCTGGGCGGCTTTGGCCTGAAAGGCGCCGCGGTGGTCGGGCGGGTCCGGGCCGGCGCCCCCGGCATCAGCATCGGTCCGGCGTGATCCAGCGCCTCACCCAAGTCGATCCGGCCGGTCTGGCGGCGTTCGACGCCGTCATCGACGTGCGCAGTCCGAGCGAGTTCGCCCAGGACCATCTGCCAGGCGCGATCAATCTGCCGGTGCTGGACGACGCGGAGCGCGCCGCCGTCGGGACCGAGTATGTCCAGGGCTCCAAGTTCAAGGCACGGCGCCAGGGCGCGGTGCGGGTCGCGCGCAATATCGCCGCGCATCTGGAAGGTGCGTTGGCCGAGCGGCCTGGCAGCTTCAAGCCGCTGGTCTATTGCTGGCGTGGAGGTCAACGCTCGCACGCCATGGCTACGATCATGGATCAGGTCGGCTGGCCGGTGACGGTGCTGGACGGCGGCTATCAGACCTGGCGGCGGCAGGTGGTGCGGAGTCTGTATGACGAACCCCTTGGATTGAGGATCGTCCTGCTCGATGGCCCAACCGGGGTGGGAAAGACAGAGATGCTGGGCCGTCTCGCCGAGGCCGGGGTGCAGATGATCGATCTGGAAGGGCTGGCCAACCATCGCGGCTCCCTGTTCGGCTGCATGCCCGGCGGCCAGCCGAGCCAAAAGCTGTTCGACAGCCGCCTGATGGCCGTCATCGCCGGACTGGACCCCGGTCGGCCGGTCGTCGTCGAAGCCGAGTCCAGCCGCGTTGGAACGGTGACCTTACCCAAACAATTGTGGGCGGCGATGCAGGCGGCAGAGGTCGTGGAGTTGACGGCAAAAATTTCGGACAGAGTTTGTAGAATTCTTGATGAATACAATAGTTTGATTAATAATTATGATGTCTTAAATGAAGCGATTGCTCGCCTTCCTCGGCACATCTCCAAGGCCCAGCGCGCCGACTGGCTCGCCCTGGTCGAAGCCGACCAGACTGACCTGTTCGTTCAATCATTGATCGAGGAGCACTATGATCCGGCCTATGCGCGGGGCCGCGTCCGCGCCGCCACACGGGTCGCTGCAGACGACGTGGAGACTGTGCTGGCGGCGTTGGGCTGAGGGCCGGCTAGGGTTGGGGCGGGGCATCTTCGTTCAGGCCCCGCGTCCGACGCAGGAACAACACGCCGTCGAAGCCGCGCTGTAGGTAAAGCGGCAGGGCGCCAAGCTGGGAATAGTCGAGTACGCGTGAAGTGATGAGGCCCGGGTCGCCCCGGAACGGTCTGAGGTCCACGAAGGCGATGTCGTAGCCGGTCCCGGCCATGGCGGCCTCCAGCGATCCTTCCGCCGTGGGGGCCAGGGGCGCCGTGACGTCGAAATCAGCCAGCTGGCCGATCAGGGCGGGCTGGATATCGGGGCTGTAGGACCCCTCGTGAGACAGGGTGGCGATCGAATAGACGGCGCGATCGCCGAAATAGTGGCGCACCGCCTCGCCCAGATAGGTGCGACGTCCGACGCTGTCGGCGGCCTCGGACCCGAATATGGCCTCGGCCTCCGGCGCCGGGCTGTCGTAGAGCGCCCATTTGTCGATCAGGGCGTGATTGTTGTGGCTCCAGACGATGATCCGGTGGCCGGAATAGAGGTGCGTCGCCAGCCAGATCAGATTTTCGGCCATGCCGGCATCGCGGCTTTCCCCCGATAGCATTCGCCGCAGGCTCTGGGCGTACTGGGCCCAGAAGGGATCGGCGGCGTCGTCCTCGAGCGCCTCGGCCAGCTGATCGACGCGATGGACAAGATCGGCGAAATCCGGCTCGGTCGTCTCGGCGTCCCCCGGCTGGGGTGAGAGCAGGCGGCGAAGGGTGTCGGCGGCGCGCGCCGCCTCGTTCTCACTAACGCCGTCGATGGCCGCCAGCTGAAAGCGCAGGTCATCGGGTAGCCGACGTTGCGTCTCTTCTCCGACGACCTTGGTGTCGATGCCGGCCACAATCAGTGGATCGTCACCGGCTAGCTGAGCGTCAATATAGGCCCAGAGCGGGCGGGCAGCCTCGGTCTGGCTCCAGAAGGAGTAAAGATTGGCCGCCGCCATCTCGCCGGCGCGGCCGGTCTGACGTGCGGTCTCCCAGCCACGGTGCAGGGCGTAGAAGTCGCCTTCAAACACCAACACGTCGAAGTCGTGCCGCTCGTGCAGATAGCGCACCAACCGCGTCCGCTCGGCGATGGCCCCGCCGTCGCCGTGCCAGGGTTCGCCCAGAAAGACGATACGCGCATCGCCGATGGCGGCGTCCAGAGCGGGCCAGGCGCCCGCATCCGCCGGCAACTCCACGGCAGCGGCGGCGATACGCTCGGTCAGGGTCTCCTGCGCCCCAACCGGCGTCACCGCCAGGACGCCCATCCCGATCAGGGCGACGACCAGCAGCCTCCGGCAGGGACGGTGAGCGGGGGGCATGTGGCGATCTCTCCAGTAGCAGGCCCAGTCAGCCGGGGTTGTGGCGGCGGTGCAACTTAACTGTTGGTGAGCGAGGGCAAAGGGCCGGGCGCATCGGCTCGCTCTTTGCCGTTCTTGTCGGCCCGAGCCGTCCGGGGACAGGCCTGGCCAGGTGCACGAGGGGCTCGGCTGCGCGCGCGCCACGTTTGGATGTCGGTTGAGCTTACCGCAGATAGATCAGCGCCAGGACGCCCAGGACGTGGACCGCCAAGGCTGCGAGCATAAGGTTCCGGAATGGCTGTTTTCGGGTCTTGTGGCGGAACAGCTCGCACGCCGCATAAGCTCCCAGCCCACCGATCAGGGCCAGCCCAAGCAACACCCGCTCCGGAATCCGATCACCGTCGATCCGCGCCTGATGCTTGTCGAAGCCATAGACCACAAAGGCCAGGGCATTGCCGATCAGGATCAGAACCGCGAGCGCCGGCTCCATCTAGGCGTATTCTTGAACCGGACGCACATCCAGTTCGCCGGCCTTGACCGCGGCGATGGCGCGGGCGGCGGCGACAGCGGCGGGGATGGTGGTGAAATAGGGGATCTTCATCATCAGGGCGGTGCGGCGCAGGCTAAAGCTGTCCTGCAAGGACTGCTTGCCCTCGGTGGTGTTGATGACCAGCTGGACCTCGCCGTTTTTCATCGCATCGACGATGTGGGGCCGGCCTTCCAGCACCTTCTTCACATGGCCGACGGCCAGGCCCTGCTCAGTCAGATAGGCGTGGGTGCCGCCGGTGGCGATCAGGCTCAAGCCCTGACTGAGCAGCACGCGCGCCGCTTCCAGCGCCCAGGGCTTGTCGTCGTCCTTGACCGAGATGAAGGCGCAGCCCTCGGTCGGCAGGACGGTGCCGCCGCCCAGTTGGCTCTTGGCGAAGGCGCGGGCGAAGGCCTCGTGCAGCCATTCCTCGCCCTCGCGGCGCCAATCCAGGCCCATGACCTCGCCGGTCGAGCGCATCTCGGGGCCCAGGATGGTGTCGACCCCGGCGAAGCGGGCGAAGGGGAAGACCGCCTCCTTGACCGCGATGTGATCGTAGCACTTTTGCTCCAGGCCGAAGGAGGCGAGCGGGACGCCGGCCATCACCTTGGCGGCGATGGCGGCGACGGGCGCCCCCATGGTCTTGGCCACGAACGGCACGGTGCGGCTGGCGCGCGGATTGACCTCCAGCACGAAGATGCGCGGCTCAGCCGAGTGCGGTTCCTCGATGGCGAACTGCACATTCATCAGGCCGCGCACCTTCAGGGCGCGGGCCATGGCCTCGGTCTGGCGCATCAGCTCGGCCACGACTTCGCCCGACAGGGAGTAGGGCGGCATCGAACAGGCGCTGTCGCCGGAATGGACGCCGGCCTCCTCGATATGCTCCAGCACCCCGGCGACGAAGACCGTCTCGTCGTCGCACAGGGCGTCGACATCGACCTCGGTGGCGCGGTTCAGATAGTGGTCGATCAGCACCGGGTCGTCGCCCGAGACCGACATGGCCTCATGGACATAGCGGTCCAGCTGTTCGCGGTCGTGGACGATCTGCATTCCGCGCCCGCCCAGGACGTAGGAGGGGCGCAGCACCACCGGATAGCCGACCTCCTCGGCCTTTTGCGCGGCCTCCTCGGCCGAGCGGGCCAGGCCGTTGGGCGGCTGCATCAGGCCGATCTGGTGCAGCATCTGCTGGAAGCGCTCGCGGTCCTCGGCCAGGTCGATGGAATCCACGCTGGTGCCCAGGATCGGCACGCCGTCGGCCTGTAGCGCGTGGGCCAGCTTCAGCGGGGTCTGGCCACCGAACTGGACGACCACGCCGATCAGTTCTCCCCTGGAGCGCTCCACGTCGATCAGCTCCAGCACATCCTCGGCTGTCAGCGGCTCGAAATAGAGGCGGTCGGAGGTGTCATAGTCGGTCGAGACGGTCTCGGGGTTGCAGTTGACCATGATCGACTCGACGTCGATGTCGTCGAAGGCGAACGCCGCGTGGCAGCAGCAGTAGTCGAACTCGATGCCCTGGCCGATGCGGTTGGGACCGCCGCCCAGGATGACGGCCTTGCGGCGGTCCGAAGGTTGGGCCTCGCACTGCGGAACCTGGCCGAGCGCGCCGGTCTCATAGGTCGAATACATATAGGCGGTGGCGCTGGCGAACTCGGCGGCGCAGGTGTCGATGCGCTTGAACACGGGCCGCACGTCCAGGGCGCGGCGGGCCTTGCGGACCTCGGCCTCGGTCGTCCCGGTCAGCTTGGCGATGCGGGCGTCCGAGAATCCCTTGGCCTTGAGGCGGCGGAATTCGACGCCGTCCACCGGCAGGCCAATGACTCGCAGGTGGCCCTCGGCTCGTACCAGATCCGCGATCTGGCGCAGGAACCACGGCTCATAGGCGCAGGCCCCCGCGACATCCTCGACCGACAGGCCGTGGCGAAAGGCTTGGGCGATGACGCGGATGCGGTCCGGCGTCGGCTGGCCCAGCGCCCGGATGACCGCCGCCTTGGCTCCGGCGTCGTCCTCGGCGCCGGCAACGCCATCGATTTCGATCTCGTCGAAACCGGTCAGGCCGGTTTCCAGCCCGCGCAGGGCCTTCTGCATCGATTCCTGGAAGGTGCGGCCGATGGCCATGACCTCGCCGACCGACTTCATCGAGGTCGTCAGGGTGGCTTCCGCCCCCGGATATTTCTCGAAGGCGAAGCGCGGGATCTTGGTCACGACATAGTCGATCGACGGCTCGAAGCTGGCCGGGGTGACCTGGGTGATGTCGTTCTGGAGCTCATCCAGAGTGTAGCCGACCGCCAGCCGGGCTGCGACCTTGGCGATGGGAAAGCCGGTGGCCTTGGACGCCAGGGCGGATGAGCGCGACACCCGTGGGTTCATCTCGATGACGACCATGCGGCCGTCGATGGGGTTGATCGCCCACTGCACGTTGGAGCCGCCGGTCTCGACCCCGATTTCGCGCAGCACATTGATCGAGCCGGTCCGCATCCGCTGATATTCCTTGTCGGTCAGCGTCAGGGCCGGGGCCACGGTGATGGAATCGCCGGTGTGGACGCCCATCGGATCGACGTTTTCGATCGAGCAGATGATGATGCAGTTGTCGGCCCGGTCGCGGACCACCTCCATCTCATATTCCTTCCAGCCCAGGACCGATTCCTCAATCAGCACCTCGGTGGTCGGCGACAGGTCCAGGCCGCGCTCGACGATCTCTTTGAACTCTTCGACATTATAGGCGATGCCGCCGCCGGTTCCCGCCAGGGTGAAGCTGGGGCGGATGATGGCGGGCAGGCCGACGAAAGCCAGGGCGTCGTCGGCCTCCTCAAGGCGATGCACGGCGCGCGAGCGAGGGCTTTCCAGACCCAGCTTGTCCATGGCGTCGCGGAATTTCTGGCGGTCCTCGGCCTTGTCGATGACGTCGGCGCGCGCGCCGATCATCTCGACCCCGTATTTCTTGAGCGCGCCTGAGGCGTCCAGCGCCAGGGCGGTGTTCAGCGCCGTCTGCCCGCCCATGGTCGGCAACAGGGCGTCGGGCTTTTCGCGCGCAATGATCTTCTCGACGATCTCGGGCGTGATCGGCTCAATATAGGTGGCGTCGGCCACCTCCGGGTCAGTCATGATCGTGGCCGGGTTCGAATTGACCAGAATGACCCGATAGCCCTCGGCCTTCAGCGCCTTGCAGGCCTGAACGCCCGAATAGTCGAACTCGCACGCCTGGCCGATGACGATGGGTCCGGCGCCGATGATCAGGATGGAGGAGATGTCTGTACGTTTGGGCATGTCAGTTCGTCATCACCGCACACTCCCAGCCGTCGTAGTCGACCTGGAAGGCCGCGGCCCAGGATTGCATCATTGTCGAGACCGAGGCGAAGGAGGCTTCGTCCACGGCCATGGTCATTTCCAGCACCAGCGACTCCTCGTCGCCGCGCGTGAAGAAGCCGGCGCGGCGCGCCACCTCGTTCAGGTCGCCCAGGCCGTGGTCGTCGCCGTAGAAGTAGAACAGGGTGTGGCGCGGCGTAAGGCCGCTGTCGCCCCGCTCGGCCAGGGCCGCGCGCACCATGGCGTCTCGCTCTTCATGGCTGGGACCAGTGGACACGGCGGCGGGCTCCTTGCGCGCGCAAAGTCCTCCACGAGCGGCGTGCCCGCGCAGGGATTCGTTCAGTTATCGGCTAAGCGGCCCGTTTAGAGACCCGGCCCTGTCCCCGCAACTGGCAAAGCGAACTTTCGACCACACAAGGGTTGGTCTATTTGCGTGGCGGCCTTCGTCCCCGCCACGGGTCGCGCCCCCAAACTGGCGCCATGGCCGAACCAGACCTCGCCGCGCTCATCGCCGATTTTGCACGATTTGCACGATTTGCACGATTTGCACCCAATTTCGGGTGCAATTTGGTCGGGCGCTCAGCCCGCACTCATCATCTTCGCAAAGCGGTCGAACAGATAAAGACTGTCTGTCGGCCCCGGCGAGGCCTCGGGGTGGTGCTGGACGCTGAACACCGGACGATCCTTCAGCGCGATGCCGCAGTTGGTGCCGTCGAACAGGCTGACGTGGGTTTCCTCGACTGCGTCCGGCAGGCTGTCGCGGTCGACGGTGAAGCCGTGGTTCATCGAGACGATCTCGACCTTGCCGGTGGTCAGATCCTTGACCGGATGATTGGCCCCGTGGTGGCCCTGATCCATCTTGAGGGTGCGGGCGCCCAGGGCGATGGCCAGCATCTGATGACCCAGACAGATACCAAAGATGGGCTTGCCGCTGTCGACCAGCTTCCTGATCTCGGGCACGGCGTATTCGCCGGTCGCGGCCGGGTCGCCCGGCCCGTTGGACAGGACCACCCCGTCGGGACTGCGCGCCAGGATTTCCTCGGCCGTCATGGTGGCGGGCACCACGGTGATCTTGGCGCCGGTCGAGGCCAGGGCCCGCAGGATGTTGCGCTTGACGCCATAGTCCACGACCACGACCGACTTGTCCGACGCATCGACGCGCGGGTAGCCCTCTGGCCAGTCCCACAGGCCCTGGTCCCAGTCGAAGGCTTGAAGTGTCGAGGCCGGCTTGGCCAGGTCCAGCCCGACCAGGCCGGGCCAGTCGCGGGCTTGCTGGACCAGAGCCGGGATGTCGAAGGCGCCCCTCGGGTCGTGGGTGATGACCCCGTGTGGCGCGCCGGCGTCGCGGATGCGCGCGGTCAGGGCGCGGGTGTCGATCCCGGCCAGGCCAACCACGTTTCGCCGTTTCATCCAGGCGTCCAGATCCGCCTCGGCGCGCCAGTTGGCCGGATCGGTCGGGACATCGCGAAACACCGCGCCGACCGCCGCCGTCTCCGAGCCGCCGCCCGAGACCTGTTCCACGTCCTCGACATTGACCCCGACATTGCCGACGTGGGGAAAGGTGAAGGCCAGGATCTGACGCATATAGGACGGGTCGGTCAGGATCTCCTGATAGCCGGTCATGGCGGTATTGAAGACAACCTCGCCCAGCGCCGAACCCTCGGCCCCGCAGCCGAGGCCCTGCATCACCGTGCCGTCCGCCAGCACGAGAACGCCGGTCACGCCTTTGATCAAATCGGTCATGGCCGTCTCCTTACACCGAATCCCGGCGGACAAACGGCGGCGTCACTACAGAGCGTCGAAAAGGCGGTCAATGCCGCCCTGAACTCAGGTCGCGACAGCGTCGGTCGGCGCGTCCGTCGAACTGGGCGTAGCGGCGATAGACGCTGACGATGTCGTTCATGGGATTGGCCCCGTTTGATAGGAATTCGCTCGCCGGCCATCATCGGCCAGACGCCGATGCGGCGATAGGGGCGTTCAACGCCTAGGGCTGTCTTGCGCGCACAAACGGCCAGATCAGTGTGGTCAGAACAAAAAAGCCGATGGCGACGCCCAGGAGCATCCAGCCCGACATGGCCACCGCCCAGATGCTGAATCCCAATCCGCCGATCGCTGCGATCCAGTCCCCGGCGCGGCGGCTGAACCGCATCAGCGCCAGACAACACAGGCCATAGACGACCAGGAACAGAACCGTCGTAGCCCCAATCAGCAGGCCGAATTGATCCGCGAGATTGGGCTGGGCGCTGATCAGCGTCACGATCGTCATCAGACCCGCATGGACCAATGGGTTGGCCGGCGGCGTCACGACGCCATGCCCGAACACGCGCGGCAGGAAACCCAGATTGGCCCCGGCCCGCGCCGTCTCGCCCGTCAGCATCATCCAGCCGCCCAGGGTGCCCAGGGTCTTGGCGACCGCACAGACCGCGACAAAGCCTGCGGCGCTGGCTCCGATGACGCGCGTGGCCAGATCCGCGAAGGGGCTGGTCGAATCCGCCAGCTCCGCCGCCGGGATCACGCCGAAGATGGCGGCGGTGACCGCGATATAGACCACGGCCGACAGGATCACCCCGGCATAGGTGGCGCGTCCGACGTCGCGTTCGGGGTCGCGTAGGCGAAGCGCCACGACGCCAGCGGACTCAAAGCCGAGGAAGGCCCAGAAGATCAGGGCCATGGAGGCCGGAACGCTCTGGCTCAGCGGTGCGCCGTCTGGGCTCCACGAGGCGGTAAAGACGGCGGGGTCAAAAGCCATCGCGCCGGCAACGATCGCGATGCCTAGCGGGATCAGGCCAATCAGCAGGGTCAGGCCGCCAAAGCGCGCCACCGTGCGTGGCCCGGCCAGATAGATGAGGGTGGTCAGCCAGATCAGGCCGACGGTGCACAGGGCGCCCGGCCACTGTTCGCGCAACACCGGAAAGAAGTGCGCCAGATATCCCGTGGCGGCCAGGGCGATAGCCACATTGCCGACCCAGTTCCCTGCCCAATAAGCCAGCGAGGCCTGGTAGCCGAAATATCGGCCCAGACCCTTTCCAGCATATTCCGTCGGTCCGTCATCGCGCGGGCGGATACGAGCCAGGCCTGCAAACACCCCGGCCAGCAGCAGGGCGCCGACCGACGCCACGATCCATCCGATCAGGCTGGATGATCCGATCGGTGCCAGGGTCGCCGGCAACAGATAGACGCCCGAGCCGATCATGTTGCCGGCCACCAACAGAGCCGCCAGGCCCCAGCCGAGCTTACGCTCCGCCGATACTGCAGCGTCCGCCATGTCCGATTTCCCCAGACCCAGGATCACTCAAGCATGGATCGCGGCCAGACGCACCTGAAACCAGGCGACGCCGGCCTCATGGGTGGGTGACAGAATGCCGGTGTCGTAGGCCCCGGCGGACAGATTGGCCTGGACCGACTCGCAGATGGCGGCGTCCTCAGCGGTGATGCGCTCGGAGGCCGCCAGCGCGTCTTTCAACGCCTCCGGGTCGTCGTCGCGCAGAAACAGATAGTCCAGCCGCGTGCGGCCCGGCCCGTCCGGAACCATGCGCTCGATCATGGCCCCGTCGCGATAGATGTTGATCGCCAGATTGGGCCACAGCCAGCCCCACAGGCCGGCCTGAGGCCCGTCGCCCTGGGCGGCGCTCTCCTGAATGACCAAATCGCCGTCGACGGCGACCCGGTAGTCGGCGCCCAGCTCCTGGGCCAGGGCCGGGTGGACGGCGCTGATGTGGTAGCTCTCCAGATAGTTCTCGGCATAGACTTTCCAGTCGCAGGCGAGGCTGTGCGCGCGCCGCAGCGCGGGGCCGGGGATGGCCAGGCCTCGCTCCCGGACCAGCCGCTCCAGCGGCGCGATGAAGATGGCGAAGTTCGGCGGCGTCTCGGCCATCGAAGCGAAAACCAGACCACGCCAGACCTCAAGCTTCAGGCCGAACAGGCCCAGACCTCGCGGATCAAGGCCCCCGGCCGGGCCAAAGCCGACCGCCGAGCGCAGCCGCCCGTCCAGCGCATAGCGCCAACCATGATAGGCGCAGGTCAGCTCGCCGGAACATGAGCCGCTCTGACCCTGAACCAGCGGCCCAGCCCGGTGGCGGCAGACGTTGTGGAAGGCCCGCAGCACGCCGTCCTTGCCGCGCACGGCGAACAGGCGATGACCGGCGATGTCGGCGGCGATCCAGTCTCCGGCGTTTGGCGCTTCGGCCTCATGGCCCAGGAACAACCAGGCCTGGCCAAACACGCCGGTCCGCTCGCGGGCATAGGCGTCGGGGTCGCCGTAGAGGCGGGCCGGCAAGGTGCGCTGCATGGGCGCATGCTAGGCCAGTGTCGGGCCCTCGCGTCAATGCGTCCTTGGCTGGGCGGCGGGGCTCAACTATCTCGGGCGCCAGGACGGAGCTGCCCATGCCTATCACCACCGTTGGTCTGGATGCCGACGACACCCTTTGGCACAACGAGACTCTGTTCCGGCTGACGCATGACCGGTTCGCCGAGATGCTGGCCGAGCACGGCGACCGGGAGACCATCGAGGCGCGGCTGCACGAGACCGAGGGGCGAAACCTTCGCCTTTATGGTTACGGCATCAAGGGCTTCACCCTGTCGATGATCGAGACGGCGATGGAGCTGACCGGCGGCAATCCACCACCGCGCGTGATCAGCGAAATCCTGGCGGCCGGTCGCGAGATGCTGGGTCACCCGGTCGAGCCGCTGCCGGGCGTGGACGAGGCGCTGGCGGAGCTGTCCGAGCGATACCGGCTCGTGCTGATCACCAAGGGCGATCTGCTGGACCAGGAACGCAAGCTGGCGGCGTCAGGCCTGGGCGATCTGTTCGCCGGGGTCGAGATTGTCTCGGAGAAGACCGCCGACACCTATCGCACCGTCTTCGCGCGCCACGGCACCGGGCCCGAAGAAGCCGTCATGGCCGGCAACTCGATGAAGTCCGATGTCCTGCCGGCCATCGCCGCAGGGGCCTGGGCGGCGCACATTCCCTATGTCATCACCTGGGCCCACGAACTGGCCGACGCACCCCAAAATGAGCTGAGGTTTGCGGCGCTGGGGTCGATCAGCGAACTGCCTGAGTGGGTGAACGGGGTGGGCTAAAGCACCCCGATCATCGACGCGACCAGCGGGTGACGCACGATGTCCTGTTCGGCCAGGCGGACGACCGAAATTTCGGGCACTGCTTCCAGCCGCTCGGCAATGTCTGACAGGCCCGACACGCCGGGCAGCAGGTCCGATTGGTGCGGATCGCCGGTGACCACCATGGTCGAATGCCATCCCAGTCGGGTCAGTAGCATCTTGAGCTGGACGTAGGTGCAGTTCTGGGCCTCGTCGACGACGACGAAGGCGTTGTTCAGGGTGCGGCCGCGCATATAGCCGATGGGGGCGATCTCGATCAGGCCCTCGGCCATCAGATGGCCGACCCGCTTCATGCTGAGGCGGTCCGACAGGGCGTCGTAGAGGGGGCGCAGGTAGGGGGCCAGCTTGTCTTCCATGGCGCCGGGCAGAAAGCCGATCGACTCGCCGGCTTCGACGGCAGGGCGGCTGAGCACGATACGCCCGACCTTGCCGGCCTCCAGCGCCTCGACGGCCTTGGCCACGGCCAGATAGGTCTTACCGGTGCCGGCCGGGCCCAGCGCCATGACAAGGCTGCGGCTGTCGATGGCGTCGAGCAGGTTTGCCTGACCCTCGGACTTGGGCTTGATCGTTTTCAGATAGCCCTGGTCGCGGCCTTCGTCATTGGCGCCGAGGGGCGACCAGCCTCCGCGGTCGACAGGAAGCCGACGCACCTTGCCGTCGTCATGGGCTTCACGGTTCTGACGCTTGGCTGCACGCTTGGTCATCTGAGGCTCCAGACAAGAAAAAAGGGCGAAGCCGGAAGCGGCTCGCCCTCAACAACACGGAAGGAAATGACTCGAACGGGGGAGGGGCTGCGCGCCCCTGCGCCAGGCTCTGTCGGCGGCCAATCCCGCCGGCGAACTGAACGCAACACCCCGTTCTCCTCGCCTGGCCGAAGCGTTAGGCTCCGGCTTCGGACCCGAGAGAGCAGACTCTCGAATCGCTGAACGACTTTGATGCTATCGTGGTTTACGGGGCGTTAAAGCCGTTTCATATGAAGAAACGAATTAGAATACGGGGTTGTGATGGGAATATATAGGCTCGGTGACAAGCAACCTCAGTTCCCGCCTCAGGGCGAATACTGGATAGCGCCGAACGCAACGGTGCTAGGCGACGTGATTCTGCTAAAGGATGCAAGCGTCTGGTTCGGCGTGGTGGTCCGGGGCGACAACGACCCCATCACGATCGGCGAGCGCTCCAATATCCAGGACAATTCGGTGTTGCACACCGACGAGGGCGTGCCGCTGACCATCGGCGCCGATGTCACCGTCGGCCACAAGGCGATGCTGCATGGTTGCGTGGTCGGCGACAACAGCCTGGTCGGGATCGGAGCGACGGTGCTGAACCGGGCGGTGATCGGGCGCAACTGCATCATCGGAGCCCACGCCCTGATCCCCGAAGGCAAGGTCATCCCCGACAACAGTCTGGTCGTCGGCGCGCCTGGGCGGGTGATCCGCGAGCTCGGTGAAATCGAGGCGCGGTTCCTCAAGGCTTCGGCCGACTACTATGTCGCTAACTGGAAACGCTACGCGCGTGATCTTGAGCCGATCTAGGCCAGACGCTGGCCGTCGACGGCGGCGAGGCGCAACGGGGGCCGGGTCGGGGCCGGTCCCGTCGCCGTAGCCATCCGGATCGAAATTTCGATGACCGGCTGGCCTTCGAGAAAGGCCAGGGAGGCGGTCGGCTGCACCATGCCGATCAGACGGTCGACGGTCCCATCCGCGCCGAGCATCGGGGCCAGGACGATTTCGAGCGGAACCTGGCCGCCAGCCTGGGCGCGGCCTGCCGCCAGCAGCACCATGGGTCGACCGTCGCGGATCGCTTCAAGCACGGTACGGCGCGCCAGCGCTTGGGCCGGCGGCGAGAACAGGGCGAACACGTCCGCGCCCTTGAGCGGCCGGCCGAACAGATCGCGCAGAGCTTCGCCGGCGATACGAAAGGCCAGCCGATCGCCGCCACGCGCCAGAAGGAACATCTGGGGCAGGAGGTCGGCCGTCTCGAGCGGGTCGAACCGGGCGCGCGGCGGCACGCGCCCGGCGTTCAGGCCGTTCCAGCAGGCAATCAGGCGCGTCGTTCCGGAATGAAACACATCGGGCTCCTCGACGCGCTGCAGCGCAAGAGCCGGGCCTCATTGGCTAACGGAAAGGAAACGCTTTGCCGGTCAAATGATTCGTTGAGGGGCCGCGTCCGGCGTTGGTCCAATCGAACGGAGTCGGCGATGACGCTTCGCCTGTTGATCAAATGGGGCCTGCCGATTTTGGCCGCACTGACGATGATGTCGGTGGCCGACCGCGCGTCGGCCCAGCAGTCCTGCCCCGGAACATGCCCGCCGCCTCCGTGCCCCGATTCCTGTCCTCCACCGCCTCCGCCCCCACCGCCTCCGCCCCCGCCTTGCGATGATGGCTGTCCGCCGCCGCCATGCGACGACGACTGCCCACCGCCGCCGTGTGACGATGACGACGGGTGCGGTCCCGACGGGCCTGACGTCAACATCAACATCGTCATCGACAACGACGCCAGCGCCTCGGCCTCGGCGCGGGCGCAAGGGCGGGTGGAGAGCTTTTCGGTTTCACGCGGGGAGCGTTCGACCATCGGCTACGGCCGCGGATATGGCGGCAATTCGGTGGCTTATGCGGCCCCAACCATGATGAACAACGTTGTTGTCCAGGGGCCGGCCCGCCTCGTGCGTGTGCCGTACCAGGAGCGTCGCAGGATGGAGCGCCGCGTGGTGATCCAGGCTGTCTGTATCGACGCTCGCAGCGTACCGCATCCGGCTTCGCGCATCCGTCCCGACCGTGACATCCGCGACGACTACGAGGGCGAGCTGTATCGCTGCATCTCGGGATCGTGGCTGCAGGTCACCTACGCCGACTATGACGGCGGCGACTTCAGCTTCGACGGCGGCCAGACCCTGACCTGCCGCCAGGGCGAGGCGCTCTATCACAGCTCAGGCGGTCTGGTGGAATGCCGGCCTCAGACCCAGGAGCGCGACTGCTTCGAGCGCAGCCTGCTGCGTCGTCATGGCGCCGGTGTATTCGTCCTGACCATGATCCGCGAGGAAATGTACGAAGAATACCGCGAGGAGACCGTGGTGGAGACCTATTCCGGCATGAGTCTGGTGCTCGACGGCGGGGTTGGCGGCCGGGTGCATTAACGGCTTGCCGACCGCTGTGTTCAGCCGGACGTCAGCCGGCCTGTGAAAGATTGGGTCGTCGGCTCTGCGTCGACAACCTGAGCGCCTTGACCCCCGAGCTTCACAGCCCGGGGGTCTTTTTTATCCCGCTATTGGCCGGCGGCCGGGACGACGCGCGCGCGCCACGACCGCTCGGGCGTCAGGTACTGGCGCGCGGCCGCTTGCAGGTCTTGCGGGGAGACACGTTCGAAGTCGGAGATGACCGAGCGAATCGCCGGCAGGCGTGTTGGTTCGGTCTGAACGCCGGACAGATTGCTCAGCCAGTATTCGTTGCCATTGCGGTTGCGCAGGAGGGCTTCGACGACGGGTCGACGCGCGCGTTCCAGCTCGTCGGCGCTGATCGGTTCGTCGCGGAGCTGGGCGGCGATGCGTTCGACATCGGCGAAGAAACCATCAAGCCGTTCAGGGGGGGCTTCGATGGCGGCCGACATATAGCCGAAGTCAGGAATGTCCCAGCTCGGGCTCGATCCCGCGGAGGGCGAATAGGTCACGGCCTGACCCTCGCGCAGCTCGTCGATCAGCCTGAGTTGGAGCACCGAGGCCAAAACGCTGAGCACGCGCGACCGATAGACGTCCGACGGCGCGTCGGTGGTCGCCCACGTCAGGATGGCGAGACCCTGATCGGTGCGACCGCCATGGGTCAGGACGACCTCGTCACCGCCGCGCGGGATGGTGACCGCCGTCTGGGTCGCTGGAGCTTCGCCGCGCATCGGCAGAGCGCCGAAGGTGGCGGCGACGGCCTGGATCGCCGTCTCGGTTTCAATGTCGCCGACGATGACAATGTCGATCGGGGCTGAGGTCAGAACCGGGCGGACGAGGCTTTCCAGCTCAGCTGGATCGGCCGTGGCGATCTGGTCGGCGCTGGGGAAGGCCCAGCGCGGATCGCCGCCATGGAGCAACTCCCCGACCCGCAGGCCCAGGGCGCCGGACGGGGTGGCGGTGAGCTGTGGCAAAGCCGCTCCGTAGGCGGCGCGGACGCGTTCGAAGGCCTGAGGGCGGAAGGCCGGGTCGGTGGCGTAGGCCGCCAGGGCCTGAAGCTGGATTTGCAGATCCTCGGGCCGGGTTGCGCCCGACAAAGTCCATTCGCCGTCGGAAAGGCCAAAGCTGGTCGAAATGGCCTCAGAGGCCAGAACCGCCTCCATGTCCTCCCGGCTGAGCTGACCCAATCCGCCCTCGATCAAGGCAGAGGAAGCGGCCCAGGTCGGCAGAATCCGATCATGGGGCAGGGCCAGCCGACCGCCGGCGAAGTCGACGGAGACCAGAACCTGATCCTGGCGGAACTCGGTCGGCTTGATGCTCAGGCGCACGCCGTTGGCGAAGCGGATGGTGGTGACGCCGATGTCTTCGATCACGCTGCGTTCAGCGATCTGACCGACAGCGCCGAAGTCGGTATAGGGCCAGCCCTGGGTTTCGACCTGGGCGCCGGCGGAGATGGGGGCTCCCTCGGCTTCGGCCAGCGCAGCCATGACGGCCTCGGAGCCGCCTTCGATGGCGCTTGGTGATGACACGAAGACCAGCGGGCCATCGCCCTGTAGCGCGGTCCTGAGCGCGGCCATGACGGCTTCCGGGGTCAGGCCCTCGATAGCTGCCTCGAACTGGGCCAGGTCTTCGGCCGGGGTGCTGAACACCGTCTGGTCGTGCACGGAGCCGGCGATGGCGTCGGCGAGCGCCGGCGTGCGCCGGGTGCCGGCTCCGGCGACATAGGTTTCGTAGGCGGTGCGATATTCGGTGATCTCGCGGTTGAGCTCCTCGGCAGTGATGCCGAATTCGAGCAGGCGGCGACGCTCCTGTTCCAACGTCGACAAGGCACGGGCCCATTCGCCCGGGCGGTAGCTTGCGGTGAGGGAGACCTGATCCTGGCTGTCGAACAAGGTGGCGCGTGAGCCCGAGCCGGAGATAAGCGGCGGGTTCTCTTCGCGGGCCAGGCGCTGGAGGCGGCGGTTGAAGACCGCGAAGCCAAGCGATTCGATCACGTCGCGACGCCGGACGTCCTGGCTATCGGCGTTGCGGTCCGGAGACGCCGTCCAGGCCAGTTCGACCATCGACTGGGCGCCGGGCTCCGAGAAGATGAAGGCCTCAGACGTGCGCGCCGAAACCGCTCCCAGGTCAGGTTCCGCGCCGTCCGGGTGGGCATTGTTCCAGTCCGAAAACTCCGCACGGACCTTGGCCTCCATGGCCTCGACGTCAAAGTCGCCGACCACGATCAGGGCCGCCCGTTCGGGCCTGTAGTAGGCGTTGTAGAACGCCGCGAGGCGTTCCTGGGGCGCGCTGGAAAGGATTGAGGGGTCTCCGATAGGGAAACGTCGTGGAACCAGTTGCCCTCTCATCAGGAAGTCGAAATTAGCCAGGGCGGCGCGCAGGCCCGGGCTGGCCCGCGTGCGCTCTTCAGACAGGACAATGCCGCGCTCACGATCAATGGCGTCGGCGGCCAGGGTCGCGTCCCCCACCATGTCGCGCATGATCATCAAAGCGGTGTCGACGGTCTCATCGTCGGTGTGCGGCAGGTCGAGCTGATAGACCGTCTGGTCAAAGCTCGTGAAAGCGTTGGTGTCCGGCCCGAAGGCCAGGCCGAGGCGCTCCAGTATGGGCAGAAGGTCGCCCTCGGGCACATTGGCGGTGCCGTTGAAGGCCATGTGCTCCATGAAGTGGGCCAGACCCAACTGATCGTCCGCCTCCATCAGCGAGCCGGCGTCGATCCTCAACCGCAGCGAAGCCTGACCCGGTGGAGTGGCGTTGCGCATGATGGCGTAGCGCATGCCGTTGGGCAGGACCCCGAACCGGACGGCGGGATCCGGCGTGACATCGCTGAAGGTCTGGGCCCAGGTTGTCCGGGAGGGGCGGAGCGTGGAGGCCGGCGCTGCGGCCGCGGCCTCAACCGAGCCGGTCGCCAGCGGGGCGGATGCCTGAAGGGCCGGGGCGCCGGCGCAGGCCGCCAGAACGAGAACGGAGGCGGAGGCGAGGGCGTTGCGAATGCGCATAAAAAACCTGACTTGGGATCCGAAGCCCGCAGGTTTGACGTCCCCTGTGGCGATTGCAACCGCTGTGGCGGTGGAATTCAGTCGGTCAGGACGATTTCCGCACCGTTCAGACGGCAAACATCGACCGCGAACAGGCGCGCGTCGCCGCCGCTCTGGAACGAGGCCTTCATGTCATAGAGACAGCCGCCCAAGCTGGGTCGGATGACGATCTGGGTGCTCTGGCCCGGCGCGATGACCCGGCCGGCCAGGCGGTCCCGGCCCCAGGCGTCCGAAGTTGGCCGTGACAGGCTGAAGGCGCGAAGGTCGCTGCCGCCGCCGTTCTCAATGGTGAACCGAACCTCGCCAACGGGGCCGGCCATGACGGCAGCGGCGAAAGACACGGACACGGCCGCCGCCAAACCCAAAACGATATATCGCTTCTTCACGGCGACGCCCCCCGGCTTGGCCATGTCCTGAAGCGAAGCCTGCCTCGCCGAAGCGGGCCTGTCCACTCAGCGCGCGTCAGAGGCGAATCGGTCGTAGGTGATCTGGAGGATGCGACGCGTCTCTTCCCAGTCCACGCGGGCCAGGGCCTCACCCAGTGGGAGAAACGCCGCTTCCTCGGCGTCATCCCCGGCGCGCGGCTCGCCGCTGATCCAGCGGGCGGCGTAGTCGATCAGGACATAGTGGGCCCCCGCCTCGGGAAAAACGCCGTCGACCACGTCGATCAGGCCGAGCAGTTCGGCTGTGACACCCGTTTCCTCGAACAGTTCACGCATCGCGGCATCGCGGGCGCCTTCACCCGGCTCGATGCGACCCCCGGGCAGGCTCCACTGGCCCTGGCGCGGCGGGCGGCCGCGCCGGATCAGCAACACCTCATCGCCGCGCAGGCAGACGATCCCGACGGCGGGGATGGGCGTCATTGGGGTCGGAGACGGCATAGGACGCTTGACCTTGGCCAGCCGCCCAATGAACTGTGCGGGAACGGGATTTCGAGGACACGATGCAAGCTTGGGCACCCATGATGCTGGCCGATGCCATGGAGGCTATTGACGGGCAGTCCGTCAACAATGCGATCGCTCTGGTGGCGGCGGCTATTGCCCTGTGCAGCGTGGGCGTGGCCATCTTCGTCTATTGGCGCACCGAACAGAGGGAACGGCGGATCGAGAAGTCCTCGGCCTATCTCGAGCTCGAGGTGAACTCCAGCGAAGCGTTTCGCTATCAGGCCCAGCACGCCGCGGTCATGGAGCGATTGCGCCGATGGGAGCGCCCAGACGTCGTGCCCCTGGCCGAGTCGGAGGCATGGGAGACCACGCTCAACTACTATTTCCAGTGCCTCAACCTGTTCGAAGTCTGTGCCAATTTTCGGCGCAACAAGATCATTCAGCCCCAGGTCTTCGCCAGCTGGGTGGCCTGGTTCTTCGATCTCCTCAAGGACTGGTATTTTCGCTCCATCTGGGACTCGGAGTTGCGATCAAACTACACCCGTGATGTCCGAAATATCTTCGATGTCGGGACGGACATCTTCCGTGAACACCCAGAGCCGGAGGTCCGTGAGCGCGAGTTCTACAAGGCCGTCGCCTATCTGATGGGAGGCTGCCCGACCATCGCCAACTGGCTCGACGAGATTGCCGAGGCCCCGGTGTGGCCACCGCAAGATCGAGGTCGGTTAAACGTGCTGCGCCGCGTCGAATACGCGCCCCGGCAGTCCACGGCGCCCGATACGCCAACCGAAGCGGTCCCCATGGCCCTGGATTTGCGTTGGAACGGCGAGGGTGACCCCGACCGCGCTGCAGCCTTTGCCGGCGACATCATCAGCCGCGACACCGCCTATATCAGCCATGGCGAGATTCAGACGGGGCTGAGCCCCGACGGCAAGGAGTGGGCTCCAAACCTCGCCGACCTCTACGCAGACGATTTTTCCGACCTGGTCGACCGCGACCTGCTTGTCGCGCGCGACGCCGAGGCCTCGATCGTCGCGGTCGCCGTGCTTGCCTGGGAGGATAGCAAACGGCGAAAGTTCGCCGTGCTCGAAGATATGGTGGTGGACCCCGAACGGCGCTCCGGGGGTATCGGGGCACAAGTCGTCGAGGCCGTTGCGGCACGCGTCGCCGACCGGGATGTCGAATGGCTTTTCCTCGAAAGCGGGCTGCGAAACCGGCGGGCCCATGCCTTCTTCGAGCGTAACGGCTTCCATGAAATTTCCCACGTATTCGGTCGCAGGATCGAGCCGCTAACCCGCTCGGGACCAGGTCAGTGACCGATCGGAGCGCCGCCCTCGCAGACCTGAAAGCCGCCGTTGGCCCGGACGGCTGGACCGACGATGTTGAGCGGATTGCGCCGCACCTGACGGAGTGGCGCGGAGCCTGGCAGGGCGAGACTCCGCTCATGCTGACGCCGGCCTCGACCGATCAGGTGGCGGCGGCGGTGCGGGCGTGTGCCAGACACGGCCTGGCGATCACCCCCCAAGGCGGCAACACCGGCCTGGTCGGCGGCCAGATCCCGCAGGGCGAGGTGCTGCTCAGTCTCAAGCGGATGCGGGCGGTTCGGTCTGTAGCGCCGCTGGAAGACGTCATGGTGCTGGAGGCCGGCTTGACCTTGCAGGAGGCCCAGCAGACCGCCGCCGCCGCCGATCGGCTGTTTCCGCTCAGCCTGGCGGCCGAAGGCTCGGCCACAGTGGGCGGAGTGATTTCGACCAATGCCGGCGGCACGGCGGTACTGCGCTATGGGGTCGCCCGCGACCTGGTGCTGGGGCTGGAGGCGGTGCTGGCCGACGGCTCGGTCTTTCACGGCCTCAAGCGGCTGAGGAAGGACAACACCGGCTATGATCTCAAACAGCTGCTGATCGGGGCGGAAGGCACGTTGGGCATCGTCACGGCGGCGGCGCTGAAGCTGTTTCCGGTGATGCGGTCGCGGGCGACGGCCATCGTCGCAATCCAGACCGTTCAGGCAGCGCTGGAGCTTCTGGCCGTGGCCAAGGCCGAGACCGGCGGCGGGGTCGAGGCCTTCGAACTGATGAACCGCCAAGGGCTCGAACTGGTGCTGGCCCATATTCCCGACGCGCGCGCGCCGTTTGAAGCGGCCCCCCCCTGGTCGGTCCTGATCGAACTGGTTGCAGGTGAGGCCGGCGCCGCCGAGCGCGCCATGGAACGTCTGCTCGGCGCTGCGCTGGAGCAAGGCCTGATCGTTGACGCGGCGCTGGCCCGGACCGAGGGACAGGCCGCCCAGCTATGGCGTCTTCGCGAAGACATGTCGGCGGCTCAGAAGGCCGCGGGAGGCGGCTGGAAGCATGATGTCTCGCTTCCGCTCAGCGAGATGGCCGGCTTCATAGACGAGACCGACGCTGCGCTGGCGGCCGCGCATCCGGGGGTGCGGCTGGTCACCTTCGGGCATCTGGGAGACGGCAACCTGCACTACAATGTGGTTCCGCCGCTCGGTGCCGATCCGGCGGCGTTTGCGGACCAGCGCCACGAAGGTGCGCGGATCGTCCATGACCAGGTGGCGGCGCGCGCCGGTTCGATTTCGGCCGAGCACGGGCTGGGCGTGCTCAAGACCGAGGAGGCCTTACGGTACAAAGATCCGGTCCAGGTTGCGGCGATGCGGACGGTGCGAGATGCGTTGGATCCCAAGCGCATCCTGAATCCGCGCGTCCTGTTCTAGCCATGTGCGTCGTCGCCATCGCCAGGAACGCCTGCCCGGAGCTTTCGCTGGTGGTGATCGGCAACCGGGACGAGTTGCACGCGCGACCGTCCGCCCCGCTGGCGCGCTGGGACGACGGATCAGGCTTGATCGCAGGGCGCGACCTGATCTCTGGCGGGACCTGGCTGGGCCTGACCGAGGCTGGACGCTTCGGTGTTGTGACCAACCGGCGCTCGGACCAGCCGATGGATCCGTCAGCGCGCTCGCGAGGGCTGTTGCTGGCCGACCTGATCGCCCGGCCTCAACCGGATGATCTGGAGGCGTTCGCCATCTACAATCCGGTCAATCTGGCTCTGATCCGGAACGGCGTTGCTGAGGTCGCGTCGAACTGGCCGCAGGTGCGCCGGCGTCCGCAGGGGGCGGGCCTGTTTGGGCTGTCCAATGGCGATATTGATGCGCCGTCGATGCGCGCCAACGCCCTGATTGCGGTGTTGTCAGACTGGCTGGCCACGGGCCGTCGCGACACCGAAACCCTGTTCGCAGCCCTGAGCGATGAAGCCCCGACTGAGGCGGCTCCGAGCGAATCCGCATTCGGAGCCGCGCCGATCTTCATGCGTCACCCCATCTATGGAACACGCTGCTCGACGGTGATCGTGATCGGTCAGGATGGCGATGGCCTGGCGCTGGAGCGCGGGTTCGATTCTGAAGCCCGGTCGACCCATGAGGCGGCGATCCGGTTTCGCTGGCCCGCCACAGACTAGGCGGCGACGGCCTTCATCGACACAGACGGGTCGGCTAGCCTGGCCGCATCTACCGGCGTCTCTGCACCGATCAGCAATCGTCCGGCCATGAATTCGGGCGGCGCATTCACCGCCTCGACACAGCGGATGACATCGCCCCTTAGATGGAAGACGGCGAAGCGCTCCGCCTCGATGTCGCCGCGAATGATCAGCCGGTCGGTGTCGCGGGCCAGGCCGGCCATCTGGAGCTTGAGATCGAACTGGTCGGACCAGAACCAGGGGACCTCAGGCGGCGGCTGATCGCGACCTGCGATGGCGGCGGCGGCCTGTTTGGCCTGTTCCAGGGCGTTGGGCACGCTCTCGAAGCGGATGTCGCCGCCGTAAAGGGCGCTCGGCCGGCGGGTGACATCCCCGACCGCCCAGATGGCGGGATCGTTGGTGCGGGCTGCGGCGTCGACCACGATCCCGTCACGGCAGACCAGCCCCGCCGCCTCAGCCAATTCGACATTCGGCCAAGCTCCGACGCCAACCAGCACTGTGTCGCAAGCGACGCGGCGGCCGTCGGCCAGGGCCGCCGCCGTCACTGAACGCCCGCCCTCAAGCGCCACAACCGAGGCGGCGGTCAGGATTTCAACCCCGCGCCGGGCATGGGCGGCCTGGTAGAAGTCCGACAGTGTTTCGGATGCGACGCGGGCCAGAACGCGCGGCTCGCGTTCAAGCACGACCGCTCTTCCCCCAAGAGCCGTCGCGGAGGCCGCAGCCTCCAGTCCGACATAGCCGCCGCCAACCACCGCAAGACGTCGACCCGGCCCGAGACGGGCTTTCAGCAGCTCGGCGTCGGCGGCGGTCCTAAGGAACAGCACCCCCTCCAGGTTCGAGCCTGGGATATCTACCGTCCGGGCCCGGGCGCCGGTCGCCAGCACCAGGGCGTCGTAGGCGATGGGTCGGTCGTTCACCGTCACTGTGCGAGCGTTGCGATCGATGGCCGTAACGCTCTGGTTCAACTGCAAATCGACCCCGCTTTGGGCCCACCAGTCAGAATCCTTCAGCTGCAGACTGTCTGCGTCGGCCTCGCCCTTGAGCCAGGCCTTGGAGAGGGGCGGGCGCTGATAGGGCGCGATAGGTTCTTCGCCGATCAAGGTGATCGGCCCCTCAAATCCGTATTGGCGCAGAAAGCCCGCGACCGAACCGCCGGCATGGCCGGCCCCGACGATGACGACACGCGCGTTTGAGGAATCCATCTTGGCCGTTACATCGGACAGGCCGGGTTTGGGCGCAAGGGAGCGAGCATGGGCCAGGGACCGCTATCGGGCGTTCGTGTCGTTGAGTTTGCCGGCATCGGTCCGGCGCCGTTCGTCGCCATGCTGTTGTCGGACATGGGAGCCGAGGTGGCGCGGATCGACCGCTCGCCGGTCGATCTGTTTCCCAATCCGGTGGTGAACCGAGGCCGGACCTCGATCCTGCTGGATCTGAAGTCCAGGGAGGGGCTGCGGGTGGCCCGCGAAGCCATCGCCGCCGCCGATGTTCTGATCGAAGGCTATCGGCCCGGCGTGATGGAGCGGCTGAGTCTGGGGCCTGCGGACTGCGCTGTGCTTAACCCGGGCTTGATCTATGGCCGGATGACCGGCTGGGGGCAGGATGGGCCGTTGGCCCAGCGAGCCGGCCACGACATCGGCTATATCGCCCTGACCGGCGCGCTGGACGCGATCGGGCCGAAAGGGGGCCCGCCTATGCCGCCGCTCAATCTGGTGGGCGACTATGGCGGCGGCGCGCTCTACCTCGCTTTCGGGATTTGCGCGGCCCTCTATGAGCGCGAGCGGTCCGGTCAGGGCCAGGTCATCGACGCCGCCGTGGTCGATGGGACGGCCAGCCTGATGAGCCTGTTTCACGGCTTCCAGGCCGGCGGCATGGTCCTGACTGAACGGGGCCGTCGCGCACTGGGCGGCGATGCGCCGTGGTACCGGACCTACGAATGCGCCGACGGTCGGTTCTTTGCCGTGGGGCCGGTAGAGCCACAATTTCAGGCTGAGCTGTGGCGGCTTCTTGAGCTTGACCCTTCAGGCATGGGCTCTCCCTTCGATCCCGGTGACTGGCCCGCGGCCGAGGCCTTGGTGGCGGAGCGATTCAGGGCGCGGAGCCGCGATGAGTGGGCTGATCTGTTTTTCGGCTCGGACGCTTGCGGTGCGCCGGTGCTGAGTCTGGATGAGGCGCCTGACCACCCGCACATGGCGGCGCGCGGGGTCTATGAGCGAAGGGGTGACGTCGTACATCCCGCGGCCGCCCCGCGCCTGTCGCGAACCCCTGGCCAAGCCGGCCAACTGGCCCCAAGCCCCGGGCAGGACGCGTCGACCGTCCTTTCAACCTGGGGAGTCAGGGTTGATCACTAGCGGCCTGGGGGACCCGTGCTATCTTGGCGGCTCGTTTTACTGGGGATTGGGAGCCTATCATGCGAAATATCGTCGTGGCCGCCGCCGCTGCTCTGTCGGCGTTTGGCGTCGGCGTCGCTCCGGCTGCGCCGGCGCAGGCGGAGCAGAACACCGTCATCTTGGTTGTTTGCAACAACACCAACCAGACCGCCCAGGTCGCCGTTTCGTATCAGCCCGTCGGATCGGGTACGTTCAGCAGCGCCGGTTGGTTCAATGTCACGCCGCATCAGTGCCGCAATGTGGCGGAGACGACCAACGCCTATATGTACGGCTACGCCGAGGTTGAGGGCTCTGACACCGATGTTTGGCAGGGCAACCATCCGCTGTGCGTTGAATATCCTGGACCGTTCGAATTTTGGGACAATGGCTCGGCCTATTGCGAGAGCTGGCAGGAGACCGTCAACTTCGTGACTCTGCACGCGGACAACTGGGGCGTCTTCACCTGGAACCTGGACTACTGATCTGAGAGGTGCGGCGGCGTAAGTCGTCGCAACCGGTGCGTCCGCACGTTCGACGAGCCCCCCCCGGCGGGCTCCGGCCGCAGGGCCTGTTTCATGGCGCACGCGCGCGCTAGGCTGGCCGCGGACACGGGGGCGGGCGATGCGTCGATTGGCGGCTTGGACGGCGTGCTTGCTGGCGGTGGCGGCTCCCGCCTGGGGGCAGGTGCGGCCGGGCGTGGAGGAGCGCCCCAACTTCTCCGAAATGAGCCGGGCGGAAATCCGCGCAGTGGTCCGGGCGATGCCCAAGGGCGGGGACCTGCATGTCCACTTGTCGGGCGCTCCCTATGCCGAGGCCTATCTGCAGTGGGCGGCTGAGGACGGCTTGTGCATTGATGTAGAGCGCTGGGCGCTGACGGATGCCTGTAGGCCCACGGACAATCTGGTTGCTGCGTCAAGCCTGACCCCAGACCAGCGCGCCTCAATGCTGGACAGCCTGTCAACGCGTCGGCCCAACTTCGCCGGGCGTAGCGGCCACGACCAATTCTTCACCGCCTTCGACCGCTTCGGCTGGACGCGGGATTATCGGCGCGGGGACATGCTGGCGGGGCTGATGATCGCCTTGGCGGCGCAGAACACCTTCTATGTCGAGGTGATGTGGATGCCGCAGTCGCGCCCTGCGCGCGACCTGGGCGCTGCGGCGGGTGACGGAACCGACCTGGCGGCGATGGACACGGCGCTGGCGGCGGACCTGCCGGCGCTGGTCGAGGCTGCGGTGGCGGAAACCGATGCCGTGGAGGCGCGGGCGAGGGCGCTGCTCGGATGTGATCCGCCGGTCGAGGTCTACCCGTGGAATCCGCCCGGCGGCTGCCGCGTCACGGTGCGGTTTTTGATCCAGGCCAACCGTCTCCTCCCACCGGCCCAGATCTACGGCCAGCTCGCCCTGGGCGAGGCCTTGATCGCGTCGGACCCTCGATGGGTCGGCCTTCAGTTGGTCGCGCCGGAGGATCACCCGAACGCCCTGGCCAACTACGACGTTCACATGGCCATGTTCAGCCGCATGGCGTCGCGCGGCGTGCCGATGGCGTTGCACGCGGGGGAACTGACCCTCGACTACGCCACGCCGCAGCAGATCAGCGGCCATGTCCGCACCGCCGTCGCGGCGGGTGCGCGCCGGATCGGTCATGGCGTGGCCATTCCCTACGAGATCGGGGCCCACGACCTGATCGCCGACATGGCCAGTCGCGGCGTCGCCGTAGAGATCAACCTGACCTCCAACGCCGATATCCTGGGCGTCGAGGGCGAGGAGCATCCGGTCATATGGTTCAGGCAGTCGGGTGTGCCGGTGGTCTATACGACCGATGATCCGGGGATCTCTCGCTCGGACCTTTCCAGTGAATATGCCCGCGCGGTGTTCGACACAGGCGCGCGCTATGAAGACCTGGTGACATCGGCCCGCAACGCCATAGCCTTCAGCTTTCTAGGCGGAGAAGGGTTGTGGCTGGATCCGGGGTCATACGGACACATGGCGCCGGCCTGCGCCGGCCAGGTCGACGGCGATGTCACTTCGGCCTGCCGGGCCCTGCTCGACCACAGCCTCAAGGCCCGAGAACAGTGGCGCTACGAGACTCTGTTGGCCCAGTTCGAGGCGAATTGGATCGCGCGCCACCACTGAATTGCTGAATGTGCGGCAAGGCTTCATTCACCATCCCGATGAACCACGTCGCAACGCCTGATCGCTAGAGTGGCCCCAAAGAGAGGGGTCCATGGATTTCAAGGTTGACCTGATCCGGGCGGATGAGATCGGCGAGAGCGAACGTGCGCTGTGGCGCAGTTTCGTTGAGGCTGATGCAGCCTATGCTTCGCCATTCTTCTGGCCGGAGTTCGCTGAAATCGCCGGCCAAGCCGTGCCGGGCGCACGCGTGGCGGTCCTGCGCAAGGGCGGCGACGTGGCCGGATTCTTCCCGTTCCAGATGCGCGGTCGTGCGGCCCAGCCGCTGGCTGCGCCGATGAACGACTATCACGGACTGATCCTGGCGCCGCGCCAGCAACGCCCCCTGCTGGCGGCGATGCCCGGCCTGCTGCGCGCCGACAGCCTGACGGTCAACGGCTGGGTCCCGGCAGATTTCGGCGGACCGAACCGCCAGGTTCTCAGGGCCGACCTGCACGACGGCTGGGACAGCTACTACGCCGAGCGCCGGGCGACCTACGCCAAGTTCTTCAAGGACAAGGAGCGGGCGCGCCGGTCGTTGGCCAAGGACCGTGGCGGTGACGTCTGGACCGAGGTGGACGTCCGCGACCCCGCCCGTCTGGACGAACTGATCGCCTGGAAGCGGGACCAGTATCAGCGTACCCGCCGTCACGATGTCTTCGCCTGCGGCTGGACGGTCGATGTGTTGAAGGCCTTGATGGCGTCGCAGACGCCGGGCTTCGGCGCCGCGCTGGCCGTGCTGTGGGCGGGGGATCGTCCGGCGGCGCTGGAGTTCAGCCTGTATGGCGGCGCCCACTACCATTTCTGGTTCCCGTCCTACGCCGCCGATGCGGCGCGGTGTTCGCCGGGCATCCTGCTGAGCCAGGACACCATGCGGTTGAAGTCGCCGGACGGGTTTCGGGTTTTCGACTTTGGCTTCGCCGGCGAGTTCTACAAGAAATACTTCTGCAATCGCGAGGAGTGGGTGACCGAAAAGACGGTCTTCCGTTCCGGATGGCGGCGGCTGGCCGACAGGACGCTGGACGGTGTCTCGGTCGGCCCGGCCAAGCGGCTGACCGGCAGCCTGCGCCGGCGCTGGGCCGTGGTCGAGGCCTGTGAGACGACCTCAGCCGGCCGTTGGCGTGGCGCCGCCGCCGCCGCCGCCGCCGGGCTAGAGCGGCTGAAATCCAACTCCCAAACCGGGGCTGCCTGACATGACCACCCGCTATCCAGGCCCGATCACCGAGCCGCGCGTGTTTGACCATCGTATCGCCGAAAGCGGCCTGGTCACCGATGAGGCCCTGGCCGAGCTGCTGGACCGCTATCCGGTCGAGCTGTTCGACATCAACCTGTACGACTACGACGACGAGGGGCAGGTCTCGTTGCGCACCGGCGCGCGCGGAAAGTCCTCCGGCGCGGATCTGCTGGAGGCGATCCAGAAGGGCCGGCTGTGGGTCAATCTGCGCGCGGTTGAGCAGGGGCACCCGGCGATGTGGGCCGAGGTGATGAAAGCCTTCGACCCAATCAAGGCCGCCTATCCGCGGCTAAACCCGACCACCTTGTCGGGCCAGTTGATCCTGTCGTCGCCCAAGGCGCGAGTGCCTTACCATTTTGACCCGGCGGGGGTGGTTCTGTTTCATATGCGCGGACGCAAGCGGCTTTGGGTCTATCCGGGCGATGAGGTCCACCTGCCGGAACGCTCGATGGAACTGGTTGTGATGCGCCAGACCACCGAGGAGATCCCGTACAGCCAAGCCTTCGATGCTGATGCTCAGGTTGTCGATCTGAAGCCCGGGCAGGCCCTGACCTGGCCACTCTACGCGCCGCACCGGGTGGAGAATCTCTCGGCCTTCTGCGTGTCGCTGTCGATGGATTTCCAGACCTGGGGTTCGCGTTTCCGGAATGGGGCGCTGTTCACCCACGGCGCGCTGCGCGCACGTGGCCTGAAGCCGGGTGCGACGGATCGGCTGTCGACGCCTGGCCTGGCCGCGCGATGGGCCGCCTCGGTGGCGCTCAAACGGACCGGCGTGGTCAAGAGCCGGTTGATGGACTTCGAGCGCAGCTTCGAGCCGGACGCCAAGGCTGCCGATGGAGCCGGAAGCGTCCGCGCCTGAGATGGGTTCGGCCGGGTCCGGCCCCTGCCTGTGAGTTTGAGTGATGAGTTCAACCAGTCCGAGGATCTAAGGATCGCAACGCCAAAGGGAGCGTATGTCATGCGCCCTCCGCTGACCGCCCAGGAAATACATCCGCGTGAATTGACGCCTGGGCACGAGGCGCTCTGGGCTCAGTTCAGGGCGTTGGATCCTCGACTGGCTCATCCCTATTTCGATGTTCGATTCACCCAGGCTGCAGCCGACGTTCCCGGCGGTGCGGTGGCGATCCTCGCGCGTGGGGATCGGGTGGTGGGCTTCTTCCCGCTGCAGCGTCGACGCAACCTTGTTCAACCCTTGGCCGCGCCAATGTCCGACTACCACGGCGTGATCGCAGCGCCGGGCGAGAAAATCAGCCCGCAAGCGCTGATAGGGGCGATCGGGGGCGCCTTGAGCGCCGACGCTTGGGCCGGGGCTACGGTTCCCGGGTTCCAGCGCCGCGAACGGATGGCCACGCGCATCGAGGGCGGCGCCGCGGCCTTGCAGAGCCGCCTGGAAGCTAAGAACCGTAAGTTCTGGAAGAACATGAAGCGCAAGGCGCGTCGCCTTGAAGAAGAGGTCGGGCCGACTCGCTTCACCTGGGATGACTGCGCGCCCGAGACGCTCGACTGGCTGATCGCCGCCAAGCGCGCCCAGTACGCGCGTACACGCCGCCACGACATTTTCGCCTGTGGCTGGACCCTGGATCTTCTGACGGCGCTACGGGAACGTCATGGCGAAGGCTTCGGTTTGCGGATTGCTTCGCTACGCACAGCGAAGGGCGAGCTCATGGCCGCCGAGGCGTCGCTGGACGACAACCGGACCCTGCATCTGTGGTTCCCAGTCTATGACCCGATCTACCGTCGCTACGGGCCAGGCATGTATCTGACCTGGCTGCAGCTGAAAAATGCATCCGACGAGGGTTACATCGAGGTCGATTTCGGCTGCGGCGACGGCGACTACAAGGCGACCCTGGCCGATGTGGCGGGCTATGTATGGCGCGGTTCGACCGTGAGCGACCGGCCGACGAGGACAGCGCTGGTCCGGCTGTTCGACCGGCGTGCGCCAAAGCGGTTGCGACGGCTGGGCGCTTCGATGTCGCGGCGTCTGGACGTCATCAACGCCTGCGAGACTTCACCGGCGGGCTGGATGACCGGCGCGGCGTCAGCGGGCTGGGCCATGATCAATCGCAGGAATACGGGAACGGCGTCATGAGCGCAGGTCTGGTGCAATTTTCGGACGAGCAGAGTCGGCTCGATTTCAATCGCAAGCCGACCGCCTTCACCCATGGCCTGCTGGACACAGGTCTGTTTGCGGACGCGGCCCTGGCTGAGCAGTTAGAGCGCCATCCAGCCGAGTTGTTCGACATCAATGTGTTCCACTACGACGAGGATGGTCGGGCAAAGCTACAGACGGGAACCAAGGGGCGCCGGCCCGGCGACGAGCTTCTGGAGGCTGTCAAACAGGGCAAGGTCTGGATTCAGATGCGCCGGATTCAGGATCACTATCCGCGACTGGGCGAGGTGATCCAGCAGGCGTTTTCGGATCTGGGCCAGCAGGTGGGCGGGCTAAGGCCGATCAACGTCACCGGCCAACTGATTCTGTCAGCTCCGTCTGCAAGCGTGCCGTATCATGCCGATCCGCCGGGCGTGGTGCTGTTCCACCTTCGCGGCGAAAAGCGCATCTGGATCTATCCGCCGGACGAGACCCATATGCCGTGCCGGGCGATGGAGCAGATCCTGCTGGAACATCAGACCGAAGACCTGCCCTACCACCGCGACATGGACGCCGCTGCAACCGTCATTGATCTCAAGCCGGGGATGGCCGCCGCTTGGCCGCTGCACTCGCCGCATCGGATTGAAAATCAGGGCTCATTCAATGTTTCCCTGTCTTGCGACTATCAGACCTGGGGCTCGCGCATCACCAACGGGGCACACTACGCCAACGGGATCATGCGGCGCATGGGCGTGCCGGTTCGGTCGGCGGAGGAGGTCTCGGCGCCCGCGCGAGCTATGCTGTGGGGCGCGTCGCTCGGCCTGCGTCGGCTCAAGCTGATCCGGAGCCGCGTGATGTCCTACGAGCGTACGTTCGAACTGGGGGACGCTGCTCCGGTGGGCGGTCGTGGGCTGATCGATCCGCTGGCGGCCAGCTGAGCGTTCCGAACCGGCAGGCTTCATGACGCCAATGTCATGACCTCGATTTAAAGTGACTCGAGCAAACCGCGGCCGCAGGGTCCGGGCGATCCATTGCCCTAAACCCGGAGTTCGCCATGCTCAAGACCGCGCCCTTCATCGTCCTGGGGGCCTTCATCGCGACGGGATCGCTGGCTTCGGCCGCGCGGGCCCAGGAGGTCGAGATTGAGAACGCCGTGGCGCGTGTCGTCATGATCCCGGAGGACCGCGCCGATATCCAAGTCACGGTGGACCAAGGCTCGGCGGGCCTGCCGCCGATTGAGGTTCGTCCGCGAGGCGACAACGTGCGGATCGACGGCGGCCTGCGTCGCCGCATTCAGAACTGCCGCTCGGAAGCGTTTGTCGCCGATCCGACGCAGATGCCGCCAGGCGTGCGGGTCACCGTACGCGAGCACGGGATCGTAGAGATGGCGCAAGCGCCGTTGATCGTCATCCGTACGCCGATGAATGTGCGCGTGGATGCCAGTGGAGCCATTTGGGGCGCAATCGGGCGCTCCAGCAGCGCAGAGCTGGGCGCCGGCAGCTGTGGAGACTGGTCGGTCGCCAACACCGAGGGCGACCTGTCGATCGCCATCGGCGGCTCGGGCGACGTCAGGGCAGGCGCGGCGCGTGGACTGGACGTGGCTATCGGCGGCTCGGGCGATGTTCTGGTCGCCGCCGTCGACGGACCGGCCGACATCGCCATTGGCGGATCCGGCTCCGTGCGCGTGTACGGTGGCCGCGCGTCGGTCCTGGACGTGGCCGTCGCCGGCTCGGGCGATGTCGAGTTTGATGGCGAGGTCGGTGACCTCAGCGCCGTGATCGCCGGCTCGGGCGACGTTCGTGTCCAGCGCGTGACGGGCTCCATCGAGCGCACCGTCCTGGGCTCCGGCGACATCCGCATCGGCGACTAGATCAGGAACAGGGGGTTGCGTTCTTCGGCGCCGTAGGGATGCTGGGCCTCACGTTTCGGGAGTCCGCATGATCCACCGCCTCGCCTGCGTCGCCGTCGCCGCCTTATCGCTTTCGGCTTGCCAGGCTGAATCGTCGGGCGCCGCCGACCAGGGTGGCGCGGCCCGCGCGGCAGGCGACGCCATGCAGTCGGCCGGGGCGGCGGCTTCGGCGGACCATGCCCCTCCGGATGGCCTGGTCTGGATCGCGGTGCGCGACATCAACCGAGTCTTTGACGACGACATGAACCCGACAAATCGTCCACCGCTGATCGACGAGGCGCCGGACGGAATGATCAGACCCATTGAAGTTAGCCCCGACGGGCGGCCCGACTGGCTGATGGACTATACCGAAGCCGGCTCGACCCAGTGGTGCGGCACGGGGGGCTGCCGCCAGCGCCTGTTCGTATCGACGCCGGGCGGCCTGGCCCAGGTGTTCGACGCCAACGCCCTCGATATCGAGGCGGCGGGGCAGGGGCGCATCCGCGTGCGCGCCCATCGCATCTATTGTGATGATCCTCAGGGTCAGTCCGACTGCCTGATCGAACTGGCCTATGACGGGGCGGCGCACCGGCTGGTCGTGGTCGAGGGGCCGGACGATTTCGATCCGATGGGCTGGTCGCGATCCGAGCGATAATTCGCCCCTGGCGCGCTTGACGGAAACGGAATCCAACGGCATAAGCGCGCCTCTTGTTGGATCGGCTGTGTCTCGAAAGGGGCAGACGCGGTCCGCAAGAACGACCTAAGTCACTGTTCTTTGCAGCTTCTTGGGATTTCAACGGCCTTCGCGGCTTCCGCGTGGGCCGATCGTTTTTGCGGAAAGCGTGTCTGAGGGCTTCGGCCTGAGGGCTCCGGTCTTTGAAAAGTCTAGAGGACGCGGTCCGCCGCATCTGGGAACACAACCGATATGGATCAGAGCATCCGCATCAGGCTGAAGGCCTTCGATCACCGCGTCTTGGATTTTTCCACGCGCGAGATCGTCAACACGGCCAAGAGAACGGGCGCCCAGGTGCGCGGCCCGATTCCGCTGCCTACGCTGATTGAGAAGTTTACCGTCAACCGCTCGCCCCACGTCGACAAGAAGTCGCGCGAGCAGTTCGAGATGCGCACGCACAAGCGCGTGCTGGACATCATCGACCCGACCCCGCAGACCGTCGACGCTTTGATGAAGCTCGACCTCTCGGCCGGCGTCGACATCTCGATCAAGCTGGGGGGCTAAGTGATGCGCACCGGTTTGATCGCCAAGAAGGTCGGCATGACCCGCATCTTCGCTGACGACGGCCAGCAGGTCGGCGTCACCGTGCTTTCGCTCGACGGCTGCCAGGTCGTCGGCCAGCGCACTCAGGCTCGTGACGGCTACGTCGCACTGCAGCTGGGCGCCGGCTCCAAGAAGGCCAAGAACACCACCAAGGCCGAGCGCGCCAATTTCGCCAAGGCCGAGGTTGAGCCCAAGCGCGTGGTTCGCGAGTTCCGTGTCGCCGAGGGCAACCTGATCGACGTCGGCGCCGAGTTGACCGCCGATCACTTCGTCGAAGGCCAACTGGTCGACATTCAGGGCGAGACCATCGGTAAGGGTTTCGCCGGCGCCATGAAGCGCTGGAACTTCGGCGGCCTTCGCGCCACGCACGGCGTGTCGGTGTCGCACCGTTCGCACGGCTCCACGGGTAACCGTCAGGATCCGGGCCGCACCTTCCCGGGCAAGAAGATGGCCGGTCACTACGGGACCGAGACCGTCACCACCCAGAACCTCACCATCGTTCGCGTCGACGCCGAGCGTGGCCTGATCCTGGTCAAGGGCGCTGTGCCCGGCCACGACGGGACCTACGTGAATGTTCGCGATGCGGTGAAGGGCAAGCTGCCGGAAGGCGCGCCTTTCCCGGGCGCCTTCAAGACGGCCGGCCAGGCCCCCAAGGCTGCGGCTGAAACGCCGGCCGAGGAAGCCCCGGCCGCTGAAACCAACGGGGACGAAGCCTGATGAAACTCTCCGTCACCAAGCTGGACGGCAAGGCCGCCGGCGACATCGAGCTGAGCGACGACGTCTTCGGGATCAAGGACATTCGTTCCGACATCCTGCAGCGCTGCGTCGTCTGGCAGTTGGCCAAGCGCCGCGCCGGCACCCACAAGGTGCAGACGCGTAACGAGAACAGCCGCACCGGCAAGAAGATGTACCGTCAGAAGGGCACCGGCGGCGCCCGTCACGGTTCGCGCCGTGCGCCGCAGTTCGTCGGCGGCTCGCGCGCCTTCGGCCCGATCGTCCGTTCGCACGCGACTGACCTGCCCAAGAAGGTCCGCGCCCTGGCGCTCCGCCACGCCCTGTCGGCCAAGGCCCAGTCGGGCGCCCTGATCATCCTGGACGCCGCGACGCTGAAGGAGCCGAAGACCTCGGCTCTGCGCGTCACCCTCGGCAAGCTGGGTTGGGACAAGGCCCTGATCATCGCGGGCGCCGAAGTCGACAAGAACTTCGGCCTGGCCGCACGCAACATCCCGCACATCGACGTGCTGCCGGACGCCGGCCTGAACGTCTATGACATTCTGCGGGCCGAGAAGCTGGTTCTCACCAAGGCCGCCGTGGACGCCGTCCATGCGCGTTTCTCCGGTGAAGCCAAGTCTGAGAAGGAAGCCGCGTAATGGCCGCCAAGCAGACCAAATCGGCGGCGACCGCCCGCCACTACGACACCGTCCTGGCTCCGGTGATCACCGAAAAGTCGACCGTGCTTTCGGAGCACAACAAGGTCGTTTTCAAGGTGGCCGACGACGCCTCCAAGGACGAGATCGCCGCTGCCGTCGAGGCGCTGTTCAAGGTCCAGGTCACCAAGGTCAACACCTTGGTGCAGAAGGGCAAGACCAAGCGTTTTCGCGGCATCAAGGGACGCCGCAAGGACGTCAAGAAGGCGATCGTCACCCTGGCCGAAGGCCAGTCCATCGACGTGACCACGGGGCTCTAGGACCATGGCTCTGAAGACCTTCAATCCGACTTCGCCGGGCCGTCGCGCCCTGGTGCTGATCGACCGCTCCGAGCTGCATAAAGGCCGCCCGGAAAAGAGCCTCGTCGAAGGCCTGACCAAGTCGGGCGGGCGTGGGGCCGGCGGCCGCATCGCCGTTCGCTTCCGGGGCGGCGGGGCCAAGCGCCTGTACCGCAAGATCGACTTCAAGCGTCGCAAGTTCGACGCCGTCGGTACGGTCGAGCGTCTGGAGTACGATCCGAACCGGACCGCCTTCATCGCCCTCATCAGCTATGAGGACGGCGACAAGGCCTACATTCTGGCTCCGCAGCGCCTCAAGGCTGGCGATCATGTGATCGCGGCTGAGAAGGCCGATGTGAAGCCGGGTAACGCCATGCCGCTGCGCTCGATGCCGATCGGTACGATCATCCACAACATCGAGATGAAGCCTGAGAAGGGCGGCCAGATGGCCCGCTCCGCCGGCTCCTACGCTCAGCTGGTCGGCCGCGACGCCGGCTATGCCCAGATCCGTCTGGGTTCGGGCGAGCTGCGCATGGTTCTGGACGGCTGCATGGCCACCGTCGGCGCCGTGTCCAACTCGGACCACATGAACCAGAACCTGGGCAAGGCGGGCCGCAAGCGTCACATGGGCTTCCGCCCGCACGTTCGCGGCGTCGCCATGAACCCGATCGACCACCCGCACGGCGGCGGCGAAGGCCGCACCTCGGGCGGCCGCCACCCGGTGAGCCCGACGGGCCAGCCGACCAAGGGCCGCAAGACCCGCAAGAACAAGGCGACGGACAAGTTCATCATCCGCTCGCGTCACAAAGCGAAGAAGGCTCGGTAAGCGATGACCCGTTCCGCCTGGAAAGGCCCCTTCGTCGACGGCTATCTGCTCAAGAAGGCAGACGCCGCTTCGTCTTCGGGCCGCAAGGACGTGATCAAGACCTGGTCGCGTCGCTCCACCATCCTGCCGCAGTTCGTCGGCCTGACCTTTGGCGTCCACAACGGCCAGAAGCACGTTCCCGTGCTGGTCTCTGAGGACATGGTCGGCATGAAGTTCGGCGAGTTCGCCCCGACCCGGAACTTCCCGGGCCACGCGGCGGACAAGAAGGCCAAGAGGAAGTAGCCGATGGCCAAGACCAAGAACTCCCGTCGCGTCAGCGCGACCGAGGCGCGCGCCAAGGTCGTCAACGTCCGCATCAGCCCTCAGAAGCTGAACCTGGTCGCCCAGTCGATCCGCGGTCTGCCGGTGCAGAAGGCGCTCAACGAGCTCGAGTTCAGCCGCAAGCGCATCGCCAAGGATGTGCGCAAGGCGCTGTATTCGGCCGTCTCGAACGCCGAGAACAACCACAACCTCGACATCGACTCCCTGGTCGTGGCCGAGGCCTTCGTGGGCAAAAACCTGGTGATGAAGCGCTTCGCGGCCCGTGCCCGCGGTCGCGCCTCTCGCATCGAAAAGCCGTTCAGCGAGATCACCATCGTTGTGCGCGAGCTGGGTGAGGCCGCCTGATGGGTCAGAAAGTCAATCCGGTCGGGCTGCGGCTCGGCGTCAACCGTACCTGGGATAGCCGCTGGTTCGCCGGTGGGCATGACTACGCCCGCCTGCTGCACCAGGATCTGAAGCTGCGCGAGTGGCTGAAGGAGCGTCTGTCCGGCGCCGGCGTGTCGCGCATCATCATCGAGCGCCCGCATAAGAAGTGTCGCATCACCATCTACGCCGCCCGTCCGGGCGTCGTGATCGGCAAGAAGGGCGCTGACATCGAGAAGCTCCGCAAGGAGATCTCGACGATGACCGAAGGCGAGGTCTTCCTGAACCTCGTCGAGGTCCGCAAGCCCGAGACCGACGCCCAGCTGATCGCTGAGAACATCGCGCAGCAGCTGGAGCGCCGCATCGCTTTCCGTCGCGCCATGAAGCGCGCGATGCAGTCGGCGATGCGTCTGGGCGCCAAGGGTGTCCGGATCAACGTGTCGGGCCGCCTCGGCGGTGCGGAAATCGCCCGCATGGAGTGGTACCGCGAAGGCCGCGTGCCGCTGCACACCCTGCGTGCGGACATCGATTACGGCTTTACCGAAGCCAAGACGACCTACGGCATCATCGGCGTAAAGGTCTGGGTGTTCAAAGGCGAAGTGCTCGAGCACGACCCGATGGCCCAGGACAAGCGCTGGGCTCAGGAGGCCTCGGGTCCGTCGTCGAATGAAGGCCGTGAGCGCGGCGGTCCCCGTGGGGATCGTGGTCCGCGTCGCGACCGGGGACGTGAGAACTAGGTCATGCTGTCACCCAAGAAAACCAAGTACCGCAAGGCGTTCAAGGGCCGTATTCACGGTTCGGCCAAGGGCGGCTTCTCGCTGAACTTCGGCTCTTACGGGCTGAAGACCATGGAGCCGGAGCGCATCACCGCGCGTCAGATCGAGGCGGCTCGCCGCGCGATCACTCGCCAGATGAAGCGTCAGGGCCGTGTCTGGATCCGCATCTTCCCAGACGTGCCGGTCTCCGGCAAGCCGGCTGAAGTGCGCATGGGCAAGGGCAAGGGCGCGGTGGACTACTGGGCCGCGCGCGTGGCTCCGGGCCGCATCATGTTCGAGATCGACGGCGTGCCGGACGATGTCGCGCGTGAAGCGCTTCGCCTGGGCGCCGCCAAGCTGCCTGTCCGCACCAAGGTCGTCACCCGCCTCGACGCCGGCGTCGCGGTCGAGCACTAGGAAAGGATCGGACCATGACCAAGATCACCGATCTTCGCGGCAAGACCGCCGATCAGCTGCAGGAAGAGCTCCTGTCGCTGAAGAAAGAGCAGTTCAATCTCCGCTTCCAGGCCGCCACCGGCCAGATGGAGAAGACCCACCGCGTGGGCGAGGTCAAAAAGACCATCGCTCGCATCAAGACGCTGCAGCGCCAGCAGCGTCAGGCCTGAGGAAAACCCGATGCCCAAGAGAATTCTGGAAGGCGTGGTCGTTTCCGACAAGGGCGACAAGACTGTCGTCGTCAAGGTCGAGCGCACCCTGCTGCACCCGCTGTTCAAGAAGACTGTTCGTCAGTCCAAGAAGTACCACGCCCACGATGAGGCCAACTCGCTGAAAGTCGGCGACGTCGCCCGCATCCGTGAGTGCGCCCCGAAGTCGAAGCTGAAGCGCTGGGAAGTCTATTCCGGCGACGACGCCAAGGCCTCGGCCTGAACGAGTTAGAGAAGGTCTGATCCCATGATTCAGATGCAAACTAACCTGGACGTCGCCGACAATTCGGGCGCGCGCCGGGTCATGTGCATCAAGGTGCTCGGCGGCTCCAAGCGCCGCTACGCCTCGGTGGGCGACACGATCGTCGTGTCCGTCAAAGAAGCCATCCCGCGCGGTCGCGTGAAGAAGGGTGACGTGCTGCGCGCCGTCGTCGTTCGCACCGCCAAGGACATCCAGCGCAAGGACGGTTCGGTCATCCGTTTCGACACCTCGGCCGCCGTCATCGTCAACAAGCAGAATGAGCCGGTGGGAACCCGGATCTTCGGCCCGGTTCCGCGCGAGCTTCGCGCCAAGAACCACATGAAGATCATCTCGCTCGCTCCGGAGGTCCTGTAATGGCCGCCAAGATCAAGAAGGGTGATGACGTCGTCGTCCTCACCGGCAAGGACAAGGGTCGCACCGGCAAGGTGCTGCGCGTGATGCCGTCGGACAACCGCGTGGTCGTCCAGGGCATCCAGGTCGTCCAGCGCCACACGCGTCCGTCGGCGGGTAATCCGCAAGGCGGCATCGTCAACAAGGAAGCTTCGATCCACCTGTCGAACGTCGCCCTGGTCGACGCCAAGGGCAAGCCGACCCGCGTCGGTTTCCGCATGGACGGCGACAAGAAGGTCCGCTTCGCCAAGACCACGGGGGACGCCATCAATGGCTGACGCTCAATACACCCCGCGCCTCAAGGGTGACTATCAGGCCCGCATCCGCAAGGCGATGACCGAGAAGTTCGGTTATTCCAATGAGATGCAGATCCCCAAGCTGGACAAGATCGTCCTTAACATGGGCATCGGCGAGGCCGTGGCGGACTCCAAGAAGGCCGCCGCCGCTATGAAGGATCTAGAAGCCATCGCCGGTCAGAAGCCGGTGGCGACCAAGGCCCGCAACTCCATCGCCGGCTTCAAGCTGCGCGAAGGCATGGTCATCGGCGCCAAGGTCACCCTTCGTCAGGACCGTATGTATGAGTTCCTGGACCGTCTGATCACGATCGCCCTGCCGCGCGTGAAGGACTTCCGGGGCCTGAAGGGCACGTCCTTCGACGGCCGTGGCAACTACGCCATGGGCTTGAAGGAGCACATCGTGTTCCCCGAGATCAACTACGACCAGATCGATCAGATGTGGGGCATGGACATCATCGTCTGCACCACGGCTAAGACCGACGAGGAAGCCAAGGCTCTCCTCGCCGAGTTCAAGTTCCCGTTCAACAACTAGGGACGGGAAGGGAAAAAGATCCATGGCTAAGAAATCCGCCATCAACCGCAACGAAGCCGTCAAAGCCCTCGTCGCCAAACACGCTGAAAAGCGCGCCGCTCTGAAGGCCATCGCGGCCGACGAGTCCAAGCCGCTCGAGGAGCGCTTCGAAGCGCGCCTGAAGCTGGCCGCCTTGCCGCGCAACGGCTCGGCGACGCGCATCCGCAACCGCTGTGAAGTCACCGGCCGTCCGCGCGCCTACTACCGCAAGCTCCACATGAGCCGCGTGGCGCTGCGCGAATTGGCCTCGCTGGGCCAGATCCCCGGCATGACCAAGTCGAGCTGGTAAGAGGAGATCCGACCATGATGATCAATGATCCCCTCAGCGACATGATCGCCCGCATCAAGAACGCTGCGACCCGCAAGCGGTCCTCGGTGCTCACCCCGGCGTCCAAGCTGCGTCAGCGCGTCCTGGATGTGCTGGCCAATGAAGGCTACATCCGCGGCTACAAGATCGTGGAGAACCCCGGCGAGTTCCCGCAGTTCGAAATCGAGCTGAAGTACTTCGACGGCCAACCCGTCATCGCCGAGATCAGCCGTGTCTCCAAGCCAGGTCGCCGCGTCTATTCGTCGATCTCGGATCTCAAGCCGATCAAGAACGGCCTGGGCATCTCGATCCTGTCGACGTCCAAAGGCGTGATGTCCGACGCCGCCGCCCGCGAAGCCAATGTCGGCGGCGAAGTGCTCTGCAAGGTGTACTAAGATGTCTCGTATCGGAAAACAGCCGATCGCTGTGCCGCAAGGCGCCACGGTCACTCTCGACGGCCAGACCGTCAAGGTGAAGGGCCCCAAGGGCGAGCTGACCTGGTCGGTCGCGCCCGAGGTTGAAATGAAACTTGAGAACGGCGAGCTGACCCTGTCGCCGCGCGAGGACACCCCGCGCGCCCGGGCGATGTGGGGCCTGTCGCGCTCTCTGGTCGGCAATATGGTCACCGGCGTCACCGAGGGCTTCGAGCGTACGCTCGAACTGGTCGGGGTCGGCTATCGCGCGGCGATGAAGGGCAACGCCCTGTCGCTGCAGCTGGGACTGTCGCACGACGTCGACGTCGCGCCGCCGGCCGGCGTCACCTTCGCTGTGCCCAAGCAGACCGAGATCAAGATCTCGGGCATCGACAAGCAGGTCGTTGGCGAAACCGCCGCCAAGATCCGCAAGTTCCGTCCGCCGGAGCCCTATAAGGGCAAGGGCATCCGCTACGCCGGCGAGACCGTGCGTCGCAAGGAAGGCAAGAAGAAGTAGGCCATGGCTCTCTCTCCTCTGCAAATCGCCAAGCGCCGCGCCGAGCGCAACCGCCGCCGTCTGAAGTCTCTGGCGAACGGTCGTCCGCGTCTGTCGGTCCACCGCTCGGACAAGAACATCTCGGCCCAGATCATCGACGACGCCGAGGGCAAGACCCTGGCGTCCGCCTCTTCGCTGGAAGGCGAAAAGGGCAAGAAGGGCAAGGGTTCGGACGTCGATGCGGCCGCCCGGATCGGCAAGCTGATCGCCGAGCGTGCCCTCAAGTCGGGCGTCACCGAGGTCGTCTTCGATCGCGGCGGCTACATCTACCACGGTCGGGTCAAGGCGCTGGCGGAAGCCGCGCGCGAAGCCGGCCTCAAGTTCTAAGGATCGATCATGGCTCGTGAACCCCAACGTGGTGATCGCCGCGACCGTCGCACCCCCGAGGCCGAAGGCCCCGACAGCGACATCGTCGAGAAGCTGGTCCACATCAACCGCGTCGCCGCCACCGTGAAGGGTGGTCGTCGCTTCTCGTTCGCCGCCCTGATGGTGGTGGGTGACCAGAAGGGCCGCGTCGGCTTCGGTCACGGCAAGGCCCGTGAAGTGCCGGAAGCCATTCGCAAGGCGACCGAAGAAGCCAAGAAGTCGATGATCCGCGTCCCGCTTCGCGAGTCGCGCACCCTGCACCACGACGGCGAAGGCCGCTGGGGCGCCGGCAAGATCATGATCCGCTCGGCCCCTCCCGGCACCGGCGTCATCGCCGGCGGCCCGATGCGCGCCGTCCTCGAAACCCTGGGCGTCCAGGACGTCGTCGGCAAGTCCAAGGGCTCGTCCAACCCGTACAACATGGTGCGGGCCACGTTCGAAGCCTTGAAGCTGCAGTCGTCGCCCCGTCAGGTCGCCAACAAGCGCGGCAAGAAGGTCGCCGACATCATGGGCCGCCGGGCCGATGGCGCCTCGTCGCCTGAAGCGGCGCCGGAAGCTGTGGAGTCCTGATCATGGCCAAGAAAGACGCCAAGACCGTCACCATTCGCCAGACCGGCAGCCCGATCCGACGCCGTCCTGATCAGCGCGCGACGCTGGTGGGCCTGGGCCTGAACCGGATGGGCCGCGAGTCCACGCTGGAAGACACCCCGTCGGTGCGCGGCATGATCGCCAAGGTCGCCCACCTGACTGAAATCGTCGAATAGTGAGCCATTCGCCCTCTCCCGATCGGGAGAGGGCGTCTCGCTTCTTGCGACACGACGCCGGGCCGCTTATTAGCGGCCCTTCGTTTTTCCAAACGCCGAGTCCGCCCCCACGGGCGGGCGCTAGAGACCGAGAGGACCAGGCACATGAAACTCAATGAACTGCGCGACAACGAAGGCGCCCACAAAAAGCGGATGCGCGTTGGTCGCGGTCCCGGCTCGGGCAAGGGCAAGACGTCTGGTCGCGGCGTCAAGGGCCAGAAGTCGCGCACCGGCGTGTCGCTGCTGGGGTTTGAAGGCGGCCAGATGCCGCTGCACATGCGCATGCCCAAGCGCGGCTTCAACAACCCCGGCGCCCTGAAGCTGGCTGAGGTCAATCTGTGGCGCCTGGCCAAGGCCATCGACGCTAAGAAGCTGGACATCAAGAAGGTCATCGACGCCGACGCCCTGATCGCCGCCGGCGTGATCCGCCGCGCCAAGGACGGCGTGCGCCTGCTGGGCCACGGCGAGATCAAGGGCAAGCTGAACCTGAAGGTCTGGTCGGCCTCGGCCTCGGCCGTGAAAGCCATCGAGGCCGCCGGCGGCTCGGTCGAACAGGCCCGTCCGGCCAAGACCGAAGACTGATCGCGACACGGTGAGGGGCGCAGTTTCTGATCTTCGGATGGCGGCGCCCTTCGCAACCTTCCCGGCCTCTTTGCGACGGGCAGTTGAACCCGCCCCTCGCATCCGAGGCGCAACGCACCTATCTGACGACGACTAGTCGCGGGGTATCGGAATGGCTTCGGCCGCAGAACAGCTAGCTGCAAACCTGAACGTGGGCACCTTCGCCAAGGCGAAGGATCTGCACGCGCGCCTGTGGTTCACCCTGGCGGCGATGATCGTCTATCGCCTGGGCACCTACATCCCGATCCCAGGACTGAACGTCGACGCCTTCGCCCAGGCCTTCCAGAACCAGTCCCAGGGCATCCTGGGCATGGTCAACATGTTCTCGGGTGGTGCGGTCGAGCGGATGGCGGTCTTTGCGTTGAACGTGATGCCGTACATCTCGGCCTCGATCATCGTGCAGCTGCTCGGAGCGGTCTATCCGCCTTGGGAAAAGTTGCGCAAGGAAGGCGGCGAAGCCGGCCGTAAGACGCTCAACCAGTACACCCGCTATCTGACGGTGGCCCTGGCCATCGCCCAATCGTTCGGCATTTCCATGAGCCTTCAAGGCGTGGCCAACGATCCGGGCGTGTTCTTCGTCCTGACCACGGTTACGACCCTAACCGGCGGCACCATGTTCCTGATGTGGCTGGGCGAGCAGGTCACGGCCCGCGGCGTCGGCAATGGCATCTCGCTGATCATCTTCGCCGGTATCGTGGCGGTGCTGCCGCAGTCGCTGGCCCAGCTGTTCGAGCTGACCCGGCAGGGCCAGATCTCGGCCTTCCTGCTGTTTGCGATCTTGGCCCTGTCTGTCGTGATCGTGGTCGCCATCGTCTTCATGGAACGGGCCCAGCGCCGGCTGCTGATCCAGTACCCCAAGCGCCAGCAGGGCAACCGCATGGTTGGCGGGGACAGTTCGTTCCTGCCGCTCAAGGTCAACACCGCCGGCGTCATCCCGCCGATCTTCGCCTCGTCACTCTTGCTGCTGCCGACGACGGTTTCGGCCATGCTGGCCCAGAATCCCGAGGCTGTGCCCTCTTGGCTGCAGTGGCTGAACACCGTCATGCCGTACCTTCAGCATGGCCAGCCTGTGTTCATGCTGCTCTACGGCGTATTGATCATCTTCTTCTGCTTCTTCTACACTTCGATCGTGTTCAATCCCGAGGACACCGCCGAGAATCTGAGGAAGTATGGTGGCTTCCTGCCTGGCATCCGCCCCGGCAAGCGTACGGCCGAATACCTCGACTATGTCCTGACCCGACTGACCGCGATCGGTGCGGCCTATATCGCGGTGATCTGTCTGGTGCCGGAGTTCGGCATCGCTCAGCTCGGCCGGTTGACCATCGTCACGGCGCTCGGCGGCACGTCGATCCTGATCATGGTCTCGGTGACCATGGACACGGTTGCTCAGATCCAGTCGCACCTGCTGAGCCATCAGTACGAGGGGCTGATCAAGAAAGCCAAGTTGCGCGGACGCGGTGGTCGACGCTAAGTCGAGACCGGGAGGTAAGCCGTGGCCTTGAACCTGATTCTGTTCGGACCGCCTGCAGCCGGCAAGGGCACACAGGCCAAGCGCCTCGTGTCAGAGCGCAGCATGATCCAGCTCTCGACCGGCGATATGCTGAGGGCTGCGATCGCTGAGGGCGCGGAGATCGGCCAGCGTTGCAAGGCGATCATGGAGGCGGGGCATCTCGTGCCCGACAATATCGTCATCGCCCTGATCGAGCTGAAGCTGGATGAGGCCGAGGCTGCCGGCGGGGCCATCTTCGACGGTTTCCCCCGGACCTTGGCCCAGGCCGAGGCCCTGGACGAGATGCTCGAACGGCGCGGCGCCCGCATCGACCATGTCATCCGCCTTAAGGTCAACGAGGACCGACTGCTCGCGCGCGTCACTCGGCGCTTCGAGGAGCAGGGACGTCCGGACGACAACCCTGAAACCTTCGTGACGCGCCTGGCCGCCTACAATACCCAGACCGCGCCGCTGCTTCCGTACTATGGCGACCAGGGCAAGCTGGCAGAGATCGACGGCATGGGTTCGGTCGAGGATGTCGCCGCCCAGATCGACGCCGTCCTGGGCTAGGGCCCGACCGCTCATCCAAATGCCAGTCTGATGCGTTGTTCCTGCGCGCGCTTCTCGCGTGAGAGGATTTCGAAACGTGCCGGCTGGCCGACGTCCCCTGAGCCAGGATCGCCGCATCCGCGCCGCTGCTATGGGCGCGGTCGCCGCCGGGCACGTCGGGTTTCTGGCCCTGATCGTGTTGGCCACGCCGTCCCAGCCGCCGTCCCCTGGGGCGCCGCCGATTCAAGTTGAGTTGATCCGGCCCGCGACCTCGCCACCAGAACCGCCGCCATCTGACGATCTGACCACGGCAGGTGGTTCCCCCGCCACGCCGTCCCGCATCCATGTTCCTCTCGAACCGCCGCCGGATGTTCAACCCAGTCCCGTACCAACCCCTTCTGAGCCCGCGCTGGAGCCAACGCACCAGATCGGCGCCTCCGATGTCCAGACGGGTGAGGGACGCGGGCAGGGCGGTCAGGGCGAGGGCCTGGGATCGGGCGTCGGCTCTGGACTGGGTTCAGGGTCCGGCTCGACGCCGCCACGGCTGATCCGGGCTCCAGAGCGCGCCGAACTCAGGGCGCTGCATCCGCCTGAGGCGCTCAGGGCCCGGCGCGGCGGGATCGTGTCGATGCGCTGCCGCATCCGCACCGATGGAGCCCTGGAAGCCTGTTTGGCAGTCCGCGAAACACCGCCGGACCAGGGCTTCGCCGCCGCCGCGGTGCGCGCGGCTCCCTATTTCTGGTTCGAGCCGCCCCGCATCAATGAACGCCCGGTCAGCGGCCAAACGGTGACGGTGCGGGTCGAGTTCATGGTGCGATAGACGCCTGGCTTGATCCAAAGCGGGTTCGGCGCGTTCATGCCTGGGACACCGGCGCTCTGGCACGGACGCCGCCAAGACGGAGATCACGCCCGCGATGACGGCGCCCGCCATCCTGAGGGATCCGCGCACGCGCAAGGCGGGCCTTGCGGCGGCGGTGCTGGCCGGCCATGCGGCGCTGTTCGTGGGCCTGATCCTGGCCCAGCCTCGGGTCGCGCCGACGATTCCATCGCCCCCGATCCTGGTCGAGCTGATCCGCCCCGAGCCGGAGCCGCCGCCTGAGCCGCCGCGGGCCGTCTCGCGTGAGGCTGGCGGCGGCGCCCCGGCAACGCCCTCGCGAGTCCGACCGGCCGAGCCGCCGCCGCGTCCGGTTGAGCCGGAAGTCCTGGCGCCGCCCGAGCCCGCGCCCGAACCGGTCCAGACCATCGGTGCGGCGCCCATCGACACGCCCGATCAGGGCCGGGGTCAGGGCGGGCAGGGGACCGGCACGGGCTCTGGCGTCGGGGCGGGTTCTGGCTCCGGGTCCGGCGCGGGGCGGGCTGTCCTGCTCTCGGGAGCGTCGCGCGACCAGATACGCAGGGCCCAGCCCAGGACTGGCCTTGCAGTCCGCGTGGTCGGCCGGGCCGAGATGCGCTGCCGCATCCGTCTGTCGGGTCGGCTGGAGGGATGTTCTGTCACACGAGAGCAGCCGCCGGGCAGCCGACTGGGGCAGGCGGCCCTGTCGCTGGCGCCTCACTATCGCTGGCGCCCCCCAACGGACGGCCAGGGTCGACCCCAGGACAACACCGAGATCATCATCGGCGTGGACTTCCCACCCTAGACCGAGTCGGCTTGACGTTGACGTGGGCGTAACTATCTAGAGCAGCAGGTCAGCGAGAATTCCGTTGCGAGAATCCCTTGCCAACCCGTTGACGCGCCGGGAATCCCCTGTATAACGGCGCGCTTCCGCGAAAGACGCGATCAGCGCCGGGCTTGAACCATTGAGCCGGGTTGCCGTTCGCGTCTGTTGTGCGTACTGGAGAATCAATACCTTGGCCCGTATCGCTGGCGTCAACATCCCGACCAACAAGCGCGTCGAAATCGCGCTGCAATACATCCATGGCATCGGCCCGCGGTCTGCCAAGACCATTATGGAGCAGGTCGGCATCGACGCTGCCCGCCGCGTCAATCAGCTGACTGACGCCGAGGTTCTGGCCATCCGTGAGACGATCGACCGCGAGTTCACCGTCGAGGGCGATCTGCGCCGCGAGACGTCGATGAACATCAAGCGTCTGATGGACCTGGCCTGCTACCGCGGCCTGCGTCACCGCAAGGGCCTGCCGGTCCGCGGCCAGCGCACCCACACCAACGCCCGCACCCGCAAGGGTCCGGCCAAGCCCATCGCCGGCAAGAAGAAGTAAGATCTAGATGGCCAAGGCTCCTGAGCGCCTCAAGAAGCGCGAACGCAAGAACATCACCTCGGGCGTGGCGCATGTGAACGCCTCGTTCAACAACACCATGATCACGATCACCGACGCGCAGGGCAATGCGATCTCGTGGTCGTCGGCCGGCGCCATGGGTTTCAAGGGTTCGCGCAAGTCGACCCCTTACGCCGCCCAGATGGCCGCCGAGGACGCTGGCAAGAAGGCCATGGAGCACGGTGTGCGCACGCTGGAAGTCAACGTCGCGGGCCCGGGTTCGGGCCGCGAGTCGGCTCTGCGCGCCCTTCAGGCCGTCGGCATGACCATCACCACTATTCGCGACGTTACGCCCATGCCGCACAACGGCTGCCGGCCGCCTAAGCGTCGCCGGGTCTAAGACCCGAACCTAATCCTTTTACGCCGGTCGACGGAGCCTCCATCCCCTGGCTCCGGCGGCCGGCGAAACCCGTTCGAGGGACGATAATGATCGAAAGAAACTGGCTAGAGCTCACCCGTCCCGACAAGCCCCAGATCGAAACCGGCAAGGACGCCAACACCAAGGCGAAGTTGACGGTCGAGCCGCTGGAGCGGGGCTTCGGCGTGACGCTCGGCAACGCCTTGCGCCGCGTGCTGTTGTCCTCGCTGCAAGGCGCTGCGGTGACCTCGGTGCACATCGACGGCGTGGTTCACGAGTTTTCCTCCATGGAAGGCGTACGTGAAGACGTTGTCGACATCGTGCTCAACATCAAGCAACTGGCCCTGCGGATGCATGCCGAAGGCCCCAAGCGCATGATGCTGCGGGCTGAAGGGCCGGGCCCGGTGACCGCGTCGCAAATCGACGCCCCGGCCGACATCGAGATCCTGAACGGCGACCATGTGATCTGCACCCTCGACGAGGGCGCCAAGATCCGCATGGAGTTCACGGTCCAGAACGGCAAGGGCTATGTCCCGGCCGAGTTCAACCGTCCGGAAGACGCCCCGATCGGCCTGATCGCGGTCGACGCCCTGTACTCGCCGGTCAAGAAGGTCGCCTACAAGGTCGACCCGACCCGCCAGGGCCAGTCGCTGGACTATGACAAGCTGGTTCTCGACATCGAAACCAACGGCGCGGTTTCGCCGGTCGACGCGGTGGCCTACGCCGCGCGCATTCTGCAGGACCAACTGCAGCTGTTCATCACCTTCGAAGAGCCCAAGCAGGCCGTCGAAGCTTCGGAATCGGGCCCGGATCTGGGCTTCAATCCGGCGCTGCTGAAGAAGGTCGACGAGCTGGAGCTGTCGGTCCGTTCGGCCAACTGCCTGAAGAACGACAACATCGTTTACATCGGCGACCTGATCCAGAAGACCGAGGGCGAGATGCTTCGCACCCCGAACTTCGGCCGCAAGTCGTTGAACGAGATCAAGGAAGTCCTGGCCTCGATGGGCCTGTCGCTGGGCATGGACGTGCCGTCCTGGCCGCCGGAGAACATCGAAGAGCTGGCCAAGAAGATGGACGACCAGATTTAGGTCCTGACCTGATCCTTACGGCAGGGGCCAGAGCGAAAGCTCTGGCCCTTTCCAATTTATGAGAGCCGGTTTTCCGGTGATCACTCGCCGGGAAGGACCCCAAAACCCTGTCCTGGCGATCTCGGCCCCTCGGGGCCGACCTCGGAGCGGGCCGGGCGCCATTCGGGCGCCGGGCCTTTGTCTCCGGGTTGCTTTGGGGAAACGGTTCGGCTGCGCGCTGCCGTTTCTTAGGAGATTGACCATGCGTCACGGCAACGCCCACCGTAAACTGGGCCGCACTTCGGCTCACCGCACCGCCATGTTCGCCAACATGGCCGCCTCGCTGATCAAGCACGAGCAGATCACCACCACCTTGCCCAAGGCCAAGGAGCTGCGCCCCTTCGTCGAGAAGATGGTGACCCTGGCCAAGAAGGGTGGCCTGGCCAACCGGCGTCTGGCCATCAGCCGCGTGCGTGACGTCGAGCAGGTCGGCAAGCTGTTTGAGGTCCTGGGCCCGCGCTACGCCGACCGCAACGGCGGCTATATCCGCATCATGAAGGCCGGCTTCCGCCACGGTGACAACGCCGCCATGGCCGTCATCGAGTTCGTCGACCGCGATACTTCGGAAAAGGGCAAGGACTCCGGCCCGGTCCAGGCCGCAATGTTTGCTGACGAAGACTAAAACCTCCTCACGAGGTCCGGGTTGAGGCAAGGGGCGGTCCGCGCAGGCGGGCCGCCCTTTCCTTTTGGCCGATGATAAGGTCGATCCGGTGAGACTCGGATGCCCCTCAAGGTGACCTATTCCTTCGACAGGTCCTGCCGCAGGAACAGCGCCAGCGCGCCGCCGAAACCGCCGAGGATCCACACCGCCAGGGCTGCTGCCGAGGCCCAGACCAGAGCCGAGGGCAGTTCCATGCCTGGCAGCGGGACCGGCTGCAGCGCCATCTTCAGAATGTCGGCGCCCAGCGACGGCATCAGAAACGGCCGCCACCACTCCATTTCGGCCGGCGGCATATTCGACGTCAGGGCTTGAAGGATGCTCTGGGCGATGCCGAGCCCCAGGGGGACCATCAAGGCCGCCAGGATCGAGCGGGTGGCCACAGCCGCCAGCGCCGCCACGGCCCCGGCCTGAAGCAAATGAACCCAGCTGAGGCCGAAAGCGCCCAGGATCAGATTCAGGGCCCCGCCCTCAAAGCCGCCGACGATGCGCTGGCCATCAGCCACGGCGCCGATCAGACCGGCGATCACGGTCAGCACGGCGCCGAGCAGCAGGCTGGCGGCGGCCGCGCCCGCATAGACCAGGATCTTCCCGAGCAAGCTGTTGGTTCGGGTGTTGCGCGGCGCCATCAGCCGCCAGGTCTCCCAGCGGTATTCACCCGCGAAGATCACCGCCGCCCCGATCAGGCAGAAAAGGATGGTCAGGGGAAAGGTCGGCGGCTGCAACGAGCCGATCACCGCCTGGGTCAAGTTGAACGGGATCAGATCCGGCAGCGACGGCCCGCCCTGATTTGGATTGAAAGCGTCCTCCAGCCACAGTTCGCTGAGCAAGGCGATGATCAACCCGACCACCGGCAGGAAGACGAAGGCGAAGAACGAGGTGCGCCAATTCTTCGTCAGCTTGAAGGTTTCGGCGGCGATGGCGTCAACGAGCATCGCGGGCCTCCGTCTGCTGCATGAATACGGCCTCAAGGTCGGCGCCGACCCAGCGCGCCTCGGTGATGTCGACGCCCTCGGTCGCCAGCTTGCGGATCAGGGCCGGGGCGTCAGCGCGCGAAATGGCGGCCAGTACGGACTGGTCATCGAGGCTGGCGGCCTGGCCGATCAGGGCCTGGGCGCGGGCCGGGTCATTGACGGAAAGACGCAGCCGCTCGCCGCCGGCGCCGCCGATCAGCTCGGAGACCTTGCCCTCGGCGGCCAGTTTCCCCCGGTTGAGAATGGCCACGCGGTCGCAGATCTTCTGAACCTCGGCCAGCTGGTGGCTGGCCAAGACGACGGTGACCCCGTCGTTATCGGCCAAGGAGCGAAGAAGCGCCCGCATTTCATTGATTCCATTCGGGTCCATGCCTGAGGTCGGTTCGTCCAGAATGACCATCGAAGGTGAGCCCAGCAGGGCCGCCGCCACACCCAAGCGCTGATGCATCCCGACCGAGAAGCCCTTGACCTTGCGCCCGGCGGCCTCGGTCAGGCCGACGCGCTCGAGCAGGGCGTCGATCTCGGCCGCATCGCCGCCCAGGCCTCCGGCGATGCTGAGCATCTTGAGGGTGTCGCGGGCGCTGAGAAAGGGATGAAAGCGCGGCGTCTCGATCATCGAGCCGATGCGGCGCGGCACGCCGGGGGCGCCGCCCAGCACGGTCGCCTGGCCGGCGGTCGGTCGGATCAGGCCTAGCCAGATGCGGAACAGGGTCGACTTGCCCGCGCCGTTGGGGCCCAGCAAGCCATAGACGCCGCCTTCGGGCGCCGCCAGCGTCAGGCCGTCCAGGGCGTGGACGTCGCCATAGGTCTTGGTCAGATTGGTCGCGGTCAGGATCGCCGTCATGAGGTGAGATTGGCCGTGCTCGGGTCCCCTCGCAAGCGGTCAGCTGATTAAACCTTGGACAGGTGGTCAGTACGCCGGTCAACGGTGACGGACTGTACAACGGCGCGCTGGATGACGCGGCCTATGTGGCGACCCTGATCACCCTGGCCGATTCGCGGGCGGGACGCGGCTATCGCCGTCCGGTCGTCTTTGCGGCGGTTACCGGCGAGGAGAAGGGGCTGCTGGGGTCGCGCTGGCTGGCCGCCCACCCGAGTGAGGCGATGGGTTGGCCGGTCGCGGTGCTCAACCTGGATCAATTGCGTCCGCTCTATCCGCTGACGATCCTGACCACTCTGGCGCTGGACGACAGCTCGCTGGGACAGACCGCGCGCGAGATCGCCGGCCCCATGGGCATAGCCGTGCAACCCGACCGGGAGCTGGAGCGAGGCCTGCTGCGCCGGACGGATCACTGGCCCTTCATGCAGCGGGGTGTTCCGTCGATCAGCTTCCTGTTTGGCGTCGACCCCGGAACCGAGGCCGAGGGTCGCTACCGCGACTGGTACCGGAACCGCTATCATGCGCCCCAGGATGATATGACGACGCTGATCGACTTTCAGGCCCAGGCGGACTTTCACAGCTTCTGGTTCGCGCTGGTCGGCGCGGTCGCCGATGCAGATGCGCCGCCCCGGTGGAACCCGGACAGCCCCCATCGGCCGGCTGACTAGTATCGCGCTCTGAGACTCTGCTGGAGGCCGCGGGCGTCATAGGCCTCGGGGCGGCTGGGGGGCTCGCCGCGCCCCATGACGATTTCCAGAGCCGTCGAAGTCGGCGAGGGGCCCTGGACGTTCAGGCCTACGCCGACCCCGACGCCGGACGAAGAATAGCTGCCGTAAGGACCGCGATAGCGTCCGCCGCCGTAGCCGACGCCCAGACTGGGCCGAAAGCCGCCGGCGGAATCGGGCCGGCCATCGACAAGGCGCTGGGTCACTTCGAACCAGTCATGGCCCTGTTCCAGCGTCAGGTCGGCGGCGCGCAGCAGCGCCATATCCGCGACCGGGCCGGGTGCGCCGACGCCGTTGTAGGTGACGCGCCAGCGTTGGCTGTCGATGCGGTATTCGGAATAGCCCTGACTGCCTCGGGAGGTCTGCGGACCGTAGGGGGCCAAGGTCATGCAGCCGCTTAGAGCCAGGGCCGCGACGGCGAACAGGACAGGGGTTTTCATCGGCGATCTCCTCTTGCTCTCTATAGCGAACATAACGGCGCGTCTGTTCCCAGACGTAGGACAGAGTTTGGCCCCCAACGTTGCCGGCACTCACCGGAGACGGCGTTGGGACAGATTACAGACCTAACCTCGAGCGAACTTCGGCCATATCGGCGGGCAGGGGAGCCTCGACCTGTTTGCGGCCGCCCTCGGGGTGAGGGAAGTCGAGCCGGGCGGCGTGCAGCATCAGGCGTGGAACCGCCGCCCCGCCGGCGGTCAGGGCCCCGCCGTAGCGGACATCGCCCAGGATCGGCCGACCGATGGCGGCCAGATGCACCCTTAGCTGGTGCATTCGCCCGGTCAGGGGCTCCAGCTCGACCAGGGCCGCTTCGTCATTGGCGGCGAGGGCGCGATAGCGGCTGTGGCTGGCCTGGGCGCCGGGCTGGTCGTCGGGGCAGGCGCGCATGTAGGATTCGCGCCCGATCTCCTCGCGGCGCAGAGCTAGGCGGATGTCGCCGCCGGCGGGCTCGGGCGCGCCGCCGCCGACCAGGGCCAGATAGGTCTTTCTGATCTGCCGTCCCTGTATCGCCTTGCCCAGGAACCCTAGGGCCGGCTTGGTCTTGCCCGCCAGGATGACGCCGGAGGTGTCGCGGTCGAGCCGATGCACCAGCTCGGGCCGCTTGCCGTTCGAGCGGGCGAAGGTCCACAGCAGGTCATCCAGCGTATGCGCCTGGATCCGCCCGCCCTGGCTGGACAGGCCGGACGGCTTGTCCAGGACCAGAACCAGGGCGTCCTGGAACAGGACGCGTGAGCGCACGAAGGCCTTGTCGTCGTCGCTCAAAAGAACAGGGGCGCGGGTTTTCACCCACGCCCCTTAGCCGTCTTTGGTTGAATCGTCAGCCGCTCAGCGCAGAACGCCGCGCCGGGCCATGGTGATCGCGTACCAGAGGAAGAAGGCCGCCCCCAGGAAGATGAAGCCGTACATCATCATATCCGCCTGCCCCAGCTCCGACCTGAAGGACGAAAGGCCGAAGCTGTAGATGATGCTGACCACCAGGCCGATCATCGAGACCCAGAACAGATGGACGGCCCAGCGCGACCGGAACAGCAGAGCGACCGTTCCGAGAAAAGCTCCCCAGGTCCCGGCTAGCCAGGCTCCGTAGGTCCAGGCCGGCATGGCGTCCATCCGCGCCGCCTGTTCGGCGGTGACGCCCATGGTTTCGAACCACATCGCTCGGTCAATGAAGGTCATGGCGAAGTCTGTGGCGCCCAAGCCGTTCCAGACCAGACCGAGCAGACCCACGACCCACAGGTGCCAGGGTCTGACTCCTCCCTCGCTCATCGCAGCACGCCACGCGCGGCCATGCGACCGGCGTACCACCACAGGAAGGCGGCGATCACAACGATGACCCAGGGCATATATTTCATGGCTTCCATGCCGGCGGCGACCGGCATCGGGTTCATCAGCCCATAGCCGAGGCTGACAGCCGCCCCGACTAGCGAGACGGCGAACAGCCACACGGCCCAGCGCTTGCGCAACAACAGGGCGATGGAGCCGAGAACGGCGCCCCAGACGCCGGCGATCCACGGCGCGTACATCCAGGTCGGCATTGCCTCGAAATAGGCGATCATCTCCGGCGTCATGCCGGAGGCCAGGAAATATTCCTCACCCTGAGTGTTCGACATGATGAAATCATAAGCGCCGAAACCGTTCCAGAGCAGGCCGAGCAGACCCACCACCCACAGGTGCCAGGGCGCGCCGCCGCCGGAATCCGGCGTTGAAGTCGTTTCGTCGGTCATTGTCCCCTCCCAAGGATCAAACGAACGGCGGGAGGGTAACCACGGTTTTCAACCAGCGGCAACGCTTGGCGCTGGCGATGCGCGCGGTTGCAGGCGGCGGCGGGGCTAGCCCGCCGCCTCTTCCTCGGTGGTGCGGGTCTTCTTTTCGGAACCCTCGATGTCAAAGGCGATCTTGCCGTCCTTGAGCACCACATCGACGTGGCCGCCGCGGGTCAGACGTCCGAACAGGATGTCGTCCGCCAGCGGCTGCTTGATGCTTTCCTGGATCACCCGGGCCAGCGGCCGGGCCCCGTAGAGTTCATCAAAGCCGTTCTCGGCCAGCCAGCCCGCGGCCTCATCGGACAGTGAGATGGTGACGTTGCGATCGGCCAGCTGGGTCTCCAGCTGTTTGATGAACTTGTGCACGACCAGACGGATGACCTCGGGCGTCAGCGGCTTGAAGGCCACGACCGCATCGAGCCGGTTCCTGAACTCCGGCGTGAACAGGCGCTGGATGGCCTTTTCGTCCTCGCCCTCGACCTTGGAACGGCCAAAGCCGATAGAGGCGCGAGCATTGTCGGCGGCCCCGGCGTTGGTGGTCATGATCAGGACGACGTTGCGGAAATCGACGGTCTTGCCGACTGCGTCGGTCAGCGTCCCATTGTCCATGACCTGCAAAAGGATGTTGTAAACGTCCGGATGGGCCTTCTCGATTTCGTCCAGCAGCACCACCGCATGCGGGTGCTGATCGACAGCGTCGGTGAGCAGGCCGCCCTGGTCGTGGCCGACATAGCCCGGAGGCGCGCCGATCAGGCGGCTGACCGTGTGACGTTCCATGTATTCGGACATGTCGAAGCGCAGCATCTCGATGCCGAGGGTGCCGGCCAGTTGTTTGGCCGCCTCGGTTTTGCCCACGCCGGTCGGGCCCGAGAACAGGTACGAGCCGATCGGCTTGTTCGGGTCGCGCAGGCCCGCTCGGGCCAACTTCACCGCCGACGACAACTGGGCGATGGCTTCGGGTTGGCCGAAAACCGCGCCCTGCAGGTCGATTTCGAGGTTCTTTAGCGCCTCGACGTCCGACTTGGAGACGGACTTGGGCGGGATGCGGGCCATCTTGGCGATGACCGCCTCGATTTCCTTCTGTCCGATCACCTTCTTGCGCTTGGATGGGGCCAGCAGCATCTGGCTGGCGCCGGCCTCGTCGATGACGTCGATGGCCTTGTCTGGCAGCTTGCGGTCGGTGATGTAGCGCGCCGACAGCTCGACCGCCGATTTGATCGCCGCGTCTGTGTAACGCAGCCGGTGGAAGGTCTCATAATAGGTCTTGAGACCTTTGAGGATCTTCACCGTGTCTTCCAGCGTTGGCTCATTGACGTCGATCTTCTGGAAGCGCCGGACCAGGGCCCGGTCCTTCTCGAAGTGCTGGCGGTACTCCTTGTAGGTCGTCGAGCCCATGCAGCGCAGGGTGCCTGAGGCCAGGGCCGGCTTCAGCAGATTGGACGCATCCATCGCCCCGCCGGAGGTGGCGCCGGCGCCGATCACCGTGTGGATCTCGTCGATGAAGAGGATGGCGTCCTCGTGGGCCTCCAGCTCCTTGACGACCTGTTTCAGCCGCTCTTCGAAGTCGCCGCGATAGCGGGTGCCGGCCAGCAGGGCGCCCATATCGAGCGAATAGATGGTCGCGCCGGCCAGAACGTCCGGCACCTCGCCGTCCTCGATCTTGCGGGCCAGACCTTCGGCGATGGCGGTCTTGCCGACGCCCGGATCGCCGACCAGGAGCGGATTGTTCTTGGTGCGGCGGCACAGCACCTGGATCGAGCGCTCGACCTCGGCGGCACGGCCGATCAGCGGGTCGACCTTACCTTCGCGCGCCTTCTCATTGAGATTGACGCAGTAGGTGTCGAGCGCCTCTTCCCCTTTCTTGGCGGCCTTCTCCTCGGAATCTTCCGAAGCCCCTGCCGGGCCGGACTGGCTGCCGCGCACGGGACGGCTTTCGCCCTGCCCAGCCTTCTTGGCGATGCCGTGGGCGATGTAGTTGACCGCGTCGTAGCGGCTCATGTCCTGCTCCTGCAGGAAATAGGCGGCGTGGCTTTCGCGCTCCGAGAAGATGGCGACCAGAACATTGGCGCCGGTCACTTCCTCACGACCGGAGGACTGGACGTGAATGACCGCGCGTTGGATCACGCGCTGGAAGCCGGCGGTCGGCTTGGCGTCCTCGCCGTTCGAAACGGCCAGTGCGGCCAGGTCGTGATCAATATAGGTGGTCAGGGATGCGGCCAGAGCCTGCAGATTGACGCCGCAGGCGCTCATCACCGCTGAGGCGTCCGGGTCTTCGACCAGCGCCAGAAGCAGGTGTTCCAGGGTCGCGTACTCGTGGCTGCGCGCATTGGCCAGAGCGACGGCGCGGTGCAGGGTGTCTTCAAGCGGACGCGAAAAAGAGGGCAAAGACCTAGTCCTTCTCCATAGTGCATTGCAGCGGATGTTGGTGGTGCCGGGCCGTTTCCAGAACCTGCGCCACCTTTGTTTCGGCGACCTCGTAAGTGAAGACGCCGCAAACCCCGACGCCGTGCTGATGAACGTGCAGCATGATCCGAGTCGCATCTTCGCGTGATTTCGCAAAGAAACGCTCAAGAACGTAAACCACGAACTCCATGGGGGTGTAGTCGTCGTTCAGGATCAGCACCCGGTACAGCGAGGGCTTTTGAACCTTGGGTTTCGTCTCGGTGACGGTGGCGGCGCCGAGGCCGCCTCCCGGTTCACCTGGCCGCTGTTGAGGCATTCGCAGTCCGGATCGGGGAGTCGTTAGGATATGTAGGGACTGTCTGAGGGAATTGAAGCGGGGGCAAGGCCTCTCCCGCGCAAAGGAAAAGGCCCGGCGCGTTTCCGCACCGGGCCTTCTTCAGTCGTACCGCCCTTGGGAGGAGGGTTAGCGGGCCGACTGGATGCGCTCGACGATCGCGGTGGTGCGCTCGTTGATCGGCTTGAAGCTGTCCTTGACCGAGGCCGACAGGACGTCGGTCGCCTTGGTGACTTCAGCCAGATAGGCTTCCATCGCGGTCTTGGCGAAGGCGGTCTGCAGCTCGATCACTTCCTGGACCGACTTGGCCGAGGCCAGGGCCTGAGCGGCGTTGACGCCGTCTTCCCAGGACTTCTTGGAGTAGGCCAGGGCCTGAGCCGACAGGGCCTCGGCGCCGCGGGTGGCGGCGGTCACGGACTCAACGGCGGCTTCGATGTTCTTCTTGCCCAGGGTGTTGGCTTCGGTCAGCGCGTTCAGCGACTTGTCGACGCCTTCCTTGAAAGCCTGGTTGCCGGCTTGCGTGGCTTGCTCAACGGTCTTCTTGACGGTGTCAGTGGCGGCCATGGTGGTCTCCTCAGAATGGGTTTCGGGCGGGGTGTGCTGCCCGGATGACGGCTATATGCTGCACCTGCGAACATATGTCAAGGAGATTTTGTGCGATGCACAATCGCCTATGAGGGGTGCGACGAATTCGCCCATCAATAAGCTGTTAACGTCAGGGCAACTGAGGCTGAGGCATGATATGCTGTCAAAGGTCGTCGCCGTGGGGGCGTCGCCCTTGTGCCACAGCTTACAATGACGGACCGATAGTCATGATCGCTTCCGCCCGCCGCGTTTCTGTTGTCCTGGCTTGCCTGGTGAGTCTGGTCGCCTTCAGTTTCGTCGGTTCGCAAGGCGCGGTGGCCCAGGACAGCGAGGTCCGCTATGCCGGAATCGTGGTCGACGCCAATTCGGGCGAGGTCCTGTTCGAGCGGTTCGCCGACAGCCCGCGATTCCCGGCGTCGATCACCAAGGTCATGACGCTGTATCTGGTGTTCGAGGCCCTGGCCGAGGGGCGGATTTCGGCTGACGACTACATCACCATCTCGCCGCGCGCGGCCTCGCAGCCGCCTTCCAAGCTGGGCTTGCCCGCTGGTGCGCGGATCACCGTCGATAACGCCATTCGAGCCTTGGCTGTTCGTTCGTGCAACGACATCGCTGTCGCCTTGGCGGAGCACGTCGGCGGCTCCGAGGCGGCGTTCGCCGAACTGATGACCCGCAGGGCTCAGCAGCTCGGCATGACCCAGACGCGCTACTATAATCCCCACGGCTTGCCTGACCGTCGCCAGCTGTCGTCGGCGCGTGACATCGCCACGCTCAGCCGGGCGGTGATGCGCGATTTTCCGCAGTTCTATCATTATTTTGGCCAGCGCCACTGGGAGTTCGAGGGCCGCCAGTACAACAACACCAACGGCCTGCTGCACTCGATGCCCGGCGTGGACGGCATCAAGACGGGCTTCACCAACGCATCGGGTTACAATCTGGCGGCTTCGGCCGTTCGTGACGGGCGCCGGCTGATCACGGTCGTCCTGGGCGGACGCACGACAGCGTCGCGCAACGCCCATGTGGCCGAGCTGATCAACATCGGCTTCGACGTCGAGCGCCGTGTGGCGCGTGGCGAGAGCCTTGCTCAGGCGCAATTGCAGTTTGCATCGCTGCCCGGAGGCGTCGGTGCGCACTACGGGTCGGGTCAGGGCGCTGCGGCTAGCTATCAGACGGCCTCGGCTGAAGTGGCGGTGTCGGCTGCGGTCCTGGCGGCTTCCGCTGAGCTGGACGCCGCTGTCGAGGCGGAAGAAGCCGCCGAAGCGGCGCAGTCTGCTGCCTTCGCCTCGGCGCCGCCGCGCCCGACGGCGCCGGTCCGGGCCCAGGGCGACGGCGCCACTGGCTGGATCGTGCAGGTCGGCGCCTTTCGTGAGCAAAATGTCGCCCAGGAATGGCTGGGCGAGGTCGGACGCCGTTTCCGCGATCAGTTCCGAGCGGCTGAGGGGGCTGTGACGCCGTCCGAGAACGGCTGGTTCCGGGCCCGCTACGTCGGCTTCACCCGAGCCGCCGCCGATACCGCTTGCGAGGCTCTGACGGCGCGCAACGTTCCGTGCATGGTGATCCGGGCCCAATAGGGGCCCTATCCCCTCAACAGCCGATCCCGCGCCGCATTGAGGCGTTCGGCGAGGCCCTGCGAGCCGCCGGCGTCCGGATGGGCCCGGGCCATCAGACGCCGGTAGGCCGCCTGGATTTCGGTTCCGTCCGCAGTCTTTGACACGCCGAGGATGCGGCGAGCATCCGCCTCGCTCAGGTCTTCCTGCGGCGCCGGACGGCCCAGGGGATCGCGCTGACGCGCTCCGGTGGCCAGCCACAGACCGGCGGTGGCCAGCACCGACCCGATCAACCAGGAGCCCCGCATCGTCGCCAGGGCCGCGCCGCCGAAACAGATGGCGGCGAAGATGGTGGCGCTCACCCGCCACTGCACCTTGCCGGAGCGGTCCGACTGACGGCCTAGGCGGATCAGGGCCCAGAGCGCCGCGGCCCCCAGGACGACCCAGGCCAGAGTCATCGCAGCGGTCTCACGCCGCCTGCTGGATTTCCGGGCCCGCCTCCAGGCCCAGCGCCTGCATCAGGCAGCGCAGTTCCTGGCGGGCGGCGACATGGGCCAGGGAAATCTCGACCGGCCGGATCTCTTCGGACAGGTCCGCCACCGTCAGGCCGAAAGGGTAGAGCTCGCGATAGATCACCCGGTCCCGAAGCCCCGGCCCAACCCGGAAGCCGACACGCTTGGCCAGCAGGTCAAGCCGTTCGTCCACGCGGCGGCGGTTGCGGGCCTCGAACACCGCCAGGCGGTTGGTCACGACCAGCCAGTCAATCTGACCCAAGCCCGCCGCCGGATTGGCCGTGGCCTTGTCCTTGCGGGCGTTCCAGATGGTCTCCGCATAGATCGAGGGGCGCTTGAGGTTCAGCGTCACCGGATCGATCTCACCCAACAGGCCAAAGTCGACGAAACTGTCGTTCATGGGGGTGACGACCTGATCGGCCCGACCGTGTGCGGCGCGCGAAAGGGCGGTGTCGCCGCCCGGCGTGTCGATGATCAGATAGTCGACGCCTTGGCTGGCGGTGAAGGCGGCCTCGAAGCGGGCCAGCTGTTCCTCTTCAGGTGCGCGGGCCAGTTTGGCGCCGTCCGAAAAGGCGTCGGCCTCGATCGGCATGGGCGCGGTGGCGTTGTTGGCGGCCAGCCAGGCCCTGCGATTGGCCAGGAAGCCGGCCAAAGACCGCTGGCGTAGATCCAGGTCCATGACCGCGACCGACTGGCCTGTCTGCATCAGGCCGGCGAGCAGATGGATGGCGAGGGTCGACTTGCCCGCGCCGCCCTTTTCGTTGCCTACGACGATGACCCTGGCCATCGGACACCCCCAATACGCGCCCGCGACTCACTTTCGGCGGGCTGACTTGGGCGGAAGTCTAACGTCTAACCGGCGTTGAGGGAGGGGGGATCAGGACGTGCCTGTGGATGCACAGTAGTCGCCGGCGCCGGCGGCCCGGCAGGCGGCGTCGACGCGATCCGCGTCGAGCGAGACGCGCAGGCGCACCAGGGTGCGCCCGCCGCGCTGGATTTCTTCATAGCGTGGGGCGGCGTCGGCCAGGGCGGCGTGGCCGGACAGCCGGCTCCAGGCGGCCTCGGCGGCGCCGCGGCTGGAGAAGGCGCCGAGCTGGATGGTGCGCGCAGCAGCGCGTACGACCTCATGGGCGACCTGGGGGGCTTGGACCACGGCCTCGTGGACGACTGCCTCGGCGACGGCGTGGCCGGCGGCCTGGGCCGCGCCCCGGAATCCGTCAGCGCGGGCTTCCCACAGCACCTCCGGCTCGACCACCTCGATCCGCATAGGCGTGCGCTGGCCCAGCTCGACCGGCCCGCGCAGGCCGACCGCACGCGCCGACTGGACCGGCCCGCGCAACCCGGCCTCCTCATAGGATACCGGGATTGCGGCCACGTCTTGGGCCCAACGTTCGAAGCGGTTGGGGTCCGCCCCTACAAAGCCGCAACCCGCCAGGGCGGTGGTCAACGGGGCGATAACGAGCATTCTGATCGAAACCATAGGCAAAGATTACCCATGGGAAGAAAAAACTCAGTTGCCATATAAGCTTAAGGAAAACGATTAACGGGTTAACCGACCCCGTTCACCACGCGCCGGCTTCGCGCAGGCGTTTCACCAGATCCTCGGGCAGGTCGGTGTCCTCGGCCCGCGACAGATCCTGGGGCGCGTCCTTGGCTTCGAGGTAGCGCCAGCCCTGGAATGGCCTGTGGCCGAGCGGCGCGGTGCGGATCACCTCGGGCTTGAGCCGGATGACGCAACGCGACTGTTTGCCTTCGCCGTGGGTCGAAATGTCGGCAATCGGCATCCGGCAGACTATTGAGCCCTTGATCACCCAGTAGAGCGAGCCGCCATCCTCCAACTCCGCCGCGCGCTTGGGCGTGTTGCGGGTGTGGACGTTCAACCAGTCGCCCTTGGCCACGCGCCGCTCCAGCGTCTCGACCTTGGCGACCCCGACGCACAGTTTGATCAGGTTGAGGGCCATTGGGGCGGATGTAGGGGAGGTGCAGCGCCTGTTTCAACCGTCATGGCCGGGATTATCCCGGTCAGCTGGGAACAGCCTTCGAGGCACCGAGGGGGCAGGCGGCTAGTCGTTGCCGAACGCCATCATGCTTTCGCCGATCACAACCAGCTCTGCGCCGCAGCGTTGAACCTCGGATTCTTGCTGAACACGAGCATAGATCGCCGTCTCGTTGCGCTGAAGGTAGTCCAGCCAATCGATTTGCGGGTCACGACCTTGGAGCCGCCCGAGATAGTAGGCGATTCCCATCGCAACACCCGCGCGCTCTTCCGCCGTGATCGGGAGATCGGGATTGCCGTAGACGGCCGCGAACACTCCGAAGCAGGTCAAGTCCCGCATGGCGACTTCGCTGATTTCCTGGGCTTGGACGGAGGTTGACGACAGCGCTAGGGCCATGGCTCCGACGACGCCGGCCCCCAATTTGATTTTCAGCACTCTTCCTCCACGCGGGCCAACACGGCTCCATCCACGACTTGATCACCTACGGCAGCTGTGACCTCCGCAACTGTCCCGTCAAAGGGCGCGGTCAGGGCGTGTTCCATCTTCATGGCCTCGACGACCACGATAGACTGACCCTTGAGCACGGCATCGCCGGCCTTGGCCTGGACGGCCACGACCTTGCCCGGCATCGGCGCGCGCAAGGCTCCGTCCGAGGCCGAGGCGCCGCTACCCGAGCCAGCGTAGTTGGGCTCTCCGAAAGAGAAGGCGTCGCCGTCGATGAAGACGACGCGGCGGTCGCCTTTCTCGATCAATGTGACGGCCTCGTCGCCGACGCGGATCTGCTCTCCGCCCAGTTCTGAGACTGGACGGCGAACCTCACCCATCTCAAGCACCAGGCCGGTATCCATCGGATGATCGGCGGGACGACCCGGCGCCAGGCGGGCGGCGTGGACGCCGCGGGCGTCCTCCAGCCGGATTTCGGCGCGCGGAGCCGCGTTCAGTCGAAAGCCGTACAGCCCATCCGGCCGTCCGTCCCACGGCGAGGCTGGGTCCAATGCGCCCTGGCCCGGTGCGTGGGCCCAGGCTTGGTCCAGCGCTGCGGCGCCCATCGCCGCCGAGGCAGCGAGGCCCGCATTGTCTGGCTCGACCAGTTCGTTCTCGTGCGCGGCAATGAAGCCGGTGTCGACATCGCCATCGACGAAATCAGGGTGATCCAGACAGCGCACCAGGAACCCGGCGTTGGTCTTGACCGGCCAGACCTGGACCTGGGAACAGGCGTCGGCCAGGCCGGCGGCGGCGCTTTCGCGATCTTCGGCGTGCACGATCAGCTTGGCGATCATCGGGTCATAGAACTGGCTGACCTCGCCGCCCTGTTCGACGCCGGTTTCGACACGCACGCCGTCATCCTCAGGCAAGACGAAATGGTCCAGCGCCCCGATCGAGGGCAGGAAGCCGCCGGCCGGGTCTTCGGCATACAGGCGCGCCTCCATGGCCCAGCCGTCCAACTCGATCTCATCTTGCTTTAACGGCAGGGGCTCGCCCGCCGCCACGCGGAACTGCCATTCGACCAGATCCTGGCCGGTGACAGCCTCAGTCACCGGGTGTTCGACCTGGAGTCGGGTGTTCATCTCCATGAACCAGATCCGGTCGCCCTTCAGGCCGTCCGAGGCGTCGGCGATGAACTCCACCGTGCCGGCGCCGACATAGTCGACGGCCTTGGCGGCCTTGACCGCTGCCTCGGTGACGGCGGCGCGCGTGGCGTCATCCATGCCGGGGGCGGGGGCTTCTTCGATGACCTTCTGGTGGCGCCGCTGGAGCGAACAGTCGCGCTCATACAGGTGCACGACGTTGCCGTGGGTGTCGCCGAACACCTGCACCTCAATGTGGCGCGGCCGGGTGACGTACTTCTCAATCAGCACGCGGTCGTCGCCGAAGGCGGCCTTGGATTCGCGCTGGGCCGAAGCGAGGGCCGAGGCGAAATCAGCAGCCGTTTCGACCTTCTTCATGCCCTTGCCGCCGCCGCCGGCCACGGCCTTGATCAGAACCGGATAGCCGGTCCTGTCGGCGGCGGCCTGGAGCGTTGCCAGCGACTGGTCTTCGCCTAGATAGCCGGGCGTGACCGGCACGCCGGCCTTGTCCATCAGGTCCTTGGCCGCATCCTTCAGACCCATGGCCCGGATCGAGGCGGGCTTGGGCCCGATCCAGATCAGGCCGGCGTCCGCGACCGCCTCGGCGAAGTCGGCGTTCTCGGACAGGAAGCCATAGCCGGGATGAATGGCCTCAGCGCCCGTATCTTTCGCGGCCTGCAGCACCTTCTCAGCCACCAGATAGCTTTCACGCGCCGGGGCGGGACCCAGGCGCACGGCGCGGTCGGCCATCTTCACATGAGGCGCATCGGCGTCGGCGTCGGAATAGACCGCAATGGTCTCGATCCCCATCCGCTGGGCGGTGCGGAACACACGACAGGCGATTTCGCCGCGATTGGCGACCAGGATGGATTTGAACATAGGTCGGGTTCTAAGGGGGAAGGGGGCTGGGGGCTAGTGGGCCGGCCGTGCTAGACTCGAGCCATGTCCCGTCCCCTGCCCAGCGAAGCCGAGGCCCGTTCGATCCTGGCTCACAAGCGCACCCGGCCGCGCCATCGCCCGGCGCCGCCGGCAGGCAAGTCGCTGGCTCCGCTGATCAAGGCGCTGGACGACCGCTTCGGTCAGGGGACGGGTGCGCTGGAGAGCCGCTGGCCTGAGATCGTCGGCGAGCAACTGGCCCGTGTCACCGAGCCTGTGAAACTGTCCAAGGGCCGGCCGGGCCAGGGCGGCGCGCTGGAGCTGCGCGTGGTCGGCCCCGCCGCCGCCTTCGTCCAGCATCAGGCGACGGAGATCATCAGCCGAGTGAATTTGTTCCTAGGCGACGGGGCGGTCGATCGGCTGCGGATTTCGCAAGGGCCGATCAAGCCGCGCGCCGCGCGGGCCCAGCCCCGCGCCCGGCCGGTGGACCGCCCGCTGGACGCTGCCCGCGACGAGGCCCTGAGCGCCTCGGTCGCCCCGGCCGTCGGCGACGGACTGCGCCAAGCCCTTCTCAAGCTGGGCCGCCGGGCGCTCAAGACTGGGGATGGATCAGGCCCAGCGCGTTGACAAACCTTCGCCTCACCTCACGTCCATTTCGACAAATCTGACGAACTTTCCACGGCGGACCTTGGGGGCGTCCGCTTCTGACCGCCAATCGCGGACGGACCCGCTAGAGCGAGCTCCGAACGATCGCTAGGCGTCGGGCATGCGGCTCGGCTCGATCAATCTTCAAGCACAAGGTTTGCGTCTCGAATGCGAGTGCGGCCATCGCCGGCAGTTCGACTTGAGAGCCGCCGTCGCCGCTTGGGGCGACCCGGATTATGCTGATGTGAAGGCGAGGGCGAGATGCACGGCTTGCGGAAAGCGAAAACTGAGCATCGCCTTCACAGACACCGCCGATGGCTCGTCGCTCCCGATGGCGGGCATTCGCCAGAACATCTTTCACCGATGCGGCAATCAAAATTGCCTCGTCGCCTGGTGGGCAACGCCCGACAAGGCGCGGGCCATGATCAGTGCTGACGGAACGCTCGACGACTACAAGCGCGCAATCGCGTGCCCTTCTTGCGGCAGATACAACCGTTATCATCACGTCAGGCTGACTGACGAGCCTCTCCCCCCGGCCAAGTCTTGGATGGGCATGAGCAGGAATGAGCGTGAGGCGGGCGGGCCGCCTCATATTCTGAAGGGGCCTAGGCGGCGCTGACCAGTCGATGCCCTGGGGTCTGCTCGTCCGTGCCGCTCGGTTGGCCGAGTTCCGCCTCACGGACGCCGTGACTAGTCCGGCTCAGGCAAGAGGTCGCCGGCAAAAACAGAGCAAAAGTCGACGGCATCCCTGGAACGCATGAAGCCGACTTTGAACGGGGCTTTACTGTGCCAAATCGCTCGTCGCCGCGTGTCGGCGTTGCCAGGCCAATCCGTTAAGGCTTCTAGCTCGCAAAGCCCGTCGCGGTGCGGGAACGCCAGCCATGCCTGAACCTCATCGGCCTCGCGTTGGGTTGCCCAAAAGGAAAACCGGTGGATGAAGTCGTCGCCCATGCGCAGATACTAGCTCACGATGAGGTCAGCTTGCGTGGTCATGAGCCAGCGCACGACTGCACGATGCGATTAGCTCGTTCGTCAGCGCTCACGCCCTGATGTTTTTATGGACAGATCTCCGATCAATGAGAGACTTGCTCATATGAACACGAGCAACTCGATCGACCTCCGGTCGCCTACAGGCGGCTGAGCACTAGGCTTGCCGCCTTTTCGGAGGCGGAATGAACTCTCAAGAACACAACGAAACCGCGCCACTGCCCGGCGGCATGGCGTTTTCGATCGCGGCTGGATGGGCGCTGAATCGAGTGCTTCAGATCGACGATGCGGCCCCTGGCTTTGTCGCCCACGTGTGTCGTGCGCGGCTGACTTGGAGACAGACCCTGTGGGCTGCGCTGTCGGTAGACGCAGACACGAATCCCGCCGCCGTTCTTCGGCTGACCGGTGACCCTGGCAGCCTCGACCAGTCGCCCCTGAACCTTCGGGCCGAGTTTGGCCGAGCGGTGCTTTCGGTCGCGCCGCGTGACCTGTCGGAGATCGTGTTCGGCTCATGCCCCGACGGCTGGCTCGGCTCGCTACGAAAACTCCACGGCCAGCCCCTCGACCATCCCGAGAGCTACGCCGCTCTGTTCGGGCTTCTCGCATCGAGCAATCCCCTGGACCATGAGCGCCGAGCCGCTCTCTTGGAAACCGGGTCGCTCGACGAATCTATGATTTGCGCGGTCCTTTCGATCCGCGATCCCAACCTCATCACGCCGACCATCGTGCAGAAGATGCGGGGATCGGAGGATGTCGCGCGGTTCGAAGCGGGCGTCACGCTTGTGCGACGCTTGTGTTCTTGGGCCGGTGACGAGGACATCCGGCGCGCGGCGTCGCAGGCTCCCGATCGACTTGGCCGGTCCTGGCTCCGCGCGATCCTCGCTAAGGCAGACCGACCCTGCCCGGAGCACCATCCCTGCGATGCCGATCCCGACCTCGAACGCGTAGCGGTCCGAGACGCTAAGCGGATCGGCCAGGAATTTCAGAACTGCTTGGAGCCGTCACGGATCCTGCCCAAGGCGCTGTCGGGTGTATGGGCGCTGGTCGTCTGGCATGGGGCTGGCCTGCTCATCGACACTCGAATGGATGATGCCGGAGTCTGGCACGTCGAGCGGGTGCACCGGCGATGCAACGCGCGAGTGGAGAGCGAGCACCTCTTGCGAGTTCGCGAGCGGCTCGAACCTCTTGGAGTGCGCTGCTTCGTTCCCGCCTCTCCTAACGCCGACCTCGCGAGCGTCGGCAGGATATGGGGCGGATGGGAGGACGCATCGTTCGCGGCCTTTGAGATCGAGGGCTAAGCGCGCCTAGATTTCGATGTCGTGCGGAAGAGCGGCCTCGATCTCGCGGATCAACTGCACGGGGTTCGCATTGAGCGCACGCGCGATCGCAAAGAATTCGATCACATCGACCCGGCGCTGACCACCCTCGATGATGGAGACGAAGCTCTGATCCTTGCCCAGCTTCGCAGCCAGTTCGCGCTGGGTGAGGCCCGAGCGCTGCCGTGCTGCAACGAGCGCCTGCACAAGATGGCGGTGGGCACCGCCGAATACCGACTTCGGCATGGCCGCCTCGCGCCGGAGACCGTGCGGCTGAACCACGCGGCCGGTCGGCTGCGCGACGTGAATGGCTGCGCCGCCCGGCCGCTCCCACCGGAGCCCAAGATCAGCTATGAAGCCTGCGGACTCCCATTATGACCGCGGGACCAGAGGGGGGCAGGTCACATGGCTAACTGGGCAGCGATTGAAGCTAGAGCCGCAGAACTGGTTGAGCGGCGAGGACAAGACCCGTTCTTGGCTCTGGTTCTCGAGGGTTCATTCCGCGTCGCTCGTGATCTCGACAATCCGATCCGGGGCAACCTGTGCGCAGCCGGTTTGCGAGAAGCGTTCGGTCATATCCTGCACGGGCTTTCTCCCGACGCGGATGTCAGAGCTTGCCACTGGTTTGTGCAAGCTAGGGACACTCGCACTGTCACGAGACAACAGCGCGTCTCCTACATCGCTCATGCCGGCCTTAGTCCCGACTATGTCGAGAGCGTGCTTGGCCTAGACCCCCGGGTGTATCGCGCGCCAATCGCTGAAGCGGTCGACGAGATGAATCGGCGAGCGCATGTGCGCTCCAACACGGTCTTGCTAGACGATGGTGAAATTCGAGATCTGGCAGAGGGAGTGCTGCACGCGATTGGCCAGCTCTTGGATGCCGTCCCAGAGTGTCGTTCCGCCGTTGAAGAGAAGTTGCAGGCGGAGATCAATCGGGCGGTGTTCGATGAAGCGATCAAGACGGCCCATCCCGACCTCGATGAGCTGTCTACTCACACGATGGTGGAAGAAGTTCATACGGAAGAGGTGACTGTCGTCGATCTCGGCATCGAACGCATAAAGTTTGCGGTGTCCGGCTCGATTTATGTGTCGCTCAACTACGGCTCCAGCTCGGATTTTCGAAATGGGGACGGCGCATCGATGAGCGACAACTATCCCTTCAAGACAACGCTTTCGAGCTCGGTGGAGGATCCGAGCGCAATTGACCAGGTCGCAGAACTGGAAGTCGACAACTCGAGCTTCTACGAGTGAGCCGCCCGCTCGGTGTTTCGCGATTTCGGTGTGCGGATCGATACCTTATCGACGGACCGGACAGATTAAGGCAGCGCGACACGCAATGCGGTTCGGAACCTGGAGGGTCCGGCGGACACTGTAACGTATTCTAATCCCCAACAGCCTGTGCTATCGGCGCGTCGTGGCCGCATTTCGTTCCAACTCGCCGATCATGGCAGCGCTCTTCGCGCTGATCCTCGGCCTGTTCGTGAGCGGACCGCTGGTCGACGCTGTCACCTGCGGCCAGGAAGCAGCAATCAGCTGCGAGTTCGCGCTGACCGATGCTGATCATCCGGCGGACGATCAGGGCCACGGTCAGGACGCGCTTCACGCCTGCAACCACGGCCACTGTCATTCGACATCTAATCTGCCCCCGGTCCTTGGCGACGCGGCTGTCTATGCATTTGCGCCAGCCAGCACGACGTTGTCCGCTGATCCCCTGTTCGTGTCTGAGACACCTGACGGACTAATCCGCCCTCCGAGAGCCTGACGGTCTGCGCGCACGCGCGCGCCCTCCGTCATTAACGCATCTCGGAAGCCACAATGAAAATCCGATCGTTCTCGCCGCGTCACGCGGTGGGATGCGCCGCAGCAGTCTTGCTGTCGGCAATAGGCGGTCAGGCTCTTGCCGATCCCGCCCCATCCTATGACTCGTTAGTCGGTCAGGCCGACACAACACCCTTCAATGTCGAGGCGGAAGCCTTGGTGGACGCAGCCGAAGCGCGTCTTCGCCAAGCTGGCGTTCGTCCCAATCCCGACGTGTCTATCGATGTCGAGAATCTGCTCGGCTCTGGCCCCTACAGCGGTGTCGATAGCGCCGAAGGCACGGTTACCTTCAGTCAGAACCTGGAACTCTGGGGACGCCGTCAGGCTCGCGTAGATGTCGCGCGGGCTGAAGCCGGTGTTTCGGTGTTGCAGCGTGACGCTGTCGGCGTCGAATCCGCCGCGAGATTAGCCCTGGCCTATGCCGAGGCCGAAGCAGCACAGCGCCGCTTCGAGGTCGCACGTGAGGCCCTCGACATCGCGCTGGCTGACGGTCGTGCGGCTCTCGCGCTCGTCGAAGAGGGGCGGGAACCGCTTGTCCGTGGCCTCCAGGCGGAGAGCGAGGTCGCGACGGCCCGAGCGACGTTCGATGAGGCCACGGCGGAACGCGACGCAGCGTTCGCCAGGCTTACGGCGGTCGCGATGCTGATTGCGCCGGTCACGTCCATCGAGGACAGCCTTCTGGACCGTGCACCGATGAGCGATGCCGGTTTCGAGGGCGATACACTCGGTGTCCGGGTCGCTCAGGCCGAACGCGACGCCGCCGAGCGGCGCATCGACGTTGAGCAAATCCGATCGCTTCCCGATGTGACCGCGTCCGTTGGTTTCAGACGGTTCGAGTTGGAAGGCGAAACCGCGTTGACCTTCGGGGTCAGCCTTCCGCTTCCTCTGTTCGACCGGAACCGGGGCAACATCGACGCCGCCAGGGCCGAATACAGAGCCGCCGAAGCGCGGGTCGATCAGGCGCGTCAGAGCGCTGTGGCGGATCGCGCTGCGGCCTCAGCCCGGCTGACCGCTTCGGCAAGCAGGGTCCGAGCGGCGGACGGCGGCGTAACGGCTGCCGAAGAAGCCTACCGGCTGACCCGTATCGGGTTCGAGGCCGGACGGATCTCTCAACTTGAACTGCGTGTGTCGAGGTCAGCCCTCGTTGCCGCGCGCAACGCCGCCATCGAGGCCCGGCTCGCCCGGGTCCGCGCGGAAATCGACCTTGCTCGGCTGGAAGGCCGCATACCTTTTGGAGCGACGCTGTAATGCGCCCGATGACAAACAAGGCCTGGCTGATGGCCGGTGTCGCCGCCGCGATCCTGGTCGTGGGCGGTGGATACGCAATCTTCCGCATGACTGCTGTGGATCCTGCTCCCGCAACCGAGGAGCAACACGCCGAAGAAGAGGGTGACCACGCAGGCGAGGAAGGCGGCGAAGAGGGGCATGTTGATCTGACGGCGGCCCAGATCGAGGCGGCCAACATCGAAGTTGTTCGGGTTGGTCGCGGGGGTGGAGTGGAGACCCACATCGCTGGCAGGGTCGAGCCCATGGTCGATGCCCGCGCCTCTGTCGCCGCGTCAATCAGCGGTCGGGTGGAGCGCGTTCTGGTCGCCCCCGGCCAGTCGGTTCGGTTTGGTCAGCCGCTCGTGGTGCTCGTCAGCGGGGAGGCGGCGGGTCTACGCGCTGACACCGATGCGGCGAGAGCAGCGGCGGATGCAGCCCGCTCAGCTTACGAACGGGAACGCAATCTCCAGGAGCAGGGCGTTGTGTCCGTTCAGAGCGTCGAGACGGCGCGCGCCGCATATCTTAGCGCCGAAGCGGCTGCACGGGCCGCTGGTGCGAGGGCAGGCGCTGCTGGCGGACCAAGCGCGTCTGGACGTGTCAACGTCACCAGCCCCATCAGCGGTATCGTCACCAACGTCCAGGTGGGGCCTGGCGGCTTCGTGGACGCCGGCGGCGTCGTCGCCGAAGTGTCCAATCCGTCGCGTGTCGAGCTGATCTTCAACGCACCTCCAGCGGTGGCCGCCCGGGTTCAGATCGGGTCGATCATTCGGGTCGATGGACCGAGTGGTGGTTTCGAGGCGACCGTCACCGGGGTTGCGGCGGATACCGGAGAGGCGAGCAATGCGACGCTGATCCGGGCGCGAGCGAATAGCGTCGCGTCACTCCCGGCAGGCTCTGCTGTAACGGGCGCTGTTACGACCGACGCCACGGGCGGCCTGACCGTCCCGACAAACGCAGTTCAGACTGTCGAGGGACGCACAGTGGTCTTCGTGCGAACCGAAGACGGCTTCCGCGCGGTGCCAGTCCTGACAGGGCGCGAGTCCGGCGACCGCATCGAAATCGTCCAGGGGCTAACGGGTAACGAAGAGATCGCTGCGCGGAACGCCTTCCTCCTCAAGGCTCAGCTGGGTGCCGGAAGCACCGAGCACGGCCACTAGGAGGCGGGCATGTTCAAACACATCATTGAAGCCAGCGTCCGCTTCCGCTGGTTCGTCGTTTTGGCCGTCACTCTGGTTTCGGTATACGGGCTTTTCGAGCTCACTCGTCTGCCAATCGACGCCGTCCCTGACATCACCAACCGTCAGGTGCAGATCAACACGGTCGCTCCGGCTCTCGCACCCGAGCAGATCGAGCGTCAGGTCACCTATCCCATCGAAACCGCGATGGCCGGGATACCGGGGATGCAGAGCACTCGCTCGATCTCGCGGAACGGCTTCTCACAGATCACGGTCATCTTCACCGACCAGACGGACATCTACTTCGCCCGTCAGCAGGTGACCGAGCGCATGGCGCAGGCGCAGGAAAGTCTCCCCGAGGGAGTCGAGCCCGCGTTGTCACCGATTACGACGGGTCTGGGCGAGGTCCTGATGTGGACCGTCGATTTCAAACCCTTCAACGCGGAGAACCTCGCAGAGCCGGGCCAGCCCGGCTGGCAGGCCGGTGGCGACTACCTCACGCCGGAAGGCGAACGGCTCACGACTCCGGAACAGCGCGCCACCTACCTGCGCACCGTGCAGGACTGGATCATCGCACCGCAGATGCGGACGACGCCCGGTCTGGCGGGCGTCGATACGAACGGCGGATATGTGAAGGAGTATGCGGTTCGCCCTGACGCGGCCCGCCTCTCTGGCTATGGGCTCGGCGTCAACGATTTGATCGTCGCCCTCGACCGGGCGAACACCCAGGCGGGGGCCGGCTTCATCCAACGGGCAGGCGAAGCCCTGGTCGTCCGCACGGACGCTCTCGCCACAACGGTCGAAGATCTGGCGCAGGCTCCGGTGGTCAACCGGGCCGGCCTGGTGGTCCGCGTGGCCGATGTCGCGACCGTCGAACTCGGACAGGCCCCACGTCTCGGAGGGGGTAGCCGTGACGGCCACGAGGCCGTCATGGGCACTGCCTTGATGCTTGCGGGGGGCAACAGCCGAACGGCGGCGCAAGCGGCGGGAGATCGCCTCGAACAGATCCAGGCGTCCTTGCCGCCTAGCGTCGAGGCGGTCGTCGTTCTCGATCGCAGCGCCTTGGTCAACTCGACCATCCAGACCGTCGCTCGCAACCTCACCGAGGGCGCGCTGCTCGTGATCGTCGTGCTGTTCCTGCTGCTCGGAAACATCCGGGCCGCGACCATCACCGCGCTCATGATCCCGATCAGCTTCCTCTTCGCCGTGATCGGGATGAACCGCTTCGGCATCAGCGGAAATCTGATGAGCCTCGGTGCGCTCGACTTCGGTCTCCTGGTCGATGGCGCAGTCGTGGTGATCGAAAACACCCTGCTCATGCTGAGCCAGCGCCGGGCCGAACTGGGTCGGCTGCTGACACGAAGGGAACGTCTCGGCGTCGCCGTTCAGTCAGCGCGACAGATGGTGCGCCCCGCCGCTTTCGGTCAGCTCATCATCCTGCTCGTCTTCACACCGCTGCTGATGCTCGAGGGGGTCGAGGGAAAGACCTTCATCCCCATGGGCGCGACCGTGATGCTGGCGCTGGTCGGCGCGTTCATCTTCTCCTTCACCTTCGTCCCGGCGATGGCGGCTCTTTTGGTCCGCGATCCCAAGGTCGCGCCCAGCGGCCACGGCGAACACGAGACGAAGCTCATCAGCTTCGTGCGGTGTCGGCTTGAGCCTGCCATGCGCAAGGCTGTCGCCCGACCCAAGACGGTGCTGATCGCCGCGCTGGGGACCCTGGTGCTCGGCGGCGTCGCTTTCACGTCCCTTGGCCGGGAATTCATCCCGACCCTTGATGAAGGCGATATCGCCATGCAGGCGATCCGCGTCCCCTCGACCTCGCTCGAACAGTCCCTGGCGATGCAGATGGAACTGGAGCGGGCGATCGTCGCCTTGCCGGAAGTGGAGACGGTCTTCTCGCGCACCGGCACCGCCGAGGCGGCTATCGATCCGATGCCCGCCAACATCTCGGACTCGGTGATCGTTCTGCGAGACCGTTCGGAGTGGCCTGACCCGAACCTGGAGAAGGAGGAACTGATCGCCCGCATCGAGGAGGTGGCGTCGGAGCACATCGGCAACAGCTTCGAGTTCAGCCAACCCATCGAGTTGCGCTTCAACGAACTCATTTCCGGCGTCCGGACCGACATGGCGGTCATGGTCTATGGCGAGGATTTCGAAACCTTGCAGGAGGTCGCCAATCAGGTGGCTGCTGTCCTGAATGACACCCCTGGGTCGGCGGACGTTCGGGTCGAGCAGGCTGCCGGTCTTCCGACCCTGACCGTCAGCGTCAATCGCTTCGCAGCCGCCAACTACGGACTATCAGCGGCAGACATCTCAGAAGCGGTCTCGGCAGGTATCGGCGGCGCGGAGGCCGGGCAGATTTTCGAGGGCGACCGCCGCTTCGATGTAGTGGTTCGCCTCCCAGAGACCGCCCGCAGCAACCCTGCCGCATTAGCCGCGCTGCCCATCGTGACGGCGTCTGGTCAGATCGTCCCCCTGTCTTCTGTCGCGACTATCGAGACGGGCGAAGGGCCAAACCAGATCAGCCGCTACAATGGGAGTCGGCGGATGGTGGTGCAGGGCAATGTCCGTGGCACCGACCTCGGCGGCTTCGTTACCGAGGCCCAGCGCCGGGTCGCTGAAATCGAACTCCCGCCCGGCTACTACCTCGACTGGGGTGGGCAGTTCGAGAACCTCCAGCGCGCGCAGGCGCGGCTCGGGTTGGTGATCCCCATCGTCTTCGTGTTGATCGGCGTCCTGCTCTTCATGGCATTGGGTTCGTTCGCGGAGGCGGGTCTCGTCTTCGCGTGCGTTCCTCTGGCCTTGGTCGGTGGTGCGCTCGCGCTCCTGCTTCGAGGGATGCCGTTCTCGGTCTCCGCCGCCGTCGGCTTCATCGCCGTATCGGGGGTCGCGACATTGAACGGCCTGGTCCTGATGCAGGCCATCCGAGAGCGATTGGATCAGGGGTTGCCTCAGATGGAAGCGGCCATGCAAGGCGCTGCTAGTCGTCTGCGGGCCGTCCTCACGACCGCCTTGGTCGCCATCGTCGGATTCATCCCGATGGCGATCGCCCACGGGGCAGGTGCGGAGGTGCAGAAGCCTCTCGCGACTGTCGTCATCGGCGGTCTCCTGACGGCGACGATTCTCACCCTGTTCGTTCTGCCGACCTTCGCGGCGTTGGCCGTGAAGCATCGGAAGGCTGAGGGGATCGAGGATTGACTGCCTCGCAAGCATCCAGCCGCCAGCAGCGTTCGACGCTGCTGGCGGTGCTTGGCCTGAACCTCGGCCTCGCTGGTGTTCTCGGGATCGGCGGCTGGTTTGCCGATTCCAGCGCCCTTCTCGCGAACGCGGTCGACAATGCGTCGGACGGTTTGGTCTATCTGATCAGCCTGCTCGCCATTGGCCGTGAGGGCGTGTGGAAGCGGCGCGCGGCGAGAGCGTCAGGCGTCCTTCTGCTCCTGTTTGCACTGGGCGTGCTTTTCGACGCTGGCCGTCGATGGATCGAGGGAACCGAACCGGTCGGCTGGACTATGATGTCCCTAGCTGCTGTCGCGGCCATCGTGAATCTCGTCTGCCTGCTCCTCCTGAAACGTCTCCAGACGGACGACGTGAACATGAAGGCGGCACGGACTTTCAGCCTGAACGACTTCGCCTCGAATGGCGGCATCATCGTCGCAGGCCTGATGGTGCTTTGGCTTGGGCAAGCCTGGCCTGATCTCATTGTCGGCATCTTGGTAGCCGGGATCGCCGTGAAAGGCGGACTCGACATTCTCAGGGATGCTCGCTCGACAGAGCAGGGGCGGTCACTGTGAGCCGGCGGGTCTTGCGTTGGCGGGAAGGCAAGCACGGCAAGCGCATCCGGAAGTCTCCAGCGCCGCCGAAGAGAGAGCCGATCCCGGTTCTCACGATCGTCTATGGGATTGCCCTCGCGCTCACCACATCGACCGCGATCTTCATCTTGGCGATGGCGCTGCTTCATGGCGCTGGCATTCCAGCCTTCATAAGCTACGGCATCCTCTCGCCCGTGCCGGTGCTCGGGATGCTGTGGGGGTCGCGAAACAAGTTCTTCTATGTGGTGGTCGGCGCAACCGGCGCGTTGTGGATCGCGGGCACGGCGGTTCTGGCCGCCAACAGTGGATGGACGGAGCAAAGCGTCCATCGTGGGGCTGATGCCCGCTTCACTGATGGCGGCTCTGGAGAGATCAGTAGATGAAGGCGCTCCTGACCGCTCGTCCCATATCGACTGGCGCGGCTTGGATGGGTGCGGCCTTCACGGCTCTGGTCCTCGTTTTCGGCTACGCTGCCTTTGGCCTCTGGACGACGCTGATCTTTGCCTCAGGCTTCCTCGGCGGCTTCGTCCTTTGGATCGTGTTCGGGAACGCGAGATCCTCGAAGGCCATCCGGCTTCCTTACTGGATCTGCCTGGGGCTCTTCGTGATGCACCGGATCGAGGAGCGTATCTCCGGCTTCTTCGACGAACTCGCCCGTCTCACGGGCGCTCCCACGCCGGACATCGCATCGCCCCAGGTCATCGGGCTGGTCATCCTTTCGATTGGACCGTGGCTGCTCGTCCTGCCGGCGATCCACCGCTTCCCGGCGATAGGAAGTCATCTTGCCTGGACCTTCTTCGCGGCGATGGGTGTGACGGAGCTCTTCCACGTCGCCTTCCTCCTGATTGATGGTCGGGACGATCTCTATTTCCCGGGGTTGGCGAGCGTCGCCATCCTCGCACCCACGGCGTGGTGGGGCATGACACGCATGGTGCGAGCGCCATCCGAGAACGGCCCTGCTGTGGGCCAAGGAGGCTAGAATGAGCCAACCCACTTCACTTCCGGACGAGGCTGAACACCCCGGCCAACGGGGCCGGCCCGCTCATATAAACGGTCGCGCCTCGAAAGCGGATGACCATAACCACGGCGGCTCTGCGTTCCTCGGGCCAAACACCGAGCTCTACTTCGCCCTCGGCTGCGGCGTTGCGCTCGCCATCGGTTTCCTGATCGAGAAACTGATGGGCGACGCGCCGGAATGGTTGCCGGTATCCCTCTACATTCTCGCCTATGGCCTCGGCGGCTTCTTCACCGGTCGCGAAGCAGTCGAAAACCTGAAGGAGCGGCGCTTTCAGATCGACACGCTGATGCTTGTCGCAGCGGCAGGCGCGGCGTTACTGGGAGCTTGGGCCGAAGGCGCATTGCTGCTCTTCCTGTTCAGCCTGGGACACGCGCTTGAACACTACGCCATGGGCCGCGCCAAACGCGCCATCGAGGCGCTGGCGAAACTGGCTCCAGAACGAGCCGACGTGCGTCGGAACGGCCAGATCATCGAGGTGGTTGTTGAGGAGCTTGTCGTCGGCGACACCGTGATTGTCCGACCGAACGAGCGCCTGCCCGCCGACGGCTTCATCATCAAGGGCGAGAGCGCCATCAATCAGGCTCCCGTTACCGGCGAAAGCATTCCCGTGGACAAGATGCCGGTTCAAAGCATCGAAGCTGCACGCAGCCGGCCTGATTCCGTGTCGTCCGCTTCCCGGGTATTCGCGGGGACCATCAATGGCGGCGGAGCCCTTGAAGTGGAGGTCACCCGCGAGGCGGGAGAAACCGCGCTCGCGAAAGTCGTCCGCATGGTCGGCGAGGCGGAGACCCAGCAGTCGCCGACGCAGCGTTTCACAGCCCGCTTCGAGCGCATCTTCGTGCCAGCGGTCCTCTGCCTGGCCTTCGTCCTTCTGTTCGCTTGGCTGGTGGTCGATGAGCCCTTCAGCGAGAGCTTCTACCGCGCGATGGCCGTGCTGGTCGCCGCCAGCCCCTGTGCCCTCGCCATAGCCACGCCCAGCGCTGTGTTGTCTGGCGTCGCGCGCGCTGCGAGGGCGGGCGTCCTGGTGAAGGGCGGCGCGCCGTTGGAGAACCTAGGCTCGCTCAAAGCCATCGCCTTCGACAAGACCGGCACCCTGACCGAAGGCCGCCCCCGCATAACAGACGTGGTGCCGGTGGCGGGTGTAACTGAGCAGGAGTTGCTGTCGGTCGCCGTGGCTGTCGAAGCCCTGAGCGACCACCCCCTTGCTCAAGCCATCGTCACGGACGGGCGTGAGCGCCTCGGGGCTGAAAAAGCGGCGGAAGCGACAGACCTCAAGAGCCTGACCGGACGAGGTGTCGTCGCCAAGCTGGACGGCGAGACCGTCTGGATCGGCAAGGCCGAGATGTTTGGCCAGGATGGAGTGCCGTCTCTCGGCTCCGAAGCCGTCACGGCCATTTCGAACCTGCGGGAGGGCGGACGCACCTCCATGGTCGTGCGCATGGGCGCTCGTGATCTTGGCGCTATCGGTTTGATGGACACGCCGCGAGAGGCCGCGAAGGAGGCGCTGCGTCGCCTCCACGAGATTGGCATCTCCCGAATGATCATGATCTCCGGGGATCACCAGAAGGTCGCCGACGCGATCGCCCAGGAAGTCGGTCTGGATGAGGCTTGGGGTGACCTGATGCCCGAGGACAAGGTCGAGGCGATCAAGAAGCTCGCCGGCCAGGACAAGGTTGCGATGGTCGGCGACGGTGTGAACGACGCACCCGCGATGGCGAGCGCCACGGTTGGGATCGCAATGGGCGCGGCGGGTTCCGATGTCGCGCTTGAAACAGCGGATGTCGCCCTCATGGGCGACGACCTCTCGCAACTCCCTTTCGCTGTGGACCTCAGCCGCCACACGCGACGCATCATCCTCCAGAACGTGTGGGTCAGCCTGGGCGTCGTGGCCTTGTTGGTTCCGGCGACGATATTTGGTCTTGGGATTGGCCCAGCTGTCGCGATGCACGAAGGGTCGACGCTGTTAGTCGTGGGCAATGCCCTGAGGCTGCTGTCCTATCGGGCTTAGGCTTGGCCGTTGTCACTTCGCACGGTGCCCGCGCTTTCCGAAGTTGGCGTTATCCGGAATCAGACATGCATGCGCGCTATCTGAATTGCCCGTTGGAAACATTCTGCTGCACGTTCCGGCCCAAGCGCGCTGGTCACGGCTGGCAAAGTCAGCAACTCAGATGAGCGCATGAGGCGCATAGTCGGCCAGCGCTCGGAAATGATCCGCCGTGCCTTTCGCTCGTCGATAACGAGCATATGAGATCGACTAGCCGCGATCGCTATCGACGCTGCTTCTCCGTCGCCCAGGCGGTCGCCAGATCTGGCAGATACCAGCTCAATGAAGTGATCAAGTTCCGCCTCGGTCAGAGCCTCGATGCGCACCTTTCCGTAGAGTGGATCGCCAGCTCGTGCGTAGGGCTTTCCGGTTGCTGGATCGCGCTTGATCTCGTCGATCACATGCTCCGGCGCGATGCAGGCGCATTGCAAGGCCGCAGTGATCTCCTGCCAGCACCCTGTAGCCAGCAGATTGATCCAGACACTGGTGTCTAGGACGAGGTCAGACTTGGAGTCAGGCACCTAGCAGACCTTCGGGATGGTCAAACGGCGCTAGTTCTCGCCTTAGCTGGACGCGATCTAGGACGAGCATGTCACAAAGCTGGCCTTCGCTCAGGATGCCATCTTGCAGGGCTCGTGACGCCATGACCGCAACGCGAACAGGGAGCAGGGGCGGGGCAGTTTGAGGCTCAGGATCTCCGATGACTTGGCGTTCGAGGTCGGAACTGAAGCCCCTGTCACGGATAGAAGCCCAAGCTCCGGACGCGAGGAGGCCTAGCTCTTCTAGCCGACGCGTCATCGCTTCGGTGGTTACGTCGAATTGATGAGCGAGGAGAATGAGCCCACGAATATCCAAGACGCCGGTCGCGGAGGTCGCTTGTTCATATCGTTCGCGCAACCCAGGTGCGGGCATGAGCAGAGCGGGGCCAAATCTACGCGCGAACCGTTCTTCAATGGTCAGAGGAACAGGCTCGTCGTCGAGAATATCGGTATGGCTTCTATCCGAGACAAAATGCCCGGCCTCGTGAGCTAACGTCTGCTTTCTACGACGCCGACGATGGTTCGAGTTGACCAGGATGCAAGCACCTATGGCCGCATCGAACGCATAGAGGCCGGAAATGCTTCCGTCTTTAAGGGGGCGCATGAACACGCGCACACCCAAGTCGAGCTCAAGAACGGTGAACAGGTCAGTGATCGGCCCGAGACCGATACCGAGACGCTGCCTGAGTGCAACAGCGGCGTCCTCGGCTTGCTGAAGGTGGCCTTGATTGGAAATGCGCAGGGGCGGCGGATAGTCAAACCGACGCTCCACCCCTAGAGCTTGCTCAAGCTCAGTCGTCCCTGACGCCAGCCGATTTAGGAGCTGTATGGCCTCGGCAACCGATGGCGATTGAGGTTTGCCTTCAATCCTCCTGAACTTGGCGCTCAGATCCACATGAACAGCATCGCTCGCGGCGAGCCGACCAACCGTCGTGCCGTAAAGCTTGGCTAGGCCGACCAACTCTTCAGGTCGCACGCGGCGTTGACCGCGCTCAATGGCTACCAAGGTGGTCCGGGCCATAGTCAGGCCGGCAGCCGCAGCCTCTTGGGTCAATCCGGCGCTAGATCTGGCTATCCTGAGCCGATCACCTAGCTGTTCTGCGTTGATCTGGTCAGGGGAAATCATGCTGACGCGAACTGTTCTTTGAGCCACGATTGAGCCGGGAGGGAATGGACGAAACCTCGCCACTCGTCACGATGACGTTCTGCCAAACCCAACAGTTTCGCAGCCCTGTCGCCGTGATGTGACGGTATTTCCCGAGCGACCCTGGCGATCTGAACGTCTCTGTCTGGGCGAGAACTCAGATCCGCGAAAAGGTCCATGGACTTGGCTGATCTCGCGAAAATCTCCCGTTCATTCAGAGTTATGGGCTCCCCCCTCATCTCGGGGGTCCTCAACGCGTAGTCCAGCGCAACGAGTGGCGCTTCGTTTACGCCCGCAGCGAAGATTGCGGTCTGTTTGAGGAGGCAGCCGCCGCAATACCCACAGCCCGCAAAGCCTCGGCGCTGGTTAGGCCGTGCTGAGCAAGAGTCTCGAGACAGGCCTTCACCAAGCAGACCGCGCTCGCGTAGCTCTCGAACAACTTCTCCTTTGGTTCTCCAGAGTTGCGGCTGGGTGAAAGAGAAGTCGGCCTCAAGCGCGAGCGTCAGAAAGGTCTCCAGCCGGGCAATGAATCCGGGGTGAGTGCTGCGAAAGGGCCATTCGCTGGAGAAGCGCGCAAACGCAGGTCCTAACGAGCCCTGACCGTTCTCGCCGATAGCGATGTATCGCGATTTGCTCGTAGCCGCAGCGATGGCCGCGATTGAGAAGTAGACGATCGGGCGAGTGCGATACGAAAGCTCTCGCGGATGACCGGCGTAGAAGCGACGCGGCACTTCGACCAGACTGGCGCGTGGCGCGTCAGATCCCCGTTGCAATTTACCCGCTCGAACTTCCCAAACGGCGCGTTCGCCGTGGTCGGCCTTGAGGAGTTCAGACTGAGCGAAGGAGTCGAGGCCATTGCTATACGGGACGACATACGTCGGATCGTCACAAACGAGCTGAAGATATCGCTCTTTTGCGGGTTGGCCGGCTCTCTCGGTGAAAGAGATCGACCAATCGTCGCCCGTTAGGAAACACGCGGCGTCCAGGAGGGCCTGGTAGACTTCAGAACGCTCGAACGTCGCGCGGTGAAAGACAGGTATCTCGAGGTCGAGGTGCCTGGCCCACTGCTTCGAGCGATGACGGGTGATCATCCTGTCGGCCAGCGCCAGAGCTTCCGCGATAGTCGCGATGTCCTCGCTGACCACGGTCAATTCGCGCAAGCAATGTTTGGCTATGGGAGCTTGGTTGGTGCGGATTTCAGATCCCAGCTCGGCATTGAAGGCTCGACCCTGATGCCCAGCGTGTCCCGTGCCCGAGATGCGGACGGTTTTAGAAGCTGGCTTCATGCGCGGGGGCCGGCGGCGATGGTGTCATCTAGGCTAAGAGATTTGACCTGAGGTTTCGGCCTTTCGCTGCCCAGGAAAGCACGCACGGCAGCCGGAGCTGCGGTGTGGCCAGCCTGCCTGTAGGCCTCGACAGCTTCGGTCACTTCCTTGCGGCTGCCACCGTCGGCCAGCATCGCCGAGGTTGACTCGTTGCAATGGCTGTCGATCTGAATCCTCAAGGTTAGAGTCAACAAATCTGCGATTGACGCGGTTGGGTTGGCAGCGGTTTCGGCATGCAGATCCTGCTGGAACGTCGAAATGATAGGTCCCTGCATGAGGGGTCGGAACAGGGCAGGGTTTTGATCGTCGTCCGCGTAATGCCGTGCCGCGCCTGCGGGCAGACACCGTTCGATCTCTTTCTGAAGCGGAGCGATCGCGGCGTCGACGAGACGAGCTGGGTCAGCTCGGTCTGTCGATCTGCCGCACATTTGCATCAGCTTCTGGAGAGCTTTCGCGATCGGCGCAGCCTTGTGAAGATCGTCTCTCATTCCCCGACGCTGACTCGATAACGCGACAATGTCAATATTTGGATAGTCCATGTCCTGACATTGTCAAAACACAATGTTTGGTGCGCTCCGATAGAGGCGTGGCGGCATGCGAGCTGCGTTCTCCATCGAGTTGCCTCGGTCTCAGATGGGCTCGGTCGTGTGGAACGAGCGGATCGGTCGAGAAAACCGTCTCACATCAATTAGGTAGACGTTTTTGAGATGTGTGTTTCACTGGGTCATGACCTCAGTGGAACAGGCCCACGCCGACGGTGCCATCGTCGGCTACGCAAGAACCTCGACATCCGACCAGCAAGCAGGACTTGAAGATCAGATCGTCGAACTGACCAAAGCAGGATGCGGACGAATCTTCCGCGAGCACGTCAGCGCGGTCGATCGTCAGCGGCCTGAACTGGAGGCGGCGCTCGACTGGTTGAGGAGCGGGGATACGTTCGTCGTCACCAAGCCGGATCGCCTCGCTCGATCGGTCGAGGACCTTTTGAGTATCGTTTCCCGGCTCAAGGAGAAGGGCGTAACCGTCCGCATCTTGGCCATGCACCTCGACACCTCCAACCCGACCTCGATGCTCACCCTGACGGTGCTCGCTGGGGTGGCCCAGTGGGAACGAGAGATCATGCTGGAGCGGCAGCGCGCAGGAATCGCCCGAGCGAAGGCCGAGGGCCGCTACAAGGGCCGTGCTCCTACGGCCCAAGCGAAGGCTCCCGAGGTCCGTCGCCTAAAAGCCGAAGGTCGGACGATCAGCCAGATCGTGGAGACGACGGGCGTGTCCAGGGCCTCCGTCTACCGTGCCCTGAACGAGGTCGAGGCCGCCTGACGAGTTCAGCCTGAGTGCAGGCAGCGATCGCACAGACTGACCTCGCCGACATGACCCTCCGTCATCGCGAACTCTCGCTGACAGTGCACGCAACGCGTCGTCGGTCCCTGGCCTGAACTACTCGGAGGGACATCGCGCGCGAGGTCGGCGGCCTTACGCCGAGCCGATTCCTCGTCACGTTCCTCCTTCGTGAAGCCGCTCATCCGATCACCTCGTCGTCAGTTCGATCCAGGTAAACATGACCGGCATGAATCTACCGTCAAAAGGGACTTAGTTTCATGGGTCGTGCACGCCTACGGCGCGCCCAACCTCGCCGCACCTCTCGGACTCGGCATGCGCCTCGTCCGCATCGGTGCCGCGAATATTTTCTCGATTTTTTTGTTAGCGCCGCCCCGCGCTTCGGGGCTGTCCGATATCTGGGGTTCGGCCTTTCTCCCCCCGTTTGCTTCACGCGGCAAACAAGGGGGAGATTACTGTTCGAGTCTGTCACTGACTCCGTGCGAACGGCCCTGCTGGCCACATGTCGTTTTTAACGACGGCTGGCGGTCGCCCGGTGCCAGCTTGAGCAGCCCAATCTCGCCCAAAGGGCGCGGCGGTTATGGATAAATCCAATCTGCGCATGTCAGCCGCAGGGTGACTGCATGCGCCGGATCAGCGCCAAGTCGTCCAGGCACACTGATCCTCTTCTACGCCCTTCACCGGTGGAACCGATATTCCGAGGGGGCCGACCACGGGGCGTAGGAGCGCCATCGTAGTGTGTAACCTCTTAGGCTCGCTCTGCCTCATCGTCCCGGTCAGGTGGCCCACGAAGAGCCTATGGGATGTCCCGGTCCTGTTTTGCTGTGGGGCAACAGCTTCCAACCCCTGAGCGTATGGCGGAAAAACGCTTTCCGTATATGTATTTAGCCACACAACACCATTCCGGGTCCATAAAGAACCGTCCCGCTCGTCGAGACATTTTTACCCTCAAGGGATGGTGTCGGGGAGGGCGGAGGCCGTGCCTACACATCGCGCTTGGGTCTTCGGTAACTGCCGGGCTCTGGATCTAGGCGCATTCTAAGCCGCGCGGTTTGAGAGCCGGCGCTACGGCCATTCAGGCCAGCTAGATCGACGACCCAACTATGCGCCCAAGCCGCCCAGACCCTCGCCGACCGCATTCCTACGCCTTTTCAGGGGCTTGAGCCGATGTGCCAAGCCACTCTCTTTAAATATTGGTTCACTGGTGCGAATTTCTCGTCAAGTAAAAATGAATATTGTTGACGACCGTTCCTGGATGCGCCATGCCAGTTGAGCTGGCGCATCCGGTATGTCGCCTGACATCTCGTCGATTTGGCGAGATCAGCATCCGCAGGGTGCTTTAATCACGAACCCTTTCTGTTCAGGCCGCGCGAATCTGTGCGTGCCGATAGGAGAATCCTGCGTGGAATATAGTCAACTCGACCTCATCCGGGTCGCTACCTACCTCAGTTCGAAGAGATACTTCGCGAAGTTCATCGGACGCGAAGTCTCGAATGCGAGCAGTCCGAAACTCTTCGCGCGTGACGTGGCGGTTATCCATATCGCCACGGGCTTCGGCATCGCCACGGGCGTCGGCGCTCCTCGTGCGCTACCCCTCAACGCTGGGCGGATGTCTCCCCGATGATGACGCCCGGAAGACACGACGAACTCTTCGAGATTGCCGAACGGATGGCGCAGGTGATCGATGAGCTGGAGAATTTTGCCAAGGCTGAACGACCTGGAGAGGTAAAGGCAGGCGTCTCGTGGATCCGCGATCGGTTCGAGGAAATCTTCCAGATTTTGCTGAATGCTCGGTGGAACTCGCCCCGTCATCCTCTTCACGCCGAGATTAAGGCTGCGGTGAAAGAGGCTATGGCGAGGGGGGAAGTTCGCACCGCCATCGCCGAACTCGAGTCCAGCGCGGTTGCTCTGGGCGCTGCCCTTCAAGTCGCTGATATCAAGGCTTCGACCGGCGCATGCAGAGCGGCAACGACGCGGCGGAAGACGGTTAAGGCTAGGCGGCTTTCCTGAGACGCTCGATGGTCGCGACGCGCTGAGGGTCATTCCGACTGAACTGATCGTTTGAGATGTCGAGCGGCGCATGAGCCGCCTCGACGCGGCCCTTGGCGCTGATCATGTAGTTCCTCAGCCCATCCATGATGATCACGAGGCCATTCCCTTGATCATCGAAAATCAGTTGATCGACGACTTTGCGGATGGCGGTCGCGAGGCTCGACCGGATGGCGGCGACATCACCGCCCTCGCGCATCTGACCTATGAGGTCGGCAAGCTGGGCCTGTCGTTCGCTCGGGGCGACCGCTTCCCGAATCTCTCGCAGATCAGCCAGTGACGCCTTCACTTCGGCTCTAGCCGGGTCGAGGCGACCTTCGGCCTCAGCCAATTTGCGCCGGAGAATCTCGGACGGCACGTCGATCAACTGTTCGGCGATCGTCTCGACGCGCTTTTCTAGCGTGGCGAGGTCATGCTCCGCCTGGGCGACGCGGGCTTGGGCCGCCGCGTCGTCGGGCTTCGAGCCGGGGAGTTCGAACTCGGTGACCGCCGCGAGGAAGGCCGCTTCGAACCGATCATAGTTGACGCCCTTGCAATTCGAGCAAGCCTTCCGAGCGGCCATCGAGCAAGTCAGATAGGCATACGTCCCGGCGGTCCGATAATGCATCGGGCCGCGACAGACCTCGCAGCGCGCCAGCTTGGCGAAGAGGTTCGAGATGCCCTTGCCGCGTCGTCCGATGGGATGGCGGAAGCTCCTCGAATCCATCGAGCGGTTCGCTTCATGGAAGAGGGCGGTCGTGATTACCGGCTCATAATAGTTAGGAATTGGGTCACCGACCGGAACCGTCTCACCGGCCTCGTTGGTCGTCTTCGACTGAAACTCGCCGATCGTCGATCGGCTTCGGATGAGATGGATGATCGAACCGGCATGCCAAGAAAGCGGCGAGCCGTTGCGGCGGGGCGGAGCCCAGGACGGAACCTCATCGGCGTTCAAGCGGCTCGCGACTTTGTTCGCCCCTAGGCCGGACGCGACCTCTCGGAAGATGCGCTCAATCACGACCCGCCGTTCATGAATGACCTTGCGGTTCTCGTCGAGCCAACGCGGGGCGAACGGGGCGAGGTTCTTGCCGTCGGCGCGTCGGCGTTGCCAGTTGCTCCGGCCACGATCGCGTTTCTTGGCTGACTCCTCGTTGGCCGTCATCATCTTCGCGGTCGCGATCAGGAAGCCATCGAACGAGCTCATCGAGCCTTGGGTCATGACCTTACCGTCGATCGTCGTGATGACGGTCAGGCCGGACTTCATGAGCGTCGTGAGGGTCGAGAACTGTGTCAGCAGGTCTTGGCGGCCCAGGCGATCGAGGCTCTCGACGATGAGGGTCGAACCCGCGCCAACTTCACCGGCCTCGACGCGGGCGATGAATGCGCCCAGACGACCTCTCGTGATATGGTCGCCCTTGAAGCCTGAGAGGCCCTCGTCGATCATCCATTCATCGACGGTCAGGGCGTTGCGGCGGCAGTAGGTCTCAATGCCGGATTTTTGGCGCTCAACGCTGTCGCCGTCGGCTTGCTTGTCGGTGGAAAAACGAACATACGCGAAGATCATACAGTCACCTTTCGGAGAACGGAGTTGGGGCGACGGGGCCATTTTGTCAAATGGACCAAAAGTCGCCTCACCTGTTCTCCACAAGACTGAACACCCACGCGCGCGGGGGAATCGCGCCAGACTGCTTCGCTTGAATTGCCGGGAGGCCCTCCATGTTCGATTTTAACCGCCGCAAGGCCCTGATCGTCGGCGCCCTGTCAGCCGCCGCCCTAGCGCTGGGCGCCTGTAACGGCGGCGGCGGTGGCGCTCCGGCCGAAGGCGAAATGTCAATGGGCAACGCGGATGCGCCGGTCACGGTGGTGGAGTACGCGTCGGTCACCTGCGCCCACTGCGCCGCCTGGAATGAAAGCACCTGGCCTGAGTTCAAGCGCCGCTATGTCGACACCGGCCAGGTTCGCTATGTCTTCCGCGAGCTGCCGACGCCGCCGCAGGAAATCGCCGTGGCCGGCTTCCTGCTGGCCCGCTGCGCCGGCGAAGATCGCTATTTCGCCGTGATCGACTCCATCATGCGCAATCAGCGCGCCGTGATCATGAATCCGCGCCAGGAACTGCTCAACATCGCCCGCACCGCCGGCATGAACGAAGAGCAGTTCAACCAGTGCGTCACTGATCAGAGCGCCGTGGACGCCCTCAATGAACGGGTGCAAGCCGCCGCGGCGGCCGGTGTGACGGGCACGCCCTATTTCCTGATCAACGGCGATCCTCACCAGGACAACACCCTTGAGGGTTTCGAGGCGGCCTTGCGCCCGTTGATCGGCGGGCAGGCGCCCGCTGCACCAGCCGCGCAAGCGGCGCCGGAGACGGCAGCCGAAACGCCGGCATCCACCCCGGCGGAAGGTTGAGCCGGTGATCCGGCGCACCCTTCTGGCGCTGGCTGTACTGGCCTGGTTGCCGCTGGCGGCGACGTCGGCGGCCCAGAGCCGTGACGCGCAGCCCGGCGACATGACGCTGGGCCGCGCCAACGCGTCGGTGACGGTGGTCGAATACGCCTCGGTCACCTGCGGTCATTGCGCCGCCTGGCACACCGAGGTGTTCCCAGAGTTCAAGCGCCGCTTCATCGATACCGGTCGGGTGCGGTTCGTTTTCCGCGAACTGCCGACGCCCCCGGCCAATCTGGCCACGGCCGGATTCCTGCTGGCGCGTTGCGCCGGCGACGACCGTTATTTCGATGTCGTTGGCGACCTGATGCACGAACAACGTGAGGTCTTCGCCGCTCCGTTGCAGCGATTGCTGGCGATCGGCGCTCGACACGGCGTCACGGAGCAGGAATTCCAGGCCTGCCTGGGCGATCAGGCTGAGTTGGACGCTTTGAACGCCCGAACGGACGCCGCTCTCGCGCGCGGTGTCACTGGTACACCGACCTTCTTCGTCAATGGCCGGCAGGTTGCGACCGGCGAAGCGCCGATAGCGACCCTGGAAGCGGCCATCCGCCGGGCGGAGGGCTAGGGTCAGCCGGTGGAGTTCCAGCGCCTTAAGATCATCGGCTTCAAGTCGTTCGTCGATCCGGTCGAATTCCGGATCGAGCCCGGCCTGACGGGCGTTGTCGGGCCGAACGGTTGCGGCAAGTCTAATGTGTTGGAAGGGCTGCGTTGGGTCATGGGGGCCAACTCGGCCAAGGCCATGCGCGCTTCGGGCATGGATGAAGTCATCTTCGCGGGATCGGCCGACCGGCCGGCGCGCAACCACGCCGAGATCCAGCTGACCATCGACAATACTGCCCGGCGCGCGCCTCAGCCGTTCACCGATGCACCTTCGCTGGAGGTTTCGCGCCGGATCGACCGGGGGGCCGGCTCGACCTATCGGGTCAATGGCAAGGAGGTGCGGGCCCGTGACGTTCAGCTGCTGTTCGCTGACGCCTCGACCGGGGCCAATTCACCAGCGCTTGTCCGTCAAGGCCAGATCTCGGAGCTGATCGCCGCCAAGCCGCAAAACCGGCGCCGTATCCTGGAAGAGGCTGGCGGCGTCTCGGGTCTGCACACCCGTCGCCATGAAGCCGAGCTGCGCCTGCGCGCCGCCGAGACCAATCTGTCGCGGCTGGACGATATCGCCGGTGAGCTGGAGACCCAGCTGAACCGCCTCAAGCGAGAGGCGCGCCAGGCCGAGAAGTACAAGAAGGTCGCTGCCGAGATCCGGGCGTTGCAATCGGCGCTGCTGTACGCGCGCTGGTCCGATGCGCGGGCGGCCCTGCAAACGGCCAATGAGGCCCTGGCCGAGGCGGATCGCGCGGTCGAGGATCAGGCTCGCGCCGCCGCCCGCGCCCAGACCGCCGCCCTGGCCGCAGCCGAAAAGATGAAGCCGGCGCGCGAGGAAGACGCCGTCGCCGCCGCCCTGATGCACCGAATGACGGTCGAGCGTGATCGTCTGGATATGCAGGACCAGGCCGCGCGCGAGGCGGTCGAGCGCCTGTCCGACGATATCCGCCGCATCGTTTCGGACCGAGAGCGCGAAACCGGGATGCGAGATGACGCCGCCGCCCAGGTTGCGCGTCTGTCCGAAGAATTGGAGAGTTTGGTCGCCGAAACGGCCGCCGCGCCGGCACGTGGGCCGGAGCTGCAGGTTGCGCTCGAGGCTGCCGAGGCTCTACGTGCCGCCGCCGACGCCGAGGTCGAACGCTTGGCCGGGGCCGTGGCCTCCATCGAGGCTCGGCTGAACGCCGAGGCGCAGCGCCGCCGCGACGTCACCGACCGACTGGTCCGGGCCGAACGGGCCGTTGACGCCGCCCGCGCCGAACGTGACGCGGTCGGACCGCTGGAGACGCCCGAGATCGCTGGCGCGCGCGCCGCACTGGACGCCGCCGTCGCGGCCCTGCAAGCCGCCCGCGCCGAGGTCGAGGCCGCCGAGACTGCGCGGGGTGAAGCCCAGGCCGCCGAGCACGAAGCGCGCCAGGGCGCCCGGCAATCGGAAGACAAGCTCAACCGCCTGACGGCCGAGGCGCGCGGCCTGGCCCAGCTCTTGGCCAAGGCTCATCAGGCCCAGGCGGCGGCGCTGGAATCAACTCAGGCCGAGAAGGGCTTCGAGGCCGCTCTTGCGGCAGCGCTCGGCGACGATCTGGACGCGGCGCTCGATCCCGCCGCCGCCGCCCACTGGGCTGGGGCCGAGGTCGATGCGCCTGCCTGGCCCGCCGGGGTTGCGCCCCTGGCCGATCACATCGAAGCGCCGAAGGCCCTGTCGGCGCGTTTGAACTGGTGCGGCCTGGTCGATCGGTCTGACGGAGACCGGTTGGCCAAGCGGTTGCCGGTTGGCGCGCGGCTGGTGTCCGGTGAGGGCGACCTGTGGCGCTGGGACGGATTCGTGTCGCGCGCCGAGGCGCCCAAGCCCGCCGCGATCCGCATGGAGCAGCGCAACCGCCTGGCGGAGTTGGAAGAAGAGATCGAAGGGCTCAAGCCTGAGGTCGCCCAGACGCAATCGTTGCTGATCGCCGCCGCCGAGACCGTCAAGGCCGCCGACCAGACCCTGCGCACCGCTCGTCAGCAGCCGGCCGAGGCCGAACGCGGCGTGGTCGCGGCCCGCAGCGCCCATGACGCCCTGTCGCGCGCCCAAGCCCAGCGTGAGGCGCGCGCCCAGGCCCTGGACGAGCAGCTGGGTCGGCTGGACGCCGAACTGACCGCCGCGCGCGAAGCCGAGGCCGCAACGCCCCAAGGCCAGGGTGGATCCTCCACCCTTGATGAGTTGAAGACCGATCTGGACGCCGCCCGGGTCCAGGCCGAGGAGAGGCGCGCCGCCGCCGCCGCCGCCCGTGTCGAACGCGACGCCGAGGCGCGCGAACGCGAAGGCCGCGCCCGCCGTCTCGAAGGCGTCCAGCGCGACGTTTCAGGCTGGACCGGCCGCGCCGCCTCAGGTGAACAGCGCCTGACCCAGCTGGACAAGGATGAGGCCAAAGTCCGCGCCGAACTGGCTCGCGCCCAGGAGGCTCCCGAAGAGATCGGTCGTCGCCGCGAGGCCCTGGTCGATCAGTTCGCCCAGGCCGAGACGCGCCGCTCCGCCGCCGCAGACGCCCTGGCCGAGGTCGAGGGCCTGGCTGAGGCTGCCGACCGTGAGAGCCGCGCCGCCGAGCGGACCGTCTCGGAGGCGCGCGAAGCGCGCGCCGGATTGTCCGCCCACGCCGAGGCCGCCCAGATCCGCCTGAACGACGCCGACCAGCAGGTCCGCGAAGCGGCCCTGATGAGCCCCGAGGATCTGGGCCAGAAGCTGAAGGACGACGCCATCGCCCTGCCCAGCGACGCGGCCGGGGCAGAAACCCTGCTGTTTGGCTTGGAGCGTGAGCGTGAGGCCTTGGGCGCGGTCAATCTGCGCGCTGACGAAGAGGCCGCTGAGACCGGCGAACGGTTGCAGTCCATGAAGCTGGAGCGGTCCGATCTGACCGGGGCCATCGCCAAGCTGCGTGACGGCATAGACGAATTGAACGCCGAAGGCCGCGAGCGCCTGCTTGGCGCCTTCGACACCATCAACGGCCAGTTCCAGACCCTGTTCACCGCCCTGTTCGGCGGCGGCCAGGCCGAGCTGAAGCTGGTCGAGAGCGACGATCCGCTGGAGGCGGGGCTTGAGATCTTCGCCTGCCCGCCGGGCAAGCGCCTGTCGACCATGAGCCTGATGTCTGGCGGCGAACAGGCCCTGACGGCGACGGCCCTGATCTTTGCGGTCTTCCTGGCCAATCCGGCCCCGGTCTGCGTGCTGGACGAGGTCGATGCCCCGCTCGATGACGCCAACGTCGACCGTTTCTGCCGTCTGCTGGCCGAGATGCGCGGCCGCACCGACACCCGCTTCATCGTCATCACCCACAACCCGGTGACCATGAGCCGCATGGACCGCCTCTACGGCGTCACCATGCCCGAACGGGGGGTGAGTCAACTGGTCAGCGTGGATCTGACCCAGGCCGAGAAGCTGGTGGCTTAGCTCGTCCGACCCTTCTCCCTCCAGGAGAGGGAACTATCGCCGTCGCCCGCCCAAGGCCGCCAGCAGGACTGCAGCCAGCAGCGGAGCCCCGGCGAACATCCCCAGCCGCCTGGCGTCGCCGCCGTTCAGCGCAATCCATAGCGCCGCGCCGGCGATGGCCATGGTGACCAGCGCCAGGATGGCGATCACGACCAGCCGGTTGCGTTCAGTCACCGCCGCCGCGCTCCCGCCGCATCTGGGCCCACCGCTCCAGTCGCTCCTTGACCCGCGCCTCATGGCCCTGATCGGTCGGCTGATAGAAGGTGCGGCGCTCCATGCCTTCGGGCCAGTAGTTGGCGCCGGAGAAGCCGCCTTCGGCGTCCGGATCGTACTGATAGCCGCGGCCATAGCCGAGGTCCTTCATCAGCTTGGTCGGGGCGTTGCGGATGTTCTCGGGCGGCATCAGCGAGCCGGTCTCTCCCGCCGCCTTCAGGGCCGCCTTATAGGCCTTGTAGACCGACACTGACTTGGGGGCGCAGGCCAGATGGACCACCGCCTGGGCCAGGGCCAGTTCGCCCTCGGGGCTGCCCAGGAAGTCGTAGGTGTCTTTCGCGGCGTTGGTGATGACCAGGCTCATGGGGTCGGCCGCGCCGATATCCTCCACCGCCATACGCACGATCCTGCGAGCCAAAAACAACGGGTCTTCGCCCCCGTCCAGCATCCGCGCCAGCCAATAGAGGGCGGCATCCGGGTCTGATCCGCGCACCGATTTATGCAGTGCAGATATGAGGTTGTAGTGTTCTTCTCGACTCTTGTCGTAAGCAGGCGCGCGCTTTTGCAGCACCTGTCCCAGGTCCGCGACCGACAGGGTCCGGTCTCCGTCCGTCAGATTGAACAGGGCCTCCGCCAAGGTCAGCAGATAGCGGCCGTCTCCGTCGGCCATGGCGACCATCGCTTCGCGCGCGGCGGGCTCCAGCATCAGGCTGCGTCCGGCGTCGGCCTCAGCCCTGATCAACAGTTGATCGAGTGCCGCCTCATCCAGCCGCCTCAGGACAAACACCTGGCACCGCGACAGAAGCGCGCCGTTCAGCTCAAAGCTGGGGTTCTCGGTCGTGGCCCCGACCAGGGTGACGACGCCCTCCTCGACAAACGGCAGGAAGCCGTCCTGCTGGGCGCGGTTGAAGCGGTGTATCTCGTCGACGAACAACAGGGTCGATTGCCCGGCGGCACGGCGCCCGCGCGCCTGTTCGAACGCCTTCTTCAGGTCGGCGACGCCGGAAAACACCGCCGAGATCTGCTGGTACTCATAGCCCGCCGCCTTGGCCAGGAGCCGGGCGATGGTGGTCTTGCCCGTACCCGGCGGCCCCCACAGGATCATCGAGGCCAGCCGTCCGCCCTCGACCATGCGCCGGATCGGCCCGCCGGCGCCGAGCAGATGATCTTGGCCGACGACATCCTCCAGCGCGCGCGGCCGCAGCCGGTCGGCCAGCGGCGCGTCGGGCGGGTGGATCCCGGAGGCTTCGAACAGGTCGGTCATTGGCCTATAGATAGGCCGTCAATGGGGAGAAGCGCCATGTCCGATCAGACCTATACGCCTCCTGATCCGCCCGTCGTGCCCTATCTCTGCGTCTCTCGCGGGCACGAGGCCCTGGCCTGGTACCTGCGCGCCTTCGCCGCCACCGAGGATGCCCGCTTTGACATGGAGGACGGTCGATTGGGCCATGTCAGACTGACTCTGGAGAACAGCGGCGTGGTTTACCTTGCGGATGACTTCCCCGAGATGTTTGACATGGTTGGCGTACGCCCGCCCGAGGTAGTCAGGAGCACCACCATGACGGTCTGCCTGGCCGTCGAAGACGTCGACCGTTGGATAGACCGCGCAGCCCGTGAGGGCGCCCAGGTCATCCGCCCAGCCCAGGACGAGGTCTTCGGGCGACACGGTAAGCTGCGCGATCCATTCGGCCACGTCTGGTCGGTAACCGGACCCAAGGTCGCCTAGAATCGCCCGCGCACTTCCTGGCCGTTGCGCAGGATGACGATGTCCCAGCCGCGTTCGGTGCCCTCGATCATCTGCTGCAGTTGACGGGTCGAGGTGATCTCCTGGCCGTTCAGGCTACGCACCACATCGCCGGGACGGAAGCCCGCCGCCGCTGCATAGGAGCGGCCCGACACGCCGGTCAGGATCACCCCGCCGGCCATCGGATCGGCCCCGATGCGGTCCGCCAGGGCGGGCGTCAGGTCGGCGACGGCGGCGCCCGTGAACGGATTGCGTCCTCCGATGGTCACAGTCTGGGGCGTCGCGTCGCCGGGCGGGACCGCGACACGGGCGTTCAGCGTGCGCTCGGAACCGTCGCGGAAAACGGTCAGTTCGACCTGCTCGCCAGGCCGCACCACGCCGATGCGGAAGTTCAGCGCCGCCGCGTCATCGACCGTCTGACCGGCGACCTGGGTGATGACGTCGCCTTGGCGTACGCCTGCGGCTGCGGCGGGACCGCCGCGATAGACGCTGTTGACGATGACGCCGCGCGGGCTGTCCATGCCCAGACGATTGGCTTCATTGGTGGTCATCGGCGAGACTGAGGCGCCCAGCCAGGCGCGCTCCACCGCCGTCTCGCCGCCGGCGGCGCTTTCAACCACGCGCCGGACCATGGCCGCCGGCACGGCAAAGCCGACGCCGGCAGATGTGCCCGAAGGCGACAGGATCATGGTGTTGATGCCGATCAGATCGCCGTCCATGTCGACCAGAGCGCCGCCAGAGTTGCCCTGGTTGATGGCCGCGTCGGTCTGGATATAGGCGGTTGCGCCCTGGCCGTCGGAGCGGTCCAACGCTGAAATGATGCCGCTCGTCACCGTCTGACCGATGCCGAACGGATTGCCGATGGCCAGCACCAGGTCGCCGACGTGCATCTGGCTGGAATCGTCGATCGGCATGGTCGGCAGCCGGTCGCCGCCGGTGTCGAGCCTGAGGATCGCCAGGTCCGAGCGCGGATCGGCCAGGATCACCTCAGCGGGAAACTCGCGGCGGTCATTCAGCGTCACCATGATCTGGCGTGCGCCCTCGATGACGTGGTTGTTGGTCACCACGATGCCATCCGAGCGGACGATGACGCCGGAGCCGACCGACTGGCCGACTCGCTCGCGCGTCCGACCGCGACCGAACATCTCGAAGAAGGGGTCGCGCTCACGCACCACCGTCTGGGCGGCGATATTGACCACCGCCGGGGCGGAGACCTGAACCACCGGGGCGAACGAGGCCTGCAGGTCGCCCTGGGTCTCGGGTGCGCGCCGGGTCGGCTCTCCCAACCGACCGTCCTGGGCCTGGGTCGTCTCGGGATTGCCGCACGCCGACAACAGGAGGGCCGCGGCGATAGCGAGGTGTGAAGGCTTCATCTTGAGGTCCGTAAGCAGGCTGGGGTCTGGAAACACACTCGACATCTGGGGCGCCAATACGGCGAACGCCAGTCCGGTCCGGGGCGGGTGCTGTCAAACGCGTAAGGATGGGGCCGGTTCGAACCGACCCTGGCTCCTACCCCCGACCCCGCGTCAGGGCGCGGTATTCGACCAGACGCTCCTTGTCGCGCCGGACCTGATCGGCCACGGCGTTATCGACATCCAAAGAGGCGTAGCGCACCCAGCTTTCCAGACCGAGCTTGTCCTGGATCAGCTGGATCGGCGTCTGCCAGCGGAAGTAGGAGAACCACGAGATCGCCGCGCCGAGCAGGGCCGCCACGCCCTGGAGGCCGCGGAAAGCAGCCTCGCCGCCGGTCGGCGCCGGCTCCAGCGCCAGCACGCCCAGGAACGCCAGATAGACCAGCGGTGTCGCGAAACGCCCCAGCCAGCGCATCCAGTAGCGTTCGCGCCGAACCCGCCACAGCTGCATCTGGATGAACTTCTCCAGATATTCCATGCGCGCGCCCAGCCACATGGTCAGGCGGGTCAGATAAAGCGACCGTTGACCCCAGCCCTTGCCGTCCATCTGGTATTGGGTCTCGGCCTGGTCGGCCATGGCCCGGCCGGTGGTGAACAGGTTCTGCAGTTCGCGGGTGCGCTCGACGATGCGGCGCGACAGCTCATAGGTGTCGTTCTCCAGCCGGAACCGGTACTGGGTGAACAGGACAGCCTGGACCACCCACCACAGGCCGAACCCGGCGACCATCGCAATCACCGCCAGGATCAGGCCCAGCGGCTGTGATCCGATCATCCCCGCGAACCAGGTCGGTCCCACAAGCACCAGCGCGGCCAGCCCGGCCAAGGCGCCGCCCTGGAACAGCCGCTTGACCGTGAAGTGCGTCATCATTCGCCGGAACACGCTGCGTCCATAGGAATGGATGTGGCTGCGGATGTCGCGTTCAGCCGGGAACCGTTCTTCGATCTGGCGGTCGTACAGGACGTGGAAACGATCCGGCTTTCCGTCGCTTTCCCAGAAGGGAAAGATGTCCAGCGGCTGGTTGAAATACTCGTCGATATGGGCCGAGACCTGGGCGTTCTCGCTCGGGTCGAGTGAGAAATAGGCGCTGTCCTGGATCGGGTGCAGGGTGCCGTCGGCCTGGCGCATAGAGGCCGGGGCCATGCGCGCGCTGGGCGCCGGGGCGACGCGATCCGTCGTATCGGCGGCGCCGGGCGGGGGCGGGGTGGCCGGGGCCAGGCCGGTGGCCGAGGGCGGCGGAGCCGGCGCGGGTTCAGGCGGCGGCGGGGCCGGATGCTGATCGTCGTGCGACATTTCGCCTGTACTACCCCCGAATACGCGTGATCGACCACTATGGCCGGGCGAGGCCACCGCGCCGATGATCTTCGCCTCCGGCGCGAGCCGCCCGATACAGCTTCGCCTGCAACCGCCGGGCCCGGCAAGTGACGTTTTCTATCCGAAAGGCCAGTGGGACATCAGGGCGGCGAAAATCAGCAGGCCGATGACGCCCAGCAGCTGAATGCCGGTCCACCAGCGGATCCGGTCGATCTCGGGCGCCGGTGGCTGGAAGTCGGCGTCGATGCGCCGCGCACGCCGCCATTTCAGAAACGCCAGCGTCGGCGGCAGCGAGGCCATACCGACCAGAGCGAAGGTCGCCATCTTGGCCCAGAAGAAGGGGTTGCTCTCGTAGAAGGCCCACCCCTTGCCACCGTACAGGACTCGCCCGACCCCGATTACAAGGATGAGCAGGGCGCTGGCCCCATAGCCGCCGTCGATCCTCGCCAGCCGCCTGACGTCAACGGGCGTCGCCGCCAGCAGCATCCGCTCCATCACCAGCATCACGATCAGGCCGAAGATCAGCAGATGGTGAGCCATGGCGAGGATCAGGTCGTGCATGGTCGGTCTCGTCTGGATCCGTTGTTTGGCGAGGTCTCCAGATCAGCGCGGCAGGACGATGAAGACAAGTCCTCAGGCGACTGCGGCGCCGCGGCCGGTCAGGATCCGGGTCATCAGGGTGATGAACTGCGCCCGCTCCACCTCGGTCAGATGGGACAGGGCAGCTTGGTTTTCATCGATCGCCGCCTGGGTCGCGGCCTGACGCAGGCCACGAGCGTGCGGGGTCAGCCAGATGCGTTGAACGCGCCCGTCACTAGGATCGCGTTGGCGCAGGACTAGGCCGTCGCGCTCCATCCGGGCCAGTGTCCCCGCCATTGTCGCCTGTTCGATGTCCAGCCTTTGAACCAGCTGACTCTGGGTCAAGCCGTCATTTTCCCACAGTTCGAGGAGGGTGGGGAACACCCCGGTGGACAGGCCCAGCGGCTTGATCCGTGCCGTAAGCCCGCGTGCGAACAGCCGCGCCAGGTGGTTCACCAGATAGCCGGCAGAGGCGTTTTTCTCGAAGTCCATCACTGCCGATAGCATTGACATAGCATCCTATGCAAATATATAGGACGCTATATAACGGAGCTCAAATATGACCAAGACCGCCCATGCCGTCGCCGGCGTCGCCGCTCTGGCGCTGATCGCGACCTTCTGGATCTCGACTGTCTTGGCCGAGCTGTTCGGCGGCCACGGCGCGATCACCGTGGTAAAGGCTGCGGTGCCGTGGGGTTTCCTCCTGTTGATCCCAGCTCTGGCGACAGCGGCTGCGACGGGGGTGCGGCTGGGCGCCCGGATGCGTGGCCCGGTCATCGCCGCAAAGCGGGGCCGGATGCCGATCATCGCGGCCACGGGGCTGCTGATCCTGATCCCCTCGGCCCTATTTCTGTCATTCAAGGCCCAGGCCGGTCAGTTCGACACGGCCTTCTATGTCGTCCAGGGGATCGAGCTGCTGGCCGGCGCATCGAACATCATCTTCATCGGGCGCAACATCCGCGATGGCCTGCGCCTGTCGCGCCGATTCGCTCACCGCATGGCCTGAGGCGATCCGCTGGGACTTATCCCAGACGAGGCAGAGCGCGTGCGAAGGTTCACCGACCCATGACGCGCCGCCGCGATGGCGCTATAGGCCCGCCCATGACCCGTCTTATCCTTGTCGCCCTGGGCGGTGCGCTCGGCGCCTCGGCCCGTTATGGGCTGGGGCTTGCGGCGCTCAGGCTGGCGCCGGGCGCGGCGTGGCCATGGGCGACGCTTGCGGCCAATGTTGCTGGCGGGCTGCTGATGGGCCTTTTGGCCGGATGGCTGACGCTGAAGGGCGGGGCCGAGCAGGAGGCGCTGCGCCTGTTCGCCGCCGTCGGCGTGCTGGGCGGGTTCACCACCTTTTCGGCCTTTTCGCTGGAGGCGGTTCAGATGATCGAGCGACGTCAATGGACCATGGCCGGCGGCTATGTCGCCTTGTCGGTCGCCCTGTCGATGGCGGCCCTGTTCGTCGGGCTGATGATCGCGCGAAAGGCCTTCGCATGAGCCGCGAGATCAAGACCCTGTCGGTCGATGCCGGCGAGGACGGCGTGCGGCTGGACCGCTGGTTCCGGCGGCGCTGGCCGCATCTGTCGAATATCCAGATCAACAAGTTGGCCCGTTCAGGCCAGATCCGTGTCGATGGCGGCCGAGTCAAGGGCGACAGCCGCCTGTCGGCCGGCTCGCAGGTGCGGGTGCCGCCGCTGCCCGAGCCGGGCGAACGGCCCGAGGGGCCGCCGCCGCTGTCCGATCAGGACGTGCGCTTCGTCAAAGGCCTGGTCCTGTTCGAGGACGCCGATGTCATCGCCCTGAACAAGCCGGCGGGCCTGGCCGTCCAGGGCGGCACCAAGACGACCCGCCATGTCGACCGGCTGCTCAGCGCCTGGGGCGAGGGGCTGGAGCGGCCGCGACTGGTGCACCGACTGGACCGCGACACCTCCGGCGTGCTGCTGCTGGGTCGGTCGCCGGGCGCGGCGGCCAAGCTGGCCGGGGCCTTCGCCCGTCGCCGCGCCAAAAAGACCTATTGGGCCATCGTCAACGGCGCGCCCAAGCCGGGGCAGGGGACGCTGGATCTGCCGCTGATCAAATCGGGCATCGGCGACCGTGAGATGATCCGTCCGGCCGATCCCAAGGACCGCGAGGCCGATCCGGCGGTCACCGACTACGTCACCATCAGTCGCGCCGGCCACCGTGCCGCCTGGATGGCGCTGCGACCTCTGACCGGGCGCACACACCAACTGCGGGTCCATATGAAGGCCTTGGGCCATCCTATCCTGGGCGATCCGAAATACGGCGACTTGACCAGCGCCGATCTGTCCGAAGGGCTGATGCTGCAACTGCACCACCGCCGCATCGAGCTGGAGCATCCCACCGGCGGCAAGCTGATCGTCGAGGCCCCGCTCAGCCGCGAGATGAAGGCCGGTTTCGACCGGTTCGGCTTCTCCGAAGACGAGGCCGAGGTCGATCCGTTCGCCGTCCTGGGAAGGCGAAAATGACCGGAGGCTCCATCCCGCCGCTGGACCCGCACGTCGCCGCCCGCAAGGGCTTCCGCGAAGCCGAGGACCGCATCAAACGGTTCTGGACGGCCGTGAGCGTCGAGCCGGTTCCGGGCGGCTGGGCCGTGCGGCTGGACGGCCGCTCGCCCAAGACCCCCGCGGGTGCGGCGCTAGTGCTGCCGACCGAGGCCGCCGCGCGGATGGTCGCCGACGAATGGACCGCACAGGGCGAGCATCTGGACCCGGCGACCATGCCGGCCACGCGCCTGGCGTCTACCGCCATCGACCGCATTCCGCTGGCCCGCGCCGAGACCGCCGAGGAGATCGCCCGCTACGCCGGCTCCGACGGCCTCTGCTATTTCGCCGATGGCCCCCAAAGCCTGATCGCGCGCCAGGAGGCCGAGTGGAGCCCATGGCTCGGTTGGGCCGAGCGGGATCTGGGCGTGCGCCTGATCCGGGCCGAGGGCATCGGCCATGTCGCTCAGCCTGCCGAGAGCCTGATCCGGGTGCGCGATCTGGCGCTTGGGCTGGATGATTTCGCCCTGACCGGCCTAGCCACGGCGGTCGGTCTGTTCGGCTCGGCGGTGCTAGCCTTGGCGGTCCAGCGCGGGGGCCTGACAGGCGACGCCGCTTACGACCTGTCCCGCCTGGAAGAGGCCCATCAGGAATCCCAGTGGGGCGTCGACGCCGAAGCCGCCCAGCGCACCGAAAACCGCCGGGCCGAGGCGATCGTTCTGGACCGCTGGTTCGACGCGCTTCGGGCCTAGTTGAGGGTGATCTCGAGCCGGCGTGGATCGTCGCGAGCCATGTTGGATATCCACGTCGAGCCGCCTGCCGTCCTCAGGTCGTAGAGACCGACCGGCGTGACCAGGGCCGCCTGGCCCAATCCGCCATCGGCGCTGACGCCGATCACCGGCAGGACGTCCACGTCAGGTTGGACCACGCCGTTGAGCGCCGTGCCGAAGGCGGTGTCGCTGACGCTGAGTTCGCCGGAACAGACGCCGGCCTCCAGCTCGAAATGGGCCGCGCCTTCGATCGGCTCGCCGCGGTAGAGGCCACGGTAACGGGTCGCGCCGACCGGACAGGCCGCCTGGCCGGCGTCGCCTGCCGGCAGAAACGGGGCCGCCAGCATCTCGGCGACCGAGACGATGGACGACACCCAGATGACGTTGGAGAGGATGACCGACGATGTCCGCTGGTCAGGATAGAGCACCAAAGCGCTGCGCGCGCCCTCGGTGACCCCGGCATGGTGGGCCAGCCGGCGTCCGTCCCGGTCGGACTGGGTGCGCCAGCCGAAGCCGACCTGATAGCCGTCCTCGCCGGCGGCATCTCCTGAGTTCAGGTGCTGTGGGACCAGCAGAGATTCGAACATCTCCTGGCTGGTCACCTGTCCGTCCAGCACCCGGCCGCCCCAGGTCGCCAGGTCCGGCGCCGTGGCCGCCAGGCCGCCCCCGGCCCAGGTGTAGCTCATGTCCCAGTAAGGCGTGCGCCTGACCTGACCGTCTTCGGCGAACTCATAGGCGATGGATTCAGACGGGTCGCTCGTGTCCGGCGTGGTCGCCCGCACCACCAGCCCCGGCGTCACCTCCTGCGCCACATACTCCAGGAAGGTCGCACCCGACGCGGCCTCGATCTGGGCCTGGATCAGGACATAACCCCAGGAGGAATACTCATAGGCCTCGCCGGGCTCCGTGAGCAGCGGGCGATCCGAGAACCAGTCGACGGATTGCCGTGTATTGGCGAAATGGATCGGCCCCAGCGTGGCCCGATCAAAGTCGTTGTAGTGCGCGACGCCCGAGATGTGCGCGGCTAGCTGGCGAGCGTTGATGTCAGGCCAGTCGTTGGCCAGCCAGGGCAGGGACTCGCGGATCGGCGCGTCCAGATCCAGTCGGCCCTGTTCGGCCAGACGCGCCGCCGCCATGACGGTGATCACCTTGGAAACGCTGGCGAGCCGAAAGACCGTATCGCGATCGATCGGGCGCCGCGCCTCAAGATCGGCCCAGCCCGCCTGCCCCTCCCACACCACGGCGCCGTCTCGCCAGACGGCCGCGCCCAGGCCGGGCACGCCGCTGACGTGGGCCAGAGCCTCTAAAATCCGGTCGGCGCGTCGTGTCGGCGCCTCGTCGATGGCCTGGGCCATGGCTGCGGAGGGAACGCTGACGACAGCGGCCATGAGGAGTGGACGGATCATTCAGGGCTCCAAGCTTGGCTATTTGTGTGTCGTCTGACTTCGTCGGAACTAGGGCCGGCTGCGAGGTCGCCGAACTCAACCGCCTGGCCGTCCTGACCGCGCCCGCGCCGATGGGGCGGGGGGCTCCGGCTGAGTCTCCACCTCCCTTGGGGGAGAGGGTGGGCCGCGCAGCGGGTCTGATGCGCGCACGCAGGTCTTTCAAACCGGTGTGACGGTTAGCTCAGGAGCGGATGGGCCGGTGCGACCCCTAATCCGGCACCCTTCGGGCAACACCTTCTCCCGCAAGGGGAGAAGGGCGCGTCTTGCCAGTCCCGCTCCCGCTCCGTAAGCCACACCAAAGGTTCCCGGAGCGCGTCCCCCATGCAGAACATCCTCGAAGAGCTCGAACGCCGGCGTCAGGCCGCCCGGCTGGGCGGCGGCGAAAAGCGCATCGCCTCCCAGCACGCCAAGGGCAAGTTGACGGCGCGGGAGCGCATCACCGTGCTGCTCGACGAAGGCTCCTTCGAGGAAACCGACATGTTCGTCGAGCACCGCTCGCACGAGTTCGGCATGGAAGACCAGCGCATCCCCGGCGACGGCGTCGTCACTGGCCGGGGCCTGATCGACGGTCGGCTGGTCTATGTCTTTTCCAAGGATTTCACCGTCTTCGGCGGGTCGCTCTCGGGCGCCCATGCGGCCAAGATCGTCAAGCTGCAGAAGATGGCCCTGACCAACGGCGCGCCGATCATCGGCCTGTTCGACGCCGGCGGCGCGCGCATCCAGGAGGGTGTCGAGAGCCTGGCCGGCTATGCCGACATCTTCCTGCAGAACACCCTGGCCAGCGGCGTCATCCCCCAGATCAGCGTGATCATGGGTCCGTGCGCCGGCGGCGACGTCTATTCGCCGGCCCTGACCGACTTCATCTTCATGGTGAAGGACACCAGCTATATGTACGTCACCGGCCCGGACGTGGTGAAGACGGTGACCAATGAGGTCGTCACCCACGAAGAACTGGGCGGCGCCTCGGTCCACGCCAAGAAGTCCGGCGTCGCCGACGGGGCCTTCGACAACGATCTGGAATGCCTGGCCGAGGTGCGCCGCCTGATCGGTTTTCTGCCGCTGTCGAACCGCGAAAAACCGCCGCTGCGCGAGCCGTTCGACGAGCCGGACCGCGACGAGCCCAGCCTCGACAGCCTGGTCCCCGCCAATCCGAACAAGCCCTATGACATCAAGGAATTGATCCTCAAGGTCACCGACGAGGCCGACTTCTTCGAGCTCGCCCCGGACTACGCCAAGAACATCGTCGTCGGCTTCGGTCGACTCGATGGTCAGCCGGTCGGATTCGTCGCCAATCAGCCGCTGGCCCTGGCTGGGGTTCTGGACATCGACAGCTCCAAGAAGGCCGCGCGCTTCGTGCGTTTCTGCGACGCCTTCGACATCCCCATCGTCACCTTTGTGGATGTGCCGGGCTTCATGCCGGGCACGAAGCAAGAGTACGGCGGCCTGATCAAACATGGGGCCAAGCTCTTGTTCGCCTATGCTGAGGCGACCGTGCCCAAACTGACCGTCATCACCCGCAAGGCTTACGGCGGCGCCTATGACGTGATGAGCTCCAAACACCTCAGAGGCGACGTCAACTATGCCTGGCCCAGCGCCGAGATCGCCGTCATGGGCGCCAAGGGCGCCGTCGAGATCATTTTCAGGAAAGAGGCCGCTGACCCAGACGCCCTCGCCGCCCGCGAAGCCGAATACAAGGACCGTTTCGCCAACCCCTTCGTCGCCGCGCGCCTCGGCTACATCGACGATGTGATCATGCCGCACGGGACAAGGCGCCGGCTGATCAGGGCGCTACGGACGCTGAAGAACAAACAGGCCGAAAACCCGTGGAAGAAGCACGATAATATTCCGCTGTAAGGGAGCTATCCGACGGGAGCGCCTGCTTCGGCAGGCTAGCCTGCCGTGATGTGGTCCGCGGGTTGAAGACCACCGCCGCCCAGGGACCCTGTCACGGCCCACTCAACGATACTGGCGGCGCGTTCGATGCGGCCGAAGAGAAGGCTGCGGTGACGGGCCTGCGGATGCAGCAGAGACCGCTCCCTCCAAAAGAGGTCTCTCCGGTGCGAAGCGTCCTAGACGTCCAGATCATCGGCCGCGAAGGCGGCGTGTTCCTGGATGAAGCGGAAGCGCAGTTCAGGCTTCTTGCCCATGAGGGTCTCGACCCGCTCGTCGATCTGGCCCTCGTGGCCGGGCTCGACCAGGACGCGGGCCAGGGTCCGCCGGGCCGGGTCCATGGTGGTTTCCTTCAGCTGGGACGGGTTCATCTCACCCAGACCCTTGAAGCGGCCGATCTCGGGCTTCTTTCCCTTGAAGACGGTGGCCAGGAGCTCGTCCTTGTGGGCGTCGTCGCGGGCGTATTCGGTCTTGCCTGAATGACTGATCCGGTAAAGCGGCGGCAGGGCCAGGAACAGCCGGCCCGCCTTCACCATCTCGGGCATCGAGCGATAGAAGAAGGTGATCAGCAAGGACGCGATGTGGGCGCCGTCGACGTCGGCGTCGGTCATGATGATGATCCGCTCATAGCGCAGGTCATCCAGGCGGAAACGGCTGCCTGACTGGACGCCGAGCGCCAGCATCAGGTCACTGAGCTCCTGGTTCTGGCGGGCCTTTTCGTCGGTGGCCGAGGCGACGTTCAGGATCTTGCCGCGCAGGGGCAGGATAGCCTGGTTGGCGCGGTTGCGGGCCTGTTTGGCCGAGCCGCCGGCCGAGTCGCCCTCGACGATGAACAGTTCGGCGCCCTGGGCCGCGTTCTGGGAACAGTCGGCCAGCTTGCCGGGCAGGCGCAGCTTCTTGGTCGCCGAGGCGCGAGCGACCTCCTTGTCCTTGCGGCGCTTGAGGCGCTCCTCAGCCCGGTCAATGACAAAGGCGAGCAAGGCGTTGGCGCGGGCCGGGCTTTCGGTCAGCCAGTGGTCGAACGGATCGCGCAGGGCGTTCTCGACCAGACGCTGAGCCTCGGACGAGGACAGGCGGTCCTTGGTCTGGCCCTGGAACTCGGGGTTCTTGATGAAGACCGAGACCAGCGCGCCTGCGGCCGAAACGGTGTCTTCGGCGGTCAGGATGCCGGCGCGCTTTTCACCGACCAGATCGGCATAGGCCTTCAAGCCCTTGGACAGGGCGGCGCGGAAGCCGGCCTCGTGGGTGCCCCCGTCCGGCGTCGGGACGGTGTTGCAATAGGACTGAATGAAGCTGTCGTGGTCGCCGAAGCCGGCGGGGCTCCAGGTCACGGCCCATTCGACAGCTCCGGCGTCGCCTTTGCGCTCGATGCGGCCGAAGAAGGCGGGGGTGACGGTCTCCTGCTCGCCGATGCGCTCGGCCAGATAGTCGGCCAGGCCGTTGGGGAAGTGGAAGGTGGCCTTGGCCGGCGTCTCGCCGGCGATCTCTGGGTCACAGCGCCATTCGATGGTCACGCCCCGGAACAGATAGGCCTTGGAGCGCGCCATGCGGTAGAGCCGCGCCGGCTTGAAGGCGACGCCCTGGCCAAAGATCTGGTCGTCGGGGTGAAAACGGATGCGGGTGCCCTTGCGGCGTGAGGCGCCCAGCCGTTCCAGCTTGCCCAGCGGCAGGCCGCGCGAGAACCTCTGCTGGTGCTCGAAGCCGTCGCGCCAGACGGTGGCCTCCAGATGGTCGGACAGGGCGTTGACCACCGAGACGCCGACGCCGTGCAGGCCGCCGGAGGTTTCATAGGCCTTGCCCGAAAACTTGCCGCCCGAGTGCAGCACCGTCATCACGACTTCCAGCGCCGACTTGTCGGGGTGGCGCGGATGCGGATCGACCGGGATGCCGCGCCCGTCGTCGGTGACGGCCAGGAAGCCGTCGCGGTCCAGCTCCACCGTGATCGACTTGGCGTGGCGGGCCACGGCCTCGTCCATGGCGTTGTCCAGCACTTCCGCGAACAGATGGTGCAGGGCCCGCTCATCGGTGCCGCCGATGTACATCCCGGGGCGTTTGCGGACCGGCTCCAGGCCTTCCAGCACCTCAATCGCATCGGCGCCGTAGCCGGGGGTGGTCGGCTCCGGGCGCGACAGGGCCTGAGGCTTCTCGGCTGGCGTGGTCGCGGGATCGGGCGCCGTCTTGGGCTCGTCGGGGGCGGGCGTGAAATCGAAAAGGTCGGCCATTCCGCTCAGTCTAGCAGGGGATTCGGCGGCTGGTCGCTATGGCCTGTCGAATGCTGTGGAGCAAGCTGATACAGACACGTCATGAGCGACGATCAGGAACGCCGGCGCATGGTCAGGCCGCCTTCGGGCGGCACGGCGGCTGGACGCGGCATGGGCCAGAAGATCAAGACGGCCGACAAGAAGAGCCTGTCGAGCCAGCAGTGGATCAAACGCCAGCTGGCCGACAAATGGTCCGAGAAGGCGCGCGCCGAGGGCTGGCGTTCGCGCGCGGCCTTCAAATTGGTCGAGATGGATGAGCGGCTGCATCTGATCAAACGTGGTGCACGGGTCATCGACCTGGGATGCGCCCCAGGGGGCTGGGTGCAGGTGGCCCTGAAACAGGGGGCCTCGGCGGTGGTCGGCGTCGATCTGCTGCCGGTCGATCCGATCCCGGGAGCCGTGTTGATCCAGGCTGATTTCACCCACCCGGGCGTCGATCAGCAACTGATTGACGCGCTTGGTGGGCCGCCGGATCTGGTTTTGTCGGACATGGCCCACAATACGGTTGGGCATCGCCAAACCGACCACCTGAAGATCATCGCCCTGATCGAAGCGGCGGCCGAGTTCGCGATCCGCACTCTGAAGCCGGGTGGCAACTTCGTGACCAAGAACTTCCAGGGCGGCGACGCCGGGGGGTTGCTGGAAACCCTGAGAGCGGAGTTCCATGAGGTGAAGTTCATCAAGCCTGCGGCTAGCCGCAAGGGCTCGTCGGAGGTCTATCTGGCGGCGCTGGGCCGGAAGTGAGCGCAGACGCGGTCCGCGCCGCTTTTCGTCAGCAGGCCGGCGTATGCCGCAGCCTTGAGTCTCCGTTCACGGCCAAGATTTGCGAGTTGATCGCCGAGCGATTGACGGACCAGGGAGCTGTCGGGCGCCGGGTTCTGGATTGGCCAGGTGATCCGCGCGCCAACGCCGACGCCTTGCCGCTCCGACTATGCGGGGCGCTGCATGCCTTGGCGCGCGATGGCGCCGCGCGGGCGGTGACAGCGGCCTGGCCGCCGAACAAGACGCCTGACGATGACGCGGTGTGGGCCGCGATACGGGCCGGTCTGGAGCAGGCGCCGGAGTTTATCCTGGACTGGCTGAATAGCCCGCCCCAGACCAATGAGGTTGGCCGCTCGGCGCCTTTGATGGCCGGGCTACTGGTGCTGGCCGAGCGGTTCGGCCTGCCGTTCGATCTGTATGAGCTGGGCTCCAGCGCTGGGCTCAACCTCAATCTGGGGCGCTATGGCTTTGATTTGGACGGCGTGAGGGCCGGGAAAATTGCTTCCACCGTCCAACTGGCGCCGCGGTGGAGCGGATCATCACCGCCCAAGGGCGTGGTCCAGATCGACGAACGCAGGGGCGTCGACCTGAATCCGCTCGACCCGACCGACCCTCAGACGCAGAGACGACTGACCGCCTATGTCTGGGCTGATCAGCGCGAGCGGCTGGCGCGGCTGGAGGCGGCGCTGCAGATCGCGCGCGCTGATCCGCCGCCTTTGACCGCCGCCGACGGCGCCGACTGGCTCGAGCGGGTGCTGGCGCTGGCGCCGAAGCCGGGTGTCTGTCGGGTGGTCATGCACACCATCGCTCTGCAATATTTCCCGCCGCAAGGGCAGGCGCGCGTGCGCGCGCATCTGGAGGCGGTTGGCGCGGCGGCGGCGTGGAATGCGCCGCTGGCCTGGTTGGCGTTTGAGGCGGCCTCGGCGCCGGACTCTGAAGGCCGACGCTGGGCCGAGCTAAGCCTGACGGTGTGGCCTGGCGGAGAAACACGGCGGCTGGCGCGGGGGCATCCGCACGGCTTCGCGCTCGAATGGTTTGACGCGGGCGGCTAAGGCCCTTGGATTCTATGCGGCTGTGCCTGCAAGGGTGTTTTGGCCGAGCGGATCACCATCGCGGGGGGACGTGTTCCCCGCCAAGCGCCCCACAGGCGCCGGAATGGGGTGGATCATCATCGTCAGAAGTCGTTTGTTCCCGGACCAGACCCGGCGTAGCTAGAAGCGTGACCGGGGCCGAGGGGCTTCGATTCAAGGGGGAATTCCATGCGCGCCGTCGCCGCTTTCGTCACGTTTGCCATGGCCGCTGCGGCCACCGCCGGTCACGCCCAGCCCGGCACCCTGGTGCTGGACGTCCTGACCGATCAAGCGCCGCGCGCGGAGTATCCACTGGACCTTGATCTTGGCGACATCGTCACCTTGTCGACCTCCAGCGGGACAGGCCTCGACACGGTCCTGACCCTTGTTGGGCCAGACGGGCGCGAAGTGGCGATGAATGACGACCGTGGCGATGGAACCCTGAATTCCCGGATCATCTATGCCGCGCGCGCCAGTGGACGTTACCGGGCCGTGGTCACGGGCTACGCCAATGCGGTCGGTAGTTTTGAGCTTCAGATCTATCACGGTGCAGATGTCGGCCTGTCGTACCAGGCGCGCCCTCTGGGAGATCAGGTCGTCTCGTTGACGCCTCGAGAGAATGACCGCCGGTTCGAAGTCGACCTGGCCGCGGGGGAGCCGTTCGTGGCGACGACCCTGGCCCTGTCCGAGGAACTCGACACCACCTTGACCCTGCTGGACGCGCAAGGCGTGACCGTAGCCAGCAACGATGACCGCGGCGACGGCACGCTGAACTCCCAGATCATCTTCGCGCCGGCTCGGGCGGGGCGCTACACGCTGGTGGCGGGCACGTTCGCTGGCGCGAGCGCCGGCGATGCGGTGCTGTCGATGGCGGTCGACCCCAACGCCCAGGCGCCATTTGATTTCAGCGGGATCGAACGGTCGGTGATCGCTCGCCACGAGGGCGACATCACCAACGAGCAACCCGAATATAACTACCCGTTGGAGCTCCAGCCGGGCCAGACCATCCTGATGACGGCGGACTCGGTCAATGGCGATCTGGACCCGGTTCTGACCCTGTTTGGCGCGGACGGCTATCCGGTGGCGCTGAACGACGACCGAGGCGACGGATCGTTGAATTCGGCCGCAGCCTTCACCTCGCCGGCGGGCGGAAGCTACACCTTGAATGTGGCGCGCTTTGCCTCTGGCGAGACGGTCGGAGCGTTTGTTGTCGAGATTTCCGACGTTGCGGCCTCAGTGGTCGGCGAACTGCAGGCGCAGTACGAAAATCCGGTGCGGCTGAGCGGTCCTGAGCAGGTTATCGAGACGGCCGACTTTCGCCTGATCTACACCTTGAGCGGTCGCGACCGCACGACAGAAGACTATGCCCGCGCGACGGCCGAGGCGCTGCAGCGCGCCTATGACACCCAGATCGGCCAGATGGGGTGGGCCGCGCCGATCCGCGATCCAAATGGACGATACCGCGCCTATGTCGCCGACGCGGGTGATGGCACCATGGGCTATATGAAGGGCGTTGAGGTGGTGTTCGACAACCCCCAGACGTCGGACGTGCGTGAGCGCGCCGCCTCGCGCGGCATTCTGGTGGTCGACAACAATCTCGGTGAAGGACGGGACGAGGGGGAGGACCCCAACCGCCTGATGCGAGCAACCGTGGCGCACGAGTTCAACCACCTGGTCCAGTATGGATATGACGCCGAAGAGGAGTTGCAGTGGCTGTATGAATCCTCGGCCTCCTGGATCGAAACCGCGACCATGGGGCAGGACGAGGATGCCGCACGTTATGCGGTGACGGACTTTGCTGCGCCGCAGCTGTGCTGGACGACGACCGAGCCGGGCCACAACTACGGTCAGTGGACGCTGCTCCAGTCGCTGTCCGACAGTCATGGGCCGCGCATCGTCATCCGCCTTTGGGAGAATGCGTCGACCCTGGATGGGTTGGAGACCATGTCCCAAACCCTCGCCGAGGTCGGCGCCGACATTCCCGGTTCGCTGCGGCGCTGGCGCATCCAGAACTTCGCCCGCGACTATGAGATGGCCCCGCGTATCGACGGCGCGGTCGACCTGTCCGGCTCGATCAAGCGCGGGGGAGGGCGGTCTGCGAGCGGCTCGGTGCAGGAACTTGGGGCGAGCTATCTCCAGGTGCGCGCGAACGGGCCGCATGCCTACGTCGTGAATGGCGCCGAAACGCTGGAGTTGGTTGGGCTGGGCGTTCGCGACGGCCAGATCGATGTCGTTCCGCTGGGACGCGGAGGCGTGTTCGACGCTGACGGCTATGACTCGGCGACCCTGATGGTGTTCAACGCCCAGACACCTGAACGGCCTGGCGACTGCCACGACAGCGAGTTCCAGATCCAGGCGGAACAGACCGAGGCAGCTGCGGCTCCGGTGGCCTACCGGATCAATGCGCGACACTTCCGCGCGCCGGAACTCTGAGGCGTAAGGCGGGGCCGGCTTCTAGTCGGCGCCCGCCGTCTCGGCGTCGGGGGGCGGGTCCAGCAGCAGCCGTTCGCCCTGGGCGTTGGCGCGAAACCAGCGGCCCTGATCGCGCAAAGCACCCTCCAGGATCGGCTGGCCGGTCTCCTCGTCCCAAACCGGATAGACCTGAACCGCGATCACGCGCCCGTCGTAGAGCGGGGTGACGTGGTCCATCGGGGTGTGGCCGACCAGGATGCGGCTGACGCCGAAATGGGTGAGAGACCGCTCCAGATCCGCCGGCGCCATATAGGGCCGGTCCGGTCGGGTGGCTTCGGGGAAATAGCCCCGAAACCACAGGGGTCCGAAATTGCCCGCGATGAAGGCCGTTTGTTCGTCCAGTTCGTCGCGCCGGGCGACCGGCGTATCCAGCGAGCGAAGAACGCCGGCGTTCAGATCGTGGATCGACAGGTTTCGGTCGACCACCTGCGGCGAGATCCCGCCGTGCAGGAAAAGGAGGTCGCCCAGCTTCAGCACCGCCGGGCGTGAGCGCAGCCAGTCGCCCAGCAGCGTCTCGGGCGCGAACAGGTCGGGATAGGTGGCGGCGCCCAGGATTCGCGCCGTCTCGACATAGCGCGCGTGCAGGTAACGCAGGTCATTGCGCAGGACGATGTTCTCGTGATTGCCCAGCAGGACGTGCAGGGCGCCGCCCGCCGCTCGCGCCTCGCCCTCCAGCTTGTAGAGCAGCCACAGAATCTCGAGCTGGTGGGCGCCGCGGTCGAAGATGTCGCCGGTCACCACCATCTGGCCGTCGCCGAAGGCCCAGTTCAGATCGGCGTCGATCACGCCCTGGCGGCGCAGGAACTCGACCACGATCTCGTATTCGCCGTGGGTGTCGGCCATGACCAGCAGCCGCGTCGACGGGTCGAGCGGCAGGGTATCAGGCGCCGGCCCGGCGGTGAGGGGGCGAAGCGGCACGGTGAAGGCGGGAACGTCCCCGACCGCCGCCACCGTGATCTGGCCGGTTCTCGAGACCCGTTGCTCAACCGGCGTCAACTCGGGTGAAACGCTGCGCGCCAGCCAGTTTCTCGAAGCGCCGGGCGCAAGATAGGGACCGTCGCCGGCGGCGGTGATGGTCGCGGGGGCGGGCCGTTCCTGGGCAAAGGCGGAGGCGGAAAAGGCGAGGCCGACGGCGGCCGCAATGGCAAAGCTTCGGATCATTCCCACTCGGCTACTCCCACTAGATTGGCAGTGGCGTCGGGGACGGAGCGCAAGGTTGGCCAGACACCTCGACCATCAGATAGCGAAACGGATCCTTGCCGTCATCAGCATCTGAATAGTCGCGCCAGTTCAGCGCGTAGCTACCACTCAGTTCCAAGGCGACGTTTCGCGATCTGATCGCGCCAGCCCCGGCGTGACTTGCCCAAGCTAGTCGGCCCTTCGCAATCCTCCCGTCGTGCAGACGAAATGCAGAATCGATGGTTTCACGGCGCTCGAACAGCTTCCAGTAGGAGGGGTCATTGGTGAGAACGATGACGAAAGACGGGCCAAGCCTCTGGCGATTGAACGCCTCAAGTCGTTGAATATCCCTCATTACATCATACCGCCTCAGGTCCTGTGCGCCCTGGGCTTTGAGATGGAACACCTCTCCTTGGACTTCCCACCTACGCCGACGGGTCAGGTATTTCAGCTCAACACCCTGCAACCGTCCTTGCTTTCGAACCACGATATCTGTCGTCCCGACCCCTGCGATGCTTGACGGGACTTCGAGACGCACCTCGCTGCATGGCTCAAGAGATCGAAGTTCCCAGGCGAACTCGTGCTGAAAGTCCGCCTCGGAATGAAAGACTGGCCTGCGCTTGGCCAAGGACTGGAGGATCGCGTGTGGGTCGATCACGGCTTCATTCCCACTCAATCGTTCCCGGCGGCTTGGACGTCACGTCATAGACCACGCGGTTGACGCCGCGCACCTCGTTGATGATGCGGGTGGCGGTGCGGCCCAGCATTTCCCAGGGGAAGGGGTAGAAGTCCGCCGTCATGCCGTCGGTCGAGGTGACGGCGCGCAGGGCCAGGACCTTTTCATAGGTGCGGGCGTCGCCCATTACGCCGACGGTCTTGACCGGCAGGAGCACGGCGAAGGCCTGCCAGATCTCGTCGTAGAGGCCGGCCTTCCTGATCTCGTCGAGGTAGATGGCGTCGGCGTCCTGCAAGGTGGCGACAGCGTCTGGGGTGATCTCGCCGGGAATGCGGATGGCCAGACCCGGTCCGGGGAAGGGGTGGCGGCCGACGAAGGCGTCGGTCAGGCCCAACTCGCGGCCGAGCGCGCGGACCTCGTCCTTGAACAGCTCCCGCAGCGGCTCAACCAGTTTCAGCTTCATATAGTCGGGCAGGCCGCCGACATTGTGGTGGCTCTTGATCACATGAGCCTTGCCGCTGGAGGCCGAGACGCTCTCGATCACGTCAGGATAGAGGGTGCCCTGGGCCAGGAAGGCCGCGCCCTCGATCTTGGCGGATTCGCGGTCGAAGATCTCGATGAACACCCGACCGATGGTCTTGCGCTTGGTCTCCGGGCCCGATTGCCCGGCCAGTTCGCCGAGGAATTCCTTCGAGGCGTCAACGTGGATCAGTGGAATGTTGTAGTGCTCTCGGAACAGGGTGGTGACCTGTTTGGCCTCGTCTTTTCTGAGCAGACCGGTGTCGACGAACACACACGTCAGTTGGTCGCCGATGGCCTCGTGGATCAGCACCGCCGCGACCGAGGAATCCACCCCGCCCGACAGGCCGCAGATGACCTTGGCGTCGCCGACCTGTTGGCGGATCTGGGCGATCTTCTCGTCGCGATAGGCGGCCATGGTCCAGTCGCCCGACAGTCCGGCGATGCGGCGGGTGAAGTTGGCCAGCATCTGGGCCCCGCGCGGCGTGTGCATGACCTCGGGGTGGAACTGGATGCCGTAGAGCCGCCGCGTCTCGTCGCCGATCACCGCATAGGGCGAGCCGGGCGAGGTGGCGATGACGTCGAAGCCCTCCGGGATGGCGACGATCTTGTCGCCGTGGCTCATCCAGACGGTCTCTTCCTCGCCGACGCCGGCCAGACCTTCGAGCAGGGGCGAGGCCTTCTGGACGGTGATCTCGGCGCGCCCGAACTCGCGGTGGTGGCCGCCCTCGACCTTGCCGCCGAGCTGCTCGCACATCGTCATCTCGCCGTAGCAGATGCCCAGCACCGGCACGCCCGCGTCGAACACGGCCTGGGGCGCACGCGGGCTGCCTTCCTCATGGACGCTCTCGGGGCCGCCCGACAGGATGATGGCCGCCGGGGTCATGGCCTCCAGCGCGGCTTCCGCCTTCTGGAACGGATGGATCTCGCAATAGACGTTCGCCTCGCGCAGCCGCCGCGCGATCAGCTGGGTCACCTGGCTGCCGAAATCGACGATGAGGACTTTCTGGTGGTCGGTCACGAGCGGGCTTTCACGGCTGGCGGATGGCGGCGGTCTTGGTCCGGGACGGCGGCGATTTCAAGGGCGACACGGCCGCGCGCCGTGATCTCGGCGGCGAGGCGATCCAGGGCGCGTGCCAGGCTCTGGTCGACATGGGCCAGGGTCGAGGTCCAGTCTTCCAGCGCCTTCAGCTCGGCGCGACCGTCGGAAACACCACGCAGGGCCACCAGCGGGACATGGAAGGTCATGGCGGCGCGGGCGAGGGCCCAGGTCTCCATATCGACCATGTCGGCGTTGATCGCGGCATAAGCCGCGCCGGAGATGACGTTCGCGCCGGTCGACAGGCGCGCCGTCGGAAGATCAGGAATGGGGCAGGGCAGGGGTAGGGCTGCCGGTAGATCAGACAGCGGCGTCACGCCCTTTTCGAACCCGAGCGGGCTGGCGTCCATGTCGCGATAGCTGACCGATGCGACCTGATAGGCGGCGGCGTGCGCCAGGGTCGGCGAGCCGCAGGAACCGAGCGAGACAACCAGATCGGGCCGTTCGCCTTGCGCTTCCAGCCGGGCGAGGGCGGCGGTCAGGGCGACGGCGCCCTCGACCGGTCCGATGCCGGTCATCAACGGCTGGATGCGGGCCTGAAGGTCGGCGCCGTATTCGGCCGGCGCGGCCATGACCGGAAGAACAGAGAGCTCCCCCCAGGTTTCGAGCTGGAAGGCGCTCAAGCCGCCCTCGTCAGGATCTGGGCGAAGAAGCCGTCCGTACCTGCCGACTGGGGGGAAAGCCGCATCGCTTCGCCACCTTGAGCGAAGGTGGTGTCGCGCGCCAAGAACGCCGCCACCCGATCCTCGTTTTCTTCGGCGAAGAGAGAGCAGGTGACATAGACCAGCCGCCCGCCCGGCTTCACGAAGGCCGAGGCCTGGTCCAGCACGGCGTCCTGTTCGGCCATGCGGCGTTCGAGCTGGTCGGGCGTCAGCCGCCATTTGGTGTCGGGATGCCGCCGCCAGGTGCCCGAGCCGGTGCAGGGGGCGTCGACAAAGACGACGTCCATCTTGCCTTCCAGACCGCTCAGGGCGTCCGGGACGACCGGCGAGCGGACCTGGAGGTTACGCACACCCGCGCGCTGAGCCCGCGGAATGATGTCGGCCATCCGCCGGGCGTCGCTGTCATAGGCGTAGAGCTGGCCGGTATTGGCCATCTGGGCGGCCAGGGCCAGGGTCTTGCCGCCGCCGCCGGCGCAGAAATCCAGCACCTGCTTGCCCTTGATGTCGCCGGCCGCCAGGGCCGCGCGCTGGCTGCCCAGATCCTGAACCTCGAACCAGCCCTTGTGAAAGGCGGGAATGGTCTCGACCGCGCCGGTGCGCACCGCCGGGTCCGGCGCGGGGATACGCGCGGCGGTCGGGGTGCCGGCGACGGGCTCGGCGCCGAGCGGCTGGAGCGCCTTGAAGGCCCGCTCGGGGTCGGTCTTGAGAGTGTTGATCCGAAGATCCACGGGCGCCCGCTGGGCCAGGGCGGCGGTTTCATCGACGCGGGCGTCGCCGAAGACGCGGGCCAGGTGCGGATCGAGCCAGTCGGGATAGTCGCCGTGCACAGGATCGGGCGCATCATCGAGCGAGCGTGGCGCGGCCAGGGCCGTGGCCTCGGCCTGGGTGAGCGGGCCGGGACCGTGCGGTTCTTCGCTGGCGGCCTCGGCGATGCGCTCGGCGGACCAGCGCCAGCCCCAGGCCAGAACGCCCAGAACGGCCGCGCGCGGCGTCTCATCGCCCATGCGCCAGCCCGTCGAACGGCGCGTGCGCAAGGCGTCCAGCACCAGACCCGAGACAAAGGCCCGGTCCTTGGCCCCAGCGAAGCGCGAGCGGTCCGACCAGCTTTTCAGCGCGACCTTGGCCGGGACGCGTCGGGTCTCAAGGTCCGTCAGAACCTCGATGGCGGCTGCAATCCGGCCCGCGTCCCTCATGCCCTAGGTGAACAACGCATAGAGGGTCATCCCCAGGCCGACCAAGGACACCATCCAGGCCAGGGTCCGCAGGCCCGTCACGCCCCAGCGATAGAGCGGCAGATAGGCGATCCGTCCGAACAGAAACAGATGTGCCCCCCACATCGACAGTTCGCCCTGCTTGCCCGCCAGATGCACCAGGGCGACCGCGCCCAGGAACAGCGGCAAGGTCTCCATCAGATTGACCTGGGCCCGGATCAGGCGACCGGCGACGACGCCGGGCGGGGCCGCATCACCGTCGCGCGGCCCGGCATTCCACTTCAGACCGAGTTCCTGGGTCCGCGCGGCGGCGGCCCACAGGATCTGGATCAGCGCCAGAACAATGGTGAAACCGGCGACGATCAGGTCCGGGTGAACGTCAGAGAACATAGTCGGATGGTGCATGGTTTGAGCCCTCCCAAGCTCAGCCTTGACGGTAGTTCGGCGCTTCGCGCGTGATCATCACGTCGTGGACGTGGCTTTCACGCAGGCCCGCGCCGGTGATGCGGATGAATTTCGCACGCGTCTGGAACTCTTCAATCGTGGCGGCTCCCACATAGCCCATTGAGGCGCGCAGCCCCCCGACCAGCTGATGCAGCACCGGCGCGATCGGACCCTTGTAGGGGGTTTGGCCCTCGATGCCCTCGGGCACCAGCTTCATCTGGTCCGAGACTTCCTTCTGGAAGTAGCGGTCGGCCGAGCCGGAGGCCATGGCCCCGACCGAGCCCATGCCGCGGTACGACTTGTAGGACCGGCCCTGGTACAGGAACACCTCGCCGGGGCTTTCGTCGGTGCCGGCGAACATCGAGCCGAGCATGGCGACCGAGGCGCCCGCCGCGATGGCCTTGGCCAGGTCGCCGGAATATTTGATGCCGCCGTCGGCGATGACCGGAACGCCGCTGTCCCGGGCGGCGCGCACGGCGTCGATGATCGCGGTCAGTTGCGGCACGCCGACGCCGGCGACGATGCGGGTGGTGCAGATGCTGCCCGGGCCAATGCCGACCTTCACAGCGTCTGCGCCGGCGTCGATCAGGGCGCGGGCGGCGTCATAGGTGGCCACATTACCGGCGATGATCTGGGTGCGGTTGGTCTCACGCTTGATGCGTTCGACGGCGCGCGCGACCTGGATCGAATGGCCGTGAGCGGTGTCAATCACCACCACATCGGCTCCGGCCTCCGCCAGCATCATCGACCGCTCATAGCCCTGATCGCCGACGGTCGAAGCGGCCCCGACCAGAAGCCGACCCTGATCGTCCTTGGCGGCGTTCGGGTGGGCCTGGGCTTTTTCGATGTCCTTGACGGTGATCAGGCCGACGGCGCGGAAGTCGTCGTCGACGACGATGACGCGCTCGATCTTGCGGGTGTTGAGCAGGCCTTGGGCCTCGGCCCGACCCGTGCCCTCGCGCACCACCGCCAGATCCTCGCGCGTCATCAGATCGCCGGCGGTGCGCGCACCGTTGGCCTCGAAACGCATATCGCGGTTGGTAAGCACCCCGACCAGCTTGCCGGTGTCGCGCTCGACCACCGGGAAGCCAGAGATTTTGCGCCGCTCACGGATGGCGCGGACCTCATCGAGCGAGGTCTCAGGGTGGATGGTGATCGGGCTGACCACCATGCCGCTTTCATAGCGTTTGACGCTGCGGACCTGCTCGGCCTGTTCTTCAGACGTCAGGTTGCGGTGGATCACGCCCAGTCCGCCGGCCTGGGCCATGGCGATGGCCAGGCGGCCTTCGGTCACCGTGTCCATGGCCGATGAGGCCAGGGGAATATTCAGCTGGATGTCTCGGGTCAGCCGGGTCGAGGTGTCGACCTGGGTCGGCATCACCTCGGACGGTCCGGGTTCAAGCAAAACATCGTCGAAGGTCAGGCCCTCGCGAATCTCCATGGGAGTCTCCGTTTTGCGGGCGGGCTATAGACTGCTCGCGCCCGGCGCGGCAAGGGCCGTGGCCGGCTTATCGTCACGATCACAATTATTGCCTTGTGGCGTGGCGCTGTGGCGACCATCTACAGGACATGGTTCGCATCATCGCCCAGGCGGCGCGGCAGCTGTGGCTGAAGATCGTCTCCTACGGGACGATGCACCTGGTCGTGGCGGTGCTGGTGGCGTGGGCGATCACGCGCGACTGGCGCCTGGCGCTGGCGGTCGGGATGATCGAGCCCGTGGCCCAGACCGTCGCCTTCGTCATCCATGACCGGGTCTGGCACCGGATCGAACGCCGGGGCCGCCTGTCCGATCTGCAGGAGGCGTCAGAAGCCGTCGAGGGTCGTCTGGGTCTGCACGACCATCACGCCTGCAACCACGCCCTGCCGACCAGCTTTAGAACGCTGGCGGCCAAGTCGGTCAGCTATGGCCTGATGCATTTCGCCGTGGCCGTGACGGTGGCTTTCGCCCTGACGCGGGACTGGCGCATCGCCCTGGCGGTGGGGACGATCGAGCCGCTGGTCCAGACGGTCTTCTTCACCTTGCACGATCAGATCTGGCGGCGCATCGAGCGGCGCCGCGCCGGGGTTAGTCCCGATCCGGCGCCCCCAGCGGAAAATACGATCTGAACGGTCGAGCTTCCTCGATGCAGCGCCGGAACGACGGTCGGTCCATCAATCGGGTCCGGTAAGCCTTCAGGTTCGTCAGCCCGGCTGGAATCTCGTCGGTCCAGTCGGCGTAGAACAGGGCCGGCGCTGCGGCGCAGTCCGCCAGCGAGAAGCCGTGGTCGGTCGCCCACTCGCGCCCGGCCAGGTGCTGATCCAGCCAGCCATAGATCGTCTGAAGCATCTCGCGCGATCGGGCGACGCCGTGGGGATCGCGGTTGGCGCGCTCGGGCCGGATGACCTCGAAGATGATGTCCTGCTGGGGGCGATTGACGTAGTTGTCGAACAGCCGATCTATCATCCGCACCTCGGCCGCGGCGCCTGGATCGGCCGGAATTAGGCTGACGGGACCGGGGTGGTGAACGGCCAGATGCTCGATGATCGAGGTGGCCTCCATCACCGTATGCTCGCCATCGACCAGTAGCGGGAACTTCTTGATCGGCCAGCGGGCCGCCAGCTCCTCCATGGCCGCAGCGTCTCCGAGGAAGCGGTAGTCGAAGGCCAGGTCGTTTTCGTAGAAGGCGATCAAGGCCTTCTGGCAGTAGGACGAGAAGGGGTGGGCGTAGAGCTTCACCTCAGGCTCCGTCGAAGGCGCGCTGGAGACCGGCGATATCGATCTTCTGCATCGCCATCATCGCCTCCATGGCCCGGTTGGCGGCCGCGCGATCCGGGTCGGCGAACAGAACCGGCAGCAGCTTGGGAATGATCTGCCACGACACCCCGAACCGGTCCGTCAGCCAGCCGCAGCGGATTTCCTGGCCGCCGCCCGCCAGCAGCGCCGACCACAGCCGGTCGATCTCGGCCTGGTCGTCACAGTCGACATAGATCGAGAGGGCCGGGTTGAGGGTGTACATCGGCCCGGCGTCCAGGATCATGTAGCGTCGCCCGTCCAGCTCGAAGACCACCATCGGGTGTTGGGCGGAAATGATCCGCGAATTGGGGATCAGCGAGACATAGAGTTCGGCGGCCTCCTTGCCTTGGCCGTCGCCGTTGAACCACAGGCACGGGGCGGTCTTGTCGGTCATGGCGTCCTCCGGGGTGTGGGCGTCAGTCTTGCGCCGGATGGACGGATCAGGCGAGCGCAATCCGCGCGGCGGCGCCGAAAGGCCGCGCGGTTTTCAGACCAGCGCGGAATCGGGCAGAACCAGCGTCATGAGCATCACCCTCTACGGCATCCCCAACTGCGACACCGTCAAGAAGGCCCGCGTGTGGCTGGATGAGCGGGGCGTGCGCTACACCTTCCGCGACTACAAGAAGTCCGGGGTCGATCCGGCGCAGTTGAAGGCCTGGGTCGAGGAGCTGGGTTGGGAGACGGTGTTGAACCGCGCCGGGACCACCTTCAGGAAGCTGGATGAGGCCGACAAGGCCAACCTCGACGCTGACAAGGCGGTCAAGCTGATGGCCGCCCAGCCCTCGATGATCAAGCGGCCCATCCTTGATCTGGGCGACCGACGCATCGCCGGTTTCAAGCCCGACATCTACGAGGCGGCGCTCGGCGGCTTCATTTAGAGATGCCTGCATCCGATCCCCGCCTCGGCGGCGATACAGTCTCGAAGGGTCGCCGAACGGCGCCCCGCAGGAGACGATGAGATGGTCGAGCTGTTTCGAGACTACTGGTGGCTGGTGTTCCCGCTGGCCTGGGCGCTGGGTGCGGCCTGGCAGGGCTGGCTCAATATGCAGGCGCGCCGGGACGAGCTTCGCCTGATGCAAGCCTATGCGGCGTCCGGCAAGGCCCCGCCGGCTGAACTGATGACGGCGCTGGGGCGCCGGCCTGAGGAGGGTTGATCCATGGAAGACCTGTTTCGAAGCTATTGGTGGCTGTTGTTCCCAATGGGCTGGTTCGTGGCCGAAGCCTGGCAGAGCTGGTTGCGGTATCGCGCGCGCAAGGATGCGCTGCGTCTGTTCCAGACCTACGTCGAAAAAGGCCAGACGCCGCCCGACGAGTTGATGAAGGCGATCACCGGCCAGGACCCGACGACTGGCCTGAACCTCGACGCCGGTACGGGGTCGAGTGCGCCATCGACCACCAACTGGGGCTGGTACCAGACGGCGCTGTTCGGGGCGCTGGGCGGCGGCTTTCTCTATATGTCGCGCAGCGGCATTCTCGGCGATGAGGGTCTGGCCGACGCCCTGCTGATCGTCGCGGTGGTCATGGGCGCCGTGGCGCTGGCCTCGTTGGTTTACGCCCTGACCTGGAAAGGTCCGAAGGTCTGACGTGACCAGCCGGGGGGGAGGCATCCTGGCGGATCAGGCCCTGGCCCAGGCGGCCAGGGCCGGGTCGCCGCGCGCCTTCGCCGAACTGGTCGGGCGCCACCAGAGCGCGGTGCGCGCCTTCCTGCGCCGGGTCTGCCGCGACGAGCATGAGGCCGACGACCTGGCCCAGGAGACCTTTCTGACCGCCTGGACCAAGCTGGGGACGCTCAAGCCCGAGGCCAGCGTGCGGTCCTGGCTGTGCGGCCTGGCCTGGCGCAAGGCCCAGACCGTACAAAGGGGCCGCGCCCGTTCCGCCGCCCGAGACCGCCAGTGGCTGGACACCCGCCCACAGTTCGACACCCCGGCGGCGCGTGATCAGACCGCCGTGCGCCGGGCGCTGGACGGGCTGCCCTCCGACCAAAGGGCGGTGGTGGCCCTGTGCCTGGCCGCTGACTGGTCCCACGCCGAGGCGGCCGAGGCGCTGGGACTACCGGTCGGCACCGTCAAGTCGCACGTCGCGCGCGGCCGCGCTAAACTGCTTGAAGCCATGGGAGAGACGCCATGACCGCTGATGACCGACTGAAACAGGCTCTGGGGTTGGGGTCCGGCGCGCCCCCGGCTGTCGATCACGCTTTCACGGCGCGTGTGCTGGAGCGGGTAGAGCAGCGCCGTCTGCGAATGCGCCTGGCGGCATTGGCCCTGTGGGCCGGGACCGCAGCGCTGCTGGGCTGGGCCTTGCAGCCGGTCTTCAGCGAACTGAGCCTGGTGCTGGCGCCGGCTTCGGGGCTGGCGACGGCGTCGCTTGTGATCGGCGTGGGGCTTTGGCTGGCGATGCGAACCGATCTGGCGCGCGTACTCAGGCGCATTCGGGCCGTGGCCGGGCCCCGCCGGCTGTAGCCTTACGAAGATTTCATGCGCCCGGTCGCATCCGGGCGCCCATCCGGCGGCCTCTTGGGGTCATAGGGCGGGCGACGGGTCCGGCCGAACAGACAGAGAGAACTCATCATGGGCGTCGAAATTCTGGTCCCGGTGGCCTTGTTTGCAATGATTGCGGCCATTGTCGTGGTGCCGAGCTGGTTCAAGTCGCGAGAGCGGCGTGATTTGCAGGAAACCGTCCGTCACGCTCTGGACAAGGGCCAGGAGCTGCCGGCCGAGCTGGTCGAGACCATCGCCAAATCGACCCGCAAACCGCCGGCCACGGCGCACACGGATCTGCGCGCCGGCGTCATCTGGCTGGCGATCGCCGCCGGCATCGCCACTTTCGGCTGGATAGGCCGTGATGCTGGTGACGAAGCCCCGCAGATGTTGCTCGGCTTGGCGGCGATTCCTGGCTTCCTGGGCCTGGCCTTCATTGTCCTGAGCGTCTTCAACAAGACTCGGGCGGACTAGTCGGCGCGATTAGGAGGAAATGGCGATGTCCGCCAGGAAATCCGACCTGTCACGGCTTCACGATGTCGAACTGGCCGCCTTTGCGGCGACCGGTGGACGACTGGAGTTCGGCGAACTGGTCCGGCGCCATTCGGCATCCGTGCGCGGCCTGCTGCGCCGCATGGGCGCCGAGCCGGCCTTGGCCGACGACGTGGCCCAGGACGCCTTCATCCAGGCCTTCGAGCGGTGCGCCGACTTTCGCGGCGAGGGGGCCTTCTCGGCCTGGGTCCGCAAGATCGCGGCCCGGCTCTATATCAAGCGCCGTCAGAAGGAGGCGCGCTGGACCGATCTGGACGCCGCCGGCGAGCCGGAAGCCCTTTTGCCGGACATCGGGCGGGCGCTTGATCTGGACGACGCCTTGAACAGTCTGAATGAGCTCGAACGGGTCTGTGTGTCGCTCTGTCACGGCGCGGGCCTGACCCAATCGGAAATCGCGGCAGCCTTGAATTTGCCGCTCGGCACGGTGAAGTCTCATGTCAAACGTGGTCTGGATAAGCTTCGGGCGCGGCTGGATGTCGGGCCAAAACCGCAGGGGAGGTGCGCAGATGTCGGATCGTGACGTCTTTGACGGCGAGATCGAACGCCTGTTCGCGCGGCCCCCGGCTTTCGGGGACGACGCGGTCTTCATCGAGCGGGTCGGACGACGGCTGAATCGGAACTGGCGGCTTCGGGCGACGGTTCTGACCGCTGCGGGCGTGGTTGGCGGCTTCGTCGCCGTTCGCGAGATGCTGGACGTCGGCGTGGGCGGCGGGCTGGCGCGGATCACCGAAACCACCGTATCGGCGACCGAGGCGGCGCAATCCTTGAGGTTCCTGGAGATCCTGAGCTGGCTGGATACGGGCAGCCTTGATATGGTTTCGGCGCCGGCGATGCCGCTGTTCTGGCTGGTTTCACTCGCCGTGATCGCGGCGGCTTTCTACGCCGGATTGCGCGCCAACTCCGCCTGAATCAGGCGTCGCCGATAAAAAGCCAAGTTTGAAGGGGAGCTTGCGTTGCGGCGGGCGCCGCGAACCTCTAGGTTCGCGGCGTTTTGTATGCCGCTCGCTGCGGGCCAGGGGAGTTGACACGCTTGTCAGACGTATTCGAAGAGGTCGAGGACAACCTCCGAACCGAACGTTGGAGCGCACTGTTCCGTCGTTGGTGGCCGATTGCGGCCGCAGTCATCGGGGTCGTGGTGCTGGTCGTCGCCGGCATCTGGTTCTTCGACGCGCGCAAGGGATGGACGGGCGCCGAGGCGTCACAGGCCTACCAGCGCGGTCTTGAAGCCATGCAGTCCGAAAATGAAAGCGGAGCCGAGGCGGCGTTCGTGGAGGTCGAGGCGGCCGGCAATAGCGGATATCGCGCGCTGGCGCTGATGCAGCGCGCCGGCATCCGGCTGGACCGGGGCGATACCGACGAAGCGGTCGCCCTTTTTGATCAGGCTGCCGACGCAACCAATCAGCCGCTGATCGCCGATGTCGCCAGCTTGAAGGCGGCCTGGGCCCTGATGGATACCGGGTCGCTTGAGGATGTGACCGCGCGCCTGTCGCCTCTGACCGAGGAAGGCCGTCCCTTCCGCTTCGAGGCTCAGGAAGCCTTGGCTCTGGCGAGACTCCAGCACGGCCAGACCGACGCGGCCCGCCAGCAACTTCAGGCGCTGACGCTGGAGTTGGAGATTCCGGATTCCCTGCGCCAACGTGCTCAACTGGCCCTGTCGCTGATCGAGTCCGGAACCGCTTCCAGCATCCCCGGCATTGTCGAGGCGGCCAGTCGCGCCGCCGCTGCCGCCGAGGCTGAAGCGGACCAGGCTGCTCGACCCGGCGCCGCAACGCCCGGCGCGGACGCTCCCGCGGCCGGCCCCGCAACTGATCAATGATCTCAGGCGAGAGTCCTTAGTCCATGAATTTTAACCTGAAGATCGTCACAACCGCCGGACTGTGCGCCTTGCTTGCGGGCTGCTCGACGGTGAGCAACACCGCAAGCCGCATCTGGCCGTTCGGGGAGAACAACGAGCGTGAGGCCGTTGCGACCGAAGGCGAGCGGATCGCCATCCTCCAGTTTGAGGATTCGGTCAGCGTTTCAGAAACGCTTGGCGGCCGGCCTTTTAACCTGCCCACGCCGCGCGCCGTCACCACATGGTCGCAGCCCGGCGGCACGCCGGAGAATGCCGTCGAGCACGCGCAGGCGGGTGAAGCGTTCGAGGTTGCGTGGCGCCGTGACATTGGTTCGGGATCTGGCCGCAACACGCAGGTCACGTCGCCGGTCGTCGCCAGCGATGGCCGGATCTTTGTTCTGGATGCTCACAACCAGGTGACGGCGGTGGACGCCGCGACCGGGCGGATCGCCTGGCGTTACTCCATCCAGAATGATGAACGTGACCGCGGCGGCATCCTGTCGTTTGGCCGCAGCGGCGGTGAGAATCAGGGCTTCGGCGGCGGTGTCGCTGTATCCGGTGGGCGGGTGTTTGTGACCTCTGGCCTGAGCCTGGTCACAGCGCTCGACGCCTCGACGGGCGCTGTCGTGTGGTCGGTTGAGACCGAGGTTCCCATCCATGGCGCGCCGACGGTCGCCGGCAATCGCATTTTTGCTGTCGACGTCGACAATCAGGTCATCGCTTTTGATGCGGCGACGGGGGCCCAGAGTTGGTCGTACCAGGCCATTGCCGAGCCGGCGCGCATCCTGCGCGCCTCCAGCCCGGCGGTCACCGGTGAGCTCGTTATCGCGCCATTTTCGTCGGGCGAACTGGTCGCTATCCGGACGTCAAATGGTCAGGAACTGTGGCAGCAGGTTCTGTCGCGGACGAACCGGACCAATGCGCTTTCGGAAATCCGGGACATCGCCGGCCGCCCGGTGATCTACCAGGGCACGGTCTATGCCGGCAGCCATTCGGGCCTGTTTGCGGCCTTGGACGCCCGCAGCGGGGCGTTCCGTTGGCAGCTTCCAATCGCGACATTGAACGCGCCCTGGGCTGCGGGGGACGTGGTCTATGTGCTCTCCAAGGCGGGCGAGGTGATCACGATCAATCGCGCAAGTGGCGATGTCTATTGGATCCACGATCTGAACGAAGGACGCCTACGTCAGGAAGGCGGGGTGTTTGGCCTTTTTGATCGCACCGTGCGTCCGATCTGGTCCGGGCCGTTGCTGGCGTCCAATCGCCTGGTTTTCGTCAACTCCGAAGGCCAGGCTGTGGCGCTTGACGCCCGCACCGGAGCCGAACAGGCGTCGGTCAATCTTGGTGGCCCGGCCTACATCGCGCCGATGGCCTACAACGGCATGATCTACGTCCTGACCGACGAAGGTCAGCTGGTCGCCATTCGCTAGGCCGGGGAGGCCGTCCGCACCGTGAGCCTGAAGGTCGCGATCGTCGGACGGCCGAATGTCGGCAAGTCGACCCTGTTTAACCGCCTGGCCGGCAAGAAGCTGGCCATCGTGGATGACCGGCCGGGCGTGACCCGCGACCGACGCTATGCGCGCGGGTTGCTGGGCGACATCGACCTGACGCTGATCGACACCGCCGGCTTCGAGGACGTCGCCGACGAGAGCCTGGAATCGCGGATGCGTCGCCAGACCGAGCTGGCGGTCGAGGAAGCGGATCTGATCCTGTTCGTGATCGACGCCCGCGAAGGGATCACGCCGCTGGACCGGATCTTCGGCGATCTGGTGCGCAAGCGCGACAAGCCGACGATTCTGATCGGCAACAAGGCTGAGGGCAAGGCCGGCGACATCGGCTTGGCGGAAGGCGAGCGGCTGGGCTTCGGGGAGCCCATCGCCCTTTCGGCCGAGCATGGCGAGGGCATGGCCGATCTGTATGCCGCTATTGCCCCATATGAGCCCGAGGATGAGGCCGACGACGACGCGGATGGCAAGCCGGTCATGGTCGCCATCATGGGCCGCCCGAATGCGGGCAAGTCCACTCTGGTCAATCGGCTTCTGGGCGAGGACCGGATGCTGACCGGGCCGGAAGCGGGGATCACGCGCGATTCCATTTCGGTGGATTTCGAGTGGGACGGTCGACCCGTCCGCCTGGTCGATACGGCGGGGATGCGCCGCAAGGCGCGGGTTCAGGAGAAGCTGGAAAAGCTGTCGGTCGCGGACACCATCCGCGCCCTGACCTTTGCCGAGGTCGTCGTGCTGGTGATGGACGAGGCCAACGCCTTCGACACCCAGGACCTGCAGCTGGCTGATCTGGTCGAGCGCGAGGGCCGCGCCATCGTCTATTGCATCGCCAAATGGGACCAGGTCGCCGACGGCAAGGACCGCTTGGCCGAGCTGCGTGAAGCCGCCGACCGGATGTTGCCCCAGCTGAAGGGCACGCCCCTAGTGGCGCTGTCGGCCCAGACCGGGCGCGGTGTGGACCGGTTGATGCCTGCGGTGTTCGAGGCGCACCGCCAGTGGTCCGCCAAGGTCAAGACGCGGGACCTGAACGACTGGCTGGCCATGGCCGTCCAGCGCCATCCGCCGCCGGCGGTGGACGGGCGCCGCATCAAGCCGAAATACATGACCCAGACCAAGGCGCGGCCACCGACATTCGTGCTGTTCGCCAATCGCGCCGCGCAAATGCCGGATCACTACAAGCGCTATCTGATCAACAGCCTGCGTGAGAGTTTTGATCTGCCTGGGGTGCCGATGCGCCTGACCGTCAAGTCCGGAGCCAATCCGTTCGCCGAGGGGCCGGGCCCCGAGAAAACGGCGCCCCGCCGCAAGATCAAGGCGGACGCTGCCGAGGCGGCGCCGGCCAAGCCCAGAAAGCCCAAGGTCGCGACCAAACGCGTGACGGGCCTGAAGCCCGGCTCGGGCAAGAAATCCGGCTCGACCGTCCTGGTCGGCAAACGCGGCCGCACCGGGGCCCGCTCGGTCAGCCGCTCCGGCCGTATCCGCACCGCCCCCAAGGGCTCTGGCAAGCGCTAGGGTGCTCAGCGTCAGGATCGGTGGGCTGGTGCAACCGGGTTTGATCTGCTGGGTTGGGCGCGGGAGTTTTCATGTCGATTTTGCTGCTTGCCCTCGTTCTCGCCGTTCAGGACCCACCGCGGCTCGAGACCTGCGTGACCCAGCGCAACACCCTCGAGATGAACGAATGCGCCGCCGCGCGACTCGAGCTCGAGCGCGAGCGGATGGACCTGTATCTGGCTGCTGCACGCGAAGTGATGGTGGTCATGCAAGAGTCGACGCCGCCTGAATATGGGGTCGATCTCCCGGCGCGCCTTGACGCCTCCCAGACTCATTTCGAGGCCTATGCCGACGCCCAGTGCCGAACCGTTCTGGAAACGTATATCGACGGCACGATCCGCACGGTCATGTATCTGGGGTGCATGGACGACATGGTGCGCCAGAGAACCCACCGCATCTGGCTCGACTTCCTGTCCGACGCCGGGACCGGTCTGCCCGAACCGCTCGCAGCGGTCGCCGATCCTCTTGCGGATGAGGATACGGCGCTCTAGGCGCCTTCGCCGGATTCCACGCCCTCGCGGCTCAGGCCGGGCACGCTGATGCAGCGCTGCTGGACACCACCCTGCGGCGCCGGTTCTGATCGCGCCTCCATCGAGGTCGCTTGGCCGGCGTCGTCATAGGTCGCCAACCACTGACAACCGGTCTGAAGATCGGTCAGGACGAAGACACCGGGCTCGGCGGTTTCGGTCTTGGAGAAGGTGGCGCCCAGCGCGACCTCCTGCAGCACACCAACCGGATCCTCCGAGGCGCGCCGCAACTGTTCGGAACGGGCGTTGAGTTGATCGGCTGCGGCGCGGGCGCTGGCGGCGCCGTCTTCGATCTGTTGAAGGGATGAGGTGTCGATCGCATCGCAGGCTGTGGTCAGAGCGATCAGGCCGGCGGCGGCGAACAGTCGAAGGGTATGGGGCATGTCATCCGGCTGGGTTGCGGGAAGCGCGAACGGATCACGTCCCCTCGGTGGCGGCATAGACCATGATGCCGGTGGCGATGGCCAGGTTGAGACTGTCGGCGCGGCCGCGCATCGGGATCTTGACGGTCAGGTCGCAGGCGGCCGCCAGTTCGTCGGTCAGGCCGGCCTGTTCATTGCCCATCAGGATCAGGGTCGGGCGGCGATAGGGCGCGGCCCGATAGTCGTGCGTCGCATCCAGCCGGGTGCCGACGACCGAGCCGGGCCAGGCTGAGCGCCAGGCGAGAAAATCCGCCCGCGACGCACGGCTGACGCTGACGGCGAAGATCGAGCCCATGGTCGCGCGCACCGCCTCGACCGAGAACGGATCGACGCAATCGTCGATCAGGATCACCCCGCCACAGCCGGCGGCGTCGGCGGTGCGGATGATGGTGCCCAGGTTGCCCGGATCGCGAACCTGCTCCAGCGCGACCCAGCAGGGCGCGCGCGCGGGCGCGATCTCGTCCAGCGGCGTGAAGCGTTGTTCGAAGACGGCCAGCACCGTCTGCGGATTGTCCTTCCTTGAGGCCTTTTCGAGAATCTCGCGGGTAACGATGATGACCTCGCCGCCAGCGGCGAGGGTTTCTGAGCGTGCGCGCGCGAGCAGCGGGTGAGGGCGGGCGTCCTTGCCGACCAGAAGCTGGCGGGGGGTCTGTCCGAGATCCAGCGCTTCGCCGATGAACTTCAGGCCTTCGGCCAGAAAGGTCCCGGTCTCCTCGCGCGCCTTCTTCATATGCAGGGCGCGCACGGCTTTGATGGCGTCATTGGTCAGCGAGGTGATCTCGCGCTCGCGGCTCACGGCTTGCTCCAGCGCGCGAAGAAGCTCAGGCCGATTTCGGCCGCGCGCGGGCTGTCCTCGACCAGCCCCAGTTCGCCCCAGTCGATGACGCCGCCCCGGCCTTGCAACCGGTCCGCCAGCAGATGGGCCAAGGCCATGCCCGAGATGCGCGCGGCATAGGCGTTGATCAGGAGGAAGGCCGCGTCGTCGGACAACAGTTCCGCGCACAGCGAAACCAGCTCGGGCGTATCCTCGAACAGGCGCCAGACCTGGCCGTCCGGGCCGCGCCCGTATTTGGGGGGATCCAGGATGATGCCGTCATATCGGTTGCCGCGTCGGATCTCACGCTGGACGAACTTGCGCGCGTCCTCGACGATCCAGCGGACATTGTCGATGCCGGAAAGCGTTGCATTTTCCTTGGCGTAGGCGACGGACCTCTTGGACGCGTCGACGTGGGTGACCTCCGCGCCGGCGGCGGCTGCGACCAGTGACGCCACGCCGGTGTAGCCGAACAGATTGAGGATGCGCAGGGCCGGGCGCGCCCGGACCGCGGCGTCCAACCACTCCCAGTTGGCAGCCTGTTCGGGGAAGAAAGCCAGATGACGAAAATTGGTGAAACGGGCGTTGAACCGAGCCGCGCCCCAGGCCAGTTCGGTCGTCTCGGCCTGGGGGCGATTGAAGCGCCAGTTGCCGGCCTCATCGTCGTCGGTCGGATCAAAGACGGCGTCGGCCTGGTCCCACAATTCGGGCTGGGCTGGCGACCACAGGCATTGTGGTTCCGGGCGCACGACCAGGGCCCGGCCATAGCGCTCCAGCTTGCGGCCGTCCCCGCTGTCGACCAGGGCGTAGTCGTCCCAGGCGCGGGTGCGCAAGATCAGGGGTTGGTCGGGCAGACGCGGGCTCATGCGGACCTTCTAGTGGCGCGCGCTCGCTGGTTCCAGAGGTGACGGCGGGATCACCGCCGCCGGCGTCGACGCCGCCGCATCAGCGACAGCAGAAGGCCTTCGCGCAGACCCCGGTCAGCGACCCGCAGATGCTCGCAAGGCCAGTGTCGCTGAACCGCCTCCAGGATGGCGGCGCCGGCCAGCACCAGATCGGCCCGGTCCGGTCCGATGCAGCCGTGGGCGGCCCGGCTGGCGTGGTCAAGTCCCAGCAGGTCTGCCGCGACAGCGCGGCATTCGCCGGCGGTCATGCGCAGGCCGTCCACTCTTGAGCGCTCGTAGCGCCTGAGGCCCAGATGCAGGCTGGCCAGGCTGGTGACCGCCCCGGAGGTGCCGATCAGTTGGGCCTGACCGTTGGCGAAGGCGGACCGATGCTCTTCGGCCCCGTCGAAGTCGGCCAGTTCGGCGCGCATGGTCTCGACCATGGCCTCATACCATTCAGGATCGACCGGCATCGGTTCGGGGAAGCGTTCGGCCAGGGTGACCACGCCGATGGGGATGCTGTGCCAAGCCAGCATCTCGGCCGGGCGGGCGTCCCCGTCGCGGCGGCGGCGCACCCAGGACAGCTCGGTGGAGCCGCCTCCGACATCCAGAACCAGCGCCGAGACGAAGTGCGAATCGATCAACTCGGAACAGCCGACCACGGCCAGCCGCGCTTCTTCAGATGGGTCGATGATCTGGAGCTTCAGGCCGGTTTCACGTTCGACCCGAGCCAGGAACCCGGCGCCGTTGCGGGCCGAGCGGCAGGCCTGGGTGGCCACGGCCCGTACCCGCGTAACGCCGCGTCGGCGAATGCGGTCGGCGCAGATTCCGAGCGCCTCGATCGCCCGATCCATCGCTCCGGGCGCCAGTTCTCCGGTTCGAGACAACCCCTCGCCAAGCCGCACGATCCGTGAAAACGCTTCCACGATGCGGAAGCCGCCACGCGCCCTGCGGGCGATAAGCAGGCGACAATTGTTCGTGCCGAGGTCAAGCGCCGCAAAAAGCGGACCCTCCGTGCGGGCGTCCTGCGCCGCAGGTCGGGCCGGGGCCCGGGCGTCAGTCTCAGGCATGGCCCGATCCGTCATCGGAGCACCAAGCGTCATTGCTCAGGCTCGTTTTCATCAACCAGACTAACGGCTTGATGGAATCTGTCCAGAGACCCGGCATCGACGTTCAGCCACCGGTCAGGCGACCGGCGTCATCTTGATGGTATGAACACCAGGACTGCCAAATTCGCGATCGGACAGGTGGTGCGCCACAAGGCCCTTGGCCTGCGCGGCGTCGTTGTCGATGTCGATCCGGAGTTTGGTCACGGGGACGCCTGGTGGGACGCCCTGCCCGAAGAGGGCCGCCCGGCCCGTATCCAGCCATTCTATCATGTGCTGGTTGAGGGTCTGGAGGGCGACCACGAGGCTTACGTCCCGGAACAGAATCTGATGGCCGACGCCAGTGGTGAATCGGTGCGCCACGCGGGCGCCTCGCGTCATTTCGTCGGCTTTCATAACGGTCGCTATCGCGTGCGGACCAACAGTTTCAACTAGGAACCCGGTGTCTCATCGGCCTTGAGAAACCGTCCATAGATCCAGCCGATGGCGATGAGGCTGAAGCCAGGCGTCACAAAAGAGGCGATGGGACAAGGCGCTCTACCTTTGCGTCCGCTCAGCCATTACATAGATGCAGATTTCGAACGGAGGCGGTGATGTCCGACTTTGAACACGTCTTTGAGAAGCCGCCCGAGGGCGCGGCCGAGGACTGGACCATCCCGCAGGACTGGGCGGCCTATACCGAGATCGAGCATCAGACGTGGGATACGCTCTACGCCCGCCAAATGAAGATTTTGCCGGGGCGCGCGGCCGAGGTGTTCTTCGAGGGGCTCAGGGCGCTGGACCTGAACACCGGCGGCATCCCCGATTTCGCGGTGATGAATCCCAAGCTTCAGGCCCTGACCGGCTGGACGGTGGTGTGCGTGCCGGGCCTGGTGCCTGACGAGGTGTTTTTTGATCACCTGGCCAACAGGCGCTTTCCGTCAGGTCAGTTCATCCGCAAGCCTGATCAGCTCGACTATCTGCAGGAACCGGACATCTTCCACGATGTCTTTGGCCATGTGCCGATGCTGACCAACCCGGCCTTCGCCGACTATATGGAAGCCTACGGCAAAGGCGGGCAGCGGGCGGCAAGTCTGGGGATGCTGCCCAATCTGGCGCGCCTCTACTGGTACACGGTCGAGTTCGGCCTGATGCAGGAGGCCGACCAGCTTCGCATCTATGGCGCCGGGATCGTCTCTTCGGCGACCGAGAGCGTATTCTCGCTTGAGGACGCCTCGCCGAACCGGCTGGGCTTTGACCTGGAGCGGGTGATGAAGACCCTGTACCGGATCGACGACTTCCAGCAGGTCTATTTCGTCATCGACTCGATCGAGCGGCTCAGGCGCGAGACGCTGAGGGATTTTGGCCCGATCTATGAACGGCTGGATGGCGTCGGCGACATCGCCATCGACGCCATCCTGCCCGCTGACGAGGTCTTTACCCGCGGCACCCAGGCCTATGCAGAAAAAGGCGGGCGGTTCGCCGCCTAGACCGCCGTCCCTGCTCTCGGGCAGGGAGAATTCGGTGGACGGGCTCATGTGCATGCCAGAGGCTGATCGCCCACCTGTAAATGCGCGGGATCGTCATGTTGAGTCTGGCAAGCTTGGGGCTGGCCGCGTTGGCGGCGACGGCGGTTGTACATGACCCGCACGGCTGTCCCGAACCGGCGCACGATTTCCACACTGGATGTCGCTGCGAGGGCTACGCCGGCGGCTATTCCGGGTTTTCCTACTATCAGCCGCGCCCCTATGCCTATCGGCGCCCCTCATACCATCCTCGGCCCTACGAGGTGCCGACCCAGCCCCCGTACGTGCCGGCGTCGCCTTATGTGGTGAGGGGCCGCCCGGTGCGGGCGCCGGGCGCCGTCGTCTATGTCGAAGGGCCGCCGATCTATATCGACGCGCCGCCGGTCTATGTCGAACCGGCCCAGATCTACGTTGAACGGCCCGAGATCATCGTCCGTCCGTCCGAGGTCATCACGGCCCCGCCAGAGGTGCATTTCGAGGCGTGCCCCGACGGCGCCGCCTGCTACCAGGCTCCGCCGCAGAACACGGGCGGCTAGTCCGCTTCAGCTTCGTCTTGGCAGAACGCCCGGGCTTCGCGGGCCAACCCGAGGTAGCCTCCACTGAGGGCGTGGGCGCTGGCCGCATCGCACTGACGCTCGCTCAGCAGCTCGCCGACGCGCAGCCGGGCCGCCTCATAGGCCTGGAATTCGTCGCGTAGTCGACGGGCTTCCGTACGCTGGGACGGCAGGCACAAGGACATCCATCCAGCGTCCGCGCATCGAGCGACCAGCGCCGCCTGCGACTCGCTGAGGACGCCGCGATCCCGGCTGATCGTCGCCGCGGCGGTCATCGGGACCGCGACCGGCACGCTCGCGGCCGGCGCATCCGGCAGGGTCGGGGGCGCGGTCAGCAACTGCACGTCGGGCAATCGGTATCTGCAGATCCAGCGCTGCTCGACGAACTCGCAGCCTTCCAGCGTCGCCGCCTGGGGCTGGGTCAAGATGGAGGCCGCAAGGACCAGACTGATTTCCCACATGGCTTCCGTCTATCTCCGGTCGCACACCCCGGTTCACTCTAGCAGCAGGTCGGGCAAAGGGCGAAGCGGTTCGTCGGCTTCAAATAGAACTCGCCAAAAAGAAGAATCTGGTCGGCTTCCGTCGCGCCAGCACTTCATGTACCGTTGCTACGTGTTAACCATACTGCTGGGGAGTTTTTGGGGATGCTGTGGATTACAAGCTTTGTTCTGGCCTCGGCGCTGTCGGCGACGGCGGTGCCGGAAGACCATGGGTGCCAGGAACGCGTGCATACGCCGGGCGAGCCCTGCCTGTGCACCCTTGAAGTCGACTTCTACCGTCCGGGCCCAGGCCAGGGCGGAGGCGGGGTGTATCACATCGCCTCGCCAGGAGCCCGGGTGATCGGACGTCCGATTCGCATTGACGGCCCTGTCGTGCATATCGCTGGCCCGCCGATCTATGTTGATGCGCCGCCGGTGTATGTCTCGCCGGCCCAGATCTATCTGGCGCGTCCGGAAGTGGTCGTGCGTCCGTCCGAAGTGGTCGTGGCGCCGCCAGAGGTCCACGTCGAGCCCTGCCCCGGCGGCGGCTGCGGCAACTAGTCAGGCCTGCGCATCCGGCGTCGGTCGGCAACTGGGGGCGGGATCGCGATGCAGCGCGGTCCCGTCCTTGCGCAGTTCAGAGTTCTGCTTCGGCCTCAGATGAGGTTCAGCCGCTTGCCCATGCGGATCAGCGGCACCGCCGCGCCGCCGCGGTCGTCGGTGAAAGCTTCGATGTCCTGATAGCCGCAGGCCCTGTAGAGCGGCTCACCGCCCTTTGTGGCGACCAGTTCGACGCGGTCGAATCCGGCGCCCCGCGCCGCCGTTTCGCACAGGTCCAGGATCAGCCGGCCGACCCCGCGCCGGACAAAATCGGGATGAGTGTACATGGCCCTGACGCGGGCCGCGTCGACGCCCGGCGTCAGCGGAGCTGGCTCGCGCCCCGGGGTGTGGTCGCCGCCGTAGTGGGTGATGCGCCAGCTCCAGCCGCCGCAGCCGGCGGGGCGTCCGTCGATCTCGACCAGAAAATAGGTGCGGTCGGCGATCAACTGGGTGTCGACGCCCATGATCAGGCGGCTGGCCTGGACCTGTTCCGGCGTCAGGAAGTCGGCCAGCGGTCCCGAGATGGCGGCGTCCATCAGGGCGTGAAGCGCCGGCGTGTCGGCTTCGGTCGCCAGCCGCCAGGTCGGCTCCGTCATGGCGCCAGCCGTGGCCAGGCCCGCCAGGTTCCGATCAGATAGGCCAGGCCATAGATCAGCACGATCAGCGAACTCCACCAGCCGAAGGCGTTGATTTCGCGCTGCATCAGGGCGGCGGGAACGATAAGGAGGCCACGCGCCAGATAGATCAGGGTGATCACGACCAGCCCTGTGCGCAAGAGTGGCAGCTTGCCGATCAGCCCCGCGCCGGAAAAAGCGTAGGCCGCCCAGATCGCCAGCACAGCGGCGATGCCGAGGGTGATCAGGGTCGGCTGGATCATGCCGCGCTCGGCCATGCGGGCCATGCCTTCGCCGGCGCCGAAGAACCGATACCAATCCGGCCCGCCAACGATGACCGCCAGGTGCAGGGCGGCCGCCAGGAGACTGAGCCAGCCGGCCAGGACCAGGAACGGCTCGCGCGTCATCGGATCAATCCCTCTGGAAGTCGTAGAAATCCGATCCCAGGGCCAGGATCGAGGTCAGCTCATCGAGCGCGCCATGCGTCTCCAGCAAGAGCGCCGGATCGGCCAGATCAGAGGGCAGCAGTCGGTCGCGGTACCAGTGGCTGGCCCAGACGGTGAGGGCGGCGTGCAGGCCTTCGTCCAGCCGCTGGGCAGGATTGGCGGCATCCAGCTCACCCTCGGTCAGAACGACGCGCAGGCGCAGACAGGCGGGTCCGCCGCCATTGGCCATGGATTGGCGCACATCGACATATTCGACCCGGCCGATCGGGCCGTTGGAGGCGGCGAGCGCTTGCGCCGCCGCATGGGCGCGCGGGTTGTTTTCGGTCTCGGTCGGGGCCAGCAGGACGAGGCGATCCTCACCCGGCAGGACCAGAAGCTGACTGTTGAACAGATAGGACTTCACCGCGTCGGCCAGCGGCAGGTCGGCCTCGGAAATCTCCAGGAAGGCCGGCTCGAACAGGCCGTCGGCGGCGCGGCGGATCGCGTCCAGCGTCGCCGGTTTGTCCTCAAACGCCGTTTCATGGAACAGCAGAGCTTCGCGCGTGCCGACACAGACCACGTCATTGTGGAAGGCCCCGCCGAGGATGGCGGCCTTGCCCTGGCGGGCAACGACGGAGCGGGCCGCGCCGTGACGGCGGGCGATGGCTTCGGAGGCCTGCAAAGTCTGGCGGGCCGGGAAGTCGGCGCTGGGCCAGTGCTCGAAGGCGTCCTTGCCCCAGATCAGCAGATTGACGCCGGGCTGACCGTGCTCGGCGCAAAGCCGGACATGGTTGGCCGCGCCTTCATCCGACAGATGGCTGACGGCGGGCAGCGGGTCGTGGACGGCAAACTGTTTCGGATCGGGGAACAGGGCCTTGAGGGCGCGCGTGGTCTGCTCCGCCTCGATCGAGCGGTGCAGGTTCGACACCAGATTAGCCGGGGTGAAATGGACGCGGCCATCATCCGCGTCGGCGCTGGGCGTCACGGTCGCGGCGTTTGCCGCCCACATGGCCGAGGCCGACGAGGCGGCGGCGGCGAACGATGGCGCGTCGGTCCAGGCGCGAGCCAGGACCTCGGAATCCGAGCCGGAAAAGCCCAGGCCGCGCAGCCAGCCGACATGCGGCCGCTCATGCGGCGGCATGACGAATTGGGGCACGCCCAGATCGGCCAGCCGCTTCATCTTGGCCAGACCCTGCAGGACCGCGCCGCGCGGATCCGACGCCTCGCCCGCGTTCAGGGCGCTGGCGATATTGCCCGGTGAAAGACCGCCGTAGCTGTGGGTCGGCCCGACCAGGCCGTCGGCGTTGGCTTCGTAGGCGATCACGCGCGCAGCCCCTTGATTTCGCTCTCGATGTTCCTGATCGCCTCAGCCTCGAAACTAGCGACCGGATAGGCGCAGTAGTCGGCGGCGTAATAGGCGCTGGGCCGGTGGTTGCCTGAGGCTCCCAGGCCGCCGAATGGCATATCGCCGGCGGCGCCGGTGGTCGGACGGTTGAAATTGACGACGCCCGCCCGGATGCGGTTGACGAAGCGGCCCCAGTTTTTCGGATCGTCCGAGACCAGGCCCGCCGACAGGCCGTAGCGGGTGGCGTTGGCGGCGGCGATGGCGTCGTCGAAGGTCGCCGCGCGCGTCACCGACAGGAAGGGCGCGAAGATTTCCTCGTCCGGGACGTTGATGCCCGTGACGTCGATGATCGCCGGCCCGACGAAGGCGTCGGATAGGCCCTCGATCCGTTCCGAGGCGCGGATCACCCGGGCTCCCGCGTCGATGCGTTCCCGCAGGGCCAGACGCGCGCCCTGGGCGGCGCGGGCCGAGATCAGCGGGCCGCCGAAGGGCTCGGGCGTGCTGTTCCAGGGGGCGTAGGTCAACCGTCCGGCGATGGCCTCGACGGCGGCGATGATGGCATCGCCCTGCGGTCCTTCGGGCACGATTAGGCGGCGCGCGCACGAACAGCGCTGGCCGGTGGTGACGAAGGCGGACATGGCGACGATTCCGGCCACGGCCTCGGCGTCGGCCGCATCCCACACCACCAGCGGATTGTTGCCGCCCAGCTCCAGCGCCAGGATGACGTGCGGATCGTCGGCGAACTTGCGCCGAAAATGCGCGCCGGCGGCGCCCGACCCGGTGAACATCAGCGCGTCAATGGGCTGGTCCAGCAGATGGGCCCCGACCTCGCGTCCGCCCTGGACGACATTGACGACGCCCTGGGGAAGATCGGCCTGGGCGAAGCACTCGGCCATCAGTTGGCCGGTCAGGGGCGCTTCTTCGGACGGCTTGAACACCACCGCGTCGCCGGCCAGCAGGGCCGGCACGATGTGGCCGTTGGGCAGGTGGCCGGGGAAGTTGAACGGGCCCAACACGGCGGCGACGCCGTGCGGTCGGTGACGCAGCACCGCCCGGCCGAAGCCGGTGGCGGTTTCACGCTCGCCGGTGCGCTCGTCATAGGCGCGGATCGAGATATCGACCTTGCCTTGCATGGCGCCGACCTCGGTGGTGGTCTCCCACAGGGCCTTGCCGGTTTCGCGGCTGATGGCCTCGGCGATCTCGGGCGCGCGGGTCTTGAGCACGGCCTGATAGCGTTTGACCGCGTCGATGCGGTCCTGACGGCTGCGGTCGGCCCAGTCCGGGAAGGCGCGCCGGGCCGAGGCGACCGCCTGTTCGATCTGGCCTTCGGTGGCGTTCGGGCCTTCCCAGACGACGTCGCCGGTCGCCGGGTCGATGGAGGAGAAGGTCGTGCTCAAGTCATACTCACAGAATGGCGCGGACGGGATCGCCGTCCTTGATATGTAGGGCGTCCGCCGTTTCTGGCGAGATCTCGATGCCGCCCTCGACCGGCTCGGCGATGGCGCGCGTGGCGCGGAATCCGCCGAGGGCCGTGGTCGACAGCATATGGGGATCGCCCTCGACGTCGCTGGTGATGATGGCGCGCATGACGCGGGCTTCGCGTACGGTGCGGATGGCGTCGCGCTGGCATGCCATGGTCGGGCCGGCGTCGAACACATCGACCAGGCCGTTGGCCTGGAAGCCTTCGCGCTCCAACAGCTTCTTGGCCGGCTTGCCCTCTTCGAAGACCTGGCCGATGGCGGCCTGGGCATCGACGTGCATCAGGCTTTCATAGAGCGGGTGGTGCGGGGCCAGGTCGAAAATGAACTGGCCGTCGCCCTTGCCGGACAGCTCGTCGGCGCTGTCGAAATCCATGCCGAAGAACTTGGAGGTGACGTGTTCCCAGAACGGCGACTTGCCCTCGGCGTCAAAGCGCCCGCGCAGCTCGGCCAGGACCATATTGTTGAATAGCTCGGGCCGGGTCCCGATCAGCAGATAGCGCGAACGGGCCAGCAGGGCGCCGGCCCCGCCGATGCGCTTGTCCGGCTTGAGGAACAGCGAGCCCACCTCGGTCCAGCCGCGGCACTCATTGACGAAGACCAGGGCTGGCTGATCATTGCGATGGGTGCCGGCCTGTTCAGACACATGGTAGTGCGAGAAGGTCATGCGCCGGAACGAGGCGAAGGGCCGTTTCAAGCCCACGGCGGCCTTGACCCCGGCCAGGCCGATGACCTGGCCGGTCTCGGTCTCCTCCATCATCAGCACGTACCAGCGATCCTCGACCGGAAGGGTCTCGGAAAACGAGCCTTCGCTAACCGCCAGGCGCCCGCGCAGGGTCGGCTCGTCTTCCGGCAGGCTGGTGAACCCGGGACCAGAGGCCTTGGCCAGACCCATCAGGGATTCATAGTCCGCTGAGGTGGCGGGACGCACGACGAGCATTACAGGGTCTCCAGACGCAGGCGTTTGAGGGCCTGGGCGTCGATTTCGCCAGAGGCGACCTTGGCCAGGATCAGGGTTGAGAGCTGGGCGCGTTCGACGAAGCTCTCCGGCCAGGCGAACTCATTTTCCGAATGGATGTCGCCGCCGCGCACCCCAAGGGTGTCGATATTAGGCAGGCCTGCCGCGTGCAGGTTGTTGCCTTCACAGACACCGCCGGACGACTTGAACACGATGTCCTGGCCGAGCAGGGCGCCGGTCTGGACGACAATGTCCATCAGGGCTCGCTGCGAGGCGTCTGCGGGCTTGGGGGGGCGGGTGAAGCCGCCGTGCAGTTCCATCGACAGGCCCTCGAAGGGGGCGTCGCGGGCGATGGCGGCGACCTGTGCGGCGGTCCAGTCGGCGGCGGCCTTGTCGGGGACGCGGGCGTTGAAATGGATCACCGCGATGTCGGGCACGACGTTCAGCGGCGCGCCGCCGGTGATCTTGGCGACATTGACGGTGACGCCGTCGCGCTGGCCGTTCAGGCCGTGCAGGGCGGCGCCGAGGATGGCGGCGCCGGCGACGGCGTTGCGCCCTTCGTTGAAGGCGCGCCCGGCGTGGGCCGAGCGGCCGCGCACGATCAGCCGCCAATTGGCCGACCCCTTGCGGGCGCCGGCCAGGGCGCCGTCCGGCATGGCCGGCTCATAGGTCAGGCCCAGATGTCCCCGCGCGCCCAGCTCGGCAAGAATGGGGCCCGAACCGAGCGAGCCGATCTCTTCATCCGGCGACAGCAGGACGGTCCAGCCGACGCTGTCGCGAGCGGGGTGGGTCTCGAAGGCTTCCAGCGCCGCCAGGATGACGCTGACGCCGCCCTTCATGTCGGCGATGCCGGGGCCGTGCAGGGCGCCGTCGGCGCGGCGCTTGACGCTCTGGAACGGGCTGGAGGCGGGATAGACCGTATCGTAGTGGCCGGTCATGACGATCTGGGTGGGGGCGTCCGGCCGCATCGTCAGTTTAAGCGACGGCGGGTGGGGCTGCGGCGTCAGCACCCCGGCGTCGCCGACCTCCACTGTGTCGGCCAGGGCGATGCGCTCGACCGTGCAGGGCAGGGTCCGTGCGGCCTCGGCAGCCAGAACCTCGAGCTGCTCGGTCAGGCCCTCGAGGTTGCGGCTGCCGGAATTGATGGCGCACCAGGCCACGGCCCGATCAATGATTTCGTGCTCGCGGGCGGCGACATGATCCAGGGCCGCCCGGTCGTGCTCAAGGATTTGCATGGCGGCGGTGTAGCTTGCCTAGTCCGGTTGTTCCACCCGCGGCTCACGTTGTTCGTCGCGTGATGAGCGACGCCAACGAACATAGAGGCGGGCGTCACCGTCGGCGCCGACGCGAGAGACGACCGAAATATTACGCCGCGCGCGCCATTCCACCTGGACAGCCGCGCCCGATTCCCCCCCGCCGATGACCTCGAAATACAGATCGTCGCCAATGTACTTGCCGCCCGAAACGGTCAGGCTCGACGCATCCCCGCCGAACGACAGCCGGTCCAGCCCGGCGAATTCTCGCAGGTTGCCGACCACATCGAAGCCGCCGCCGCCCGCCAGCGCCGCGACGCTGGAGGCGAGCTGAGCCGCTTCGATTGGTGACAGTTGGGAAGCTGATCGTCCGAACAGAACTTGGGCGAGAATCTCATCCTGGGGCAGGGCCGGGGTCGAGCTCAGCGTAATTACAGGGCGTGCGGCGGTGCCGCGAACCTGAATCCGGGCCGTCAAGGTCGGGTCCTCGCGTCCGGCCGCCAGGTCCAGTCGGATGTTTTCTGGCTCGGTGGACAGGGTCACCGTGCCGCCCGGCTCGAAGGTGAAGCGGCGGCCGCCAAACTGATAGTCGCCGTGCACGACGCGCGCCGTGCCGCTGAGGCGCGGGGCGCTTATCGAACCGGTGACATGGGCGTCCAGAGCCATTTCGACATCGAGCCCACGGCCCCTGATGAGGACGTTGCCGCCGTTGGACCTGAGGCGGACGTCGATGTTGAAGGCTGAGCGGGATCTACGCGCGCTCCGTTCCTCCGCCGTCTCCTCGACCTCGTCAGCAAGCCCGCCAGGCCGGTTGATTTCGATGACCTCCAGCTCAACCACATCAGAGCTGTTGGGCAGATCGTCGGCGGAGATGACCGCCTCGGTGACATCGAGTTCGCCAGCTAGCGAGATCGCGCCGCTGGCCGAACGCTCGACCCGTATCGGGCCAGATGCACGGGCCGAGGCGAGGTCGGTCTGGATGACGCGGAAATCGGTCAGTTGCAGGGTCAGGTTTGAGGCTGAACCCGTGCGCAGTCCCAGGACGCCTTCGCCCGTCACGCGCCCCGCCTCTTCGCCGCGGCCGTCGGTGGCCGTAAAGGTCAGGATCCGCGCCGTGTCGGTGTCAAAGCGCGTCCGCATGACCAGGTCCTGGAGCACCACGCCCGCTCCACCGTCCTCGAAACGGCCCCGGTCGATGTTGAGAAAACCGTCGATGCGCGGGTCGTTGATTGAACCGGCCACGGTGGCGCGTCCATCGACCATGCCGGACAGGCTGCGCTCGCCGCCGAAAACGAGATCCCAGATCGAGCGGATTTGGCCCTGCAGGACGACTTCGCCCGACATCGGGTCCGTTCGGTTCACCGCCAGCCGGAGCGGAGCGGCGCTGGCGGTTATCGGCAAGCTGAGTGTCGCCTCGGACCGGACGCCGGCGGCGTCGGAAGCTTCGGCGTCGATCAACAGACCGTCATCGACCAGACGAGCTTGAATGTGGGCGTCGATGTCCATGTCGGAACCGGCGTCTCGGCTGCGGGCGTCCTCAAGCCGGGCGTCGATCGTGCCTTCCAGGTCGTCGCGCGTCCCGCGCAGATCGACCTCGCCGGTGACCCGGCCCGCCAGGTCCGGGGCGATTGAACGCAGATCCACGCCAACGAGGCTGGCCTGGATCGAGGCCGCAACCATGTCCTGGCGCAGTTCGCCCGTCAGCACGCCGCCACCGACGCCAAGATCAAGGCGGACGACCTTACCGCCTCCCGCCAGCGCGATGACCAGCGGAGACCGGGTCTCGAAGCCGACATCGCGGACACGCCCGCCGCCTTCGAGGGTGAAGGTCTGGCTATCGACCTGTCGCGAATAGACGCCGGCGCCCTGGAAGGCGACGGGGAAGGTTCCTCCGATATCGGTCTGAAGCGCGAAGGGCAGGCGCGCCAGAGTCCCCTGACCCTGAAGGCGCAAGGTGCGCACGACATAGCTTGAACCGGCAAACCGAACGCCGCGGCCGGTGATATCGAGCAGGGCCTGTGTGTCGCCGGAACCTTCCGTCAGCAGCACCCGGCCGGAGGCCGCGCCGGCCGCCAGGAAGGCGCCGGGCCGGGCCTCAAAGGTCAGGTCGGCGCTGGATGGAGCGACCCCCCGCAGCGCCAGATCGCCCTGGGCTGTGACGCCGCCGGCGTTGATGTCCATATCATTCAGCTCGACACCGTCATCGGCGAGCCGGAACAGGGTGAAGGCGCTCGCCGGTCCGTAGGCGCTGGCCCCAGTGATCGTCACGCGCCCGTCCGAGGCGTCTGCGCCCTGGCGGAAGGTCAGGACCAGATGCGTATCCGACAGGCTGAGCGGTCCGGCTTCAACCGCCGCAAAATCAGCCGTCAGATCGAGGACGGGACGAGCCAGTGTTCCAGTCAGGGCCCCGGCGCCGCTAGCCGCGCCGCCGATTTCAACGGGCCCCGCCCCAAACGGCCCGCGCGCGGTCCAGTCCAGCGCCAGCCGCACGTCGCCGCCCCCCAGGCCGATCAGGCCGCGCGCGTTCAGCCGGGCGGCTGCGCCTGACAGGCTGGCGCGGCTGATGGCGATGCGGTTGTCGCCGAACAGGCCGGAACCGGCGAAGCTTGGCGAGCGTCCGAGCAGGCGGTCCAACTCCGCCCAGCCGGTCCTGAGACCGCGCCCGTCCGCCGTAAAGTCCAGCGTCCAGGGCGCACTGTCGCGCTGGGCGGCCCGGAAGGTCAGGCCGAGCGCGCCGCGGGCCTGGTGACGCAGCCGCGACACGTCTGTCACCGTGGCGGCGCCCTGGGCGCTGAGGGCTCCGTTCAGGCCTCGACCTCCCTGCGCCGTGATGTCCAGAGCCGCGCCATCCAGGTCGAATCGCCGGATCAGCAGGCGTGAATCCGCCAGTCGGCTGCCGCGGACCAGCGCGCGTGGGCGCGTCCCGATCAGCGACGCCAGCAGACTGTCGCCAGAGCCGCCTTCACCGGTGAAATCGCCTTCGAAATCGTACTGTCCGCCTCGCGCCTGGATTTCGATCGGTCCGGACAGCCGGTGCAAACCATAGCCGGCCAGGGCCGCCTGTTCGACCGCGGCGCTCCCTTCGAACGCCCAGCGATTGCGGCCTCCGCGCCAGACGCCTTCGACCTGTCCGGCGCGAGCAATGTCCTGGCCGGCCAGACGGGACACGGAAGGCGTCGAGACTCGCAAGCGCACGCCATCCCCGACGGTGTCGCCCGCCTTTGTCACAGCGCCAGACGCCTCCATGGCGATGTTGTCGGCGCGCACCACCCAGCCCAGCCCGAACTGGCCATCCTGGCCCCCGATAGGGCGCATTCCGACGCCGAAGCGAACTTCCGGTCCGAGCCGTTCGGCGAACGGCGCCAGCAGGTCAGATCCTGCGAAACGGACATAGCCGCCGCCGTCGCCGCCTTCGTCGGAGAACCGACCGCGGGCCTGGACGGGCCGATAGTCGCCGGTCTCGATCAGGGCGTCGAAGGCGTTTTGGCGAATGTCGATGTTGAGATCGAACGGTTCGTCGGGCGAATAGCCCAGGGCGCCCGCGATGGGCCCGCCGTTGGCCTCATGCGCGCGCGCCGTCAGGGTGGAACCCAGCAAGCCGCCGTCGTCAGCCGATTCAAAGCTGAGGCGAAGGTAGTCGCCAGGTCGCGACGTGCTGAACGCCTGGATCGTCGCCGTCTTGTCGCCCCCTCGGTCCAGCAGGGCCCCGCCGCTCAGGTTCCAACGCCCATATTCCTGCGAGAAGCCTTCGAGCAGCTCCACCCGCGCCGCAAAACGGTCGATGTCGACGGTCAGGGGCTGCTGGCCTGCGGGGCCTGTATCGGGCCCCAGCACCGGCTGCCGGATAAGCCGGATCACCTCCGCTTCGATGGCGTCTGCGTGAAACCGGCGCGTGATCAGCGGCAGGAATGACCAGTCGATGTGAATGTTGCGGGCCTCAAGCCAGATCCCCTCGCTATCCGTGACGGTGACCCGCTCAAGCGTGAAATCGTCCCATAGGTCGCCCGACAGGCCCTCGGCGTTTAGCCGCCCGTAACGCCCGATCTCCTGACCGTCGATGACGCTCATCACCAGCTCACGTCCCGCCGGCGTCAGCACCGCCAGCCGGCCCGCGCCGACCATCGCAACGATCAGCACGGCGAGGGCCGCCAGTATGATGAGGGTCCAGCCCAGAAGGCTGCGCCGCTCGCGCTTGGCCTTGGCCGGGGATGCGCCTTCGACGCTTTCAGAGGTGCTGGCCGCTGAGTCTGATTCGATCTCGCGACCTGATTTCGGACGCCGGCTCAAAACGCCTGCCCGATGCTGATGTAGATCTGGAAATCGGGGTCCGATGGACGCCTGTCGAGTGGGATGGCGATATCGGCCCGGATCGGCCCAAATGGCAAATCGTAGCGTACGCCAGCGCCGACCGAATAGCGGATGTCGGAGAAGTCGGGCGCGGTCTCGGCGCCGACGGATCCGGCGTCGACGAACACGGCTGCCCCGAGATCACGCCAGATGTTGCGGCGGCGGATTTCCAGACTGGCTTCAAACAGGGACGAGCCGCCGACCGGCGTGCCATCCTGGAACTGCGGCCCGACGCCTTGATAGTCGAAGCCTCGCACCGACCCGCCGCCGCCAGAGTAGAAACGGCGGTCCGAAGGAATGTCGTTGCCCGATGCGCCGGTGATCGAACCGAGGCGAACGCGGCCCGCCACGACCGTGCGCGCGCTGTCGCCCATCGGGACGTAGATGCTGCCCTGCGCGGTCGCCCGCAGCAGGAAGAAGGAGCCGTCTCCGGTCACGCCCGTCGGCTGGATGTCCGCGCTGATGCGCCAACCCCGGCTTGGGTCGAGCGGATCGTCGGAATAGTCCATCAGGGCCGAGGCGGTCAGGGTGCCGATAACCAGATTGCGCTCGATCGAAGTCAGGGGAAGGACGAGGTTGTTGACGTCGAGTTCGCCGTATTCGCCGCCCTCAATGGCGGCCCCAAGTGATATGAAGGAGGTCTCGCGAACGCGCTGGCGGACCGAGACGCTGGCGCCGATCGCGCGGCGATCATAGGCGCGTGTGTCTTCGCTTAGGGCATAGGCGCCCATCACAAGCGTGCGCCCCGGCCGCCCCCAGTGCGGCAGGCTGAGCTCGCCGCCGATCCGGCTGTCGATTTCCGCCAGCCGAAAATCGAAGGTGGCCGTGTCGGCCCGGCCCAGCCGGTTGCGCCAGGTCCAAAGGGCGTCGACGCCGACGCCCTCGGATGTGGAATAGCCGGCTCCAGCCTCCAGCACGCGTCGCGGCTGATCACTGAGCGAAACGACAACCGGGCGCAAACCACCCACGGTCGTTTCTTCCCGAGGCGCCAAGGCGATCGAGACGCTGTCATAAACGCTGGTTTCCACAAGGCGGCGCTCGAGCTCGGCGACGGCCTCGGGCGTGTATCGGTCGCCCGGGCTCCAGGGGATGAGGCCTTCGACCCAGGCGCGACGGGTTTGACCCTGAGTCTGCAGCAGCACCCCGTCCAGCCGCACCGCCTCGCCGGCGACGATCCGAAACGTCGGCTGCAAGGTCGAGCTGGCGTGATCGACGATGACCCGCCGCTGGCTGGCGGCGGCGTCCGGATAACCTAGTGCGGACAGCCGGGCGACGACGCGGCCTTCGGCGGCCAGCACCTGGGTCGCTCTTCCTGGCTCGCCCGGATCCAGTTCGAGTGCGGCCAGAGCTTCGTCGAGGGTCGTTTCATCCGGCGGGGGCGCGATCCACTCGACCTGCGGATCCGAAATCAGGAAGCGCGGACCGGGCGTCACCAGGATAACTGGAACGGGTGGGCTCTCGCCCTCGACGTCGTCCTCGATCTCGGCGCCGTAGTAGCCCTCGGAACGCAGGACGGCGAGTGCATTCTCGGCGGCGGCGCGCGCGCGCCGCCTCGCCTGAAAGCGGTTGGCTGGGGCTTCGTCCACCTCGCCAACGGCGTTTTCGATGCGTTCGCGCAGGTCGTCCGACAGATCGCCATCGACGCGCGCGCGCGGTTCCGCAATGGCCGGCGCCGACCATAGGCTTCCAGCCACGACCAGAAGCGGGATCACCGGACCAAAACGCACACAGTCCCCTTAACAGACAAGATCAGGGCCGCACGCGACCAGGACCGACGGGCTTCCCGCCCTATTGAAACATCGTGGGGCTGTCCGGTTCCACGCTTTCTTGCCGGGACCGCGCTTCGCCCATGTCGCCCGTGTCGGATGCCGGCGGCGCCGACTGTTGGGCCGGCTCAGCCTCGTCGTCTTGGGGCGAGATCGCGTCCGCCTCCGTGGCCTCGCTGGCGGCGTCCACAGCGACCGGCGTCTCAGGGGCGGGCCCCGAGGTCAGGCTGACATCGGATCGTTCGTCATGGCGCTGGCAGGCCGCGAGGCCCAACCCCACCAAGCTGACGACGAGGAGCGGCGCGAGGCGCATCGTGAGCTCCGTCGGCCTAGTAGAAGACGGTTTCGCTGTCGGGCTGGACACTCTCCTCGCTCGCGCGCGCTTCGCCCATGTCGCCGGTGTCGCTTGGCGGTGGCGCAGTCTGCTGGGCGGGCTCCGGCTCGACGGGCGCGGCGGCCTCCTCGGCGACGTCTTCGACCGCCGGGGCCTCGACCGGCGGCGGCGTGTCGTCTCGGGCCGGTTCGGTCGTCTGGAACTCGCAGGCGCCCAGCGTCACGCCGGCGGCGAAGGTCAGGAGAATAAGAGGCAGGCGGAGGCGCATGTTCGGTCACCGGGTCGCTGAATTGGCCCGGAATCTATCCTAAAACCCAGGCTAGGCGAAAGCCCTGTCAGACCCCGTCAGGTCGGCGGCCGCCGCTATCTCCAACTGGAGTGGCTGCGCCCCAGCTGCGTCGTCCAGCTCGCCCGGGCCGGATGCACCGCCCCCGAGATCGCGGCCATCACCGGCCGCAGCATCATGAGCGTGGAGCAGATCCTGAGCGTCTGTCTGCCCCGCGGCAGTCAGGTCGCGCGGGCGGCGCAGGAGAAGCGGGGGCTGGCGGCGCAAGGCTGATTCCGGAGCGTGTGCAGACGAAACGTCTGATGATCCGTCCCCGGGGGGTCTGACGGCCCCCGCCAGGAACCGCCTAACCCGCTGAAAGATTGGTACGTCCTCTCGGGCTCGAACCGAGGACCCTCTGATTAAAAGTCAGATGCTCTAACCAACTGAGCTAAGGACGCGCCGTGCGGCGGGTTCTGATTCATTCTGCGGCCCGGGTCAAGACGAGGCTGTGCGGGAAAGTCCCTGCGCGCTAGGAAAGCGCCATGAACACGCGTCAAGCTTTGGTCGTCTGCACCACTTTCCTGGCCCTGTCCGGCTGCGCCTCGAACGGCGTCGGCGGGCGGTTTGGGCGCGGCCTGGCCGATGCGGCGGCGCAGCCGCTGGAAGATCTGAACCTGCGGCGCGACCCGATTCCCGCCGTCCTGACCGAGGCTCTGGTCAATCCGTACTCCCAGCAGGGCATGGAAACCTGCATGGCCATCGCCCTACAGGTGCGCCACCTCAATGAGGCGCTTGGGCCCGATCAGGATGAGCCGCCACCGCCGCGCGCGGGCCTCAGTCAGCAGGCTGTCGAGGCCCTGGCTGACGCCGCCGTCGAGGCTGTGCGCGACGAGACCACAGACTTCATTCCGTTGCGGGGGTGGATTCGCGAGTTGTCCGGCGCCGAACGCCACAGCCGCCGGGTCCAGGCCGCGATCCAGGCTGGCCGGGCGCGCCGGGCTTTCCTGAAGGGCGTCGGGATGCGCCAGAACTGCGCCCCGCCTGCGGCGCCGCGCTGGTTCGTGCCCCGTCCGCGCAACCGCTCCGGCCTGCGCTGGCCGTGGGGCTAGATCCCCAGCTTGGCTTTCAGGATCTCGTTGACCGCCGCCGGATTGGCCTTGCCGCCGGTGGCCTTCATGACCTGGCCGACGAACCAGCCTAGCGCCTGGGGCTTGTCCTTCACGGCCTCGGCCTTGTCGGGGTTGGCCGCGATGATGGCGTCGATGGCGGCCTCGATGGCCCCGGTGTCGGTCACCTGTTTCAGGCCGCGCGCCTCGACCACCTGGGACGGTGAGCCTTCGCCGTTCCAGACGTGGTCAAACACCTCCTTGGCGATCTTTGACGAGATGACGTTGGCTTCGATCAGCTCGACCAGTTCGGCCACATGGGCGGCGGGCAGGGGATTGGCGTCGAACTCCAGCCCATCGGCGGTCAGCCGGGCCGAGACCTCATTGGTCACCCAGTTGGACACCAGCTTGGCGTCGCGCCCCTTCGCTGCCGCCTCGAAATAGTCGGCCTTGGCCTGTTCGGAGATCAGTACGCCGGCGTCGTACTGCGACAGGCCGTAGTCGGCCATGAAGCGGCGGCGCTTGTCGTCTGGCAGCTCGGGCAGCGAAGCGCGGATCTCGTCGATCCAGGCTTGCTCCAGCCTCAGCGGCAGCAGGTCCGGGTCGGGGAAATAACGGTAGTCCTGGGCCTCTTCCTTGGAGCGCATCGAGCGGGTCTCGCCCTTGCCCGGATCGAACAGGCGCGTTTCCTGATCGATCTTGCCGCCGTCCTCCAGGATCTCGACCTGGCGGCGCGCCTCATACTGGATGGCCTGGTTGATGAAGCGGAAGGAGTTGACGTTCTTGATCTCGCAGCGCGTGCCCAGGTGGCTGAAATCGCCGGTCGCCATGAAGGCGTCATAGCCGCCGACGCGGCACACCGACACGTTCACATCAGCGCGCAGATTGCCCTTCTCCATGTCGCCGTCACAAGCGCCCAGATACATCAGGATCATGCGGATCTTCTTGACGTAGGCGACCGCCTCGTCCGGCGTGCGGATATGCGGCCGGGATACGATCTCCATCAGGGCCGTGCCGGCGCGGTTCAGGTCCACGAAGCTCTCGGTCGGCGACAGATCGTGGATCAGCTTGCCGGCGTCCTGTTCCAGGTGCAGCCGCTCGATCCCGACATTGAAAAAGCTGCCGTCGTCGCGCTCGACCTCGACCACGCCCTCGCCGACGATGGGGTGATAAAGCTGGCTGATCTGATAGCCGGTCGGCAGGTCGGGATAGAAATAGTTCTTCCGGTCGAACTGGCTGAAGGTGTTGATCTGCGCCTTCAGGCCCAGGCCCGACTTGACCGCCTGTTCCACGCACCAGCGGTTCAGCGTCGGCAGCATCCCCGGAAAGCCGGCATCAATCAGCGACACCTGCTCGTTCGGTCCGGCCCCAAAGCCGACCGCAGCGCCCGAGAACAGCTTGGCGTTGGACGCCACCTGGGCATGGATCTCCAGACCCATGACGAGTTCCCAAGGCCCGGTGCGGCCTTCGATGACATAACGGGGGGCGGTGGCTTCGATGGTGGTGGTCATGGGGCGGCTATAGCGCGCCGCAAATGACGTTGGGAGGGAAACTTCGTTCCTTCCTGCTTGTCAGCCGGCGGCCTGCCCCCGCTTCGTCTTGGGGCGAGAGCGACACGTGCATTCGGCCCCATAATTCGTCCCGCCGCTTCATCCCCGCGCCGGGCGACCGGGTTATGATGTCCGTGATGCAAATATTGCGCCCAGGGTGCAAAATTATCGGAATATCACATGACGTAAATTCAATATCTTATCGCCACACATTGCACGAGTTGCACCAGTTGCACCCATTTTTCATGGTGCAAAATTTCATGGCTGCCGATCACCCTTCGCGGGCGGCCTTCCTCGGATCGACCTTGGGCGAGGGGGCCAGGCGCATGACCTCGGCCTGATAGCGTTCGTCGTCGCCGGCGGCGGCGAAGGGCAGGGCCTCAGCGCAGGCTCTGAGCAGGGCGTCCCGCCAGCCCAGCTCGACCTTGTAGAAGTCGCCCAGCACATAGGGCATCACCAGCTCCCGCTGGCCGGGATGGCCGATGCCCAGCCGCGCTCTGCGGAAATCCGGCCCCAGATGGGCGCTGAGCGAGCGCACGCCGTTGTGCCCGGCGGCTCCGCCGCCGGTCTTCATGCGGAAACGGCCCTCGGCTAGGTCCAGTTCGTCATAGAAGGCGATCACATCGGCAGGCGTCGCCTTGTAGAAGCGCATGGCTTCGCCCACGGCCCGACCGCTCTCGTTCATATAGGTCTGGGGCTTGATCACCAGCGCCTTGACCGCGCCGTCCGGCGTCGGGATCTCGCCGGCGCGAACCTTGGCCTGGAAGACCGCCTTCTCGGGGCCGAAGCGCCATTCGTCGGCGATGGCGTCCACGGCCATGAAGCCGATGTTGTGGCGGTTGTTGGCGTATTTGGGCCCCGGATTGCCGAGGCCGGCGATGATCAGCATGGCAGGGGCCTGAAAAGGAAACGGCCCCGCCCGTTTGCCGGGCGAGGCCGCGAAAATCCAGTCCTGGAGGGCAATCAGCCTTCCGAAGTTTCCTCGGCGTCGGCAACGGCCTCGGCCGTCTCTTCGGCCTCGGCGGCCTCCTCGATGGCGGCGTCAGCCGCTTCATCGGCGGCTTCCGACATCGCGGCCGAAGACACCTTGATCGAGGCGATCACGAAGTCGCGGTCACCGATGGTCGGATAGGCGCCTTCCGGCAGCTTGATTTCCGACACCCGGATGGTGTCGCCCAGCTTGTGGTTGGTCAGGTCGATGACCAGCTCTTCCGGGATCTGGTCGGCGCGGACCATGATCTCGATGTCGTGGCGCACGATCTCCAGCGAGCCGCCCTGACGGAAGGCCTCGCACTCGTCCTGGTTTTTGAAGTGGACCGGGATCGAGATCTTGACCGGGGCGTGCTCGTCGACGCGCATCAGGTCAAAGTGAACCGGCCGGTCCGACACCGGGTCGAACTGGATGTCCTTGGCGATGACCGGCTGGGTTTCCTGACCGTACTTCAGGGTCACCAGGTGGCCGAGCAGCTTGCCGGTATACAGAGACTTGAGGAACGGACGCTCTTCGACCGAGATGGCCACGGGGCCCTTGTCGCCGCCGTACAGGACGCCGGGAACCTTGCCATCGCGGCGGGCCTGGCGGGCGCCGCCGGTGCCGACGCCGTCGCGGACTTCTACGTTGAGGATGATCTCGGCCATGAGGCTGCCTTCAAAACGAGACCGCCGCGCCGGGCGCGACAGCGGATAGATGGATGCGGTTCCAGGAGCCCGATCGCGCCCTCCGCTAAGAACGAGAGCCTTTCCGCTGACGGAAAGGCTCTGGCGCGGCGGGGGTCGATGGACCCGTGAATTCAAGAGCGGGCGTCATTACACGCTTCACCCCCCCGGCGCAACAGGCCGTGCGCGCCGCGCGGGTCGGCGCGTCAGTTCGGCGTCTGGGCCTCTGTGGAGGGGACATCGGCCATGCTTCCTGCGGGTTCCAGCGCCGGCTGGTCGGCGGTCAGCAGAGGCGCGTCCGGCGGCGGTGCGAAGGTCACCGTGCCGGCCGAATCGATGACGCACTGGGCCGTGTCCATCATCAGATGCTGGCCCAGGCAGAAGATCTCTTCATAGTGCGGGCGGGAGGCCGCCAGGCACTGAAGGATCATCAGGCGAGTGAAGTTCAGGCAGTCGGCGCTGACCGGCTCGTTCAGCAAGGCTTCGGTCTGGACGCGATTGTCCTCGCCGGCCTGTCCGAGCGCGGCCAGCGCGGCCAGGGCCAAGCCTCGGACCACGGCCTGGGTGTAGGGCGGCGACGCCTGCGCTGCGGACAGGTTGAGCCCGTGACCGCTGAGCGCGGCCTGTTGAAGGGTGGCTGACGAGACGTAGTCCACATTCAGCGGCGTCACGCCGAGCACCCGAACCTGTTCCAGGCGCGATTCCCGATCCGTGACATGCTGGGCCGACCAACGCTGACGCTGAATGTCATAGGCGGTCTGTTTGATGGCCGCGCCGGCAGCGTACATGCCGTTGCCGTTGCCCTGAAGCTGGGCCGAAATCAGGCCGGCGGCCTGGGCCGCGCCCGGAAGCTGGGCGGCGTAGGCCGGATCAGCGATGATCTGGCGCAGCAGGGTGTCGCGGTTGGCCGGGTCGGCCGCCAAGTTCCTGACACCGTTGACGAACTCAGGTGACTGCAGGGCGATGATGGCGGCATAGGCGACCATGCCGCGGGACAGCTGCGCCGGTTCGTAGGCGGACGCCTGCAGCATAGATTGGCGGACCTCCGCCCCATTCGCGAAGCTGGCTCCCAGGGTGGACGACATGCTGATGTAGCCGAGATAGATCGAAGCGGCTTCGGCGACGCCTGCGTTGAGGGCCACGGCTGGCAGCGGCGGCGGCGGGGGCGGCGCAGGCGGCTCGGGTGTCTGGCAGGCCGCGACCGAAAGGCTGACGCTGAGAGCGCCGATCAAACCGGCGCGACGGACAAAGGCGCTCATGGTCAAGAATCCCCGAATCGAACTGACAGCCAGCCCATCTGCAAAAGCCAGGCCGCACCCCATGATAACGCCGCCAAAAGGCTTGTTCGACGGTTAATCGGGGTTAGTCGAACAGTTTCGACACAGATTCCTCATTGGCGATGCGACGGATCGCCTCGCCGATCAGGGGCGCGATCGATACCGTTCGTATCTTCTCGCAGGCCAGGGCGTCGTCTGACAGGGCGATGGAATCGGTGACGACCAGTTCGCTCAGGACGGAATCCATGACGCGATTGACCGCGGGCCCCGAGAGCACGCCATGGCTCACATAGGCCGCGACCTCGACCGCGCCCTGCTCGGACAGGGCCTGGGCCGCGTTGCACAGCGTGCCGGCCGAATCGACGATGTCATCGAACAAGATGCAACGGCGGCCGCTGACGTCGCCGATGATGTTCATCACCTCGCTCTTGCCCGGGGCTGAGCGGCGCTTGTCGACGATCGCCAGATCCGCGTTTAGCCGGCTCGCCAGGGCGCGGGCGCGGACCACGCCGCCGACGTCGGGCGACACGATCACCAGGTCTGATGCGGCCTTGCCGCCCCGCTGTTCCTTGATGTCCTGTGCCAACAGGGGCGCGGGCAGCAGATTGTCGGTCGGAATGTCGAAGAAACCCTGGATCTGCCCGGCGTGCAGATCCATGGTCAGAACCCGGTCGGCGCCAGCGCGCGTGATCAGATTGGCAACGAGCTTGGCCGAGATAGGGGTTCGCCCCCCCGTTTTGCGGTCTTGGCGTGCGTAGCCGAAATAGGGGACGACCGCCGTGATCCGCCTGGCCGAGGCCCGGACCAGGGCGTCGGTGATGATCAGCAGCTCCATGAGATTGTCGTTCGCAGGGTAGCTGGTCGACTGCAGGATGAAGACGTCCTCGCCCCGGACGTTCTCCTCGATGACGGCGAAGACCTCATTGTCGGCGAAACGCTTGACCTGGGTTTTGGTCAGGGGCGCGGCCAGCTCTTCGGCGATCGCCCTGGCCAGGGGGGGATTGGAATTGCCGGCCAGCAGTTTCATCGCGTCATCCTTTCGCCCCATAGGGCCCGCCTTGTGGCGCGGCTTCTATAGGGGGAGGCGCTCGCGCACCACCCCGCGCAGGCGTTCTTGGCGCAACTATCGGCCTCGTGTAGAAGCCCGGTCACAGAGTCCGAACCCGTCGGGGCGTTCGAAAGGTTATTCGGTGCAGTCAGCCTCCCTCCGCAAACCGCTTGTCGCCGTAGTTTCGGCCTTGGTCGTGTCATTCGCGCTTGCCGCCTGCGTCGGAGATCGTGCGCGTCAGCCGCGTCTCCAGTACCAGGAAAGGCCGGTTGAAGTGCTGTATTCGGTCGGGCTCCAGCGCCTGGACCAGGAGCGTTATCCCGAGGCGATCCAGTTCTTCCAGGAAGTCGAGCGGCAGCACCCCTATTCGGCTTGGTCGCGCCGCGCCATCCTGATGCAGGTCTATGCCTATTATCAGCGTCAAAACTACGAGGACGCGATTGCGGCGGCTGACCGATACATCGATCTGTATCCCGGAAGCCCCCAGGTGTCCTACGCCTTCTACATGAAGGCGATTTGCTTCTTCGAGCAGATCGTGGACGTGGGGCGCGACCAGGCCTCGGCGGGCCATGCGCTCAACGCCTTGACCGAAGTCGTGCAAAGGTTCCCCGGCACGAGCTACGCCACCGATGCGCGGGTCAAGATCGACATGGTCAACGACCAGCTGGCCGGCAAGGAGATGGAGATCGGGCGCTGGTATCTGCGCCGCAACCAGCCGCTGGCCGCCGCTGGTCGATTCCGTCGCGTGGTCGACCAGTATCAGACGACCTCGCACACGCCCGAGGCGCTGTACCGGCTTGTCGAGACCTACCTGACCCTGGGCCTGACAGAGGAGGCCGAACGCAACGCCGCTGTCCTCGGATACAATTTCCCGGGCAGCCGCTGGTACACCGACGCCTACCGCCTGGTTACCAATCAGGGGGGGCAGCTTGAGCAGGAACCGCAAGAAGAGGGCTGGCTTCAGCGACTGATCCCAGGCTGAGGCGGATCCGCTCCGAATCCTCTAGAAGCAGGCTATGCTGACCGGCCTGTCCATTCGCGACATCGTCCTCGTCGAGGCGCTGGACCTGGCTTTCGGGCCTGGCCTGACGGTGCTGACCGGTGAGACCGGCGCGGGCAAGTCGATCATTCTGGACGCCCTGGGCCTGGCGACCGGGGCGCGAGCCGACGCCGGCCTCGTGCGGGACGGAGCGGGGCAGGGCGTCGCCACAGCAGTGTTTGCCCCGCCGGCGGATCATCCGCTGTGGGCCGATCTGGCTGAGGCCGGAATTTCGGCCCAACCCGGCGAAGATCTGATCTTGCGACGCCAGCAGGGCGTCGACGGACGCAGCCGCGCCTTCATCAATGACCAGCCGGTGTCAATCGCCGCCCTGAGGGCGCTGGGCGAACGCCTGATCGAAGTTCACGGTCAGCATGAGACGGTCGGCCTGCTCGACGCCAAGACCCACCGGGCGTTGCTCGACGACTGGGGCGGGCTGGATCCGCGACTGGCCGAGACACGGCGGGCGTGGAAAGTCCGTACTGATGCGGCCGCCGAGGTCGAGCAGCTGCGGGCGCAGGCTGTGCGGTCCGCCGATGCGGCTGAGGATCTGGCGGCCAACCTGGCGGAGTTGGAGCGGCTCGATCCGCGCGAAGGCGAAGAGGCTGACCTGGCCGGCGAGCGCGCCATTCTGGGCGCGGCCGAAAAGGCGCTGGCCGATCTTGATGACGCCCGCCAGTCGATCGGGGCCGATACTCTGTCGAACCGGCTGGCCTCGGCCTACCGGGCTGTTGAGCGGGCGCGCCAGCGCGCAGTCCAGGCCGGAGCGGATGAGGGCAACGCCGTGGTGCAGCGGCTCGGCAAGGCGGCGGAATGTGTCGACCGGACCCTGACCGAGGCCCAGGAGGCGATCGACGCGCTCGATGAGGCCGCCCGCGCTTTCGATTTCGAGCCGGGCCGACTCGACCGGGCCGAGGAACGCCTGTTTGCGCTGCGGGCCATGGCCCGAAAGCTTGGAATCGCGGTCGAGCTTCTGCCGGCCGAGCGGGTCCGGATCGCGCGTGCGCTTGGACTTGTCGAGGACGGCGCCGAGGCCTTGAAGGCGGCCGAGGCGCGCGCGGCGCAGGCTGAGGCCGCCTATCAGTCTGCGGCCGAGACCCTGGGCCTCGAGCGTCGCGCTGCCGGCGACCGGCTGGCCCAGACCGTGACGGCCGAGCTTGGGCCGCTGAAGCTGGACAAGGCCCGGTTCCGGGTCGGGATCGAGGCGCTGGACTGGGACCGGGCCGGACCGGACGGACGCGACCGGGTCGCCTTTGAGGTCCAGACCAACCCCGGTGCGGCATGGGGCGGCTTGGCGGTCATCGCTTCGGGCGGCGAACTGGCCCGTTTCGCCCTGGCGCTGAAGGCCTCGCTGGCCGGGCGCACCCACGGGGTCCAGCCGGTCATGATCTTCGATGAAGTCGACCAAGGAGTCGGCGGGGCGGTGGCCGACGCGGTCGGTCTGCGGCTGGCCCGGCTGGCTGAAGGCGCCCAGGTCTTGATCGTCACCCATAGCCCGCAGGTCGCGGCGCGCGCGGTCGCCCACCTGAAAGTCGCCAAGTCCGAAACGGACCAGGGGGTGCGCACGCGGGTCGAAACCCTCGATCCAGCTCGCCGCGAGGAGGAACTGGCGCGTATGCTGGCCGGGCGTGAGGTGACCGAGGCTGCGCGGGCGGCGGCGAGGGCGCTGTTGGGGTAGGGAAAGCAGCAGGTCCGCGCGAGTTCCTTTTAAGCTCATCGTGGCCGAGCTTGTCCCGGCCATCCATCGCTTCAGGCGGGTCAGAATGAGGCTCACCGCCTGGCGTTGGCGCTCCATGGATTCCCTGGGACAAGCCCTGGCGTCGACGAGGGCCTTGGAACGTCATCCCGCACCAGCCCCCCCCGCCGCGCCCCAGCCATGGCCCTGGAGGACGAGCCTGATTTCGCCCCAGACTGTCGCCACTGTGATAGACCGCTTGGGGGGAGCTGAATGACCGCCAATCCGCTACAGCCGCGCCCAGCACGGCGGTTCTCCGATGTCCTGGAGGATCTTGGACGCCGGCCGGGCGAGCGGTTGACCCTGGACGAGATGGTCGACGCCTTTGGCGAGCGGGCCCTGGGCGCGGTGATGATCCTGAGCGCGGTGCTCAGCCTGCTGCCCTGGCCGCCTGGCGGCAAGGTGGCGTTCAGCCTGCCCTTGATGATCATCGCTTCGGAGGTCGCGCTGCAACGTCAGTCGTTGTGGCTGCCAGGCTGGCTGTTGCAGAGATCGGTATCGCGCGCCGGTTACGCCTCGGGTCTCCAGCGCATGATTGGCATGATCCGTTTCATTGAGCGGCTGTCCCAGCCGCGGCTCGCGGCCCTGACGGGGCCGCTGGCGCGGCTGGTGATCGGGCTGATCTGCCTCTTGCTGGCGATCATGCTGGCGCTTCCTGTGCCGTTCGGCGACCTGCTGCCGGCCCTGACCCTCATCATCTTCGGCTTCGCCCTGATGCAGCGGGACGGGATCGCCACCCTGATCGGCCTGTTCGGGACGCTGGTGTGCCTGGGCTATCTGGCGCTTGTCTGGCGTACCGTCACCCACCTTTTCGGCGTCGGCCTCGCCTGGGTTCAGGGGCTGGCGGGATAGGTTCGGGCTCGGCCGCCTCGCTGACGGCGTCGGCCAGATGCTGGCGAACGTGGGTGATCGGCCCGCCCAGGTCGGACAGCACCTGGTAGGCGGCGGCTTCTCCAGCGGCCACGGCCGGTTCAAAGGCCTGCCAGTTCCGGATCTCAACGCCGTCCAGCTCGGGCATGATCAGGACATCAGTGGCGGCGCGCGTGGCGGCCAGCTCGGCCGAGGTCGAGATGGTAGCTGAGCGCATCAGGATCGAGACGATGGGCGGGCCCTGGCGCCAGTCGCCCGACAGGATCCATCGCCACCAGGACTGAGGATTCTCAAGCGCGTTCACCGTGCGTGAATCGACGCCGCGCGCGCGCGAGACATCGACGCCGACGATGGGCCCGCGGTGCTGCGCGCGCATGATGTCGGACGGAAAGCTCTTCATCACGGCGCCGTCGACCAGCACCGAGCCGTTGTCGACCACCGGCGGCATAACCCCGGGGAGCGAGATCGAAGCCCTGAGAGCCTTTCTCAGCGTGCCGATGCAGTGAACCCGATAGGTGTTGGTGGTGATATTGGCCGAGACGCAGAAGAACGGCAGCGGCAGGTCCGACATCATCACCTCGCCGAAGTTCTCCTTCAGCAGGGCGTCGACCTTGTCGCCACGCGTCATGGCGATGATCGGCACGGCGATGTCGCTGAGCGGGCTGGAGTTGACGAAGGCGTTGCGGATGCGCTCTTCCAGCTCGTCCTGTCCCCATTCCAGGGCGAGGCCGGCGGCGATGATGCCGCCCATGGACGAGCCGCCGACGAAATCGAACGGCGTGCCGACCTGACGCAGCGCCCGGATCGCGCCCAGATGCGCATAGGCCCGCGCGCCGCCGCCCGACAGCACCAGCCCGACAGACGTGCCGCTGACCAGTCGGGCGATGCGGCTTTCGTCGGCGCCGTCGCCCTCGGCGACGTGGAACCAGCGGGCCGGGTGCAGCGCCTGGATCCAGTCCGGCGTTCCACCTATCGGCGCACCGGGCGTCCTGAGCAGAATCAGGTCGCTGGCCCGGTGGGTCTCGGTATCGGGGTGGTCGGGGAACGGCGGCAGGCCCGGCGTGTCTCCCATGGCCCCGACCAGGAACAGCCGGTCGACCTGGCGCGCGCACAGGGCGGCCCATGCGGTCTCGGATTTCTCGGCGACGTAGAGGACGAAATCGTGGGCGTCCTCGACCCGGCCGAACCATTCGGCGGCGGAGCGTAGGGCCGACTGGTCGATGATCTGAACGGTGAAGCCCAGGCCCAGGACGGCCTCGGCCACGCGTTCAACAAAGTCGCGGATCGGCGCTTCGCGCAAGGCGATGAAGCCGAAGACATTGGGCTCATGGCCACCGCCCCCGGCGTCGCGGATCCTGAGGATCATCAGCCGCGCCAGTTCGGCGAAGATATCCGGCGACTTATGGGCGGCGGCGAAGAAGGCGTCGCGCGGCAGGGCCAGGATCTCCGAATCCCTCAGCGCCGCCACCGTCGAGGTGTGGGCGGTGCCGGCCACCAGGGCCATTTCGCCGACCGGCTGGCCTGACGTGACGACGCCGACGAACTCGGACTCCCTGCCCTCAGCCTTGCGGAAAACGCCCAGGCGTCCGCTGCGCACCAGATACAGGGTGTCGGCGGGGTCGCCGGCCCGGAACAGCGTCTCGCCGCCTGTCAGCGTGAACCAACTGGCCCCTGACCTTGGGGCCTCGAACAGGCGGAACAGATCCGCTTCGAGAGTAGAGGCGCGTGCACGGCGTTTCATGGCCTGAATCTAGCCGCGCCGCGTCCGGGCGCAAGCGGGGGCTATGGCGACGGCGTTCGGGCCGCTAAAGGAGCGTCATGCCCAAGCTCTCCACCTCGGTCGACCGGTCCTCTCCTGCTTTCCAGGCGTTGAAGGCGCACAACGAAACCTTGGCCCTCGATCTGCGCGCGCGCGCCGCCAAGGCTGCGCTCGGCGGACCCGAGCGCAGCCGCGAGCGCCATGTCAGCCGCGGCAAGCTGTTGCCGCGCGACAGGGTCGAACGCCTGCTCGATCCCGGCGCGCCCTTTCTGGAGGTTGGCCAGCTGGCCGCCGGCGGGATGTATGACGATGAGGCGCCCGGCGCCGGCATGATCTGCGGCGTCGGCCGGGTCGCGGGCCGCGAAGTGATGATCGTCTGCAATGACCCGACCGTGAAGGGCGGGGCCTATTTCCCGATGACGGTGAAAAAGCACCTGCGGGCCCAGGAGATCGCCGAACAGAACCGGTTGCCATGCGTCTATCTGGTCGATTCGGGCGGGGCCAATCTGCCGCACCAGGCCGAGGTCTTTCCCGACCGCGAGCACTTTGGCCGCATCTTCTTCAATCAGGCCCGCATGAGCGCCCTGGAGATTCCCCAGATCGCCTGTGTGATGGGCAGTTGCACCGCCGGCGGGGCCTATGTCCCGGCGATGTCCGATGAGACGGTGATCGTGCGCAACCAGGGCACCATCTTCCTGGCTGGCCCGCCGCTCGTGAAGGCGGCCACCGGCGAGGTCATCTCAGCCGAGGAACTGGGCGGGGCCGAGACCCACAGCCGCAAGTCCGGCGTGGTCGATCACGTCGCCGAGAATGATGAGCACGCCCTTCAGATCGTGCGCGAGATCGTGGCTGGATTGAACTCGGTCAAACGGGTGGAACTGGACCAGTGCGAGCCGGAGCCGCCGGCGCTGGACCCGCTGGATTTGTACGGCATCATTCCGGACGACGTGCGTGCGCCCTATGACGTCAAGGAAGTGATCGCCCGCATCGTTGACGGCTCTGAATTCCAGGAGTTCAAGCGCGACTATGGCTCGACCCTGGTGTGCGGATTCGCGCGCATCTGGGGGATGCCGGTGGCCATCCTGGCCAACAACGGCGTCTTGTTCTCCGAGAGCGCCCAGAAGGGCGCGCACTTCATCGAACTGGCCTGCAAGCGGCGGATTCCGCTGGTCTTCCTGCAGAACATCTCGGGCTTCATGGTCGGCGGCAAATACGAGGCCGAGGGCATCGCCAAGCACGGGGCCAAGATGGTCACCGCCGTGGCTAGCGCGGAGGTGCCCAAGTTCACCGTGCTGATCGGCGGCTCGTTCGGGGCCGGCAACTATGGAATGTGCGGTCGGGCCTATTCGCCGCGGTTCCTGTTCACCTGGCCCAACAGCCGGATCAGCGTCATGGGCGGCGAACAGGCCGCCAGCGTCCTGGCCACGGTCAAGCGCGACGGGTTTGAGGCCAAGGGCGAGACCTGGTCCACCGAGGACGAAGCCGCCTTCAAGGCCCCGATCCGCCAACGCTATGAGGACGAGGGCAATCCCTATTTCGCCACCGCCCGCCTGTGGGACGACGGCGTCATCGACCCGGTCCAAACCCGCGATGTTCTGGGCCTGGCCATCAGCGCCAGCCTCAATGCGCCGATCCCGGAGACGACGTTCGGCGTGTTCCGGATGTGATGGTTAGGACCACTATTTAAGAAGGCCACCTATGTATTCGATGCTCCCATGGATGGTTTTCACCATGGCTCTGGTTTGCGCTGGCGCATTCGTCCGGCAGCAGGATGTGGTCGAACTAAAAGGAGGTAGGGAGGATGATGGCGGGCTGTCCTGGTGGCTATCAGTCATAGCTCTTGTTGGCTTAGGTGCATTCCCATTCGTCGCCGGAATGCGCCTAATCTCTGACCGTGATCCGAGCCCGGCTGCAACTGTTGTGAGCGCTGTCGCTTGTGGTGTGATTGCATTCGCTGGTGAGAAGGCATTGGATCGGATCATTGGCAGCCATTTTCGTCGGCTGCAGTATCGACCGTTGCCCGCCGGCTTGGACCCCGTGCTGGATGGAGATTTCCACCGCCGTCAAATCCGCAGAGCTATCAAACTCGGTCTAAGGGTCCTTCTCATCGTGCTCGTGCTGTCTGCGTATTGGCTACTTGGATCGGGCGGGCGCGATTGGATGAGGGAAGCCTACTATGGTTGGTAGTCGGATTACGAAGACGACCTTCGGCGTGTTCAGGGTCTGAACGCGCAGACCTTCACGCTGCGACCGGACATCTTGCCGGATCTATCGCCGGTTCGACCGAGGGAGAGCGCGGGATGAACCTGCCCCTGACCCCTGAGCTGCGCGAGGTCGCCCGGCGGATATTCTGGTTTGAGGCACCGGATCAGGCGCTGTCTGATACCGCGCGGTTCATGGCCTACGCCTTTCGCTATGCAACCTACGCCGACATGACCACCCTGCGCCGTCACCTGTCCGACCATGATCTGCGCGAGGCGCTTGACACCGCGCCGCCTGGCATCATCGACGGGCGGTCCTGGTCCTATTGGCGGCTGATGCTGGACCTGCCGGAAAGGCCGCTCCCGCAGCGCGTCATCCCGGATCATACAGAGGCGGCCTGAGGCTCAAGCCCGCAAGATCTTTCCCATCGCCTTGCCCTTGGCCAGTTCGTCGATCAGCTTGTCCAGGTGGCGGATCTCGCGCATCAGCGGGTCCTGGATTTCTTCGACCCGATGGCCGCAGATCATGCCGGCGATCAGAAACCGGTTCGGATTCATGGTCGGAGCCTGGTCGAAGAAGGCCTCGAAGGTCGTTCCCGCATCAAGATGGCCTTTGACCTCAGCGTCCGAATAGCCGGTCATCCAGCGGATGACCTCATCGACCTCAGCCTGGGTGCGGCCCTTCTTTTCGACCTTGGCGACGTAGAGAGGGTAGACGCTGGCGACCGCCATGCGGCGGATGCGATCATTGGCGGTGGTTTGCATCAGCCGGCTCCATTTCGGTTCTCGACCTGGCGCGTTATAGGCGTGAGCGACAGGAGACCGCCATGGCCAAGACCCCGACCGATGCTGAACTCAACGCCCTGGATGTGACCGACGCCGAGGCGGCCGAAATTAACCGCATCGTCCATCCGCTGGTGGCCGATCCGGCCCCCGACGCGGACGACAGCCTGGCGCGGATCGACGCCACCGCCGACGGTGTCGTCTTCATCACCATCAACCGACCGGCCAGAAAGAACGCCTTCGACGCCGCCACCATCGCGGCTCTGCATGAGGCGTTTGAATCGCTGCACGGGGCCGACCACGTCCGCGTGGTCTTCGTGCGCGGGGCTGGTGGAACGTTTTCCGCCGGCGCCGACCTGACCTGGATGCGCGATGCGGCGGGTTGGTCTGAAAGCGACAACCGCGACGACGCCATGAACCTGGCTGAGATGCTCAAGGCCTTGCACGGCATCCCGGCCCTGACCGTGGCCCTGGTCGAGGGCGCGGCCATGGGCGGGGGGGCAGGCATCGTGGCGGCCTGCGACATGGCCGTGGCGGTCAGGGGGGCCAAGTTCGCCTTCTCGGAGGTCAAGCTGGGCCTGATCCCGGCCACCATCGCGCCCTATGTCATCGAGGCCCTGGGCGCGCGCACAGCCCGATCCCTGTTCGCCACCGGCGAGGTGTTTTCGGCCGAGGCGGCGCAGGCGTTCGGCCTGGTCCGTGAGGTGCTAGGCTCAGCCGACGACATCGATGGCTTCGTCACCCGGCTGTCGGACGCCATGAAGGCCTGCGCGCCTGGTGCGGTCGGCGACGCCAAGCGGCTGGTCCACGATGTCGCCGGCCAGGAGATCGACCACGGCCTGATGGTGGAGACCGCCAAACGCATCGCCCGCGCCCGCGTCTCCGACGAGGGCCAGGAGGGCGTGCGCGCCTTTCTCGACAAGCGCAAGCCGCGCTGGGCGGAGTAGGACCTGTCAGGCTCCGTCAGTCTGCTTCGCCTTGTCGATGTCCGGAAATCCGCGTTCAGTGGCGGCGCAAAGGGGAGGAATGACGATGCGCGTTTCAACTCTGAGGGGGGGGCTGGCCGCGTTTGCCGCGGCCGTCAGCCTGATCGGCGTCTCGCACGCCGCGCCGGCGCAAGCCCAGCAAGCCATGCAGCCGTTCCGCTCTGATGCGGACCTGTTGGAGTTCCTGATGGAGGACGGCGAACTGGCCGTCGGCAGCGGCGGCTTCTCGATGTACCCGCCGCCATCTCCTCCGCCTCCGCCGCCACCGGCTGCACTGGACGCCCCCCCGCAGGTGGGTGCGCCGCCCGAGTTCGGGTCTATCGCCGAGCCGGCTAGTCTTTCGATCACCAACACACAGATCGCAGGCGTTGATGAGGGCGGCATCGTCAAGGTCTCGGGGGACTATCTGGTCGTGCTGCGCCGGGGCCGGCTGTTCAGCGTCTCAACCGCCGGCGATGGGCTTGATCCGGTCGGCATGATCGACGCCTATCCACCCGGCACCGGCGGCGGCGGCTGGTACGACGAGATGCTGGTCTCGGGCGACTGGGTCGTGGTGGTCGGGTTCAGCTATGGCCGCGGCGGAACCGAGATCAACCGCTTCCGCCTCGGGGCCGACGGCCAGTTCACCTTCGTCGACAGCCATCACCTGAGATCGGCGGACTACTATTCGGCCGAAAACTACGCCTCGCGCCTCGTCGGCGATCAGCTGATTTTCTACACGCCGCTGGGCTTCGACGACGAAGATGAGCCGCTGAATTCCCTTCCGGCCCTGTCACGCTGGAGCGCCGACGAGGACGAACCGACCTGGCGTCGCATCACCACCGGGCGTCAGGTCTATGTCGCCCGTCCGCTGCGGGACAAGGGGCCGCAATCCATCAATACGATGCACACCGTCTCGATGTGCGACCTGACCGCGCCCCAGCTGAACTGCAGCTCAACGGTCATCCTCGGATCGGACAGCCGCACCTTCTTCGTCTCCCAGAACGCCGTCTATGTCTGGACCGACACCGGCTATACTTGGAACGAAGAGACCGACGATCAGGATTTCATCCAGGCCTTCCTTTATCGCCTGCCGTTCGACGGCTCCGCTCCCCAGGCTGTCGGGGTACAGGGAAATCCCATCGACCAGTTTTCGTTCAGCCCGAACGTAGCGGCCGGGCGAATGGACGTGCTGGTGTCAGCGGATGCCGGCGGCGATGAGATGTGGGCCTCTGAGGTCTCCCAGGGCGACATGGCGCTGTTGCGCTTGCCGATGAGCCAGTTTGGCGACGGGTCGGGCCGCGCTTCGCCGGGCGACTATCAGTCACTGCCCGGCTCGACATACGACGGCATCATCAACACCAACCGCTTCGTCGCGGGTTGGGCCATGTATGCGATGAGTCGTTATGACGGCGGCCGCCGCACCAGCGAACTGGTGGCGGTTCCGGTCGCGGGCGGCGAGCCGACCCTGTTCAACTTTGATGAGGGGGTGGATCGGATCGAGCCGGTCGGCGCCGACGCCCTGATCGTTGGCGGCAATGACACTGTGGATTTCACCACCCTGGTCCTGGGTGGGGCCCGACCCACAGTCGGCTCGACCTTCACCGTGCCCCAGGCCAGCCAGAGCGAATCGCGTAGCCATGCCTTCTTCTTTCGGCCGGACACCGCTGACGGCTCCAGCGGCCTGATGGGCCTGCCGATCATGACCCAGGCCGAGCGGACGGGCGGCGGCTGGAACGCCAGCGCCGATATGCTGTTCCTGCGCCGGGATGCGCGCATTCTGTCGGACTTCGGACGGCTGCACGCCAGCTCGGACCAGGCGGGCCGCATCGACCAGTGCGTCGCCTCCTGCACCGACTGGTACGGCAACGCCCGACCCATCTTCCTGCGCGGGCGGATTTTCGCCCTGATGGGCTATGAGCTGGTCGAGGGCCGCGAAGCCGGCGCCACGATCAAGGAAGTGCGCCGCGCCAATTTCATGCCGGGCGACGAAGACAAAACTGACTGAGGCCGCTGCCGGGGTGACCCCGCTGTCACGGCGCGCTATGCACGCCGCGACGGATGCAACGCCCCGCCTGAGCGGGTGCTCTGGGAGATCGCGCATGGCCGATACGGCCCCCGCCACGCCGAAGACCACCGGACTGCTCAGCCTGATCGGCAAGACGCCGATGGTCGAGGTCAAGAACCTGGACACTGGCCCGTGCCGGTTGTTCCTCAAGATGGAATCGAACAATCCGGGCGGTTCGATCAAGGACCGGATCGCCGTGACCATGCTGGACCAGGCCGAGGCCGAGGGCTGGCTGCAACCTGGCGGGACCATCGTCGAGGCGACGGCGGGCAACACTGGCCTGGCCCTGACCCTGGTGGGCGTCCAGCGCGGCTATCGGGTGCTGCTGGTCATCCCCGACAAGATGTCGCGTGAGAAAATCCAGCATGTCCGGGCCATGGGCGCCGAGGTCCGCCTGACCCGCTCGGACGTCGGCAAGGGCCACCCCGAATACTACATGGATCTGGCCGAGAGCCTGGCCCAGAAGATCCCCGGCGCCTTCTACGTCAATCAGTTCGCCAATGCGGCCAATCCGCTGGCCCATGAGCTGACGACCGGGCCGGAAATCTGGGAGCAGATGGAGGGCGACGTGGACGCCTTCGTCGCCGGCATCGGGTCGGGCGGCACCATTACTGGCGTGGCGCGCTATCTGAAGTCGGTCTCGCCCAGCACCGAGGCGATCCTGGCCGACCCGGTCGGCTCGGTGCTGGCTGGCTATGTCAACGACGGCGCCCCCAGCCCCAAGGGCAGCTATACGGTCGAGGGCATCGGCCAGGACTTCATCCCCGAGACCGCCGACATCAGCGTCATCGACCGGGCCTATTCGATCCCTGACGTCGAGGCGATCGCGGCGGCGCGCGAGTTGTTGGCCAAGGAGGGGGTGCTGGCTGGTTCGTCGTCCGGCACGCTACTGGCGGCGGCGCTGCGCTACTGCCGCGAGCAGACCGAGCCAAAGCGCGTGGTCAGCTTTGTGTGCGACACCGGGGCGAAATACCTGTCCAAGGTCTATAACGACGGCTGGCTGACCGATCAGGGCCTAACGCCCAAGACGTTGCATGGCGATCTTCGCGATGTTGTCAGCCGTCCGGCCAATGAGATCATCTCGGTCGGGCCGGACGACACCCTGGCTGTGGCCTATGGCCGGATGCGACAAGCCGATGTTTCCCAACTGCCGGTGATGGACGGTGGCCGCCTGGTCGGCATTCTGGATGATTCCGATATCGTCCATGTGCTGGATACCGACGAGATCACGCGGGCCGAACGCTTCGCCAAGCCGGTCAAGTCGGCCATGGCCACCCAACTGGATACGGTCCAGGTCCACGAGACCTTGAACGACCTGATCCCGATCTTTGACCGCGACCACGTCGCCATCGTCATGGACGGCCAGGAGTTCGTCGGCCTGATCACCCGTGTCGACCTGATCAATCACCTCAAGCTGAACGCGTAAGCCTATGGCCAAGGGATCAAACCGGCAGGGATTTTCCACCCGCGCCATTCATGCCGGACAAAAGCCCGACCCGACGACCGGCGCGGTGATGACGCCGATCTACGCCACCTCGACCTACGCCCAGGAAAGCCCGGGCGTGAACAAGGGCTATGAGTACGCGCGCGGCAAGAACCCGACGCGCGAGGCGTTCGAGGCCTGTATCGCCGACCTGGAAAACGGCACGCACGGCTTCGGCTTTGCGTCCGGCATGGCGGCGACGTCGACGGTGTTGGAGCTGCTGGATGCGGGCAGCCACATCCTGACTGGCGATGATCTGTATGGCGGCACCTACCGGCTGTTCGAGCGGGTGCGTCGCCGGTCGATGGGTCTGGACTTCGCCTATGTCGACCTGACCGACCTGAAGGCCGTCGAGGCGGCGATCCGCTCCGAGACAAAGATGTTGTGGGTCGAGACCCCGACCAATCCGCTGATGAAGCTGGCCGACATTGCGGCGCTGTCAGCTCTGGCCAAACGCCATGGCCTGCTGATAGTGGTCGACAACACCTTCGCGACGCCCTGGTGCCAGTCGCCGCTGGATCTGGGCGCGGACATCGTCATGCACTCGGCGACCAAATATCTGAACGGGCATTCGGATGTGATCGCAGGGGTGCTGGTGACCAAGGACGCCGATCTGGCGACCCAGCTGAAGTTCCTGCAGAACTCGGTCGGCGGGGTGATGGGCCCGTTTGACGCCTTTCTGGTCAATCGGGGCCTGAAGACCCTGGGTGTCCGCATGAAGGCCCATTGCGAAAACGCGCTCGCCATCGCGCGGTGGCTGGACGGTCGGGCTGGCATCGCCAAGGTCTATTATCCCGGTCTGGAGAGCCACCCCCAACACGATCTGGCCAGGCGCCAGATGCGAGGCTTCGGCGGCATGATCTCGGTGGTGGTCGACGGCGATCTGCCCCGCACCAGACAGATCATGGAGCGGCTTCAGGTCTTTACCGTCGCCGAGAGCCTGGGGGGTGTCGAGAGCCTGGCCAACCATCCGGCCATCATGACCCACGCCTCGGTTCCTAAGGAGGTGAGGGAGGCCGGCGGCGTGACCGACAATCTGATCCGCCTGTCAGTCGGCGTCGAGGATCTGGACGATCTGATCGCGGACCTGGAGCAGGCGTTGGCATAGGGGCTGCTCGGTCGGTTCCGTCAGCCGCCGTCAGGTTCGCGCACCCGGTTTGGCCACAATCTTAAGGGCAACCTGGGCCAAGACGAACAGTGGAGGGAGGTCCGCGGTGCGGCGACCAATTCTGGCCGGCGGCTTGGTGGCGGCGATCAGCCTGATCAGCCCGGTGATTGCGCAGGCGTGTACGGTCAGTCTTCCCTTGTCTGCTGAGGAGCTGGCGGCGCGGGCGATGGATGAGGGTGCGGCCTGGCGAGAGGCGCCACTGGTCTATCTGGCGCGTGTGACCGGCACGGACCAGTATGAGACTTGGCGGTTGGAGCCGGTCAGGGTGTTGAAGGGGGGGCGGGCGCCAGCGGTGCTGGATGCGCCGTCGCAGCCTTCGCCTGGCATGTGCCGCATCTACCACGGCCTGAACGTTATGGACGGTGCATGGATCGGGGATGAGTTCGTGGTCTATCTGTGGGACGAGGCGCCGACGACCGATAGTCGAATGCTGATCGTCTCGACCCGGATGCTGGGCGACCCCGCCACGCGGCGGGCGCTGGAGGACAAGTGATGCGGAGAATTCTGGCCGGCCTTGGAGCCGTGATTGTCGTCGCAGCCGCGTCTTCGGCGCAGGCGTGTCTGCCCACCAACGACACCGCAGAAGAGCGCGCCGCTTTCGCGCTGAGCCAGCAGCGAGGGCTCTGGACGCTGGCGGACCGGGTCTATGTGGCCGAGCTCACCAGCTTGGCTGTGTCGCGTGATCTTGCTGGTGAACCGGACCTGGCGCGTGAAAGCCTGGTTCTGCCGTCGCTGTCCGCCAGTGAGCAGGTTGAGGTCGGTCTCGCGCCCATTCTTGCGCTGAAGGGGGAGATGCCGGCAGGCGCGATGGACCTGGCGTTTGAGCGTGCCGTGTCGGGGCCTGGACCTTGCAATCCGCGCCTCTGGCGTTCGCACGAACAGAGCCCGTTCATCGGCCAGCGGTACGTCGTGTTCGAGGGTGGCGGGTTGGATCAGCCCTATACGGTGCTGGCGCCAGACCTGAGACTGCCCGAGGCGATTCAGATCTGGGACGAGGCGGCTGCGACCCGGAACAATTCGGACGAATGATCGTCTAGTTGATCTCACCGCCCGTCATCAGCGCGCGCGCATAGCGCACCGGTGGCGATCCGAAGCTGAGCAGGGTGTCGTGGTAGGATTTGAGATCAAAGTTCTCGCCCTCCGGAGCCTGCATCTCGCGGCGCAGGGCCCAGTGCTCGCGCCAGCCGACGAAATAGGTCGGTAGCTGGGCCGAGGAGAGCTGGGCCCGGATCCATTTGCCGGCGGCTTCGGATTCCTGCTGGAAGGCGTCCTCGGTCATCATCCGCATGGCCTCGTCGCGGTTCATGCCGTCGACATGGACGCCGATGTCGAGCAGGGCGTTGGCGATGACCCTGAGCAGGAATTTCAGATTGGCCAGCCGGTAGAGCGGATCACTGTCCAGATGGCCGGCCTCGACCATGACGTCCTGAGCATAGCAGGCCCAGCCCTCGACGAACGGGCCGGAGGCGAGCACGGCGCGCACCATCGACGGATAGTGATTTGAGTGGGCGATCTGCAGATAGTGTCCCGGCATGGCCTCATGCACGGTGACGCCTTCCATGGCGCGGGTGTTGTATTCGCGCAGGAACGACTGGGCCTGTTCGTCGGACCAGCCGTCGGGAATGGGCGATATCTTGTAGAAGGTCGGCTGTTCACGATCGAGTGGGCCCGGGCTGTCGCAATAGGCCACGGCGACACCGCGCTGGAACTCGGGCGTCAGAACGATGCGAACCGGCTCGTCCGGAACCGTGACCAGATCGTGCTCGCGCACAAAGGCGGTGGCGGCCTCCAGCATGGTTTCGGCCGCTTCGACCAAGCCGTCGCGGCTGGGACGGTCGGCATAGACCAGCTCCATGGCTGCGGCGATCACGGTCTGGCGTTGTTCGGCGCTTGGACGGCGCGGCGCCTCGGGCGCATCGTCACGGCCGTCCAGAACCTGGCGCGCGATGGCATACATTTCGTCTCGCACACGGGCCATTTCGGCCTGGCCCTGTTCCTTGATCTCGGCGCGGCTGAGCGGACTGTTCAAGGCGAAGGCCAGCTTGGCGTCGAATAGCTCGGCGCCGAGACGGAAATCACCCTGGGCGCCAGGAATCAGGACCTCGTCGATCCATTGCTGGTGCGCTTGAACGCCCAGTTTGGCGATACGGCCGGCCTCGTTCAGGCGGGTGCGCTCGGCCCCCGTCAGGGTGCGCCCTTCGGCCAGAATCATGTCGACCAGACTGCCCAGGCCCCTGTTTTGGCTGGAGACGGTCTGGGCGTGGATGGCCGGAACGCGGGCGGGGTCGAGCGCATCGCGGGTGCCGGCCAGCAGGGCGGGAAATGCCTCCATGCGAGCGGTGGCCGCTCGCAGGCGTTCGGACAGGGGCGCGAAGTCACGAGCGATCAGGCTGAACAGGGCCGAGCCGGCGTACTCGTTGTGGACCAGTGGATCCCAGGCCCAGGCCTGAAGCGTGTCATGAGTCCAGATATCGCCGCGCAGGCTGTTGTCGAGCAAAGCGGCGTCGACCTGGTGTTCGCGTGAGAGGGCGGCGCGGTCGATGGCCCCGAGTTGTTCCAGGGCCTGGCGAGCCAGGGCCGAGCGCGCGTGCCAGCTGGCAGGCCCAAGCTCGCCGAGCTGATCGTCGTGACGATGATCGCCGAGCGCCGTGGCGTAGGGCGGCGACAGGCGGATCGATTCATCCAGCCAGCCCTGGGCGATCTGATCCAGGGCCGCGTCGGCCGGGCTGGCCGCCTGGGCGTAGGCGGCGCGTGGCACCAGGGCCGCCGCCGTGGAAAGGGTCAGGAACAGACGGCGGTTCAGAAAGGGGTTCATCGGCGGCCTCCGGTCGAGGCCGTGACCTTGGCGGTCGCGGCCTCGGACCGCAAGGTCACAGACTGACGGTCAGGACCGCGACGAGGGCTTCCTCGTAGGTGGTCGAGGGGTTTTCGACGTCGGTGTCGTACCAGCGCACGTCCAGGCGGGACCAATCGTTGATCCGGAAGTCGGCGCCGATGTTCCAGGCGGTGTAGTCGCGGCTGTTGACCTGTTCGCGGCGGCCGACGGCGGCCGAGGCGCGGATCTGATCGGTCAAGCGGATGCGACCGCGCGCCTCAATCCAGGTCCAGCTGCGCGCACTACCGGCGCTGTCGGGAGAATACTGGAAGCGAAGGCGCGCATCCACGCGCTCGGTCAGATCGCGCGAGACATCGGCGGTGAACTCCCAGGCGTCATCATCCGCGCCGGGATTGGCGTCCAGGTACCATTTGTGGGCGGCGTTGAAGTCGAACTCGAAGCCGGCGGCCTCGGGGCGCCAGCCGGCGTTGATCTCGGCCTCGAACTGCGAGCCGGTGGAGTGGTCGATGCTCTCGCCTTCGGCGGCGACGTAGAAGTCGCTCACCGACCATTCGATAGCGGCCAGACCGTAGGGATCCCCTTCGGACTTGGACGTCCCCTTGGAGCGGTTGTCGGTGCCGGCGGCGAATTCGAAGGACCAATCCCCCGGCAGATCCTGAGCCAGGGACGCGGCGGGGGCCGCGACAGTGGCGATCAGCAAGGGCAGGGCGAGGCGCTTCATCTATCGGCTCCAAAAAGGGGCGTGTTTCCGTCAGCGGGCAATTCTTTGACGGTTCGCGGCCGCTCTAGCCGTAACGCTGCGACATTTGCGTGACGGCGCCGTGAAACTCCTGCGAGAGGCGCGCCACCAGTTCGGCGACGGGCAGGATGTCGTGAATCGCGCCGGCGCCCTGACCGGCGGACCAGACCGTCTTCCAGGCCTTGGCCTCGTCGCCCATGTCCAGTTTGTGGTCGGGCAGGTGTTTGGGGTCGACGCCGTTGTCGATCAGCGACTGGGTCATGAAATTGGCGGGAATGCCCGAGACCGCCGGGGTGTAGGTGATGTCGGAGGCGCCGGCGTCCACGACCATGGCCTTGTAGGCGTCCGGGGCCAGGGCCTCGGCGGTGTTGATGAATCGGGTGCCCATATAGGCGAAGTCGGCGCCCATCGTGACGGCGGCGGCGATGTCGCGGCCGGTCGACAGGCAGCCGGACAGGATGATGGTCCCGTCAAAGAAGGCGCGCACCTCATTGACCAGGGCGAAGGGGTTGATGACGCCGGCGTGGCCGCCGGCGCCGTTGGCGACCAGGATCAGACCATCGACCCCGGCCTCGGCGGCCTTCCTGGCATGGCGGATGTTGGCGATGTCATGGAAGACCACGCCGCCGTAGCCGTGGACCGCATCGACCACGTCGCGCACGGCCCCCAGCGAGGTGATGATCAGGGGAACCTCATGTTCGACCGAGACCATCATGTCGGCCATCAGGCGCGGGTTGGTGGGATGTACGATGTGATTGACGCCGAAGGCGGCGGCGTCCGGCTTGAGGCGGCTCTTGATGTCGACCAGCCAGTCCCGATAGCCCTCGGTGGTGCGCTGGTTCAGCGACGGAAAGGTTCCGATGACTCCGGCGTTGCAGGTCTCGACCACCAGGTCCGGCCCAGAAACCAGGAACATCGGCGCGGCGATGGCCGGGATTTTCAGACCGCGTTGCAGAGAAGCCGGAATGGCCATGGAGCGCGCCCCCTGATTTCTTGATCAGGGACGCTTAGACGGCGGACGCGGGGGAAGGCAACGGCGACATCAGGGTTGGGGTTGCTCGAACTCGATGCGGACGGTGAATTCCTGGCCGGGCGAGCTTGGGGCGGCCAGCCCAGGCGGTAGGGGCGCCCCCTGAAGGAAGCTGACGGCCTGTTCGGCCAGGCCCTGGCCGGCCGGCGCCTCCGACAGCACCACGCAGTCGGTCGCCTGACCGGCTTCGGAAAGGTGGCAGCGCGCCGTCACTGCACCCGTCTGGACACCCGGAACAACGATGACCGGCTCGGTCACCTGCAAGACAAAGGGGACCCGAAGCCGGAAGGTGGCAGGTTGTTCGACGCTGGCGACGTATTCCGGGCTCAGTCGTCCGCGCTCCACGACCTGGATGGCGGCCTGCCCAAAGCCGTAGTCCGATGGATCCTCGCTCAGGACGATGCAGCCGTTAGGGGCCCCTTCGGCGCTGGCGTAGCATTGCAGGGTCGCAGTGCCGGACAGCCTTAAATTCAGAGCGGCCTGAGGATAGTCCTGCGCCGAGAGGGTCGGCAGCTCGATCCACATGGGAGGTGCGGCCGCTGCCGTCGTCTCCGGCTGCGGCTGGGCCAGAACCAGCGCGGCGATCAAAGTCATCACGGCCATCATTGTCCCCATATGATCCGCTAGCGCCTCGCGTCTGTCCGGCGCGTATCGACCCCGCGTTGCCCCGCTTCGGCATCGGTGCTAGACGCGCCCGCTTGAACGCCGCCCGGCGGCCCCCAGATAAGCGGTCATGCTTCTTCATATCCTTCTCGTCGTCCAGATCCTGATCTCGATCGCTCTGATCGCGGTCGTCCTGATGCAGCGTTCCGAAGGTGGCGCTCTGGGCATGGGCGGCGGTCCGACCGGCCTGATGACGGCGCGGGGTGCGGGCAATCTGTTGACCACCGCGACCTGGTGGCTGGGCGCGATGTTCGCCATCTGCGCCGTCGCCTTGACCATCGTGGGCAATTTGGAAGGGCGCACGGGCTCGTCGTTCGACGCCGAAGACATCGGAACGGTCGTCGGCGTGCCGACCGACCCGGCGGCCCAACCGGAGCAGCCGGCCCAGCCGGCCGCGCCGGCGCAAGATTCGCTGTCGCTGGACAGTTTGCCGGTCGGCGCCGCCACCGCCCCGGCCCAGGCTCCCGCCCAGTGACGAAGGGGCGGTTTGCCGCCCCTCCACAGTCGAAGAGCCTCCAACATCCGGGCGCCCCAGCGGGGCGCCCGTTCTCTTTTCAACAGCTGCGTCGTTTCGTGCCGCAGTCCAAGGCCCGAATCATCGGTAGGATGGTCCCCCGTGACTAGATATGTGTTCATCACGGGCGGCGTGGTTTCCTCGCTGGGCAAGGGCCTTGCCTCGGCGGCGCTGGGCGCGCTGTTGCAGGCGCGCGGCTATACGGTTCGGCTGAGGAAGCTGGACCCCTATCTCAACATGGATCCGGGGACGATGAGTCCCTACCAGCACGGCGAGGTCTTCGTGACCGACGACGGGGCCGAGACAGATCTGGACCTGGGCCACTATGAGCGGTTCACCGGGGTGTCGGCCACGCGCGGCGACAACATCACCACCGGGCGGATCTATTCGACCATCCTGGAGAAGGAGCGGCGCGGCGACTATCTGGGCGCGACGGTCCAGGTCATTCCGCACGTCACGGGCGAGATCAAGGATTTCGTCCTGGCTCCGGCCATCGACCCGAAGACGGGCGAGGAGGCCGATTTCGTGCTGGTCGAGATCGGCGGCACGGTCGGGGATATAGAGGGCCTGCCGTTCTTCGAGGCGATCCGCCAGCTGGGCCAGGAGCTGCCGCGCGGCCAGACCTGTTTCGTGCATCTGACGCTCCTGCCGTTCATTCATACGGCCGGCGAGATGAAGACCAAGCCGACCCAGCATTCGGTCAAGGAGCTGCGCTCGATCGGCATCCAGCCGGACGTGCTGCTGTGCCGATGCGAACAGCCGATCCCCGAGGGTGAGAAGAAGAAAATCGCCCTGTTCTGCAATGTGCGGCCCGGCGCCGTGATCCAGGCGATGGATTCGGCCGATATCTATGCGGTGCCGTTGGACTATCACCGCGAGGGGCTCGACACCGAGGTGCTGGACGTCTTCGGTCTTCGCGACGCGCCCGAGCCGGACCTGTCGCGCTGGAATGAGATCGTCGAGCGCCGGCTCAATCCCGACGGCCAGGTCACCGTCGCAGTGGTCGGCAAATACACCGTCCTGAAGGACGCCTATAAGTCGCTGATCGAGGCGCTGAACCATGGCGGCGTGGCCAACAAGGTTCGGGTCAACATCGACTGGGTCGAATCCGAGACCTTCGAGAAGGATCCCGCCGAATGCGCGGCGCGGCTGGAGGGGGCGCACGCCATCCTGGTGCCGGGCGGCTTCGGCGAGCGCGGGGCCGAGGGCAAGATCGCGGCGGTCCGCTTCGCGCGCGAACGCAATGTGCCCTATTTCGGCATCTGCTTTGGGATGCAGATGGCGGTGATCGAATCCGCCCGCAGCCTGGGCGGCCTGACCGAGGCGACTTCGACCGAGTTCGGGGCGGCCGAGGAGCCGGTCGTGGGCCTGATGACCGAATGGGTTCAGGGCAATGAGCGGGTCCAGCGCAAGGCCGACGGCGATCTGGGCGGGACCATGCGGCTGGGTGCCTATGACGCGACGCTGAAAGCCGGGTCGCGGATCGCCGACATCTATGGCTCGACCACGATCTCGGAGCGGCACCGGCATCGCTATGAGGTCAATATCAACTACCGCGACCGGATCGAGGGGACGGGGATGGTCTTCGCCGGCCTGTCGCCGGACGGGGTGCTGCCCGAGACGGTCGAGCGGCCCGACCATCCGTGGTTCGTGGGCGTCCAGTATCACCCCGAGCTGAAGAGCCGGCCATTTGCGCCGCATCCGCTGTTCGCCAGCTTCATCGCCGCGGCGGTCGAGCAGAGCCGGCTGGTGTGACGCGGCTGATCACGCCGCGGTTGGTGCTGCGGCCGGCGCGGGCCGAGGACCTGGAAGCACTGCACGTCATCCTCAGCGATTCGGCGGCGACCGCCTTCTGGTCGACGCCGCCGCACGAGAGCCTGGATCAGACGCGCGCCTGGATGGCCGATATGCTCCAGCCAGGACCGGATCGGGCCGACTTCGTCGTGGAGTTCGAGGGGCGGGTCGTTGGCAAGGCAGGTTTCTGGCGACTGCCGGAGATCGGCTACATCCTGGCCCCGGCGGTCTGGGGCCAGGGGCTGGCGTCAGAGGCGCTGGGAGCTGTGATCCAGTATGTGCTGGGCCGAGCGCCCGACCTTGAGCTGACCGCTGATGTTGACCCCAGGAATGCGGCGTCGGTCCGGCTGCTGGAACGGCTGGGATTTCACAAGACCGGCTCGGCGGAACGGACTTTTGAGATTGGCGGGGTCTGGGTCGACAGCCTGTATTTCGCGCTGACGGGCGCCGACTGGGCCGGGCGGCGCCTGATCCGGACGGCGGGGGCGGAGGATGCGGCGGCCCTGCTACCGCTGATTGAGGGCGCGTATCGGGGCGAGGGGTCGCGGCGCGGCTGGACGACCGAGGCGGATCTGCTGGGGGGCCAGCGGACGGATCTGACGGGGTTGGCAGAGATCCTGGGTGATCCGGGCCAGTCGATCCTGATGGCGTTTGACGGTGCTGACCTGTTGGGCAGCGTGCTGATCGCGAAGCGAGCGGGGACGGGCTATCTGGGCATGCTGGCGGTCGATCCGGCGCGTCAGGCCGCTGGCGTCGGCAAGGCCCTGGTCGAGGCGGCCGAGCGGGAACTGGCGGGGCGATTCGGGGCCAACCGGGTCGAGATGCAGGTGTTCTGGCAGCGGGCCGAACTGATCGGCTGGTACGAACGCATGGGCTACCGTCGCACCGGCGAAACGCGACCGTTCCCGATGGACAATCCGCGCATGGGCTTGCCGCTGAGGGACGACCTGTGGTTCGAGGTGCTGGCGAAGGATCTGAGCGGCGGAGCCTCTTGAACTCGGCGGGCGGTTGAGGCATAAGCCCGCGCTCCGCAGGCGGCCCTTGAGGCCGCCCGTTCCATTTTTCGCGCCCGGTATGCGGGCGCCCGAACCCAACGAGAGACGGACATGGCCGTTCCGAAGCGAAAAACCTCGCCCTCGCGCCGCAACATGCGCCGCGCCCACGACGCCCTGGGCGCCAACGCCTATGTCGAGGACAAGGACACCGGCGAGCTGCGCCGTCCGCACCACATCGACCTGAAGTCCGGCATGTACAAGGGCCGCCAGGTGATCGAGCAGAAGGAAGACTAGTCGCAGCCAGACGTTAGAGGTCTGGCTGAATGACACGTCCTGTAAAGACATGAACGCCGCGTGGACCTTCGCGCGACGTTCTGCGTTCTGCCCCAATTGGGAGAAAACCATGCGCCTGATCGCCAGCCTCACCGTCGCCGCTTCGGCCCTGACTCTTGCGGCGTGCGAGCCTGCGGACACCCAGACGCCGCCGGCCCGGACCGAGCCGGCCGGGGACGCGACGGCGCCGGCGGTCGATCCGAATGCGCTGATGTCCGAAGGCTGGAGCACGCTGCGTGTCGGCATGACGCGTGCCGAGGTCGAGGCGGCGATGGGGCCGAACGCCAGCCCTTATGCGTCCGGCGAAGAGCCGGAGATCTGTGATCAGATCCGCCCTGCCCAGACGCCGGAGGGGATGGTGGTGATGCTTGGCGATGGCGTGTTGTCGCGCATCTCGGTGTCCGAGCCGTCGACCCTGGTGACGGCGGACGGCTTCGGCGTCGGTTCGTCGGCGGCCGAAATCAAGGCCTTCTACGGCGACCGGGCGATCGTCTCGCCCCACGCCTACACCGCGGCGCCGGCCGAAGACATCTTCGTGTGGGACGGCGCGCGCCCGGCCCCGAACGAATACATCCAGGATACGGCCCGGCGCGGCATCCGCTATGAGATCGGCGCGGACGGCAATGTGATTCAGGTCCACATCGGCGGACCGGACATCCAACTGGTCGAGGGCTGTTCCTAGGGGCCGAAGTTGCACCCGAAATTGGGTGCAAAAAGTGCAATTGGTGCAAAATCACTCGCTGGTCCTGCCGGGGCGTTTGCGCCGGGCGGTGGCGGCGAGTGACCGACCCACGCGGGTCCAGCCCAAGGCTTCATGCAGCTGGCCTTCGCGCACGGCGTGGGCCGCCCGCCGCATAGCCGTGTCGGCCATGACGCCGAAATTCGGTCGCCCGGCGCGCGACAGTTCATCGAGCGTCGGTGGGGCGGCGATCTCGGGATCAGGGCCGTCCGCCCGCCGCCACCCTTCCTCACGCGCGCGGGTTCGAACGGTCGACAGGCTGACGCCGAAAAGCGCAGCCAGGCCGACCGCAGCCTCGCCGTTGAGATAGCGTTCCTTCAGAGCCTCCCAGGCGACAGGGCTGATCCGGTGCTGGACCCGATGCGGCGACGGGCCAGCGGGGATGTCGTTGAGGTTCATGGCGGTTCTCCGGTTTTGTCTAAGGGTAGGCGCACGCCGGAGGGTGGGGATGGACGGACGAATACGAGTCCGGCGGTTGTGACGGGAGCCGCTGCTCCATGCCTTTGCCGGCAAGGGGTGGAGAGTTTGGGGAGCGATCGCCTGGAAACGCTGGCGAGGACGGGTTGCGGGGATGAGCGGTCTTGCAGGTGTGGGATCGGCGCCGGTTCCTTGCCGCCGGGCGTGCGGGTAGCTAAACCCGCGCCACCCGTTTTCAGCCGAGGCCGCCATGACCGACATCGCCGACATCACCGCCCGCCAGATCATCGACAGCCGGGGCAACCCGACCATCGAGGTCGATGTGGTGCTGGAGGATGGAGCTTTTGGGCGGGCGGCGGTGCCGTCGGGGGCCTCGACCGGGGCGCACGAGGCGGTCGAGAAGCGTGACGGCGACAAGAAGCGTTGGGGCGGCAAGGGCGTCGAAAAGGCGGTCGATGCGGTCAACACCGAGATCTTCGACGCGCTGTGCGGCATGGACGCCGAAGACCAGCGCCGCATCGACGAGGCCCTGATCGGGCTGGACGGCACCGACAACAAGGGCCGTCTGGGAGCCAACGCCATTCTGGGCGTGTCGCTGGCGTGCGCGCGGGCCAGCGCAGTTTCGACGGGCCTGCCGCTGTATCGCTATGTCGGGGGCGTCTCGGCCCGCGTGCTGCCGGTGCCGATGATGAACATCATCAACGGCGGGGCTCACGCCGACAATCCGATCGACATCCAGGAATTCATGATCATGCCGACGGGCGCGGACACCTTTGGCGAAGGGCTGCGCATGGGGGCGGAGATCTTTCACGGCCTGAAGAAGCAGCTTCAGGACGCGGGCCACAACACCAATGTCGGCGATGAGGGCGGCTTCGCCCCGAACCTGGCCTCGGCCGAGGCGGCGCTGGAGTTCATCGTCAAGGCGGGCAAGGCGGTCGGCTATGAGGCCGGCAAGGACTTCCAGCTGGCGCTGGACGTGGCCTCGACCGAATTCTTCAAGGACGGCGTCTATAATCTTGAAGGTGAAGGCAAAAAGCTGGATCGGGGCGGCATGGTCGACTACCTGGCCGGGCTGGTGGACCGCTTCCCGATCGTGTCGATCGAGGACGGCTGCGCCGAGGACGATTTCGAGGGCTGGAAGCTGCTGACCGACCGGCTGGGCGACACTATCCAACTGGTCGGCGACGATCTGTTCGTGACCAATCCGGCGCGCCTGTTGGCCGGGATCGGCGAGGGCCTGGCCAATTCCATCCTGGTCAAGGTCAACCAGATCGGGACGCTTTCGGAGACGCTGGACGCGGTCGATCTGGCGCATCGGTCGGGCTACACGGCGGTGATGAGCCACCGCTCGGGCGAGACCGAGGATTCGACCATCGCCGACCTGGCCGTCGCGACCAACTGTGGACAGATCAAGACCGGCTCCCTGGCCCGCTCGGACCGGCTGGCGAAATACAACCAGCTGCTGCGCATCGAGGAGATGCTGGGCGATCTGGCGGTCTATGCCGGTGAGAGTGTGCTGCGGGAGTAGGGGCTTCCCCTGGCCATCAACGATCGTCATGGCTCGGGACGAGCCGGCGGTGACGGCTATGGGTCGGTGGGGAGTGGCGATGAAGTTAGCCGAAAATTAACCCTGTCCGACCATGGGTGGAGACTCGACTCCAGCGAGCGGACCCATGGCTGTGGCGTTCAATTTCAAGCCCTATATTCGCCTGGCGGCGCTGGTGGGGCTGATCGCTTATTTCTCGGCCCAGGCGCTGACGGGGGAGCGCGGGCTGCTGAACGGGACCGAGCGGCATCAAGAGTTGGCGGACAGACGGACCGAATTGGCCGAACTCAGGACCACGCGCGGAGAGCTTCAGGCCCGCGTCAACGGCCTGTCGCCCGAGCATCTTTCGGTTGACCTGCTGGAAGAGCGCGCGCGGGTGGTGCTGGGCTTCGCCCGGCCCGACGATTATGTGATCCGAAATACCCACTCCTAGGCTTTGCCTTTCGGAACCGAAGGCTGCTAAAGCCCGCTTTCCGTAGGGTTATGAAGTCTGGGAGGACGCCGGATGGCGAAAGCCGCCGCCAAGACGAACGCAAAAAGGTCCAACGGCCCCGAGGCGTCCAAGGACGAGCTCCTGGGCTACTACCGCGAAATGCTGCTGATCCGCCGCTTCGAGGAGCGGGCCGGGCAGTTGTACGGCATGGGGCTGATCGGGGGCTTCTGTCACCTGTACATCGGCCAGGAGGCCGTGGCCGTGGGCGTTCAGGAGAGCGTCAAACAGGGCCACGACAAGATCATCACCGGCTACCGCGACCACGGCCACATGCTGGCGGCGGGAATGGACCCCAAGGCGGTGATGGCCGAGCTGACCGGCCGCATCGGCGGATCGTCCAAGGGCAAGGGCGGCTCGATGCACATGTTTGACGTACCGACCGGCTTCTATGGCGGGCACGGCATCGTCGGGGCGCAGGTGGCGCTGGGCACCGGCCTGGCGTTCGCGGGCAAGTACCGGGGCGACGATTCGGTCGCCTTCATCTATTTCGGCGATGGCGCGGCCAACCAGGGCCAGGTCTATGAGAGCTTCAACATGGCCCAGCTGTGGAAGCTGCCGGCCATCTACATCATCGAGAACAACCAGTACGCCATGGGCACCTCGATCGAGCGGTCGTCGTCGACGACCGAACTGTATCAGCGCGGGGCCAGCTTCGGCATTCCGGGCGAGCAGGTCGACGGCATGGACGTGCTGGCGGTGCGCGAGGCGACGGCCAAGGCGGTCAAGCGCGCCCGTGAAGGCGGCGGGCCCTTCATCCTGGAGGTGAAGACCTATCGCTACCGCGGCCACTCCATGAGCGACCCGGCCAAGTACCGGACCAAGGAGGAGGTCGATGAGGTCAAGAAGACCCGCGACCCGATCGACCATGTGAAGCTGTTGCTGGAACAGGCTGGCGCCACCGAGGCGGACCTCAAGCCCATCGAGGACGACGTGAAGGCCATCGTCGCCGAGGCGGTCCAGTTCGCCCAGGAAAGCCCGGAGCCGGATCCGTCCGAGCTCTATACCGACGTGTACCAGGAGGCCGCTCAATGACCGATATCCTGATGCCGGCGCTGTCTCCGACGATGGAGGAGGGCAATCTGACCAAGTGGCACGTCAAGGCGGGCGACGTGGTCAAGGCGGGCGATGTGATCGCCGAGATCGAGACCGACAAGGCGACCATGGAGGTCGAGGCGGTTGATGAGGGCGAGGTGGCCGAAATCCTGGTTCCCGAGGGGACCGAAGGGGTCAAGGTCAATGCCGTGATCGCGCGGCTGGCGGGCGGCGACGCCCCTGCCAAACCCGTTCCGGTGACGGCGGCGGCCTCGACCGCGCCCACTGACGCCGGCGGCGAGCCGGAGAAGACTGACGACACGGCCATGGGGCCGAAGGTTGAGCTGGTTGACCCAGAGCTGCCGGCCGGCGCCAAGTTGGTCAAGACGACCGTGCGCGACGCCCTGCGTGACGCCATGGCCGAGGAGATGCGCCGCGACGAGGCGGTGTTCCTGATGGGCGAGGAGGTCGCGCAGTACCAGGGGGCCTACAAGGTCAGCCGCGAGCTGCTCCAGGAGTTCGGCGACCGCCGGGTGATCGACACGCCGATCACCGAATACGGCTTCGCCGGCGTCGGGGTTGGGGCCTCGATGGCGGGTCTGAAGCCGATCGTGGAGTTCATGACCTTCAACTTCGCCATGCAGGCGATCGACCACATCATCAACTCGGCGGCCAAGACCCTGTATATGTCGGGTGGTCAGATCCGCTGTCCGATCGTGTTCCGCGGTCCCAACGGGGCTGCGGCGCGGGTGGCGGCCCAGCACAGCCAGGACTATTCGGCCTGGTACGCCAATGTGCCGGGCCTGAAGGTGGTGGCCCCGTATGATGCGGCCGACGCCAAGGGCCTGCTCAAGGCCGCGATCCGCGATCCGAACCCGGTGGTCTTCCTCGAGCACGAGATGATGTACGGCATCGAGTTTGATGTGCCGGAGGTCGAGGACTGGGTCGTGCCGATCGGCAAGGCCAAGGTCCGGCGTGAGGGGTCGGACGTGACCATCACCTCGCATAGCCGCATGGTCGGCTTCGCGCTGAAGGCGGCCGAGGAACTGGCCAAACAGGGGATCGAGGCGGAGGTCATCGACCTCAGGACGCTGCGCCCGCTGGACCACGACACCATCGTCGAGAGCGTCAAGAAGACCAACCGCATCGTCTCGGTCGAGGAGGGTTGGGGGCCGATGGGCGTGGGCGCGGAAATCTGCGCCCGCGTGATCGAGCACGCCTTCGACTATCTGGATGCGCCGCCGCTCAGGGTGCATCAGGAAGACGTGCCCATGCCCTATGCGGCCAATCTGGAAGCCCTGTCGCTTCCGACCGTTGAGAAGATCGTCAAGACCGTGAAGGAAGTGATCGGATGAGTGACCTGGATACCCGCGCCCTGCCGATCCCGCCGGTTATCGCCTCGGCGCCGGTCAATGACGCCACCCACGAGATCGCCCGCGTTTGGTGGGACGGACAGCGTCCTCGCATGATGATCCGCGCGTCCTTCAACGACTATCGTACAGCCGGTGTTTTGCTGGCCGAGATGGCGCATCATTTTGCCAATGCCTACGCCGATCAGCTGGGGTTGGATCGTGATGAAGTCCTGGCGGGCGTGAAGAAGCAGTGGGATGAGACCCACCAGGATCAGGACATGAAGGTCGCCCTGAGCACCGAGGCGGTCCCGGCCGAAGCCAAAGAATGACCGACATCCTGATGCCGGCGCTTTCTCCGACGATGGAGGAGGGCAATCTGACCAAGTGGCACGTGAAGGCGGGCGACGTGGTGAAGGCGGGCGATGTGATCGCCGAGATTGAGACCGACAAGGCGACCATGGAGGTCGAGGCGGTTGATGAGGGCGAGGTGGCCGAGATCCTGGTTCCGGAGGGGACCGAGGGGGTCAAGGTCAACGCCGTGATCGCGCGGTTGAAGGGGGAGGGCGGCCTGGCTGCGCCGGCGGCGAAGCCGGAGCCTGCGCCGGTGAGCGCACCGGCCAAGGCCGAGGCGCCCAAGGCGGCCACGGCTGTGGCGCCGAAGGCGGCGGCGAGCGGCGACCGCGTTTTCGCCTCTCCTCTGGCGCGGCGGCTGGCTGAACAGGCCGGGCTGGATCTGAAGAGCATCAAGGGCACCGGACCCAAGGGGCGGGTCGTCAAGGCCGACGTCGAGGCCGCCGGCAAGGGCGGCGCGGCCAAGGCGCCGGCGTCGGCGGCCAAGGGCGAGCCGCGGCAGGTGCTGTCGCTGGAGCAGCAGGGCATCAAGCCGGGCAGCTATGACCTGATCCCGCTGGACGGAATGCGCAAAGCCATTGCGCGGCGTCTGACCGACAGCTTCCGCGACGTGCCGCACTTCCCGCTGACCATCGATTGCGAAATCGACGGGCTTCTGGCGGCGCGGGCCAAGGTCAACGCCATGCTGGAGCCGCAAGGGATCAAGGTCTCGGTCAATGACTTCGTGATGAAGGCCTCGGCCATGGCGCTGACGGCGGTGCCGGAGGCCAACGCCAGCTACACGCCCGAGGGCATTGCGATGCACCACCACGCCGATGTGGCCATGGCGGTGGCGATCGACGGCGGCCTGATCACCCCGATCATCTTCGCGGCTGAAACCAAGTCTCTCAGCCAGATCTCGATCGAGGCCAAGGATCTGGCCAAGCGGGCGCGGGACCGCAAGCTGAAGCCGGATGAATTCCAGGGCGGCACCTTCAGCGTCTCGAACCTGGGGATGTTCGGCATCAAGACCTTCGCCTCGATCATCAATGAGCCGCAGGGCGCGATCATGTCGGTGGGCGCCGGGGAACAGCGGCCGGTGGTCAAGAACGGTCAGCTGGCCGTGGCGACGGTGATGAGCGTGACCCTGACCTGCGACCACCGCGTGGTCGACGGGGCCATCGGCGCGAAGTTCCTGCAGGTCTTCAAACAGATGATCGAAGATCCTGTGACGATGCTGGCGTAGAGACGGCCACGGTGCCGCCCAAGGTGGTCATCACCGAAAAGCTGGCCCTGATCGGTCAGGCCTGGGACCCCAAGATCGTGGGGCGGGTCAATGACGTCGAGGTCAAGCTGGTGAAGCTGGATGGCGAATTCGTCTGGCATAGCCATCCGGTCGAGGACGAGCTGTTCCTGGTCACCTCGGGCCGCTTGCGGATGAAGTTTCGCGACGGCGATCAGGTGCTGGAGCCGGGTGAGTTCATCATCGTGCCGTACGGCGTGGAGCACTGTCCGGTGGCCGAGGCGGACGGCACCTCCGTGCTGCTGGTCGAGCCGGCGGGCGTAATCAACACCGGCGAGGTCGACGACCCTCGCCGCAGAAACCTACTTGAGGAAATCTGATGGCTGACTTCGATCTGATCGTTATCGGTTCCGGGCCCGGCGGCTATGTGGCTGCGATCCGGGCCAGCCAGCTGGGCCTGAAGGTCGCGATCATCGAGCGCGAGAACCTGGGCGGCATCTGCCTGAACTGGGGCTGTATCCCGACCAAGGCGTTGCTGAAGTCCGGCGAGAAATACGAGAGCCTCAGCCATCTGAAGGACTATGGCCTGTCCGCCGATAAGGTCGGGTTCGATTTCGACGCCATCATCGCCCGCTCGCGCGGGGTGGCCAAACAGCTGAACGCCGGCGTCGGCTTCCTGATGAAGAAGAACAAGATCGAGGTGATCGAAGGGACGGCCAAGCTGGAGAAGGGGGCCGCTGCGCCCAAGGTCGTGATCGCGCTAAAGGACGGCAAGAGCCGCACCGTCGAGGCCAAGGCGGTGATGCTGGCCGTCGGGGCGCGGGCGCGGGCCTTGCCGCAGATCGGGCTAGAGGCGGATGGAGACCGCATCTGGGCCTATCGCGAGGCCATGGTTCCCAAACACCTGCCCAAGTCGATCATCGTCATCGGCTCAGGCGCCATCGGCATCGAGTTTGGCAGCTTCTATCGGGCGCTGGGCGCCGAGGTCACGGTCATCGAGGCGGTGGACCGGATCATGCCGGTCGAGGACGAGGAGGTCTCCAAGGCCGCCCAGAAGTCGTTCGAGAAGCGCGGCATGAAGTTCCGCACCGGGGCCAAGGTGACCAAGGTGACCAAGGACAAGGCAGGGGTGAAGGTGGCCATCGAGGCCGGCGGCAAGGCCGAGATCCTGGAGGCCGAGGTCTGCATCTCGGCGGTCGGGATCACCGCCAACACCGACGGCATCGGGCTGGAGGCGCTGGGCGTCGAGCTGGACCGGGGCCACATCAAGACCGACAGCCACTGCCTGACCAATGTGAAGGGCCTTTACGCCATCGGCGACTGCGCCGGCGCGCCCTGGCTGGCCCACAAGGCGAGCCACGAAGGCATCCATGCCGCCGAGCACATCGCCGGATTCAAGAGCCCCAATGTGCATTCACCCATCGCCGGCTGCACCTACGCCCAGCCGCAGGTGGCGTCGGTCGGGATCACTGAGCAGGGCGCGCGAGAAGCCAAGCGCGAGGTCAAGATCGGCCGCTTCCCGTTCAAGGTGAACGGCAAGGCCATTGCGTCTGGCGACACCGACGGCTTCGTCAAGGTGATCTTCGACGCCAAGACGGGGGCGCTGATCGGGGCGCACATGATCGGGGCCGAGGTCACCGAGATGATCCAGGGCTATGTCACCGCCATCACCATGGAAGCGACCGAGGAAGACGTGTTCGGCACCGTCTATCCGCACCCGACCATGAGCGAGGCCATGCACGAGGCGGCCTTGGACGCTTACGGGCGCGTGATCCACATCTAGCGCGGTCGGCTCAGGGCAGGCGTTCGACGTGATCGTCTGTCTGGCCGGCGAGGATGCGTCGGGCGCGGATCCACATCTCGATACGCTGGACCACGATCATTGCGGCGACGAACAGCAGGAAGGCGTCGGCCACGGCCAGGACATTCAGGCCCCAGTCGGCCGCGTGCGGTTCCAGCCATGCGGCCAGCGCCCTGCGGCCCAGCATCAGAGCCAGGATCAGCACCAGTCCGATGGGGGACGCCTGGGCCCTCAGGCTGCCGTCGGCGTGCCGTTCGATGGTGGTCATCTTGCCGCGCCACCAACCGGCGGCGGCGCCCAGGACGAGACCGAGGGCCAGAATAAGATAATCCAGCGGACCGAACGGACGATGGCTGACGCCGGGCGCCTGGCTGGAGCCCCAGATGCCCAAGCCGATCATGACCACGATCAGGGCCGGCATGATCCACATCCAGCGCAGCCTGAGGGTGCGGGGTCGCCGGTTGCGTAGCAGCATGATCGGGACGGCCACGGCGATGGCGATCAGGGGGGCGTACTGTTCAGGGGTCATGGAAGTTCGAGGGTGTTTGAGCGGGATGTATGCGACCCGGCGTTTGTGTTGCCAATATGACGAGCCGACGCCTAGTGCCGGAAGACCAGCGCCTGGAGCGTATAGATCGCCAGGCCGGCCAGGCCGCCGATGATCATGCCGTTGAAGCGGATGAACTGCAGGTCTCGACCGACGTTCAGTTCGATCACCTGGACCAGTTGGCGCAGGTCCCAGCGATTGACCTGTTCGGTGATGAAGGCTGAGACGCCGCTCTTCTGCCCCTCGATGAAGGCCGACAGGGCCGTGACGAAGCCCTGATTCATATCGGCGCGCACGACCGGGTCGGCGGCCAGGTGGCGTCCGACCTCGACGAACAGGCTGGCCAGATGTCGCTGGATGACGGACTGATCTGAGCGGGCGTCGTTTTCCAGCAGGGTGCGCACGCTGTCCCACATTTCGCCGGCCATCTGGCGCACCTCGGGTCGGGAGAGGAGGTCGTGCTTCATCTCCTCGGCGCGCTGGGCATAGAGCTTTGAAGACTTCAGACGCCGGATGAAGCCCCGGACGGCCGCGTCGAATTCGAACCGGATCGGGTGGTCAGGCTGATTGCGGGCCTCTTCCAACAGCGCCGACGCCGCGCCAATGATCTTGTTCAGCAGATAGGCGTCGGCCTTGAACAGATTGAACAGGCTGGGCAGCTCGGCGCGAATCCGTTCGCGCATGGCGTCGAGCGCCGCCTCGTCCTCTAGGAAACGGCCGACGATGCGGGTCAGCTCATCAAACAGCCGTTGATGCCGCCCATCTTCGACAAAGGCATTCAGGACACCTGCCGCCAGGGGCGCGACCTGGACCTTCGCCAGTTCGGCGACGATGCGCTGGGCGACGAAGTCACGGACACCGGAGTGATCGATCGCCTGCAGCGCCTGGGGTGTCAGCCGCACGACGAAGCGGGCCAGACCGTCGGCCCGATCCGGGTCGACCAGCCAGTCGGCGACCTGGGCGGCGAAATCGACCTCGGCCAGTTTGGCGTGCACCGTCTCTTCATCGAGGAAATTCTGCTCGATGAATCGGCCCAGATTCGCCGCGATTCGCCCCTGGTTTTCCGGGATGATGGCGGTGTGCGGGATCGGCAGGCCCAGGGGCCGCTTGAAGAGCGCCACCACGGCGTACCAGTCCGCGAGGCCACCAATGGTGGCCGCCTCGGCCGTCGCGGCGACATAGCCGAGCCAAGGCCATTGGGGCTGGAACGCGCGGGCCGTCAGGAAGGTCGCTGTCGACACGGCCAGAGCACCGGTCGCCATCGCCTTGGTCCGATTGAGAGCGCGCAGCCGGTCCAGATCGACCGCGTTCAGGGCGGGCGTCGGTGATGGAGGGTCCAGCGGATCACGGTCGGTCATGGCTCCAGTGCAGACTCGTCGGATCTGGTGGCGACGTCCAGACCGCATTTGGTGACGGGTGCTGGCGCGGCACGCCGGGTCGGGCCTAAGTTTGAGAGGAAACGCGGAGGCGGCCACGGTCGGACAAGGCATGAGCAAGACGGTTCTGATCACAGGCGCGGCGACCGGGTTCGGGCGCGGCGTCGCGTTCGAGCTGGCGCGGCGGGGTCACCGGGTGATCGCCGGGTGTCAGATCTGGCCCCAGGTGACCGAGCTGCGTCAGGCCCTGGCCGAGGCGGGCCTGAGCGCCGAGGTCGTCAAGCTGGATGTGCTCAGCGAGATCGACCGGGGCAGGGCGTTGGAGCGGGACATCGACGTCTTGTTCAACAACGCCGGGATCATGGAATCCGGGCCGATGGCCGAAATCCCGATGTCGGTGTTTCGCTCGGTGTTCGAGACCAATGTGTTCGCCGCGCTTGAGCTGGCCCAGGGGTTCGCCCGCAAGATGGTGGGCAAGGGGGCCGGGCGGATCGTCTGGACATCGTCGGTGGCCGGTCTGGTCAAGGTGCCGTTCGACGGGGCCTATGCGGCGTCCAAGCACGCGGTGGAGGGCATCTGTTCGGCCATGCGCGAGGAGTTGGCGCCCTATGGGGTGCAGGTGGTCACGATCAATCCGGGCGCCTTTCGCACCGGCTTCAACGACACCGGCATGGAGAGCATGGACCAGTGGTGGAGCCAAGGCGAACGCGTGGTCGAGCACTGGCCAGTGCGTGAGCTGAACCGCCAGCATGATCCGGCTGAAATGATCGCGGCGATGGTCGAGGTGATCGAGGCTGAGAACCCGCCCTACCGCACCGTGCGCCCAGCCGTGGCCGAGGAGATGGTCCGGCGCGAACAGGCTGAGATTTGGGATCTGAAGGTCTAAAAATTTTGCCGCTCAGGGCTCTTGCAGACGGGCCCCATCCGCCTATATCCGGCACATCATACGTTACAGTTTTCGAAGGGACGGCGAATGACCAAGGTACTGGTTCTGTATCACTCCACCTATGGGCATCTGGAGAAGATGGCCGAGGCCGTGGCCGAGGGGGCGCGACAGGTCGACGGCGTCCAGGTCGACATCCGGCGCGTGCCGGAACTGGTGCCCGAGGAGCTGGCGATGCAGAGCGGTTACAAGATGGACCAGGCTGCGCCGGTGGCGACCGTGGCCGAGTTGGAAGGGTATGACGGCATCATCATCGGCGCCGGCACCCGCTATGGCACTGTGGCCAGCCAGATGCGCAACTTCCTGGACCAGACCGGGGGCCTGTGGATGAAGGGGGCTTTCGTGGGCAAGGTCGGCTCGGCCTTTACGGCCACGGGCACCCAACATGGCGGCCAGGAAACCACCCTGATCGGCCTGATCCAGACGATGCTGCATCATGGGATGTTGATCGCGGGACTGCCCTATGCCTGGACCGGCCAGATGCGGTCGGATGAAATCACCGGCGGCAGCCCCTACGGCGCCACCACCATCACCGGCGGCGACGGAATGCGCTGGCCCAGCGAGAACGAGCTGGACGGGGCGCGCTGGCAGGGGCGTTATGTGGCCGAGACGGCCAAGAAGCTGAAAAACTAGGCCCATGACCCAGCCCGTCATCTTTTTCGGACACGGATCGCCCATGAACGCCCTGGGCGGGTCGTTTGCGGAGGTGTGGCGCGGCATCGGCGACGACCTGGGCAAGCCCAAGGGCGTGGTCATGGTCTCGGCTCACTGGGAAACCCAAGGGCTGGGTGTGACCGATCAGGCCCAGCCGCCGACCATCCACGACTTCGGCGGTTTTCCCGACGCCCTGTTCGCCATGCAGTACCCGGCCCCCGGCTCGCCCGAGCTGGCGGCGCGGGTGGCGGCCCTGACCGGGGCGACGCCGACCGATCAATGGGGTCTGGATCACGGGACATGGTCGGTGCTGGCCCATGTGTGGCCGGATGCCGATGTGCCGGTGGTGCAGCTGTCGCTGAACCGCCGCCTGGACGCGCGTGGTCACTATGAGTTGGCGCGCAAGCTGGCCCCCCTGCGTGAGGAGGGAATCCTGATCGCTGGCTCAGGCGACTGGGTCCACAATCTGCGCCTGTTCAAACGCCAGGGTGGCGAGCCCTATGAGTGGGCGGTCGATTTCAATGCGGCGGTGAAGGCCGCGTTCGAAGCGGCGGACCATGAGGCCCTGATCGACTGGGTGCATCTAGCCGAGCAAGCCCAACTGAGCGTGCCGACCGACGAACACTATCTGCCGCTGCTCTATGTGGCGGCCCAGCAGAAGCCGGGCGAGCCGGTGGCCTTCTTCAATGATGTGATCGAGGGCGGCTCGATTTCGATGACCGGCGTCAGGATTGGATAGGATCGGGCTCTCCGATTCCACATGACGGCCTGGTCACCGCCCCCTAGTATCGGGCTGAAACAGACGGGAGGCCGCCATGCTCACCATCCTCATCATTCTGGGCGTGATCGTCGCGTTGGTGCTGATCTTCGGCGTCGGGGCCTATAACCGGCTGGTCGGTCTGGATCAGCGGGCCGATCAGGCCTTCGCCGACATCGACGTCCAGCTGAAGCAGCGCCAGGACTTGATCCCCAATTTGGTCGAGACGGTGAAGGGCTACGCCTCGCATGAGCGTGGCACGCTGGAGGCGGTGACCGCCGCGCGCAACGCCGCGACCCAGGCCACCAGCGTCAATGACAAGGTCCAGGCCGAGAACATGCTGACTGGGGCTCTGGGCCGGTTGTTCGCCTTGTCCGAGGCCTATCCGGACCTGAAGGCCAATACCAATTTCCAGCAATTGCAGGCCGAGCTGTCCGATATCGAGAACAAGCTGGCGGCCGCCCGCCGCTTCTTCAACAACGCGGTGCAGGAGTTCAATGCGGTGCGCCGGCAGTTCCCGACCATTCTGTTCGCGGGCATCGTCGGCTACGGCGCCGACAAGACCTTCTTCGACGTCGGCGACGAATCGCGCGCGGCCATGAACGAGGCTCCGCCTCAGGTCAGCTTCAGCTAGGGACTGGACCGTGGCCGCCGTCGGCCTTCAGACCCACATCTGGGCGAACAACACCCGTTCCATCGTGCTGATGGCGCTGTTCCCGATCCTGCTGGTCGGGATCATCTATGCCGCGCAACTGGTGTTGATGGGCTATGGCTTTCTGCCGTCGACCAAGTCCTTCGCCGGCGACCTGGCGCTAGCGGGCGAGATGCTGATCGGCTCGATCCCGGTGGCGTTCGTGGGCGCGGGACTGTGGTTCACCATCGCCTACTTCTCCAACCAGGCCATCATCGACATGGCGACCGGTGCGCGGGTGGTGGAGCGAGCCTCCAATCCGGAGATCTACAACCTGCTGGAAAATCTGGCGATCTCGCGAGGGATGAAGACGCCTACACTCAGACTGATCGATCAGCCTGAGTTGAACGCCTACGCCACAGGACTGCATGAGGGGCAATATTCGATCACCGTGACGCGCGGCTTGGTCGAGACTCTGAATCGGGCCGAGCTGGAGGCGGTGCTGGCGCATGAGCTGACCCATGTGATCAATCGCGACGTTCGCACCATGATCATCGCCACGGTGTTCGCCGGGATCATCAGCCTGATCGCGGAGATGATGTTCCGCTCGATGCGGTACATGACCCTGGGCGGCAATCGACGGGGCAATTCGGGCGGGGCCGGCCTGGCGCTGGTGCTGATCGGCTTCGGCATCGCCGCGGTCGGCTGGTTGCTGTCCATTGTGATCCGCATGGCGCTGTCACGCCGCCGCGAGTTCCTGGCCGACGCCGGTTCGGTCGAGCTGACCAAGAACCCGGACGCGATGATCTCCGCCCTGCAGAAGGTGTCGGGCCGCGCTGACCTGCAAGCGCCGGACGAGGTCGCCGGCATGTTCCTGGAGCATCGCGAGGCTGGGTTCCTCGGCCTGTTCGCCACCCATCCGCCAATCGAAAAGCGGATCGAGGCGCTGATTCAGTACGCCGGCGGGATTGATCATCTGGCCGAGCGTCAAAAACACCAGGTGCGGACCGGAACCGCCGTGCCGCCGACCGTCTAGGGCGAGCCGCCGACGTTGAGGGTGACCAGATCCTTGGCCGCCTCGAACAATAGGTCTTCGTCGCGATCCTTGGAGCGGACCAGGGCGACGATGATCGGGCCTGCACCCGGGCCGCGGGCCTCGTAACCGACGGTGCGCCAGCCGTCCTGGGACGGACTTGCATCGGTCAGAATGTAGGTCGCGCGAATATCGCTACCCTGGGCGCGGGTTCGAATCTCAGCCGCCTCGCCGTTGGCGTTGACCGAGACGACATCGCTGTCCGAGGAGTCGGCGGCGCCGTCGGCGCGAATGCGGAAGCCGCCGATATTGATCGAGGCGCGCTCGCCATCCTGGTCGATCCTGATGCCGGGCAGGCGAACGCGCGCATTCGCCCCATCGGCCTGGACGGAAACCTGTGCACCGTCCTCGCCGCTAGCAGCGCGGCTGGCGGTCTCTGGCATCAGCGCGCGGGTGGACTGATCGAACGGCGCGAGGACGTCGGCGATCATCTGCCCCGGCTCCAGCGTGACGAGCTGGAGCGTCACCTTGGCGCCGCGCGGGCCGGTATAGAGGCACGACAGTCCATCGGTCGCTGTCTCGATCCGGGTCAGGTCGCCATGGTGCTCGGGGCAGCTCAGCGACGTGATGGCGCGCAGCGGAGAGCCTTCCTGGGTCGTCTCCTCGCGTTTGGTGATGCGCACACCCTCTCCGCCGCAAGCGCTCAAGGCGACGGCGGCGCATCCGGCAGTCAAGGCGAGACGGACGGGAGCCAGGATCATGGGGGGAGGGTGCGCTCCGCGCGCGACATCGCCTAGTGAAATCTCGGTAAGCCGTGTGGCCTCTACTGGCCGGGGCGGGCGCTGTCGCGACGTGTCAGGAAGGCCAGACGCTCCAACAGATGCACGTCCTGCTCGGTCTTGAGCAGGGCCCCATGCAGGGGAGGGATCAGCTTTTTCGGATCGCGCTCGCGCAGGGTTTCGGCGTCGATCTCCTCGACCAACAGGAGCTTGAGCCAGTCGAGCAGTTCGGAGGTCGAAGGCTTCTTCTTCAGGCCCGGCGTCTCACGCAGTTCGTAGAAGATCTTGAGCGCCTCGCCGACCAGCCGGTTCTGGATGCCGGGGTAGTGGGCGTCGACGATCCGCTCCATCGTTTCGGGGTCCGGGAAGCGGATGTAGTGGAAGAAGCAGCGGCGCAGGAAGGCGTCCGGCAGCTCCTTCTCGTTGTTGGAGGTGATGACGACGATGGGTCGGACCTCGGCCCGGACCGTCTCGTCGGTCTCGTGGACGTAGAACTCCATCCGGTCGAGTTCCTGGAGCAGGTCGTTGGGGAATTCGATGTCGGCCTTGTCGATCTCGTCGATCAGAAGGACCGGACGGGTCGGGGCGTCGAACGCCTCCCACAGCTTGCCCTTCTTGATATAGTTGGCGACGTCGGCGACGCGCGGATCGCCCAACTGGCTGTCGCGCAGGCGGGTGACGGCGTCGTATTCATAGAGGCCCTGGTGCGCCTTGGTGGTCGATTTGATGTGCCAGGTGATCAGCGGCGCGCCGAAGGCGGCGGCGATCTCATAGGCCAGGACGGTCTTGCCGGTGCCGGGCTCTCCCTTGATCAGCAGCGGTCGCTCCAGCGCCACGGCGGCGTCCACGGCGATGCGCAGATCGTCGGTGGCGATATAGGCGTCAGTCCCTTGGAATTTCGACATTTCGGCTCCGGCGGTCAGCTGCGGGTGATCGGCGTAAACCAGCCGGGCCGGAGGGGGAAGCGACAATCGGACACGGCTTTCGTTAACCTTGCCGCCATATTTCCGCGCGTGAAGGTGGACCGGATATGGCCAGTCGGGAGCAGGCGACATGAATCGAACCGCGAGAGTGATCACCGTGGCCCTGACGGGCGCGATGCTGGCGGCATGCGGCGGCTACTATGTGCCCAGCACGCCGCGATATCCGGTTCGGGCCGGCGAACAGCCCACGCCGCCGCCGCCGCAGTATCCGACCACGGACCCCGCGGGGGCGCCGGCCGAGACCGAGGTTGTACTGCCGCCGGCGCCATCGAGCGAAGTGGAGGCGCAGGCCCTGCCGCCGTTGAGCCCACCGCCTCCAGCGACGACCTCCGAGCCCTTGCCCCCGCCACCGCCCGCCCAATCGCCGCCGCCGACCGGCGCACCGGTTCGACCCGGCGAGGTCTATCTGGTCCAACCAGGAGACACCCTGTCGGGCGTCGGGCGTCGGTTCGCCACACCCGTCCGCACCCTGATGATGCTGAACGGGATCGGCGAGGACGGCGCCATCGGCGTCGGTGCGCGCCTTATCCTCCCCGAAGGCGCCCGTGACGTGGGGCCGGATCCCTATGCAACCGGCCCGTCGCCGTTCCAGGATGCGGTTGCGCCGGATCGGCCCCAGACGCCGGTTCCGCCGCCGCCGCCGCCGCCAACGACAGCCCCGCCGCCGACCGGACCAACGGGGCTGGATGCGGACGGCTTTCCGACGGTTGCGGAATTGGTGCGACGCGCTGGCGGCAGATTCGCCTGGCCGGTGCGGGGCGAGCTCCTGACCCGGTTCGGTGTCATGGGATCGGGCCTGAGAAGTGACGGCGTCAACATCTCGGCCGAGGCCGGGGCCGAGGTTCGGGCCTCGGCGGCGGGGCAGGTGGCCTATGCCGGCGACAGCTTGCCGGGCTTGGGAACGACGGTGGTGATTGTCCACGGTGACGGCTGGGTCACGGCCTATTCTCACCTGCGCTCGACCAACGTTCGTATGGAGCAGCGCGTGACCCAGGGGCAGGTGATCGGGGCTGCTGGATCGTCGGGCGGCGTCAGCCAGCCCCAGGTCCACTTCGAGATCCGCTACACCCCGGCGCCGGCGGACCGGCCGAGGCCGGTCGACCCGTTGCCGCTGCTGCCGCGCTAGCCGCGAAAGCCGTCGGCTTCCAGGAAGGCGGCTTCTTCGGGCGTCGTGTCGCGGCCCAGCGCGTTGTTGCGATGCGGGAAGCGGCCAAACCTGGCGACTATGTCGTGATGATGGCGGGCCCATTTGTCGGCGTCAGGCGTCGTCAGCGCTCCGAACAGCGCCAGCGACTGGCGCTGGTCGTCCATGTCCTCGGAATGCTGGAGCGGCAGATAGAAGAATGGGCGCAGGGTCTCATCGAACGCCTGGTCATGGCCGGCGGCGATGGCTTCGCGCGCGATGCGCCGGGCCAGCGGATCGGTCGCATAGGCGTGGCCGGTGCCGCGAAAACAGTTACGTGGCCACTGATCGAGCAGCAGGCACAGGGCCAGGGCGCCTTCGGGCGTCCCCGCCCAGTCGTCGCGCTCGCGCCGGGCCGCCGAGAGGTGGTCATTGCGGAACCGGTCGCGGAAGGCCGCATCGAAGACGTCGTCCTTGGCGAACCACTTTTCGGGGCCGACGTCCTTCCAGAAGGCGATGATGTCCTGGGCGCTGCTCATGTCGCGAAGGCGACCACGAGACCAGTGATGAAAAAGGACAGGCCGATGAAGATGGAGGCGACCTTGAAGCTCTTGATATCGGCGGCCAGGCGCAGAACGGCGAAATCGTGCCGGCCAGGGTCATAGCGGACCTCGGTGGTCGAGCCGACAGGGTAAGCGTCGAGGATCTCCTGAGCCTCCATGCGGGTCAGGGTGACGCCGCCGAACTGGAGCCGGTTGCCGGTGTAGGACGTGCCGCCGACGGAATAGGAGTAGGTGATCTTCGGCGCAAAATTGGTCTTGCCGGCCTTAGTCAGACGGGCGGATTGGATCACGGCCGGCACGGCGGTCCAGGACCGCGCCGCCTCGATACGGGCCTGAAGCTTGCGCGCGATTATGTTGAAGCCGACGGCGGCGGCGACGCCCACGGCGGCGATGCCCAGGCCTAAGACGAGATTGGATCCCATGTGATGTCCCCGATTGAAGTCGAGCGACAATAGGTCCGAATAGCGACGTTGTCTCTGACGATCAGAAGCCGATGCCGGCGCCGACGAGGGGCTGGGCATCGACGACCGAGCGCTGCTTCCGGTCGTGGTCGGGAATGGACATCGACGCCAACTCCTGCCCGCTGACGCCAAGCGCGGTCAGGGCCAGGGCGCGCAGCTGAACCTCGGCTCAATCGTCGTCGCGCGAGACAGGTTCGTAGGACCGGGTCTGGGCCGGGCGGTCGCGACCAAAGACGGGCAAGAGGTCATTCAGGTCGATAAAGGTGTCGGCGGCCCGGCGCAGGTCGTCCGAGGCCTGGGGCGGTTGGCTCCTTAGGGTGGAGACGACCGAGACGCGCACGCCCTTGCGCTGCATGGCCTTGACCAGGGGGGCGAAGTCGCCGTCGCCCGAGAACAGCACCGCGTGGTCGATACGCTCGGCCACCTCCATCATGTCAACGGCGATCTCGACATCCATGTTGCCCTTGGTGCGCGAGCGTCCCTCGTGGTCGGTGAAGCGCTTGGCGGCCTTGGTGACCATGGTGAAGCCATTGTAGTCGAGCCAGTCGACCAGCGGCTTGATCGGCGAATAATCGTCGCCTTCGACAATAGCCGTATAATAGTAGGCGCGGACCAGGACGCCCTTCTTGCGGAACTCGTCGATCAGCTTCTTGAAGTCGATGTCGGCGCCCAGGGCCTTGGCGGCGGAGTAGAGGTTGGCGCCGTCGATGAACAGGGCAAGGCGCTCGTTAGGGTAGAAGCTCATGGCAATATCTTTCGAATGAAAAAGTCCGATTGGGACGAGGCCGTGGTTATCGCTCTGGGCTCCAACTTGAAAGGCCCGTTCGCCTCGACGCACGAACTTCTGGAGGCGGCGCTGGCGCGGTTCGCTGATGAAGGTCTGGAGATCAAGGCGCAGTCGTCATGGTGGCGCTCAGACGCCTGGCCCGACCCGTCCGCGCCGCCGTTTCTGAATGGAGTGGTGATGGTCGATACGACGCTGGGACCGCGCGAGACGCTGTCGGCGTTGCACCGGATCGAAGCCGAGTTCGGCCGCGAGCGGCATGTGCCCAATGCGCCGCGGACCCTGGATCTGGATCTGATCGCCCATGGTCGGACGGTCGGTGTGTTCGACGGCCTGGTGCTGCCGCATCCCAGAGCGGCCGAGCGACGGTTTGTAATGGGGCCTTTGGCGGAGATGGCGCCGCAGTGGCGTCATCCGGCGACGGGGGAGGGGGCGGGATTCCTGTTTTCAACCGCTACAATCGGGCTGGACGCGCGCATCGTAGTCGCTGAATAGTTGCGATATATCGGGCCTGAGCGTTGGCGGGAGGGGCGTGTGATTATCTGGTCGGGATGGGGAATCCTGGTGGTGATGTTCGCCGCAATTGGTTTCTTTCTGGGCGTCGGGATCGGGGCGGCGATTCCGGCTGAGGAAAACATCCAGATGGCGGCGGGGTTCCTGATCGCGGGCCTGTTGTCAGGCGGGGCGACGATGGTGTTCGCGCGTTCCCGGGAAAACAAACCCGGCCGCACCTTCATCGATGAGCAGACGGGTCAACGAATCGAGGTCCGGCCAAGCGCCGGATCCCTCTTTTTCATTCCGACGCGATATTGGGCCTTCATACTCCCAGGCATCGGCCTTCTGGGGGCTTGGGCGGGATACGGCGGCGTCTGATATTGCACCCGCGAAGCGGAACCGCTATCTTGGTCTGCTACTCCCCGCGCTTCCGACAAGATAGAGAGTCCGAATGGCCCGCGTCACCGTTGAAGACTGCATTGAAAAAGTGCCGAACCGTTTTGGCCTGGTCCTGCTGTCGGCGCACCGCGCCCGCGCGATCTCGAACGGCTCGGCGCTGATGCTGGATCGTGACAACGACAAGAACCCGGTCGTGGCGCTGCGCGAACTGGCCGAAGACGCGGTCAAGCCGGCGTCGCTGGAAGACAGCCTGGTGACCACGCTGCAGCGCGTCGATGAGCACACCGAGGCCGAGGAAGAAGCCGAAACCCTCGCCCTGCTGGCCGAGCCCCAGCACATGCACATGAGTGAGGCCGAGCTGCTGCGCGCGCTGCAAAGCGACCGCGATGGTGGCCAGGAGGATCGCTACTGACGGACGCCCGGGTCGATCGCCAACCGACCCAACCGGCGGCCGTTCCGCCGGCGCCTCTGGCCGCAGACGAACAATCCGCCAAACCACGCGCGCCGATCCTGCGTCAGTTCGAGCTGACCGATCGGGTGAGGGCCTATGACCCGAAGGTCAATGAGGCCTTGATCGACAAGGCCTATGTCTATGCAACCCAGATGCACGGGTCGCAAAAGCGGGCCTCCGGCGACCCCTACTACGCCCATCCAATTCAGGTGGCCGGCATCCTGACTGACTATCGGCTGGACACAGCCTCGATCGTCACGGCCCTGCTGCACGACGTCATTGAGGATACCACCGCCACCCGCGCCGACATCGCCGAGCGGTTCGGCGAGGAGGTCGCCGGTCTGGTCGAAGGGGTCACCAAGCTCAGCCAGTTGGAGATGCAGGCCGAGCAGAGCCGCCAGGCCGAGAACCTGAGAAAGTTCATCCTGGCGATCTCAAAGGACGTACGCGTCCTGATGGTCAAGCTGGCTGACCGACTGCACAACATGCGCACGCTCCAGTACGTCAAGCCGGAGAAGCGCGAGCGCATCGCGCGCGAGACGCTGGAGGTCTATTCGCCGCTGGGCCGGTCGATCGGGATGCACCGGATCGCCACCGAGTTGGAGGAACTGGCGTTCGAGCATCTCCATCCCCAGGCGCGCGAGGCGATTGTCCGGCGGTTGGACGGGCTGAAGCTTGAGCAGGGCAAGACGGTCGCTCGGGTCACGGCTGAGCTGGAAAGGGTTCTGCTGGCCGAGGGCGTGTCGGCGCGGGTCTATGGCCGAGAGAAGACGCCCTATTCGATCTGGCGCAAACTTCAGAAGAAGTCAGTCGGGTTCTCGGCCCTGTCCGACATCTACGGCTTCCGCGTCATCGTCGACAACGAAGCTGACTGCTACCGGGCCCTGGGGGTGATCCACCGGCACTGGAAGATGGCCCAGGGGCGGTTCAAGGACTACATCTCGACGCCCAAATCCAACAACTACCGCTCACTGCACACCACGGTGGTCGGGCCCCACGGCACCCGCATCGAGCTGCAGATCCGGACCGAGGAGATGGAGCGCATCGCTGAGGACGGCGTGGCCGCGCACTGGCGCTACAAGGACAACGCCTATGGTTTCGACGCCGACGCGGCGGCCGAGGCCGGCGGTCGCGACCCGTTGCAGAGCCTCAGACATCTGGTCCAGGTGGTCGAGAATGGCGGCGAGCACGACGAATGGGTCGAGCACGCCAAGCTGGAGATGTACCTCGATCAGGTCTTCGCCTTCACGCCCAAGGGGGAACTGATCACCCTGCCGCAGGGTGCGATGCCGCTGGACTTCGCCTATGCGGTCCACACAGAGGTTGGCGATACGGCGGTTGGAGCCCTGATCAACGGCGAGCACAAGCCGATGCGCACGCTCCTGCAAAACGGGGACGTGGTCGAGATCGTGCGCGACGCCAGCGCCCAGATCCCGCCGGACTGGCGCAGCCTGACGATCACCGGCCGTGCGCGCTCGGCCATACGCCGGCACATTCGCACGTCCGAGCGGGAAGAATTCCAGCGGCTGGGCCGCTCGGGCCTGGAACAGGCCTTCGTACGAGCCGGCAAGAAGCTCAAGGACGTCAATCTGCAGCCGGCGCTGGAAGTGCTGAACCTGCCAAGCGACGATGATCTCTATGACCGGCTCGGCCGCGGTCAGGTCAGCGCTGCGGCGATCATCGACGCCCTGTTCCCAACTCTGGGGCCCAAGCAGCGCGCGGCGGTGCGGGCGCGGGCGCGGATCGACGGCGGCAAGGCGGGGCGGCTGTTCGTGCGTGGTGGAGGGTTGACGCCTGGCGTCAGCATCCATTTCGCGCCCTGCTGCACGCCGGTGCCGGGCGACCGCATTGTCGGCATCGTTCAGCCCGGCCAGGGCCTGACGGTCCATGTCATCGACTGTGAACGGCTGGTCGAGTTCGAAAGTCAGGGCGACCTGTGGCGCGACCTGCAATGGACGCCGCAGGCCGAACGGCTCGGGCTGGGCTCGGCGACGCTCAAGGCGTCGATCCGAAACGCGCCGGGGGTGCTGGGTCAAGCTTGCACCATTATCGGAGAGGCCGGGGGTAATATTCTGAATTTGAAGATGACTCACCGAAAGGAAGACTTCTTCGAGGTGCTGTTCGAGGTCGAGGTCACCGACGCCAAACACGCCACCACCATCGCCGCGGCCCTGCGCTCCAACCCGTCAGTCGAGACGGTTGAGCGGATGAAGGGCTAGCGGATCAGTCGGGCCACAACGCCGGGAAGCTCCGCAAAGTCGCCGATGACCGCGTCGGCTCCGAGCTGATCGGCGGGCGTGGCGGTATAGCCGTAGCGGGTCACGATCACCGGCGCCCCCACGGCGCGGGCCGCCGCGACGTCAGGCAGACTGTCGCCGATCATCAGACAGCGCCCGGGATCGCCGCCGACCCGCTCGACCGCTTCTCGCAGGTGCGCGCCGGAAGGTTTGCGGGCGCTGACGACATCAGGGCCGACGATGGCGGCGAAACGGCGGGTCAGGTCGAGCGCGTCCAGCAAGGCCAGCGACAGGTCGGTGCGCTTGTTGGTCACCACGACGAGTCGGGCGCCGTCATGGGTGAACTGGTCCAGAATCTGGACAACGTTGGGGAAAGGCCGGCTCTCCTGGGCGATGCGGGCGAGATAGAGGCCGATGAAACGATCCATCAGCTCGGCGTCGGCCGCGGCGTCGAAGACGGCGCCGGCTTCTGTAAAGCCATGTTCGAGCAGGGCGCGAACGCCGGACCCGACCAGATGGCGGGCTGAGGACGCGGGGACCGGGGGCAGACCCCGTTCGGCCAGGAGGACGTTGAGCACGCCGAGCAGGTCCGGCGCGGTCTCCACGAGAGTGCCGTCCAGATCGAAGGCGAGAGTCCAGCCAGTCAGGTTCATCAGCGGCTTATTGGCCATGGGAGCCCGGCGCGCTAGACCCTCGGTCGAGCCAAGCCAGAGGAATCGCCATGTCCGCACGCGCCGCCGTCATTCTCGCCGCAGGGCAGGGAACGCGGATGCGTTCGCCCCTGCCCAAGGTGCTGCACCTCCTGGCCGGCCGGGCGATGCTGGACCATGCCATCGACGCCGCCGAAGCGTTGGGCTGCGAGCGGATCGTGGTGGTGGTCGGAACCCATTCGCCCGAGGTCGGCCGCCACGTCGAGGGACGGCTGGGCAAGGGCGCGGTGGCGGTCCAGGACCCGCCGCAGGGAACCGGGCATGCCGTGCAGGCCGCTGAGGCGGCCCTGGCCGGGTTCGAGGGCGATGTGGTCATCACCTATGCCGACTGCCCGCTTTTGAGAGCGCCGTCGGTCGAGCCGATGTTCGGGTCTGCGGCCGCCGTGACGGTGCTGGGTTTCGAGGCGGCGGACCCTGGCGCCTACGGCCGGCTGGTGATGGGCGAGGGCGACACTCTGCTCAGAATCGTCGAGGCCAAGGAGGCGAGCGAGCACGAACTGCAGGTCGACCGCTGCAATTCGGGGGTCATGGTTTGCGAGCGCGAGCTGCTCTTCTCGCTGTTGAGCGAGGTGACAAACGCCAATGCCAAGGGGGAGTACTATCTGACCGACGTAATCGGGTTGGCGCGCCAGCGGGGGCTGCATTGCCGGGCCGTGTTCACGGATGAGGCGGCGGTGCAGGGCGTCAATTCTCAGGGCGAATTGGTCGCCGCCGAGGCCCAGTTCCAGAGCGTGCAGCGCGACCATTTCCTGACCGAAGGCGTGGCGATGCCGGCCCCCCAGACCGTGCATTTCGCCTGGGACACAGAGGTGGCCCCTGGTGCGATGATCGAGCCGAATGTCGTGTTCGGCCCTGGCGTGCGGGTCGTGGGCCCGGCCCGGATCCGCGCCTTCAGCCACCTGGAGGGTGCGGTGGTCGAGGCCGGGGCCGAGGTCGGACCCTATGCGCGGCTGCGGCCCGGCGCCCGGATCGGGCCCAAGGCGCGGGTCGGCAACTTTGTCGAGGTCAAGAATGTGACGATGGGCGAGGGGGCCAAAGCCAACCACCTGGCGTATCTCGGCGACGGCGAGGTGGGGGCTGAGGCCAACATTGGCGCGGGCACGATCTTCTGTAACTACGACGGCTTCAACAAGGCGCGCACGGTCGTCGGCGAGGGTGCCTTTGTCGGCTCCAACTCGGCGCTGGTCGCGCCGGTGACGGTCGGGGCCGGGGCGATGGTCGGGTCCGGCTCCGTGGTGACCGAGGACGTGCCGCCGGGCGATCTGGCGCTGGGCCGGGCCAAGCAGGTGAACAAGACCGGCTGGGCGGCGAAGTTCCGCAAGCTGATGAGCGAGCGCAAGGGGCGCAAATGAGCCCAGACGATCAAAAGCGCATCGCCGGCGAAGCCGCTGCCCTTCGTGTCGAGGCCGGGATGGTCGTGGGGCTGGGCACCGGCTCGACGGCGGCGTGGTTCGTCAAGGCGCTGGCGGCGCGGGGGCTGAAGGGCCTCAAGTGCGTACCGACGTCGGAGGCGACGGCCGATCTGGCGCGCGAGCTGGGGCTGACGCTGGCGACGCTGGAGGACACGGCGCGCCTTGATCTGACGGTCGATGGGGCCGACGAGATCGGGCCGGGGCTGGCGTTGATCAAGGGTGGCGGCGCTGCCCTGCTGAGAGAGAAGCTGGTCTGGGAGGCGTCCGAACGCTGCATCGTCATCGCCGACGCCGGCAAGGTGGTGAAGACCCTGGGGGCCTTCGCCCTGCCCATCGAGGTGGTGGCGTTCGGGCACAGGACTACAGGCAACCGGATCGCCGACGTGCTTTTGGATCACGATATCCAGATGCCGGCGCGGGTGCGGACGGCGGACCGGGGGCTGGTGCGGACGGACGGCGGCAATCTGATCTATGACGCCGCCTGCAAAACGATCCACGAGCCGGCACGCCTAGCCGATGACCTGAAGCTGATCACCGGGGTGGTCGAGCATGGCCTGTTTCTGGATCTGGCCGATGAAGCGATAGTGGGCACGGACGCTGGCGTGCAGGTGCTGGCGCCCTAGGCGGCGGGTGGCGATCGCGCCCGTGGCGACTATCTCTGGGCCTGAAAAAAGACGAGGACTGAGAATTCGAATGGCCAAGTACGACTATGACCTGTTCGTCATCGGCGCCGGCTCGGGTGGGGTGCGAGCTGCAAGGCTGGCGGCGCTTGAGGGCATGCGTGTGGCGGTCGCCGAGGAGTATCGGGTTGGCGGGACCTGTGTGGTCCGCGGCTGCATACCCAAGAAGCTGATGGTCTATGCATCGGACTTCGCGCACCAGTTCGAGGTGGCCCAGGCCTATGGCTGGTCGTTTGGCGAGCCGCGTTTCGACTGGACGAAATTCGTTGACGCCAAGGATGTCGAGATCGCCCGCTTGTCCGGCCTGTATGCGGCCAATCTGGCCAAGGCCGGAGCCGACATGGTGCATGGGCGGGCGGTGCTGAAGGATGCCCACACCATCGAGATCGCGGAAAAGGACCTGACGGTGACGGCCGACCAGATCCTGATCGCCACAGGCGGGCGGCCCTGGGTTCCGCGAGACCTGCCGGGGGTTGAGCACGCGATCACCTCCGAAGAGGCGTTCCAGTTGCCCGAGCTGCCCAAGCGCATTCTGATCGCCGGCGGCGGCTATATCGCGGTGGAGTTCGCCGGGATCTTCGCCGGGCTGGGGGTCGAGACGACGCTGATCTATCGCGGCCCAAACATCCTTCGCGGCTTTGACGACGATGTGCGCGCGCATCTGGCCGACCAGATCCAGCGGCGCGGGATCAAGGTCATCCTTGGTTGTGAGCATGAGGCCATCGAGAAGACGGCGACCGGCCTGAACAATGTGCTCAAGAACGGCATGAGCATCGAAACCGACGCGGTCATGTTCGCAACCGGGCGCATCCCCTACGTCAAAGATCTGGGACTGGAGGCCGCCGGGGTCGAGCTGAACGAGCGCGGCGCGATCAAGGTCGACGACTATTCACGCACGACGACCGAGAACATATGGGCCGTGGGCGATGTCACGGACCGGGTCAATCTGACGCCGGTGGCGATCCGTGAGGCTGTGGCCTTCGTTGAGACGGCGTTCAAGAATAATCCCTCGACGGTGGACTACGCCGACATCCCCACCGCCGTGTTCTCGCAGCCGCCGGTCGGCGTGGTGGGATTGAGCGAACACGACGCGCGTCAGGCTCATGGCAAGATCGACGTCTATATGACCCGGTTCCGGCCGATGAAGGCCGCCTTCGCCGGGGACGAGGAGCGCACCCTGATGAAGCTGATCGTGCGGGCTGAGGACGGCGTCGTGGTCGGCTGCCACATCGTCGGGCCCGATGCGCCAGAGATGATCCAGCTGGCCGGCATCGCGGTGAAGGCGGGCCTGACCAAGGCCCAGTGGGACGCGACGACGGCGCTGCATCCGACGGCGGCGGAGGAACTGGTGACGATGCGCGACAAATACGTCGATCCGCAGCACGTGGCGGCCGAGTGACCCGTCCCGAGACGGGGGCGCCCTACGCCAGCTGGGTCTTTCTGGCTCTGGTCGCGATCACGCCGCTAGCCGCCTATCTATGGCCGTTCGGATTGGCGGCGTTCACGCCGATCGCGGCGATCATGTTGATACCCGTGTTCCGGGGCGGGCGCCCAGACGCCGCCTGGATGGCGTTGCTCGCGTTCGGACTCTACGCCCTGGTCGCCACGCTCTGGAGCCCGGTCTTCGCCGCCCAGGCGCCCATCGCCGACTATGCGGATGCGGAGCGGCAGACCTGGGGCAAGGTGGCCATGAACCTTGGCCTGTACGCGGTTCTGGTCAGTACGGCGGCGCGGTTGCCGAAGGTGACGATGCGGCGGCTGGCGGTGGTGTTCATGATCGGGACGACGGCGCTGGCGGCGGTGCTGCTGCTTGAAAGCCTGTGGGGCGCGCGGCTGTATCATATGCTGACCGAGGCCTCGGGCAACGGCATGAGGCCCGACCTGGAGCGGCGAAATGTAGCGCAAGGGACCTACGCCCTGGCGCTGATGTACTGGCCGGCCGTGACCTTGTTGAGACGCGAAGACTACCGGGCGTTGGCCGTGGTGCTGACAGCGGGAACGCTCGCAGCGCCGATCCTGCTTCATGCCTGGGCGCCGGCGGTGGCGGTCCTCGCGGGCGGGGTGGCCTATGTGGTTGCACGTTGGACCGGCAGGCGGGCTGGCTTGATCATAGGCGGGGCTATGGCGGCGGCCATCCTGGTGGCGCCGTGGGTCGTGCTGGCGGCGGGCGATCTGCTGGAATGGGCGGCCCCGCACATGGGCACCTCGTGGGCGGCGCGGCTGGATCTGTGGGCGTTCGCCGCCGAGCAGACGCTCCAGCACCCGATTTTCGGCTGGGGCCTGGACGCCAGCCGGGCGTTCCAGCCATTTATGCTGCACCCGCATTCGGCGCCCTTGCAGGTCTGGCTGGAACTTGGATTGGTCGGAGCCGTGCTGTTGGCCGTGGTCTGGTTCGTGGTGTCGCAGCGGGCGATGTGGTTGGGACCGCAAGCGTTGGCGGCGGCGGTCAGCTACTTCGTCATCGGCGCCCTGAGTTTCGGGATGTGGCAGGAATGGTGGCTGGGTCTGGCGGCGATGACGGCGGTGTGGGTCATGGTGGCCGACGACCGATTGGCGCCGAAATTCACGTCGATGATTGAGGCTTAACAGACTCAGGCCTATCTAGCCGTCATGACCGCCCGCTGGACCCCGCGAAGCTGGAGAGAAAAACCCGTCAGCCAGATGCCGACGGACTATCCGGACGCTGTTGCGCTCCAGGCGGCAGAGGATCAGCTGCGTGCCTATCCGCCGCTGGTGTTCGCCGGCGAGGCGCGCCGTTTGACCAATCGCCTGGCCGAGGTGGAGGCGGGCCGCGCCTTCCTGCTGCAGGGCGGCGATTGCGCCGAGAGCTTCAAGGAATTCTCGACCGACAATATTCGCGACACCTTCCGTTTGATCCTGCAGATGGCGGTGGTGCTGACCTTCGCCGGCGGCAAGCCGGTCGTGAAGGTGGGGCGCATCGCCGGGCAGTTCGCCAAGCCGCGTTCATCGGCGGTCGAGCAGATCGGCGAGGTCCAGCTGCCCAGCTATCGCGGCGACATCGTCAACGGCATGGCGTTCGAGACGGGCGAGCGGATCCCGGACCCGGGCCGGTTGCTGAGGGCCTATCACCAGTCGAGTGCGACGCTGAACCTCTTGCGGTCGTTCGCGGAGGGCGGTTTTGCCGACCTGCACAATATCCATCGCTGGACGCTGAACCGGGCGACCGACGCCGGCTATGCGGCGCGTTATCGCGAACTGACCGACAAGATCGGTGAGAGCCTGGATTTCATGCGCGCCGTCGGCGTGACCCCTGAATCGCATCCAGACCTGTCGCGGGTTGAGTTCTTCACCAGCCATGAGGCGTTGCTGCTCAATGTCGAGGAGGCGCTGACGCGGCCCGACCCGGGAACGGGGGAGTGGTTCGACACCTCGGCCCATATGGTCTGGATCGGTGAGCGGACGCGCCAGTTGGGCGGCGCCCATGTCGAGTTCGTGCGCGGCGTCAAAAATCCGGTCGGGCTCAAATGCGGGCCGACGATGGAGGCCGACGATCTGCTGGCCCTGATCGATGCGCTCAATCCGGGCAATGAGCCCGGCCGCCTGACCCTGATCGGGCGGTTCGGCGCCGACAAGGTGGGGGATCGCCTGCCGGGCCTGATGGCGGCGACCAAGCGCGAGGGCAAGCGGGTGGTCTGGTCGATCGACCCGATGCACGGCAACACCCAGAAAGCTCACAACGGCTTCAAGACCCGCCCGTTCGAACGGATCCTGGGCGAGGTTCGAAGTTTCATCGACGTGGCCGAGGCCGAAGGGGTCCACCCCGGCGGCGTCCATCTAGAAATGACCGGCCAGGATGTAACCGAATGCATCGGCGGGGCGCAGGCCCTGACAGAGGACGATCTGTCGAGCCGGTATCACACCCATTGCGATCCGCGGTTGAACGCGGATCAGGCGCTGGAACTGGCCTTCCTGGTGGCGGAACGGTTGAAGTCGGCGCGCAATAAACGATCGGAGGCGGCGTAATGGTGACGGGCGGCAAGGTGGCGTTTCAAGGCGCACGGGGCGCCTTCAGCTACGAGGCGTGCCTGGCTCTGCGGCCATGGAACGAACCTAAGGGCTTTGAGACCTTCGCAGATGCGATCACGGCGGTGGCGTCGGGCGAGTGCGAGTGCGGCCTGATACCGGTGGAGAACTCCATCGTCGGGATGCTGCCGGACCCTAACCGGTTGATCGAGGAGCGCGGGCTGAAGATCGTGGCCGAAGCCTGGCGGCCGATGCGCCAGATGCTGATGGCGGTCCCGGAGGCCAAGCTGTCGGATCTGAAGACGGTCGAGAGCCACCCGGTCGCGCTCGGCCAGTGCCAGGCCAATATCGCCGAACTGGGTCTGAATCCGGTTGAGGCCTATGACACCGCTGGCGCCGCTGAGCTGGTGGCCCAGGCCAACGACATCACCCGTGCGGCCATCGCCCCTGCGGTGGCGGCCGAGATCTACGACCTAAGGATCCTGAAATCGGATATGCAGGATTCCGCCGACAACCGGACCCGCTTCGTGGTCGTGGAGCGGTAGCAGGTATCCTTTTCCCGCAGGGGGCGAAGGGTAGCGAGCCTGCAACAGTTGAGCGTCCAGGCGATGGCGGCTTCTTGACGCCGCATTGGTTCTCGGTGCTCATGCTGGTGTCGGCATTCCGCCGACGAGGCGACTTCCATGCTTACGCGCGCTGACATTATGTCCCGTCCCGTCTTTGGGATCGGTCGCGCGTATTATTTCGGCTTTGGCGACTTTCGATACGCCGGCTGAGGGCTGTCTTTTCAAGAATTTGACCTCTCCGGCGACCGCTTCACCAGAAAAGCGGCCGTGAACCCGTATCGACCTTTCAAATCCGAGACATTCAAATGCTTACGCAGACCCGCGCCCGCGATGCGGCGCAAGAACCCGCCAACGACCTGACCCCCGAATGCCTGACGCTGCAGGCGCTTCGGCACGAGATCGACGCTATCGACGAAGAGATGCTGGAGTTGTTGAACCGGCGTCTCCAGATCGCCCGGCGCGTCGGCCGCGCCAAGGATGCGCCGCACGGCCCGCACCTGAACCTGAGACCCGACCGCGAGGCGGCGGTGCTGGAGCGGTTGGTGGCCAAGGCCACGAACCTGACCCGACCCGCCGTTGCGCCGATCTGGCGCGAGGTCATTGCGGCGGGCCTGGCCCAGCAGGGGACAATCAGTGTAGCCCTGTGGCGCGGGGTCGAGGACGGTCGGACCTGGGACCGGGCGCGTCAGCGCTTTGGCTCGCAAGTCACCTATATGGGCGTGGCCAATCCGAAGGCGGCGCTTGATGCCGCGCAACTGGGTGAGACGGTGGCGGTGCTGAACCTGTCCGCCGACCAGCCGTGGTGGATCGACCTGGAGCGCGACTACCCCGACCTGTGGGTGTTCGAGAGTTTGGACGACGCGCGCGGCACGCCAGTGGCGCTATGCGTCGGACGCATGGACCCGGCGAGCCTGGCTCAAGGCCGCATTTTTTCAGTCACCGCCGGCGGTGACGCCGGCATGGGCGAGGGACGTCGGCGGACCCTGGCCAGCCACCACGGCTGGACCCTGGCGGTGACCGAGGGCGGTCCGCAGGGCCTGGACCGGGCACATGGTGTGATCGGGCGGTGCGGCTGAAGTGATGCGTCTCCGCTCCATCGCGAAGGCGATGGGGAGGACGATTGACGCGAAGCGGCGATCCGGAGGGGGCTCTACCCGCCGCACCGGCGGCTTGCGCCGACCGGCCCCTCCACCACTTCGTGGTCCCCCTCCCCAGCAGGCTGGGGAGGAGACGAGGCTAGCTCTTGACCTTCACATAGCTGCCCGGCGCCGCTTCGATGGGCGCCAGCGGGCCCTTCGACGGGTCGCGGGCGTCGATCCAGTCGCCGGACTTGTCGTGCAGCCAGCCGGCCCAGTGCTCCCACCAGGAGCCGGGATATTCGACCGCCGCGTCGAGCCACTCCTGAAGGGTCTCGGGAAGGTCGTCATTGATCCAGTGCTGGTACTTGTTGGCGACCGGCGGATTGACCACGCCGGCGATGTGGCCTGACCCGGCCAGGGTCAGGGTGACGGCGGCGTTGGTGAAGGCGCGGGCCGAGCGATAGACCGAGTTCATCGGGGCGATGTGGTCTTCGCGGCTGGCCTGGAAATAGAGCGGGATCTGAACCTTGGATAAGTCCAGCCGTTCGCCGCCCATGGTCATCTGACCCTCGGCCAGGGCGTTCTTGCCGTACATGGAGCGCAGGTAGTCCATGTGCAGGGCCTTGGGCATCCGCGTCTGGTCGGCGTTCCAGAACAACAGGTCAAAGGCCGGCGGCGACTTGCCCATCAGATAGTTGGACACGAAAAACGACCAGATCAGATCGTTGGCGCGCAGGGCGTTGAAGGTGTCGGCCATGGCCGCGCCGGGCAGAACCCCGCCGGCGGCGTCCATCTTCTGTTCGATCTCGTTGAGCCAATGCTCGTCGGTGAAGAGCAGGAGGTCGCCGGCCTCGGCGAAGTCGTGCTGGGCCGCGAAGAAGGTGGTGGCGTTCACTCGCTTGTCGCCCTTGGCCGCCATATGGGCCAGGGCCGCACCCATCAGGGTGCCGCCGATGCAGTAGCCGACGGTGTTGACCCGATCCTGACCGGTCTGGTCCATGACCTTCTGGGTGGCGCGGTAGATGCCCTTTTCCAGATAGTCGTCGAAGCCGAAGCCGGCCTTGTCCTTGTCCGGGTTGACCCACGAACAGATGAAGACGGTGAACCCCTGGGCCGACAGCCAGCGGATCATCGAGTTCTTGGGCTGGAGATCCAGGATGTAGAATTTGTTGATCCACGGCGGGAAGATCAGCAGCGGGATGGCGCGCTGCTTGTTGGTGGCGGCGTCAAACTGGATCAGTTCGAACAGCTCGTCGCGCCAGACAACCTGGCCAGGGGCGGTCGCGACGTTTTCGCCGACGGTGAACTGGCCGTAGTCGGCCTGGCTGATCTTTAGTGAACCGTCGCCGCGTTCCATATCGGCGGCGAAATTCTGCATCCCCTTGACCAGGCTCTCGCCGTTGGTGGCCATCAGTTCCTTCAGCGCCATCGGGTTGGAGGCGAGGAAGTTCGACGGAGAAAAGGCGTCCGTCAGCAGCCGGGTGAAGAATTCGGCCCGGCGCTTGACGCGCGGATCGACATCATCGGCCGAGGAAATCAGATCGTTCAGCCAGTTGGACGACAACAGATACGAGCGCCGCATCATGTCGAACATCGGGTTTTCGGCCCATTCCGGCGCGGCGAAACGCTTGTCACGAGGCAGGGGGGCGGCTTCGGAGGGCTGGCCGGTGGCGGCGCGCGCCGCGTCGGTCCACAGGTCCATATAGCCCTTGAACAGCTCGGCCTGGGCCTGGAACAGCCGGTCGGGACGCCCCGCCAGCGAGGTCATCACAGAGGTCATGGCCGGGGCCACATTGAACGGGTCCGGTGACAGGGCGGCGGGGCGGTCGGCCTGTTTCAGCGCCGCGTCGGCGATGACCTGCTGGGCGGTCAGGGCGGCGCGGGCCAGGTTCATCGATAGCTGTTCGATGGCGTCTCGCGAGGGGGGGTCGGTTTCGGCGCCGGGAGGCGGGACGGCCGCCTGCGGCGGCGGCGCGGATGCGGCTGCGGCGGGCGGCGGCTCGGAAGCAGGCGAGGCGGACTTGGGCGCGGCGGCCTTCTTGCCGGGTGCAGCCTTGGTTTTGGGCGTGGCGCCGCGGGCCGCGGCCTTGGTCGTGGGACGTCTAGTCTGGGCCATGGGCCGCTCCTGTCGTACTTTCGCGCGGGCTCAGGATGGCATATGACCGGCGACGGAATGAACGCAAGTCTGCAGCGAATCGAATCCTGGGTGCGGCTCGTCGCCGCCGTCGCGCTGGCCGGCGCGGTGAGCGGCTGCATGGCGTATGATCCGTTCAACCAGACCATCGACCCGAACTCGCCGGCCGCCCAGCGGGTCGCCGCCCTGGCCCGAGCCGACCGGAGCTATCCGCGCTGGGAGGATTTCCCGGCCGCCCCTCAAAACGTCCCGACCGACGCCGACATTCGCAATCGCGTTCTGGGGCTGGAGACGGCCGAATTGCAGTTGAACCGGCAGGTGTCGGCGATCGACTGGACGCTGACCGAGGCCGACGGCGACCCGTGGGCGATCCGTTCGCGCAACCGGATCGACCCGCGCCTGGCGCGGCCTGTCGACCCGGATGTTCTGGCCGAGGCCCTGACCTGGGCCCGGCGAATGCGCGAGCGGTCCGAACCTCCGCCGCCCATCAACTACTAGAGGTTCGCCTTGGGCGAGCCCTTTCTCGGCGTTGGCAAGTCCATTCTCGGGCGTGCTTGGCGCGCGCGCGCAGCCAATCCTCAGGCTGTGACGGCGATCCAGCGGGCGGAGAACCTGTCGGAGCCGGTGGCGAGGGCCATCGCCTCACGCGGCGTGACGCCTGAGGCGGCGCCGGATTATCTGAGGCCGACGCTCAAGGCGTTGTTTCCCGATCCCTCCAGCTTTCAGGATATGGACGAGGCGGCGCGAGCCCTGGTTGATGCGCTTCAGGCCGAGGCCGACATCTGGGTGCTGGCCGACTATGACGTCGACGGTGGATCTTCGGCGGCGCAGCTGATCCGCTGGTTCCGGGCCATGGGCCGGGAGCTTTCGATCTATGTGCCCGATCGCCTGACCGAGGGGTACGGCCCCAGTGCATTGGCTTTCCAACGCATGAAGGACGCCGGTGCGGCGCTGGTGGTCACGGTCGACTGCGGGGCGGCGGCGCATGAGGCGCTCAATGCGGCGGCCGCTCTCGGACTGGAGGTGGTGGTGGTGGACCATCACCTGATGCGCGGCGCGCCGCCTCAGGCGCGGGCCGTGGTCAATCCGAACCGTAGTGACGACATCTCTGGCCAGGGCAATCTGGCGGCGGCAGGGGTAGTCTTCGTGCTGCTGGCGGCGCTGAACCGGGAGGCGCGGGCGAGGGGTCTGTTCGCCGAGCGGGCCGAGCCCGACATCCGGCGCTGGCTGGATCTGGCGGCGCTCGGCGCGATCTGTGATGTGACGGCCCTGACCGGGTTCAACCGGGCGATCGTGTCCCTGGGACTTCAGGTGATGTCGGGCTGGGGCAACCCTGGCCTGAAGGCGTTGCTGGCGGTGGCCGGCAGCGAACCGGGCGAGGCGACGCCCTTCCACGCGGGATTCGTGCTTGGGCCGCGGATCAACGCCGGCGGACGCATCGGCCGTTCGGACCTGGGCGCTCGGCTGCTATCCAGCGACGACGTCGGCGAGACCGCCGAACTCGCTCGTCAGTTGGACGCCCTCAATCTCGAACGACGCGACATCGAGCGCGAGATTACCGAGCTGGCGATCGATCAAGTCGAGCGCGCGTCCAATTTCGATCCGAATGCGTCGGTGATCCTGGCGGCGGGGGAGGGCTGGCATCCGGGCGTGATCGGGGTGGTGGCCGGGCGGTTGAAGGAGCGATGGCGCCGGCCCGCCATCGTGGTCGGACTGGATGAAGCCGCCGGTGTCGGCAAGGGCTCGGGCCGCTCGATCCCCGGCGTCAATCTGGGCCGGGCGGTGCAGGACGCATTTGATGAGGGCCTGCTCCTGGCCGGAGGAGGGCACGCCATGGCGGCCGGGCTGACGGTGAGGGCCGAGATGCTACCAGATCTACGGGTCTTCCTGTCGGAGCGGTTGGCCGCTGAGGCCCAAGCGGCGATCGAAACCGACGCCTTGGAGATAGATGTCCTGACCAGCGCGCGCGGGGCGGACAGGGCGCTATACGAATCGTTCCAGGCGCTCGCCCCGTTTGGGCCTGGCAACCTGGAGCCGACCTTCGTGTTGCCGGGTGTGTCGGTGAGAGATGCGCGGGTTCTGAACAACGGCCACGTCAGCTGCCGGTTGGTCGACGCCGACGGAGCGCAGATCCGGGCCATCGCCTGGCGAGCGGCGGAAACTGAGGCGGGCAGAGCCTTGCTGGGCGGGAGCGCGACGCTGAACGTGGCGGGCCTGCTCAAGGCCGACGACTGGAACGGCCGGCGCGGCGTGCAGTTCGAGATCCTGGATGTTCACGACCCGCGCCGGACCGCCTGACGGGGCTTGCGTCGGCAAAACGAGGCAGCTATATCGCCCGCTCCGCAGCGCGTGGTCCCTTCGTCTATCGGTTAGGACGTCAGGTTTTCAACCTGAAAAGAGGGGTTCGATTCCCCTAGGGACTGCCACTGCGGTTTTTTCCTTCTGAAAAAAACAGTGTCTTTATCCGAGGTTTGACACAGCGGGTTGACAGTCGGCGTTCCGGGCGTGTTCCAGAACGGTCGCTGCCTCTTGTGCTAGCCGGGCCTGATCAGCAGCCTTCGAGTAGAGTTGCACCATCTCAAGCGATTCCTGACCGAGCCATGCGGCGATGCCGTGTGCAGAGCCCCCCGCCTCGGCTAGCAAGCGCCCACGCGCCTTTCGGAGGCCGTGGGGCGTCAGCCCTTGAAGCCCGGCCAATTCGGCTCGCTCCCGAAACCACTTGGTGAAGCCCGCCAGCGTGAACGGTTTCCCATACTTGGTTAGGATAAAAATCATCTGATCGGCGGGAAGTTGATCCAGTTCGGCTTTCAGTCCGGGCAGAACCGGCACTGAGAGCCGGGCGCCCGTCTTGACCTGGGCCAGGCTGATCGCACCGTCGCGCCAATTCTGACGTCCCAGCCGGATGATATCGGAACGACGCTGGCCCGTGTCCAGCAGCAGGGCGTAGGCCAGGCGCTCCCGCGTTCCCGATTTCCAGAAGGTCTCGAATTGCGCGAGATCGGCATCGGTCCAGGCCCGGTGTCCGTCGCTGTCTGGGGCGTCGAGGTTGCGGGGTCAGGCTCTCAGGGCGTCCTTGGCGCTGTCAACTCAGACAGCAATACGGGCCGGGGCATTTACGAGCGGAACGGCGGGTCGGCCAACTACATCCTGGTCTCGGCGGCCACTACGATCTCCAACACCGCCGGCAACTACGACATCCAGTCTAGCGGCACGCGGATCATGGAATCCATCCTCAACAGCGGCAACTACAGCGGCGCACTGACCGGCACCGGCACGGTGGGCGGCACGGTCGGCTAGAATGTGGCGGTGCAACTCGCCCCGCCGCCAAGCGAGATGAGCCGCTGCCTCTTTCGCGTTGTGGATTGGGTCGCACAAGCTCATTGCCTTGACCGCGCGGCGGGCTTGGCGAAGTGCGGCGGCCGCGCGCACGAGGTCACCGGTCCTCATGGTGTGCCAGGCCGCCAAGAGGTCGAGCCAAACCCAGTTGTCCCGCCCCATCGTTTCCCAATCGCTGGGCCACTCGAAAGGGCCCCGATCATGAAGGTGGACGTGCAGGGGGTACATGAAGGCGTGTTCTCGGCGTCGGGGATAGTTGAACACTTCGCCCTCAAGCGCCGAGCGGACTGTCTCCTGAAGACACCCCATCTCGTGCAGCCAACTCGACGTCGCGTGAGCGCACGGCAGGTATTGGACGGCGGCGCCCATAGCGCGCATCCGAGTGGCGTATTCGGACTCGTACATCGAAAACTCGCCGTACACCGTCTGAATGCTGGCACACCGCGCCGAGCGCACGAACGGCTCGACCGAGCCGTACGGGCCGCCGGGTGTCAGGTGGGTGGACAGCATCGCCCACAGCCCCACCTCAGTCTCGCCCGAGAGCGCCAGCACCCGCGCCCCTTCGTGCTGCGAGCCCAGGATCAGCGCCGGATGAGCCCCCATGCTGAAGCCGTAGTAAAGCACCCGCTCGGGCTGCATCTCGGCCACGACCCGCGCGATTTCCTCGCGGATCGCGTCCATCTCGGACTGATACCAATCGTCGTGCGAGCAGTTGAAGAACAGCACGTTCGTCCCGACCGCCACCAGTTGCTTGTACGGCTGGAACCGGCCCGCCGGCACACCCCGGCCCGAAAAGGCGATGATCAGGTCGCGGGAGCCTTCGGCCAGGACGAGCTTCGTCAGCATGGCTGGAATCCAATCACAACCGCCGCGTTCAGTCCATGTCTCATGAAGGCGAGGCGTGTGGGCCGGGGGCGCTTACCCCATGCCCCGAACAACCCCAGACCGCCTGTTCCGACAGCCGGCCATGACGTCCTGTGTCCCGGAGTAGAGCATGACAGCTCGCGCCACGAGTTCCCGCGCAGAACCCGCCATTCGTTCACATCACGGGTGGATCGACCTCTATCGGGGTCGGCTCGATACACGCCTCCTACGGCTCCGACAGCGGCGTCAAGATCGACGGGGGGTGTGGCTCAACCAGCATCGGTTCGATTGTCTCGCAGGGGAACGGCGCGCACGGCCTTCAAATTGGCGGAGCCGGCACGGGCGGCTCGATTGGCTCGATTTCCTCGACTTACAACACCGGGCGCGGCATCTACGAGAGCAACACCGGCTCGTCGAACTTTTATATGATCGGCTCGGCCTACACGCCGGGCAACACGGCCGGGAACTACGACATTCAGTCGACTGGCACGCGCATCGCGAACCTGATCCCCAACTCGGGCGTGCCCGCCGGTCCGATCACCGGGGCGGCAAGCGGCTAGGCGGCATGGCTCCGCGCCCATTCCTCGTGACGGTCAACCTCGCTGTCGAGCCAGTCGTAGTATCGCGCGTAGGCGGGAATGTCGGTGTTGTGCGCGGCCATCGGAGCGGCCTCCAGCGCCCGGCGGGCCAAGGCCATGTGCTTGCGGGCGCCAGCGTAGTCGCCCAGGCGCAAGAGCATGTGTCTCGCCAGCACGTCCTGCCAGGGCCAATTGTCAGGCGCCGCCCTCCAGTCGGCATCGCTCGGCTCGAAGCCGTCCGGCTCGTACAGGCGCATGAGGGCGGGATAGACCACGGCGTTCTCAGGCCGCGCCGTGGGGTCGCGGGACGAAACGGTCAGGGACGCTCCGGTCAGGGCCTCGGCGACGGTCCGCTGGAACGCTCCTGTGCTGCAAAGGAACGGCTCTGTCATGTGTGAGCAGGGCAGCAGCCGGACCTCGGCGCCCAGGCGGTGCATCCGCCAAGAGAACTCGGCCTCCTCGATGGCGAACTCGCCATACAGGCCGACGATGCGGGCGGCTCGGCTGCTCGCCACCAGCGGCTCCGCGTCGGCCGTCAGCGGATAGGGCGGATGGTCCGAGGATCGCAAGCCGAACAGGCCAAGGGCGGTTTCGGTCGAAAGGGCCAGCACCTGTGCATCATCGTGCTGCGAGCCGAGCGTGAGGGCAGGAAAGCCGCCCATGCTGAAGCCGTAATACAGCACCCGCTCGGGCTTCATCGTCCCGACAATCCGCGCGATTTCCTCGCGGATCGCGTCCATCTCGGACTGATACCAATCGTCGTGCGAGCAGTTGAAGAACAGCACGTTCGTCCCGACCGTCACCAGTTGCTTGTACGGCTGGAACCGGCCCGCCGGCACACCCCGGCCCGAAAAGGCGATGATCAGGTCGCGGGAGCCTTCGGCCAGGACGAGCTTCGTCAGCATGGCTGGAATCCAATCACAACCGCCGCGTTCAGTCCATGTCTCATGAAGGCGAGGCGTGTGGGCCGGGGGCGCTTACCCCATGCCCCGAACAACCCTAGGCTCAGGACTCATAGCCAGAAGAGCACGGTGGCGGCGAGTGCGATGGCGGACAGGAAGACGGTTGGGCAGCGATCATATCGGGTTGCGACCCGCCGCCAGTCTTTCAGGCGTCCGAACATGATCTCTATCCGGTTGCGCCGTTTGTAGCGGCGCTTGTCGTAGCGGATGGGTTCGTTCCGGGATTTGCGTCCGGGGATGCAGGGCGTGATGCCCTTGGGCTGCAAGGCGTCCCGGAACCAGTCGGCGTCACAGCCTCTGTCGCCCAGCAGCCATTGAGCTCGGGGCAGACTGTCCAGAAGAGCGGCCGCGCCGGTGTAGTCGCTGACCTGGCCCGCTGTCATGAACAGGCTGATCGGGCGTCCGTTTGCATCAGTCACGGCGTGAAGCTTGGTGTTCATGCCGCCCTTGGTGCGTCCGATCAGCCGACCGACGCCCCCTTTTTACCCGCAGGCTCGAAGCCGTGCGGTGCGCCTTGAGATATGTCGCGTCGATCATCACCGTACGACGCTCGGTCTGGGCGCCGGACAGGCCCTCCATCATCCGTACGAACACGCCCGCCTCGCTCCACCGCTTCCAGCGATTGTAGAGGGTCTTGTGAGGCCCATAGGCCGCCGGCGCATCCCGCCAGCGCAGGCCGTTGCGGTTGACGAAGATGATCCCGCTCAACACCCGGCGGTCGTCAACGCGCGGCTTGCCGTGGCTCTTGGGGAAGAAGGGCTCTAGCCGAGCCATCTGCTCGTCCGTCAGCCAATACAGGTCACTCATATCCAAACTCCTCAGGAGCCTGAATCAGATAGCGCGCCTCACATCAATGGGTCCTGAGCCTAGGGACTGCCACTCCGGGATTTCCCAGACATCGTTAGTCATCGCTCTGTGGGCTGTTGTCGTGTGCGCCTTGAACCGGGCGGGCGAAGCGCCACATAGTCTTCACAATGCCCGCCGAGAGTCGGGGGCAGGGACCGGGCCCGGCGTGCGGGATGGTCCTGTCGGTCGGGCGTCTCAAGCGACGACGGCCAGGAGAGTTGTATGTCCGAACCCCAAGTCTTGCCGGTTCTGCCGCTCAGAGACATCGTCGTCTTCCCGCATATGGTTGTGCCTCTGTTTGTCGGCCGCGACAAATCGGTGCGCGCGCTTGAGGCGGTGATGCGCGGCGGCAAGCAGATCCTGCTGGCCACCCAAAAGAATTCGATCGATGACGATCCGGCGCCCGAGGCGATCTACGCGATCGGCGTGGTCGCCAATGTGCTGCAACTGCTCAAGCTGCCTGACGGCACGGTGAAGGTGCTGGTCGAAGGCAAGGCCCGGGCCCGCATTGACGGCTTCACCGACTGCGCGGACTATTTCGAGGCTCGCTATTCGGACCTTCCTGATGAGCTTGAAGAGCCGGGCGAGGTCGAGGCCCTGAGCCGGGCCGTGGTCGAGCATTTCGAAAACTATGTGAAGCTGAACAAGAAGGTGCCGCCTGAGGCGCTGTCGGCGATTCCCAACATCACCGACCCGTCGGTCCTGGCCGACTCAGTGGCGGCCCATCTGGCGGTCAAGATTGCCGACAAGCAGGGTCTGTTGGAGGCCCTGTCGGTGGCGCGGCGACTGGAGCGGGTGTTCGGCCTGATGGAGGGCGAAATTTCGGTCCTGCAGGTCGAAAAGAAGATCCGCAGCCGCGTCAAACGCCAGATGGAGCGCACCCAGCGCGAGTACTATCTGAACGAACAGATGAAGGCGATCCAGCGTGAGTTGGGCGACCAGGACGATCAGCGCGATGAGCTGATGGAGCTGGAAAAGCGCATCCGCAAGACCAAGTTGTCCAAAGAGGCGCGGACCAAAGCCGACGCCGAGCTGAAGAAGCTGCGCAACATGAGCCCGATGTCGGCGGAATCGACGGTGGTGCGCAACTACCTGGACTGGCTGCTGTCGATCCCGTGGGGCAAGGCCCGGCAAAAGCCGATCGATCTGAACAAGGCCGAGGCCATCCTTGAGGAGGACCACTACGGCCTGGAGAAGGTCAAGGAGCGCATCCTCGAGTATCTGGCCGTACAGGCGCGCACCGGCAGTCTGAAGGGCCCGATCCTGTGCCTGGTCGGACCGCCCGGCGTTGGCAAGACCTCGCTGGCCAAGTCCATCGCCAAGGCCACGGGACGTGAATATGTGCGGATGTCGCTGGGCGGCGTGCGCGACGAGGCCGAAATTCGCGGCCATCGCCGCACCTACATCGGTTCGATGCCTGGAAAGATCATCCAGTCGATGAAAAAGGCCAAGACAACCAACGCCTTCATCCTGCTGGATGAGGTCGACAAGCTGGGCGCCGACTGGCGCGGCGATCCGTCTTCGGCCCTGCTGGAGGTGCTCGACCCGGCCCAGAACAACACCTTCGGAGACCACTATCTGGAGGTCGACTACGATCTGTCGCCGGTCATGTTCGTGACCACGGCCAACAGCCTGAACATGCCCCAGCCGTTGCTGGACCGCATGGAGGTGATCCGTATCTCTGGCTACACCGAAGATGAGAAGGTCGAGATCGCCAAGCGCCACGTCCTGCCCAAGCTGGCCAAGGACCACGGCTTGAAGGACGGTGAATGGGTGGTGCCGGATGCGGCGATCCGCGACCTGATCCGTTACTACACCCGCGAAGCCGGCGTCCGGAACCTGGAGCGTGAGCTGGGCGGCCTGGCTCGCAAGGCGGTGCGCGAAATGGCCAAGGACAAGGTGGTTTCGATCACCGTCGACGACGCGCGGCTGGCCCGCTACGCCGGGGTGCGCAAATATCGTCACGGCGAGACAGACGACCATGATCAGGTCGGCATTGTCACGGGCCTGGCCTGGACCGAGTTCGGTGGCGATATCCTGACCATCGAGGCGGTGAAGATGCCCGGCAAGGGGCGCATGACCGTCACCGGAAACCTCAAGGAGGTGATGAAGGAATCGATTTCGGCGGCGGCTTCCTACGTTCGGGCGCGTTCGCTGGAGTTCGGGATCAAGCCGCCGGTGTTTGAAACCACCGACGTTCACGTTCACGTTCCCGATGGCGCCACGCCCAAGGATGGCCCTTCGGCCGGCATCGCCATGGTCACCGCCATGGTCTCGGTCTTGACCGGAAACCCGATCCGCAAGGATATCGCCATGACCGGCGAGGTGACCCTGCGCGGACGCGCCACCGCGATCGGCGGACTGAAGGAGAAGCTGCTTGCGGCGCTCCGGTCGGGCATCAAGACGGTTCTGATCCCTCAGGAAAACGTCAAGGATCTCGAAGACATTCCGGCCAATGTGAAGAATGCGCTGGAGATTATTCCAGTATCGACCGTGGACGAGGTGCTCAAACACGCCCTGACGGGCCCGCTAACTCCGGTGGAGTGGGACCCGGAGGCCGAGCCGCTGCCCAGGCCGGTGGCGGGCGACGGCCCCGGTGGGGCTGTCGCGCACTAGGCCGATCCGCTCAATCCCTTATAAAAACGCCGTTCCCGAGCCTCGGGGGCGGCGTTTCTCTTTTGACGCGAGGGGATTCCTTGTCTCTAATGCCCGGCATGAGGCGCAGTGAGTCGCGGATCGCGATCTCACCAAGGCCTCCAATGGGTTGGGAGACCACACAATGACCAAAGCCGAACTCATCGCCGCCATGGCGGACGGAGCCGGGCTCTCCAAGGAACAGGCCAAGAAGGCGCTCGACGCCTTCACCGACAGCGTCACCGCCTCGCTCAAGAGCGGGAACGACGTGCGTCTGGTCGGTTTCGGCACTTTCGCGGCCGTGACCCGCAAGGCCGGCATGGCGCGCAACCCGCGCACCGGCGAAACCGTGCATCGCGCGGCCTCCAAGACCGCGCGCTTCCGCGTCGGCGAGGGCTTGAAGACCGCCCTGAACGGCTAAGCCGAACAGGCATTGAGTTAGGGGAGGGCGCGGGCTAAGGCTCGCGCCCTTTCTTTTTTTGGGCGGCTAGCTCAGCGGTAGAGCGTCTCGTTTACACCGAGAGGGTCGGGGGTTCGATCCCCTCGCCGCCCACCATTGCCTGACAATGAGGACGCAAAGAAAAAGGGCCGCCGGCAAGCCGGCGGCCCTCTCTGTTTCGGTGGACCGTCTAGAAACGGAAGCTGGCCCGCAACAGCAGCGCATACCGCAGATAGTCATCGAGCATCTCGGCGTCGGCTTCGATGGACAAGAAGCCCAATTCGTTGCCCAGGTTCAGACGCAAGCCGACGATAGGTCCGCCGCCTTCCATGCTGTCGCCATTCAAGGTGAAGGGCGTGCCGGTCGAGATAAAGCTGGCGACCGTAGATCCGGGATCGTGCGAGATGATCTGGCGGTAGCCCAACCGGATTTCGGGGCGCAGCCAGCGGTTCTCGCCGAAGCCCGCACCGATCGACACGGCCACCGTGGACGACAGGATGTGTCCCTCACGGTCTTCGTAGGCGAGATCAAATCCGGCGCCGCCCCCGTTCTCGTCGTGGGCGTCCTCATTCAGGCGGAAGTATTCAACGAAGGCTTCGGGGCGGATGCTCCAGCGTCCCGTCTGATAGTCGTAGGCCGCACCGGCCGCGAGGGCGAGGCTGTAGCCGTTCCAATCAGATTCGTTGCGGCGATTGATGCCGGGCGCGACCAACTGGCGAACGCTGTCGAAGCTGGCGAAACCAACGGCCGCGCGCGTCCAAACATTCCAATGGACGCCCTGGGCGCGCCAATAGAGCCCCAGTTCGAGAAGCTGTGCGCTGAGCACCTCTTCGGCCTCGGATTCGGGGTCTTCCAGATCCGAAGACGTCAGGGCGACCGACAGGCCGAAAGCGCCCAGGTCGCTGCCCCGCTCAATCCCGCCAGCGAAGCCGAAGCCTTCCGACCGGAACCCATAGGCCTGGCCGCGATCCTTGTCGGCGTAGAAGTTGATTTCCTGAAGCCAGGCGCTCGTTTCGCCTGCGCCAGCCGGGTGGCCGCGCCCCGAAAGGGCCCGCGTCACAGCATCAACACCCGTCGCCAATGAGATCAGAGAGCCGCCAGAATGATCCGGCAGCATCTGCTCGTACAGATTGAAGAAGTCGTCGCGACCGGTTTGCCCAAGGAACGCTTCGAGCAACTCCTGGTCGCTGGAGAGGGCTTCGTAGAACGCACCGTAGGCCGCAGTCTCGGAAGCGATGAAGCCGAACTCCGCCGACGTCCTGTGTCGGGCGTCGATATAGATCTGGTTCAAGGTGCTGTCGACGCCAGCGGAAACCACATACATATAGGGCGAGTTGGCCTGGAGGCGGGATTGGTCAAGATCCCCCGCCGTGATCGTCGTCGCCTGAATAATGACGAAGCGGGTCGGATCAACCAGCAGGCTCGTGAACCGGGCGCCGAGCCCGGCGCCGGACGTGATATTGGCCGTGCCGTTGACAATGAAGCCGCCGGCGGTCTGGTTGGCGCCATCAACCGTGACCAGCAGATCGCTGTCGGCTCCGAGAGAAAGCCCGGAAATCGTCGTCGCGCCGGTCTGGCCGGCGGTCAGGGTGCCATCAACAATGTTGATGTCGAGCAGGCCATCGGCATCCGTGATGGAGCCCGTGATGTGGGTGCCGCCGTCCACCAGCAAGGTGTCAGCGCCAGCGCCGAACTCAATATCCCCGTTCACCTCGCCGTTGAGGAACTCAACATTGTCGGCCCCGGAGCCGAGAATGATATCGCCGTTGATCGATGGCTCGTCGAGATCGTCAACGCCATCCCCATCGGCGTCGGAATCAGGCTGACCGTCGCCAAGGTCGTCGCCATCGTCGATTCCGTCTTGGATCAGGGTCACGCCGCTCGTGTTCGCGCTTAGGTCGATAGCGACAGCACGGCCCGTAACGACTTCGTCCGAGGCGTCCGTGTTGCTGTCGTCCGTATCGTCATCGTCGTCGGTCGGGATGATGACGGCGCGGATTGAGCCGGTGTTGGTGATCGAGGACAGGGAGCCCGAGGCGTCGCGAATTCCATACGCGTTGCCGTCCTCGCCGCGGATCACAGCGAGGATGTTCCCGTCATTGTCGATCGAGGACACGGTCGCGCCGGCGCGGATGTCGATCGCGGTGGCGTCGAAGGCGGCGTCGCCATTTCCGAACGCCTGAATTCCGCCGATGCTTCTGATTGTGGGGACCGTGGCACCGGCGTCGACCACGAAAGCCGATCCGTTCGCGTTGTAGGAGATGGACTCAATGCCGCCGGAGTTGAAGACGCCGCCGTCGATGGTGACCGCCATGCCTCCGTCAAGCCCGATCCGCAGGCCTGTGGCTTCGATTCCGTCATAGACGCCCGAACCGAGGATCGAGCCGTAGTTCATGAAGCCGTAGGCTTGGGCTCCCGTCCCGAAAACACCCAGGGTGACGGTGTTCGTCATTGAGCCAATTTGAACGCCAGGCGCCGAACCAAACGAGGTGATGACCGAGTCGCGTTCCTGTTGGTCGATGATGCCGTCGCCGTCGGCGTCGGGATCTTCGTCATCGTCGATGCCGTCATTGTCGTCGTCGTCATCGCCGGCGATGTCGATACGGCTTAGGTCCACCAAAACGCCGCCTGTGACGTTCCCCGAAATCGACAGGGCGGCGCCACCGATCAGGAGATCGTCCGGCTCAAGGTCGTCAACATCGACCCCGGTGACCGCCGAAGTGTAGCGGAAGCCCGACGAACTGATGATGCCGCCGATTGTCACGTGCCCGTTGACGTCGCCCTCGATTCCGAAGCCCACCGAGTTTTCGCCGGAGACATCGACGTTGCCGCCCATGAAAATATCGCCGGTCACCGTGCCGGTGGTTCGGACGCCATAGGAATCAGAGCCGGTGACGATGATCCCGCCGACATTTTGGAGATGGCCGATCAGATCGGTCTCGACGGAGATGCCTGCGGACTGATTGCCCACGACCGTGATAGGGCCGCTTGAGCTAATGTCACCCGTCAGTGCGCCGGGGCCAACGACGCGGATGCCGTAGCGGCCCGTTCCCTGAGCGAAAACTCCATCCAGGTCGCCGTCGCCATCGGAGTCCGTCGGCGTATAGGTCTCGGTCACCAGTATGGTGCCGCTGTTGGTGACGTCACCCGAGTTTCCGCCCACGACCAGAATGCCCGTCGTGTTGTTTGTGGCGCCCCTCATCTCAATCACGCCGCCGTTTTCGTTGGTGACGTCGTGACTTGAATCCAGGGTGACGGCTGTGCCGGTGCTAACGCGAATGGTCCCGCCGTTCCCGATGGTGATCGAGCCTGGGTTTCCATTGTTCGCCGTCGATGTCGTGATCGGCGTGGTGCGCACATTGCTGATCACCGTCTGGGCGGCGGCGCCGGAGGCCATCATCAGCGGGGCGAGCGCGACGGCCGCCGCAAGCTGGATACGCATCAAGTGAGACCCCTAGGACTGTTTCGCGCACAAACCGGCCGCCCGTTGAACGGACCGCCGCGAAAGCCCCAACTTTATTGTTTTTGGGGCGAATGCAAGGCGAACTTAGCCGGATGCGGCGATCTGCGCCAAGGCTGTTGCCCATCGGCTATCAGAGTGATATCACTTTGACATCGAATAGGGGATTGTCATGGAAACTCAGATCGCGGCCTCGACGGAATATCCCGCCAAGGCCTCCAGCGGCATCGCCATGCTGCTTTTGTCTCTCGCACTTATGGTTGGGGGCGTCTTGCTCGCCATCAGCGCCGTGGCTGGCGCGGACGGACCGAACCTGACGGTTTTGGGCGGGGGGTGAGCGTCGTGGCCGGACTGTTCCTTCTCTGCGGACTTTATTCCGTCCAGCCCAACGAAGCGGTCGCGATTCTGTTGTTCGGCGACTATCGAGGCACGGACCGCAAGGCGGGCCTGCGCTGGGTTGTGCCGTGGTACAGCCGCAAGAAGGTGTCGATGCGGGTGCGCAACGTCACCTCGGACAAGCTGAAGGTGAATGACAAGCGCGGCAGTCCGATCGAGATCGCCGCCAATGTGGTCTGGCGGGTGCGCGATTCGGCCCAGGCGCTGTTCGACGTCGATGATTTCGCAGCGTTCGTGAACATCCAGATCGATACGGCGCTGCGCGACATCACCTCATCGTACGCCTACGACCACGGTGATGATCACGAGCCGACCCTGAGGGCTGACGCCGAGCTGATCGCCGAGAGGTTGCGCGCCGAGCTGAATCAGCGCGTGAGCGTCGCTGGCATCGCCATTGATGAAGCCCGACTGGCCCATCTGGCCTACGCATCCGAGATCGCCGGCGCCATGCTGCGGCGGCAGCAGGCTGAAGCGATCCTGTCTGCGCGTCGCCTGATCGTGCAGGGCGCGGTTGAAATGGTCGAGAATGCGCTGGAGCGCCTGAGCGAACTCAACGTGGTGGAGCTGGACGAGGATCGTAAGGCGGCCATGGTTTCAAATCTGCTGGTCGTGCTGTGCGCCGACCGCGAGGCGCAGCCCGTGGTCAACACCGGCACGCTCTACGGCTAGGCAGATGCCTGAGCGCCAGAAACCGCCGGGCCGCAAGGCGTTTCTGCTGAGGATCAATCCGCAGACAATGGCGGCCGTCGAGAAGCTCGCGGCCGCCGAACTGCGAAGCGTCAACGCCCAGATTGAGTGCCTGGTGCGCGAGGCGCTGAGCGCGCGAAACCGAGGCGACGGCTGAGCTTGGCCAAACGGCGCCGTTGACCTTGCATCCCGATTAAGCTTGGTGCGTTAGGCGAGCGGAACCTCCGCTTCGGGATGCGTCGCCGCCATGGTCATGGACGCCTGGGAACAGGATCAGAAGTGGGTCTTCACTCTTGAGGAGAAGATCGCCGACACGCTGAGACGCCTCGACCGCAACGGCGATGACACGCGGCCCCGACTGGTCGACACGACCATGCAGTATGCGCCGGTTTCGGGCGGAGTGAAGCGGTATCTGAGGTCCAAGTCCGACTGGCTCGAACAGAACCGGCCTGGCATTCGCCACGCCATGCTCGTGCCGGGAAAGCGCACACGGGTCCGCGGTGACCGAACGGTGACGGTGGCGGCGCCGCGGGTGCCTTTTGGGGCTGGATACCGCTGGCCGATTTCTCGAAAATCCTGGTCGACCTGGCTGCAGTCGCTGAATCCGGCTGTGATCGAGGCTGGCGATCCCTATGGCCCAGGCGTGGCCGCCATCGAGGCTGGCCAGGTGCTTGGCGTGCCGGTGATCGGCTTCTGCCATTCCGATCCCGCCTATCTGGCGTCGATTCACTGGGGCCAGTGGGCGGCCAAGCCCATTGAAAAGCGGTGGGGAGAGATTTTCGGTCAGTTCGACCGGGTCATCGCACCCAGCAAATTCATTGCGGGTCGCCTTCGGGAAGCCGGCGTCGAGCGCATCGTTGAGCGGCCTTTGGGCGTCGACATCGAGGCGTTCCACCCCGACCACAGCGACCGTGAGGCGGTCAGGCGGGAACTCGGCATCAAATCGAACGAGCGGTTGCTGGTCTTCGCCGGACGCGCCGCCAAAGAGAAGAACGTCGACGTGATCATTTCGGCGGTGGAGAAGCTCGGCTCGCCATATCGCCTGCTGCTGGTCGGGGCGGCAGATGGTCTGCCCATAGATGGCGGCCGGATAATCTCCTTGCCGTTCCAGCAGGATACACGAGCCGTAGCGCGGTTGATGGCGTCGTGCGACGCCTTCGTTCACGCCAATGACAAGGAACCATTCGGCCTGGTGGCGCTGGAGGCCATGGCCAGCGGCCTGCCGGTCGTTTGCACCAGCCGAGGCGGCGTGTCCGAAACCGTGGATGAGACTGTCGGCGTCAAGTCGCCGAGTTTGAAGGTCTCAGACTATGCCGGGGCTATCGAGCGGTTGTTTGAACACGATCTCGAGGCCATGCGCCTCGCGGCTCGTCAGCGCGCGGTCAGCCGATATGCGTGGAACACGGTCTTCGACGATCTGTGCAGGGTCTATGCAGAGACGTCGGGCGTTGAGGCCTTCGTCGAGACCCGGCCCGATCTCGACGCCGAGGCGCACTGAGATCCAGAAATGCAAAGCGCCACTTCCTTGAGAAGGAAGTGGCGCGAGTGACGGGGCTCGAACCCGCGACCTCCGGCGTGACAGGCCGGCACTCTAACCAACTGAGCTACACCCGCGTACATCCTTCGTCGGGGCGGGCCCGGCGAAGGCGCGTCGTTTAGGCGGCGTCGCCGGGAGGTGTCAAGCGGCGCGATCCGCATTTTCGCGCGCAATCGGCGGCGCCTGCCCGGTTTCGCGGTCGGACCTCGTTCAGACGCGTCGCAGCGCGGTTCAGACAAACGCAGGACATCTCGGTGGCGCGGGTGAGATCACAGGTTCAAATTGGGGAGCCTGGCCCGTCAGGCCAGGACGCGCCGGGGCGGCTGCGGCGCGGTGCAGGCGGTCAGGAACCCGTCGAGGGCGTAGGGCAACCCGTATCCGAACAACCTGGCTCGCCCGTAGCGGCTGCGGCTGCGGCCTCGACCTGGGCCGAACCTCCGCCGGCGATCAGCAGGGCAAGCTCAGCGCCTAACTGGAGGTCCGGAAGGTGGCCGAAGGCGTGCCGGACCAGCACTCCATCGCGGTCGAACAGCAGGGTCGTGGGGGTTCCGTTCATGGCGTAGAGGCGCATGGTCTGAGGCAGAGGATCGCCTTCGCCTGGCGCATCGACGCCGACCGGGAAACTGATGCGGTACTCGTGCAGGAAGGCCGCAAGCGCCTGCGGCTCCATGGCGGCGTGGTGCTCGAACACCGTGTGCAGGCCGACCACGGCCAGATCCTCTTCACGAAAGGTCGCGCGCACCTTCTGGGCCTGGGGCAGGCTGTGGCTGACGCAGGACGGGCACAGCATCTGAAAGGCCGTCAGGATGACCGGACGTCCCCGAAGCGCGGTCAGCGAAAGGGGCTGCTGCGTGTTGAACCACTGTGTGGTCCGCCATTCGGGTGCGGGGGGCGGGGTGTTCATCGGCCTGAGCTACATCTGACGCAATCCAGGCCGTCAGGGAAGCCCGCACGCGCGGCCCGTTCAGGCGGCTCGGGAGGGGAGCCGCGCGCGCGCCGAAACGGGGTCCAGCCAGGTCGTTAGCGTTTCCAGCAGGATCGCCTGGGTCACGGGCTTGGCCAGGAAATCGTCCATGCCTGCATCCCGGCAGGCCGCCTCGCTTTCCGCCCGGCATTCAGCGCTGACCGCCAGGATCGGCGCGTTGGCGGCCGGACCGGGCAGGGCGCGGATCTGGCGGCTAGCCTCATAGCCGTCCATCCTGGGCATCCTGAGGTCCATCAGGATGATGTCATAGGCTCCGGTGCGCGTGGCCTTGACGGCTTCCTCGCCATCGCCAGCGTAGTCGACCTCGCAGCCGTAGGCGCGCAGCATCAGGCCCAGGATTTCGCGGTTAGCGGCGTGGTCATCGACCACGAGTAGGCGCGGCGCCCGATCTGGTTCGGATGCACCCGCCGCCTGGCAGGCCCGTTCCATCGGCACGGTCAGGATGATGCGGGCGCCCGCGCCGGGGCTGCTGTCGACCACCCAATCGCCCCCCAGGGCGCGAAGCAGGCGATGCGCCAGGGCCAGTCCGATTCCAACCCCCTCCTTGGCGCGATTGAGCGAGCCGTCGCCCTGGCGAAAGGCCTCGAGCAGCTCAGGCAAATGGGCGGTATCAAATCCTGCCCCCGTGTCGAACACGGTCAGGCGCGCGCCTGTTTCAACAGCCTCGACCTCGATCCCGATGTGTCCGTGGTCGGTGAACTTGGCGGCGTTGTGGATCAGCAGCCGCAGCACCTGGCGCAAGCGGCGCGGATCGCCGACGAAGTGGGACTCGGCTCCGAGCCTGTCTTCGAAGCGCACGTCGAGGGACCGGTTGCGAATGTTCTGCCGGGTGTGGTCCAGCAACGTCCGCACCGTGTCGCGAAGGTCGAAGGCCTGCGTCGCCACCGAGAGGTCTGCGCGCGCAAAATCTATCATGTCGTCGACCAACTCGAGGGCGTGGGCGTTGGCGAGGGAGATCTTGCTGATCTTGTCACGCGTCTTGTCTCCAAGGCCCTGGTCGGCAGCGGCGAGCGACGCGAAGCCAGCGACTTGACCGAGCGGCGTGCGCAGCTCGTGGCTGATCATGTTGAGGAAGCGCCGCTTGGCCTCCGTCGCCTGCGCCGCGAGATGGGCGGCGACAGCCAGGCGGGCCGCGTCCTGGCGCGCGCGCGCGCTGCGCAGTTCAAGGCACCTCTGCAGGCGCAGCCGTTCGCTGACCACCGTGGACGCCGGGTAGATGGTGATCAGGATCGCCGCCATGAACACATAGAAGGAGGGCAGGCGCATGGTGATGTCGGTTCCCGCGCTGACCTCATCGCGGGAGACGCCAAATGCAAACGCTTCGAATGCCGAAGGCTCGTAGAGAAAGCCAATGCTCGTAACAGCCGCCAGCACGACGACGCTGGCTGCGGCCTGTCTTGGGGTCAGCCGCAGGGCGATCAGCAGCAGCGCCGGCAATATCGCCGCCACGGGCAAGGGGATGATCCGAAGGCAAATCGCGCCTGCGAACAGGGCCGCGCCGCCGATCAGCAGATAGCCTTCCACCAGGCTGGCCTGATGTTCTCCCTGGGGGAGCGCGCGCTGTGAGAGGATGACGATGGCGGGCGTGACAACGAGGCAGCCGAGCAACTCAACGCTGACCCAGCTGGCGAAGTAGAGGTTGAACAGCTCAGGGCTGATCTGGATCAACCACAGTCCCAGCAGGGCTGCCAGAACGACCGCCGGGGCGGCGGCAAGCAAGGCGAAACGCGCCAGTTGAACCGGACGTCCGAGTTGCAAGGCCGCGCCGCAGAAGCGGCGGGCGATGAGGGCGACGATGATGGCCTCCGCCGCGTTGAGCAGACTGAAGGTCAAGGCTGTGTCCAGGCCGCGCGCACGGACCAGAACATCGAACGCAAGGTTGAGGGCCACGCAGGCGGCCAGAACAATGATTGCTTTGCGACGCGCCAGCAGCAGCAGGCCGGCGGCGAGGACGCCATTGGCAGGCCAGACCGCGACGGCGCCGAACAGGTATTGGCAGGCGTGCGACAGGCCGAGCGACGCCACGAACAAGGCGACAAAACTCCAGCCCGGGAATCGCGTGGCGGCGGCTCCGTCGTGCCGGAACAGACGCCAGGGCGTCGGTCGGGAACGGTTGCTATGGAGGTGTCGGGTCATGCGGTTCGTAGCTTGACGGATCACGCCTGTAGTCGGGTGACGATGGCCATTGGGGGTGCGAAAGCGACTCGAAGGAACGGCCGGATCGTGAGGAGGTCGAGGCGACCCACTACCGGGTGAACTGGTGAACGCAGACTGCGACCGGTGAATGGGGCGATCCCACCATCGATAGTAGATCTAGGTTAGGCTCTTACTCTTGAAAAAGTCCTAGCTCTATTCGGGACCATTGTTGCGAATTGATCGCAAAGAAACCGGCCCGCCAAGGGTTTGAACGGGCCGGGGGTTCGGTCTAAGAAGCCCCGATTCCGCCGTCTTTCTGCGGCCCGGACCCTTCCGCATGAACGCATTCCTGCTCGAATATCTACCGATCCTGATCTTCATGGCTGTTGCGGCCGTGCTTGGGCTTGGTTTCATCGTTGCGGCGATGGTGCTGGCGCCCAAGAATCCGGATGTCGAGAAACTCTCGGCTTATGAGTGCGGCTTCAACGCCTTCGATGATGCACGCATGAAATTCGATATCAGGTTCTACCTGGTGTCGATCCTGTTCATCATCTTTGACCTGGAAGTGGCCTTCCTGTTCCCGTGGGCGGTGACGCTGACGGACCTGGGCCGAGGCGACATGGTGTTCGCCTTCTGGTCGATGATGGTGTTTCTGGGCGTGCTGACTGTCGGCTTTCTCTATGAGTGGAAGAAGGGAGCCTTGGAATGGGAGTGATCGTTCCGGCCGGTTCGGCGGCGCGTTCGACCGTCGAGGGCTATGATCCCAAGGTTCACGACCGCTTTTTCGAAGCGGTCAACTACGAGCTGGGCGATAAGGGCTTCGTCACCGCGCCGCTGGACGACGTCATCACCTGGGCCCGCACCGGCAGCCTGATGTGGATGACCTTCGGCCTGGCGTGCTGCGCCGTCGAAATGATGCAGGCTTCGATGCCGCGTTTTGACGCCGAACGCTTCGGCATGGCCCCGCGCGCCAGCCCACGGCAGTCTGATCTGATGATCGTGGCCGGCACCCTGACCAACAAGATGGCTCCAGCCCTGCGCAAGGTCTACGACCAGATGCCGGATCCACGCTACGTCCTGTCGATGGGCAGCTGCGCCAACGGCGGCGGGTATTATCACTACAGCTACAGCGTAGTGCGCGGGTGTGACCGGGTCGTGCCGGTGGACGTTTACGTTCCGGGGTGCCCGCCGACGGCGGAGGCGCTGCTGTACGGGCTCTTGCAGTTGCAGAAGAAGATCCGGCGCACGGGGACGATCACACGATGAGCGGGGCGGGGACCGAAAAGGCCATGAAGGCCCTGGCCAGCGCCGCCAAGAAGGCGTGCGGCAAGGCTGTGATCGAGACCAAGGTGGCCTTTGGCGAGGCCACGCTGACGGTTCGACGCGAGCAGATTCTGCACGTCCTGAGCACGCTGAAGGATGAGCTGGGCTTCCAGCAACTGGTCGATCTATGCGGGGCGGATTATCCCGTGCGGGCCGAGCGGTTCGACGTGGTCTATCACCTGATCAGCCTGACCCGGAACGAGCGGATCCGCGTCAAGGTCTCGACCGATGAGACCATGCCGGTCCCTAGCGCCATCCCGGTGTTCCCCAATGCGGAATGGTTCGAACGCGAGGCGTTCGACATGTTCGGCGTCTTCTTCTCGGACCATCCGGACCTGCGCCGGATGCTGACCGACTATGGTTTCGAGGGGCATCCGCTGCGCAAGGACTTCCCCATGACCGGCTATGTCGAGGTCCGCTACGACGACGAGCTGAAGCGGGTGGTCTATGAGCCGGTCAAGCTGGCCCAGGAGTTCCGCAACTTCGATTTCCTCTCGCCGTGGGAGGGCGCGGACTACGCCAAATGGTCCGGCGTTCTGCCGGGCGACGAAAAGGCGAAGGGGTAGGGGATGGCCGACGACCTGAAACCCTCATCGCTGACGTCGCTGGACGAAGACCGCAAGTTCACCATCAACTTCGGCCCGCAGCACCCGGCCGCGCACGGCGTGCTGCGCCTGGTGCTGGAGCTGGACGGCGAGATCGTCGAGCGCGTCGATCCGCACATCGGCCTGCTGCATCGCGGCACCGAAAAATTGATGGAGGCGCGTACCTACCTCCAGAACATCCCGTATTTCGACCGGCTCGACTACGTCGCGCCGATGAACCAGGAACACGCCTTCTGCCTGGCCATCGAGCGGTTGCTGGGGCTGGAGGTTCCGTACCGCGGCCAGTTGATCCGGGTGCTCTATTCGGAAATCGGCCGGATCCTGAACCATTTGATGAACGTCGGCTCCCAGGCCCTGGACGTCGGCGCCCTGACGCCGATCGTGTGGGTGTTCGAGGACCGCGAGAAGCTCATGGGCTTCTACGAGCGGGCCTCCGGTGCGCGCCTGCACGCCAACTACTTCCGGCCCGGCGGCGTTCACCAGGACCTGCCTCCCGAGCTGATCGACGACATCGAAACCTGGTGCGGGGAATTCCCTGCGAACCTGGCCGATCTCGAAGGCTTGGTCACCGAGAACCGCATTTTCAAACAGCGCAACGTGGACATCGGCGTCGTGTCCAGGGAGCAGGCCCTGGCCTGGGGCTTCTCGGGCGTGATGCTGCGTGGCTCGGGTATCGCCTGGGACCTGAGAAAGTCCCAGCCCTACGAATGCTACGCCGAACTCGATTTCGAAGTGCCGATCGGCAAGAACGGTGACTGCTGGGACCGCTATCTCTGTCGCGTCGAGGAGATGAGAGAATCTCTCAAAATCATGCATCAGTGCATTGATCGACTGAGAAACAATCCAGGTCCGGTCTTGTCGACCGACCACAAGGTCACCCCGCCGCGGCGCGCCGATATGAAGCGGTCGATGGAGGCGTTGATCGAGCACTTCAAGCTCTACACCGAGGGCTTCCGGACGCCGCCGGGCGAAGTCTATGCCTCGGTCGAGGCCCCCAAGGGCGAGTTCGGCGTCTATGTCGTTTCGGACGGCACCAACAAGCCGTACCGCTGCAAGATCGCGGCGCCGGGCTTCAAACATCTTCAGGCCATGGACTGGATGAACCGTGGCCATCTGCTGGCCGATGTCGCAGCCATTCTCGGCTCGCTCGACATCGTGTTCGGCGAGGTCGACCGCTGATGTTCGACTGTCTGGCCATGGAGGTGGTGGACGCCCAGATCGAGGCCCGGCGGGCCCGCGATGTGTCGGCGTTTGTCCAGTTCTATGCGCCGGACGCGGTGATCGACATGGGGCCGGGCGACGAGGATCGGCTGGTCGGGCGCGACGCTATTCTCGACCATTACGAAAGCGCCTTCATCGAGATGCCGGCGGACGTTCAGGTGGAGATCGCCAACCGGATCACCTCGGGCGAGTACGTCGTTGATGAAGAGGCTTTGCACGGCGACGGCTTCGCGGGCGAGGTGGTGGCGATCTATCGGGTTCAGGCCTGTCTGATCACGAGCGTCCAGTTGCTGCCGTGGGTGAACCATGAGGAAGGGGTCGCGGAATGAGCGGCCTGTGGATCGAGCCCGTCATCTACCCGGACCGCTGGATGTGGTTCGGCGGACTGATGGCGTTCAGCACCATCTTGACGGTCATGTTCTCGCCGCGCCGGCGGGCGGCCATCGGCTTGCTGCGCGTCGCGGCGGGGCGGGCCAGTCAGCTGGTCGTGCCGCTGGCGGGCGTGCTGGTGGTGCGTTCGGGCTTTCGTCAGGCCTATCTGGCTGACGGCCGGCCCTGGTGGGACGCCATGTGGATGAGCCTGGTGTGGATGATGGGTTTCATCTTCGTAGGGCGGTTGCTGGTGGCCAATACACCACCGACGTCGATCTGGCTGCGCGATCTGCGCAAGGCGGGGGCCGATGTCTGGAAGGACCGGCTCGGTCGCTGGATGCGGAGCGCGGTCAGATGAGCGTCGTCTCCAAGCCTATTTCGGAACTGGTCCGTCAGGGCTGGTCCATCGAGAACTACGCGACCGCACTGGGATCGTATGGCGTGATCGAACACTGCTTCCACATGAGCCGCTCGGGCGCGATGAAGGTCGTGTGCGTCCGCGCCAGGATGCTCGGCTCGGGCGTGGAAGTCACGGAACTGGAGATCTAGATGTCGGCGCGTCGTCTCGCCAAGGAACAGCCAGCCTCGTTCGCCTTCTCCAAGGCGACGATGAAAACGGCTGAGTGGTGGATCGCCAAATATCCGGCGGACCGTCGACAGTCGGCGGTGATCCCGATCCTGTGGCTGGTTCAGAAGCAGGAGGGCTGGGTTTCCGAGCCGGCCATGCGCGCCATCGCCGAGCTGTTGGGAATGCCCAAGATTCGGGTTCTGGAGGTCGCGACCTTCTACACCATGTTCCAGTTGGAGCCGGTAGGCTCGGCGGCGCTGATCCAGGTCTGCGGCACCACGCCGTGCATGCTGCGGGGCTCGGGCGAGTTGATGAAGGTCTGCGAAAAGCGGATTGGCCCGAAGGACAAGCTCAGCGCCGATGGTCGTTTCACCTGGCAGGAAGTTGAATGCCTGGGCGCCTGCGCCAACGCGCCGATGGCCCAAATCAACGACTACTATTTCGAAGATCTGACCGCCGCCGATATGGAGAAGATCATCGACGACTTCGCCGCCGGCAAGGCGCCCAAACCGGGCCCGCGCGTCAAGCGTCAGACCTCGGCGCCGGAAGGCGAGCCGACCAGTCTCTCCGACCCGGCGCTGTACGATGGATCTCGGGCCAAGCCGATCAAGCTGCTTCCGAACGCGGCGCCCAAGGCCAAGAAAAAGAAGGAACCGGCGTGATGACCCGGCCCGATCTCAACAGCGCTGAAGGGCTGAGCGCCTACCGCACAGAACTGCGCGAGGTGGCCAAGCCGTTGCGTCTGGGGGCGTTCGTCCTGGTTTTGATCGGCGCCGCCGTGGTGGTTTCGGGCGTGTGGCTGGATATGCCGGGCTGGGCCATCGACGCCGGCTACATCACGCTCGGTCTGGGCTGGGTGGCGTTGGTCGCCGCCGTCTTCATGCGCACCCGTCATCACCGGCGCCGCATGGCGGAGCCTGAATGATGGCCACGCAACAAACCGATCAGACGCGGGCGGCGCGTGTGCTGGCCCTGGCCGGAGGGGCGGATATGGTCCTGGGCCTGGTCCTGGCGGGACTGGCGCTCGCGGGCGTGGTCCGGGGAGGCCTGATGGTTGCGGCGCTGGGCTTGGTGCTTGCGGTTGCGGGCGTCGGCGTTCTGATGTGGGCGAGACACAAGGCTGGCCAGGATATGAGCTCGGGGAGCCGGAACTAGGATATGGTCGGAATTCTCGAAGACAAGGATCGCATCTTCACCAACCTGTACGGGTCCCATGACTGGGGCCTGGAGGGAGCGAAGCAGCGCGGCGCGTGGAACGCGACCAAGGACATGCTCGACCAGGGCGGGCCCTGGATCATCGACAACGTCAAGAACTCGGGCCTGCGCGGCCGGGGCGGGGCCGGGTTCTCGACCGGCTTGAAGTGGTCGTTCATGCCCAAGGAGGTCCGCGAGGGCCGTCCGCACTATCTTGTGGTCAACGCCGACGAGTCCGAGCCGGGCACCTGCAAGGACCGCGAGATCATGCGGCATGATCCGCACCTGCTGATCGAGGGCTGTCTGATCGCCTCGTTCGCGATGCAGGCGCACGCCTGTTACATCTATTTGCGCGGCGAATATGTGCTGGAACGCGAGCGCATGGAGGCGGCGGTCAAGCAGGCCTATGACGCCAAGCTGATCGGCAAGAACAATGTCCACGGCTGGGACTTCGATGTCTATATCCACCACGGCGCCGGGGCCTATATCTGCGGCGAAGAGACGGCCCTGCTGGAAAGCCTGGAAGGCAAGAAGGGCCAGCCGCGCCTGAAGCCGCCGTTCCCGGCCGGCGCGGGCCTCTACGGCTGTCCGACCACGGTGAACAACGTCGAATCGATCGCAGTGGTCGGGACGATCCTGCGCCGGGGTGCGGAGTGGTTCGCCGGCTTCGGGCGCCAGAACAACACCGGCACCAAGATCATGTCGATCTCAGGCCACGTGAACCGCCCGTGCAATATCGAAGAGGCGATGTCGATCCCGCTGCGCCAACTGCTGGACGATCATTGCGGCGGCGTGCGTGGTGGTTGGGACAATCTGAAAGCTGTGATCCCCGGCGGCTCGTCGGTTCCTCTGATCACCCGCGACATGGCCGAGACGGCCCTGATGGATTTCGATTCCTTGCGCGAGATGCGCTCGGGCCTGGGGACCGCGGCGGTCATCGTGATGGATCAGTCGACCGATCTGGTGAAGGCGATCGCCCGCATCAGCTATTTCTACAAGCATGAGAGCTGTGGCCAGTGCACGCCGTGCCGCGAGGGCACGGGCTGGATGTGGCGGGTGCTGGAGCGGATGGCGGTGGGCAACGCCGAGCCGTCCGAGATCGACCTGCTGCTCGACGTGGCCGGTCAGGTCGAAGGCCATACTATCTGTGCGCTCGGCGATGCTGCGGCCTGGCCCGTTCAAGGCCTGATCCGGCACTTCCGGCGCGAGATCGAAGATCGGATCAACCAGTACCGTTCGCGCAAGGGCTCGTTCGCGGGTCATGCGATTGCAGCAGAGTAGGGGAGACCAGAACGATGCGTGGCAAGGTGTTGTCCTATCAGGACCTCGAAGGAACCGGCGTCATCAGCGGTGACGACGGCAAGCGTTACAATTTCGTCCGCGGCGATCTGCAGGACGGCGTGCGAACGGTGCGCACCGGCGCCGATGTCGACTTCCAGGTCGATGGCGACAAGGCGTCCGGCGTCTATGTGATGGGCGGCGCGGCATCAGCCGCGTCGGACAGCATCAATGAGGCGGTCGAGGCCTTTTCCAGCGGCGAGAAGAACAAGATCGTGGCCGGCATCCTGGCGATCCTGCTCGGGGCGCTGGGCATCCATAAATTCTATCTGGGCATGACCCAGGCTGGGATCATCATGCTGTTGGTGTCGGTCGTCGGTTCGATTGCTTTCGGCCTAGGCCCGATGGCCATGGGTATCGTCGGTCTGGTGGAGGGCATCATCTACCTGACCAAATCCGACGCTGCCTTCCAGCAGGACTATGTCGTCGGCAAGAAAGCCTGGTTCTAGGAGACAGACCTTGATCGAGCGTACCCAAACATTGGTGATCGTGAGTGCGGCGGCCCTGCTGGTGGTCGCCTGCGCCCCTGACGGCGGTGCGGCGCAGACGGCGTCGGCTGACGCCGCGCCGGCATCCGCCGACTCCCCGTCCGACGCCAGCGCAGAGCCGACCGCTGGGCCGGTTCCGCCGCAACCAGGTCAAAGATACTGGGCGGCGCGCGGGGAACTCCTGGCCCAGGGCTATGAGCCGGTGGTCTCGCCAGACGCCGAGCCGTTCAGTGTCTGCGTCGCGGAAATGGAGGCCGGGGTTTCCCTCGCTGGAGACTGTCCGGGCGAGATCATGGTTCTACCGGAGGTCGATGGCTGCGCCGGGACCGGAATGGGCAATTGCCGGACGAGTTGGAGTCACCCGGGAACCGGGCGGCGTCTGATCGTCTTTACGACCGGAGAACCGCAGCCGGGCGTGGTCAGCGACACCGCATGGGTCGAGGCTTCGGTTGAGCCGGCCGTCTCGATGGAGAGGGCCTGTCGTCAGGCGGTCCAGGTCCAATTCGGCCAGGAAGGCCAAGCGGTGACCTTTATCGGCGGGGTCGTCTCGTGGCGCGCGCCGGTCGACGGCGGACGTCTGAGCTTCACCTGTACGGTAAACGGCGACGCGGTCTCTCTGGCCCGCGAGGGCGAGACCCTGGTTGTTACTTTGAATGCGCCGTCGGACCGCTCCGCCCAACAAGAGGCCCGCTGATGCCGATCGCCAAGGTCAATGGCCAGGAAATCGAGTTCGAGCCGGGGATGACCGTGCTCCAGGTGGCCGAACGCGCCGGGGAGGAGATCCCGCGCTTCTGCTACCACGAGCGCCTGTCGATCGCCGGCAACTGCCGCATGTGCCTGGTTGAGGTGAAGCCGGGGCCGCCCAAGCCGCAGGCGTCGTGCGCCCTGCCGGCGGCCGAAGGCCAAGAGATCTTCACTAACACGCCGATGGTCGAAAAGGCCCGCAAGGGCGTGATGGAATTCCTGCTGATCAACCATCCGCTCGACTGTCCGATCTGCGATCAGGGCGGCGAGTGCGACCTGCAGGACCAGGCCATGGGCTATGGCCGCAGCGCCTCGCGCTATGACGAGAACAAGCGCGCGGTCGAAGAAAAACACATGGGTCCGACTATCAAGACCTATATGACGCGCTGCATTCAATGCACGCGGTGTGTGCGCTTCATCACTGAAATTGCTGGTGTTCCGGACATCGGCATGGTGAGCCGCGGCGAAGGTGCGGAGATCACCACCTATCTGGAGCAGGCGGTCGATTCCGAGCTGTCGGGCAACGTCAACGACCTGTGCCCGGTCGGCGCCCTGACTCACCGACCGTGGCAGTTCCACTATCGCCCGTGGGAATTGAGGAAGACCGAGACTATCGACGTGATGGATGCGCTGGGCTCCAATATCCGCGCTGACAACCGCGGGGCCGAGGTGATGCGGGTGCTGCCGCGCGTCAACGAGGGCGTGAACGAGGAATGGCTCAGTGATCGAAGCCGCTACGCCGTCGACGGCCTGACCCAGCGGCGGCTGGACCGTCCGTGGCTGCGTGACGCCAAGGGCAAGCTGAAGCCGGCGACCTGGGACGAGGCGCTGGGCGCCGTGGCGGAAAAGCTGGCCGCCGCCAAGCCGGACAAGATCGGCGTGATCGCCGGCGACCTGCAGGACGCGGAATCGATGTTTGCGGCGCTGGAGCTGTTCCGCGCCCTGGGCTCGCCCAACACGGACTGCCGCCAGGACGGCGCGGCGCTGGGCGGCGGTCAGCGCGAAGGCTGGCTGTTCAACAGCAGCCTGCAAGGCGTCGAACAGGCCGATGCGGTGCTGTTGATCGGGGTCAATCCTCGGGCTGAAGCGCCACTGCTGAATACGCGGCTGAGAAAGATCTGGCTGTCGGGCAAGGCAAGGATCGGCCTGATCGGCGAGGCGGCGAACCTGACTTATGACTATGCCCACCTTGGAGCGGGCGCTGAGGCCCTGGCCAAGCCGTCCAAGGCGATGACCGAACTGCTGTCAAAGGCCGAACGACCGGCGATCATCGTCGGCGCCGGCGCCTTGGGCGGCAGGGACGGGGCCGCCGTGCTGAGCGCGATCGGCGCTCTGGCCAAGAAGACCGGCGTGGTCAAGGACGGCTGGAACGGCTTCAATGTTCTGCATCACGCCGCCGCCCGCGTGGCCGGGCTGGACATGGGATTCACCCCCGGCGAGGGCGGCCTGTCGGCCGTCGACATGGTCAAGAAGGGCAAGCTGGACGTCCTGTTCCTGCTCGGCGCCGACGAGATCGACGCCTCGGCTACCAGCGCCTTCAAGGTCTATCTGGGCAGTCATGGTGACCGCGGCGCGCACGGCGCGGACGTGATCTTGCCGGGGGCGGCCTATACCGAGAAGTCGGGGCTCTACGCCAATACCGAGGGCCGGGTGCAGATGACCGAACGGGTTGTCTTCCCCAAGGGCGAGGCCAAGGAAGACTGGGCCATCATCCGGGCCCTGTCGGAGAAGGTGGGGCGGAAGCTCGGCTATGATACGCTCAAGGCGCTGCGTCAGCGGTTGATGGCCGAACATCCGACGTTTGGCCGCATCGGCTATGTCGCGCCAGCCCGGACTTTCGATGTGGCGGCGCTGGGCGAAAAGGGCGAGCTCGGCAAGGGCGGTTTCGCCTCGGTCGTGACCGACCCCTATCTGACCAACCCGATCACGCGGGCCTCGGCCACCATGGCGGAGCTGTCGGCCCAGCGCGTCGGCCAGCGCCTGATGGCGGCGGAGTAGGACGATGGATTTCTGGACAACCCCTCTGGGCTGGACCCTGATCACCGTCGGTGGGATCCTGCTCGTCACCGTCGGAATCCTGATCTCGCTGGCTTTCTTGCTGGTGGCTGACCGCAAGATCTGGGCTGGCGTGCAGTTGCGCAAAGGCCCGAACGTGGTCGGGCCCTTCGGCCTGCTGCAATCGTTCGCCGACTTCTTCAAGTTCCTCCTGAAAGAGGTCGTGATCCCGTCCGGCGCGGACAAGGCCGTGTTCCTTCTGGCCCCGCTGATCACGTTCATCCTGGCGTTTGCGGCCTGGGCGGTGATTCCGTTCGCGCCAGGCTGGGTCGTCGCCGACCTCAATGTCGGGGTGCTCTACTGGTTCGCGATCAGCTCGTTGGGCGTCTATGGCATCATTATGGGCGGCTGGGCGTCCAACTCGAAATACCCGTTCCTTGGCGCCCTGCGCTCGGCGGCGCAGATGGTTTCCTATGAGGTCTCCATCGGCTTCATCGTCGTGTCGGTGCTGCTGCTGTCCGGCTCGATGAACTTCACCACCATCGTCGATTCCCAGGCCGGCTGGATCTGGAACTGGAATATGTTCGGCAATGGCGGCGCCAACTGGCCGACGATCGTGATCATGATCCCGATGATGGTGCTGTTCTTCGTCTCGGCCCTGGCGGAGACCAACCGCCCGCCCTTCGACCTTCCCGAGGCGGAGTCCGAGCTGGTCGCCGGCTATCAGGTTGAATATTCCTCGACGCCGTATCTGCTCTATATGATCGGCGAATACGCCAACATCGTGCTGATGTGCTCGATGCTGACGCTGCTGTTCTGCGGCGGCTGGCATCCGGGGATCGTGCCGACCGACTGGATCGAGAGCCTTCCGGCCTGGATGAGCTACACGGTCTATCTGCTGACCTTCATCTTCAAGACGGTGGTGTGGTTTTGCGCCTTCGCCCTGGTGAAGGCGTTCGTGCCCCGCTACCGCTATGACCAGCTGATGCGGCTGGGCTGGAAGATTTTCCTGCCGACCTCGCTGGTGGCGGTGGTTCTGTCTGCAGCCTGGCAGGTTTTTGGAGTTCACGGATGATCCGGATCGCCCTTGCCGCCCTGGCGGCGTTTAGCGCCTGCGCCTGCACCATCGACGGGCCCGAGCCCGGCTCCACCGGGGTCATGGCCGAGCTGGAACGTCAGGATAGAATCCGGGCGCAGCAGGAGGAAAGACGGCGGCTGTGCAGCATGATTGACCGCAACAGCGAACGCTATGAGCGCGACTGCGCCCACGACGGAGGCCACCACTGATGTTCGCCCGCATCGCCCAAGCCGCCCGGGGCGCCATGATGCTCGATGTGATCGGCGCTGTCGGTCTGTCGTTCAAATATCTGATGCGTCCCAAGGCGACGGTGAACTATCCGTTCGAGCGCAATCCGCAGTCGCCGCGTTTTCGCGGCGAGCACGCGCTGCGCCGCTACGCCAACGGCGAGGAACGCTGCATCGCCTGCAAGCTCTGTGAGGCGATCTGCCCGGCCCAGGCCATCACCATCGAGAGTGAGCCGCGCGCCGACGGCAGCCGCCGCACGACCCGCTACGACATCGACATGGTCAAGTGCATCTACTGCGGCCTGTGCCAGGAGGCCTGCCCGGTGGACGCCATCGTCGAAGGGCCGAACTCAGAGTTCGCCACCGAGACGCGTGAGGAGCTGTACTACGACAAAGAGCGCCTGCTCGCGAACGGCGACCGCTGGGAGCGGCAGATCGCGCGGGCCCTGGAAATGGATGCGCCCTACCGATGATCCGCCTGACTGACCTGCATCGCCTTGGCAAGCCGGAACAGCCCGGTCTAGAAGGCGCCCACAGCGGGCGGGCCGTGAGTCTCGCCGGGGGAGCGCAATCTTGATCGCCGCGATCGCCTTCTATGTTCTGGCCGCCGTCAGCGTGTTCGCCGCGCTGCGCGTCGTGCTGGCCTCAAACCCGGTGCATTCGGTGCTTTGGCTGATCACCGCCTTCTTCTCGGCGGCGGGCCTGTTCGTGCTGATGGGCGCCGAGTATCTCGCCATGTTGCTGGTCGTCGTTTACGTCGGCGCGGTGGCGGTGCTGTTCCTGTTCGTCGTCATGATGCTGGACGTGGACTTCGTTCGCTTACGCGAAGGCTTCACTCGCTATATGCCGTTCGGCGCCGTCGTCGCCTGCGTGCTGTTGGTGGAGATGATCCTGGTGTCCTCGGCTGTGGCGGCGCGTGGGGCGGGGGCCTCGGCGCCGGGCGTTCAGGCGCCGACTGACGTGTCGAACGTCGAAGCCATCGGCCGGGTGCTCTATACGGACTACGTCTATATTTTCCAGGCGGCGGGCCTGGTGCTGCTGGTCGCCATGATCGGGGCCATCGTCCTGACCCTTCGGCACAAGCCGCACGTCAAGCGCCAGGACATCCACACCCAAGTGACCCGTGACCGCAAGAAGGCCGTCGCCATGACCCGCCCCGAGACCGGGGCCGGCGTCCGTCCAGAGGACCTGTCATGATCATCGGTCTGGCCCACTATCTGGCGGTCGCCGCCACCCTGTTCACGATCGGGGTCTTTGGGATCTTCGTGAACCGCAAGAACATCATCATCATCCTGATGTCGATCGAGCTGATCCTGCTGGCGGTGAACATCAACTTCGTCGCCTTCTCCACCCACCTGAACGAGGTGTCCGGGCAGATCATGGCCATGTTCGTGCTGACCGTGGCCGCCGCCGAGGCGGCGGTCGGCCTGGCCATTCTGGTGACGTTCTTCCGCAACCGCCGCGACATCGCGGTGGACGATGCCTCCATGATGAAGGGCTAGAGCGTGCCGATCGAAACCCTCGCCACGATTGGTGTCTTCGCCCCGCTGGTCGGCGCGGCCATCGCCGGCCTGTTCGGGCGTCGCATCGGCGATGTCGCTTCCCAGACGATCACGACCGGCCTGCTGCTGGTGTCGTGCGCCATCGCCTGGACGGTTTTTTACAACCACACCTGGGGACATATGGAGGCGTTCACGGTTCGCCTCCTGCCGTTCATCAACATTGGCGACTTCCAGTCGGCGTGGTCGATCCGCATCGACGCGCTGTCGGCGGTCATGCTGGTGGTGGTCACCACCGTCTCGGCCCTGGTCCACGTCTATTCCTGGGGCTACATGGCCGAGGATCCGGACAAGCCCCGGTTCTTCGCCTATCTCAGCCTGTTCACCTTCGCCATGCTGGCGCTGGTGACGGCGGCGGACTTCATGCAGCTGTTCTTCGGCTGGGAAGGGGTGGGGCTGGCGTCCTATCTGCTGATCGGTTTCTGGTACAAGAAGGACACTGCCTCGGCCGCCGCCATCAAGGCTTTCGTGGTCAATCGGGTCGGCGACTTCGGCTTCGCCCTGGGCATCATGACGGTGTTCTGGATGTTCGGCACCATCGAGTTCGCCGAGCTGTTCCCGATGATCGCCGACAAGGCCGGAACGACCTGGAGTTTCCTGGGCTATGAGTGGTCTGCGCTCGATCTCGCCGGGGCGCTCTTGTTTGTCGGCGCGATGGGCAAGTCGGCCCAGTTCCTGCTGCACACCTGGCTTCCCGACGCCATGGAAGGCCCGACGCCGGTGTCGGCCCTGATCCACGCCGCGACCATGGTGACCGCCGGCGTCTATATGGTCTGCCTGCTGTCGCCCATTTACGAATATGCCCCGATCGCTTCACAGATCATCGCCGTGGTCGGCGCCGTGACGGCGATGTTCGCCGCCACCGTCGGCCTGGCTCAGAACGACATCAAGCGGGTGATCGCCTATTCGACCTGCTCGCAGCTGGGATACATGTTCTTCGCTGCCGGGGTCGGGGCCTATCAGGGGGCGATGTTCCACCTGTTCACCCACGCCTTCTTCAAGGCGCTGCTGTTCCTGGGCGCCGGCTCCGTGATCCACGGGATGCACCACGAACAGGATATGCGGAAGATGGGCGGGCTGATGAAGTACCTGCCGGTCACCTATGCGGTGATGACCATCGGCACCATCGCCATCACCGGCCTGGGCATTCCCGGCGTGGGTGGTTTCGCCGGCTTCTACTCCAAGGATTCGATCATCGAGAGCGCCTTCGCCTCGGCGACGTCTGGTCATTCGCCGGTGGCCTACTTCGCCTTCATCGTCGGCCTGATGGCGGCGGGTCTGACCGCCTACTATTCGTGGCGTCTGATCATCATGACCTTCCACGGCACGCCGCACTGGAAACACGACGCGGCCGATCATCATGCGCATGACGATCACGCCCACGACGACCATCACCATGGCCCGCTCAAGCCGCATGAGAGCCCGCTGGTGATGCTGGCGCCATTGATCGCTCTGGCGATCGGCGCGATCTTCGCGGGCTGGTACTTCGCGCCCGAGTTCATCGGTCACCACGAAGCGGATTTCTGGCGCGGCGCGATCTATGTGGGCGAACACAACCACGTCCTGCACGACAGCCATGATGTCCCGACCTGGGTGAAGTGGGCCCCCCTGGTGCTGACCCTGATCGGCAGCCTGGTGGCGGTTTGGGTCTATGGCCTGCGCGAGGGCATGGCCCGGCGCATGGCCGACCGCGGCGGACCTCTGCACGCGTTCCTGTACAACAAGTGGTACTTTGACGAGCTCTACCAGGCGACCTTCGTGCGCGGCGCCAAGGCGCTGGGCGATCTGTTCTGGAAGATCGGCGACATCAAGATCATCGACGGCCTGGGTCCCAACGGGATCGCCTGGCTGTCGCAGCGGGTCGGAGGGCGGCTGTCACGGCTGCAGTCCGGCTATGTCTATCACTATGCGTTTGTGATGCTGCTGGGCGTAGCCGGCCTCATCGCCTTCGCCATCAGCCTGGCGAGCTGAGCCAATGCCCCAGATTCCCGCCATTCTGTCCGTCGTCACCTTCCTGCCGCTGCTCGGCGTCGCGGCGATCCTGCTGTCCCGCATGACGGCCAGGTCGGCCGACGCGCCTGGCCTGGCCAATCGCACGCGTTGGATCGCCCTGATCACGACCCTGGCGACGCTGGCGGTCTCGGTCATCCTGGTGATGCAGTTCGATCCGACGAACCCCGACTATCAGTTCGTCGAGTACATCCCGTGGTTCGCCGGAGCGGCCTATCACATGGGCGTGGACGGGATTTCGATCCTGTTCGTACTGCTGACGGCCTTCCTGATGCCGCTGTGTATCGCCGCCAGCTGGAAGCCGATCACCAACCGGGTGGTCGAATATATGATCGCCTTCCTGGTGCTGGAGACGCTGGTCATCGGCGTGTTCACCGCGCTGGACCTGTTCCTGTTCTACATCTTCTTCGAGGGCGGCCTGGTGCCGATGTTCCTCATCATCGGCATCTGGGGCGGACAGAACCGGGTCTATGCGGCCTACAAGTTCTTCCTCTACACCCTGCTTGGGTCGGTGCTGATGCTGGCGGCCATGCTGTACATGGCGGCGACGGCGGGCACGTCTTCGATCCCGGAGCTGACCGCACACGGCTTTGATCCGGCGGTCCAGACCGTGCTCTGGCTGGCGTTCTTCGCCTCATTCGCGGTCAAGATGCCGATGTGGCCGGTCCATACCTGGTTGCCGGACGCCCACGTCCAGGCGCCGACGGCGGGTTCGGTCATCCTGGCGGGCATTCTGTTGAAGCTGGGCGGCTACGGTTTCCTGCGCTTCAACCTGCCGATGTTCCCCCAGGCGTCAGAGCTGTTCACGCCGCTGGTTTTCACCCTGTCGGTGATCGCGGTGATCTACACTTCGCTGGTCGCCTTCCGGCAGACCGACATCAAGAAGCTGATCGCCTATTCGTCAGTCGCGCACATGGGCTTCGTCACCATGGGCATCTTCGCCGGCAACGAGACGGGGGTGCAGGGCGCCATCTATCAGATGCTCAGCCACGGCCTGATTTCAGGTGCGTTGTTCCTGTGCGTGGGCGTCGTCTATGACCGGATGCACACCCGCGAGATCAGCTTCTACGGCGGCCTGACCCAACCGATGCCGCGCTACGCGGCGATCTTCCTGCTGTTCACCATGGCCAATGTCGGGCTGCCGGGAACCTCGGGCTTTGTTGGCGAGATCCTGACCATGACCGGGACCTATCAGGTCTCGACGTGGGCGGCGTTCGGGGCCGCGACCGGCGTGATCCTGTCGGCGGTCTATGCGCTGACGCTGTATCGCCGCGTCATGTTCGGCCAGATCACCAATCCGCAACTGAACGGCATTGCCGATGTGACCCGGCTGGAGATCGCGATCTTCGCGCCGCTGATCATCGGCACCCTGTGGCTGGGCGTTTATCCGGCTGCTGTCTTCGACATCACCCAAGCCTCGGTCGGCCAGTTGGTCGCGGCCTATCAATCGGCCATCGGGGGCTAGGACCAGCATGGAAATCACCAACGCCCTCTCTATCGCTACGCCCGAGCTGATCGTCGTCATCGGCGCCATGGCCCTGTTGATGGTCGGCGCCTACGGCGGCGACAAGGCGCGGCCGGCGGTCTCGCTGCTCAGCGGCCTGGTTCTGATCGCGGCGGCGGTCGCCGCAGCCACGGGCCAGCTAGGCGAGGCCTTCCTCGGGGCCTTCATCAACGACCGGCTGGCGGTGTTCGCCAAGGTGGCGATCTATCTGGCCTCGGCAGTGGCGGTTCTGCTCGGCCACGGCTGGATGCAGCGCAACAATCAGGCGCGGTTCGAATATCCTATCCTGATCCTGCTGGCCGCCGCCGGCATGAGCATGATGGTTTCGGCTGGGGATCTGATCTCCATGTACGTCGGCATCGAGCTGCAGTCGCTGGCGCTCTACGTCATGGCCGCGTTCAACCGTGATGACGCCAAGGGCTCCGAAGCGGGGCTGAAGTATTTCGTTCTGGGCGCGCTGTCCTCAGGCCTGCTGCTTTACGGCGCCAGCCTGATTTACGGCTTCGCCGGATCCATGCGGTTTGAAGACATCGCCGCCGCCGCCGCCGGGGCGCAAGGGACCAGCCTGATCTTCGGCCTGGTGTTCCTGTTGTGCGGCCTGGGCTTCAAGATTTCGGCCGCGCCGTTCCACATGTGGACGCCCGATGTGTACGAGGGCGCCCCGACCCCGGCAGTGGCCTTCTTCGCCGCTGCGCCGAAGCTGGCGGCCATGGTGCTGATCGCGCGCACGCTGGGCGAGGGCTTCGAGGTCATTGCCGATCAGTGGCGTCAGGTCATCCTGGCCCTGGCGGTGCTCAGCTTCCTGGTCGGCGCCTTTGGCGGCCTGATGCAGAAGAACATCAAACGCCTGCTGGCCTATTCGTCGATCGCCAACATGGGCTACGCCCTGCTGGCCATCGCGGTGGGCTCGGCGGTCGGCGTCAAGGCGATGCTGGTGTTCATGGTCCTGTACATGATCGACGTCACCGGCTTCTTTGCCGCCCTGATGGCGCTGAGCCGAAACGGGCGCCCGATCGAGCGGATCGAGGATCTGGCCGGGCTGAAGGCGGATCGGCCGGGTACGGCCATCGTCCTGACCTTCCTGTCGCTGTCGGTGCTGGGGATGCCGCCGTTCTCGGGCTTCTGGGCCAAGGTCTTCGTTTTCGGCGCGGCGATCCAGGGTGGGCTGTGGATCTTTGCAGCCCTGGGCCTGGTGGCCTCGGTGGTGGCGGCTTTCTACTATCTCAGGATCATCAAGCTGATCTGGTTTGACGCCTCGCCGGGCGCAACTGATCCTGCCCCGCGCGACGCCCAATGGGTGGCCTATGCGGCGGCGGCGTTCAGCTTTCCGCTGGTGTTGCTGGCGCTCGGGCCGTTGGACGGTCTGGCCGCGGCGGCTCGCATGATCGGACTGGGGTGATCTTCAGCCCCTGGCCGGTCCTGGCCTTCGACCAACTGGACTCGACCAACGCGGAGGCGCGCCGCCGCGCCGAGGCCGGAGAGGCCGGGCCGCTGTGGATCACCGCCTGCGAACAGAGCGCCGGACGCGGTCGGCGCGGCCGGGCGTGGTCGGGGCATCCCGGCAATCTGGCCGCGACCCTTCTGGTCAGCACTGAGCGAACGCCGGCCCAGGCGGCCCTGGCCAGCTTCGTCGTCGGCCTGGCCGCGCATGACGTGATGCAGGCCTATGCGGCGCCAGGGCTGGCGATGCTGAAATGGCCCAATGACATCCTGATCGCCGGCGACAAGGCGGCGGGTCTGCTGATCGAATCCGGGGTGGGCGAGGGCGGTCGGCTGTGGCTGGCCATCGGCGTCGGGCTGAATCTGGCCTGGGCGCCCAGCGACGCCGAGCGTCCGGCGACATCGTTGGCCGACCACCTGGCTCAGGATCAGGCGCGTCCGCCGTCACCCGAGGCGGCGCTGGCGGCGTTGGACCGGGCGATGCAGGCGCGGCTGACGCAATGGGACCAGGCCGGGACCGAAGCGGTGCTCTCCGACTGGAGCGCGCGGGCGTCCGGCGTGCCAGGCCCCTGCACGGCGCGTCTCGGCCATGAAACCGTCACCGGCTGGGCCGAAGGACTGGCCCCCGACGGTGCGCTGAGGCTGCGCCTCGACACCGGCGAGGTCCGCATGATCTCGGCCGGCGACGTCTTCTTCGGAGCGAATGCATGAGCGCCGACCCGCGCGATGAACTGGTCTTCCTGCCGCTGGGCGGGTCCAATGAAATCGGCATGAATCTGAACGCCTATGGCTTCGGGCCGGCCGATGATCGCAAGTGGATCGTGGTCGATGTCGGGGTGACGTTCGGTGACGCCTCGACGCCGGGCGTCGATGTGATCGTGCCGGACCCGACCTACCTGGAGGGCGAGACCATCCTGGGCATCGTGCTGACCCACGCCCATGAGGATCATATCGGGGCGCTGGGCTGGCTGTGGCCCCGGATCAGGGCGCCGTTGTACGCCACGCCGTTCACGGCCTTTCTGATTAGGGAGAAGCTGAGGGATGCGGGCCTGCTCGATGAGGTCGAGCTGAATGTCGTGCCGCTGGGCGGCACGATCACGCTGGGCGACTTCGAGGTGACCATGGTCACCATCACCCATTCGATCCCCGAGCCGAACGGCCTGGCGATCAAGACGCCGCTGGGCGTGGTGCTGCACACCGGCGACTGGAAGATCGACGACGATCCGGTGGTCGGCGAGCGCACCGACGTCGACACCATCCGCCGCCTCGGCGACGAGGGCGTGCTGGCCATGGTGTGCGATTCCACCAACGTTTTCGTCGAGGGTTCGGCGGGCTCCGAAGCGGATGTGAAGGTAGCCCTGACCGCGCTGATCCGCTCTCTGTCGGGCAAGGTTGCGGTCGGCTGTTTCGCCTCGAATGTGGCGCGGCTGGACAGCGTGATCCGGGCGGCGGAAGCCTGTGGCCGCCGGGTCTGTCTTGCGGGGCGTTCGATGCATCGGATCACGGCGGCGGCGCGTTCGGTCGGGCTCCTGCAGGACGTTCAGCCGTTTATCGACATGAGCGAGGCCGGCTATTTCCCGGATGAGGGCATCCTCTATCTCTGCACTGGCAGCCAGGGCGAGGCGCGCGCTGCACTCGGTCGGATCGCCAACGGGGATCATCCGCACCTGACGCTGGGCAAGGGCGACGCCTGTATCTTCTCGTCGCGCCAGATTCCGGGCAACGAACTGGCCATTGGCCGGATGCAGGACAAGCTGGCAGAGCGCGGGGTGCGGCTCTACACCGAGCGCGATCATCCCGGCATCCACGTCTCGGGCCATCCGTGCCGGGACGAACTGAAAGAGATGTACCAGTGGGCCCGGCCGCGCATCGCCGTGCCGACCCACGGCCAGCGCCGACATCTGATCGAGCACTGCAATCTGGCCAAGGATATGCAGACGCCCGAGGCCGTAGCCTTGAGGAACGGCGACCTGCTGAGGCTGGCGCCTGGCCTAGCCGAGATCATCGACGAGGTGCCGTCGGGTCGGCTGTTCGTCGACGGCGGCCTGCTGACGCCGGAAGGTTCGGAGGCGCTGAAAGAGCGCCGCCATGTGGCGGTGGCGGGCGTCCTGGCGGTGGCGGTGGCGATCGACGGCAAGGGCAAGTTGGCCGGAGACCTGGAGATCCGGGGGTTGGGCCTGCCGGGCGATGATGAGCTGGACGAGGCGCTGGATGATCTGGCCGAGCGCGCCGCCGAGGCTCTGCAACGGATGAAGTCGGCTGAGCGGTTGGATGATCTGGCGGTGGAGCAGGCCGTCGCGCGCGTGGTCAAGAAGGCCGCGCGTCAGATCTGGGACCGCAAGCCGGCGGTCGAGACCCTGATCGTCAGAATCTGAAAGCGGCGCAGCCCGGCTTTGACGCCTAGGCTGGCTTGGTTCAGAACGACTCTTGGGGGTCGGCTTTGGCGCAGGGGGACTGTGAGATGAAGGCCTGGATCGCCACCGCCCTGGCGGCGCTGCTCAGCATCGGACTGATGGACGACGCCGGCCTGTCGGGGTCGCTCCGCCCGTGGATCAAGCAGGAGCTCAAGCCCGGCGCTGCGGCGCCCCCGCAAGGACGGGGAGGCGGGGATGATTCCTGCCGGTGGGCCAACGACAACGAATGCGATGACCCTGGCATCGGCACCGGCGCCTGCCGCCAGGGCACGGACCGCTCGGACTGCCAGTATCTGATCAATGGCGAGCAGGATGCCTGTCAGTGGGCTCGTGACGGCGAATGCGACGAGCCGGGGATCGGCACAGGGGCCTGCGTCAACGGCTCGGACCGGACCGATTGTGGGCCCCTGGCCGAGCTGCGGTTCCGCAACGACAGCTGCGATACAGCCTTCAACAATGTCTGTGAGGAGCCCGGCGTCGGCAATGGCCGTTGCCAAGCCCGGACCGACCGGCGCGATTGCGTCGGAGCCGAACGGCCCATGACCATCAACGATCACTTCTTCGGCCGCGATGATCGCGTCTTCGTGCCGGTGGATCAGTATCCGTGGACCATGGTGGGGCAGATCACCATGGCGGCCGGCGGGTCGTGCACCGCCACCCTGATCGGAGCGGATGTGCTGATCACGGCGGCCCACTGCATCCACGGCGAAAACGGTCAGGCCAATGCAGCCGGCGAGTTCGTCGCCAACAATGGTCAACGCGCGCGGGTCACCCACTATCTGATTGATCGTAATTTCGACTATCGCCGTTTCAACACCACCGACGAGATCGACGGCCTGGACTGGGCGATGCTGCGCCTGGATCGGCGGCTGGGTGACGAGATCGGCTATCTGCAGGTGATGGATCTGACCGGCCAGGGACTTCCCAGGGCGCGTTCGGCGGACCTGTATCAGGCCGGATTTTCATGGGACACGGGGACGCATCTGTCGGGCAATCTGGCCTGCCACATCATCGCGGTGCAGGACGGCGAGAACACGTTTGCACATGAATGCGACACGACGCGCGGCGATTCCGGCTCGCCGTTCATGGTGCGCTCGTCCGGCGGGCGCTATTCCGTGGTCGGGACGGATTCGTCGTTCCGGCGGGTTCCGGGGCAGCCCGTCATGAACATCGCGGTCAGTGCCGCGGGGTGGACGCAGTTCGTGGAGCCGTTCCGCAATCACCAGATCGGGGTCGCGGTCGGCGGTCGGCAACAGGGGGGGAGTGGTCCCAAATAATGATAGGGCGACTGAATCATGTTGGGGTGGCGACGCCCTCCATCGCCGACAGCGTGACGATGTATCGCGACCTGTTGGGCGCGACCCGCATCGGGGACCCGTTCGACCTGCCGGCGCAGGGTGTGAAGGTCTGTTTTGTCGACCTGCCAAACAGCCAGATCGAGCTGATCGAGCCGCTCGGCGAGGCTAGCCCGGTGCACGGCTTTTTGGCCAAGAATCCCAAGGGCGGCCAGCATCACATCTGTTTCGAAGTGGCGGACATCATCGCCGCGCGCGACGAAATGCGGGCCCGGGGCGCAACCATCCTGGGGACAGGTGAGCCGCGCATCGGGGCGCATGGCACGCCGGTCATCTTCATCCATCCCAAGGACATGGGCGGGGTGCTGGTCGAATTGATGCAAACCCCGGATCATTGAGCGCTGGAGCGTGGTATCGGATGATCCGGCGTTGGTCGCCATCACCTGTAATTGACTGGAGTAGGCCGTGGTCGTCGGTCCCCTAACGCTTGTCGCCATCTACATCATCATCTGGTGGGTGGTGCTGTTCGCGGTCCTGCCGCTGGGCATGAACCAGGGCGCGCAGGAACGCCCGACTGACGGTGGCGACTGGGGTGCGCCGCAAACGCCGAACCTGAAGCGGAAGTTCCTGACCACCACCTGGGTCGCGGCCATCGTCTGGATCGTCATCATTCTGGTGATTCAGTTTCAGTTGATCCCGTTGCCCGATCTGCCCTCCACCCGATAGAGCCTCAGGAGTCTTGACCATGAAGCTGCGTGCAACCGGACTTGCCCTGATGGGCGCCCTGGCGCTGACCGCCTGCAATCGAGGCGCCGACGAGATCGGCAACGCCGCCGAAGAAGCCGCGGCGACGGAAACGCCTGAACAGTTCATCGGCGTCTGGGCGGCGGACTGCGAACGCCCGTACGTCCGCTTCGCCGAGCATGAAATCCAGATCTATGCCGACGGTCAGACCTATCCGATCAGCACGGTGACCTATGACGGGTCGTCGCTGGTGGTTGGCTATGCGACCGGCAACGGCGCCATTGAAGAGACCTTCGCGGCCCAGGGCGAGAACCTGACCCTGATGGGCGGTGTCTATGACGGCGCCGACATTCCGGCGGCGGACGCCGTGCCGATGCAGCGCTGCGACTAGGATTTCGGGTCCGTCCGTTGCGAAGCGGCGCCGCTCGGGGCTAAACGGGAGCTCCTCCCTGTCTTTGTTTGTGTGGACATCCCGATGCGCCTGTCGCGCTATTTCCTGCCGACCCTGAAAGAGGCGCCTTCGGACGCCCAGATCGTCTCACATCAACTGATGCTGCGCGCCGGCCTGATTCGGCAGGAGGCGGCGGGCATCTATGCCTGGCTGCCGCTGGGCCTGAAGGTGCTCAAGAAGATCGAGCAGATCGTGCGCGAAGAGCAGGTCCGGGCCGGGGCGGTCGAGCTGTTGATGCCGACGCTGCAACTGGCGGACCTGTGGCGCGAGTCGGGCCGCTACGACGCCTATGGCCCGGAGATGCTGCGCATCACCGACCGGCACGAACGCGAACTGCTGTATGGGCCGACCAATGAGGAGATGATCACCGACATCTTCCGGGCCTATGTGAAGAGCTACAAGGCCCTGCCGCTGAACCTGTTCCACATCCAGTGGAAATTCCGCGACGAGCGCCGCCCGCGCTTCGGCGTGATGCGCGGGCGCGAGTTCCTGATGAAGGACGCCTACAGCTTCGACATCGATGAAGCCTCGGCGCGCAAGGCCTACAACCGGATGTTCGTGGCCTATCTGAACACCTTCGCCCGGATGGGCCTGAAGGCGGTGCCGATGCGCGCCGACACCGGACCGATCGGCGGCGACCTGAGCCACGAATTCATCGTGCTTGCCGAGACTGGTGAGAGCCAGGTGTTCTGCGACAAGGCGCTGGTCGAGATGCCGGCGCCGGGCGCGGACGTGGACTGGGACGACCTGCAAGCCATCGTCGATGGCCGCACCAGCCTGTACGCTGCGACCGAGGAGATGCATGACGCCGCGACCTTCGAAAGCCAGACGGCGGAGGTCGATCGCCTGACGGCGCGAGGCATCGAGGTGGGTCACATCTTCTATTTCGGGACCAAATATTCCGCCCCGATGAAGGCCAAGGTGGCCGGGCCGGATGGCGTCGACACCGATGTCCACATGGGCAGCTATGGCGTCGGCGTGTCACGTCTGCTGGGCGCGATCATCGAAGCCAGTCATGACGAGGGCGGGATCATCTGGCCGGATGCTGTGGCCCCGTTCGATGTTGTGGTGATCAATCTGCGGGCCAGCGACGCGGCGGTCAGCGCCGCCTGTGAAGAGGCGGTGCAGGCGCTGGAGAGCGCCGGCAAGGACGTTCTGTACGACGACACCGACGAACGGCCCGGCGGCAAATTCGCCACCGCCGATCTGATCGGCGTGCCCTGGCAATTGACCATCGGGCCCAAAGGCCTGGCCGAAGGCGTGGTCGAGGTGAAGCGGCGCGCGACGGGCGAGAAGCTGAGCCTGCCGCTGAATGAAGCGGTGAAGAAGGTGGCGGGATGAGGCGGATGCGCGCCTCTCTCCCCGCGGGGAGAAGGGGAGGTGACACATGAGCGACATCAAACCCGCAGGCCCCTTTTCGGCCTGGGAGTTGGGCCTGGCCTGGCGCTATCTCAGGGCGCGGCGCAAGGACGGCGGGGTGGCGCTGATCGCCATCATTTCGTTCCTGGGCATCATGCTGGGCGTGATGGTGCTGGTCATCGTCATGTCGGTGATGAACGGCTTTACGTCCGAGTTGATCAATCGCCTCCTGGCCGTGGACGGGCACGTCTATGTCCAGGGCAGCCAGCTCCAGGGCGCGGGGCGCGAACGGACGCTGGAGCGGGTGCGGACCCTGCCTGAAGTGGTCGAGGCCACGCCGCTGATCCAGAGCCAGACCTTCGTGCAGTCCGCCGTGGGATCGACCGGCGCGCTGGTGCGGGCGGTGCGTCCCGAGGACCTGAGAGCCTCCACCATTGGTCAGGACGGTGTGCGCGCCGGCTCGTTGAACGGCTTCGGTCAGGGCGAATACGGCGGCGATCAGATCGTGGTCGGAGAGGTTCTGGCGACCCAGATTGGGGTTGGGGTCGGCGATACTGTGCGGCTGCTGTCGCCGGACGGCGGCGGCACCGCCTTCGGCTCAGCCCCATTGGAGAAGTCCTATGTCGTCGGGGCCATTGTCACGACCGGCGTAGCCACCTTCGATCAGGTGATGATCTATATGCCGATCGACCAGGCCGAGCTGTTCTTCGCCCGTGAAGGCATGTGGGACATGATCCAGGTCCGGATCGACCGACCTGAGCGGGCGCCGGAGACGACCCAGCGCCTGCGCGAACTGCTGGGGCCGCAGGCGGTGGTGCTGGACTGGACGACCCAGAACTCGACCATGCGCGGAGCCCTGGCGGTCGAGCGGACGGTGATGCGCCTGATCCTGATGCTGATCGTACTGGTGGCGGCGCTGAACATCATTTCGGGCATCGTCATGCTGGTGAAGAACAAGACGCGCGACATCGCCATCATGCGGACCATGGGGGCCGGGCAGGGGGCGATCCTGCGCATCTTCCTGGTCGCAGGCTTTTCCATCGGCGCGGCGGGGACGCTGATCGGCTTCATGCTGGGGGTGCTGTTCTGTCTGTTCATTCGACCGATCCAGCATTTCATCGAGGGGCTGATCGGGCGCTCGCTGTTCCCGCCGGAGATCTATTTCCTTGACGGGATACCGGCGCGGATCGAATGGTCGGAGGTGATCATCATCGCCGGGGCGGCGCTGGTGCTATCGGCGCTGGCGGCGCTGGCCCCGTCGTGGCGGGCGTCGCGCATCGATCCGGTGGAGGCGCTGCGCTATGAGTGAGCCGCTGCTGACCATCACCGGCCTGACCCGAACCTATGTCACCGGCGACCGGACGCTGGAGGTGCTGAAAGGCGTCGACGTCCAGGTCATGCCGGGCGAGGTCGTGGGCCTGATCGGGCCGTCCGGCTCGGGCAAGTCGAGCTTGCTGCACGCCGCCGGCCTCCTGGAGCGGCCGACGTCCGGCCAGATCCGCATCGACGGAGAGGATGTGGGGGCGCTGGACGAGCGCGGCCGCACGCGGCTGCGTCTGGCCAAGATCGGCTTCATCTATCAGTTCCACCATCTGATGCCCGAGTTCGACGCGCGCGATAATGTCGCCCTGCCGATGCGGATGGCGGGCCGGAGCCAGGCCGAGGCGCGCACGCGCGCCGACGAGATGCTGGGCCGGTTGGGTCTGGCCGAGCGGCTGACCCATCAGCCGGGGCAGCTGTCGGGCGGCGAACAGCAGCGGGTGGCCATCGCCCGCGCCCTGGCCAACAGCCCGCGACTGCTGCTGGCCGATGAGCCGACCGGAAATCTCGATCCGGCGACCAGCCAGGCGGTGTTCCAGGCCCTGCACGATCTGGTCCGCGAAACCGGCGTCGGGGCTCTGATCGCCACGCACAATATGGAGCTGGCCGGCCATATGGACCGCGTCTTCGCCATCAAGGACGGCCATCTGGAAGAGCGGGCTGCCCAGAGCCACACCTATTGAAGCGGCCCGTTTTGCACCCGGCGCATTGGGTGCAAAAGGTGCAAATGGTGCAATACGCAGGGCCAAAGGGCGCGCAGTCTTGCGGGAAATCGCTGATTGCGAAGGCGACCCCCGCGTTCCTGCGACGCGATGTCTTCGGCGCCGGACGATTTCAAAGACCGGGCGACAGGCTAGCCCGTGTTCCAGCAGTGGGGATGCGGCGCGCGGATTTTTGCGTGCGGGCCTGCGACGTCAGGTGCTTGCAGACGCGAAATGCGAGCGTGGGCCCGACCAATAACCGATATTCGCCCTCATTTGCGGACCTGTCCCGAGAGGGTGAGCGGCTGAACCGGGGCCCTGGCGGCGCCTAGATCGAAAAACTGACGCCGCAGCCGCAGTTGGCGACCGCGTTCGGGTTGACGATCTTGAACTGGGCGCCGAGCAATTCGTCGACGAACTGAATCTCGGAGCCGGCCAGGAACGGCATCGACATTTCATCGACCAGGGCAGCCTGGCCGTCATGCTCGATCTTGATGTCGTCGGGCTCGGCGCTTTCGACCAGATCGAGCCGGTACTGAAAGCCGGAACAGCCGCCGCCATCGACGGCGACGCGCAGCATCAGGGGTTTGCCCTCGGTCTTGGACAGGTCGGCCAGCCGGCGTGCGGCGCTTTCAGCGAGGGTGACGGGTTTCAGGCTCATCGTGCGCCCTATATGAGGGGCGCCGGGCCTGCGCGAAAGGGCCCTCCGTCGGTGGCCCAGCGGATGACGTCGATAAACCAGCTTGCGAGCTTTGCCTCAGACCCGGCGACCAGCCGGGGGCGGCTGTTTGAGGAGGCGCCGTCGAGCACGCGCACGGCGTTTGCGCGGGACCGGGACCGGATCATCCACTGCACGCCGTTCCGGCGGCTGAAGGGCAAGACCCAGGTGTTCATCGCCCATGAGGGCGACCACTATCGGACGCGCCTGACGCATAGCCTGGAGGTGGCCCAGATCGCGCGGTCGCTGGCGGCGGCCCTGAACCTCGATCACGACCTGGCCGAGGTGATCGCCCTGGCGCACGACCTGGGCCACCCGCCGTTCGGCCATGCGGGGGAGGACCGGCTGAAGGATCTGATGCAGCCCTGGGCCGGCTTCGACCACAACGTCCAGACCTTCCGCATCGTGACCCGCCTGGAGCGGCGATATCCGGCGTTCGAGGGCTTGAACCTCAGTTGGGAGACGCTGGAAGGGGTGATCAAACACAATGGTCCGATTGATCACCGGCTGGCCGAACCGGCCTGGCGGGCGGTGGCTGAGTATTTGCAGATGTGGGACCTGAGACCCACGACCTATGCCTCCATGGAGGCGCAGGTGGCGGCGGTGGCGGACGACATCGCCTACAACAACCACGACGTCGATGACGGGCTGCAGGCTGGACTGTTCGGGCTGGAGGAGTTGGAGACGGTGCCGCTGGTCGGGCCGATTCTGACCAGCGTGCGGAGCGATTGGCCGCATCTAGATGACCGTATGATCGGCATCGAGGCGGTGCGGCGCATGATCGGCGCGATGATCGCCGACGTGCTGACCGAGACCGGGCGGCGGTTGGCGGAAGCGGGCGTAAGGACGCCCGAGGACGTTCGGCGTGCGCACCGGCCGATAGTCCAGTTCTCGGACGCGATGCTTCAGGATCTGGCGCGACTGCGCGCCTTCCTGTTCGAGCGGATGTACCGGCACGAGCGGATCAACGTCATGCGAGACCGGGCCGCGCGGACCATCGACGACCTGTTTGGGCGCTATATGGATCAACCTTCAGAGATGCCGGAGGAATGGGCGGTGCGGGCCCCCACTGGCGATGCGGACCGGCGGGCGCGGGCGGTGTGCGATTACATCGCTGGAATGACCGACATGTTCGCCTTCGATGAGCACAGGCGCCTGTTCGGCCTTGTGGATGACAGCGACTTATGATTCGGATGATCGCGGGGTTGGGCTAGACTCCTTGGGCTCGCCCGCGATTCGTGGGCGACATGGAAGGTGAGGCGACCCTGATGTCCTACGAACGGCCCGATCCAGAGCGCGGCCCCTATACGCCCCGCAACGACGACGATCTGCCGTTTGATCGGTCTGGGTTTGATGCACGCGGCCGTGGTGGCGCGGGGCGGCCGCCGGTGCCGCTGACGCTCGTGATTTCAGCTGTCGTGCTGTTGGTGCTGATTATCGCCGTGGTGCTGTTCTATCGGGCCGGCGTACGGTCGCCGGGCGAGGCGCCGCCGGTGATCGAGGGCGCCGGAGGCGTGGCTGGAGCTGCGCCGGACGAGGCGCAGCCGCTTGATCGTGACGCCGATATCGAGATCTTTGACCCGCTGGACGCGCAGGTCGATCTGGCCCCTCCGCCAGAGGCGCCTGGGCAGCGTCCGCCGCCGTTGACCACCGACCAGCCGGCGGCGCCGCCGGCGCGCCCGGCGCAGACACCGCCGACAGCCAGCCAGCCGACGCCGCCGCGCCCCGAACCCCGACCGACACCGCAGCCGCAGCCGCAGGCGCAACCCCAGGCAACGGGCGGCGGCGCCTCTGTGCAGATTGGCGCCTTCTCGACAGAAGCGGCCGCCGAGCGCGCCTATGCCGAGGTGGCCGCCGCCTTTCCGCAGTTCGCATCAGGCCGTACACGCGGCATCCAGCGGGTGACGACCTCGGACGGGCGCACCGTTTTCCGAACCACCGTCAACGGCCTGTCCGCCCAGGATGCGCGCGCCTTCTGCGGCGCCATGCGGGCGACGGGCCGGGACTGCATCGTTCAGTGACGGCGGCGTCGGCGGCGATCTACGGCCTGTCCGGCACGTCGCTGTCCGAGGGCGAACGCGCCTTCTTCCGGGAGGCGTCGCCATGGGGTTTCATCGTCTTCAAGCGCAATGTGCGTGATCCGCAGCAGCTCAGGGCGCTGACGGCTGAGCTGCGAGAGACGGTGGGGCGCGATGCGCCGGTTCTGATCGATCAGGAAGGAGGCCGGGTGCAGCGGATGGCGCCGCCGCACTGGCGCAAATATCCACCGGGCGCGGCCTATCTGAAGGCGGCCGGCGGCGACGTGGACGCGGCGGCCGAGCTGATCGCGCTGGGCCACCGGCTGATGGCGCACGACCTGCGGGCAGTCGGGATCAATGTCGACTGTGCACCGGTGCTGGATGTGCCGGTCGACGGCTCCCATGACGCCATCGGCGATCGCGCCCTGGCGCGCGATCCCGCGACGGTGACGCGGCTGGGCCGGGCGGCGGCGCAAGGGCTGCTGGCCGGGGGCGTTCTGCCGGTGATCAAACATATGCCGGGCCATGGCCGGGCGATGTGCGACAGCCACCATGACCTGCCCGAGGTTCGGCTCGACCTGGTCAGCCTGGATGCCTGGGATTTCGCCCCGTTCAAGGCGCTGAACGATATGCCGGCGGCGATGACGGCCCATGTCGTGTTCAAGGCCGCGGACGCCGAGCGGCCGGCCACGACCTCGCACGACACGCTGGAGATCATCCGCGAACGGTTGGGGTTCGATGGCCTGTTGATCACCGACGACCTGTCGATGAACGCCCTGAAGGGGACGATCAGAGAACGTGCGGAACAGGCGCTGACGGCAGGCTGCGATGTGGTTCTGCACTGCAACGGCGACTTGAACGAGATGCGCCAGGCAGCCGAGGTCGCCGGGACGCTGGAGGGACGCGCGCGGACGCGCGCGGACGCCGCCCTGGCGCGGATCGCGGGCGAACCTGCGGCGTTCGACGTCGAGGCCGCCGTCGCCCGGTTCGATGAGGCCCTGAAGGGGCGTCTGGACGCCAAGGCAGGCCCGGCGGTAGGTGAGGCCCCATGAACGAGGCGTTTCAGCCCAATCTGGATTTCGCCGCCGCCGACGAGGCGAGCGAGGGCGAGGCCTTCGTCGTCGATCTGGACGGTTTCGAGGGGCCCCTGCACGTGTTGCTGGCCCTGGCGCGAACCCAGAAGGTCGATCTGCTGAAGCTGTCGATCACCAAACTGGCGGAACAGTATCTGGCCTTTGTGCACGAGGCGCGGCGGCGCAACTTCGCGCTGGCGGCGGACTATCTGGTGATGGCCTCATGGCTGGCCTATCTGAAGTCGCGGCTGCTGCTGCCCCGGCCAGAGGCCAAGGTCGAGGGCGAAATCCCGGCCGAGGAGATGGCCCAGCGCCTGGCCTTCCGGCTGATGAAGCTGGAGGCGATGCGCAAGGCGGTCGAGGCCCTGACAAGCGGGCCGGTGCTGAACCGCGACGTGTTCGGACGCGGCGACCCGGAGGCGATCCAGGTGATTCCGTCCAACCGGCTGGACGCCAACCTCTATGATCTGATGGCGGCCTATGTGACGCAGCGACGGCGAGAGGCCGAGCGGCACTATAATCCGACCCAGCGGGTCGAGGCCTTTGCGCTGGACGAGGCGCGCGACTGGATGATGAAGCAACTGCCCCGACTGACGGCCTGGACCGAGCTGACGGCGGTGGCTCCCAAGGGGCGTGGCGACGACGGGCCGAGCGACGCGTCGTGCCTGGCCTCCACGCTGTCTGCCAGTCTGGAGCTGGTCAAGGAAGGGCGTCTGAGCGCCAGACAGATGGCGGCGTTCGACCCGCTGTTCGTCAAGACGCGGCGCGACGCGCTCGTGCTGGAGGCGGAGGGATGATCAAGTTCGCCCCTGATGAGGCCGAGATCGAACGCCGGGTCGAGGCGCTGTTGTTCGCCGCCGCCGGACCGCTGACCCTGGCCGAGATTGCACGAAGGCTGCCCGAGGGAGCCGATGCCGGCCAGGCTATTGCGGCGTTGAGGGCGCGCTATGGCGGACGCGGAGTTGAACTGGTCTGTGTCGCCGACCGCTGGGCCTTTCGGACGGCCCAGGATCTGGCCTTCATGATGACTGAGCAGCGCGATGAACCGCGCAAGCTGTCCAAGGCGGCGCTGGAGACCCTGGCCATCATCGCCTACCACCAGCCGGCGACGCGGGCCGAGATCGAGAGCGTGCGGGGCGTGTCACTGTCCAAGGGCACGCTGGATCTGTTGCTGGAAATGGGCATGGTGCGCCTGCGCGGACGCCGCCGCAGCCCGGGTCGGCCGGTGACCTACGGCACCACCGATCATTTCCTGGAGCATTTCGGCTTGGCCCATCTGGCCGATCTGCCAGGGGCGGCGGATATGCGCGCGGCGGGCTTGCTGGATCTGTCGCTGCCGGCGGACTTCATGACCCCGGATCCGACCCGCGGCGGCGACGAGGACCTCGACCCCATCGAAGACGGCGACGACACGCCCGAATTCGCCCAGGACTTCGTCACCGAGGACGAAGGGTAGCCAATTAAATTTCAGAAATGCCGCGTTTTGGCTGCAGGATGGGATTAGGGTGACCGTGAACGGAGCCCACTCCCATGAACCGCCGCGCCTTTCTGATGTCCGCCCCGGCCTTTGCGTTGATCGCCACCGCTTGCAGCCAGCAGGGAGGCGCAGGGGGGGCGGCGCGCGCTACGCCGATCTTCGGCTCGTTCGGCTTTGATACGGCGGGGATGGACCGATCCATCGCGCCGGGTGACGATTTCTTCGGCTACGCCAATGGGACCTGGGCGCGCACGACCGAGATTCCCGCCGACCGCGCCAGTTTCAACAGCTTCACGCGCCTGACGTTCCAGGCCGACGAGCGGACCAAGGCGATCATCGAGGAGGCCGCCGCCAACAATGGCGCGCGGGGCGACCAGCGCAAGATCGGCGACTTCTACACCGCCTTCATGAACGAGGCGGCCATTGAAGAGGCCGGTCTGACGCCGCTGCGCGACGAGATGGCGGCCATCAGCGCCATTCGCGACGTGGCCGGTCTATCGCGGGCGCTGGGCCAGACTCTCAGGGCGGACGTCGATCTTTTGAACATGACAAACTACTACACGGACCGATTGTTCGGACTGTGGGTCAGTCAGGACTTCGACGCGCCGACGCGCAACTCGCCGTATCTGGTTCAGGGCGGCCTGGGGATGCCGGACCGGGCCTTCTATCTGGACGGTGGGCGCATGGCCGAGATGCGCCAAAACTACCGCGCCCACATCACTCACGTCCTGACCCTGGCCCGGATCGCCGAGCCGGAAGACAAGGCCGATCGCATCCTGGCGCTGGAGACGGCGATCGCAGGTGTTCACGCCACGGCCGAACAGACCAATGATGTCGAGGCGGGCAACAACCACTGGGCTCAGGCCGATTTCGACGCTCGGGCGCCGGGTATCGACTGGGCGGCCTGGAGGGACGGTGCGGCGCTCGGCCAGCAGGCCAGCTTCGTGGTCTGGCAACCGGCGGCGGTGACCGGAATTGCGGCCCTGGTTGGGTCGCAGGCGCTGAACACCTGGAAGGACTATCTGGCCTTCCACGCGCTGGATCGAGCTTCGCCGTTCCTTCCGCAGGCCTTCGCCGATGAGAACTTCAGCTTCTACGGTTCGGTGCTGTCGGGCACGCCTGAGCAGGCGCCGCGCTGGCGGCGCGGGGTGGATGCCGTCAACGGAGCTCTGGGCGAGGCGGTCGGCCGCATCTATGTCGAACGGCATTTCCCTGAGAATTCAAAATTATCAATGGAGGAGTTGGTTCAAAACCTTAGAATCGCCTTCGGTCGGCGCATCAACCGCCTTGACTGGATGTCGGAGGCGACCCGCGCCGCCGCCCAGCGCAAGCTGGAGACGCTGGAGGTGTCGATCGGCCACCCCGAGACCTGGCGTGATTACAGCGCTCTTGAGGTGCGCCCGGACCAAGCCTGGGCCAATGTCGAGCGAGCGGGCGTGTTTGAGTACGAGCGCAATCTGGCCAAGCTGGCCCGGCCGGTCACCCACGAAGAGTGGTATCTGCTGCCGCAGACGGTGAATGCGCTGAACATTCCGCTGGAAAACCGGCTGATCTTCCCCGCTGCGATTCTGGAGGCGCCGTTCTTCGATGCGGCGGCGGACCCGGCCATCAACTATGGCGGCATCGGCGCGGTCATCGGCCATGAGATCACGCACAGTTTTGATTCCACGGGGGCGCTGTTCGACGAGACCGGCCGCCTGCGCGATTGGTGGACGCCACAGGATCTGGCGCAGTTCGAGGCGGCAGGTCAGGCGCTGGCTGCGCAGTACAGCGCCTATCAGGCGTTCCCCGACCTGCGCCTGAACGGCCAACTGACGCTGGGTGAGAACATCGCCGATGTGGCTGGCCTGGCCACGGCGTATGACGCCTATCGCCTGTCGCTGAACGGGCAGGAGCCGCCGGTGCTGGAGGATTTCACGGGTGATCAGCGGTTCTATCTGGGCTGGGCTCAGGTCTGGCGCTCCAAGTACCGAGACCAGGCGCTCAGGAACGCGGTCCTGACCGGAGTGCATTCACCGGGCCCCTGGCGTGTGGCGACGGTGCGCAATCAGGATCCCTGGTATGGCGCCTTTGACGTGGCGCCGGGACAGGACCTGTATCTGAGCGAGGACGCCCGCGTCGAAGTCTGGTGACAGGGTCGGTTGGCTGAAACCATCTAAGGGCCTATATGTCAGGCCGTTCGCGGCGCGAGATTCTGGCCGCTGCATAAGGAGACGATCGCGTGGGCAGCTTCAGCATCTGGCATTGGGTCATCGTTATCGCCGTCGTGCTGCTGCTGTTTGGCGGTCGCGGCAAGCTGTCGGGCCTGATGGGCGACGCCGCCAAGGGCATCCGCGCCTTCCGGGACGGTCTCAAGAACGACGAGGACGGGGCCGCCAACCGTGAGGAAACGCAGGCCGGCTCGCTGCCGCAGTCCGAGCGTGAGCGCGAAGACGCCAACCGCTAAGGCGGCGCGAGGAGAGCCCTGTCATGCTCGGCCCCGGAATCGGCGGGTTCGAATTGGTGGTCATCGCCCTGGTGGCGCTGATCGTCGTTGGACCCAAGGACTTGCCGCTGTTGATGCGCAAGGTCGGCCAATTTCTTGGCCGCGCTCGCAAGATGGCGGCCGAATTTCGCGCCAGTTTTGATGACATGGCCCGCCAGTCCGAGCTGGACGACCTGAGAAAAGAGGTCGAGGCGCTGCGTTCGGGCCAGATGGTCGGGCTCGACAAGGGCGTCGGCGACACCTTCAAGGACATCGACAAGGAACTGAAGAAGCCGTTGGCCGCGCCGCCGCCCAAGAAGCCGGCGCCGGTGACGCCCGAGATCGACGCGGTGACGCATACGCCGCCAATGACCGAGCCGAGCCTGCCCAAGGCAGACGCCGAGATGATCGCCAAGCCACGCCCCAAGGCGACCAAGCCGCGCGCGCCGCGCAAGAAAGCTGCGACATGAGCAAGGTGATCGACGAAGAGGCCGAGCTTGAGGCCTCGCGCGCGCCTTTGCTGGAACATCTGACCGAGCTGCGCTCGCGCCTGATCGTGTGCGTGGCGGCGTTCATCGCGGCCTTCATCCTCTGTTTCGCCTTCGCCGAACCGATCTCGCTGTTCCTGTTTCATCCGTTCCGGGTCGCGAACACCATCTTCACTACCCAGGGCGAGGGCCATGGCCATGGCTTTGAGCTCTTGACCGCGCTGATCCAGGCGACGGCGGCGCCGCCGACGGGCGGCGAGCCATTGAACCTGGTGTTCACCGCGCCGCTGGAGTTCTTCTTCGCCAAGCTGAAGCTGGCCGGGTTCGGCGCGGTGGTGTTGTGTTTCCCGATCCTGGCCTGGCAGCTGTACCGGTTCGTGGCTCCGGGGCTGTACCGGCGCGAAAAGGGTGCGTTCCTGCCTTTCCTGTTCGCGTCGCCGGTGCTGTTTCTGCTGGGTTCGGCGCTGGTTTATTATGTGATGCTGCCCTTCGTGCTGTGGTTCTCGCTGAGCCAGCAGATTTCCGGCGAAGGCATCCAGGTGCAGCTGCTGCCGCGCATCGCGGAATACCTTGAGCTGGTGACGGCGCTGATCCTGGCGTTCGGCCTCAGTTTCCAGCTGCCGGTGGTGGTGACCCTGCTGGGGATGGCCGGCATCATCAGCTCCAAACAGCTGGCGGCGGGACGCCGCTACGCCATCGTCGGGGTGGTGGTGCTGGCGGCCGTCGTGACGCCGCCCGATCCGATCAGTCAACTGATGCTGGCGACGCCATTGGTGCTGCTCTACGAAATTTCGATCTGGTGCGTGCGCATCATCGAGCTGCGTCGGCGCGGGCAGGACGCCGAAGACGCCGACGAAGAGGTGCTGGCTTGAAACCGTTGGTGGCGATTGCGGCGAGTTTCTTCGCCGCCGCCTGCGTCCATGCGCCGATGGCGGAGGCTCAATCGGCGAACGTCAGCGCCGAGCGGCTGATGGCGGACGTGACGGCCCTGGCCTCGGATGACATGCAGGGGCGGGGCTTTGGTCAGGCTGGCGGCGATCGCGCGCGCGACTATGTCGTCGTCGCATTCGGCCAGGCCGGGCTTGAACCGCTTGAGGGCGGCTGGCTGAGACCGTTCACGGCGCGCGGAATCGCAGGCGAGAATGTCGTCGGCGTGATCCGTGGCAGCGCCGCGCCGGACCGGTGGATCGTGGTCACCGCACACTATGACCACGAGGGCGTCAGGGATGGTCAAATCTACAACGGGGCCGACGACAATGCGTCGGGCACGGCGGCGCTGTTTGAGTTGGCCCGGCTGTTGCGCGATCACCCGCCGCGCTACTCGGTGATGTTCGTGGCGCTGGACGCCGAGGAAGCGGGCCTGCTCGGCGCGCGCGCCTTCGTTGCCGATGCGCCCGTCCCGATCGATCAGATGATCCTCAATATCAACCTGGACATGGTCGCGCGCGGCGACAACGGCATCCTGTGGGTGGTCGGGACGCGGCTGTATCCGGACCTGATCCCGGTGATCGACGCCCTGCCGCAGCAGGCTGGGGTCGAGCGACGCTACGGCTATGATGATCCGGCGGTGCGCGGGCGCAACAACTGGGTCAATCTGTCGGACCAGGCCGCTTTCCATGCGCGCGGCGTCCCGTTCGTCTTCTTCAGCGTCGACGACCACAGCGACTATCACCGGCCCACCGACGATGTGGAGCGGATTGACGCCGGCTGGTATCGCGGTGCGGTTCAGACCGCCTGGGAAACGCTGGAAGCCGTCGATGGGATGGACAATCCGGAGTTTAGACGCTCTGCTGCAGCGACGCCCGCCAGCATCAAGCCCTGATCCCCATGCGCCGCCTTGTTTTCGTTCTCGCCGCCGTCAGCCTGATCCAGGCCTGCGACGCGGGGGTGGGCGAAAGTGCGCCGCCGCCGGCCCCGTCCGAGCCGGCCCCGGCCGCCACCCTTCTGCCGGTGGAGGGCTTTGCGCACCAGGCGGATGCGGATCTATTTGGCTACTATCTGCCGGCCAGCGAGGTGCGGATCGGCGACCTCAGGCTCAGTCACTTCCATCTGGGCGACGAAGCCGCCTTCAGGGAATGGGAGACCGCCCAAGGCCGCGGCGTGACCAACTTCGCGCCTGTCATGTTCCAGTTTGACGACCTGTCGTCGCCGACCATCGCCAACGAGCTGGGCGGGCAAACGCCCGAGGTGATCGTGCGGGTGCTGCCGACCGGCTACGGCGTGTCGGATTCAGTGGTGCGTTTCGCGGGCCAGGATCCGACCCTGGGCCCGGTGACGTTCGAGGGGGTGTTCATCCGCCCTGCATTCGAGCGCGTACGGGCCGGCGGTAGCAGCGGCGAGCTGGTTCTGCGAGGCACCCTGACCATCGGCGAACACGTCTATGAGGGACAGGCCTTCAGCTGGACCGGCGGGGACTGACGCGACCCGACGCGCGGGGCTTGCCAGGAGAACAAAACCGGAATAGAACAAACACGGAACATAAATCCGGGAGGGTCGTCATGGTGCGTGTTGTTCGCGAATCGCTGTCGCTGGCTTCGGTCGGGGCGTTTGTGTGGATGGTCTGGACCGTCGCGGCGATGGCCGGCTGATTTCGTCCACAGGCCATCGGGCCCGCGCGGTTGAGCCGATTGGCCATAGCGGCGACGATGCGGTGGTTCTCAGAGTCGAAAGGCCGGGCGTGTGAGCGAGGGATTCGTCCATCTTCGGGTTCGCAGCGCCTATTCGCTGCTGGAAGGCGCCATCAAGGCCGGCAAGCTGGGCCGGCTGGCGGCGGACGCCCAGATGCCGGCCATCGGCATCACCGACCGGACCAACCTGTTCGGGGCGCTGGAGTTCTCTCAGGCCTGCAAAGATGCGGGGGTCCAGCCCCTCGTCGGCTGCGCCCTGCCGGTCACCGGCATCGGCGGTCAGAGGTCTGAACGCTGGGCGCGGACCGCAACGATCATTCTGCTGGCTCAGGACGAGGCTGGCTGGGCCAATCTGTCGGTGCTGTCCTCGGTCGCCTACCTTGAGATGGAGGCGTCTGAGGAGCCGTCCGTGCCCTGGTCGAAGGTGGCCGCGCACGCCGAAGGGTTGATCCTGCTGTCAGGTGGACCGGACGGGCCGATTGATCCTTTGTTCGTCCAGGGTCGGCCCGACGAGGCGCGCAAGGCCCTGGCGGAGATGAAAGCGGTCTTTAAAGATCGGTTCTACGTCGAATTACAACGCCATGATTTAGTAGAGGAACGTCAGGCCGAGCCGGGCCTGGTCTCCTTCGCCTACGATCACGATGCGCCGCTGGTGGCGACCAATGACGTCTATTTCGGCCCGCCGCACATGGCCAAGGCGCACGAGGCGCTGATCGCCATCGCTGACGGCGCTTTCCTGGGCCAGGACGACCGCCGCAAGGTCTCTCCGGAGCACTGGTTCAAGCCGGCGGCGGATATGCGGGCCCTGTTCGCCGACCTGCCGGAGGCTTGCGACAATACGCTGGATATCGCCCGGCGTTGCGCCTTCCTGGTTCAGCCGCGCGATCCGATCCTGCCGCGGTTCGACACCGGGGCTGGACGCACCGAGGCCGAGGAACTGGCGCATCAGGCGCGCGAGGGCCTGAAGGCGCGGCTCGACGGGTTGGCGTTGGCCACCGAGGAGACCGACTACTGGGCCCGCTTGGAGCGTGAGATCGGCGTCATCCAGTCGATGGGCTTCGCCGGCTACTTCCTGATCGTTTCGGACTTCATCAAATGGGCGAAAGCCCATGATATTCCAGTCGGACCGGGTCGCGGATCGGGCGCTGGTTCGATGGTGGCCTGGGCCATGGCCATCACCGACCTGGACCCGTTGCGGTTTGGCCTGCTGTTCGAGCGGTTTCTCAATCCGGAGCGGGTGTCGATGCCCGACTTCGACGTCGATTTCTGCCAGGAGCGGCGCGACGAGGTCATCGCCTATGTGCAGGACAAGTACGGGTTTGACCGGGTCGCCCAGATCATCACCTTTGGCACCCTGCAGGCGCGCGCGGTGCTGCGTGATGTCGGTCGGGTGATGCAGATGCCGTTGGGTCAGGTTGATCGCCTGGCCAAGATGGTTCCGAACAACCCGGCCAATCCAGTGACTCTGGCCCAGGCCGTGGAGCTGGAGCCGCGGCTGAAGGAGGCCAAGCGCGAGGACCGCACGGTCGAAGCCCTGATCGAGACCTCGCAGAGCCTGGAGGGGTTGTATCGCAACGCCTCGACCCACGCCGCCGGCATCGTCATCGGCGACCGCGCCCTGACCGAGCTGACGCCGCTGTACAAGGATCCGCGCTCGGACATTCCGGCGACCCAGTTCAACATGAAATGGGTCGAGCCGGCGGGCCTGGTGAAGTTCGACTTCCTGGGCCTGAAGACCCTGACCGTGCTGGAGCGGGCGCTGGGCTATCTGAAGAAACGCGGGGTCGAGCTGGACCTGCTCAACCTGCCGCTCAAGGATCCGGCGACCTTCGAGTTGATGGCCTCCGGCCAGACCATCGGAGTGTTCCAGCTCGAAAGCCAGGGGATGCGCGACACCCTGCGCAAGATGCGCTGCGAGAGTCTGGAGGAGATCATCGCCCTGATCTCGCTCTACCGACCTGGGCCGATGGAGATGATCGACACCTATGTCGACCGCAAGTTCGGCCGCCAGGAGGTGGATGTTCTGCACCCGACCCTGGAGCCGGTGCTGACCGAGACCTACGGCGTCATCATCTATCAGGAACAGGTGATGCAGATCGCCCAGATCCTGTCGGGCTACAGTCTGGGCGAAGCCGATCTCTTGCGTCGCGCCATGGGCAAGAAGAAGCCCGAGGAGATGGCCAAGCAGAAGGTCCGTTTCATGGACGGCGCCCGCGACCAGGGCGTCGATCCGGACCGGGCCGACTTCATCTTCGAACTGGTCGCCAAGTTCGCCGGCTACGGATTCAACAAGTCGCACGCCGCGGCCTATGCCCTGATCTCGTTCCAGACGGGCTTCCTGAAGGCCAATCATCCGGTCGAATTTATCGCCGCCTCGATGTCGCTGGACGCGGCCAACACCGACAAGCTGGCGGTGTTCTATCAGGACGCGCGCCGCTTTGAGGTGCCGGTCAGGGCGCCGGATATCAATCGTTCAATGGCCGACTTCGATGTCGAGAACGGCCAGGTGCTCTATGCCCTGGGGGCCGTCCGCAACGTCGGCATGGAGGCCATGCGGTCGGTGGTCGAGGCGCGGGCTGAGGGTGGCCCGTTCACCGACATTTTCGATTTCCTCGAACGGATCGACCCGCGTGCGGTCAACAAGCGGGCGGTCGAAAACCTGGCGCGAGCCGGGGCCTTCGATTCGATTCACCCCAACCGGCGCCAGCTGGTTGAGTGCGCCGATGTGCTGATCGCCCATGCCCAGTCGATGGCGGCCGAGCGGGCTTCGTCCCAGGTCAGCCTGTTCGGCGAGGACCAGGCCGATGCGGCGCGTCCGCGCCTCAAGGCCATCGAGGACTGGATCGGCCCGGATCGGCTGGATGAAGAATTCTCTGCGGTGGGCTTCTATCTGTCGGGCCATCCGCTGGAGGACATGGTCAGTGTCCTGCGAAAAAAACGGGTGACCCTGTTCGCCGAGGCCTTGCCGCAAGCCGAGGGCGGCCACGAGGCCTTCATGATGGCGGGTGTGGTGCGGCGTCGCCAGGAGCGGGCCTCGGCCCGCACCGGCGAGAAGTTCGCCTTCGTCGCCTTCTCGGACCCGACCGGCGAGTTCGAGGTGCTGTTTCCGCCCGAACAGCTACGCAAGTGCCGCGACGTGCTTGAGCCCGGCGCGCCGGTGATGATCAAGGTTCGGGCCAAGGCGGCGGACGGTGAGGTCCGCTGGTTCGGCGACGACGCCCAACCGATCTCGGCTGTGGTCGAGGCCGCCGAGGGGTTGCGGGTCATTGTTTCGCCCGGCTCGGTCCAGCTCGATTCAATTCAGGCGCGGCTTAAGCCGGCGACGGCGGATCGGGGCGGTGAGGTCACCCTGGTGGCGGCGCTGCACGGCCGGGCCGAGGTCGAGGTGCGTTTGCCGGGCCGTTATCGGCTGGACGCCGCCTTGCGGGGCGCCCTGAAGGCCGCGCCGGGCGTGCTGATGCTGGAGGATGCCTGATGGCGAAGTTCCAACCCCCTGGCCGACGTGGGGCCGGACACGGTGAAGACGTCACCGTTTGACGGATGACATCTGATCTAGCCGAGCCAGGTCTGCCCTGGCGGCGGAATCGCGGCATTGTGCGGGCATGGCGGCAACGGTTCTGATCCTGGGGGCGTCGGGCTTCATCGGTTCGCATCTGGCGGCTGCGTTCGCGCGGTCCGGCTGGACCGTGCGGGCCGGCGCGCGTCGACCCGAGGCGGCGCGGCGGCTGGCGCCGTCGCTGGACTGGGTGCGGGCTGAGTTCGCGGAGCTGACCACGGCTGAGCGGTGGACGGAGTTGATCGCTGGCGTCGACCTGGTGGTGAATAGCGTCGGCGTTCTCCAGGACGGGCCAGGCGACAGCAATGTGGTGGCCCATGTCGAGGGACCAAGGGCGCTAGTCGCAGCGTGCGAACAGGCGGGAGTCGCGCGGCTGATCCATCTGTCGGCCGCAGGGGCGGACGCGGTGTCGGGCACCGCCTATGGCCGTTCCAAGGCCGCCGCCGAGGCCTTGGTCGAGGCTTCGGCGCTGGACTGGGTGATCCTTCGCCCCTCGCTGGTGCTGGCGCGCGCCAGCTATGGCGGCACGGCGATGCTGCGCGGCCTGGCCGCTTTCCCAGGCTTTATTCCGGTGTTCGGTGGGGACCAGAGGTTCCGGCCCGTGGCGATGGAGGATCTGTGCGAGGTCGTGCTGGCCCTGTCGCACGGGGGAACGGCGTCGAAGCGAGCGGTGTTGGAGGTCGGCGGACCCGATCTGGTCACCCAGGCGGAGTTGCTGGCGGGCCTGCGCGGCTGGCTGGGCCTGAAGCCGGCGCCGAGGGTGCGGATTGCAGCCTGGCTGGCCTGGCCGGCGATCAAGGTCGGGGATCTGCTCGGCTGGCTCGGTTGGCCGTCGTCGTTCCGGACGACTTCGGCCAAGCAGATGGCGTATGGCGCCGCCGGGTCCTCGCCCGCCGCCCTGACCAAGGCGACGGGCGTTCGACCGCGAGGGTTCGCCGAAACCCTGAGCGCCGCCCCGGCGACGACGGCGGACCGCTGGCAGGCCCGGCTCTATTTCGTGCGGCCATTGTCGATCGTCTTGCTGGGTCTGTTCTGGATCATCACCGGCGTTGTGTCGCTTGGCCCGGGTTTTGGGACGGCGCAGCAGCACCTGATCGATGCAGGCTTCGCCGCCGGACCGGCCTGGCACGGTGTTTTCTGGGGCGGCTGGTTTGACATATTGATGGGGCTCGCCTTGTGGGTTCGCCCCTGGACGCGGAATGTGGCGATCGCAATGGTGCTGGCCACGCTCGGTTATCTGGCCGGAGCGACGGCGTGGGCGCCCCAACTGTGGCTCGATCCGCTGGGGCCCTGGGTCAAGGTGTTGCCGATGATGGCGCTGTGCCTGTTCGTCGCCGCCACGGATGACCGGCGATGACCTATTTTCTGGTCAAGATGATCCACATCCTGTCCGGTGCGGTGCTGTTCGGGACCGGGGCGGGGATCGCCTTTTTCATGCTGCGGGCCCACGCCAGCCGCGACGCGTCGACCGTGGCGGCGGTCGCACGGATCGTGGTGCTGGCCGACTTCGTGTTCACGGCGACGGCTGTTGTGGTCCAGCCGATCTCCGGACTGATCTTGATCGTGATGCAGGGCTACAGCCTGGACGAGCCGTGGCTGATGGCGGCCTATGGCCTATATGTAATCACGGGCCTGTGCTGGCTGCCGGTGGTGGCGATCCAGCTCCGGCTGAAACGGCTGGCCGAGCAGGCGGCGGCGGATGGAGCCGATCTGCCGCCGGCCTACCACCGGCTCTATCGGCTGTGGTTCATCCTGGGCTGGCCCGCGTTCGCGGCGGTGATGGGCATCTACTGGCTGATGATCGCCAAACCGGCGATCTAGCGCGGTTCGGTCAGGGCGCTGCGGGCGGCGGCGACAAGCGCATCGAAGCTGTCAACCTGACGCACATTGTAGAACTCAGCGGTGACGTCGACGTTGCCCTTTCGCCAGAAGCCCGGCGGGCAGAACACGATCAGCCGTCCGGTGCGGGCGTAGAGCCCGAACTCCAGCAGCGAGATCGGGCTTTGTGATGCCGGGTCGAGATACATCACGATGACGTCGGCGCTTTCCAGCGCAGCCAGTTCCCATTCAACTTGACGACGAAACTCCGGTTCGTCGGCTTCGGTGCGCCAGCTGCTGTCCCAGTCGGCCCGGCGCGGATTGAGAATGACCACGCTCTGATCCGACAGGGCCTCGGCGAACTCTGATTGCCAGTCGCGCGTCGCGCCCATGTTGATCGACCCGGCGACAAAGATGCGAGGCCGGGGGTCGTCGAGCGCAAGCGGGGCGGGGGAGGTGATCACGGAAGCTCCGGGCGATTGGGCCAGGGCCGGTGCGCAGGCGGTGAGGCCGACCGACAGGGCGAGGGCGAGCAACAGAGGTCTCATGCCGTGACCCTAGCAGGGACCGGGCCAGTCGTAACCGCCCGTCACGCGACGTGAGGCCAATCGGGCGCCGCTCTGTGGCAAGAGCGTTCGGTGTCGACACCATCGTCTTCTACGCATGATCGCCTGAGCCTGGCCGAGATCGGTGCGATCCTGGCCATCGTGGTGATCTGGGGCGTCAACAACGCAGCGGCCATGGTGGCGACGGACGTGTTGCCGCCGCTGCTGTTGTCGGCGATGCGGTTCAGTCTGGCGGCGGCGGTGCTGGTCCCCTTCCTGAGACCGCCGTTCCCGGAATGGAAGAGCCTGGCTCTGCTGGTCGTGCTCGGCGGTCCAATCCATTTCGGCCTGATCTATGTCGGCTATTGGCTGGCGGAGGACCTCAGCCCGTTCGTCGTCGCCCAGCAGATGTGGATTCCGTTCACCGCCCTGATCGCTTTTCTGGTGCTGGGTGAGCGGCTTCAGCGGTTGGCGGTGATTGGCTTGATTGTGGCCTTCCTGGGCGTGGCCTGGATGACGGCTGATCCGCGAGCGATGCGGGACTGGGTTCCGATCCTGATGGGGCTGGCGGCTGGCCTGGCCTGGGCCGGCTGCACGGTGTTGGCCCGACGAACGCGCGGCGTGTCGCCCTTCACACTGCAAGGTTTGCTCGCGCTGGGAACCGCGCCGGTCATGATCGCCGGCACCTTGCTGTTCGAGCAGGGCCAGGTCGAGGCCATTCAGGCCTCGGGGCCGTTGATCTGGGCGTCGGTGGTCTGGGCGGGGCTCGTATCGTCGATCTTCGCCACCGGGCTTTTGTTCTGGCTGGTTCAGAAGAGGGAGGCGGGGCGCATTACGCCCTACCTGCTGGCGACTCCGCTGGTCAGCGTGGCGATAGGGGCGGGTTTCCTGGGCGATGTGCTGACGCCCCAGATCGTCGCTGGCGGCGTGGTGGCCATGCTCGGCGTCGCGCTGGTGGCCCTGGCGGAGCGTGGGCTGAGAGCCGGGGCGGCTCAGACCTAGGGCTTCGGCGGCGCCTTGCCGGCCCAGGAGGGCGGGGCTTGCTCACCAAGCCGCATCCCCGTTTCATGCGCGTGGCTGGACCCCCACGCTCGGGCTCGCCCCTGGCGGGGCCGCGTCAGTGCGCCGGAGACAAAACGGCGCAGGCGATGCGGCCACCGGCCCCGCCGATCGGCTGGGTCTGGTGATCGTCGGCGTTGGCGTGGACCACCAGGGCCAGGCCATTGCTCTGGGCCAGGCTGATGTCGGAGATATAGGCCTCGGCGCGCGCGACGCCGTCGGCGTGGGCGTAGATGTTCGGCAGGTCGCCGTAGTCGGGCCCGCCGTCCCAGTTCAGCAGGCCGTGCGGACGAGCCGTTTCCGGATGATTGATGTGGCTGCCGGCGCTGGTGAAGGCGGGCGTCTCACAACTGCCCACCGCATGCAGATGGACCCCGTGCCAGCCCTGCGGCCAGTTCTCGCCCTCAATGATCAGAAGGGCTCCATGCGGACCCTGGCGCATCGCAACTTGCCCGGCCGCCGATCCATCCGAGGCCGTCAGGGGAGCGATGACTGGGGGCAAGGAGGCCTGTGGCGGGTGATCGGAACCGGCTTCGGCGGGCCCGCCCGCCGCCATTGCGCCGCAACCGATGACAAAGGGCATAAATACAAGTAAAAACAAAAGATTGGTCTGCATCATCAACGCCCCTGAATGGATCGGCCCGGTTTTGCTCTCCGGGCCCTTAGATGCTAACACTTGAACAGCGCTGAACGCTCCGATTCTTCTTAGAAAAACTCCCTTTGACCGACGAAACCGAAGACCACGGCTCACCCGCGGGCCGGGGCGATATCGCCCCCATCGCCATCGAGGACGAGCTCAAGAAATCCTACCTCGACTACGCCATGAGCGTGATCGTCAGCCGCGCCCTGCCGGACGCGCGCGACGGCCTCAAGCCGGTGCACCGGCGCATCATCTACGCGATGCACGAAGAAGGTCGCACCCACGACAAGAAGTTCGTCAAATCGGCCAACATCGTCGGTGATGTGATGGGTCGCTATCACCCGCACGGCGACAGCGCGATTTATGACGCCCTGGTGCGGATGGCCCAGCCGTTCTCGATGGGCCTCTTGCTGGTCGACGGTCAGGGCAATTTCGGCTCGGTTGACGGCGATCCGCCGGCGGCCATGCGTTACACCGAAAGCCGCATGACCAAGGCCGCCGAGGCTCTGATCGATGATATCGCCAAGGATACCGTCGACTTCCGTGAGACCTATGACGGCAGCCGCATGGAGCCGGTGGTCCTGCCGGCGCGCTATCCGAACCTGTTGGTCAATGGCGGCGGCGGCATCGCGGTGGGCATGGCCACCAACATTCCGCCGCACAATCTGGGCGAGGTGATCGACGCCTGCCTGGCGCTGCTGGATGATCCCGAGGTCGGAACCGAGACCTTGCTGGAGCTGGTCCCCGGACCGGACTTCCCGACCGGCGGCGAGATTTTGGGCCGGACCGGCGCGCGCAATGCGCTGATGACCGGACGCGGGTCGGTCGTGGTGCGCGGCAAGGCGACGATCGAAACGATCCGCAAGGACCGCGAAGCCATCATCATCACCGAGATCCCGTTCCAGGTGAACAAGGCGACGCTGCAGGAACGCATCGCCGAACTGGTGCGCGAAAAGCGGATCGAGGGCGTCTCGGACGTGCGCGACGAATCCGACCGCCAGGGGATGCGCGTCGTTGTCGAGCTGAAGCGCGACGCCTCTGGCGACGTGGTGCTGAACCAGCTCTACCGCTTCACCGCCCTGCAGAGTTCGTTCGGCGTCAATATGCTGGCGCTGAACCGCGGCCGGCCCGAGCAGATGGGTCTGCGCAAGCTGCTCGAGATATTCCTGGAGCACCGCGAAGAGGTGGTGATCCGGCGCACCAAGTTCGAGCTGGCCAAAGCGCGTGACCGGGGCCACGTCCTGGTCGGTCTGGGCCTGGCGGTGGCCAATATCGACGAGGTCGTCGCCCTGATCCGGGCGGCTCGCGACCCGGCCCAGGCCCGCGAGCAGCTTCAGGCCAAGGCCTGGCCGGTCGGGGACATGATGGCCCTGATCGAGCTGATCGCTGATCCGCGCTCGGTCGTCATCGAGGGCGACAAGCTGCGTCTGACCGACGAGCAGGCCCGCGCCATCCTGGCCCTGACGCTCAGCCGTCTGACCGGCCTGGGACGCGACGAGATCTTCGATGAGGCGCGCGAGGTCGCCGCCGACATCCAGGAGCGACTGACTTTGCTGTCGGACCGCGCCAACATCCTGGCCGTGGTGCGCGAGGACCTGATCCGTGTCCGCGCCGAGTTCGCCGCGCCGCGCCGTTCGGAGTTCGTTGAAGGCGACTTCGAGCTGGAAGATGAAGACCTGATCCCGCGCGACGACATGGTCGTAACCGTCACCCATGGCGGCTACGTCAAGCGCACGGCCCTGGCCGACTATCGGACCCAGCACCGTGGCGGCAAGGGCAAGTCGGGCATGAGAATGAAGGACGAGGACGCCGTCGTCGGCGTGTTCTCGGCCTCGACCCATACGCCGGTTCTGTTCTTCGCCACCAACGGCAAGGCCTACAAGCTCAAGGTCTGGAGGCTGCCGCTGGGCGCCGCCAATGCGCGCGGCAAGGCGTTCGTGAACCTGCTGCCGATCGAGCCGGGCGACTCGATCATGAACGTGCTGCCGCTGCCGGAAGATGAGGCGACCTGGGACAGCTACGACATCATGTTCGCCACCAAGTCGGGCGACGTGCGACGCAACAAGCTCAGCGACTTCGCCAGCGTCAATCGCGCTGGCAAGATCGCCATGGACCTGGAGGAGGGCGACTCCATGGTCGGCGTCGCGCTGTGCACCGGCGAAGATGATGTGATGCTGACCACGGCGCTGGGCCGGGCCATCCGATTCAAGGCCGACGATGTGCGCGTGTTCAAGGGCCGCAAGTCGACCGGCGTGCGCGGCGTACGTCTTCAGTCCAGCGACGAGGTCATCTCCATGGCCGTGCTCGGGCGCTTCGAGGCGACCCCGGAAGAGCGTAACGCCTACGTCAAACACGCCAACGCCATGCGCCGGGCGCTCGGTGAGGACGAGGATGAAGGCGTCTCCGCAAACGACGAAGCCGATGACGCCGGCGAGGACGCCGTCCTGTCGGTCGAGCGGATCGCCGAGATGGGGGCGGCCGAGCAGTTCATCCTCACGATCACGGAAACGGGCTTCGGCAAGCGGTCCTCAGCCTATGAGTACCGGCGCACCGGGCGCGGTGGTCAGGGGCTGACGGCTCATGGTCTGGGCGGACGCGCGGGCGACCGACTGGCGGCCAGCTTCCCGGTCGAGGACAGCGACGACCTGATGCTGGTGACATCGGGCGGTCAGATGATCCGCACGCCGGTGGATCAGATCCGCATCGTCGGGCGCACCAGCCAGGGTGTCACCGTGTTCCGCACCGCCGACGGCGAAAAGGTGGTCTCGGTGGAGCGTCTGCCGGACTCCGGTGAGGACGGCGCGGATGAGACTGACATCGAGGCCGGCGACGACGCGGCGCCCGAGGGTGACGGCGAGGCGTGATTGAGACGGTTCACATCGACGGCGCCCCGGCAACCGTCGAGGGGCTGACGGCGGCGCTGGTTTCCAACTACGCCACCTTCACCAGCTTCCAGCATGAGTCGGGCGGGGTGAGGGGGCTGGACCTGCATCTGGCCCGACTCAAGGCGTCGGCGCTGGAGCTGTTCGGGCAGGCCGTGCCGGAGACGACGCTTCGTGGCTGGCTGCGAGCGGCCTTGGCGGGGCATGAGAGCCGGGTCTCGGTGCGGATCCAGCTATTCGCGCCGGCGATCACCATGCGACGGCCCGAGGCGCTTGGCCGGCCCAGCGTTTTGATTCGGGTGTCGGCGGCGCTGGGGCCTCTGCGCGGCCCTCGGCGGCTGCAGAGTCTGGTGTATCAGCGTGAGGCGCCGCACCTGAAACATGCGGCGACCTTTGGCTTGGTCCGGGCGATGCGCCAGGCGCGTACAGACCAGTTCGACGACGCCCTGTTCGTCATGCCGGATGGGGCCATCGCTGAGGGCGGCATCTGGAATATCGGCTTCATCGAGGACCAGACCGTGGTTTGGCCCAAGGCGCCGATGCTGGCAGGGACGGCGCAGGCGCTGATCACGCGCGGTCTGGAGGCTGTCGGGCTGAATAGTCAGGTGCGCGAGGTGGGTTTGAAAGACCTGGTCGGTGTTGACGGAGCCTTCCTCTGCAACAGCGCCACGCCGGCCTGTCCGGTCAGCGCGATCGACCAAACCCGTCTGGCCACGGATCCGGCGATGATCGACCGGATCGAGGCCGCCTGGACCGCCAATCCGGTGGAGACGGTCTAGGCCCCGTCCAGAACCGTGCTAGACAGATGCGATAGGCGATCCACCGGAGGACACCTTTGCGCATCGGTCTTTATCCCGGCACCTTCGACCCGGTCACCAATGGCCACCTCGACATCATTGGGCGGGCGGTCAAGCTGGTCGACAAGCTGGTGGTGGGCGTTGCGCGCAACGACGACAAGGGCCCGCTGTTCTCGACGGCGGAACGGGTCGCCATGCTGGATACGGCGGTTGAGCCGCTGCGCAACGGCACGATCATCGAGATCCGGCCCTTCGAGAGCCTGCTGATGCACTTTGCCGAAGAAGTCGGGGCCGCCGTCATTATTCGAGGGCTGCGGGCCGTGGCGGACTTCGAGTACGAATTCCAGATGACAGCCATGAACCAGAAGCTGAACGCTGAAATCGAGACGGTCTTCCTGATGGCCGATCCCCGCCATCAGGCCATCGCATCGCGGCTGGTCAAGGAGATCGCCCGCCTGAACGGGGACATCGACGGCTTCGTTCCGCCTGACATCGCGCGCGCGGTGCGCGCCAAACTCAAGGCCTGATTTTCATGCGTATCCTTGCCACCCTGTCGGCCATCGCCGTGCTGTGCGCCGGCCCCGTGATCGCCCAGACGTCGGATTGGCGCCCGGTCGCGCCGGACAATCTTCTGGTCATCGACACCACGCGTGGTCGCATCCTGATCGAGATGACGCCGGAGACGGCGGCGGCGCATGTGGAGCGGGTGCGGGCTCTGACGCGTCAGGGCTTCTATGACGGCGTGCCGTTCCATCGGGTGATGACTGGATTTATGGCCCAGACCGGCGATCCAACCGGGACGGGTGAGGGCGGCAGCGACCTCCCCGATCTGGCGGCGGAGTTCACGTTCCGCCGGAGCTCCGAACCAGCCTATGTCGAGGTCACCGGTTCTGACGGTCGCTTCACCCGGCCCGCCGGCGTGCAACTGGGCCTGTTCGGATCGTTGGCGGTGCAGACCCAGCCGGACGGCCAGATGTTCGCCACACGCGACGGCCGGGTCGATGCGACGGCCTGGTTCTGCCCCGGCGTCGTCGGGGCGGCGCGAACGGCCCAGGACATCAACTCGGCCAACAGCCAGTTCTTCATCATGACCGCGTCCAACATGAGCCTGAACGGCCAGTACACGGTCTGGGGCCGGGTGGTCGGTCCGATGGAGGCGGTGAATTTGCTGCGGGCAGGCGACCCGACGACCGGCACGGTGCCAATCGATCAGCGGGACAGGATGACCCGAGTTCGCGTCGCCTCGGACATACCGGCCGGCGAGCGGCCGTCGGTCCGGGTGCTGGATGTGCGCTCGGCGCGCTTCGCCCAACTGGTCGAGGAAAGGCGCGCGGCCCAGGGGTCGCGGTTCTCGATCTGTGACATCCTCCCCCCCTCGGAAGTCGACAGTTGATCCGGAGACGCCAGATGAGAAGTCGCCTTGTTCTGGGCGCGGTCTGCGCCCTGGCCCTGAACGGCGCCGCCCTGGCTCAGGATGCGGGCGGCGAAACGCCGCCATCGCCGGAGGCGCCGGGCGTCGCCCCTGATTCCTGGCGCGAAGTTCCGGCCGAGAACCTGCTGGTGATCGACACGTCGCGAGGCCGCATCCTGGTTGAGATGGCGCCCCAGGTCGCCCCCAATCACGTCGAGCGTGTGCGCCGGCTGGCCCGCGAAGGGTTTTACGACAATCAACGGTTCCATCGGGTCATCGACTGGTTCATGGCCCAGACCGGCGACCCGCTGAGCCGGGGTTCCGACCGGACCCTGTGGGGCGAGGGGCAGAGCGCCTATCCGGATCTGGCGGCGGAGTTCACCTTCCGGCGAGGCGCGGAGATGGGCTTTACCGCCGTCGCCCGACCGATGGGTTCGGTGCTCGGCTTCATGGATTCCCTGCCGGTTATCTCGCAGCCGGATGAGCTGATGAGCCAGACCGGAGACAATCGGGTTCACGGCTGGGGGACCTATTGCCCCGGCGTGGCGGGAATGGCGCGCGGCGACGCCAACGATAGCGCCAATAGTCAGTTTTTCATCATGCGCCAAGCCTATCCGTCGCTGGACAAGCGTTACACCGTTTGGGGCCGCGCGGTGGTCGGCCTGGACGTTGTGCGCGCGTTCAACTTCGGGACGGACCCTTCCGGTGCGGTGGCGGAGCCCGACGTGATGACCCGCGTACGCGTGGCGTCGGATATCGCCGAGGCTGAACGACCGCGTGTGCGGGTGATGTCGACCTCCAGTCAGGCGTTCCACGACCTGGTCGATCAAGTCCGGGCGGCGCGCGGGGCTGATTTTTCCATCTGTGACATCGATCTGCCTGCGGAGGTGTTGTGAGCGATCTCGATCCCGATATCCATGATGAGCGCGAAGCCAAACGTTATGCGCTTCAGGTCGAGGGCCAGACGGCGGTGGTGACCTACAATCTGGTCGAGGGCGGCCTGATGGTCACCGAAACCCTGGTGCCCGAGGTGCTGGAGGGCCGGGGGATCGCCAGCCGCTTAGCGCGCCATGTTCTGGCCGATGTGAAGGCGAGGGGGCTGGTGATCTTGCCGGTCTGCCCGTTCTTCGCCGGCTATCTGAAGAAGCACCCCGAGTGGGCTGAGATCGTGCATCCGACGTATCGGGCGATGCTGGGGATCTAGACGCCGCCGCGATGACCGCTTTGGCAGGTCGGGGTGAGGCGCTTCGACCACCGCGCCCGCGGGCCTGAGTGCGCCAGTCGTCGTTTGGTGGATCGGGGCGGCCATGGCAACTGACCGCCCCTCCCGGCGCTGATCAGCCTAGCATTTGTAATACATATCGAATTCGACGGGGTGCGGGTGCAGCTGAAGGCGCGTCACCTCATCCATCTTGAGCTCGATATAGGCGTCAATGAAGTCGTCATCCATGACGCCGCCCTTCTTCAGGAAGGCTCGGTCCTTGTCGAGCGCGTCCAGGGCTTCCCGCAGCGAACCGCAGACCTCCGGCACGTTTTTGCGCTCCTGCGGTGGCAGGTCATACAGGTTCTTGTCCATCGGCTGACCCGGATCGATCCGGTTCTCGATGCCGTCCAGGCCGGCCATCAACAGAGCCACGAAGGTGAGATAGGGATTGCCCATCGGATCCGGGAACCGGACCTCCAGACGCTTGGCCTTGGGCGACGACACCCACGGAATCCGGATCGAGGCGGAGCGGTTGCGCGACGAATAGGCCAGCTTCACCGGCGCCTCATAGCCCGGCACCAAGCGCTTGTAGGAGTTGGTGGTCGGGTTGGCGAAGGCGTTGATCGCCTTGGCGTGTTTGATGACGCCGCCGATGTACCACAGGCACATGTCCGACAGGCCCGCGTATTTGTCACCGGCGAACAGAGGCTTGCCGCCTTTCCAGATCGACTGGTGGACATGCATCCCGGAGCCGTTGTCGCCAAACATCGGCTTGGGCATGAAGGTGGCTGATTTTCCGTAGGCGGCCGCGACGTTGTGGATGACGTACTTATAAAGCTGCATCCGGTCGGCCATCGTCAGCAGGTCGGCGAACTTGAGGCCCAGTTCATGCTGGGCCGGGGCGACCTCGTGGTGGTGCTTCTCGGGCTCCAGGCCCAGTTCGCCCATGACCGCCAGCATTTCGCCGCGCAGGTCCTGACCGCTGTCGACCGGATTGACCGGGAAGTAGCCGCCCTTGGGGCCGGGCCGGTGGCCCAGATTGCCCTCGGGATAGACCTTGGAGGTGTTGGACGGCAGCTCGATCGAATCGAAGCTGTAGCTGGTGTTCTCAGGCGCGGTGGACCAACGCACGTCATCGAAGACGAAGAACTCCGCTTCTGGTCCGAAATAGACGGTGTCGCCCACACCGGCGGACTGGATGTAGGCTAGGGCCTTCTTGGCCATGGAGCGCGGGTCGCGGTTGTAGGGTTCGCCCGTGTCGGGGTTCAGCACGTCGCAGAAGAGAAACAGGGTGGCCTGCTGGTAGAACGGATCGACATAGGCTGTCGTCAGGTCCGGTTTGAGCAGCATGTCGCTCTCATTGATCGCCTTCCAGCCGGCGATCGACGAGCCGTCGAACATCGTGCCTTCTTCCAGGAAATCCTCGTCGACCATGCCGATGTCGAAGGTGACGTGCTGCAGTTGACCTCTGGGATCAGTGAAGCGGAGGTCGACATAGCGGACCTCCTCGTCCTTGATCTGTTTGAGAATATCGGATGCGGTCATGGGCGGGTGTCCGTCGGCTTGGGGAGGAGAACGTGAAAGGACCGCCGAAGCGGCCCTGGCGAAAACTCAGATGGCTTGCGGGCCGGATTCGCCGGTCCGGATGCGGATGACGTCGATGACGTCGGAGACGAAGATCTTGCCGTCGCCGATCTTGCCGGTGCGGGCGGCGGTGATGATGGCCTCCGTCACGGCCGCCGCCATGTCGTCGGCGACGATGACTTCAATTTTGAGCTTGGGCAGGAAGTCGATGACATATTCGGCGCCGCGATAGAGCTCGGAATGGCCCTTCTGGCGACCGTAACCCTTGGCTTCCAGGACGGTCATGCCTTGCACGCCGATGTCCTGAAGCGCTTCCTTCACCTCGTCGAGCTTGAAGGGTTTGATGACGGCTTCGATTTTTTTCATCGTGATTCCGGGAAGCGGACCCGGGGAATGAAAGGACATTGCATTGCAGCATAACGCAAGGGGCAATTCATCCGAAGGCGGCCGATCCAGCGGCTCAGTCATGCGGCGTGTCTCAAGGGCCGCGCCTTGAGTCCGGCGCAGACCATCCCGGCGGCCTGGCTCGGGGCGTTCCCCTGGCCGGCCGCCGAGACGCACAAGCACCGGCGAGGGGCCTTGGTCGTGGTCTCTGGCGGCGTCAGCCATACCGGCGCCGCCAGACTGGCGGCCAGGGCCGGCCTGCGAATCGGCGCGGGGCTGGTGACGGTGCTGTGTCCGCCGGACGCCCTGCTGGTCCATGCCGTCAACCTGGAGGCGGTGATGGTTCGCTGCGTTCGGAATGCGGACCACCTGACCGAACGGGCCAGAGGTGCGAGGGCGGCGGTCATCGGGCCCGCAGCCGGGGTGGGGGAGGCGACGGTGGCCCGTGTTCGGGCCCTGCGCGGCGCAGGCTGCTCGCTGGTTCTGGACGCCGACGCCCTGACCAGTTTTTCCGAACGCGTCTCGCAACTGATCGGGCTGCTCCAGGCCGACGATGTCTTGACACCACACGACGGGGAGTTCGAGCGGCTTTGGCCCGGCCTGTTGTCTCAGGGTCGCGAGGCGGCGGCGGAACACGCCGCCCGGTCCACGGGCGCCGTGATCGTGTTGAAAGGGCCGCGCACCCTGATCGCCGGGCCCGATGGCCGGATGTTGGAGGCGCGCAACGGCTCGCCCTGGCTGGCCACGGCAGGGTCTGGCGATGTTCTGGCCGGGATGATCGGTGGGCTGCGCGCGCAAGGCATGGCCGCATTCGAGGCCGCCGCCGCCGCAGTCTGGTTGCACAACGAAGCCGGCGCATCCTTCGGACCGGGCCTCATCGCCGAGGACCTGCCGGATCTGCTGCCCAGGCGACTGGCGGAGCTGGCGGCGATGCGGCCTTAGGCGGCGCCGTCGGCCTTGCGCTTCTCCGCGTAGATCAAGAGGGGCTGGGCCGAGCCCTCGATCACCTCAGCGTTGACCACGACCTCTTCGACGCCCTCGAAGGTGGGCAGCTCGAACATGGTCTCCAGCAGAATGCCTTCCAGGATCGAACGCAGGCCGCGCGCGCCAGTCTTGCGTCCGATGGCCTTCTTGGCGACGGCGCTGAGCGCGTCGTCGGTGAAGGTCAACTGGACGTTCTCCATCTCAAACAGCCGGCCATATTGTTTGACTAGGGCGTTCTTGGGTTCAGTCAGGATCTTGACCAGGGCGGCTTCGTCCAGGTCCTCCAGGGTGGCCAGGACCGGCAGACGGCCGATGAACTCGGGGATCAGGCCGAAGCGCATCAGGTCGTCCGGCTCAACGCCGCGCAGGATGTCGCCCATGCGCCGATCATCCATTTCCTTGACGCGGGCGCCAAAGCCGATCGAGGCGGCCTCGCCGCGCGCCGAGATGACCTTCTCCAACCCGGCGAAGGCGCCGCCGACGATGAACAGGATGTTGGTGGTGTCGACTTGCAGGAACTCCTGCTGCGGGTGCTTGCGCCCGCCCTGCGGCGGAACCGACGCGACGGTGCCTTCCATGATCTTGAGCAGGGCCTGCTGAACGCCCTCGCCTGACACGTCGCGGGTGATCGAGGGATTGTCCGACTTGCGGCTGATCTTGTCGATTTCGTCGATATAGACGATGCCGCGCTGGGCCCGGTCGACGTTGTAGTCCGCCGCCTGCAGCAGCTTGAGCACAATGTTCTCGACGTCCTCACCGACGTAGCCGGCCTCGGTCAAGGTCGTGGCGTCGGCCATGGTGAAGGGCACGTCGATGATTCGCGCCAGCGTCTGGGCCAGGAGCGTTTTGCCCGACCCGGTCGGCCCGATCAGCATGATGTTGGATTTGGCCAGCTCAACATCGTTGTTCTTGGTGGCGTGGTTCAGGCGCTTGTAGTGGTTGTGCACCGCGACCGAGAGCACCTTCTTGGCGTGATCCTGACCGATGACGTAGTCGTCGAGGACCTTGCGGATCTCCTTGGGTGAGGGCACCCCGTCCTTGCCGGTCTTGACGAAGCTGGTTTTGTGCTCCTCGCGGATGATGTCCATGCACAGTTCGACACATTCATCGCAGATGAACACGGTCGGGCCCGCAATCAGCTTGCGCACCTCATGCTGGCTCTTGCCGCAGAATGAGCAATAAAGGGTGCTCTTGGATTCGCCGCCGGCGGCCTTGGTCATCTTCTCGTCCTACTCACACCGGGGATTGTCGCGAACCGAGCGCCCCACACAGTCCGGACGCCGCATCGCAGGATACAGGCCCGAAAGTTCCCAAAACAATGACAACGCCTGATCCAATCGTCCACCCCATGTGTGGCGGGGCCTTGTCGCTTCGCGATTCATAGTCAGGGTAAAGCCTAAATGGAGACTGAACAGGCCCTTCGCCAGCCCCGGCCCATCGTCGCCTTCGACTTCGACGGGACCCTCACGATTCGCGACAGCTACACCAGCTTTCTCAAGTGGCGGGCCGGAAGCGTGGGCTATGCGGCCGGCCTGGTGCGCCTGGCGCCCGAACTGGCCGCCTATCCCCTGCAACGGGACCGCGGGCGCCTCAAGGCGGCCGCCACACGGGTCTTTCTGGGTGGGCAGGATGCGGACCGGGTCGCCGACGACGCTCGCCGCTTCGCAGACCAGGCCTGGGACGGGTTCATGAGGCCGGACGCCCTGGCCTGCTGGCAAGACTGGGGGCGACGGGGCGCCCGGCGGGTGATCGTGACGGCTTCACCGACCTTGACCGTCAAGCCGTTCGCGGATCGGCTCGGAGCCGAACATTTGCTGGGCACCGGGCTGGCGGAGACCAACGGAAGACTGACGGGCGCCTTCGCCACCCCCAATTGCCGGGCCAGCGAGAAGGTGGTGCGTCTGCGCGAGGTTTTCGGGCCTGACATCCGCCTGGCGGCAGCTTACGGCGACACGTCCGGCGACGTCGAGATGCTCGCGATCGCCGACCATCGCGGATGGCGCGAGTTCAAGGAACGTCCTTAGGCGCGGACCCTCAGAAGAGATCCGTCAACCGATTCGACCTCGACGCTGGCGCCGACGGGTGGTCCGTCGCCTTCGATCACCGCCGCCCATTCCGAACCGGAGACGAAAACGCGGCCGCGACCGTCCACGAAGGGATAGGTCACCTCGGCGCGCGCGCCCACCAGACGCGCCGCCCGGTCATTGATGTCCGGGTCGGTTGGGTTGACCCGCCGGATCAGCCTGCGCGACGCCAGGGACGTCGCCAGGGTCAGGCCGGCGAACAGGGCGATTTCGACGGGCAGGCCCAGATGGGGCGCAACCAGCACGATGACGGCCACCACGCCGGCCGACACCGCGGGCCATAGCAGCCACTCGGTCCCCGACGCGGCCTCCACCGCCAGGATCAGGCAGCCGAGCGTGAGCCAAAGCCAGAAGGGCTGAGACTGATAGAGGGAAACGACCGCGTCCATGTTCTACTCCGTACGAGGGACGGCGCTGCGGCGCGCGGACGGCGGCGGGGCGGGGGGCGCGGCTCGACCGCCCGGTTGATCGCGAACCAGGCCGACCAGTTCGCCGATGCCGGCGATCGAGCCGACGAGGGCGCCCATCTCGGCCGGGACGATCACGGTCTTCTGCTGCGGGCTGGAGGCCAGCTCGGCGAACGCATCGACATATCTTTGGGCCACGAAATAGTTGATCGCATTGACGTCTCCGCGCGCAATGGCCTCCGAGACCATGGCCGTGGCCTTGGCCTCGGCCTCGGCTTCGCGTTCTCGCGCCTCGGCGTCGCGGAAGGCGGCCTCCTTGCGGCCCTCGGCTTCGAGGATAGCGGCCTGTTTGGCGCCCTCGGCGCGGGCGATGGCGGCCTGTTTTTCACCGTCCGCCTCGGTAATCACCGCGCGGCGTTCGCGCTCGGCCTTCATCTGACGCGCCATGGCGTTGGTGATGTCGGTCGGCGGGGTCAGATCCTTGATCTCAATACGGTTGGCCTTGACGCCCCAAGGCTCGGTCGCCGCATCGATGACGGTCAGGAGGCGCGAGTTGATCGAGTCGCGCTGCGACAGCACCTCGTCCAGCTCCATCGAACCAACCACGGTTCTGAGGTTGGTCATGCACAGCTGGGCGATAGCGTACTGCAGATTATCGACCCGGTAGGCGGCGCGAGCGGCCTCGATCACCTGGATGAAGACGATGCCATCGACCTTCACCATGGCGTTGTCCTTGGTGATCACCTCTTGAGTCGGAACATCAAGAACCTGCTCCATCATGTTCATCCTGCGGCCCACACGCTCGACGAAGGGGGTCAGAAGATGGATGCCGGGAGTCAGGGTTCGCGTGTATTTGCCGAACCGCTCGACGGTGAATTCGCGCCCCTGCGGCACGATCTTGATGACGCTGAAGGCGACGAGCAGCGCCAGGGCGACGAGAACGAGGGCGACCCAGAAAGTCATGACTTCTCCTTGTTGGATTAAGGCTAGCGCAGCCGTTGCGGTTGCGCCACAGAAACCGGACGCAACCGCGCCGGCCTCCGGCCCGGTCCAAGGAGCACCCGGGCGCGCATGGCGGTTCTACGACGGTTCCTGCCGCTGATCCTTGTGCTGGCGTTGGCGGGCCTGGTGTTTGCGCTTGGTGGCTATCGTTATCTTTCGTTCGAGGCGGTTCAATCCGCTGGCGAGACCCTCCAGCGGTCGGTTGAGGCGCACTGGTGGCTCAGTCTCTTCAGCCTGATGCTCGCCTTCGCCTTGCTGACGGCCAGCATCACGCCGGGCGTCTTCTTCCTTACGGTTCTGGCCGGCTTCCTGTTTGGCCCTTGGGTCGGGGGTGTGGCGACGTCGCTGGCGGCCACCGCCGGCGCCTTCGCCGTCTATTGGGTCGGGAGTTCCGCCGCCCAGAACTGGTTGCGGCGCAAGGCGGAGATCGGGGAGGGGCTGTTGGGCCGAATCTGCGCCCGCATTGATCAAGACACCTTCGCCTATGTGCTGGCGGCGCGCCTGGTGGTCAGCGTGCCCTTTCATTTGATCAACATCGCGGCCGGCGTCATGCGAGTTCGGTTGACGCCGTACCTCAGCGCGACCTTCCTCGGCGTCTTGCCGGCGCACCTGATCTATTGCTGGATCGGGTCGCGCCTGGACCAGCTCAATGGCGAGGAAGACATCCGCCAGATCATGTCGCAGTTTGCGCTTCCGCTGGCGGCGGTGGGCTTTCTATCGCTGGCCCTGCCAGTGCTGATGCGGCTGTTCAGACCGAAAACAGCCTAGCTTTGCCTTTCGGGCTCTCAGCGGCTAACGACAGCTGATGACCATCACGAGCCGATCCCCCCGCCGCTGGACCCTGGACTTCCTCAAGACCGAGGCCGCTTCGGGCGCCATCCTAGGCCTGGCCGCGCTGCTGGCGCTCGTCATCGCCAACTCGTCCATGGCCGGGACCTATTTTGCGTTCCTGAAAAGTGAGCAGACGCTCCAACTAGGCCCGCTTTCGCTTGAAATGGCGGTGTCGGAGTGGATCAAGGAAGGGCTGATGGCCCTGTTCTTCTTGGTCGTTGGTCTTGAAATTAAATATGAAATTCTTCGCGGCGAGCTCAGCGATCCCAAAAGACTCGTGACCCCGGTCATGGCGGCCTTGGGGGGCATGATCGCGCCAGGGATCATCTATCTCGGCGTTGCCGGCATGATGAACGGCCCGGTTCAGGGGTGGCCGATTCCTCTGGCCACCGATATCGCCTTCGCGCTCGCGGTTTTCGCCCTTGTCGGCAAAGGCCTTCCTTCGTCGCTGCGCGTCTTCCTCCTGACGCTGGCGATCGTCGACGATCTGGGCGCTATCGCCTTGATCGCGGTATTGTTTTCGGACGGTTTGACGTGGCAGCCGATCGCCCTGGCCGTCGCGCTGCTGGTTGTGGGTGCGGCCTGGGCCCGCCAGCGAGCAATTCCGGCTCCGTTCTGGATGCTCGGATTCGGCGTGGTGTGGTGGCTGTCGGTGGTCGGTGGCCTTTCAACCTCGCTGATCGCGGTGGCCTTCGCGGTGATCGTCCCGATCAACCCGCGAGGACCGGAATGCCAAAGCCCGCTGAGGGAGGCGATGCAGGATCTGCATCCCTACGTCGCCTATGTTGTTCTACCGATTTTCGCCTTCGCAAAGGCGGGCGTGTCGTTCGCCGAAATAGGCCTTGAACAGGCGTTCGCGCCCTTGGTGGTCGGCGTGGCGGCGGGGCTGTTCGTTGGCAAGCAACTCGGCGTGCTTGGCTTTGCCTGGCTGGCGACGCGGCTCGGCTGGGGCGCGCGCCCCAGCGACTCAACCTGGCTGCAGCTCTATGGCGTCGCGCTGCTCTGCGGGGTCGGCTTCACCATGAGCCTGTTCATTGGCGCGCTAGCCTTCCCTGGCGCCATCGATTCGCCCGAGCAGGTGGAGGTCAAGATTGGCGTTCTCGCTGGCTCCATTCTGTCCGCCATCGTCGGCGCAGCGGTGCTCGCGCTGGCCCGCCACCAGGATTACGCCGAAGAGCCCCAAGACGAGGAATAGACGAACGCGCGAATGCTGCGACGATATTGACCCAAGGTCACTTTTTCTGTCGTTTTTTCGTCACAGGCGGCGGCGGCGCATCGCATAAAGCCTTGCTGGTTCTTGTGATTGAGCGAGTCTTGATCTACCCCATTTACGACAGAATCCGCGTCTGAGAGCGGATCGATCGTCAGGTTGGAAACGTGGCGCGCCCTGGTCGGCGTGGCCGGAAATCGGGGTAGGATATGCGCCTTCAACAACTTCTGCGTCTTTCGGCTTCGGCTGCGGTAATTCTCGGGGCTGCGGCTGGCGCCGCCCAAGCCCAGGACGCCAGCGACGAACCCGCCCGCGTCGATGACATCATCGTCACCGCCCAGAAGCGCGAACAGAGCCTTCAGGACGTGCCGATCGTGGTGACGACCCTGTCGGAACAACTGCTCGAGGACGCCGGCGTCCGCGACATCAAGGATCTGCAGATCCTCACGCCCGGCCTGACCGTGACGTCCACGACCAATGAATCGATCACCACCGCCCGCATCCGCGGCGTTGGTACGGTTGGCGACAACCCGGGCCTGGAGAGCTCGGTCGGCGTTGTGATCGACGGCATCTATCGCCCGCGCAACGGGGTCGGCTTCGGCGACCTCGGCGAGCTTCAGCGCATCGAAATCCTGAAAGGGCCCCAGGGCACCCTGTTTGGCCGCAACACCTCGGCCGGCGTCATCAACATCCTGACGGAGCGTCCGTCGTTCACGCCTGGCTTTGAAGCCGAAGTCACCGGCGGCAACTATGGCTCCTGGGGCGTTTCCGGATCGGTCACGGGCGGAATCACCGAGACTCTCGCCGGGCGTCTGTATGTGGCGGCGCGTCAGCGCGACGGTTTCTATGACGTCAACACCGGCGCCGGACCGCGCACCACGGCCGATGACCAGAACCAGGACTTCTGGACCGTTCGCGGCCAGCTCCTGTTCCTGCCCAGCGACACGGTTTCGATCCGGGCGATCGCCGACTACAGCCGCCGCGAGGAATACTGCTGTACTGCGGTGCAGATCCGCTCGGGCCCGACCGCTGCCCTGGTGAACTCCCTGGCCGGCGGAAACGGCGTGCGGCCGTCGGTGACGGGTGGCAGCTTCGGCCCGGCTCCCGGGTATCAGTACCTTCCGTTCTCGCGTACGGGCTACACCAACCGCGAAACGGGCCAGACGATCGAGGATATGGGCCTTTCGGTTGAGGCCAACATTGACCTCGACTGGCTCGGCGGCTCGACCCTGACCTCCATCACCGGGGTCCGCTCCTGGTCGGCCGACAATGGTATGGACATCGATTTCACCGGCGCGGACCTGCTGTATCGCGACCAGAACGGTGACTATGGGTTTGGCCTGGACACGTTGAGCCAGGAATTCCGCCTGGCTGGGTCGACCGAACGCCTCGATTGGTTGGTCGGCGGCTACTATTCGTCGGAAGACCTGTCGCGGGACGACAGCTATTTCTTTGGTTCGGCCTACGCGAACTATCTGTCGCTGCTGCTGACGACGACCCTCCCGGGCGGGCCCTACCCCGGCCGTGTCGGATGCCTGACTGCGGGCTCCGCCCCGGGCAACACGGTGGCTGGGATCACTGGTTGCGCGATCGGCATGACGGCGCCGACGGGGCCGACCTTCACCGCAGGTCAGGGCGTGCGCGATCACTATTCGGTCGAGAGCGAAACCTTCGCTCTGTTCACGCACAACACCTTCCACCTGACCGATGCGCTGGACCTCACCGTGGGCCTGCGTTGGACCCGCGATGAGAAGGATCTCATGGCGCTGCAGGACAACATCAACGGCAACGGCACCGTTTGCGGCGCCGCGTCCTTGAACGCCACTCAGATCGCCTTTGCGTTCGGGAGCAGCGCTGCAGCTCAGCAGGCTATCGGCCTGTTGTGCCTGCCCTGGTCGAACTTCCGCTTCGACAACCGCACGATCGCCGAGTCGTTCAGCGAGGACGCCTTCTCCGGGACGATCAACCTGTCCTACGACGTCACCGACGACGTGATGATCTACGGCAGCTATTCGCGCGGGTATAAGGGCGCGGGCTACAACCTTGATCGTGTTCAGACCGGCGTGACGCCGGACGCCACGCTGTTCTTCCCGGCTGAGACGGTCGACAGCTATGAACTGGGTATGAAGACGACCCTGTTTGACGGCTCGATGCTGTTCAACGCCACGGCGTTCCACCAGACGTTCTCGGATTTCCAACTCAACACCTTCCTGGGTACGGCCTTTGTGGTCGAATCGATCCCGGAAGTGACGTCGGTGGGCGTGGATATCGACACCATCTGGTTCACGCCGATTGACGGCCTGACGTTCCAGGGCGGTCTGACCTACACCAACACCGAATACGCGAGCTTCACCGCCGCGGAACTTAGCAACCCCTCGCGCTTCCCGCAGCTGTCGCTGCTGCCGGGTAACACCATGTCGTTCGCTCCCGAATGGTCGGCGACGGGTGCTGTCAGCTACGAGCACGACATCGGCGCCAACATGGTCGCGGGCTTCAACCTCTCGGCCAAGTACACGTCGGAGTACAACACCAAGTCGGATCTGCTGCCCTCGGGCATGCAGGAAGCCATGGCGCTGCTTAACGGCCGTGTCAGCCTGGGCTCGGTCGATGAGCGCTGGACGCTGGAACTCTGGGGCCAGAACCTGACGGACGAGGAATACTATCAGGTTGTGTTCAATGGCCCGCTGCAGGGCACGGCGTTCCAGTCGACGGTCCAGCCCAACGGGACCTACTACAACCCGAGCCTGGACACCCAGACCTACAACGCCTTCCTGGGCCAGCCGCGCACGTTCGGCGTGACCCTGCGGGTGCGATACTAGTCAAATGACAAGGGGCGTGTCCGTCAGCGGCTAGGCTGGCGGACCGTTTCTGGGGCGAGAAACCGGTCAGGCGCGCTGTCGTCTGGCCGGTTTTCTTTTTGCTCGCGAAAGCCACGCCGGTTCCGGGGGCGGGGGACAGCCCCAGCCGGTGTTCAAGCGTCGGCAGCGACCATATCCGGGCTATGGCTGGGGGTGCGATTGAGTTGGCGGGACCAGACTTTCCCAGTTGCCGCGCCGCCGCTGCTCGTGCCCAAGACGGATCCATGTCACCGCCAACCTGCCTACCGCTCGGCTTCGCGCGCCGGTTCTCATTGCCTTGCCGAGCGCGCTACGGAGCGCCCTAGGCAGCCAAGCTTCCGAAAACGAGAAATCGGCGCGTCAGTCTGTCGGTGTCTCCGTACGGCCGACATGAAATCCGACGGCCTTGAGGCGGTGCGCGCTAGAGCTTGGCCTTGCCGGCCAGGATATCGGCGTATCGCTCCGGCTTCAGCCGGACATAGGTGGCCTTGTCGCGCACGTAGATGGAGTCGGTCGTCTTGGCCGGATCAAAGCCGTCAGCGACCAGGTCGACCTTGCGGTATTTGAAGGTCCCGGTGGTGTCCATGGTCTTGCGAATACGCAGGAAGACCGGCCGCGCGTACGGCGGCAGCGCGTCATCGACGTAGGCCGCAAAGGATTTTGCGTTGAATCGCCCTTGGGCCACCAGGCAGGCCATGCCCGCCTTGCCCTCGGCGCCGGGGACGGGAACGCCGTAGGCGATGGCTTCAGCCACATTCGGTGCGTCGGCCAGCCGCAATTCCACTTCGGTGGTCGACACATTCTCGCCCTTCCAGCGGAAGGTGTCTCCGATCCGGTCGACGAAGTAGAAATAGCCGTCGCGATCCCGGCGCATCAGATCGCCCGTACGGAACCAGCGGTCTCCACGCCGGAAAACGTCTTCGATGATCTTCTTTTGTGAAGCCGACTTGTCGGCGTAGCCGACGAACTCGTGCCGGGCCTCCGTTCCGATCATACCGACAGCCTCGCCGATCTCACCGGGCGAGGTCTCCTGGAGCAGGCCGTCTGGACCGCGGATGGGCTCGTCGGTGTCGGGGTCGAACCGAACCAGCCGCAGGTTCATCTTGCCGCGCAGGAAAGCTGGAATGCGTCCGATGGCCCCCGCCTTGCCGTCGAAATTGAAGATCGAGGCGTTGCCTTCCGTGGACCCGTAGAATTCGAGAATCTTCGGAATGCGGAAGCGGGTCTGGAACTCGGTCCAGACGTCGCTGCGCAGGCCGTTGCCGAAGGCGAGCTGAAGCTTGTGAGCGCGTTCGTCGGGATGCTCGGGCTGGTTCACCAGATAGCGGCACAGCTCGCCGATATAGACGAACCGCGTGGCGCCTGTGGCGACCACGTCCGGCCAGAAATGCGACGCGGAGAATCGTTTACGCACGATCAGGGCCGCACCGTTGAGCAGGGCCGCGCCGACGGCGCACAAGCCGCCGGTCGAATGATAAAGCGGCAGCACACAATAGACCCGGTCGTCGGCCTTGGTCTCGGTTACAGCGGCAAAGGCGCGCATATACAGGCGTGCGCGGCTGTTCGAAATCACCGCCGCCTTGGGCAGGCCGGTGGTGCCCGACGTATAGATGTACATCACGACCGACCGGTTGTTCAGGCCCTCGCGAGCGGATCGGTCGGGCCGAACGGCGGACGCCCCCTTGATGGCCGCGTCCAGCCCGCGCCTGGCGCTCGCCTCGTCCTCTTCCTCCAGGCCAAGCACCCACAACATCAGCGAATGATCGAGGCTTCGGCCGGCATCTTCGACGGCTTGCCAGGTCTCAAGGTCGCTTACGACGTGGTGAGCCTTGGAAATCCTGATGCAGTGCGCCAGCGCCGCGCCTGTCAGTTGATTGTTGATGAGGGCGGCGGCGACGCCGACCTTTGAAAAGCCAAGCCAAGCGGCGAGAAACTCGATCCGATTCGGCAGCACCAGCGCCACCGTGTCGCCGCGACGCAGGTTTCGTCCCTTGGCCCAATGCCCAAACCTATTGGCGAGCATATCAAGCTCGCGATAGGTGACCGACCGGGTCTCGTCGACGACAGCCACCCGATCCGGCCAGTGGTCGACGGCGGTTTCGAAATCGTCACAGACGAGATCGGTTGATTCGGCCGTGATAGGCTTGATGCGCTGGCTGAGACGGTTCGCAGCCTGTGCAAACCGGATGTCGCGCTTCAGCCGCGAGAAAAAGCCCATCTGTCAATCACCTGAAATCCGCATGACCTTGATGGCGAACCGATCCATCGGGGTCAACCGGACGCTGCCCCTGGCAGGGCTCGACACGTCAGATTTCGTTGTTCGCGCGTCAGGAAACGTCAGCGGCGCTGTCCGGCGGCTTGGCGCATGTTGATTTCACGGTTTGCAACGAACCGACACCATATTCCTGGAACCGGGGGATGCGGGGGGCCGCGTCAACGGGGGGTGGTCCGAATAGGTCGGGCCCAAGGAAACGCCGTTCGGGGGACCGGGCGGCTGGAGGATTGAACTCATGAAGGCTGTCATCGCCACCGTCGCCGCCGTTGCGGCTCTCGCCGCCGCCGGCTCCGCCGCCGCCCAGGATTGGCGTCAACCCGCCAACTACGGCGCGGTCACCCTCTATTCGGGCTTCACCCCAGACCCGTTCACCGTGAACGTGGTCTCCGGCGGCCAGATCGACGCTTCGGCGGCGATCAGCGGCAGCTGCCGGGGCTGGATTTCCAACGCGCCGGACGTTGAGCTGACCTATTCGGCGGGCTCGCTGCCGCTGATCATCTCGGTTAGCTCGAGCGTCGACACCACGCTGGTCATCAACGGCCCGGACGGGCGTTGGTACTGCGACGACGATGGTGGCACCCAGGGCTTGAACCCGTCGCTGCGTTGGGGCTCGCCGCCGTCCGGCACCTACGACATCTGGGTGGGCTCCTACCGCCGCGAGAATGCGAACGCCACCCTGTCGATCTCGGAACTCTATACCTACTGATCTGAGACCATTGGTGAAACAGGCGCCCCGGCTGATCGGCCGGGGCGTTTTGTTGTCAGCCGAGAGGCTGGCGCCCGGACGAGCCGCAAGGGGGAAGGCGGGTGAGGTCAAGGCCCCCCCCGCTGGTATGCTGACCCGCGCCGACGAGACGCTGCGAGCGTCAAGATGGGGTTGAACCCAGGGGGCCGGCGACATGCCGAGGCGCCGGTCGATCCGGTGCCTTGGGGGTGATCGTTTCACGGTATGCCGGGGCCTGTTCGCTTTCAAGCTCGCCGCTAGCGCGTCGGCAGGCCATAGATGGCGGATGCAGAAGGTTGCGCCCCAAATCGAAACCGGACGTCTGGTGCTTCGCGCGCATCAGATCGATGACTTCGACGCCGTCGCTGCGATGTGGTCGGATCCGGAAGTTGTCCGCTACATCGGCGGCCGCGCCTCGACGCGCGAGGAGAGCTGGGCGCGGCTGCTTCGCTACGCCGGAAACTGGGCGATGCTGGGGTTCGGCTTCTGGACCATTCGAGACCGATCGACCGGGGTGTATCTGGGCGAGGGGGGGCTGCTCCAAGGCCAACGCTCGATCGACCCCGGCTTCGGCGCCGTGCCCGAAGTTGGCTGGGCGCTGATTTCATCAGCCCGCGGCAGAGGCTATGCCCACGAGGCGGTCGCAGCGATGCTTGGGTGGGCAGATGCTCAGGCTATTGACCGTACGGCCTGTCTGATCGAGCCCGACAACACGCCGTCGATCCGGTTGGCGCAGAAACTGGGGTTCAAGGAATACGCCCGGACCACCTACCATGGGGCCCGGGTCAACCTCTATGAGCGCAAGACCGACGCCTGATCAGGCGCGCTTGAGCTGACGCCGCAGCCGGGCTTCTTCCTTGGCGGCGGCCTTTCGGTCCTTGCGCTCGGCGCGCTTGGCTTCCAGCGCGACCTGGACCTCGGCGAGGGCCGATGCGGCGCGCTGGGTCTGTTGGGCGCGGCGCTCTTCTTCCTGGCGGATCTTGTCCTCAGCGCGGGCCTGTCGCGTGGCTTCGCGCTCCTGGGCCTTGATCTGGTCGCGCGTCAGGGCGCCCTCAGGGGCGACGACGGCGGCCTTGGGCTTGAACTTGGCCAGGAGGGCCTTCTTGGCCTCGGCCTGGGTGGTGAGGCGATCGGCGAAGCCGGGAGAAATCTTAGACTGCATGAATCCTTTGGGGGAGGCCGCTGTAGGCAGCCCCCTAAAACCTCAAACGAGCCGAAAAATCAAGACTCGGCGGAATTCTCGGACTGGAAGAAGGGCTCGACCACACCCTTGAGCTTGATCGTCATGGGGTTGCCCTGGCGGTCCAGCGCCTTGCCGGCGACCAGACGAACCCAGCCTTCGGAGACACAGTATTCGTCAACGTTGGTCTTCTCGACGCCGTTGAACAGGATTCCGACGCCGCGCATCAGCACGGCCTCGTCGTAGTGCGGGCTGTTCGGATTGGAGGACAGGCGGTCGGGGGGCGTATCGGACATGGCGCTGCGATAGCCTCAGACACCCGTCGGCGCAACGGCTTCGTCGTCGCTGCCGCGTCCGCGGTTGAGCACCGCCGTCACCGCCAGGTCGGCCGAAACATTGCCGACCGTGCGGAAGATGTCCGGAATGACCTCGACCGCCAGCAAAAGCGGGAGCAGGTCGATGGGCGCGCCGAGCGCCAGGCAGATCGGCGCGATCGAGATGAAGAAACTCGATTGACCGGGCAGTCCAACCGAGGAGATGGACACGGCGAAGGCGACGACGCCGGCGGCGATCATTTGGCCCACAGTGGGGTCGATGCCCATGATGTGACAGATGAAAAGCGCGACGCCCAGATTGGCCACCGGACTGGTCAGGCGGAACAGGGCCACCGCCAGCGGCAGGACCAGACCGGCGATATTCTCGGGAATATCGAGGTGGTCGCGGGCGCGCTCGACCATGACCGGCAGGGTGCCGAGCGAGGACTGGGTCGAGAAGGCCACGACCTGGGCAGGGGCGATGGCCCGCGCGAACCGGGCCAGCGGCACGCGGCCGAAGATCGTCGCCAGCGGATAGGCGGCCACGGCCACCAGGATGCACCCGCCTGAAATCAGGATGACATAATGGATCAGCGCTCCAGTCGAGCCGAAACCGCTGCGCAGGCCCAGCGTCAGGGCCAGGGCGAAGACGCCGATGGGCGCGACCAGAAGCACCCAGTTGACGATGACGATCATGGCGTCGGCCACGGCGTCGAAGAAGCTGACCAGGAGGGTCCGCTGGTGCTCCGGCAACCGGGTGACGGCGAAGGCGAAGGCCAGGGCGAAGATGACCAGCGGCAGGATGGCGTTCTCTGCGGCGGCTGTAACCGGATTGGTCGGAGCCAGGGAGCGCAGCCAGGCGCCGAACTCCACGGCCTGGGGGACGGGCGGAGCCTCGGCCCCGGTGGCGCCGACCATCAGCGACGCGGCGCTGGCCGAATCGACGGGCCACAGGGCGTTGATGGCAGGGTAGCCGACGAGGCTAAGGATAATGGCCACAGCCAGAAGGCCGGTGAACCACAGGATCGCCCGCGCTGTCAGTCGTCCGGCCGACATGGCGTCGCTGACGGCGGCGACGCCGACCACCAGCAGGGAAAGCACCAGAGGGATCACCGTCATCTGCAACCCGCCCAACCAGATTCCGCCGACCGCATCAGCGGTGGAGACCAACCAGTCGGGTGCGGCCCCGGTCGATTGAATCCAGGCTCCCAGGCCCAAGCCAAGGATCAGAGCGGTCAGGACGCGGCCGCTGACAGAGGTGAGGAAGGACATGGATGATCCCGCAGAAATCAGGGGCGGGACCATCGTGATCGCCGTCCGGTTTGGCAATCCTAAAAGCCGCGCCGGCTTGCCTAGTCGGGCTGGACTGGGCTGTATGCAGGCTGATTCCGACGGAGCCGAGCATGACTGACCCCGCCGCAACCCCCGCCTTGATCACCAATGACGCCGTCGTTCTCGGCCTGCTGGCGATGATCCTGGGAGCCGTGTTCTGGGCGTCGAGCTTGAAGAACCGGGCGGTGCAGAAGTTCTTCTCGATTATTCCGGCGCTGCTGCTCTGCTATTTCCTGCCGTCGCTGCTGACGACCTTCGGCGTGGTCGATCCTGAGCAGTCGCGGCTCTATTTCGTGGCGTCGCGGTATCTGCTGCCGGCGGCGCTGGTGCTGCTGACGCTGTCGGCGGATCTGCCGGCGACGATGCGGCTGGGCCCCAAGGCGCTGATCATGTTCGCGACCGGCACCCTGGGCGTGATGATCGGCGGGCCGGTGGCGATCTGGCTGACCAGCGTGATCGCGCCGGACCTCTTGGGCTCCGGCCCTGAGGCGATCTGGCGCGGCATGGCGACGGTGGCCGGCAGTTGGACCGGCGGCTCGGCCAATCAGACAGCGCTGTATGAAATCTTCGGGGCGAGCCCGGACGTGTTTTCGATCTGGATCGCGGTCGATGTGATCGTGGCCAATATCTGGATGGCGGTGGTGCTGTGGATCGCAGCCAACCAGCAGAAGGTCGATTGCTGGCTCAAGGCCGATTCCAGCGCGGTGGAGGCCGTGCGCGACAAGGCCGAGGCCTATGAGCTGGCCAATGCGCGCATTCCCAGCCTGAAAGATCTGATCTTCATCCTGGCGGTCGGGTTCGGTTCGGTCGGCATCGCCCACGCCGTCGCCGATCCGGTGTCGACCTGGTTCGGCGAGACCTATCCCGCCCTGGACCGGCTGTCGCTCAACTCCAGCTTCTTCTGGCTGGTGCTGGTGGCGACGATCATCGGGGTGGTGCTGTCGTTCACCCCGGCGCGCAAACTGCAGGGACCGGGCGCGGCCAAGGTCGGATCGGTTTTCGTCTATATCCTGGTGGCCTGCGTCGGCCTGAACATGAACATCGCCGCCATCCTGCATTCGCCGGCCTATTTCCTGATCGGCGGAGTGTGGATGCTGGTCCACGTCACCCTGATGTTCACCGTGGCGCGTTTGTTCCGGGCGCCCAGCTTCTTCCTCGGCGTCGGGTCGATGGCCAATATCGGCGGTGCGGCCAGTGCTCCGGTGGCGGCGGCGGCGTTTCACCCGTCTCTGGCGCCGGTCGGGGTGCTGTTGGCGGTGCTCGGCTATATCGTCGGAACGGCGGCCGGCTGGGCGACGGGCCTGATGATGGCCCAGATCGGCGGCGGATAACCGTATTTCGCCGAGGGTTGAGTTGAGCCTCTCCTACGCCTAACTGCGGCTCATGGAGCCAGTTCTTTCGATCCGCGGCCTATCCAAGACCTATGCGACAGGCGTTCAGGCGCTGCATCCCGTCGATCTGGACATTCACAAGGGCGAGATATTCGCCCTGCTTGGCCCGAACGGGGCGGGCAAGACGACGCTGATCTCGATCATCTGCGGCATCGTCAACGCCTCGGCCGGGACGGTGACGGCGGATGGTTTCAACATCTGGAAGAGCTTTCGCGAGGCGCGCTCGCGCATCGGCCTGGTGCCGCAGGAGCTGACGACAGACGCCTTCGAGACGGTGTGGAACACCGTCTGCCTGTCGCGCGGCCTGTTCGGAAAGCCGCCCAGTCCGGCGGTGCTGGAACGGGTGCTCAAGTCTCTGTCCCTGTGGGACAAGAAAGACGCCAAGATCATGACCCTGTCCGGCGGCATGAAGCGGCGCGTCCTGATCGCTAAGGCCCTGGCCCATGAGCCGACGATCCTGTTCCTCGATGAGCCGACCGCCGGCGTTGATGTCGAACTGCGCCGCGATATGTGGAACCTGGTGCGCGAACTGCGCGAGCAGGGTGTCACCATCATCCTGACCACTCACTATATCGAGGAGGCCGAGGAGATGGCCGATCGGGTCGGGGTGATCACCAAGGGCCGTCTGATCCTGGTCGAGGACAAGGACGCCTTGATGAAGAAACTGGGGCGCAAGACCCTGACCCTGGCGCTGCAGGAACCACTGGCAGTCCTGCCTCCCGAGCTGTCGCAGTGGAATCTAATCCTGAAAGCAGATGGCAATGAGTTGGAATATATCTTTGATAGTCATGCCGAAAAGACTGGTGTGCCGTCGCTTCTGCGGCGGATGGCCGATCTCGGCATCGGCTTCAAGGATCTGAATACGCAGCAAAGCTCGTTGGAGGAGATCTTCGTGGGTCTGGTCCATTCCACCGATGGGGAGGCGACCCAATGAGCTTCAATGCACACGGCGTCTGGGCGCTCTATCAGTTCGAGATCAACCGGGCTCGGCGCACCCTGTGGCAGAGCCTGGTGACGCCTGTGGTGACGACGTCGCTGTATTTCGTCGTTTTTGGCTCGGCCATCGGCAGCCGCATGAACCAGATCGAGGGCGTGGACTATGCCGCCTTCATCGTGCCGGGCTTGATCATGCTGAGCCTGTTCACCCAGAGCCTCTTCAACTCCAGCTTCGCGATCTATTTCCCCAAATTCTCTGGCACGATCTACGAGATCCTGTCGGCGCCGATGTCGGCGTTCGAGATCGTGCTGGCCTATGTCGGAGCGGCCGCGACCAAGTCGATCCTACTGGGACTGATCATCCTGGGCACGGCCTCGCTGTTCGTGCCGATCCGGATCGAGCATCCGGTGCTGATGCTGGCGTTCCTGGTGCTGACGGCGCTGAGCTTCTCGCTGTTTGGGTTCATCCTCGGCGTCTGGGCCAAGGGCTTTGAGGAACTGAACGCGGTGCCAATGCTGATCGTGACGCCCCTGACGTTTCTGGGTGGGGCGTTCTACTCGATCCATATGCTGCCGGAATTCTGGCGCATGGTCAGCCTGTTCAATCCGATCGTCTATCTGATTTCGGGCTTCCGCTGGACCTTCTACGGCCAGGGCGATGTGCCGGTCGGCATCAGCCTGGCGGCCATCGCCGGCTTCCTGCTTGCCTGCCTGGCCGTGGTGGCCTGGATCTTCAAGACCGGCTACCGGCTGAAGAACTGACCGGGCGGCGCCAGCGCCGCCCGGCCCAGAAAGATCAGGCTTTCTTGTTCATCAGCGCGTCCAGGCTCCAGGCGCCCGGACCGGCAAAGGCCAGATAGAGGAAGACCCAGCAGTACAGCGCCGCCAGTTCCCCCTGATTGACCAGTGGATAGAGGCTGGCCGGGGCGTGGAACTGGAAATAGGCCACCGCCATCATGCCCGAGAGGATGAAGGCCACCGGGCGCGTGAACAGGCCCAGCACGATCAGCGCGCCGCCGACCAGTTCCAGCACGCCGCCGATGCCCATCTGGCTCATCAGCTCGAACGGACCGCGCGCGGCTTCGGGAAAGCCGAAAATCTTCTGCGCACCATGCTGCATGAACATGAGGCCGGCGACGATGCGAAGCAGGCTGAGCACCTGCGGCGCGCGGCCGGCGAAACCGGAAAGAGTCATGACAAAGCCCCCCTTGAGATATCGCCGCCGGGACCGGCGGCTTGATCGCAACAGTGGCGGTTACACCCGGACTTGGCAAGCGGCGCCGATCAGGCGGCGCGAGCCTCCACGTCGGCCATTTTTTGCAGGCTGACGTAGTCGGTCTTGCCGGTGCCAAGAACCGGGACCTCGGCGACCTTGATGATCTTCTTGGGCACAGCCAGCTCGGGCGCGCCGTGCGAGCGGGCCCATTCGGCCAAACGTGAGACCTCGGCGTCGCTGCGGTCCGTGACCAGCACAAGGCGCTCGCCCTTACGCGAATCCGCAACCGCCACCACGGCGTGATGGTTGTCCGGCCAGACCGCTGAGGCCAGCCCTTCAACCGCCGTCAGGCTTACCATCTCCCCGCCAATCTTGGCGAAGCGTTTGACCCGCCCGAGGATGGTGCAATAGCCGTCCTCGTCGACGGTGACGATGTCGCCCGTGTCATGCCAGCCGCCTTCCGGCGGCTCAATGACGTCGGGATCGTCCGGCGACAGATAGCCGACCATGACATTGGGCCCACGCAGATAGAGCCGCCCGCCTTGCTCGATGCCGGGAACCGGCTCGACACGCCACTCCATGCCCGGCAGCATCTGGCCGACGGAGCCGGGGCGATTGCGGTGCGGGTGATTGACCGCCACCACTGGCGCCGCTTCGGTCGCGCCGTAGCCCTCCAGCAGCTTGAGTCCATGGAAGCGTGTGTTGAACATGTGATGGGTTTCGTCGCGGACCCGCTCGGCGCCTGCGACGACGAATTGCAGGCTGTCGAAGTCGTCAGGCCCGGCCAGGCGGGCCCACTGATTCAGGAAGGTGTCGGTCGCGAACAGGATCGAAGGTTTCACGTCCGGCAGCAGCTCGACGATCTGTTTGGCGTGGAGCGGGGAGGGGTATTGGAACGCTTTCATTCCCTCCAGCAGCGGCAGCAGCACCCCGCCGGTCAGTCCCAGGCTGTGGAATGTCGGCATCGGATTGAACATGACCCAATCCGGGTCAAGGTCGATGTGCTGGGCGATCTGGCGGCAGTTCGAAATGAGATTCGACTGCGAGAGAACCACGCCTTTGGGGGCGCCGAAGCTGCCCGAGGTGAACAGGATCACGCCTGGAGAGGCCGGATCGGTCTTGACCCGGAACTGGCGCGGGAACATTCCCGCCATCAAGCCATAGACCTTGTCGCCGATGCCGATGGTCTTGCGAACATCATCCAGCCAGACGACCTTGGCCTCGGTCTCGATGGCTTCGATCAGGTCGTCCAGCTTGGCTTGGGTGACGAAGCGCTTGGCCGACAGCACCATCTTGACGCCAGCGGCCTTGATCGCCGCTTTCACATTCCGGGCGCCGGAGGTGAAGTTCAGCATGACCGGCACGCGACCGTGTCCGAGCAGGCCGTAATAGGTCACCACACCGCCTGAGCTGGTCGGCAACAGGATGCCGACGCGTTCGCCCGGTTCGGTCATGGCGGCGATCTTGCCGCCGAGCACCAGGGCGGCCCGGATTACGCCGGTGTACGTCAGCGGATTGCGATCCTGATCCTCCAGGATAACCTTGTCGCCGAACTTGTCGCGTGCGGCGATCAGGGCGTCAAAAACCGTCTCACTGTTGACCTGGTAGTTCAGCGGCTCGCGCAAGCAGTCCTCCGGGGCGGGCTTCATCCGCCTTCGTTTTTGGAGCCGCGAACCTAGGCGCGCCGGAGGCGGTTGAAAAGATGGCTTACGTTGCGTGAGCGAGCCAGGCTCCGATCAGTTCCATGCGTGAGATCAGCAGGGATAGCGGTCGATCATCCATTCACGCATGGCCTGGGTCACGCTGATATGGCGTCGTGACGCGGGAATGGTGTTCAGCCGAGCCAGGATGTCGTCACCGGACATGGCGATCCGGCCGCTCTCGGGCGGGCAAAAGGCGGGAGTGCGTCCGGCTGCGACGGCCGCCCCGTGCTCGTTGTTGATCGTCTCGAAGGCGGCCCTGACTTCGCCCATGAGCCGGCGCGTATCAGAGCGGAGCAAGGCGGTCGGGTTGCGCGGAATGTCGCTGGCCTCCTCGAGGAACTCGGACACCGGCATGGCCTGGGCGGCGACGGGCGCGAGGGTCAGAACGACGGCGAGCGCGGGCAACAGGCGTTTCATGGGTGGCTTTCCTCCGACGCCGACAGGGTGGCCGGGCCATGATGGCGCAAGCATGGCGGGCGGGGGCAAAAAAAGGCGCGTCCCCGAAGAGACGCGCCTCCATTTGATCGCAGGCTTGGGAAGCGACCCTTAGGCCTCTTCGCCGAGGAACTCCTGCTGGCCGGCGCCGCCTTCGACGAGGTCAGCGGCCTGTTCGGCGGCGAGCTCGCGCTCTTCGTCGAACCGGCTGGCGATGACGTCTTCACCGCGGGCCTGACGCTCGGCCTCGTCGGCCGAGCGCGCCACGTTGATCTTGACGGTGACCGAGACCTCGGCGTGCAGGCGGACCTGCACATCGTGGACGCCCAACGTCTTGATCGGGGTGTTGAGCACGACCTGGCTGCGCTCGACCTTGCCGCCGTCCGCCTTGATGGCGTCAGCGACGTCGCGGGCGGTGACCGAGCCGTAGAGCTGGCCCGATTCCCCGGCCTGACGGATCAGGACGTAGGTCTGACCATCCAGCTTCTCACCGGACTTGCCGGCGTCGGCCTTGGCCTTTTCGTTGCGGGCCTCGATCTGGGCGCGTTGGGCCTCGAACACCTTCAGATTGGCGCCCGTGGCGCGCAGGGCCTTCTCGCGGGGCAGAAGGAAGTTACGAGCGAAGCCGTCCTTAACAGTGACGACGTCGCCGATGGCGCCGAGGTTCTCGACGCGTTCAAGCAGAACGACCTTCATTTTACTTCACCACGTAGGGCAGGAGCGCCAGGAAGCGCGCGCGCTTGATGGCCTTGGCCAACTCACGCTGCTTCTTCTGGCTGACAGCCGTGATCCGCGAGGGGACGATCTTGCCGCGCTCGGAGATGTAGCGCTGGAGCAGCTTGACGTCCTTGTAGTCGATCTTCGGGGCCTCGGCGCCGGAGAACGGACACACCTTGCGACGGCGATGGAAGGGACGGCGGGCCGGCGTGTTGCCGACGGGCGCGCCCGGAGTGGGGGTCACATCAGTCATCTATCTAAACCTCAAGCCACGTCGTCATAGCCGGGGCGCGGGCCACGCTCGCGCTCGCGCTCGCGTTCACGCTCACGGCGCGCCAGGATCGGAGAAAGCTCCAGATCGAGCTCTTCAACACGAATGGTCATGTAGCGCAGCACGTCCTCATTGATGGACAGCTGGCGCTCCATCTCCTTGACCGCGTCCGCCGGAGCGTCGAGGGCCAGGAGGGAGTAGTGACCCTTGCGGTTCTTCTTGATCCGGTAGGTCAGGTTGCGAAGACCCCAATATTCGATCTTGGCGACGGAACCGCCGCGCTCTTCGATAAGGGCCTTGATCTGGTCGTTCAGCGCCTCGGCCTGCTGGGCAGAGATGTCCTGGCGCGAAATGACCACGTGCTCGTAAAGAGCCATGGGCAGTTGCTCCCGTTATGGACGACGGCGGCGGACGGCGGCGGAAGACCGCTTGTCCGACGATGGCTCCCGAAGCGGCGGCGAGGGACGATTTCCCAAGCCCTTTGAAACTCCGCATCCGGGACCGGCGTCCTGGAAAGGCGGGGCCTATAGGAGAAAAAGGCGGGAAAGGCAAGCGCGGCAAGCGATGCGGCTCTGCTTGCCCCTGGCCCGCCGCGTCAATTGACGTCCAAGGCGTCTTGGAAAAAAGCGACGGCGGCGGCGATGGCCTGGCGATGCGCTTCCGACCGCGCGGCGTCAGCCTGGCAAAGCGGGGCGTACCGCGTTCGCCCGGCTTCGGTGCACAAGCCGAGGAAGGCGTTGTGATCGGTCTCCGCCAGGCGGTCGATTCGACCGTCGGGCAGCCGCTGGAGGATGGCGTCGGCATTCTCGTTCGCGGGGGTCGTCTGGTCATCAGCGCCTTGCAGGATGAGCACCGGCTCATCGACCTGGCGCAGACGGTCGTTGGCCAGCAACGGGCCAAGCGCTGGGGCGATCAGCAAGGCGGCGCGGATCCGTTCGTCGTCGCGGTCTGCGGTCTCGGTTCTGACGGAACGACGGACTGCATCAGACCCACGCAGCACCTGGTTGCGCTCCACCGTGCCGAAGTCGCCGTCAGAGATGGTGTCGCCGCACAGCAGATTTCGCAACGAGCGCGCGCACCAGGCGGCAAGGGCGCGCGGGTCAGGCCTGGCCCCCAGCTCGATCAGGACGGATGCGCCACCCATGGAGTAGCCGATGGCGCCGATGCGCTCGCGGTCGATGCGCTCCCCCCATTGCGGATCACCGAGCACCGCGTCGATGGCGTAGCGCAGGTCGTCGGCGCGCTCCCAGTAGAGCAGCGCACCCAGCGGCGTTCGGTCATCGGCGCCGTTGTTGCCGGGATGGTCGACCGCCACCACGACAAAGCCCTCTCGCGCCAGGGCCGTGCCCAGCCAGGCCATCTGGCGCGCCGAGCCGGCGAAGCCATGGGACATCACGATCAGGGGCAGGGGGCCCTGCGCGGCGAAGGCCGCGCCGTCCGCGGCCTGGCCGCTTGTGAAATAGGGCTGGTCGACGGGGCCGATGATACGCGGCGTCTCGGCGGCGTCGGGCGCAGCCGGGTACCAGATCGTAACCCTCTGGGTGTCGCGCCCCTGAGCGTCGCGCAACGCGGCGCCGGGGCGCGGATAGGCCTCGATGACCTCGCCGGCGGCGTAGTCGATGTCGGGGGCCGGCTGAACCGCAGGCGCGCAGGCGCCCAGAATGAGGGCGATGACCAGGCCGGTCGTCGCCCTCATGCGCATCAGTCCTTCTTGGGCTCGTCTGCCGAGGCCACCGGCGGATCTCCGAGGCGGCTCTCATAGACGTGGTCGATCAGGCCGAAGGCTTTGGCCTCTTCGGCGCTCATGAAATGGTCGCGATCCAGGGTCCGCTCGATCACTTCGATCGGCTGGCCGGTGTGTTTGGCGTACAGCTCATTGAGCTGGCGCTTGGTCTTGATGATGTCTTCGGCGTGGCGCTCGATGTCCGAAGCCTGGCCGCGGAAGCCGCCCGACGGCTGGTGGACCATGATCCGGGCGTTCGGCAGGGCGATGCGCTGGCCCTTTTCGCCGGCCGTCAGCAGGAACGAACCCATGGACGCAGCCATGCCCATGCACACGGTCGAGATCGGGCTCTTGATGTATTGCATGGTGTCATAGATCGCCATGCCGGCCGTCACCACGCCGCCGGGGGAATTGATGTACATCGAGATTTCTTTCTTGGGGTTTTCGGACTCCAGAAAGAGGAGCTGGGCGCAGATCAGCGAGGACATCCCGTCCTCGACCGGCCCGGTCAGGAAGATGATCCGCTCCTTGAGCAGGCGCGAAAAGATGTCATAGGCCCGCTCGCCGCGGCTGGTCTGTTCGACCACCATCGGCACGAGGTTCATGGTCAGATGGTCAACGGGATCACGCATCATTTTCGGCTTTCTCGATAGTTAGCGGCGCGAATCATCGTCGCCCCGCCGATCAAACGGATATCGCCTTGCCGAAGTGTTGATTCAAGGCCGCAGGTGCAAAGCGCGGGCTGGGCGCAAGAACGCGCCGATCACGCGGGGTGATCGGCGCGTTGGCCGGCGCGCTTCAACAGGCCCGATCAGGCCGCGTCGTCGTCCTTGAACAGGTCGTCGCGCGAAACCTTCTTGTCGGTGACCTTGGCCTGTTCGAACATCCAGTCGCAGACCTTCTCTTCGTAGATCGGCGCACGCAGGGCGTTGGTGGCGTTCGGATTCTGGCGATAGAAGTCCATCACCTGACGTTCCTGGCCGGGATAGTTGCGGGCTTCGGCGACGATGGCGTTGGAGACTTCCTGGTCCGAGACGGTCACGCCGGCGGCGCGGCCGATTTCAGCCAGCACGAGACCCAGGCGAACACGGCGTTCAGCGATCTTGTGGTAGTCGTCCTTGAGCTTCTTGTCGGACTTCTTGGCGTCTTCCTCGTCCAGGCGGCCGGCGGCCTTATCGGCTTCGACCTGGCTCCAGATGCCGTCGAACTCGGCCTCGACCATGCGTGGCGGCAGCGGGAAGTCATGCCCCTTGTCCAGAGCGTCGAGCAGGGCGCGCTTGAGCTTGAAGCGGGACTGGCGATCGTTGCCGGACTGGATGTTCTGCTTCACCAGCTCGTTGAGCTTCTCAAGGCTGTCGATACCGATGGCCTTGGCGAAGTCGTCGTCGGCCTTGGCTTGCTTGGGCGCTTTCACGGCCTTGACGGTGACGCCGAAGACAGCGTCCTTGCCCGCCAGGTGGGCCGCACCGTAGTCGGCGGGGAAGGTGACCTTGACCTCTTTCTCGTCGCCGGCCTTGGCGCCCTTGAGCTGGTCCTCGAAGCCGGGGATGAAACGGCCCGAGCCGATCACCAGCGGCGCGTCTGTCGCCGAGCCGCCCTCAAAGGCCTCATCGTCGATCTTGCCGACGAAATCGATGATCAGCTGGTCACCGTCTGCGGCCTTGGGAGCCTTGCCGGCCTTGTCGTCATAGGTGGTGTTCTGGCTGGCCAGTTCGGCGACGGCCTCTTCGACTTCCTTGTCGGTCGGCTCGTGGATCGGACGGGTCAGCTTGAGCCCGGTCGCGGCCATCGGGGTGAAGTCCGGCATCACCTCCAGGCTCATCTCGTAGGAGAGATCGGCCTTGCCGGCGACGACGTCGTCCATATCCGAGGTCGGCTTGATCTCGGCCGGAGCGGCGGGGCGCAGCTTGGCGTCGTCCAGCGCCTTCTGGCTGGAGGTGTTGACCTCGTCATTGATGATCTCGCCCATCAGTTCGCGGCCGAACATCTTGCGGACGTGGTTCGCGGGGACCTTGCCGGGGCGGAAGCCCTTCAGCTTCATGGTCGGCGCAATCTCGGCGATGCGGGCGTCGAGGCGCGAGCTGAGGTCGCCCTGGGGAATGGTCACGGCGATGACGCGCGACAGGCCTTCGGCGGATTTTTCGACGACTTGAATGGACATGGGAGCGGTCTTCTAGAGGACGGCGGCGCCGGAGAAATCGGGCCGCCCGGCGAATGGGGGCGGAACGCAAAAACGCCGCCCGCAAGGGCGGCTGTTTCACGGAAGCGGCCCTTATGTCGGGATAGGGCCGTCAGGTCAACGGCGCGCTTGCCGCACGGGCCTTGGCCGGGCTAGGGAGCAGGCGAACCTGGCGGATGTGGCGGAACTGGTAGACGCACTGGATTTAGGTTCCAGCGCCGCAAGGCGTGGAGGTTCGAGTCCTCTCATCCGCACCAGCTCAATTCAGAGGTCGGCGCTTTGACGGCGCGGCGCGGCGGTCTAAGCCTGAGCGCTGGATGGAGGAATCGGCCCGCATGACCCGCGCAAGGCGCGCCCGCATTGTCGCAACCATCGGACCCGCCAGCCAGGAGCCCGGCCAGATCAAGGCGCTGGCGAAGGCCGGGGTCGATGTCTTTCGTCTGAATTTCAGCCATGGCTCGCACGACGACCACGCGGCGGCCTTCAAGGCGATTAGAGGAGCCGAACTGGCGATTCGGCGGCCTTTGGGCGTACTGGCGGATCTTCAGGGCCCCAAGCTCCGGCTGGGCAAGTTCAACGGCGGCGGGATCGATCTTCAGGCGGATCAGGCGTTCCGTCTGGATCTCGACGGAGCGCCTGGCGACGCCAGACGGGTCGGGATGCCGCATCCGGAGATATTCAAGGCGCTAAAGCCCGGATCGCTGCTGCTGTTGGACGATGGCAAGGTTCGGCTTCGCGTTCAGACGGCGGGGGACGACTTCTGCGAGACGGTTGTCGAGGCCGGCGAGCGCCTGTCCGACCGAAAAGGCGTCGCGGTTCCGGGCGGCGCCATCCCAATTTCGGCCCTCACCGACAAGGATCTAACCGACCTGGCCTTTGCGCTGCGGTTGGGGGTGGACTGGGTGGCCCTGTCATTCGTTCAGCGGGCCTCCGACATGGCCGAGCTGAGGAAGCTGGTGGCGGGACGAGCGGCCTGCTTGGCCAAAATCGAGAAGCCGGCGGCCCTCGAACAGCTGGATTCCATACTGGACTATTCCGACGGCGTCATGGTGGCGCGCGGCGACCTCGGCGTGGAATGCTTGCCCGAAGAGGTGCCGGTGGCTCAGAAGACCATCCTGCGCGCGGCCCGCAATCGCGGCGTACCCGCCATTGTCGCCACCCAAATGCTGGAATCGATGACCGCAAACCCGGCGCCGACTCGGGCCGAGGCGTCGGATGTCGCCAACGCTGTCTATGAGGGCGCGGACGCCCTGATGCTCTCGGCTGAGACGGCCGCAGGCAAATATCCGCTCGAGGCCGTTCAGGTCATGGACCGCATCATGGAGCGGGTCGAGCAGGATCCGCGCTGGCCTGGGCTGATGGACGCTGAGCACGCTGGCATGGATGATGTTGACGCTGATGCGCTGGTGGCGGCGGCGAGAAAGGCGGCGGAGGCGGCGTCGACGGCCTGTGTCGTAGTCTTCACCACAACCGGCGGCACCGCGCGGCGGATGGCGCGCGAACGGCCGCTTCAACCGGTCATCGCCCTGACGCCCTCGCCGGACACGGCGCGCAGACTGGCGCTGGTCTGGGGGCTGGAGCCGCGGCTTGGGCGCCAGCCGGCGACGCTGGAGGATGTGACGGAGGATGCCGTGCGGCACGCCGTCGACGCGGGCTTGGCCGGGCCGGGGCAGCGGGTGCTGATCCTCGCGGGCACGCCTTTTGGCGCGCCAGGGGCCGCCAATCTGCTTCGGCTGGCCCACGCGCCGGCGGCGCGCACGTAGCAAAGAGCCCCGGACCTTTCGATCCGGGGCTCGATTTTGTTCAGGTCCTGGCGGCTACCAGCGCCAGACCTGGTTGGCGCTGTCGATGATGTAGCCATCGAACAGATCGACCAGATAGATGTTGTTGTCGACATAGACCCAGGCGCAGCCCGGAGGCGGAGCCGGCAGGCCGTACCAAGCCCAGTCATGCACCCGGTAGCGCCAGAACACGTTCGGCAGGTAGTCGCCGATGCGGTAGCTGCGGCCATAGTACTGGCGCGGGACATTGTAGTAGCCGTAGCCCGGCGCGAAATAGAAATTCACGCGCACGCCGTTGTAGTTACGGAACCAGTTGTTGTTGCGCCACCAGTTGGACCCATGACGCCGATTGAAATCGTTGCGCCAGTAATCCCGGTTCCAGCTGCCACGGTAGTGGTCGCGGTCGCGATCACGATCACGGCGCCATTCCGGCCGGCTCCGGTCGCGCCGGTCCCAACCGCCCCGATCACCACCGCCACGCTGCCAGCCACCGCGGTCGCCGCCACCCTGCCAGCCACCGCGGTCGCCGCCGCTACGTCCGCCACGGTCACCGCCACCTTGCTGGCCGCCACGGTCGCCGCCGCCCTGTTGGCCGCCGCGTCCGCCCCGGTCACCGCCGCCCTGCTGGCCGCCGCGATCCCAGCCGCCACGTCCGCCACGGTCACCGCCACCTTGCTGGCCGCCACGGTCACCGCCGCCCTGTTGGCCACCACGATCGCCACCGCCACGTCCGCCCCGATCACCGCCACCTTGCTGGCCGCCACGATCTCCACCGCCGCGGTCCTGCTGGCCGCCTTGATCGCCTCCACCGCGCGAACGGCGGTCGCCGCGATCCTCCAACTGGGCGTTTCGGTCGTTCCGGACATCCTCTGCGGGGCGCCCGACAACACCGCCCGACCGTTCCTGGGCCTGCACGGCGCCCGCAGAGAAGGCGGGCGCAGCGGCCGTCAGGATCGCGACGGTCATCACCAGAGTCTTTTTCATGATCAACCTTCCATTAGGTCGTAGTCCAGCCCTTGACGGACACCATGGTTTCCCGTCGATGAACCCTGTCTGAACCGGCTCTGACAAGGCCTGACATCCCGACAGCCTATGGAGCTCATGATGAGCCGACCCATCGAACTTCACTACTGGCCCACGCCGAACGGCTGGAAAATCAGCATCGCCCTGGAGGAGATGGGCATACCCTATGAGCTCAAGGCAGTGGACATCGGCCGGGGCGAGCAGTTCAGCCCGGCGTTCCAGGCGATCAGCCCGAACGGACGAATGCCGGCCATTGTTGATCCCGACGGGGCCGATGGTGAGGCGCTGGCGATCTTCGAGTCGGGGGCCATCCTGCAGCATCTGGGCCGCAAGTCGGGACTGTTCTATCCCCAGGCCCCCTCGGCGCGCGCCGAAGTGGAGCAATGGCTCTTCTGGCAGGTCGGCGGCCTGGGTCCGATGGCCGGCCAGACGCACCATTTCCGTCAGTACGCCCCGGCTGTGGTCAGCGATCAGCGTCAGCTGGCCTATGGCGTACGGCGCTACACCGACGAGGTGAGGCGGCTGTACAGCGTGTTGGATAGACGCCTGGAAGACCGGGACTATGTCGCGGGCGACTATTCGATCGCCGATATGGCCATCTGGCCGTGGATCGTGCCGTATCGCAATCAGGGCCAGGATCTTGAGCGCACGCCCCGGCTCAAGGCCTGGTTCGACCGCGTCGGCGCACGTGACGCCGTCCAGCGCGGAATGGCGCTGGGACAGGAGTTTCGCGGCAATCTGGGTGGCTCCGGCGCAAGGGCCGAGCAGGCGCGCAAGATCCTGTTCGGTCAACGCGAGGCGTAAACGAGGTCTTTCTGGAGTCTCTCTACAGTCTTAACGCGTGGAATAGATTTCATTTTTTCTTATCGAAAAACCCTGGAATCAGCTCTGGCGATTAACTCTACCTTCAGGGGACAGGCGCTTTCATTGGCTCATCAGGACGGGACCAGAAGGGTCCTTGAGAGGGAATGACAATGCAAACGCAGATGGAAACGGCCGAAAGCCTGCCCCTGCCGACGCCGGATATGTCGGGAGACGACCTGTTCAAGCTGGGGCTGATGTATTCGACCGGCCAGGGCGGCGCGCCCATGGACCTGGTTTCGGCCCACATGATCTTCAACCTGGCTGCGATGCGCGGCTCGGAGGAGGCGCGGATCTATCGCCGTGAGCTGGCCTCCGAAATGGAACGCGAGGATGTCGCCGAGGCGCAGCGCGCCGCGCGCCGTTGGCTCGACGCCGGCAGCTCGGACCTGGCCGCCTAACGGTCCATGAACTGACCCGGCGGGAGCACCCGCCGGTTGCGCGAGCCGTCGAAGGCCCAGCGCAGGGTGCGGGCCATGGCCAGCGCCCCTTCACGGACCACCGGGCGCCCCAGGCGAGAGATCTTGAGCCCATGCATCGCCCGCGCCCAGTCCGGCAATAGATCCACCGCCGCCTGCATCAGAATGCGCGAAGGGACCGCCGCTGTCGGCGGGCCGACCGTCTGGCTCAGAACCAGCGCCGCCACCTCCCGCGTTCGATCATCGCTTTTCAGATCCGCACGCATGGACGCGATCAGAGCCTCGGCCCCGCGGCGGTCTTTGGGGACTGGGTCGGCGCCGAGGGCTCGACCGATCACCGCCACCTCAGCAAAATACCGGTCCTGATCGGCTCGGCTCATGCGGGGGTCGCCATAGGCGATCCAGGCATCCAGGAAACTGACGGCTTCCGTGACATGGACCCAGGCCAGCAGGCGCGGGTCATTGGCGTCATAGTGGGCGCCGTCCGGCAGCGTTCCGTGAACATGGCCGTGAATGCGCCGGACCTTGTCGATCAGGACATGGGCCTCATCGGCATGGTCATAGGTGGTGCGGGCGATGAACTTGGCCGTCGCCCTCAGCCGCGCCATCATGTCGTTGCGGAAATCAGAATGATCCCAGACCCCGGCCAGCACCGCCGGGTGCAGCATCTGGAGCATCAGGCTGGCCACCCCGCCGATCAGCATGGTCACGACGTCGCCATGCACCCGCCAGGCCACAGAGTCCGGCGCGAACAGGGCGTCGGCACGGCGCGTGACCGGGCGTTCGCCCTTTGAGGCGTCATTGAACAGGCGTGTGACCTGGGCGCGCAGGGCGGCGCGGGGACTGATGAGGGGCGACATCGGCGCTTCATATCACGCTCGCTTGCGGTCGGTGACATCTCCGCGATACCGTAGCGCGCCGAGGGGGAGGGCGTCGCCATGACCGAACCAGAGGCAAGCGCGCCGCCGCCGTCCCGCGCTCCGACCTTCTTTCATCAGTTTGCCCGACACCTGCGTCGCCAGGACTGGTTCGCGGTCGGCATCGAGCTGCTGATCGTGATCCTCGGGGTCTTTCTCGGTTTGCAGGTCAACGAATGGGCCGCAGACCGGGCCGATCAGCGGCGCAGCGAAATGTATGTCGAGCGTCTGGTCGTTGACCTGCAAACCGATCTTCAGCGCCGGCAAGAACTGGTGGCCTATTACGACGCGGTGTTCGACAGCGCCGAGCGGGCCCATGCGATGCTGTCGGACCCCCGCTCCGATAACCGGGCGCTGATCATCAACGCCTACCGCGCTACCGAGTACAACTATTCGCCGCCGACTAGCGCCACCTGGGACGAGATCGTGTCGTCGGGTGACCTGTCGCTCTTGCCGACCCCTGCGCTGGAGGGTGCGTCCGCCTATTTTAGGGACGACACCGCGCGCACCGTCTCGGAGCCTTTGCGGCAATCGCCCTACCGCCAGACGGTCCGCAGCCTGCTGCCCCATGAGGTCCAGCGGGCGATCCGCGAGAGCTGCAGCGATGTGCTGGACTCCCAGAACCAGGTCACAGGATTCCGCCAGGACTGCGACCTGGACGTACCGGTCGCCGAGATCAACGCGGCCGCGCGGGCGCTGAGGTCGGATCCGCAGGTCCTGCCCAGCCTCCGATATCAGTTCTCGACAGTGGCCAATGCGCGCATCAATTTGCGGGCGGACGTGATCTTCATCGAGGGCGCGCTCGCGGCGCTGAGAGACCATCAGCCCGAACGCTAGGGCGCAGCCGTCTTCCACGCCCGCATCGTCTCCATGGCCCGCAAGCTCTGAAGCCGCTTTTTGGCCCGCCCGCGCTCCTTGGGGTGGATCTTGTTTCCGGCCTCATCGACCTTGGGGGCGGGCAGGGGCGGGAGCAGGCCGTAGTTGATGTTCATCGGCTGGAACTTGGAGCCCTCCAGATGGCCGCCGGTGATGTGTTCGACAAGGGCGCCGATGGCGGTCTCGGGCGGGGGAGCCTCCAATGTCTGGCCAAGCGCCTGGGCGGCGGCGAGGCGACCGGTCAGCAGGCCCATCGCGGCGGATTCGACGTAGCCCTCCACACCCGTGACCTGACCGGCGAAGCGCAGGCGCGGCATGGCCTTCATGCGCAGCTGGCGGTCCAGCAATTTCGGGCTGTTCAGGAAGGTGTTGCGGTGCAGGCCGCCGAGGCGAGCGAACTGGGCGTCCTGGAGGCCCGGGATCATACGGAACACCTCAGCTTGAGCGCCGTGCTTCAGCTTGGTCTGGAAGCCGACCATGTTGAACAGGGTGCCCAGCGCATTGTCCTGTCTGAGCTGGACGATGGCGTGGGCCTTGACCATCGGGTCGCGCGGATTGGTCAGGCCGACGGGCTTCATCGGGCCGTGGCGCAGGGTCTCGCGGCCGCGTTCGGCCATCACCTCGATGGGCAGGCAGCCGTCGAAATAGGGGACGTTCTCCCAGTCCTTGAACTCGGCCTTGGGGCCGTCCAGCAGAGCGTCGATGAAAGCCTCATACTGGGCCTTGTCCATCGGACAGTTGACGTAGGCGGCTGCGTCGCCGCCCGGTCCAGCCTTGTCGTAGCGCGACTGGCGCCAGGCGATGTCGAAGTCGATCGAGTCGGCGTGAATGATCGGCGCGATGGCGTCGAAGAAGCTCAGAGATTCTTCGCCGGTCAGCTTGAGGATCGCATCGGCCAGGGCGGGTGAGGTGAGGGGACCGGTGGCCACGACCACATTGTCCCAGTCCTCCGGCGGCAGACCGGCGATCTCCTCGCCGACGACCGTGACGAGGGGATGAGCCAGCAGTTTTTGCGTGACGGCGTCGGAAAAGCCGTCGCGGTCGACGGCCAGAGCGCCGCCGGCCGGCACCTGATGCGCGTCGCCCGAGGCCATGATCAGGCTGTCGAGCAGCCGCATCTCGGCGTGCAGCAGGCCGACGGCGTTGTATTCCCAGTCGTCCGAGCGGAACGAGTTGGAACAGACCAACTCGGCGAGGCCGTCGGTATGGTGGGCGTCTGTTTTTACACCGGCGCGGCGCATCTCGTGCAGCACGACCGGCACGCCGGCGTTGGCGATCTGCCAGGCGGCTTCGGAGCCGGCCAGGCCGCCGCCGATCACATGAACGGGTTTCACTGTCATGCGCGGCTGTTTAGGAGGTTTCGGCGCGGGGTCGAGCCCCTTTCGATGATTCTGGAGCGGCGATGGCCGGAACAGTGAGTTTGAGATCGAGCCTGGCCGAAGCCGGACAGGCGGCGCTGCGCGCCTGGCGCCTTGCGCCGCTGTCCTGCGGCCTGCTGACCGCCGCCATGCTGATCCCGACGCTGGTTGGGTCGCAACCGATCTCGATCGGGCTCGCGGCGCCGCTGGCGCTGGGGCAGGCCGCCGCGATCATCGTCGGCTGGACGCTGCTTTTGAGGTTCGCTCAGGATCGATCCGGACTGGCGGGGAGCGCGACCGATGCAGTCAAGATTCTGGCCTCGATTCTGTTGAGCAGCCTGTTCCTGTCGCTGATCGTTGTGGTGCTGGGCGTCGTCCTGCTGGGCGTCGCCGGCGCGACGGGGTTGGCCGAGGGGGAGGACCTGGCGATGGCGACCCAGGCCGTAGTCGTGGACGGTGGTTGGAAAACCTTCGTTCTGCTGGTGCTTGAGATCGCCGCCGTGCTGCTCGTGCTGACGCTGTCGGCGCGGCTGATGGCGGCGGGGCCCGCCACGGTGGCGAGTGGGCGGATCGTTTCATTGGCGGCGCTCGGCTTCACGCGCGGCTCGGGATTGAAGCCGGCTGCGGGGTTGCTCGCGGTCCTGGCGCCGACGATCCTGCTGGCGGCGAGCGCGCTGCTGCTGCCTTGGACGGGTGGGTGGATCGATTGGGTCTGGGCTGGTGTTCTGGGCTTCATTCAGGCGCCGCTTCTGGCCGGCTATGCGACAGGCCTGTGGCGCGCGGCTACGCGCGAAGGAGGATCCAAATGAGCAAATCCGTCGTCGTTCTGTTGCAGCCTGGCGTCGCCGACTGGGAGATGGGACCGGTGCTGCCGGTGCTGAAGGCGTATTTCGGAGCCACGATCCGGACGGCCAGCCCCGACGGCCAGCCCGTGGCGTCGATGGGGGGTGTCATGCTTGATGCCGATACCGGCTATGACACCGCTGATGTGCAGGGCGCAGACCTCGTTATCATCGTCGGCTCCGATGCCTGGATGCGGTTCGATGACGCCGCCCTGTCGGCCCGTTTGAAGGCGAGGGTCGAGGCCGGGCTCGGGACGGCCGCCATCTGCGCGGGGACGCTGGCGCTGGCGCGGGCTGGAACGCTGAACGATCGGCCGCATACGTCGAACTCCGAGCCGTTCCTCAGCGAGAACGCAGCGGCCTACGATGGGGCCGGTCAATATCGCGATGTCGCCCATGCGGTTTCAGATGGCGTGGTGGTCACGGCCGCTGGTTCGGCGCCGGCGAGTTTCGCGGTGGCCTGCGCGGCGCTGCTGGATCCGTCGAAACAGGCGGAGGTGGTTGGCTATTGGAATATGACGCGCGGTGAGTTCGAAGCGCTCGGCACCGAACTGGGGCCAATCTGGAAGGCCTGACCGCACGCATGGCTGTGGTGCAGCCGCCACAGGTTGCCGGCTCCTAGTCGAATTGCCGTGGATCGGGCCTGTCTCCGCCCTGAATTCGCCGCATGAAATCTTTGTAAAGCAAGGGTCTGCTACTTTACGCGAGCCGCATTGGTTCCCACGTTGATGTCGCGGCACGATTTTTCGACTTGGGGGGCCTCCCCACGCTGTTGCAACACCCTTGAGCCCTTTGCATGACGTTGGCCATGACGATCGAGACCGCCGCCTTGCCGACCCTTCGCCAGGGTCGGGCGCGTGGCGGCCTGTTCGCGCAGATCTTGCGTGTGGCGGCGATGGCGGCCGGCGGGGTTCTGGTGCTGCTCGGCGTGCTGATCGCACCCTTGCCCGGCCCATTCGGACTGCCGATCTCGGTCGTCGGGCTGATGTTGATTCTGCGGAACTCCTACTGGGCCAAGCGCCGGTTCATCCGGATGCAGCAGGCGCGGCCGAACTGGATCATGCCGTTTCGCAGGCTGATGCGCCGGCGTCCGGAGTTCGCTGCGGTGTTCTGGCAGCAGCTGTTGCGGATCGAGCGCCTCTTGCTGCGCAAAGGGCAACGCGTTCTGGGGCGTTGGCGTCGCCGCAGCCGGGCCTTCATGCGCACGAGCGCCGCCTAACTCAGGGCGCGAACCCGTTTGGATCTCTCAACTTATTGAACATTCGCGATTTCAATTGCGACGGAAAAGAGCCTACAGTCCACGTACGTCGATAAGTGGACGCGTGCCTTTCAGCCGCCGAGCCGTGAGTTTTGACGACAGGAAGCGCGCGCCCACGATTATTGTGTGGCGGGCAGGTGAGTAGTGAGAGCCCTCTCCGACGGCCACACGGCTTTGGGAGACAGACATGAGTTCTCGAATTCAAAAGGGCATGATCGCCGGCTGCGTCGCGACCGTAGTGGTATCGGTCGTGGATGTGGCCGCGAACCTGATCCAGAACGTCGCGCAGCCGCCGGGTTCGGAAAGGGTGTTTCATAGTTTTGCGTCGCTGCTGGCGACGATGGCGCGTAACGTCCTGGGCGACGGGGCTGGGCATATCTGGGTCGGCTGGCTGGCTCACTTCCTCGTTGGCAGCCTGGTTCTTGGCAGCCTGTTCGCGGTCGTGGCGCCAAGGTTGCCGACGGACACGCCGGCGACCAAGGGCATCCTGTTCGCCGTGGGAACCTGGCTGGTGATGTGCCTGACGGTGATGCCGCTGGCGGGCTTGGGATTGTTCGGCGCCGCCGCAGGTTTCGGCACCATGGCCTGGATGCTGGTCACCAACATCATTTTCGGTGTCGTGCTGGGGCGGGTGTTCGACCGCCTGCACGGCGAGGTCGGCCATCCCAAGCGAATCAAGCCGATCGCAGCCTGAACATGGCAAAGGCCCGGAGCGGTGCTCCGGGCCTCATGTTCCTGGCGATGGGCCGGGCGCTAGTTTAGGCGCGGACCGATCTGGCTGATGGCCTGGTCGACCAGGGGATCGGCTCCGCCCGCGGCCAGGCGGGCAGCCAGAACGCGTTCAGCGGCGGCGGTAGCCTGGTCGGCGGCGGCGGCTTTGACCTCGGCCGTAGCCTGGGCTTCGGCCTGGGCGATCCGGCGCTCAGCCAGGGCCTCGCGACGAGCGATGCTCTCGGCCAGACGTTCCTCGGCCTCGACCTGCAGGCGTTCGGCTTCTTCTTCAGCAGCCTTCAGCATGGCCTGGGCCTGGGCCTCGGCCTCGATGCGCTCGCCGCGCAGTTTTTCGAGCATGGCCTGAGCCTCGGAGCGCAGCCGGGCGGCTTCGTCCAGGTCGCTCTGAATCTTGGCGGCCTTGGCGTCGAGCGCGGCGGCCACCGTCTTGTGTGCGCCCATCCACCAGGCCGCGACGAAGAACAGGATCAGGCCGACCGCGACCCAAAGCTCGGGATTGGCCAGGTCGTAGAGGTGGGGATTGAAGAATTCCATCAAGCGGCTCCCTTGGCCGCGGCCAGCTCGGCGGCGGTGACGGTTTTGCCGGTCAGCTTCTCGACGATGGCCTTGGTGGTGTCGTCGGCGACGGCTTCGACCTGAGCCATGGCGGCGTCGCGCATCTTGCCGATGCGGCCTTCGGCCTTGGCTACGCGTTCCGACAGGACCGCCTCCTGCGCAGCGGTGCGCTTGGCGATGTCGTCATTGACCCTCGCCTTGGCGGCGCCTGCGTTGCGGCGGGCTGCAGCACGAGCTTCAGCCAGTTCACCGTGGGCGGCGTCGGCCTGGTTCTGGGCCTCTTCCTGCACGCGTCGGGCGTCCTCGATGGCCTGGCCGATGGTCGTGGCACGCTCGTCAAAGATCTTGCGCATACGCGGCGCGAAGATCTTGTCGATCAGCAGGTAGAGAACGAGGAACAGGAACAGCAGATATACGATCTGTCCGAACCAGTGCTGGAACTCGAATTGCGGCAGGCCGCCGCCAGAGCCGTGTTCGGCTGCGGTGGAAGCGTGCGTTTCGCCCGTAGCGCCATGGGCGTCGGGGACGGCGGGAGCGTGAGGATCAGCCATCGGTCTCTACGTCAGTAAGGCAGGGCGACGGTCGGCAAAACGCCGACCGCCTCGGTCCGGATTAGGAAATCCAGATCAGGATGCCCATGACGAAGGCCAGGATGCCCAGGGCTTCGGCCAGGGCGGCGCCGACGAACAGGTTGCCGACTTGGCTGGCGGCGGCCGACGGGTTGCGCAGCGCGCCCGCGACGAAGTTGCCGAAGATGTTTCCGACGCCGATGCCGGCGCCGATCATGCCCGACATCGCGATGCCGGCGCCGATGAGCTTGGCGGCTTCTGCTTCCATGGTTCTCTAAGTCCTAGTTGGTCGTTGATGGAGGAGGGGACTGGGTGGCCTAGTGGCCGTGACCCAGGTTGACCACATCATTGAGATAGATGCAGGTCAGAACGGCGAAGACGAAGGCCTGAAGGAAGGCCACGAGGAATTCCAGGGCGGTCAGACCGACGGTCATGCCCAGCGACAGCGGGGCGATGAACAGGCCGGCGGCGCCCGCGGCGCCGATCACGGCGGTGGCGACGAAGCCGGCGAAGACCTTCAGGGCGATGTGGCCGCCCATCATATTGCCGAACAGTCGCAGCATCAGGGTGATCGGCCGCAGCAGGAACGAAAAGAACTCAATCAGGCCGACGACCGGGCGCATCAACAGCGGCGCGCCGGTCGGCCAGAAGAGCTTGAAGAAGCCCAGACCGTTCTTGGCGAAACCGACCACCAGCACCAGGCCGAAGGTCAAGATGGCGAAGGTCGCGGTGACGGCCAACTGCGACGTGGCGGTGAACGACAGGAACATCCCCAGGATGTTCATCGCCAGAATGAAAAGGAAGATCGTGAACACGAACGGGAAGTATTTGCGGCCGTCGTGGCCGATGATCGAGTCGGTCATGTTGTCGATCATGCCGAACAGGGTTTCGCCGACCGCCTGAACGCGACCGGGGACCACCTTGGCGCCGCCGGTGACCACAGCGAGAAAGGCCACGATCACAGCGAAGCCAATAGTCATGGCGACGTGCGAGTTCGTGATCGCCAGATCGACCGGCCCGATGCCGGGCAGGGTCACGTCCGGAAGGTCCACGATCTTCTGGATCTGGAACTGGTGAAGCGGATCAGCCATCGGATCTAAGCGTCTTCTTCTTCATCGTCGTCAAAGGGGACGGCCTGCGGCTGCACCCCGGCTTGTTCGGCTTCGGCCTGGATGCGCCTGGCGGTCCGCCAAGCCATCCACACCGACAGTGCGAAGCCCAGAAGGACCCCGCTGATGATTCCAACCGGCGCGGTTCCGGCGAAGTGGTCCACGCCGAAGCCCAATGCGATCCCCAACAGAACGCCGCCGAACAGATCGGCGATGATCTTCCAGGCCTGACTGGCCGCCCTCTGTCCCGCCAGCTCTTGCGAGATACGGTTTTCCGTACGCCGCTCCAAAGCGTCAGCCTGCTCGTTGAGGCGTTTGATCGCCTCTTCGCGCGATTCCGGTGGCAAGGACATTAGATAGCCGCTCAGCGCCCCGACGCAGGCGCCGGAGGGGGTCTGAAATCGGCGCGGAACCTATCCGCGACGTCCCCAATGGTCAAGGGCGCGTCGGTGGGATTTATAAGCTTGTTTTTGTAAGGAAAAGTTTCGCCACCTTGCTGGGTGTCGAGGCCGATGGCTCCGCGGGTAGGATTCGAACCTACGACCAGCCGATTAACAGTCGGCTGCTCTACCACTGAGCTACCGCGGATCAGGGCTCATCGGAGGCGGGCCTATAGCAGCCAAGAAACCGACCACGCAAGCACCCCCAAAAAAAGAGCCCGGCCGGGGCCGGGCTGAATAAAGTCTGGTGATGGGGTGTCTCCAAGAGAGAAGAAGACACAGGCATGAAGCCGCCGATTTGGTTAAGTCGACGTTAATGACGCTCATCCCCCTAGACGACCCTCGCGACCCCCGGATCGCGGCCTACAGACAGGTGCGTGAGCGCGACCTGATCGGCCGGCAGGGCCGCTTTGTGGCCGAGGGCGAGGTGGTGGTGCGGCGCCTGCTGGAGCCGCGCAGCCGATTCCGGACCGAATCGGCACTGATCGCCGAAAACCGGGTCGCGGGCCTTGCCGACCTGGTCTGGCCGTCGGACACGCCTGTCTATGTCGCCGCGCCATCGGTGATGGATCAGATCGTGGGCTTTCCGATTCACCGGGGGATCCTGGCGATCGGCCAGACCAGGCCGCCCGAATCCGTTGAATCAGTGGTGGGCGCGCCGGCCCCGACAGATCGCGTTCTGGCGGTTGCCGGGGTAGGCAACCACGACAACATGGGCGGGCTGTTCCGCGCCGCGGCGGCGTTCGGCGTGCGGGCGGTGGTGCTGGACGCAACCTGCTGCGATCCGCTGTACCGAAAGGCGATTCGCGTGTCGGTGGGCGCCAGCCTGATCGTGCCCTTCGTTCGCACCGGGCCGAAGCAGGATGTGGCCGAGGCGCTCACGGCGTTGGGCTATGAATGCCTGGCGTTGACGCCGTCGGCCGAAGAGACGCTCCGCGCTGCGGGGACGAACGGCGCAACGGCGATCATCGTCGGAGCCGAAGGGCCGGGCCTGCCGGAGGCGACGATGGCGCGCTGTCGTCGTATCGGCATTCCGATGGCCGACGGCTTTGATTCGCTGAATGTGGCCACCGCGGCGGCTATCGCCCTGCATCATCTAGCCGTCCAGCCCTAGCCAGACGGGCGGATGGGCCCGGACCGGGCGGTCCTGCGCCGTAAGGTCGCCGCCGAGCCGATCCAGGCGGAGCAGGGCCATCGCCCGACCATCCATGCCGCTCCGCACCTCGCCGGCGCGCAGCCCCCCGTTGAGAATTTCGGCGCCGAAGGGCGGCGGCGGTCCATCAAATTGGATGGGCGTCAGGCGCGACTTGACCTTGCCTCGTCGTTTCATCCGCGAAGCGACTTCCTGGCCGATAAAGCAGCCCTTGTGAAAGTCGATGGCGTTCAGCAGGTCGAGATTGCATTCGATGGGATAGTCGGCATCCGGCGCGAAATCGGCGGCGTCGGGCACGCCGGAGCCGAGGCAGTGCGCGCGCCAGTCCGGTTCACCGACGCTGGCGTCAGCGACGGCGATGGTTCGACGGCCCAGGCCGGGCAGGCGTGGATCGCTTGGCCAGTTCGGCGCCGCGTCACCCCAGGCGGCGTGGACGGCCCCGTCTTGCCGCGTGATCCGGACATCGGCGCGAAGTCGATACAGGCTCAACCGCTGGATCAAGGCGTCGCGGCGGTCGGCGGCGCAATCCAGGACCACGTCACCGCCGACGCCAAACAGGAAGAGGTCAAACAGCAGGCGGCCCTGGGGCCCGAGCAGAGCGGCGTAGCGCACCTCGCCGTCAGCCAGAGACTCGACAGCCTGGGTCAGCAGGCCGTTTAGAAAGCTCCGAGCCGCCGATCCGGAGACGGAAACCAGGGCGCGACTGTCAAGGCGAGCGATGGGCATGAGCCTATCTAGGCGCTCACGCGGCTTCAGGCGACCGCCCGTCGGCTGGGTCGGCTATCTCGGGCGGCGGCGTCCGCGACGGCGCGAGCAACGGCGGACACCGTGACAGGCTTGCGCAGCACAGAATCGGCGCCTGCATCGGTCATGGCCCGGATTTCATCCGCGTCGCCGCCGGTGACGGCGACGACCGGCAGGCTAGCGACGGGGCCGCTGAGGGCGCGCAGCGCGCGGATCATCTCGGGACCGTCCATCACCGGCATCCGGCCATCGACCATGATCAGGTCGAGTTCGCCCATGCTGAGCAGATCAAGACCGCGGCGTCCGTCGGCTACGGCCAGGACCTTGTGGCCCATCTGTTCGAGGACGGCGCGGAGCATGGCGGCGTTCAACGGGTCGTCCTCGGCAACCAAGATCCGAAGCGGGCGAGCGGCCGCCGGGACCGAGACGTCCGGCTCTGGTGCAACGGCGTCCACATCCCAGCGCAGGTCCAGCCAGAACCGCGAGCCGACCCCCGTCGCGCTCTCGGCCCCGAGTTCGCCCCCCATCAGGGCAGCCAGCCGCCGCGACAGGGTCAGGCCGAGGCCGGCCCCCGGGACGCCTGCGCCTGTGCGCTCGATCCGTTCAAACGGTTGGAACGCCACCGCCAGTTCGTCGGCGGACAGACCTGGCCCGGTATCCGCCACCTCGATCCGGATGTGGCTGAGGTTGGGCTTGAAGGCGCGCACCTCGATGCGTCCTCGCTGGGTGTACTTGACCGCATTGCTGACCAGGTTGTTGAGGATCTGGCGCACCCGGACGCCGTCGCCGATGGCGGAGCCGGCCAGGCCGGGCAGGGTGGCGTCGACCTGGGCCAGGATCTGCAGACCCTTGGCGGCGGCGGCCCCGCGATGGAGCAGGACGATGTCCTGAGCCAGCAGCGCCGCATCAAGCGGGCGGTTTTGGACCACGAGGCGGCCCGCCTCGGCGACTTCGGAATCCAGGGTGGCGTCGAGCACCTCGACCAGATCACGCGCGGCCGACAAGGCCGCTTTGAGCTGATCGCGCGAGGGCGAGCCGCGCGATCCCGTTCCAAGCGCGCCCGCCAGGACATGGGCCACCCCGGACAAGCCGTTGCGGATCTCGTGCGACAGGGTGGCCAGGATGTCGGATTTGGACTTGGCCAGTTTGCGCGTCTCCTCAAGCGCGCCCTCGCGCTCAATCAGCAGGCCTTCCCGCTCGATCGCCAGGGCGAAATGATTGCGCAGGTGCTTGTTGAGGATCAGGGCCAGCGCCATCGCCAGAGCCGATGCACACAGGGCGTAGATCCCGGTGGTCGCCGTGTCGGGATGTGCTCGCAGCGCCAAGATCGGCCCGATGGCGGCGGACGGTCCAACCAGGAGCAGGCTTGGGAGGCTAGGTGATGCGAAGAAGATGACGCCAACCGCGCCGCCGGCGCACAGCACCAGCAGCACCTCGGCCAGGGGGCCTGCGGCTTGGGCGAAGAAGGAGGTCTGCATCAACGCCAAGGCCCAGAGGAGCCCGGCGACGATATGGATCGCCGTGTGCAGGCGCAGGTTCGACAATGTGGGTTGATGCGATTTGCGCCAGTCCATGATGGCGTAGAAGACCGCCCAGTTGAAAGCGTAGGTGGCCATTGACGACATCAGCCAGGCTGAGTTGGGCGCGTAGCCCGCAGCAATGGCGAAAATCGGAAGGCAGATGCCAAAAAAAGCTAGGGCGTAGGGCAGCAACTGAACCTGGGCGTCGAGCCCAAGCATGGCGATGGCCCGCTCCCAGTCGGGGGAGTGCCGGTCTGGGATCTCGATCCGGGGTCTGTCGGGGAGTGCGGCCATCCGGCCACAATGGCTCCAAGCCGTTTCCGTCCGGTTACCCCCAAACCGTTCGAAAGGTAAAGAATCGTTAGGGTTGACGGGCCGATGATGCGGTCGAAGCCCATCGGATTCGATCCCATGATCACGCCCCGCACCCGTTTGACTGACGCTGATATCCGCCGCCTGGTGAAGGCGGAGGATGAGGAGGAGCGCGCGGCGGCGGCGCATAAGCTGTGCCGGGCGATGGACCGCAACGAGCTTGACCCGATGGAGCGCGAGGCGGCCCAGAAGATCATGCGCGTGCTGGCTGCGGACGCGGCCGAACTGGTGCGCCGCGCCCTGGCTGTCACTCTGAAGTCTTCGGATCTGCTGCCCCATGACGTGGCGGTCAAGCTGGCGCGCGACGTCGACAGCATCGCCTTGCCAGTGATCGGCTTTTCTCCGGTATTCAGCGACGAAGACCTGATCGAGGTGATCCGGGTCGGCGATGCGGCGCGCCAGACGGCGGTGGCCGGACGGCCCTTCGTGTCACGCGACTTGGGCGAGGTGATCGCGGCGGAGGGCGTCGAGGCGGCGGTTCGCACGCTGGCCGCCAACGACAACGCCGATGTTTCCGAAAAGGCGATGACGGTCTCGGTGGACCGCTTCCCCGAGGGCGACGTGGTCACCGCGCTGGCCTACCGCAGGGTGTTGCCGGTGGCGATCACCGAACGGCTGATCGAGCGGGCGTCCGAAGCCGTGCGCGAGCATCTGGTGTCGCGCCATGCCCTGTCTGCGGATACGGCGATCCGGCTGGCGACAGGCGCGCGCGAGCGGGCGACGGTGGACCTGATCGACCAAGCGTCAGCCAGCCAGGACTTGCCGGCCTTCGCCGCCCAGCTGAATGCGCGCAAGGCTTTGACGGCTTCGCTTCTGCTACGGGCGCTGGCGCGCGGTGTGATGCCGTTGTTCGAGCATGGGATCGCCGAGCTGTCGGGCGTGCCGCATTCGCGGGCCTGGCTGATGATCCACGACGCCGGACCGCTGGGGTTGAAGGCGATCTGTGACCGGGCCGGCATGCCGCCGCGACTGTATCCGGCCTTCCGGGCGGGTGTGGACACCTGGCGCGAGATGGTGGCCGAGGACGCCGGCCTGGACCGCGACCGGTTCCAGCAGCGGATGCTGGAACGCTTCCTGACCCAGCGGCCGCACACGGGGCGCGAGGACACGGCCTATCTGCTGGAGAAGCTGGACTACGGCTCGGCCGAAGACATCCTGATCGGCACGGTCAACGCGGCGTAGGGCGTGCCGCCAAGGACTGGGTCCGGCCCCCCGCCTCAGTGGGAGGGGATAGCCAGGCCTCGGGGCGGCCATCGACCGTGGGCCTTGATTTGGCGCGCGCGGTGTTTGGGGGCGGAAAGCTGCACCCCGAAAACAGGGTGCAACTGGTGCAATTCGTGCAAAATGTTGGTATAAGACATTGATTTATATAAATCATACCCTCCGTTGATTTTGCACTATCGCCCGCAAGTTCTTGGGCTGCGAGCAGTCTAACCGTCCCGGAGCCGCCGGGGACGGAACGCCTGAATAAACCTCTGCGCAGGTCCAGCCGCCGGTCGGCGGCTTGCCGTCAGGCCGCTTCGAACAGGCCGAGCTGGTCGCCGGGGCGCGGCGGGACCCGAAAGGTCTTCAGGTCCAATTCAACGCGTTCGGTGTTCAGCCTGTGCCGGCGGCAGGCGGCGGCGAAGCGTTGGGCGATCAGGTCGGCGACCGGGCCTGTGCCCTTCATGCGAGAGCCCCATTCGGGATCGTAGTCGCGACCGCCGCGCGCCTGACGGATCAGGGACATGACTCGCGCCGCCCGGTCAGGCCTGGCATCGGCCAGCCATTCGCGGAACAGGTCCTTGATTTCCAGCGGCAGCCTGAGGGTGACGAACATGGCGCGCGTGGCGCCGGCCTGGGCGGCGGCTTCGAGCACAGCTTCCAGTTCCTGATCATTCAGGCCGGGGATGACGGGCGCAAAGCCGACCATGACGGGAATGCCCGCCTCAGCCAGTCGGCGGACGGCGTCGAGGCGGCGCTGGGGCGTGGCGGCGCGTGGCTCCATATCGCGCGCGAGGGCCCGGTCCAGCGTCGTGATGGAGACGCAGGCCGCCGCCAGCCGCCGCTCGGCCATACGGCCCAGGATGTCGATGTCTCGGGTGATCAGATTGGACTTGGTGATGATCGAGACGGGGTGGTTGAACCGGTCCAGCACCTCAAGGACGCCGCGCGTGATCTGGAGCTTTCGCTCGGCCGGCTGATAGGGGTCGGTGTCGCCGCCGATGTGGATCAGCTTGGGGCGATAGCGCCGCGCCGACAGTTCGGTCTCCAGCAGGCGCGCCGCCTCGGGCTTGAAGAAGATGCGGGTCTCGAAATCCTGACCGGGCGACAGGCCCAGATAGGCGTGGTTGGGCCGGGCGTAGCAGTAGATGCAGCCATGCTCACAGCCCTTGTAGGGATTGATTGAGCGGTCGAAGCCGATGTCGGGACTGTCGTTGGTCGAGATGATCTTGCGGGCGTGTTCGGGACGCAGCTGGGTGTCGAGGCGGGGGAGGGCGTCGTCCTCGGGCTCAGGCTCCCAGCCGTCGTCGAACGCCTCGCGCTTGTCGGCGACATAGCGGCTCGTCGCGTTCGACCGCGCGCCACGACCTTTGATTTCGCCTTTGGCGGTCATCCCGACAGGATAGCGGGTAACGAGAACGAAGCAAGAACAGATCGGCAGGCGAACCGTCAACGCAAATCATGCGTCGGGGTCCTACCTCAAGACCTCAAAACGGAATGTCGCCATCGATATCTCGCGTAGGCCCGACCTCCACCGCCGGTGCCCTATCGACATTCTCAACGATGAACCTAGCTCTATGAAGCAGCTCGTCGAATGTGAGGATTTCGGGCGATCGCACATTGCGTCGATAGAGTTCAAAACTAGCGATCTTGTCTTGATGGCCGGCCAGTTGGGCACTGTTGCCGACGATGAGGTAGGTACGCGGCTCTACGGCATAGATCACCTCACCAGTATCGAATCCGCCACTCGTCCTGTCACGCTCGGCGAAGCGATGGCGGGTAAAGTCGAAGGCCAATTTCTGGACTTGTGTGACGGCGCCTGAAACCTCCCTCGACACGTCGAAGCAGCCATCTCGATATGGAGTTGAGCGGAGGAGATCTGTCCCGTCCCGCTTGACCTCCACGATTACAAACTGGCTGACCTCGGCTCGGGTCTTCATCAAGCCGTCTGCTTCTTTGCCATGACCGTCAAAAGTCGAACCGGTCGTCTTAGCTTTCAGGGTCTCTCCAACCTTGGCGAGCGACAGATAGTTCAAGCCGTGGCCGAAAATCCAAGTGTTCCGCTCAAAGAATGATTGCCAAGCACTTTCGAGGGCCCCGGTGCCCATGAGCCGCTCAAACTCTTCGATCGCCTTGCGCTTCGCAGCGACAGCGAAAATGTCGTGGTGCAGGTTGGGCGATTGAGACAGTTGCCTCAGCGCCTCTGGACCTTTCACACTTGAAAGCAGATCGGCGAGTGCAGTGACCGTAATCGCATTCAGCGCGATACGCTCAGTCTTTGGGTCACTGAGATCAAGGCTCGCAATGATTGTAAGTAGCTGACCTATCTGGGCGAGCTGGAAACCGTTGACGTGTAGGTGCTCTGCCAAGAACCATCCGGTCGGCTTCCGCCATTGGAGCTTCGTGATCTTGAAGGTGTCGAAATCGGCGCGCCCGTTCACATAGAAGCATGACACCGCAATTTTGAACCGGCCTGTCACGTCGATCTCGCCGATGACATGCTCGCTCTCACCACAGATTGTAGCGTAAGCGCCCTTCGAGGCCGGGTTCACATAGAGTTTGTCCGGCTTATGGTTCGCTAGATAGTTGGCATCGTCTGACAAGGCGGCTCCCTTCGGACAGGATGATGACCGAAGCGCGCTCGTTTTTGAACACTAAGTCGAAGGCCAGATACGTGTGACTTCTGGGAGGGGTAGGCCTGTCCCGCGCTGCCTTTAGTTATTGAACAGGAAGTTCATCACGTCGCCGTCTTTGACGACGTAGGCCTTGCCCTCGGCCCTCAGCTTGCCAGCCTCACGCGCCTTCGCCTCGCCGCGCAGGGCAACGTAATCATCGTAGGCGATGGTCTCGGCGCGGATGAAGCCCTTCTCGAAATCGGTGTGGATGACGCCGGCGGCCTGGGGCGCGGTGTCGCCGATGTGGATGGTCCAGGCGCGGGCCTCTTTGGGACCGACTGTGAAATAGGATTGCAGGCCCAGCAGGGCATAGGCCTCGCGGATCAGACGGTTCAGACCGGGTTCGGCCAGGCCGAGGGTTTCGAGGAACTCAAGCTGTTCGGCCTCGTCCAGCACGGCCAGTTCGGAATCGATCTTGGCCGAGATGACGACCGACTTGGCGTTGTCGGCGGCGGCGCGCTGGGCCACCAGGTCGGACAGTTCGTTGCCCTTGTCGGCGGAAGCCTCGTCGACATTGGCGACATAGAGGGCGGGCAGGGCGGTCAGGAGCTGGAGCATGTCCCAGGCCTTGCGGTCTTCTTTCGAGACCTCGGCGACGCGGGCCGGCTTGCCGTTGTTGAGCTGGGCCAGGGCGAGGTCGACCAGCTTGAGGTTCAGCTGGCTTTCCTTGTCGCCGCCCTTGGCGCGCTTCTCCATCTGGACGCGCCGCCGCTCCAGGCTCTCCATGTCGGCCAGCATCAGTTCGGTCTCGATGATCTCCAGGTCGGCGATCGGGTCGATGCGGTCCTCGACGTGGGTGATGTCGTCATCGACGAAGCAGCGGGCGACGAAGGCGATGGCGTCACAGTCGCGGATGTTGGCCAGGAACTGATTGCCCAGGCCCTCGCCCTTCGACGCGCCGCGCACCAGGCCGGCGATATCCACGAAGGTGATGCGCGACGGGATAATTTCCTTGGAGCCGGCGATTTCGGCCAGGACGTTCAGGCGCGGCTCGGGCACGGCGACGTCGCCGGTGTTCGGCTCGATGGTGCAGAACGGATAATTGGCGGCCTGGGCCGCCGCCGTCTTGGTCAGGGCGTTGAACAGGGTGGACTTGCCGACATTGGGCAGGCCGACGATCGCGACTTTCAGGGCCATGGTGCTCTAGGGGAAAAAACCGGGAGGCGGGCCTATAGCCGGTTCGAGCCGGATTGTCAGTCGGGAAGGGGAGAAGACCCACCGGGCCCGCCCTTGCCGTCTGACCGGACTCGCGACAAAAAACACCGGTCGCGGAGATTTGTCCGCCAACGTGAGGGGTTGAAGAGTGCGTGGAAAAATACGGACGGTCGGTCTGGCGGCCCTGGGAACGATCTCGCTTTTGGCGACGGGCTGTTCGGGCCAATCCGATACGGCCGCCGCCCCTGAGGCGGAAGCGCCGGCCGAGGCCGGTATCGTCGGGGCCTGGGTCCATACCAGCAGCGGCCCCCAGGACATGAACCTGAATTGGAATGTCCAGGCCGATGGAACGGTTGAGGTGACCTCGCCCGACGACCCGCAGAGTCAGGCCCACCCGCTCATCTACGGCTGGCGCGAATCGCCGGGCGGCGGCTACGAAATTCATAGCGTGCCGGACAACGGCGAGCCCACCAGGCCGTTCCGGCTGGATGGCGACTCCCTGGTCTTCAGCACCAGCGCCGGCGACCTGTCGTTTCAGCGGGCGGATTGAGCCTCTCGGACATCCAGCAAGTCCGCCCAGACGGCCTCGGCTGTTGGCCAGCGACCGGCGCCGCGACCGCGACAGGTGAAGACGGTTCCGTCCTCACAGATGACCCGCAGCGCATTCCATTCGTCGGGCAAGTCGGCGAACAGGGTGTCGTCGGCGACCGGGCGAAAGGCGACATCGGAGGACCGGGCGTCGGCTCGGACGATCTGGCGAACCGGACCCTCGGGCAGAACGGTTGCGTTCGACAGGGCCTGGATCGCGACGACCTGCGGGGCCTCGCCCCAGGCTAGCGCCGACAGGATGGAGATCTTGGTGGCGGCGTCGTGCCCTTCGAGGTCGGCGGAAGGGTCTTCCTCGGCGAAGCCTCTGAGCCGGGCGTCCGCCAGGGCGTCGGCGAAGGCGCAGCCGCCGCAGAGCTGATTGAGGAGGAAGTTGACGGTGCCGTTCAGGACGCCCTCGATGCGCGCGATGGGGCCGTGGTCGCGGGCACGCAGCAAGGTCTCGATCACCGGCGCACCGCCCCCGACGGCGGCGGAGAAGGCGAGCGTCGCGCCGGTCTCGTCGGCCAGGGCGCCGAGGGCCTTCAACTGACCGCCGACCGCCTGCTTGTTGGCGCTGATGACCGAGATGCCGGAGGCGAGGGCGCGGCGCGTGAGGTCCAGACCCGTCCCGGCGTCGGAGAGGCAGTCGAGGATGGCGTCCGGCGCGGTGCTGAGCAGGGCGTCGATGCCGCTGCAAAGCAGGTCGGGCCGCGGTTGGGGCGTGCGTGCGCGCGCCGGGTCACGGACCAGGACGCCGACGACGTCGAACCGTGGGTCCGCGTCGAGGCGTTGGTAGAGGCCGCCGCCGACCACGCCGCAGCCGGCGATGGCGACACGCAGGGGCCGGGCCGGGGACGGCGACGGGGCGCGGACGGCGACGTCGCCGAGCACCAGGACGACCGGCTCGTGCACCAGCTCCGGGGTGTGAGGAGCGGCAATCACGGCGCCAAGGCCGATCGCGTCGCAGCGATCAGCCAGGGCCTGGACCGGTCCCGAGACGACCGCGACCGCGCGACGGCCGAGCCGCGCCTGACGGTAGAACTCCGAGGCGGCGTCGCGCAGGCTGCGCGCATCGGTCAGGGCGAAATGCAGGACGGCGACGGCGTCGGAGGGGGGCGTGCGGCGCCCGGCCAGCGGGTTCAGGGCGAATTGGGCGGTCATGTCGGGGTCCTCTCAGGCGGCCTGAGTGTTGGCGGGAACGGCGGCGAGCGCCCGGGTCAGATCGGCCAAGAGGTCGTCAGGATGCTCCAGCCCGATCGACAGCCGCAGCAGGCCGTCGCCGATGCCGGCGGTGTGGCGCGCCTCGGGCGTCATGGCGGCGTGGGTCATCAGGGCGGGATGGGCGATCAGGCTTTCAACGCCGCCGAGCGACTCCGCCAGGGTGAAGACGTCCAGGGCCTCGACCAGCGTCCGCACCGCGGGGATGGCGCCGTGAAGCTCGAAGCTGAGCATGGCCCCGAAACCCTTTTGCTGGCGCGCGGCCAGGGCGTGCTGGGGATGAGAGGCCAGGCCAGGGTAGTTGACGGCGGCGACCTGGGGCTGGGCCTGGAGCCATTCGGCGATGACCTGGGCCGAGGCCTGCTGGCGCTCGACGCGGGCGAACAGGGTGCGGACCCCCCGAAGCGCCAGCCAGCTGTCGAACGGCGATCCGGTGGTCCCCAGACAGTTGGCCCACCAGGCCAGCTGTTCCAGCACGGCGGGATCGGCGGCCACAACCGCGCCGCCGACGACGTCGGAATGGCCGTTGATGTATTTGGTGGTCGAATGGATGACGATGTCTGCGCCCAGCGCTAGGGGGGTCTGCAGCGCCGGCGACAGGAAGGTGTTGTCCACCGCCGTCAACGCGCCCGCCGCGCGGGCGCGGCGACAGAGCGAGGCGACGTCGACAACCCGCAGCAGCGGATTGGACGGGGTTTCAATCAGCAGCAGACGCGGCTTGAGCGCCAGGGCTTCATCGACCGCTCGGTCGTCGCCCTGATCGATGAAGACGACTGAGAAGTGACCGCGGCGAGCGCGGGCGCTGAGCAGGCGGTGGCTGCCGCCGTAAAGATCATGCGGGGCCACCACCAGATCGCCGGGCTCCAGCACCGACAGGGCCAGATCGACCGCCGCCATGCCGCTGGCGGTGACCACCGCGCCGCAGCCGCCCTCCAGCTCGGCGATGGCGTCGCCCAACAGGTCGCGGGTCGGATTGCCCGAGCGGGTGTAGTCGTAGCGGCGCTTGCCCTCCAGGCCGTCGAAGCTGAAGTTCGAGGACAGGTAGAGCGGCGGGATCACCGCGCCGTGGGTCGGGTCGGCGTTCACGCCGGAGCGGCAAACCTGGGTCGAGGGATTGTAGCGGGTCATGCGGCGATCTCCGGGGAGCAGGCGGCGGGGAGGGACTTGAGGGTGTCGGTCAGGACCTGGGCGATGACCGACCGCTCCTTGAGAAAGGCGTCGTGGCCGTAGAGGGACGGTCGCTCGATGAGCCGGTCCAGGTTGGGCAGGCGCTCGGCCAGGGCGCGGCTGTCGGCGATCGGGACCAGCCGGTCCGAGGTGAAGCCGACGACGGTGGTGCGGGTGTGGATGCGCGTAGGGTCAACGCGGTGGCGGTCCAGCGAGTCCGACAGGCTGATCCAGCGCGCCGCGGTGGTGCGGCCCTGATAGGTGTGGCCCTGGGCGATGAGGTAGTCGCAGACCGGATAGGCGTCGCCGGCGCGGGCGGGCGCGGGCCCGGCTGAGAAGCGGTCGGCGAACTCCTCGGCCGAGCGGTAGGTGGTCATGGCCAGCTCGCGGGCCAGGGCGATGCTCTCGGCTTCGCGCCCGGCATCGAGACCGAACTGGAGCAGGCGGCGCTGAACGCCGCGCCAGGCGGTGGCGGCAGGATGGGCCCGGTCGGCCGCCGAGATGACGATCAGACGACCGAGCCGGGTCGGGAGCCGCTCGGCGAAGGCCAGGCCGACACAGCCGCCGTATGAGGCGCCGACATAGGCGTCGATGCGCGCCTCACCGAGGTGATCCAGCACCACCGCGAGGAGGCGGGCCTGATCGCCGGTGGTGATGGTCAGGGGGTGTTCGAGGTCGGGGCCCGGCGTCCAGTCGAAGGTCAGCAGGCGATGGCGGGCGGTGTCGATGGGGGCGCCCGCGCCAATGACCCAACCCCACCAGCCGGCGCCCTCAGGGCCGTCAGCGGCGCGGCGGTCGGCCGAGATGCCGCCGCCGGCCACGATCAGCGGTCCGGTCGACGGACCGACCAGGCGGGCCTGAACGACGCCCGATAGCGGCTGGCCGCTGTCGAGGATGAAGCCGTCCGGGATCGCGACCGCGAGGTCGCGGCTCTGGGGCGTGCAGGGCGAAAACAGAATACTCACGGTCCGCTCGGTCTCCGCTCATCGAAGACCCCGGACGGTTGAGAAGACCCGTGAAGACACAGCGGCGCACGCAGGCGCTCGTCCCTTCACTCATCTCTCGCGGCTCTGAAACAGAACCCCGCAGGAGTTGGCACCATCTCCAGGATCGGGTCGATCCTGGCAGGTTGCCCCGGCGTCAAAGGGCCTATCCCTCAGCCGGTCTTGATGAGTGAGTTTAGGCTGGCGGAGACACGTGGTGTGCGTCAAGCCATTTTTATTGCGCCGCAAAAAGAGCGGCTTAGTGGGCCACGCGGGCTGGATCACCCCCGGGGGCGTCGGTGCGGACCGGGGCCTCCAGGGCGATCTGAGCGCCGGATTCGAAGGTCAGGGCCAGCGGCACCAGATCGCCTTCGGCCAGAGGCACGGTGACGCCGGTGAGCATGATGTGGTCGCCGCCGGGGGCCAGGGCCACGGCCTGACCGGCGGGCAGCTCAAGGCCGTCCGCCATCGCCGTCATCGACATGACCCCGCCCTCGGTCGAAACCGCATGGACCTCGGACCGAGCCGCACGCGGCGAGATGATCGAGGTCAGGCGGTCACCCGTGGAGGACGTCAGGGTGATGTAGCAGGCGGTCATGTCCATGCCGTTGGGGGTGGGTCGGCACCAGGGCCCGGCGGCCTCGATGGCGGTGGCCGTCTGGCCGTCCGCTGTGGTCTCGGTCGAGGCGGTGGTGCGGCCTTCGCCTTGGCAGGCGACAAGGAGAATGGGCAGGGCGATCAGGGCGGAACGGCGCATGATGGATCTCCTAGTCACTGGATTGGGAAGGCGGTCCCTGCGGAGCGTTCGACGGATCGGCGGGGAGGCGGCGAGCACGAAGGAGCAGGAACAGACGCATGCCGATGAGACCCATCAGAACCAGGGTCAGGCCGATCGCCTGGCCGTTCGTCAGGCCGGAGACTTGCATTCGCTCGACGCCCGGCCAGAGGTCCATCATAGCCAGAACCGAAGTTCCCATCAGGACAAGTGCTACGGCGTAGATCCAGACAAGCAGGCTGCGGTGGCGACGCTTCATCACCACCACTTTTCGGGTCGGGCCGTGAAGCCAGCGGACCGTTCCAGCACATCGGCGACCTGGAAGACCGTGGCTTCGTCCAAGGCCTTGCCAATGACCTGAAGGCCGAGCGGCAGGCCGGCGGAATCGAGACCTGCGGGCACCGAGATGCCTGGCAGACCGGCGAGGTTGGCGGTGACGGTGAAGACGTCGTTCAGATACATCGTGACCGGGTCGATCTGCTTGTCGCCGATCGCGAAGGCGGCTGAGGGCGTTGACGGCGTCAGGACGGCGTCGACCCGGTCCCAGACGTTGTCGAAGTCCTGGGCGATGCGGCGGCGGACCTTCAACGCCTTGACGTAGAAGGCGTCGTAGAAACCGGCGGACAGGACATAGGCTCCGATGGTCAGGCGGCGCTGCACCTCCTTGCCGAAGCCCTCGGCCCGGCTTTCTTCGTAGAGATCATTCAGGCTGGTGAAATGGCCGGCTCGGTGACCGAAACGCATCCCGTCATAGCGCGCCAGGTTCGAGGAGGCCTCGGCGGGCGCAACGATGTAATAGGTCGGCAGGGCGTATTTGGTGTGGGGCAGGCTGATCTCGACGATCTCGGCCCCGGCGTCACGCAGCCACTGGACGCCCTGGTCCCACAGGGCCTGGATTTCAGCGGGCATCCCGTCGACGACATACTCGCTGGGGACGCCGAGGCGCAGACCTTTGACGCCACGACCCAGGCTGGCGGTCCAGTCCGGCGTCTCGACGTCCAGGCTGGTGGAATCCTTGGGGTCGAACGAGCACATTGAGCGCAGCAGGATGGCGGCGTCCTCAACCGTCCTGGTGATCGGCCCGGCCTGATCCAGCGAGGAGGCGAAGGCGACCATGCCGAAACGGCTGGCGCGGCCATAGGTGGGCTTGATGCCGACGGTGCCGGTGAAGGCGGCCGGCTGACGGATTGAGCCGCCGGTGTCTGAGGCGGTGGCGGCCAGACACAGATCGCCAGAGACCGCAGAGGCGGACCCTCCAGAGCTACCGCCCGGTGTCAGGTCAGCATTAGAGGATTTAGATTTCCAAGGATTTTTTACAGGACCAAAGGCTGAGGTCTCGTTCGACGAGCCCATGGCGAACTCGTCCATATTGAGCTTGCCGAGCATGACGGCGCCGTCCGCCCAGAGGTTGGCTGTGACGGTCGATTCATAGGGCGGCACGAAGCCGCGCAGCATGTTGGAGCCTGCGGTGGTCTGGACCCCATCAGTGCAGAACAGGTCCTTGATGCCCAAGGGGGCGCCTTCCAGAGCGCCGCCTTCGCCCCGGGCCAGGCGGGCGTCGGAGGCCCTGGCCATATCCAGGGCCTTGTCCGAGGTCTGGACGACATAGGCGTTCAGGGTCGGATTGGCGGCGTCGATGTTGGCGATGAAGGCGCGGGTGATCTCTTCGGATGAGAAGTCACGGGCCTTGAGGCCATCGAGGGCGGATTTCAGCGTGAGTTTGGTGAGGTCGGTCATGGGTTTACTCGACCACCTTGGGAACCACGAAGAAGCCGTCGGCGGACTTGGGCGCGTTGGACAGGACGTCAGCGACCTTGTCGCCGTCGGTGACCACGTCATCGCGCAGGCGCAGGGGCTGGGAGACGTTGGAGGTCATGGGCTCGACGCCTTCGATGTCCACTTCGTCCAGCTGTTCGATCCAATTGAGGATGCCATTCAGCTCCTGGGCCAGCGGCTCCAGGCGGTCTTCGGGGGTCTTGATGCGGGCGAGATGCGCCACCTTGCGCACCGTCGCGGCGTCGATGGCCATGCGGCCCTCCAGCGTCGAAAAGGTGAAGCGGCGGGATTAGCCGGGCAGGGCTGGATTCACAAGGCGGTCAAACTCGGCGCGGTTCAGCGCGCCGGCGCGACCGAGATGGTTTCGGGCGCTCCGTCCGGCCCAGCCGGCGTCCAGGTGACGATGACGCGACGCGTACGCGAACTGATCTCGTCTGTCGCCGGGTTGAGAACGCTTTCAGTGACTTCCAGGTCGATCCGGCCGGGCGCATCCGCCAGAACCCGATAGTCGACAAAATCGCCGAGCTGAAAAACCCGCCACCCCTCCGCCGCGCCTGCGAAGACGGCGACGTAGGTGTAGAGCCCATTCATGGCCGGGTCGCCGCCAGCCGTTCCGAACAGCTTGACGGTCGGTTGCAGGCCCTGGTTCGCCAGATGATCAACACGTACGACGGCCGCAGAGGACTGGAGATCCTGCGTGCTGTCGGCTTCGACCGGAAGGGCGTCGCCGGCGGTGATCAAGGCCGGCGCGTGCGGGGCTTCGGCGGCGCGCGCGTCGGCGCCTTGGACGGACCGACTGCGATCAGCGGCGCCGGCGTCGCAAGCGGTCAGGGCCAGCAGGGCGGTGACGAACAGAACGGGCTTCATGGCGTCCTCCGAACTTCAAGCTTAACCACAATGCGCTTTGACACGGGCGCTGGCGAGTCTTACCGGCGGCACATGACGGTTTTGACGCTGGAAGAGCTGGTCGGGCGAACCCCGCAGGGCACGCCTTGGTTCGGCCTGGACCTGGGAGAAAAGACCATCGGCGTCGCCGCCTCGGACGCGACGCGGATGATCGCCAGCCCGCTTGAGGTGATCCGCAAGACCAAGTTCACCGCCGACGCCCAGCGGTTGTTCCGCATGATGGACCAACGCGGGGCCAGCGGACTGGTCATCGGCTTGCCGCTGAACATGGATGGAAGCGAAGGCCCCAGGGCCCAGTCCTGCCGAGCGTTCGCGCGCAATCTGGAACGGGTCCGGCCCGTCCTGGTCGCCTTTCAGGATGAGCGGCTGTCGACCAGTGCGGTTGAACGGTTCCTGGTGGAGGATCTGGACCTGTCGCGGAGACGCCGGGCCGAGGTGGTGGACCGCAACGCGGCCGCCTTCATCCTGCAGGGCGCACTCGACCGCCTGGGTTGGGGGGCGGCCTAGGCCCCCGCGCCATCGTCTCATGCGGCCACGGCCAGCGGCCTTGAGCGCGGGCGCTAGGCCGGTCCGGTCGCCACCGGCGCGTCGGCTCGCGCGCCCCATTCCGCCCAGGATCCGTCAAAGACCGCGACGTCTCGGTTCCCAGCCCGCGCGGCGGCCAGGGCCAGGATGGCGGCGGTGATTCCTGATCCGCAGGTGGTCGTGATGTCGCCCGTCAGATCGATGCCGGCCTGGCTGAAGAGCGCCTGGAGCTCCTCGACCGTGCGTAGTTCGCCATCATCGCTGAGTACCGCCGGGAAGGGGAGATTGCGCGCGCCGGGGATGTGGCCGCTCCTCATTCCAGGCCTCGGCTCAGCGGCCTGGCCGGTGAACCGGGTCTCAGGGCGCGCATCCAGAAGCTGACGTCCGCCCGCCAAATCAGGCGCTATCTGTTCGAACGATTTGACTAATTTTGGCTGGGATGTGGGTGTGAACAGCGCGGCTTCGGGCTGTGTCGGCGCGCTTTTTTCAATTGGCAGCCCCTGCGACATCCATCCGGGCAGGCCGCCATCAAGCACCCGGACGCGATCATGGCCCATCGCCCGAAACATCCACCAGACCCGGGGAGACGACCAGATCCCGAGCTGATCATAGACGACGATCTCGTCATCCGACCCGATGCCCAGGTCGCCAACGGCCCGGGCAAAGGCGTCAGGGGCCGGCAGCATATGCGGCAATGGACTGTCGTGGTCGGCGACCGCGTCGATATCAAAGAAGACCGCACCGGCAATGCGCTGAGACTGGAACCGCGCCCGGCCTTCCGGGTGGAGGGTGGCGTCAATGATTTTCAAATGCGGGCCGCCCAGGCGAGGCGCCAAAGCCTCCGCCGAGATCATGGGGTCGAGCATATCAACGTCTCCTCAAACAGCCGCGCCTTGCCTTCCAACGCATGAAAGACGACATAGCGCCAAATGGTCACCCTGATCGATAACTTGGCTCCGCGCGCGCAGCCGCGCCACCCGGAGAAACAGAACCGACCGGAAGCGCCGGTCCTGCGCAAGCCTGACTGGCTTCGCGTCAAGGCGCCCGGTTCCGGACAGTACAACGCCACGCGCGCGATCGTGAAGGAAAAGGGCCTGCACACCGTCTGCGAGGAAGCGGCCTGTCCGAACATCGGCGAGTGCTGGAGCCAGAAGCACGCAACCTTGATGATCATGGGCGACACCTGCACGCGGGCCTGCGCCTTCTGCAACGTCAAGACCGGCCTGCCGCAGCCGCTGGACCCTGAAGAGCCCGGCAAGGTCGGGCTGGCCGTCCAGCAGATGGGCTTGAACCATGTCGTGATCACCTCGGTCGACCGCGATGATGTCGACGATGGCGGCGCTGCTCATTTCGCCGAGGTGGTGCGCCAGATCCGCATCCAGGCCTCGAACACGACCATCGAGATCCTGACGCCCGACTTTCTGAGGAAGGATGGCGCGGCCGAGGTGATGATCGACGCCAGGCCGGACGTGTTCAATCACAACCTGGAGACCGTGCCGCGCCTCTATCTGAAGATCCGGCCCGGCGCCCGCTATTTCCATAGTTTGCGGCTGCTGCAGATGGTCAAGGAGCGCGACCCCAACCAGTTCACCAAATCCGGCCTGATGGTCGGGCTGGGCGAGACCAAGGAAGAGGTCATGCAGGTGATGGACGACATGCGGTCCGCCGGCGTCGACTTCATCACCATCGGCCAGTACCTGGCTCCGACCCGTAAGCACGCGCCGATCGACCGCTTTGTCGAGCCCGATGAATTCAAGGCCTATGAGGCGATTGCCCGCGCCAAGGGTTTTTTGATGGTGTCGGCCAGCCCCCTGACCCGGTCATCGCACCACGCCGGCGATGACTTCGCACGTCTGAAGGCTGCGCGCGAAGCTCAAGGGTCACGCTAAGTCCGTGGCGGTTCATCGCGTAACGCGCCTGTTGCCGTACCGGCCCGAGGAGCTGTTCGCGCTTGTCGGCGGGGTGCGGTCCTATCCGGAATTCGTACCCTGGATTTCCTCGATCCGGGTCTGGAACGAGCGAGAGACGGCGCCTGGCGTGACCGAGCTGGACGCAGAGGCCCAGGTCGGCTTCGCCATGATCAAAGAGCGGTTCGCGACCTCGGTGAAGCGCGACTGCAACCGGCGCGTGATCGAGGTGAACTTGATTCGCGGTCCCTTCAAGCATCTAAGAAATGAGTGGAGATTTTTGCCACATACTGCTGGAACGGAAGTTAATTTCTACATTGATTTCGAGTTTCGCTCCAAACTTCTGGACAAGGTGCTGCAGCAACATTTCGACCGCGCGGCGTTCAGGCTGATCAACTGTTTCGAGCAGAGAGCTGCGGCCTTGTACGGATCTCAGGCGGACTGAACGAGCGCGTCTTCGAGCAGGTTCAGAGCGGTCTTGAGGGCCATCTGGCGCACTGCCTCGCGGCCGAGGTCGCCGAACCTCATTTCCTGATGCCGAAGTGAACCGTCGGGCAGGGCCAGGCCGAAGTGAACGAGGCCCACCGGCTTCTCCGCCGACCCGCCTCCCGGACCGGCGATGCCGGTGACCGCGACCGCCAGATTGGCGCCGGCAGCTCGGCGCGCGCCCTGGGCCATGGCGCGGGCGACGGGCCCGGACACTGCGCCGTGCGCCGCCAACGTCGCCTCGGGAACGCCCAGCAAGGCGATCTTGGCGCTGTTGGAATAGGTGATGAACCCCCGATCATAGACGGTGGAAGCCCCAGGGATGGCCGTCAGCGCCGCACCGACGAGCCCCCCCGTGCAGCTCTCGGCAGTCGACAGCCAAAGGCCCGCTCGACCCGCAGTCTGAATGACGCGCCGGGCGGTGTCTTCGATATCGTTTGAGAACATGGCAGTGTCGCCTGATGACGGGGTGAGTCGGAGGTCAGCCGCGCCCCCGCATGGATCGGGGACCCCACCAGATGACCGACGCACCGGCGATGCCGCAAGTCCAAAGGCCGTCCAGCACAGCCCTGATGTTTGCGGTGGCCATCTTCACCTCGGCTGCGCTGGTCTTTTCCGTTCAGCCGATCATGGGCCGGCTGCTGCTGCCATTGCTCGGCGGTTCGCCGTCGGTGTGGAACACCTCGATGGTGTTCTTCCAGGCCGCGCTGCTGGTCGGATATGCCTACGCCCATCTGCTTCAGCGAGTTGGTCCGCTGAAGCTTCAGGCCTTGATCCACCTTGGCCTGCTCGCCCTGGCGCTGTTTGCCTTCTGGCCGCTGGGCTTGAGCGACATGATGGGGCAGCCCGATACGCACCGGCCGATCCCCTGGTTGCTGGCCAGCCTTGCGCTGTCGGTCGGGGCGCCGTTTGCGGTCCTGTCGGCGACGGCGCCGTTGCTTCAGGCTTGGTTCGCCCGTGTGCGTCGGGGAACGACGGAGGGGAGCAATCCCTATGTCCTGTACGCCGCTTCAAACCTCGGCAGCTTCGCGGCGCTGATCGCCTATCCGGCCGTCATCGAACCCACGACCGGCTTGTCGGCTCAGACGCTGGGCTGGTCGGTCGGCTACGGCCTGTTCATCCTGATGATCCTGGGCCTGGCCGCTGTGGTCTGGCGCGGTGATGCGGCCGTGCTCAAGGCGCCGGAACTGGAGGCGACGCCGCCGATCACCTGGCGTCGACGACTGACCTGGATCGGCATGGCGGCCATTCCCGCCAGCTTGATGCTGGGCGTGACGACGCATCTGTCGGTGGACGTGGCCTCGGCGCCGTTCCTGTGGGTGATCCCGCTGGCGCTGTATCTGCTGACGTTTGTGATCGCATTTTCGCAGCGGCCGGCGATCACCTTGCCGTTCACACTGCTGGTCCAGGCGGCGACGGCGGCGATCTGCTCGGCCCTGCTGCCGATGACCAACGGCGCCTGGACCATGCTGTTCGTCATCCACCTGTCGACCTTTTTCTTCACCGCTCTGATGTGCCACCAGCGGCTGGCGGAGCTGAGGCCGCCGCCCGATCGGCTGACAGAATTCTTCCTGTGGCTGTCGCTTGGCGGAGTGCTCGGCGGAGCGTTCAACGCTCTGGTGGCGCCGGTTATCTTCAACACGGTGATCGAATATCCGCTGGTCATCTGCCTGGCGGCGCTGGCCCGACCATGGTCGCGCCAGCGCCCAAGGCGCGACGACTGGATGTGGGCGGCGGCTGTCGTGCCGCTGTGCCTGACGCCTCCGATCCTCTTCTGGTGGCTGGGTGTGGACGCTCGGCCGCACCAGATGGGAATGGGCTGGGATGCGGTCCGGACGGCATCCTTCCTGATCCTGGGTGCGGCGGCGATCTGCGCCTTCATGGTTCGCAACCGGGCGCGGCTGTTTTTCGCCTGCCTGTGCCTGATCGCCTTGTCGGCAAGCCAGGTGGCGGTGCGCTACGACTGGACCGAGAGCGACCGTAGTTTCTTCGGGGTGCTGCGCCGGGCCGACGTCGACTTCCAGCAGATCGGGGATGTGCGCATCCTCATGCACGGCACCACCCTGCATGGGGCCCAGGTGCTGTCTCCGGAATGGCGATGCCGACCCTCGCTCTACTACGCCCCCACGACGCCGATCGGCGAGAGCGTAATTGTCACCCAGAACCGCCGCGCCAACGCGGTGATCGGGGTGGTCGGTCTGGGAGCCGGGTCGATGGCGGCCTACAAGCGGGCCGGGGATCAGCTCAGCTTCTTCGAGATCGACCCGATGGTGGACCGCTGGGCGCGTGATCCGGGCCGGTTCAGCTACATTTCGGACTGCGCCGACGGGCCGGTGCGCACGGTGATCGGCGACGCCCGACTGACGTTGAGGGGCGAGCCCTCTGGCGCCTACGACCTGCTGCTCGTGGATGCCTTCTCGTCCGATGCCGTCCCGACCCATATGCTGACGGTGGAAGCCATCCGGGAGTATCTCAGACTGCTGCGCCCAGACGGCCTGCTGGTTCTGCACCTCTCCAACCGCAACCTTGAAATCACCTCGCCGACCATTGCGGCGGCTCACGAAATCGGGGTGCCCTACGTTCACAAGATCTATGGCGAGAACCCCGATGCGCCCCAGATGACCGAGGCGTCGACCGAAGTAATCGTGATGTCGCCGACGGCGGAGGGGCTCGCGCCGTTCGCGATCGATCCGCGCTGGCGCGGGGACATCCAGACCGACACGGCGCCGTGGACCGATGACTATGTCAATCTGTTTGGGGCCCTGATCCGCGAAGCCCAGCAGGACTGACCGGAATGGCGTCAGCCCAATGGTCGCCGCGCAGCGTTTGCAGCGGTCGAAACTGCGCCTTGTAGTCCATCTTGGCCGAACCCTGGATCCAGTAGCCTAGATAGACGTGGTCGAGATTCACGACGGTCGCCTGGCGAATGTGATCGAGGATGACGAACTGACCGAGACTCCGGTTCGAGGCCGCCGGATCGAAAAAGCTGTAAACCAGCGACAGACCATCCGACAGCAGATCGGTCAGGGCGCAGGCGAACAGGGCGCCGTCGGCCCGGCGGTACTCGATCAGATGGGTGCGCACAGCAGTGTCCTCGACCATGGCGACGTAGTCGAGCCACCCCATGTCGGTCATGCCGCCGCCGGCGTGGCGGGTGTTGAGATAGCGCTGGAGCAGGTCGAACTGTTCGGGGGTGGCCTCGGCCTCCACCAGGGAACGCGTCAGGTCCGTGTTGCGAGCCAGAACCCGGCGCTGTGACCGGCTCGGCGCGAAGCGGGCCACGGGGATGCGGACAGAAACGCAGGCGTCACAGGCTTCGCAAGCGGGGCGATAGGCGATGTTCTGGCTGCGCCGGAATCCAACCTGGGTCAGAGAATCATTGACCAGGGCCCCGTCCGACATCGGCAGGTGGGCGAAGACCTTCCGCTCCTCACGGCCCGGCAGGTAAGGGCAGGGTGATGGCCCCGTGAGGAAGAACCGCAACTGGCGTGTCGGGACGTACTGGGTCAAGTTTTGATCGGCGGCTCCCCGGGTGGATTGATTTGGGGGCAAGTCCGGGGCGGGCGCAACCCCTGTTAGAGGCTGGTGTCGGCCGGCAGCACAGGGGCTTCGCGCAGCAGGACGATGGCGATTCGACGATTGCCCGCCAAGGTCGGGTCATCGGGGTAGAGGGGGTCGGAGCCGGCCTTGCCCGAGACCTGATAGACCCTATCGGCGTCAACGCCGGCAGATTCGAGAATCTGGCGCGAGGCATCGGCGCGTGCGGACGACAGAGCCCAGTCACCGGGCTGGGACGCGCGCGTGCCGGTGGCCGAGGTGTGGCCAGAAATCGTGATTCGGTTGGGCAACTGGTTGATCACTCTGCTGACCGCGCGCAGCAGCACCCGGGCGCGTTCGTTCGGACGGGCCGAATTCTGTTCGAACATCGAACGGCCCTCCTGGTCGACCAACTGAATCCGCAGGCCCTCAGGGGTCTGGTCGATGATCAAATGGCGTGACAGTTCAGCCAGTTCGGGCATGTCTTGCATGGCCTGGCGCAACGACGCGGCGGCCGAGGCGAAGTCGGCGGCCTCGCGGCGGGCGATCTCTTCGCGCAGTTCTTCCTCGCTGGCGGCGGAAAGGTCCGAACTGCGATCCGCCCGTTCGGCGGCCTGTTCGGCCGCTTCGGGTGAGAGCTGGTTTATGACGGCGCTGGAGCCGTCGCTCTTGACCCCGTCCTCACCGAGTGACGTCCCACCAAGGATGCCGCCGGAGCCGGAGGTCGTGGACGCGACGCTTGCGGGCGCGAAGTACTCGGCGATGCCGCGCTTCTGTTCCGGGTCGGTCGCGTTGACCAGCCACATAAGCAGGAAGAACGCCATCATCGCGGTGACGAAGTCGGCATAGGCGACCTTCCACGCGCCGCCGTGGTGGCCGTGGTCGCCGCCTTTCTTGACCTTCTTGATGAGGATGGGCCGATCGCTCATCGACATGGTGACAACGCCCCGGATGCTTGCCTCCCTTGATGGCTCGTCAAGGTTAAGAGGGCGTTGCAGTTGCTAAGGCGACCGACGCGCCTTAGGTCCGGAGCGTGGACAACATCGACCCTGCCATGCCCGATACCCGACCGCTTCGCGCGGCGCTGGGCGGTTTCGCGACCGGCGTTTGTGTGGTGACCGCCATGGGGCCGAACGGGCCGCTGGGGATCACTGTCAACTCCTTCACCTCGGTGTCGCTTGAGCCGCCGACCGTGCTGTGGAGTCTGGGGCGACGATCTGATCGCTGGCCGACCTTTTCCGAGGCCGAGCATTTCGCGGTCCATGTTCTGAGCGCCGATCAGCTTGAGGCCTGCCGGAGGTTCGCGTGGGGCGACCCGTGGCTTCATCCGGATGAATTCGAACCGGGTCTCGGCGGCGTCCCGCTGATCGACGGCTGGGTTTCTCGCTTCGAGTGCCGAACCTGCCGCCGTGTGGAGGCCGGCGACCATCTTCTCATCTTCGGCCAGGTCGAACGGTTCGAGACACGGGACGGAGACGCACTGGCCTTCTTCCGCGGAACCTACGGACCCGTCGCGGGGGGGAAGTCATGAGAATCGGATTCGCCGGACTGGGCGTCATGGGCGGGCCCATGGCGGGCCATCTGGTCCGGGCCGGTCATGTGGTGCGCGGCTATAATCGGACCTTTGCCAAGGCCGAGGCATGGGCGGCGTCATACGGCGCATCGGCGGCGGCGACGCCGCAACTGGCGGCCCAGGACGCTGATCTGGTCATCCTGTGCGTCGGCAATGATGACGATGTCCGCGAGGTCACGGCGGCGGCGGCGCAGGCGGCGCCGGCCGGCTGCATCTTCGTCGATCACACCACCACCTCGGCCAGGGTCGCCCGGGAGATGGCCGAACAGGTCGCGCGCTCAGGATGCGCTTTCGTGGACGCCCCCGTTTCCGGCGGTCAGGCGGGCGCGGAGAACGGCCAGCTCAGTGTCATGGCCGGTGGCCAGACCGAGGCGCTCGCCAAGGCGATTCCCGCCCTGAATGCCTATTCCAAGGCGGTTCAGCACATGGGCCCGGTCGGCTCGGGTCAGCTGGCCAAGATGGTGAACCAGATCTGCATCGCCGGCGTGGTCCAGGGGCTGGCCGAGGCAGTTCATTTCGCCCAGAACGCCGGCCTGGATCCGGACGCAGTTTACGGCGCCATATCCAAAGGCGCGGCCCAGTCCTGGCAAATGGACAATCGCTGGACGACGATGGCGCGCGGCGAGTTTGATTTCGGTTTTGCTGTGGACTGGATGCGCAAGGACCTGGGGCTGGTCCTGGACGAAGCGCGCGCCAACGGCAGCCACTTGGCCCTGACTGCCTTGGTCGATCAGTTCTATTCCGAAGTTCAGGCTCTTGGCGGGGGGCGCTGGGACACGTCCAGCCTCGCGGCTCGCCTTCAGGATCGGCAGGGCAGATGAGCCGCTCAACCCTGGTGGGCGTGTTCGGCGGACTGGCCCTGGGCGCCTTGACCGCGCTGGCCGTCGTGGGCTGCGCGCCGGCGCTGACCCCGCCAGCGCCAGTCGAGGTTCCCGCAAGTGAACCGGCCGAGGTCCAGGTCGAAGCGATGGCTGAGGCGAGCGACGCCTTGCCGCAACTGCGGGCGCGGCTCGCTGGATTGGCGGAGGCGGGACGTTTCAACGGCGCCGTCCTGGTCGCCCAGGGCGACCGGCTGTTGCTGCGCGAAGCCTATGGCGTGGCTGATGTCGTCACGGGCCAGGCCCTGACGCCAGAGGACCGTTTTCGTCTGGCCTCCGTGAGCAAGCAGTTCACCGCTGCGGCGATCCTGCGCCTGCAGGACGAGGGCAGGCTGTCCGTCGATGATCCGGTCTGCCGCTGGATCTCGCCGTGCCCGCAAGGGTGGGAGCGGATCCGTCTCAGCCATCTGCTCAGCCATACATCAGGCCTGCCGGACCTGATGGACCGTCCCGGCTGGGGTGATCGGCGGGTGACCCCGGCGACCCTGGCCGAGCTGACGCGGGAAACCGAACAGTTTCGTCCGCGCTTCGAGCCGGGAACGCGAGCCGACTACAACAACGCCGGCTACAACCTGCTGGCCGAGGTTGTCGCGCGGGTCAGCGGCGTGCCCTACGAAACCTATCTGTCGACGGCCCTGTTCGCGCCTCTGGGCATGACCGACACCGGGTCTGACGCCGATGGTGGTGGGCACGGCGTGGTCCAGGGTCACAACTATGGCTCCGGCGGCCTCGTGCCTGGGCCGGTGGCCAATGTCTCCATCATTGCCGGCGCTGGCGCCTTGTATTCGACGCTGGACGATATGTTGGTCTGGCAGCGGGCGCTGCATGGCGGTCGGGTTTTGTCTGAGGCGGGCTATCGCCAGATGATCGCCGACCACGGACCCGCTGATCAGGGCCTGCCCGAAGGCGCCCGTCCGCGCGGCTGGGGCTACGGCCTGTTCACCAGCGACCTGGGCTCGGGCGCCGTGCCGCCGTTCCCCGCTTGGCAGATCTATCATACCGGCAGTTGGGCCGGGTTCCGCAATCTGATCAGCTATCTGCCTGACGATGATGTGGTCGTGGTCGTCCTGACCAACAACTACAACCAGCGCGACGAGGTGTTCCTGATCGTCCAGCAGGCCATGGCCGAGGCGACGGGGCGGCCCTTCCCAAGCGGCCTGCAACAGTGAAGCGAAGATAGCCAGCCTGACGGTCGGTTCTTGCGGCGGCTGGGCCGGACTACAGGGCGCGCCGCCGCGACTAGGCCAGCTCGGCGACGCGTGGCGCGGTGGCGACGGCGGCGGCGGCGCCGATTTGCTCCACAAAGCGAACGCGCCCCGAGCTCATGTCCTTGACGGCCCCGACGATCATCAGACGGCCCGCGGCCAGAGCTTGGACCAGGGCGGTGTCGGCAGTCGCCAATTTGATTGCGACGATGCGGGCGTTTTGCTCGACCGCCGCCGCGGACGGATTGGCCGGTCGCGCGCGACGGGCGGCCAGGACGGCGGGAATGATCGGCTCGATCATCGCCTCCAGCGACGGGTCCATGTCAGCGCGACCATCGACGATCGCTTCGGCCGCCGCCACGGCGCCGCAGCCGGTATGCCCCATCACCACCACCAGGGGGCAGTTCAGGTGCTTGACCGCATAGACGATCGACGCCAGCCCGCGCCGATCCACGGTATTGCCCGCCACCCGGATGCTGAACAGGCGGCCGAAGCCCTGGTTGAACAGGATGGTCGGCGGCGTGCGGCTGTCGGCGCAGCCGACGATGGTCGCGATGGGACTCTGGCCCGCCTGCAGCTCGTCCAGATCGTTGGCTTTGACGTGGCCGAGATTATTCTCGCCCCGCAAGAAGGCTTCGTTGCCCGCCTTGAGCGCATCCAGGGCCTGTTGGGGCGTCGGTTGAGCGCGGGCAGGGGCCTTGGGTGGGGCGGAGATCGGGGGCGCCTCCGGCGCCAGTTGGGTATAGCCAGGGCGCGCGCGATCACGGCTTCGACCGCCGAACAACCAACCCATATTTCCCCTCCCAGGCGAATTGGACCGCGCTTGTCAAACGCCGTTCGATGCCTGTCAAGACTGCGTCTGAAGCCGGCTGTGGATGTTCCGGAGGCGGTGCTCAGGCAGGCGGTTGGCCGTTGGTGTTGATCATCCAGGGAATGCCGAACTTGTCGGTCAGGGCGCCGTAGCCCGGCGACCAGAAGGTCGCCTGGAACGGCATGGTGATCCTGCCGCCCTCGGACAATCCATCGAACCAGATGCGGGCTTGATCGACGTCGTCGGTATGCAGAGCGACGTCAAAGCCGTTCTTTGGCTTGTCGATGTTCGGGGCCCAATCCTTGTCCATGTCGGCGCCCATGATCGACTGGTCGCCTATGTCGAGCCAGGCGTGCATCAGCCAATCTTTGTACTGGGGCCCGACTGGCATGTCGGGCGGGCCTTCGCCGTAGGGATAGGCGGCGGTGATGGCTCCACCGAGGACCTGGGCGTAGAACTCGAAGGCCTGGCGGCACTGGCCCTGGAAGCTGAGGCTGGGGACAATTTTCATCAGTGGCTCCGGTGATGGGTGCAGGGGGTGTCCCGCCTAGAGGGTTCGAACCAGGGCGTTGAGTTGGTCGGCCACCTGGCCCCAGCCTTCATGAAAGCCCATGGCGACGTGCTGGTTCATGGCTTCGCGGGACCAGTGCCGGGCGGTCGCGACGTATCGGGTGCGCCCGTCACCGATCGGCTCAAGCTCGATGTGGGCGACCATGAACGGCTGGCCGGCAGGGCGCCAATCCGCCGTGAAGGCGTCGGTGCTGATCAGACGGCGGTTCGGCACGACATCGAGAAAGACGCCCGAGTTTGGCGCCCGCTCGCCGTCCGGCCCGTGCATGACAAAGTTGAAGCGTCCGCCTGGTCGCGGCTCGATGACGATGTCGCTTATGCGCCAGGGTTTCGGCACAAACCACTGGCCTAGCAAGGCCGGGTCCGTATAGGCGCGAAACACCGTCTCGGGCGGGGCGTCGATGATGCGCTCCAGGACCAGATCAAAGGCGTGTGCGACGCCGTCAGTATGGCAAGGATTGTCCGGGGCGTCGGCCATGCCTGGCTCTCCTTGGTTAAGGGTCAGCCGTTCAGTAGGCGCGCCGCCTGGGGCGCGAAATAGGTCAGGACGCCGCAGCAGCCGGCGCGCTTGAAGGCGGTCAGGGTCTCCAGCACGGCCCGGTCCTCGTCCAGCCAGCCGTTGGCTACGGCAGCCTTAATCATCGCGTACTCGCCGGACACCTGATAGGCGAGGGTAGGCACGCGGAAGGTCTCGGCCACCCGCCGGATGATGTCCAGATAGACCATGCCCGGCTTGACCATGACCATGTCGGCGCCTTCGGACAGGTCCATGGCGACCTCTTTCAAGGCCTCATCGGTGTTGGCGGGATCCATCTGATAGGTCTTCTTGTCGCCGGTGAACGCCTTCGCTGACCCGACTGCGTCGCGATACGGGCCGTAGAAGGCCGAGGCGTATTTGGCCGCATAGCTGAGGATCAGGGTGTCCTGGAAACCATTGGCCTCCAGCGCCTCGCGGATGGCCTGGACGCGACCGTCCATCATGTCGGACGGCGCGACCACATCGGCCCCGGCATGGGCATGGATGAAAGCCTGTTCGGCCAGGCGCTCCAGGCTCGCGTCATTCAGAATCGCGCCGTCTTCCAGCACGCCGTCGTGGCCATGATCGGTGTAGCAGTCCAGCGCCACATCGGTGATGACCCCGATCTCGGGCGCGGCGTCCTTGATCGCGCGGATCGTTTCGGGGACCAGGCCGTCCGGATCCGTGGCGCCAGAGCCGATGGCGTCCTTGATTGCTGGATCAACATTGGGAAACAGGGCGACGGCGGGGATGCCCAGGCTGCGGGCCTCGACGGCCGCCTTGGCGGCTTCGGTCGGGGACAGGCGATCAACGCCGGGCATCGAAGGGACCGGCATGCGAGGGGCCTCGCCATCGTGGATGATCAGCGGCCAGATCAGGTCGGCCGGCGCCACGACCGTCTCAGCCACCAGGCGCCGAACCCAGGGACTGGCGCGCAGGCGGCGCGGGCGGGCCAGAGGAAAGGGCGCTGGCGTAGAGGTCATGCACGGCCTCCGTTGCGGCCCATGGGCCGGTCGGCCGACAGGCGCAGCGCGCCGGCGACCGAGGCCATGATCATCCAAAAGGCGGTGGCGACCCAGGCGCAACCGGCCACGAGCAGGGCGACGAAGGCAGCGACCGGGAAGTCGACATGCAGGTCGCGCGCGACTGCATCGATCGGCTCGGCCGGCAGATCCGACAGGAAGGCTGCGACCAGCTCCCAGAACACCAGGCCCAGCCCGATCATCACCGCCAACGCCGCGATCACCGACAGGCCGAACCCAACCCAGAAGACGCGAATCTGAAAGCGGTAGTGCGAAGCCAGCGCCGGTTCGGCCTCTGGCTTTCGCACATAGGCCATCACTACGCCGATCAGCGCTGTCAGCCCGAAAACGAAGGGGGCGACGAAATGCATCGCATAGACCACGAAGGCCAGGGTGCGATCGTCGCTTTGCGCGCGGGCGGTCGCTCCACTAGAACCCGTGTCCGACATCAAGGCGGCTCCGCAGACGGTCTCCAGCGAGACCAGGATGCGCGGGCTTAGCCGAAAGCGCCGCCAAGGCAAACCGCCCGCATGGGAAACGAGGATCTATGGATTTCGCCCTGACCGAAGACCAACGCGCCATCCAGGACGCCGCCCGTCAGTTCGCTGAAGCCGAGCTGGCGCCCAACTCGGCCGAGTGGGACGAGGCCAAGCACTTCCCCATCGATGTCATGCGCATGGCCGCCGAGATGGGATTCTGCGGTATCTACACCGGCGAAGAGCACGGCGGCATGGCGCTGGGCCGGGTCGAGGCGGCGGTGATTTTCGAAGAGCTGTCGCGCGGCGATGTGTCGACCGCAGCCTTCATCTCGATCCACAATATGGCCACCTGGATGATCGACAAGTTCGGCTCGGATGACCTTCGCGCGCGCCTAGTTCCGTCGCTGGTGACGATGGACAAGATCGCCAGCTACTGCCTGACCGAGCCGGGCTCGGGCTCAGATGCGGCGGCGCTCAGGACAACGGCGCGGCGCGATGGCGACCACTATGTCCTGAACGGCTCCAAGGCCTTTATCTCGGGCGCCGGCGTTTCGGACGTCTATGTGGTGATGGTGCGGACCGGCGAGGACGGGCCCAAGGGCATCTCTTGCATCGTCGTCGAGAAGGACGCGCAGGGGCTCAGCTTCGGCGCCAATGAGAAGAAGATGGGCTGGTCCAGCCAGCCGACCGCAGTGGTCAGCTTCGATGACTGCAAGGTGCCGGTGGCCAACCGCGTGGGTGGCGAAGGGGAGGGTTTCCGCTACGCCATGGCGGGCCTGGACGGCGGCCGACTGAATATCGCGGCCTGTAGCCTGGGCGGCGCGCGGCTGGCGCTGGAAACGACCCAGGACTACGTCAAGACGCGCAAACAATTCGGCAAGCCGATCGGCGATTTCCAGAACACCCAATTCAAGATCGCGGACATGGCCACTCAGTTGGAGGCGGCGCGGCTGATGGTGCTGCGCGGGGCCTGGGCCATCGACACCAACCATGCAGAGAAGACCAAATGGTGCGCGATGGCCAAGCGGCTGACGACGGACGCTTGCTTCCAGATCGCTGACGATGCGCTGCAACTGCACGGCGGCTACGGCTATCTGAAGGACTATCCGCTGGAGCGGATCGTGCGGGACCTGCGCGTGCACCGCATTCTGGAAGGCACCAATGAGATCATGCGCGTGATCACGGCGCGGGAGCTGGCGCGGCAGTAGGCTTGCCGACTCCGTCGCGTATCTGCGAAACGCCCGGGCAATGACCGAATCCGAAGTTCTCACCAGCGTCCAGAACGGCGTGGGCCGCATCACGCTGAACCGACCCAAGGCGCTGAACGCGCTGAACCGGGTCATGTGCGAAATCATGACCGACGCGCTCATGGCCTGGCGTGAGGATGACGCCGTTCGTGCAATATTGATTGACCATGCCGGCGAGCGCGGATTCTGCGCCGGCGGCGACATTCGCATGATCGCTGAAAGCGGCGCCGGAGACGCGGTCGAGGCGAAGGCCTTCTTCCTGACCGAATACCGGCTGAACCATCTGATGGTGGTCTATCCCAAGCCGATCATTGCGGTGATGGACGGGATCGTCATGGGCGGCGGCGTGGGCATTTCGGATCCGGCGCCGTTCCGCATCGTCACCGAGCGGACCCTGTACGCCATGCCCGAGACCGGCATCGGCCTGTTTCCCGATGTCGGTGGCGGCTGGTTCCTGCCAAGGATGCCGGGCGAGACGGGCATCTGGCTGGCGCTGACGGGCGCGCGGATCAAGGCGGCGGACTGTCTGCCGCTGGAAGTCGGAACCCATTTCATCGCGTCGGATCGGATCGAGGCCTTCAAGGCGGCTCTGATCCAGAGCGACGAGCCGCCGGCCGCCATTGTTTCGCGCTTTGCCACGGATCCGGGCGTCTCGCCGCTGGATCCCTATCGGGAAGCCATGGATCGCTGCTTCGCCCCTGATACGGTAGAGGCCATCTTTGCCGCGCTGGAAGCCGAGGGAACGGACTGGGCCGAGGGTCAGATGAAGATGCTGCGATCCAAGTCGCCCCAGTCGCTCAAGGTATCGCTACGCCAGATGCGGGCCGGAGCCAGGATGGTGAACTTCGCCGAGGTCATGGGCATGGAATATGCGCTCGGCGGCCGCATCGTTCGCACCCATGATTTTCAGGAGGGCGTGCGCTCGGTGATCATCGACAAGGACAATGACCCGCACTGGAAACCGGCGACGCTGGCGGGCGTGACCGAGGCGATGCTGGATGGCTTCTTTGCGCCGTTGCCGGCGGACGAGTCCTGGACGCCACTCGTTTAGTCCCGCACGGGCATTGACGCCGCCGTGAGCCGCCGTCACCTCTAGCCGGCAAAGGTCGGCGCTCAGGAAGCCATGCTGGAAATCGGTCGAAACTGCTCGCATATCGAACACGCCGACCGGGTTGCGATCCTCGTTGAGAACGACGTCTATTTCTCGGTGGTCGAGAAGGCGCTGGAGCGGGCGGAGCGATCGGTCCTGCTGATCGGTTGGCAGTTCGATCCGCGCACCCAGCTGGACCCGCTCAATCCGCCCTACGGCGCCGCCGGCGAGGTGGGGCATCAGATGCGTCGTCTGGCCCGGACCAAGCCGAACCTCAAGATCCGTCTGCTGGTCTGGAACTCGCCGCTGCCGATCGCGGCCTCGCAGGGGATGTTTCCCCAGCGCGCGGTTCAATGGTTCAACACGAACCCGGTCGATCTCAGGCTGGTCAAGCCGCTGTCGGCCGGTGCGGCTCACCACCAGAAGATTCTGGTGATCGACGATCGCCTGGCCTTCTGTTCGGGGGGCGACATTTCGGTGGACCGCTGGGACACCGGCCAGCACCTTGATGAGGAGGCGCACAGGGTCCTGCCGTCGGGAGAGAAGCGCAAACCCCGCCACGAAGTCGTCATGATGATGGACGGCGCGGCGGCGCGCGCGCTGGGCGAGATGGCGCGCGCCGCCTGGCAGTGGGTGACTGGGGAGACGCTGACCGAGGTCGAGGTCGACTATGATCCCTGGCCGACCGCCGTGAAACCGACCCTCACCGACGTCAATGTGGGGATCAGCCAGACCGTGTCGGGCGATTCCGGTACGGTCGAGACGCGCGAGGTCGAGGCGCTGTTCCTGGACATGATCGCGCGGGCCGAAAAGCTGATCTTTCTTGAGAACCAGTATTTCACCTCGCCGGTGATCGCAGCCGCCATCGCCCAGCGTCTGGGCGAACCGAACGGCCCGGAGGTGGTTCTGGTCTCGACAGGGGAGAGCCCCAGCTGGTTCGACCACGCCACCATGGACGGCGCCCGCGCCGAGGTGCTGGCGACGCTGTACAAGGCCGATGTGTTCGGCCGGATGTCGGCCTGGCATCCCAGGACCAAAGGGGGCGACAACATCATCGTCCATTCCAAGGTCACGATCATCGATGACCGGATGATCCGGGTCGGATCCAGCAATCTGAATAACCGCTCGTGCGGCTATGACACCGAGTGCGACGTCACGGCCGAGCGGAAACGGCCGGACCCCGCGATCCGCAAGGTGCGCCAACACCTGATTGCGCATTTCCTGGGGGTGGCGGAGGCTGACTATGCCGCGGCGGAGAAACGTCTCGGATCGGTGGCCGCCACCATCAAGAGCCTGAATAGCTCAGGACGCATGGCGCCGATCAGTCATCAGCGTCCGGGTTGGCTCGGTCGGCTGACGGCGCGGTACCAGATCGGCGACCCTTCTTCCCCTTCAAATGCCTGGCGTCCCTGGAAGCGGCGGAAGCTGTCGCATCGGCTAGCTGACGAGGTGAAGCAGATTGTCTCCAGCGTGCATGACGACGAGGCGGCGAGATCAGGCTGATGCGCCGGGATCTGCTCCGCAGCGCAGGTTGCATCCGCCAGGATATCCGGGCCTAGTCACGGGGTTCCGGGAGGAGGCCGCCATGAAACACTTGCTGATTGCCGCTGCGCTCGTGCTGACAGGCTGCGCGACGACTGCTGATCGCGCTGTCGAAGACGCCGCTATGGCCACTCAGGTGGGGACCGCGAACAGAACGGCGCAGGAGGCTGCCCAAGCCGCTGCTGAAGCTACCCTTGCCGCTGCTCGGAGCGCGGGCGACGCCGAAGCGGCGCGGGAGGCTGCCGATCAGGTTCGCTGGCTGGATGCTGTTGTCGATCCGCGCCGGCCTGAGAGCGAGGTGGCGCGCGACCCGCAGCGCCATCCATTCGAGATGCTGGAGTTCATCAATCTTCAGCCCGGCCAACGCATCGCCGACATCCGGCCAGAGGAGGGCTATTTCACCCGTCTGTTTGCGCCGGTGGTGGGCGACCGAGGCCAGGTCTATGCCTTTGTGCCGACCCTGACAGCGGGCCGGGAGCGGGCTTTCGCCGAGGGACTTCAGACCGAATACGGCAATGTCACGCCGATGATCGGCCTGCTTGATGAGATGACGTTCGAAGCGCCGCTCGATGTCGTCTTCATGGGGCAGGAATATCACGACTTCCATATCGACCGGTTCGGGGTGGACGTGGCCGAGATGAACCGGCGGGTGTTCGCCGCCCTGCGGCCCGGCGGGACCTATGTGATCCTGGATCATTCGGGTCGGCCCGGCAGCGGTAATACCGAGGTGCAGAGTCTGCATCGGATCGAAGGCGCCTTCCTGCGTCGAGAGGTCGAGGCGGCTGGCTTCATCTTCGAGGGCGAGACGCGCGTCGTCGCCAATGCCGACGATCCGCTCGACATCAGCGTCTTTGACGAGAGCATTCGCGGCCGCACCGATCAGTTCGTCTATCGGTTCCGCCGGCCTGAAACCGGGCCCGATGCGGTCATTGCCGCAGCCCTGGCCGATCCGCGCCGGCCAGAGGCGGACCGTGAGCGCGACGCCGGGCGTCACAGCGCCGACCTGCTGGCCTTGTCTCAAGTCGGGCCGGGCGACCGGGTTGCGGACCTGATCATCGGCGGCGGCTATTTCACGCGAATCTTCGCGGCTCTAGTCGGGTCCGAAGGTCACGTCACCGCCTGGCAACCGGCGGAGTTCATTGGCTTCAACGCCGAATACGGCCAGAACCTGATCACCGTTGATGAGGCCTATGACAATGTCAGCGGGGTCAATGCGGCCTTCGCCGATCTGGCGTTCGCGCCGGACAGCCTGGACGTCGCTTTCACCGCCCAGAACTATCACGACTTCCATCTGAACCCTTTCCCCCCTGAAACGGCGGCCGGCATCAATGCGGCGGTGTTCGCCGGTTTGCGGCCCTGCGGGCGTTATGTCGTGATCGACCACGATGCGGCGGCCGGGTCGGGATTCTCAGCTTCGCATACGCTGCACCGGATTGATCGCGCAGCCGCTCAGACCGAGATCGAACAGGCCGGCTTCCGGTTGATCGGAACGAGCGAGGTGCTGGCTAACGCCGAGGATCCGCTGACCGCCAACGTCTTCGATCCCGCGATCCGAGGACGCACCAGCCAGTTCGCGCTGGTGTTCCAGAAGCCGGGAGAGGCGTGCCCCGTCGGCTGAAGGTGACGACCGGCGAGCCGGGTGCTACCCCGCGCCCTAGCTTTCGGGAGTGAGTCTTATGACCAAGATCGCCTTCATCGGCCTGGGCAATATGGGCGGCGGCATGGCCGCCAATCAGGCCAAGGCCGGCCACGAGGTTCGCGCCTTTGACCTGTCCGAGGCGGCCCTTCAGCGCGCACGCGAGAACGGCTGCACACCCGTCAACTCGGTCGAGGAGGCGGTCCAGGGCGCCGAGGTGGTCATCACCATGCTGCCCGCCGGTCCTCATGTGTTGAAGGTCTATGCCGAACAGGTGTTGGGCACGGCGCCGGCGTCGGCCCTGTTGCTGGACTGCTCGACCATCGACGTGGACACGGCGCGCAAGGTCGCAGGCCTGGCCAAGGACGCCGGCTACGCCTTCGCCGATGCGCCAGTCTCGGGCGGGACCATGGCGGCCGACGCCGGCACCCTGGCCTTCATGGTCGGCTGCGACGAGCCGGACTTTGGCCGCATAGAGGCGGCGCTGGAACCTATGAGCCGCGCGACCTTCCGCGCCGGCGACCACGGGGCGGGGCAGGCGGCCAAGATCTGCAACAACATGATCCTGGGCATCACCATGCTGGGCACCTGTGAGGCTATCGGCTTGGCCGAAAAGCTGGGGCTGGACCCGGTCAAGATGTTTGACATCGTCGCCAAGTCGTCGGGCCAGAGCTGGTCGGTGACGACCTATTATCCCTGGCCCGGCCCGGTGCCGACCGCACCGTCCAATCGCGACTATGAAGGCGGCTTCGCCACAGCGATGATGCTCAAGGACCTGAAGCTGGCCCAAGATGCAGCAGCCAAGTCCGGGGCCTCGACGCCGTTGGGGGCCCAGACCGAGGCCCTGTTCCAGCTGTTCGAGCGCCAAGGCTACGGCGGCCGGGACTTCTCGGCCATCCTGCAGATGCTGCGCGGCAAGCTGGACGACCTGCCCAAATGAGCAAGTCTGAGGTGGCGTTCGAGGACGAGATCGCCGGCTATCGTCAGCCAATGGTCACCTCGATCGGCATCGTCATGGGCTTTCTCCTGGCTTTCATGGCCAACTGGGCCGTTACCGACACCGAGGAGCGGGCGCTTCAGGACGCCGTCGACTGGCTGGTGGCTGGCACCTTGATGGTCAGCATCACCCTGATGGTTGTGGTGTTGGCCCGGCTCCTCGACAATCGGGTCCGCGCCGGAGGGACGGGGCGCCGCTATCAGCTGACTTTCCGGCTCTATATCGCCTCGATTTCGGTAGGGCTGCTGGGGTTGGCGACCGCGTTGGTGGTTTAGGCCGGCTGCTGCTGGGTTGCGCAGTGGATGCCGCCGCCTGAGGCGCCGATGGCGTCGATGCCGAGTACTATCGGGCGGTCGACCGGGCGCTGTCTCAGGCGTCGGGCGCACAAGGGAGTCAAGCGGTGCGGGGACTATTCATTTATCGCCTTATATTGCTGGTCGCATGCCTCGGCCTGTTCCCCATCGCCCTGTCCTATGGCGTGAATCCGCGCTGGGCAGCGCCGCATCTGTTCGGATTTTCCGCCGACGCCGTTGACGCCGCTCACATCTTCCGTGCGCTCATGGGGCTTTACTTGGGAATGATCGTCCTATGGTTGATGGGGTTCTTCGTCCCTCGTCTCGCGCACGCGGCGCTGTTGTCACTCATCGTCTTCATGCTTGGGTTGGCCGCGGGTCGGCTTGTGAGTTTCGCGCTCGATGGCATGCCGAGCCCGTTGTTGATCGGCTACTTCGGGCTTGAAGTCACCGCGGGCGTAATCGGCCTTTGGTCGTACCGAAGATTGCGCATCGCTGGTTTCCTCGCGGACGGCCTTCCTAACTGACCGGGCTAGGCCGGCTGCTGCTGGGTTGCGCAGTGTATGCCGCCGCCGGACTCTCCGAGCGCGTCGATATTCAACTGGACGATCTGCCGCCCCGGATAGAGCGAGGCCAGGATCTCCCGCGCCTGGGCGTCGGCCTGACGGTCGCCGAACTGGGCCGAGATCACGGCGCCGTTGCAGACATAGTAGTTCACATAGCTCGACACGAAATCGGCCGCCGTTGAGCGAATGTCGAAGGGCTCGGGCAGGCGAGTGATCCGCAGCGGTCGTCCTTGCGCATCGACGGCTTGTTCGAGGAGGCCCAGCGTCTCGTGCGCCGCGATGGACCAGGGGTCGTCTGGATTTATCTCATCGTCGATCTGGACCAGCACCTGGCCCGGCCCCGTGAAGCGCGCCAGGGCGTCGATGTGATAGTCGGTTATGTCAGCCCCCATGATGCCAGGCGCCCAGATCATCTTTTCGGCCCCGAGCGCTGCGCACAGCCGTTCGGCGATCTGGCCGGCGCTGAGGCCGGGGTTGCGGTTGTCGTTCACCCAACAGCTGGCGTGGGCCATCAGGGTTCCGGCGCCGTCGTGCTCGACGCCTCCTTGTTCGCCGATGACGCCGCTGTCGATGACCGGCAGGCCCAGCCGCTCGGCCACCCGCCGGGCGATCTGTCCGTCGTTGGCATGGCGCTGCTTATCGCCCCAGCCGTTGAACCGGATTAGGGACACGGCCAGATCGCCGTCCTGATTCTTGACGAAGGTTGGGCCGCTATCGCGGCACCACAGGTCGTCAGTGGGTATGTCCCAGATCTCGACGGCCTGGCTGAGCCGGGCGCGGTCCAGACCCCGGGCGCCGGGCGCGGCCATCAGGGCCACCGGCTCATACTCGCTGATCGCATTGGCGATGTCGGCGATGCTGGCCTGGACGGCAGCCAGGTCTCGGGCGCCGTAAACCTCGACGCTGACTGGCCACTGCATCAGGGTGCGCAGGTGCGGGGCGCTCTCTAGCGGCATCTTGTAGCCCGCGGCTGGCGAGGGCGGGGCTGCGCATCCGGTTGCGCCGAGGCCGGCGACCGCAAAGCCTGTCTGGACCAGTGTGCGTCTGTTCATGGCCGGATGCTCAGGCCGGTGCTGAGCGCCGTCAAGGTGTTTGGCGATGCCCGGAGAGAGGTGCGAACCGTTATCAATTAAGCCTCAGCGCTGGATTTCCGCACGCGCGTCGTGGACATTCCCGCCTCGGAGGCGCATGACGCCGCCGACGATTGGAACCGCTGAGTCTGGGCGCTGTGTTCGACTACCGATCTGCATTTGAGACCGCCATCGACCAGGTGAAGGGCGAAGGGCGCTATCGCGTCTTCGCCGATCTGAAGCGTCGCCGGGGCGAGTTCCCGCGTGCGGTGCGCCGGCGCGCCGACGGGTCCGAGCAGGAGGTCGTGGTCTGGTGCTCGAACGACTACCTCGGCATGGGCCAGCATCCGGTGGTGCTGGACGCCATGAAGGCGGCGGTCGACGAGGCCGGGGCGGGCGCGGGCGGCACCCGCAACATCTCGGGCACGACCCGCTATCACGTCGATCTGGAACGCGAACTGGCGGACTGGCACAGCAAGGAAGCCGCGCTGCTGTTCACGTCCGGCTATGTGGGCAATGAGGCGACGCTGTCGACGCTCCAGAAGATCCTGCCGGGCCTGATCGTTTTTTCGGATGCGCTGAACCACGCCTCGATGATCGCGGGCATCCGCCAGGGTGGCGGCGAGCGTCATGTGTTCCGACACAATGACCTGGAGCATCTGGAGAGCCTGCTGGCCGCCGCGCCGGTCGATGCGCCCAAGCTGATCGCCTTCGAAAGCGTCTATTCGATGGACGGCGACATCGCCGACCTGAAGGGCACCATCGCCCTGGCCCAAAAGTATGGGGCCATGACCTATCTGGACGAGGTCCATGCGGTGGGCCTGTACGGCCAGACCGGAGCCGGGATCGCCGAGCGCGACGGCGTGCTGGATCAGATCGACATCATCGAATGCACCCTGGGCAAGGCCATCGGCGTCATGGGCGGCTATATCGCCGCCGATGCGGCGGTGTGTGACGCCATCCGTAGCTGGGCCTCGGGCTTCATCTTCACCACCAGCCTGCCGCCGGCCCTGACGGCGGGAGCTCTGGCCTCGGTGCGGCATCTGAAGGCCCACCCCGAGCTTCGTGACCAGCACCAGGAACGCGCGGCTGCCCTGAAAGCGCGCTTCGCCGCCGTCGGCATCCGGGTGATGGAAGACACCGTCAGCCACATCGTGCCGGTGTTCGTCGGCGATCCGGTCCACTGCAAGATGGTCTCGGATATGCTGCTGGAAGAGTTCGGCATCTACGTCCAGCCGATCAACTACCCGACCGTGCCGCGCGGGACTGAGCGGTTGCGCTTTACCCCGTCGCCCGATCACACGGACGCCATGATGGACGCCCTGGTCGAGGCCATGGACAAGCTCTGGACCCGCTGCAACGTCGCGCGGATGCCGGCGGTGGCCTAGGCTTTCCGTTCAGGACTTGCCGGATCCCCAGATCGGCCTGATGCGGTAGTCCGCCTACGCTATATATTGTAACCCACCCCCCGCAGGGCCTAGATATGCGCCCTGATCCGAACCTCGGGGGATATCCGTGACCGCCTTCACCCACGCCGACTATTTCTCGCGTTCGCTGGCTGAGAGCGACCCGGACATCTTCAACGGGATTCAGGGCGAGCTGGGACGTCAGCGCGAGGACATCGAGCTGATCGCGTCGGAGAATATCGTCTCAAAGGCGGTGCTGGAGGCGCAGGGCTCGGTCCTGACCAACAAATACGCGGAAGGCTATCCAGGCCGGCGCTACTACGGCGGCTGCGAGTACGTCGACGTCACCGAGGACCTGGCGCGCGAGCGCGCCAAGCAGCTGTTCGGCGCCGCCTTCGCCAACGTCCAGCCGCATTCGGGCGCCCAGGCCAACCAGGCGGTGTTCATGGCCCTGCTGAAGCCGGGCGACACCTTCCTGGGTATGGATCTGGCCGCGGGCGGTCACTTGACCCACGGCTCGCCCGCCAACCAGTCGGGCAAGTGGTTCCGGCCGGTGACCTACAAGGTCCGCGAGGACGATCACCTGATCGACTATGACCACGTCGCCGAGATGGCCGACAAGGAACGGCCCAGGCTGATCGTGGCGGGCGCCAGCGCCTATTCGCGGCACATCGACTTCAAGCGGTTCCGCGAAATCGCGGATTCGGTCGGGGCCTGGCTGATGGTCGACATGGCCCACTATGCGGGCCTGATCGCCGGAGGGGTCTATCCCGATCCGGTGGCCCACGCCCACGTGACCACGACCACCACGCACAAGACCCTACGCGGCCCGCGCGGCGGCATGGTGCTGACCAACGACGGTGAGATCGCCAAGAAGATCAACTCGGCTGTCTTCCCAGGCCTCCAGGGCGGGCCGCTGGAGCACGTCATCGCCGCCAAGGCGGTGGCCTTCGGCGAGGCGCTGAGGCCAGAATTCAAACTCTACGCGCAGCAGGTGGTGAAGAATGCCCAGGCCCTGGCGGCGGTGTTGCAGGAACGCGGCCTGGCCATCGTCTCAGGCGGCACCGACAGCCACCTGATGCTGGTGGATCTGCGGCCCAAGTCCGTCACCGGCAAGGCGACCGAGATCGAGCTGGAGAAGGCCTTTATCACCTGCAACAAGAACGGCGTGCCGTTCGACACGGCGCCTTTCACCGTGACCTCGGGCGTGCGCCTGGGAACGCCGGCGGGGACAACGCGCGGCTTCGGCGAGACCGAATTCCGTCAGATCGGCGAATGGATCGCCGATGTCGTCTCATCCATGAACGGCGGTGACGAGGCCGACCCGGCGGTCATCGCCAAGGTCGGGGCCGAGGTGCGTGAGTTGACGCACCGCTTCCCGATTTACGGATAAACCTCTGATGAAGTGCCCCTTCTGCGGAAATGCCGACACCCAGGTCAAGGACAGCCGCCCGTCGGACGACGGCGCGGCGATCCGGCGCCGCCGGCTGTGCGGCAAGTGCGAGGGACGCTTCACCACCTTTGAGCGGGTGCAGTTGCGCGAGCTGGTCATCCTCAAGCGCAACGGCCGTCGCACGCCGTTTGATCGGGACAAGCTGGAGCGGTCGCTGCGGATCGCCCTCAGAAAACGGCCGATCCAGCCCGAACAGATCGATCAGTTGGCGTCGCGCATCACCCGCCAGTTGGAGAGCCTGGGCGAGACCGAGATCGCGTCCAGCGTGGTGGGGGACTTCATCATGAAGGCGCTCAAGGGCGTCGATGAGGTCGCCTATATTCGCTACGCCTCGGTCTACAAGGACTTCCGCCATACCAGCGACTTCGCCCGCTTCCTGGGGGATGAAGGCCTGGACGAGGGCTGATGCCGGGCGCGGTTCAGGTCACCCTCAAACTGGCGACGTCTCTGGACGGGCGTATTGCGACAGCGTCGGGCGAATCCAAATGGATCACCGGCGTGGCGGCGCGCGCCCAGGGCCACCGCCTGCGCGCCGAGCATGGCGCCATCTTGGTCGGCGTCGAGACCATCCTGGTTGACGACCCGGCCTTGACGGTACGACTGTCGGGAGATGGTGAGGCGGTTCCGCCGCCCGCGGGCTATGTGCCGAGCGACCTTGAAACCGGCGGTGGTCAGCCCCTGCGCGTCATTCTGGATAGCCGGTTGCGAACCCCGTCGCTAGCCCAGGCGGCGATGGCCGGTTGTCTGATCCTGACCACGGCTGAGCCGCGCCCGATCCGCCGGGCCCAGGTCGAACGGGTCATGGGTGGCGAAGATGGCCGCCCCACGGTCGAAGAGGTTCTGGCAGCGCTGGAGAAGCGTCAGATCGGCTCGGTGCTAATCGAGGGCGGCGGTCAGGTCGCGGCGAGTTTCCTGAAGACCGGGGCAGTGGACCGGATCGAATGGTTCCGAGCGCCGATCCTGCTGGGCGGCGAGGCGAGGCCGTGTGTGGCCGCGCTTGGGCTTGAGAAACTGGCCCAAGCCCCCAAGTACCGACGCATATCGGTCGAACCGCTCGGGGACGACCTGTGGGAGCGCTACGCGCGCATCGACTAGACCATGTTCACCGGCATCATCACCGACATCGGCCGCGTCCGCTCGGTCCGCCAGACCGAGCGTGATCGCCGCTACGAGATCGAAACGGCCTGGGACACCGCCGGCATCGACCTGGGCGCCTCGATCAGCCATGCCGGTTGCTGTCTGACGGTCACCGAAAAGGGTCTCGGCTGGTTGGCCGTAGAGGTCTCAGGCGAGACGTTGTCCAAGACGACGCTGGGCGACTGGGGCGAAGGTCGCCGGATCAATCTGGAGCGCGCCGCGCGCCTGGGCGACGAACTGGGCGGCCATATCGTGTCGGGCCATGTCGATGGCCTGGGGGAGGTGTCGTCGGTGACGCAGGAGGGCGGATCGCGCCGGATCGAGATTACGGCGCCCGAACCTCTGCATCGTTTCATCGCCGCCAAGGGCTCGATCACGGTCGACGGCGTATCGCTGACCGTGAATACGGTCGACGGGCGCCGGTTCGGCGTCAACATCATTCCGCACACGCTGGAAGCCACCACCTTGTCAGACCTGAAGGCGGGCGACCGGGTCAATCTGGAGATCGACATGCTGGCCAGATACCTCGCGAGGTGGCAGGAGACGGCATGACCTATTCCGCGCCGATCCCGGAGGCGTCGATCAGCCCGACCGAAGTCCTTCTCGAAGAAGCCGCCGCCGGCCGCCCGTTCATTCTGGTGGACGCCGAGGACCGCGAGAACGAGGGCGACGTCGTCATCCCCGCCGATGCAGCGACGCCTGAGGTGATCGCCTTCATGGCCCGCGAGGCGAGGGGGCTGATCTGCCTGGCCGTGACTCCCGAGCGGGCGTCACACCTGAACCTTCGGCCCATGGCTGAGGCCAATCAGTCTGGCATGGGAACGGCCTTCACGATCTCGATCGAAGCGGCGACTGGCGTGACCACCGGAATTTCCGCCGCCGATCGGGCCCGGACCATCGCCGCGGCCATCGCGCCGGGCGCCACCGCTGAAGACCTGGTCAGCCCCGGCCACATGTTCCCCCTGGTCGCCCAGGCGGACGGCGTTCTGGCGCGCGCCGGTCATACCGAGGCAGCGGTCGATCTGGCGCGGCTGGCCGGACGCGATCCGTCCGGCGTGATTTGTGAAATCATGAACGATGACGGCACCATGGCCCGCCTGCCCGAACTCATCCTGTTTGCGCGCCGCCACGGCTTGAAGATTGGGACAATCGCCGACCTGATCGCCTATCGTGCCGCCGAAAGGCCAGAGCGATGAATGAAGACCGCGCGCGTGTCCTGATTGTCGAGGCGCGCTTCTACAACGATCTGTCGGACCTGCTGCTGGCCGGCGCCAGGCGGGCGCTTGAGGCGGCTGGGGTCGACTACAACGTCATCCAGGTGCCGGGCGCCTTGGAGATTCCAACAGCCATCGCCATCGCCGAGGAATCGGGCCGGGCTCCGATCGGCGTCAGCTACGATGGCTATGTCGCCCTTGGCTGCGTCATTCGCGGCGAGACATATCACTTCGAGATCGTCGCCAATGAATCGGCGCGCGGCTTGACCGAGCTCGGGATCAACTATCGCCTGGCCATCGGCAACGGTATCCTGACGACCGAGGACGAGGACCAGGCCCATTGGCGGGCCGACCCCGAACAGGCCGACAAGGGCGGCGCGGCTGCTCGCGCCTGTCTCGACCTGATCGCCCTCAAGCGCAGTCTGCGCGGAGCTTCTGCATGACCGACCCGACGGATCCGCGCTCGATGAAGGCGGTGATGGACCAACTGGCCGCCGTCGAGGCCGAGCGTCCCATCACCGAGACGCCGATGTCGGCCAAGGAGCGCCGCGCCCGGACCGTCGCCCGCCTTGCTGCGGTCCAGGCCCTCTATCAGATGGAGCTGGCCGGGGCGGGTGTGGAGACCGTGATCAGCGAGTTCTCTGACCACAGATTTGACGACCGGCTTGAAGACGAGCTGATGGCTGAGGCCGATGAGGCCTATTTCGCCGAGATCGTGCGCGGTGTCGTCTCGGACCAGGCCCAGATCGACGGCGCCGTTACCCGGCGCCTGGCGGATGGCTGGAAGCTGGCGCGGCTGGACGCCACGCTGAGGGCTTTGCTGCGTTCGGGCGCCTGGGAACTGATGAAACGCCCCGACACCCCCCGCGAGGTGGTGCTGGACGAGTATGTCGAGTTGGCCAAGGCCTTCTTTGATGACCGCGACGCCCGTTTCGTCAACGCGGCCCTGGACGGGGTCGCCCGCGACGTTCGGGGCTAGACGTGGGGTCGGACCGGCCCGACGAGTTCGAGACAATTTCCCGCTTGCTGACGCCTTTGGCCGAGCATCCGGCGGCGCGTGGACTGCTGGACGATGTGGCCGTACTTGAGCCGCCGCCCGGCAAGACCCTGATCCTGACGCACGACACCCTGGTGGAAGGCGTCCATTTCCTGGCTACCGACCCTGCGGACACCGTCGCGGCCAAGCTGCTGCGCGTGAACCTGTCCGACCTGGCGGCCAAAGGCGCCGAGCCGTTCGGCTATCTGATGAGCTGCGCCTGGTCGACTGCCAGCGGTTGGGACTGGCGTGAAGCGTTCGCCTGCGGCTTGCTCGACGACCAGCGCAAATATGGGCTGGCCTTGCTGGGCGGCGATACGGTTTCGACGCCGGGCCCGCTGACCCTGGGGGCTACGCTGATCGGCTGGGGCCAGCCGAACCGGACGCCGAGCCGAGCCGGGGCCAGGGCGGGCGACGTTGTTCTGGTCAGCGGCGCCATCGGTGACGGCGGCCTGGGCCTGAAGGTGGTCCAAGGGCGGATTGGCGCCCTGAGTGAGGTCGACGCGGCCTGGCTGGCGGACCGCTATCGGCGCCCCCAACCCCGACTGGGCCTGGCCGCCCTGGTCGGCCGCGAGGCGACCGCCAGCGCCGATGTGTCCGATGGCCTGGTCGCTGACCTTGGCAATATCGCCCGGGCGTCGCAGCTCGGCGCCGTGTTGGAACTCGACAAAATTCCGCTTTCGGACGCCGGCGGGCGCTGGCTGGGCAAACAGGCCGATCAGGCCGCCGGGCTGGTCGAGCTGGCGACCGCCGGCGACGACTATGAGATTCTCTTCACCGTGCCGCCCGACCGGGTCACGCGGATTCAGGAAGAGGCGCGCGAGCTCGGGCACCCAGTCCGGGCTATTGGACGAATGCGTGACGGCGACGGCGTCGAGGTCACCCTTGCCAGCCAGGTGCAGACGCTGGCCCGGACTGGCTGGCGGCATCGCTAACGCAGTCTTCACGGTCGTCGGGCAGGCTGAGCGGATGGACAGACGCACCCTCCTGACCGCCGGCCTCGTCGCCGCGACCGCGACACACGCCAAGGCTTCGGAGGAACCGGAGTCCGATGGTCCGGGCTCCTATGAGCTGACGGTGGTCGGCTTGCCGGTCGTGGCGGATGACCGGGTGCGAAACTACATCTACGTCAGGCTAAAGCTCCATCTCGCCGCGGGCGTCGAGCCGATGTCGCTGCGCGACAAGGACCCGCACATTCGCGATTCCCTGGTTCGCATGGCGCATCGGCGCCCCTTCACCGTCGAGGGCGATCCCAATCGCCTCAACGCCGCCGCCATGGCTGGACACGTCATGGCGACCGCCATCCGGGTCTGCGGACGCGGCGTCGTTGCGCGCGTCGAAGTGATCAGCCAGCAGCCTCAGCGCCTGGTTCGCTAGCGGGCGATTCTCCCTTGAAGAATCCGCAGGTCGCCCCGTTGCGATTTTGGCAGGATTTTGGCACGGTCGCGCCCGTTATCCCGCAGGGGCGCGCTATGGCGTCCGTTGCGCACGGGGGGACCGGAAGGCGGACGCAAGCACCGCGCCAAGGGTCCGTCGCGCTTCAGAGAACGACGAGGACTTAGACAGCCATGCAAGACTACATCCTGCCGCTGGTCATTGTGGCCGGCGCGGTGGGGGTGCTTTACGGGGCGCTGCAAACCGCCGCCCTGATGAAGGCCAACGCCGGCAACGCGCGAATGCAAGAGATCGCCGCCGCCATTCAGGAGGGGGCCTCGGCCTATCTCCGTCGCCAGTACACCACCATCGCCATGGTCGGCGTGGTCATCCTGATTGCGGCCTGGCTGCTGCTGACGGAATGGGCCGCGATCGGCTTCGCCATCGGCGCCATCCTGTCGGGCCTGGCCGGCTACGCCGGGATGCTGATCTCGGTGCGGGCCAACGTCCGAACCGCCCAGGCGGCTTCGGAGGGGCTGGACAAGGGCCTGTCGATCGCCTTCCGCTCGGGGGCGGTCACCGGCATGTTCGTGGCCGGCGGCGCTCTCCTTGGCGTGGCGGGCTACTACTGGTTCCTGACCCAAGGGTTGGGCTTTGAGAACACCAGCCGTGAAGTCGTCGACGCCCTGGTGGCGCTCGGCTTCGGGGCCTCGCTGATCTCGATCTTCGCGCGTCTGGGCGGCGGCATCTTCACCAAGGGCGCCGACGTCGGCGGCGACATGGTGGGCAAGGTCGAAGCCAATATCCCCGAGGACGATCCCCGCAACGCCGCCACCATCGCCGACAACGTCGGCGACAACGTCGGCGACTGCGCCGGCATGGCGGCGGACCTGTTTGAAACCTACGCCGTCACCACCGTGGCGACCATGGTGCTGGCCGCCATCTTTTTCCGCGGCACCCCGTTCGTGGACATGATGATGATGCTGCCGCTGGCGATCTGCGGCGTCTGCGTCATCACCTCGATCATTGGCACCTTCTTTGTCCGCATGGGCAAGAGCCGGAACATCATGGGCGCGCTGTACAAGGGACTGATCGCCACCGGCATACTGTCGGCGGGCGCGGTCTTCCTGCTGATCGACCAGACGATCAGCGGCCCGGTCCAGACGGTCGATGGCCTGACCATCGCGCCGATGAGCCTGTTCTGGTGCGGCCTCGTCGGCCTGGGCGTGACCGCCGCCATCGTCGTGGTGACCGAATACTACACCGGCACAGGCTTCCGCCCGGTCAAGTCGGTGGCCAACGCCTCGGTGTCGGGCCACGGCACCAACGTCATTCAGGGCCTGGCCGTTTCTCTGGAATCGACCGCGCTTCCGGCCCTGATCATCATCGTCGGCATCATCGCCTCGTTCCAGCTGGCGGGCCTGTTCGGCATCGCCATCGCCACCACCACCATGTTGGGCGTGGCGGGCATGATCGTGGCCCTGGACGCCTTCGGGCCGGTCACCGACAACGCCGGCGGCATCGCTGAGATGGCCGGGCTTCCGCCGGAAGTGCGCGTTTCGACCGACGCCCTGGATGCGGTCGGCAACACCACCAAGGCCGTGACGAAGGGCTACGCAATCGGCTCGGCTGGCCTGGGCGCCCTGGTGCTGTTCGCCGCCTACACCGCCGACCTGGAGCACTTCGCCCAGGACGCTCAGGTCGGGTCGTTCTTCTTTGGCCTGGGCGATGTCGCGTTTGACCTGTCGAACCCCTACGTCGTGGTCGGCCTGCTGTTCGGGGGGCTGCTGCCGTTCCTGTTCGGCGGGATGTCGATGACGGCGGTGGGCAAGGCGGCGGAATCGGTCGTGGCCGAAGTTCGTCGTCAGTTCCGCGAGAACCCGGGCATCATGACCGGCGAAGTCAAGCCCGAGTACGGTCGGGCGGTCGACATCCTGACCAAGTCGGCCATCCGTGAGATGATCGTGCCCAGCCTGCTGCCGGTGCTGGCCCCGATCGTGCTGTTCTTCGTGGTGCTGTGGCTGCCCCAGACCACCAAGGCGGACGCCTTCGCCTCCCTGGGCGCCATGCTGATGGGCGTGATCGTCACCGGCCTGTTCGTCGCGGTCTCCATGACCTCCGGCGGCGGCGCCTGGGACAACGCCAAGAAGATCATCGAGGAAGGCTTCACAGACAAGAACGGCGTGCGCCATGAAAAGGGATCCGACGCTCACAAGGCGGCGGTGACAGGCGATACGGTGGGCGATCCCTACAAGGACACCGCTGGCCCGGCGGTGAACCCGATGATCAAGATCACCAACATCGTGGCCCTGCTGCTGTTGGCGGTGCTGGCGGCCTGGTCCGCTGGATGACCCACACCGGCTAGCCGCTTGATGGTTGCCGGCGGGACAAGGCGAAACGCCCCGGAGAGCAATCTCCGGGGCGTTTTTCTATCTGGCCTACGGCGCTGCCCTAGTCGTGAGCACGCCGCGCCTGTTCGTCGCCCCGGTGCAGTGGGTCGGACAGGGAATCCTCGTCCGCGACAAAGCTGAGCGACACCGAGTTGATGCAGAAGCGAGTCCGTGTCGGTGGCGGACCGTCGGGGAAGACATGGCCCTGGTGGCTGTCGCAGCGGGCGCAGCGGGTCTCAATGCGAACCATGCCGTGCGAGGTGTCGCGGATGCCGAGCACATGATCAGGATGGAACGGCTGGGTGAAAGACGGCCAGCCCGTACCGCTCTCGAACTTGGTCTGAGCCTGGAACAGCGGCAGGCCGCACAGGCGGCAAGCATAGAGCCCTGGGCGCTTCTCAGCCAGCAGCCCGCCGCAGAACGGAGCCTCGGTGCCGTGATTGAGAAGCACCCGCCGTTCCTCGGCGTCCAGCCCGCTTTCCAGCAGCAGGCGGTCCGATTCGGACGGTGGCGACAGGTCGAATGAAGAAGGGGCGCTCATGCCATGAAAATGGCGAGCGCCCCCGTTCAGTTCAATCCCGATCCGCAGTCAGCCGCCGAACAGCGACTGAACCCAGGCCCGGACCGCGGCGTCATCTGCGGGATTTCCGGTGTAGGTCAGGCCTTCCGCCGGAATGTGGCCGACGTTGGAGGGGCGGGCGCGCCCGAACCAGGTCTTGTGGCCATAGTTCAAATAGCCGTGACCGGAGGGAAGGGCGACGCGGGTTTGCTCGAAATGGATCGAATCTGCGCCGGTCGGCGTGCCGGCGATCCGGACGTTCGGCAGGGTCATCAGCATGTCGACCACATCCAGACAGGCGTTGCGACAGCCACCATCCACAAGAACGACGACATTGCCGCGCATGGCGCTGGTCGGCGCGGCGACCTCGACCGGAGCGGCGTCTTCCTCGCCCTCGACGACAGCCGCTTCGATCGCGGGAATCGGCGGCGTGATCTGCTGGGTGAAGGTCTGGGCCCCCGAGGCCGCGGCCGCATCGAACTGGGCGATCAGGTCCTGCATCTGCCGGATGGCGCCGGGATAGTTGAGGGCGAATCCGGGATCGCCCTGCATCCGACCAAGCGTATCGGCAAAATACTGCCGGTTGTCGGGAGAAACCCGATAGACGATCTGGCCTTCGATGCGCTGCTGGGCGACCCGATAGTCAACGCCCCAGAGCCGGTTGGCCAGCGAATAGCCAAGCGCCGCCGAGCCGGCGCGGGCGCCGCGCAGATCGATCACGACGTTGCCGCCCTGGATCGCCGCCAACTGCTGGTCGATCTGGGCCAGGAAGGCCTGAGATCCGTCGCCCTGGGTCAAATTGTGCAGGTGGATCCAGTGGCCGCCGTTGAAGGCTTCCACCGCCAGTGGGGTCTGGGGCGTATAAACGGTCGCAGCCCAGGCGGCGCGGCGCGAAGCTTCCGGCGCAAAGTTGCCGATCAGGCGATATTCGCGGCCGCGACCGCGGCCATTGGTGGAGAAGTGGCAGGAGCCCGGCAGGCCGCCGATAAACGGGCTGCCCCGATCCCAGAACAGATAGGGCGCAGTTTGTTCGCGGTCACCGGGCTGGTCCAGATCACCTTCCCAGACATCGAGGCGGCGTCGGGCGAATTCTTCCGCTGATTCATCGCCGCACGAAATCAGGGTGGCCCCGACGGGAGGCATCCGCTCGGCGGCGGGGTCAACCCAGGTCACGACGTAGGCGCCGTTGCGCCACCCCGTCGTCATCTGGCTCCAGAGCTGACCGTCCCAGATCGGCGGCTGCTGCCAATTGGGGTCAAAGGTGATGTTGGTGTCGCCCATGCTCAGGGCGAAGCCACGCAGGGTGAAGGCGTAGTCCTGAGCGTCGCGGACCCGACCGGCGCGTTCGCGCGCTTCGGCGTAGCCGGAGGCGAGGCGCTGGGCGAAACCAGCTTCATCGCCACCGGTCACCAGGGCTGGATGGTTCTCCTGGATCTCCTGATGGAGGGCTTCAACGTCCTGTTGGGCGGCGGCGCGCCAGTCCTGGGCGGCGGCGGCGGTCACAGCCAGCAGGCTGACGGAGGCGGCGAGGGCGAGAGTCTTCATAGGCGTAGGGTCCTTTCGGGACGAACGTCTTGGGCTGTGGCCCAGGTTAAAGCTCATCGAGCGCCTGTTTGCCAAGCCTGTTCCATCGGGCTAGGCGTGCCCTTTCGCCCAACGCGCGAAGGGTTCTTATGTTCAGCAAAATTCTAGTCGCCAATCGCGGCGAAATCGCGGTCAGGATCATCAAGACCTGCCGAAGAATGGGCATCTCGACGGTACAGGTCTTCTCCGAGGCCGATGCTGACAGCCTGGCCGTCGAAATGGCCGACGAATCCGTCTTTATCGGGCCGGCACCCGCCTCCGAGAGCTATCTGGTCGCCGACAAGATTATCGACGCGGTCCGGAAGACCGGGGCCGAGGCGGTGCATCCGGGTTTTGGATTCCTGTCCGAGAATGCCGAGTTCGCCCGCCGCCTGCGCGACGAGGGCATCGCCTTCATCGGTCCAAATCCAGAGGCCATTGAGGCCATGGGCGACAAGATCACCTCCAAGCGGTTTGCCGCTGACGCCGGCGTCAGCACGGTGCCGGGCCACATGGGCCTGATAGAGACGCCGGAAGAGGCTGTGCTGATTGCGGCTGAGATCGGCTATCCCGTCATGATCAAGGCTTCAGCTGGCGGCGGCGGCAAGGGCATTCGTGTGGCGCACGGCGACGCCGACATGGCCGAGGGCTTCGCCGCCGTGAAGGCGGAAGCCAGGAACGCATTCGGCGACGACCGGGTGTTTCTGGAGAAGTTCATTGTCGGCCCGCGTCACATCGAAATCCAGGTGCTGGGCGACAAGCACGGCAACGTCGTGCACCTGTTTGAGCGTGAATGCTCGATCCAGCGCCGCAATCAGAAGGTGATCGAGGAGGCGCCAAGCCCTCTCCTGGACGACGCGACCCGTATGGCCATGGGCGCCCAGGCTGTCGCTCTGGCCAAGGCGGTCGACTACGATTCGGCCGGCACGGTTGAGTTCGTCGCCGGGCAGGACAAGTCATTCTACTTTCTGGAGATGAACACCCGCATCCAGGTCGAGCATCCAGTCACGGAGCTGATCACCGGGGTCGACCTGATCGAGCAGATGATCCGCTCGGCTGCGGGTGAAGTGCTGGCGTTCAAGCAGAAGGACCTGTCGATCAACGGCTGGGCTATCGAAAGCCGAATCTACGCCGAAGACCCCTATCGCGGCTTTCTGCCGTCGATCGGACGGTTGAGCCGCTATCGCAAGCCGCAAGAGGGGGAACGGGCGAACGGAACCATCGTGCGCAACGATTCGGGTGTGCGCGAAGGTGACGAGATCTCGATGTTCTACGACCCCATGATCGCCAAGTTGTGCGTCTGGGGTGCGGACCGGGCTGCGGCCATCGACGGCATGGCGGTCGCGCTGGAAGAAACTCATCTGGACGGCGTTGGCCAGAATTTGTCGTTCCTATCGGCGGTGATGGACCAGGACCGGTTCCGCTCTGGCCGTCTGGCCACCAGTTACATCGCCGACGAATTCCCCGATGGTTTTAGCGGCTTGGGACCAGATGGCTTCCAGACCGACGTTATGGTCGCCTCGGCCGCAATGATGCACGCCTTCGAACGGGCGCGGACGGATGCGCCGGATCGATTCGAATGGAGCGTGCTGATCAATGGCGTGACCCATCGTGTCCGTCTGGACCTGACGGGCGACGGCCTTGGCGTTCAGATGGACGATGGACGCCGCCTGCTGATGACCGACGCCGATTGGCGACCCGGAAGCCCGCAGCTGTCCGCGGTTCTCGATGGGCGGCCGTTCACGGTCGAGGTCAAGCCACGTCCGGACGGCTACACGATCCGGCATCGCGCCGCCCGAGAGCGTGTGCGGGTGCTGAGCCCGGAGGTCGCCGCCTTCTACGCCCGCCTGCCCGAACGCAAGGCGCCCGACACCGGCAAGATGATCATTTCGCCGATGCCGGGCCTGATGGTGTCGGTGGATGTTGTGCCCGGCCAGGAGGTCAAGACCGGTCAGGCCGTGGCGGTGATCGAGGCCATGAAGATGCAAAACATCATCCGGGCCGAGCGGGACGCTACGGTCAAGGCGGTGTCGGCCAAGGCCGGCGACAGCGTCGCCGCCGACGATGTCCTGATCGAATTCCTCTAGCGGCGACGGCGAGCGGCGGCGCCGAACAACAGGGCTAGGACCCCGGCTATGATGCCGGTGGTGACCAGCGGCTTGCGGCGGGCGAAATCGACGCTGCGGTCGGCCACGTCGCGGAATTCATCCGGGAGGTCCTGCGACAGGCGCTCGGCCTGGTCGACGGCCCAGCCGTAACCCTCGACAGCCTTGCCCTTGATCTCATCGACGCGGCCGCGAAACTCCAGGCCGACATCACCCAGAGTCTCGCCCGCGACACGCTCGGCCGCGCCACGAGCCCGGGTCAGGGAACCTGAAATCTTGGAGTCCATAGTCTTACCCTCCGACGGGGTTGCAGGTGTGAACAGATAGCGCGCCGGCAGGGCCGGCGTTCCGTCAGCGCGTCGTATCGTCGCGCCGGAACGGTGAAAAGTGTTCGATCATGACAGCGTCGTCGTTGGCCACGACCGGGCGCTCCCGTTCAAGGTAGTCGCCGACGGCGCGCCGCAGCCCTTCGTGGACGATGTAGTGGGCCGAGTGAACGGCGCGGGGCAGGTAGCCGCGCGCCAACTTGTGCTCGCCCTGGGCGCCGGCTTCGACGCGGCTGAGCCCCAGGCTGATCGCCAGGTCGATGGCGCGATAGTAGCAGAGCTCGAAATGCAGGAACGGCCTAGGACTGATCGTGCCCCATTGGCGTCCATACAGCGCCTCTCGGCCAATGAAATTGAGCGCCCCGGCGACGGGGCGACCAGCCTCATAGGCCAGGATCAGGGCAGTCCGGTCCGCCATGCGTTCTCCGATCAGAGAGAAGAAGCGGCGATTGAGATAGGGGCGTCCCCATTTGCGTGAGCCCGTGTCGGTGTAGAAGTCGAAAAAGGCGTCCCACGCAGCTTCGGTCAGGTCAGGGCCGGTCAGAATCCGAATGTCGAGGCCAGCCTGGGCTTCTCGTCGCTCCCTGCGGATCGACTTGCGATGACTGGAGGACAGATCGGCCAGGAAGTCATCAAAACTGCCGTAGCCCCTGTTGGCCCAAATGAACTGGCGGTCCTGGCGCGCCAGCAAGCCGGCCCGGATCATCAAGGCCTGGTCGGCGTCATCGGCAAAATTGACGTGCAGGGACGACAGACCTTCGCGCTCGGTCAACGAAACAGCAGCGCCGAGCAGGGCGCGCTTGTCGTCAGGCGTTGTCGCCAGCAAGCGAGGACCGGTCACCGGGGTGAAGGGCACCGCGCCGAGCAGTTTTGGATAATACTGACCGCCGGCGCGCTCGAACGCGTCCGCCCAGCCGTGGTCGAAGACATATTCCCCTTGGCTGTGCCCCTTCAGATAGAGGGGCATGGCGCCGACTACAGCGCCGCCGGCCTCAAGCGTCAGGTGGCGGGCGGCCCAGCCGTGGCTTGGCTGAGCACAGCCGGACGCCTCGCAAGCCTCGAGAAAGTCAAAACTGACGAACGGATCGCCGCTGGGGGCGGCGAGCGCATCCCAGGCCGCGCGGCCGATCTCGGCGATGGCGCCATGGACGCGGGCGCTGCGTGTCACCGCACCTCGACAATGGCGTCGACTTCGACGGCGAAGCCGAGCGGGAGCTTATAGACGCCGACCGCCGAACGGGCGTGACGCCCGACATCGCCGAAGGCTTCGACCATCAGGTCCGAGCAGCCGTTGATGACCTTCGGAATTTCGATGAAGTCAGGGCCGGCCTGAACGAATCCTCCCAACTTGACGATCCGCGTGACCCGCTCCAGGTCGCCGTCCAGCGCAGCATTCATCTGGGCCAGCAGATTGATTCCCGACAGGCGCGCGGCGCGGACCGCCTGATCCATGTCGACGTCGACGCCGACAGTGCCCTTGACCCCGCCCGAAGCGTCGTTCGAGAGCTGGCCGGCGATGTGCAGCAGGTTGCCCGAACGCATGAAGGGCACATAGTTGGCCACGGCCGCCGCCGGCGGGGGCAGAGTGATGCCGAGTTCCTTCAGACGATCAGCGACGGACATGGGCGGCTCCTGTTGAATGCGGCGGCGGTTTAACCCGGCCACCGTCCTTCGAAAAGGGGATGGTGAAATCGTTCTGCTCCCCGCGTTGCAAATCGAGGCGGCGCCCCCTAGTTTCCGGCCTCCCTTATTCCAGCGCGGGCGGGGGCCCGCCGCTCATTCTGAACCTTTTCGGAGACTTCATGTCCGCGACCCCGGCTCCTGGCGCCGCTCCTGATGGCGGCCTTCTCGCCATCCTCGTCAATTTCGCGCCCTTCATCGTCGTCTTCGTCCTGTTCTACTTCCTGCTGATCCGCCCGCAGCAGCGTCGCGCCAAGGCGCACGCCGCTTCGGTGTCAGCGATCAAGCGCGGCGACACGGTGGTCCTGTCCAACGGCATGATCGGCAAGGTCACACGCGTTGAGGAGCAGGAAGCCATGGTCGAAATCTCCCAGGGCGTGAACGTCCGGGTGCTCAAGAACATGGTCGCCGAAGTTCGCGGCAAGGGCGAGATCGCCGCCGCCAACGACAAGTCCTGATCGCTTAGATACGGAGCAGGGCGCTCGCCATGCTGCAGTTAGCTCGCTGGAAATTTATCGTCGTCATCCTGGCGACCGTGTTTGGGCTGGTCTTCGCCGCGCCCAACCTGTTGACGCGCGAGCAGCGCGACGCCCTCCCAGGCTGGATGCCGCACAATGCGCTGAATCTGGGCCTGGATCTGAGAGGCGGGTCGTATCTACTGCTCGAAGCCGATGTCGAGGCGCTGAAGGTGCAGCGCATCGCCAATCTGGCGGAGGACGTTGAAACCACGCTGAACCGGATCAACGTGCCCCATGACCGCCCGGTTCGCGGCGCCATGGGCGTGACCGTACGCATCACCGATCCCGCCCAGAGCGACCGTGCGCTGAGCGAGCTGCGAACGCTGGTGCGGCCCGATCCCAGCAACCCTGGCCAGACCAACTTCAGCGTCCGGCGCGACAATGACGGCCTGATCCACCTGAGCTTCTCGGAGTCCCAGTTCGCGCGGGAAGCGTCGGATGCGGTGGCCCGGTCGCTGGAGGTGGTGCGTCGTCGTCTGGACGCTACCGGCACCAACGAGATCAACCCGATGCGTCAGGGCGCTGATCGCATCGTCGTCACCGCGCCAGGCGTCAGCGACCCGGCCGAAATGGAGCGTCTGATCGGTCAGACTGCGCGCCTGACGTTCCACGAGGTCGACGACAGTGATCGTATCGTGGAGGCGCTTCAGACTGGTCGCCCGCCCTACGGCTGGATGTTGGTGACCGATCAGGACGGCCAACCACGTCTTCTGCGGGAGCGCCCGCTGCTCACCGGCGAGATGCTGACCAGTTCTTCCGTGGCCTATGACCAGAACAACCAACCCGCCGTCGGCCTGCAATTCAACGGCGAGGGCGCGCGTATCTTCGGGGACTACACCACGCGAAATGTCGGCAACTCGTTCGCGATCTTGCTCGACGGCGAAATCGTCTCCTTGGCCAACATCCGTGAGCCGATCCCCGGCGGCAACGGTCAGATCTCGGGCGTCGGCGGCATTGAGCAGGCGACGGAGATGGTGACCCTGCTCAATGCGGGGGCCCTGCCGGTGGAGCTGACGGTCGAGGAACGCCGGGTCGTCGGCGCCGAATTGGGCGCCGATGCGGTGCGCGGCGGCGCCATCGCCACGGGCGTCGCCTTCGTTCTCGTGCTGGCGTTTATGATCCTGACCTACGGCTTCCTGTTCGGCGGCATCTCGGTGATCGCGTTGCTGGTCAACGGCGTGCTGATCATTGCGGCGATGTCGATGATCCAGGCCAGCCTGTCCTTGCCCGGCATCGCCGGCCTGATCTTGACCCTGGCCATGGCTGTGGACGCCAACGTCATCATCTACGAACGAATGCGCGACGAGGTTCGCGCCGGCAAGTCGGCCATTATGGCGATGGATGCCGGCTTCAAGCGCGCGTGGGTCACGATCGTCGATGCCAACCTGACCACGCTGATTGCGGCGTGGATCATGTTCTTCTTCGGATCCGGCCCGGTCCAGGGCTTCGCCTGGACCCTATCCATTGGTGTCATCACATCGGTCTTCACCGCCGTGATGATCACCCAGCTTCTCCTTGGTCTTTGGGTCCGCGCCGCGCGGCCCAAGGCGCTGCCGATCGTTTGAGGGCGACATGAGCAACTGGTGGCCCCTCATCAAGATCGTTCCGATCACGACGAATTTTAAATTCGTCAAATTCGCCAAGCTGATGGCGACTCTGTCCGTCATCGGCGTGATTGGATCCCTCTACCTGACCTTGACCCCCTTCCAGGGGCCATGCGGCGGATTGAACTGCGGCGTCGACTTCACCGGCGGTGTGCTGATCGAGGTCGATACCGGTCAGACGCCGGTGGATCTCAGCGCCGCGCGCGAAGCCCTGTCCGGCACACAGGGTCGTCAGGACGTCCAGGTGCAGAACTACGGAACCCCGTCGGACACGGCAGGCCGCTATCACGCCATGGTCCGCTTTCAGCCGCCGCAAGGCGTGAGCGGCCCCGTGGCGGTCCGTCAGGCGGAAGACACGCTGCGTTCGGCCCTGGGCGACAGCATCCAGTTCACGCGCCAGGAGGTCGTCGGCCCCAAGGTGTCCGGCGAGCTGTTCACCGGCGGGATCATCGCCCTGTTGGTCGCGATCGGTCTGATGATGCTCTACATCTGGTTCCGGTTCGAATGGCAGTTCGGCCTGGGCGCCGTGGTCGGGTTGTTCCATGACGTCATCCTGGTGTTCGGCCTGTTTGCTGTGACCAAGATGGAATTCACCCTGACAGCCGTGGCGGCGGTGTTGACGGTGATCGGCTACTCGATGAACGACACGGTCGTCGTGTTCGACCGGCTTCGTGAGAACCTGCGCAAGTACAAGAAGATGCCTCTGCGCGACGTGATCGACCTGTCGATCAACGAAACGCTGAGCCGCACCATCATCACCGGCGTCACCGCCTTGATGGCCCTGACCGCCTTGGCCCTGCTGGGCGGCGAGACGCTGTTCGCCTTCTCGGTGGCGCTGATCTTCGGCATCGTCTTTGGCACCTATTCGTCGATCTATGTTGGTGCGCCGATCATCCTGCTGTGGGGCGTCAAGCGTGGCGAATCCGAGTCGGGCGACGATGAGCCGGAGCCTGTGAAGCTGGGCATGGCCTCGCGGCCCTAGGGTGACTGTGAGCGGCCATGGATCTCGACGCCCACGTTCGCGCGGCGGACTTTGATCGTTGGGCCTCCAGCCGCCTGGTTTCCGACGCGGTGCTGCGCACCGACCTGGTTGCGCTCTACGCCTTTGAGGCCGAACTGATGGCGATTCCCGCCAAGGTCAGCCAGCCCATGCTGGCCGAGATGCGCTACGCCTGGTGGGCCGAGCAGATGGACGGCGTCTTCGCGGGTGAACCGCGCAAGGGGCATCCCATCCTCGAGCGACTATCACAGACGGTTCGCAAACACGGCCTGGACCGTTCGGCTCTGGACGGCTTGATCGACGCTCACATCGACCGTGTTCACGGCGAACCGCATGACCTGGACGCCTTCTTTGTCGCGCCAATGGCGGCGGCTGTCCGCATCCTGATCGGACCGGGCCACGAGGCCGCTATTGAGACCGCCGGACGGGTGAGGGGGCTGAGCCAAACCGGCAAGAGTGATGAGGCGCGGGCTCTGCGCCATCGCGCCAACCGCGAGCTGGCGGGCTTGCCCGTCGCCGGTTTTCCCGCCGTCGCCTCAGCGGCGCTGCTGGACCCCGCGACACCTGAGCCCGTCAAGCGGGTGCGCCTTGCCTGGGCCGCTCTGCGGGGTCGAATCTAGCCGCAAGCGGCGCAAGCACGGATCGTACTCGCAAGACCGGCTGCACCGTCGCCATCGGTCTGGGCGGATCTGAGGCTTGCGCCTCTCTCGCCAAGGAGCGCCCACTATCTGCGGCACAGGGATGAGGTCTGGAGCTTCCACCCGGCGGGGCACGGCCAGCTATTGCCTCCACGTCCAGATTGAATAGGCCTAGCCGAGCGGCGCTTGGCACCCTATAGCCGCGCTTTGATGACTGAGCCCCTCGCCGTTTCCGACACGATCCGAGAGCGGCTGTTCCCGTTCCCGCGCCCACACCTGCTGTCCGCTGGTGATTTGGCGCGCCCGGACGTGGATGCGCTGCTGGATCTGGCCGACGCCTTCCTCGAGTTTGGCCGTCAGTCGGCCAAGAGCCTGGATCTGCTGCGCGGCCGCACCCTGATCAACCTGTTCTTTGAAAACTCGACCCGGACACAGGGTTCGTTCGAAATTGCGGGAAAACGGTTGGGCGCCGATGTCATCAATATGGCGGTCGGGGCCTCGTCGGTCGCCAAGGGCGAAACCTTGATCGACACAGCCGCGACCCTGGCGGCGATGCGGCCTGACCTTCTGGTCGTGCGCCACTGGGGCTCCGGCGCGGCGGACCTGTTGTCGCGCAAGGTCGGATGTTCGGTGATCAACGCCGGTGACGGCCAACATGAGCATCCGACTCAGGCGCTGCTCGATCTGCTGACCATCAGGCGTACATTCGGCGACGACGTCGGCGCCCTGTCTGTGGCGATCTGCGGAGACATCCAGCACAGCCGGGTGGCCCGCTCCAATGTGGCTCTACTCCAGGCCATGGGCTGCGAGGTCCGGCTGGTTGGTCCGCCGACCTTGATGCCGTCTGATGTCGACCGTTGGGGCGCTCGGGTTTTCACAGACATGATCGAAGGCGTCACCGGCGTCGATGTGGTGATGATGCTGAGGCTTCAGCGTGAGCGGATGAATGGCGCCTATGTCCCATCGACGCGTGAGTATTTCCGTTTCTGGGGTCTGGACTCCGACAAGCTGGCGCACGCGGCGCCGGGCGTCAGGGTCATGCACCCAGGGCCGATGAACCGGGGTGTCGAGATCGATTCCAGCATCGCTGACGACCCGGCGGTGTCCTTGATCACTGATCAGGTCGAGGCCGGCGTCGCCCTGCGCATGGCGGTGCTGGCCTCACTGGCCGAGCGGATGGAGGCCGGGCAATGAGCAGCCGCGGCCTGGCCTTCATCAATGCCCGCCTGATTGACCCGGCCAGCGGCTATGACGGCCCCGGCTGTCTGATCGCGCGTGACGGGCGAATCGAAGCGATCGAACATCAACCCAGCTTCTCGACCCGCCTTGAGGACGCCCGCGTCATCGATTGCGAGGGCGCGGCGCTCGCGCCCGGGCTGGTCGATCTGCGGGTCAAGACCGGCGAGCCAGGGGCCGAAACGCGCGAGACGCTTAGATCGGCTGCCGACGCGGCTGCGGCCGGTGGGGTGACGACGATTGTGCTGCAGCCGGATACCGATCCAGCGGTTGATGAGCCGGCCCTGGTCGACTTCCTGATCCGGCGTGGACGCGATCTGTCCTCGATCCGGGTGCTGGCCGCCGGTGCGTTGACGCGGGGGCTCCAGGGTGAGGCGCTCGCCGAAATCGGCCTGATGGCCGAGGCCGGTGCGGTCTATTTCACCGATGCCGACCATCTCATCGCCGACAGCCGGGTGCTGCGACGCGTGATGACCTATGCGGGAGCGTTTGACGCCCTGGTCGCACACCGTCCGGCCGACGCTTTTCTCACCAAGGCGGCAGCCGCGACCGGCGGTGAGCTGGCTTCCCGTATGGGGTTGCCCGCCGCGCCGGCGATCGCCGAGCGCATCGGGCTGGAGCGCGATCTCGCCCTGGCCGAAAGCACCGGCGCCCGCCTTCTGGTCGATCAGATCACCACCGCCGACGCCCTGGAAGCCCTGCAGCGGGCGCGCAGCCGGGGAGTTGAAGCGGCCGCTACGGTTTCGATCAACCATTTGTGCTTCAACGAAGTCGATATTGGCGGCTACCGCACCTTTATGCGCCTGGATCCGCCTCTGCGGTCCGAAGGGGACCGTCAGGCCCTGGTCGAGGCCGTGCGCGACGGGCTCGTTGACGCCATCGTCTCCTCACACACGCCGGTTCCGGCGGAAGGCAAGCGGTTGCCGTTCGCGGAGGCTGAAGCGGGCGCCGTCGGCCTCGAAACCTTGCTGGCCGGCGCACTCACCCTGCATCACGAGGCGGGGCTGTCACTGATTGAGGTCTTGCGCCCGTTGACTGTCGGGCCGGCTGACCTGATCGGCCTTGAAGCCGGTCGCCTGGCGGTCGGCGCGCTGGCGGATATGGTCCTGTTCGATCCGGACGCTCCGGTCATGATCGACGCGGATCGGCTGATCTCTCGCTCCAAGAATACTTGCTTTGATGGTCGCCGCCTGCAGGGACGAGTCTTGATGACCGTGGCCGGCGGTCGCATCGTCTGGCGCGAGAGCGACACAGACTAAGGCAAACGCCCGAACGGCGTCAGTTCGCGTCGGTCAGCATGGCCGCAACCGCCCGGCGCAACGGCCTGGCGGCCTGGGCGATTCGCAATGCAGCACCCCGCGCCAGGCGGGCCGGCGTCGCTTCGTTGGTGAACAGACGAACCAGGGCATGGGTAGCTTCGTAAAGCGGTAGAGCCGCTCGCCGATGCTCAGCCTCATAGGGACGCAGCACTGTGGCCGCGCCGATATCGCGATTGCTGGCTACGGCCCTACGTATACGGCGGGCCAAGGCGTCCGCACTACGCAGACCCAGATTAAACCCATGGGCGGTGACGGGATGCATCCCCACGGCCGCGTCGCCTATCAAGGCGTAACCATCGCCGCAGAAATTATGGCTCCAGGTGATCGCCATGGGGTAGGCGTGCCGCGTGCTGACGAGACGAAGCCCCGTGAGGCGACCCTTGAGCCGTTTCTCGAGCTCCGCTTCAAACGCCGACTCGTCCATCTTGAGCAGGCCGTCGATCTGCGGGGACGGGAGGGTAAGCACGATCGACGACACCCCGCCTGAGCCTTCCGGTCCGTTCAGGGGCAAGGTGGCGACGGTCTGGCCATAGTCGAACCACTCGGTGGCGACCTGGTCGTGATCCTGATCGTGATGCATGCGGCAAACCAGCATGGACCGCCCGAGACGATGAATGTCGACGCCGACCCCGAGACGGTCCCGCGTCTGTGAGAACCGCGAATCCGCCGCGACCAGCAGACGGGCGCGAATGTCTGTTCCATCCTGGAGGCGCAGACGGGTGCGATGGGCGCCCGTCCCGATCTCGCAGGCGACCACGGGCTGACCGGCCAGGATGCTCACATCGCCGGGTCCGGTCGTGGACTGATAGAGGGCCTGGCGGATCAGGTGGTTGGAAACCAGGGCTCCTAGGCGGTCCTCTCCCGCGGGCTCAAATCCCAGTTCAAAGGTCGACGGACCGTCCATCACGCGCGCCCGGCGCAATGGGGAGATCTGGTCCGGCGGCAGCCTGTCCCACGCGCCAAGTTCGCGAAGAACCCGGATGGAGCGATGCGTCAGGGCGATCTCCCGGCCATCGAAAGCCGGATCGCGAAGCTGCGCTTCGGGCTGGACTTCGAGCAGAACGATCTTCAAGCCGATTCCGGAGAGTGCGGCCGCGAGGGCCAAGCCGCTTGGTCCAGAGCCGACGATGGCGACGTCCACGGTCACAGAAGAGGGCATCCACAGTGCTCCATCTAAATCTCAGGATGCGCCACCCTCAGGCAATGGGCGACACTTGCTTTCTCACGCCCTCAATAGTGCTAGACCTGCGAGGCGACGTGGAGGCGCAGTATGTGGGAATCGGGCGAAATGACTAGTCTTGCGTTCGTTTCCGTGGCGGCCCTGTCCTATCTTCTTGGATCGGTGCCGTTTGGTCTGATCATCACCCGTCTTGGGGGCGCCGGGGATGTTCGCGCGATTGGTTCGGGCAATATCGGCGCGACCAATGTGCTGCGGACCGGGCGCAAGGAATTGGCGCTGGCGACCTTGGTTTTGGATGCCGGCAAGGGCGCTGCAGCTGTGCTGTTGGCTCGGCACCTGTTCGATAACGAGGCGCTGACTGCGGTGGCAGGGGCCTCGGCCTTTATGGGTCACCTGTTTCCAGTCTGGCTCAACTTCAAGGGCGGCAAGGGGGTGGCGACCTTCTATGGCGTGCTGCTTGCGGCGGCCTGGCCTGCTGGCCTGGTCGCTGCAGGCCTTTGGATCGCCTTGTTCGCATTGACGCGCATCTCGTCGCTATCGGCCCTGATCGCCGCCGCCGCCGGCCTGGCCGCCGCCTGGCTGACCCAGCAACCGGCGCCGATCCTGTTGCTGACGGCGTTCATGACGATACTGATCTATGTTCGGCACCACGAGAACATCGGCCGACTTGTCCGGGGGCAGGAGCCCCGCTTCGGCGCGGGGCGGTGAGGCGCGGGCTGTCCTCTGATGAGCGGACGGCGCGCCTGAGGCTGGCGCGAACGGCGCGGGTCGGCCCGGTTACTTTCATCGAACTGATCCGCCGCGAAGGGTCCGCCCTGACGGCGCTCGAACGCCTGCCGGACCTCGCTCGTCGCGCTGGCGGCGGGCCACCGAAAATCCCAAGCCCGGATCAGATCGACGCAGAAATCGCACTCGGCGAGGCGCTCGGCGCCCAACTCATTGTACTAGGGGACATCGGCTATCCGGCGGCCCTGGCCGCGCTCGACGCGCCGGCGCCGGTTCTGTGGGTGCGCGGAGCGAGCGATTTGCTTGGCCGTGACGCCGTCGCGCTGGTCGGCGCCCGGATCGCCTCGGCTGCGGGTCAGCGGTTTGCTCAGGGACTAGCGGTCGAGGTCGGCGAGGCGGGCTTCGTGATCGTATCGGGTATGGCGCGCGGCATCGACACGGCTGCCCACCTCGGCGGCCTGGCCACAGGCACGGTGGCGGTGCTGGGGGGCGGCGTCGACGATATCTATCCGCCAGAGAACACGCAACTGTATCAACGACTTGTGGAAGAAGGCTGCATCGTCTCGGAAAGTCCGGTCGGTCACCGGGCCCAGGCCAGGGATTTCCCCAGGCGCAACCGGATCATCGCCGGCCTGTCTCGCGCGGTTGTGGTGGTCGAGGCCGAACAAAGGTCGGGGTCCCTGATCACGGCGCGCTTGGCGGCCGAGCAGGGCCGCGAGGTTTTGGCTGTCCCTGGTTCGCCACTCGACCCGCGCTGCGCCGGAACCAACGATCTGATCCGTCAGGGCGCCGCCCTATGCGCCGGTCTGGGGGACGTCCTACAGGCGCTGGAGCGACCGCACGCCCTGTTTGAGACGACAGGTGACTATGACCCCCATGAGACCGGTCAGGCCGATGCGGATCTGGTCGCCCGCGTGCTGGGCTTGCTTGGCCCAACACCGACGCCGCGTGATGACCTCGTCCAAAGGATCGGGGAGCCGGCCGGCATCGTCATGGGCGTCCTGCTCGAACTGACCCTGTCCGGACGCGCCGCCATCGATGACGGGGGACGCGTCGTGCGGCTCGACTAGCGGGGCGCGCGGTCGCAGACCTCGGCGAAGGACGCCGCCGCGTCGAGTAAGAGGGCTAGCCTGGCGTCACCCGTTTGACGCGCCAACTGGGCCAGCTCGCCAGCCATGGTCGAGATGTAGTCACGGGTCTGGTTGGGGTCGGCAGCGAGGAGGGCGTCGTTGGCCATCAGCATGTAGGTTACTCGCGTTAAAGTAGAGTCTCCTTCTACGCGCTCGTGTAAATTTCGGCAAGCACCCAATTCGACGTCGGGAATGGGGGAAAAATCACCTTTGTTGACAAGGGAAAGGGTCACCCCCACTTTCCGGCTCATTTTTTTGAAGGGCGCAGCCTCCCCGCATGAACGTCGTCGTTGTCGAGAGCCCGGCCAAGGCCAAGACCATCAACAAATACCTGGGCGCGGACTACACCGTCCTGGCGTCGTACGGCCATGTCCGCGACCTGCCGCCCAAGGATGGTTCGGTGCGGCCCGACGAAGACTTCGCCATGGAGTGGGAGGTTGACGCCAAGGCGGCCAAACGCCTGTCCGATATCGCCGCCGCGCTCAAAGACGCCGACCGCCTGATCCTCGCCACTGACCCGGACCGCGAAGGCGAGGCGATCAGCTGGCACATCCTCGAGGCCCTGACCAAGAAGCGGGCGCTGAAAGACAAAGCGGTCCAGCGCGTCACCTTCAACGCCATCACCCGCGCCGCCGTGACCGAAGCCATGGCGCGGCCGCGCGACATCGATATGGAGCTGGTCGACGCCTACCTGGCGCGGCGGGCTCTGGACTATCTGGTCGGTTTCAACCTGTCGCCGGTGCTCTGGCGCAAGCTGCCTGGCGCGCGGTCGGCAGGCCGTGTTCAATCGGTGGCGCTGCGGCTGATCGTTGATCGCGAGATCGAGATCGAGAAGTTCCGGCCCCAGGAATACTGGACCGTTGAGGCGGATGTGACCGCTGAAGGGCCGCCCTTCCTCGCCCGCCTGGTCACCCATTCAGGCAAGAAGCTGACCAAGTTCGACCTGAACAATGAAGCGCTGGCGCTCGCCGCCAGAACCGCGGTGGAAGCCGGCGGCTTCGCCGTCCGCTCGGTTGAGAAGAAACCGGCGCGCCGTTCGCCGGCGCCGCCGTTCACGACCTCGACCCTGCAACAGGAAGCCGCGCGCAAGCTCGGCTTCTCGGCCCAGCGCACCATGCAGACGGCCCAGAAGCTGTACGAAGGCGTCGACGGCGAGGGCGGCCTGATCACCTACATGCGGACGGACGGCGTGGATGTGTCGCCCGAGGGCTTGACCGAGGCGCGAGAGGTCATCCGCGAACGCTATGGCGTCGCCTACCTTCCCGAGGAGGCCCGCCGCTACAAGACCAAGCAGAAGAACGCCCAGGAGGCGCACGAGGCGATCCGGCCAACCAGTCTGGCGCGCCGGCCTGAGACGCTGCATCTGGATGACGATCTGCGACGGCTCTATGACCTGATCTGGAGACGCATGGCGGCTTCGCAGATGGAAGCGGCCCGGATCGAACGCACGACAATCGAGCTGGAGACCGCCGACGGCCAGACCGGCCTGCGCGCAACGGGCCAGGTCGTCACCTTCGACGGCTATCTGGCCGTCTATGAAGAGGGCAAGGACGACGCTGACGACGAGGAGGGCGGTCGCCTTCCCGCCGTGCGCGAAGGCGCTTCGGCCAAGGTCGAGGCCGCACGCGCCGACCAGCATTTCACCGAGCCGCCACCGCGCTATTCGGAAGCCAGCCTGGTCAAGAAGATGGAGGAGCTGGGCATCGGCCGTCCGTCGACCTACGCCTCGACCCTGACCACGCTGCGCGATCGCGAGTACGTCCGCATGGACCGCCAGCGGTTCGTGCCTGAAGACAAGGGCCGGTTGGTCACCGCCTTCCTGGAGCAGTTCTTCGCGCGCTGGGTCGAGTACGATTTCACGGCCGCGCTCGAGACCCAGTTGGACGAGGTATCGGCCGGTGATCTGAATTGGAAGGTTCTGCTGGGCCGCTTCTGGACAGACTTTCATGCCGCCACCCAGGCCGCTGGCGAGCTGCGGACCTCGGTGATCCTGGATCACCTGAACGAGGCCTTGGGGCCGCACATCTTCCCGGACAAGGCAGACGGCTCGGATGCGCGCCTGTGCCCGCGCTGCGGCGAGGGCAAGCTCAGCCTGAAGACCAGCCGGTTCGGCGCCTTCATCGGATGCTCGAACTATCCGGAGTGCAAATACACCCGCCCGATCGGCCAGCCGGCCAACGGTGAAGGCGGGGAGGGCGAGGACAGCGGCGACCGCGAGCTGGGCGCCGATCCGGCCACGGGTCAGCCCGTAACGCTCAAGAACGGGCGGTTCGGCTGGTACGTCGAAACGCCGACCGACGGGGACAAGCCGAAACGCTCGTCCCTGCCCAAAGGCTGGTCGCCGACATCGCTGGATCTGGAACAGGCCCTACGCCTGCTCAGCCTCCCGCGCGAGGTCGGGGCGCACCCGGAGGACGGCAAGCCGATCTCGGCGGGGCTAGGCCGCTACGGTCCATTTGTGGCCCACGCCGGAACCTACGCCAATCTGGGCGATATCCAGGAGGTGTTCGACATCGGCCTGAACCGCGCCGTCGCCCTGCTGGCCGAGAAGCGGGCCGGACGCCGCGGAGGCGGCTCGACCACCGCGCTCAAGGATCTCGGCGCACACCCCGAGACAGGCGAGCAGGTCCAGGTCATGCCGGGCCGGTTCGGCCCCTATGTGAAGGCCGGAAAGATCAATGCGACCCTGCCCAAGGGCATGGACCCAGCGGCGGTGACGATCGAACAGGCGATCGAACTGATCGCAGCGAAGGCGACCAAGGGACCGGCCAAAAAGCCGGCGCGCGCGGCCAAACCAAAAACCGACAAGCCCAAGGCGACCAGGGCGAAGAAGACCAAAGCCTGATTTCCACGCTTCTGTGGGTGATTTCGGCGCGGCGCTTTCCGATTCACTCCTGATTCACCATATCGGGCTCACCGTTCCTGCATTGGAGGCGTGAGTCCGTTGCACACCAAGAGTCACCTGTTCGATGAATTTGCCCGGCTGACCACCGGCGCCATGGGCCTGGCCCAGGCTGCTGGCGACGAGGCCAAGGCCGCCATGCGCGCGCAGGCCGACAAGGTCGCCGTCGATCTGGACCTGGCCCGCAAGGACGAACTGGAGGCGCTGAAGGCCGAGGTCGCGGCCCTGCGTGCTGAGGTCGCCGCCCTAAAGGAAACCCCGAAGACGGGAACGGTGCGCAAACCCGCTCGCCCGAAGGACGCAGCCGGTTGAGCCGAATCTCGCAATCCCTCTACAGTTTGGCTGCGGCGACTGAGTCGCCCGAGAGGATCGAGCATGAGCGCGCCGACGACTGAAGAATTCGAGGTTCCGCACGACCCTCTGGATATCGTCGAGCATGTTCTGGTCGCTGAAAACCTGCCGTTCGACCGAATTGGCGACGGCGACCTTGCCTTCTCCATCGCCGGCGCCTGGAAAGACTATGAGCTCTGGTTCGCCTGGCGGCCCGAGGGCGACTGCCTGCAGATCTGCTGTTCGATCGACCTGCGCGCGACCAAATCCAAGCGCGCCGCCCTTCATGAGTTGGTCGCCCTGATCAACCAGCGCGTATGGCTCGGCCACTTTGAGATCTGGACCGAGGACGGCGAGATCGTGTTCCGCCACGCCTTGTCCCTGCCGGACGGGGAACGGCCGACCCTGGCCCAGGCGGCGGCGATGATCGACGCGGCGGTTGAAACAGCCGACCGATTCCACCCGGCCTTCGATTTCCTCCTACGCGGCGCCAAGAGCCCGGTTGAGGCGCTCGACGCCTGCATGTTCGAGACTGTCGGCACGGCCTGAGGTCGTGGCGGTTACGACGCTCCTTGTCGGGTGCGGACGGCTCGGCGGCGCGATCTTGAGCGGATGGCGGCTGGCCGGCGCTGTGGAGATGCCATCGCTTGGCGTCTTGACCCCTTCCGCCAAGCCGCTGACCGGGGACGCCGCCGCCGACGGCGCGCAGATCAATCCACAGGACTTTTCGGCGGTGTCGCGCGTCGTGCTGGCGGTCAAGCCGGCGAAGTGGCGCGAGGCGGCGCAAGGATTCCTCGCTCAACTGCCTGCCGACGCCGTCATCATTTCAGTGATGGCCGGCGTTTCCATATCGAGGCTCGCCGAGACTTTCGGCGCCCGCGCAATCGCCCGGGTCATGCCGACCACCGCCGTCTCGGCGGCGGCCGGCGTGGCGGCCTGTTTTGCAACAGGCGACAACGCCCTGAAGGCCGCGCACGCCTTGTTCGAACCGATCGCGACCGTGGTGGACGTTGCAAGCGATGACCTGGTCGATGTGGCCACAGCCTTGTCTGGCTCTGGCGCAGCCTACGCCTACGCCTTTGTGCGCGACCTGGCTGAAGCCGGCGTCCGCCAGGGTCTGACGCAAGACCAGGCCATCATCCTCTCACGACTAACGGTCGCTGGCGCGTTGACTCGAATGCGAGCGGGGGAGCCAAACGCCCTGATCGCCGAAGTCGCTTCGCCAGGCGGCACCACCGAGGCGGGCCTCCGGGTTCTGGAGCCGGAGCTTGAGGCGTTGCTGGACCGCACCGTGGTCGCTGCGTTGGCGCGCGCCCGCAGAATTGGCGACTAGCCCGGCAGCCGGATCACAGCCTTCACTCCTCCGAGTTCGGAACGATCCAGGGTGATGTCGCCGCCGTGACTTCGGATGATGTCGCGGGCGATGGCGAGGCCCAGTCCGACGCCTTTGCGGTTCTGGTTGCGCGATTCGTCCAGGCGCGAGAATGGCAGAAAGGCCTCCTCATAGGCGTCCGGCGCGATCCCTGGCCCGTCGTCCTCAACGGCGATTTCGACGCCACCGGACTTGAGCGCCCGCGAGGTGACCCGCACGGCCTGGGCATGGGTTGCGGCGTTGTCGACCAGATTGCTGAGAACTCGCCGAAGGGCGCCGGGGCGGGCCATGGCCGATAGGTTGGTCTCCAGGTTCAGCGACACCTCAGCCCCGGCTCGGCGGGCGTCAGCTGCGACAGATTCCGCCAATATGGCGATATTCACCGCCTCCGCCGCCTCACCGGCCTCGCCTTGGGCGAACGCAAGGTATTCGTCGATCATATACTCCATCTCCGACAGGTCGCCGGACATGGCCCGCGTCGCCGCAGAGGGCTCCGCCAATGCGAGTTCCAGCTTGAGCCGCGTCAATGGCGTACGCAGGTCGTGGCTGACCGACGCGAGCAGGGCCGTGCGCTGGTCGATATGACGCTGGATGCGTTCGCGCATGGCGAGGAAGGCGGTTGCAGCCTGGCGCACCTCACGCGCGCCGTGCGGCTTGAAGGCGATGTCCTCCTCGCCCTTGCCGAAGGCCTCGGCGGCGTCGGCGAGACGTTCGATAGCCCGCACCTGGTTGCGGATAAAAAGGATGGCGACCCCGGTTAGCAGGACCGTGGCGCCTCCCATCCACAGAATGAAGATATGCCCACGCGTGGCGAAGGCGCGTTCTCGCGGGGCGATGAACCGCAAGACGCCCTCGTCGACCTGAACCTGGATCTCAACATGGTTGGGATAGCGTGTTGTGTCGAACCAGAAAGGCTGCGGGTCCAACCGCTCTGAAAGTGCTCGATCCAGCGACCGGTCCAAGGCGACAAAGAAGGCGGGCCGGTCGCGTGTGGGAAGACTCGCCCCCTCCCGCATGGCGACAGACAGTTGCATGATCTGAGCCTCGTCGGTGATCTCGGCGAGGTGCTCGGGGCCGGGATCGTCCAGATAGCTCTCCACCGCCCAGGCCACGTCGCCGGCCAGCCCCTCGGAAAGACGCGCGGTCACGGTCTCCCAGTGGGCCTCGAAGAAGGCCCAGGTCACGGCGACCTGCATCAAGGCGATCGGCAGGACGATGATCAGCAGCGCGCGTCCCCACAAGGACGTCGGCAGCCGGCGTCGGATGAAGCGGGCCCACAGGAGGGGAGGAGAGAATGCGCTCACGGCCCTGCTCAGTCTGGAGCCAGCATATAGCCGACCCCACGAACGGTTTGGAGATAGCGCGGGGTTTTGGGGTCGACTTCGATTTTGCGGCGAAGCCGGGTGACCTGGACATCGACCGCGCGACCGGCGGCATCGGCGCCGGATGAGGCCAGGACGTGTCGTTCAACCGGTGCATTGGCGCTGAGCGCCAGGATCTTCAGCAAGTGCCCCTCCGCCTCTGTGAGGCGGACCGGCGCGCCCTCATGCAGCAGTTCCAGCCGCACCATGTCGAAGGTGCAGGCGCCCAGACGGATTTTCGTCTGCACGCCGACGGGCGGTCCGGCCCGGCGCAATATGGCCTCGATCCTGAGCAAAAGCTCCTTCGGCTCGAACGGCTTGGCGAGGTAGTCATCGGCGCCCAAAGACAAGCCTTCAATGCGGTCTGCAGGCAACCCTCGCGCGGTCAGCATCAGCACCGGCGTTCGAGCCAGGCCGTGTTGCCCGCGCAGCCATTTGACGAACGAAAAACCGTCTTCGCCCGGCATCATCACGTCGAGCACCAACAGGTCGAAATCCAGCAGACCCGTCATGCGGCGGGCCGCAGCCGCGTCGGCCGCGCCCGTCACCCGAAAGCCGGCGCGGCTCAAGAATTGCTTGAGCAGATTGCGAATACGGTCGTCGTCATCGACGATGAGAAGGTGGCGCTGCGCAGCCCCCGAACCAGCTTGGCTCATGCGTCATGCCCCGGCTTGACCAGGCCGGCCCCAGCGCGTCTAACCGCGCCACGCCGCTCACCGCCGTGCCGACAGGAGATCAAGATCAATGGCCTTTGTTCCCTTCGATGACCGGGATGGCTGGATCTGGATGGACGGCGAGTTCGTGCCCTGGCGAGAAGCCAAGACGCACGTTCTTACGCACGCCCTGCACTACGGTTCCTCGGTGTTCGAAGGCGAGCGGATGTACGCTGGCGAGATCTTCAAACTGACCGAGCACACCGAGCGCTTGCACCGTTCCGCCAACCTCCTTGAGTTCGAAATCCCGTTCACCGTGGCCGAGATCGACGCCGCCTGCAAGGAAACCTGCGCGCGAATGGGCCTTGACGACTGCTATGTCAGGCCGGTCGCTTTCCGCGGCCCGGAACAGGTCAGCGTCTCCGCTTTTCGCAACAAGACCCGGGTCGCCATCGCCGTTTGGGAATGGCCGAGCTACTTCGATCCGGAGACCAAGCGGAAGGGGATCCGGATCGAATGGGCCAAATGGCGCCGCCCGGACCCGGCGACTGCACCGTCCACGGCCAAGGCCGCCGGCCTGTACATGATCTGCACCATGGCCAAGATGGCGGCTGAAAAGCGCGGCTTCGCGGACGCCATGATGCTGGACTGGCGCGGTTTCGTCGCCGAGGCCACCGGCGCCAACGTCTTCTTCGTCCAGGACGGTGTGCTGCACACGCCCAGGATCGACGCCATCCTCGATGGCATCACGCGCCAGACCGTGATCGAGCTGGCGCGCGGCAAGGGTATCGAGGTCCAGGTCAGAGACATTTTGCCTGAAGAGCTGGCTGGATTCAGCGAGTGCTTCGTCACCGGCACGGCGGCCGAGGTCACTCCGGTGTCGGAGATCGGCGAATACCGCTTCACCCCGGGTGACCTGTCTCTTGGCTTGATGGAAGACTACGGCCGCCTCGTCCGGCGTCAGCGTTAGGCCTGTTCGGCGGGCCGCGCTGTCTCAGCGGCCCGGCGCGCCAGCCGCCGCCGGCGAGCGCGCAGGGCGAGCCACAGGACCGGACCGATGACCAGGACGAAGGGCAGGGCGAAGGCCAGGATCGTCACGATGGCCGCCAGACCGGTCATAAAGATCGACAAGGCGTTGTTCAGAGCCGACTGCAAGGGGGCGGTGGCGCTGTCCGGGGCCATGACGCCTTCGGACTGATAGGTCATCGTCAGGCGCGACATCGAAACCCGGGCTCGCATGACCTGAAGCGTCGAGTTGGCCGAATCGATCTCGGCCTGGACCCTCGCCAGCTCCCGTTCGACTTCCAGGACCGTCTGCAGATTGCCGTCGCGGGTCGCCAGCATGGCCTGAAGCCGGTCGCGCAAAGTTGTCTTGGCGCGTATGTGCGCCTCGGTGTCGATCAGGGCGCGGGTCAGGTCCTCTGACGTGGTGGAGGTGTCCGCAATGCGACCGTCCGCAGCCTCGGCGTCAGCCGCCAGACCGCCGCGAAAGCCGGAAAGCCAGGTCGGCTCCGCTCGGATCTCTAGAGTCGCGGTGCGCTGATCCTGGCCGTAGCTCTGGGTCGAGGCGCCGATCACCTGGCACCGTTGGGGACCGGCCTGGACGCAGGCCTGTTCGTGACGCGCAGCCAGGCCGGCGATCTCTCTTTCCGGCGCCTGGATCGTATAGCCATAGGCGTAGGCCAGTTGCGGCGTCTGGGCCTCAGCGACGCCAGGGGAGGGGCTCTCGGCCTCTTGAGCCCGGCCGACCATGTCAGGCGGCGCTTCAGGCGCGGCCACCGCGTCCATCGAGGCCTGGCCGCCCGGAGCTGCGCCTTCGACCGCATCCACCGACATCGCACTCTCGTTGCAGGCCGAGAGCAGAACCACCGCGCTTGCGGCGATGAGCAGAGTGCGGCGCATAGAATCCTCCTGTTCACGTTTCCGTGATCTGGCGGGCGCAATGGGGCGTCAATGCGGCTCGGTCAGATTTCGTCAGCGGTAGTTGAAGCTGATCGAGATGCGAATCTCGTCGGACCGGTTCGGCGGCACCTCATGACGCAGCCAGCTTTCCCACAGAATCACCTTGCCCGGCGCCGGGGTCAGATAGACGAAGGAGCGGCGGTCTTCCGACGCCTGTTCGGTCAAGGTCGGACGCGCCATCATCATCGGCAGGCGCGGGTCCTCCAGCTTCAGCGAAGCCGAGCCTTCCGGCACCGCAATATAGACGGTGCCCGAGACGATGCTGTGCGGGTGGATATGTCCGGTGTGAACGCCGCCGGGCTCCAGGACATTGACCCAGAGGCTGTCCAGCTTCGGCTTGCGGTCCAGGTCGAAATTCAGATCGCGGGCAAAGGCGCCTGCGTGGCGGTCCAGGGCCCGCTTCAGGTCACCGAAGCTGGGGTTGCGCAGCGGCAGATCGTTCAGCGACGCATAGGAGGTATAGCCGGCGTAACCGTGGGCCTCGCTCCAGGCCTGGCCGGCCTGGTCCTGCTCGGCCAGATCCAGACAGGCCTCCTCAAGCTCGGCGCGCAGCGATTCGCCCGCCGGTCCGTCCGCCAGGGTGTTCTCGTAGATCAGGGTGGGAAACAGCGCGCGCGTCGTCATCGCCACGCCATAGCATCGCTAACGTCTGTTGGCGGGAAAGAAAAATGGTCGGAGTGAGAGGATTCGAACCTCCGACCCCTGCGTCCCGAACGCAGTGCTCTACCAGACTGAGCCACACTCCGACCTGCCCGAGCGGCGCAAGCGCCATCCGAGGAAGCGGGCTTATAGCGACAGGCCCCACCGGCGGCAAGCGCATCATTTGCCGTGTTGCAAGCTCGGTGCGGTTCGGCTATCTCGCCCGCTCCCCGGCATCGCCGGGCCGCGCCGGACCTGCTGGGGAATGGTGTAATGGTAACACAGCGGTTTTTGGTACCGTCATTCTAGGTTCGAGTCCTAGTTCCCCAGCCATCCGACCCTTCCGACAATCTAGCTGTCACGCGGCAACAAGCTGCGTTCTTCCAACGGTATCCGGTCGTCCAGCACGGCGAGGGCCGAGCGGAAGGCATCGGTCGTCTCCAGCGTGCGTCCTGCATCGTCGGTGAAGCCGGATCCGGCCAGGCGGCCCACGAGGCCTTCGAGCGCTTCAAGCGGGGTGATCGGAGCATTCATTCGGTCGTCTCCCAGTCTGCTAGCGGACATAAAATCCATCAGAACGGGAATGGTTCGCCTGATACGGGACGATGGGACGCCGTGCCCCCTTTGCCTTGGGGCGGCGAGCGGCGTAAGCCGACGCCATGCGCCAGTCTTTCGAAGAAGCCGCCGATCGTTCATTCGCAGCCAAACACCTGCCGCGCCTGAGGGCTGAGCTGGAGAAACAGGGCCTGGACGGTTTTGTCGTCCCGCACGAAGACGAACACCAGAATGAATATCTGCCCGCCGCCAACGAGCGACTGGCCTGGATCTCGGGCTTCACCGGCTCGGCCGGGGCAGCGGTGGTGATGAAGGACCGCGCGGCGGTCTTCACGGACGGTCGTTATACGGTTCAGGTCCGCGATCAGGTTGATCCGGCCTACTTTGAATACCTCGATCTGGTCGAGGGCGGCCCGCCCGCCTTTATCGAGAACCAGGCCCCCGGCGCGGTCATAGGCTATGATCCACGGCTGCACAGCCCGACCGCCCTGGCCCATCTGAAGCGCGCTGCCGAGCAGGCCGGCGCGACGCTGAAACCCGTTCAGTCGAACCCTATCGACCTGGCCTGGAGCGATGATCGTCCCGCCCAGCCGCAAGCCCCGGTCGTGCCACATGAGGCGCGCTATTCCGGCGAAGCCAGCGAAGCCAAGCGCCGTGCGCTTGGCAAGAGCATCGCCAAGGCTGGCGCCGATGTCGCGGTCCTGACGGCGCCGGCGTCGCTGGCTTGGCTGTTCAATATCCGTGGCGGCGACGTCATCCGCACGCCGTTGCCGCTGGGCCAGGCCGTCATCGACAAGAACGGACGTGCGCGCCTGTTCCTGGACCCGGCCAAGATTTCAGACGACCTGCCGGCCTGGCTCGGCAATGAGGTGGCGCTGCAGCCGCCCGAGACCCTGCCGGCGGTCCTGGACGCCCTGAGCGGGCAAGCCGTGCTGATCGACCCGGCCCAGTCCTCAGCCTGGTACTTCGACCGGCTGTCAGAGGCCGGCGCCAGAGTGATCCGCGGCGCCGACCCCTGCATGTTGCCGCGCGCGACCAAGAACGCGGTTGAGGTCGAAGGCTCGCGGCAGGCTCACATTCGAGACGGTGCAGCCCTGTCAAACTTCCTGCACTGGGTCGCGACCGAGGCACAGACCAAGCTTCCGACCGAGGACGAGGTGGTGACGGTGCTCGAGGGCTTTCGCGAGGCCACCGGCGCTCTGAGAGATCTCAGTTTCGACACCATCGCCGGAGCCGGCCCGAACGGCGCCCTTCCGCACTATCGCCCGGTCAGCCGCACCATTCGCCGGATCGAGGAGGGCTCGCTTCTCCTGGTCGACGGCGGCGGCCAGTACCTGGACGGGACCACCGACGTGACCCGGACCATGGCGGTCGGCCAGCCGACAGCCGAGCAGAAAGACCGCTTCACCCGCGTGCTGAAGGGCCATATCGCCCTGTCGGTGGTGCGCTTTCCGATCGGGACCACCGGCGCCCAGTTGGACGCCCTGGCCCGTCTGCCCCTTTGGATGGCGGGGCTCGACTACGATCACGGCACCGGCCACGGCGTCGGCAGCTATCTCGGCGTCCACGAAGGGCCCCAGCGTATCGCCAAGGCTCCCAACACCCAGGCCCTGTTGCCCGGCATGATCGTCTCCAACGAGCCCGGCTTCTACAAGGAAGGCCACTGGGGCATCCGCATCGAAAACCTTCAGGTTGTGACCGAGGCGGCGCCGATCCCCGGCGGCGAACGGCCGATGCTGGGTTTCGAGACCTTAACCCTGGCCCCCATCGACCGGCGCCTGATCGAGGCGTCATTGTTGACCGATGACGAGCGCGCCTGGATGGACGCCTATCACGCCGAGGTGCTGGCCAAGGTCGGACCACTGATGGAGGGCGAGGCGCGGGCCTGGCTGGAGCAGGTGTGCGCGCCGCTCTGATCCTCATATTCCTGGCCGTGGCCGGGACTACGCACGCCCAGAGCGTACCCCGCTTGCCGCGCGAGCAGTTCGACGTCATTGCGCCGGCCGAGCGGGTGACCGGCGCGCGCGGCCGTGTCGAGATCGTCCAGCACGGCTGCCGTGTAGGCCCGACCGCCTGGGCTCGACGCCGCATCGTCGACATCGCCGCTCAGGAGTGGGGCGCCTTCGGCTTTCAGACCTTCGACATGACCGCCGAACAGAACCGGACGCTGCCAGACGGCGTGGTCGCCGATACGGTCAATCCACTGCTTGAAGGGCCACGCGTCGTGCGCCATGCGGTCAACTTCGGCGCCTGGGAGAATGAGCGGCGCATGGACCAGACCATCGCCGGCTACTGGTCCGCGACGCCCGATGGCCCGGACATTGTCGAACGCCAGAACCGTCAGTGGCGTGACGGCGACGGCGATATCATGTGGGTCGAGCCCTGGTCCGCCGCCTTCGTCAGCTGGGTCATGTGCGAGGCCGGCCTGGGCGACATGGGCCAGTTTCGCCGCGACATCGCCCACTGGCGCTATGTCGACCAGGCCATCGAAGCGCGCGATGGGCTGGCGTCCGACCGCGCCTATGTCGCCTACGATGTCGGTGAGGCCGAGTTGCAGCCCGGCGATCTGCTGTGCAATCCACGTGGCGGGCGGACCTATCGGACCTTGGCGGACCGGCGCGAGGATCTGGGTGCTCAAGCCCCTCTGCACTGCGACATCGTCGTGCGTGTGGATGCGCAGGCGCGCACCATGGCCCTCATCGGCGGCAATGTGGTCAATGGCGTCAGCCTGACGGTCCTGCCTCTGGCAGTCGGCGAGGGCGGTCGCCTTCGCCCCCTCGGCCCCAACGATCAGGCCGGCGCCCGCACCTTCTTCGCCCACCTGTCGCTTCAAGCCGATCCGGTCGAAGCCGTGGCGCTGGACAACAGTCCGACGATCCGGGCCTTGTCAGGCCTCTGATGGCGGCTGGGCCGGCTCCCACAGTTCGATAGGATTGCCTTCGGGGTCATGGATGCGGGCGAACTTGCCGATTTCGGGCATGGCGTCCCACTCCGGCTTGGTGATGACCTCGATCCCGGCGGCGCTGAGGCTGGCTTTGAGGCCGTCCAGATCATCGACTCGAAGATTGAGCATGGTCTGTTTGTCGGCCGGGAAGTAGTCGCTGTCGGCCTTGAACGGCTGGAACACCGTCGGGCCCGCCTGCTGGTTCCAGACCCAGACCCCCTCGGGCGCGCCGACGCCCAGATGGGTCAGATACCATTCTCCCAAGGCCTTGGGGTCCTGCGCCCGAAAGAACAGCCCGCCGATGCCGGTCACCGCCATGTTTGTCTCTCCCTCTCAGCCCCCGATCAGGGCGAGCCAATCGTCTTCACTCAGAACCGTGACGCCGTGCTTCTGGGCGTCCGCTAGCTTGGAGCCGGCGCCGGGGCCGGCGACCACATAGTCGGTCTTCTTGCTGACCGAGCCGGACACCTTGGCCCCCAAGCTCTCGGCCCGGGCCTTGGCCTCGTCACGCGTGAATTTCTCCAGCGCGCCGGTGAAGACGACGATCTTCCCGCTGACGGGGCTGTCGGCCTGGGGGCGTTCGGCGTCCTCGATCTTGTTCAACTGTTCGACCAACGCCTCGACCACCGCGCGATTGTGCGGCTCGTGGAAGAACTCGGCCACGGCCCACGCAGCGACCGGGCCGACGCCGGCGATGCCGGCGATTTCACCCAAGGTCTCGGAAGGGCCTTCGAGGCGCGCGATCTCGGCCAGACGGCGGATTGACGGCCAGTCATCGGCCAGCAGCGCCAACGCTCGGCGCGCCGGCGCCGGCACACCTGGAAAGGCTAGGCTGAGCTTCTGGTCGATCGGCGCCTCAGGCCACGGATCCGCCGCGCCGAGATCGGCCTCGGCCATGAGCGCCAAGACCCTTTCCGACACGCCCTGGCCTTCGCTCAAACGGCTCCAGTCGGGTGAGGGGACCCCCTCGCTGGCGACCACGCCAGCCGCATGAAACGACGCCCAACTTCCGAAATGGCGCGCCAGCAGGAGCGAAGTCTGCTCCCCGATCTCGCGGATTCCCAGGCCGAAGATCAGGCGGTCCAGCGCAATGGTCCGCCGCGCATCGATGCCAGCGACCAGATTGCCGACGCTGGTCTCGCCATAGCCGTCCTCAACCCGCAGCTCGTCCAGACGGACCTCATCCTCGGCCAGGCGGAAGATGTCGGCCGGCTCCTTGAGCCAGCCACGTTCGTGAAACGCGACGAGCTGTTTTTCACCAAGGCCTTCAATGTCAAAAGCGCGGCGGCTGACAAAATGCTTTAGCCGCTCAACCAGCTGAGCGTCACAAATCAGGCCGCCGGTGCAGCGGCGACGCGCTTCGCCGTCCTCGCGCACCGCTTCCGAGCCGCAGACCGGACAGTGGGTCGGGAAGATATAGGGCTCGGCCCCAGCCGGGCGTTTGTCCGCCACCACGCCCAGGATTTGTGGAATGACATCACCGGCCCGCTGCAAAATCACGGTGTCGCCAATGCGCACGTCCTTGCGGGCGATCTCGTCTTCATTGTGCAAGGTGGCGTTTCGCACCACCACGCCGCCGACGGTCACCGGACGCAGCCGCGCCACCGGCGTTAGCGAACCGGTGCGCCCGACCTGAATGTCGATGGCCTCCAGAACCGTCTGGGCCTGCTGGGCCGGGAACTTGTGGGCGATGGCCCAGCGCGGGCTGCGCGCCACGAACCCAAGCCGGCCCTGCCAGTCAAGCCGGTCGACCTTGTAAACCACCCCGTCAATGTCATAGCCGAGTCCAGCCCGATCCGCCGACAGTCCGGCGTAGTAGTCCAGCAACCCCTCGGCGTCCTGAACCCGCTCAGAGCGCGGATTGACTGGCAGACCCCAGGCTCGAAACGCCCCCAGCGCCTCGCTCTGCGTCTGGGCGAACGCACCGCTGGTCTCGCCCCAGGCATAGGCGAAGAAACGCAAGGGCCGCTGCGCCGTGATCGCAGGGTTTTTCTGGCGCAGGGACCCGGCCGCGAAGTTGCGCGGGTTGGCGTAGGTGCGCTGTCCGGCGGCCTCGGCTGCGGCGTTGAAGGCGTCGAACTCGGCGTTCGGCGCATAGACCTCGCCACGGATCTCAATCACCTCCGGCCAGCCCCCGCCAGCCAGGCGCTCGGGAATATCGGCCAGGGTCCGAAGATTGGCCGTGACGTCTTCGCCCGTCTTGCCGTCGCCGCGCGTCGCGCCCCGGACGAAGACCCCGTTCTCATACCGCAGCGAGGCCGACAGCCCGTCGATCTTGGGCTCGGCAGCAAAGGCCACCGGCTCTGAGGGCCCCAGTTTCAGAAACCGGCGCACCCGCGCGACGAAATCAGCGACCTCGGCATCGTCAAAGGCGTTGTCCAGCGACAGCATCGGCTCGCCATGACGCACCGGCGCGAACTGGCTGGAGCCGGCGGCACCGACCTGCTGCGACGGGCTCTGGTTGCTGGTCAGCTCGGGGAAGGCGTCCTCGATTTGAAGCGCCCGGCGCTTGAGCGCATCGTAGTCAGCATCAGAAATCTCCGGCGCATCCTGTTGATGATATGCCAGATCATGCCGATCCAACTCGATGCTCAGCCGCGCCAGCTCCTCGGCGGCTTCCTCCGGCCTGAGCTGATCGACCGGCTTCATCAGTTCACCGTGAATCCGGCATGAAAGGGATCCTCGTCGTCAATCCAGAGGGTGCTCAGCCCGGTCATGATCGCCGAGCCCTGGATCGACGGCACGATGCCGCGTCGATCCCCGATCGCCGTCTCGGCCTCGACCCGGCCGATGAAGCGGCTGCCGATATAGCTCTCGTGCACGAAGGTCTCGCCAACCTTCAGCCGACCACTGGCATGCAGATGGGCCAGCCGCGCCGAGGTGCCTGTGCCGCAGGGGCTGCGATCAATCGCCCGCTCTCCGTAGAAGACCGCATTGCGGCCATCGGCGCCGTCGCCCTTCGGTCTGTCGGCCCACAACACATGGCTGACCCCGCGAATGGTGGGGTTCAGCGGATGCACCGGCTCGACCGTTTCGCGCAGCATCGCACGCAGTTTTCGCGACAGGCCGATGATCCGGTCCGCGCCCAGATCATCCAGTCCGGTGTAAGCGCCCTGCGGCTCGACAATGGCGTAGAAGTTGCCGCCATAGGCGATGTCGACCGTGAGCGGCCCAAGGCCGGGCAGGTCGACCGCGACGCCTTCCATCGCCAGATAGGCCGGCACGTTGGTGATCCGCACCCAACGCACTCGCCCGGCGTCCATCTCATAGGCCAGTTCGATCAGGCCGGCGGGGACCTCGGCCTTGAAACGGCCCGGCGTGCGCGGCTGGATGAGCCCCTGTTCCAGACCGAAGGTGACCATGCCGATGGTCCCGTGCCCGCACATCGGCAGCACGCCTGACGTCTCCATGAACAGGATGCCGATGTCCGCCTCCGGATGCGTCGGCGGATAAAGGAAGCCGCCCGACATCATGTCGTGGCCTCGCGGCTCAAACATCAGGCCGGTGCGAATCCAGTCAAAGCGGGCAATGAAATCCTGCCGCCGCTCGCTCATCGAAGCGCCGCTCAGGATAGGGGCGCCGCCGATCACCAGCCGCACCGGATTGCCGGCCGTATGTCCGTCGATGCAGGAGAAGACGTGGCGCATCAGGCCGCTTGCGACAGGCTAGGCCGCGCCGCGGCGGCGGCCTTGACCATGGCCTCGACCTCAGCCCGGCGCACGCCGGTCAGGGGCAGGCGAGGGGGCCTGACCCGCTCCGAGCCCCGGCCCATGATCTGTTCGGACAGTTTGATCGACTGAACCAGGTCGTGCTCGGCATCCAGGTGCAGCAAGGGCATGAACCAACGATAGATCTCCAGGGCCCGCGCCGTGTCGCCGGCGACGAAGGCGTCGTACAGCGCCACCGATTCCTGCGGGAAGGCCGAGGTCAGGCCCGAAATCCAGCCCTCGGCGCCCAACATCAGGCCTTCCAGCGCCACATCGTCCAACCCGGCCATCAGCACAAACCGATCCCCGAAGGCGTTGATCAGATCGGTGAAGCGCCGCGTGTCCGGCGCCGATTCCTTGACCGCGACGATGTTCGGCAGGTCAGCCAACCTCTGCAGCGCGTCAATCCCGACCGAAACGCGATAGGCGGTCGGATTGTTGTAGATCATGATCGGCAGCCGTGTGGCCTTCGCCACCGCCGTGAAATGCGCGACCAGTTCCTCCAGCGTCGGCACATAGACCATCGCCGGCAAGACCATCAGACCGTCGGCTCCCAGGGCCTCGGCGTCCTGGGCGAAGCGCACGGCACGAGCTGTGGTAAGTTCCGATACGCCCGAAATGACCGGTACGCGGCCCGCCGAAGCCTCGACAGCCGTTTTCAGAACGGCCCGCTTCTCGTCAGGCTCAAGAGAGTTGTTCTCACCGCAGGTCCCCAGCGAAATCAGGCCATGAACGCCGTCGCCGATGAGATTTTCGAGCACCCGGCCGGTTTCGGCATGATCAACCGCCAGGTCCGGTGCGAACTGGGTCGTCGCGGCGGGAAAGACCCCTTTCCACGACGCACGCTGCATCAGCTTCATCCCGGGCCTCCCATCCGTCAGACGGTCCTCCTATACGATGAGGCAAATCAGGATTCCTAGGGATGGCGGGCAAGACTCTCATCATTGTCGGTGGCGGCATGGTCGGAACGGCCTGCGCCCTGCGGCTGCAGGCCCGCGGCTACGCTGTAACCCTGATCGAGCCGGGCCCCGACCCACGCGCCGCCAGCTTCGGCAACGCCGGCCACATCGCCGTCGAACAGGTTGAGCCCCTGGCCTCCTGGACGACGGTTCGGCAGGCCGCGTCGATGCTGTTCGTGGTGGGCGGCCCGCTGGATTTCAGGCTGGCGGACGCCGGGACGTGGGCGCCGTGGTCGGCCCGCTTTCTGGCCGCCTGTGACCGCAGCCGGTTTCGCGAGGGGACAGAGACCCTGCGCGACCTGATGACCCCGGCCATCCGCGCCTGGCGCGACCTCCTTGGCATGACGGGAGCCTCAGATCTGATGATCGAGGATGGCCACGTCGTGCTGTGGTTCGATCCTCGCACAGCCCGAGCCGCGCGCGCGCGCTGGCGCCGCGCCGACACCGGATCGGCCGGGTATCGCGACCTGAACGCAGATGACCTGACGAAGTTCGCCGAGGTGATGACCGAACGCCCGCCTGTCGATGGGCTGCGGATCGACGGCACAGCGCGCCTGACATCGCCGCAGCAGGTCCGCGACGCCCTGATTTCCGGGTTTGAAGCCAGGGGTGGGCGACGCCTGGCCCATGAGGCCCGCCGCGTGTCAGCGGCAGGTGAGGTCGAGCTGGTGGGGGGGGAGCGCCTGAACGCCGACATGGTGCTGGTTGCGGCAGGTGTGCAGTCGGCGGCGCTGCTGACGGACCTCGGCGCGCCGACACCGCTCATCGCCGAGCGGGGATATTCGGTGCAGTTTTCCGCCCCCGCTTGGCCGACCGATCAGCCGACGGCGATTCTGGAGGACAGTTCCATCGTCCTGGCTCCGCAGGCCGAAGGACTGAGGGCGACCAGCTATGTCGAATTCGCCCGACCTGACAGTCCGCCTGACCCCCGCAAGTGGCAGCGACTCATCGCGCGTTTGCGGGGACTGGGCTTCAAGGCTCCCGAAGACTGCCAACGATGGATGGGCGCTCGGCCGACGCTGCCGGATTATGTGCCGGCCATCGGGGCCTGGCCGGGGCGTCGGCTGTTCTACGCCTTTGGGCACCAGCATCTCGGCATCACCCTGGCGGCGATCACAGCCGAACGAATCGAGGCGCTGGTCGAGGGCGATGACACGGATCGCCGTCTGGATATTCGCCGTTTCCATCCCTGAGCCTTGGCGCCGGGCGGTCGTCGGCGTTTACTGTCGCCAGAGTTGGACCCGGGGAGGGGCGCCATGCGGATGCTGATTGCTGTCCTTGGGCTGATGCTGCCGCTAGCGGCTTGCCAGGAATCCGATCCGATCCTGGGATCGGGCGGTTGGCAGGAAGGCGATGTCCCCGAGGCCGTACCTGTGACGGATGCGGCCGAGGTCGCTCCAGCCGCTCCGGCGGCGCCTGCGGCGCGCGCGCGTCCGGTCCCGACCGCCGCCGCCGAGCCTGAGCCCACCGAGCCCCCAGCCGAAGCGGTCGCGCCCGGGCCCGAGCCAGTTCAGCCCTCGGTCCCGATCACGCCACCGGCCCCGACGCCGGCTCCGCCCGCCTCACAGGGGGCGGCGGACCCGCATGCCGGTCATGTCTCGCCGCCGCCGACGACGCCATAGAGGCCGGACCAGGTGGGGTGGAGACAATGCGGTTAGACGTCCGCTGACCGCTGACGCGGGCATTCATGTTTTCGTGGACCTTGCGAACCCCCTCTGGGTAACACCAGCCCTGCGCCTGTGAGCGACGACGGATCCAGCTGTGATCGTTGCGGTCCGGCGCCATCACCTGCCGGCTGCTGCGCCGCCCAGATAGGTCTGTCACCAGCCAAGCTCCTCTTTCGCCAACAGTATGGCCGATTTCCAAATCGGCCAGACATCGCCCGTCAAGAGCGGTATCGAGCCCCTAGTTCAGGCAGCCGTGCAGGGCTCGCGAGGATGAACAACGAGGCCATGATGAAACGACAAAACGACACCATTCCGACCCCGGTCAAGTTGTCCGCGCTCTGGGCGGCGACGATGTTCTGCTACGTCTACGGCGACTATTTCGGGCTCTATGTCGACGGCAAAATCGAAGCCGTCTCCCAAGGCAGCATGGGCCCGCTAGGCCCCGCCACCCCCGGAGTTCTTGTCGCGGTTTCTCTGATGATGGCCATTCCAGCGTGCATGGTCGCCCTCAGCGTGCTGCTGCCGCCCACCGTGAGTCGATGGAGCAATATCATCCTGGGCATCGCCTACACGGGCATCATGGCCCTCACCATCCAGGGATCCCAGCCGTTCTACTTCACCCTGGCCATCATCGAAATGATCCTCACCTTTTCGATCGCCGTGGTGGCATGGACCTGGCCGAGGGCGAAATGACCCGCAAGATGGACCTGGACGGGAAAGCGGCCCGCCTTGCCGGCCTCATGTACCTGGGAACGATCGGCTTTGGCCTCTATGCCGAGATCGGCGTCCGCAGAGCGCTGATCCGGCGCGACGATCCCACGGCCACCGCGCAAGCAATCTTCGACCACCTATCGACCTTCCGGATCGGACTGGTCGCCGACCTGATGATGCTGGTGTGCTATGTGGTGGTTGCGGCGCTCTTCTATAGCCTGTTTCGCGACGTCTCGCGGCGCGTGTCGGTGACGGCGGCGGCATTCAGCATGATTGGCATCGCAAGCCTGGCGACCGCGTGCCTCCTGCTTCTGTTCCCGGTGAGGATGGCCGACCTCGGATTGCCGCTCGAGACGGTCGCCGCAATGATGATGGTGGTCATCAGGGTCCATGGCGACGGGTACAACATCAGCCTCGTCTTTTTCGGGATCTACTGCTTGCTCCTCGCTTGGCTGATCTGGCGCAGCACCTTCGTCCCCAAGGCCATCGGGGCCCTGATGGCGATCGCTGGCCTGTGCTACCTGGTCAACAGCCTGGCGCGGCTCGGCTGGCCTGACATCGCGGCCATGCTGCCTGCGGAAATCATGTATCCGACGTTGCTTGGCGAACTTGCCCTGGCTCTCTGGCTTGCGGTGTTCGGCAAGGGCCGGGCCAAGGCGCCGGCTCCGCCTCCCTGACGGCCGCCCACAGCGTAAAAGAAGCCTGATCCCAGGTCGGGGCCGGTAGGTCCCGCAGTCTGGATGCAACAGTTCACAGGGCGCGTCGCAGCGAGGCGGCCATGCTATAGGAATGGCCAATAGTGATTTGAAATTAAAAATAATATGGCGGACAGGGTGGGATTCGAACCCACGGTAGGCTTCCACCTACGGCGGTTTTCAAGACCGCTGCCTTAAACCACTCGGCCACCTGTCCTCGGCGGCGTCCTTAGCAGGGCAAGGGGGGATTAACCAAAGCGGAAAACATCACGGGCATGATTTTGGCCTTCCGGGTCGCAAAAGGGGCCGATCATGTGGCGCAAACACCTGGCGTTGGCCGCCGCTGCGGTCAGCCTGTCGGGCTGCGGCGGGGCGGCTGAAACCTGGGGGCCGATCCGGCCGACCGACGCGGGCGGCGGGGCTTCCGTGGCGCGGGCCGAGGTCGCGAACCCCGCGCCGTTCGTTCCCGGGACGCTCAGGCCCTATGTCGTTCGCGGTCGGACCTACACCCCGGTCATCGACGAGGCCTACAACCGCACCGGCGTGGCCAGTTGGTACGGCGACGCCTTTCACGGACGGCCGACCGCGACCGGCGAGATCTACGACATGAACGGCCTGTCGGCGGCGCACACCACCTTGCCGCTGCCGTCGTTGGCCGAAGTGACCAATCTGGACACCGGCCAGAGCATCATCGTGCGGGTCAATGACCGCGGCCCGTTCATTGATGATCGGATCATCGACCTGTCGCGCGGCGCCGCCGATGCGCTGGGCGTGCGCGATCAGGGGTTGGCGCAGGTGCGAGTGCGCTACCTGGGGCCGGCCCCACGCGGCGGCGGAACCGGCGCGCCCTTCCTTCAGGCCCGCTCCGCCCCACCCCCTTCGCCAGAGTCTCAACAGCCGGATTTCGGCGACACGGACCCGTGGTTCATCCAGGCCGGCGTCTTCGCGGACCGTGACAACGCCGAGGCGCTCGGTCGCCGATTCGGCCAAACACGGACCAGTATCGAGGGTGTGCATGTCCGGGGCCAGCGAATGTACCGCCTTCTGATCGGTCCCTGGACGGGCCGGCGCGAGGCGGAACGCCAGCGATCGACCCTCGCGGGACAAGGCCTGATGGACGCCATCCTGGTTCGCGCACAATAAATCCTCACTGCGGCCTTTGCCTTGGGACGGTGAATCGCCATTGTGCGCCGCGTGACGCGTGGACGGTTCATTACATTCGAAGGCGGGGAGGGGGCCGGCAAGTCGACCCAGGCCCGCACGCTGGTCGAGCGACTGCAAGCGCATGGCGTCTCGGTGGTGCTGACGCGCGAGCCGGGCGGTTCCGAAGGTGCGGAGGCGCTCAGGAACCTGCTGGTCATCGGTGACGCCGACCGCTGGACACCCACGGCCGAGACCCTGCTGATGTACGCAGGGCGGTCGGATCACCTGTCCCGTTTGATCCGCCCTGCGCTCGAAGCCGGGACCTGGGTGGTGTGCGACCGTTTTTCCGACTCGACGCGGGCCTATCAAGGCGCCGGCGGCGGAGTCAGCCCGCAGTTCATTGAGGCGATCGAGGCCGAGGTCGTCGGCGCCACCCGGCCTGACCTGACCCTGGTTTTCGACATGCCGGTGGAACTTGGCCTGGAACGCGCCTTCGGTCGCGACATGTTTGAGGCCCGCTTCGAATCCAAGGGCCTGGCCTTTCACCAGCGGCTACGCGACGCCTTTCTTCGGATCGCTGAGAACGAGCCGGGGCGCTGCGCCCTCATCAACGCCGGCGGCGCTCTGGACGAGGTGGCAGAAGAGGTCTGGTCGGCCGTGTCATCGCGGCTGGAGGTCGCGCCATGAGCGAGCCGGTCGAGGGGCCGCGTGGGCAATACCACGCGCTCAAGGACGAACGGCCCGAGCACGCCTTCATCGACGCCCTGGAGCGCGGCCGGCTGCATCACGCCTGGATGCTCACCGGGCCCGAAGGGTTAGGCAAGGCGACCTTCGCCTATCGGGCGGCGCGGCGGCTGCTGGGCGCGCGCCCGGATTCCTCTCGCGGCCTGCTGGGTTCCGATCCAGCCGACCGCGTCAGCCGCCTGATCGAACAGGACGCCCATCCGGACCTGCTGGTGCTCGAGCGTCGGACCGAAGGCGGCAAACTGCGTAAATCAATCCCGGTCGAAGAGGCCCGCAGCCTCCCGGAATTCTTCTCCAAGTCGCCATCGATGGCCCGTTGGCGGGTGGCGATCATTGATGCGGCGGACGACCTGAATATCAATTCAGCCAACGCTTTGCTGAAGACCCTGGAAGAACCGCCTGAACGTGGCGTGCTGTTTCTGGTGACCCATTCACCCGCAAGACTTCTGGTCACCATCCGGTCGCGCTGTCGCCGGCTGGCCTTCAGGCCGTGGCCGGCCGCTGAGGTGTCAGGGCTGCTGGAACGGCGCCTTGGCCTTCAGCCCGGAGACGCCCGCGCCCTGGCCCTGATGGCCGGCGGCTCGCCAGGCCGGGCGCTGGGGCTGGCGGAGCAGGGGGCGTTGGAGATCGACGCCACGGCCCGCGCTCTGGTGCTAGGCGATGCGCCGGATGAGGCCGAGATGCTGCGTTTTGCGGATGGCTTGCGTGGAGGCGAAGGTCAGGTCCGGCTGGAGTTGCTGTTCTCCCGCCTAGCCCAGGCCGTGCGCGAGCGGGCCGAGGTCGAGCGCCCCGAGGCCTGGGGGGCGATCTGGGACCGGCTGGTGCGCACGCCTGGTGAAGCGGCGAATCTCAACCTGGACCGGGCCGATGTTCTGTTCTCGACCCTGGCCGATATCAGGAAAGCCCGCGCCTGATGTTGATCGACAGTCACGTCAATCTGCACGCCCCCCAGTTCGATGAGGACCGCGACGCCGTCATCGCGCGCGCCCGCGACGCCGGCGTTCAGATCATGGTCGAGATTTCGGACAAGCTGTCGACCTTCGAGGCCGCCCACGGCCTGGCCATGGCCCATCCGGACATCTGGTGCACGGTCGGGGTCCATCCGCATGAGGCCAAGGACTATGCGGACCTGACCGTCGATCGGCTGGTCGAGCTGGCGAGCCGTCCGCGCGTGGTCGCAATCGGGGAATGCGGCCTGGACTTCCACTACGATCTGTCACCGCGCGCGGTTCAGATTGCGGTCTTCCGCATTCATATAGAGGCGGCCCGCCAGACCGGCCTGCCGCTGGTCGTCCATACACGCGAGGCCGATGACGTCATGGCTCATATTCTAGCTGAGGAATATGCGATCAAGCCATTTAAAATATTGATGCATTGCTACACGTCGGGGCCTGTATTGGCGGAGTTGGCGGCGCAGATGGGGGCCTGGTTCTCGGTCTCGGGCATCGCCACTTTCAAGGCGGCTGAAGAGGTGAGGGCGGTGATCCACGACATGCCCGCCGACCACATCATCGTCGAGACCGACTGCCCCTATCTGGCGCCGGTTCCGTTCCGCGGGCGTCGCAATGAGCCGGCCTATATCGGTCACGTCCTGGACCGGCTGGCCGAAATTCGCGGCTGGAGTCGCGATGACGCCGAGGCGCGCACCACCGACGCCTTCTTCAACCTGTTTCACGGGATCCCCAGGCCGTGAGCCGGCTGGAGGTCACCATCCTCGGCTGCGGCTCGTCCGGCGGTGTGCCGCGCGCCAATGGCGACTGGGGCGCCTGCAACCCGGATCAACCCAGGAACCGCCGCAGCCGCTGTTCCCTGGCGCTCCAGCGTCATGGCGACGACGGGGTCACGACTGTGATCATCGACACCTCTCCAGACCTGAGAAATCAGACATTATCTGCTAATATTAAACACATAGATGGTGTTCTTCTCACCCACGATCATGCTGACCAGACTCACGGCCTGGATGACCTGCGGACCTTCGCCTACATGGGCCGCCGCCGCGTTCCGGTGTGGATGAATGCTGACACCCAGCGCACGCTTGGCCACCGTTTCGGCTATGTCTTCAAGGGGGAGCACGGCTATCCGCCGATCTGTGATGAACATGTCACCGCACCGGGCCAGACGCTGAGCGTCGACGGCGCCGGCGGACCGGTCGAGGTCCACGTCTTCGCCCAGGATCATGGGCCGATCACCTCGCTCGGCTATCGGATCGGACCGGTTGTCTATTCCAGCGATGTCTCAGGTTTGAGTGATCGAGCGTTCGAAGCCATCACCGGAGCCGAGCTGTGGATCCTGGACGCCTTGCGATGGACGCGCCATCCGACCCACGCCCATCTGGATCAGGCCCTGGCCTGGATCGCCCGTGCCGGCGTACCGCGCGCGGTCCTGACCAACCTGCACATCGATCTGGACTACGACCAGCTCAGCGCGCTGACGCCACCGGGCGTGGAGGTGGCTTTCGACGGGGCCCGATGGAGCGTTGAGACTTGGGATGCCGCTAATTTCGCATAATATATCTTAGACGCATTCCTTGTGTGGTGAACTGGGTCCAGGTCACTTGGGCCGTCCGTCCGAGGCGTCAGTGGTCCGCTCGGCGTCATCCAGCGCACAGGGAAATGGCGCGATCGTCCGGTAGAAGGCTCGCGCCGCCGGCGCCGCGCCACCCTGGCTCAGCTTGAAGGCGTGTTCGACGATCATGGCCTGCTGCTCGATATTCAGGCCGCTCCAGCGGCAGTGTTCATCCGGGACGTAGCTATAGGCTCTGGCCCCATCACCGGCGCGAATCTTGGCCCATGCCAGATTAACGCCCTGCTGAGCCTGCCAGACATGGACCAGTTCGTGGATGAAAGTCGCCCGCCGCGACAATTTCTGGGTGGCGTAGTCCTCCGCCAGTGTCGCATTGGGCCAGACGATCCAGTCCAGACCAAACCAGCGCCCGGCGACGAAAGCGCGGTCGAACGGCTTGGGCGAGCCGACGAACCGCACCGTATCCAGCTGCAGGTGATCCCCGAACACGCGCCGGGCCATCGCCTTCTCGGCGTCGGTCAGCGGTCGCTTGCGCCACCCGCGCCGGATCGTGGGTTTGCCCACGGAAAGGTCGCGCCCGCCGCTCATGGAGCGTAGCTGGCCTCGGGTCCGACGTATTCCCAGTGCCACGGCTCGTAGATGTAGTTGACGAATCCGTAGCGGCCGGCGTTTCGCACCAGCCAGCGATAGGCCGCGCCGCGCGACTGCACCAGCCGGTTGTAGGCATTGGTCGAGGCGATGCCGTAGCCGGGCGCCTCGCCAACATTGATGTCGAAAGCCCAGCCGGTCCGGTGCGCCGAACAACTGGCGCGTCGCAGGCCGTCGCAATTGGCCTCATCCTCACAACGAACCCCGTCGATATCCGGATGCCGATAGGTGGAATAGACCGTCAGCAGATTGGGGTTCGCCGCGAGTTCTGGAACCTCAGCCCGGGCGTCGTGAACCATTCGGCGATAGGCGTTGATCGCCACCGCCTGACCCATCCGTCCGGGGCGTTGGATGGTCTCTTCCGTCGTGTCGAACTCGGCCAGAGCATGGCGCTCGGGATAGGCTGGGCACTCTCCCCTCACCCGCGCCATGACGAACGGTCGGCGTTCCTGCCAGATCCCTTTCAACACCTCGAAAGTGGCGGGGCCGAACCGACCATCGGCCGGAAGGCCGTAGCGAGTCTGGAACGCCGCCAGGGCCTCCGCGAAGGCGGGCGTGAACGGCGCGCATCGCGTTCCGATCTCCTGCTGGGTCATCGGCAGGTAGGTTTCCCAGCCGTATTCGCGACCAAACGGCTGCCACTCCAGCGAACGCAATGTACGGCCGTTGCCTGCCGCCGCCTCGTACCAGTCAGCCGCCGCGTTGTAGCAAAGGCCGACCTCGCCGAGCACGTCGGAGGTCTGGGCCCGAGCCCGGTCCGGCCAGAGGCCCGATCCGGCCAAGGCCGCAATCAGAAACAGCGTGAACCCAAACCGTTGCATCGCCGCAGGAAGCCACACGCCGACCTGTCCGGCAAGAGGCCGAACCTGACAGCCGTTCACAACAGCTCGACCCGTGACTTGGGTCTCGGCTGCAAGCCTCGTCTCCAGGTGGAGCAAACCCCGGGAGGCCGCCACCGGCGCCCGGCGGCCAGGTTGGGCCGCTAGCCTCGTTTGAGCCGCAGCGCGCTCCAGGCATCGTGGTGGATGATCTGCTCAACTTCGAACCCCAGCGGACGCCAGGCGGCCAGAACCTCTTCCTCCTGCGAACGCAGCAGCCCCGACAGAATGGCGGTTCCGCCGGGGCGCATCAGGGCGCTGATCGGCGCTGCAAGCTCGATCAGCGGGCGCGCCAGAATATTGGCGAAAACCAGATCATACGGCGCATGGGCGCGAACCTCTGCGTGGCTCAGATCGCCGTCTTCCACGAAGGTCGCGGTCGCCCCGTTGATCTCGGCGTTCTCGGCCGAGATGCGGACCGACGGCTCGTCAATGTCGGTGCCGATGGCGATGGCTGAGCCGGTGCGCGCCGCCGCGATTGCAAGCACGCCCGTTCCGGTGCCGACATCCAACACGCGGCCCGGCGTCCCCTGCCCGGACAGCACGGCTTCAAACGCCTCAAGGCACCCGACCGTGGTGCCGTGGTGACCGGTGCCGAAGGCGGCGCCGGCCTCGATGCGCAAATTGACCGTGCCGTCGGGAACCTTGCCTTTGTCATGGACGCCATAGACGAAAAACCGGCCGGCCCGCACCGGCGGCAAGCCGGACAGGCTCATGGCGATCCAGTCGGCGTCCATCAAATCTTCGACAGCGGTTTCCAGTTCGAAGCCGCCCAGCACCCCGACAATGTGGTCCGCCTCCATACGGCTCGTCGGATAGGCGTCGATGCGCCAGACGCCGTTGTCCTCGTCTTCTTCGAGGATCGAATAGGTCGCCCCCTCCAGCGCGATGTCGGCGTCGATGGATTCGGCGGCGGCCTCGGCGGCGGCTCGGCTCCCGCGCGAGATAATCTGAACGGCGGACTCGGACATTTCAAAAAGACCGTTATGCTGGTGATTCATCGGCGCGGGTGCGCCGGTTCAGGATCCGCAACTACAACTCCCAGAGGTCGGCGACAAATGGCCAAGAGCCCGGCAAAGTCCACACCATCCAAACCTGCCGCCAAGTCGAAGGCTTCGGCAGCCAAAACCACAAAGCCGGCAGCAGCCGCCAAGGCCAGCGCCACCAAGCCCGCTGCAGTCAAGGCGACGGCCGCCAAGGCCGCCGCTCCGAAGGCGGCGGCAAAGCCGACGGCGAAAGCGACGGCTGCGAAGGCTGCGGCCAAACCGGCCGCCAAGTCAGCAGCGGCGAAGACCACGCGCGCGTCGACCACCAAATCGGGCGCCGGTGCGCGGACCACCGCAGGCAAGGCCGCCCCCGCCAAGCGGACCGCCCCCAAGCCGGCGGCTCGCGCGGCGGCCCCGGCCCCGGCGGCAGCGCCCAGCGCCCCGGCCCAGCCCGCTACGTCGACCGCACCGAGCTACGCCAGCTCGGACAGGGGCTTCTTCTCCAAGCTGGTCGACCGGATCTTCGGCGCCCGCTGATCCAGGCCTGGAATCAAAGAGCCCGCGCCTCCTTTGCTGGAGACGCGGGCCTCTTCGTGTCTGGATGCAGACGGCCTAGGGCAGGTCTTCGCCCAGGATCGCCATGTTGAAGGTGTAGGAACCGTCGTCGTCCTCATCTTCATAGACCACGCCGATAAACTCATCGCCGATGTAAACCTCGGCAGAGTCGTTCTGCTTGCGCGCCTTGACGTTGATGGCCCCATTGGTGAAGGCCTTTTTCAGATACATCTCGATGCGCTTGATGTCGGGTTCCTGCACGGGCGTCCTCGTATTTGGATAGGGGCGCGAACCCTAATCGTCGGCCCGCGTCAGGCCAAGACCATCAGATTGAAAAGTCATAGACGATGTCGGCCAGGGTGTGATCCATCGTCCTGGCCGGATCTTCGCACGATGGACAGTTGACGATGCGCGCCGGCACACCGGCGGCGGTGCAGCCGGCCGGAACCGGCTTGAGCACCACCGAGCCGGACGCCACCTTGGCGTAGTCGCCGATCTCGATATTGCCCAGCACCTTGGCCCCGGCTCCGAGCAGCACGCCCTTGCCGATCTTGGGATGGCGGTCGCCGCGTTGGGCCCCGGTGCCGCCCAGGGTCACCGCGTGCAGCATCGACACATCGTCGCCGACGCTGGCGGTTTCACCCACGACAATGCCGGTGCCGTGGTCGAAGAAAACGCCCTTGCCGATACGGGCGGCGGGGTGGACGTCGACCTGGTACAGCTCCGACACCCGGCTCTGCAGGTGGAAGGCCAGGGTCTGCCGCCCCCCTTTCCACAGGTAGTGGCCGACCCGATACGCCTGAAGGGACTGGAAACCCTTGAAGAACAGGAACGGCTGCAAGGCCTGCTTCGCCGCCGGATCGCGTTCAAGCACAGCAGTGAGATCGGCTTCCGCCGCCACCACGATCGACGGATCAGCGGCATAGGCGCGTTCGCAGACCTCGCGCCAGGCCATCGGCCCGACCTCGGTGTCGCCGAGTTTGCGGGCCAGTTGGAAACTGAGCGCGCCAGCTAGGTCGTCGTGGGCCAGCACCACCGCGTGCAGCAGGCTGCCCAGGGCCGGCTCGGCCTCGGCGGCGGCGGCGGCCTCCGATCTCAGCCGACGCCAGATCGAGTCTTCGTTCTGAACGGGCTTGAGCGCGGCAGGCATGGCGGACTCCTCGTATGGCGCCAACATGGGCTCTCTTGGTCGCACGGGCAATGCGCCCTTTGGACCCCTCAAAAAATTGCGAGTGGCGCGGCTCCCGCCACGTCCCTAAGTTGGCCTGATGATGCGCATGATCCTCACCGCCGTCGCCGGCCTTGCCCTGGCCGCGCCCGCCGTGGCCCAGGAGCGAGCCATGGGTGACGCCGAGATCCTGGCCTTGGCCGACCGGCAAGCGGTGTGGTGCGAGAACTGGAGCGATGAGACCCAAGACTGCGAGAGCCTCTACACCCTGCGGCGCGAGCCTGACGGTCAGCTGGTGCTTGCGGGCATGTTCATCCTCTCGGACCGGCCCACGGTCCAGGTGATCATGGCTGAGGTCGTCACGCTTGAGAATGGACGCCTGTGCAGTTCGGGCGACACCGACGATTTGAACATCCAGGCCAGCCTGGCAGGGGCCCCCTCGCCCGAAATGTCCGCCATGGTTCGGATGCTGTTTGCCGAGAGCATGGCCGACTACGCCCAGAGCACCATTTGCCAGCAGTTCTTCACAACCGGCGACCCGCAGTTCATGGGTGAGATCGTGACCGCCGATGACGTGCGGCTCTATGACTTCGAATCGACCTATCGGCTCGGTACATTCAACAGCGGTTTTCTGCTGCGTCCGCAAATTGGCGATGAGCCTGATATGGGAATGATCGACCTGTGAGCAGCCTTGGCGACGCCCTGCCCCTCCCCCAGGCCGATGCGACGGTGCTGGCGCGCCTGCGTCGCCGGCGTTCCGCCCCGGCCCAAGGTTTGACCGCGCCGGGGCCAACCCGGGAACAACTTCATGTTCTACTTGAGGTGGCCGCAAGAACTCCCGATCATGGAAAGCTTTTTCCATGGAGGTTCACTATCATTGACGGGCCGGCGAAATCCAGACTTGTTCATGAATTCAAGCCGCTGGCCGAACTTCAGCCGGACCCGGTCAAGGCGGCGGCTGTACTGGCCAAACTGGCCAATCCACCTGTCACCGTGCTGGTGATCTCGGCCCCGGTCGAGGGGCACAAGGTGCCGGTTTGGGAACAACAGCTATCCGCAGGCGCGGTTTGCATGAACCTTGAGCACGCCGCCGACGCCATGGGCTTTTCCGCCAGCTGGATCACCGACTGGTACGCCTATGAGGCCGAAGCGCGACCGCTGCTGGGCCTGGCCGACGGCGAACAGGTCGCCGGCTTCATCCACATCGGAACCCTGGCCGAGGGCCCGTCTGAGCGGCCTCGTCCTGATATGAGCCAGATCGTCAGCCGGCTGGGCTAGGTCCCCTAACCCCGCCCGCGGTAGGTCGGCACGCCCTGGTCCGGCAGCCATAGACCGTCTGGCGCCGGGCCGGTCTGCCAGAAGACGTCGATCGGGATGCCGCCGCGCGGATACCAGTAGCCGCCGATCCGCAGCCATTTCGGCTCCAGCAGGTCAGCCAGCCTACGCCCGATCGCCACGGTGCAATCCTCATGGAAGGCGCCATGATTGCGGAAGCTGGTCAGATACAGTTTCAAGGACTTGCTCTCGACCAGCCACGGCCCCGGCGCATAGTCGATCACCAGATGCGCAAAGTCCGGTTGGCCCGTCACCGGGCACAGGCTGGTGAACTCCGGCGCGGTGAAGCGCGCGACATAGAGCGTATCGGGATGCGGGTTGGGCACCCGCTCCAGCTGAGCCGTCTCGGGGCTGTCCGGCGCGCCGGTCTGGCGCCCCAGCTGCGACAGGCCTGTGGTGTCGGTCGTCACGCTCAGGCCGCCCGGATGATGCCGAGGAAATCGGCCGCCTTCAGTGAGGCGCCGCCGACCAGGGCTCCCCCGACCTCCGGCACGGCCAGGATTTCGGCCGCATTGGTCGGCTTGACCGAGCCGCCGTACAGGATCGGCGCGGCCCGTCCCCCCTCGTCCAGGCGCGCGACCATGGCGGCGCGTACGGCGGCGTGGACCTCTTCAATCTGCTCCAGCGTCGGCGTCAGGCCGGTGCCGATGGCCCAGACCGGCTCATAGGCCACCGCGAAGGCCTTGCCGCTCAGGCTCTCGGGCAAGGAGGCCATGACCTGACCGGACACCACCTCGACGGCCCGGCCCGCCTCGCGCTCGGCCAGGGTTTCGCCGACGCAGATGATCGGCTCCAGGCCAGCCGCCAGCGCCGCCTCGACCTTCGCTGCGACATCGGCGTCGCCCTCGCCATGCCCGGCCCGACGCTCGGAGTGGCCCAGGATCACCAGCGCGGCGCCCGCATCCTTCAGCATCGCCGCCGATACATCGCCGGTGTAGGCGCCCGAGGCCTTGGGACTGCAATCCTGTCCGCCGATTTCCACGGCGCTGTCCTTCAGCTGCCAGTTCATCTGGGCGATCAGCGTCGTGGGCGGGCACAGGGCCACGCGGGTCGCCGCCGGCTCCCCGGCCAGCGCCTCGGCCAGCGCCCTCGCTTCGCCCAGCTCGGCGGCCAGGCCATTCATCTTCCAGTTTCCGGCGATCAGTTTTTGCGTGCTCATGGCGGTGTTCCTAGCCTCAGGCAGCCATCGGCTCAACGCCCCTGAAGGGGTCATCGAGGCTGGGCTGGGGTTGGGTGAACCACTTCGGCCCGTCCGGCGTCATGTGGAAATGATCCTCCAGCCGGATGCCGAACCGGCCCGGCACCACGATCATCGGTTCGTTGGAGAAGCACATCCCCACATCCAGTGGGGTGCGGTCACCACGCACCAGATTGGGCGCCTCATGCACATCCAGGCCGACGCCGTGACCCGTCCGGTGCGGCAAACCCGGAAGTTGATAGTCCGGGCCCAGGCCATTGGCGCTCAGGACCGCGCGCGCTGCGGCGTCGACCGCCTCGCACGGCGCCCCCAGCCGGGCGGCGTCGAACGCGGCCGCCTGCGCCTGATGCTCCAGCAGCCAGATGCGCCGCACCTCGGCGCTCGGCTCGCCGAAGACATAGGTGCGGGTGATGTCGGCGTTGTAGCCGTCCAGAGAACAGCCGGTGTCGATCAGGACTACATCGCCATCCTTCAGCGACGGGTCGCCCTCCCCGCCGTGCGGCAGGCTGGTGTCGACCCCAAACGACACGATGCAGAAGGTGTTGCCGCCATCGGCGCCGAGCGCACGGTGCTGGCTATCGATGAACCCGACGACCTCGGAAGCCCGCACGCCGACCTCCAGGCTCGCATGGGCGCGTCGATGCGCCTCCAGCGTCAGGGCTTTGGCTCGCGTCATTAGGGCGATCTCAGCTTCGGACTTTCGGGCCCTCAGCGGTACGATCAACGGATCGGCCCCGATCAATCGATCCGCCCCGAGCGCCTCGGCCAGGCCCAGCCAGATGAACACCCGCGCCTGTTGATCCACCGCCACCTTGCCGTTCGGCCCAACCAGATCGGCGACCACCCGGAATGGGCTTACGTGCTCCTCCCAGGTCGCGATCTCGCCGGGAACCCCAATGATCGACCCCACCTTGTCCAGCTCGAAGCGCGGCGTGATGTAGGTCAACGGCTTGCCCGGGCGTACCAGCGCGCCGGTCAGGCGCTCGGACGGATACCAGCTCAGGCCGGTAAAATACCGCAGCGACGACGTCGCATCGATCAGGCAGGCCGCAATCCCCTGCACGTCCATCGCCGCCTCCAGCGCGGCCAGTCGACGACGACGTTCATCCAGATTGATCGGCGGCGGATTCATGCGGGGCTCCCGAGCGACTCCCATGCCATAGGCCTTGTCCCACCCTCTGCAAATCGATGCGCCAATGAAAAAAGGCCCGGCGATCGCTCGCCGGGCCTCTTCCGTATGCATCGGTGCGGGACCGAGATCCCGCAGCCAGGTCCATCTTACTTGATGGTGACCTTGGCGCCGGCTTCCTCGAGCTTCTTCTTGAGCTCTTCGGCGGCCTGCTTGGAGACGTTCTCAACGACGTTCTGCGGAGCGCCTTCGACCAGGTCCTTGGCTTCCTTGAGGCCCAGGTCCGGACGGGCGCCGCGGACTTCCTTGATGACGTTGATCTTCTTGTCGCCGCCGTCGGTCAGGACAACGGTGAACTCGGTCTGCTCTTCGCCGGCTTCAGCCGGAGCAGCGCCACCGGCGCCGCCGGCCGGCATGGCCATGGCGACCGGAGCAGCGGCCGAGACGCCCCACTTCTCTTCGAGAAGCTTGGACAGTTCGGCGGCTTCCAGGACGGTCAGGGTCGACAGTTCGTCGACAATCTTTTCGAGCTTGGACATGGGATAGTTCCTTGGGGTTCAGTTTGGTGTGTTGAGAAGCGGAGATGACCTAGGCGGCGTCTTTGGCGGCATAGGCGCCGAAGACACGAGCCAGCTGGCCGGCCGGAGCCTGCAGCACGCCCGCGACCTTGGTCGCCGGAGCCTGCAAGAGGCCGATGATCTTGCCGCGCAGTTCGTCCAGGGACGGCAGCTTAGCGAGTTCCGAGACGCCTTGGGCGTCCAGCACAGTCGCGTCCATGAGGCCGCCGACGACAACGAACTTCTCGTTGCCCTTGGCGAACTCGGTCACGACCTTGGCGGCGGAAACAGGATCCGGCGCATAGGCGATGGCGACCGGGCCGGAGAACAGGCGATCGCCCGCTTCACCCGCCGAACCGTCCAGGGCCTTTTGAGCCAGGGTGTTCTTCACCACCTTGAGAGCCGCGCCCTGGGCCCGAAGGCGCAGACGCAGGTCGGTCATTTCCGCAACGGTCAGACCCAGATTGTGGGTCACGACCACGGCGCCGGCTTCGGCGAAGACACCCTTGATGTCCTCGATCGACGCGGCTTTTTGTGCGCGGTCCATTGCGGTCTCCTAGTCTGTTGACGCCCGCGGGATTGCGGACGCCGAAAACGGCCCGTTCGCTTCGGGGAAACCCGAAACGGCGCGCCGCATAAAACTGTCCGAAGGAACGCCCGTCAGCACCCGGCCCGAAGGCGACGGATGGTTCGGGACTTTCCCCGTCTCCCCACGGCGCCAGAGGGCTCTCTGACGGTTACGGCAAGGGTGGCCCCCTCGCCCCGAAGTTCTCGGACAGGACCGCCGAAAGCCGGGGCTTTCAACGGAAGCCGCGCTCTATACACGCTGGCGCGTCGAAATCAACGCCTCAGGGCGCGAACCCGGCAATCAGGGCCTTCAGTTCCGGCTCGTCGACGGCGCCCGCAGCGTCCAGGCGCGCAAACCAGCGCCGTTCGCGTTGGTGCGCCTCGGGCCAGCGGTCGAACAGGTGCGTCACCTGAAGACTGTAAAGGTCGACCGCCGTCAGCCTTCGCGCCCGGCTCGACAGTCGCTTGTCATAGGTGAAGGTCCCGCTAGCGACCGGCTCGATCAGCCCCGTCGCCCCCGCCTCCTCCATGGCTTCTTCGGCGGCGGCTTCGGCGTCGGTCAGGCCCTTCATCCGGTTGCCCTTGGGCGTCACCCAGCGGCCCGTATCGCGCGAGGTGACCAACAGGAACTGGATGCGGTCGTCATCGCCCAGTCGCCAGCACAGGGCGCCGACCTGCCGACGTTTGGCCCTGAGCGTTCGGTCGCTCACGTCAGGAACAGATGGCCGAGCCAGTAGAACACCGCCCCCATCGCCGCGCAGGCGGGGATGGTCACGAACCAGGCGAAGACGATTCCGCGCGCCACATTCCAGCGCACCGCCGACGCTCGCCGGGCCGCACCCACGCCGATGATCGAGCCTGTGACGGTGTGGGTCGTCGAGACCGGCACCCCGAAATGCGTGGCGATAAACAGGGTGATGGCCCCGCCGGTTTCGGCGCAGAATCCCTGCTGCGGCGTCAGCCGGGTGATCTTGGAGCCCATGGTGTGCACGATCCGCCAACCGCCGCACAGCGTCCCCAGCGCGATCACGACGTAACAGCTGATCACCACCCAGAACGGCACATGGAACTCGTCGCCCAGAAGGCCGCGCGAATAGAGCAGCACCGCGATGATCCCCATGGTCTTTTGCGCGTCATTGCCGCCGTGGCCCAGCGAATAGGCGGCCGCCGACACCAGCTGCAGTCGCCGGAAAATGCGGTCCGCCAGCGCCGGATTGGCCTTGAGGAACAGCCACGACACAATCAGCACCAAGACCAGCGCCAGGATGAAGCCCACCGTCGGCGACAGGAAGATGGCGAACACCGTCTTTGACACGCCCGGAATCTGGATCACGCCCAGCCCCGCCTTGGCCACGCCGGCGCCGAGCAATCCCCCGACCAGGGCGTGCGAACTGGACGACGGAATGCCCCGCAGCCAGGTGATGATGTTCCAGCTGATCGCCCCCATCAGGGCGCCGAAGATCACCGCGTCCGAGATGATGTCCGGCGAGACAATGCCCTTGCCGATGGTGTTGGCCACCGCCACGCCGAAGACGAAATAGGCCGCAAAATTGAAGCCTGCGGCCCACAGCACCGCCAAGGGCGGGCTCAACACCCGCGTCGCCACCACCGTTGCAATCGAATTGGCCGCGTCGTGCAGGCCGTTCATGAAGTCGAACGCCAGCGCCACGCCGATCAGCAGCACCAGGATGACGAGGCCCACGTCCATGGCCGCTACAGGTGCTCGACCAGGATGCCGTTGACGCGGTTGGCCACGTCCTCGAAGCGGTCGACCACCTTCTCCAGATGGTCATAGATCTCGGCCCCGATAATGAAGCCCATGGCGTCGCCGGTCCGGTGCGCCAGGAACAGCGCCTTCATGCCCTCGTCATAGACGGTGTCAGACTCGCTCTCGAGCCGCGCCACCAGCTCGGTCAACTCGTTCAGACGCTCGCTGTTCTTCTGCATGGCGTGCAGTTTCTGCATGGTCTCGATGGTCAGGGCCGCGCAGCGCACCGCGATGTCGGCCAGCTCGCGCATCTTGGGTTCGAAGGCGGTCACCTCGTACAGCGAGATCGCCTTGGCCGCCTTCTGCATCTGGTCAATGGTGTCATCGAGCGAATTGGTCAGGCCGCGAATGTCCGACCGATCGAACGGGGTGATGAAGCTGCGCCGCACGGCGTACAGCACATCGCGCGCGACGGCGTCGGCGGCGTGTTCGTGCTCGACGATTTTCTCGCACCAGCCGGCGGTCTCGGGACCGCCTTCCAGCGCCGCCCGCATCGCCTCGGCCCCCTTCACCAGAGTCCCGGCGTGGGCCTCGAACAGATCGAAGAATTGATCCTCGCGCGGCAACAGAGCCTGAAACCAGTTCATGCGGGCGACCTTCCCTGTCGGCGGATGGCCCCGTCTAAACGAGTCTGGGTTCATTCGTCCACGGACGGAGGAACAAACCTGGGGATTCAGGCGCCGCCGAATCGCTCTGACCAGGCCGCCACCTGCTCGTCTTCGATCTTGGCGAACAGGACGCCCTGGTGGGCCACCGCACGCCCCGCCGGCACGGCGTCGAACAGCGCCTCGTCCGGCGACGGCCAACTGAGGTCGGTCGCCCCAACCGAGGCCGCAATCGTCTCGGCCGTGAACGGGATCACCGGCGCCGCCAGCCGCGCGAACAGCACCACCAGATTGAGCCCGGTGCGCACCCCGACCGCCGCCTGATCGACATCGGTCTTGAAAGCGGTCCAGGGCGCGGCTTCCTGCAGATACTCGTTGCCCAGCACCCACACCGCCCGGATGGCCTGACAGGCCTTTCGGAACTCCATGGCCTCGAACGCCTCAGTCGCCTCGGCGATGCCGGCGCGGATGGCGGCCTCGTAGCGCGCCTCGATCTCGCCGGGCGCCCCGCCCGCCGGGACCACGCCGTCGAACTTGCTCTCGGTGAACTTGACGATGCGGTTGACGAAATTGCCCAGCACATCGGCCAGGTCCTTGTTCGTCGTCGACTGGAACTGTTCCCAGGTGAAGGCCGCATCCGAGCCCTCCGGCCCATAGGCCGTCAGATGCCAGCGCCAGTAGTCCGCCGGCAACAGCTCCAGCGCCTGATCCATGAACACGCCGCGGCCCTGGCTGGTCGAGAACTTGCCGCCGTACCAGTTCAGCCAGTTGAACGCCTTCAGCTGATCGACGGTCTTCCACGGCTCGCCCGAGCCGATGATCGTCGCCGGGAAGCTGACGGTGTGGAAGGCCACATTGTCCTTGCCCATGAACTGGACGTAGCGGACGTCCTCGGCCCCCTCATCCAGCCGCCACCAGTCGCGCCAGGTCCGGCCCGTCGCCTCGGCCCATTCTTCGGTGGCGCCAATATACTCGATGGGGGCGTCGAACCAGACGTAGAAGACCTTGCCCTCCAGCCCCGGGCGCGGCCTGCCGTCGACGCCGACCACCGGTACGCCCCACTTCAGGTCGCGGGTGATGCCTCGATCGATCAGCCCCTCGTCCAGATGCTTCAGGGCGATCGACTTGGCCAGGGTCTGCCAGCCGGTCTTGGAGCCGATCCAGTCGCGGATCGGCTGCTCAAGTTTCGTCTGCAACAGATAAAGGTGACGCGTATCGCGGACCTCCAGGTTGCGGCTGCCGGACACCGTAGAATACGGGTCGATCAGATCGGTCGGATCCAGCAGCCGGCCACAGTTGTCGCATTGGTCGCCACGCGCCTTTTCGTATCCGCAGTGTGGACAGGTCCCTTCGACATAGCGGTCGGGCAGGAAGCGGCTATCGTCGATCGAATAGATCATCCGGTCGACCCGCTCCTCGATGAAGCCGTTCTCCTCCAGCCTGGCCGCAAAATGCTGGGTCAGGCGCCGGTTCGGCGCCTTGGACGACCGTCCGAACCAGTCATAGCTCAGGCCGAACTGCTCGCCGGCGCGCTTCTGGACCTCGTGCTGTTCGTCACAATAGGTCTGCACGTCCTGACCGGCGGCGGCCGCCGCCAGTTCAGCAGGCGTGCCATGTTCGTCGGTTGCGCAGATATAGAGCACCTCGTGGCCCTGCCCGCGCTTGAACCGGCTCCAGACGTCCGCCGGCAGCATCGAGCCCGCCAGGTTCCCCAGATGCTTGATGCCGTTGATGTAGGGCAGCGCCGAGGTGACGAGAATGCGGGCCATGGGAATCCGAAGAGCTGGGAGAGCCGGACGATATAAAGGGCGCGAGCGCCGCCGTCACCCGTACCCCCCCCGAGATTGGCATAGCCGCTGACACATCGGCCCGGCTAGGGTGCCCGACCACCCCAGAGGATCCTCTAATGCGCTCGCCAGTCGCCTTTGCCGCCGCCACGCTCGCCATCGCCGTCGGCCTGTCGGCCTGCGTTCAGGTCCGGGTGCCCGAAGGGGCCTTTTTCTATCCGAACACGCGCCTCGCGGCGGAAGGGATCGAAGTCCCGCCGGGACAACCGATGCCCCCGGGCGCCGAGACCGTCAGTCTGCCCTACGCCGGCGGAGCGGTCGCGGCATCTCGTGTGCGCGGCAATCCGAATGGCCCGATTATCCTGTTCTGCGGCGGCAACATGTTCCGCCGCGCCGTTGGCGGCGCCGACCGCGCGGCGGCCCTGACCCCGTTCGGCGACGTGGTGGTGTTCGACTATCCCGGCTACGGCGAGACGCCGGGCGAGGCGACCCTGGCCAACTTCCGCCTCGCCGGCCGGGCCGTCGCCGACTACGTCGCCCGCACCGCCGCGGCCGAAGGCCGCCAGGTCGTCGCCTGGGGCCATTCGCTGGGCGGCCCCGTCTGCACCGAAGCCACCCGCATGATCGAGGTCGACACCCTGGTGATCGAGGCCTCGACCCCGACCGCCCGCGCCGCTGTGAACGATCAACTGGGCCTGCTGCGTCCGTTCGTCAGGGTGAACCTGGACCCGGGCCTGGACTCCTTCGACGTCATCGAGACCCTGTCCGGCTATCGTGGCCGGGTGCTGGTGCTGGAAGCGGCGCGTGACGAAACCCTGCCGGCCCGCCTAAGCCGCGACATGGCCCGTGATCTCGCTGCGGCGGGCGTCTCTGTCGAACGCCTGGTCTTTGCCGAAGCCCATCACAACAACATCAAGGATCAACCGGACTTTGCCGCGCGCATTGCCGCCGAGCTTGCGCCCTGACCCTTGCGGCGCAGCCCCGCCTTGCCCATAAGCCGCCTCAAGCGCCGGCTTAGCACAGTGGTAGTGCAGCGGTTTTGTAAACCGAAGGTCGGGGGTTCGAGTCCCTCAGCCGGCACCAGCTTTGGAGATGGTCATGAGATCCGCCGTTGCGCCCCTGGTCCTTTCAGCCGCCCTGCTCGCCGCCTGCGGGCAAAACACCGAGTCCGTTGAGACAGACGCCGCATCTGGCCCTGACTCCGCAGCCACGCCGGCTCCCCGGCCTGAGCTGACCGACGCCCAGAAGGCCGAGATCGTCGCCGCCTTGCCGGCGCCGTACAACGAAGGTGACCTGGAGAACGGGCGCCGCGTCTTCGCCCGATGCCGCTCGTGTCACACCCTGCCGGAAGGCGGCATGGACATGACCGGACCCAACCTTTGGGGCGTGTTCGGCCGACAGGTCGGTTCGCGCGAAGGCTTCCGCTATTCCGAGGCGGTCCAGGCGGCGGACTTCACCTGGGACGCCGAGCATCTCGACGGCTGGCTGGCCGCGCCGCGCGAATTCCTGCCCGGCAACCGTATGGCCTTTGCCGGTGTCCCGGACGAAACCGACCGCCGTGATCTGATCGCCTATCTCAAGGTCGAGACCGGCTACGCGCCGGAGTAGCGCCGTCTCCCGCCAAATACCGCCGCCACAGGGGCTTGTTCTCAGAGCCCCTGTCCACGGGCGTCGGCAGGTCAGGCGGCGGTCGACGCGATACGGATCGTAGGGACGGCGCGCTAGGTCCAACCGACATTCAGGCTCGTTGAGAGGTTCGCTGCTCCCCCTTTCCCCATTGGGAGAGGGAGGCTGCGCGCCGAGGTCGGGTGATGCCATGACGCGACCGCGCGGAGGGTAAGGGTCGCATCGCACCAGTTCCGGAACCGACCAGCCGCCATCCGACCGGCTTCGCCGGCCACCGACCATGCTTACCCTCTCAGATTCCAAGAGCATCTATCTAATTTTAAATCGAAAACACGAAAAGCAACTGCGCCTCATGCTCACCGCTGCAAGGCGTGCGATTCTCTGAACGATGCCAAGCCGTCCGCACCGCAAATTGCACGAGTTGCACCCAATTTCTGGTGCGACTTCGGTGACAAACGCACCGGCGATTTTGCACCTTCTGCACCTTTTGCACCCTGTTGTCGGAGTGCAAAAACGGCTCCAGACGTCACCTACTCCGAGACAGCCGGGCGGAACGTCACATCCGAATCTGCGATCAGCCAGATCAACCCGGCCCAGGCCGCCACGTTCTGAGAAAGTTGTTCTGGATCAATCTTATCCAGCGTATCGTTTGCGGTATGATGCAGGTCGAAATAGCGCGTCCCGTCCTGTGACAACCCGAACACCGGCACGCCTGCCCGTGCCAGCGGGCCCACGTCCGCTCCACCGCTGGTCTCCGGAACCGATGAGGCCAAAACCCCGATCGGATACAGCACCTGGGTCGCCGCCGCCTGGAAGGCCGAGCCCTGCGCGCCCGGCGGCAGCCGCAGCGCATAGACCCGGTCCGCGCCGAAATCGCTCTCACCGGCGATGACGTGCTGGGCCACCGCGGCCGCGCCGACCCCACGCACATAGACGCCGCCGCCGTCGCCGGTGTCGTCCGTCGGCTGCGCCACCTCCTCGGAGCCATAGAGAATCACCCGCACGGTCCGCGCCGGGCGCCGGCCGTCCTCGACCAGCTCCAACGCCGCCGCCAGAGTGATGGCCCCGCCCGCCGCATCGTCGATGGCCCCGGTGCCCTGGTCCCAGCTGTCCAGGTGCGAGCCCAGAACGATGACCTCGTCCGGCCGCTCATCGCCGACGATATCGCCGATCACATTCTGGGATGTCGTCTCATAGGTCCTCGCCGTGGAGGTCAAACGCAGCCGGATCGCGCCTTCGCCCATCGCCATCAGCCGGCTCAACTGATCGGCGTCCGCCGCCGCCAGGGCGAACGACGGAATGGTCGGCTGGCCGTTCAGATAGCGCGTCGTCCCTGTGTGCGGCAGCCGGTTATAGTCCGAGCCGACCGAACGCATCACATAGGCGACCGCGCCCTTCTCCATCGCCGCCGCCGGCCCCTGGCCACGCACTCGCGTTTGCGGTCCATAGCCCGAGCCATCTTGCATCGGCTGCATCTGGCCCAGGTCGATATAGACGATGCGCCCCCTCACCTGGCGCTCTGGCGCCGCCTGAAGCGCCTCCAGGCTGGTGAACCGCACGACCTCGGCCTCGACGCCTCCCTCGGGCGTCGCCGGTGAATGTCCAAGGGCCGCCACCGCCAGCGGCTGGGCGAACGGCCCGATGATCGCGCCCGAATCCTGACCGCGCTCCCAGCCGATCAGCGGGAACGCCTCGATGCGGACATTGCGGAAGCCATGCGCGCGCATCCAGTCCGCCGCCCACGCCGCCGCGGCCTGCTCGGATGATGAGCCGGCAGGCCGCGGACCAAAGCGGGTGGTGATCTCGGTGACGATCTCCAACGCCCTGTTGTCCTCAAGGGCGGCATCGCGAATCTGCTGCGCAGTTCGGATCGTCGCGGCGTCCTGGGCCTGGGCCGCCGGCCCGACAGTCATGGCCAGAGCCGCCAGGGCTGCGGCTCCAGCAAAGCGAAACAGCGACACGATCTTACTCCTGCTGACGGCGTCAAAGCGGGGAACACTAGGACCTCCGCGCGCCCACGCAAGCCGGATTGACTCTTGCAACGCGAGGTTCGTTCGGCCCTACTTGCGGCCCAAGAACCATGGAGATCGGCATGCGTCACATCATGTGGGTGAGGATTGGCCTGGCGGCGATCTTGATCTGCGCTGCGCCCGGCGCTTGGGCCCAGTCCGCCGCCACGGGCGGCAAAGATCCGTCTATTTCCCAGGGCGGAGACAATCCAGAGCCGCGAACCAGCCAGCCGTTCTCAGGCGAAACGCCCCTGCCGCCAGCGCCGCCGCCGCCGATCACCACGCCGCCGACAACGTCGCCCATAGCGCCGCCCGACGCCGCACGGAGCGGCGCCGGAGCCAGCGAGCTCGGCGACTGGGCTGTTGCGGTCATCGCCGCCGACTGGCGCTCCAGCCAAGGCCAACCAATTCGCGCCTTCGAGAATTCCCGCCGCGATCTTTCCGCAGCCTTCCTGAGGGCAGGGTTCGACGCCGATAACATCACCGCCCTGTCGCTGGCGCCCAACGCCAGCGGCGCCGCGATGGGGTCTCAGCGCGCCGTCGCCGCCATTGAGGCCGTCACCCGCCGGGCCACAAGCGGCTGCCTGCTCTATTTCACCTCGCACGGCTCGCCATCCGGCATCGTCTGGGGGCCGGAAGGCATCATGGCCCCGCAGGTTATGGACCGGTTGATTGACGGCTGGTGCGGAACCCGCCCGACAGTCATCGTCGTGTCCGCCTGCTTCTCCGGTGTTTTCGTGCCGACCCTGGCCCAGCCAAACCGGATGATCATGACCGCCGCCCGCCGCGACCGGTCCTCGTTCGGCTGCTCGGAGGATGCGACGCACCCGTACTTCGATGGCTGTGTGCTCGAATCGATGAACCACGCCCGCGACTTCATGACCCTGTCGATGCGAACCACCGCCTGCGTCAACCGGCGTGAGCGTGAGGAAGGGCTGCGTCCACCGTCCGAGCCGCAGACCTATATCGGCGCCCAGATGCAGCCACTGCTTCCCTTCCTCCAGTTCGCCAGCCCCTGAGCGACGCCGGCCTTGCCCTTGAGGGGTGGAACATTTATAGAACATGGATCCAAATCGAGAGGGTCCGATGCTCACCGGCAAGTGTCACTGCGGCGGCGTCCGCTATCAGATGAAGAACGCCACGCTGCACCACGCCCTGTGCCATTGCAGCGACTGCCGCCGCGCCTCCGGCGCACCAGCGGTGGCCTGGGGCCTGGTTGCAGCCGACGATATCGAGATCGTGGGCGCCCCCACGGTCTATGCCTCGTCCGAACACGGGCGTCGCCATTTCTGCGGCGCATGCGGAACCAGTCTGTTCTACACCAACGACCAGATCTTCCCGGGCCAGATCGACGTCCAGACCGCCACCCTCGACGATCCTGACGCCATCCCGCTCCAGGCCCAGATTCAGCTGGCCGAGGGCATCGCCTGGATGCAGCGCCTGGATGCCTTGCCCGCTTTCGACCGCTATCCGGGGATTGGCCCGGACGCGCCTAGCGACGGCTGATCGTCACGATCAATCGCTCGCGCTCGCCCTCGCGCCGCTCGACCAGCAGCCGCGCCACCTGGGCGTCGTCGTGGAAGACATGCTTCTTGATCCCGTCCAGCACCGCCTTGGCGATATTGTCCAGGTCGATGTGCGGAGGATCGCCGACGTGCTCCATGATGATCTCGACCGCATGGTCGCCCCAGGCCGGGCGGCTCCCGCGCCAGTCCTTGCGGAAGAACTCATAGAGCAGGACCTTGTAGTACTTCGGCTGGGTCGTCAGCCCGTCGACGGTCAGCTCGAACACCCCGTTCGCCTCGCGCGCCCGGACCTTGCCCGTTCCTGTCCAGTCGCCGCCGTTCACGCCCGCTCCTTGCCCGCCCTGCGCCGCGTGCTACACCCCCGGCCGTCCTCCCGCCAGATTCCAAGCGAACGCCATGACCAAGACGCGCACTGAAACCGACACCTTCGGCCCCATCGAGGTCGACGCGACCCGTTACTGGGGTGCCCAGGCCGAACGCAGCCGCGGCAATTTCAAGATCGGCTGGGAGAAGCAGCCGCTGCCTATCGTGCGGGCGCTGGGCATCGTCAAGCGCGCCGCCGCCGAGACCAATATGGCGCTGGGCCGGCTGGACCCAACCATCGGCGAGGCCATCGTACGCGCCGCCAATGAGGTCATCGAGGGCAAGCTGGACGACCACTTTCCCCTGGTCGTCTGGCAGACCGGCTCGGGCACCCAATCGAACATGAACGCCAATGAGGTGATCAGTAACCGCGCCATCGAGATGCTGGGCGGCGAGATGGGCTCGAAAAAGCCAGTCCATCCCAACGATCACGTCAATATGAGTCAGTCGTCCAACGACACCTATCCCACGGCCATGCACGTCGCCTGCGCCGAAGAGATCGTCCACCGCCTGCTGCCGGCGCTGCAAAAGCTGCACAACGCCCTGAACGACAAGTCCCAGGCGTGGAAGGACATCATCAAGATCGGCCGCACCCACACCCAGGACGCCACCCCTCTGACGCTGGGCCAGGAGTTCGGCGGCTATACCCAACAGATCGCCAACGGCATCGAACGGATCGAACAGACCCTGCCCAAGCTGATGGAGCTGGCCCAGGGCGGCACCGCCGTCGGCACCGGCCTGAACGCCCCCATCGGTTTCGCTGAGGGCGTCGCCGACAAGATCGCCCAGATCACCGGCCTGAAATTCACCACCGCCCCGAACAAGTTCGAGGCCCTGGCCGCTCATGACGCCATGGTCTTCAGCCACGGCGCGATCAACGCCGTCGCCGCCTCCCTGTTCAAGATCGCCAATGACATCCGCTTCCTCGGATCCGGCCCGCGCGCCGGTCTGGGCGAACTGAACCTGCCTGAAAACGAGCCCGGCTCGTCCATCATGCCGGGCAAGGTCAATCCGACCCAGTGCGAGGCGCTGACTCAGGTCTGCGTCCAGATCTTCGGCAATCACGCCGCCGTCACCTTCGCCGGCAGCCAGGGCCATTTCGAACTGAACGTCTTCAACCCGGTGATGGCCTATAACTTCCTGCAGTCGGTGCGCCTGATGGCCGATGCGGCGATCAGCTTCACCGACAACTGCGTCGTCGGCATCGAGCCGCGCCGTGACAATATCCAGAAGGGGCTGGAGAACAGCCTGATGCTGATCACCGCTCTGAACTCAAAGCTCGGCTACGACACCTGCGCCAAGATCGCCAAGACCGCCCACAAGAACGGCACCACCCTGCGCGAAGAAGCCGTCGGCGGCGGCTATCTGACTAATGAAGAGTTCGACGAATGGGTCCGTCCCGAGAAGATGATCTCGCCGGGGTGATGGGCCTGCTCGGATGACCGACGACGCCTCCGACCGCCCGGCTAGATTCACCGGCCATCGCCGCGACTTGATCGCGACGGCCTACCGTCCGCTGGCCCATCATGCAGGCGTGTTGCACACCCGCGCGGGCCCAATCGACTTTCAGCGCGACATCTATGAGATCGGCCGCGTCGTCGCCGTCGTGCCCTACGACCCCGAGCGCGACCTATTGGTGCTCCAGCGCCAGTTCCGCCTCGCCGCCCATCTGCACGGGCATGACGGCGTCCTGGTCGAACTGGCCGCCGGCCTTGTCGAAGACGGCGAAACCGCCGAGGCCTGCGCCCGGCGCGAGATGATCGAGGAACTCGGCGTCGCTCCCACTGATCTGATCCACGCGACCGACTTCATGCCCTCGACCGGCTGGCTGGCCGAAGAGGCGCATCTGTTCATCGGCCGCGTCGATGCCGGCGCCTTGCCGGATCATGCCGGAGCCGCCGGTGAGGCCGAGTTCACCGAGCCGTTCGCCGTCTCGCCGGACGTCGCGCTGAAGGCCGTCGATGAAGGCCGCATCCGCAACGGCTTCACCCTCCTGGGCCTGCTCTGGTTCGCACGCCACCGGACAGCTGTCCGGGAGCGCTGGACATCGAGCCTTCGGTAGCCAGACCCCTATTCGGTGCGCGCGGGCGTTTGCTCAACGCCGCTCGAATCTGCTCCGACATAGATGCCCTGGCCGGATTGATCGCGGGTCAGCAAGCCGAACCTCGTCCGTGCCCGGCCATCACCCATCAAGCCGTCGCCGGGTGCGCGCCCGACAAACATCAACCGGCTACCTTCATCTTCAACGACGACGAGGCCGTTGGTTCCGTCGCTGTCAGCCACGAGAAGCGCGCCCTCTCCATGGATGGAATCGAGGCCCACGCCGCTCCGATCCAGGTTCGTTTCGGCATTGGTCATGTGACCGATTCCGCCTCGCTCTATCCCATTCGCGGCATGGAAGGTCAGGCCGGTCATGTCTCCGATTCGACGACCGTTCAGCGGATCGGGAAGAGGCGAGCCGAAGGCGACACGATCATGGCCGTTTTCGTCCAGAACCAGTATGCCGACACCGCCGTTCCTGAGATTGCCGACATTGGCGGCGTGGCGACCGAGCTGTTCGCCGAAGGCCTCTTCATATCGGGCCGGATTGGTGCGTAGACGCTCCGGCACCGTCGGCATGGGGGCGCCGATCAGAATGCGAGCGCGCCCTTCGGCATCTTCAATGATCAGGCCCCTGGCCCTGAGGATATCAGGCGCGGTCTCGGTGAAGCCCGCAGTCACGACAATCGTAAGCAAGCCCCCCAAGGCCCAGGTCATCGCCCTCAGGCCTTTCACGCTCTTCTCGAGCTGACGAATCTTGTCCCCGTACGCCTCAGACGTCTCGCCCATGTGACGGCTCCTATGCTTCGAAACAACGGCGAAGCTAGAGTGCAATGGCGCGTTGACAAGTTACCGATTTTTCATCGAAAAACGATATGCAGCGAGCCTGTCTAACCTTCGACCCGCGCGTCCGGGCGATCAGAGCCGTCCGAAATCTCTTCGTGCCAACGGCCGCTTTCGTCTTCCCAACTGATGCCGCGCGTTTCGCCCGCGACGTGCTGCTCGGCGGCGGCGCGGTGTGCGGCGGCCTTGGCGGCGTCGCGGGTCGGGAAAGTTTCCGAAAAGGTTTCGCCCAGCTTGTAGGCCCAGCCGTCTGCGTGCTGGACAATCCGGTAAATCACATCGACCATGGGTCATTCCTCTTTGGGGCGGGGCGCCGAAGACAATGACTATCTTGCGGGCGCGGCTATGGAGCCGCCTATCAGCCCTAATCGGCGGCGTCGAGCCGGAGCCTGCGTCGAGGCGCGAACCGAGAATCGCGTTCTGGCTGCTGGTTCCGGCGCTCTGCCTGACGATGGCGGGCTGCGGTTCGATGCCTCGTCCCGAAGGTCCGTTCAGGTTCGCGCCCGAGGAGATCGCCCAACTCCAGGATACGCGCCTGGGCGCCAACGATATTGAGGCGCTGCGGGCCTTCAGCCGTGATCTGGCCGCGCGCCTCGTCTCCTCGGAAACCCACACCATCCTGGCCTTGTCCGGCGGCGGCGCCAACGGCGCCTTCGGCGCCGGCGTGATCGTCGGCTGGACCCAGAGCGGAGATCGCCCCCGGTTCGATGTCGTCACCGGCGTTTCGACCGGCGCCCTGACCGCGCCGTTCGCCTTCCTGGGGCCTGACTGGGACGATGAACTGATGGCCGCCTACACTGACGGTCGGACGGACGGCCTGCTCAGTCCTGGTCATCTGGCCATTCTGCGCGGCCCCAGCCTGTTCAGCGCCTCGGCTCTGCGCGCGCTGGTCAATGAAAGCGTGACGCTCGATCTGCTGACCGCCATTGCCGCAGAGCACGCCGCCGGACGCACCCTCCTGATCGCGACCACCAACCTGGACACCCAGGAGACTGTGATCTGGAACATGGGCCTTTTGGCCACTCAGGGCGAGGCGGCTTTGCCGCTGTTCCGAGACGTGCTGGTCGCCTCGGCCAGCATTCCGGGCGTCTTCCCGCCGGTCTTGATTCCTGGGACCAATGAGGCCGGTCAGGTGGTGATGGAGATGCACGTCGATGGTGGCGTGAACACCCCGTTCCTGGCCATCCCGGAGGAGCTGCTGATGTGGAACGCGCCGCGAGACCTCCCCGGCGACGCCCACCTCTACATCCTGCTGAACGGTCAGCTTGGTCGCAACACAGGTGTCACGCCCGGCCGCCTCGGCGATATTCTCGCGCGGACCTTCGACAGCGTCAGCAAGGCCCAGGCTCGCCAGTCGCTCGCCGCGAATGCCGCCTTCGCCTCGCGCAATGGCCTGACCTTGTCGCTGGCCGCCATCCCCGACGACGTCTCGGTCTCCAGCCTGCGCTTCGACACGGAATCGATGCAGGCCCTGTTCGAAATGGGTCGGTCCAGGTCCGTATCCGGTCAGGCCTGGGGGCCGGTGGCTCTTGTCGAGAGATTGACGCCGGCTATCGCCCCGGAAGACGGGCTTCAGACTCCGTGAGTGAATTCATCGCTTGGCCGGGGCCAACTTTCGTAGGAGCCTGCGGCCATGGCCGAAATCATCAATCTGAATAAGGCGCGCAAGGCTCGCGACAAGGCTGAGGCCAAATCCGACGCCGGCGCCAATCGCGCCGCCCATGGCCGCACCAAGGCCGATAAGAGCATCGCCGAGGCCCGCAAGGCCCGCCGGGACCGGGTTCTGGACGGCGCGCGCATCGAGCGCCCTGACGACGAACCGGCCTAGCCCTTGGGCGCGCGGATCAGAAGAACCTGCCCGCCCAGCACCAGGGCGATGCCCAGGACCGCCTCCCAGCCAAAGCGCGCATTCTCAAAGATGACGGACATCCCCAGCGCAATGGGCGGTGTGATCGCTGATATATAGCTGGCCAGCGCATAGCCCTTGGCTCGCGCCAGCATGAAATATAGCGCGAACGCCACCACCGAGCCGAACAGCGACAGATAGAGCAGCGAACCGACATAGGATGCGGTCCATTCGAACCCGAACTCGACCCCGGTGACCAGGCCGAACAGAAAGACCATCCCCGAGCCATAGGCCATGGCCCAGGCCACGGAGCTGAGCACCGGCGCGCCTTCCTGCTGAGCCTTCCAGGCGGCCAGATTGCCGCTGGCGGCGATGACCATGGCGACCAGGGCGATCATCAGGCCCAGCATCGCCTCCTCGCTGCCGCCAGGACGGCGCAGCTCGGCCACGAACATCGCCGCCACACCCAGCACGCCCAGCGCCGCGCCCAGCCAGGCCCGCCAATCGGCCTTCTGGCCGAGCAGCACCCGAAACAGCACCAGATTGACGAAGGCCAGCCCGGCGAAGATCACCGCCACCACCGCCGAGGCGATGTGCTGCTCGGCCTCGTAGACCATCGAATACTGGATCGAGAACGTCAGCAGGCCCTGACCGAACACGGCGACATGCTGGTTCCGCGTGAGCCTCAGCGGCTCCTTGCGAATCCAGCAGAACAAAAATAGCGCCGCTGACGCCAGGGCGAAGCGATAGGCGACCGACGCCGTCGGCTCGACCGTCCCCAGTTGCAGGGTGATCGCGTACCAGGTCGTGCCCCAGATCAGGCTACAGATCACGATCGACGCCAGGGTGCGCGTATCGACCAGGCTCGAATCGGGCGTTGAGGCGTTCATGTCGGGGCGAGTACCATGGCGCGCTGTCAGCGTCCGTTCACGTCGCCCGACCGATCATGTCCCTAACCCGCATCAGGAGACCTTGATGAACCGTCGCTCTCTCATTCTCGCCCTTCCGCTTGTCGCTACGGCGGCCGCCTGCACTCCGGCGCCGATGCCTGATGGGCCGCTCGCCGGTCACGGCATGGTCACCGTCGGGGTCACAGCCACCTACCGCGAGCGCATCCTGCTGCCCCCGGGCCATGTCCTGACCATCAGGGTCGAGGACGTCAGCCGCGCCGACGCCAGCGCCATTGTCATGGCTGAGCACGTCGAAATTCTTGATGGTCGCGCGCCGCCCTATTCGGCCCAGCTCGGTTTCCCGGCCAGTCAGGTCAATCCCAACTACACCTATGCCGTGCGCGCCGAGATCCGCGATCCGCAGGGCCGGCTGCGCTTCACCACCGACACGCGCCACGCCGTCCTCACCTACGGCGCGCCGTCCAACGTCGACATCGTCATGGTGGGCGTACGCTAGCCGCCCAGCGTCAATCCGGCCCGCACCTCCGGGCTGATCGCAGCATAGACGTCCGGCGTGCGAATCCCCAGTCGGACCCTCGCGGACGTCAGCGGTTCGGCGAACAGCGCCTCATAGTCCTGGACCGGCAACCAGCTTGCGCGCCGGCCGCTACGCCAAGCCTCGATAACCGCCCGGCGGGCCGGAATCGCCGGCGCCACGCGCCGGATCTGGTTGGCGGCGCCCAGCCCGATGAACAGAAAGCCCAGGCTTCGGGTCTGGGCATGCGAAAAACTGACGACGCAGGCTTCGCCTAGGGCGTCGCGTCCGTATCCGGTGAGGACGTGCCAGATATCGTGAATGTCGCGGAGCCGCCGTCCGTACCAGGCGTACAGATTCGGGGCCTCGATCTCGGCCCGAACCTGGCGGCTTTGCTTGGCCAGCCCCTCGGCTGAAAGGTTCTCGCTCTGCATGAAGGCGCGATAGGCCGCGCCCACCGTGCCCGGCGCGAACTGCGCCAGCCACGCGGCGTCGTTCAGTCTTTCGTTCAGTTCGGTCCGCCGATAGGCCAGCCGCGCGCCGCCCGGTGATCGCAGCAGCTTTCTCAAGCCCCAGGGAATCGAGCGCCCCGTCAACGATTCCATGATCTCGAAGACCTGGGTGGTGTCTTCCTTGTTGGCGACCAGCCGCCGAAAGGCGCGCAACGCACGCAGCGGCTGAAGCCTGCGGCCCAGATAAACGCCTTCAGCGGACAGCGGATCAAGTGCGGCCAAGGCATCCCTCGTTTCGCCCCCCATCCTGCGCCCTCGCCCGGTCCGTTGCAAGACAGGACTGACTGGGTGGCTGTCGACGCCCGCCCGCCTATAGTCACGCCATGGCGACTCTCAAAAAACGCTCGATCTCTCTGGCTGGCCACGCCACCTCCCTGGCGCTGGAGCCGGAATTCTGGGCCGTGCTTGACGCCATGGCGGCGGCGCGCACGTCCAGCCTGGCGGCCTTGATCATCGAGATCGACGCCACGCGCGGCGACCAGCCGTTAGCCTCCGCCTGTCGGGTGGCGGCGCTTGCCTGGACGGGTCGTCACCGTCAGGAATAGAGCGTTGACCGTCGGCCCTTGAGAGCGCCTTGTGACGCCGTCAAAGCCCACGGAGGCCGCAATGACCGAACGCCCGCATCTGATTCCCGCTGCCGTGTTCGGAGGCCTGGTCGGGCTGGGGCTGATCGGCGGCGGCGCGCTGGTCGGCCAGGGCGTCGTCAACGCCCGCGTCGGCGACCGATCCGTCACCGTCCGCGGCTTGTCAGAGCGCGACGTCAGGGCGGATCTCGCCGTCCTGCCGATCCGGTTCACAGCCTCCGGCGACGTTCTGTCCGAGGTCCAGGCCAAGATCGACAGTGATCTGGCGACGGTGCGCCAGTTCCTGACCACCCAAGGCTATCCAGACGAGGCGGTCAGCCTGGGCCGGCTCGAGGTCGCCGACACCCAGGCCCGCGAATATGCCTCCCAGACGGGCGGCCCTCGCTTCATCCTGGCTCAGAACGTGATCGTGCGTACGAACGACGTTGATCGTGTTCAGGCCACGACGCGCGCCCTGAATGAACTGGTCCGCCAGGGGGTCGTGCTTCAGGACTATGTCGGCCCGACCTACGTTTTCACCGGGCTCAACGAAGTCCGCCCCGAGATGATCGCCGAGGCCACGGCGGCGGCCCGCACCGGCGCGCAGCAGTTCGCCGAAGATTCCGGGACGGCGCTCGGCCCCATCCGTCAGGCCACCCAAGGCTCGTTCGAAATCCTGTCGCGCGACGGGGTCGAAGACGAAGGCGGCACGCCCGACAAGCGCATCCGCGTGGTCGCCACGATCAGCTATCGCCTGCGCTAGCCGACCACAGCGCCAGGCAGGGCCGCGGTCTCGACCCGAGGCATTGCGGTCGCATGGACAGCTCGCGAACGTGCAGGTCCCGTCGCATCGCTTGTCACGGGCTGTGTGCTACTTATGTTCTCCTGATTCCCGCTATTGCCGACCTTGCCCGTGTCTGAAACGCCCGCTGTGAAGATATCCGACCTCGCCCGCGCCGATGGCGCGCCGGCGCGCGGCTATCTGGACGGACTGAACGCCGAACAACGCCAGGCGGTCGAGGCTGTCGAAGGCCCCGTCCTGGTCCTGGCCGGGGCCGGCACCGGCAAGACGCGGGTGCTGACGACGCGGCTGGCCCACATTCTGGCCCTGGGCAAGGCCAGGCCCTGGGAACTGCTGGCCGTCACCTTCACCAACAAGGCCGCGCGCGAAATGCGCGAACGCATCACCCACCAGATCGGCCCCTCGGCCGAGGGCCTGCGCTGGCTCGGCACCTTCCATTCGATCGCGGCCCAGATCCTGCGGCGTCACGCCGAGCTGGTGGGCCTGAAGTCGACCTTCACCATCCTCGACACCGACGACCAGGAGCGCCTGCTCAAACAGGTGATCGAGGCCGCTAATCTGGATCCCAAACGCTGGTCTCCGCGCGCCCTGGCCGGCATGGTCGATCACTGGAAAAACCGCGGCTGGACCCCCGAAAAGCTGCCCGCCCGGGAGGACTTCGCCGAGGGCAAGGGCCAGAGCCTGTACCGCGCCTATCAGGACCGGCTGAAGACGCTGAACGCCTGCGACTTCGGCGACCTCCTACTGCACAACCTGACGATCTTCTCACAGCACGCGGATATTCTTGCCGAATATCACAATCGTTTTCGCTACATCCTGGTCGACGAATATCAGGACACCAACGTCGCCCAATATCTGTGGCTGCGCCTGCTCGCCGCCCCGCGCGACGGCCATGCGGCCAACATCTGCGTGGTCGGCGACGACGATCAGTCCATCTACGGCTGGCGCGGCGCCGAGGTCGACAATATTCTGCGCTTTGAGAAAGACTTCCCCGGCGCAGTTGTCATCCGACTTGAGCGAAACTACCGCTCGACCTCGCACATTCTGGGGGCGGCGTCTGGCCTGATCAGCGCCAACCGCGGCCGACTGGGCAAGACCCTGTGGACCGATCAATCCGGCGGCGACAAGGTCCGCGTCACCGGCGTCTGGGACGGCGAGGCCGAGAGCCGCCTGATCGCCGACGAGATCGAGCGCCTGCACCGCCAGGGAACGCGTTATCGCGACATGGCCATTCTGGTGCGCGCCGCCTTCCAGATGCGCACCTTCGAAGAGCGGTTCGTCATGCTGGCTGTCCCCTATACGGTGATCGGCGGCCCGCGCTTCTTCGAGCGGGCCGAGATCCGCGACGCCCACGCCTATATGCGACTGATCCTGTCCGAGGACGACGATCTGGCATTCGAGCGCATCGTCAATACGCCCAAGCGCGGCCTCGGCGACGCCTCGGTCCAGCGCATCCTGACCATCGCCCGCCAGGGCGGCGTCTCGGCCATGACCGCCGCCCGCGACCTGATCCTGACCGACGAGCTGACCGCGCGGGCGCGCACGCCTCTGACCAACTTCATTCGCGACATCGACCGCTGGCGCGCGCTTCTGGACACGACCCCACACCATCAGGTCACCGAGACCGTGCTGGAGGAAAGCGGCTACATCGATATGCAGCGGGCCGACCGCGCCTCGGGCCCGACCCGGCTGGAGAACCTGAAGGAGCTGGTCCAGTCGATGAGCCAGTTCGACACCCTGGGCGCCTATCTGGAGCACGTCGCGCTGGTCATGGATCTGGATCGCGGCGCCGGCGAAGACGCGGTCCAGGTGATGACGCTGCACGCCGCCAAGGGGCTGGAGTTCCCGGTGGTCTTCCTGCCCGGCTGGGAGGAAGGCGTGTTCCCCAGCCAGCGCTCGATCGACGAGAAGGGCGAAAAGGGCCTCGAGGAAGAACGCCGTCTGGCCTATGTCGGCGTCACCCGTGCCCGCTCCGAGGCGCGGATCTATTTCGCCGCCAACCGTCTGGTCTATGGCCGCTGGACCACCCAGCTACCCAGCCGCTTCATCGACGAACTGCCGCACGATCACGTCGAAGCCTCGTCCGAGACCGGCTATTTCGGCGGCTCGCCGCATCTGGCCGAGGCCCGCTCGCGCTTTGACGAAGCCCCGGTGTTCTCCGGCGGCTACGCCTCCCCCGGCTGGCGCCGCGGTCAGCAATACGCGCAAAAGACCCCGCAACAGAGCGCCCGCGACCGCCAGGCCCGCAACGCCGTCATCGACGGCGAAGGCCGGCTGGTCGCCACCAGCTCCTCATCCAGCGCCTACGCCCGCGGCGACCGCGTGTTTCACCAGAAATTCGGCTACGGCAAGGTCGTCGCTATCGAGGGCAACAAGCTGACGGTCGCCTTCGACAAGGCCGGCGAAAAGCGCGTCATCGAGAGCTTCGTGGAGAAGGTGTGAGTCAGGCCCGCTGAGCCCGCACCGTCTCCCACAGACCCACCGCCAGAAGCACACCGGTGGAGAACACACTCAGCATCACCGGCGAGGTCATTGGAACCAGCAACCAGCCCAGGGCCAGCACCGCACAACCGGCCAGCCGCGCCCAGGCCGTCTTGCGCCAGATCGCCCAGGTCGCCACCACCGACCCCAGCAGAAACAGGCCCGGCCCGCCCAGCAGCGTCAGCGCCGCCGCCGGCTCGACGTGGCCTAGCGGATGGGCCAGCACCAGTTCGTCCGACACCGCCACCACGATGATGCCGGCCACCACCAATATCGGCGAATAGGTATAGCCACGCCGCGCCAGGGCGCCGGGGTCCTCGGCGTGGGCGATGGTGTGCGAGGCGGTCTCGTGCGCCCGGCTGAAATAGAGCCACCACATCCCCAGCGTCGACAGGAAGGCAGAGGCGGCGGCCACGATCACCTCCGGCGTCCAGTTCAGCTCGGCGAAGGTCGCCCCCGTGATCAGCAGGGTCTCGCCCAGACAGATGATGGTGAACAGGCCGACCCGCTCGGCCATATGGGCGCCTTCGACGTTCCAATCCTGGGTGGTCGAGCGGCCCAGGCCCGGCGTCCAGAAATACAGCGCCGGTCCGACATATTCGATCGCCAGCGCGCCCAGCCACCACCACAGCCGCTGCTCCGGCGCGGCTAGGCCGCCGATGATCCACAGCACCGCCGACATCGACAGCCACACCAGAATGCGTTGAAAATTGCGCTGCAGCGGGCCGTGCTCACGGCAAGCAATCAGCATGAAGACCGTGCGCCCGACCTGAATGAAGGCGAAGGCGGCGCCGAAGGCCAGGCCCTTGTCTTCAAAGGCGTGCGGCAAGGCCGCCGATAGCACCAGCCCAGCCCCCATCAGCACGAACAGGCCGATCTGGACGGCCGCCTTCTGCGGATCGAGCCAGTTGGTGATCCAGGAGGTGAAGACCCACGCCCACCACACCGCCGCCACCATCATGGCCGCCTGCAGCGCACCCAGCCAAGTCAGATTGCCCAGCAGAAAATGCGACACCTGCGTGATGGCGAAGACGAACACTAGGTCGAAAAACAGTTCGACGAACCCGACCCGCGCCTCGCTGCCGTCGCGTGTTCTCATCAAGCTCGTCACGGTGTTCTCCAGGCCCCTGCGCTCCAGATGCCGCGAGTCGGCGAGGTCGTCACAGCCTTCTGAAAGGCTCCCTACCCCGTCACCAGGCCAAAGTCGGCCACGCGCCCCATGACCGCCCGCACCTGGCCCAGCAGTTTGAGCCGGTTGTCCCGCTCACTGGCGACATCGGAATTGACCAGCACCGCCTCGAAGAACGCGTCCACCGGCGTCCTCAGCCGGGACAGCGCCGACATGGCCCCAACGAAGTCCTCGACCTGGAGAGCCTGATCGACGTCGTTCGCGGCCGTCCGAACCGCGGCGATCAACTGGGCCTCCTCGATCGGTTGTCCGGCCAGGCCAGCCTCGGCCTCGCCGTCCGGCAACTGCCCCTTCTTCTCCTCAGCCCTGAGGATATTGGAGGCCCGCTTGTAGCCGGCTAGCAGATTGGCCCCATCGTCGGTGGCCAGGAAATCCGACAACGCGTCGATGAGGCCCAGGGCCGCAACGAGGTTGTCGTCACCCAGGGCGAACACGGCGTCCAGAATATCGTGGCGGCGGCCCGTATCGCGCAACAGCACCTTCACCCGTTCAATGAAGAACGCGACCAGATCTCGGGTGCCGCGGAACATCGCATCGATCTGGGTATCCCAGCCGGCCTCGCGGGCGGCCGCTTCGAGATCGCCGCCGGCGTCTCGAACCAGCGCGTAGGGCGCCTGTTCCAGGGCCCGCATCGGCGCCTCGGCCAGCCGCTCGGTGACCAGCCACAGGTGCATGAAGGCCAGCCGCCGGATCGGCAGCCTCAGCCGATTGTCAATCACCAGCCGGATCACGCCCAGGGCCGCACGGCGCAGGGCGAACGGATCTTTCGAACCGGTTGGCTTTTCGCCGATGGCAAAGAAGCCGATCAACGTATCCAGCTTGTCGGCGAGGGCCACCGCCACGGTCACCGGTGCGCTCGGAACCGTGTCGCTCGGCCCCTGGGGTTTGTAGTGATCGCGCACGGCGTCGGCGATCGCGTCGGGCTGACCAGCCTGGCGTAGATAGTAGCCACCCATGATCCCCTGAAGTTCGGGGAACTCGCCGACCATGCCAGAGACCAGATCCGCCTTGCACAGGCGCGCCGCCTCATAGGTCGTGTCCGCGTCAGCTCCGACCTCCGGCGCAATCTCGCGCGCCAGGGCGGCAATCCGCTCGGCCCGCTCGGCCATGGTGCCCAGTTTGGCCTGGAAGGTGACGCCCTTCAGCTGCTCCAGCCAGGCCTCGAAGGCATCGGCCCTGCGGTCCTCGTCCCAGAAGAAACGCGCATCGTTCAGACGCGCCGACAGCACGCGGCTGTTGCCGGCCGCCAGGGCCTGGCCGCCGTCGCTCGCCTCGACATTGGCCACCACCACGAAGTTCGGAGCCAGCCCATCGTGCGCCGGATCGCGCACAGCGAAGTACTTCTGGTGCACCTTCATCGACAGCCGGATCACCTCCGGCGGCAGGTCCAGGAACGAGGGGTCCATCTCGCCCAGGATCGGCGTCGGCCATTCGGCCAAGCCCGTCACCTCTTCCAGCAGACCATCGTCATCGACCAGCGCCAGCCCACGATCCCGGCACACGAGCTGAGCTTGCTCCAGAATTCGCCGTCGCCGGTCCGCTGCGTCGATCAGGACGGAATTGGCGTCCAGCTGATGCCGGTAGTCGGCGAAGTCACGCACTTTCAACGGTCGCCCGGAGCCCATGAAACGGTGCCCCTCGGTGGCGTCGCCGGTCTCGATGCCCTGGACTCGTCCATCGATCTCCGGTGAACCGTCGGCGATCAACACCGGCACGACCTGGCCCCCGAACAGGCAGATGATCCTCTTGATCGGTCGCACCCAGCGCAGCGTGCCGTCGCCCCAACGCATCGACTTGGGCCACGGGAAACTGTGGATCACTTCGTCCAGTGTCTCGGCGATCACCGCGGTGGTCTTGCGGCCTCGGCTGGACAGCACCGCGAACAGCACGCCGTCGCGCTCGACCAGTTGTTCTCGGCTCAGCCCGGTCTTGCGCAGGAAGCCTTCCAGCGCCTGCTCCGGCGCTGAGGTCTTGGGCCCCTTGATCTCCTCGTCGCGGTCTGGGGTCGCCTCGGGCAGACCCTCTACCACCAAGGTCAATCGCCGCGGCCCGGCATAGGCGGTCATCACTTCCCAGCCCAGACCCGCCGCCTTCAGCTTGTCGCCGAACAGCCGCTCCAGGTCACGCGCAGCCCCGGCCTGCATCCGCGCCGGGATTTCCTCGGAGAAGATTTCGATCAGAAGCTGTGGCATCTACTCAGTCGGGGTCTCGGATAGGAAGGCTGTCAGTTCTTCCCGTTGCGCCGGCTCCAATTGCGGCAGCATCACCCGAGTGGTGTAATTGCCGAACAGACGGTCATCGCGCACATAGCTCCAGTCTGAGATCTGGTCCCGGCGAAAACTGACGGCATCACCACGATGGCGGCCCGAGAGCAGCGCCGGCTCGTTGTCGAGGACGCCATGGATCGTGTCGCCGGAGAACTGCGGCTCGGCGACCCAGATATGCTCGACAGAGCCGTCATCCGAATCAAGGCCTACTTTCACTTTCGGAAAGCTATCCGCCAGTTGGCCGTCGGCGAGCAGGGCCTCAAACTGCGGCAATGTCGCCCGTGCGGCCGCAATGGCCGCATTCATTTCTGAATCCTGCGTGGCAATAGGGACGACGTTGTCGCTTTGCGCCGAGGGCTGGACTGCTGGTGCCGCATCGCAAGCTGTCACTGCGAAGGCGGCCACTACCAATGACAACATCAAGGTCTTCATGCTCGTCCCTTTTCCTGCTCGACCCATTCGGTCGCGCAAGCCTTGCACAGGTCGCGGATGCGGCCGATGTAGTTCTGGCGTTCGGCCACCGCGATGGCTCCGCGCGCATCCATCAGATTGAATAGGTGGCTCGCCTTGAGCACCTGATCATAGGCCGGCAGCACCAGCGTCTGATCCTGCGGCCCCTTCATCTCAAGCAACCGTTCAACCTCGCCGACCATGTCGTCGAACCGGCGCTTCAGCCCCGCCACGTCATAGCCGTGAAAATTGGCCTCGGATTGCTGGCGTTCGTTCTCAAGGAACACCTCGCCATAGCTCAGGCCGTCGTTGTTGAACCTCAGATCATAGACGTTGTCGACGCCCTGAACATACATGGCCAGCCGCTCCAACCCGTAGGTCAGCTCGCCGGACACCACATCGACCTCGATGCCGCCGACGCCCTGGAAATAGGTGAACTGCGTCACCTCCATGCCATCGCACCAGACCTCCCAGCCCAGGCCCCAGGCCCCGACCGTGGGATTCTCCCAATCGTCCTCGACGAAGCGGATATCGTGCAGCTTCGGATCGATCCCGATCCGCTTCAGGCTGTTCAGATACAGGTCCTGCAGGTCGTCGGGGTTCGGTTTCAGGATGACTTGATACTGGTAGTAGTGCTGGAGGCGGTTGGGGTTTTCGCCGTAGCGGCCATCGCCGGGCCGACGGCTTGGCTGAACATAGGCGGCCTTCCACGGACGTGGGCCCAGCGCGCGCAGCACCGTCGCCGGGTGCAGGGTCCCAGCGCCCACCTCGATGTCATAGGGCTGCAGGATGGCGCAGCCCTGCTCGCCCCAGTACTGGTGCAGAGTCAGGATGAGGTCCTGGAAGGAAAGCGGCTGGTTGGGCACGAAGCGGTCCGGTCTGGCTCAAGGTCGCGCCCGTCCTAGAGCCCGCCCGCGTTTCAGACAAGGAGACGCGGCCTCATCAGGTGGCCCAGGCGCCTGATTCAGCCCGGCGCGCGCCCTTCACAGCCGATTGCAGATTCAGGCGGCAGGGCTGGATCCACCATCCCGGCCGAGCGCGCCGTAGGTCGTCCGCCGCTGTCTTGGCCGCGGCATCAGTCGCGAACAGTCCAAACACCGTCGCGCCTGAGCCGGACATCCGCGCCAGCAAGACGTCTCTCATTGCTCGGACCTCGGCCAGGGCCGCGCCGATGCCTGGCTCAAGCCGTATCGCGGGCGCCTCCAGATCGTTGCGCTGCAGAGCCAGAAAGGCCGCCAGATCTCTCACCGTCGAAAACGACGACGGCATCAAAGGACGCTCCGCTGAACCGGCGCCGCCCAGCTCGTCGTAGGCTTGATAGACCGCGCCGGTCGGGCTGGGGAGGCCGGGGTTCACCAATACAGCCGGGCTGTCCGGCAGCGCGGGCGCGACGGTCAGGCGTTCGCCTTCCCCTTCGGCGATGCACGGCGTGGCCCTCAGACACATTGGTCCATCCGCCCCCAAGGCTTCGGCAGCCCGGTCAAGCCGGTCCGGCGTCACACCGGGAAACATTCGCCCGGCGAGCCTCAGGGCCGCGCCTGCGTCCGACGATCCGCCGCCCAGCCCCGCCGCCGCCGGCAACCTTTTGGTCAGCCTCACCGCCATCGGCGGCGCCCCGGCCAGCTCCAGCGCCCGCGTCACCAGATTGTCAGCGTCAGGCCCGGCCTGGTCAGCGAACACCCCCTCGACGACAAGGCTGTACCGGCCTGCCGGTTCCGCTGTCAGATCGTCGCCCAGGCCGGCGAAGGTCACCAGACTGCAGATCGGGTGGCGGCCATCCGCCTGGGCTGGGCCGACATGAAGGAACAGATTGACCTTGGCTGGTGCGAACTCCGTCAGAATCACGGTCGGGCGGACTCTGCGCCAGACGGCGCGTGGCCGGCCAGCTTGACCTCGATGGCGGCGCGCTCCGCTTCAGTCGGATCCAACGTCAGCGCCCGCCGCCATTGGAACTCAGCCTCACGCCGGCGATCGACCTGCCAGTAGGCGTCGCCGAGATGGTCGTTGATGACGGCGCTTCCAGGTTCGACGCTGACCGCCCGCTCCAGAATCGTCACGGCCTCTTCGAACCGGCCCTGGCGATACCGAGCCCAGCCAAGCGAGTCCTGGTAGTTGCCATTGTCAGGCTCAGCCGCAACGGCCTGTTCGATCAGTGCCAAACCCTCTTCCACACGTTCGCCACGATCCACCCACATATATCCCAGATAGTTCAGGATCTCCGGCTGACCAGGCGACAGTCCCAAGGCCCGCTGGAACGCATCTTCAGCAAGCTGATGCTCGCCGCGCCGTTCGTGGGCGGCGCCCCGCAGGAACTCAAGGTTCCAGTTTTCGACCGCCACCACTGAGGGGCTGTTCAACACGGCGAGCGCCTCGCCGTATTGTTCGTGGCTGGAAAGCAGGGCGGCCAGGGTAAAGGCGGATGCAGGCCCCGGCGCCTGGTCCGCGACTTGGCGCGCGAGCCTGGCTGCCGCCTCGGTTTCCCCCGCCTCGTCGAGACTGGCGGCGATCCGGATCTGGGCGGCTGTATATTCTGCTGATCCTTGGGGGGTTCGGGCCCAGGCCTCGCGCGCCGTCAACGGCATTCCAATGTCGTTCAGGGCTTCGCCCAGAATCAGCCAAGCCTCCCCGTTCTCCGGGGCCAGCACCAGTGACATGCGCAGATAGGCGATAACGAATTCATTCAGGTTCGACACGTCCGCCGCGCCGGCGGAATGGGAAAACGCGAGGGCCGCCCCCTGCCGAATGGACATCAGCGAAGGGGGCCGCCCGCGCGAGGCTGCGCGCGCCCGTGCAGCCTCAAGGCCGGAATCCGCGCCGCGCGCTAGACCGGCGTCGTAGACAGCGATGGCGTCCCCGTATCGCCGGCGCCGTTCCAGGAACTCGCCATAGGGCAAACGCGTCATGGCCGCGGCCGTGCCATCGACAAGCATCGCTCGATATTGGGCGTCGGCCTCGGCGAAGTCTCGGCGATGCTCCAGAAGCAGGGCTCGATAGTAGCCTGTGACAACGCGTGTCAGCGCGTCTGCGGTCTCTGGAACGGGAGCCAGGGCCACGTCCCAGTCCCGCGCATCCGCCGCCAGCCAACGATCAATCAGCCTGCCGGCTAGCTGATGCGGCGCCTGAATAGGGCGTTCGCGGATCACTCTATAGACTTCGCGCGAGCGCCCCTCGGCAAGAGCCTGGGTAATCTGGGCCAGACTCTGGGCTTCGACCAGAGTGGGATTTGACTCACCTGCGACCAGCCCGGCCTGACTGGCCGCGCGAATATCGCCTGCCAGGATCGCCGCCGAGAAGACAGCTTCCCTCAGGATCAATTCGCCCCCGGACTCGGCAAGGGATCCTTGGAGAAAGCCCACCGCCGTGCGGCCGTCTCCGCCCGTCATTGCGGCCCGCCCCGCCAGGAACAAGCCGTAGCTGGACCCGCCGTCCAGGTCTGGCGGGCCAGGGTCGACCGGGTCCGGGGCCTCTGCGGAGGCCTGCTGCGGCGGTTCCTGGGCAAACGCCAAACCCGGCGCGAAAAAGCCGATCAGGGCGATGGTGGCGAAAGGGGGCAAACGCATGACCTGACCCTTGCCGCTTCCTGAGGCGCAAGCAAGACGCTTTAGCGGTCGAATCAGGAATCCGGGGCGATGATCCTGTGCAGCTCGGTCAGGCCGGCCTGAAGAATGTCCCGCCCCGGCTCCGTTTCGACGTCAGGCCGGATCCGCCAACGCGGATGCCCCTGCGGCGTATAGACCGGCTCAGCTGAGTACTGGAGCTCCAGCCCCGACCGATCCAGGCGGAGCTGGAAGACCGCCGCCCCCAATCCCATCATCGGTCGCCCGACAATCCGACCTCGCCCGATCGCGCGCATCCCCATGGGGAAACCCTCAGCCATGCTGGCGCTCCAGGCGTCCGTCAGCACCACCACCGGACGCTCATAGGTGAAGGGGCCGCGTGGGTCGACGTATTCAAGCCATGGCTCGGACAGGCCGGGGCCCTGGCGGCGACGCATGGCGGCATAGGGCATCCGCTCCGTTATGAACCGCCCCATGATCGGTCGAGCCACGGCTGTGTCACCGCCCCCATTGCCGCGGACATCAATGATGAGGCCAGATGTGTCCTGTAGCGTTTCCAGCGCCCTGTCGTAGGCTTCGATCGTATCCGCCGACCCGAAGCTGGTGATCGTAATGCGGCCGACGCCGCCATCCAGCCGCTCCAAGGCCAGGTCTGGCCCTGATCCACCGCCCGTCGTCGGCAGGTCGATCATCAAGCCTCGACCGCCTCGCGTGATCTCGAACCGTCGAGCCGCCCCTCGTCGCCCCGAGACCGCGACGTTCAGGGCGTAGATCTCGGCCTCGGGATCTGGCCGGCTCAGGCAGTTGGGCATAAATTGCTGCGCCGCTTCCAGCACCGGAACGCCCTCGACGGCGACAATACGGTCTCCGGCCAGGATGCCATTCGCCTCTGCGCTGGACCCCGACATGACGTCGGTGACGACCGCAGCCGACCCGTCAACCTCGACGCGCACGTCGAAGGGCGGCCAGCGCGGCGCCCCGTTCCATTCCTGGTTCAGGTGCGTGTGAGCATCGTAGAGTTCGGCAAGCACGTTGCGCACAATGCTGGCGAAATCGTCGCGATTACCGACCGCCTCGACCTGTGGTCGATAGACGGCGCGCACACGGTCCCAGTCCACCGCCTTGTCTTCAAAAAAGCAGTAACGCTCGGACAAGGTGCGCCATAGCTCATCAAAGTCCTGCACGAGCCAGGGGTCGAACTGGGCGCGAGCCGCGCGCGGCGCGAAACACGCGCCAATGGCAATGGCGCTGTACGCCATCAAGGACCGACGATTCATGTTCTAAGATTACCAGAGCAGCGGAGATTCTGGCCAGCGAACCTACATGTTCGGGTAGTTCGGCCCGCCGCCGCCCTCGGGCGTGGTCCAGACGATGTTCTGCGACGGATCCTTGATGTCGCAGGTTTTGCAGTGGACACAGTTTTGGGCGTTGATGACGAAACGCGGGTCGGTCTTGGCCGCTTCATCGCCATAGACGATCTCATAGACCCCGGCCGGGCAATACAGCCGCGCCGGCTCACCATATCTGGGCAGGTTGACCTGAACCGGAACCGAAGCGTCCAGCAACTTCAGATGGGCCGGCTGGTCCTCGGCGTGATTGGTGTTGGACACGAAAACCGAACTCAACTTGTCGAAGCTGAGCTTCCCGTCGGGCCTCGGATAGCTGATCGGCTTATGGTCCTTCGCCAGCCCCGTTGAGGCCGCATCGGTCTTGCCGTGTTTCAGGGTCCCGAACAGCGAAAAGCCGCCGAAGATTGACTGGAACCACATGTCGAACAGGCCCGCCGTCCCGCCCAGTGACGTGCCCAGCTTGGTGAGCAGCGGCTTGGCGTTCCTGACGATCCTCAGCTCTTTCTTGACCCACGATTTCTCATAGGCGGCCTGATAGGCGTCCAGCGCGTCACCGGCGCGGCCCGCCTGGACCGCGGCATAGACGGCCTCGGCCGCCATCATCCCGGTTTTCATCGCATTGTGGCTGCCCTTGATGCGCGGCACGTTCACAAAACCGGCCGAATCCCCGATCAGCGCCCCCCCCGGAAAGGCCAGCTTGGGCACCGACTGCAGTCCACCTTCGACGATGGCGCGCGCGCCGTAAGAGATCCGATTGCCGCCTTCCAGGTGTTCGGCCACCGCCGGGTGGTGCTTGAAACGCTGGAATTCGTCGAACGGCGACAGCCACGGATTGGCGTAGTTCAGGTGCACCACAAAGCCGACTGCCACATAGCGGTCGCCGAAATGATAGAGGAAAGACCCGCCACCGGTCTTGTCGTCCAGCGGCCAGCCCGTCGTATGCTGGACCAGGCCGGGCCGGTGCTGTTCGGCCGGGATCTGCCAAAGCTCTTTGAGGCCGATGCCAAACTTCTGCGGTTCGGCCTCACTGGCCAGGCCGTGCCGGGCCATGATCGTCTTAGCCAGCGATCCGCGCGCGCCCTCACCGATCAGGACATATTTGCCATGCAGCTCCAGACCGGGCTGGAATTCTCCGGTCGGCTTGCCCTCACGGTCGATGCCGAAGACGCCGGCGACCACACCCTTGACCCGCCCTGACGGCTCGTCCCAGACCACATGGCTGGCGGCCATGCCGGGATAGACCTCAACACCCAAGGCCTCGGCCTGCTCGCCCAACCACCGGCACAGATTGCCCAGCGAGGCGATGTAGCAGCCGTCGTTGTGCATGAAGCCAGGCATGGCGAACATCGGCAGGTTCAACTGGCCCTGCGGTCCCAGCATCAGGAAGCGGTCTTCCTTCACCGCCGTTTCCAGCGGCGCTCCACGCGCCTGCCAATCCGGGAACAGCTCCGACAACGCCTTGGGGTCGATGACGGCGCCGGACAGGATATGCCCGCCGATCTCGGCCGACTTCTCAAGCACCGCGACCGAAATTTCCTGGCCATCGGCCTCGGCCTGCTGCTTCAGGCGGATCGCCGCGGCCAGGCCCGCGGGACCGGCCCCGACGATGACCACATCGTATTCCATGACCTCGCGCTCGACACCTTCCAGCGCCTCGGCGGCCGGCAGTTGGTCGATCACGGCTTCCTGCCAGGCGTCTTTCGCTCCGCCTTCGCGCACCCGCTCGGTCATGACCCTTAGAATCCTTGTCGCCCGCCTGATTTCCAGCCGGACGGTTATCGGAAGGTGACGCCGGGGCGGTCAAGGACTATCCCTCTACCGCGATGACAACGAGCGACGCCGCATCGACTGATCGGGAGCTGGAAAGCGCCCTGGCCTTCTGGCGCGACGCTGGCCTGGAGGTCTGCGTCGAAGACAGCCCCATCGACCGCATTCACGTCCCCCAGCCGGTCCGACGGCCGCCCATCCTGGCGGTCGGCGCACCGGTGCAAGCCGAGGGCTCGGCGACCGATATTGCGGCCGCCGTCGCTGATGCCCGCGTCCGCGCCGCCGAGGCGCAGACGCTGGACGCCCTGTCCGCAGCCATCGCCGCTTTCGAGGGGTGCCCCTTGCGCCGCTCGGGCGCGAAGCAGCCCGTATTCGCGCGCGGCAAGCCGGACGCGCGGGTGATGCTCATCGGCGAGGGCCCAGGCGCAGAGGAAGACCAGCGGGGTGAACCCTTCGTGGGTCAGGCCGGCAGATTGCTCGACCGGATGCTGGACGCGATTGATCTGACCGATGACGTCTTCATCACCAATACGGTGTTCTGGCGACCGCCCGGCAACCGCACGCCGACACTTGAGGAACAGCTGACCTGCGCACCCTTCGTCGAGCGCGCGGTCGCCCTGGTGCAGCCCAGGCTGCTGGTCCTGGTTGGCGGCGCCGCAGCCAAGTTCATGCTCAAGACCGACGAGGGCGTGCTGAAGTTGCGCGGCCAATGGCGCGACTGGCGCCCCTCAGAGGGTGGCCAGTCCTATCCGGCCTTGCCGATGCTGCACCCGGCTTACCTGCTGCGCCAGCCGCGCGAAAAAGCCAAGGCTTGGCAGGACCTTTTGTCGCTGTCCGAGCGGCTTGCCGCCACTGGCGACGGTTCCCTAGTGTCCTGAATCACCGGGGCGGAGAACTCCTGAATGCTTAGACTTTGCGGTATTGCGGCCCTGATCGCGGTCGCCTTCGCGGCGCCTGCAGTCGCTCGGGCTGAGCCGCGGCCTTTGAGCCAGGCCGATGAGGCCTCCTATCGTGCGGCCTTTTCGGATGTGCGCCGCGGGCAGTTCACCGCGGCGCTGGATCGAGGTGCGCGGGTGTCGGACCGTCTGCTCCTAGGTCAGCTTCAGTTCGAAATTCTGTTTCACCGCGAATATGTTGCGACATTTCCTGAGCTTTCGGCATGGCTGGATGAGTATGCCGACCTCGCGGATGCGCCGCGCGCCTACACCTTGGCGATGCGCCGGATTCCCGCTGGAACGGCTGAGCCGAGGCAACCCCCAGCTCTGGCGGCGGCGCGCGCCTATCAGGCGTCGGTCGGCATGGGGGAATTCCGCGAGCGCGAGGCGCGCCATCAGCTCAACGACGGGTTCATTCAGCGCGCGTGGGAAGTGGGGCAGATCCAGGGTGACTATTGGGTCGCCGGCTTGGCCGCCTATCGTCTCGGCCGCTACGCTGACGCCTTCTCGGCCTTCGAGCGCGTCGCCATCGATCCGTCGGAAAGCGGCTGGATCCGGTCCGGGGCCGGCTACTGGGCCGCTCGCTCCCTGATTCAAGACCGCAGGCCACAACAGGCGTCGGACTATCTGCGCCTGGCGGCGCGATGGCCCACGACCTTCTACGGCCAGATCGCCATGCGCCAGCTCGGGGCCGAGCCCCTCATCCTGAACGCGCCTTGGCTGACTCCCGGAGCCAACACCATCGTCTTCGGCCCGCCAGAGATTGATGAAGCCGCAGCCCAGGCCTTCGTCGACGCCAATCCCGTCGCCCGACGCGTCGCCGCCCTGGCCCAGATTGGACGTTCAGAGGACGCCATCGAGGAACTCAGGTTGGCGACTTTCAATGCGCCAACCCCGGAGGAACGGTTGCAGTGGGCCATACTGGGCGAGAGCCTTGCCTATCGTCTCGGTCTCGAGCGTACGGCCCAGATTGACGCCGCCGACTATCCCATGCCCGACCTCCAACCAATTGGCGGCTTCTCCCTGCCGCGCGGGCTGGTCTACGCCATTGCGCGCAAGGAAAGCCGGTTTAACCCTCGGGCTCGTTCCGGCGCAGGCGCCTACGGCTTGATGCAGGTGATGCCGGCGACGGCGGCAGAGCTTAGCGGCAACGCCGCCTTCCGAAGCGATCCAGAGCTGCTGTTCGACCCTGCGATCAATATGCGGCTGGGCCAGAACTACATCGAATATGTCCTGTCGATGGACGCCATCCAGGGCGACCTTATGCGCGCGGTTATCGCCTACAACGGCGGCCCCGGCCCGGTCATTCAGGCGCGGCGCGCCATGGGCGCCGATGTCGATTCCCTGCTGATCGTCGAGAACATCCCCGTGTCGCAGTCGCGCCAGTACGTCGAAGAAGTCGTTGCGGCCTACTGGATCTACCAGCGCCTGCTGGGCGGCCGCCTCGATACGCTGGACGCCGTCGTCGCAGGCCATCCGGTTATCCATGTGGCGCTTGATCGCGATCCTGCGCCCCCACCTGCCCCGCCCCCGCCTACGGAGGCGGCGGACGCCTCTGTGGCCGCCAATTTGGCGACGCCGTAGACCTTGCCAAATCAGGCTGGGCACCTCTGCCAGCTGACGCTGTAGCCGCCGTCGAGCCACGAGATCGTCAGTTCGCGCTCATTGGCCCGAACGCCGACAGGCTGAGACGTCGTCTCGCCCTGCGCGGAACACACGAAAGTCGCGGTCCACCCGCCGTCAGCTTGCTGAAGCCCGGTGATCTGACAGGTGTTCTCATAGCCGCGGAACTCCGTCGCTGTGACCACCAGGGGTCGCTCGGGGCCGGTGGTGTTGGAACACCACGCCTGGTCCGCGGCCCACACGCCGACGAACGCCGGCGGCGCCGCCGGGGCCGGCTCCGCCGGCGGCGCCGACGTTGGCTGGGCGGGGCCGGCCTCGGAGCCGGTCGCATCTGTCTCCACTGCGGGCTGGCAAGCAGCCAGGGCAAGAGCAAGAATGGGAATCAGGGCTTGTCTCATGTCCTCGGAACGCCTCACGGCACAATTCGTTCGCACCGGTCCCAATCTGGATCTCACCGCCCGCGTCACGCCGCAGCCACCGCTTCGATTTCCACCAGCCAGGCCTCATCGAAGAGGCCGGTCACGATCACCGTCAAAGCAGGCTGTCGCCCCGCCAAAACCTCCAGGCGGATCGCACGATTTTCCGCGGCAAAGCCGCGGTCAGACAAGAAGGTCGTGACCTTGATCAGATTGTCGAGCGTCATGCCCGCCGCCGCCAGTTGCGTCTCGACATTGGCCCAGGCCTGACGACACTGGCCTTCAAAATTGTCGGCCAGATTCCCGCCCGGCCCGACGGGAATCTGGCCGGACAGGAATAGCCATCGCTTCACCTCGCTCACCTCGACGGCTTGCGGGTATTCGCCCTCGACCGGGGGCGAGCCGTCGCCGGTCAGGGGCCGCACCCTCATTGCCGGACGTCATCCGAGGCTGCGCGCGTGGCGGCGAATTCAGAGCCCGGCTTCCAGCCCGGCCACTGTTCGCCGTCAGCCAGCTCAATCACCAGCCGTCGCAGCAGTTCCAGATTCTCCACCGCCGAACGCCAGTCCAGGTCGGGGGACCATTCATCGCCAAGCTGATGATAGAAGGATCGCCACTGCCGCTGGTAGGCAGGTTGGCCAACGGCGCGGCCGCCCTCGTCCCAGTCAACACCGTGCCACGGCATCAGCGCCGGCACCCCGGCCAGGGCGAACGGGAAATGGTCCGACCGGTAGTAGAACCCTTCTTCAGGCCTGCCGTCATCAGTCACCACGCGCCCCTCCTCGGCGGCCAGTCGCGCCAGGTCGTCTTCCAGCGTGGTCTGGCCGTAGCCGAAGATCGCGACATCGCGCGTCGGCGGCGACAGGGGCAGCATATCGATGTTGATGTCGGCTACCGTCGTCTCCAGCGGCCAGACCGGGTTTTCGGCGTAGAAATAGCTGCCCAGCAATCCCATCTCCTCCGCCGCCATGTGGGCGAAGACAATGGAGCGTTTGCGGGGGCCCTGGGCCTGCAGAACCCGCGCCAGCTCCAGCACACCGGCGGTGCCCGACGCATTGTCCCAGGCGCCGTTGTGAACCGTATCGGCTCCGCCCGACGCGGGTTCGACACCGTTGTGATCCCAGTGCGCCGAGACGATAATGGTCTCGCCAGGGCGCTCGGTCCCTGGAATCCGCGCCAGCAGATTGTAGGTCTGGATCGTCTCGATCTGTTCCTCGGCGCTCAAGGACAGGGTTACCCCCTCCAGCCGCCGAGCACGAAACCGCCCCGACATAGCCTCGCTGAACCAGGCATTGGCGTCGCCGTCATTGGATCGAATCCAGCCCATGACCGGGTCCATGGCGATGTATCCGGCGGCTTCGATATTCTCGACGCCGACGACCTGAATCGACGAGCGCGTGACATGGTCCCGCAACTGGTTCCAGCTGGCCGAGCCAGCCTGAATCGGCAGTAGCGTCAGAACAGCCAGCGCACCGCGCCGATACGCCTCTTCAGTCTTGTACTGGTCCAGACCGTAGAGGCTGGGATAGTCGCCATTGAACCGGTCATCGTCCGGCTCGCCGTTCAGGACAATGACCACCGCACCTTCGAGATCGACCCCGGCATAGTCGTCCCAACCACGGTCAGGAGCCGATATTCCATAGCCTGCGAAGACCACGGGTGCGTTGGTGAACTGGGCACGGCCATCGCCGTAGCTCGCGCGCACGAAGGCTGCGCTAGCGGCGCCGGTCAGGTTGACGGTCACCCCATTGGCCATCGACGCCCGCAGCGTCGCGCCCGGCACGGGGGAGAACTCCGTCAGGGTCACGGGCTGGAGCCACTGGCCGTCCGGCCCGCCCGGCTCCAGCCCCATGGCCTCGTACTGCGCCTGCAGATACTCCAGCGTGAGGCGCTCGCCATCGGTGGCGGGATGGCGTCCCTGGAAGCCATCATCGCTGAGAATCCGCACGTGCTCGGACAGCCGCGCCGCCTCCACGGCAGGACCTGGCGCCGTCGGCATCGGTTGAGCAAACGGCGTCGCGCACGCCGCCAGGACCAGGGTGGAAACGGCGATCCAGGTCAGTTTCCAAGCCTTCATCATTCACCTCAAAATTGGCTCAAGCCTCGCCGCCCCGCGCCGCAAGGCCCACGCTCTCAAGAATGCCTTGGGCGGCTCTATTGTCGGCGCGCGTCCGTCCGCTCGCGGGCCGGGCGGAACTCGACGCCCTCGTTCCAGGTCGGCCACTCGCGCGAGTTCGCCAGATCCAGGCCCATTCGGTAGAGAAGCATGATGTCCTCCGCCATGCCGTTCAGATTCCAGTCCGCCGACCACTCGTCATTGGCCTGGTGATAGCGGTTGGCCCGGTAGTCGGCGCTCCAGGCCTGCATCGCGGCCACACCGCCCTCGCGCAGGACCGAACCACCGTCGGCGTACAACATCGGAATGCCTCGTCGCGCCAGCGGGAAATGATCCGACCGGAAGAAGTAGCCGGCCTCGGGTGCGCCGTCGGCCTCGACTGAGCGACCCGCCGCCGCCGCGACCTGCGCCAGGTTCGTCTCCAGCGACGAATAGCCCGAGCCGGTCACCGAAATATTGGTGGTCGGCCCCACCACATTCATGCTGTCGATATTGAACCCGGCCACGGTCAGGGCCGGATCGTAGATCGGGTTCGACGCGTAGTATTCCGATCCGAGCAGGCCGCTCTCCTCAGCGGTGAAACCAATCAGCACGATCGACCGCTCTGGCCGCGGGGTCTGGCCGAACAGCCGCGCCAACTCCATCAGCGCCGTGGTTCCGGTGGCGTTGTCGACCGCCCCGTTGAAAATGGCGTCGCCGTCCGCATCCGCCGCGCCGATCCCGATATGATCCCAGTGCGCGGTGTACAGCACGGTCTCTTCGGCGTGGCCCGACCCCGGCAGGCGTCCAACAATGTTGTTGGTCTCGATCGTATCAGTCGCCAGGGCGTAGGAGCCGTCGAACGTCGCGCCGGGAATCTCCACGGCCTGGAAATCCGGCGTCCGGGCCTGAGCCTTCAGGGCCTCGAAATCTAGGCCGGCCTCGGCGAACAGCTCCACGGCCGTATCGCGGGTGATCCAGGCTTCCAGCCGGGTCCGCTCCGATGCCGGATCGGCGCGCTCGATATCGAACTGAGGTCCGGTCCACGAGTTGCGCACCGTGTTCCACCCATAGGAGGCCGGGGCGTCCTCGTGCACGATCAGAACCCCCGCCGCGCCCTGACGCGCCGCTTCCTCATATTTGTAGGTCCAGCGACCGTAGTAGGTCATCGCCCGGCCGTTGAAGGTGTTCAGGCTCGGCTCCTCGAAGTCGGCGTCGTTGATCAAGACCACGATGATCTTGCCACGCACATCGACGCCGTCGAAGTCGTTCCAGCCCCGCTCGGCAGCATTCGTCCCGTAGCCGACGAAGACCAGCGGCAGTCCGCTCAACTCGACCTGACCGTCCGCGTCCGGCAAGCGTGACGACATGACGATCTCCTCGCCCTGGTCTAGGCGGATCATGCGGCCACCCACTGAAATCGAGGCCTCGGCGTCGCTCATGTTGAAACGCCGCAAGGTCACCGGCTGGACCCAGCTTCCGTTCGCGCCGCCCGGCTCGAAGCCAGCCTCGGCCCAGGCGCGGGTGACGTAGTCGATGGTCATTTGCTCGTGTTCGGTGGCGATGCCCCGCCCTCCAAACTCATCCGAAGACAGCACCCGGATGTGCTCGGACAGCTCGGCTGTGCTGATCGGAGCCGGACCTGACGGCGCCACCGGCTCCGGGCTGGTCCCCGCCGCGCAGGCGGCCAACGTCAGGGCGGCCGAACAGGCCAGGGCGGATCGGATCATGCGGACAGCCTCCTCACTACTTTAACCGGCGCGAACCCTAGCCACGCCGACCCGAGGAGTCACGAGCGCGTCACTCGATCTCCACCACTTCGACCCGGTCGCCGGACAGCACCAGGGCGATCTCGCCGCGCTTGAGTTTCAGCGCATCCTCGCCGAACAACTCGCGCCGCCAACCGCTCAGCGCGGCCACATCGGCCGTATCCGAGATAGCGATCTTCTCCAGGTCCGAGACATTGGCGATCAGCTTGGGGGCCACGCCCCGGTTCTCACATTTGGCCTTGAGCAGCACCTTCAGCAGCTCCACCACCGACGCCGGCGCCGGCGGCTGGTGCGCGGGTCGCTCGACCTCGGGCGCATGAGCCTCGGGGTCGTTCAGCACGGCCTTCAGCGCCGCGATCAAATCATGACCCATGCGCGAGGCGCCGAACCCCTTGGGCACGGAACGCAGCCGGTTGAAGGCGTCAGGGTCCAGCGGCGTCTGGGTCGCGATCTCGTCGATCGCCTCGTCCTTCAGGATACGCCCGCGCGGCTGGTCGCGCTCCTGAGCGGTGCTTTCGCGCCACTCCGCCGTCGCCTTGAACGCCGCCAGGTATTTCGCCGAGAACCGCTTGGGCTTGAGCCGCTTCCAGGCGTTCTCCGGGCTAACGTCATACAGCGCCGGATCGGTCAGGGCCGCCATCTCCTGGGCCACCCATTCCAGCCGACCTTCCTTGTCCAACCGCTCCCTCAGCTTGGGATACAGTCGCGCCAGATGGGTCACATCGGCAAGGGCGTAGTCGAACTGGGCGCTGGTCAGGGGCCGCCGCGCCCAGTCGGTGAAGCGGCTCCCCTTGTCGACCTGCTTCTTGAGCATCTGGCGCACTAGCGAGTCATAGCTGACCTGATCACCGAAGCCCGCAGCCATGGCCGCGGCCTGGGTGTCGAACATCGGCCTGGGCATGGCGCCCAGCTTGTTGAAGATCTCAACATCCTGACGCGCCGCGTGGAATACCTTGACCGTCGCCGGATCTCGCAACAGCTCCAGGAACGGCGCCAGATCCAGCCCCTCGGCCAGAGGATCGATGACCGCCTCATGCTCCGGCGTCGCCGCCTGAATCAGACACAGCTTGGGCCAATAGGTGGTCTCGCGCATGAACTCGGTGTCCACGGCGATGAACGGGGCGCCTTTTACGGCGTTGCAGAACGCCACGAGGGCGGCGTTGTCAGTGATCGAATCCATGAAATCAGCTATAGCCCCGCCGCGCCTGTCTCTGGCAAGAGCACGCGCGCAACACAATTAACTTCACAGGAGCGCGGCGGCGCCATGTCCGATCGGCCCAACGGTCTCACCTATGCCGACGCCGGCGTCGATATCGACGCGGGCGAAGCCCTCGTGGACGCCATCAAGCCGCTGGCCAAGGCGACGGCCCGCCCCGGCGCTGAGCCTTCGCTGGGCGGTTTCGGCGCCCTGTTCGACACTAAGGCCGCCGGCTTTGTCGATCCGCTTTTGGTCACCACCACCGACGGCGTCGGCACCAAGCTGAAGATCGCCATCGAGACCGGCCGCCACGACCACGTCGGCATCGACCTGGTCGCCATGTGCGTCAATGATCTGCTGGCCCAGGGCGCCGAGCCGCTGATGTTCCTGGACTATTTCGCCACCGGCAAGCTGGAGATCGAAGTCGCTCGCCGCGTCGTGGCCGGCATCGCCGAGGGCTGCAAGCTGGCCGGCTGCGCCCTGGTCGGCGGCGAGACCGCCGAGATGCCGGGAATGTACGGTGACGGCGAATACGACCTGGCCGGCTTCTCGGTCGGCGCGGTCGAACGAGGCCAGACTCTGCCGCGCCTGGACGATCAGAAGGCCGGCGACGTCATCATCGGCGTCGGCTCGTCCGGGCCCCACTCCAATGGCTATTCCCTGATCCGCAAGATCGTCGAGCGTTCCGGCCTGGCCTGGGGCGCCGATGCGCCCTTCGCTGCGGACCGCACCCTGGCGCAGGCCCTGATGGAGCCGACCCGCATCTACATCAAATCGGTCTTGCCGCTGATGAAGGCCGGCAAGATCAAGGGCGGCGCCCACATCACCGGCGGCGGTCTGATCGAAAACCCCCAGCGCGGCGTCGCCGACGGGCTGGTCCCGGTCTTCGACTGGAACGCCTGGACCTTGCCGCTGCTGTTCCAGTGGCTGGGTGAACAGGGCGGCGTCTCGGACCATGAGCTGCGCCGCACCTTCAATTGCGGCATCGGCTTTGTGCTCTATGTCGCTGAAGAAGATGCCGCTTCCGTTGTCGCGGATCTGATCACCGCCGGCGAAGCCGCCTTCGTCTGCGGAACGCTGCAAAGTGCCTGAACCCTCTCCGAGCGTTTCCTCTCCCGGCGGGAGGAGGAGATGAAGGCTCGCGTCGCCATCCTCATCTCAGGGGCCGGTTCCAACATGGCCGCCCTGATCGAAGCGCAGTCCGCCGACTGCCCGTACGAGATCGTCTACGTTCTCTCCAACAAACCTGACGCGCCCGGCCTTGATCGCGCGCGCGCACTCGGCGTCGAGGCGCTCGCCGTTGATCAGGCGCCTTTCGGCAAGGACCGCGCCGCCCACGAAGCCGCCGTCCAAGCCGAACTGGCCGCCCGCAACATCGAATGGGTCGCCCTGGCCGGCTATATGCGCTTGCTGACGCCGGAGTTCGTCGCGCGGTGGCAAGGCCGGATGATCAACATCCACCCGTCTCTCCTGCCCAAATACCCTGGCCTGGACACCCACCGCCGCGCGCTGGAGGCCGGCGACACCGAGGCCGGCTGCACCGTCCACCACGTCATCGCCGAAATGGACGCCGGCCCCATCATCGCCCAGGCGCGGGTCCCGGTGCTGGCCGCCGACACCCCCGAATCCCTCGCCGCCCGCGTGCTTGAGGCCGAACACCGGCTCTATCCGGCGGCCTTGGCTGACGCCATCATGGCGCACGAAAAAGGCCCCCGGATCGCTCCGGAGGCCTGATCGTCTCAGCGCAGAATGGCGCGCTTAGCCGGGGATCTGCGCGGCGTCGAAGAACTGGGCGATCTCGATGCCGGCGTTCTCCAGCGAGTCCGAGCCGTGGACCGAGTTCTCGCCGATCGAGAGGGCGAACAGCTTGCGGATGGTGCCGTCAGCGGCTTCCTGCGGGTTGGTGGCGCCCATGACTTCGCGGTAGCGGACCACGGCGTTGTCGGCTTCCAGCACCTGCACGACCACCGGCTCGGCGATCATCTGGCCGACCAGCTCGTTGTAGAACGGGCGGTGGGCGTGGACTTCGTAGAATTTCTTGGCCTGATCTTCGGTCAGGCGGATGCGGCGCTGGCCGACGATGCGCAGGCCGGCGGCCTCGATCACGGCGTTGATGGCGCCGGTCAGATTGCGGCGCGTGGCGTCGGGCTTGATGATCGAGAAGGTGCGTTCGGTCATGGGGAGTGACTTCTTGTTTGGGGTTTTGAGGGTCGCGGGCTTATAGCGGCGCCCTCCCCGCTTTCCAACCCGCCGATTTCATCATGCTCCAGATCAAGGATCTGACCTTTTCCGCCTGGGGTCGTCCCTTCCTCGACGACGCCTCCGTCAGCGTCCCGCCCGGCGCCAAGGTCGGGCTGGTCGGTCGCAACGGCGTGGGCAAGTCGACCCTGTTCAAGCTGATCCTCGGTGAGCTTCAGCCGCCCGGCGACGAGATCAGCCTGCCGAACCGGGCGCGGATTGGTTCGGTCGATCAGGAGCATCCGGCCACGCCCGTCTCGCTTCTGGACACCATTCTGGAGGCCGACGAGGAACGCCATGCCCTGATGGGTCGGCTCGACACCGCCCCGCCCGAAGAGATGGGCGAAATCTGGGAACGCCTAATCGCCATCGACGCCGAGAGCGCTCCGTCGCGCGCCTCCGAAATCCTGGTTGGCCTGGGGTTCTCGCAAGACGACCTGTCCCGGCCCATGGCCGAGTTCTCCGGCGGTTGGCGGATGCGTGTGGCCCTGGCCGCGGCCCTGTTCGCCGAGCCGGACATCCTGTTGCTCGACGAGCCGACCAACTACCTCGACCTGGAAGGCGCGCTGTGGCTCGAGGCCCGCCTGCGGAAATATCCGCACACCGCCATCATCATCAGCCACGACCGCGAGCTCTTGAACGCCTCGTGCACCCACATCCTGCACATGGCCAACCGGCGGCTCGAGCTCTACACCGGCGGCTACGACGACTTCGAAAAGCGGCGGGCCGAGAAGCTGCGCCTGCTCGAAGCCACCCGCGCCAAACAGGACGCCGAACGCGCCCACCTTCAGGCCTTTGTCGACCGCTTCAAGGCCAAGGCCTCCAAGGCCACCCAGGCCCAGTCACGCGTCAAGCGCCTGGCCAAGATGCAGCCGATCAGCCTGCCGCCCGATGAGCGCGTCGCCCCCTTCGTCCTGCCGTCGCCCAAACGCCCGCTGGCGCCGCCCCTGATCCGGCTCGAAAAGGCCGACGTCGGCTATGAGCCCGGCAAGCCCATCCTGCGGAACCTCAATCTGCGCATGGACGAGGACGACCGCATCGGCCTTCTGGGCGTCAATGGCGCGGGCAAATCCACCTTCGCCAAGATGATCGCCGAGGCCCTCGTGCCGGAAAAGGGCGAGTACCTGCATTCCGGCAAGATGCGGGTCGGCTGGTTCCACCAGCATCAGATCGAGGCGCTCGACCCCAACGACACGGCGCTGGAGATCATTCGCCGGGCCATGCCCGAGGCCTCTGAATCCAGCCGCCGCTCACGCCTGGCCCAGTTCGGCCTGCCCTTCGAGAAGCAGGAAACCAAGGTCGACAGCCTCTCTGGCGGCGAGCGCGCCCGCCTCTTGCTCAATCTGGTCGCCATGGAGGCGCCCCACGTCCTGATCCTGGACGAGCCGACCAACCACCTGGATATCGACAGCCGCCGCGCCTTGCTCGACGCCCTCAATGACTATCAGGGCGCGGTCATCCTGATCACCCACGACCGCTCGCTGATGGAACTGGTCGCCGACCGCCTGTGGTTGACGGCCGACGGTACGGTGAAGCCCTTCGACGGCGACATGGACGATTACGCCCGCTACGTCATCGAGCGCGCCCGCGCTGCGGGCTCAAAGCCGCGCCAGGTCGAGGCCCCCGCCGCCGAGGCTGCGCCGACGCCCGCACCGTCCAAGCCAAAGAAGAAGGATGGCCCGTCGCCCTCGACCCTGCGCTTCGCCGCCAAGAAGGCCGAGGACCGAATGGCCGCGCTTAGCGCCGACCTGGCCCGGCTTGACGACGAACTGGCCAACGCCGCCGTCTCAAACCCCAAGGCGCTGGAAGGGCTCAGCCGCGCCCGCACCAAGGCTCAGGCCGACCTCGACGCCGCGGAGGCCATCTGGGTCCAGGCCGAAGAAGCCCTGGCCGAGGCCTAACGGCAGGAGATCGAAATAACCTGCAGGGTCTGAGGGTCAATTTCGATGTTCAGACGGTCCAGCTGGAGGTCTTGCACCACGGATTCGCCGCTCTCGACGATGCGCCACTCGGCGCCCGCGGGGGGCTCGGGCAGGTCACTGCGGGCACGTCCGATCCAGGTCTGCTTCGCCGCCGCCTCGCAAGCGTCACCGAAGTAGTAGGCAACGGTCGAGCCCGGCCCAAACGCCACCCAGACATTCGGATTGCTGGGATGATTGCGAACCTCCGACCCTTCCGGGGCCCAATAGGTGTAAGGCGGCGGCGGATCAGCCGTCATGGTCACGGCTGGTTCCGGCAACCCTTCGACCCGAGCCGGGGCCGTAGCGGTGTCACCGTCTGAAGGCGGGTCGGCAGGCGCCTCTGCTTGCGGCGCACCACACGCCGCCAGCAACAAAAGGCCGGTGACGGGCATCAAACGCATCGCACGTCCTCGATCATCCCGCTGGCCTCATCGTAGAAGATCGTGAGGCGGTCGGGGCGATAGTCCCGCGTCATCGCACATTCGGTGCAGACGAACCGAATATTGGCGTCTGCAGGGAACATCACCGCGCCACGACGCGACCCAATCAGGGATCGCGCGGCCCCGGCGTCGCATCGCCAGGCCTGACCGCTCGGCTCGGGTTCGATCATAGCCGGCGCCGCGCAGGCGCTGACCAAGACCAGAGCGGCGGCGCTGATCAACGCCCGACTCATCCGCAGCGCACCGCGTCGATCACGCCCGTCCTTTCATCGTAGGTGATGTTCAGCCGAGACGGGTTGTAGTCCATCGTCACCGGACAGCTGTTGCACGTCACCCGCCAGGTCGCCCCCACAGGCTGGGCCGGAACCTCAGAGCGCTGACGCCCGACCAGATACTGATAATCCGAGGCCCGGCACTGGTTCTGCTCGGGCGAAATGGGATCGGGTCGAGGTCCGATGGGTGGCGAAGGCGCGCAGGCTCCCAGCGCGACGGCGAAGGCGATCAGGACCAGTCTCATGGCGCTTTCCCTATCGGTCAGCCGCAGAACACCCGCTCAACCAGGCCAGAGTCGCGATTATAGAGAATATTCAAACGGCTAGGAGAATAATCTTCAGTCAGAGGACAGGTCGTGCAGGTCACCCGGCGGCTGGTGACATCTACAGGAACGGGTATCGACGTCCGAGGTTGCCCAATCAGGGCCTGAAGTTGCGTCGCCCCGCACAGATCGCCGGACGGCTGGATGGACACCGGCGGCGCGCTCTGCACCGGGCGCGACGGAGTCGACGGCGAGCCTCCGCATCCCGCCAGAACCAGCACTGCCGAAACCAACAACCCCTTCGTCACGCCGCTCTTGTCCATGCTCCCTCCTCGTTCTGACGCCAGTAGGATGCATCCTGACCGGCCGCCTTGACCTGTTTCCATTGTTCGCGCGCGCGCTCCAGAGCCGCTTCGTCCCGACCGTCGAACACGACTAGACAGCGATCCAGTCCGGTCAGATCGCCCATATCGGCTCCATCGACGATGAACAGCGCCTGAGCGCCGTTCTGGTTGCCGGCTTGCGTGGTCAGCAGCACGGGCTGACGTTCAGCGTTGTCTGCATCAGCCCGTCCATGCGGCAGAAACGAATCCGGCCGCCCCGTCCATAGCTGTTCGTCCAAAGCCGACATCAATTGTGGGTCGCGCACTCGAACCATGGCTCGCCAGCCCCGGTTCAGGGTTTTCTCCAGCAAATCGCTTAGCACCTGGGTCAGGCTGGACCGCTCCAGGTGGTAAAACCAGACCTCACCGCTTGAATCGGCCAATACCGTCTCCGGAAAATCGAGGAGGCGTCACTTTACGACGCCCGCGCGCCGTGCATCCTGCGCGGGCGAACAGACGGCTGCAAGGGAGGCGCGGTCGATCGGTCCGATGTTTGATGTGTCCCTCAAGCCGCCTTCCGGAGATATGACCATGCTGGCTCGCCTCACCGCCATCGCTGCAACAGCCCTGGCCCTCACCACCGGAGTCGCCGCAGCTCAGGACTACAACCTTGATCCCACCTTCGGGAACTTGAACCTGCAAACCGGCTACGTGCCTGACCCGGCCGTGATCCCGCTGATCGCCGGCGGCGACATCGACGCCTCAATCTTGGGCGATATGTGTGTCGGCTACATCGCCAATGCGCCGGACTTCCGCGTCAACTACGCCGCCGGCTCGGATTTCCCGCTTATTATCTCGGCCGTATCCGACGCCGATACTACGCTGGTGATCAATGCGGCCGACGGATCCTGGCACTGCAACGACGACACCGATGGCCTAAATCCGGCCGTGGCCTTCACCACGCCGGATTCGGGACAATACGACATTTGGGTTGGCGTCTATGATGCGGCGGGAACTGCCCCCGCCGGCCTGTACATCTCGGAAGTCACGACCGGCGGAGAGATGATGGAGCCGACCGGCGACTAGTCCTCGCCATCCATGAGCAGAGGCACGCCGGACGGTCTGAGCCGCCCGGCGCTTGCCCTGTCGGCATCAGCCCTCGTAGCGGTCCTGAACCATCTGATTGAGCAGCCGCACACCATAGCCGGTTGCCCCGCTCGGCACCGTCTCGACTTTGGAATCCTTGTTCCAGGCCGTCGGCGCGATATCGATGTGGGCCCAGGGCGCCTTGTTGACGAAGCGCTGAAGGAACAACGCCGCAGTGATCGAGCCACCGGCACGGCCATTGCCCATGTTCTTCACGTCAGCGATCGGGCTGTCGATATGGCGCTCATAGGCTTCGGGCAGCGGCATCCGCCACACGTTCTCACCGGTCGGCGGGCCCGCCGCCAGGATGTTGTCGGCTAGCTTGTCGTCGTTGGAGAAGACGCCGGCGTATTCCAGGCCCAGCGAGACGATCATGGCCCCGGTCAGGGTCGCCAGGTCGATCATGAACTTCGGCTTGAAGCGATCTTGCGTGTACCAGAGGGCGTCGGCGAGAACGAGACGGCCCTCGGCATCGGTGTTGATCACCTCGATCGATTGGCCCGACATGGAGATGACCACGTCGCCCGGACGCTGGGCGTTGCCGTCAGGCATGTTCTCGACCAGGCCGATCACGCCGATCGCATTGACCTTGGCCTTGCGTCCGGCCAGGGCGTGCATGACTCCCGTAACGGTCGCGGCGCCGCCCATGTCCCATTTCATCTCTTCCATGCCTTCAGCCGGCTTGATCGAGATGCCGCCGGTGTCGAAGCAAACGCCCTTGCCGACGAAAGCGATCGGCTGATCCGACTTGGCCCCGCCGTTCCAACGCATCACCACCAGTTGGCTCTCGCGTACGCTGCCCTGGCCGACACCGAGCAAGCTGCGCATGCCCAGCTTCTCCATCTCCTTCTCGCCGAGAACCTCGACCTCAAGCCCGACCGACTTCAACGCCTTGCAACGTTCAGCGAAAGACTGTGGGTGCAGGACGTTGGCCGGCTCGGAAACCAGGTCGCGGGTGAAGATCACCGCATCCGCCAGCGCGTCCCAGGCCTTGGCCGCCGCCTTGGCGGCCTTCGGGTCGGCGCAGACGATGCGGACGGTCTCGATCGAGGCGGTCTTCTCCGGCTTCAACGTCGAGCGGTACTTGTCGAAACGATAGGACGCCAAACGCACGGCGAAACCGGCCCGCGCCGCACCTTCCGCGGGCAACTGGGTCAGTTCGATCGCGAGGGTGTGGGCTCCAGACATCTTGGCGGCGTTGTAGGCGGCGCCCGCAGCCGTCTCGATCGCAAGGTCGCGGAATTCCGATTCGCCACCCGCCCCGATCAGCCAGGTCTGAACGCCCTCAGAAGCGCCGCCCAAAAGCATCGTTTGGCCCGTCTCACCGCTGAACCGCCCTTGTTTGGATGCGCGCGTCACAATGCCGCCAAGCGCCGTATCGGCGTCGCGCGCCGCCGACGAAAGGCGAGAATCTTCAAACACTAGAAGGGCGACAGCGTCGGCGTCGCCTGCCTTGGCGACGAATTCGATCTTCATCAGTGGGCTCCTGGTCGTTCAGCCACGGGCCAAACGGCTGCTCTTATCTCACGGCGGACATGGCGTTCGCCAACGAGCGTGATAAATGCCTCGCGCGGGCCCTGCCCGCAATGTCCGCTATGAAGATCATTGATCGCTATCTTTTCCGTCAGCTCGCCGGCCCGGTCCTCGTTGCGATCGGGGCGCTGGCGCTTGTCGCCACCTTGGGGCAGAGCCTGGGGCAGCTCGATCTGATCGTCGAACGCGGCCAGAGCGCCTGGACGTTGTTCAAGGTCACCGTTCTGGCCCTGCCCCAGGTCGTGACCCTCATTCTTCCGATCGGGGTCCTGATCGGGGCGTTGATCGCGCTGAACCGGCTACATTCCGAACATGAAATCGTCGTCTGCTACGCGGGCGGCATGAGCCGTTGGCGGGTGATCGACCCCGCGATGCGCCTGGCGGCGCTGGTGGCCCTTGTCGCCCTGGCCTCGAACCTCTTCTTGCAGCCCGCAGCCATGCACGAGATGCGTCGGGATCTTCACGCTGTTCGTGCCGATCTTGCCGCCGTTCTGGTCCGTGAGGGGGAGTTTATCGAGGGGGCGCCGGGCCTGACGATCTACACCCAGCGCGTCGATCAGAATGGACTACTTCGCAACCTGTTCATTCACATCGAACGGCCGGATGGCGCAACGCTGTACGATGCGACCGAAGGGCGGATCACCACGCTGGAGGGGCGCCCGGTCATCATTCTGTCGGAAGGCTCATCGTCCGAATTCTCCAGCGCCGGCGTGCTTAACTACCTGTCGTTTGATGACTACGTCGTTGAGTTGGGCGACTACGCCATCGCGCCGGACGCCCTTCACTTCAAGGAATCCGATCGCTGGCTGTCTGAACTGCTGTTCCCTGACCCCGCCAACGAATGGGAAACGGGGAGCCGGCTTCGACTTCTCGCCGAGGCTCACGCGCGCCTTTCGACGCCCTTGTACGTCATCGCCTTCATGGCTGTCGCGATCGCCGCCGTTCTGGGAGGCAGCTTTAGCCGGACAGGCTACGCACGACGAATCGCCTTTGCGTCTGCCGCCGCGATCACGGTCCGGCTTCTGGGCTTCGCCGTTCTTTCGGCCTGCGGCTCCAACGCCTGGCTGAACATCTTGCAATACCTGCTGCCGATCACCTTGGGCTGGCTGGCCCTCAGGCCCATGTTCCGACAGCGCATCAAGCGATTCGTTGAGATCGGTGCGGGGCGGCAACAGGTGTCTATGAGGACCCCGGCATGAGACGCATTCGCTCGCGTCTGCCCGGGTTTCTCACCGCTTGGCAGGGACGTCTAACCAGTATCGAGCGGTACGTCCTCAGGCGCACCCTCATGGCGATCGCCGGGGTATTGGCGATCATCGCAGCCGTGGTGATGCTGATCGATTTTGTTGAGGTGTCTCGCGACATCGGCGGACGGGTCGATATCTCCGCAGTCGGCCTGTTCGGCCTCATGCTGATGAAGTCACCGTCTGTAATCGTTCAGCTTCTGCCGTTTGTATTCCTTTTTGGCGTTCTCGCGGCCTTTGTCGGACTCAACCGCCGTAGCGAGTTGATCGCGATGCGCGCCGCCGGGGTCTCCGCCTGGCGTTTCATTTTCCCCGCCGCCGGCGCCGCCCTCATCATCGGCATCCTGACTGTCGGCATTCTAAGTCCCGTCGCCTCATGGCTAGACGGCCAGTATCAACGCAGCGCCGACGCGCTGCTGTCCAATCGGGCTGGCGCGCCGCAATCCCCATCAACGGTTTGGGTCCGTCAGGGTGACGGTCGCACCCAGGTCATCATTCGCGCACGTGAGCGGATCCCCGAGACCTCGGCCCTGCGCAATGTTTCCATGTTCATCTACAGCGCCGACGCCACCGGCCGCCGCGTTTTTCAACGTCGAATAGAGGCCGAATCCGCCCTCCTCGTCCCCGGGGCTTGGGAACTGACCAATGCGCGTGAAGCGGCGGCGGGCGAGCAGGCCGTCAGCTACGCCACCCTCTCGATACGTTCCAACCTCTCTGTGGAAGACGCCTTCAATCGGTTCGAACACCCGCGCAGCGTACAGTTCTGGAAACTGCCAAACCTCATAGCGACGATTGAATCTGCGGGATTCTCGGCGACCCAATATCGGCTCAGGCTGCAAGAGCTCCTCGCCACACCGCTCATGTTCGCGGCGATGTCCGTGTTGGCGGCCGCCTTCTCACTTCGACTGATGAGACTGGGCGACATGCCCCTTATGATCGTGTCGGCGATCGGCTTGGGCTTCCTCTTCTATTTCCTTAACGCCTTTATGCGCGCTCTGGGGGAAGCGGAGATTCTGCCGCCGTTCGCCGCAGCCTGGATTCCCCCCTTGCTGGTGATCCTGTGCGCGTTCACCTTGCTCTGCTACACCGAAGACGGCTAACCGGGGCGGAGCTTTCTGTAGGACTCGATGGTCAGGTTTGACGCCCAAGCTTGTAGCCCGCGCCTGCGAGCAAAACTGCTCGCCGGGATCGGTGTTGCAGCTCTCAATCTGTTGGCCGGCCCAGCGTTTTCCCAGGAGGCGCCGGCGAGCGCGCGCCAGGTCGTCGAGCAGCCCGGCCCGGACGGGCTCACTGCAGACGGCCTCTACCTTGAGGCCGACTCGATCACGCATGATCGCGAGACGGAGCATCTGATCGCCACCGGCGCAGTCCAGGCCCGATATCAGGGTCGACTTCTACGCGCCGACCGCATCGACTACTTCATCCAGACCGGCCTGCTCACCGCGGCCGGCAATGCGGAGTTGATCAATCCCGACGGGACGGCTCAGTACGCCGACACCATCGAATTGGACGATGAGCTTCGCGCCGGGGTCGCTACCGGGTTCGCCGCCCGGCTTGAGGACAATATCAAGATCGCCGCCGCCACCGCCCTGCGTCGGTCTGAAACCGTCAATGAGCTCAACAACGCCATCTTCACCCCGTGCGACATTTGCAACGATGAAGGTGAATCCAGTGAACCGACCTGGGCGATCCAGGCCAGCACCATCGTTCAGGATCAGGACAACGCGATCGTCTTCTATCGCAATGCCGTCATTCGGATCGCAGGCGTCCCGGTCTTCTATTCGCCGGTCTTCTGGCATCCTGATCCGACCTCGGAGCGTCAATCCGGTCTCCTGGTCCCGACAGTCTCCACCTCCGATGCGCGCGGCTTCTCTTATGAACAACCCTATCTGTGGGTGATCTCGCCGCACCAGGATCTTATCATCAGCCCGCAGATCAACAGTTCGGTCAATCCGTTCCTGAATCTTGATTGGCGTCGGCGGTTCTATTCCGGTCAGGCCCAAATTCGCGGTGGGTACACCCACGAGCAAATGTTTGGGAACATCGACATCGATCCTGGCCCGGGAGTTGATTTCGACAACACCGGCTATGGCCAGGCCGAGTCGCGCGGCTACGTGCTGGGCAACGGCGGCTTTGCAATCAATTCGGATTGGCGTTGGGGCTTCACCGTTGAGCGCGTGTCCGATCCGACCTTGTTCGACCGCTACGACATTGAGGACGTTTACGCCGACCGCGGCCTCTTCCAGACAGATGATCGCCGCCTGATCAGTCAGGTCTATATCGAGAGGCAGACCGGCCGTTCCTACTTTTCGGCGGCGATTCTCGCATTCCAGTCGCTTCGGCTGATCGGGATCGATCCGGTCACCTTCCCTTCCGGCGATGCACGCGGGCTGATCTTTGAGAATGACGAGAGCCTGCCCATCGTCGGGCCGCTGATTGAGGCACGATGGGAACCGGATACGCCGGTCTTTGGTGGCCGCTTGCGGCTGAAGGCATCCGCAGTCGCACTTCTGCGCGAGGATTATGTCGGCTCGCCTGTCATCTCTCCAACCTATCTGCCTCCGCCTGGCCCCACGACGGGCCTGCCAGGCGTCGACAGCGCGCGCGCCACGTTTGAGATGGATTGGCGGCGGGCCCTGACCACGAATTTCGGCCTGCGTCTGGAACCCTTTGCAACCGCCCGCGGCGATTTCTACACCGTCGAGGATCTGCCCGTCCCGCTGGTCGACGACAACGCTGTGTCCCGCTTCAACGCGACCCTTGGCCTCGATATTCGCTACCCTCTGATTCGCCGATTTGAGAACGGGGCGCTGATCGTGGAGCCGATGGCCCAGATTGCGATCTCGCCGGACGCCGACATCGACCCGCGCATACCGAATGAAGACAGCCAGATCATCGAATTGGATGAGTCCACGCTCTTCCAGGACAACAAGTTCCCCGGGTACGACCTCTATGAGGGGGGGCTGCGCGCCAGCCTGGGGATGCGTGTCGCCGCCGAGTGGGCGAATACCCGCAGCGCCAGCCTGTTTGTCGGTCGGATGTTCAGGGCCGAGGAAGAATCTGGCTACCTCAGACAGATCAACGGCGCGCCGCCAGGCCAATTGTACGATCCCACGGGGATCTCTGAAACGGCTTCGGACTGGGTCGTCGCAGCCGCCTTCCAGCCGATCGCCGGCGGCTCGGGCTGGGCCCGGGCCAGGCTGGATGACAATCTCGAGGTTCGCCGGGCTGAAGTTGGATTCGGCGCTCGCTTTCGGCAAGCCGACTATGTGGCCGTGCGCTACATCGTCGACCGGACGGATCCGTCGCCGCTCGGGCTCTCAAACTACGAGAATCTTCAGATATCCGGTCAGGCCTTCGTCGTCGGCGACTGGGGCGTCACATTCAACGCTATCCGCGATCTGGATGAGGAGCTTTGGCGCCGCTCCGAGATCGGCTTGCTGTACGAAGACGAATGCCTGCGATTTGAGATCGTCTATGAACGCAACGAAGATTTCCTGTCAGGAAGAGGGATTCGTGCTTCGGAAGGGGTCTTTGTGCGCCTAAACCTCGCCACATTAGGTGGATCAAGGTAGAACTAATGCCCGCTGTACGTCGCCCGACGGCGCGTCAATCATCCACCCCGCTCGTCGGAAAAGGAACCACATCCCCTATGCGTTGGATGTTCTCTGCGGGAGCCCTCGCTTTCGCCCTCGCCCTGTCTCATCCCGCCTCGGCGCAGGTCGCCGGCGAACCTGGATCGCCCTCGGCTGCGCCGGCTGAAACGCCGGATATCACGATGGCGGAAGGCGTGCTGATGACGGTCAATGACGCCCTCATCACGAGTTATGACGTGCGGCAACGCATGTTGCTGCTGATTTTCACCTCGCAGATTCAGCCCACCGAGGAAAACCTGGCCGCTATTCAGCAGCAGGCTATGCGCAGCTTGATCGACCAGCAGCTTCAGGCTCAGGAATTGGTGCGGTACGAGGTGAACGTATCGGACGCGCAAATAAATTCTGAAATCGCCAATATGGCGCAATCAGGCGGAACATCTCCCGAGCAACTGGTCGCGACCATGCAGCAGTTCGGGATTGACCCGGCCTCCTTCAGGGATCGTCTTCGGACCGATATCGGGTGGGGGATGCTCGTAACCGGCCGATATCGCGACCGCGCTCGTGTGGGGGCTGATCAGATCGACGCCGTTCTCGCTCGGGTCGAGAACTCCGCTTCGCGGCCACAATGGTTGCTCGGGGAAATCTACCTCGATGCGAACACCGTCGGCGGCATGGACGTGGCCATGAACGGCGCGCGTCAACTGGTCCAACAGATCCTGCAAGGCGCACCCTTCACAGCCGTCGCGCGACAGTTTTCGCAGGCGCCTTCAGCGTCCGGAGGAGGCGATGCCGGTTGGGTCGTGGAGGGAGAGTCCCCCGCCGCCGTGCAAACCGCCCTGAACCAGATGAACCCTGGTCAGCTCTCCAATCCTATTCAGGTCGACGGCGGCGTTTACATCATTCTGGTGCGTGACGAGCGCACGGGGGCGGTTTCAACGCTCGCCAACCTGCGTCAGGCGGGAATCCGGCTCGCGCCCGGCGCCAGTGACGCCGAGGTCGCCCAGGCCGCCGCCCAGCTTAGCCGTCTTCGCGATAGCGGGCTGACCTGTGAGAACATCGTCTCCAGGGCGAACGAAACGCCAGGAATCGTCGGCTCAGAGCTGGGCGAGGCCAATCTGTCGGACCTTGCCCCGCCCTTCCAGGAAATTGCCCGCACCGCCGAAGTCGGCAGCATCAGCGCGCCGGTGCGCTCTGAGCAGGGCATCCATCTGATCGCAATGTGCGGCCGGCGCATGGCTAGCGACTCCATCCCCTCGCGCGAAGAAGTCGAGCGCGAGCTCGGCAACCAGCAACTGAACATGGTGAACCGCCGCTACCTGCGTGACCTTCGCAACGCGGCAACGATCGTCGTGCGCGGCCAGGAAGGCTAACAGCATGCCCACTCGCCCCCTCGCCCTTAGCCTGGGCGATCCGGGCGGGATCGGCGCTGAAATCGCGGCTAAGGCCTGGGCGGCCCTGCGTTCCTCCGGTCCTGAGTTCGTGGCAGTCGGTGATGCGCGACTTCTGGAGGCTCAAGGGGCGCCGATTGCCCGCTTTGACGCCTGGCCCGCCACGCCTTCGGCCTTTGGCGATCGACTGCCTGTCCTTGATCGTCCAAGCCCGGTCGAGGTCCGCATCGGCCGCGCCGATCCGGGCCAGGCGGCCGCGATCACCGGCTGGATTGAAACGGCTGTCAGCCTGGCCCTGTTAGGCGAAGCAGCGGGCGTCGTCACCTGCCCCATCGCCAAGGCGCCCCTCTACAAGGCTGGTTTCCGCTTTCCCGGCCACACCGAGTTCATCGCTGAGCTGACGGCCTCGGCGCCCCTCGACGGCGCCCGCGGACCGGTGATGATGTTGACCGCGAAGGATCTTCGCGTCTGCCTGGTCACGATCCATGTCCCGTTGAACGAAGTACCTGAACTGGTCACCGCCGAGCGGGTGATGCGGACCGCGCGGGTGGCCCACGAGGCGCTGCGCCGCGACTTCGGGATTGAGCATCCCCGTCTCGCCCTGGCGGGGCTCAATCCACACGCTGGCGAAGGCGGCTCCATTGGCATGGAGGAGAGCGAAATCCTGATGCCTGCGGTCGAGCGTTTGCGCGCCGAAGGCATCCAGATCACATCGCCCCTGCCGCCCGATACGATGTTCCATGACGAAGCGCGGACCCGCTACGACGCCGCGATCTGCCTGTATCACGATCAGGGGCTGATACCGGTCAAGACGCTGGACTTCTGGGGAGGGGTCAACGCCACGTTGGGCCTGCCGATCATCCGCACCTCGCCGGACCACGGCGTCGGCTATGACATCGCCGGCAAGGGGCTGGCGCGCCCGGACAGTCTGATCGCCGCTATCCGCCTGGCCGGCGAGATGGCCGAAAGGCGCACTTGCGCATGACTGATTTGCCGCCTCTGCGCGACGTGCTGGAGGCCCATGGCCTGTCCGCAGATAAGCGGTTCGGCCAGCATTTCCTGCTGGACCTGAACGTCACCCGCAAGATCGCGCGCCTGGCGGGCCCGTTCGACGGGGATACCGTTATCGAGGTCGGCCCCGGCCCCGGTGGCCTGACCCGAGCCTTGCTGGAAACCGACGCCTCACAGGTCATCGCCATTGAGAAAGATCGCCGGTTCATTCCTTTGTTGGAGGAGCTTGCCGACGCGAGCCACGGTCGCCTGATCGTTATCGAGGCCGATGCGCTCAAGGCCGATGAGCTGGCGCTGCTGGCGGGGCGAGTCGGCCACCTGGTCTCCAACCTGCCCTACAATATCGGGACGCCATTGCTGATTAAGTGGCTGACGGGCCCATGGCGGCCGAAGTCGCTCAGCCTGATGTTTCAGAAGGAGGTTGCGGACCGGGTCGCCGCACCCGCCGGCGCGGACGCCTATGGCCGGCTCAGCGTAATCGCCCAGGCCGTTTGCGAAGCGCGCGTGGTGATGGATCTACCGGCTCGCGCCTTCACCCCGCCGCCCAAGGTGGCCTCGGCGGTCGTGCGGCTGGACCCGCGAGCGGACCCGCCCTCGCCCGAAATCCTGTCGGCTCTGGAAAAGGTCACCGCCGCCGCTTTCGGTCAGCGCCGCAAGATGCTGCGCTCCAGCTTGAAATCGCTGGGCGGGGCGACGCTGTGCGAGGCCGCCGGGGTCAGCCCCGACGCCCGCGCCGAAGTCATCGATGTGGCCGGTTTCCTGAGACTGGCCCACGCCGCCCGAACCTAGCTCTCGACCGCTTCACCCAACAGGTCGTTCACGAATTCCCCGACCCAAGGATTGCGCGTGCGCTTCAGCCGTTCGGCGTGGAAGATGTGGGCCAGGTCGGCATAGGCCCTGTCAAAATCGTCATTGAGAATGACGTAGTCGAAGGTGGCCCAGCCGGAGACCTCTTCCTTGGCCCGGGCGATGCGCTTCTTGATGACCTCTTCCGAATCCTGTGATCGCGCGGTCAGCCGCCGACGCATTTCAGCTAGCGACGGCGGCAGCAGATAGACCAGCACCGAATCCTCCGGAAGCTGGGCCGAAATGGTTTTGGCGCCGTGGTCGTCGATATCGAACAGGGCGCTCTGACCCCGCTCCAGGGCTTCCATGATCGGCGCCTTGGGGCTGCCGTAGCGGTTTCCGTAAACCTCGGCCCATTCCAGAAAGGCGTCCTCATCGACCATCTGGTCGAAGGTCGAACGGTCGACGAAATGATAGTCGCGCGCGTCGTGCTCGCCTGGGCGGGGTTCGCGCGTGGTGAAAGACAACGACAGGTGCAGATCCGGGTGGTCCGCGATCAGACGCCGCGTCAGGCTGGTCTTGCCGACGCCCGACGGCGCCACGACCATCAGCAGCAATCCCCGTCGGGGTGAATGGCTGATCGGGCCGTCACTCGACATTCTGCACCTGTTCCCTGAGCTGTTCGATGACGGCTTTGAGGTCCAGCCCCGCCGAGGTCAAGGCCAGCGTCGCCGCCTTGGAGCACAGCGTATTGGCCTCGCGCATAAATTCCTGGGTCAGGAAATCCAGTCGTCGTCCCACCGCGCCGCCCTCGGCTACCCACGCCCGGGCCGAGGCCGTGTGAGCATCCAGCCGGTCCAGCTCCTCCAGCACATCGGCGCGGGCCGCCATCATCGCCGCCTCCTGGAAGGTCCGCTCCGCTAGGTCGCCGGTCCCTCCGGTCAGCTCCTCGACCCGCCGGGTGAAGCGCTCGCGGATGGCGTCGGTCTGGGCCTGGGCTTCGCGTCGCGCCGTCGCCGTTAGCGCCTCGATCCGATCCAGGAAGCCCGTAATCAGCGGCATCAGGCGCGCGCCCTCATCGAGCCGCGTCGCCTTCAGCCCGTCCAGCGCCCGCATCAAATCGGCGGCTATGGCCGCCTGCACCGCGGTCAGATCAGCCTCGGCCGCATCGGCGCCTTCGACCACGCCCCTAAGCGCCAGCAAGCCATCGGCGCTGGGCGCCGACGCACCCTGGGCCATCAAGTTTTCGGCAGCCGCCCGATAGGCGTTCAGCACCGTCTGATTGATGCGAATCTCGCCGCCGGATTCAGTCCTGCGCGACTGAAGAGTCAAACTAACCTGACCACGCTGGAACCGCGCCTGGGCCGCTTCGCGTACAGACCGGTCCAGCCTCTCGAAACCGGACGGGATGCGGGGCCGCACCTCCAGGCTGCGACCATTGACCGAGCGCGCCTCGATGGTCCAGGCCCAGTCGCCGGACGCACCCTCGGCCCGTCCAAAGCCGGTCATGCCTGAAAGGACGCCGCTCATGGCGCCGCAGGTGTGGCCGGGGCGTCCACCGACGCGGCAGGCGGAGTCTGCGGCGGCGGCGCCTGGACCGGGGAGTCTCCCTGGACGGGCGCACGCGCCCGTTCAATGGCCCGCCAGCGGGCGACATTGTCCAGATGCTGCTGATAGGTCGGCGCAAAAATGTGCCCACCGGTCCCGTCGGCGACAAAGAACAGATCCTGACTCTGCGGCGGATTGAGCACCGCCTCGATCGCCTGCCGTCCCGGATTGGCGATCGGCGTCGGCGGCAAGCCCGGGATCTGATAGGTGTTCCAGGCCGTATGCCGGTCGATTTCGGAACGCCTCAACCCCCGGCCAAGCGGTCGGCCCTGGGTGATTCCATAGATGATGGTCGGGTCGCTCTCGAGCCGCATTCCCAGCCGCAAGCGATTGACAAAGACAGCCGCCACACGAGGACGCTCGGCGGCGATTCCGGTCTCCTTCTCGACAATCGACGCCAGGGTCACGGCCTGCTCGGGCGTGGAGAACGGCAAGCCCTGGGCGCGCGTCGGCCACAGCTCCGCGATCAGGGCGCTCTGCGCGGCCTGCATCCGTTCAAGCACCGATTGGCGTGTTTCGCCGCGCGCCACTTCATAGGTGTCGGGCAACAGCGAACCCTCGGCTGGAACGGCTTCGACCTCGCCGGTCAGCACCTCTTCTGCGTTGAGAATGTCGATGGCCTGCGCCACCGACCAGCCTTCGGGAATGGTCACGAAATGACGCACCACCTGACCCGAGCTCAGCGTCTCGATCACGTCCGCCAGCGAAGCCCGGCTTTCGATCCGGTACTCCCCGGCTCTCAGGCCCCGGTCCGCTCCGGTCAGTTGGGCCGCCACGCGGAACGCCGTGGCTGACCTGATCACGCCCGCCTCAGCCAACGTCCCGGCGATCTCCGACACGCCGGCGCCAGAGCGCAGCGTCACCACCGTATCGTCGCCCTGGCGGGCCTGGGGCCCGTCCGCCGTATAGCTGGTGAAGGCCCAGGCCAACACGGCTATGCCCAGCAGCACAGCTGTGGCGAGGCCGCTGAGTACGCCCGCCTTCAAAGCCGATCTGTTCATGTGACCTTCTTGAAGATCACGGCGGCGTTGGTGCCGCCAAAGCCGAAGGAGTTGGACATGGCCACGTCGATCTTCATCGGTTTGGCCGTATTGGCGACCAGGTCGATCGGCGTCTCGAATTCCGGATCATCCAGATTGATCGTCGGCGGCACGATCTGGTCGCGGATGGCCAGAACGCTGAACGCCGCCTCGATGGCCCCGGCCGCGCCAAGCAGGTGCCCGGTCATCGACTTCGTCGAGGACATCGCCGTCTCAGCGGCGTGATTGCCGAGCAAGCGTTCGACCGCCCTGAGCTCAATGCCGTCGGCCATGGTCGAGGTGCCGTGGGCGTTGACATAGTCGATGTCCGACGCTTCCAGCCCGGCATTCTTCAGCGCCGCCTTCATCGCCCGCAGGCCGCCGTCGCCGTCTTCCGACGGGGCGGTGATGTGATAGGCGTCGCCCGACAGGCCGTATCCGGCCACCTCGGCGTAGATCTTGGCCCCGCGCGCCTTGGCGTGCTCGTATTCCTCCAGGACCAGGACCCCGGCGCCCTCGCCCATGACGAAGCCATCGCGCCCTCTGTCGTAGGGCCGCGAGGCGCCCTCAGGATTGTCGTTATAACTGGTGCAAAGCGCCCGGCAGGCGACGAAGCCGGCCACGCCGATCGGCACGATCGAGCTTTCCGCCCCGCCGGCCACCATGACATCGGCGTCGCCATGCGCGATCAGCCGGGCCGCATCGCCGATGGCGTGGGCCCCTGTGGCGCAGGCCGTCACGACGGCGTGGTTCGGCCCCTTGAGACCGTGACGGATCGACACCTGGCCGCTGGCCAGATTGATCAGGGCTGAGGGGATGAAGAACGGGCTGATGCGGCGCGGTCCCTCTTCCTTCAGCTTGATCGCAGTGTCCGCCACCGGCCCCAGGCCGCCGATGCCCGAACCGATCATCACCCCGGTGCGCTCCTGATCCTCGGCGCTCTCGGGTTTCCAGCCGGCGTCTTCCAGCGCCTCGTCGGCGGCGGCCACGGCATAGACGATGAAGTCGTCGACCCGCTTGCGTTCCTTGGAGGACAGCACCTTCTCAGGATCGAACGATCCTTCGACATCCGGTCCGCCGCCGCCGCGACCGTCCACGCTGGGGATTTCACACGCGATCGTGCAGCCGTAGCCCTCGGGGTCAAAGGCGGTGATCTGGCCACAGCCGGACCGGCCCTCAAGAATTCGCTTCCAGGTGATCTCGCGACCCCATCCCAGCGGGGTCAGAAGTCCGATGCCCGTGACGACAACGCGGCGCATGGCGGCTCCCTCAACAATGAATCTCAGGCCGACCATAAAGGTGGCGGATCAGTCCTGCTAGGCTTGCCTGCAAACGAAAACGACCGCCCAGGCTGGCCTGGGCGGTCGCATTCTGATCAATCGTGAGGCGGAAGCCTTATGAGCCGGACTTCTCGGTGATGAACTTCACGGCGTCGCCGACCGTCTGGATATGCTCGGCGGCGTCATCCGGGATCTCGATGTCGAACTCTTCCTCGAAGGCCATGACCAGCTCGACGTTGTCGAGCGAGTCAGCGCCCAGATCGTCGATGAAGGAGGCTTTCTCGGTGACCTTGTCCGGGTCGGCGTCAAGGTGCTCGATGACGATCTTGCGGACGCGCTCGAGGATATCGGACATGGGTGTCTCTCTGTCTGGCGCCCCCGAGGGGCGGCGTTTAACTCAATGCTGCCGTAGGCCCAAGGCGCAGCTTGCGCAAGACATAACGGGCGTTGGACCGACCGGTTGCCGGCGCTTTAGCACAGTCATTCCCTGATGGAAGACCCCTTAAATCATCGCCATGCCGCCGTTGACGTGCAAGGTCTGGCCCGTGACATAGGCCGCTTCATCCGAAGCCAGATAACAGGCGGCTGCGGCGATTTCGTCGCCTGAGCCCAGGCGGCCTGCCGGGATCGAGCCCAGAATGGCCTCTTTCTGCTGGTCGTTCAGAATATCGGTCATGGGGCTGGCGATGAAGCCCGGTGCGATACAGTTCACCGTGATGCCCCGGCTGGCCACTTCCTGGGCCAGCGACTTGGAAAAGCCAATCATGCCAGCCTTGGAGGCCGCATAGTTGGTCTGGCCCGGATTGCCGGTCACCCCGACCACGGAGGTCACGCCGATGATGCGCCCGGCCCGGCGCTTCATCATGCCGCGCATGGCCGCGCGGCTGAGCCGGAAATAGCTTTCCAGATTGATGCGGATGACGTCGGCGAAGTCCTCGTCCTTCATCCGCATCAACAGGCCGTCCTTGGTGATGCCGGCGTTGGCGACCAGAATATCCAGCCCGGCGCCGGCGACCTCTTCGGCCCGCCCGACCAGGCCGTCGACCGATTCGGCGTCCGACAAATTGGCCGCCGCGGCGAACGCACGTCCGCCCAGCTCGGCCGCCAGATCATTCAGCACCGCTTCGCGCGTGCCCGACAGCACGACCGTCGCGCCTTGCGCGTGCAGCGCCCGGGCCACGGCCCCGCCGATGCCGCCTGTCGCGCCAGTAACCAGCGCGGTCTTGCCTGCAAGATTGAACATCTTCATCTCCCTCAGAGCGCTGCTGCGAACGCTTCGATATCTTCCGGTCCGTTCAGGGCCGAGGCCTCGGCGTCCGGCGCGATACGCTTGGCCATGCCGGTCAGGACCTTGCCCGAGCCCAGCTCGGCGAAGCGGGTCACGCCGCCGTCTTCCGCCATCCACTCCATCGATTCGCGCCAGCGCACGCGGCCGGTCACCTGCTCGACCAGGAGCCGGCGGATGGCCTCGGGGTCGCGCTCAGGCCGGGCGGTGACGTTGTCGATGATCGGAATGATTGGGGCCAGGATGGTCGCTCCGGCCAGGGCCTCGGCCATTTCGTCGGCGGCCGGCTGCATAAGCGGGCTGTGGAACGGGGCCGAGACATTCAGCGGAATCGCACGCGCGCCCAGCTCCTTGGCCTTCTCGATGGCCAGATCGACCCCGGCTCTGGTTCCTGAAATCACGATGTTGCCGGCGTTGTTGTCGTTGGCCACAACACAGACGCCCGCCGCCGATCCGGCCTTGGCCGCCGCCTCGGCCAGGGCCAGGTCAGACTTGGGCCCGATCAGAGACGCCATCGCCCCCTCACCCACCGGCACGGCCCGCTGCATCGCCTGGCCGCGCAGCTTGAGCAGTCGCGCCGTGTCCGCCAGCGAGATCGACCCCGCCGCGCAGAGCGCCGAATACTGACCCAGCGAATGCCCCGCCGCCCAGGCGGCGCGGTCCATCGGCACGCCGAAATCCCGCTCTAGCACCCGCGCGACCGCCACCGACACGGCCATCAGGGCCGGCTGGGCGTTTTCGGTCAAGGTCAGCGCATCTTCCGGTCCATCCTTCATCAGGGCCGACAGCTTCTGGCCCAACGCGTCGTCAACCTCCTGGAACACCTCACGCGCCACCGCAAAGGCCTCGACCAGAGACTGGCCCATACCGACTGCCTGGCTGCCCTGACCCGGAAAGAGAAACGCCAAGCTCATCGACCCCTCGCACACTGATTGAATTGCGGGGGCAGGCTTAGGCCGTCGTCCATCGGGCCGCAAGGCGAGCAGGGCCCTCCATATCCTGTGGAGCCCTCGCAATCCCCTGCTGACCGAAGCGCGAATCACCTCCACACTCCGGGGCATGACCGCGCGCGCCGTTCTTTCCGAGCTAACCAGTCTGACCGGGGCCCAGGCCGTCGCGCCGCTCAACCACCCTGAACGCCAGTACCTCAATCTTTTGGCCGATATCCTTGAGAATGGCGTCGAACGCGGTGATCGCACCGGCACCGGCACCCTTGGAGTTTTTGGGCGCCAGATGCGGTTTGATCTGTCGGCCGGATTCCCGCTGCTAACCACCAAGAAGCTGCATCTGCGCTCGATCATCGTCGAGTTGCTCTGGTTCCTGCGCGGCGAGACCAACATCCGTTGGCTGAAGGAAAACGGCGTCAGCATCTGGGACGAATGGGCCGACGCCGAGGGCGAACTGGGGCCCGTCTATGGCAAGCAATGGCGGTCCTGGGCCGACCCCAACGGCGCCTCGATCGACCAGGTGGAGAAACTGGTCCATGGCCTGAAGACCAACCCGAACAGCCGCCGTCACATCGTCACCGCCTGGAACCCGGCCGATGTCGACGACATGGCCCTGCCGCCCTGTCATTGCCTGTTCCAGTTCTTCGTCGCCAACGACAGGCTGAGCTGCCAGCTCTACCAACGCTCCGCCGACGTCTTCCTGGGTGTGCCGTTCAACATCGCCTCCTATGCGCTGCTGACCCTGATGGTGGCCCGCGTGGTCGGCCTGCAGCCGGGCGAGTTCATCCACACCTTTGGCGACGCGCACCTGTATCTGAATCATCTGGAACAGGCCCGCACGCAGCTTGCCCGCGAACCGCGGCCTCTGCCCGCCATGCACATCGCCGACCATTCGGATCTGTTCGCCTTTGAGCTCGGCGATTTCGTGCTGGAAGGCTACGAGCCGTGGCCGCACATCAAGGCGCCGGTCGCGGTCTGATGGACCTCAAGGCTCTGCAGGCAGATGTCCTGCGCATCTCCGACATCTACGCCGCCGAGCATGGTATCGCGCGTGATCGCGACTGGGCGCTGCTCAAACTCCAGGAGGAGCTGGGCGAGCTGACCGCCGAGCATCTGCGCCTGTCCAGTCGCGCGCGCGGCCAGGCCGATGCGGCCAAACTGGCCGATGAGGCCGCCGACGTGTTGGGCATGTTGTTGATCTACTGCGCCGACGCAGGCGTCGACCTGGACGTGGCCATGCGACGCAAATGGCTGGCCTGGCTCAACGACCCCGGTTCGATCAGCTAGCCTTGGCGATAGACTCGCCCCACCTTCCCTGATTGGCGTCCGACATGCGGCGCCTGACCCTGGGGAGGGTGTCAAATGCTCAAGAAATTCATCGCCGAACTGATTGGCACGGCCGTTCTGGTGCTGTTCGGCTGCGGTGCAGCCGTTCTCGGCGGCGAGCACGTCGGCCAGCTTGGCATCGCGCTGGCCTTCGGCTTCGCCATCATCGCCATGGCCTATTCGATCGGTCCGGTGTCCGGCTGCCACGTCAATCCGGCTGTCAGCCTGGCGGCCTTCGTCGCCGGCAAGATGTCGGCCAAGGACATGGGCGTCTATTGGCTGGCTCAGGTCATCGGTGCGGTTGTCGGCGCCTTTGTCCTCGCCTCCATTGCGCAGGGTGTGCCGGGCGAGCCGGTCAACCTGGGCCAGAACGGCTGGGGCCCCGGGTACCTGGGCGAATATCCCCTGATGGCGGCGGCGACCTTCGAGGTGGTGATGACCGCGATCTTCGTCGTCGCCATTCTCGGCGTCACGGGTGAAAAAGCCCACGGCCCGTTCGCTGGCCTAGCCATCGGCATCACCCTGGCGGTGATCCACATCGTCGGCATCCAGGTCACCGGCGTTTCGGTCAATCCCGCCCGCAGCTTTGGCCCCGCGTTGCTGGCCGGCGGTCAGGCCATGCAGCAACTGTGGCTGTTCATCGTCGCACCGGCAGGCGGGGCCATCCTTGGCGCCCTGCTGTTCCGGCTGAAGCTCCTGGAGCCGGTCGAAGACTGATAGCCGAAGGGGCGGCGGCGACGTCGCCCCGTTTCATGTTGCGATGATCGCCTCACGCCGGGGCGATCATCCTCATTCCGGCGAGCCTTTGCCTCAACACCGGCAGGTCGCTGGCGTCCGGCTCCAGCCGGATGGTGTTCTTGATCAGCCCCATGCCGATGACGGCCCGCACCGCGAGCACCTGGCCCGGCGCCGCCTGAACCGTCAGCTTGGAAGGATTGTTCTGCGGCCCGGCCAGACCGCCAAACGCGGCCTGAAGGTGATGCGCACCCGCGCTCAGCGGCACGACCGTGAACTGGGGGCTTCTCAGTTGGGCGACCTCACGCTCATTGATCGAGATATTCATGCCCGCCATTGAGCCGACGAATCCCTCGCGATAGATCACCAGCAGCGCTTGGCCTGTCGCAGGTTCAAGAGCCAGCGCCACTCCCTTGTCCCAGTTGCTGACGGTTTCGGTCTTGCGGTTCCCCGACAGGTTCAAGCCGATGTAGCCGGTCAGGACGCCCGCGAACGTCGCCGCCAAAGGCGTCAGAAGCCCGAAGTCAGCCCCAATCGCGCTCTGTGCAAACCCGATCACAAAGCCTGTCAGCACGGCGACGCCAACGCCAATCAGAACCCACTTCACCGTCGCATTCATTCAGTTGCCCTCCATATTTCCTCGGGCGCCGCGCCCGTCTATCTACTAAGTCTCGGGCGCTCGATCCGTTGCATGAAGTTCTCAAGATGGCCGGTCCGATCGTCTGCCTCGTCGCCGCACGCGGCCGAAATGGCGTCATAGGTTCCCAGGGCGACCTGCCCTGGCGGCTCCGTTCGGACCTGCAGAAGTTCAAACAGACCACTATCGGCAAACCCTGCCTGATGGGCCGCAAGACCTGGGACAGCCTGCAACTGCGCCCCCTGCCCGGACGGCTGAATCTGGTGATCTCGAAAAACCCGGACTTCGCCGCCAAAGGGGCGCTGGCCTGCGCCACGCTGGACGAGGCCCTGGCGATCGGCCGCGAGACGGCGCGCGAAGACGGCGTCGGTGAGGTCTGCGTCATCGGCGGGGCCCAGATCTACGCCTTGGCCCTGCCAAAAGCCCGCCGGCTCTACATCTCCGAGGTCGAGGCCTCGCCCGAAGGCGACGCGCGCTTCCCCGACTTCCACGAAGCGGACTGGATCGAGATCTCGTCCGAGCGCATAGAGCCTGGAGAGAAGGACGACCACGCCTTCACCTTCCGCGTTTTGGAACGGCGCTGATCGTCAGACCTTGAAAGTATCCCGAGCGGCCACGATTTCGTCCTATCCAGACGAAAGGATACCCACCGCCATGCGCCCTCTGATCGCCCTCGCCATGGCCGCCGGCCTCGCGTTCGCGGCCGGACCGGCCGCCGCCGAACTCCCGCCCCAGGTTTACCAGCAGGCGCGAGACGCCGCCGGCACCGTCTTGACCCTGCGGGTTCAAAACGTCCGCCGCCTGCCGGCCGGCCAGACCCAGGGCGCCTGCACCCTGACCGGCGTCGTCACCGATGTTGAGCGCGGCTCGGCGGAACGCGGCCAGACGGTCGTGGTCGCCGTGCCGTGCATCAGCCCTGCGTGGCAGCCGATGCCAGGACCTTTCCCCGGCTATCGCCACGATGTCCTCGGCCGTGCCGAAAACGTCCGCGTCTTCATGATCGGCGGCGCGCTGGTGCGTCGCGGCCTGGACATACTCGACTAGCCCGCAATCACCGCCGCCAGGGCGGCGATCACCGTCGCGGCCTCGCTCTCGGCGTCCACCAGCGCCACGGGCCGCCCGACGTCGCCGCCTTCGCGCACGGCCGCCTCCAGTGGAATTGAGCCCAGGAAGGCGACCCCCAGGCGTTCGGCCTCACGGGCGCCTCCCCCCTGCCCGAACACTGCACCGGACATATTCTCGATCAGGCCCAACACCGGCGTGCCTGTCTTGGCGAACATCGCCACCGCCCGGCGCGCGTCGGCCAAGGCCGCCTCCTGGGGGGTCGAGACGATCACCGCCCCGTCGATCGGGGTCTTCTGAACCAGGGTCAGCTGCACATCGCCGGTGCCCGGCGGCAGGTCGACGATCAGCACGTCCAGCGGTTCATCCGCCGTTCCCCAGCGGGTTTGGGTCAGCATCTGGGTCAGGGCCTGACTGGCCATCGGCCCACGCCAGACCATGGCCCTGTCCGCGCCCACAAGCAGGCCGGTCGACATCGACTTGACCCCATGCGCCTCTAGGGGGACCAGCCGCTCGCCGTCATGCTGAGGCGCACCGTCCAGGCCCAGCATCAGCGGGACAGACGGCCCATAGACGTCCGCGTCCAGAAGGCCCACGACCAGACCCCTGCGAGTCAGGGCCACGGCCAGGTTGACCGCCACCGTTGACTTGCCGACCCCGCCCTTGCCGCTGGCGATCGCGATCACGCGCCGGACATGCTCCGGGCGATCCGTCGCCACCGGAGCCGGCGGGCGCCCCTGATCGAGCGCCGCTCTCGACAGCCCGGCTCCGCGACGCGGCCGCGCCGGGGCCTGCTCGGCGGTGAGCACAACATGAACCCGCCCAATTCCCGGCAAGGCGGCCAGCGCCGCCTCGGCGGCGTCGCGCACCGGGGCATAGAGCGCGGCATCAGCCGCCCCAACCTCGATGACGACGCCGGCCCGGTCCTCACCCACGACCAGCCCCCGGGCCAATCCGGCGGCATACAGTCCGTCGCCCGATTTCGGGTCGATCACGGTGTCGAGCGCCGCGATCGCGGCCAGGCGTCTGGCATCCTCGGTCAATGGCCGGCATCCTTGTTTCGGGCGGGCCGCCGTCTTATCCGCATTGGCTCCGACCGTCACCCCGCCGAGGATCGCCCCATCGCACGCCGCCACGTCCTGATCGCCGGCGCAACCGCAACCGGGAAGTCCGACCTGGCGATGCGCCAGGCTGCGGAAATCGGCGGCGTCATCGTCAACGCCGACTCTCAACAGCTCTATGACGGCCTGCGGATCCTGACCGCCCGGCCCAGCGAGGCCGACGAGGCCAGCGCCCCCCACCGGCTCTATGGTGTGGCCGACCCGTCCGAAAGCTGGTCGGTCGGGCGCTGGCTCCAGGCGGTCGAGGCCCTGTTGGCCCAAGAGGAGCGTCCGCTGGTGATCGTCGGCGGCACCGGCCTCTATTTTCAGGCCATGCTCAAGGGACTGGCGCCGGTGCCGGACGTGGAGCCATCGCTGCGCCGGGCCGTCGAGGCTGAATATGCCGTTGAGGGAGAAGGCGGCGCTCGCAGGCGACTCGCCGAAGTCGACCCCCAGGCGGAATCACGGATCGCGCGGGGTGATCGGCAGCGTTTGATTCGCGCCCTGTCGGTGTTCCTCGCCACGGGTCGATCTCTGTCCGAATGGAGAGCGCAGACGTCGCCGCCGCTTCTGCCGCCAGGCAGCTACGAGGGTTGGGTGGCGGAACGCAGTCGGGAAGCTCTCTACACACGGTGCGACAGACGGGTCGATGCGATGATCCGCGCCGGCGTTCTTGGCGAGGTCGAGACCTTTCTTGCGCGTCAGCTGGCTCCGAACCTGCCCGCCATGCTGGCGGTCGGCATGCGCGAACTGGCCACAGTCGTGCTTCAGGGGCACAGCCTCGCCGACGCCGTCGCCCAAACCAAGCTCGCCACCCGACACTACGCCAAACGGCAGTTGACCTGGTTTCGCAACCAGGCTTCTGACTGGCCGCGCTGGCCCGCTCTTTCCGACTAGTCATCGTCGGAATTTGGTGGATTGCGCCTGCAACTCATGCCAACCAATAGTGGTTGTAGTCGCCTTCCTCCCCGGAGCCCATTGTGTTGTTCACTGTCTTCGCGCTTTCGTTCGCCTTGATTCAAGAGCCCACCGCCCCAGTCCAAACGCCCGCCGACGCCCCCGCCGAAGACTCAGGGCGCGCCGCAGACCAGACACAGAATAACGACGAGCAGATCATTTGCCGGCGTGAGACGGTCTCCGGAACCAATCGTCGTGAACGTATCTGTATGAGCCGCGACCAGTGGCTGCGGCGCCAGGCGAGCGCACAAGAGCATCGACGCGACGTTCAAACTCCCGACGTCAGCGGCCGCGCGCCGGGCTAGGGCCTGAACGGCGCTTGACTTGATTTTAAGTCAACTCGGCATAGATTTGCGGTGTACGGGCTTGCCCGGACTATGGCGATAAACGCGCGTGTAATAAGCGAACCGGACCCGGGTGCGATTCCCGGCGGCTCCACCATTTCTCTTCCGCGTTATCGGCGGAGACCATGGGGCCGATCAGCATCGACGGGCGTGTAAAGACGTGGCTTTCGCTCGGCATGGCACCACCGTTTCGGGCCATTTTCTAAATGCGAACGATAACTTCGCTGGAGAAGTTCGTCTGGCCGCGTAAGCGACCCGACGTTTCTCAATCTAAGTCCTAGGGGTTCAGATCCCTGGGCGGGGCCCCCCGGCGCCTGGCAACAGAAGCCGGGACTTTCTGCGCCCTTTCCGTCCAGGCGCCCCGAAACAGGGATGTTTGCCTGGCGCCAGAAGCCGGGACTTTCCTTGATATCGGCCTTTCGCCTCCGAGCCTTGCCCGCTAGAACGCTCGCCATTCGCTCTTGAGGGATCGATGAACGGCCAGGATTTTCCGACCGATGAAATGCGCTACGACCTGCTGACCCAGCAGGCGCTGCGCGGCGTCATTCGCGCCGCCTTGTTGCGGGCGACCGATCCTGAGGGCTTGCCCGGCGCCCACCATTTCTACGTCACCTTCAAGACCCGCGCGCCCGAAGTCTCGATCCCGGCCGACCTGCTGGAACGCTACCCCGACGAGATCACCATCGTGGTCCAGCATCAATACTGGGACCTGACGCCGGACGAGGACCGCTTTTCCATCGTCCTGCAGTTCTCCGGTCAGCCCAAGAAGCTGGTCGTGCCCTATGCGGCGATCACCCGTTTCTACGACCCCAGCGTCCAGTTCGTGCTCCAGTTCGAGCCCCCCCAGATTGTCCCCATCGAGGAAGACCCGGTCGAAGACGCCGATGATGGCGACGGCCCCGAGGACGACGGCCCCAAGGTCGTCTCGCTGGACCAGTTTCGCAAAAAATAGCCGCCGAGGCTGCCGCCTTGACTTCGCCACATCCGGCGCCCATTCTTGTTGCATCGCACAATGCGATGTCCGGTCCCTCCAGCGCGTGAGGGTCTGATCCCAGATCCGCCTGTCGTAGGCGCCGGCTTTTCAGAATTCACTCGTCGCCAGATCACGCGGGGCGACGCCCGTTTCCTGCCCCATCCGGGGCTGGTCGCGCGCGTCGGTCGATGCGCGCCGCCGCATATGAAAGACCGCTCGTGACCAACACGACTTTTGAATCCCTGGGCCTGAATCCGGCCCTGCTCTCGGCCCTGACGCAAAAGGGCTACACCACCCCCACCCCGATCCAGGCCAAGGCCATTCCCGATGTCATGGCCGGGCGCGACCTGTTGGGCATCGCCCAGACCGGCACCGGCAAGACCGCGGCCTTCGCCCTGCCGATCCTGCATCGGCTGGCCGCCAACCGCGTTGCCCCCATGCCGCGCACGACGCGAGCCCTGATCCTGTCGCCGACACGCGAACTGGCCACCCAGATCGGCGAAATGTTCAAGATCTACGGCGCTGGCCTCGGCTTCCGGGTTGCGGTGATCTTCGGCGGCGTCAAATACGGCGCTCAGGAACGCGCCTTGCAACAGGGCCTGGACATCCTGGTCGCCGCCCCCGGTCGTTTGCTCGACCATATCCAGGGCAAGATGCTGGATCTGTCCTCGACCGAGATCTTCGTGCTCGATGAGGCCGACCAGATGCTCGACCTGGGTTTCATCAAGCCAATCCGCCAGATCGTCTCCAAGCTTCCGGCGCGCCGTCAGAACCTGTTCTTCTCGGCCACCATGCCCGGCGAAATCGGCAAGCTGGCCGGTGATCTCTTGAAGGACCCCGCCAAGGTCCAGGTCACGCCCCAGGCCACCACGGTGGAGCGCATCAAACAGTCGGTCATCGTCATCGAGGCGGCGAAAAAGCGCGCCTTGCTGACCGAGTTGTTCTCCGATCCGGCCTATACGCGCTGCCTGGTCTTCACCAAGACCAAGCACGGCGCCGACAAGGTCGCGGCCTATCTTGAGGCCGGCGGCGTCGAGGCCGGCGCCATCCACGGCAACAAGAGCCAGCCCCAGCGCGAGCGCGCCCTGCAAGCCTTCAAGGACGGCAAGCTGCGCGTACTGGTCGCCACCGACATCGCCGCGCGCGGCATCGACGTCGACAAGGTCACCCACGTCGTCAACTTCGAGCTGCCCTTCGTGCCTGAGGCCTATGTCCACCGGATCGGCCGCACCGCCCGCGCAGGCAAGGATGGCACCGCCATCAGCTTCGTCGCGCCCGACGAGATGAAGCTGCTGAGGGACATCGAAAAGGTCACGCGCCAGAAGATCCCATCCTGGGACCGCCGCAACGACAAGCAGTTGGCCCAGCTGGACGCCACCATCCTGGCCTCCGGCGTCGGCAAGAAGGCGACCCTGCCCGGCGATGACGAGCAGCGCGAACAGCGCGGCCCGCGCCGCGGCGGCCGTCATGGCGACAAGCCCGAAGGCGCGCGCGGCCAGCCGCATCGCAAGCGCCGGGGAAACAAGCCCGGCGGCGGCGCGCCCGAGCGTCCCGCCTTCGATCCGATGGCCCGCGAACGTCAGCCGATGCAGCCCAAGGCCGAAACCGGCGAAGGCGCCAGCCTCAAGCGCCGACCGCGCCGCCACCGCCCCTCCAATGGTGGCAAGGGCTACGCCTCCAAGGCCTGATTGCGGTCTATAGACACCGGCGCGCGCCCCTCCATATTGATCGAACATCAGTTGGCGGGGGATGGCCATGCGCGTGCTCAGCAGACGGGTTCTGGTCGGCGGCATCGGTCTCATCGGCGTGGCCGCGCCCGCGATCCTGAGGGCGCAGACCGTGCCTGGCCTGACGCCGACGGCGGCCCAGACCGAGGGCCCCTTCTACCCCCGCGACGATATGCCGAGCGATCAGGACGCCGATCTGGTCCGCGTCATTGGCGTGGATGCCCAGGCCCAGGGTCAAGTCAGCCACGTCACCGGCTCGGTCCGCAATATCGCGGGCGATCCTCTGGCCGGCGCCCTGATCGAAATCTGGCAATGCGACAACGGCGGCCGCTACCTGCACCATGCCGACCCCAATGTGGACCGCCCCCGCGACAGCGGCTTTCAGGGCTATGGCCGCGCCGTGACCGACGCCCAGGGCGGCTTTCGGTTTCGCACCATCAGGCCGGTCGCCTATGCGGCCGTCATCGGCGGCCGGCCGGTCTGGCGTGCGCCGCACATCCACGTCGCCCTGTCGACGGACGGTGTGCGTCGCCTGACCAGCCAGCTCTACGTCGAGGGCGATACGCACAACGCCTCGGATTTCCTGCTGAGCGCCCTGTCCAGTGACGCCGAGCGCGCCGGCATCGTGCGTCCCTATCTGCCCGCCGACGACATCGAAGCGGGAGCGCTCAGGGCCCACTACGATCTGGTCGTGGCCGCCTAGCCGCACCGCAGCGGCCGCACTCGAACCGCCTAAGCCACAGCCTGAAGATCGCCGGCCCGATCCACGACGCCCTCGCCCAGTCCCGAACCCGTTCGCGTCCCGAATTCGGCATTCGTCCCGCGACTGCGGAACGCGCCGCTTGTCCTATTGCGTCGTCGGTCTAGGTTGCGTCTTTGAGGAGTCGCGGATGCGTATCGCCACCTGGAACGTCAACTCGGTCAACGCCCGGTTGGAGACCGTGCTGGCCTGGGTCGACCAGGCTCAGCCAGAGGTGCTGTGCCTGCAGGAAATCAAGTGCGTTGATGAGAAGTTTCCGTCCGAACCGTTTGAAAGTCGTGGCTATAATATCGAGGTCCACGGCCAGAAGTCCTACAATGGCGTGGCCCTGCTCTCGAAGTTCCCGATCACCGATGCCCGGCGCGGCCTGCCCGGCGACGATGGGGACGAACAGGCGCGCTATCTGGAAGCCTTGATCGAGGCCGAAACGCCGATCCGGGTCGCGGCTATCTATCTCCCCAACGGAAACCCGATCGGGAGTGAAAAATTTCCATATAAATTACGTTGGTTCCAGCGCCTTCATGATCACGTGTCTGAGCTTCTGAAGCTGGAAGAACGCCTGGCGCTTTGCGGCGACTACAATGTCATTCCCGAGCCGGTCGACGCCAAAAATCCCGCCGCCTGGAAGGACGACGCCCTATTCCAGCCTGAGAGCCGAGCGGCCTTTCGCGGCCTGATCAACCTTGGCCTGTCCGACAGCCACGAACTGGGCGGCGAGCCGGACGGGACCTACACCTTCTGGGACTATCAGGCCGGGGCCTGGCAACGCGACCACGGCATCCGCATCGACTTCGCTCTGCTCTCGCCCCAGGCGGCTGACGCTTTTTCCGGGATCGAAACCTGGCGCGACGCCCGTGACATGGACAAGCCTTCCGATCATGTTCCCGTTGTGGTGACCCTCACCCCATGAGTGAGGTTCTGCGCACCATCCTTCTGCTCCTCCTGGCGGGGGTGCTGGTGACCACGGCGGCCATCTTCGCCTCATGGTGGTTCGAGCCGTCGCGGCGATTGCGCCGGGCCTTGCGCCGGGTTCTGGGCGGCGTACCGGAGTGCGAAGCTCTGGACCTGGCGGAAGGCCGCGCCGCCGGCCTGGATTTTGACAGCGAGTCGCTGGCCGTACTCTGGCGCACAGGCAGCGCCGGCCTGGTCTATACCTTTCATGAGATCGAAGGCGCTGAGCTGATCGTTGATGGAAAGGTGCTGGCCCGTGCCCGTCGCGACGAGCCGCGCAGGCTGCTCGACGAATTCGGCCCCAACGCCGAGCGGGTCGCCCTGCGTCTGGTCTTCGCCGACCATCGCTTCCCCGAGTTTGAGCTGGAGCTGTTCGGCCCGGCCTCCCTGCTGTCGGACGCCAGCGAGGGCGTCCGGCTGGGCCGCCGCTGGCTGTCGCATATCGAGGCCGTGCTGAAGCGCCCTCGCCCGCGCCCCGCACCCGAATTGCATCTCGAGGCTGAGGGCGCACCGCCGCGGGGTGACGCCGACGACGCGGACGGCTAGAACCACGCGTCGTTTTTCAACCCAAGCCTAGGGAGCCGTCCGTGGCCCGCCTGTTCGACGCCTATATCATTGTGGATTGGTCAGCTGCCGAGGGCAAAAAGACTGGCGAGCAATCGGTCTGGGTCGGCGTGGCCAAGCGCGACGCGCGCTTCCGGCCGGCCTTCGAGAGCCACAACCCCGCCACCCGCAGCGAAGGCGAAGCCCTGATCAGAAAGCTGGTCTCCGAGGCGATGCGCCGGGGCGAACGTGTCTTCATCGGCTTCGATTTCGCGCTGGGCTACCCTGCCGGCACGGCCGCGCGGCTGAAGCTGGACGGCCAGCCCTGGGCCGCGATGTGGAAATTCCTCGGCGCCGAGGTCAAGGACAAGCCGGACAACACCAACAACCGCTTCGCTGTCGCCAACAAGATGAACCGGCTGATGACCGATGGACCGCGCCCGTTCTGGGGGGCGCCGGCCAAACAGGTGCAAACCTGGCTGTCGGCCACCAAGCCCGAGGACGCGTACGCCGACACGGCCGAGTTCCGGGCAACCGAGGAGGCCGCGATCAAGGGCAAGCAACGTCCCAAGAGCGTCTGGCAGATGCACGGCGCCGGCGTGGTCGGCGGCCAGACGATGCTCGGCATCGCCATGCTGTCGCGCCTGGTCAACGAATGGGGCCCGGCCGTCGCCGTCTGGCCCTTCGGCACCGGTTGGCGGGCGCTGGCCGCCGAAGACGTCGCGCCGCTGTCGATCGTTGTGGCCGAGGTCTGGCCGTCGCTGATGCCTCAGAAACCTGAACCTGGCGAGGTCAAGGACGAAACCCAGGTCCGCACTCTGGCCCAGCACCTGCTGCGGCTGGACGAAAAGGGCGAACTCGGCGCCCAGTTCGCCGCGCCGGCCAAGGCCTCCGCCAAGCTCAAGGCTCAGGTCGAGGGCGAAGAGGGCTGGATCTTCGGCGTCTGAAGGCGACGCCGCGACACGCGCCAGAACCGTCCGCACAGGAGCGCCGCCGACACCAGGCTGGCGATGATGCAGGCCCAGACGATCCCGTTGACGCCATGACCCCAGGCCACGCCTAGGCCGTAGCCAAGCGGCAGCATGACTGCGCCATAGCTGAACAGATGCATGAGTGTCGGCCACCAGACGTCGGCGGCGGACCTCAGCGCCTGCGCCGCCACGACCTGCAGCGCGTCGGCCACGAAGAACAGCGTCGCCAGAGCCAATGCCGCCGCGGCCATCGCCAGCACCGCCGGCTCGCGCGTATAGGCCGAACTGATCCAGTCCGCTGTCGGCCACACGGCCAGGGCGATGACGAAGGCGATCACCCCGACCACGGCCATGCCGCTCCAGCCGGCGCGCTGCACGCCCTCAGGATCTCCGGCTCCGTAGGCGCGCGAAACCAGCACCCCGGTCGCCGCCGACAGGCCCAGCGGAATCATGAACACCATGGCCGAGACATTGATCACCACCGTCCAGGCCGCGACGCCCAGCGAACCCAACAGGCCCGCCACCAGCGTCATCGCCGCAAACGCCGAGACCTCGACGCAATAGCTGATCCCGGCGCCGTAGCCGACCTTGCGCTGTTCGATAACGTCTTCGCGTCGCCCCGCCGGCGGGTTGAACACGCCCAGCGCCCGCGCCTCAGGCATCCGCCAGATGTAGGCGATCAGGAACACCGCCAGGCTGGCCCGCGCAAAGAAGGTCGCCCAGGCCGAAGCCACCGCCCCATCCACCGGCAGGCCGGACAGCCCCGGCACCAGCCAAAGGTTCAGCACCAGATTGACGCCATTGGCCACCCACATGGCGTTCATGCCCGGCGTCGGCTTGCCGAGGCCTTCCAGGAAGAACTGGGCCGCCACCGAAACCAGATACATCGGCAGCGAGATGGAAAAGATGATCAGGGCCGTGCTGGCCCCGTCGGCCAGGCCGCGTTCGAGACCGATCTGGTGCATCGCCCACGGCCCGGCGAGGGTCAGGATCAGCACCGAGATGACACCGATCTGCAGACTATAGACGAGGCCGCGCCTCAACACCGCGCCGACCTCCAGCGGGCGGCCCGCGCCGACCAGCCGGGCGGTCATCACCTGGACCCCCATCAACAGGCCCACCGCCGTCGTCAGCAGCACCGAGGTCGGGGCCCAGCCCAAGGCGTGGAACGCCAGCTCCTCGGACGAATACCGCCCCACCACGATGGCGTCGGTGAGGCCCATGGTCATGATGCCCAGGCGCGACAGCACCACCGGCCAGGCCAGTCGGAGCAACTCTCCCAGGCTGCTGTCGGGTCGCGATGTCTGGTCTGCCTGGGTCATGGGGCGCGGAAGCTGAGGCTCCACGTCCCGAAAGGCAAGTCAGGATTTCAGCGCCCGGCTACGGCCCTGGCGGCTCGGCGATCGAAGGCGGCAGTTCCAGCCCCGGCGGGTCCTTCTCGCCGCGCGAAACCACGGTCGCCGCGACCAGATCGCCGGTCACGTTCAGGGTTGTCCGGCACATATCCAGGAAGCGGTCGACCCCCAGGATCAGGCCGATGCCCTCGGGCGGCACGCCCACCATGGCCAGGATCATGGCGATCACCGGCAGCGACCCCGCCGGCACCCCCGCCGTGCCGATGCCGCCGAGAATACAGACCAGCATGACCAGAACCTGCTGGGGCATGGTCAGCTCGACCCCGAAGAACTGGGCCAGAAACAAGACCGTCACACCTTCGAACAGCGCCGTGCCGTTCTGGTTGGCGGTCGCCCCGACCGTCAGCACGAAGCGCGAAATCTTGCGCGGCAGCTTGAGCCGGTGCTCGGCCACCTGCAGTGCGGTCGGCAAGGTCGCGTTCGACGACGCCGTCGAAAAAGCCACCACCACCGCAGGCTGGACCGCCTTGAAGAAACTGAGCGGATTGCGCCCCCCCAGGCCCCAGACGGCCAGCGAATAGACGACGAAGAAGTGGATCCCCAACGCCAGCACCACCACGCCGGCGTAGGCGCCAAGACGGACCAGCAGGTCCCATCCGAACAGGGCCGCCAAGTTGAACATCAGGCAGGCGATGGCGATCGGCGCCACCGAAATGACGAGGCCGATCAGCTTCATCATCACGTCCAGCAGACCTTCCATCGTCCGCTGGAAATGATCGGCCGCCGGGCTCTTGGTCATGACCAGGCCGATGCCGACGAACAGGGCGAAGATCATCACCGGCAGGATCTGGTTGTCCGCCGCCGCTGTGACGACATTGGACGGGATCATGTCGAGGAAGAACTGGGCGCCGCCCACGGAGGTCGGGGCGCTGGCGACGATGGTCTGGGCCCCCTCGCGTCCCTGCTCCAGAAGTTGCTGGGCCAGGGCCGGGTCGACACCGTCTCCAGGGCGGAAATAGTTGACCGTGACCAGGCCGATGAGGACCGCGATGCCCGAGATCAGAACCGTGAACAACAGCGTCTTGAGCCCGACCTTGCCCAGCGCCTTGACGTCGCCCATCTCGGCGATGCCGGTGATCAGCGCCGCTACCAACAGCGGCAACACCAGCATGAACAACAGTCGCAGGAAGATCTGACCGATCGGTCCGGTGACATTGCTCGTCACCCAGACCACCCAAGGAGTTTCCGGACCGACACCGAGGTTGACCGCAAGTCCGGCGCCCAGCCCGACCACGAACCCCAGCAGCATCAGCCAGTGCAGGTTTGATTTCTTCGGACGCCCCTCGGCAGCGTTCATCGGCTCTCCCCTCCCAGGAATGCGCTCAGCGAATCGGCGCAGCGTACATCAGACCGCGCGGCTGCGCGGTCCACAGGGCGTTGAGGCCCCTCGAAAGATCCAGCGCCGATCCTTCGCCGATGTTGCGATCAAAAATCTCGCCGTAGTTGCCCCCGGCCTCGATAGCCTCTCGGGCCCAGTCGTCATCCAGGCCCAACGGGCGACCGATATGCCCCTCCAGCCCAAGCAGCCGGCGGATCTCGGGATCCCCGCTCTCCTGGACCAACTGGCCAATATTCTCGCTCGTCACGCCCAGAGCCTCGGCCAGGACGAGGGCGTTCAGGGTCCAGCCGACGACATCCGCCCACTGGTCGTCGCCCTCGCGCACCACCGGCCCCAGCGGTTCGCGCGAAATCACCTCAGGTAGGATCATGTGGGCGCGCGGATCTGACAGGGTCGTGCGCGCCGCCGCCAGCGCCGAGACATCCGCCGTCAAGGCGTCGCAGTCCTCGCGAGCGTAGGCCGTGCGCGCCGCCGTCTCGCTGGCGACGATGACCGGGGTGTAGTGCAGTCCGCGTACGCGGAACCAGTCCGCGACGTTCAGCTCAGACGTCGAGCCCGACTGCACACAGACGCGCGCGCCGTTCAGCTCGCTCGCACTGGTCAGGGTGAGATTGCGCCGCACCAGAAAACCCTGGCCGTCGAAATAGTTCACGCCCGGAAAATCGAAGCCCGATCCATCACGCGACAGCGTGCGCGAGGTATTGCGCCACAGCACGTCGACCCGACCTTCGGCCAGGGCCTGCATCCGGTTCGCATTCGTCAACGGCACATAGCGAACGGCATCAGGATCGCCAAAGATCGCCGCCGCCGTCGCCCGGCAAAAGTCGATGTCAAAGCCGCGCCAACGCCCCTGGTTGTCGGTGTAGGAAAACCCCACCAGACCAGGATGAACACCACAGTTCAGCCGCCCGCGCGCACGGATCGCGCTCAGGGTCGGGCCGGCCTCGCGCAGGGCGACCGTTTCCTCCGGGCGCGCCGGTCCTGGCGCGGGCGCGGGCGCGTCGACCGCATCCCCGGCATCGTCCCCGCCACCGCAGGCCGCGAGCCATAACGCCAGAGCCGCGATCAATCCGGTATGTCCGTGGCGCCTCATCGGCCTCCCTTTGCCGCGCGGTCGAGGCCGCGCATAGTGCAGACCCAACAACCAGCCTTGCGGAGGCCGCGTCAAGTGGATGAGCGAACTCGCCTGATCCGATCCGCTACACGGCGGCCACCAACGCGCCGCCCGGTTAACCCGCCCATCCAGCGCGGCACCACCCTGCTCAACGCCCGCATCGGCGACCTTCGCGACGACAGCCTGGGCCCGGTCTATGGCATCGACGGGGCCGAGGTTCACACCGAGCTGCGCCGGCTGCTGGCCGAGATGGAGGGCGCACAGGAGACCTTCGTCGTCTCCACCGGTCTGGCCGCGGTCACGGTTGCACTTCTGGCCCTGGTCGCCCCCGGCGATGAGATTCTGGTCAGCGACGCCTGCTATTGGCCCAGCCGCCGCTTTCTCGCGCGCACCCTGACCCGGCTCGGCGTCACCTTTCGCTTTCATCCGCCACGCGCGACGCCCGACGAGGTGGCGGCGATGTTCACGCCGCGCACCCGGGCGGTGCTGATCGAATCGCCGGGCACCGCCACCTTTGAAATCCAGGACACGCCGGGGTTGGCCGCCCGCTGCCGCGCCGCCGGCGTCGCCACGGTCGTCGACAACACCTGGGCCGCGGGCCTGTTGTTCAAGCCCCTGGTGCACGGCGCCGACATCTCGGTTCAGGCGCTCAGCAAATATGTCTCAGGCCATTCGGATGTCTTCGGCGGCGCGATTTCCTGCCGGGCGCCCGATATCTCGCGCCGGGTGTTCGAGCTGATCGAGGATCTCGGTCTCTATGTCTCTCCCGACGACGCCTGGCTGATGCTGCGCGGCCTGCGAACCTTGCCGGTCCGTCTCGCCCAGCATCAGGACAACGCCCGCCAGATCGCTGACTGGCTCCAGGCCCGTCCCGAGATCGCGGAGGTGTTGTGGCCCGCCCTGCCCACATCACCGGACCACGCCTTGTGGAAGCGCGACTTCACCGGCGCCGCCGGCCTGATGGGGGTCGTCCTGAACGGCGGATCAGCCCAGGCCGCAGAAGCCATGCTCGATGCGCTTCAGCTGTTCGGCCTGGGGTTCTCCTGGGGCGGCTACGAAAGCCTCGCCACCTATGAAGACGCCCAACTCGCCGTCCGGTCCGAGCCGCCCATGCTCACCGGCCCTCTGATCCGTCTGCATATCGGTCTGGAAGCTCCCGACGACCTGATCGCCGACCTGCGGCGAGGCCTGGCCGCTTTCATCGCCGCCCGCTGAAGCCGCCGGCGTTCTGGCGCGCCCCGCGCGCGTCGGCGCGCAACCACTTGAATGCAGGGCGCGGACATCCTCGGCGTTCTGGCGCGCCCCGCGCGCATCAGCGCGCAAACGACTTGAATGCAGGGCGCGCCGGGGCGCCCCGGCGCCCTGGCGCGCCCTGCAGGACTCGAACCTGCAACCCCCTGCTTAGAAGGCAGGTGCTCTATCCGGTTGAGCTAAGGGCGCCCTAGTGGGTCCAGGGCTGTTTGCGGTCTGTCGCAAAGTTGTCGGCATAGGATTTGATGATCAACGGCGGCGTCTGCGGCTCGAACAGCTCAAACGCGATGCCATGACGTTCGGCGTAGGCGACGGCCTCTTGCTGGGTCTCGAACTTGAGCCGCACCTGGCCGTTCATGTCGCTCGAACTGGTCCAGCCCATCAGCGGGTCAATCGTACGCGCCGAGGCCGGTTCGAACTCCAGCATCCAGTCACGGGATTTGGCCTTGCCGGACTGCATGGCGGTCTTGGCGGGCTTGTAGATGCGGGCCAGCATGATCTCGTCTCCAGTCGTCGGCCGAAGGTGGTCGGGGCGGCAGGATTCGAACCTGCGACCCTCTGCTCCCAAAGCAGATGCGCTACCAGGCTGCGCTACACCCCGGGGTCACCTCGGCGAAGGCCGCTTCTGCCACGGCCTGCGTCGGATCGCTAGTCGTTCCCGAAGAAGGAATGCACCACCTGGTCGCCCGGGTCGGCGCCGATCTCGGCGGCCCGGCCTGCGCGCAGCTCCAGAACACCGCTGGCTGCCCCGTTCGAGGGAATCGGCGTGTCCGAATTCGGGGTCGTATTGCGCGCGATCGAAATAATCCGTCCGTCCGGTGCGATGTAGAGAATATCCAGCGAACTGGGCGTGTTGTGCATCCAGAACGACTGTTCCTCGGCCACCGGAAATTCGAACAACATCCCCTGGTCGTCAGCCAGCGGCGGTCGATGCATCAGTCCGCGTTGACGCTCCTGATCGTCGTCAGCGATCTCGACCTGAAACGCGTGTCGGCCGGTGTCGGTGACGATGGCCAGGGCTTCCGTTTCGCCGTCGCCTGGCGTCGCGGACGAATCAGCGCCGCCGGAACATCCAGCCGTCGCCAGAACGGCGGCCAGGCCGATGGGAACAAGACGCGTGATCCCAGTCATCGGGACCTCCCAGGAAAGCGGCGCCTAGTTTGGCGCGATATCGGCCACCACCAGCCCCTTGGGGCCCCTGGCGAACCGCACCTCCACTTCCTCTCCGGGCTGCAGATCGTCAAGCCCGCACCGGCGCAAGGTCTCGATATGGACGAAGATGTCGCTGTCGTCCCCGTCGCGCACCACAAAGCCATAGCCCTTGGTGCGATTGAACCATTTGACCTTCACCCGCTCGGCAGGGCCGTCATAGGGCTCCGGCGCCGGCCGGCGCTGGCGCTGCGCGGCCGGATCGCCGTGATCGCGCTTCAGCCCTTCGTAGCCCGAGCTGCGAAGTTGCGGATGATCGGAGACGGCCTGCCCCGCGCCCAGGTCAATGACGCTGGACACCTGCCAGCCCTTGGGCCGCCGGATCACCTCGCAGGTGATCGGCGCGCCTTCCTCAGCCGATTCGTGACCGCCTTCTTTCAGGCTCGTGACGTGCAGAAGCACGTCCTTCATGTCCGTCACGGACGGATCATCGGGGACAATGAAACCATAGCCCTTGCCGGGATCAAACCACTTCACCCGCCCGCTGATACGCACGCCGACTTCAGCGTCCGCTTCATCCATGCCCTGCCCCGACAGTTGTTATTCTCGCTCACGCTGTCACGCGCTTGACGCACCATAACACGGTTTGATGGCGTCAATCATCCGAAGATAACTAATTCCGTTCAGTCGTCAGAGCCCCGCCTGATCGCCGGTTTCGGCCTGGTGCGAGCGGTGGGACTCGAACCCACACTCCCGAGGGATGCGGATTTTAAGTCCGCTGCGTCTACCGGTTCCGCCACGCTCGCCCAGATGCCCCATCCCTAGGCCAGCGGTGCAGAGGCGTCGAGGCCGCAGCTATGGAGCCGGTCCGCAGGATCGGTCATATGGATCCATGACTTCAGCCCGTCCAGATCGCGACCAGTTCGCCGTGGTTCGACCGATCCCGACCCGCTGGGCCGACAATGACGTTTACGGCCACATCAACAACGCCGCCTACTATGGATTTTTCGATACGGCGGTGAACGCCTGGCTGATCGAGCGCGGCCTGCTCGACACCGCCGCCAGTGCAGCCATCGGCCTGGTGGTGGAAACCGGCTGCCGGTATCATGCGGCCCTGTCCTTTCCGGAAACCGTCGAGGTCGCCTTGCGCGTCGAGACGCTCGGCAATTCCAGCGTCCGCTACGCCCTGGCGCTGTTCTCGCACGGGCAGCGCCTGGCCGCCGCCGATGGCTGGTTCGTCCATGTCTATGTTGATCGTGACAGCCGCCGCCCTGTGCCGATCCCTGACGAAATCCGGGCGGCGCTGCAAACCCTGATCGTCGCTTGATCCAGCCGCCGTCGCGGGCTATGTCCGCGCCTCCCGCCGAAGCGGCCAGGGACGCGTAGCTCAGCGGTAGAGCACCTCGTTCACACCGAGGGGGTCACAGGTTCAATCCCTGTCGCGTCCACCATCCCCATATCGCTCAAGGCTGACGCCTTGAAGTCTATCGACTTTGCGTCCGTTAGAGCGCCGCGCGTTCCCGCGCGCGGCCAGGGCGCTATCCTGCCGCTATGAGCGCCACCGGCCACTTCACGCCACGCGCCGTCATTGCACCAATTGCACTAATTGCACCCTGTTTTCCGGGTGCAAAATGCGGCTCAACGATGGTCGCCTTTGAGCTGGAGCCCCCAAAGGGCGCCGACAACGACGCCCTTGACCACCGGCAGCATGCCCAAGGTGATCGCCGCCAACAGCGGCAGGATCATCGCCAGCACCAGCAGCGGGTTCCAGGTCCAGATGAACTCGAACACCAGAAGCGGCGCGATCACCAGATGCCCGACCAGGACCATGGTGAAATAGGCCGGACCGTCATCAGCGCGGTACTGGCCATTCTCGTGGCCGCAGGAATCACAGACCGGATCGACCTTCAGATACGATCGAAACAGCCGGCCCTGGCCACATTCCGGACAGCGCATCATCAGGCCGCGCCGAACGCCTGTCATAACTGGATTGCTCATGCCAGCTAGATAGGCTTTTCGCAGGTGCACACCAAGTCAACTAGTGCTTCAGATCCTTCAGGATCTCGCGCGCAGCATTGTGTCCGGGCGCACCGGTCACCCCGCCGCCGGGGTGGGTTCCCGCCCCGCACATATAGAGGCCCCTCGCCGGCCCCCGATAGTGGCCGTGTCCCAGCACCGGGCGGGCGCTGAACAGCTGGTCCAGGCTCAGCTTTCCATGAAAGATGTCACCCCCGACCAGGCCGAATTTGCGCTCCAGATCCAGCGGCGAATGGGCCTGATACCCCAGCACCGAAGCCTTGAAGCCGGGCGCATGGCCGTCGACCGTCTCGATCATCAACCGGGCCACCGTGTCGCGGTGCTGGTCCCAGTCCAGCCCCGGCTCGACGTGCTGGCAGAACAGACTGGCGACGTGGCGCCCGGCCGGGGCCAGGCTGTCGTCCAGGGTCGAGGGGATCAGCATCTCGATGATCGGCTTTTGCGACCAACCGTGCCGCCGCGCGTCCAGCCACGCCTCGTCCATATATTTCAAGCTCGGGGCCATGATGATCCCCGCCGTCAGGTGGTCCCCGGCCTCCGGCAGACAGGTGAAACGCGGCAGCTCGGACAGGGCCACATTCATTCGAAACGTGCCCGAGCCCGACGCATAGCGCCCGATCCGCTCGCGGAAATCCTCGGGCAACACTGCCGGATCCATCAGCCGCTCATAGAGCAACCGTGGATGGACACTGGCCACCACGGTTCGGGCTCGAATCGTCTCGCCAGCCTCGGTGACCACGCCGGCGGCGCGACCGCTATCGGTCAGCACCTCCCTGACCGGCGTATCGAGCCGCACCTCCACTCCCGCTTCGGCGCAGGCTTTCGCCATGGCCTGGGTGATCGCGCCCATGCCGCCGATGGCGTGGCCCCAGGCCCCCTTCTTGCCGTTCACCTCGCCGAAGACGTGATGCAGCAGCACATAGGCCGAGCCCGCCGCATAGGGGCTGGCGTAGTTGCCGACGATCGAGTCAAAGCCGTAGCAGGCCTTGATCGGATCCGATTCAAACCAGCCGTCCAGCCAGTCGCCCGCCGACTTGGTGAACAGGTCCAGCAGGTCGCGCCGGCTCGTCGTGTCCAGCCGGCCCATCCGGCGCCCGACGTCCCCCGCCTTGATCAGCTCCGGCAGAGCCGCCAGCAGCCCCCCCTCAGTCATGTTCGGCGGCGTCTTCAGCACCAGGTCCCTCAGAACCTCGGCGATGACCTCCAGCCGCTCCGCATAGGCGTCCAGCCGGTCCGCGTCCTTCTGTGAGAATTTGGCGACCTCGTCATAGGTCCGCCCCTCGCCGGTGAGCAGATACTCGCGGTCATTCAGCGGCAGGAAGTTGGACGCCCGCCGCTCCACGACCTTCAGTCCATGCCGCGCCAGGTCCATGTCGGCGATCACCCGAGGGTTCAGCAGGCTGACCGTGTAGCTGGCCGTGGAGTTGCGAAAACCCGGATGGAATTCCTCCGTCACCGCCGCCCCGCCGACGACGCCACGCCGCTCCAGCACCACCACCTTCAGCCCGCGCCGGGCCAGATACCAGGCGCACACTAGGCCGTTGTGCCCGCCCCCGATGATGACAATGTCCGCCTGGCTCATGCGGCCCTGTGTGCCCGCCTTCTTCCCAAAGCAAAAGGCCCCGGGTTTCCCCGGGGCCTTGGCTAGTCGTTTGGCTTGTGGCCGATCCTTAGTCGAGGATCTTGGCGACGACGCCGGCTCCAACCGTGCGGCCGCCTTCGCGGATGGCGAAGCGCAGGCCCTGGTCCATGGCGATCGGGGTGATCAGCTCAACTTCCAGCTCGGCGTTGTCGCCGGGCATGATCATCTCAACGCCTTCCTTGAGCTTGATGATGCCGGTCACATCCGTCGTGCGGAAGTAGAACTGCGGGCGATAGTTGGTGAAGAACGGCGTGTGACGGCCACCCTCTTCCTTGGTCAGGATATAGGCCTCGGCCATGAACTTGGTGTGCGGGGTGATCGAACCCGGCTTGCACAGAACCTGACCACGCTCGACGTCTTCACGCTTGGTGCCGCGCAGCAGCACGCCCACGTTGTCGCCCGCCTGGCCCTGGTCCAAGAGCTTGCGGAACATCTCAACGCCGGTGCAGGTCGTCTTCTGAACCGGACGAATGCCGACGATCTCGATCTCCTCGCCGACCTTGACGATGCCCTTTTCGATCCGGCCGGTCACGACCGTGCCGCGGCCCGAGATCGAGAACACGTCTTCCACCGGCATCAGGAACGGCAGGTCAACCGGACGATCCGGCTGCGGAATGTAGTCGTCCACCGTCTGCATCAGCTTCAGCACGGCTTCTTCACCGATCGCCGCATCACGGCCTTCAACCGCCGCCAGGGCCGAACCGGCCGTGATCGGAATGTCGTCGCCCGGGAACTGGTACGACGACAGAAGCTCGCGAACTTCCATCTCAACCAGCTCAAGCAGCTCGGCGTCGTCGACCATGTCGACCTTGTTCAGGAACACCACCAGAGCCGGAACACCAACCTGACGCGCCAGCAGGATGTGCTCGCGGGTCTGCGGCATCGGACCGTCAGCGGCCGACACCACCAGGATCGCGCCGTCCATCTGGGCCGCGCCGGTGATCATGTTCTTCACATAGTCCGCGTGACCCGGGCAGTCGACGTGGGCGTAGTGACGGTTGGCCGTCTCATACTCAACGTGCGCCGTGTTGATCGTAATGCCGCGCGCCTTCTCTTCCGGCGCCGCGTCGATGTCCGCATAGGCCATCGCCTTGGCTCCACCGGCCTTCGCCAGCGTCATCGTAATCGCCGCCGTCAGCGTCGTCTTGCCATGGTCAACGTGACCAATCGTGCCGATGTTGCAATGCGGCTTCGTGCGTTCGAACTTTTCCTTGGCCATTCTCTTCTCTCCGTCCCCTGAACAGGGGGCTTACCTTTGGGTTTCAGGGGCTGTGGTTAGGCAGAATACTTCTTGATCACTTCGTCGGCGACGTGTTGCGGCACCGGGTCATAGTGGTCGTACTGCATGGTGAACTGGGCCCGACCCTGCGACATGCCGCGAAGCGTATTCACATAGCCGAACATATTGGCGAGCGGGACGAAGGCGTTCACGACAACGGCGTTGCCGCGCATGTCCTGTCCCTGGATCATGCCCCGGCGACCGTTCAGATCGCCGATGACCGAACCCAGATACTCTTCCGGCGTCACGACCTCGACGGCCATGATCGGCTCGAGCAGCTTGGGCGCGCCCTGGGTGCGCAGTTCGCGGAAAGCCGCGCGCGACGCGATTTCAAACGCCAGCACCGAGGAATCGACGTCGTGGAAGGCGCCATCGTACAGCGTCGCCTTGAAGTCGATCAGCGGGAAGCCGGCCAGCAGGCCATTTTCCTTGGCCGATTCCAGGCCCTTCTGGACACCCGGGATGTATTCCTTGGGCACGTTGCCGCCGACGATGGCCGACTCGAACACGAAGCCCGTACCCGGTTCACCCGGCTCGAACTTGATCTTCACGCGGGCGAACTGACCGGTGCCGCCGGTTTGCTTCTTGTGCGTGTAGTCGATGTCAGCGGCCTTACCCAGGCTCTCACGATAAGCCACTTGCGGCGCGCCGATGTTGGCCTCGACCTTATAGGTGCGCTTGAGGATATCGATCTTGATGTCCAGGTGCAGCTCGCCCATGCCCTTCAGGATGGTCTGGCCCGACTCATGGTCGGTCGAGACGGTGAAGGACGGATCCTCACCGGCCAGCTTGGCCAGGGCCACGCCCAGCTTCTCCTGATCGGCCTTGGACTTGGGCTCCACGGCGATCTCGATGACCGGCGCGGGGAACTCCATCTTCTCCAGGATGACCGGAGACTTCAGCGGGTCGCACAGGGTGTCCCCGGTGCGGGTGTCCTTCAGGCCGGCCAGAGCGACGATGTCGCCGGCGTAGGCTTCCTTGATGTCCTCGCGGTTGTTCGAGTGCATCAGCAGCATCCGGCCGACGCGCTCGCGCTTGTCGCGCGACGAGTTCAGCAGCGACTGGCCGGTTTCCATCTTGCCCGAATAGATCCGGCAGAAGGTCAGCGAGCCGACGAACGGGTCGTCCATGATCTTGAACGCCAGCACCGACAGGGGCTCGTCGTCCGACGCCCGACGCACGATCGGCTCTTCGGTCTTGAAGTCGATGCCGGGGGTCGGCGGAATGTCGACCGGGCTCGGCAGATAGTCGACCACGGCGTCCAGCAGCGTCTGCACACCCTTGTTCTTGAAGGCCGAGCCGCACAGGATCGGATAGAAGGCGCCGGTCAGAACCGCCTTGCGCAGGCACTTCTTCAGCGTCTCTTCCGAAGGCTCATTGCCTTCCAGATAGGCTTCCATCGCCTCGTCATCGAGTTCGACGGCGGCTTCGATCAGGTACTGGCGGGCCTCGTCGGCCTTGGCCTTCAGGTCAGCCGGGATTTCTTCGTCGCGGTAGGACGCGCCCAGGCCGTCGTTGTCCCAGACAACCGCCTTCATGCGGACCAGGTCGACCAGGCCCGACAGCGAGCTTTCGGCCCCGATCGGGAACTGGATCGGCACGGCCTTGGCGCCCAGACGGTCGCGGATCGATTCCACCGACTTGTCGAAATCGGCGCCGATCTTGTCCATCTTGTTGACGAAGACGATGCGCGGAACCTTGTACTTGTCGGCCTGGCGCCAGACGGTTTCGGTCTGGGGCTCAACGCCGGCGTTGCCGTCCAGCACGGTCACGGCGCCGTCCAGCACGCGAAGCGAACGCTCGACTTCGATCGTGAAGTCGACGTGTCCGGGCGTGTCGATGATGTTCAGGCGCTTGTCGTTCCAGATGGCGGTGGTGGCGGCCGACGTGATGGTGATGCCGCGTTCCTGCTCCTGCTCCATCCAGTCCATGGTCGCGGCGCCGTCGTGGACTTCGCCGATCTTATGGGACTTGCCGGTGTAGTAGAGGATCCGCTCGGTCGTGGTCGTCTTGCCCGCATCGATGTGGGCCATGATGCCGAAGTTGCGGTAGTCTTCGATCTTGTGCGTACGGGGCATGAAGTGCGCCTTGAAATGATGTCTGGGCGCGGTCGTTGCGCCCCGGTCGGTGGGTTCGGCTGTTCGGATAAGCGGCGCGGGCGATTTAGCTGAAACCGCCCGCGACCGATACCCTTAGATAGTGAGCGTCTATGACGCTTTGAAGGCTACCAGCGGTAATGCGAGAAGGCCCGGTTGGCCTCGGCCATCTTGTGGGTGTCTTCACGCTTCTTGACGGCCGAGCCGCGGTTGTTGGCCGCGTCCAGCAGTTCACCCGCCAGCTTCTCGGTCATGGTGTTCTCGCCGCGGCTGCGCGCCGCATTGATGACCCAGCGGATGGCCAGGGCGCGGCGACGGTCCGGGCGGACCTCGACGGGCACCTGATAGGTCGCACCACCGACCCGGCGGGAGCGGACCTCAACGGCCGGCGACACGTTCTCGAGCGCGGCGTGGAAGGTCTCCAGCGCGGTCGATTCGCGGCGCTTGGCTTCCAGGATGTCGAAGGCGCCGTAGACGATGTTCTCGGCCACAGCCTTTTTGCCCTCGTACATGACGTAGTTCATGAACTTGGTGACGACCAGATCACCGAACTTGGGATCCGGCAGGATTACGCGCTTCTCTGCGCGACGACGACGGGACATGGCTTTAGCCTTCTGGTTGTTGCAGCGTGCTGGACGCCGCATCTCGATTGTTTTCAGTCATCGCCCGGTCCTTGCCGACGCCGTACCCGGCGAAAATCGCAAGCACCAGAGCTGCCGGGAACCACCACCGCTTCAGCCTGACCGGCCAGTCGGAGACGGCTCCCATCGCGAAATCCTTACTTCGGACGCTTGGCGCCGTAGAGCGAACGGCGCTGCTTGCGGTCCTTGACGCCCTGGGTGTCGAGCACGCCGCGCAGGATGTGGTAGCGCACGCCCGGAAGGTCCTTCACGCGGCCGCCGCGGATCAGGACCACCGAGTGCTCCTGCAGGTTATGGCCCTCACCGGGGATGTAGCACACAGCTTCGACGCCCGACTTGGCCAGACGCACCTTGGCGACCTTACGAAGCGCCGAGTTCGGCTTCTTCGGCGTCGTCGTATAGACGCGGGTGCAGACGCCGCGCTTCTGGGGGCAGCCCTGCAGGGCCGGAACCTTGTTGCGCACCGGCTTGGGCTGGCGGGGCTTGCGGATCAGCTGGTTGATCGTAGGCATGAAGTCGTTCGTCTCTTTCAAAGTGGAGGCGTGTGCCTTTCGGCCGGGGCGCCTCAGTGAGCCTTCTTTTGAACGGCCCTTCTCTGATGGAGGGACCGCCCGGGTGTTTCGAGACGAAACCGCTCCGATCAAACGCAAAAACCGGAACGGGCGCTCTGGCCGTTCCGGCGGGCTCAGCCCGTCGCGTTCAATTGTGACGATCTCGAAGAGCTTGCGGCCCGACTCGAAGGTGGCGGGCTTCTACGCGCGAAGGGCCCCAGGGTCAAGCGCGCGCCTACCCCCGCTCCCGCATCAGCCGGGCCTTGTCGCGTTGCCAGTCGCGAGCGGCTTCGGTTTCACGCTTGTCGTGGACCTTCTTGCCCTTGGCCAGGGCGACCTCCAGCTTGGCCAGGCCCTTTTCATTGAAATAAAGCCGCACCGGAATGATGGTGCGGCCCTCGCGCTGGACCGCGCCGATCATGCGGTCGATCTGGCGGCGGCTGAGCAGCAGCTTTCGTGGCCGACGCGGCTCATGGTTGAAACGGTTGGCCTGGCCATAGGGCGGGATGTCGGCGTTGATGAGCATGATCTCGCGCCCCTCCACCGCCGCATAGCTCTCGGCGATATTGGCGCGCCCCTGGCGCAGGGACTTCACCTCGCTGCCAGTCAGCACCAGGCCCGCCTCGACGGCGTCGTCCAGGAAGTAGTCATAGCGCGCGCGCCGGTTCTCGGCGATCATCTTGCGCGGCAGGTCCTGGCTCATTCGGCTCCGCCGGCGGCGGCCAGGGCTGCGTCGATCTGGGGTTTCACCGCATCATTGCAGGCGACCAGCGGCAGGCGGATGTCTTCGGAGCAATGCCCCATCCTGGCCAGCAGATATTTCGTCGGTGACGGCGAGGCGTCCAGGAACAACGCCTTGTGCAGGCCGATCAAGCGATCCTGAACCGCGCGCGCACCGGCCAGGTCGCCGCGCTCGAACGCTTCGTACAGATCAACCATGGCCCGCGGCGCGACGTTGGACGTGACCGAGATCACCCCGTGGCCGCCGTGGGCCATGTAGCCCAACCAGCTCGGATCATCGCCCGAGATCAGCGAGAACCCGTCAGCGCAATCCAGTCGCTGCCGGCTGATCCGGCCCAGATCGCCGGTCGCGTCCTTGATGCCGACGATGTTGGGCAGTTGTGACAGCCGCGCCGTCGTCGCATCGGCCAGATCCACGCCCGTGCGCCCCGGCACATTGTACAACAGCACCGGCAGCTGGACCGCCTCATTGATCGCGGAGAAATGGGCGTACAGGCCGTCCTGGCTAGGGCGATTGTAGTACGGCGTCACCACCAGGGCGCCGTCGGCTCCGACCGTCTTGGCGTGGCGCACCAGATCGATGGCCTTGTCGGTGGCCGAGGCCCCCGCGCCGGCGATGACCCGCACCCGCCCGGCGACCGCCTCAACACACAGTTCGACGATGCGCTTGTGTTCATCAACGCTGACAGTGGCGCTCTCGCCCGTGGTGCCGACCGGCACAACCCCATGGACGCCACCGGTGATCTGACGCTCAATCAAGCCGCGAAAGGCTACTTCGTCCACTTTTCCGTCACGAAAGGGTGTGATGATCGCTGTGATCACACCCTTGAACAGGGGGGCGGTCATGGGCAAAGGGTCTCGCTCGGCGGTTGGGCCGCGAACCTAGGCGCGCTGGATGGGCGTCGCAACTGTTTGAAACGAACAAGGGATCACAGGCATGACGGATTGGCTTCAGGCAGCGGTCGCAGCCGTCGTCGCCCTGTTCCAGCCAGCGGCGGATCCTGCCGTGACCACGGCCGGCGCCGTCTCGGCCCAATACGCCTCGTCCCAGTATCTGGCCCTCGGTCTGGCCGCCGCGCGAGCGGGCGACGTCAACCTAGCTCAGAGCTACGCCGCCAACGCCAGCCCGATCGAGCGCCAGATCATCCGCTGGGCCCTGATCGATGTCGTCGAAGACCGTGTCGGCTGGGGCGAAATGTCGGCGGCTCGCAACGACCTGGCCGGCTGGCCGCGCGCCGATACGCGCCAGCGCGCCCTGGAGCGCGCGCTGGCCAACGCCTATGCCTCGCCCGACGAAGTCATGGCCGTCTTCGCCGAATCGCCGCCGAGCACGGCGGAAGGCGCCATGGCCTATGCCCAGGCCCTATCGGCATCGGGCCGCACCGCAGAGGCCCAGGCCCTGGTTCGCGAATGGTGGCGCGACCGCTCCTTCGATCAGTCGACCCAGGAACGCTTCTATTCGACCTATGCCTCATGGCTGACCGAACAGGACCATGAAAAACGCCTGGACACCCTGCTCTACGGCCCGCACGGCCCGGCCACCCGGGCCATGATGGGCCGTGTCTCAGCCGACTATCGGGCGCTGGCCGAGGCCCGGATCGCCCTGCGCAACGGCAGCTCGTCTCCCTATGTCCCCGCCCAGTATGAAAACGACCCCGGCCTCGCGCTCGAACGCGCCCGACGCGCCCGCCTCGACGGCCAGGAGTGGAACGGCTTCCAGTACCTGTCGCGCTTCCCCGCCGCCCCGACGCACGAGGACGGCCAGGATCTGATGTGGACCGAGCGGCGCAACTATTTCGTCGATGCGCTGCAGGCCCGCGACTATTCCTCGGCCTATCACGCCATGGCCGGGCATGGCTTCCCAGGCGGCGACCGCCGCGTCGACGCGGATTTCTTCGCCGGCTGGATCGCCCTCGTGCGGCTGAACAACCCGGAACTGGCGGCGCGGCACTTCGAATCCCTGCGCCAGTCCTCGACCACGCCGATCACCCAGAGCCGGGCTTTCTACTGGCTGGGCCGGGCCGCCGAGGCGCGCGGCGACACCGCCGACGCCGACGCCTACTATCGCCAGGGCGCGCAATACACGTGGGCGTTCTACGGCCAGTTGGCGGCCGAGCGCGCCCGGATGCGGACCCTGCGCCTGCCGCCGGAGCCCCAACCGACCGAGACCGACCGCGCGCGTTTCGAATCCTATCCGGTGGTCCAGGCCATCCGCGCCCTGGCTGCGGCCGGTGAAAACACCCTGGTGCGGGTCTTCGTCATGGACCTGGACAATGAGCTGAACAGCGCCGTCGACTATGCACTGCTGGTCGATCTCGCTCGGGCCTACGGAATGCAGGACCTGTCCATGCACGTCGCCCGCACGGCGGCTCAGCGCGGCTTCCCGCTGGCCGAGCGGGGCTATCCGGTCACCTATGTTCCGTCGGTGCCCGGCGCACCCGATCCGGCCTTCGTACACGCCATTATCCGCCAGGAAAGCGCCTTCGATCCGCGCGTCCGCTCGCACGCCAATGCGCGCGGCATGATGCAGCTTATCCCCGCCACGGCCTCCAGCATGGCTCGCCGTCTGGGCGTCGAATGGCGCGGGGCCGAGGCCCTGTATGACCCCGACTACAACATCCAGCTGGGCACCTATCACTTGGGCGAACTGGCGGGGAGTTTCGGCGGCTCGTATTTGCTGGCGACTATAGGCTACAACGCCGGTCCGGCGCGGCCGCCGCAGTGGATGGCCTATTGCGGCGATCCGCGCGGCGCCTCGACCGATCCAGTCGACTTCATCGAATGCGCGCCCTTCACCGAGACGCGCAACTATATGATGCGGGTCATGGAAAACATGCAGGTCTACCGCGCTCGCCTGAATGGCGGCGAGGCCCAGATCAACCTGTCCGAGGAACTGGCCCGCGGCTACGGCTACTAGGCCCGGTCGGCGGCCAGCAGCCTCTGGTCGCCCGCCTCAACCCAGCGCGCCTTCAGGCCGAATACGGACCTGAGCACACGCGATGACAGGGCGGCCTCTGGCTCGCCCTCGCTGACGATCTTGCCCTGATCCAGCACGGCGATCCGGTCCGCGAACCGTGCCGCCAGCGCGAGATCATGCAGGGTCACCAACACCGAGCCGCCCCCCCGCGCGTGCGTCCGAAGCTGCTCCAGGCACATCAGCTGGGCGTCGGGGTCCAGACCAGCCACCGGCTCGTCGGCGACCAGCAACGCCGCTTCGGTCGCGAACAGTCGCGCCAGCAAAACCCGCGCGCGCTCGCCTCCAGACAGGGCGAACACCGAGGTGTCGGCCAACGCTCCCACCCCGAACAGGCTCAACGCCCTGCGCCCCCGCTCGACCGCAACTGCGGGCGGCGCGAAGGGAGCGCCCAGAGCAGCCACCTCGACCGCCGCCATGCCCCAGGCCAGTCGCCGCTCCTGCGGCAGATAGCCGAGGCTGAGCGCCCGTTGGACTACATCGACCTGATGGATCGGCTCGCCATCCAGCCGACTCTCGCCGCGCGAAATCGGGTGCAGGCCGGACGCCGTCTTCAGCAGCGTCGTCTTGCCCGCGCCATTCGGCCCGACCAGCGCAACCACCTCACCTGGCCCAACTTCCAGATTGACCCCCGACACGACTTCGCGCCCCGACAGGCGTGCATGCAGGTTGCGGATCGACAGCCGGCTCATGTCCGCCAACTCCGCGCCGCCTTCCAGGCGATCAGCGCGAACAGCGGGGCCCCGACCAGGGCGGTGAGTACGCCCAGTTTCAACTCCTGGTCGGTCGGGATCAATCGCGCCGTCAGATCCGCGAGCACCAGCATCAGCGCGCCCGCCAGCGCCGACGGGATCAACAGCCGCGCGGGATCCTCCCGAGCTGCGCGGCGCACCATGTGCGGCGCCGCCAGCCCGACAAATCCAATCACTCCAGCCAAGGCCACCGCCGCACCCGCCGCCAACGACGCGCCGAGCACCGCCGCCATCTTCAGTCGGCCCATCGCCAGCCCCGAAGCGGCCGCCGCCTCTTCGCCCAGGGTCAACATCTTCAGCCCGGGAGCCGCCCGCACCGCCAGAAACACCGCCAGCGCCAGCGGCGGCGCCGCCCACAGGGCGTCGGCCCAGCTACGCGCCTCGACCGATCCCATCAGCCAACCCAGCATCTCCGCCGTGGCGATCGGCGAGGGAGACAGGTTGAACACCAGCGCGGTCGCCGCTCCAAAGAAGCTCGAAAGCGCCACGCCGAACAGGATCAGCGCCTCAGGCTCGCGCACCCGCGCCGTGAACGCCGCCAACGCCCCGCCGCAGGCCAGCGCCCCCAGCCACGCCGCCCCCTCGACCGCCCCCGGCGTTAGCGCCAGTCCGAACACGATGCTCAGGGACGCCATGAAACCCGCCGTCGCCGACACGCCCAGCACGCCCGGATCGGCCAGGGGGTTACGCAGCAACCCCTGCAGGATCGCCCCCGCCAGGCCCAGCGCCCCGCCTGTCAGAGCCGCGGCCAGGGCGCGCGGCGCGCGGACCTGCCACAGGATCTCGCCGGGCGCCGAGGTCCAATCCACGACCGCCTGACGATACTGGTCCGGCGCAAGCCCCGCCTCGCCGAAGGCGACGGCCAGCCCGAAGCCCAGCACCAGGCCGGCGGCCAGCACCAGATTGAGCCATCCCTTCCTCATCCGCCGCGCGCCGCCCGCGCCAGACTGCGGCTGCCATCGGCGGCGAACCAGGCCGGACAGCCCAACATCGACCCCGGTAGCGACACCACCGTCCGATAGGCCGTACGCCGCCGGATGCTCGGGTGCCGCCCCACGCCGCGCCGGTCGGCCCGCAGAGCGTCGAAGAAGCCCAGCACATAGCGACGCGGCGGCTGCAGGATCAGGCGCTCGACCGACACCGGCGCGAACGCTGGCCCGTCCCAGGCGTTGGACAGCCCGGCCGCCCGCATCATGGCGTCGACCAGGGTTCCTGGCCCCGTCGTCCAGCCGGCGGCTGTCAGATACAGCGCATCCTCGCCCGACCACGCGCCCCGGCTCTGCATCAGGTTGCGATCCATGCTGGCGATCAGATCGGCTCCCCGCCCCGACTGGCCCAGCGCGCTGCTGACCACGCGTATATTCTCGCGCACGCCGTTGAAGTCGGTGGCGTCGTCGATCTGGATCACGCGGACGCCGCGTCTTTCCAGCGCCGTCATCAGCCGCGGATCCCCCCCCCAGTAGCGCACGACGATTTCCGGATCTGCCGCAGTGACCGCTTCCAGCGTCGGCCGCAGGCGTGGTGCGCGGGCGCCCTGCGCCCTGAGCCAGGAATCCGCATCGTCGGCGCGCGGCGACACCCCGGCGATATCGCCGCTATCGGCCAGGGCCAGCACATATTGATCGGCGCATTGATCCAGAGACGCCACACGCGGCCCGGCCAGCGCCGGGGGCGCAGACGCCGCCAGCATCAGGACGCCGATCGCCGCTGTTTTCATTCGCGGGTCAGATCCGAAATGACGGCGTTGAGCATGGCCTGGATCAGGTCGTCGCGGTCGTCCCAATCAAAATACGGCTTGGTCAACATCAACGAGACCAGGCCATGGACACCCGCCCAGATCATCTGGGTTGCGGTATGCGGATCCCGGTTCAGGCGGCCTTCCTGGGCCATCTCCTCAACAGTGGAGCGTAGCCGGTCGTACAGACTGCGTCCGACGCGACGCGCCGCATCCTCTGCGCTTCCGGCCTCCCCCGGCCGCGTCATATAGATCAAGCGATAGGCGTTCGGGTTGGCGAAGCCGAAGGCGGCATAGGCCAGCATCTTGCGTCTCAGAGCGACCTCGGCGGACTGATCCTCGGCCTCGATCTCGTCGGTGACCTTGGCCAACTTGCCGAAGCCGTTTTCGCAGATTTGCGACAGGATCTCCGACTTGTCCTTGAAGTGCATATAGAGCGCGGTCGACGAAACCCCGACCTCATCGGCGATCTTGCGGATCGTGGCGCCCTCATAGCCGCATTCCACAAACAGCCGTTCGGCTGCCGCCAGAATCTCGGCCCGACGAATGTGACCTTCGCCCTTGGGCTTGCGGGCGGACCGCTGAGGAACGGCGCGCAGTTGTGTGACGGCCAAGAGCGTCTCCAGGGGCGTTCGCAAGCCATCTCCTTAAACCTCATTGCTGCGCCGGGGCAACCGGCGCGCGCCGGTGGCGACTTGCCCGTTTTGATAGAACATGGTTCGTCTTCGCGGCTGAAGAGTAGTGAGGCGGGGGCTGAGCTTGGACGGATCCGACCTGGGGCAGCGCGTCATATCGGGGCCAGACGCCGCGCTCAGCGCGCGCCGACAGCCGATGGCGCTGCGCCAACGCGTTTCGATCACGGTCCTGGCGCTGCTCGCCGTGGCCGCTGCAGCGGCGGCTCCCGGATTGACTTGGCGCTGGCTGACCGGCTCGCTCTGGCTTTGCTTCCTGCTGGTCGTCGGCTTCAAGGCGATGGCCTGCCTGGCGCCGGCGACGGCGATCGCGCCGCTTCCGAACAGACCACGCCGCCTTCCCGGCTACACGGTCGTTGTGGCCCTCAAGGATGAGGCGCCCGTCGTCGCCCAACTGATCCGTCGCCTGGCGCGGCTTCAATATCCCTCATCGCGCCTGACAGGCTTTCTGGTCGTCGAGCCTGACGACAAGGCTACCGTGAATGAGATCCTCAAGCAGAAACGGCCCGCCTGGCTCCACATGGTCGTCGCGCCGCCCGGCGAACCGACGACCAAGCCCCGCGCACTCAACGTGGCGCTGAATCTGGCGCAGCCCGGCCTGCTCACCGTCTACGACGCAGAGGACGAACCTCACCCGGAGCAACTGCTCGAAGCGGCAGCGCGCTTCGCTGCTGCGGGACCTGAGCTCGCCTGTCTCCAGGCGCCACTACGCATCCGCACCCTGGGGCGGCGGCCGACCTGGCTGGAGCGGCAGTTCGCCCTGGAATACGCCGCCCTCTTTGATGTCGTGCTGCCCGCGCTGGCCAGGCTCGGGTTTCCGCTGCCGCTTGGCGGCACCAGCAATCACTTCCGTGTCGACGTCCTCAAGGCCGTCGGCGGCTGGGATCCGTGGAACGTGACCGAGGACGCGGACCTCGGCTTTCGACTAGCCCGCAACGGCTACCGGATCGGCGTCCTATCGCGCGCCACCCGAGAGAGTCCGCCGCCGAACATCAGGAGCTGGATCCCCCAGCGCACGCGCTGGCTCAAGGGCTTCATGCAGACGCTCTCGGTCCATCTGCGGCGTCCGCAGGACCTGAACTGGCGCGGGCTCGCATCGCTGTTTCTGACGCTGGGGGCCGCCGTGGCCTCGGCCTGCCTGCAAGGGTGGGTGCTCGCCTGGCTCACCGCCAGCGCCCTTGTCCATGCCTTCAATCAGACGCTTCCGCCGATCGCCTGGCAAGATTCCGCCCTGGTGATGATCGGCTGGAGCGTGGCGGCGTGGACCTGCGCCGTCGGCGCCCGGCGCGCGGAGGCGCCGTTTCGCCTCGGCGACGTCTTGAGCGCACCGATCTATTGGAGCCTGACCACCTTGGCTCAGGGTCAGGCCGTCTGGCGGTTGATCCGCCAGCCCTACTATTGGGACAAGACCCCGCACCTGCCGGACATTGTCGTCGGCCGCACAGCGAGGCGCGTCTTGAGAAATCATGCTAGCCTGCCCACATTGCCCTCCTCCCCGATCCGTACCTTAGGCCCATGGAAATTCTCGATCTCGAAGACGACGCCTACGTCCGCACGGGCGCCATCAAGCGCCACCGCCCCGAAGACTTCGAGGGCATGCGAAAGGCCGGACGCCTAGCCGCCGAATGCCTCGACATGCTCACCGAGCACGTCACGCCCGGCGTTGAGACCGCGTATCTCGACGACCTGGCTCGCGAGTTCATTCTCGATCACGGCGCCTTGCCAGCCTGTCTTGGCTACAAGGGCTATGAGAAGACCACCTGCATTTCGCCCAACCATGTCGTGTGCCACGGCATTCCCGGCGAACGTCCGAACCTGCGCCTGAACGACGGCGACATCGCCAATATCGACGTCACCGTCATCGTCGACGGCTGGCATGGCGACACCAGCCGGATGTATCCGGTCGGCGAGATCAACGTGCGCGCCAAGCGCCTGATCGACACCACTTATGAGTCGCTCGACAAGGGCCTGGCCATGGTCAAGCCCGGCAATACCTTCGGCGACATCGGCTGGGCCATCCAGCAGCACGTCGAGGCCCAGCGCATGAGCGTGGTGCGCGACTTCTGCGGCCACGGCCTGGGCCGCGTCTTCCACGACGCCCCCAATGTCCTGCACTTCGGCAAGCGCGGCCAGGGCGCGACGCTCGAGCCGGGGATGTTCTTCACGGTCGAGCCGATGGTCAATCTGGGCAAGGCCTCGGTGAAGGTGCTGTCGGACGGCTGGACCGCAGTGACCCGCGACAAGTCCCTCTCGGCCCAGGCTGAACATTCGGTCGGCGTGACCGAAGACGGCATCGAGATCTTCACCCTCAGCCCCAAGGGGCTGTTCCGCCCATCGTTTGGCTAGACGCCCGGTGAAACCCACCCGCCGCGCCCTGTTGGCCGCTTCGCCAATCGCCCTGGCGACCTCCGCGGCGGGGCGGGTTCTACCGGACCGGCCGGCCGTCATGGTTTCAACCTGGGATTTCGGCGCATTGGCCAACCAGGCCGGCTGGGAGCGGCGTCTCGCCGGCGGATCGGCGCTCGACATGGTCGAGGCGGGCGGACGTCTGGCCGAGGACGATCCGACCAATACCTCGGTGGGCATCGGGGGACGCCCCGACCGCGATGGACGCGTGACGCTGGACGCCTGCGTCATGACCTGGGCCGGCGACATCGGGGCCGTCTGCGCGCTTGAGGACGTCAATCACGCCGTCTCGGTCGCCCGCGCGGTGATGGAACGGACGCCCCACACCATGCTGGTCGGCGAAGGGGCCCGGTCGTTTGCCCTTGAACAGGGCTTCCCGACGGTTCGGATGCCGACGCCGGAATCCGAGGCCGCCTGGCGTGAATGGCTTCGAACCGCAGACTACGCCCCACGGGCCAATCGCGAAAATCTCGAATGGCGCGAGCGCCCGGGCGGGCCCGGCAATCACGACACCATCGGTCTGCTCGCCATTGGTGAAGACGGCCGTATGGCCGGGGCCTGCACGACCTCCGGGCTGGCCTTCAAGATGCGCGGCCGCGTCGGTGACAGTCCGATCATCGGCGCGGGGCTATACGTCGATGACGCTGTCGGCGGCTGCACCGCCACGGGCGTCGGCGAAGACGTGGTCCGCGTTGTCGGCTCGCACGCCGTCGTAGAAGCGATGCGCGCCGGCGCCGATCCCACCGCGGCCTGCCGTTCCGTGATCGAGCGGCTGGCCCATCTGCGCGGCTCTCGCATCGCCGACAGCCAGGTCGCCTTCCTGGCCCTGGACAAACAGGGTCGCCCAGGCGCCTTCGCACTCCAGCCGGGGTTCACCTATGCCGTGACGGACGCCAATGGCGCGACACGGCTCGAGCGCGCCGACAGCCTGTTCGAGCCAGGCGGCTAGACGTTCGTTATTTGTTCTGCCAAGGTGACAGTGGCTGAACGCGAGGTCGCCATGCCGGCTGCATCCACCGTTGTCGCTTTTCCTGAACTGTTCGCCGCTGCGACCGAGGCGCCGGCCGCGCGAAACAAGCCGCACCATCTGGGCCATCGGGAGCGTCTGCGTGAGCGCGCGCGCAAGGGCGGCCTGAGCGCCTTGCCCGACTACGAACTGCTGGAACTGTTCCTGTTCCGCAGCCAGCCCCAGGGCGACGTCAAGCCGCTGGCCAAGGCGCTGCTGGCCCGGTTCGGCTCGCTCGGCGCCGTGCTCGACGCCTCGCTGGAAGACCTGACCTCGGTGCGCACCCAAGACGCAAAGGGCCGCGCCAAGGTCGTCGGCAAGGAGACCGCCCTTGATCTGATGGCCTTGCAAGAGGTCGCCCGGCGCGTCGCCGGTGAGGTCGCCGCCCCGCGCATCTCGATCTCGTCCTTCTCAGCCCTGACCGACTATGTCCGCGTCACCCTCCAGCATCAGCCGAGGGAACAGTTCTGTGTCCTGTTCCTCGACCACAAGAACCAGCTGATCGCCGATGAGATCATGGGCCGCGGCACCATCGATCACGCCCCGGCCTATCCGCGCGAAGTGATCCGGCGCGCCATGGAACTGCACGCCTCGGCCGTCATCCTGGTGCATAATCACCCGTCCGGCGACCCGACGCCCAGCCAGGCCGACATCGACATGACCCAACAGATCATCGAGGCCGGCAAGACGCTCAAGATCGCCGTGCATGATCACCTGATCGTCGGCCGTCAGGGAATCACGGGCGCCGCCACCGACCAGCGCGTCGTCAGCCTCAAGGCGATAGGGGCGATCTAGGCGAGACAACCCACTTCATCAGCCAACCTCGGGCGTTCTCGGGATTTGTGATCGCCGGCGTCGTGAGTTCAGACGGCTCCGGGGCGTCACAGGAGAAAAGCGGGCCAGGACTGTTCGATCATGGCGAAGTTGTCGATGGCGAAGCCAATCGCAATGGCAACCTCAAGGCAGGCGCACACGTTTCCAATTATTCTCTCAAAACGATTTCTAGCTGCCCCTGCGCGCTTTGCGGGTGTAGAGAGTTCTAAAATCTATCGAGAACCCAACCAGAAATCCTGTCATCGACTGGACCACAGACTAGCGTGAGGACCCGTTCGATCCGCAAGATCAGAATACGCCCAACGCGGTGACCTTGCGTGATGAATTGCTTGATTGGGTGAATTTTTTGGGATGAGCACACAGACTGCATTACGAAATCTGATTTACAAAATCTGAAATCGAACATGACAAAGCAGAGTTGTTATTTGACATACTTTATTTACTGGCTTCCGCTCGTCATTTCAATTGCAATATCGGTATTTATATATAAAGACTCAGGAAATATTAGTGTTGGCGTATGGCTCATATTTTCATCCGCTTTATTTGGCATCATTCGAACAGTTGCAAAGATTACAAATGACCCTGAATACAAGAATCCCCCATTATAATTTGATAAAGTAGCTATTTTTCTATTGAAATATTTCGTTCGATCTAGCCCACCTCGGCCAACCCCGCCGCCTCCCACTCCAGGAAGTCCTCCTGGGTCAGCAGCGCCGCGCAATAGGCCGCCGCCGTCCCGTTATCGCCGTGCGCGGCCAGATCCAGCTGATAGTGCCGCACCCGCGCCGCCACCGGCGTGAAGAAGGCGTCGGCGATCGACCAGCGGCCGAACAGATACGGCCCCTCACCGCCCCACCGGTCCCGGCAGTCGCGCCACATCTCGACCAGCCGGCGAATATCCTTCGACAGGGCCGCGCTCGGCGCCATCGCCGGGCCCGGCGCGCCGACCATTAGGTGGTCCGGGCCCATGCCGCATTCGCTGCGCAGGGCCATGAAGGCCGAATGCATCTCGCACGTCACCGAATAGGCCCGCGCCCGCGCCTCGGCATCCTCGGGCCACAGCCCCGCCCGCGGCCAATGCTCGGCGCACCAAAGCGAGATCGCCAGCGAATCCCAGATCGCCACGCCATCGACGATCAGCACCGGCACCTTGCCCGCCGGCGAATGCTCAGCGATCTCGGCCGCCGTCGTCGGCTGGTCCAGAAAGATGACCTTTTCCTCGAACGCCGCATCGCAGTGTTTAAGCACCAGCCACGGACGCAGCGACCAGGTCGAGAACGCCTTGTCGCCGATGACCAACTTCAGACCCTGCATATCAGACCCTCCAAGGTCCGGCGGTGCGCCAGCCGCCCTCGGTGAAATCCGGAAAATCCACGGTCGCACTGTTCTGAGCAATCGAAGCTTCCGACAAGGGCGTGATCGCGCTCCACGTCACCGCGTCGAAGATGTCGATGGGCATGGCCTGTCCGGCTTTGAGCGCCTCGATGAAGGCGTGGATGACAAAGAAATCCATGCCGCCGTGCCCGGCCCCCGCCGCCTGTTCGCCGAACTCGGCCCACAGCGGATGGTCATACCGGTCAAGCCAGGCCTGAGCCTCTTCCCAGCGGTGCGGCTCGGGGCTCTCTCCCTCGACATAGATCGAGCGGTTGAGGTCCATCCACAGGCCCTTCTCGCCCTGGACCCGAAAGCCCAGCGAATAGGGACGCGGCAGATTGGTGTCGTGGGTCAGCCGCACGGTGGTCCCGTCCTCGCAACCAATGGAGGTCGTGACCACATCGCCCAGCCGGAAATCGACGCGCGCATTGGGATGATCCTGGCCTCCGACCGCGACCACATGGTTGTGCAGCCCGCGCGCCTTGGACGCATAGCTGGTCAGGCGGGTGAAGCGATTGCCCCGATTGATGTCGGCCCACATGGCGATCGGGCCGATTCCGTGGCTGGGATAGAGGTCGCCGTTGCGATCCACCGAATGCTGGGTCCGCCAGCGCGCCTCGGACCAGCCGCGCTCGCCGAACTCCGCACCCTCGCCATAGGCCTCGCCAACCACGCCAGCGTTGAATTTCACATGGCGCAGGTCGTGCTGATAGCCGCCCTCCAGATGGATCATCTCGCCGAAGACGCCCTCGCGCACCATCCGGGTGATCGCCATCACGTCGCGCCGGAAGCAGACGTTCTCCAACAGCATATAGGGCGTGTTCGTCCGCTGCTGAGCTCTCAGGACCTGCCAGTGATCGTCCAGGGTCACACCCGCCACGACCTCGCAGCCGACCGCAACGCCGGCTTCCATGGCCCCAATGGCCATTGGGGCGTGCCATTCCCACGGCGTCGCAATGATCACCGCATCCAGTCCGCCCGCCGCCAGCATCTCGCGCCAGCTTTCATGCGAGCCGGTCCACAGGCGCGGAGCCGGCTTGCCCGCCTCGGTGAACTGTTCCAGCGCCCGGTCCAGCGTCCACTGTTCGATGTCGCAAAGGCCCGTCACCTCGACATCGTCGCGCCGCACCAGTTCGCGCAGCAGCACCCGCCCGCGCATCCCGACCCCGATCATGCCCAGGCGAAGACGGTCGATTGAATTCAACTTCGAACTGGCGCGGCTCCGTCGCGGCAACATGGTCGTTACCGCTCCTGCGGCGGCGGCGGAAACGACAGTTCGACGGTTCATGGATGCGCTCAAGATTCGGGGATCAGTCCCCGGACTTTACACGTTCCCACTCTCGCTTGAGTACCGCCTGAGACAGATTGGTGAGTTCTTCGATCTCTTCCCTTGAGAGATTTCGGCCCGGTGTGCCTCCTGCATGCGTATCAGCAAGGGCCAGAATCCGCTGATGATCAGCCTCGTCCGGATTCAAACGAAGCTGGAGTTGATGGAAAAGCCGGACCATCCTCGAACTTGAGGCACGCTTGGCTCCATGATCCGGCTCGGCGTCATTCAGAGTCGTCTTGAGCAAGTCGTCCTGCGCCAGAAATTCTGCGATTTCGTCGCGCAAGGCGTCGATCCACTTCTGCCGATTGGTGGATACGACGGCTGCACGAACCTGTTGTCGCGTGGCCTCTAGAGTGGCTTGGTGCGTTCGCTGGCCGACGACCCATGTCGCCAGCGGACCTGCGATCGCCGCGATTCCGGCGACGATGAGCGTTAGAACCTCGATTGAAACTGTATGCATTCCTTCCTCCGCACCTAGAACTCTTAGGTGGTGACCTTGACTTGGCGCAGCAAGGGACCGACACCCCGCGCCCATGATTTCCCGCTATTCCCGCCCCGAAGCCGTCGCCATCTGGTCGCAAGAGACCAAATACCGCATCTGGTTCGAGATCGAGGCCCACGCCGCGACCAAGATGGCCGAACTGGGCGTCATTCCAACCGAGGCCGCCGAAGCCATCTGGGCCAAGGGCAAGGACGCAGTGTTCGACACCGACCGCATCGACGAGATCGAGCGCACCACCAAGCACGACGTCATCGCCTTCTTGACCCATGTGTCCGAGATCGTCGGCGAGGAAGCGCGCTTCCTGCACCAGGGCATGACCTCGTCCGACGTGCTGGATACCTGTTTCGCGGTCCAGCTGGCTCGGTCTTCCGACCTCCTGATCGCTGGTGTCGACCGCGTCCTGGCCGCGCTGGAGACCCGCGCCCGCGAGCACAAATTCACCCCCCAGGTCGGACGCAGCCACGGTATCCACGCCGAACCGATCACCTTCGGCCTGAAACTGGCCGGCTATCACGCCGAGTTCCAGCGCGCGCGCCGCCGCCTGATCACCGCCCGAGAAGAAATCGCCACCTGCGCCATCTCCGGCGCCGTGGGCACTTTCGCCAATGTCGATCCGGCGGTGGAGCAATATGTCGCCGATCAGATGGGCCTGGCGGTCGAGCCGGTCTCGACCCAGGTGATCCCGCGCGACCGACACGCCGCCTATTTCGCCGCCCTGGGGGTCGTCGCCTCCTCCATCGAGCGGCTGGCCACCGAGATCCGCCATCTCCAGCGCACCGAGGTGCTGGAGGCCGAAGAATTCTTCGACAAGGGCCAGAAGGGTTCGTCGGCCATGCCGCACAAGCGTAATCCGATCCTAACCGAGAACCTGACCGGCCTGGCCCGGCTGGTCCGCTCCGCGGTCGTCCCGGCCATGGAGAACGTCGCCCTGTGGCACGAGCGCGACATCAGCCACTCATCGGTCGAGCGCGGCATCGGCCCGGACGCCACCGTCCATCTGGACTTCGCCCTGCACCGTCTGGCCGGCGTCATCGAGCGGCTGAATATCTATCCGGACCATATGCAGAGGAACATCGACCTGCTGGGCGGCCTGGTTCACTCCCAGCGCGTCATGCTGGCCCTGACCCAGGCGGGCGTATCGCGTGAAGACGCCTATGCCGCAGTCCAGGAGAACGCCATGAAGGTCTGGCGCGGCGAGGGCCGGTTCCTCGACTTCCTCAAGGCCGATGATCGCGTCGTCCTGTCCGACGCCGACCTGGAGGCCCTGTTCGACCTCGGCTACCACACCAAACACGTCGACACGGTGTTCGCGCGGGTGTTCGGCGGCGCCGATTGATATCGGGCTCGCCCCTCTCCGGCGGCGAGTTGACGGCAAAGTCTCTGGACAGGGTGTTCCAGCCAATGATTGGATAGTGATCGATGGATACTCCCCTTCGCCTCAATCGTGGCCTGATACCCTCGCTCTATGTCCCGTCGTTCGCCAGGAACGGCATCGTTCAGGTGCCCAATTTCCTGCATCCGGAAGATGCCGAACGACTGACTGCGGCCCTGGAAACGGCGACACCCTGGGGGTTGGCGATTTCACAGCCGTCCGGCGACGGGCGGATGATCGAACAGGACGAACTGAACCGCATGGGAAGGGAGGGGCTTCTCGAAGAACTCAATACCGTCCTGCGTCAGGCTCGCGACGGCTTCGCCTTCGCCTATTTGGCGTATCCGATGATCCAGAACTACCTGGCCGGCCGCGACCCGGGGCACCCCCTGCACCGCCTCGCTGAACTCCTGAATGGGCAGGAATGCCTCGAGTTCGTGCGTCAGGTTACTGGCGAATTCGGTGTCATCAAGATTGACGGGCAGGCGACGCGCTACCGTCCCGGCGACTTCCTCACCCTGCATGATGATGCCGGAGACGGCGAGCGGCGCGCCGCTTACACCCTGGGGTTCACCCGCCACTGGCGCGCCGACTGGGGTGGGCAGCTTCTCTTTCACGACGCCCAAGGTGAGGTCACGCGGGGGCTCAAGCCCACGTTCAACACCTTGACGTTGTTCAAGACACCGATGTGGCACTCGGTGGCGCCCGTGGCCGCCTACGCCGGTGCTCACCGCCATGTCATTTCCGGCTGGTTGCGGGACGATCCGCCCGGAAGCGCGTCCGACTAGACGGACGCCCGCACGCCCGAATTGCAGAAGCCGCCCCTAAGGGCGGCCTCTGCGTCACGAAAAACGGATCCGGCTTACTCGCCGTTCTTGATCTGCTCGCGGGCGACAGCCATCAGCTCGTCCATCTTGGAGCGCAGTTCGCTCTCGCGCACACCCAGGCCCGAACCTTCCAGGTCCTGCATCACCTTGCGGAACACGTCCTCATCGCCGGGCTGTTCAAAGTCGGACTTGACCACGGCCTTGGCGTAGTCAGCGCGGCGGTCTTCGGCCAGGCCCATCTTGTCCGCCGCCCATTCGCCCAACAGACGGTTACGGCGGGCTACGGCCTTGAATTCCTGTTCCTGATCCAGGGCGAACTTGGATTCGAAGCCTTGCTCGCGGTTGCCGAAAGTCGTCATGGTCAGGGGGATCTCTCAAAGTTCAGAAGGCGCCGTCATATAGGTCGCCTTGCCCGCATTCAATCAGAACCGGCGCGCCGTCCACATACCAAAACAGACTGTGACCGACAAAGCCCGCTTCGACGCCTCGCAATTGCGAAATGCACCTTGTTCCGTTAGACGCCGGGCCGACCTATCCTCTCCGAAACCCGAGTCGCCGTCACGCCGACACCCGCGCGCGGACACCGCCTCGGGCGCTTGAAGGAGCCGCCATGACCGGCCGCAAGAAGAAGATCTACGAAGGCAAGGCCAAGATCCTGTACGAGGGGCCTGAGCCCGGCACCCTGATCCAGTACTTCAAGGACGACGCCACCGCCTTCAACGCCCAGAAGAAGGCTGTGCTCGAAGGCAAGGGCGTCATCAACAACCGCATCTCCGAGTTCGTGATGACGCGGCTGAATTCAATCGGCGTGCACAACCACTTCATCAAGCGGCTGTCCCTGCGAGAACAGCTGATCAAGGAAGTCGAGATCATCCCGCTGGAGGTGATCTGCCGCAACATCGCGGCCGGTTCGCTGTCGCAGCGCCTGGGCATCGAGGAAGGCACGCCCCTGCCCCGCTCGATCATCGAGTTCTGCTACAAGAACGACGAGCTCGGCGACCCCATGGTCACCGAAGAGCACATCACCGCCTTCAACTGGGCCTCCACACAAGAGCTCGACGACATCCTGGCCATGACGGTGCGGGTCAACGATTTCCTGACCGGCCTGTTCGCCGCCGTCGGAATCCAGCTGGTCGATTTCAAGATCGAGTTCGGGCGCATCTATGAAGGCGACTTCGCGCGAGTCATCCTGGCCGATGAGATCAGCCCCGACAGCTGCCGCCTGTGGGACATCGCCTCCGGTGAGAAGCTGGACAAGGATCGCTTCCGCCGTGACCTGGGCAATGTCATCGAGAGCTATACCGAGGTCGCCCGGCGCCTGGGCATCATGAAGGACATGCCCACGGTCATTCAGGGAGGGCTGCACTGATGGCCAAGGTCAAGGTTCACGTCTTCCTCAAGCCCGGCGTGCTGGACGTTCAGGGCAAGGCTGTCGAAGGCGCGCTCAAGGGTCTGGGCTGGGCCGGCGTCTCGGACGCCCGCGTCGGCAAGCTGATCGAGTTCGACTACGCTGGCGATGACGTCGAGGCCGAGGTCAAACGCATGTGCGAGACGCTCCTGGCCAATACGGTGATCGAGGGCTACCGGATCGAGGTGGCTTAGGATGCGTGTTCCCGCGAAAGGCTCAAGTCCTAGACCCGCGTCAGGATCTCGTCGCGGCGAGCTTCGACCCGCCCACGGTCTGCCGACTCGCTGAGCACCAGCGGTTCACCCGGGCCGATCCCAAGGACCAGCCTGTAGTAGGGGTCCCCGTCTGAATCCCGCTCCTGACGGACCGCGATGTCACGAAGTACCGCCGGGTTGAGCTGCTCGCGCCTGCTTCGCCACAGCCAGGCCCGCGTCAACTCGGCCCGTCCGCCCAGGATCGTCAGACAGGTGCGCGGCAAGGCCAGCGTCTGACTCATCAGCACCAGCCCACCCATCCAGAACGCCAGCAGGACCCCGGCCTCGACCAGCGGATCGAACTGACCGAAACCGCCGTCGCGGCCATACAAATAGGTAAAGACCAGCAACGCGCCGATCCAGGCGCCGCCGAAGACCCACCCGACGATGGGCCAGTCGTTGCGGATGATCAGGGGCTTCAACACGCGGCAGGATTGTCGCAATACATCGAACATCCCGTTAAGCCGGGCAACCCGCCAGACACGGCCGCAGGAGCCCGTCATGACCTTCACCGTCACCTCCAACGACATCACCGACGGGGCCGTCCTTCCCGACGCCCAAGTCTATGCCAAGGGTAATCTGTCGCCGCATCTGAAATGGTCCGGCGCGCCCGAGGGAACGAAATCCTACGCCATCACCTGTTTCGACCCGGACGCCCCGACTGGCTCCGGCTTCTGGCACTGGACCGTGGCCAACATCCCCGCCGACGTCACTGAACTGGCGACCGGGGCGTCCCCAGGCGCCATGCCGGCGGGTTCGATCGAGGGCCGTACCGACTACAGCCCCTCGGTCTATGGCGGGGCCGCCCCGCCGCCGGGCCACGGCCCGCACCGCTATATCTTCACCGTCTATGCCGTGGATACGCCGCACCTGGATTTGACGCCAGACAGCTCCGGGGCCTTCTTCGGCTTCAATATGCACTTTCACGCCCTGGCCAAGGCGTCGATCACCTGCACCTATGAGAACACAGGCGACTGACATCGCGGCCGAACCCTGCTAGAGCCCCGCGCCATGAGCGCCGCCGTCATCGTCTTTCCTGGGTCCAACTGTGATCGCGACTGCAAGGTCGCGGTCGAACGCTCGACCGGCCAGCCGGTCCAGATGGTCTGGCATCAGGAGACCGAACTGCCTTCGGGTCTGGATCTGATCGTCCTGCCCGGCGGCTTCTCCTACGGCGACTATCTGCGCTGCGGGGCCATGGCGGTGCAGTCGCCGGTCATGCAGGCGGTCAAACAGGCCGCCGACGCCGGCGTGGCGGTGGTCGGCATCTGCAACGGCTTCCAGATCCTGTGCGAGGCCGGAATGCTGCCCGGCGCCCTCTTGCGCAACGCCGGGCTGAAGTACGTCTGCAAGCCCATCGCCCTGACCGTCGCCAACAGCCAGACCCGCTTTACATCGGGCTATCAGGACCAACGCGAAGTGGTGATGACCCAGGGCAACGGCGACGGAAACTACTTCGCTGACGCCGAGACCCTGGCCCGCCTCGAAGGCGAGGGCCAGGTCGTATTCCGCTATGTCGACAATCCCAACGGCTCGGTCGCCGGCATCGCCGGCATCCAGAACGCGGCCGGCAATGTCCTGGGCATGATGCCCCACCCCGACCGGGCCTTCGAGGCTGAGCTCGGCTCCGCCGACGGCGCGGTCCTGTTCCAGTCGATCTACGCGGCGGCCTGAACGCCCGCTTACCTTTGCCGCCGAGTCCGGCTAGAAGGCCCGGCCATGAGCGCTCCCTCCAAATCCATGGCCGAACTGGCTGCCGACTACGGCCTGTCGCCGGCTGAATATCAGGTCGTCCTGGACCGCCTGGGCCGTGAGCCCAATCAGGTCGAACTGGGCGTGTTTTCGGTGATGTGGTCCGAGCACTGCTCGTACAAATCCTCCAAGATCCATCTGGGCAAGTTCCCGACCACCGGCGAGCGCGTCATCTGCGGGCCGGGCGAGAACGCCGGGGTCATCGACATCGACGACGGTGACGCCTGCATCTTCAAGATGGAGAGCCACAACCACCCCTCCTACATCGAGCCCTATCAGGGCGCAGCCACCGGCGTGGGCGGCATCATGCGCGACGTCTTCACCATGGGGGCGCGTCCCGTCGCCCTGTTGAACGCCCTGCGTTTTGGCGACCCGTCCCACGACAAGACCCGCCGCCTGGTCTCGGGCGTGGTCTCCGGCATCGGTGGCTATGGCAACTGTGTCGGGGTGCCGACCGTGGCGGGCGAGACCAATTTCCACGCCGGCTACAATGGCAACATCCTGGTCAACGCCATGTGCGTGGGCCTGGCGAAGGCGGACAGCATCTTCTATTCCGCCGCCCCGGCGGCGGGGTTCAGCGTCGTCTATTTCGGCTCCAAGACCGGCCGCGACGGCATCCACGGCGCAACCATGGCCTCGGCTGAGTTCGACGAGGATTCCGACGAGAAACGCCCCACCGTCCAGGTCGGCGACCCCTTCGCTGAAAAGCTGCTGATCGAAGCGACGCTGGAGCTAATGGCATCTGGCGCCGTGGCCGCCATTCAGGACATGGGCGCGGCGGGCCTGACCTCCTCGTCGGTCGAGATGGCCGGCAAGGGCGGCGTCGGCATCGAGTTGAACATGGACGCCGTGCCCCAGCGCGAAACCGGCATGAGCGCCTATGAAATGATGCTGTCCGAGAGCCAGGAGCGCATGCTGGCCGTGCTCAAGCCCGGTCGCGAGGCCGACGGCGAGCGCATCTTCAAAAAATGGGGTCTGGACGCCGCCGTCATCGGCATGACCACCGACACCGGGCGACTGGTTCTGAAACACCACGGCGAGTTGGTCTGCGACGTGCCGCTGGCGCCGCTGTTCGACGATGCGCCGCTGTACGACCGCCCGTGGGTGCAGCCGGACCTGCACCCCCGGCTCGATCCCAAGGAGGTTCCCGCCCCCGACAGCTGGCCGGACGCCGTGCTCAGCGTCCTCACCTGCCCCGACATGGCCTCCAAGCGCTGGATCTGGGAGCAGTACGACCGCCATGTCATGGCCGACACGCTTCAGGATTCCGCCACCGGCGCCGACGCCGGCGTCGTGCGGGTGCATGGCACGGACAAGGGCCTGGCCGTCACCAGCGACTGCACCCCCCGCTATGTCCAGAACGATCCCTATGAGGGCGGCAAACAGTGCGTGGCCGAGGCCTGGCGCAACCTGACCGCCGTGGGCAGCCGACCCATCGCCATCACCGACAATCTGAACTTCGGCAATCCTCAGCGCCCCGAGATCATGGGCCAGATCGTGCGCGCCATCGACGGCATGGCCGAAGCCTGCCGCGACCTCAGCTTCCCGGTCGTGTCGGGTAATGTCTCGCTCTACAACGAGACCAACGGCGCGGCCATTCCGCCGACCCCGACGGTCGGCGCAGTCGGCCTGCTTCCCAACTATGACGTCACCGTCGGCTTTGGATCTATGGCCGAGGGCGACGTCCTGGTCCTGATCGGCGAGACCCACGGCGAGCTGGGCGCCTCCATCTATCTGCGCGAAGTCCTGGGCCGCGAGGACGGCGCCCCGCCGCCTGTCGATCTGGCGCTGGAAAAAAGAACCGGCGATTTCGTGCGGGATCTCATCGAGGCCGGTGATCTGACCTGCGTGCACGACCTGTCCGATGGCGGCCTGATCGGTGCGGCGGCCGACATGGCCCTGGCCAGCGACTGCGGCATCGAGCTGGATGCGACCTCCGAGGCCCACGCCCACATCTTCCTCTTTGGCGAAGATCAGGCCCGCTATCTGGTCGCCGTCCCGGACGCCGCCGCCGTGATCGAACAGGCGCAAGGCGCCGGCCTGCACGCCTCTGTCGTCGGTCGCGCCATCGGCGTCGACTTCGCCTCGGGCGACCTGTTCCGCATCCCGCTCGATCACCTGCGCGAAATGCACGAGGCCTGGATGCCGGCCTATATGGAAGGCCGGGTGTGATCCGCGTCGCCCTGTTCGCCGCCCTGTTGCTGGCCGGATGCGCCGCGACCCCGTCGGCGCCCGCCGATGACGGCCCGCGCCCCTGCGACGTCACCGTCTCCTTCGGCAGTTATGCGATGGGCGTGGACCACGAGCTGAAGACCCGCATCATGGCCGTGATCGCCTCGGATCGCGGCGTCGAAGACAGCGAAGAACGCCCCTGGGGCCGCGAAGGCGAATCCGACCTGTGCATCTACGCCCCCGGCCCCGGCGCCGCCGACCGGCTGTTCGACCAGATCGCCGCCCAGATCCCCGAAACCAGCAGCCGCGCGCCCACCACCGTCTCTCACCGCGACGGCCGCCGCGACGCATCAGGCCCGCCGCCGGAGTGGAACTGATGAAGCGCGTCCTGACCTTGATGGCGTCGGCGGCCTTGCTCGCCGCCTGTGAAGGCGGCGGTGATCCCGTCGAACAGGCCCTGCGCGAAGAGTCCGCCAACAATCATGCCGAGGCCGCGTTCGCCCGCCAGCAGCAGGAGGCCGTCCGCGCCGCCGCCGCCGCCGAGCGCCAGACTGAGATCGACCGCCTCCAGCGCGAGATCACCGTCGCCGAAGTCGCCCTGGAAGCCGCGCGCGAACCCGACGTCCGCGCCGCCGCCCAGGCCAGCCTCGACGAAAGCCGCCGCGCCCTGGCCGCGCTTGAGACGGCGCCCGGCGCGCCCTCAAACCCGCATCAATAGTATCCGTCATGGCCGGGCTTGTCCCAGCCATCCATTGCCACCGCCGTGCCCGAACAAAGCTCCTGGCACGACGCCTGCGTCCAACGCCGCCCGGACAAGCAGAGGCGTGACGGCTCAAATAATGTCCGTGGAATTTCGGTCGCCTTATCCCCGCCCGCCGCGGCGGGGTTAGACTGTCCCAGTCCGCCAATCTGCACCCTAGGGTGCAAAATCGCCGAGGAGTCGCACCATATAAATTCAATGCCTTGCGGCTAATTTTTGCACCAATTGCACCAGTTGCACCCAATTTTCAGAGTGCAAAACGCCCAGACCTCACCCGGCCCGCTATGCCCGCAACCGCTTCATCCCGCGCGGCGCGACCTTGCCGGCCTGGGCGCGCTTGCCCAGCCAGTCACGCCAGTCCGGCCATTGCCGTGTGCGCCCGCCCGTCTCAGGCCAGGTCGGCCCCGTTTCTGCTGAAAAGACAGCCAGATCGACCATGCCCTTCTTGTCCGAGGTCAGCTTGACGCCTTTGCCGCGCGGCATCTCCGGCAGCTCATCCAGCGGGAAGACCAGAACCTTGCCGGCCTTGCCCAGCACCGCGACATGGTCGCCCTCGGCCGGGGTGCAGACCTTGGCCACGCCGTTCATCACCTGCTTGCCGGCGCGGCGCGCCGACAGGGCCTCGTCCTCGGGCAGGATGAAGCCGTAACCGGCCTCCGAGGCCAGCACCAGCTTGCGGCCCGGCCTGTGGGCCATCACCCCGACCAGCTCGGCCCCCTCCTCCAGATCCATCATCAGCCTCAGCGGCTCGCCGTGCCCGCGCCCGCTCGGCAGCTTGTCGCAGCCCAGGGTGAAGGCCCGCCCGTCCGAGGCGAAGATCAACAGCTTGTCGGTCGTCTCGGCCGGGACCAGCCAGGCCAGCCGGTCGCCCTCCTTGAACTTCAGCTCCGACGGATCCTCGACCTTGCCCTTGGCCGCCCGGATCCAGCCGCGCTCGGACAGGACCACAGTGATCGCCTCGCGCACGATGAAGGCCTCCACCGGCGCCGCTGCCGCCGTTTCAGCCGCCTCGCCGAAGCTGGATCGCCCGGTCACGCCGCTGGGCCGCTCAGCCTGACCCGGATCGCCGGCGGCCAGCTGTTTGCGTACGTCCTTCAGACCGGCCCCGACCAGCTTCCACTGCTTCCTGTCGCTGTCGAGCAGTTCGGCGATGCCGGCCCGCTCCACCGTCAGGTCGCCATGCTCGGTCTTGAGCGTCATCTCCTCCAGCCGCGCCAAGTTCCTCAGCCGCGTATCGAGGATGTAGTCGGCCTGCAGCTCGCTCAGCCCAAAGCGCGCGATCAGCTCGGCCTTGGGGTGCTCGGCCTCACGGACAATGCGGATCACCTCGTCCAGATTGAGGAAGGCGATCAGCAAACCATCCAGCAGGTGCAGCCGCCGGTCGATCTTGCCCAGCCGGTTGCGCGCCCGACGCACCAGCACCTCGCGCCGGTGATCCAGGAACGCTGTCAGACACGCCTTCAGCCCCATGACGCGCGGCGCACCGGTGTCGTCCAGCACGTTCATATTGACCGAGAACCGGTTCTCCAGCGCCGACAACCGGAACAGGCTCTCCATCAGATGCTCCGGCTCGACCGTGCGGCTCTTGGGCTCCAGCACGATGCGCAGGTCCTCGGCCGATTCATCGCGCACATCGGCCAGCAGCGGCGCCTTCTTGGCCTCGATCAGCCCGGCCAGATCCTCGATCAGCTTGCCCTTCTGGACCTGATACGGAATCTCGGTGATCACCACCTGCCATTGGCCCCGGCCCAGATCCTCGACCGCATAGCGCGCCCGCACCCGGATCGAGCCGCGCCCGGTCTCATAGGCGTCCTGGATCGAGCCCGGCTTCTCGACGATGACCCCGCCGGTCGGGAAATCCGGTCCCGGCACATGGGCCATCAACGCCTCGGTCGTCGCCTGCGGATCGTCCAGCAACAGAAGGCAGGCGTCGATCAGCTCCATGGCGTTGTGCGGCGGGATCGAGGTCGCCATGCCCACTGCGATGCCGGCCGCGCCATTGGCCAACAAATTGGGGAAGCCCGCCGGCACGACGACCGGCTCCTCCTCCTCGCCGTCATAGGTCGGGCGGAAATCGACGACATCCTCGTCGATGCCGTCCATCAGCAGCGCCGCCGCCGCCGTCAGCCGGCATTCGGTGTAGCGCATGGCCGCCGGGTTATCGCCGTCGATATTGCCGAAGTTGCCCTGGCCGTCGATCAGCGGATAGCGCTGGGCGAAATCCTGCGCCAGGCGGACCAGGGCGTCATAGATCGACTGGTCGCCGTGCGGGTGAAAGCTGCCCATCACCTCGCCGACCACCTTGGCGCACTTCTTGGCCGCGCCCTCGGGGTTCAGCCGCATCCGGTGCATGGCGTAGAGCAGCCGCCGGTGCACCGGCTTCAAGCCATCGCGCACGTCCGGCAGGGCCCGCGACGAGATCGTCGACAGGGCATAGGCGAGATACCGCCGCGACAGCGCTTCGGACAGCGGCTCATCGACAATGCGGCCGCCGTCTTCGGGCGGAGGCGTCATAAGGGTCATGCGCGTGATCTAGCGGATTCTTGCGACCCGCGCATGGGCTGGACCTCAGAGCAGGCCGGCCACACCTAGCTTTTCCACAAGGCGTTCCCGAGCCTCCGGCAGGGGTCTGTCCATCGGGTGAAAGACGTGCCGCTCCAGAAAGTGGCCCGTCAGGGCGAAGCCCTTGCTGATGTCGCCGGGCTCCAGCCCGTTGCGGCTCGAGACCAGGAAGGCCGGCAGGGCCAGCAGCCGGTCGGCATAGGGCAGCCCGGCCTCCAGGCTCACGGCATGGCCGGTGCGCGGACTGACCCAGACCAGCTTCTCGGTGGCGCCGGTCGCGGCGCAGGCCTTCAAGTCCAGCCCGAAGCCCAGGTCGTCCAGGAGGCCCAGCTCAAACCGCACGAACACCGCCGGCCAGACCTCGCGATGAACCAGGGCCCCGGCCAGGGCTTCGAGCGCCAGAAAGGCCCCCGGATGCGGCTCGCGCTCGTGCAGCGCGCCTTGCGCCACCGCCGCCGCCGCCGTCAGGCCCTGCAGAGCCAGCGGGTCATCGAACAGCGCGGCGGCGCCCTCCCCCACCGGCTCCAGCCGCACCGATCCGAGATGCTCGGTCGTACGCGCCCGATAGTCGGCCAGCACCCGCGATCCGGGCTGAAGATGCGGCTTCATTTTCCGAGACGCCCCGCCCGCCACATAGGCGAGGATGCGGCCATGCTCACGCGTCAGCAGATCGACCAGCGCTCCGGTCTCGCCATGCGCGCGGGCCGCCAGCACGAAAGCGTCGTCCTGAAATTCCATGCCCTGGTGCTACGGCGCGAAGGCGCAGCCCGTCGATGAGGCGACGTAGCCGAATGTCGTGCTGCGCATGTCCGGCGTCACATAGTCGCCCGAACAGCTGACCGTCGCCCCGTCGGCGAGCTGGACCAGGATCACCCCGCCCCCCTCGCAAGAAGCCGGCGCCCGCACGGTCCAGACCGAGCCCTCGCGGCTCATCTCGCGCGCCTGGTCGCACAGCATCAAGCTGGCCGAGACGATCTCGCCCGAGTGAGACAACACGCGATACTCCAACTCGGTCGGGCCGCCAGGATTGCATGCGGCCAGAAGCGCGGTGGAGGCCAGGACAGCGAACCGCATCATTGAATGGACTCTACAGCTGCGGCGGCCCGGATCCGAGCCGTCATGTCGGAGACCAGGGCGTTCGGAATGGGAAACGTCAGGGCGTAGTAGGCGATCCGCCAAACGCCGTCATCCCCGCGCACCATCACGCCTGTTCCGCGACTGGTCCCATAGCTCTCCGATTCCAGCATCTCGTCGAACCAGGCGACGCAGGCGCAAGGCGTCGCGGCGATGGAGGCGTGCCGCCAGACCGGCGTGTAAACCCAGCCCCGCCCCTGGGCGAAATACGGTTCGGCGAAGGCGCGAAACTCAGCCAGCGTCCACAGTTCGCTGACATCGGTGCCGCGATAGACGGCGTCGGGCGTGAACAAGGCGAAATAGGCTGGGCCGTCGGCATTCGCCGCCGCAACGTGAAAGGCGTCCAGCGTCTCGTGGATCGGCAAGGTTTCGACCGTCGCTGGGACGGGCTGTTGCGGCGGCGGCGGGTTGGCCGTCTCCCAGGCCTTGATCTCGTCGGTCATGCCGCGCGCCAGATCGTTAGGGATCGGATAGGCCAGGGCATAGCGCCAGACACGCCATTCACCGTCCTCGTCCCGGCGCATCACCGCGTTGCCGACCGCCGTACCGTAGGTGTCCGAATCCAGAACCTCATCGGCCCAGGCCAGGCATTCGCATGGATCCGGCGCCAGCCAGACGCGCCGCGCCCGCGATGAATCGGTCCAACCCTCGCCGTCTGCGAAATGCTGGACCGCAAAGGCCTGAAACTCGGGATTGGTCCAGCGCTCGGACACATCGTTTCCGATCCAGACCAGGTCGGGGTCCAGCCGCTCCAAATAGGCCGGCGCATCAGCCTGCGTCGCTGCGGAATGCAACCCATCAAGGGCCGTGACGATCGCCGCCTCAGCCGGCGGGTCCCTCCCCACGGTCGCAGTTGACAGGGCGACCGCCGCGACCACTGAAATCAACGCCGTATTCATCAGTCCCTCGCGTGAGGCGGCTTTCTGGACGCCGGAGTAAGCCCTTCACGCTGCCGGATGTCGAGCCGAACGCGCCGACGCCCTAGACGTCGAAGTCCAGACCAACCTGACCGTACAGTTCGCGACGTTCGGCCCAGCGGTCATCGGTCTTGACCGTGAGAAACAGGTGGACCTTGCGGTCCATCAACAGGCCCAGTTCCTCGCGCGCAGCCTGACCGATCCATTTCAGCGTCTGGCCGCCCTTGCCCAGAACAATGGCGCGCTGACTGTCGCGCTCGACATAGATGGTCTGCTCGATCCGCACCGAACCGTCTGGGCGGTCTTCAAAAGCCACGCTCTCGACCGCAGCCGCATAGGGCAGTTCGTCATGGACGCGCAGATAGATCTTCTCGCGGGTGATCTCCGCGGCCAGCAGCCGCATCGGCAGGTCAGCAACCTGATCCTCGGGATACAGCCACGGCCCTTCGGGCATCAGTTCGGCCAGGCGCGTTTTCAGATCGTCCACGCCCGAGCCCTGGCTGGCCGAGATCATGAAGACTTCGCTGTAGGCATCCGTATCGAAATAGGCTTGGGTCACGGCCAAGAGGCTGTCGCGCTTGATGCCATCGATCTTGTTCAAGGCCAGAATGGCCTGGCTTCCCGCCGTCTTCAGATTCTCGCAGATGGCCTGGGCGTCCTCGACCTGGCGTTTGTCGGCGCCCTTGGCCGTCCCGTCGCGAAGCGCGATCTCAGCCTGGACATCGATCAGATGCACCACGGCGTCGGCCCCGTCAGCCCCGCCCCAGGCCGAGGCCACCATGGCCCGGTCCAGCCGGCGGCGCGGCTTGAAGATGCCGGGCGTATCGACCAGGACAACTTGGGATTCGCCCTGGATGAAAACGCCGCGCACGGGAAAGCGAGTGGTCTGGACCTTCTGGGTCACAATCGACACCTTGGAGCCGACCAGCCGGTTGGTCAGGGTCGATTTTCCGGCGTTGGGCGCGCCGATCAGGGCGGCGAAGCCGGCCCGGGTGGTCTGGCTCATTTGGGCCCTTCGCGTTTGAGCAGCATTTCGAGAGCGGCGGCCTTCTCGGCCGCCTGACGGGAACGTCCACGCCCCTGTTCGGGCTCGAACCCTTCGAGCGAAACCTGGACGATGAACTCGGGTGCATGGTCCGGCCCGATTCGGCGCAAAACCTCATAGGACGGCAGCGCCAAGCCGCGCCCCTGGGCCCACTGCTGCAACTCGGTCTTGGAATCCAGCCCGCCGACCTCGCTGACCGAGGCGAACTCCTCGGACCAGGCCTCCATGAAAAAGGCCCGCGCCGTGTCGAGGTCTCCGTCGATATAGATCGCCGCCATCAGGGCCTCGACCGCATCGCCAAGGATGGTGGTCTTGTCGCGTCCCCCCGACCTGGTCTCGCCGGGCGACAGTCTCAGCGCCGGGCCCAGGCCGATTCGGCGCGCCACCCGGGCGCAGGCCTGGCCGTTGACCACAGCCGCCAGGCGCGGCGACAGCACACCCTCGCGTTCCTCCGGGTACAGCGCCAACAGCCGTTCCGCCGTCAGCAGTCCCAGCACCCGGTCGCCCAGGAACTCCAGCCGCTCATAGTGACGGGTCGGGCGCGCGCCTTCGGTTACGCTGGGGTGGGTCAGCGCGCGCTCAAGCAGGTCGCGGTCGCGAAAGACGTGGCCGATCCGCGTCTCAAGCGCCGCGACCGCCTGTTCCCGTGCGTTCATTCCAGGTCGGTGAAGAACCGCTCGGTCCGCACATGGGTGAACCAGCTGACCGGGTTGAACAGGGTCGCGCCCGGCGTCCAGGAGAACAGGATCACCTGGGCCTTGCCGACCAGGTTCTCGTGCGGCACCAGGCCGACGCCTCCAGCTTCCCAAACGTAGCGGCTGTCCATTGAATCGTCGCGGTTATCGCCCATGACGAAGTAGTGGCCATCCGGAACGGTGAAGGCGTCGGTGTCGTCGCTGGGCGAGCCGGGGCCGAAGTCCTGGATGCGGAATTCATGGCCGCCCGGCAGGGTCTCGCGAAGCTGGATCGGCGTCTGCCCCTGGAAGGCGCCGCGCACCTGGGCGGCCTCGACCACGACATCCTGAACCTGCTCGCCGTTGATGTAGAGACGGTTCGAGATCATCTGAACGGTGTCGCCCGGCAGGCCGATCACACGCTTGATGTAGTCGGTATAGCCCTGGCCGTCGTTGTTCGGGCGTTTGAACACGACGATGTCGCCGCGCTCGGCCATGTGGCTGAGCAGCCGGCCTTCAAACAGGGGCGGGCTCCAAGGCATCGAATGGCGCGAATAGCCGTAGCTCCACTTGGAAACCACGATGTAGTCGCCCTCATAGAGGTTGGGCTCCATCGACGCCGACGGGATAGTGAACGGCTGGAAGAAGAACACCCGCACCACCAGTGCGATCAGCAGCGCGTACACGACCGTGCGAACTATATCGAACAGCTCGGCGAAAAAGCCGCCGCTCTCACGTTCCGCGCGCTCCCGCTTGTCGCGACCGGCCGGACGCTCCGAGGCGCCGTCATCGAAGGGCGCGTCGCCCTGATCGCTCCAGATCGGACGTGACTGTGCAGAATTGGCCGCCGCCGCCGCGCCGACCGCAGCAGCAGCAGCCCCAACCGCCGCCACGCCGGCGGCGACGACCGCAGGATCGATACTGGAGGAATCCTCGGTCGGGTTCGCATCCGGCGCGTGAACAGGTTCGGGATCGGCAGCCGGCGGCGGAACGGGATCGGTCGGCGCCTCGGCCTCGGCCTCGGCCTCGACCGCGTGGGCCGGCTCGGAACCGGTCGACGCCGGGTCCGGCTCGGCAAGAGCCTCGGGCGTCACATCGGTCGGGACAGGCGCGGGCTCAGGCTCTGAATGGTCCGTCGCCTCGGTGACAGGGTGGTCCGCCTCGGGCGCCGGGTCGTGAGCCGGCTCATTTGAGGACGCCACCACCGGCTCATGCGCCGGCTCGTTCGAGGATTCCGGCGCCTGCGCGACCTCAGCGACCGCCTCCTGGGCCGCCGCATGGTCGGGCTCGGGCTCGGGTGCATTCCCCAGCTCGGCTTCAGCGGTGTGTTCGGGCTCAGGCGCGTGTTCCGGCTCGTGGGCCTGTTCGGCGGCGGCCGGCTCGGTGGCGGCCGGCTCGGGCGCGGGCTCAGGCGTCGGCGACGCAACCGGCTCGTGGCCGTGCTCAGGCGTATTGTCTTGTTCGCTCATTACGGGAACCCCGACCCCAGAAAACGCTACTGGCTAACGGTTCATTATGACAGGGGCAAGGCTTCGATCACAACGAAGGCTTGAGCGTAGGGGTGCTCGTCGGTCAGCGACAGGTGAATCCGGGCCTCATGTCCCGCTGGAATCAGGCTCTCCAGCCGCGCTAGAGCCCCTCCCGTGAGGGCCAGGGTCGGCTGACCGCTAGGCAGATTGACCACACCCATATCGCGCCAATAGACGGCCCCGCGCATCCCGGTTCCGAGCGCCTTGGCGCAGGCTTCCTTGGCCGCGAAACGCTTGGCGTAGCTGGCCGCGCGGTCCGGCTTGCGCTCGGATCGGCGGCGCTCAAGTTCGGTGAAGCAGCGGTGCGTGAACCGGGCGCCGAACCGATCCAGACTGTTCTGAATTCGCCGGATGTCCGACAGGTCCGATCCAATCCCCAGGATCATGCGAGAAGGTCCGCCCGGCCGGCGTCCATCACCGCGCGCATTTTTCGGATCGCAGCGTCCAGACCGACGAAAATCGCCTCCCCGATGAGGAAATGGCCGATATTCAATTCAACCACCTGGGGAATAGCGGCCAGCACCGGCGCCGTCTCGAAATCAAGGCCATGGCCGGCGTGGACCTCAAGGCCTAGTCGAGCCGCCCGATCAGCCCCGGCGCGCAACGCGTCGAGCGCCGCCCCCGCCTCGCGCGCCCTGCCCTCGTGCAGCAGGTCGCAGAAGGCGCCGGTGTGCAGCTCCACCACCTGGGCTCCCGCCGAGGCAGCGGCGTCGATCTGGTGCGGGTCAGCCCCAATGAACAGCGACACCCGACTGCCCGCCTCGCACAACTGGCGCACGGCAGGAGCGATCCAGTTGTGCTGGCCAGCCACGTCCAGGCCGCCTTCGGTGGTGCGCTCCTCGCGTCGCTCCGGAACCAGACAGACGGCGTGCGGCCGGTGGTTCAGCGCGATTCCGATCATCTCCTCGGTGACCGCCATCTCCAGATTCAGCGGGCGGCCCGAAGCGTCCAGTAGTTCGGTCAGCCGCTCGATGTCAGCGTCTGAAATATGCCGTCGATCTTCTCTCAGGTGCGCGGTGATGCCGTCCGCACCGGCCAACAGCGCAATCTCTGCGGCGCGCAGGGGGTCGGGCAGGTCGCCGCCACGCGCGTTCCGGACCGTCGCGACGTGGTCGATATTGACACCCAGCCGGAGCGGCGCAGCCGTCACGCCTTCAGCCTCCTGCTTCCGGGGTCTTCGACGGGGAGCGCCGCCAGCTCAGGCGGCAGCTGGTCGGCCGGATAGGCCGGCACGCTCAGCCGGGCCAGGGCGATCAGCGGCACGCCGACATCCGCCGCCCCGCCCGAACGGTCCACGATACAGGCCGCCGCCACCACATCGCCGCCGGCTGCTCGGATCGAATCGATGCACTCGCGCGACGACAGGCCGGTGGTGACGATGTCCTCCACCATCAGCACCCGCTGACCCGCCTCAAGCTGGAAGCCCCGGCGCAGCGCAAAGGCGCCGCCCACGCGTTCGACATAGAGCGCCGGCACACCCAGTTGCCGCGCCGTCTCATAGCCGGGAATGACCCCGCCCATGGCCGGCGAAACCACGACGTCGACCTCACCGATCTCGGCTCTGACCCGCTCGGCCAACGCCGCGCACAGCCGCTCGCAGCGCTCGGGATGGGCGAACACCAGGTTCTTCTGGAGAAACATCGGGCTGTGCAGGCCCGACGACAGGATGAAGTGGCCTTCTCTCAGAGCTCCGACAGCGCGGAACTCCTGCATCACCTCATCCAGTTGCATTCAGGCCTCCGGGCAGCGCGTGTTCATCTCCGCAGCCTGATAGACCCATTCCATCGACCGCAACTCGCCGTCGATGGTCCCTTCGATCCGACCGGTCAAGACATTGCCATCTCGCGAATAGATGACCCGCTGGGGAAAGTCGTTGTCCGGGTTCTCGAACACGGCCCGCTGGCCCTCGACCTCGACCACCGGAAAGACGACATTGGCTCCGGTCGGCTCATAGACAAAGGCCAACCGCCCCTCGACCATGGTCATCGCCGTGCGCTCGGACGAGACCCGCTCGCCGCGCAGATTGATCGTGGTGTTGAACAGCACTCCGCCGCGCGCATCGGACCAAGTTTCCGCCACCTCGCGCCCGCCCTCGCAGGATAGCCAGTAGCCGGACAGCCAGTTCAGATCCGCCGGGACCGGCGATGACGCCACCTGGACGGCGAGCAGCAATGAGATGAGCATGAGGTCCTCCGTTAGCGTGCCGCGAACCCGGCCAGGACCTCACAGAACCACCGCCCCGCCGTCAGCGACGAGACATCGCCTGGATCCAGCGACGGATCGAACTCGGTCAGGTCCACGGCCTTGACCTTGGGATGGGCGGCGATCGCCCGAGCCGCATCAAAGAAGGCCTGGGCGCTAACCCCGCCGGGTCGTGCGCCGGGAGCCGCCTGGAACTGGCTGCGGTCGATGACGTCGATGTCGAAGTCGACGTAGATCACGTCACACAGGGCCGACAACCGCTCCAACTCCTGCTGGGCGACGACATCCAGGCCGCGGTCGCGGCATTCGCGAGCCGTGCGCACCGAGATCCCGGCCGAGCGCGCCTTTTCGTGGGCGCGCCGGGTGTTGGCGAAGGCGGCCAGGCCGATCTGGCTGATGCGGGCGCCGTCCAGGCCGTCATCCAGCAGCGCCTGGATCGGATTGCCGTTGGTCAGGCCGCAATCGGTGTCTCTGAGGTCGAAATGGGCGTCCAGGGTCAGCACCCCGACCCGGCCCAATGACGGATCGATACCGTGAACGCCGGGCCGGGTGATCGCATTGTTGCCGCCGGCCAGAACGATCAGGCCCCGATGCGCCTGCCCTTCAACCGCCGCCTTGACCGGCTCGAAGGCGTCGGCCGGCGAGGCGGCCTTGAGAAACACATCGCCCGCGTCATGCACACGCAGCGCTGACAGATCGGTTCGCGTTTCCAGATCATAGGTCGAAAAGCGCGGCAAGGTCTGACGCAGAACCTTGGGGCCGAGATCGCACCGCCCTGGCGTCAACGACCGCTCGTTCAGCGGCGCCCCGATCAGGGCCACCGGCGCATCCGGGTGATGGCCGACAAGGTCGGCGATGGAGGTCCAGCCCAGGCATTCTGACGTCGTCATGGCCAAGGCCTAGCCTAGCTTCCTTGGGCCTGTCCATGTAGAGCGGCGTCCCATGTGGGACACCCTCCTGATCGGCGGCCATGCCGCGACCCTGGCGCCGGGCGGCGAAGCCTACGGCGCCGTGCGCGACGCGGCGATCGGGCTCGCGGACGGGCGCATCGCCTGGGTTGGTCCCCGGTCTGATCTTCCCGGTCGACCCGACACCCTGGCCCATACGATAGTCGATGTCGGCGGACGCTGGATCACGCCGGGCCTGATCGACTGTCATACCCATCTGGTCTTCGCTTCGAATCGGGCGACCGAGTGGGAAATGCGTCTGAACGGCGCGACCTATGAAGAGATCGCCCGCGCCGGCGGCGGCATCCTCTCCAGCGTCCGGGCGACCCGGCAGGCGACTCAGCAACAGCTGACCGCCTCGGCCCAGACGCGGCTCGACGCTCTGATGGCGGGCGGCGTCACCACGGTCGAGGTCAAGTCCGGCTATGGTCTGGATCTGGATTCGGAGCTGAAGATGCTGCGCGCTGCCGGCGGCCTGACCGGCGCGCGGGTCCAGCGCACCCTGTTGTCCGCCCACGCCGTGCCGCCCGAGTTCAAGGACGACCGCTCCGCCTATGTCGACCTGATTTGTGACCGGATCATTCCCGCCGCCGCCGCCGAAGGCCTGGCCGACGCCGTGGACGCTTTCGGCGAATCCATCGGCTTCACCCCCGCCGAGGTCGAGCGGGTGTTCCAGGCCGCTCGGGCTCACGGCCTGCCGGTCAAACTCCACGCCGAGCAACTGACCGACCAGGGCGGCGCGGCCCTGACCGCGCGCTACGCCGGCCTGTCGGCCGATCACCTGGAGCACCTCAGCGACGAAGGCGTCGCCGCGATGGCCCAAGCCGAGACCGTCGCGGTCCTGCTGCCCGGCGCCTACTATTTCCTCAAGGACAAGACCCCGCCGCCGATCCAGGCGCTGCGCGAGGCGGGCGTGGCCATGGCCGTGGCGACCGACTGCAACCCCGGCACCAGCCCCCTCACCTCGCCGCTCCTGGCCATGAACATGGCCTGCACCCTGTTCGGCCTGGCCCCGGAAGAGGCGCTGGCCGGCTGCACCCGTCACGGCGCGGCGGCGCTGGGCCTGTCTGACGAGATCGGCACGCTTCGCGCGGGCAAGGCCGCCGACCTCGCCGTCTGGAATATCGACGAACCGGCTGAGCTGTCCTATTGGCTCGGGGCCGCTCCCCTGGCCCAGCGCTGGCTGGCCGGCGAACGCCTCAATTGAACCACAAGAGAGGCCCCAGGGGCCCACAGGAATTCCATCTTGGAAACGCTCAAGAACACCCGCGTCGTCCGCAGCCCTCGCGGCGCCGAAAAGACCGCCAAGACCTGGCAGGCCGAGGCCGCCCTTCGGATGCTGATGAACAACCTGGATCCCGACGTGGCCGAGCGGCCCGAGGACCTGGTCGTCTATGGCGGCATCGGCAAGGCCGCACGCGACTGGGCCAGCTTCGACCGCATCGTCGCCGAGCTGAACGCGCTGGAGCCGGACCAGACCCTGCTGGTTCAGTCGGGCAAGCCGGTCGGCGTCTTCCGCACCCACGAGGACGCTCCGCGCGTGCTGATCGCCAATTCCAACCTCGTGCCAAAATGGGCGACCTGGGAGCACTTCAACGAACTCGATCGCAAGGGCCTGATGATGTACGGCCAGATGACGGCTGGGTCGTGGATCTACATCGGAACCCAGGGCATCGTTCAGGGCACCTATGAGACCTTCGCCGAGGCTGGGCGCCAACACTACGGCGGCGACTGGTCGGGCAAGTGGATCCTGACCGCAGGCCTCGGCGGCATGGGCGGGGCCCAGCCCCTGGCCGCCGCCATGGCCGGCGCTTCCAGCATCAATATCGAATGCCAGCGCAGCCGGATCGAATTCCGCATTCGCACCCGATACCTAGACGTCATGGCTGAAACTCTGGATGAGGCTATGGCCTTGCTCCAGAAGTCCTTCGACGAGGGCAAGCCGACCTCCATCGGCTTGCTCGGCAACGCCGCCGAGATCCTGCCCGAGATGGTCAAACGCGGCATCCGTCCCGATCTCGTCACCGATCAGACCTCGGCCCACGACCCCATCAACGGCTATCTGCCGGTCGGCTGGACCGTGGCGGAATGGGAAGACAAGCGCGTCTCCGACCCCGCCGCAGTCGAGCGCGCCGCACGCGCCTCAATGGCTGTCCACGTCCAGGCCATGCTCGACTTCCAGAAGATGGGCATCCCCGTCACCGACTACGGCAACAATATCCGCCAGGTCGCCTTCGACGAGGGCGTGACCAACGCCTTCGACTTCCCCGGCTTCGTGCCGGCCTATATCCGCCCGCTGTTCTGCAGGGGCATAGGGCCGTTCCGCTGGGCGGCGCTCTCCGGCGATCCCGAAGACATCTACAAGACCGACGAAGCCATGAAGCGGCTGTTCCCGGACAACGCCGGCCTGCATCGCTGGCTCGACATGGCCAAGGAGCGCATCGCCTTCCAGGGCCTGCCGGCGCGCATCTGCTGGATCGGTCTGGGCGACCGGCACCGCGCCGGCCTGATGTTCAATGAGATGGTCGCTTCCGGCGAGCTGAAGGCCCCCATCGTCATCGGCCGCGACCATCTGGATTCCGGCTCGGTCGCCAGCCCCAATCGCGAAACCGAGGCCATGATGGACGGCTCCGACGCCGTGTCGGACTGGCCGCTGCTGAACGCGCTTCTGAACACCGCCGGCGGCGCCAGCTGGGTATCGCTGCATCATGGCGGCGGCGTCGGCATGGGCTACTCCCAGCACTCTGGCGTCGTCATCGTCGCGGACGGCACGCCCGAGGCGGCCAAACGCCTGGAGCGCGTGCTGTGGAACGACCCGGCCACCGGCGTCATGCGCCACGCTGACGCCGGCTACGACATCGCCAAGGCCTCGGCCCGCGAGCACGGCCTGAACCTTCCTTCGCTGAAAGCCTGAACATGACCCAGATCGTCATCGGCTCGTCGCCGCTCACCCTGGCGGACCTGCGCGCAGCCATCGACGCGCCTGTCTCCATCTCGCTGTCGGATCGCGCCTGGGCGGCCGTCGACGGCGGAGCGGCGACCGTCACGGCCATCATCGAGACCGGCCAGACCGTCTACGGCGTCAACACCGGCTTTGGCCTGCTGGCCAACACCCGCATCGACCGGGCCGATCTGGAGACCCTGCAGACCAATCTGGTTCTCAGCCACGCCTGCGGCGTCGGCGAGCCGCTGCCCGATCCGATCGTGCGCCTGATGCTGGTGCTCAAGATCGCCAGCCTGTCCAAGGGCGCGTCAGCCATTCGCGGTGAGACGCTGCAGGCCCTGATCGCCCTGGTCGAGCATGACGTCCTGCCGGTGATCCCGTCCAAGGGCTCAGTCGGCGCCTCGGGCGACCTGGCCCCGCTGGCTCATATGAGCGCCGTCCTGCTCGGCGTCGGTGAAACCCGTCACAACGGCGAGACGCTTCCGGCGGCCGCAGGCCTGGCCCGCGCCGGCCTGACCCCGTTGACGCTCGGCCCCAAGGAAGGCTTGGCCCTGCTCAACGGCACCCAGTTCTCGACCGCGACGGCTCTGGCCGGCCTGTTCCGGGCCGAGGCCGTGTTCGCCGCCGCCCTGGCCGCCGGCGGTCTGTCGGTCGATGCGCTCAAGGGCTCGGACGCTCCGTTCGACCCACGCATCCACGCACTACGTGGCCACAAGGGCCAGATCGAGGTGGCCCGCACCCTGCGCGCCATGCTGGCGGGCTCGGACATCCGCGAGAGCCACCGCGCCGACTGCAAGAAGGTCCAGGACCCCTATTCCCTGCGCTGTCAGCCCCAGGTCATGGGCGCGATCCTCGATCAGCTGCGCATGGCCGCCAAGACCCTGCTGATCGAGGCCAATGCAGTGACCGATAATCCGCTGGTCTTCTTCGAACAGGGCGATGTCATCTCCGGTGGCAACTTCCACGCCGAGCCGGTGGCCTTCGCCGCCGACCAGATCGCCATGGCCCTGTGCGAGATCGGCAATCTGTCCGAGCGCCGGACCTCGATCATGGTCGACCCGAACATGAGCGGCCTGCCAGCTTTCCTTGTTATGAAGCCAGGTCTGAACTCGGGCTTCATGATCGCCCAGGTCACCGCCGCCGCCCTGGTCGCCGAAAACCGGATGATGGCCCACCCGGCCAGCGTCGACACCGTCCCGACCTCGGCCAACCAGGAAGACCACGTCTCCATGGCTGCCCACGGCGCGCGGCGGCTGCTGGACATGGCCGCCAACACCGCCGTCGTCGTCGGCATTGAACTGCTTTCGGCCGCGCAAGGCTTGGAGTTCCACCTGCCCATGCGCAGTTCAAAGGCGCTGGAGGGCGTGCGCTCGGCCGTGCGCGAGATCGCCGCCCCCTACGAGGCCGACCGCTATTTCGCGCCGGACCTGACGGCCGCGGCCGATCTGGTCCAGAGCGGTCGTTTCCTCAACTTTTCGCCGGGCCTGAACGAGGCGCCCTGACCTATTCGGTCGGGGCGTCCTCCACCGTCAGCACATAGGCGCCGGTCTCGCCCGATGCGTAGCTGCGCACCCGTACGACGTAGGGGCCGGCTGTTTCAGGCGTAAAGCTGATCAACGAGTTCAAGTCGGACAGGCCGTCATCGTCCTCCTGGTCCACGGTGAAAACGCGACCGTCCATCCGACCGAGCTGGAGATAGGTGTCAAATGCGTTCGAGGTGGCGGTGATGCGAATGGGCTGACCAGCCTCCGCCACGAAGCGGAAGGCGTCGAAATAGGCTCCATCTGCGCCCACTGGATCCTGCTCCCCCAATGTTCCCCGGATCGTCGACCCGACCAGCAGGCTGCCAGGCTCGGGTTCCGGCCCCAGGTCCGTCAGAGTCAGGGAGTAGCGGCCCGTTTCGCCGACGGCGTGGCTGGTCGCCCAAACCTCGTACAACGCATCTCTTGGCAGCGTCATCGTGATCGAAGAACTGGTCTCCTGAGGCGTGAAGTCGTCGTTCTCACCGATGGCGTTCAACCCGTCTTCACCATGCATTCCCAGCAGCAGGAAGGTGTCGAAGGCGGCGGAATACATATTGAGAAGAATCCTCTGACCGGCTGCGCCCTGGAAGGTGTAGCCATCGTAGGTCGTCCCCTCGGCGGACAGCCCGTCCCCTTCGCGCAATTCGCCACTGACGGTCGCGCCCATCGCAAGAGGCGTAGACGACGGCGTCGGTCCTAGGTTTCGGCTCTCCAGGCTATAGGCCCCCAATGTGGCCGGATCCAACGGCATCACCCACAGTTCGTAGTCGCCGGCTTCCTCGGGAATGAAGGTCAAGCGCGAGTTGGTCGTACCGTCCCCCATGCCGTCGTCATCATAGTGGAGAAACTCGAACCTCTCGCCGTCTCGGCGCGCGACGATCAGGAAGGTGTCGAAGGCCTCCGAACGCGCCACGAACTGAATCCGTTCGCCTTCGGCCGCAGTGAAGCCGTAGCTGTCATAGGGGCCCTCGGTCTCTGTCAGGTAGTCCGATGCTGTGATCGCGCCCTCGACCGCCTGGCCAAGCGCCATTGGACTAGGGGGAGCCGGGGGGCCGAGATCCCGAACCGCCAGGGAATAGTATCCCGCCTCGCCCGCGGCGAACGACGTCACCCTGATGCGATAGTCGCCACCGTCTGTCGTCAGCCCGCTGCGGGAATCCAGATCACCGCCGCCGTCGTCATCGGACACGGCGATGAGGTAGGTCCCGTCGTCCTGACGACGATAGATCTCCAGATAGGTGTCGAAGACATCCGACCGCACCGTGACCGACAGCCGCTGCCCGGCGGACGCCCGAACGTCGAATTCGTCAAAGTACTTCTCCTCAGGAGTGACGCCGTCGCCCTCGGCCAGCGTTCCCGCCAGGCTGTCGCCAACGCTGATCGACCCCGGCGGTGGCGTTGGCGGGAGGGGACCTCGATCATTCACGACCAGGCTGTATTCGCCCCGCATGGCCGGCTCGGAGCCGCCGATCCGCACCACATAGTCACCAGCTTCGGTCGGTGAGAACAGCAGGCGCGAGCTCGTCTGTCCGGCCAGATAGTTGTCGCCGTAAGCCAGCGGCTCCCAGCCATTCACGCCGCCCAGGCGACCAATCTCGATGGACGTCGGGAAGGCCGGTGAATTCGCCAAAATCTCGAACCGCTGCCCAGCCGCTGCCGTAAGCGCATAGGCGTCGAACGGCCGATCATCATCAGACACCGCATCTCCCGACCCGATCTCGCCGGACATCGGCAGGCCCAGGGTGATCGCGACCGGCTCCGGCCAGGCCGCTCGCGGGTTCAGCGCGAGCCGGTATGCGCCCGTTTGCCCAGGACCGAAACTGGAAACCCGCAGCTCATAGTCTCCGTCCGACGGAGCGTAGAACCGGATGCGGGAATCTGTACCCTCGCCAAGCCCATCGTCGTCGAAGGTCAATTGCTCGACCACGCCCCATCGACTCTCGCTCATGACCATCAAGGTGGTGTCAAACTCGCTTGAGCGCACCACAGCCTCCAGAGGCTCCCCCTGGTGCGCGCGGAAGCGATAGGCGTCGTAGCGATAGTCTTCGGCCCAATCGAAGGCCGCATCGTCCGCACTGAGGGCGCCAGTGACGGCTCCCCCAACCGCGATGCTGCCCACCGGCGCCACGACGTCAAGCGGTGCGCGCTCAGAGAAGCGCAACGCATATTCGCCGGCGCCAAGACCGGCGAAGCCGCGCGCCCGAATCTCATACCGGCCCGCCTCCGCCGCCCTGAACCGCAATCGAGAATTCAGGCCCTCTCCCAGCCCGTCATCATCAAGAGCGATCTGCTCGAACCCCTCCGCGCCCAGGAAACCGGCGACCAGGAAGGTGTCGAAGGCGGCGGACCGCATGACGACCTCGACCTGGGCGCCCACCTCCAGATCAAGGACATAGCGGTCCAGAAAGCCATCCTCGTCGGTGTGGCTATCCCCCTCGGCGAGCGTTCCAGTGACCGCCTCGCCAAGGTGAACATAGATCGGATCGACCCAGGCGGCCGCGGCGGCTGCGCCGTCCGGCTGGCCAGCCGCCGCCGCGCTCGCGGCGGCCATCAAAACCCCAAGCGCCGTACCTGCGGCGAGAATTGATCTTGTCACATCGGCCTCCTGATCCAGGCTCGATGATAGACGCGCGACCGTCCGGAATGTAAATCGAGCCCCGAACCACGATTCCTGACTTGAAGTGAGGCTTGACCCCATGGGACGCGCGCGCCTGATCGACGGTAAGGCCTCTGCGGCCGGCCTCGTCGGAAGGGTCGGGGCCGCCGTTTCGAGGCTGATCGCCGGCCATGGCGTCGTCCCCGGCCTGGCTGTCGTGATCGTCGGCGACGATCCGGCAAGCCGTCTCTATGTTCGCAACAAGGGCCTGCGCGCTCAGGAAGCCGGTTTCAACTCCTTCACCCACGTCCTGGACGCGGCGACTGAACAGGCCGCTCTGGACGCCTTGATCCAGCAATTGAACGCCGACTCCGCCGTCCATGGCATCCTCGTCCAACTGCCGCTGCCCGTACATCTGGATGCAACGGCCGTGCTGGCGGCCATTGATCCCGACAAGGATGTCGACGGCTTTCACGTGGTCAACGCCGGGCGGCTGGCGGTCGGCTTGCCGGGCCTCGTCCCCTGCACGCCCCTGGGCTGCCTGATGCTGCTGAAGGCTGAGTTGGGCTCACTGTCTGGCGCCGATGCGGTGATTGTCGGGCGCTCCAACATCGTCGGCAAGCCGATGGCCCAACTGCTGCTCGGCGCGGATTGCACGGTCACGGTTGCCCATTCGCGCACCCGCGACCTGCCCGCCGTTTGCCGCAGGGCCGACATCCTGGTGGCGGCGGTCGGTCGGCCCGAGATGATCCGGGGCGACTGGATCAAGCCCGGCGCCACGGTGATCGACGTCGGCATCAATCGCATCTCGCATCCCGACCCGGCGCTGGCGGCCGAGGGCAAGACGCGCGTGGTCGGCGATGTCGCCTTCGACGAAGCGGTCGAGGTCGCCGGTGCAATCACGCCGGTGCCGGGCGGCGTCGGGCCTATGACCATCGCCTGCCTGCTGGCCAACACCTATCAAGCCGCCTGTCGTCGCGTCGGCATCGCGCCGGAGACGCTTTGATGCGGCTCGCCGCCGCTCTGGCCAGCGCCGTCCTGCTGGCGGCGAGTGCGGCGACGGCGGCTCCATCCCCCCACCACGTCATCGACAACGCTGGGACGCTGTTCGAGACCACGCGCGACTACATCGAGCAAAAGAGCGTTCAAACCTCGGTGGACACGGGCGTGGAGCTGTTCGTCGTCGTCCAGCAGAACCTGGGTGGGCGGTCAGCGCGCGAGGCCGCATTGGCGGCTCCGATCTGGGATCCCTCGCGCGAACAGGTGCTGCTCCTGCTGTCGATGACAGATCGCCAGGTTCGCATCGAGGCCAGCCCCTCTGTGGTTGCGCGCATTCCTGACGCTCAGTGGGCCAGGCTGATCGAGACGGAGATGTTGCCGAAGCTGCGGCGGGGCCGAAACGGCGCCGCCGTCAGGGCTGGTGTTGACGCTATCGGCGCTGAACTCGTCGGTCACCCTGCCGGCGCCGGCGTGTTCCAACCCAGGGGCGACGCGCGGGCGCTTCGGGATCTGGTCCTCGTGCTGATTGCGGGCCTCCTCGCCGCCGTCTCTTTCAACGGTGCGCGGCACCTAAAAATTCGGAGGGGCGGTTGGTGACCTCTCCTTCGGTGGTCGACGACGACCTTTCGATCCAGACCATCCATGTCGCCAGCGCGCCCGATCGGCCCGAGGTCGGCCTGGCGATCGCCGCAGCGGCCGCGCTGCTGGCGCCGGCTCTATCGCTGGCGGTCGGGATTTCACCAGCCTGGTTGCCCGGCCTCGGCTCGGTCTGGCGGGCGGCTCATCTCAGCGCTGCGACGGGCCTGGATACGGGTCCATTCATGGGCGTTCTGGCGACCCAGGCCATTGTTCTGATCGCCGTCACCCTGGTTTGGCGCGCAGTGGCTGTGTTTGCGCCGCAGGCGGGCTGGGTCCTGCCTGAATGGCGCGCCGATTCTCAGGCTCGGGAACTGCTCGACCTGCGCCGGCCAGGGGTGCTGCTGTACGTCGCCGACGCGCAGCGGTGTGTGCGCGTGCTGGCCGATCCACGGGTGGCGGCGCGCCTCGCGCCGGGCGCCATGGAAGCCGCCCGCAACGCCCTGGCCGAGGGCATGGCGAGCGGAGATGGGATCTCGGCCTTCGCTTCGGCACGCGTGGCTCTGAGAACGCCGGCCCGATGAGAATCGGAATGCGGCCTCGATTTCGCCGCGCGAGGGGCTAGGGTTCTTCCTCCGATGCCCCGCATTCTCACCTACAATGTGCACCGCTGCGTCGGCATGGACCGGCGGCTCAACGTCGAACGCATCGCTGCGGTGATCGCCGACTGCGAGCCCGACATCGTCTGCCTTCAGGAGTTGGACGTCGGTCGCGCCAGAACGGGCCACGTCGACCAGGTTCAGGCCATCGCGTCTTTGCTGGACATGAGGTTCCATTTTCACGCGGCGATGCAGGTGGAGAAGGAACTCTACGGCGACGCCATTCTGACCACCCTGCCCGAGCGGAGAATCAAGGTCGGCGCCCTTCCGACCGTCTCGGGCATCCCCGGCCTCGAACCGCGTGGAGCCCTTTGGATCGAGGTCAAGGTCGGGGATCGCCCGCTTCAGATCTTCAACACCCACCTCGGCCTAGTGCCTCGCGAGCAGCGGCTGCAGGCCGGCGCCCTCGCCGGCGCGGACTGGTTGAGCCACCCGCAATGCCTCGGCCCCACCTTGCTGGTCGGCGATTTCAACTTCACCTCGGTGACTCGCCCCTATCGCCAACTCGCAGGGAAATTGCGCGACGCCCAACGGTGTGCGGGCCTGAACCGGTCGATCAAGACCTTCCCATCGGCGTTTCCAACGCTGCGCATCGATCACTGCTTCATCAGCCCGGATATTCGCATCACCGGCATTCACGCGCCGTTCCATTCACTGGCCAGGATGGCGTCGGATCACCTGCCCCTGGTCATTGATTTCGAGGTGGCCTCAACGGTGGATTAGGCCGCTGTTCAGACGCCCAGCGAGGCCCTCTTTAGACGGCCCCGGCCTCCAGCCGGCTCAATGCCGCGCGATGACATCAGCGGCAACGTCAAAGCGAACGCGGTTGCCTGATCCGGCCTGACGGCGCATAACGCCCGCCGGAGTGGAGAAAAAAGGGGGGCGGATGCAGGCATTCATCGAATTCTTCGTCAGCCTGATGGTCGTCCTCATCGCCGGCGTCCTGGCCCAGATAGGCTTTGATATGGACGCGGGCCGTACAGAGCCGCGCGAGATCCATCGCACCAACGACTGCTCCGAACCAGCGCGCACCGCGATTTCCACCGCGAATCAGGACTGCTAGCCTCGCGCGACCTTTGCCCGGCGGCCTCAACCCGTTAAGGGTTCCTTGCGATGCGCGCCCTTCCGCGCGTCCAGTCCAGGGGCCGGCCATGAAGTCACGTTCGAAATCTTCGCCCAAAGTTGCTGAAATCGAACCTTCTGTCCTGGTTTCACCGGCCCCTGCGTCCATCGTCGATGTCGCGATTGAAGACGAGGACGCCGCCAAGCCCGCTGTCCGTGCATCGTCCGCATTGACGGCCCAGACACCGACGGCGGTCGGCCATCAGGATGCCCGCGCCGCCTATCCGTTGGCGATCATCGCCGCCCTCCTGTGGGTTGGCGGCGTGGCCTCCTATGCGGCCTACCAGATCGGCGGCGGACAGTTGCAGCTGGACCCCGTCAACACGACCCTGCTGGCGCTGGTCGCCCTGGCTCCGGCCGGTCTGGTTCTGGTCGTCGCCCATTTGATGCGGCAGGCCGCGACTCTGGCTATGGAGGCGCGCCGCGCCCGCACCATGGCCGACGCCATGGGCCTGCCGACGGGCGTTGCGGTTCAGGAATCGGGCCAAATGCTGATCGGCCTGCGCTCCGACATCGAACAGTCCGCTCAGGCCGCCGAGGCGGCGCGAGGCGAGATGGCGGCTCTGCGGGCGGCCATGGAAGAGGAAACGCGCCGGCTCAATGAGGCTGCCGACCTGGCACAGCGCACCGCGCGTCGCCTGACCGAGCAGTTGTCTCGAGAGCGTGAAGGCATGACCGAATTGGGGTCGCGGCTCGAAGTCCAGACCCAGGGCGTGATCGACACTGTGGAACGCCAGGCTCGGATGGTCGCCGACGCCTCGGACCTGGCCCAGACCCAGCTTCGTGAAGCCGAGGCCGCCCTGGCCGCCCGCGCCGCCGATATGGCCAGCGCCGCTGGAGAGGCCCAGGACGCCGCCCGAGCCGCCGCCGATGATCTGTCGCGTCAAACCATGCGTCTGGAAACCGCAGGCTCCGGCGTCGCCGATCAGATTCGTTCGGTTGAGGAGGGCCTCTCCGAACAGCGCGCCGCCCTGGTTCAGGCGGCCTTCGGTCTGCGGCGCGACCAGGAAGACTTCGCCGCCCAGGTTGAAACTCAACGCGCTCAGCTCACCGAATCGCTGACCCACGCCCGGCTCGCCTCGACGGAAATGGGCGAAAATTCAACGCAGGGCGCCGAGGCGCTTCAGGGCCTGCTCGAAGCCGCCACGGATCAGATCAAGGCTCTGTCCGATATGAGCCAGACGCAAGCCCGCGCCTTCGACGCCCGGACGCGTGAAGCGTTGGACCAGTTCGAAGACCTCGCCGCCCAGGCGCGCGAAAACGCCGTCCAGGAGAGCGAGCGTACGCTGGCCGATCTGCAGGCCGCGCTTGAAGCCGCGCGCGCCTCCACCGACGCTGCGGTCGCCGAAGCGCGTGATCGGCTGGATAGCCTCGGCGAGGTGGCGTTCGAAGCTGGCCAGGCCGCCGACCAGGCTGCCGAGGCTCGGCTGGCGGCCGCCCGCCGGGTCGTCGAAGAAACCGCCACGCTCGGCGAGGATGCGGCCCAGCGCGTCGCCGCGCGTTTGGAGGAAAACCTGGTCGACGTGCGCGCCGCCCTGGCCCACGTCGAAGACGCCGTTCGACAAATCGACGAACGCGCCGCCCGCCTGCCCGCCGAGGCCAAGGCGCGCGTGGATGAGGTCAAGACCGCGGTCGAGTCCAGCCTCGACACCTTGGCCGAGGCCTCGCGCCGGGCGGCCGCCGAGACGGAGGCCGTCGACGCCGCCTTCCAGGAGCGGGTCAAGCGGAACTACGACATGCTGTCGGAAGCGGTTCAGCTGATGGGGGTTGTTTCGGGTGAAGGGCCCGCCGCGCCGCGCCGCAGCAGCGCCCCGCCGCCGGCGCCGGCGCCCGCGTCGCGCGACGGGGCAGCCTTGCGCGGTCGCCTGCGCCTGACCCCAACCTCACGCGACGAGGAGGTCCGCCGAACCTTCGAACCGTTGCCTGACACACCGCCGGTTGAAGCCGAACCCATGTCCTGGAAGGAGCTGCTGGCCGGCGCAGGGGAGCCCGACCTCGACGCGGACGAGACTGCCGCAGCGCCGTCGCCACCGACCGCTTCGCCCGAGGCGCTCTACGCCGACCTGACGGCGGGGATCCGTGAGATGGGCATCGACCCGTCCGCCTTGCTGCCCCGCGCCCGCGTTGACGAAGCCGCCCAAGCTCTGGAGGGCGGCGATGAGGCTCGCGCCCGCGACATCGTTCGTCGCGTGGCCCCGGCCGCCGTGCGCCGCATCTCTCGCCGCGTGATCACCGACAGCCAGATGCGCACGGACGTCGATCAGTTCGTCCGCCGCTACGCCCACGTGATTTCCGACGCTCGCGACCGGCCAGGCGGCGAAAGCGCAAGTCAGCTGCTCGGGACCGAGGCCGGCCGCACGTTCCTGCTGCTCGACGCGGCCGTCGGCGATCTATCCTAGGCGGGCGCCAGCCGCCGCTTCAGCGTAACGGCCAGGCACAGCCCCAGAGCGGCCAGACAGCTCATCGCCAGATAGCCGCCGACGCCGTAGTCGTCATACAGCGGGCCGGACACCACGGTCGCCAGGCCGATCAGAATGCCGGCTGACAGGCTGGAGTAGAGCATCTGCGCCGCGGTCGCCTGACTGGGCGGAGCCAGCCGTTCAATCAGCTGCATGGCCGCCAGGAACACCGCCGCGAAGCTCAGCGCGTGCAGCGCTTGCAAGGGCCAAAGCAGGTCAAGCGGCGGACCCATGGCCAGCGCGGCCCACCGCACCACCGCCGCACCCCCGCCAAGGATCAGCATCGGCATCGGTCCGATGCCCCTGCGCCTGCGCCACGGCTCCAGCCCCCACATCAGCGCCACCTCTACGGCAACGCTAAAGCCCCACAACAGGCCGACATCCCGGGTCGAAATCCCCTGTTCACGCCAGGCGATGGCGGAAAAGCCGTAGTAAAAGGCGTGAGACGCCTGGATCAGGCTGACCGCCACCACAGCCGTCATGAAGGCGCGGTCCGACATCAGTTGGCCGAGCCCGGCTAGTCGAGGGAGGCGGGTCTCGGACCCTGCTTCATGGACCGGTTCAGGCGGGGCCAGCATCGCCGCGAACGCCAGCAGCAGGCTGGCTCCAACCACCCACAACAGGATCACATCCGGCGCGCCTGAACGAAGCAACAGCCCCATCGCGACATTGGCGATGATGAAGGTCGCGGACCCAACGCCGCGCGGAATGGAGAAGGCGAATCCGTCCCGGCGGGCCAGCTTCAGGGTCAGGGCGTCGGCGAGCGGAATCAGCGACGCCGAGGCTGTTGAGGCGGCAAACCAAAGAACCAGCCATAGGCCGAACCCGTCGACGATCATGCAGGCGCCGTACGCCGCAGTCGCCGCCAGCGCCAGCCAGGCCAAAGCCGTCCGCCGAAGCCCGAATCCATCCGCCCAGATCGCCACCATCGGACCAGTCACCGCGCGCGCCAGCATGGGTGCGGCGAGGATCACGGCGATCTCCGACCCCGTCAGGCCCTGGCTTTCGAACCACAGGCCGGCATAGGGCAGACTCACCCCTGTGCCGGCAAAGATCAGGGCGTAGATAAGCCCGCTGGCGGTCGAGGAACGCATCGCTCGCCATAGCACGATGCGTTCGGAATGACGCCCTGCGGCCACTTCTGTTCATCTTCCCTGATTTCAGGGTTGACGCTTACGTCAAGGCAAGGTCCACAAAGGCCCATGCAAGTCATACCGTCCGTCTCGCGTCGGGGCCTCTACCCCGAGATTGAAGCCTATGCCTCCGGCATGATGGCCACCGACAGCGTTCACCGCATTTATTGGGAAGCCTCGGGCAATCCGGACGGCAAGCCGATGCTGGTTGTACATGGTGGGCCCGGCGGGGCGACCAATCCGGGAATGCGGCGCTACTTCGACCCTGCGGTCTGGAACATCATCATGTTTGACCAGCGCGGATGCGGCCGCTCGACGCCCAACGCCGTGCTGGAAGACAATGACACCTGGAAGCTGATCGAGGACATCGAGCGGCTTCGTATTCAGGCCGGCGTTGAGAAATGGGCGGTGTTCGGCGGCTCTTGGGGGTCCACGCTGGCCTTGACCTACGCCCTCACCCACCCGGACCGGGTCGAGAGCTTGATCCTCAGGGGTATCTTTCTGCTGACCCCCTCGGAGCTGCACTGGTTCTACCAGCACGGCGCCTCTGAGATTTTCCCTGACGCCTGGGAGCGATTTATCGAACCGATCCCCAAGGCCGAGCGCGGCGACCTGATGGGCGCCTACTACAAGCGTCTGATGGGCGATGACGTCGAGGAACGTCGCCGCTGCGCCGTGGCCTGGTCAAGCTGGGAGGGTGACACGGTCAGCGCCCAGGGCCCCGCCGCCCGTCCAGACAAGTTCGGCGACCCCGACTTCGCCGTCGCCTTCGCCCGGATCGAAAACTGGTACTTCACCAACAGGGGTTTCCTGCCGGAGGAAGACTGGATCGTGAAATCGATCGACCGGATTCGAAGCATCCCGACCTGGATCGTCCAGGGGCGATTTGACGTCGTCACGCCGATGTCGGGGGCCTGGTCGCTGCATCGGGCGTGGCCCGAGGCGAATTTCGAGGTGATCGCCGACGCGGGCCACGCCTCGACAGAACCTGGCATCATCGACGGTCTGGTGCGCGCCACCGACGCCGCGGGCCGGCTCTAGCCGTTCTCGGCCTGAGTCCGCTCAACCCGTTCCTGAAGCGCAAAACCGATCCGGCGGGCCGGCTCTTCCGGCTTTTCCTTGGGCATGGCGCTGAGCAGAACATTGACCTGGGTATAGTGCTGCACCAGGCGGATCGGCCGTCCGACGCCGTTCACGCCCATGAAGAGAATAAAGTCCGGCCCCCAGAACCCCAGGTCGCGGATACTGAAGGCTGCATCTCCAGGCCCGCTGGCGATTGTCGCGCCGACCTCGCTGTCCTCGTCGAGCTGGCTCTCGAAATCCTGTATCAGCCGCGACAGCCGCACAAAGGCCCACTCCGCCGGATTTTCTCGCATCCGTAGGCCCTCAGCCAGGGCGGAGGAATCCTCAGTGGTGGTCCAGGCCGTGATCGGCTGCGGGCAGTCCGGCGTCCCGGTCGGATACGGCGTTCCAGCGGCAGCGGCAGATGGGGCGTCGATGAAATCGGTCGGCGCAGAGCCCGACTGTTCAGGAATAGGCGTCAGGGAATCACTCATCCCCTTAGATAACGCCTCGCGACTTGGGCAGTTCAAGATAGCGATGCACGCGCACACTCTGGATCAGGCCAAAGCCGATCATCACCGTCAACATCACCGTGCCGCCGTAGGACAACAGAGGCATCGGCACGCCCACCACCGGGGCCAAGCCCATCACCATCGCCCCGTTGATCAGGACGTAGAGCGCGAAGGTGGCGGTCGCGCCGGCGGCCGCCAGCCGCCCGAAGTGATTGTGGCTGAGGCTGGCGATCCGAAGCGAGATCGCGATCACCCCGCCGTAGATCGCCAGCAGCAGAAAGGCGCCCAGGAACCCGAACTCCTCAGCCAGCGTCGGGAAAATGAAGTCCGTCTGTTTTTCGGGCAGGAAGTTGAGCTGGCTCTGGCTGCCCAGACCATACCCCCTGCCGAGCAACCCGCCCGAGCCGATGGCGATCTTGGCCTGGGCGATGTGGTAGCCGGCTCCGGACGGATCGGCCTCGGGGTTGATCAGCACATCGACACGGGCCCGCTGATAGTCGTGCAGAACAAAGAAATACATCATCGGCGCGATGACCAAAATCCCCGCCACCCCGGTCAGGACGATGCGCCAGCTCAGGCCGGCGGCGAACATGATCGCCACCCCGGTGAACAGGATCAGCAGGCTGGTGCCCAGGTCCGGCTGGTGCGCCACCAGGACCACTGGAATGGCGATCATCAAGGCTGGAATTATAAGTTTCCAGTGCCACTTGGCTTCTTGTGCTGATGCGCCGTGGTACCATCGCGCCAGCGCCAGCACGATCCCAAGCTTCATGATTTCGGACGGCTGCAAGCTGGTGAAACCCAGGTCCAGCCAGCGGGTCGCACCCATGCGCGTCTCCCCGACCAGCTCCACAGCGATCAACAACAGCAGGCCCACGGCGTACAGCGGATAGGCCGCCGCGTACCACCAGCGCACATCGACCAGGGCCAGACCGAGCATCACCAGAAACACGGCGCTGAACCGGATCAGGTGATTGGCCGCCCATGGCGCCCAGCTCTCACCGGCGACCGAATAGAGCATCATCGCGCCGGCCCCTCCGATGAGCGCGATCAGTCCGGCCAGGCGCCAGTCGATCTGGCTGATCTTGACCGGAAGGCGATCCCGTTCACCGGGGCGACTGATGGCGGACGCGGTCATTGCGACGTCTCCGGCGCCTCTGGCTGGACTGGAGCATTGATGCGCGCCAGCAGCTCGGGGTCTTTCAAAATCAGAGTTCGCATGATTTCGCGAGCCTTAGGCGCCGCGACCGTGCCGCCAAAACTACCCCCGTGCTGCACGATGATGGACACCGCATAGCGGGGATCGTCGATCGGCCCGTAGGCGATGAACAGATTGTGGTCCCGGCTGGCCCAGTCGCCCCCGCGCCCGCGACCGCGAGCGCCGTAGTTGATCACCTGGGCGGTACCGGTCTTGCCGGCCAGCCGCATGGTCCCAAGGCCGAGCTGGCTGTTTCGGAAACCCGTACCGCCGGCGTCCGTCACCATCTCCATGCCTTCCTGGAGTATGCGCATCTTCTCAAAGTCGTATCCGAGGTCTTCAAACGGCTGCAAGGGCCGCTCGACGCCACCGACCGACTTGACCAACCTCGGCATGACGACCTTGCGGGCATTGGCGATACGCGAAACATACACCGCCAACTGGAGCGCATTAACCGCCACCGCCCCCTGACCAATCCCGTAGCTGGGAGATTCGCCCGGGTACCAGTTGGGATCGCCGCGAACGGGGTTGCGGCGTCGCCATTCCCGGTCCGGAACCAGTCCGACATTCTGGCTGCCGACCCCGATGTCATACTCGTGGCCAAAGCCCATGCGCCGCGCCACGGCGGCAATGGCGTCGGGCCCGATCTCCGTAGCCAGCGTATAGAAATAGACGTTGCAGGAGTTCTTGATGGCGTTCTTCATGTCCTGCGGACCATGCCGGCCCGTGCAGCCGAAACGACGCCCCAGATAGAAGGCGCCATTGCAGACGATGACCCGGTTCGGATCCGCGCCCTGCTGCATCGCGGCCATGCCGGTCACAGGCTTGAACGTCGATCCCGGCGCGTAGGCGCCGCCAACCGCCTTGTCCAGCAAAGGGTTCCGCTCATAGTCTCGCCAGGCCGCATAGACGGCGCTGGGCACGCCCGAGACGAACAGGTTGGGGTCGAATGCGGGCGCCGAGGCCATGCACAGGATGTCGCCCGTGCGGCAATCCATGGCGACGGCGGCGCCAGAGTCTTCGCCAAAGACCTCAAGGGCCCGGTTCTGCGCGTCTGCATCCAGTGTGAGCACCACCTCTTCGCCCGGCGTGGCGGTCCGCGAGCCGTCGCTGTCCTCGCCCCTCACGCGCCCCTCGGCGTCAACCTCAACGCGCTGATAGCCGGGCGTTCCGCGCAAATCGCGATCCAGCGACCGCTCAATACCAATGCGTCCGATCCGGAAACCGGGGTGGTAGAAGACCGCCGGCGGCTCCTCCCCCTCCTCGCGGACGGTCTCGACATCGCGCTCGTTGACCTTGGCGACGTAGCCGACAACGTGGGCGAAGCTGCCGCCGAACGGATAGAAGCGCACCTCGTCCATGGTCGCCAGGACGCCCGGCAGCTCGTTCACAAACAGGCTGACCCGCGCGAATTCTTCCCAGGAAAGGTCGGTCTTCACCGGCACCGGCACAAACCGCGGCGCTGCATTGACCTCGCGGATGATCCGGCGCCGGCGCTCCGCCGTGTCCGGCAGCAACCGCGCGATCAGGTCCAGCGTCGCATCCAGATCCTGGGTGACGTCGCGCACGACGGAAACGGAAAAGCTGGGTCGGTTGCCGGCGATCATGACGCCGCTGCGGTCGGTGATCCGACCGCGCGGCGCCACCTGAATCCGGTCGTTGAAGCGGTTGGCCACCGCCGCTGACGCGTAGCGCCGCTGATCGATCAGCTGCAGATGGGCCAGGCGTGCACCCAGCACACCGAGCCCCGCCAGCGCTGCTCCGCCCAACAGAAAGGTGCGCCGCAGGAACGAGCCCTGCCGCTCATTGACCTCATTGAAATAGATCGTCGGCCGGTCGCTCATCGGAACCTGAGGTCCCCGTCATCAAACCGCTCGATCAGCCAGTTGGCGGCCGGGAAGATCAGGATCGTCGGCAGGAACTGGAAAAACAGAGCGATCAGGCTGGGCGGCTGGCGCGCCGCGATCGCCGTCACGAGGTAGGCGATGAAGAAGGCCAGGGCCGTGACGCCCGAATACCAGGCGAACAACAAACGCGTATCCTGGCCGGCGATGAACGGTCGCGAAACCAGCACCACCGCATAGGCCGCCAGCAGAGCGAGCGGCCAGAGCCCCAGCGGGTTGCCCCAGAACAGGTCCACGATCAGGCCTACGACCAGCAAGGCCACCGGCGCCAGCACCGATGGCCGGATCAAGGGCCAAGCAAAGGCCAGCACCATCGGCGTGACCGGTTCGGGCAAGGTCAGGCCGAACACCTTGATCGGCGTGGCCAGAATCAAGGTCGCGCCAAGGACAATCAGAGACGGCAACAGGATCCACTGCTGGGGCCCGACCACCTTGACCGCGGCGGCCCTGCGCGCCGGCGCGATCCGCTTCATTCCGTTGCCTCTACGGCCGGCTGGGTGGCGGCCTCGGCCTCGGCGGCGCGTGCAGCGGCGGCCTGACGCGCCCGGGCGTCAGCGGCCTGACGCTCTCGCGCCTCACGCTCAGCCTGGGCCCGCGCCTCCTGCTGAGCGCGGCGGCGTCCCTGGGCGTCGTCGATGCGGGCGGCGACTTCGGGGCTCGGCGGCGGGGCGGTGTTCAAGCCGGCCAACGGCGGCGAATCCAAGGCCGAACCGTCGGCCAACTGCGCGAAATTGTCGAACCGCATGACCCGAACGAAGTCGATCGCGCCCCGATCCGAGAACAGCTTGACACGCCAGGAGCCGTCGATGCCTCGCGCCGCCACGCCGATCGGAAGGCCGCGCGGCAAAAGGCCACCATCGCCCGATGACAGGATGCGATCACCAACTTCGATGGCGTCGTTGCCCCGCACAAACTCCAGGCGCGGATTTCCCGACCCGTCGCCGCGCATGATCGCTCGTGCATCGGTCCGACCGACCAGAATGGGAATTTGGCTGGTGACGTCGGTAACCAGCAGCACCCGGCTGACAGAGCCCGAAACGCCGGTCAACCGCCCCACCAAGCCATGCTCATTGATGACCGGATTGCCGACCTCGACGCCACGATCACGTCCAACGTCGATCAGGCGGGCGCGCCGGAACGGCCCCCTCGCCTCGGAAACAGAGCGGGCGCTGACCAGTGGCACGTCAGGTTCGACACGCAGACCTAGCAACTGCTCATACTGGCTGTTGAGGTTGCGCAGCGCCACCACCGCGTCACGCTCGGTGCGCAACTCGGCCAACTCTTCGCGCAGACGCCGGTTCTCACTAACAGCGAAGAAGTAGTCGTCGACATAGTCCGAGGCCTGCCCGAGCCAACGAACCGGCGCGGCGAACACGCCGCCGACCGGCGCCGCTCCAGCTTCGAATCCGTTGCGGATGGGGGCGTGACCGCGTTGGTCCGCTTCCGTCCGGTCACTGAGCAACAGGAAGACAGCGACGGCGGTGGCGATGACCAGCGCCCCACCCGCCGACCAACCAAGCGGCACCCTCAGATTTTCAAACGGCGACTCGCGAAGGGACACCGAGCAGCTCCCAAACGGGGGGAAGGACCCCGCCTAACATGAGTCCGTTAAGGAAGAGAGGCGTCCAGGACACCCTTCATCCAGCGTGGGTGCTCCAGCACCTTGCCGCAGCCGATAGCGACGCAGGACAGCGGATCGTCGGCCACCGAAACCGGCAGTCCGGTCTGGTCGCGGATCTCATTGTCCAGCCCGCGCAGCAGCGCGCCGCCGCCCGTCAGCATGATGCCCTTGTCGGCAATGTCGGCGGCCAGTTCCGGCGGCGTCGCCTCCAGCGCCACCTTCACCGCCTCTATGATCTGGGCAACCGGCTCGGACAGGGCCTCGGCCGCCTGGCGCTCGGAGATGCGCACTTCGCGCGGCACGCCCTGCATCAGATCACGGCCCTTGACCTCGATCGACAGGCCTTCGCCGTCGGCCGGGACGCGGGCGGTGCCGATGTCCTTCTTGATCCGCTCGGCCGTGGTCTCGCCGATCAACAGGTTATGGTTGCGGCGCATATAGCTGATGATCGCCTCATCCATCTTGTCGCCACCGACGCGCACCGAGCGCGAATAGACGATGCCCGACAGCGACAGAACCGCCACCTCGGTGGTGCCTCCGCCAATGTCCACCACCATCGAACCGGTCGGCTCATGGATCGGCAGGCCGGCGCCGATCGCGGCGGCCATCGGCTCATCAATCAAGCCGACCCGGCGGGCCGAAGCGTTCAGGCACGAGTCATTGATTGCGCGCCGCTCAACCGCCGTCGCACCGGACGGCACGCACACGATCACCTTCGGATTCACGAAACCCTTGCGGTTATGAACCTTGCGGATGAAATGCTTGATCATCTCTTCGGCCACTTCGAAGTCGGCGATGACGCCGTCACGCATGGGGCGGATCGCCTCCATGTGGCCGGGCGTGCGCCCGAGCATCTGTTTGGCCTCGATGCCAACGGCGTGGACGATCTTGCGGCCGCCGACGTTGCGAAGCGCCACCACTGAAGGCTCGTTCAGCACAATGCCCTTACCCTTCATGTAGATCAGGGTGTTGGCGGTGCCGAGGTCAATGGCGATGTCGTTGGAGATAGCGCCGAAGAGCTGGTTGAACATGGAGTGAGGATACCGTTCGTTCGGGTCGAATAAGGGGCGTCAGGTTCAGGCCTGCCTGGGCGATGCCTCGACCGTGCGCGTCCCCACACGCACGGCTGCCTGACGTCTTCGCTCTAGCGGACTAGGGGTCCGTTTGCCCGTATGATGAACGGATTACAAGCCCCTAGCACCGCTGGACTTCGCGACCTTGGGTCACACCTTCGCGATACCTTCCTGCGTGAGCGCGCGCTCGACCGCCGGGCGAGCCTGAACCGCATCCAGATGGGCGTTCATACGGGGGAAATCCGCCGCGGTCAGCAGCCCGCCGGACCGCGCCCAGCGCTCGAACACCATCAGGTAGGGGTCAGCCACCGAATAGGCCTCTCCCAAGGCCCAGGGAGCGACCAGAAGCCCGTCCTCGATCAGGCGCAGCTTGGCCAGGGTCACTTCGCGCTGAGCCGCCTTGGCCTCCGCGTCCAGCGGATAGAACAACAGCTTGCCGATGTTTGGATGGATCGACGACGCCAGAAACGACAAGAACGACGTCAATCCCGCCTGGGCCCAAGCGTCACCCGTCGGCGCCAGGCCCGCTTCGGGGTGAATCGCGGCCAGATAGGTCAGAATGGCGGTGTTCTCGGTCAGAACCCCATGATCGGTGTCCAGCGCCGGAACCGCGCCCTTGGGATTGCGAGCCAGGAACTCTGGCCGCCTCTGCTCACCGGCTTTTAAATTGACCGCCTCGATCTCGTAGGGCGCACCGATCTCTTCAAGCACGATATGCGGGGCGAGCGAACAGACGCCGGGCGAGTAGTAGAGCTTGGTCATGGGATCTCCTTTGTCTCTCCTAGTTAGGAAGCCGGCCCAACCACCTCAAGCACCCTCTCCTTCAGACTCCAGTCCGGTCTCAACCTCCCGACCGGCGCTGCGCCGGCGGATCCACTCACGCACCGCCAGCATCAACGCCAGCCAGAGCACCGCCGCCCCCGCAAGCAACAGTGAGTGCCAGACACCGTCGCCGCTTACCGCCGAGAACACCGCTCCGCCGAAGAACGCCACCAGGGCGGTTTTGGGCAGAACTCCCAACGCACAGCCCGCCAGAAAGGCCCAGAAATTGGCCCGCGTCGCGCCGAACGCCATATTGACCACGATGAATGGCGCCGACGGCACATTGCGGATGACAAAGCTGGCGTAGAAGGCGTTCCTACCAACGAACCGTTTGAGCCGCTCAACCGTGCGGCTGCCCAGCCGGTCGAGCAACCGTGCCGTCGGACCTCGGCCAAGCCAGTAGGTCACAGCCGCTGAAATCACCGTCGCCGCCCAACTGTACCAGAACCCCAGCGACGGCCCGAACGCCACCACGCACGCCGCGATCAGCAAAAATTGCGGCGCGCCCAGAAATGCGGATGCGACAAACAGCGCGACCGTGGCCGCAAACGCCCAGGGACTGCCGGAATAACCTTGCAGCCAATGTTCGAGCTGCGCTTCGGCTCCGACGCCGAGACTCGACTTCCCGACGAGGAACATCGTGATGACGCCTGCCAGCAGCAGGACGGTCACCGCCGCTGTCCGCCAGCGGCGCGCATCCATCTCGGTCAGGAAGGCTAAGATCCGCGTCAGCATGGCCTCGCCTTAGCCTGCGCAAAGGGGCGCGAGAAGGGCGCCAACAGCGCCCGGCCTTCACATTGCGCGACTGGACCTTGCCGCGTAAACAACGCCACCCCCCTTTTTGAAGAGGAAGCCTTCATGTCCAACCCGGGATCGGGCCTGGAGTCCGAGACGCTCGCAAGGGTCAAGCCGTCGCCGACGCTGGCTGTGACCGCGCGTGCGCGCGAGCTCAAGCGTGAAGGCCGCGACATCATTGGACTGGGCGCCGGTGAACCCGATTTCGATACGCCCGAGAACGTCAAGGACGCCGCCATCGCTGCGATCCGGCGCGGCGAAACCAAGTACACAGACGTCGACGGCATCCCTGAGCTGAAGGCCGCCGTCGTCGCCAAGTTCAAGCGTGAAAACGGGCTCGACTACGCGACCGACCAGATCCATGTCGCGCCCGGCGGCAAGTCGGTGATCTACAACGCCTTAGTCGCCACCCTGTCCGCCGGCGACCAGGTCATCGTCCCGGCTCCCTACTGGGTCAGCTATCCCGACATGGTCCTGCTCGCCGGCGGCGAGCCGGTCGTGGTTCCCTGCCCCGAGACCGATGGTTTTCGTTTGCGGCCGGAGGCCCTGGAAGCCGCCATCACCGCGCGCACGCGCTGGCTGCTCGTGAATTCGCCATCCAACCCAACCGGCGCGGCCTATTCGGCGGGCGAACTCTCGGCCCTGGCCGAAGTGCTGCGCCGTCACCCGCACGTCTGGGTGCTGACCGATGACATCTACGAACACCTGACCTACGACGGGTTTGGCTTCACCACCCTGGGTCAGGTCGCTCCCGACCTGATGGATCGCATCTTGACGGTCAACGGCGTGTCCAAGGCCTATGCGATGACCGGCTGGCGCATCGGCTATGCGGGCGGTCCCAAGTCCCTGATCAACCTGATGCGCAAAGTCGCCGGCCAGACCACCACCAATCCCGCCACGATCAGCCAATGGGCGGCTGTTGAGGCGCTGAACGGCCCCCAGGATTTCCTGGTCGAGCGCGCCGCCGCCTTCGAACGTCGCCGCGATCTCGTCGTGTCGATGCTCAACCAGGCCAGCGGCCTGCGCTGCGCCCGCCCCCAGGGGGCGTTTTACGTCTATCCGTCGATCAGCGGCCTGATCGGCAAACGGGCGCCGACGGGTCGGGAAATCACCAGCGACAGCGTGTTCGCCTCCGAGCTGCTCGATGCTGAAGGCGTCGCCGTAGTCCAGGGTGAGGCCTTTGGCCTGTCGCCCTATTTCCGCGTGAGCTACGCCACCTCGGACGAAGTGCTTGAGGACGCCTGCACCCGCATCCAGCGCTTTTGCGCTAGCCTCGGATAGTTTCGCATGATCTGGGGGGTGTTGGTGGCTGTGCTGATGACGGTTGTCGTCACCGTCACCTTGTCCAAGGTCGGCCCGCTCGACCAGCCGCGTGAGCGTGGCCTGAGCGCGTGGTCGACAGCCACCGCCGGCGGATTGGCGGTCATCGCCGCCGTGGTCTCGGGCACGATGGTGTTTGTCGTCCTGGTCATGCCGTATCCCGGCCCCGGCTTTGCCCCCTGGGTTCTGGCGGGCGCCTGCGCTCTTGGGCTTTTGGGCGCTCTTGATGATGTCCTCGATATCCCAGCCTTGCCGAAATTCATCGCTCAAATCGTTGTGGCTATTGTCTTTTCTATATGCGTTGCGCGTGTTGAGATCCTTCCGATCGCGCCCGGCCTCGAGATTAATCTTGGCCCTGCGCTCGGCGCACTGGGAACGGCGCTCTGGATCGTCGTCGTGATCAACGCCTACAACTTTATGGACGGCTCAGACGGCCTCGCGGTCGGCGTCCAGTCGATCGGACTGTTCACGCTGGCCCTGGTCAACCCGGACCGCCCGATCCTGGCGTTCATTCTGCTGGCGGCCTCAATCTCGAATCTGGTGTTCCTGCCGTACAACCACCCCGGCAAACGGATATTCCAGGGCGATAGCGGGGCCCTGTTTTCGAGCTTTCTGATTGCCGGTTCATCGGTTTTGCTGGCGACTGGTCCGAACCCGCGCGCAACCTTCTATCTCGGCGCGTTCGTCGCCGCGCCGTTCCTTGTTGATGTCCTGCTGACGCTGCTTCGGCGAGCCCAGGAAAGAAAGCAGCTGTTCGACGCACACCGCGAGCACCTTTACCAGCGCTGGCTGCTGGCGGGCCAGCAGCCAGCCGGCGCCCTGGCGTGGCGGGTTTGGCTTCTAACGGCGCTGTGCGCCACCTTGGGTTTTGGCGTCAACAGTCTGAACGCCGACCTGAGCCTGCCCGTACTTATAGGTCTGATCGCGGTGCTGACGCTGGGCTGGTACGCACTGAGCGCTCGGGTCGACCGCGCCCTGGCTACATCGAACGGCTGACGGCGAAGTCCGCCAGTTCGGTCAAGGCTGACTTCCAGGGCCCGTCCTCGAACCGATCCAGTGCGGATTTTGCGGCATCGGCGTAATCGCCGGCCAGGCCCAGTGTCGCACCCAGCGCCCCGGTTCCAATCACCAGTTCGCGCGCCCGACGGAAATCGTCTTCCCCCTGATCGAGCTTGGCGATGGTTCGGGCCCAGAAGGCGTCTTCACGTCCGCGCGTTCGCTGCACCGCCAGGAGCAGGGGAAGCGTCGCCTTGCCCTCCCGGAAATCGTCACCGGCATCCTTGCCCAGCGCATCCGTGGCGCCGCCATAGTCCAGGGCGTCGTCCGCCAGCTGGAACGCTAGGCCGAGATTCTCGCCATAGGCCTTCAGGGCGGCCACATCCGCCTCGCCCCCGGTGGCGGCCAGTGCGCCTGCTTCCGTCGCGGCGGCGAACAGAGCAGCCGTCTTGGCCGAAATGATCTGGATATAGACGTCCTGCGGCAGGTCCAGATCGTGCGCGCGCGTCAACTGCAGCACCTCCCCCTCGGCGATGACCGCCGAGGCGTTGGCCAACAGGCGCAAGGCCTGCATCGAGCCAGCGTCGACCATCAGGTCGAAGGCCCGCGTAAACAGGAAATCCCCGACCAGGACGCTCTGGGCCGCTCCCCAGATGAGGTGCGCCGCCGTCTTGCCCCGGCGAGTGCGCGAGCCATCGACGATATCGTCATGCAGCAAGGTGGCCGTGTGGATGAACTCGACCGCCGCCGCCAATTTCTGATGCGCGCCGCCGTCCGTTCCGATCAGGCGGGCAGCCGCCACCGCCACCAGCGGGCGCAGACGCTTGCCGCCGGCGGCGATCAGATGTTCCGCCAAGGCCGGAATCACCTCCACATCGCTCTGCATCCGCTCGCGGATCAAGGCATCGATGACCGCCATATCAGCCGCGCCCAGCGCAACGAGCGCATCGACGCTTCCCGGAGCTCTTGCGGCGGGGGCCGTGACAGGGTCCAAACGTAAGCTCCGAACTCGCCGACGCGCATGGACCCCGCTTGGTCCGCTCGCGCCCGGCTAACGTCGTAGGGTCTAGCCGAATGGACCAACAGGTTAAAGAGGACTGGCTTATGGGCCGGCGCGTGCGTGTCCTGCAGCCCACGCGCGGCTATCGCGCCGGGATGGATGCAGCGCTGCTGGCGGCGGCTTGCCCCGCAGAACCCGGCCAGAGCGTGATCGAGGCCGGCTGCGGCCCTGGCGCGGTCCTGCTTCAAATCGCGGCGCGACGCCCCAGCGTGGCCCTGTGCGGCGTTGAGCGCGACCTCCAGAGCGTTGCCCTGGCCCAGGCCAACCTGGCCGCGAACGGACTTGAAGACCGAATCAATGTGCTTCAGGCCGACATCGCCGACGGGTTTCGAGCGCTGGGCCAGCCTCCGTTTGATTGGGCGATCAGCAACCCGCCCTTCTTCGACGACGCCGACGCCTTGCGCGCACCAGCCCCCGAGAAGCGCGGGGCCTGGATCGCGGACCACGGCCTGGCCGCCTGGATCGATTTCCTCTCCAAGGCGGTGCGCGAGGGCGGTTCGATGGTGCTCATCCACCGGGCAGATCGTTTGGCCGACCTCCTGGGCCTGCTGGCCCCAAGGGCTAGCTCGTTCCAGATTCGCCCGATCCAGCCCTTCGCCGATCAGCCCGCCAAACGGGTGCTGGTCCGCGCGATCAAGACCGGCAAAGCGCCGCTTCAGCTCCTGCCGGCGCTGATCCTGCACGACCGCTCAAGCGCCAAGCACACGCCTCTGGCCGACGCGATTCTCAGAGGCGAAGCCGCGCTCACTTGGGACTAAGCCCCGTCGGCATCCGGCAGGTGTCAGCTACGGCTATTCCTGGTCGCGATCCAAAATACGGTTGAATTGCTCGCGAAACCCATGGACCGGCGCATCAGTCTGTCGGTGTTTCCGTTCCAGTGACATCGACCCGATGGCGACAGCCGGCGAACGCCGACAGGCCCTAGTCGAAGATGTCGAACAGATCGAAGCCGCGTTTGCGGCGCGGGCGCCCGTGGGAGTCATAGCCACCACGTTCACCGTATTCACCACGCTCTCCATACTCGCCGCGCTCGCCATAGCCGTGCGGCTGGGCCTGCGGACGAGGCTGCGCCAGTTGCTGCGGGGCACCTTGCGAATAAGCTGCCGAACCACTCGCAGCCGCGTCGTCGCGGCTCGCCTGCATCAACTTCTCCAGCTCGCCGCGGTCCAGCCAAACGCCGCGACACGTCGGGCACATGTCGAACTCCACGCCATTGCGGTTCACGGTCTGCATCGAGGCGTTGTCGTTCGGGCAAAGCAGCAGCGGCATCGGTCTCTCCTGTGTGGTCTTGCGCCTTCAAATGGCCCGGCCACGCGCTGGGCGCAACTGCGTCACGACATGGCCTTGATCCAGCAGTCCCCTGCTGGGGACGGGGAGAGCCGATGATCTGGGCTGAAGGGATTCGCACCCGCCTGGTTAGCCCAGGCGTTCGCCGCTGGCTCATCGCCAGTGGTGTGGTCTTGATCCTTCACGTCCTGGTGCTGTGGGTGCTGCCCCCCAACCCGAGGCTGGATCGCTACCAATCCGCCACCCCAAGGGTGGTCGAGCCGATCTATCTGGACATCACGCCCGACGCGCGCCCGGCCCGGACGCCGCCGGCGCAGGCCGGCGCATCAGCAGCCCCACGCGCGCTCGACCAGCCGCCGATCGCAATTCGACCCGCCGGGCCGATCACGTCTCCCCTAACCGTCCCACCGCTGGTCGTTGAGACGCCCCCACCAGCGGTCCGTCCGCGCACACCAGGGCGGGTCATTCCCCAGTCGTGGCGCAATCGCTGCGGGCTGGGGGACGGCGAGGTCACCGAATCCGCCTGGCTAGCGTGCCGCGACAGCTTCCTGCAGGCGGTGAACCCAACGAGCCCGCCCGTGCGGCCCCGCGGCGATCCGGCCCAAGACTTCGCAGCTCAGGGCGCGGCGCGTTCGGCAGCCAACGCCGCCCGGCACGCGCCGGCACCGACAGGCAGCGGCAACGTTCGCCCCTCCTCCACGCCAGGTTCCAACTTCGGCATGGGCGACATCGATCAGAGCATCATCTACCCCGTTGGCGAGCGCCCCGAGGTCAACGGCGGGATCGACTGATCACCCTTCCGCCAGCGCCATCGCGCCGGCCAGGCCTGAAGAGATCAGATAGTTCCTCATCCTGGCCCACCATTGCCGCTTCGAGACCTAGGAGCAGCCGGCGACTGTCAAAACCCCAAGATATTTGACGCCAAAAGAAAAGCCCCGGACATCGCTGCCCGGGGCTTGAGGGTTCGGCTTGGGCCGGACCGGCTTAGTCTTCGACGGTTTCGATCTCGGCCGCCAGGTCTTCCGGCAGGGCTTCAATCGTAGCCGCCGCCTTGGCCCGCTGGGCGGCCAGCTTCTCGTCGCGCTTGTGCGCCACGCGCTGCAGGCCGCGCAGGTAGGAGCCTGTGCCAGCGGGGATGAGACGGCCGACGATGACGTTCTCCTTGAGGCCTTCCAAGGTGTCGATCTTGCCGTTGACCGCCGCGTCGGTGAGGACGCGGGTGGTCTCCTGGAACGACGCCGCCGAGACGAAGCTCTTGGTTTGGAGCGACGCCTTGGTGATGCCCAGCAGCACCGGCTGCGTGATGGCGGGACGGCCGCCGCGCTTCTCGGTCTTGGCCTGCTCCAGATCGAACTCGGCCTTGTCCATGTGATCGCCCTTGATCAGGCCGGTCTCACCCGGATCGACGATCTCGACCTTCTGCAGCATCTGACGAACGATCGTCTCGATGTGCTTGTCGTTGATCGGCACACCTTGCAGTCGATAGACGTCCTGGACCTCGTTGACGAGGTACTCAGCCAGGGCTTCGACGCCCTGGATGCGCAGCAGATCGTGCGGATCAGGGTTGCCGTCGATGATGTAGTCGCCCTTCTGGATCAGGTCGCCGTCGGTGACGGAGATGTGCTTGCCCTTGGGGATCAGGAACTCGACCGCTTCGCCCTGGTTGCCGTCCGCGTCCGGCTCCGGGGTGATCTTGATGCGGCGCTTGTTCTTGTAGTCGCGACCGAACTCGACCCGACCGTCCATCTCGGCGATGACGGCGCAGTCCTTCGGGCGACGGGCTTCAAACAGCTCGGCCACCCGCGGCAGACCGCCGGTGATGTCACGGGTCTTGGCGCTTTCGGTCGGCACGCGGGCGATGACCTCGCCCGGCTTGACGTCGTCGCCGTCGCCGACCGACAGAATGGCCCCGACCGGCAGCTGGTAGCGGGCGTCGCCGCCCGAGGCCAGCTTCTGGTACTCGCCGTCCTTACCCATCACGCCCATGCTCGGACGCAGATCGGCGCCGCGCGGGCTGGCGCGCCAGTCGGAGACGACGCGCTGAGCGATGCCGGTGGCCTCGTCGGTTTCCTCGCGGATCGACAGACCCTCGACCAGATCCTCGAAACGAACCTTGCCGCCCACTTCAGTGATGATCGGGTTGGTATAGGGATCCCATTCGGCCAGGCGCTGGCCCTTCTTGATCGTATCGCCGTCCTTGATGCGCAGGCGCGTACCGTAGGGAACGCGATAGCTCTCGCGGTCCTTGCCGTCGACCTGAACAGTGATGGTCAGGTTGCGGCTCATCGACACCAGGTCGCCGTGCGCCGCCTTCACGGTCGCGCCGTCACCCAGCTTGACCGTCCCGTCGTTGACGGCTTCGAAGAAGGACTGCTCGGCCACCTGGGCGGCGCCGCCGATGTGGAAGGTCCGCATCGTCAGCTGGGTGCCAGGCTCACCGATCGACTGGGCGGCGATAACGCCGACCGCTTCACCGATGTTGACCGGCGTGCCGCGGGCCAGGTCGCGACCGTAGCAGGCGCCGCAGACGCCGATTTCGCTCTCACAGGTCAGCACCGAACGGACCTTGATGGCCTGGACGCCAGCGGCCTCGATCACCTCGACCAGCTCTTCGTCAATCAAGGTGTCGGCGGGGACCAGCACCTCGTCGACGCCAGGCTCCTTGACGTCCTCCGCCGTGGTCCGACCCAGCACGCGCGCACCCAGCGACACCAGCACCTCACCGCCTTCAACGACAGCGCGCAGGGTGATGCCACGGGTCGAACCGCAGTCTTCCTCGGTGATGATGCAGTCCTGGGCCACGTCGACCAGACGACGCGTCAGATAGCCCGAGTTGGCCGTCTTCAGCGCGGTGTCAGCCAGACCCTTACGGGCGCCGTGTGTGGAGTTGAAGTACTCCAGAACGGTCAGGCCTTCCTTGAAGTTGGAGACGATCGGGGTCTCGATGATCTCGCCAGACGGCTTGGCCATCAGACCGCGCATCCCGCCCAATTGCTTCATCTGGGCCTGCGAACCGCGGGCGCCGGAGTTAGCCATCATATAGATCGAGTTGATCTCGCCTTCGCGACCATCCGGCCCGATGGTCGGGGCCTTTAGCTCGGCCATCATCTCGTCAGCGACGCGATCGGTGGCCTTGGACCAGGCGTCGACGACCTTGTTGTACTTCTCACCCTTGGTGATCAGGCCGTCAGCGTACTGCTGCTCATATTCCTCGACCAGCTTCTGGGTTTCCTCGACCAAGGCGGTCTTGCGTGTCGGGATGACGATGTCGTCCTTGCCGAAGGAGATGCCGGCCTTGGCCGCCTCCTTGAAGCCCAGGCCCATCAACTGGTCGGCGAAGATCACCGTCGCCTTCTGACCGCAGTGGCGATAGACCACGTCGATCAGATTGCCGATTTCCTTCTTGGTCAGGTTCTTCTCAAGCAGGCGATAGCCGACGTTCGGATCGCGCGGCAGCAAGGCGCCCAGCTTCATGCGGCCCGGCGTGGTGTCGATGACCCGCGTGACCTCTTCGCCGTCCGGACCCAGTTCGGTCCAGCGCGCCTTGATCCGCGTGTGCAGGGTCACGACGCCGGCGTCGAGCGCAGCGTCGATCTCGGCCGGGTTGCCGAACAGCTTGCCTTCGCCCGGCTCACCGTCCTTGACCAGCGACATATAGTACAGGCCCAGGACGATATCCTGAGACGGCACGATGATCGGCTTGCCGTTGGCCGGCGACAGGATGTTGTTGGTCGACATCATCAAGACGCGCGCTTCCAGCTGGGCCTCGAGGCTCAGCGGAACGTGCACGGCCATCTGGTCGCCGTCGAAGTCGGCGTTAAAGGCCGCGCAGACCAGCGGGTGCAGCTGGATCGCCTTGCCTTCGATCAGCTTGGGCTCGAACGCCTGGATGCCGAGGCGGTGCAGGGTCGGCGCGCGGTTCAAGAGAACCGGGTGCTCGCGGATCACCTCTTCCAGGATGTCCCAGACCTGCGGCTGCTCGCGCTCGACCATCCGCTTGGACTGTTTAACGGTGCCCGACAGGCCCTTGGCGTCCAGGCGCGCGTAGATGAACGGCTTGAACAGCTCCAGCGCCATCTTCTTGGGCAGGCCGCACTCATGCAGCTTCAGCTCGGGGCCGACCACGATGACCGAACGGCCCGAATAGTCGACGCGCTTGCCCAGCAAGTTCTGACGGAACCGCCCCTGCTTGCCCTTGAGCATATCGGCCAGCGACTTCAGGGGCCGTTTGTTGGCGCCGGTGATGACACGGCCGCGACGGCCATTGTCAAACAGGGCGTCGACCGATTCCTGCAACATCCGCTTTTCGTTGCGGATGATGATGTCCGGCGCACGCAGCTCCATCAGGCGCTTCAGGCGGTTGTTGCGGTTGATGACGCGGCGGTACAGATCGTTCAGGTCCGAGGTGGCGAAACGACCGCCATCCAGCGGCACCAGCGGACGCAGCTCGGGCGGGATCACCGGCACGATGGTCAGGATCATCCACTCGGGCTTGTTGCCCGACTCGATGAAGGCTTCCATCAGCTTGAGGCGCTTGGACGCTTTCTTGGCCTTCATTTCCGACGGGCTGTCCGCCAGTTCGGCGCGGTGCTTGGCGGCCTCGGCCTCTAGGTCGATCGCCATCAGCAGGTTGCGAACGGCCTCAGCGCCGATCTCGGCGGTGAAGCCGTCGTCGCCGAACTCTTCCTGGAAGCGGTAGAACTCGTCTTCGGTCAGCAACTGGTTTTGCTTGAGCGGGGTCAGCCCCGGCTCAGTGACGATGTAGTTCTCGAAATACAGGACCCGCTCGACTTCCTTCAACGGCATGTCGAGCATCAGCGAGATGCGGCTCGGCAGCGACTTCAGGAACCAGATGTGGGCGACCGGGCTGGCCAGGTCGATGTGACCCATACGCTCGCGCCGGACGCGCGCCAGGGTGACCTCAACGCCGCACTTTTCGCAGATGATGCCCTTGTACTTCATGCGCTTGTACTTGCCGCACAGGCATTCGTAGTCCTTGGTCGGGCCAAAGATGCGGGCGCAGAACAGGCCATCACGCTCAGGCTTGAACGTGCGGTAGTTGATCGTCTCGGGCTTCTTGATCTCGCCGAAAGACCACGACTTGATCTTTTCCGGCGAGGCCAGGGCGATGCGGATCTGGTCAAAGGTCGGGGTGACCGGGACCGGGTTGAAGATGTTCAGGACTTCCTGGTTCATCTTGGTTCCTTAGCTGCGGCTTGGAGCCGCTAAAATCATTGAGAAAGAGATCGGTTGAGGGCGGGAGCCCACCCCGGTCGCCCGGGGTGGGCCAGATCCCGTCACCCGTTCTCCAGCTCCACGTTCAGGCCCAGCGAGCGCATTTCCTTGATGAGCACGTTGAAGCTCTCGGGAATGCCCGCTTCGAAGCTGTCATCGCCGCGGACGATGGCTTCATAGACCTTGGTGCGACCGGCCACGTCGTCGGACTTCACCGTCAGCATCTCCTGCAGGGTGTAGGCGGCGCCGTAAGCCTCCAGGGCCCAGACTTCCATTTCCCCGAAGCGCTGACCGCCGAACTGCGCCTTGCCGCCCAGCGGCTGCTGGGTGACCAGTGAATACGGGCCGATCGAGCGGGCGTGGATCTTGTCGTCGACCAGGTGGTGCAGCTTCAGCATATAGATGTAGCCGACCGTGACCGGACGCTTGAACTGGTCGCCCGTCAGGCCGTCGAACAGCACCGACTGACCGGTGCGGTTCAGGCCGGCAGCCTCCAGCAGATTCTCGATGTCCGAGATATGAGCGCCATCGAACACCGGCGTAGCGAACGGAACGCCCTTGGAGAGGTTGCGCGACAGTTCGACCAGCTCTTCTTCACTGTCTGGCAGCGGCACGTCCTTGCCATAGATTTCCGACAGGCGCTCAATCAGAGCCTTCTTCTGACCGCCGTGTTGCCAGGCTTCAAGCAGCGACGAGATCTGCTTGCCCAGGCCGGCTGAAGCCCACCCCAGGTGGGTTTCGAAGATCTGGCCGACGTTCATGCGCGACGGCACGCCCAACGGGTTCAGCACCACGTCGACCGGGGTTCCGTCCTCCAGGTAGGGCATGTCCTCAAGCGGCAAGATCTTGGAGATGACGCCCTTGTTGCCGTGACGACCGGCCATCTTGTCGCCGGGCTGAAGCTTGCGCTTCACGGCCACGAAGACCTTGACCATCTTCATCACGCCCGGCGGCATTTCGTCACCGCGCTGGAGCTTCTCGACCTTGTCCTCGAAGCGGCGGTCCAGACGCTTGCGGGCGTCCTCGAACTGCTTCTTCATGGCTTCCAGTTCGCCCTGGGCCTTCTCGTCGTCCAGAGCGATCTGCCACCACAGACCGCGCGAGATGTCGGCCAGCTTTTCAGCCGTGACGTCGCCGCGTCCCAGGCCCTTGGGACCCGAGTTGGCCTTCTTGCCGACGACCAGCGCCTGCAGACGGCTGTAAACGTTGCGCTCCAGGATCTTCAGTTCGTCGTCGCGGTCCTTGCCGAGACGCTCGATTTCCGAACGCTCGATGGCCTGGGCCCGCTCGTCCTTGTCAACGCCGTGACGGTTGAACACGCGCACGTCGACGATGGTGCCGGCCACGCCTGGCGGGAGCCGCAGCGAGGTGTCCCGTACGTCCGAAGCCTTCTCGCCGAAAATGGCGCGCAGCAGCTTCTCTTCCGGGGTCATCGGGCTTTCGCCCTTGGGCGTCACCTTGCCGACCAGGATGTCGCCCGGCTGGACCTCGGCGCCGATAGCCACGATGCCAGCCTCGTCGAGGTTGCGCAGGGCCTCCTCGCCGACATTGGGGATATCGCGGGTGATCTCTTCCGGGCCCAGCTTGGTGTCGCGGGCCATGACCTCGAACTCCTCAATGTGGATCGAGGTGAAGACGTCATCGCGCACGATTCGCTCGGAGATGAGGATCGAATCCTCAAAGTTGTAGCCGTTCCACGGCATGAAGGCGACCAAGGCGTTGCGGCCCAGAGCCAGTTCGCCCAGGTCCGTAGACGGGCCGTCGGCGATGACATCACCGGCCTGCACCTCATCGCCCACGCGCACGATCGGGCGCTGGTTGATGCAGGTCGACTGGTTCGATCGCTGGAACTTCGACAGACGATAGATGTCGACGCCCGACTTGGAGGCGTCGGTCTCTTCGGTGGCGCGGACCACGATGCGGGTGCCGTCGATCTGCTCGACCACGCCAGTGCGGCGGGCGATGACCACGGCGCCGGAATCGATGGCGACCACGTCTTCCATGCCAGTGCCAACCAGCGGCGCATCAGCCTGAACCAGCGGCACGGCCTGACGCTGCATGTTCGAGCCCATCAGGGCGCGGTTGGCGTCGTCGTTCTCAAGGAACGGGATCAGGGCCGCCGCGACCGAAACGACCTGTTTCGGCGAGACGTCCATCATATCGACGGCGTCCTTGTTGAGCAGCTGGGATTCGCCGTTGATCCGGCCCGGGACCAGATCCTCGACGATCTCGCCCTTCTTCAGTTCGATGTTGGCCTGGGCGATGGTGTACTTCGCCTCTTCCATCGCCGAGATATAGACGACCTCGTCGGTGGCCTTGCCATCCTTGACGCGGCGGTACGGGCTTTCGATGAAGCCGTACTTGTTCACCCGCGCGTGGGTGGCCAGCGAGTTGATCAGGCCGATGTTCGGGCCTTCCGGCGTCTCAATCGGACAGATCCGGCCGTAGTGGGTGGGGTGAACGTCGCGCACTTCAAAGCCGGCGCGCTCTCGCGTCAGACCACCCGGGCCAAGCGCCGATAGACGGCGCTTGTGGGTGATTTCCGACAGCGGGTTGGTCTGGTCCATGAACTGCGACAGCTGCGACGAGCCGAAGAACTCGCGCACGGCGGCAGCCGCCGGCTTGGCGTTGATCAGGTCGTGCGGCATGACCGTGTCGATATCGACGCTGCTCATGCGCTCCTTGATCGCCCGCTCCATGCGCAGCAGGCCGACACGGTACTGGTTTTCCAGCAGTTCGCCGACCGAACGGACCCGGCGGTTGCCCAGGTTGTCGATGTCGTCGATCTCGCCTCGGCCGTCCTTAAGGCCAACCAGAATCTTGAGCACCTCCAGGATGTCTTCCTTGCGCAGGACGCGGACATGGTCCTCGACGTCCTGCTCCAGGCGCATGTTCATCTTGACCCGGCCCACCGCCGACAGGTCGTAGCGCTCAGAATCGAAGAACAGCGACTGGAACATCGCCTCGGCGGCCTCGATCGTCGGCGGCTCGCCCGGACGCATCACGCGATAAACGTCGAACAACGCCTCTTCGCGGTTGGCGTTCTTGTCCACGCGCAGGGTGTTGCGCATGTAGGCGCCGACCGTGACGTGGTCGATGTCCAGCACGTCGATGGTGTCGAAGCCCTGACCTTCCAGGGCCGCGATGATCTCGGCGTCCAGCTCATCGCCGGCCTCAGCGTAGATCTCGCCGGTCTGCATATTGACCGCATCAGCGGCCAGATATTTGCCGATCAGGGCATCCTGACCCAGGGCCAGCGACTTGACCGTCTCGCCCAGCTTCTTGGCGTTGCGGGCCGAAATCTTGTGACCGGCCTGGGCCACCACCTCGCCGGTGTCGGCATCGACCAGATCGAACTCCGGCTTCACGCCCCGCCAGCGCTCGGCCTTGTACGGCGTCACCCAGGTGACTTCTTCGGTCTTCTTGGCGACGCGCTTGGCGTAGGGAACGGTCTCGTAGAAGGTCGAAAGGATCTCCTCGCCGTCCATGCCCAGGGCCATCAGGAAGGTCGAGGCCGGCAGCTTGCGGCGGCGGTCGATGCGGACATAGACGATGTCCTTGGCGTCGAACTCGAAGTCGAGCCACGAACCGCGGTACGGGATCACACGCGCCGCGAACAGCAGCTTGCCCGACGAGTGGGTCTTGCCCTTGTCGTGGTCGAAGAACACGCCCGGCGAACGGTGCATCTGCGAGACGATGACGCGTTCGGTGCCGTTGACGATAAAGGTGCCCTTGTCCGTCATGAGCGGGATATCGCCCATGTAGACGTCCTGCTCCTTGATATCCTTGACCGAGCGGGCCCCGGTCTCTTCCTCGACCTCAAAGACGATCAGGCGCAGCTTGACCTTCAGCGGCGCGGCATAGGTCATGTCGCGCTGGATGCATTCCTCGACGTCGTACTTGGGGTCCTCGAATTCGTACGAGACGTATTCCAGCGTCGCGCGCTCGTTGAAGTCCTTGATCGGGAAGACCGATTTGAAGACAGCCTGCACGCCCTCGTCGATCCGGTCCGGCTGGCGCGTCTCGCGCTGCAGGAATTGTTCGTACGAAGACCGCTGAACCTCGATCAGGTTCGGCATCGTCACGGCCTCGGGAATGCGGCCGAACGATTTGCGGATTCTCTTCTTGCCGGTGAAGGAGTGCGCCATCTGGTGTCCCTGTTTCGGCCCAGGGACAAACCCCCGCGCCACGTCAAAAAAGCGCACACCGCCTCCTCTCGCAGGAGCGGTTTGCGCCGTCTCATCGCGTCCACCCTCGAGGCGACCCGCCTCAGGACGCTAGATTTTGAAAGGCTCCCGGGGAGGAGCTGCGCCTTCGTCCGGCTGGGGGCGAGCCGGGCCTCGGCGCTTGCGCGCAGGAATCGAATTCTTGCGAAGGGAGCGTATATAGCGCGAATTCGGGCGAAGGAAAGGCCTCAGCGCCGGGATTTTCAGCCGAACCCGAGCGGTGCTAGACAGCCGCCATGAAACGGTTCGCCATCATCGCACCCGCCGCCGCCCTGTTCTTGTCCGCCTGCGGCACAATGCCCGCCGCCGCCCCGGTCGATCCCGGCCCGCCGTCCCAAACCTCCTGGGAGGCCGGGCAGCGCGCCTATCTCGACTGGAACGCAGAGCAGCGCGGCTGGGCCGTAACCGAAACGGGTCTGCAATATCACCGCGTGGGCGCCGCCAACCCCGGAGGCGCCCGTCCCGGCCCCACCGACACGGTACGCGTCCACTACACCGGGACCTTCATCGACGGTCGGGAGTTCGACAGCTCGGCCGGCGGCGACCCCATCGAGTTCCCGCTCAACCGTGTCATCGCCGGCTGGACCGAGGGCCTTCAACTGATGCACGCGGGCGAAACCTTCGATTTCGCCATCCCTGGCGATCTGGCCTACGGCGAGCGCTGGGTCGGCGGCGATCTGATCGCGCCGAACTCGACCCTGCTGTTCCGGGTCGAACTACTGACGGTGACGCCTGCCGAATAGGCTTCAGGCGGCTTCGGGCGTTGGGTCGGCGCGCGACTCCCGGCGGTTTTCGGCCCCCGCTTCATTGCCGGCTCTCGCCCCGCGCCGGTCCCCGGACCGACCCCGGAAGGCGGTCATGGCCTGGAACAGCGCCGACAACAGCAGGAAGGTCACCATCGTCACGCCAGCCACGGCGCTGCCGGGCGTCATCACCTGCGGGAGCAGGCCAATGAGGCTGACCAACGCAACGCCCGAGAACAGCAGACTGGCGACATGCAGGCGGCGGTTTCCTCTGGGCCTGAATACATAGCCGTAAACATAGGCGCCGAAACAGAATATTGAGCCTGCAATGGCGGCGATCTTCATGAGAGCGACCAGATCGTCCATCGATATTTCCTCCTAGCCAATCAATGAGTCGCCAGTTTCCGCCCAGCTAGTGGACATCGAACTGCGAGATGGGCGTCTCGACCGACGCTTCGTAGTCGACCGGAATGCTCGCCAGGCCAGGTATGCCGATCGAGCGCTGATAGACAGCGGTCAGCACACCGGTTTCGCCCGTCGGCCCACGCGCCTCGCGCACCAGCGATACGCTGACCAAGTCGTTCGCCAGGTCTTGGAGCTGCGCCTCGACGATCTCGGTCAACTCAGCCTCGGTCGCGTTTGGATTGACCGAAAGATGCCGCCCCGCCCGCTCCAGACTGAATCGGACGCTCGAGAGACAGTGCTGGGTCCAACCGAACTCGAAGACCCCCATCAGCAGCGCCGCCAGCAGCGGCAAACACAGGGCGAATTCAACCGCACTGGCGCCGCCCTGACAGGCGTCGAAGTGGCGAAGCCTGACGCTAGCGAACACGGACGGTCCTTTCCGCCTCGACATTTCGTTCGTCAAACAAGCCTTGGCTGACGCCGCTGGCGATCAGGGTGACATAGACGGCGGCGGCCGATCCGTTGGAACAGAGCGACGACACCTCGACGGGATCGACGCCGCAGCGGCCAGAGCGCGCATGAGACACAGCGGCGCCCTGCGGCGGGTCGCGCCAGGCCGCCATCGCAACGCTGGCTGCGTCGTCGTCGGACAGCCCACCGCCCATGTAGTAATCCGAGGCGGCGCCCAAGGCGGTGGCCGCCTTTTGCGTGTCCATGGACATCATCCAGACCTCGGCCGACACCAGCGCCAGGCCGGCGATCACCGGAGCGACAATCGCCATCTCAACGGCGGCGCCTCCGGACTGGTCTTTCGAGAATGCGATCAGAGTGCGCATGGCTATTCTGTCAGCTGAACGAGATGCAGCACGGGGATCGCTGGAATGCCGAACGCAGAGCAGTCGGACGACAGCTGGGTGCTGCCTGACCATTGCACCGTGCGCGCCACCACCCGCACACAGCCGCCCGACCCCGAATAGTTGCCCAGGTAGGACACCGCCTGGCGCGGCAGATAGACCGCCCCGGTCAGGTTCGATGCGGCTGTCCCGTTCAAGGTCGACGAACCGCCGCCGCTTCGGTCGCCGAAGACAAGAATGCCGGCCGTCGCCCCCGTGGCCGGCGCCGACAGGTTCACGGTCGCGTTGCCGTTGAAGTTCAGCCCGCTCGACCCATGCAGGACGATGGTGACGCCCGAGCCGCGGACATCGGCGTTGGCGTTGATCCGAAAATCACCGCCCGAGACGTGATAGACGCCCGGCTGCAGGGTAACGCTGCCGCCAAGACGCAGCCCGCTGCAGTAGCGCCCCGGAGACAGACTGGATCCGGCGCTGTTGAGACAGCCGCCCTGGGGGGTTGGCTGTGGGATGCCCGCATAGGGATCCCCCACAGGCGGCGCATTCAGAATCGGCGACCTGCATTCCGTCAAGGTCGCACCGCTTCCAACCGCCGCACCGCCGCCGGAGATCAGGCAGTTGACCGTCAGTTGGGCCGAGCCTCGCAGGCTGACGGCGTCCGACGCGCGCGAGTTGGCCATCACGCTGCACCCGGTCAGCGACACCGATGTATTGCCCGAGAAATCGGCGGCGCGCGACGCGCTCGGGTCCAGCGCCAACACGCAGGCGTTAGACGCGGTGCGAAACGTCGCGACCGCTCGCGCCGTCAGATCGACGTCGCCCTCCAGGAACATTCGCGTGAAAAACCGGTCAGCGGTTTCGCTCAGAATGACTTCGACTGCGTCACCGCCCGCCGACGGCCCGCTCAACGGCGGGGTGTTGACTTCGGCGGTTCCAACCGATGCTTGGTAGCCATTTTCGCGGGCCGTCATGACGGCGACCTCACTGACGGACGCGTCGTCGGCGCCAGCGCGGCGTTCGATCGCGCCGGCGTGCGCCGCCGCGTCCGCGGCCGCCTGGAGCTCAAGCGTTTTATAGTACCAGTAGGTTGTCTCTACGCCGAACGCAGCGCCACCCACGACGATGGGCAAAGTCAGGGCGAACACCATCGCCACATTGCCCTTCGATTGCGCCCACAGGCCAGGAGCGAATGCTCTCATGACGGAATCCCGCCTCCCTGTACCGAGTGTCGCGCCGGGTCGTTCAATGATCCGTGCACAAACGCCGCTAATGGGCGTTCACCATCGGAGACCGCGCGGGCTCAATTTCCAGGGCGTCGGAATCGGCAGCCGGGCGAGTTGAGTGGTGCGCAAGATTGACGAGGCTGGGCCGGAACGAGAGGTCGATCAGCCTCGCCCGGAGCCCCCCGATTGGCGGTGCGGTTCAAGCCCTACCCTGTTCGCTCGTCGTTCGACGCCGCGTGAAACACCTCTGCGACCTTGCCGTTATGTTCCCAGCGCCTAGAACATCGCCAACGCAAATCACCCGGAACCCATCATGATCCGTCAGCTGCTCGTCTCCGCCGCCACCGCCAGCCTTCTGGTCGCCTGTTCCACCACGCCGGAAGCCCAGCCGACCCCACCGACCGCCGAGGCGCCGATGGCCCAGCTCGTTCGAGACATCCATTCCTACGCGCGACCCAATGAGGCGCGCGTCAGCAACGTGGCCGTCGACCTGACCGCAGATTTCGGGCGCAAGGTGCTGAGCGGGACCGCAACCCTGACCATCCAGACCGCCCCAGGCGCCAGCCAACTGGTGCTGGACACCCGCGACCTGACTATCCGCACCGTCACCATCGATGGCCAACCGACCAACTGGTCCCTGGGTGAGACGCGCCCGTTCCTCGGCCGCCCGCTGGTCATCGAGATCGGTCCGAACACGCGCACCGTTGTCGTCTCCTATGAAACCAGCCCGGACGCCGCGGCGCTGCAGTGGCTGTCGCCCGAACAGACCGCCGGCGGCGCCCAACCCTTCATGTTCAGCCAAGGCCAGGCCATCCTGACCCGCACCTGGGTTCCTACCCAGGACAGCCCCGGCATCCGCCAGACCTATTCGGCCCGTATCGTCGCACCCGAAGCCCTGCGCGTGGTCATGAGCGCCGAAGATCTGACGCCCCAGGGCGAACCGGCGGGCCCTGGGATGCGGGCCTGGCGCTTCCGCATGGACAACCGGGTTCCGCCCTATCTGATGGCAATCGCCATTGGCGATATCGCCTTTGAGGCCACCGGTCCGCGCACCGGCGTCTATACCGAACCGTCGATGCTGGCGCGGTCTGCCGCCGAGATGGTGGATGTCGAACGCATGGTCGAAGCCGCCGAAGGCCTCTACGGTCCCTATCGCTGGGACCGCTACGACCTGCTGATCCTGCCTCCCTCGTTCCCGTTCGGCGGGATGGAGAACCCGCGCCTGACCTTCGCCACCCCGACCATCATCGCCGGCGACCGCTCGCTGGTTTCGCTTGTGGCGCACGAACTGGCGCACAGCTGGTCCGGCAATCTGGTCACCAACGCCACCTGGTCGGATTTCTGGCTCAATGAGGGCTTCACCGTCTATTTCGAGAACCGGATCATGGAGGAGGTCTATGGGCGCGACCGAGCCATGATGGAACAGGTGCTGGGCTGGGACAGCCTGCAGGCCACCCTGGCTGAACTGCCGGCCGAAGACACCCATCTGTACATTGACCTGGCCAGCCGCGACCCGGACGACGGCCTGACCGACGTGGCCTATGAGAAGGGCGCCTTCTTCCTGCGCACCATCGAGCGCATCGTCGGGCGCGATCGGTTCGACACCTACCTGCGCGGCTATTTCGACCGTCATGCCTTCCAGCCGATGACCACCACCGGTTTCCTGGCTGACTTGCGCTCCAATCTGGTGCGCGGCGACGCGGCGCTGGAACAACAGCTGATGATCGACGCCTGGGTTTATGGCCCCGGTCTGCCCTCCAATGTCGAAGAGCCGCATTCGGAGGCCTTTGACCGCGTCGACCAGGCGGTCGCCGCCTGGACCGCCTCAGGCGACGCCTCGGCCGTGCCGTGGGCCGGCTGGTCGACCCAGGAGCGCCAGCGTTTCCTGGGCGAGCTGCCCGAAGAAATTCCCGTCACGCGCCTGGCCACGCTCGACAGCACGCTCGGCCTGTCGGCCAGCGGTAACGCCGAGGTTCTGTTCGCCTGGCTGATGATCGCCATCGAGAACCGCTACGAGCCCGCCGTGCCGGCGCTGGATCATTTCCTGAACTCCATGGGCCGTCGCAAGTTCGTCCTGCCGCTGTTCCGCGCCCTGATGGAAGAGGACGCCTGGGGTCAAACCATCGCCCGGCGAATCTACGCTGAGGCCCGCCCGGGCTATCATTCGGTGACCACCGGCTCGGTGGACGCCGTGGTTGGCGCGCCGGAGTGACGGTGATCGATGCGCGCGGGCATCGCTGCCCGACGCCAACGTTGAAACTGGGCCGGGCGCTGCGAAATGCGGCGCCCGGCGCCCGGTTCGAACTTGTCGCCGACGATCCGATGGCGCGCATCGACGTGCCGCACTTCGTGGCTCAATCCGGCCACAGCCTCGATTCGGTCGAACAGGACGGCCCCGTCCTGAGGTTCCGGATCACCAGAAGTGACGCGGCTCCGACAGGCTGAGGTCAGCTTCATCCTGGGCCGCCGCAGCCTCGTTGGCGCGGCGATATTCATGCAAGGCGATCTCAATCTCGGTCGCCAGAGCGCCGCCCAGGAAGACCGCGTTCACGTTCCAGCTCAGCCAGATCAGGAACACCACCACCGCACCGACCGAACCATAGGTCGCGCCCAGTTCCACCACCTGATCGACATAGACCGCGCAGGCCCACGACGCCAACGCCAGCAGCAGCGCAGCCCCAATCCCACCGCCGATCGAGGCGCGCCAGGGGACCCGCTTGGAATGCGCCATCGCGTAACGGTAGAGCAGCGTCAGCCCGACTGTCAGCCCCGCGAACGCCCACATCCATTCGCTGTCCAGGCCGAGGCCTTCTAACGCCTCGGTTTCCTGAGTTTCATGCATCAGCCGGATGGTCAGGACCGCACCCGACACCACCGTCATCAAGATGAAGGCGCATACGGCCACGATGAAGGCCAGCAGATTGAATCGAAAAAAGCCGTGCTGGTCGGTCTCGTCGTGGATGAAGGTCAAACCGGCCAGAACCGCCTTGAAGCCGCGATGCGCCGCATAGGCGCCGACGACCAGCGCCACCGCGCTCTGAGCCGAGATCTTGTGGAACGGCGCCGCGATCAGTCGCTCGACCTCGGACTGAAACAGTCCGCGCGCCGCGTGCGGCACCACCTCGATCAACGCCTCCGCCTGTTCCAGGCCGACGCCGGTATTCAGCACCACCTTGAAGAAGGCGATGATCAGGGCCACCGCCGGAAACACCGCCAGCAGCGCGAAGAACGAGACGCCGCCGACATAGAGCATGACGTCACGTCCCCACAGGCGCGCCAGGGCGCGGCCCAGCACGCCAAGAGCACGGAACGCCGCAAATCGCGGCGTCCACACAGACGGTTTGTCCGGCCGGAAATCGGTCATCGGGAGGAAATCCCCGGTTTTGCGCTCACGATCAACCCCATTCAGGCGATACCATTTCGTCATCGGATTGCGTAAGAACCGCCTCATGGGGGAAACGCCGAACGCATTGCTATCCAATATCGTTGATCCTGCGCCCCGACCAAGGGCGCGGATTCTCATGCTCGCGACCGAGGATGATCTGGTCGGACCGCTGGCCGAGGGCCTGGATATGCTGGGCTGGCCAACGATCACCGCCCGATCGGTCGAGGCGGCCGAGCGCGCCATCGCCGACATGGCAGTAGAGGCCGCGGTGGTCGACGCGCGCCAGGGATATCCAGAAGGCCTGGTCACCCGCCTAAAGGACGCCGCCGGCTCACGCCGCCTCCCCGTCGTGTTGCTGGGCGGCCATGATGACGACGCCGATCTGCACATGACCCCGCCTGTGCATCCAGCCCAGGCGGCGCTTCGGCTCGAACATCTGGTGCGCGCCGCCGTCGCCGTCGAAGAGTTCGAGCTACGCCGCGCCACCTTTGAGGATCAGGGGATTCGCCTGACGCCGGCGCCGTCGGATGCGCCGCGCCGCGTCCTGGCCGTTGGCGCTCCCGATCCACGCTTCCTGGCCCTGGCCAATGTGCTGGAGGAAGCCGGGACCGAACTGACCGCCGCCCTGACGCCCTACACCGCATTCGACTATCTGCATGAACGCGAGTTCGACGCCGTGCTGCTATGGGGTGGCGAGAAGCGAACCGAGGCCCTGTCAATCGCTTCTGGCATCAAACGAAACACCCGCCTCTATCACTTGCCTGTGGTGCTCTATCTCCGCTCGGACGCCGACATCAGCCTGGGCGAGGTGTTCGGGCGCGGAGTCGCCGATGTCGCCTCACCCGACGCGCCGGTCGAGGAAACCGCCCAGCGCGTCCTGGCTCTGGCCGACGCCTATCGCCGGCACCAGACTATCCGCGACATCCTCGAACGCGCCCGCAATTCTGGCCTGATGGACCCCGCTACAGGCCTTTTCACACGTGAGCTGTTCGCCTCGCACCTGGCCCGTCTATCCTCAGCCGCCGCCCGTCGGCGCCGCCCGCTGTCGGTGTGCGTCCTGCGCGTTGCGGCCCAGGAGGCGGTGGACCAGGCCCGCATCGGCGGCTGGGTCGACCGCGCTATGCCCCAGATTGGAGCCATGATTTCGCGCCTGGTGCGCTCTGAAGACACCGCAGCGCGCCTGGCTCCTGAGGTCTTCGCCGTCGCCCTGCCGGCCACGCGTCTGGGCGAGGCTCGACTGGTTTCCGAACGAATCGCGGCGGTGATCGGCTGCACCGCCTTTCACGCCGGCGAGGATAGGACCCCGTTCGTGGTCTCGTTCGATATCGGCGAAGCAGAGGGTCTGGCCGATGAATCGCCCGTCAGCCTGCTCGAACGCGCCGCCGGGGCAGCCCGACCCATCGCCTAGGCCGCGAACGCTGTCTCGGCTAGCTTGCGGGTGATCCGTTCGGCTGCGTTCAGCCGGTCCCCCGCCTCGGGCCAGTCGCCCTTGATCACCACCTTCTGATCGGGCCGCACCTTCCAGGCCCCGTGCGAAGCCTGGATCACCTGAACCAGCCCGATCGGGTTGGAGAAGACGTCACCCCGGAAGGTCACCACCGCCCCCTTGGGTCCGACGTCGATCTTGGCGACATTGGCCTGCCGACACAGCCCCTTGATCGCCACCACCTTGAGCAGCTGGTCGGCCTCCTCCGGCAGAGGTCCAAATCGGTCGATCAGCTCTGCCGCCAGAGCCTCGCGGTCCTCGGGGCGCTCGGCCTCAGACAGTCGGCGGTACAGCGCCAGCCGCACGTTCAGGTCCGGCACATAGGCCTCGGGAATCAGCACTGCGGCCCCGGCATTGATCTGTGGCGACCAGCCGCGCGCGTCCTCAAAGGCGGCGCCCGGCTCGGCCCTCAACGCATTGACCGCGTCTTCCAGCATCTGCTGATACAGCTCGACCCCGACCTCGCGGATATGGCCGGATTGCTCCTCGCCCAAGAGATTGCCGCCGCCGCGGATATCCAGGTCGTGGCTGGCCAACTGGAACCCGGCCCCCAGGCTGTCGAGCGATTGCAGCACCCGCAGCCGGCGTTCGGCGCTTTCGGTCAGCACCCGGTTCAGCGGCGTCGTCAGATAGGCGAAGGCCCGCGCCTTGGATCGCCCGACCCGCCCGCGAAGCTGGTACAGCTGGGCCAGGCCGAACATATCGGCGCGGTGCACGATCAACGTATTGGCCGACGGAATATCCAGACCGCTCTCGACGATGGTGGTCGATAACAGCACATCGAACTCGCCGTCATAGAAGGCGCTCATCACGCCCTCCAGCTGTGTCGCCGACATCTGGCCGTGGCCGACCACGACCTTCACCTCGGGCACCTGCTCACGCAGGAAGGCTTCGATGTCCGGCAGGTCCTTCAGGCGCGGCGCGACGTAGTAGGACTGTCCGCCCCGGTATTTCTCGCGCAGCAGCGCCTCACGCACCGTCACCGCGTCAAACGGCGTGATGTAGGTTCTGACCGCCAGCCGGTCGACCGGCGGCGTGGCGATGATCGACATCTCGCGAATGCCCGAAAGCGCCAGTTGCAGGGTGCGCGGGATCGGCGTCGCCGTCAGGGTCAGCATATGCACATCGGCCCGAAGCGACTTGAGCCGCTCCTTGTGCTTGACCCCGAAGTGCTGCTCCTCATCGACGATGACCAGACCCAGGTCCTTGAACCCGACCTGTTCGGACAGCACCGCATGGGTGCCGACCACGATCTCGATCTCACCGGCCTTCAGCCCCTCGCGCGTCTCGGCCGCCTCCCTGGCAGGGGCCATCCGCGACAGCTGGCGGATCCGCACCGGCCAGCCGGCGAACCGCTCGCTGAAAGTCCGATAGTGCTGGCGCGACAACAGGGTGGTCGGACAGACGATGGCCACCTGCCGCCCCGACATCGCGGTCACGAAGGCGGCCCTCAGCGCCACCTCGGTCTTGCCGAAGCCGACGTCGCCGCAGATCAGCCGGTCCATCGGTTGGCCCTTGCCCAGATCATCCAGCACATCGGCGATGGCGTTCAGCTGGTCCTCGGTCTCCTCATAGGGGAAGCGAGCGCAGAACTCGTCGAACAGGCCCTGCGGCGGGTCGATCGCCTCGCCGGTGCGCAGCGCCCGCTTGGCCGCCAGCGCGATCAGCCCCTCGGCCATATCGCGCAGCCGCGCCTTGGCCCGCGCCTTGCGGCCCTGCCAGGCGGCTCCGCCCAGCCGGTCCAGCTGGACCTCATTGTCTTCGGACCCGTATCGGGTCAGCAGATCGATGTTCTCGACCGGCAGATAGAGCCGCGATTTCTCGGCGTATTGCAGCTCCAGACAGTCGTGCGGCGCGTCCTGCACATCCAGCGTCTTGAGCCCCTCATAGCGCCCGATGCCGTGGTCGATGTGCACGACCAGATCGCCCGGCGTCAGGCTCGACGCCTCAGCCAGGAAATTGGCCGCGCGGCGTTTCTTCCTCGGCCGCGCCAGCCGGTCGCCCAAAATATCCGTCTCGGAAATGACCGCCAGATCGCCGGCCACGAACCCGTGCTCGACCGGCAGCACCGCCCGCTGGATCGTGTGGAGCGGTCGGGCCAGCGCCGCGCGCCAGTCCGCCGCCAGCGGCGCCTGATCAAGCCCATGATCGCCCAGCATCGAGGCCAGACGCTCGGACGAGCCCTCTGACCACGAGGCGAACAGAACCCGCTTGCCCTGGCCCTGCAAGGCCCTGGCGTGAGCGGTCACCGCCTCGAACAGATTGACGCTGTCCTGGGCCCGTTCGGCGGCGAAGGTCCGGCCCTGAACCCCGCCCATGTCGACAACGCCCAGACCCTCGCGCTGGAAGGCGGTCAAGCGGCGGCTGGCCAGGGTCGAGACCCGCTCGTCCCACTCGGCCCGCGTCAGATACAGCGCCTTGGGCTCCAGCGCCCGGTAGGGCTGGCCGGCGCGGCCGATGTCACGGCGCGCCTCATAGGCGTCGGCGATCATCGCCAGCCGCTCGTCCCAGGCGTCCTCGGCCAGGGCGTCCAGCATGACGACGGCCCCTGCGGGCAGGTAGTCGAACACCGTCTCCAACCGCGCATGCAACAGCGGCAGCCAGTGCTCCAGCCCCTGCCGGCGCACACCTTCGGACACCGCCTGATAGACCGGATCGTCGGCGCCGGCCCCGAAGGTCTCCAGCCAGCGCGAGCGGAATCGCGAGATCGATTCCGGATCGAGCTGGACCTCCGACACCGGCAGGAATTCGATTTCGCTCAGCTGCCGCGTCGACCGCTGGGTCTCCGGATCAAAGGCCCGGATCGATTCCAGGGTGTCGCCGAACAGGTCCAGCCTGACCGGCTCGGCCGCGCCGGGCGGAAACACGTCGATGACCCCGCCGCGAACAGCGAACTCGCCGCGCTCGGACACAGTCGAGGCCCGCTGATAGCCATTGACCGCGAAATGTCGCTCCAGCTCGGCCAGATCGACGACCCGTCCGACCCGCGTCGACCAGGCGGCATGGGTCATGGCCTGGCGGGCCGGCGCCCGCTGCACCGCCGCCGCGACCGTGGCGATGACCATCAGCGGCGTCGTCTCGCCGCCGCGCGCCAGCCGGGTCAGGGCCGCCATCCGCTCGGCCGCCACGCCCGCCGACGGGCTGACCCGGTCATAGGGCAAACAGTCCCAGGCCGGCAGCCGCAGCACCTCGATGTCCGGCCCGAAGAAGGCCAGCGCATCGGCCAGGGCGTTAGCCCGCTGAAAGTCCCGCGCCACGAACAGCCCGACCCCGCCGCGCGCGCGCAGCAGATCGGCCGCTGTCAGGGCGTCAAAGCCTTCCGGCGCTCCGGCCAGCTCCAGCGGCCCCGGATCGCTCGCCACGCGCGGATCGGTCACGCCAGCGTCTCACGAGCGAATACCATGACCTGATCCAGCATCGGTCCGGTGAACTCGGGGTCCGGCTCGGCGCTGCCCAGGATCCAGGTCCACAGCTGATCGTCCGGCGCCTCCATCAGAGCCTCGAACGCATCCAGCTCAGCCTCGCTCATCTCTGGCAGGCGTGCATCCGCGAACGCCCCCAGCACCAGGTCGCACTCGCGCATCCCCCGTCGCCAGGCGCGATATTTCAGGCGCTGCACGCGCGACAAGTCCTCGGCCACGGTCTTTCGTCCGTCCGTTCAATCGTTCTTTGGAGCGCTCAAATAGGCGCTAAGCGCCACGGGCGCCAGCGGCTATGGTTCCTTCATGCGGCCCCAGATTCTGTTCCCGCTGTTCGCCGATATCGACACGCTCAAGGGCGTGGGCGCGCGAATCCGTCCGGCCCTGGCCAAGATCGGCGGGCCGCTGGTGCGCGATGTCGCCTTCACCCTGCCGCACGGCCTGATCCGGCGACGCCGCACGACGGCGGCGGGCGCTATCGAGGGCGAAATCGGCATCTTCGAGATCCAGATCGACCAGCACATTCCCTCGCGCAAACCCGGCCAGCCCTACAAGGTGCGCGGCTTCGACGAGACCGGCTGGGTCCACCTCGTCTATTTCAAGACCTACGGCGACAGCTTGACCAAAAGCCTGCCGGTCGGCGCGCGGCGGGTCATCTCCGGCAAGGTCGAGCGCTACGGCTCCGAGGTTCAGATCCCGCATCCCGACTTCGCTGTCCTGCCCGAAAGGGCGGGCGACATTCCCATCAGCGAGCCGGTCTATCCGGCCGGCGGCGGCCTGTCGTCGCGGCAGGTGCGCCGGTTCGTCACCGAGGCGCTGGTTCAGACCCCGACCCTGCCCGAATGGCAGGACCCCGCCTGGCTGGCCAAACAGGCCTGGCCCGGTTGGCGCGCCGCCCTTGATACGGTCCACCAGCCCCGCGCCGAGACAGACCTGGAGGTAACGACACCCGCCCGCAAACGCCTCGCCTATGACGAGTTGCTGGCGCACCAGCTCGCCCTGGCCCAGCGCAAGCGGGCGCGGCGCCGCCTTACCGCGCCGGTCCTGACGAGCGGGCCCCTGTCCGCCCAGCTGCAATCCGCCCTGCCCTTCTCCCTGACTGGCGCGCAGGGCCGCGCCCTGTCCGAGATCCGCGCCGACCTGGCGTCCGGCGCCCGCATGGGCCGGCTGCTGCAAGGCGATGTCGGCTCGGGCAAGACCGCTGTGGCGCTGCTGGCCATGGCCGCCGCCGTCGACAGCGGCTTTCAGGCCGCCCTGATGGCCCCGACCGAAATCCTGGCGCGTCAGCACCACGAGCGCCTGGCGCCGATGTTCGCCGAGGCCGGCATCGACTGCGTCCTCCTGGTCGGCCGGGACAAGGGCGCAGCCCGTCTGCGCGCCCTGTCCGGCCTCGCCAATGGCTCCACGCCGGTGGTCATCGGCACCCACGCCCTGTTCCAGGAAGCGGTCCGCTTCGCCAACCTGGGCCTGGCCATCGTCGACGAACAGCACCGTTTCGGCGTCGCCCAGCGCAACCTCTTGCAGGCTAAGGCCGGCTCAGGCGAAGGCGGCGCCCACCTGCTGACTATGTCGGCCACGCCCATTCCGCGCACGCTGGAGCTGACCCAGTACGGCTATCTGGACGTCTCGCGTCTCGACGAAAAGCCGCCGGGCCGGCAATCGATCACCACCTCCGTCCTGCCCATGGACCGCACCGAGGCCGTCCTCGACCGCCTAGCTCAGGTCATCGACGCCGGGGCCCAGGCCTATTGGATCTGCCCCCTCGTGGCCGAGAATGTCGAAATCGACCTAGCCTCCGCCGAGGCCCGCGCCGTCGCGCTCAAGGCCCGCTTCGGCGATCGCGTCGGCCTGATCCACGGCCAGATGCCCGGTCCCGAGCGCGAAGCCGTCATGGCCGCCTTCGCCCGCAACGACCTGTCCCTGCTGGTCGCCACCACCGTCGTCGAGGTCGGCGTCGACGTGCCCAACGCCACCATCATGATCATCGAGCAAGCCGAACGCTTCGGCCTGGCCCAGCTGCATCAGTTGCGCGGCCGGGTCGGGCGCGGCGAGGGCAAGTCCGCCTGCGTCCTGCTCTACGATCCGCCGCTCGGTCAGGTCGCCCAGGCTCGGCTGGAGGTCGTGCGCGGCACCGAGGACGGCTTCCTCATCGCCGAACAGGACTGGGCCATGCGCGGCGGCGGCGATCCACTCGGCCTCAAGCAGGCCGGCCTGCCCGCTTACCGCTTCGCCGATCCGGTCGCCCACCGCGAGCTGCTGCTCGCCGCCGCCGACGACGCCCGCATCCACCTGGCCCGCGACCCGGACTTCTCCTCGCAGCGCGGCCAGGCGCTGACCGTGCTCACCGAGCTCTTCGACTGGAAGCCGGACCGGACGGATCAGCCGGACTAACCTCCAAAGCAAAAGGCCCCGGGTTTCCCCGGGGCCTTGGCTAGTCGTTTGGCTTGTGGCCGATCCTTAGTCGAGGATCTTGGCGACGACGCCGGCTCCAACCGTGCGGCCGCCTTCGCGGATGGCGAAGCGCAGGCCCTGGTCCATGGCGATCGGGGTGATCAGCTCAACTTCCAGCTCGGCGTTGTCGCCGGGCATGATCATCTCAACGCCTTCCTTGAGCTTGATGATGCCGGTCACATCCGTCGTGCGGAAGTAGAACTGCGGGCGATAGTTGGTGAAGAACGGCGTGTGACGGCCACCCTCTTCCTTGGTCAGGATATAGGCCTCGGCCATGAACTTGGTGTGCGGGGTGATCGAACCCGGCTTGCACAGAACCTGACCACGCTCGACGTCTTCACGCTTGGTGCCGCGCAGCAGCACGCCCACGTTGTCGCCCGCCTGGCCCTGGTCCAAGAGCTTGCGGAACATCTCAACGCCGGTGCAGGTCGTCTTCTGAACCGGACGAATGCCGACGATCTCGATCTCCTCGCCGACCTTGACGATGCCCTTTTCGATCCGGCCGGTCACGACCGTGCCGCGGCCCGAGATCGAGAACACGTCTTCCACCGGCATCAGGAACGGCAGGTCAACCGGACGATCCGGCTGCGGAATGTAGTCGTCCACCGTCTGCATCAGCTTCAGCACGGCTTCTTCACCGATCGCCGCATCACGGCCTTCAACCGCCGCCAGGGCCGAACCGGCCGTGATCGGAATGTCGTCGCCCGGGAACTGGTACGACGACAGAAGCTCGCGAACTTCCATCTCAACCAGCTCAAGCAGCTCGGCGTCGTCGACCATGTCGACCTTGTTCAGGAACACCACCAGAGCCGGAACACCAACCTGACGCGCCAGCAGGATGTGCTCGCGGGTCTGCGGCATCGGACCGTCAGCGGCCGACACCACCAGGATCGCGCCGTCCATCTGGGCCGCGCCGGTGATCATGTTCTTCACATAGTCCGCGTGACCCGGGCAGTCGACGTGGGCGTAGTGACGGTTGGCCGTCTCATACTCAACGTGCGCCGTGTTGATCGTAATGCCGCGCGCCTTCTCTTCCGGCGCCGCGTCGATGTCCGCATAGGCCATCGCCTTGGCTCCACCGGCCTTCGCCAGCGTCATCGTAATCGCCGCCGTCAGCGTCGTCTTGCCATGGTCAACGTGACCAATCGTGCCGATGTTGCAATGCGGCTTCGTGCGTTCGAACTTTTCCTTGGCCATGGCCAAAACTCCTAAAGCCGCCGGCGGCGGATTGGTTCGTAAAAGAATGGAGCGGGTAGACGGGATCGAACCGACATCCTCAGCTTGGAAGGCTGCTGCACTACCATTGTGCTATACCCGCCCGAGCAAGGCGTCTCTTCAATCTCGGCCAGCGCGTGGTGGGGGAAGTAGGACTCGAACCTACGAAGCTTACGCAGGGGATTTACAGTCCCCCCCCTTTGCCGCTCGGGACATTCCCCCAACGCGCTGGATGCGAGATTTGAAGCGCTGCGTCCCACCTTTCGGCGAAGCCGCAACGGAGGCTCGTGACCCGGACTTCCACCCCTGATAGGGACGTCGCCGGACCCAAAAACCTCAGGGCCCCAAATCGGAGGGCGTCTTATAGTGGCGACCAATCGCGAACGCAACGACCGTAAGGGCGGTAAAAAACAAGGGCCGAAACCCCGCCCCGACGCATCGCGCGAGCGGGGGTGGAGCCCGCGCGCCGACAGTGATTCCCCGCGCGCCGACAGTGATTCCCGGCCGCGAGAGCCGCGCCGGATCGAGGCCGATCATCTGCTCTGGGGGCGTCACCCGGTGTTGGCCGCCTTGGCCAATCCAGCCCGCAAGGGCATGGGCCGATTGATCGTCACCGCTGAGCGCGCCGCCGAGATCGAGGCCGGCGACCTGGCTCCGAACGGTCACCGGCCCGAAATCATGGACGCCCGCGCACTCGACAAGCTGCTACCGGCGGGCGCGGTGCATCAGGGGTTCGTCTTCACGGTGGCACCTCTGGAAGGGGTCGGTCTTGACGAGCTGGCCAGGCCGGCGAAGGGCGTCATCGTCATGCTCGACCAGATCACCGACCCTCAGAACGTCGGCGCCATCTTCCGCTCGGCCCTGGCCTTCGGGGCGCGCGGCATCGTGGTTCAGGACCGGCACTCCCCGGCCCTGGCCGGGCCGCTGGCCAAGGCGGCGGTCGGCGCGACCGAGCGCCTGCCCCACGCCCGCGTCACCAATCTCAGCCGGGCGCTGGAAAAACTGGCGGACATGGGCTGGCGCGCCGTGGCCCTGGACGGCGCCACCGAGCTGTCGCTGGAAGACGCGCTGGATGATCGCCCGACCGTCCTGGTCATGGGCTCTGAAGGCGACGGCGTGCGCCGGCTAGTGGCCGAACACTGCGACGCCGTCGCCCGCATCCCCATGCCGGGCGGCTTTGAGAGCCTCAATGTCTCCAACGCCGCAGCGGTCGCCCTCTATGAAGCCGCGCGCAAACAGCGCCCGGCCTGAACCGCTTGCCCCTGATCAAAGCCTGACCTAGAGCGAGGCCATGGATTTTCTGACTAACTTCTTCTCGTCGCCCGAGTTCACCAGCCAGATGGTGGCCCTGGGGCAGGTCTTGATGATCGACCTGGTGCTAGCCGGCGACAACGCCGTGGCCGTGGGCCTGGCCGCAGCCGCCCTGCCGGTGGATCAACGCCGCAAGGCGATCCTGATCGGCCTGGCCGCCGCCGTGGTCATGCGCATCGGCTTCGCCCTGGTCACGGTCCAACTCCTGGCCATCGTCGGCCTGCTGCTGGCCGGCGGCTTCCTGCTCTTGTGGGTGTGCTGGAAGATGTGGCGCGAACTACAGGAGCAGCGCACCCACGATCAGGCCGAGTCGACCGAGGAAATGGAGGCCGCCCTGGCCGTCCACCACGGCGGCGGCGCCACACCCGAAGAACTGGGCATCAAACGCAAGACCTTCGGCGCGGCGCTGCTCCAGATCATGATCGCCGACGTCACCATGAGCCTGGACAACGTCCTGGCTGTGGCTGGCGCGGCGCACGCTCATCCGTGGATCATGGTCTTTGGTCTGGTGCTGTCGATCGCCCTGATGGGTCTGGCCGCGACCTTCATCGCGCGCCTGCTCAACAAGCACGCCTGGATCGCCTATGTCGGCCTGGTCATCGTGCTCGTCGTGGCGATGAGAATGATCTACGACGGCTCCTACGACGTCTTCATGGACCTGGGCTGGGCCTGGCCGACGTGGTTGCCGGTCGGCGGACATCACTAGGGGCTTTCAACGCGCGCCGTTCTGGAGGATCGTTCGGGAAACCGGAGGAGAGTCCATGCGCGCATTCCCGCCCTGTTTGCTCCTGATCAGCATCGCCCTGGCCGCCTGTCAGCCGGATGCGCGGTCGCAATACCCCGACAGCGGCGAGCCAGCCGCCGCCCCTGCTGACGCCGCGGCCCCGGCTGGACCGGCTGCCGATGCGCTCAATAGCGAAGTCGCCGCCGACGACCCGATCCATGACGCGGTGATTGCAGCCACGAACCTGCGACTGAGCGAGCAGTTGGGCCAGACGGTCGCCATTCAGCCGGAGATTTTCCGCAGCGAGGGCGCCTGGGCCTTCGTCTACGGTCCAGTGCGCAACCTCGACGGCTCCGCAATTGACTGGAGCGCCACCAACTTCGCCGCTGCTCACGCCGAGGGCATGATGGACGGTGATCTGGGGGTGGTCCTGTTGAACTGGACCAGCGACGCCTGGACCGTGACCGAATCCGTCATCGGCGCCACCGACGTGCCCCAGGGCGGTTGGCCCGCCGCCCACGGCGTTTCGCCCGCACTCGTTGGGATGGAGGGCGGTTGAGCGTCCCACGACAGACGCACGCGACTCCGCTAAACCCGCCTCATGAGTGATCCGTCCCCCGCCCCGGCCGTACGCCGGTCCAATTGGACCCTAGCCGCCTTCGCCGCCTCTTGCCTGCCCTACGCGGCGCTGGGCCTGCCCGTCTATGTGACCCTGCCCGAGTTCTACGCCAGCCACGTCGGCGTGCCTCTGGCGGCGGTCAGCCTGGTCTTCCTGATCGTGCGGCTAGCCGACATCGTGGTCGATCCGTTCCTGGGCATGGTCATTGACCGAACCTCCACCAGATGGGGCCGCTACCGGGTGTGGATGGCCGCCGGCGCGCCGATCCTGATGGGCTCGGTCGCCATGCTGTGCTTTGCCGCCCAGGGCGCATCGGCGCTCTATCTGGCGGCCTGGCTGGTGGTCATGTATCTGGGCTATTCCATCAGCCTGCTCAGCCAGATGAGCTGGGCCTCGGTGCTGTCGCCCGACTATGATCAGCGTAGCCGCATCTACGGCTGGTGGCAGGTGGCCAACATCGTCGGGGTGCTGGCCGTGCTGGCCATACCGGCCATCGTCCAGGGACCGCTCGGCGGCGAATATATCGACGCCGTCCGCGCCCAGGGCTGGTTCATCATTGGCCTGTTGCCGGTGGCGCTCTTCTTTACCCTGCGCTTCACGCCTGAGCCGCTGAACGCCTCGCCCCCGCCGCACGGCGGCCTGGGCGCGACCCTGGCCTTGATCGCCAAGCCGGTCCTGCGACGGCTCCTGATATCGGACCTTTTGCTCGGCTGCGCGCGCGGCTTGATCGGGGTTCTGTTCTTCTACTTCTTTGAACAGGCGCGCGGCTTCGACCGCGAGCAGACCTCCATCATGCTGCTGGTCTATTTCGTAGCGGGCCTTGTGGGGGCGCCGATCTGGGCCATTTTGGCCACCCGGATCGGCAAGCATATGGCCCTTGCGGTGGCTTGCGTCTTCTTCGCTGTCAGCTTTGCAGGGGCGACCCTGCTGGTCCCAGTCGGCAACTTCCCTGCGGCGCTCGGCGGGATTTTCTTCACCGGCCTGGCCTTCGGATCGGGCGATCTGCTGCTGCGGGCGATGATGGCCGATGCCTCCGATGCGGTCCGGCTGGAGGACGATGCCGACAAGACCGGCCTTCTGTTCTCGATCCTCAATGCGACCTCCAAGATGGGCTACGCCGTCTCTGTCGGGGCCTTCGCCCTGCTGGAGTGGATCGGCTTCCAGGCGGAGGAAGGAGCGGTTAATACGCCTCAGGTCATCGCCGGCCTCAGCTGGCTGTTCATCGCCGCGCCGGCGGTGCTGCTGATGCTGACGGCCTGGGTCGTGCGCAAATATCCCCTGACCGAGGATCGCTATCTGGACATCCAGGCTGAATTGGCGACGCGGAATGGCCCGAGTGGGTCAGACCGGGATGACGAAACAGAGATCGTGGCGGTCACGCCTTTGATCCCCGATCAGTCAAAGAAATGAGCGACCAGACCGACCGCCTGAACGCCATCATGGCCCGCCTGCGCGACCCCGATGGTGGCTGCCCGTGGGACGTCGAACAGACCTTTTACACCATTGCAGCCTATACGATCGAAGAAGCCTATGAGGTCGCCGATGCGATCCAGCGCCGCGACTTCACTGAGCTGAAATCCGAACTGGGCGACCTGTTGTTCCAGGTCGTGTTCCACGCTCGCATGGCCGAGGAACAGGGTCTGTTTGGCTATGAAGACGTGGCCCGCGCCATGGGCGACAAGCTGGAGCGCCGCCACCCCCACGTCTTCCCGCAAGAGGGTGAGTTGGAAGATCGCAAGGCCGACGCCTGGTCGCAGAAGGCGCGATGGGAGGACATCAAGGCCGAGGAACGGAAAGCCAAGGCCCAGCACGGCGTCCTTGATGACGTGCCGGTCGGCCTGCCGGCTCTGGCCCGCGCCGCCAAACTGACCAAGCGTGCGGCCCGTGTCGGCTTCGACTGGCCCTCGACCGCCGAGGTCGTCGACAAGCTGGATGAGGAGGTCGCCGAGCTGAAGGCCGAGCTGGCCGCCGGCGACACGGAAAAAGCCGCCGAGGAGCTGGGCGACCTGCTGTTCGTCATGGCCAACCTTGCTCGCAAGCTGGGCGTCGAGCCCGAAGACGCCCTCCGCTCGGCCAACGCCAAGTTCGTGCGCCGCTTCAGCTTCATCGAGGCCGCGCTAGCCAAGGCCGGCCGTACGCCTGACCAGTCCGACCTAGCCGAAATGGACGGGCTGTGGGACGCGGCCAAGGTGGCCGAGCGGGCGTGAGCCGCTTCGATCTAGTCATCTTCGACTTCGACGGGGTCGTCGCCGACAGCGAGCTGCTGAACAATCAGGCCATGGCCGAGGTCCTCACTGGAATCGGGCTGCCCACCACCCTGGACGAAGCCCTATCGCACTATATGGGCCGGCGCTGGCTGGACTGTGTGCCGGAGATCGAGGCCCGGCTAGGCCGTCGCTGCCCGGACACGACGCTGGACGACTGGACCCGGCTTTGCCACGCCCGCGCGGCGACCAGCCTGACGGCGGTGCCCGGCGCGGCGGCTTTCATGGCCGAACTGGCCTTGCCGCGCTGCATCGCCTCGTCCAGCCCTCCCGCCTGGATCGAGCTGGGTCTGAACACTCTGGGCATCGCGCCAGCACACGCCGGACCGATCTACAGCGGCGCGGTCCATGTGACGCGCGGCAAGCCGCACCCGGACCTGTTCCTGCACGCGGCCTGCGAACTGGGTGTAAGGCCGGATCGCACCCTCGTCATCGAGGACAGCCCTGCAGGCGTCCAGGCCGGCGCCGCCGCCGGAATGACGGTCATCGGCCTCCTGGCGGGCGGCCACATCCGCGACGGACACGGCGAGCGCCTGTCGACCGCCGGAGCCGACCACCTGCTACCCGACTACGCCGCCGTTGAAGCCTTCATCAACGCATGAGACCGACCGCCCGATGACCCAGCATCTGCACAATCCCGGCGGCAAGGTCCGCCTCGCATTGATGGAAGGGGTCAAGGGCGACGCCGTCTTCAGCGACGACGGCCGCTATCGCCCGCTCATGCGTCGCTGGCTCGGCCACACCTTTCCCGCCCGCTACATCCTGTTCATCGGCATGAACCCGTCCACCGCTGACGCCACGGTCAATGATCCGACCTGCGGTCGCGAATGGAGCTTCACCCGGCGCGAGGGCTTCGACGCCATGGTCAAAGCCAACGTCGGCGACTATCGGGCGACCGATCCAAAGATGTTGCTCCAGCCGGGCCTCGAAGCATCTTCGCCCGCCAACCTGCCGACCATTCGGCAGGCCGCCGCAGGGGCCGACAAGGTGGTTCTGTGCCATGGCAAGCTCAACAGGGCGCTGGCGCCAGCAGGCAGGAAGATGGTCGCGGCCCTGATCGAGGATGGCCGCGACCTGTGGTGCTTTGGAACCAATGCCGATGGCAGCCCCAAACACCCCCTCTACTTGCGCGCCGACACGCCTCTGGTCCGCTGGACGTCCTGACGGTCATCGCTAGACCAGCAACGAGATCGCATTCCCGAAATTATGCAGAACGACAGGCAGCAACAGGCTGCGGGTTCGCAACACAAGCCAGACACCGATCACTGACGGCACTCCGGTCAAGGCGAATATGAGCGGGTCCAGAGAGTACTGACCGTCTGAAAAGCTGAAGGCGTGAGCCAGCCCGAAAAGCACGCAGGACAGAACCGCGCCCCAGTGCCAGTCCACACCCAGGAACCTCCAACGCCCCAGGAAGGCCTTGGAAAGCATGAGCAGCAGCAGCCCACGATAGTATGGCTCCTCCTCAAATCCGGGCATCGTCAGTTGGAAAGCGGCGTCCTCGACCGAGGCTGGATCAGCCGGGAAGGCCAGGGCCAGCACCAGGAAAAAGGTCAGATACGGTACGGCGACCAGCAGGGCTGACCTCAGAGTCCCTGCCTCCTGACGAAAAGTCAGACCGGCGGCTTTCCATCCCAGCCCCGGCAGCGCCGCGATCAACAGGGTGGCCGACAGGGCCAACAGCTTGCCTTGCCAGTTCCACTGACCGCCGATCAGATCAGGCAGTCGGCCATAGACATTTGTGAGCAAGATATCGTTCAGCGCCACGAGGGCGGCTGCGGCGAGCAGCCAGCGGAGTGAAAAGGCCTTGGGCCAGAGCAGCCCGAGCGCCCCACCCACACCCAGCAGTAGCGCAACAACGCTCGCCGTACTGATCATTCCGTCCACAGTCGTTCTCCATCACCGCAAAGGAGACCGGGAATGACTTTTCCGCGCCGCAACATCTTCTCAAAACCCGGCTGATCGTTTCCCAAAACCCGGAAATCAGAGTCTGGGCGGCAGGTTCACGCCTGAGAAAAGCCCTGAGCTGCGTCTCGATAGACGCTCGGCGGGCGCCCCTCCATGTCGCGAAAGACCCGATTGAACGAGGACAGGGACGCAAAGCCGCTGTCCATCGCGATGCTGATCAGCTTCTCATCTCGGCGCTTGGAATCCGAGAGCAGTCGGCGCGCTTCGTCTACGCGCCAGGCGTTCAGGAAACTTCGGAAATGGTCATGACCGAGCTGCTGGTTGATCAGGCGACGGACGGTGCGCTCCGGCGCGTCCATCTCTCGTACGAAGGCGGCGAAGGTCAGGTCCGGATTGAGATAGATTCGCTCGCTCTCCATCAAAAAGCGAAGGCGTGATGAAAGTAGGGAATCCAGGTCGCCTTGCTGCGTCGCACGACGCAAGGATTCGGCGCCCGCAGTCGCGGGAGCCTCCGACGAACTCAGGTCCAGGCTCAGCAGCCAGCCGGTAAAGCCCAGCAACGCCGCATTCTGGACAATTGTGAACCCTTGCGGATTCCAGTCCAGCCCGAACATCAGATCCAGGACAAGATCGGCAAACAATTGTGCGCCCAGCACTGCCGCCACGGCAAATCGAGCCCGGCGCCTACGGTCTATCAAATCGTCTTCACGATCCCTGAAAAGGCGCCAGGTCAGGTGCAGAATCATCATTAAGCCCAGGGCGATCAACACCCAGGACAGGCCCACACCCGCCAGAGCCTGGCCAAAAAGGCCCCTGTCGATGCTGGCCAGGACCATCCAGGCTATCCCAACCGCCAGCACGGCGCCGCGCGGGCGGAAACCCCGATCAAAAACGGCCAGGCACCACCACCACAAGAGAGGGGCCGCATAACCCGCGACCAACGCCGCGATCCGGCCCACCGGCCCGGAGAGCTGCAGCGCGTCGTGCGGCGTATTGCCCGCAAGAAATCCGCATAGACACAGGGCGAGTGGCGCAAAGATCAACCCCGCGCGGGGGCGGCGATCAGCTGGGCCGAAGGCGGCCCACAACAACAGGGTCGCGCCCGCGACCCTTACGATAACATCCAGCTCTTGAGCCTGCATCAGGCCGACTAGCCGTCCACCTGGGTCGAAGAGGCAGAGCGAAGGGGCTCCTTCGAGAACGCCCGCTCAAACCGCCCCAGCGCCGCCGCGTGAAGGCGCGCCCGTACGCGCACACGGCCTTCTTTGTCTGTCTCTCGGCTCATCACCCGGCCGTTTTGATACAACCAGGCCAAAGCCTCGCCCTCAGCCGGATCCAGCACCATCTCGACCTCAGGCTCGTCATCGATCAGTTCGGCGATCCGCCTCCGAAGCGGCTCAATACCTTCGCCGGTAGCCGCCGAAACCGCCACGGCCCGGCCATCGGTGTTGAGCGATCTCGCCACGACCAGGCCGCGATCCTCATCCGGGATCAGGTCGATCTTGTTCCAGACCTCCAGGATCTGGCGCGGCTTGTCTTCGGCCTCGGGGATGCGATCGAGCACCGCTTCGACATCGCGGGCCTGGGCGGCGCTGTCGGATGAGGCGACGTCACGAACGTGCAGGATAAGGTCGGCCTCGGCCACCTCTTCCAGGGTGGCGCGAAAGGCCTCGACCAACTCGTGCGGCAGGTCCGAGATGAAGCCCACGGTGTCTGAGATGATCGCCGGGCGCCCATGCGGCAGCTTGATCGTGCGTTGGGTCGGATCCAGCGTCGCGAACAACAGGTCCTTGGCCAGCACCTCCGCCCCGGTCAGTCGGTTGAACAGGGTCGATTTGCCAGCGTTGGTGTAGCCCACCAGAGCCACCGTCGGATGTGGAACCTGACGTCGCGCTTTGCGGTGCAGGCCGCGCGTGCGCCGCACCTCTTCCAGCTCGGCCTTCAACCGCACGATCCGATCCGCGATCAGACGCCGGTCCAGTTCAATCTGGGTCTCGCCGGGACCGCCAGTCTTACCCAGGCCGCCGCGCTGGCGCTCCAGGTGGGTCCAGGTCCTGACCAGCCGCGAGCGCTCATAGTCCAGCCGCGCCAGCTCGACCTGCAGCTTGCCCTCGGCTGTCCGGGCCCGCCGAGCGAAGATTTCCAGGATCAGCCCGGTGCGGTCGATGACTTTGGCTTCCCAAGCCTTTTCCAGATTGCGCTGCTGGATCGGCGTCAGACCATCATCGACCACCACCACGTCGGCCTCGACCGCGTGGCGCAGCGCCAGGATCTCATCGACCTTGCCGCGCCCGAACAGGGTCGCTGGCGTCGCCTTGCGCACCTTGGCCACCTCTGCGGCGCGCACCTCAAGATCCAGAGCGCCAGCCAGCCCGACGGCTTCCTCAAGACGCACATCAGGGTCGCGTTCGGCGCCGTGTCGATCTGGGTGAATGACGACCGCCGCCTGCACCGGCGGCGCATGGTTGATCAGAGCTCTGCTCACGCGTTCCCGTCGTCGGCATCGGCGTCGGCGTCCGGCTCGTATAGCTGCACCGGGGCCGAGGGCATGATGGTCGAGATCGCGTGCTTATAGACCAGCTGGCTCTGGCCGTCGCGGCGCAGCAGCACGCAGAAATTATCGAACCAGGTCACCACGCCCTGGAGCTTGACCCCATTGACCAGAAAAATTGTCAGCGGCGTGCGGGTCTTGCGCACGCTATTGAGGAAGGTGTCCTGCAGATTCTGTTTCTTGTCGCCGGACATGGCCATCGTCTCCGTCCTTCGAGGCGGAAGGCCCGCCTCACACACACGGATGCTAAGCTAGGGGCTGGAGCGACGCGGGGCAATGCCCCGTCAGACCGCCTCCTCCTCAGCACGCGCCAGATAGAGCTCACGAAGTCGCATGGCCACAGGACCGGGTTTCCCGTCGCCGATACTGGCGCCGTCGATGACCACCACCGACGTCGCGAACCCCGAAGCGTTTGTATAGAAGGCTTCGCGCGCGGCCTTGACGTCGTCGGCCGAAAAACCTCGCTCCTGCAGCTTCAGTCCCTGCTCTCCGGCGATCCTGAGAATGGCCGCGCGAGTGATGCCTCTCAGGATATTGGCCTGGGCGTCGCGGGTGCGGATCAGCCCGTCCCGATCAACGATCCAGGCGTTGGACGCCGTGCCCTCCGTGATCATGCCCATTTCATCGACCAGCCAGGCGTCGGCCGCCCCCGCGTCGATAGCGTCCTGTTTTGCAAGAATATTGGGCAGTAAGCCGACTGTCTTGATGTCGCAGCGACCCCAGCGGATGTCAGGCCGCGTGACGACTGCGATGCCCCTGGCGGCTCCGGCCTCCTGCTTGGCCCGGCTGACCGACTTGGCCGTGACCACCACAGACGGCGGCGTATCCGCGCTCGGAAACGGATGGTCGCGCGGCGCCGTCCCGCGACTGATCTGCAAATAGACCAGCCCGTCCACGACTCGATTGCGCCGGACCGTCTCGCGCAGCACCTGGGTGAGCGCAGCGCGGCTCATTGGATGGGCGATCCTCAACTCATCGAGGCTGCGCTCCAGCCGGGCCATGTGGCCCTCGTAGTCCATCAGCCGACCGCCGGCGACGCCCCAAACCTCATAGACCGCATCGGCGAACTGATAGCCGCGGTCCTCGATATGGACCGCGGCTTCGGACTTCGGTCCATAGCGACCATTGACGTAGGCGATGCGCGACATTTCAGCCCTCTTCGCTCTCGCTCTCACCGTCCTCGCCGCCACGCGACGGCGCGACCCCCAGAGACTTCAGCTTCCTGTGAAGGGCGGATCGCTCCATGCCGATAAAGGCCGCCGTCCGGGAGATGTTGCCGCCGAAGCGCAGGATCTGCGCCGAAAGATATTCCCGCTCAAAGACCTCCCTCGCCTCCCGAAGAGGCAGGGCGATGATCCGCTCGGGGCCCATCGAGCCTGCCTGGCCAGCCTGTGCGACCTCTTGGGGCAGCATCTCGGCGGTGATCGGTTCAGAAGGATCGCCCGTAGCCAGGATCAGCAGCCGCTCAATGTTGTTCCTCAACTGACGGACGTTCCCCGGCCAGTCATGAACCTGCAGCGTGGCGATGGCGTCGTCGCCGAGACGCCTCTGCGGCATCCCCTGGGCTGCGGCGATCGTCGATATGAAATGGTCGACCAGTTCCGGAATGTCCTCACGACGTTCAATCAGCCCAGGCGTGCGCACCGGCACGACGTTGAGGCGGTGGAACAGATCCTCACGAAAACGTCCCTCCTGAATCTCGTGGGACGGCTCCTTGGATGTGGACGACACAACCCGCACATCGACCTGCACATCCTGGTCGCCACCGACCCGCCGGAACCGCTGTTCGACCAATACCCGCAGGATTCGGCTTTGGCTCTCCAGCGGCATATCAATGACTTCATCGATGTAGAGGGTGCCGCCGTGGGCGCGTTCAAACACCCCGATCTTGCGGGGCCGCCCCCCCTCGCCTTCCTCGCCGAAAAGCTCGATATCCAGCCGCTCAGGATTCATGCCGGCGGCAGAAATGGCGATGAACTCGCCTCTGGCTCGTGGGCTTGCATCATGGATCAGCCGCGCCACCAACTCCTTGCCAGAGCCCGGCGGGCCAGACACCAGAATACGGCTGTTAGCCGGCGCCACCTTGGCGATTGTGGCGCGCAGTTGCTGGGCGACCGGCGACTTTCCGATCCAGCTGTCCTGAACAAAGGCGCGCGCCCGCAGCAACCGGTTTTCGCGCTTCAGCGTCGCCTGCTCCAGGGCGCGCTCGACGACGACCAGCAGGCGGTCGGACTTGAACGGCTTCTCGATAAAATCGTAGGCGCCGCGCTTCAGCGCGCTGACCGCCGTTTCGATATTCCCATGGCCCGAGATCATGATTACCGGAAGGTCTGCGTCCAGGCCCTTAACCAGGTCGAGCAGTTCCAGCCCGTCCATGCCTCCGCCCTGCATCCAGATGTCGAGCACCATCAGCGCCGGCTTTCTGGCCCCGATCGCCGCCATCGCCTGGTCGGCGTTGGCCGCGGTCCGAACGGCATAGCCCTCGTCTTCAAGCAGGCCCGAAACCAGGTCGCGAATATCGGCCTCGTCATCGACGACCAACACGTCAGCATTGTTCTTGGCGGTCATATCACTCAGCCTCATCTTGGAGCTGGCCCGAAAGGCTCATGGATCGCGGGAATACAAGGCAAACACGCGCACCGGTCAGATCGACGGCGTCGGCGAGGGTTAGTTCGCCGCCGTGCTCCTCGGCTATGCGCTTGACGATCGCCAGGCCCAGGCCGGTACCCTTCTCGCGATTGGTCACATACGGCTCGACCAGCCGATCGCGATCACGTGTCGGCAAGCCGACGCCGTCATCCTCGACGACATAGGTGAGGCTGTCATCGCCGACAGAGATCGAAGCCCGCAGCCGTCCCGGGCTTTGCGGGTCTTCCGCCTTGCGCGCCGTCACCGACTCTGCGGCATTCTTCAGGATATTGGTCAGCGCCTGGCCCACCATCCGCCCGTCGCAGACCAGATGGAGGTCCTGGCTAGGCTCCTCGATCTCGACGATCACATCTGGCGACCCGACCCGACGCGCGAAAACCGCCTCTCTGAGAAGCTCCACGGCGTCCTCGTCTGCGAACTTGGGCGCCGGCATCCGCGCGAAGGACGAAAACTCGTCGACCATCCGGCCGATGTCCTCGACCTGGCGGATGATCGTGTCGGTGCACCGGTCGAAGGTCTCGACATCGTCCTTGACCATCGACCGATATTTGCGGCGCAGGCGCTCAGCCGACAGCTGGATTGGGGTCAACGGATTCTTGATTTCGTGCGCGATCCGCCGCGCCACATCGCGCCACGCGGCGTTCCTCTGCGCCGTCATCAGACGCGTAATGTCGTCGAAGGTCAGCACCGAGCCCTCTGCCGCGCTCCCGGATATGCGCACACGCAGTCGACGGGTCTCGGCATCTCGGGAAACATCGATGTCATGCTCCGTTCCGGCTCCCTCATTGACGAGCGATGCAAGTTCGGGCGCAACCTTGCGGATCGGCTGCCCAAGAACAGCGCGCCCATCGAGATCGAGCAGCCGGACAGCCTGGTCGTTGAAGGCCGAGATGCGGCCCTTGTGATCCAGGCCAATGACGCCGGCGGAAACCCCCGACAAGACGGTCTCGATGAACTGCGAACGGTTCTGCGCCTCGGTCGACGCGGTCCTCAGTGCGGACTGCTGGGCATCCAAATCCTCGGTCATCTTGTTGAAGGCGCGAGACAACACGGCAATTTCGCCGGGATCGTTGCTGGAATCCACGCGCGCGCCCAGGTCGCCGGCCGCGACCCGATGCGCGGCCTTCACCAGGCGGCCGATCGGAGCTGAGATCGCCGACGCGGCGGAAAGGCCAAGCCGGATTGCGCCCACAAGAACCAGCAGAGCCGTTTCGAAATAGGCCAACAAGAAGGTGAATTGCAGCTGGCTGCGGGTCGCCTCTGCTTCCCGATAGGCCTGAATGGACCTGTCGCTTTCTCTCAATCCAGAGAGGGTTCCATCCGGCAAGGGACGCAGAACGTAGAGATAGGCGTCGCCGAAATCCTCCAGCGGATAGAGCGCCCGGATCACGTCGGGGTTCTCCGTCACCGCCACGGGAACCTGGTCCCCAGCCGCCGCGAGAGACAGGTCCTCCGACGGGGGCGCGAGAAAGGGGGGGGCTCCTGCCTGCTCCCCCCGCGCCAGGATATGCCCCTGGCCATCAACCACATAGATTGCCGGGTAGCCGAAAAATTCGCCTATCCCAATGAGAGCCGCGCTGAACCTCAACCGGTCTGGGAACACGCCGCGCACCGAAGTCAGCTCGCGAGCCATGGTCGTCAAATCGTTTTCCAGTTCGACGCTGACATCGCGGACATAGCCGCGGCCGATGTCGGCGCTATTCTCGACTGCGGCCCGCACATTTGAACTGAACCAGCCCTCGACCCCGCGGTTGACGAGCACGCCGAACACCAGGGCGACCAGCACCGCCGGGACCACCGCCACGGCCGAGAAATAGGTGACGAAGCGCAGATGAAGCCGGGCGCCGGCGTCATCGGCCTGTTCACGAACCAGCGCCCGCAATCTCAAGCCAACCGCAATGGCCAGGGCCGCGATGAGCAACAGGTTTAGCAAAAGTACGATCAGGATAGGACGGCTGGCCGAAACGATGGCGCCCGCCTCGCCGGTCGCCGGCGCGGCCGCGACCAGCCAGACGCCGACGGCGGTGATGATCGCAGCGACGCCGTAGGCTCCCCCGAAAACGAAACGCGCCCGTTCTTCGGTCAGCCACCTCAACGCGCGCGCCGTCCAACCCGGAGACGGTCTAGCAGGCGTGGACTTCACCAGGGCCGTAGGCATCCGTTCGGCTATGGCCTGACCGTGTCGTGAAATCAACAGGCATGTTGCCTGGATGCGTCAGGCCGCCGCAGCCGCTGGTTCCGCCCACAAGGCCGCCAGCTCCGTCTCGACCTCGCGCGCCGTCTCCAGACGACACAGCCGGGCCTTGTCTCGCCGGCGTACGGCGGCATCCGCCGTATAGGGAGCCCCCTCAATGTACCACCCCAGATGCTTGCGAAACATCTTCAGCCCCAGCCCGTCGCCGTAGAAGACCAGTGATCGCCGGAAGTGCCGCAAAACAATATCGAGCCGCGCCTCCAGCGCGGGCTCTTCGAATGTTTCCCCCGCCAGTCCGCGTTCGATGCAGGCCGCGATCCATGGTCGCCCCTGGACTCCACGTCCCAGCATCACCGCGTCGCAGCCCGAGCACGCCATCGCTTCACGCGCTTCAGCAGCCGTATTGATGTCGCCGTTGACGATGACCGGAATCTCGACCGCTTCACGCACATCGCGCACGGCGCGCCAATCAGCGGCGCTGGAGTAGAACTGCTGGCGCGTCCGGCCATGGACGGTGACGGCCTTGACGCCGATGGCTTCGGCCCGGCGCGCCAGCTCCGCCGCGTTCAGGCTTTCGTGGTCCCAGCCCAGGCGGGTCTTGAGAGTCACCGGACGGTTCGTCGCCGCGACCACCGCCTCCAGAATTCGGCAAGCATGGTCCAGATCGCGCAGCAGCGCCGAGCCGGAAGCGATACCCGTCACCTCCTTGGCCGGGCAGCCGAAGTTCAGGTCGATGATGTCCGCGCCGGCGCGCTCGGCCATGCGCGCGCCTTCGGCCATCATCTCGGGCCGCGCGCCAACCAACTGGATGACGGTCAGGCCAAGACCCTCTCCGACTGCGGCGCGGCGCACCACATCAGGCCGTCCGCGCGCCAGCTCCGCAGACGCCACCATTTCGGTCGCCACATAGGCCGCGCCCAGCTCCGCCGCGGTCTGCCGGAACGGCAGGTCGGTGATCCCGGTCATCGGCGCGGTCAGAACCCGCCCTGGCACGATCACATCGCCGATGGTCAACCCGGTGGTCATGGCCGCGGCTGATACGGCCTTTGGCCACCAGGGTCTAGAACACCATCATCGCCACGCGGACGGCCAGCGCCGCCCGGACTAGCGACGCCGCCGCAAATATCGAAAACCGCACCAGGATTACATTGCTCAGCGACGACCACAGGCTATGGACAATCCGCAGGACCACATGGGCCCAGGCCAACCATAGATTCAGCCCTTGACCGACGCCCGTCATCGCCAGAACCGGCGCGATCGCAAAAATAGCATCAACCGTTCAATCAACTAGTTGTAATTATTTTCTTTTTATCGCGGCCACGGTGGCAAGACCTCGGTGGTCTGTTCGCCGAAAGGGTCGGATCGAGCCGGGGCCGTGCCTTGCGCATGGCCGGATTCGTGCGGCGTATAGCCAGGCACACATCACCATCGACCAAAGCACCAGAACAACGATCGGCTACAGGGCCAAACTGATCATCGTCCCCCCATGCCGTCCCGGATTGGCCTGAATCCCATTGGACCCGGGCCATCAGGGCGACCGTCCAGAGCTCGCCATTTCGACGCCGGGTGCTAGAAGCGGCTCATGAGCTTCACCGCTGTCATCGTCGCCGCCGGATCCGGATCTCGCTCGGGCGGGCCCAAGCAATGGCGCAGGCTTGGCGGGCGTCCGGTCGTGCGTTGGTCGGTCGAAACCTTCCTCGCCGCTGGGGCCGATCAGGTCATCGTCGTCATCCCCGAAGGCCAGACCGATCAGGCCGTCCAGGCATTGGTTGGGCTTTCTAGCTGGCGCACGGTGACGGGTGGAGCAGAGCGGGCCGAGTCCGTGCGGCGGGGTCTGGACGAGGCGCGCCCCGACCTGCCGGTGCTTGTGCACGACGCCGCTCGCCCCCTGGTGACTTTTGACCACATCCAGGCGCTGCTCGCCGCGCTGACGGACGCCGAGGCCGCCGCACCCGCCTTGCCCGTCGCCGACACGCTGAAAGCGGCCGACGCCGGCGTCGTCAGCAGAACCATCGACCGGTCCGGTCTATGGAGAGCCCAGACCCCCCAGGCTTTCGGCGCTGGCGTACTGCAGGCCGCCTACGCGGCCTGGTCAGCGAGCGACAATCCTACCGATGACCTCGCCGTGGTGGAGGGTGCGAGCGGGCGCGTACGCCTGATCGCGGGCGACCCGCGCCTGATGAAGCTGACTTATCCGGAGGATTTCGCCATGGCCGAAGCCCTGATCAGCCACCACAGCATCACCCGGATTGGAACCGGTTTTGACGTCCACGCCTTTGGACCCGGTGCGTCGGTCTGGCTTTGCGGCGTGGAGGTTGCGCATGACCGGGGCCTGGTCGGCCATTCCGACGCCGACTGCGGTCTGCACGCCCTGACCGACGCCATCCTGGGGGCCTTGGGCGAGGGCGATATCGGCGACCATTTCCCGCCCAGCGATCCCCAGTGGAAGGGCGCGTCGTCAGACCGCTTTCTGGCCCACGCAGCCGGCCTCGTCGCCGCGCGTGGCGGCCACATCGTCCATGTCGATGTCACCCTGATCTGCGAGCGCCCCAAGGTGAAGCCGCATCGGCAGGCCATGCGCGAGCGCATCGCCGAGATTCTGAACCTCCCGCTCACCTCGGTCAGCGTCAAGGCCACCACCACCGAAGGTCTCGGTTTCACGGGCCGGCAGGAAGGTCTGGCCGCGCAGGCCGTCGCCACCCTTCAGACCCCGACCTGACCCAGCCAGAGATTCGTCGCAGCGGCGGTGCTGGCCACCCCTTTCGGGCGACGAGATTCTGCTAGATCCCTTGGCTCGGGCCTCTCACGCACCGCTGGTTTTCCCGTCGGCAAGCGGGCAGTCACACGGGCGGAGAGCCTTTGACATCGGCTGCTTGTACGCTAGCCCGCCTCAGGGGCAGGTCCGGACCGTCTTTGCAAGGGGGCGCTAGATGTCCGGGGGCCGACAGGATCAGATCCTATGGCTACCTGAAAATTATCGAACCACGTGTCAGCCTGTCGGCGTAGTTTTCGACCGACGCTCGCCCGGCTGGGACGCGCGAACGAGCGTCAGCTGGTGCTAGAGCGCCTGAATATCCGTCACCTTGTAGGCTAACGGCCGACCGTCATCGTCGGCGACGCTGACGTATTCACCAACGGCGAAGCGATGCTCGCCCAGCTTGAAGACCGCCTCGTCATCCTCGGTTCCAACAGCATAGTCGAAAAACCAGTTGTCGCCGCGCCGCGACAGGCGGCCCTCCTGGGCGTCCTCATCCGGCGCAAACCGGCGCACGGTGCACGCATCGCGCTCAGCCTTGAAAGCCGTCTCGTCCAGATGCCCGTCGCCATTCAGGGGCGCCACCAGCGTATAGCCGCGCCGATCATCGCCATCGGCGAACTCGGTGCCCGGGTTACGCGCCATGCGCATGACGATCCTGCTCAACGACATTGCGGTTCCCTTTCCTGATGGCCCCACTTGGCTCTATGGAGTGCAACGCTCAACCGGGCGCGCGGCTCCCGCGAACCACATAAGCTCTACAGCGAGGCGTTTCAAAGCGTGGCCCAGACCCGCCCCAAGACCACGACCCCGAAGGATGCCCCGCGCGCCTGGCAGCGAATGCTGTCTGGCCGTCGGCTCGACCTGCTCGACCCTTCGCCCTTCGACATTGAGATCGAGGACATCGCCCACGGCCTGGCCCGCGTTGCACGCTGGAACGGCCAGACAATAGGCGAACATGCCTTTTCCGTGGCCCAGCACTCGTGCGTCGTGGAAGAAATCGCTGTCCACATAAAGCCGGACCTCGAAATCAAATGGCGGCTGGCCGCCCTGCTCCATGATGCTTCCGAATATGTGATCGGCGACATGATCTCACCGTTCAAGGCGGCGCTCGGTGTCAACTACAAGGATTTCGAAGCCCGGCTCGAAGGCGCCATCCACCTGCGCTTCGGCTTGCCGCCGAAGAACCCGGTGGCGATCAAGAAGCTGATCAAGCAGGCTGATCGCGCCTGCGCCTATTTCGAGGCGACCCAACTGGCCGGCTTTTCGAAGGCAGAATCGCTCGGCTTCTTCGGCAAGCCGCCGACCGGCTATGATCTAAAGATCGAACCGTTGTCGGCCTCGGTGGCTCAGCGGCTGTATCTGGACCGCTTCGAGACCCTGACACAGGCCCTCTAGGATCATGCCTCCCTCGCCCGTCGCCATCGGACTCTCCGCCGTCGTCATGGCGCCGCACGACGGCGAAGTGGCGGTGCTGACTGTTCAGGGCGGCGGCGATCCGCTGGCCGGCTTGCCGTCGGGGCCATTCGATCCGGCGGCGCATCGGACATTCGAGTTGGCCCTGCGTCACTTCGTGACCAGCCAGACCGGCCTGGACATGGGTTTTGTCGAACAACTCTACACTTTCGGCGACGCCGGGCGCGAGACACCGCAGGCCCGCCTCGGCGGCGATGACGCGCGCGTGGTCTCCATCGGTTACCTGGCCCTGGCCCCCGCCGCCGTCGAGATCGCCGGCGCCGAAGCCGCCTGGCGCCCCTGGAGCCGGTACTTTCCCTATGAGGATTGGCGGATGGGTCGGCCGGAGATGATCGACGCGGTCATTGCGCCGTGGCTGACCAGATGGGCCGCCAAGGACGCCCAGCGGATGGCCCGCGCGGAGACCCTGTTCGCCCTGAACGAGCGCGCTGTCTGGCGCGACGAGCGGGTGCTTGAGCGCTATGAGCTGCTCTATGAGGCCGGACTGGCTTTCGAGGCGGTGCGGGATCGGCGTCAGACCCCGCCGGACAATGCATCCGTCGCGGGCGCGGCGCTCCGTTCCGACCACCGCCGCATCCTGGCGACCGGCTTGGGCAGGCTACGCGGCAAACTGCGCTATCGCCCGGTGATCTTCGATTTGCTGCCGGCCGACTTCACCTTATCGCAGCTGCAAAAGGCGGTCGAAGCCGTCACCGGCCAACCGATGCACAAGCAGAACTTCCGCCGGGGCGTGGAGCGCGCAGATCTGGTGGAGCGGACAGGGCGCATGGACACCACCACGGGCGGTCGGCCAGCCGAGTTGCACCGCCGTCGGGCCGAAGGCTCCGACGGGGGCCAGACATCCGGCCTGTCGCTGCCGATCCGGCGTTAGCCGACCTTCTCGACCTGGTCGTATTCCAGCTCCACCGGCGTCGCACGACCGAAGATCGAGACCGAAACGTGCAGACGCGCGCGCTCTTCGTCGACGTTCTCGACCACGCCGTCGAAGCTGGCGAACGGGCCGTCGGTGACCTTTACGGTTTCGCCGATGTCGAAACGGATGGTCGGCTTGGGGCGCTCGACCCCCTCTTCAGCTGTGCCGACGATGCGCTGAATCTCTTTTTCCGAGACCGGCATCGGCTTGGCGCCCGAGCCGAGAAAACCCGTCACCTTCGGGGTGTTTTTGATCAGGTGAAAAACTTCGTCAGTGAGCTCCATCTTCACCAGCACATAGCCGGGGAAGAATTTGCGCTCGGTATTGACCTTACGACCGCGACGAATCTCCACCACCTCCTCGGTCGGCACAAGCACTTCGGAGAAGCGGTCGGCCAAGCCCTGGTTACGCGCCTGGTCGAGGATGTTCTCCTTCACCTTCTTCTCGAAGTTCGAATAGGCGTGAACGATGTACCACTTGTGGTTTGGGTTCGAGGCCTGAAGGGTATCTTCGGTCATGTCTGTATTCCCTATCGGCCGATCTGGATGAGCTCACTGGCGCCGAGCGCCATCATCAGGTCCACCGCCCAGAAGAACAGGGAGGCCAGCGCGACCATGATGAAGACCATCACCGAGGTGATCCAGGTTTCCTTGCGGCTCGGCCAGGTAATCTTGCGGCCTTCAGCGCGCACCTGGCTGAAGAACTGCATTGGCGTAATGCGCTTCTTGGGGGCATCCGCTTCGGGCGCGGTCACGGCGCCGCCCTGAACGATGGTGCTTCCTCCGCCTCGCGTGGAGGACTTCGCCTTGGCCATTCTGTTTCCGTCTCAGATAAAAGTGGCAGGAGTGGAGGGACTCGAACCCCCGGCCCTCGGTTTTGGAGACCGATGCTCTACCAACTGAGCTACACTCCTTCGATGAAGCCCAGATAGGAACTCCAGCGTCCGGGACAAAGAACAGCGCGCCGAAAGGGTCACCCTTCGGCGCGTGCTTCGCCGGACAGGGCCTATGCCCCAGCCCATCAATCATTTCAAGCATGCCGTTAGCTCAAGCCAACGCGGTGCGCAGAATATTTACCACTCACGGTCAAGCTGAGCCCCTGAACTTTCAGAAGATCGATAGCGCGCCATGGAAGCTATGCATCGCCTGTCCGAAATCGTGCGCGATTTCATTCACTCGGCGCGCGGCAATGTCGCCATGATGTTCGCTCTGTGCGCCGTGCCCATTACCCTGACCGTCGGCGTGGCCGTCGATATCGCTCATCAGAACGCGGTCAATGACGAAGTCCAGAACAGTCTCGATGCAGCGATTCTCGCGGCGGCGTCCTCCACAGCGAATACCGAGGATGATATCGAGCAGATCATCCGGACCTACCTGACCAGCAACCTGACCGGTGTGGACCTGGACGACGACTACACTCTGACAGTTCGTGTAGATGAACGCCGGATCGACGCCGCCGTCTCCGGCCGGACACCAACCTTCTTCGCCGGCGTGGTGGGACGCTCCCATCTGCCCGTGGGCGTGGACGCTGCGGCGATGCGCGGCGGCGGCGAGGTGGTGGAGCTGGTGCTGGTCGTTGACAATACCTGGTCCATGTCAGCTGACGCCGGCGGCGGCGTCAGCCGGATCACGGCCTTGCGGCAAGCGGCGCGCGCGCTGGTCAACGGAATCATGGTCGATGGCGCAGAGGTTCGCGTCGCCCTGGTCCCCTACGCCGACTACGTAAATGTCGGCCCTGCGAACCGCAGCGCCAGCTGGCTGAACGTGCCCGCGGACTATTCCACGACGTCCGCGCGCGTTTGCAACATCCTGACCACACGCAACGTTTGCACCGGCGGCGTTCGCGACACCCGGACGGTTCTTGTCGACGGGGTGCCAACGCCGCAGACCTATTGGCGCGTACCGCAAACCTGCAGCGTCCAAACCGTCGCCCCCTACGAGTCCTGCTCTGGCGGTTCGACGACGCAGTACCGCTGGTTCGGCTGCGTCGCTTCCCGCAACGTTGGGATGCTGAGACGCTCGGACCTGCAACCCACCACTCGCTACCCTGGATTCCTAGGGACCTCTCAGGCCTGCCTGAACCCAATTGTTCCGTTGACCGATGATCGCTCAACCATCCTGAGCGCCATCGATGGCTTGATCATCAACATCGGGGGCTATCGGCCCGAGACCTACATTCCCTCAGGCCTGATCTGGGGCGTCAATGTCCTTTCGCCTTCAGCGCCCTATTCGGAAGGGGCCGCCTATGGCGACGATGTGCGCAAGATCATCGTGCTGATGACCGATGGCTCCAACACGCTCAAATATAGGGCCAGCGACGGGCGCCACGTCTCGGCGTCCGACTCATCCAACGCTGACACCGACGCGCGCGCCATCTGTGACTACGCCAGGGACCAGCAGATTCAGATTTATACCGTAGGCTTGGCGGTTCCGTCCGGCGCGCCGCGCGACCTCATGCGATACTGCGCCAGCTCAGCCGCCAATGCGTTCGATGCCGCAAACGCCTCGGAGCTGGTCGAAGCGTTCCAGGGCATCGCGCGTTCGATCAATGCGGTCCGTCTGGTTGAATAGGCGCCGGCCTCAATTCGCGCCGCTCTGGCGCACAGTCGGGGCTTCGTTGCGGACAAGCAGGTGGAACACCAGCGTTTCGATCCGGCGGTCGTCCATCTTCTGAACCTCGACCTCAAAGCGGCCCAGTTGCAGACGCTCCCCCTCTTCCGGGATCCGCGACAACTGATGCAGAACCAGGCCGGCGACCGTATGGAACCCGTCGTGTTCACCGAAGTCCTCACCCAGGGCGTCGGCTAATTCTTCCAGATCGGTCTGACCGTCGATCATCCAGGACCCGTCAGCGTTCTGGGCGATGTTCTGGCTCGGCTCGTCATGCTCCTCGTCGAAGTCCCCGGCGATCATCTCCAGCAGGTCGGTGGCCGTCACCACCCCCTCGAACGAGCCGTATTCATCGACGATGAACGCCATATGCACCTTTGAGCCCTTGAGTATCTCCAGGGCCTTCAGCACTGAAGTCGTCTGGGGAATGACAGCCGGGGTCTGGACCAGCTTCTCAACGTTGAACTCGCCGTTGTCGAGCAGACTGTCGAGCAGATCCTTCTTGTGGACCACGCCCATCGGATTATCGACGTCGTTCTCACGCGCCACCACCAGGCGTGAATAGGGGCTGGAGCGGACCTCTTCCTTGATCACCTCGTCAGGGTCATCCAGGGCGATCCAGCTGACCTCGTGACGCGGCGTCATGGCCACCTTGATCGGCCGATCGCCAAGCGTGAGAATCTCTTCGATCATCTCTTGCTCTTCCGGCTCGATCAGGCCCGCCGAGGTGCCCTCCGCGATCATCGTCTCGACCTCTTCCTGGGTCACGTCCGAGCCGTCGCGGTCCTTGATGTTGAACAGCTTCAAGATGCCCGAGGTCGAAGCCGTCAACAGCAGGACGAACGGCTTGAGCACCGTAGCCAGCAGCGAGATCGGCCCGGCCATCTTGGCCGCGATCGGCTCCGGGAAGATCAGGGCCAGTCGCTTGGGCACCAATTCGCCGACGATCACTGAGACGTAGGTGATCACCACCACCACCAGGCCTGTGGCGATGATGTGCGAGTACTGCGCCACCATCGGAATGTAGGTCTCGATCAGCCGGTTCAGCTCGCCGCCAATGGCCGCCTGGCCATAGGCGCCGGCCAGAATGCCGATCAGGGTGATGCCGACCTGAACCGCCGACAGAAAATGCGTCGGCTCCTCCGCCAACTCCAACGCCCGCCGGGCGCCGCGATCGCCACGCTCGGCCCGACTTTGCAGCTTGGATTTGCGCGACGAGACAACCGCCATCTCGGTCATGGCGAACAGGCCGTTGAGCACCACAAGGAGCAGAACGACGACGATGGCGAAGGCTAACATCTAGGGGGGAGGACCCGACGCGGCCTCGAGGCCGCCCAGACAGCTTAGGGCCTGACGGGCCAATACGCCATGGGGTTGTTGCAAACGGCTCAGGCCACGCCCGAACACCGCGCCGCTGCGACGAGGGCGACGACCACGACCCAGGCGATCCAGCCCCACGGCGCGCGCGCCTCGCCCGAAGTGCTGATGTATCGCCCTCCCCGCGCCCGCAGTACGAATCCGACGCCGGTCGTGTCGAACATCCGCTGCAGAAAAGCGCGATAGGCGGCCGCCTGGCTTGGCGGAAGAATCTCGTTGGGGACGGTCAGAGTAACGGTGTGCAGACCGCGGCGACGGTCCAACCATTCAAAGCGCGCGCGCGCCTCCAGGCCGCCCGGCCCCTGAATCCGCTCATCCCAGGGCGAAAAGTTAGTCGGGACGGGGAAGTTGAATTCTCGCCGTGTCACCACCTGGCGCGGCGAGCCCAGGGCGATCGGCTCGCGTCGCGGCCCCGCATCGACAATCGGCAGGTTGGGCCGCACCACGTCGTCATAAGACAGAAACCGCCGCCCTTCCGCCCCGAGAGACGTCATCGCCCGCTCGACGTCATAAATCTCACGGATGGTGAGCGCGTTGGCGTGGGAGTCATCGATCACCTGCAGGCGTTCCACCTCGCGCAAGGGCGAGTTCAATTCACGTTCAAGCTGCTCGCGATACAGCTCCGCCAACGCCCCGGGCTCTCGATTGTCGATCAAACGACGCGTGTCGTCAGCTCGCCAGCCGCGATGGGTGGTCGAGCATTCCAGCCGCGCAGGGCGCACGGTTTCGCGTGGGAAGGTCCAGCGCTCCACAACCTCGCGCACCGCCTCCATCGGGGTTGGTGCGATCTGCACCAGTTGCGCGTGGTCGACCAGCGGCAGCGCCCAACCGAAACGCGCCTGGGTCAGCCGCTCCAGATCACCGGCCTGGGGCGGCATCGTGCCGTCCAGCCAGTAGTCGCGCCCGTTCAGCTTCAGCCGGACAATGCAGTGATTGAAGGCGCGCGGACTGGGAATAAAGTTGTTGAGGTCCGGGCCCAGCCCGACATTGACCAGAGCGCAGCACGCCTCCAGTCCCATCTGCCTCAGCACCGCCGTCAGCAGCACCGAGGCATCCTTGCAGTCACCATAGCGCGTTGACCAGATCGTCCGCAGTCCCCGCGGCCGGAACCCACCCTCTCCGATCGCCACCGAATGATAGCGTAGCGTCCGCTGAACCAGCCTCAGCCCCTCGACCGCCCAGACGGCGGGATCGGCTGTGCGCGAACGGATGGCGTCAACCTCGGCGATCAGCTCGGCGGGCGGGCTGTTGTCCACGATCGCCCCCTCGTACATCTGGCGAAAGATGTCCGAGACCTGGGACCAGTTCAGCGCGTCTCCAACCTCGACCGCCTGGTAACCAATGCTCCAGGCGGGCGCGAACGGTTCAGGCAGATAGGGCGCAAGATCCCGCGCGCGCCAAGTATAGATCCGGCGCCCGTTCCGATCCGACACCCTCGGTTGAGGCGCGCCGCCGAACCGGCGAATCATCATCTTCTGATCCGGGCGCGCGATCAGCCGGCACGTCGTCTCCACAACCCGCGTCGACCACTGCAGAATAAAGTACCAGGAGAAAGCACCTCTCAGCGCCGGTTGCTCGCCGATGACCGAATAGCAAACGTCGACGACGTCGCCCTCGCGCAAGTCCGGAATCACCATGTGGGCGGTCATCCGACCGTCATAGATCGCTCGTTCAAGGTTCGGCTCGCGCCGCATCAATTCAAAGGCTTCCGGGCGTCCCTCATCGCGCGCCACGCCGCTTCGAAGCACCTTGACGCCGTGGATCACCAGACGTTCGAACCTGGGGTCATAGTCGGCGTTGAAGCGGGCCACCGCCTGAAGTCCGTCACGCCCTGTGATCGCCCGAACCAGCCGCGTCGTCAGCACGCGCTGCGGCCCGGTCAGATCGGCCTGGGCCTCGCTCAGCAGAACCACAGCCCCATCGGTGCTCAAGGCGCGCAGATCACGACCGTCGACTTCGACCAGCGGAACCGGAAATGACGCCGGCGGCGGCGCAAACTCAATGCCGCGCGTCTGCGTGCTCCCGTCCCCATCGCTCACGCGTCAATCCCCTGAACTTCCGGCGACACTACCACCCGCTCAAAGGGTGAGAACCCCTAACCCGTATCAGACGAGCTCTCCCCCCGATCAAACCTCTTGTCCAGCGGCCCGGATCGGTCCCAGATAACGATGGTTCATAGAGGTGTGAAATGCTCAATCGTCGTCATGCGTTGGCCCTGTTGGCGGGAACCGCCGCGTCTTGCCGAGCGCCATCGAGTTCCGGGGAACCGGATGTCGTCATCGTCGGCGCTGGATCGGCCGGCATTGCAGCCGCCCAGACTCTCATCGACGCCGGGCGCTCGGTCGTGGTGCTTGAGGCCATGGGCCGGATCGGGGGCCGCGCCTTCACCGAGACCCGCACGTTCGGCGCGCCCTTCGACGTCGGCTGCGCATGGCTCCACAAATCCGACGATAACCCCTACACCGACTACGCCCGCGCCCAGGGCTTCACGCTCCAGCCGCATGAATACGACCTGGAGCGGGTCTATTTCGGCAGACAGGCCGGCGACGCCGCCCAGGTCAACGCCGCCGAACACGCCATCGCCGAAGCCATCTCCGAGGCCCCCAACGATGTGGCCGCCAGCGCCGTAGCTGGAATCGACACGCCGGTCGAAGAAGCCGCCGGCGACTATCTGGGGGCGCTCGACATGGCGGTGGACCTCGATGAGCTGTCGACCTTCGACTACGCCAACGCCGACGAGCTTGAGCCGAACCTGCTCTGCGCCGAGGGCTTCGGCTCCATCGTCCAGCGCCGCTCGGGCGGCCTGCCCATTCGAACCGGCACGCCGGTTCAGGCCATTCGCTATGACGGGCCGGGCGTCGTCGTCACGACCGAGGATGGAGACATCCGCAGCCGCGCGGTCATCGTCACCGTCTCGACCGGTGTGCTGGCCGCCGAGGTCATCCGCTTCACCCCCGCCCTGCCGCCCGAGACCCTTCAGGCCATCGACGACGTGCCGATGGGCATGCTGGCCAAGATCCCGCTTCAGATCCCCAACGGCGCCCTGGGGCTCGCGCCGTTCACCGATCTGATGCTGGCGCGCGAAGGCAAGGACGACCTGTATTTCCTGTGCCACCCGTTCAACTACGACCTGATGATCGGCTTTGTCGGCGGCGATCTGGGGTGGGAACTGTCGCGGGCCGGGCGCGAGGCCGCCGTCGACTACGCCAAGGCGGGCCTGGCCGAAATCTTTGGCTCGGATGCGCCGAACCGGGTGACCAAAGGCTCTCTGACGCCCTGGGCTTCCAATCCCTGGACCCGCGGCGCCTACGCCGCCGCGCGGCCGGGCCGGTTCGCCGCGCGCGAAGTGCTGGGCCGGCCCATCGCCGACAAGGTCTTCTTCGCCGGCGAAGCCCTGGCCGGCGGCCTGATCCAGACCTGCGGCGGGGCCTTCCGCTCCGGCGAGGCGGCGGCGCGGACCGTGCTGGCGACCCTGGGCTGAAACGAAAACGCCCGGCGCGAGGCCGGGCGTCTCCTGTTCAATTGGGCGCGTGACCTAGTGGCCGACGTCGCGCCAGATTTTCTTGTAGCTGAACCAGGTGATGACCCCGAACAGCAACAGATAGATCAGGACCGCAAAGCCGGTGCGCTTGCGCTCGACCTGATGCGGGTCCGACGCCCAAGCCAGAAAAGCCGCCACGTCCTGCGCCATCTGGTCGACCGAGGCCTCGGTGCCGTCGTCATAGGTGACCGCGCCATCCATCAGCGGCGGGGCCATGGCGATGAAGCCGCCCGGCGGCACATGATGCTCGTCGCCATCCCAGAACGGGCTCATATCCCCATTCATGTAAGGGTTGTAGTGCTGGCCGGCGTTGATCCGCAGCCCGTCCGGCGCATCGCGGTAGCCGGTCAGGATCGAATAGACGTACTCCGCGCCGCCGTGGCGGGCCTTGGCGATCACCGACAGGTCCGGCGGCGCGGCGCCGCCGTTGGCGAAGGCGGCCGCCGTCGCATTGGGGAACGGCGCCCGGAAACGGTCGGCCGGGGTGGCCGGACGGGTGATCGCCTCACCCGTCTCGGTGTCAGTGTCCGGCACTTCGATCTGGGCTGCGATGGCCGCGACGTAGGGGTTGCGGGCCGCGTCATAGTGCTCGTCGTAGAAGGGACCGCCTTCTTGCCCGAGCATGCGGTACGCCATCAGGTTCATCGAATGGCAGGCCGAACAGACCTGCTCATAGACCCGGTACCCGCGCTGAAGCTGCCCTTGATCGAAGGTTCCGAACGGACCCTCGAAGCTGAAGTTAACGTGGCGCGGATGCAGAGCTCCGCCCTCAGCCTGGGCAGCGCCAGCGCCGATAAGGGCGGCGGCGGCGAAAAGCCCGGCGGCGGCGCGCTTGGAAAGCGTGGAGATCATCGCGCTCAGCCCTTCTGCTCGGCTTCGGACCCGGACAGAACCGGCTCGGAAATGGACGCCGGTACCGGCAACGGAGTCTCCTTCAGGCCCACCCACGGCATCAGCACCAGGAAGAACAGGAAGTAGTAGGCGGTCAGCACCCGCGTCAGCCAAAGGTAGGTGTTGATGTCGCCGTCGAACAGCGTGAACCCGCCGCCGATGCCAGGGATCACATTGGCGTCCGGCAACTGAGCGCCGCACCAGCCGAGACCAAAGCAGACCACCAGGAAAATGACGAACAGCTTCTTCATGGTCGGGCGATAGCGCATAGAGCGCACCCGCGAGGTGTCCAGCCACGGCAAGACGAACAGCACACCGATAGCCGCGAACATCGCCACTACGCCGCCGAACTTGTCGGGAATGGCGCGCAGGATCGCGTAGAACGGCAGCATGTACCACTCGGGCACGATGTGCGCCGGCGTCTGCAGCGGGTTCGCCACGATGTAGTTGTCGGCGTGGCCCAGGGCGTTCGGATTGAAGAACACGAACACCGCGAACAGCATCAGGAACAGCACGATCGCGAAACCGTCCTTGACCGTGAAATACGGATGGAACGGCAGGGTGTCGCGGGCTCGCGTTTCCTTGGGCAGCAAGATGCCGACCGGATTGTTCTGACCGGCCTGGTGTAGCGCCCACAGGTGCAGGAACACGACGCCGGCGATGGCGAAGGGCAGCAGATAGTGCAGCGAGAAGAAGCGGTTCAGCGTCGCATTGTCGATAGCCGGGCCGCCGCGCAACCAGATCAGGATCGGCTCGCCGATCACCGGGATCGCGCCGATCAAGTTGGTGATGACCTCGGCGCCCCAATAGGACATCTGGCCCCACGGAAGGACGTAGCCCAGGAACGCCGTCGCGATCAGCAGGAAGAAGATCACGCAGCCCAGGATCCAGATCATCTCACGCGGCTGCTTGTACGAGCCGTAGTACAGGCCGCGGAACATGTGGATATAGACCGCGACGAAGAACATCGAGGCCCCGTTGGCGTGAACGTAGCGGATCAGCCAACCGCCCGGCACGTCGCGCATGATCCGCTCGACCGAGTCGAAGGCCATGGCCGTGTTGGGGGTATAGTGCATGGCCAGAACAATGCCGGTGGCGATCTGGACGACCAGACACAGGGTCAGGATCGCGCCGAAGGTCCACCAGTAGTTCAGATTCCTGGGCGTCGGCAGGGCCATATAGTCCATGCCGAATCGGACGATCGGCAGGCGCGCGTCCAGCCACTTTTCAATGCCGGTCTTCGGCTCGTAGGTCGATTCGTGATCGCTCATGGATGCCTCAGCCGATCCTGATGGACGTGTCGGACAGATATTCGTAATCGGGCACCACCAGATTCTTCGGTGCCGGTCCCTTACGGATGCGGCCCGAGGTATCGTAGTGCGAGCCGTGGCACGGGCAGAACCAGCCGCCGAAATCGCCGGTGCCAAACGTCGGAACGCAGCCGAGGTGCGTGCACGAGCCGACCACGATCAGATACTGGGTGTGGCCTTCCTTGACCCGGTCGGCGTCGGTTTGCGGATCCTTGAGGGCCGAAAGCGGGGTCTGCTCCGCCTCCTGGACCTCCTCAGCCGTGCGGTAGCGCACGAACACCGGCTTGCCCTGCCAGCGCACCACCACCTGCGAGCCTTCCTGAACCTTGGTCAGATCAAACTCGATGGACGCCAGCGCGACCGTGTCGGCAGCGGGGTTCATCTGGTTGATCAACGGCCACACGCAGGCTGCGCCCGCGCCGACCGCCGCGGCGCCGGCCGCGATATGAATAAAGTCGCGGCGATTCGGATCGCCGCTGTCGTCGTGAACGACGTGATCGGTCACAGAGCCCACCTTCGTCAGGGGCCGCGATAGCGCAAACGCCGTCGCGGCCGGGAATAGCCGTACGTGCGACCGGGATTAGAGCCCGCCCGCCGCTTTTTCAACTGGGCAGTTGGCGGAAATCCACGCTTTCGTGAACCAAACCGGTCTCAACGCCCCTATTCGGCCTCGCCATCCAGCTCCGAGATGGTGGCGTAGTTGGCCGGCTCATCGGCCAGTCCCGCTGCCACCGCCTCGACCTGCCGCATCACCCGCAGAACGTTGCCGCCCGCCAGTTTGGCCAGGTCCGCGTCCGACCATCCGCGTCGCGCCAGCTCTTCCAGCAGCGCCGGATAGTCGTCGACCCCATCCAGACCCGGGATCGTCGTCTCGATGCCGTCGAAGTCGCCGCCCAGCCCGACATGGTCGATCCCGACCACGTCACGGATGTGCTCAATGTGGTCCGCAACCTGACTCCGCGTCACTATTGGCGGCGGATTCTCAACCTCCCAGGTGGCCATCACGGCATCGACCTGCGCCTCACCTTCAGCGTCCGCCACCCGCCCTCGCTCCGTCAGCCAGGCCCGATACGAGGCCCGGTCGGCGCTCCAGTCCCGAATCTCCTGCGAAATGAAGCCCGGCACGAAGGTCGCCATCACCACGCCACCGTTCTCGCGCACCCGCGCCAGCACCGCGTCCGGCACGTTGCGCGGCGTGTCGGTCAGCGCAAACGCCGAGGAATGCGAAAAGATCACCGGCGCCCGCGTCGCATCCAGGGCGTCGTTCATGGTCGCCTCCGAAACGTGGCTGAGATCGACCAGCATCCCCAGCCGGTTCATCTCCCGCACCACCGCCACCCCGAACGGCGTCAGGCCGTCATGCACCGCCTCGTCCGTCGAGGCGTCAGCCCAATCCAGATTCCTCGAATGGGTCAGGGTGACGTAGCGCACCCCCAGGGCATAGAACGAGCGCAGCACCGCCAGGGAGTTGTTCAGGGCATTGCCACCCTCCATTCCGATCAGGGAGGCGATTCGCCCTTCGGCGTGGGCGCGCTCGATGTCGTCAGCGGTGAAAGCCATTTCGAACACGTCCGGATGCCGCCGCACTAATTCGCGCACCAGGTCAATCTGGACCATGACCTGTGCGGTCGCCGCCGGGCCCTCCAGCGAAGCGGGCACATAGACCGACCAGAACTGACCGCCGACGCCGCCGGCCCTCAACCGCGCGATATCGGTGTGCATGGGCGGCGTCAGTTGCGACAGATCCCGCGTGACATCCAGCTGGCGCGCATCGCCGTTCCAGCGGCTTGCAACCTGCCAGGGAAGATCATTGTGTCCGTCGATCAGCGGCGTCGCAGCCAGCAAGGCGCGCACACGTTGGGCTTCGGGATTGTCGTGGGCGGCGGCGCTGGTGACGGTGGCGATCATGGCGATGGCGGCGGTTAGCAAAACGGAACGGGGCACGAAATCACTCCTCTGGGCGATGCAGCATAACCGGGGTGACGGCGTCGTGCGACTGTGATTGAAGGCGCGCCATGTCCATCGACCTTGATCTGTCCGAGCGCCAGGAAATCGCCCGCGCCTGGTTTGAGACCTTCCGCGACCAGCTCTGCAGCGCACTCGAGGCCCTCGAAGACGCCGCCGACCCCGCGTTGTACCCTGGCCCTGCGGGACGTTTTGAGCGCACCGCCTGGAAGCGCGACGGAGACGGCGGCGGCGGCGTCGCCTCGACGTTGCGGGGACGCCTGTTCGAGAAGGCCGGCGTCCATGTTTCCACCGTATGGGGCGAGTTCACGCCCGAGTTCGCCAAATCAATTCCCGGAGCCCAGGACGATCCACGCTTCCACGCCACGGGTGTCAGCGTCATCATCCACCCGAAGAACCCGCACGTTCCCACGTCGCACATGAATACGCGGCTGATCTCGACATCCAAGTCGTGGTTCGGCGGCGGCGGCGATCTGACGCCGGTGCTCAACGCCCAGCGCGACCAGGAAAATCCGGACGCCATCGCCTTCCATGCAGCCATGAAGGCGGCTTGCGATGCCCACGACCCGACCTGGCACGCCAGATACAAGGCCTGGTGCGATGAGTATTTCTTCCTGCCCCACCGCCACGAGCCGCGCGGGATCGGCGGCATCTTCTATGACCACCACGACTCAGGCGACTTCGGTCGGGACTTCGGCTTCACCCGCGAGGTCGGCTTGGCTTTCCTGGACAGCTACACCTCGATCGTGCGCGGACGTATGGGCCAACCCTGGACCCCGGCCGAGCGCGACGAGCAACTGATCCGCCGCGGGCGCTATGTCGAATTCAACCTGCTCTATGACCGCGGCACCACCTTTGGTCTGAAGACCGGCGGCAATGTCGAATCGATCCTCAGCTCGATGCCGCCTGAAGTTAAGTGGCCGTAGAGGCCGCCCGTCCCCCCACACACATCATCCTCGGCCCTGTCCCCGGGATCTATTCCCAGCCTTGCGCCACCGGAGATGGCCGGGACACGCCCGGCCATGATGGATGGATGGCGTCTCCCCTAGATTCGACCGCTGCCGTCGATCGGCTCGTTGAGGAAGTTGCGGATCCACTGACCGACGACCTCGCGGTCGTTGGGTCCATCCAGACTGGTCAGGGCCTGACGCGCAAAATGAGCCTCGTAGCGGTCGCCGCGAATCTTGATCAGCGCCTTGGCGAACTCGGGGGTGAATTCCGGGTGGCCCTGGAACGAGATGGTATCCCGCCCATGGACAAGTCCGGCATGGGGGCAAAACCGGCTGCTCAGCGTCACCCAGGTCGATACACCACGATACGCAACCTGATCCTGATGCGACACCGGCAGGCGCACCGTGCCTAGCGGCGGGTCCATCCAGCCTTGTCGCTGGTCGACGCCATAGGAATGTACGCCGATGCCCCAACCTCCGGGCCATTTGACGACGTCGCAGCCATTCGCCTCGCCGATGATCTGGTGTCCGAAGCAGATGCCGACCATCTTGCAGTGGCCCTGCGCCCCGATGATCCACATCTTCAGGTCCTGGATCCACGCATCGCCGTCATAGACGCCGGACGGGGAGCCCAGGATGACCACGCCCTGATGCTCGCCCCGCCTTGGCGGCGGACCGGTCTGGACGTCGAAGACCTCATAGGTGAACGCATCCCCAAGCATAGCCATCAGCATGTCGGGATAGCTTCCGAACCGCGCCTCCAGCTCGGGCGGCGGCGCGCCGGTTTTCAAAATAGCGACCTTCACCCACGTCTCCTCAGGAACTTCAGACCCGACCAGTCCGCGTCCACGGCGCAGACCTTCACATCGACCCAGCCGGTTGGCAGCACCAGCTCACGCACCCCGTCCTCGGTCAGGTCGACGAAATTGGGCGAGCTCTTCTTGGGCCAGCTGATCCAGACCAAGCCGCCGGCAGGCCGGCCCGCCAGCGCCGTGGGCAGCTTGGTCGCCAGATCGGCCCGATCATGCACGAACACATGCAGCACCCGCGCCATTGGGTCCGCGCCCTCGACCAGCCGCGCACCTTCGGGGAGGGGCGCGACCAAGTCGCCATAGTGCGCCGGCGCGTCCATCACCGCCAGGCTGTCACCTGCCCGGACATCCAGCTTCTGGATCAGCGGCTTGCCGGAATACCCTGCCTCAGCGGCCATGCTATTCACTGTCCGCGATGAGGGCGGCCAGCCGGCCCTCCAACCCGACGTCGGGGAAATCCTCCCCCACCCACCAGGCTTCGAGATCGGCCAGCGCCCGCCCCATCCGGGGGCTCGGCGCCATTCCGGCCGATTTCAGGTCGGCGCCCGTGATCGGAAATTCAGGCCGCACCCAGCCGTCCGCAAGCGCCAACAACGCCTTGGCGGCGTCGCCCTGCGACAGATCCGTCGCCCAGGCCCGCGTCACGCGATCACGAAACGCCTGCCGCCCTAGCCAGTACAGGGCCGCGCGGGCCTGGGCCTGGCTCATCGTCGTAGATACATCCACGCCGTCGGGAAGCGCCGCAATCAGTCTGGCCTTCTGGGCATTCGACAGCCTCAGTGAATTCGCCGCCTCGCGCACCGTCTCCACATCAGACGGCAGCAACGCCGACAACCGCATCAGCGGATCCCGGTCGATCCCTATCATCGGCAGGAACAACGCAGCATTGTCGACCCACGGCAGAGCCTCGAACAGCACACCGGTGCCCGCCATAAGATGCACCGCCCCGCGCGGGTCCGGCGCCGCGAGCAGCTTGAGCACCTCTGCAGACACCCGCTCGGCGGAGAGTTGGGCGATCCCGTCTTTCAGCGCCCCGCAGGCGGCCAGCGCGGGCCCATTCGGCTCGCCCCGACCAAACCAGGCCCGGAAGCGAAAGAACCGAAGGATTCTCAGATAGTCCTCGCGAATTCGTCGCTCGGGCTCTCCGACAAAAACAATGTGGCCCGCAAGGGCGTCGGCGACCCCCGCGCCGGTCGGATCGAATACCCGACCCGTCCGGTCGGCGTAGAGCGCGTTCAGCCGAAAATCACGACGGGCTGCGTCTTCGGCCCAATCGCTGGTGAAGGCCACCGTCGCCCTGCGCCCATCGGTCGTCACATCGCGGCGCAGGGTCGTCACCTCATGTGGTCGACTCGCCGAGATCACAGTGACGGTGCCATGCGCGATGCCGGTCGGAATCGCCTTCAGTCCGGCCGCCTCAACTGCGGCGACCACCTGTTCCGGCAACATCGGTGTCGCAATGTCGATGTCGGCAAGCGGCCGCCCCAGCAGCGCATCGCGCACGCAACCGCCGACGAAACGGCCCTCTCCGCCCGCCGCCTCCAGCGCATCCAGCACGGCTGTGGTCGCCTGCGCCTGCAGCCAGCCCTGGCCGGTCAGCAGCGTCATTTCGCCGGCTCCGGCGCCGCCGTCAGACGCTGTTGCAATCTTCGGATCATGCCTGCGGTCGCGCCCCAGATGTAGCGTTCGGCCCCAAGATCGTCCCACCGCATCGCCCAGAACCAGCGTTCGGCGCCATTCCAGACCATCGATTCGCGGCGATGGTTCCCCGTATCCATCAGGAAGTCCCACGGTGTCTCGAACGCCAGCGCCACCTCGTCAGGATTGAGCTTCAGCTCGAACGGCGTGTCGACCATCGCCACCACCGGCGTCACGCAGAAGCCCGTACCGGTCTCATAGCCGTCAGAGAGGCCAAGCGGGCGGATCCGGCCCGCGTCCAGTCCGACCTCCTCACGGGCTTCGCGGAGCGCGGCCCCGACCACCCCTTCGCCCGGGTCGATCCGGCCGCCAGGAAAGGCGACCTGGCCGGTGTGGCTGTTCAAGGTGTCTGCGCGGCGCGTCAACAGCACCGCCGGGCCGGCTTCGCGCATGATGATCGGCACCAGCACCGCCGCCGGCTTCAGCCGCCTGGCGCCGCCCGGCCGAATTTCCGGATTCAGATCAAAATCCGAGGTGTGCGCGGGGCCGTTCGGTTCAGCCGTGCTCAGCGGATCAAGCACGGACTTCAGCTGTTGTTCGAATTCGGGGTCCGTCAATGGTCGCGACCCAGCTCGAACCAGACGCCGCCAGAGCGTACCCCCAGCACCCCGGCGGCGTCGCGCTCCGCCGCCTCGACCAGCTCGTAGAAGACCGACCGTTCGATCCGTGCTTCCAGGCCGCCGCGAACATGGACGTAGGGCCTGGGCTCGCCATCTGCCGCCAATGCGACGCGTATCGGATGCTCGGCGCCGGCGACCGTCTCATCGCCAACATCCGTGACGAACACCAGATCCTCACCACGCCGCTCAACCGTCACAGCGCGGAAGGGCGCATCCTCGACCCGGATCATCAGCTTCTCAACCGGCGTGACCAGACAATAGCCGTCCGGATCCTTTCTCAGAACCGTCGAGAACAGTCGCACCAGCTCCTTGCGGCCGATTGGCGAACCCTCGTGCAGCCACACGCCATCCGCCCGGATCAGGATATCGATCTCACCGCAGTTTGGCGGATTCCACAGATGCACCGGCGGCAGCGTGCGCCTGGCCGCCTCCGCGATTCCGATCAGCCCTGCCGGCAGCGCCCCGATCATGCTCATGGTCGCAAGTTGGAAGCCTTGCCGCGGATCGGCAAGGGGTCAGCCGATCCGAACTGCTCCCATTGGCGCAGATCCACCCAGGCTCAGCCACAAAACCCGTGCTGGATCAACCGGTCCGGGCAAGATCACACCCTGCGCCTGAACGAAGCCGAAACGTCCAAAAAACGGCAGATCCCCGACCAGAAGAACCCCGGGCAAACCTTCGTTTCTGGCCCAGGCCAGGCAGGCCTCCACCAGGCTTGCGCCGAGCCCGGCTTCACGCCAGACGCGGTCCACGGCGATGGGGCCCAGGAAGGCCGCCGCCGTCTCGCCGATCCGCACCGGCCACAGCCGCACCGAACCGACCACGCCGGCCTCACCGCGCATGACGAAACCGATCTGTGGTGCGGAGCCCTCGCGCAAGCGTTCGGCCGTCTTGGCGTAGCGGCCCGGCCCGAACGCCGCCGCGACCACGCGCGCCACCGCCGCCGCATCAAAGGCGGTTTCGGTCGACAGGATGGGGATGTTGAGCGCCGGTTCAGTCATCGGAGGCGCCCCATAGGGCCGCGCGGCTCCGCCGCCAAGCGGAATCGCTCAGTCCGCAGCGGCGAAGTTGGGCGGCCGCTTTTCGAAGAAGGCGGCGAAGGCTTCACGGGCTTCCGGACTGAGCATTTGTGCGCCGAATACCTCGCCCTCGGCCTGCATCAACGCCCACAGCCGCTCGGCGTCACGCATCAGCCGCTTGGTGGCGGCCAGCGAGCCCGGCGCCCGCATCGCCAACGCCTTGGCCAGACGTAGGCCTTCCGCATCCACATCCGCCGCCGGGACACAGCGGTTGGCCAAGCCCCAGGCGTGGGCGGTCTTGCCGTCGATCGGATCACCCAGGGCGAACATCTCAAACGCTCGCTGATGCCCGATGGCCATCGGAAGCAGCAGTGTCGACGCCGCCTCGGGGGCCAGGGCCAGATTGACGAACGGCGTCGACAACAGAGCGTCTTCGGCCGTCACCACCAGATCGCAATGCAACAGCAGCGTCAGGCCGATGCCGACCGCCCGGCCCTTCACCGCCGCCACCGCCGGCTTGTCGAGATAGGCCAAGCTCTTGAGAAAATTGAATACCGCCATATCGGTCGGCCGCGTTCCGCCCATCGCTATGGTGGCGAAGTCGCCGATGTCGTTGCCGGCGGAGAAACTGTCGCCTTCGGCCCGGAACAGGACGACGCGCACCGCAGCGGCGTCCTGGGCTTCGGTCACCGCCCGCGCCAGGTCGGCGTACATGGCCTGGGTGATGGCGTTCTTCTTGTCGGCGCGAGCGAAGCTGATGCTCAGCACGCCCGCGTTCAGCTCAGTCTTGATGTGGCTCATGGGGGTCCTCAGACGGCGCGCCAGCGCCAGACGCCGTCGGCGCCGGTTTCTCGAACGGCCCGGCCTTGCCGAACCAGATAGGTCAGATGTGCGACGCTCTCCCCGGTCGCCATGCCGAGCAGGCCCTCCCCGATCGGCCGCGCGAAGAGGGATCCAAACACGTCGATCGCCCGCTTCGGTTCCTTCAGGCTGCGCATCAGCCGTTGCAGCGATGTCTCGTGGCCGCGCACCAACCCGTCGATCCGAGCGTGCAGGCCGCGGAAGGGGTCGCCATGCGACGGCAGCACCAGCACGCCATCAGGCGCCTCCTGCTTCAGCCGCTTCAGCGATGTCATCCAGTCCAACAGCGGATCGGCCTCGGGCTCTGTCGGCCAGACCGAGACGTTCGAACTGATCTTGGGCAGAACCTGGTCGCCTGAAATGAAGACGCCGTCTTCCTCTCGCAGCAGGCAGATGTGCTCAGGCGAATGGCCGTCGCCGCCGACCAGCCGCCAGGCTCGCCCATCGATTTCCAGCATCTCGCCCGCGATCAGGCGGACATAGGCCGCCGGCGGCTCGCTGACCGCCTTGCCGAACATCCCGAACCGGCTGCGCCAGGATGCGATCTGGGCTTCGGTCCAGCCGCAGGCCCTATAGAATTGGGCTCCCGCCTCAGGCGCCGGGCCCGTGTCGGCCACCAGCATCCGCATGGTCACATACTCCAGGCGGCTCATCAGCAACGGCGCATCGAATCGCGCGCACAGCCAGCCAGCCAGGCCGATATGGTCGGGGTGCATGTGCGTGGCGATCACCCGCGTGATCGGTCGGCCTTCCAACACGGTCTCGAACGCGGTCTCCCACCCCTCGCGGGCCGCAGGGAAGTGCAGGCCGCAATCGACGACGGCCCAGCCTTCACCGTCGCGCAACGCCCAAAGGTTGATGTGATCCAGCGTCATCGGCAGCGGCGAGCGCAGCCATAGAACGCCCTCGGCGACTTCGACCGCCTGGCCGGGTCCCGGCGGAGCGCCACACGGATAGCTCAGCGCGCCTTTCGCCAGGCCGCCGTCCACATCCGCCAGTTCCGGCGCGCCGTCAGCCAAGAGCCCGTCTCCTTAAGCAACGCTCAGCTCATAGCGCCTTGTTCATCCTGGCGTCAAAATAGATGTGGAAAAATGAAGCATCCGGAACGTCGCTCAACGTTAGGCGTGTTCTGACTTGACCCTGGGGCGGCGCCCCCTTAGCCGTGACGAAACAGTCGAGACGAGGATCGTCCCATGAAGTTGAACGTCTTATCCGTACTCGCAGGGGCGGCTATCGGTCTCCTTGCCATATCCGCTCCTCTGGAGGCCTCGGCTCAGGGACGAACGCGCAGGCCGCCCCCTCAGGCTCAGGTCCAGGATATGTCACGTGAAATCCTGCAGCGTGAAGGCTCGCCGTGCCAATATAGCGCCTCGCGGATTCTCGGCCGAAACCAGGACGACAACATCCTGTATGAGGTTAGCTGCCACAACGGGCCAGGACTGCTTCTTCTGGACACCGAACCGGCCCAGATCGTGAATTGCATCGCCAACAACGCTTCGGTTGCCCGGCGTCGCGCCGAGAACCCGGAAGCCGAAGTCGGCGCGGAATGCATCCTTGAGGGAAACACGGACGTCGTAGCCGCCGTCAGCCCGCTCGCCGTCGCTGCTGGCGTGACCTGTGCGGTGGACCAGGCCCGGTGGGTTGGCCTGACCCCCGAGGGCTCTCAGCGATATGAGGTCAGCTGTCCGGGCACGGATGGCTACTGGTTCGATGTGAACGCAAGCAACCAATCCGGCAATTTGCTGCCCTGCCTTCTCGTCATGAACGCGGGCGGGGATTGCGAGCTCACCACGCCCGCTGAACAGGCGGCTTGGGTTATGAACCTCGCTGCTGCGTCGGGCCGTTCGTGTCAGGCGAGCGCCGCCCGCTATGTGGGCAGTATCGATACCGGCCAGCGGTACTATGAGGTCGGATGCAGCGACAGCCTCGGTTTTATGGTCAGAACGACCGCCGACGGCGGCTATGACTCGACCATCGACTGTGCCTCGGCGACGCACATTGACGACGGCTGTACGCTCACGGGCGGCGCCGCCATCGCCGCTGCAGCTTCCGAACAATGGCGTACGAAACTCGCCAATGCCGGTATTTCCTGTGATTTTGTCTCCAACCTGGAGCCGCGGCGCGAAATGAGCGGAGAGCGGCGCGATGTTGTTGAGTTCCAGTGCAATGATCGCCCCTGGGGCCTCGTCGCCTTCTTGCCGACTGACACGGGCTCGGCCGAGCAGATTGACTGCTTGACTGCTCAGGCACGCCTTGGCGACTGCACCCTGACGACCCGGCAAATGCTGACCGAACAACTCAACTCGCTGATGAGCCGCCGTCGCAATGCGTCCTGCAACGTCACTGACTTCCGGGTGTACGGTCGCCTTAGCGCGGCCGAAGCCGAAAGCGCCAACCAGGTTGGCGACGTTGTTGAACTGAGCTGCGCCGGCCGGGAAGGATATATCGTGGTGGTCACCAGCGACCGCTCGGCCATCTCAGCCGCCCAGACCTGCTCGACCTCCGCTCAGCGCGGCGGTGCGCGTTGCGAGCTGGGTTCATAGCGGGCGCGTTGTCCGAAACAGACTGATCAAGGCCCCGGGAACCAACCCGGGGCCTTTTTCTTGTCAGGCGTTCAGCGTTTCCTGGAACCGGACCGCGCGCCCCCCGGCCGAGCCGATCAGCTCGCCGTCACGCATGACCACCCGTCCGCGCACGATGGTCGCCGCCGGATAGCCTTCAACTTCCATGCCGTCGAACGGCGTCCAGCCTGAACGAGTGGCCATGTCCGCGTGCTTCAGCGTGCGACGCGCTTTTAGATCGACCAGCGTCAGATCGCCGTCCCAGCCTTCGGCCATGCGGCCCTTGCCGGCGATCTGGAACACACGCTGAGCCCCCGCCGAGGTCAGGTCCACCAGTCGCTCCAGGCTCAGCCGGCCCTTGGCGGCGTGATCCAGCATCACCGGCAACAGCGTCTGCACGCCTGGCATTCCCGAGGGCGAGGCCGGATAGGGCCGCGCCTTCTCCTCGAGCGTATGCGGCGCATGGTCCGAACCGATGACATCGGCGACGCCCTGAGCGATGCCGTCCCATAACCCTTGGCGATGGCGCGCCTCACGGATCGGTGGGTTCATCTGGGCCAGGCCCCTCAGCCGCTCGTAGGCCTCTGGCGCCTCTAACGTCAGATGCTGAGGCGTGAACTCGACCGTCGCCACATCCTTGTGCTCGGCCAGGAAGGCGACCTCCTCGGCGGTGGTGACGTGCAGCACGTGAATGCGCTTGCCCACCTTTTCGGCCAGGCCGACCAGGCGCCGGGTCGAGCTGAAGGCCGCCTCGGCGTCACGCACCTCCGGATGACTGGTCCAGTCGCCGGTGCGCGCCAGGCCGCGCCGCTCGGCCAGCCGGAACTCATCCTCGGAATGGAAGGTGGCGCGGCGATTGACGTTCCTCAGCACCGCCTCGACACCCGCATCATCAGCGATCAGCAGCGATCCGGTCGAGGCCCCCATGAAGACCTTGACCCCGCAGCAGCCCGGCAACCGCTCCAACTCGCTCAGTTGCGCGACGTTTTCCATCGTTCCGCCGATGTAGAAGGCGTGGTCGCACCACATCCGGTCATGCGCCCGAGCCAGCTTGTGGGCCAGAGCCTCAGGGTCGGTCGTGGTCGGCTCGGTGTTCGGCATTTCGAACACCGCCACCACCCCGCCCAGCGCCGCCGCCCGGCTGCCGGTCTCCAGGTCTTCTTTCCACTCCAGCCCAGGCTCGCGAAAATGCACCTGGGTGTCGATCACGCCGGGCATCACCAACAGACCGGCTGCATCCACGACTTCCGCCGCCGAGGCTTGGCCCAGATCGCCGATGCGCAGAATCTTGCCGTCCCGGATCCCGACATCGCCCTGGCCGCGCCCCGCGTGGTTGATGATCTCGCCGCCACGCACGATCAGGTCATAGGTTTCAGCCATGAGCCGGCTCCAGAATCGGCGTCTCGGTCGCATGAAACAGCTTGATCGCCGCCGCCACGACCGGCTCCACGGGTACGTCCATCATGTGCTGGATGTGTTGATTAAGGCCTGGATCAACCGCGCGGAACTCCTCCAACGAGCGCGACCCGCGCACCGATTCACCGGTCCAGGGGCGACTCAGCATTTCGTCCGACGGCCCATAGACGCCCAGCGCCGGCACGCCGGCGGCCACGGCCAACTGGGTCCAGATCGAATCGCCGCCAACAAACAGCCGCGCGTGCCGCAACGCCGCCGCCGTCTCCAGCATGTCCAACCGACCCTGCACCTCGATCACGCGGTCGCGCGACACGGCAAACCGGATCGTGTGGGCTGCGTCCCGGTCCTCCGAGCGCCCCACCAGCATCAGCCGCGCCCCCGCCATCGGCCCGCCCTGCCCGAGCAGCGACGCCGCCACCTTGGTGAAGCGTTCGGAAGGCCAGCGCTTGCCGATCCAGTCCACGCCGGGTCCAACGGCCAGGATTGGTTCAGGCCGGTCGCCGACGAGGGCGTCGGCCGCGGCGATCACCTCATCGCCAAAGAACAGGCGCGGCGGCGCGGGCCGGTCCAGCTTCAAGACCTGCGAGGCGGCTTCGACGGCGTGCAGCGGCGCCTCGGTCGCGGTCCGCACCGCCCGGCGTTCGCGCTTGAGCCAGTCCGACAGCTTGGAGCCGCGCATGTCCACGACCACGCTCCAGCGCCGCCCCTTCAGCCGGTCCCACAATTTCACCCAATCCGGCTTGCTGTCGCCCGACAGCACAATCAACCGATCCAGCCCCGGCGTGTCACGAAACAGCGGCGCGCTTTCAGGGGAACCGACCACGGTGATGCGCGCGTCCGGTGCCTCATCCACCATCTGGGCCAGCACGCCCGAAGACATCACCGCCGCCATCGGGTCGGCTTCCGCAATGTACAGGATGGTCAACGGGCCGGGCATCTCGACCCTATAAACCCTAAATCGCGCGAGTCGTCGCTAGGGAAGGCGTTCAGCTCAGGTCGCGCGCCATATAGGCCGAGCCCGCACCATATTCTGCAATCTTTGCCTGAAGCGCCGGCGTCTTGATGGGACGCCAGCCACGTTTTTCCCAGAACCGCACCGCGCCAGGCACGGCGACCAACTCGCAACGCCGAATTTCCGGGTGCGCGGCCCGGCACGCCGCCAGCAACCGATCACCCAGCCCCTGTCCGCGCGCCTCGGGCGCCACAGACAGGTCATGGACGTACCAGACCCCGCCCGCCGCCTCGCTCAGCACCGTATCGGGTCCCGGCGGCTGCAGCGTCGTCCACGGATGGCTGAGCAGATAGGCGGCCAGTCGGCCCCGCGTCTCAACCGCCCAGCACCAGTCGGGGGCCACGGCGATGCGGCTGGCGAAGGCGGCTTCACCATCCTGAATTTCTGGCGGATAGACCGCCGCCTGAATGACCATCGCCGGGAGGAGGTCCTCCAGGGTGAGCCGCCGGATCACCCGCCCAGAAGCTCCCGACCGATCAAAAAGCGACGGATCTCATTGGTGCCGGCGCCGATGTCGTAGAGCTTGGCGTCGCGCACCAGCCGTTCGACCGGCCACTCGCGCGTATAGCCCGCCCCGCCAAGGGCCTGGACCGCCTCCAACGTCACCTTCACAGCGTTCTCCGACGCCAACAGGATGGCCCCGGCGGCGTCGTAGCGCGTCGTCAGGCCCGCATCGCAGGCCTTGGCCACTTGATAGACGTAGGCCCGGGCGGAGTTCAGGGCGACGTACATATCCGCCACCTTGCCCTGCATCAGCTGGAACGAGCCGATGGCCTTGCCGAACTGCTTGCGGTCGCGAACATAGGGCAGCACCACATCCAGCGCCGCCTGCATGATGCCAAGCGGCCCGGCCGACAGCACCGCCCGCTCATAGTCAAGGCCGCTCATCAGCACCGCCGCGCCGCGCCCCTCGCCGCCCATGATGTTGTCCTCGGGAACCTCGCAGTCCTCGAACACCAGCTCGGCGGTGTCCGATCCACGCATTCCCATCTTGTCCAACTTCTTGGAGACGCTGAAGCCCTTCATACCTTTTTCGACCAGAAAGGCGGTGACGCCGCCATTGCCCTCGCCGGTGCGGACATAGACGACCAGGGTCTCGGCGTGCGGTGCGTTGGTGATCCAGAATTTGGTGCCGTTCAGGATGTAGCGGTCGCCCTTCTTCTGAGCCCGCGCCTTCATCGACATCACATCAGAGCCGGATCCCGCCTCGGACATGGCTAGCGATCCGACATGTTCGCCCGAGATCAAGCCCGGCAGGTATTTACGTTTCTGCTCCGCCGTGCCCCACCGGCGGATCTGGTTCACACACAGATTTGAGTGGGCCCCATAGCTGAGGCCGATGGACGCCGAGGCGCGCGACACCTCCTCCATGGCCACCACGTGTTCCAGATAGCCCAGGCCCAGGCCGCCGAACTCTTCCTCGACGGTGATCCCATGCAGGCCCAGCTCGCCCATCTCCGGCCACAGGTCACGGGCGAACTCGTTTTTCTCGTCGATCTCGGCGGCGCGCGGCGCCAGCCGATCCGCTGCCCATCGGGCCGTGGTTTCGCGAATGGCGTCAGCGGTCTCACCGAGGCCGAATTCCATGGATTGGGGGGCGTTGGGAATGCTCATGGCGGCGGGTTAGCACCGCCCGGCCCCAGCGAAAAGCCGTCAGGTCTCGGCGTCGGGTCCGCCGAGCCGCTTGAATAGGTTGTAGGCCGATATCCACACGCAGACGACGCCGATAGAGACCAGCACCCACGAAATCGCCGTCTTCTCATTGAACATCCCGGTCGGAGCCGGATCCTGCCCTGCCAGTTGGAAGCCGGCGATGCCGAAGCCAAACGCCGCCAACCCGACGATTCCTGTCGCCACATAGGCGCCGGTATCGCTCCAGCGCGAAGCCCGGTCGTCGGTCTCCTCCAGGGGCTCGTAGTAGATCACACTGTCCGCCTCAGCCGGCGCGCGGTCGCCCACCCCCTCGAACAGCGGGGTCTGGTTGCCGGATGGGGCCATCTGCTCGGCGAGCGTGGTCGGCTCGGCCTCCACGAATGACGGCGGCTCGGACCCGACTTCCGGCGGCGGCGTCAGCACGAGAACCAGCGGCGGCTCATCGATCTGCCCGTCCGGCGACGGCTCCATCAGCCCGGTCGTCTCAAGATCTTCAATCCTGGAATCCGCGGCCGTGATCGGTGAAAACCGCTCAGGCTGGTAGCTCGCCGACATCCGGGTCGAGAGGCTCGCGCCGGCCTGCCCATCGGTCAACGTCGAGGGCTGCGCGACATGCACTATCGGTTCTGCGCCGCCGGCGACCGGGTCGGGCTCGGCAGCCTCCGCCGGTTCGGCCACCTCCCGTCCAGCTTCAGGGGCGGCTTCGATGACCGGCTCGGCGGCGGCGCCTTCGCTCTGCCCGACCGCGGGCTCGGCTTCGTCATGGCCTGAGGCGGGGCCGTCGGGAGCGCCGGTCACGTCCGGCGTGGCGGCTCCGTCACCGACCGGGCGGGCCGAAACCGTCTCGCCGTCGAACTGCACCTCGACCTCGACAGGGCTGGTCTCGGGCAAGGACGCCTCGGCATCCGGGTCGATCTGAGGACGAACGAGGTCGCTGGGGACGGGCGCGCCGTCGCGTCCCAGCAACAGTGCTTCTTCGGCCGAGCGTCTGCGCACCAGAGCGTCCAACACCACCCGGCGGCCATCAAAAGCGCCCGAGCGCCAGATAGCCATGGCCAGGGCCGCTTCCGTCATCCGTTCCTGATTGACGCGCTGGAGCACCGCCGACTGACGGAACGCCTCGACGCCGACGTTGAAGGCGAAACAGACCAGGGCGTCGAACTGGCTCTGGGAGACCTGGGGGATGACTTCGTCATTGACCACGGCCGCCACCGGGATGAGGTCGTAGATCAGAAAAGCCTCGGCATCGGCAGCGGTGATGGTCGCGCCTTCGCGGGCGTATTGGGTGTGGCCATGCCCCATGGTCCAGCGACCGTCCGGCAACCGCGCGGCGGCCAGGCGCAGACCCTCGAACCCTTTGAGGAGCTCCAGTCCATCGCGAGACATCTTAAGGCGCGTTTGCATCTCGTTTCCGTCCGAGGTGGTCCATTCCGGGACAAACAGGTTCGCCCCGAAAGCGAACCCGCAAGGAACGGGCCGTCCTAGAGATCGAGATGGCTAGAGAAGGATCAAGGCCGCCAGGCCGAGGAACGCCAGGAAACCAACAGTATCCGTGATCCAGCTGACGAAGACCGGCGAGGCCACCGCCGGGTCGCGTCCGAGGCGATCCAGGGCAAGCGGCGCCAGTGATCCGGCCAGCGCAGCCGCGCACAGATTGATGATCACCGCCAGTCCAATAACCAGCGACAGCATCGGCTCACGGAACCAGACCCAGGTGACGGCCGAAAGCAGGATCGCGATCGCGGTTCCGTTCAACAAGCCCACGGCGATCTCCCGCCTCAGTATCCGCCAGCCATTGGCGGCAGAGACTTCACGCATGGCGATGGCGCGCACCGCCACAGTCAGGGCCTGGGTCCCCGCATTGCCGCCGATCGAGGCCACCACCGGCATCAAGACCGCCAACGCCACAAGCTGTTCGATCTGGTGCTGGAACAGGCCGATCACGGCCGAGGCCACGAGCGCGGTGCCCAGGTTGACGATCAGCCAGGGAATGCGCGAACGCACCACCTCGCCGACATCGGCGTCGCGGCCGGCGTCGGTCACACCGGCCAGGGCCAGCATGTCTTCCTGGTTCTCTTCCTGAATGATGTTGACGATGTCGTCGACGGTGATCTGGCCGACCAGCCGCCCGCCGGCGTCGATCACCGGAGCCGAGATCAGGTGATACTTCTCAAAGATATAGGCGACCTCTTCCTGCTCCAGATCGACCGCAATCTCGGTGATCGGCTCCATCAGATCGGTCAGCTTGGCGTCGCGCTGGGCCCGCAGCAGACCGGACACCGGAATGGCCCCAACCGGCCGCTGGCCCGGATCGACCACATAGATGTCGAAGAACAGCTCAGGCAGGTCCTCTCCCTGGCCGCGCATGTGGTCGATCGCGTGGCCGACGGTCCAGAACTGCGGCGCGGCCATCACCTCGCGCTGCATCAGGCGGCCAGCGGTGTCCTCGGCATAGCCCAGCGCCGTTTCCAGGCTGGCCCGCTCGGCGTCCGGCATGGCGGCCAGAACCGCGCGGCGCTGGTCGTCCTCCAGATCCTCGACAATGCCGGTGGCGTCGTCCGAATCCAGTTCCTGCAAGGCTTCGGCCAGGGCGCCGGGCGCGATGCTCTCCAGCACGTCCTCGCGCACGCCATCGTCGAGTTCAGGCAAGGTTTCGGCCAGCACGTCCGGCGGCAGCCACGGCACCACCTCGTCGCGGTGCTCAGCCGAAAGGAAGCCGAGCAGATCAGCAACGTCGGCGGGGTGCAGGGCCGAGACCAGCTCGCGCAGACGCATTCCGTCGCCGCGATCCGCAGCGTCGACGACCATCTCCACATATTCAGAGGTGAGAGCGTAGTCCTCGCCCAGCGCCAGGTCTTCCAGCATCTGGGCGGCCTCGGCCTCCGAGGGTTGGGCGGCGTGGCTGGTCATGCGCGCCTCCTTCCTTGGCCGATCAGGCGTGGCTACGCCTTTTCACCGATTCTCGATGGTGCGGTCGAGAAGACTCGAACTTCCACTCCGGTTAGGGAACAGCGACCTCAACGCTGCGCGTCTACCAATTCCGCCACGACCGCTCGCATCGGAGCGCGGGGAAATAGCGGAGGCGGATCGAAAAGGGAAGTGCCGAGTCACGCGCGCCAAATAAGGTGGCCCGACGCCGGACCACGGCGCGCCGCATCTTGCCAGACGGCTCCGGAAAACCAGCGAATTCGAACGGCTAGCCTGGCTGATGCCTGTTGTCAGGCCACGCCCGCCATGAACTCGTACACATCGGCCGGGCCGGTCACGACGATGGCGATGCGGTCATCCGAGATCGAAATCTCGCCACGCGCAACCGGGTGATTGTTGGCCAGGATCCAGACCTCGTCGCCCTCGCCGGCGTCCAGCGGGATGACAGCGCCTCGGCCCATGCGCAAAAACTGCTGCATCGGGATATTGGATCGGCCCAGCACCACCGAGATTTCGACCTTGACGGCCGCAACCTGCGGACTGACCCCCCTGTGGAATGGGAGTGTTTGAGACACCCGGACCCCTCGACGCGCGACTAGGAACTGACCTTGATCGATCATACTTGACGGCGAGTTAAGCCGAAGCTTGCGGCGGGCGATTTCAACGTCCACATCCCCAACCGATGACCGACGGCCTCGACATTCTCAAGCGCGGCGACGCCCGCGCCGCCGGCTGGGCCGTTTCCCCCGGCCTTGTGCCCTACCCCGAGGCCGTCGCCGCCATGGAGGCCCGCGCCGCCGCCATCGCCGAAGGAAAAGCCGGCGAGTTGGTCTGGCTGCTTGAGCACCCTCCCCTCTACACCGCCGGCGTCTCGGCCCGGCCCGAGGATCTGTTGGCGCCCGGCGACATCCCGGTCTTCCAGACCGGACGCGGCGGCCAGTTCACCTATCACGGCCCCGGCCAACGCGTGGCCTATGTCATGCTCGATCTGGACCGGCGCGGTCGCGACGTTCGCCGCTTCGTGCGTGGTCTCGAAGCCTGGATCGTTGAAGCCCTGGGCGCATTCAATGTTGATTCAGGAGCCCGTGACGGCCGCGTCGGCGTCTGGGTCGAGCGCCGCGACGGTGGCCTGGTCCGCGAAGACAAGATCGCCGCCATCGGGGTCAAAATCCGGCGCTGGGTCAGCTTCCACGGCATCAGCCTGAATGTGGAGCCTGACCTGTCGCACTTCGCCGGCATCGTCCCGTGCGGCATCCGCGAGCACGGCGTCACGAGCCTGGTCGATCTGGGGCGCCCCGTGTCGATGGACGAAGCCGACGCGGCCCTGCGGGGTGCATTTGGGCGTGTATTCGGCCCCGTCGAAGGCGCTGAGCCGCCGGTCTAGATCGTCGCCCGCATCGGGTTTGGCCCAAACCGATTGGCCCCCTGCTCGGACGACATCAGGCCCAGTTCGACCACGGCCCAGCCAATCACCGCCAAGCCGAGAAAATCGAGCAGACCTTCCGGGTGCGGCCAGATCATAATGAAGGCGAACAGGATCACCGCCGTCCACCAGCCCGACCGCCCCCGGTCATGCAGCCGCTTGGACAGGACGCAGGCTCCCGAAAAGAACAGCAGCGGATAGGCGAACACACCGGTGAAAACGTTGTCGCCCAAGGCCGACTGATATAGCGCCAGCATCACGATCAGGCTGACCGCCGCCAGCAGGAACGGCAGACGTCCTACCCGTCCGGACGACGAGAAGAACAGCTCGGGCCAGTCAATGCGCGTGTTCATGACGCCCTTATCGGCAAATTCTCAGCGAAGAGCCAGCCATCCCTAGCCGCGATCCGCCGCCGCACGAAACAGGCCGCCGATCTCAGCGTCGACCGCTTCCGGTTCGGCCAGTTCGATCACCGCCGTCAACCGCTCGGACCAGGATTCCCGCCGCGCCGGCGCGGTCAGGCGCGCCGACACCTCCGGCGCCAATTTCAGCCCCAACAACGCCCTGCCGCCTTTCAGCGGTCGCACTGCCGCGAACTGGACCGAGCGCGAAAAGCTGGTGAAGCTCTTTCTCTGGCCGACGACGACATCGTCGAACCGGCCGGCCAGGGCCTCCAGCGCCGCCAGGACCGCTTCGGATGCTGGGTCCTTCCATAGCTGCGCGCGCAGCCCCTCGGGATCATCCCAGCCCGGCTCCTCGCCCGAATTTGCGCACGACAGGATGTAGGCGGCGTAGTTCACACCCACGCCGTGCTCGACCTTCAACCAGGCGGCCTGTTTGCCCGGCGTCGTTTCCGGACAGGTCTCCAGAATTTTCAGCCAGGCCGCGATCGGCTTGCCAGTCTGGGCCTCAAAATTGGCCTGGACCGTGGCGAACCATTTCCTCTGCCGGTCGGTCATGCCCGCCAGGGCCTTGTCAGCGCCGCCGCTCATCGGTGTAACCTCTTCCCAGATCAGCATACGGACCCTAGCATGAGCCTCTCTGGCGCCTATGATCCCGACAACGTCTTCGCCAAGATCCTGCGCGGCGAGATGCCAGCGGTGAAGGTCTATGAGGATGGCCGCGTCCTCGCCTTTCTGGACGTCTTCCCCCAGTCCGAAGGGCACGTGCTGGTCATTTCCAAGATTTCCCAGGCCCGCAACCTCATTGAGGCGGAGCCGCAGGTGCTCCAGGATCTGATGTTGACGGCCCAACGCATTGCCGCTGCGGTTCCCACCGCGCTCGATTGCGACGGCGTTTCAATCATGCAGTTCAACGGTGCGGCAGGCGGCCAGACCGTGTTTCACCTGCACCTCCACGTCATCCCGCGTTGGGTCGGGCGTTCGATGGGCGGCCACGGCGACGGCAAGATGGCCAACATCGACGACCTCAAGGCCACCGCCGCCAGGATCAGCGCCGCTCTCTAGACGAACACCACCCGCACTCCCGGCCGGAGGGCTGCAGCCAGATGCTGCACGTCCCAGTTGGTCAGGCGCACACAGCCGTTAGAGGCGTTCTTTCCGACGATATCCGGGTTCGGCGTGCCGTGGATGCCGTAGGTGTCCTCCGACAGGTCGATCCAGGTCGTGCCGACTGGGTTGTTCGGCCCCGCCGCAATCACCAGCCGGCGGGTAATCCGATCACCGGCATAGTCCACCCGGCGCGGGTCATAGGTGTAGGTCGGGGCCGGGGCCACACCGGTGACCGTCATGCGTCCAGTCGGACTGGGATTTTCCATGGAACCAATGGTGGCCGGGTAGAAGGCCAGCAGAGCTCCGTCCCTGTCATAGACCCGCATGGCCCGCTCATCCGCGTCGACCTCGATCCGCACCACCTCGCCCGTGATCGCGGGGCGGCGCGGGTTGGTGATGTAGATTTCTGTTCCCGCCCGACTGAAATCGACCCCTGGGTTCAGGGCCAACAAGAACTGTTCGTCCATGTGGAAGCGCTCGGCCAGCTGTTCAGAGGTTGAGCGATAGCCCAGTCGCTCCAGGTCGGCCTGGGCGGCCAGATCGCGCGGGATCGACGGCGTGAACGGGCCGTCGACGTCCTCGCCGGTCAGGAGGTAGCGCGACACGACATCCTGGCTTGAGTGGGCCACCAGGTGATCGAACACCGCCTGGGTCAACTGGCCATCGACGGCCAGGCCGTTGCGCCGCTGATATTCCGCGATGGCCTGACGCACGTTCTCTCCATACCGCCCGTCAGTCACGCCGGGAGAGAAGCCGGCGCGGTCGAGCAGCACCTGGATCCGCGCAACGGCGGCCACCACGACTTGCTCTGGCCCGGTTGTCGGAAGGCTCTCATAGGCCGCGCCGTTGATCTGTTCTGCTGACACCACATTGGCCGCAGCGAGCCGCCCGTTCTCGGCTGGGCCTGGTTCACGCGGCGACGACGGGATCGGATCGGCCGGTTCACGGCAGCCGACGACCAGGGCCGCGACAAGAGCCGACACGGCGACGATGGACGTTTTCATAGATGATCCCTTCGGCCCCCCGGCCGAACCCGACAAATGCTCAGACCGGGCGCAGCGCTCCAATCACGGCGCAATCGGGTCAGGGCAGCAGGATCCAGGTCGTCTGGCTGCCGCCACCCGGCAACGCCCAGGCCACACGGATCGCGCCATCGACAGGGGCGGCGTCCACCGCGGTGGTCGGTCGGGTCGGACCCAGGGTCAGTTCGCGCTGTTCACGCCGATCTCCGACGCTGGCCGAAATCTGATGCACGCCTGGCGTCACCGCCGCCGCCAGCACGGCAAACCAGACCCCATTCGGCCCCGCCTCAATCGAATCGAGCGCCTGACCGTCCATCGCGATCCGCACCGTCGCGCCCGGCTCCGCCCGGCCCGACATCGCCACGCCGCCGCCCGCGTCCATATCAACCACGGCCAGCAACGGTGCATCGCCGACGGGCAGGGAGGCGCCGCCGACCCTTAGCATGACCGCGCGCGCCGGCGCCGCCGCCGGCGAGAACAGCCAGCCATCGCTCGAGACCGATTGGCCCGCCCGCTCGACGCTCAGATTGAACAGCCGGTCCGTACCTGCGCTTCCAGGAACCGCGACCGCGAAAGCGCCCGTCCCATCGGCGGTCACGCCATGCGCCGAACCATCCATCTGGATCAACCGAACCCGCTCATCACGACCGGCCCGCCCGACCACGGTGATAGCCCCCGAGCCGTCGGTCCGCACGATATCCGCCACAGGCGGCGCGGCGTAGGTTGGCGTGTCCGGCGCCACATCTGTCGGGGCGGCGTCGGGCGAGCAGCCGGCCAACAGCCCGGCCATCAACACCGCACTCGCGAATTCCCGCATCATCGTTCGCCCCGCTAGGTGAAGCCGTCGACCTTTGCTAGAGCCATTCGCCCTGGGATGGAAACATCCCGCCTGAACACAAGGATCCATCTTGGCCCAGCCTCCGACCCAGCTTGATTCCGTGTGCGTCTTCTGCGGCTCCTCGATGGGCGGCAAGCCGGCCTTTGAACAGGTCGCGCATGAGTTGGGGCAGGCGCTGGCCTCAGAGCAGCTTCGCCTTGTCTACGGCGGCGGCGGCGTCGGCCTGATGGGGACCGCCGCCCGCGCCGCCCACGAGGCTGGCGGTCGGGTGCTCGGCATCATGCCGGACTTCCTGCGCGCCAAAGAGCGGTTGCTCGACGAGGTCGAAACCATCGTGGTTGAGACCATGCATGAGCGCAAAGCCATGATGTACGACGCGTCCGAGGCCTTCGTCGTCCTGCCCGGCGGCATCGGTACGCTGGAAGAGGCCATCGAGCTAATGTCCTGGCGCCGGCTGAACCTGCATCTCAAGCCGATCTGGTTCGTCAATACCGAAGGCTTCTGGGACGCCCTGATCGAGCTGTTCCACAACAATGTCTCCACCGGCATGACCCCCGACTGGTTTCTTGAGACCTTTGAGGTCGTCGAGGATGTGCCCCAGCTGATGGCCTCGATGAAGGCCTGGTTTGAGCGATAGGCTTGTGCGGCGCGGTGCTTGAGGCATAAGGCCGAGATGCCCCCCCCGGCCCGCCTCATCGTCGATCTCAACGCCCTTTCGGTGAACTTCCATACGCTCGCACGGATTGGCGGCGCGCCGGTGCATCCGGTGGTCAAGGCCGACGCCTATGGGCTGGGCGCCGCCGCCATCGCCCGCAAGCTGATGGCCGAGGGGGCTGAGTCCTTCTTCGTGGCGCGCCTGACCGAGGGTGAGACCCTGCGCCAGGCGCTCGGTTCGCGCCCGGCGATCTATGTCCTGGACGGCTGCGGCCCCAGCGATGTCCTGCGGCTCCAGGCTGCTCAGCTTCGCCCGGTTCTGAACGCACCGGAACAGATTCGGCGCTGGCTGGCCTCTGACGGCGGACCCTCGGCGCTCCAGATCGACACCGGCATGAACCGGCTCGGCATCCGGCCCGAAGATGCGCCGGAACCCTTCGCCGGCCTCACGATGGTGCTCAGCCACCTGGCCTGCGCCGACGATCCGTTCGACGCCATGAATGCGGCCCAGCGTTCAGCCTTCGAGCTCGTCAGCCGCCGCTATCCGGGCGCCGTGCGTTCCTTCGCCAATGCCGGGGGGTGTTTCCTGGGCAGCGACTACGCCTTCGACGCCCTGCGGCCCGGCATCAGCCTGTATGGCGGTGGCCCCGAGGGGCGTCCGGACGATCGCCTTCGCCCCGTCGCCGCCTTCCGCGCCGAAGTGCTGCAGCTACGCGAGGTCCCCACCGGCGACAGCGTCGGCTACGCGCGCGGCTACATAGCCGACGCCCAGAGCACGGTGGCCATCGTCGGGGCCGGCTATGCGGATGGCGTACTCAGGTCCTATAGCCCCAATGGCCGTGTCTATGTCGGTGACGAACTGCGCCCGATCCGGGGCCGCATCTCGATGGACCTCACCGCCATCGACGTCACCAACCTAGCGGTCAAGCCCGGCGATCTGGTCGAGTTCTTTGGCCCTCACCACCCCATCGACGACGCCGCGCTCGACGCCGGAACCATCGCCTATGAACTGCTGACCTCGATCAATGTGCGCGTTCCCCGGGTCTATGTCGGCTGACGCGCGCGGTTGATTGACACCGCCGTTCGCCGGAACCAAGGTCCGCGCCGGGGTCCCGTCAGGCTGTCGGGACAGAGGGAAGATCACAATGAAAAAGCTCATTCTGGCCGCCGCTATCGGCCTGTTCGCCGTCTCCGGGGCCTATGCCCAGTCGGCGTCAGACGCCCTGGTTGGACGGTCGATCCGCGCCGTCGCCGCCGACGGCACGGTGACCGTGGTGCATTTCATGGCTGACGGCGCCGCCCATCTGATGTCCGGCGACAACCATCTGGACGGATCCTGGTCGCTTCAGGGCGATCAGCTCTGCTTCGACTGGCCCGGCCAGGCGCGCGAATGCTGGCCCTGGGACGGCGGACTTGAGCCGGGCGTGACCGTCTCGGCCACCAGCGACCAGGGCGACACCGTCCTGGTCACGCTCGAGGAATAGCGCCCGCCTCCGACCCATCCTGTCGCACCGCCCGGCCAATCGGAACGCGGCGGAATCGGTCCGCCTCTGCTAGAGAGCGTTCCATGGCCCGCGACGGTGCGATCTATGTCTGTCAGTCCTGCGGGGCGGTCCACGCCAAATGGGCCGGCCAGTGCAGCGCCTGTCAGGGCTGGAACACCCTGGTCGAGGAAACCCTGAGCCGCCCGCCCGGCGCGCTGAAGCCCGCACGCACGCGCGGCCTCGCCTTCGAGGATCTGCGCTCCGACAATCCTGAGCCGCCGCGCCTGATCACCGGCGTGGCCGAGTTCGACCGCGTCTGCGGCGGCGGCGTCGTGCCCGGTTCGGCTCTTCTGTTGTCGGGTGATCCCGGCGTCGGCAAGTCGACCCTCTTGCTGCAGGTCACCGCCCGAGCCGCAGCCGCCGGCGCGCGTGTCGCCTATATCTCCGGCGAAGAGGCGATCGAGCAGATCCGCGCCCGCGCCGCACGCATGGGTCTAGCCGACGCCCCCGTGAACCTGGCGGCGGAGACCTCGCTGCGCGAGATCCTCGACGGTCTCAAGCGCGACAGCTTCGATCTGGTCGTCGTCGATTCGGTCCAGACCCTTTGGTCCGACGCCCATGAGGCGGGCCCCGGTTCGGTCACCCAGGTGCGCGCCTGCGCCGGCGAGCTGGTGCGCTTCGCCAAGAAGCGCGGCGTCGCCATCGTCCTGGTCGGCCATGTCACCAAGGACGGCCAGGTCGCCGGCCCCCGCGTGGTCGAGCACATGGTCGACGCCGTGCTCTCCTTCGAGGGCGAGCGCGGCTATCCCTTCCGCATTTTGCGCGCCGGCAAGAACCGCTTCGGCGCCACAGACGAGATCGGCGTCTTCGAAATGGGCGATCGGGGCCTGGGCGAGGTGCCCAATCCGTCCGCCCTGTTCCTGGGTGAGGGCGGAGAACGCGCGGCCGGCTCGGTCGTCTTCGCCGGCATCGAGGGCTCGCGCCCCGTGCTGGTCGAGGTGCAGGCCCTGGTCGCACCGTCGGCCTACGGGACCCCGCGCCGCGCCGTCGTCGGTTGGGACAATGGCCGCCTGGCCATGGTGCTTGCTGTACTCGAAGCCCGCTGCGGGCTCGGATTCGGCGACAAGGATGTCTATCTCAACATCGCCGGCGGACTTCGCATCTCAGAACCCGCCGCCGACCTCGCCGCCGCCGCCGCCCTGGTTTCCTCGGCGCTGGATCGCCCCCTGCCCGACGGCATGGTGGTGTTCGGCGAAGTCAGCCTCTCGGGCGAGGTTCGCCAGGTCAACCGCATGGAATCGCGGATGAAAGAAGCTCGAAAGCTTGGGTTCGACGCGGCGCTCGCCCCTGCCCAGGCCGCCGAAAGCGGTGTCCTGAGGGTCAATTCTGTGTCGCGCCTTGCCGAAGCGGTTCAGCGCATTGATGATGGAGCCCTCAGCCCACAGGCCCAGCGCGCATGACCGGCTACGACCTGTTCGCCCTTGTCGTCATCGTCTTTTCGGCCCTGGCCGGATGGGTGCGCGGTGGCGCGCGCGAGGTCATCACCTTCCTGTCCTTCACCCTGGCGGCCATGATCGCGCTGATCGCCCTGCCCGCCTCTGGCCCGATTGGGCGCGGGATTTTCGACCCCGACTGGATCGGCACGGTCCTGGCTGCAGTCGTCAGCTTCTTCGTCGTTTATTTCGGTGTGCGCCTGTTCGGCATGATGGTCAGCCGGTCGTTGCGCAGCCAAAGCACCCTGTCCAGCTTCGACCGTGCGCTCGGCGTCACCTTCGGTTCTATCCGGGCCCTGGTCCTGCTGGGTGTCGTCCACCTGATCGTTTTCGCGTCTTCAGCCCCGAGCCCGGTGCCAGGCTGGCTGACCAACGCCGCCGTTTTTCCGCTAAGCGCCGGAGCCGCCCGCGCCATCCAGGCTGTGCTGCCCGGCATCGGACGCGCCGCCGATCAAGTCACCCCCGTGGTGGTTGATTCCGCCCGCCGCGGCGCCACGGACCAGCCGCAATCTGACGCTACCGAGCCACCCCCCGAAACTGGACGCCAGCCATGACCCGCCTCCCCAGCGGCGACGCAGCTTTTCAACGCGACCCCGACGACGACACCCTGAGGCTCGAATGTGGAGTCTGCGGCGTCTGGGGGGCGCCGGAAGACGAAGCCTCTTCCATCGTCGCACTGGGCCTGCACGCGCTCCAGCATCGCGGCCAGGAAGCCTGCGGCATCGCCAGCGTCAAATCCGAAATGTTCCACACCGAGCGCCAACGCGGTCTGGTCGGCGACGTTTTCGGCGGCTCGGATCTTTCCACGCGGATGCCAGGTGAGGCCGCCGTCGGCCATACGCGCTATTCCACAGCCGGCGGCTCTTCGGACCGCAACATCCAGCCGATGTACGCCGACCTGGATTCCGGCGGCATCGCCATCGCTCACAACGGCAACCTGACCAACTTCCTGTTCCTCCGGAACCGACTGGTCAGCGAGGGCTCGATCTTCCAGTCGACCTCGGATTCCGAGGTCATCCTTCACCTGATTGCACGCAGCCGCAAAGCCAAGATCGTCGACCGTTTCATCGATGCGCTCGGCGCGATCGAGGGCGGCTACGCCCTGGTGGCCCAGACCCGCCACAAGATGATCGGCGCGCGCGATCCGCTCGGCATCCGTCCGCTGGTGCTCGGCCGGCTCGGCGACGCCTGGGTGCTGGCGTCGGAAACCTGCGCCCTGGACATGATCGGCGCGACCTTTGAGCGCGACGTTGAGCACGGCGAGGTCATCGTCATCGACCGCGACGGCCTGCGTTCGCTCAAGCCCTTCCAGGCCCAGGCCGCCCGCCCGTGCTTGTTCGAATATGTCTATTTCTCGCGTCCGGATTCAGTCGTGAACGGCCGCTCAGTCTATGAGGTGCGCAAGGCCATGGGCCGCGGCCTGGCCCTCGAACACGCGGTTGAGGCCGACATCGTCGTGCCGGTGCCCGATTCCGGCGTCCCAGCGGCGCTCGGCTATGCCCAGCAAAGCGGCATCCCCTTCGAGATGGGCATCATTCGCAGCCACTATCTGGGCCGCACCTTCATCCAGCCCAGCCAGGGCGCCCGCCAGAAGGGCGTGCGTATGAAGCACAGCCCCAATCGCGCCGCCCTCTCCGGCAAGCGCGTAGTCCTGATCGACGATTCCATCGTGCGCGGCACCACCTCGCTCAAGCTGGTGCGCGCCGTCCGCGAGGCCGGCGCCGCCGAAGTTCACCTGCGCTCGGCCAGTCCCGAGATCAAATACCCCGACTTCTATGGCATCGACATGCCGGAGCGGGAACAGCTGATGGCGGCGACCATGACCCTGACGGAAATGCGTCAGGCGCTGGAGGTCGACAGCCTGGGCTTTCTCTCCATCGACGGCCTGTATCGCGCCGTCGGCGAGCCGGGCCGGAACAACGACGCCCCCCAATTCACCGACCACTATTTCACCGGGGACTATCCGACCCGCCTGCTCGACCGCGAGATCGAGGCCGGTGGCCGCGACGTCGCCGCCCGTCAGCTTTCCCTGTTGGTCAGCGCCTAGGTCCGGGCTATCAGCCCTGCCATGGCTGACAATCTTCCGCTCAAGGACCGCATTGCGGTCGTCACCGGCGCGTCGCGCGGCATCGGCTACGCCTCGGCCCTGGCTCTGGCCGAGGCTGGCGCGCACGTCGTCGCCTGCGCCCGTACGCAAGGCGGCCTGGAAGAGCTGGACGATGAGATCCTGGCCGCGACGGGCAGCCGCGCGACGCTCGTGCCCTTCGATCTGGTCGACGGCGGGGCCATCGACCGGCTGGGCGGCGCCCTGTTTGACCGCTTCGGCCGCATCGACGCCTGGGTCCATACCGCCGCCATGCTCGGCACCAGCGGCCTCACCCCCGTCAGCCACGCCGAGCCGCGCGAGTTCGCCAAGATCGAGCGCACCAACTTTACCGGCGTCTATCGCCTGATCCGCTCGTTCGAGCCCCTGCTGCGCGCCTCCGACGCCGGACGCGTGGTCTATGTTTCCACCTCGGTCGCCCATGCGCCCAAGGCCTTCTGGGGCGCCTATGCCGCAACCAAGGCCGGGGCCGAGGTCATGGTCAAATGCTGGGCCGATGAGATCGAGAACACGCCCGTGCGCGTCTCGGTGCTCGACCCAGGCCGGATGCGTACGCGTCTGAGGGCCCAAGCCTATCCCGGCGAAGACCCCAAGCAGCATCCCGATCCGTCTGAGATCGGGTCTCTCGTCGTCGACCTGTGCCGCCCGGATCAGACCCCGCCGCTGGACGTCAGTTTCGCGGCCTGGAAGGCCCAGGGCTCCTAACTGCCCCGCGGCTTGGCCCGCGTCGTCGGCGTCGCGTTGGCCGGATCATCCGGCCAAAGATGTTTTGGATATCGCCCGCGCATCTCGCTCCTGACCGCCGCCCACGACCCCGCCCAGAAACCGGGAAGGTCTCGCGTCAACTGGATCGGCCTATGCGCCGGGCTGAGCAGCTCGAACACCAGCGGCGTCCGCTCTGGCCCAACCCCCGGATGGCGCGCCACACCGTAAAGCTCCTGAACCCGCACCGAGACCGTCGGCCCAGCCTCGGCTGCATAGTCGATCCGCATCCGCGAGCCGGTCGGCGCTTCGAACCGCTCCGGCGCCTCGGCCTCCAGCCGGCGGGACAGGTCCCACGGAATCGTCGCCTTCAGCGCCGCCGAGATCTGACTATCGCTCAAATCCGACAACTTCCGCTTGCCGCTCAACAGCGGCCCCAGCCAATCCTCCAGCCCCGCCATCAGGCCTTCATCCGTCAAATCCGGCCACACCGCATCGAACCGTCTCAAGAAGGCGATCCGCGCCCGCAAGCTCTCCGTCGTCTCACCCAGAGGCAGAACGCCGAGGCCCTTACGCCGGACCTCTCCTATCAAAGCCGAGGCGATCATAGCCGGGTCGGGCCGATCGACCCGCTGCTCCTCCACCACAAGGGCGCCTAACCGCATCAGTCTCAGCGCCGTCGCCCCGCCAGGCGCGTTCAGGTCGAGCCGATCCTCGACCGCCAGCCGGTGCGCAAAGGCCGCCTTCAGCGCCTCCTCCTCCAGCGGCGCGGCCAGCAGGATGCGGTCCCTCAGGTTCCCGCCGCCCAGGTCCGCCACCGCCAGCCAGCGCGATCGCGCCAGAGCCTCTGTCGGTTCCATGAACACGCCGCGCCCCGAGGCCAGCAGATACTCCCCCGGCTTGCCCCGCGCCCTGGCGATCCGGTCTGGAAAAGCCTCGGCCAGCAACAGTCCGACATCGGCCCTGTCGCCCTCTGCGGCGCCCTTGACCAGCCTGGCCCAGCGGCCAGCCAGCGTCCGCGCATCCCTGGCGCGCGCCGAACTCTCCCGATCCAACCGCTCCAATCGATGAGCCAGATCTATGTCGGTCCCGCCCAGCCCGCGCTCGGTCAGCAGCACCGCAATCCGGGCCGCGACCCCGGCCGCTCCCTGATCCGCCGCCCGCACCAACATATTGGCCAGAGGCGCCGGCAACGGCAATTCGCCGACGGCCCGACCCTGCGCGGTCAGCCGCCCCGCCGCATCGAGCGCGCCCATGCCTTTCAGCTGTGCCACCGCCTGATCCCAGGCCCCTTGGGGCGGGGCATCCAGAAAGGTGAGGCCCTCGGTCGAGGTCGCACCCCACCGGGCCAGGTCAAGAACCAGACCGCTGAGGTCCGCCTCAAGGATCTCGGGACGATCAAAGGCGACCAGCCCGCGCGTCTCCGGCTCGTCCCACAACCGGTAAACCACGCCGGGCTCGGTCCGGCCCGCCCGGCCCCGCCGCTGATCGGCCGAGGCGCGGCTGACCCGTTCGGTCTTCAGCCGCATCAACCCCGACCCCGGATCGAACCGGGGAACCCGCGCCAGGCCGCTGTCGATCACCACCCGCACGCCCTCGATAGTCAGGCTGGTTTGGGCGATGGCCGTGGCCAGCACGATCTTGCGCCGCCCCGCCGGCGCCGGGCTGATCGCCAGATCCTGATCCCGCGCCTCCAGCGCACCATAAAGCGGGGCCGTGATCACCGCCGGGTCGCGGATCGTCTCCGCCAACAGCGCCTCAACGCGTCGGATTTCGCCCTGCCCCGGCAAGAAGACCAGGATCGAGCCCGTCTCCTCGGCCAACGCCGTCTGGACTGCACGAACCACACCGTCCTCGATCCGGTCGGACCGCCCCAGATAGCGGGTCTGGACCGGATACATCCGCCCCAGACTTTCGATCACCGGCGCCGCCAGCCGGGCTGAAATCGCCGCCCCGTCCAGCGTTGCCGACATCACCACCAGCCTCAGATCGGGTCGCAACACCGCCTGGGCGTCGAGCGCCAGGGCGAGGCCCAGGTCGGCGTCCAGACTGCGCTCGTGAAACTCGTCGAACAGGACAGCGCCCACGCCCTCCAGGCTCGGATCGTCAAGGATCATTCGGGTGAAGACACCTTCAGTGACCACCTCGATCCTGGTCCGTGCACTGACCCGGCTTTCCATGCGGACCCGATAGCCAACGGTCTCGCCGACGGATTCGCCGATCACCTGCGCCATCCGCCTAGCCGCCGCTCGCGTCGCCAGGCGACGAGGCTCCAACACGATGACCTTCTGCCCGCCGAGCCACGCCTCATCCCTGATCGCCAGGGGAACAACGGTGGTCTTTCCCGCGCCCGGCGGGGCCACCAGCACCGCGCTCGAACTGTCCGTCAACGTCCTTTTCAGCGTCGGGAGCGCGTCGTCGATGGGAAGGCCGGAATTCATCGCGACGGTCTAGACGACCTACCCACGCTCGCGAAGTCGTTCCGGCCAGAAATGGCCGTAGCGGAAAGCGTTTGCCTGCGAGGCCGGCGCTCTCTAACGTCCGCGCCATTGTAAACGGCCGGCTCGGGGGAGCGGGCCAACGGAGGGGGACTTCATGTCCGAAACGACCACCGGCCGGCCGCCCGGCCCGCGGCTATTCATCAAGAAATCCATCAGCCAGATCCAGCGAGAGGCGGCGCACAGCGGCCTGAAACGCTCCTTGGGTCCGCTCAATCTGATGAGCCTGGGCATCGGCGCCATCATCGGCGCCGGCATCTTCGTCCTCACCGGTCAGGTGGCGTCCGCCAACGCCGGTCCGGCGATCATGATCTCCTTCGTCATCGCCGGCATCGCCTGCGCCCTGGCCGGCCTGTGTTACGCCGAGCTGGCCTCGACCATGCCGGTGTCAGGTTCCGCCTACACCTACGCCTACGGCACCCTGGGCGAGATCTTCGCCTGGATCATGGGCTGGCTGTTAGTGCTCGAATACGGCGTTGCCGCCTCGACCGTCGCCGTCGGTTGGTCTGGTTACGTCGTCTCCATCCTCCACGACTTCGGGATAAGTCAGCAGATATTCCCAATGATCCAGTACGCTGGCGGAGAAGGCCCGCAGTGGGCCACGCCGCTGGTGCAAATGGTCCAGTCTGACGGTGCGGCAGCGGCCTTCCCGATGACGGGCACCTTCAATCTGGTCGCTGCTATCGGCATCGCGGCGGTCTGTTCGCTGCTGGTGCTGGGTGTCTCGGAAAGCGCCAACATCAACAACGTCATCGTTGTCATCAAGGTCATCGTTCTGCTGACCTTCATCGCAGTCGGCGTCTCCTATGTGAACCCGGACAACTGGGTGCCCTTCATTCCAGAACCGACCGGCCAGGCCGGTCAGTTCGGCATCGGAGGCATCTTCCGCGGCGCGGCCATCATCTTCTTCGCCTACGTCGGCTTCGAGGCGGTATCCACCGCCGCGGCTGAGGCCAAGAACCCGTCCAAGGACGTGCCGATCGGCATCCTTGGGGCCCTGTTCATCTGTACGCTGATCTACATGGCCGTTGCGGCGGTCATGACCGGCGTGGTGCCCTACCTCGAGCTGGCCTCGCCGGCGCCGATCGCGGTCGCCATCGACCGCATGGGACTGGAATGGGCCGACCTGCCGATCACCCTGGCAGACGGCTCTCCGATGAACGCCATCAGCTTCCTGATCAAGATCGGCGCGATCACCGGCCTGTCCTCGGTGATGCTGGTGCTGTGCTACGGCCAGACCCGGATCTTCTACACCATGGCCCGCGACGGACTGCTGCCCAGGGCGTTCGCCAACGTCCACCCGAAGTTCCGCACGCCCTGGATCGGCACCATCCTGCTGGGCATCGTCATCGCCATCGCGGCGGCCTTCCTGCCGATCTCGATCCTGGGCGATCTGGTGTCGCTGGGCACGGCGACGGCCTTCTCGATCGTCTGCCTCAGCGTCATCTACCTGCGCGTCAAGCACCCGGAACTGCCGCGGCCGTTCCGCGTGCCCGGCGGCGTCTGGACGGCGGGCGCCGGCATCGCCGCCTGTCTGTTCCTGGCCAGCCAGAACCTGATCCCGATGTTCCAGCACGCTGCTGAGGACAATCCGCTGCCGCTGATGCTGCTGGGCGGCTACGCGGCGGTCGGGGCCGTGATCTACATCCTCTACGGTTTCTGGAACTCCAAGCTCGCCAAAGGCATCGACATCGTCGAAGACGCCGCCCTGGCGACGCCGGCCGAGGCCCTCGGAACCGGCGTGGACAACGTCAAGGAGGACTGATCGGCCTCATTGAGGCGGATATCTTGAAGCCCGGAGCCTCCGCTCCGGGCTTCTTTCTTTTTCGATCCGGGGCGCTATCTGTCAGGCATGACCTCCCCCTCCCCCATCGGCGTCTTCATCGCGCCGGTCACCCCGCTCCAGCAGAATTGCACGGTCGTCTGGTGCACGGCCACGAAGAAGGCCGCCGTCATCGACCCGGGCGGTTCAGTTGATTCCATCCTGGCCGAGATCACCCGTCGGGGCCTGACGCTCGACAAGATCTGGATCACCCACGGCCACCTTGACCATGCCGGCGGCGCCGCCGAGTTGAAGGAGAAGTCCGGTCTGGAGATCGAAGGGCCCCACCCCGACGATCAGTTCTGGATCGACGGCATCGCGGAACAGGGCCGCGCCTACGGAATGCCCGAGGCGCGCACCTTCAAGACTGACCGCTGGCTGACTGACGGCGACACCGTCACTCTGGGCGAGACGACCTGGGAGGTGATCCACTGTCCCGGCCACACCCCAGGCCATGTCGTCTTCTTCAACCGAGACGCCCGCTTCGCGCAGGTCGGCGACGTCCTGTTCAAGGGGTCCATCGGCCGAACCGATTTCCCACGCGGCAATCTGGACGACCTCCTAGGCGCCATCACCGTCAAGCTCTGGCCGCTCGGAGACGACGTCGCCTTCGTCCCAGGACACGGTCCAATGTCGACATTCGGCGAAGAGCGTCGATCCAATCCGTTCGTCTCGGACCGGGTGATCGCACAGCGGACTCCACAATAGACCTTGCAGAACGGCTCGGCCTGCGACAGACCCGCTGTCGGGGCCGAAGACGTCAAAGTTAAGTCGGGGACTTTGCGTGCGCGCCTTGGTGGTTGAAGACGAAGCGCTGGTGGCGCTGATCGCGGAAGAAGCTCTGTCAGGGCTAGGTTTTGACGTCGAGGTGGCCGCCAGCGGCAAGGAAGCCTTGGCCGCTTTCGAACGCGCAGCGCCCGATCTTGCGGTCATTGATGTCGGCCTGCCCGATATGCGCGGTGACGAACTGGCGATGCGCGTGCGGGCCGGCGCCCCTGAAACGCCGATCCTGATGGCCAGCGGCTACGACGCTGCTGAGATCGCGGCGCGCTTTCCCGCAGACGCGCGCCTGATCATCGTTGCGAAACCCTACACCGAAGGTGACCTCGCGGCCGCTGTCATCCAGTTGGGCCTGCGCTAGAGGCCGCCGATCTCGGTTAAGCGCCCGGCCTGCGGGAACCCGAATCGCGGCGGCGGGTTGTTCTGGCACCAGATCGATTCAACTTGGAGGTCGGCGATGGCTGACGGCCAAATCAGGACGCGTACCGGCGCGTCCAAGCGCGGGTTTGCATCCATGGACCCCGAACGTCAGCGAGAAATCGCGCGAAAGGGCGGCGCCAGCGTGCCCAGTGAAAAACGCAGCTTCTCTCAGGACCGGTCGCTCGCCGCGTCAGCCGGACGAAAGGGAGGCGAATCCTCACACGGCGCCCGAGCCCGGAGCAAAACCCGCCCTCAGAGCTAGGTCGCGTTCGGCCCGCTCGTGCGGCCCTAGGCGACGCCGGGGTGCGACCTGAATTGCAACATCGACATCGTATGAAGGCCGGGCTGATCTGGACGCGGCATCCGCCACGCTCGACCTCCCTGCCAGTCAAACGGCGCGGCGCAACTGTTCAGGCTGTCGCCCGCAGCGCCGATATCCGGCTCGCCACCGCGAGGCGACGCTCCCGGCTGCGGCAGGGAACTCAAGTCCGGCAATAAGGACGCAACAGGCCGGCGCATTCGCGCCGCCTCCATCGCTCTCAGCTTTGCATCCAGCCGAATCTCAGGCGTCGCCTCAAGAGGCGGCCCGCCCTCCAAGGACAATTCTGACGTGCAAGCCATTCTCAGCTTCCCTTATCCTAGAAAAGCCTTGTCCCAGTTTCGACGTTTCGCCAAGCCCTCCGAACCTGACCGATGCGAGGCGCGACCGAGGTGTCAGGCTTGGAGCCGGTCGCCAAATCGGGCGTATTCCATCCGCGCGATGGTCCGATTGTGCACCTCGTCGGGCCCGTCTGCGATCCGCAGGGTCCGCACCACGCCGTACAGCTCCGCCAGCGGCGTGTCTGCCGACACCCCAGCCCCTCCAAACGCCTGGATTGCATCATCGATCACCTTCAGCGCCATGCGCGGGGCGGCGACCTTGATCTGCGCGATCTCGGACCGGGCGTTCCGGGCCCCCGCCATATCCATCATCCAGGCGGCTTTCAGCACCAGCAGGCGACACATCTCGATATTGGTGCGCGCCTCGGCGACCCGCTGCTCCCAAACCGAGTGTTCGGCGAGACGCTTCTTGAAGGCGGTGCGGCTCAGCAACCGCTCCACCATCAGGTCCAGCGCCCGCTCGGCGCAGCCGATCACCCGCATGCAATGGTGGATACGTCCCGGCCCCAATCGGCCTTGGGCGATCTCGAACCCGCGCCCCTCGCCGGCGATCAAATTTTCAGCCGGTACGCGGACATTCTCAAGCACCACCTCGGCATGACCATAGGGCTTCTCGTCATAGCCGAAGACGCTAAGCATCCGCTCGACCCGGAAACCGGGGGCGTCAACCGGCACCAGGATCTGGCTCTGTTGCTGGTGGGCGGCGGCGGATGGATCCGTCTTACCCATGACGATGGTCACCGCGACATTCGGGTGGCCCATGTTGGTCGACCACCACTTGCGACCGTTGATCACATAGTGATCGCCATCGCGCTCGATCCGGGTCTGGATGTTGGTGGCGTCCGACGAGGCCACTTCCGGCTCGGTCATCAAGAAGGCCGAGCGGATTTCACCGGCCAACAGCGGCCGCAGCCAGCGGTCCTTCTGGGCCTGGTTTCCATAGAGGTGCAGAACCTCCATGTTGCCGGTGTCCGGGGCGTTGCAGTTAAACACCTCTGGAACCCATAGCCCGGAATAAGCCATGCGTTCAGCCAGCGGGGCGTAGTCTAAATTGGTCAGCCCCGCGCCGGCGTAGCCGTCATGAGCTTCGCCGGGCAGGAACAGGTTCCACAGGCCGGCGTCACGCGCCTCCGACTTCATGACCTCCATGACGTCAGGCTGGCGCCGATCATCGGCGTGAATGGCCGCCCAGTATTGCGGAATCCGCGGCTCGACCTTGTCGCGAATGAACCGATCGAGACGCTCAGCCCAGGCGTTGGCCTGGTCGCTCGGCCGAAAGTCCATCCTAGCCCTTCAGCACCGGCTGTAGCGCCAGCGCGTCCATGGGATTGCCGTCGATCTTCATCTTGCCTGACATGAAGGCGCCCATCGGGTCGAGCTGACCGCTGGCCAGAGACAGGAAGTCGTTGAAGTCGATGTGGATGGTGCAATCTGCTGGGCCATCGTCATTCGACACGGCTCCGTCAGCGATGTGGATCTTGCCGGCGCCGCCGAAGTCGATCTTATAGGACTTGGCCAGCGGCGCGGCGGCGCTGACGCGCGCACGAATCTGTTCGGTCACTTCGGCGAGATCGGGCATGAATTCCTCCATCAATGGGTTCGCAGTTCGATAGACCCGCGCGCGACCGGCGCCAAGCGTCACCCTAGGTCAACCCAGGTCTTCTTTCGGAGCAAGGCCCGGTTGGCGCCATATCGCAGGCGCGCCGATCGGCCGACTAGCCCCCCCCCTGCGGTCCGCCCGAGAAGTCGAACGCGGGCTGCTGCGGGCGGCCTTGGCTGTTCCCGAAAGTCCAGGTCAGGCCAATGAACGCCGACCGACCGCCGAATACGATTTCGGAGCGGTCCCTTAGCGTCGGCGTCTCGTAGTAGGTCACGTTGCGCATGGTTTCGAACAGATCCCGCACGGTCAACTGAAGCGACAGCCGTTCGTTCAGCTTGCGGCGATAGCCGAAATTGACCATACCCCGGCCCTCCCGGTAGCCCTGTGCATAGACGCTTTCGCCCATCCAGAAGGCGCCCAACTGGACGAAATCCTCCTGGGTCGGCTGCCAGTTCAGGCTGGCCCGCCCACTCAGGGTCGTGCCGTCGACCTGATTGGCGAATCCCAGGTTCGAAGCGTCGATCTCCTGATAGAAGGCGTTCAGGCTGACATTATAGCGCAGCGTCGGATGCAGGCGGCCGTTGGCGACAAGCTCCACGCCGGCCGAACGGCTCGACCCCAGGTTCTCGGGACGCGTCAGCAAGACGCCGCCGCCCAGATCAACCGCCACGCTGGTGAAGGCGTCCGACGTATCGCGGAAATACACGGTCGCTTGATAGAATTGCTGGTTCGCCCGGCTCAGCCAACTGAGCTCATAGGAATCGGTCACCTGAGGCAGCAGGCTCGGGTTGCCGGAGGCCCGGTTGTCAGGGTCGATATAGACCACGAACGGATTGAGCTGTTCGGATTGCGGTCGCTGAACGCGCCGGCTGTAGCTGGCGCGCAAGGTCTGGGTTTCGGTCAGGCCATATTCGACGTGCAGCGTTGGGTAGGCCCGGAAATAGTCGTCGGACGCGGTCACGCCGCTGGTGATCTGGTCGAGGTCGCGCGTCACATATTCCAGCCGCAGCCCGGCCTGCGCCGTCAGCGGGCCAAACGGTCGCTCGTAGGTGCCATACAGTGCATGCACCGCCTGGTCCGCCCGGAACCGGTTGGTCGAGGTTGGATCCACCACGACCGTCGCCTGTGTCGGGCCGCGCAGGACCGTGTTGTTCAGATCCAGAGAGGAAACCTCGACCTCATAGCCGAGGCGCATCTTGCGAGCTTCTCCCATCGGCCGGTTGTAGACGCTTGAGAAATTCCAGGTGTCAGACAGCTGGTCGTTGTCGATGACCTCATAGAAGCTGGACGCGGCGGGCAAGGTGTAGATCGTGTCGCCTTCTTGCCGGTTCTCGAACTCACTGGTGTCGAAACGTAGCTCGGTGGTCCAGTCATGGCCTTCGCCGAACTGGCGCAGGATGCGACCGGTCGCACCGCTGAATTCGCCTGAGAAACCGCCGCTGCCGACCCGCCGATATGCCGTGGCGACGGCGCCGCTCGCGTCGTCTTCCTCAAAAACGGCGGTTCCAGTCCCGGCGCTATCAAATGAATGCCGGCGCAATTCGCCGGTCAGCTGAACCTGATCGTCCAGCCGATATTCCGCCGCGAGCCGGACGTAGTTGCTGTCGGACGGAGCCTCGGCCTGTTGCAAGAACCGGCTGTCGACGAAGGTTCCGCTGCCAACGTCGAAGCGTTGGCGGTCCCGTTCGGTGATGAAATCCTGCTGGTCATGCCGCAGGCCGACATCACCGGTCAGGGTGAGGCGGTCCCGCGTCCATGCAAGACTGCCGCCAAGGTTGTAGCGCCCTTCTGTGCCAAGATTAGCGCGCGCCGAACCGCTGAAAGACGCCTCGGGCCTGACAGCGTTAGGCCGAGAGATGAGATTGATGATCCCGCCCGAGCCGTCCGGGCGATACGCCGCCGAGGGATTCGTCATCACCTCGATGCGCGAATACTGATCCGCCGACGTCGTCAGAATGACCGACCCCCGTCCAGGTCCGCTCATCAGGGCGGACGGGCGACCGTCAATCAGGATCGTGACATTGGAATCGCCGCGCAGCGACACGCCGCCGTTGGGGTCGACATCAACTGAGGGGATATTGCGCAAGGCGTCGGCCAAGCTTCCCGTCGCGGCCTGCAGGTCGTCCGCCAGGCTGTAGCTGACGGAATCGATCGAGGTGCGCGGAGCGGTTCGGTCGGCGGTGACCGTAACCGTCGCAACCTCGGCCTCCTGTTGCGCCGCGCCATCTGCTTCGTCCGCAGGCGCTTCGGCAGGTGGCGGCGCCGAAGGCGTGGATTGGGCGGCGGCGGCCGTCGGCGTGGCCAGCGCCGCAGTGGCGAGCAGAAGCGTGCGCAGCATCGTCATCAGACAACCATTTGAAAAGCCGCCCCGACCCCACGCCGCAGCTACCTGCAGGACAATGCCGTGGGGTAGTTACAACTTTGTCATTCGATCCGAAGCCAACCTCTGACGCGGGTTGACGGATACCGGGTCATCCAAGGCGCTGAGAACGAAAGGCGAAATAGCGTGCCAACCTTGGCACACCTAATTACCTGTTTTCCTTCAAGGCTGCGGCGGGTGCTGTCAGTCTAACGCTAACTTGTCTCCACTTCAGCCCTGCGTAGGGGCCTGATTGGGGATCGAATTTCGTGAAGCCGATATCGTTCAAGCGCCACCGGTTCCCGGCGGACGTGATCCGCCACGCCGTCTGGCTCTACTTCCGCTTCAGCCTGAGCCTACGAGACGTCGAGGAAATGCTCGCACAGCGGGGCATCGAGGTCAGCTACGAGACGATCTGATGCTGGACCCGGAAGTTTGGTCCACTGATCGCCAGGCGGCTGAAGAAGCAGCGCCCCTCCCCTCACCACGCTGGCACCTGGACGAGGTAGTCTGCTGGATCGGCGGCCGGCGTATGTATCTCTGGCGCGCCGTCGACGATGAAGGCGAGGTGTTGGACGTCGTGGTCCAGCGACGGCGGGATAACGAGGCAGCGCTAAAGCTCCTTGGGCGTCTCCTGCGAAATCAGCCGGTTGAGCCCGAGCGGATCACAACGGATGGGCTCGCGTCGTACGGATCGGCGCTACGGGAGCTAGGGCTGAGCGGCATCCACCAGCCGGGTCGATTGCGGGAGAACAACCGGGTCGAGAACTCTCACCTGCCGATCCGACGACGAGAGCGGCAGCAGCAGGGTTTCAAATCCCAGGCCTCCGTCCAGCAGTTCCTCACCACCCACGCCGCGATCTACAACACCTTCAACGTCCAGCGTCACCTCATCAGCCGCCCGACCCTCGGACGCTTTCGCGCTGGAGCAGACGCCGCGTGGGCCGCAGCGACCGCCTGAGATTTGGTGGGTTGAGCAAGCTACTGCCCTCGACGGTTAACCTGGCAGCGCCTTCTCAGCACCATGGCGACTAGGCTAACTTGACGATGATCCGATGGCGGCCAAGCTCTCGCGGACTCGGGCGATGGCCTGGCCCAACGGATCGGTCTCCTGCATCAGGGCGAAGTTGCCGCTCAGGTGCAGGGCGCAATGGCCATGCGCGGTCGCGATCAGCGAGCGGGTCAGGCGCCGGGTGTCCGCGTCGATCTCCCGCCCCAGTTCCCGCGCCACTTCCTTGTCCACGATCCCGGTCAGCTTGACGCGTTCCGCCACGTCCGCCTCTGGCAGAGGCAGGTCCGCTGGCTGGCGATAGTCGTACAGCGCCTGCCAGGCGTTTGGGTGGGCTTCGGCGAAGGCGAAATAGGCGCCCACCAGCACGGCGATCCGGTCGCCGTCCGCCGGACAGTCGGCCAGCGCCTGCTCCAGAGCCCCGGTCCACAGCACATTGGTGCTGGTGTTGATCGCCATGAAGTAGGGGTCCAGCGACCCGAACACATGGTAGATGGTGCCGACCGTATAGCCCGCACGGCGCGCGGCCTCGCGGGCCGAGAATCGTGCGAACCCTCGCTCCTCGATCAGGCCATGCCCCGCCTCGATCAGAAGGGTCCGCAGTTCGATAGGGGAATGGTCGGAACGACGCGCCATTCCTCTGCATACCCTACTTTATTGAACGCTGTCGAATATATATTGAACAGTGTGCAATTTCGGCGTAACGTGCGATCGTCATGATCCCTCTCACCCTCTCCGGATGGGGCGTCTACAGGCCCCGCACCCAGATGCCCTCGACGGCTCTGGACGCCCGGTTCGGCCGGGCCGAGGGAGCGTTTCAGGCGGAGTTCGGCATCACAAGTCGCGGCGTCGCCGCTCCGGACGAGACCACATCCATGATGGCTGTTCAGGCCTCGCGCGCCGCGCTGGACATGGCCGGTTGGGGCGAAGGCGAGTTCGACGCCCTGATCGGCGGCTGTGGCGTGATGGAACAGCCGATCCCCTCCACCGCCATCCTGGTGCAACAGGGGCTGAGTCTGGGGCGGTCGGGCATCCCGGCCTTCGACGTCAACCAGACCTGCCTGTCCTTCCTGGCCGCGCTGGACGTGGCCGCCATGGGTATCGCCCTGGGCCGCTGGAAGCGGGTGGTGGTCTTCTCCAGCGATATCGCCTCGGCCGGGCTGGACCCCGCGAACGCCAAGATCAGCGCCATCTTCGGCGACGGGGCGGCAGCGGTGGCGATAGAGGCCGCAGAAGGGTCGGCGGGCCTGCTGTCCTCGCGGTTCGAGAGCTATGGCGACGGTGCCCATCTGGCGACGCTGCGGGCCGGGGGCACGCGGCTGCGGGTCGAGGAAGGCTATGAGGCGCTGGTCGAGGGGTCGCGCTTCCACATGGACGCCTTCGGGATCTTCAAGGCGGCGGCCCGGCGGTTGTCGCCGCTGATCGACCGGGTGCTGGCCGACGCCGGGGTGACGCGCGAGGATCTGGCCGCCGTCATCTGTCACCAGGCCAGTGCGCCCGGGCTGGCGCACCTGGACCGGATGTTCCCCGGAAAGGTGGTCGACATCTTCGCCGATCACGGCAACCAGATCGCCGCCTCCCTGCCGACCGCCCTGGCGCATGCGCTGGATACCGGGCGCGTCCAGAAGGGCGACGCCGTGCTGATGCTGGGCACCGCCGCCGGGATCAGCGCCGGGGCCGTGGTGCTGAGGCTTTGAGACGCGCGCTGGTCACCGGGGCGACGGGCGGGCTTGGCCTGGCCCTGACCGAGGCTCTGCTGGCCGAGGGCTATGCGGTGCGCGCCACCGGCCGCGATCCGGCCGCCGCCGAGCGCCTGTGGGCGATGGGCGCCGAGGTGGTGGAGGCCGATCTGGTCGCATCGCCCGAGTGCATCGCCGACCTGTGTCGGGGTGTGGACGTGGTCTTCCACGCGGCAGCCCTGTCCAGTCCCTGGGGGCCGGAAGCCGCCTTTCGCCGGGCCAATGTCGATCTGACCCGCAATCTGCTGGACGGCGCGCGGCAAGCAGGCGGCGAGGGGCTGGTCTTCGTTTCGTCGCCCTCGGTCTATGCCGAGACCCGCGACCGCATTGGCCTGACCGAAGCCGATGCGGTCGCCCGCCGTCCGCTGAACGCCTATGCCCGCACCAAGCTGGAGGCCGAGCGGATGGTGCGCGCCGCCGACCGGCCGGACTTCTTCACAGTCTCCATCCGCCCTCGCGCCCTGATCGGGCCGGACGACAATGTGCTGCTGCCCCGGCTGATGAGCCTGATCCAGCGCGGCCGCGCGCCCTTGCCCGACGGAGGCCGCGCGCTGGTCGAACTGACCGACGTGCGCGATGCGGCCCGGGCCCTGGTGCTGGCCGATGCGGCGCGGGCAAACGTCGGCGGGGCCGTGTTCAACATTTCCGGCGGCGTTCCTGCGCGAGTCGGCGACCTAGCCCGCGATCTGGCCGAGGCAGCGAACCGTCCACTGACCATCGTGCCCGCACCGTGGCCCCTGCTGCGTGCGAGCGCGGTGGTGATCGAGACGGTGGCGGCGATCCTACCCGGACAGCCGGAGCCGCCGATCACCCGCTATGGCCTGGCCACCCTCGCCTTCTCCCAGACCTTCGACATGACCGCCGCCCGGCGCGACCTGGGATATGTCCCGCAGCACGACGCGCGCGCCACGGCGCTGAAGCTGGCGCGAGCGTGGCGACCGGAGGCTTCGGCATGAACCCGGTCCGCTGCGGCATCCATCTGTTGCAGGCCGGGTCGTGCAGCCACCCGGAGGCTGCCTCCATCATCGGCGGGCGGATGGCGTCGGTCGCCTTTCCGGCGCTCAGCGCCCTGATCCTGCATCCGACGCACGGCGCCCTGCTGTGGGACACGGGCTATGACCCGGCCTTCTTCCGCGCCACCCGCCGCTGGCCCGAGAAGCTCTATGCCCTGACCACCCTCGTCAGCTTCAGCGACGATCAGGCGGTCGCGCGCCAGATCGAACGCTTCGGCCTGTCGCCCGATGACATCCGGGGTGTGATCATCTCGCATTTCCACGGAGACCACGTCGCGGGACTGGGATCGTTTCCCGGCTCGCGCATCTATTGCGCCAGGGCCGGACTGAGCCAGGTCCGGGCCGTCGGCCGGTTCGCCGGCGTGCGGAAAGGTCTGCTGCCGGACCTCGTGCCGCCTGATGCGGAAGCGCGCGCCGTCTTCTTCGAGGATCGCCCGCGCCGCGCCCTGCCCCCCGAACTCCTGCCGTTCAAGACCGGCGCGGATCTGCTCGACGACGGATCGCTGCTGGCGGTCGAACTGCCGGGTCATTGCGTGGGGCATTGGGGGCTGGCCGTGCGAGGCGAGGACGACCGCTGGCGGCTGTTCGTCGGCGATGCGGCCTGGTCGCGCCGGGCGATCCGCGAGAACCGCCCGCCGCCGCGCCTGACCACGGATTTGCTGGGACAGACCGACCCGTATCGGCGGACGCTGGCTGATCTGCATGCCCTGCACGCGCGCGGGACCGATACGGTGCTGGCGCCGTCGCACTGTTCCGAGACGGCGGCCGAGGCCGTGGCGCGATGAGCCTGCGGCGCGCCCTGCGGATCGCGTCGGCTTGGCTCGACGCCCGGCTGGCGGAGGCCCGCATCCGCGACCGGGACGCGCTGGAACGGCGGCAGGCCCGGCTGTTGAAGGCGCTGCAACCGGCCCTGGCCGCCACGCCCGCCTTGGCGCCGCTCGCCGGTCGGCCGCTGGATGAGTTTCCCGTCCGCGACCCGTCCGAGGTTCGAAAGGATTTGGAAGGCTGGAACAGCCTGGGCCTGACCGCCGCCGACATCACCGCAGCCGCCAACGCGTCCGAAGCCGGGACCGCCGACCGGAACTGCGACGTGCAGGCCGGCTTCTCGACCGGCAGCGCCAGTGCGCGTGGCGTTTTCCTGACCACCGCCGCCGAGCGCGAGCGCTACATCGGCTTGCTGCTCGGCCGGCTGATCCGCCCGGCCCGGCTGTTGCGCCCGATCCGCGCGGCGCTGATCCTGCGCGCCAACAACGGTCTGTATGAGGAGGTGCGTGGCACCGGGGCGGCCTTCGCCTTCATCGGGCTGGACCAACCACCAGAAGCCCAAAGAGATGCACTGGCCGCCTTCTGCCCGACCCATCTGATCGCCCCGCCCCATGCGCTCGCCGCGATGGCGAGACTGGCCGATTTCGCCAAGCCGCCGGGGCTGGAGGCGGTCTTCTACGGCGCCGAACCGATGGGCGACCGCGAAACCGACGACTTGGCCACGGCCTATGGCGTCCGCCCCCTGCCCCTCTATCAGGCGACCGAGGGGTTTCTGGCGTCGCCCTGCGCGCTTGGCGAGCTGCACCTGAACGAGCACGACCTGATCGTGGAACTGGAGGCGGTGGACCAAGGCCGTTTCCGCCCCGTCGTCACCGATCTGCGACGCCGCAGCCAACCCATCGTGCGGGTGCGGCTGGATGACCTGATCACGCCCGCCCCGCCCTGCGCCTGTGGCTCGCCCCGCCGCGCCATCCTGCCGGTCGAGGGACGGGTGCAGGAGTTCTGGCGGTTCGACGGCGCCCCGCCCCTGTTCCCGCGCGAGATCGTCAACGCCGTCGAAGCCGCCCTGCCGCCGCTGGCACCGTGGCAGGCCGAGGCGTCGTCGCGTGGCGTGACCTTGAAAGTCGAGCATCCCGACCACACCGAACCGGGCCTGACCGCTCTTCGAGACCTGCTGAGCGGCCGGGGGATCGACGCGCCCGTCGCCGCCCAGGTGGTCGCCCGCATCGAGACCTGGCCCAAGCGCCGCCGCGTCCGGTGGGCGGCATGAGCCGCATCCTGATCACCGGCGCCCGCGCCCCCGCCGCCCTGGATCTGGCGCGGACTTTTGCAGCCTCCGGGCATCAGGTCTGGCTGGCCGACTCCCGTCCCGTCTGGAGCGCCCGCCTGTCGAAGATGGCGTCGACCGCGCGCTACGCCTCGCCCGTCCATCAGCCCGAACGGTTCGCCTCGGACATCGCGGACCTCGTCGCGCACCCGAAGCCCGACCGGATCGTGCCGACGTGCGAAGAGGTGTTCCATCTGGCGCGGCTGGCGACGACCCAACCCGCCCTGGCCGCCGTGCTGGCCGCGCCGCCGATGCCGACGCTCGCGCAGTTGCACTCCAAGCTGCGCTTCATGGCTCTGTGCGAGGCGTCGGGGATCGATGCGCCCCGGACCTGGCGGCTCGACAGCCCGCAGGCGTTGGCTGACCTGCCCGATCCATCGGCGCTGGTGTTCAAGCCCGAGTTCTCCCGCTTCGGCGTCGAGACCCTGCTCCGTCCGGTGCCCGAGGCCCTCGCCCGCATCCGCCCCACGCCCGAGCGCCCCTGGGTCGCCCAGACCTGCATCTCCGGCGCCGAGGTCTGCTTTTACGCCGTCGCCCGCGCGGGTCGGTTGACCGCCTTCGCCAGCTATCGCTCGACCTGGCGGACGCGCGGCCGGGCCGGTTACGCCTTCGCACCGCTGGACAGGCGGACCCACGACGCGCTCAAGGCCATCGCCGAACGCCTCGCCCCGCATGTCGGCGAAGGCCAGTTCGCCTGTGACGCTATCGTCGATGCCGGTGGGCGCCCGTGGCTGATCGAGTGCAATCCGCGCGCGACCAGCGGCGTCCACCTGTTCGACCGGAGCCCGGCGCTGGCCGCCGCCTTCAGCGAAGATGGCCCCTGTCTCGAGGTCGCCGACTTCCGCCCTCGCCATCTCGCCCCGGCCCTGTGGTTGGTCGGTCTGCCGCAGGCGTTGCGCGAAGGCCGTCTGGCCGACTGGCGCCTGACCCGTCGGGAGGGACAGGATGTCATCGCTGCGCCCGGAGACGCCGCGCCACTGGCCGGGGCCGTGATCGACGGCGCCCTGTTCGCCCTTGAGGCTCTGGCGTCCGGCCGATCCCTGTCCGCCGCCATGACCGCCGACATCGAATGGAACGGCGCATGAGCCGGGTCCGCGTCACTACCGTCTCCGACCCGGAGCTGAACTGGGACGACCCGGCCACGGGCCGCTATCTGGCCGCGCTGGAGGCGCTGGGGCCGGATGGCGCACTGGCCAACGCCCGCTACCAGCTGGCGGCGCTTCAGCTGCCGGACAGGGTCTTTCCGCTGGTGCTGCCCGAGGGCCAGCAGGGATGCTGGCTGACCTCCCTGACCGTGACCCATGGCCGGGCGCTGCGCGACGAGATCCCCCGCCACCTGAGCGGCGTCGCGGCGCTGGGCGCCAGGGCCGTCTGCCTGATGCTGGAGGCCCTGCTGCGCGCCTGTCGGGTCGATCACTCCATCTATGTGAATCACCTGCTGTTCTCGACCAGCCTGTATGGCGGCTGGACCGGGGACGGATTGGAGGCCGCGCTGCGGGCCCTGCGCGCCGAATGGCCCGACCGCGCCATCCTGTTGCGGTCGCTGAACACGGCGGATCATGCGGACCTCCTCAGCCAGATGACCGCCCACGGCGCCCGCCTGCTGCCCAGCCGCGTCGTCTGGCGCATACCGGAGCCCGGCCGCCAATGGGCGCCGCGCACCGATGTGAAGGCGGACCTGAAGCTGGCCTCGGCGGGCGGCTATCGGCTGGAGACAACGCCGGACCCGTCGCCGGCCGAGATCGACGACATCCTGGGCCTCTACGCCGGCATCTATCTGGCCAAATATTCGCGCGCCAATCCGGCCTACAGCGCCGCCGCGCTCGGGGCCGCCGTGCGCACCGGCGCCCTGCGGCTGGTGCGGGTGAGGGCGGCGGACGGCGCGGTCGTCGCCTTCGTCGCCGATCATGTGAGCGGAGGCGAACTGTCCTCGCCGCTGCTGGGCTACGACCGCGATCGCCCGACCTCGGACGGCCTCTACCGGATCGTCATGGCCGCGCCGGTCCAGAGGGCCGTCGCCGAGGGGCTGGCTGTCAACTATTCGGCTGGCGCCGAGCGGTTCAAGCGCCATCGCGGCGCGGGGCCGGCGCTGGAGTATCTGGCCGTGTTCGACGGTCATCTGCCGGGGTGGCGGCGCCTGGGCTACGCGGTGCTGGCGCGCGCCCTGGGCCTCATAAAGCCGATGCTGGAAAGGATGGCCGCCGCATGACCCCCTACCCCGCCGGTCTGGAAGACGCCTGGCTGCCGGTCGCCTTGTCCGGCCAGTTGAAGCGCCGTCCTCTAGCGCGTCAGATCGCGGGCAAGCCCATCGTGCTGTTCCGTGGCGCGGATGGAGCGGTGACGGCGCTGGAAGACCGCTGTCCGCACCGCAACTACCCCCTGTCCGACGGCCGGGTGGTCGAAGGCACGATCCAGTGCCCCTATCACGGCTGGCGGTTCGACGGTTCCGGCGCCTGCGTGGCCCTGCCCGGCATTGCCGAAGCGCCTGACCGCAAGCGCCTGGGCGCCTTCCGCGTCGACGCGGCCGAGCGGCACGGCGCGATCTTCGTGCGGCTGGCCGGCGACGGATCGGCGACCGAGCCGGAGTTGCCGCCGCTGATCGGCGACCCGGACCACGACCACTTCTGGTGGGCCAAAGCCCCGTGGCAGGGCCGCGCCCTGGATGCGCTGGAGAACATCCTCGACCCCTTCCACACCAACTTCGTCCATGACGGCCTGATCCGCGTCAGCCACCGCCGCCAATTGGTTCGCCAGACCATCACGACCGAGGCGCGCGGCTTCTCGGTCGCCTACGATCAGGACGCGCCGGACACGGGCTGGATGTCGCGCCTGCTGGAGGGGTCGCGTCAACGCAGCGTCGGCCGCTATCTGCCGCCCGTCGCCTTTCAGGGCCGCTGGGAAAAGGCCGACCGCCTGACCTTGTGCGCTACCGCCTTCTTCGTGCCCGAGACACAGGACCGCTTTCGCCCCATCGGCTGCTGGACCACGCCCAAGGGCCGCCTGCCCGGCTGGCTGAAGAAACAGGCCATCCTCGGCTTCGTCCGCACCGTCGCTGAACAGGACCGCCGCGCGCTGGAACGCCAGCACGAAACCCTGACGGCCTTCGGCGGCCCCTGCTTCAAATCCGGCCCCACCGATCGCCTGATCGCGCCCCTGACCCGCCTCTACAACGGCGAAACCCTGGAGCGCGGCAGTGATGGACCCCATGCTGTCTGGCTGTGATACGTCGCGCACAAGGTGCTAAAGCACTCTATGTTTCTCGGCTCCCGTCCCGGACCAGGCCGGGCCTCAAGGCTGCGGCGGGTGCTGTCAGTCTAACGCTAACTTGTCTCCACTTCAGCCCTGCGTAGGGGCCTGATTGGGGATCGAATTTCGTGAAGCCGCTATCGTTCAAGCGCCACCGGTTCCCGGCGGACGTGATCCGCCACGCCGTGTGGCTCCACTTCCGCTTCAGCCTGAGCCTTCGTGACGTCGGGGAGATGCTCGCGCAGCGCGGCATTGAGGTCAGCTACGAGACGATCCGATGCTGGACCCGGAAGTTTGGTCCACTGATCGCCAGGCGGCTGGAGGCTGTCAACCTAACTGCCTAGATCAGGGTATTGCTTTAGACGGATGGAAGTAGAAAGTGTTCAAAAACAACACCTTATGGTGAGGGGCGGATGAAGCGCAAAGGATGCACTCTCGCCCTCAACAAAAAGCTGTCGGTTTGACTAAGCAGCTGAAATCGCTACGGATCGGGTGAGAGTTGGGTTTCTACTCACTCGTTAAGTTGACAGCACCCTCGAGCGAGGGTTCGTGTACCACGCCGGTGTACCAAAATAGGCGCCGGCGAGGCAGGCCAAAATCAGCCTCGTTGTTTTCCCGGAGGAAACCCGAGGACTGGCGGAGACGGAGGGATTCGAACCCTCGGTACCGGTTACCCGGTACGACGATTTAGCAAACCGTTGCCTTCAGCCACTCGGCCACGTCTCCGGCAGGCGCGTGACCTACCGGGCGGCGACGGGTTCCGCAAGAGCCACGACCGGCGACGTTAACGGGAATTCCACGCCGATGCGTCAGCGTATCGCCATGTCCTCCCCGGCCCGCACCCTTCGAAACCTTGAAACGGCGCCCGAACATGGCCTGGACGCCGCCGGGCTTCAGGCGTTGGCGGCGGCGGCCATGGCAGCGCCCGATCCGCGCAATCGCCGAGGGCCCTTCCGCCCTGAAAAGCTGGTGACCAGCCGTGCGCGTCAGGCCGAGCGGTTGTCCTCTTTTTATTTTCGAGCCATCGATATCCTGTCCCTGGTCGGGCTGACCATGGCCCTCATGCTTTGGACGGGAACCGATCCGATGGCGGCTCCCGTCGGATCGGTGGCGCCTTTGGCGGTGGCCGTCGCGGTCGCCTTGCTCGGCTTGCGCGGCATGCGTCTCTACGCGTTCGCGCGCGGCGAGCGGCTGGATCTGCATCTGCTCAAGATCGGGGTGTCGCTGGCCATCGCCGCCGCCTGCGGCGCTGGCGTCGCCGCCCTGGACGGCTTCGACGTCCTGCTGATGCCGCTCACGGAATGGTCTGTCGCCGCCATGGTCTTGATAGGCGGACTTCACGCCCTGTGGTGGGGCACCGTCAATCAGTGGCGCGCGGATGGACGGCTGACGCCCTCGATCGTCATCGTCGGCGCGACCAAGCATGCCGAGCGCCTGATCGCCGACGCGCTTCGCCGGCGCGATCTGAATGTGCTGGGCGTTTTTGACGACCGCCTCGGCCGCGCGCCTGACGCGGTGGTCGGGGTTCCTGTGCTGGGTGATCTCGACGCCCTGCTCGGCCATCGTCTGACACCCTATCTGGATCACATCGTCGTCGCCGTCGATCCGGCGGCCCGTTCACGCGTCGGTCAGATCAGCCAGAAGCTTGCCGTCCTGCCCAATGCGGTGTCGTTGGTGGTTGATCAGGAAGGTGAGGACGCCCGCGACGCCTCACTGGCGCGCCTGGCCCAGTCGCCTCTCGCCTCGATTGACGGCGCGCGGGATCCGGACCGCGCGGCCTTCGCCAAGCGAATTCAGGATCTCGTCCTTGGCGGCCTTATGCTGATAGGCCTGGCTCCTCTGCTGGCTTTGATCGCTGTAGGCGTCAAGCGCGACAGCCCTGGCCCGATCTTCTTCCGCCAGCGCCGTCATGGCTTCAACAACGAGGAAATCCTGGTCTGGAAGTTCCGCACCATGCGCCATGAGGCAGCCGACGCCACCGCCTCGCGTCAGGTCACCGCCGACGACGACCGCATCACCCGGTTTGGCCGCATCCTGCGCAAGACCAGCCTGGATGAACTGCCCCAACTTCTGAACGTGTTGCGCGGAGAGATGTCTCTCGTTGGCCCGCGCCCACACGCCGTGGGTATGAAGACGGGCGAGACCGAGTCCGCCCGGCTCGTCGCCGAGTATGCTCATCGCCATCGGATGAAGCCCGGCATGACCGGCTGGGCCGCCATCAAGGGGTCGCGCGGACCGCTGCATTCGGCCGTCGACGTCAAGCGGCGGGTCCAGCTCGATATCGACTACATTGAACGCCAGTCCTTCTGGCTGGACATCTGGATCATTCTGGTGACCGCGCCCGTCCTGCTCGGCGATCGCTCAGCGGTGCGCTAGTCCGATGTTCTGGCGCGGCCTGATCGGCTATCTCCCGGCCAATATCGTCCACGGGCTCGTGGGCGTACTGACACTGCTGTTCTTCACGCGCCTGCTCAGCGCCGAGGATTTCGGCCGTTACGCCCTAGCCTTCTCCGTGATGAGTCTGGCTCACGTCTGCGCCTTTACCTGGATCGAAGCAGCGATGGCCCGTTTCTGGGCTGCCCAGCATTCTCCCCAAGAGATGCGCGCCCACTTCGCGACGCTGTATCGCACCTTCGGCCTGCTCACCCTCGCCTACCTGCCGCTCGCGGCTCTGTTCACCTGGCTTTGGCCCATGGACCCGTCCCTGCGGATCGCGGTCGCGATCGGCCTCACTGGCGTGCCTGTGCGTAGCGCCTATCGCCTGATCCAGGAGCAGCGGCGCGCCCAGGGCGCAGTGCTGGCCGCCTCCAGCCTCGATATCGCCGTCACACTCGGGGGCTTTGGCGCAGGCGTGGCGGCGGCAATGGCAGGCGCTGGCGGAGCGGCGCCTTTGATCGGCCTGGCGATTGCCCCGTTCCTTGCCGTCATCCTCTTCACGCCAGGTGAAATCAGCAAGGCCGGCTCAGCCCGGTTCGAGGCGGATCGCGCGCGAAACTATGCAGCCTACGGCTACCCCATCGCCGCATCTCTTGTCCTGGCGCTGGTCCTGTCCTCGACCGACCGGTTGCTGCTCGCGACGTTTCTCGATGAGGCGGCGGTCGGCGCCTATCATGCCGGGTACAGCCTGGCCAACCGGACGCTCGATGTAATCTTCATCTGGCTCGGCGCTGCATCCGGTCCCGCGCTTGTCATGGCGCTTGAGCGCGGCGGGACGGAGGCGCTGAAGTCGGCGGCTCGCGAGCAGGCGGAGACCTTCGTTCTGATCGCCCTGCCCGCAGCGGCGGGCCTGGCCCTGGTGGCCCAGCCGCTGGCGAACCTGATCATCGGTGAAGATTTGCGCGCCGCCGCCGCCGCCGTTACGCCGCTGGTTGCGGTTTCCGCCCTCTTCGCCGGCCTGACAACCTACTATTTCCATCAGGCTTTCACCCTGGCCCGCCGCACCGGCTTGCTGCTCCTGGCTATGGCGATCCCGGCTGGATTCAATCTGGTGCTGAATTTGATCCTCATCCCGCGGATGGGGGTTATGGGCGCCGCGCTCGCCACGGCCATCAGCTACGGCATCGGGGCGGTCGCCTCCTGGGCGCTGGGCCACAGCGCCCTCGCCCTGCCGACGCCGTGGACGGCCATGGCCCGCTGCGGCCTGGCGACTGCGGTGATGGCCGCAGCGGTCTGGTTCGTTCCCGCCTTTGGCGGCGCGCTGGAATTGCTGGTCAAGTCGGCGACCGGCGCAGTGGTTTATGCCGCCGCCGCCTGGCTGCTTAACGCAGCCGGGGTCCGCAATCATGGATCACGGGTTCTCAAGACCTTTCAAGCAAGATTGGCGTCATGAAACGCAGCGCCCCCAAGACCCGAGCCATGACCGACAACGCCGCCTGGCGCGCCGCACGCCCGGCTCTGTCTGTGCTGGTGCCGTTCTACCACGACGACCCTGGCGTGCTGATCGATGCCTTGTCGGATGAAGCGCTGGCGCTGGCGGGATCCGTTGAACTGGTCCTGCTCGACGACGGATCTGGCGACGACGCGCTGGCCGCGCGGGTGATGGCCCAGGCGATGGGGTCGCAGTTGCCCACCCGCTTCATCAGGCTGAAGAAGAATGAGGGCCGTTCACGCGGTCGCAACCGCCTGACCACCTCGGCACGCGGCGGCAGTTTCCTGTTCCTGGATTCCGATATGCTGCCGGACGACCGGCGCTTCCTTCAGCGTTGGGCCGACCTTGTCGCCAGCGAGGATCCGGCTGTTGCTTTCGGCGGTTTTTCGCTGCTTCAGGCCTCGAACGACCGCGCCTTTGCAGTCCATCGCGCGATGTCGCTACGATCAGAGTGCATCCCCTACCAGGAGCGCGCGCGCCAGCCCGAGAAGTACGTCTATACGTCCAATCTGCTGGTTCGACGCGATGTCTTTGAGGCTGAGGCCTTTGATTCGGGGTTCGCTGGCTGGGGTTGGGAAGACGTCGAGTGGGCCATGCGCGTCGCCCGCCGATTCCGCGTCTTGCACCTCGACAACCCGGCGACCCATCTTGGACTGGAGAGCGCGGATCGCCTCGCCCACAAGTACGAACAGTCGGTCGCCAATTTTGCCCGCGTCGTGGACCGCCACCCGGATTTTGTCAGCCAGTACCCCAGCTATCGCGCCGCCCGCTTGCTGAAGTCGGCGCCCGGCGTGCGCCAATGGCGAAGCCTGTTCAAACAGGCGGCCCTGAACGAACACCTGCCGGTCCCCGCGCGGGCCTTCTCGCTTCGGCTATACCGGGCGGCCCTCTATGCGGAGGCCGTGTGAGCGCGGTCGAACCCTACTCTCCGGACCGCTCTGTCCGGGGCAAGCTGCGTCGCCGCTGGGCCCGCATGGTTCACCGCCGACCCCTTCGATCAATAGTTGATCGCCCGCTAATCTCCTTCAGCTTTGACGACGCGCCCGTCTCGGCCGTCCAAGCTGGCGCCGAGGCCCTGCAGGCGCACGGCGTGCGGGGCACCTACTATGTGTGCGCGGGCCTGGATGGGCGGCATGGCCATATGGGCGACTACGCCGAAGCTCGCGACTACGCAGACCTGTCCGCGCGCGGCCATGAGGTCGCCTGCCACACCTTCAGCCATCTGGATTGCGGCAAAGCGTCGGGGCCCCAGATCATTGCCGACGTCGACCGCAACATTCACGCGCTCTACGAGGTCGGCCTTGAAACCCGGCATTTCGCCTATCCCTACGGCGATGTCTCTCCCGACGCCAAACAGGTGCTGCAGGGGCGGTTTGGCTCATTGCGGGCGCTGCACCCCGGTTTGATCCGCCAAGGCGTCGATCTCAATCAGCTCCCTGCGGTTGGCATCGAAGGCGCCAATGGCGAAGCCAGGGCCGCAGCCTGGATCGACCGCGCCATCGCCCGAAAAGCCTGGTTGATCCTCTATACCCACGACGTCAGGCCCGACGCCTCCGATTGGGGCTGCACCCCAGAGGCCTTCGACCGGCTGGTGAGCCGCGCGGCTGCAGGAGCCGAGGTGGCGCCCGTCGGGACCGTGCTCGAACGGCTTCAGGCGCAATCATGACCCGTCTGGCTGTCGTCATCCCGACACTCAGGCGCCCACAGGCGCTTGAGACCGCCATCCGTTCCGTCATGGCCCAGCAGGGCCCGAACAGCCGGCCGGATGAACTGGTTGTCGCCGACAACGACCCGCAGGGCTCGGCGCGCATGTTGGTCGAACGCCTAATGCGTGAAGCCGATTTCCCGATCCTGTACGTCCATGCGCCAAAGCCCGGCGTGGCGACGGCCCGCAACGCCGCCCTCGCTGCGACCCAGGCTGACTGGATCGCCTTTCTCGACGACGATGAGATCGCGTCGGCACGGTGGCTGTCCGCCTTGCGCTCAGCGCAGGCCGCGTTGGCGGCTGATGTTGTCTTCGGCCCTATCCAGGGCAGAGCGCCGAGCGCGCCGGCCGGCGTGCGTCCCTATCTCGAACGCTTCTTTGGCCGCACCGGACCGAGCGTGGATACGCTGATCGACGCGCCCTTTGGCTGCGGCAACTCCCTGTTTGCCCGAGCCGGCACGCTCGCGGGGGCGGCTCCTTTCGACACAGACGCCGACCAGTCCGGCGGCGAGGACGACGCCCTGTTCCAGAAGCTGGAAGCGCAGGGCGTACGCTGGGGCTGGTCCGCCGATGCCTGGGTCGAGGAAGCGGCGCCCGCCCACCGCGCCACGCTATCCTACGCCTTCACCCGCGCCTTCGCCTATGGCCAGGGGCCGACCCAGCAGGCCGCACGCGACGGCGACTGGGTCGGTGTGATCCGCTGGATGCTGATCGGCGCTGGCCAATCGCTGCTCTATGGCTCGGTCGCCGCCGCTCAGTGGATGACGCTGCGGGCCAGCCGCGCCGACTGGACCGACCGCGCCGTGCGAGGCCTTGGCAAGCTGTTCTGGATCAAGCCGTTCGAGCCCCGGCTCTACGGTCAGGCGGAGCTAAGGCGCGTCCAGCGCGCCGGTTGAGGGTCGCCCAGCGCCAACTTCACCGCCACGGCCACAAACAGCACCCAGCGCATATCGTGCCAGGTCAGGGTGATGCTCTCGGTCAGCATGGCGATCGAATAGGCGGCGATGAACGGCAGGGCGACCCAGGCGCCATCCCCGCCGGCGAACGTCGCCCAGACCGCCCGGAACCAGATCTCGATGAACCAGAAGCCGAAGGCGACCACGCCGATCAGCCCAATTCCAAGCCAGATCTCCATCCAGCCGTTGTGGGCGTGGCTGGCGCGAAAGCCGGCGTAGTGCGTGATCCAGGCCAGCGGCGCGAACGGATCGGCATTGTCCCAGATCGCGCCGTAACCGTAGCCGGTCCATTCGTGGCCGACCATGACACGGTTGATCCCGTCCCAGATCCCCGTCCGCCCGGTCAAGGTGGCGTCCTTGCCGAGAAAGTCGAAGATCGCATCGGCGGCGAACAGCCAGACCGCAACAATCAGCATGACGCCGACCAGCCCGGCCCAGCCGGCGGACACCCCTGCCGCCGGCCCGCGCCGCACCAGCCAGATAAAGCCCATGCAGCCTAGCATCAGCGCCAGCACCACCAGGGACGTCTTGGAGGTCGACGCCGCCACCAGCAACAGGGACAGTCCGGCGAACACCAGCCAGAGCTTGCGCCGTTGCGGGGCCAGCACCGCCGCGGCGACACTGAAGCCAAAGCCGACGGTCATGTTGCCGCCGAGATTGTTCTTCTCAAGCCACAACCCCCGCCACGCGCCCGGAAAGATGTTCGTCATCAGACCCCAATCCGGCTTCAGGATCACGACCAGCAGGGACATCAGGCCGAGAATCGCGAAGGCCGTGGCGACGAGCTCGGCGAAGACCGACCAACGAAAGCGCGACGCCAGCGCAACGCCGCCCAAGCTGGTGAAGCCCAGCGCCACGAAGCGCCGGATCGTCGCGTCCGGCTCCGTCGACCAAAACCAGGACGCGGCGGCTAGCAACAACAGCACGATCAACAGGGGGGATCGAAGGGCGCCCTCGATCGTTCTTGGCAGCACAACAACCGCCAGCCCCAGCCCCAGGGCGTAGGCCGGAAAATAGATCAGCCGGATCAGCGGCCCTTCGGTCGTCGAGTTGCCATAGCCCATCAATGGGCCAAGCCATCCTTGTGAATAGATCAGGATCACCATCACCCCGGCGGCGAAGGCCAGGGCGTCGATCACAGTTGGCCTGGGCTCGGCGCTGGCGCGCAACCGGGCCGGCGACCAGACCTGGGCGGTCACCCCATGACTCGCTTCAAGAAAGACGGCGGCTCAGCGCGCGCGCGATTGAACACCAGCCCAGCGCAGCGCGCGCCGGCGTTCTCTAGCTCGTCACGAAGGCCTGCGCCCATCGAGGCGTCGGCGGCCTCAGCGGCGATGACAAGCACGACGGCGTCCGCGAACGGCGCCAGGGTCAGACCGAAGTCCGTTCTGTCCGCCGAAGGGGAATCAATCACCACGGTCTCGGCGTGGCGGCGCATAGCGTCCCAATAGGCTCCGCGCGGCAGGGCGACCGCCCGCTGGCCGGCTCTGAGAACATCTCCGCGGAAATGCGTCGCCCACAACCGGCGGCCCAGACAAGGCCGCGCCGACAGTAGTTGCGCATCCGCAATCAGGCGACCGTCGCGGCCGCGCAGGCCGGGCTGGATCGTGAAGAAGGCCGTGCCATTGGGCGACGCCGCCGCCGGGCGGCCAAGCGCGCCGAACCGTTCGGCATCGCGCGCGATTTCACCCTGTTGGGTCTGGGTCGCTAGATCCGCATCGATCAGCCACACTGGCTTACGCGCCCGTACTGCCGCCAGCCGCGCGAATTCGCGCGCCACCGTGGACGTCCCCTCGCCCGACGTCGCGGAAATGAACTGGACGACACGGCCGCGATCGGGGCGCCCCGGACCGAGCGACGCCCACAGGGCCGCCATCTCCTGGGTCAGGTCCACCATGGTCGAATCACAATCCGCACGCCGTTCGGACGACAGGCTAGCACGGCCATGGCCCTAACGGCCCTTGGCTGGCGTCACGGCCAGTATGGGTAGATCCAGGGTCCGCGACGCCGAGCCTGCGGTGACGAACCGGCGCCCGAGAAAGACCCGAAGCAAGCCGACGCAAAGCGCCGTGAACGCCGCGAACAGGAAGGCCAGGATCAGCACCGGCTTGCGCAAGCTTGAGGCCCGGTCCGGCGGCGTCGCAGCCGCGATTACCCGGATGCTGTCAGCGCCACCGCGGGCCAGGTCGGCCGAAGCTCGCGATTGGGCCTGACGCGCGGTGAAATCCCGATAGGCGGTCGACAGGACCTCTCGCTCGGCGGCCAGGGCCCCGTTGCGGCTTTCCAGCTCCACCAGACGACCCTGCCGCTCTTCCAACTGCGCCAGCTGTCGGCTCAGCACCGAATGGCGCGCCGCCAGGGAGTCACGCTCGGCCTGGGTGCGAACGCGGTCCATCTCCAGATCCTGCCAGACCGGGTTGGGCCCCAGCCGTTGATCCCGCACGCCGGCCCCGCCTCCCGCGCGCGCCAGTGCTTCGAGCTGGGCGAGCTGGGCGTCCATGTCGCGCACCGGCGGGGCGTCCGGTTGATAGCGACCCAGCAATTCCTCGCGGTCCGCACGCAACTCGACGATCTGACTCTGAACAGAGAGATTTAAATCCTGCTGTAGGGTGATCTCGGCGGGGATCGCCGCCATCTGGCTTCTCAGTGTGGCCAGCCGTCCATCAGCCTGACGAAGCTGGGCCTCAACCGAGAGGTGTTCGGCATAGATCGTTTGATAGCTGCCTCCGACCGCTTCGCGTTCGACGGCGAAGTCGCCGAGGTCGTTCTCAGCCAGGAATTGTCCGTAGGCGCGATCTGCGTCGTCGAGTTGACGCTCGATAGCGTCGCGCTGTTCAGCCAGCAGCGGCGTGGTCGTGTCGCGGAAGACCTCTCGCCTGTAGCTCTGATAGGTCTCGATCACCCTGTTCAGAATGGCGGCCGCCGCCTGCGCGTCCTTGTGCTTGTAGGATAGCTGGATCACGCCGGTGTCGGGAGCCGTGCCCACCTGCAAGCTGCGTCCCAGAGCGATCACGGCGGCGGCCTGACGCGCTTCGGGCCCACCGTGTGCGCCAGGTCCTAAAATTGTATCGGCTCCAACGCTCTCAACCACGCGCTGGTGGAGGCCGGCGCTGGTCAGGATCGCTGATTCAGCCTGGACAACATCGGTAACTTCCGGGATCGCCCCGCGGGCCGCATCACCTGCGCGCGGTTCATAGACATATTCCTGGCTCATCTGGACCAGCAGGCTTGAGTGCGCCGTGTAGGTCTTGGGCAGGGTCAAGGCGGCCAGGGCCCCGATCACAAACAGGACAACGAACACCACCAGGATCAACAGACGCTCACGCCAGACAAGCGTGACCAGATCGTCCCAGCCGTGACGCGGCCGCGACGACCAGGTCAGGCGCGCCCGACCGGCCCCATATCCGCCCGACTGTCCTTGCGTTGGCATGGAACGCGCGACTCGCCTCATGGTTAACGACAGCCACCTTTGAGGCCGGGGCGTTAACTGCTGGTTACGTTTTGGGGTTAAGCCTTGGCGCCACAGATAAAAGAGTCGTCAAAGCTCATGACGCCTGACCGCCGCTCCCTGTTGGCCCTGATCGCGGGCGCCGCCCTGACCGCCGCCTGCGGCGGCGGCTATTCGCGCTACCCGGTGGCCGGGTACGGTCGTCCGGGCAGCCCTGGCGACCCACGCGGCTTTGCGGATATCGGCTTCTCGGACTGGAGCGACGCAGAGCCGGAATATCTCCTCTACCCTGGTGATCAGATCGATGTGCGCACGCCCAGCGCCCCTGAGCTGAACCAGCAGCTCACCGTAGGGCCTGATGGCCGGATCGCCATGCCCTTGGTCGGTCAAGTGATGGCGGCGGATCGCTCTCTGGCCGAGGTCGAGACCGAACTGACTGCGGCCTACACCCCGATCCTTCGCCGCCCTCTGGTGGAGGTCGTCCTGCGCCAGGCCGGCCCGCTAAAGGTCTGGGTCGATGGCGAGGTGCGCAGTCCCGGCGTCTATGACATGGCCGGCGATATCGACGCCTACCAGGCCGTCATCATGGCCGGCGGCTTTCTGCCTTCGGGCCGCCGCGATGAAGTCGGTCTGATCCGGCGCGGCGCCGGCGGGCGGCGGATGATGCGCTCGATCGACCTGTCGCGCGAAGACATGGAGCACGTCGCCTTGCGCCGAATGGATATCGTCTATGTGCCGCGCACGACGCTGGCCGAGGTCGCCGCCTTCTTCAGCGGGGTCCGGGAGGCCCTTCCCATCGGCTTCACCTACGCGATCAACGGCCAGTACCAGCAGTTCTGACGCCGTTGCTCAGTCGCCCTGGGTCAAGCTGATCTCGAGATCGTCGGTGGTGTAGGCGAACTGCTCGCGATTGATTTCATAGCGCATTCCTGATCGACCGTTGATCGTGATCCGGGCCCATCGGCCCTGACGTTCAAGGTAGGCGATCTCGAACCGTTCGCCGCCCGCTTCAATCGTTTCGACATAGGGTTGGACGTCCGTTGGTCCGGGCCGAAGCGTACAGCGTCCCGCATACGCGCTGTGGTCCGCAGCGTTGAAATAGGAACAGGCGACCACCTGTCCGGACCCCTGCCGCTCACCCACAGCCAGGACCATGAAAATCTCGAACAGCAGCATGGCGACATTCTACAACGATCCGAGGTGACCAGCCAGTCGGCGTCGCTGGTCGGTCGCGGCGCCAACTGACGATACAAGGAAAATTCGGTGCATCCACAGGCGCCGCCAATCCGCCCCCAGACAAACCTGCGTCCCGACTTGGCGCACCGGTAGGGCATAGGCCAAAGGGTTAATGCCCATGACCTCCCTCGCTATCGCTCCCACGCCATCCGCACCTGACCTTGAGGCCAGCTCCTTGCCTCACAATCTGGAGGCCGAACAGGCGATCCTGGGCGCAATACTGTTCGACAATCAGGTCACCGAACGGCTGAACGACAAGCTGTCAGGCAAGCACTTCTACGAACCGTTCCACCAGCGCCTGTTCGACGCGATCGAGGAGCACGTTCGCCAAGGGCTGCTGGCCGACCCCAATATCCTGGTCGAGCGGTTTCGTCGGGACCCCGCCTTCGATGAGCTGGGCGGCATCCGCTACCTGGCGGATTTGGTCGACCGTGCGCCGCCGGGATCCCACGCGGCGGACTACGGCCGACTGGTCTATGACCTCGCGCTGCGGCGCGACCTGATCCGCATCGGCGGCGACATCGTCAAGCAGGCGCCCGAGCCAGGCAAGGACGCCCGTGAACAGATCGAACAGGCCGAACAGTCGCTCTACACCCTGGCCGAAACCGGCGCATCCTCGACCGGCTTTGTTCCTTTTTCCAATGCACTGGCCGGCGCTGTCGACATGGCGGCGGAAGCTTTTCAACGAGACGGCGGCCTAGCCGGCCTCTCGACCGGCCTGGTCGACCTGGATCAAAAGCTGGGCGGCCTGTATCCGTCCGACCTGTTGATCCTCGCCGGCCGCCCCTCAATGGGCAAGACGGCGTTGGCGACCAACATCGCCTTCAGCGTCGCGCGAAACTACAAGTGGGAACCGACGCCGGACGGTCGCAAGACCACCTCGGGCGGGGTCGTCGCCTTCTTCTCGTTGGAAATGAGCGCTGAGCAGCTGGCCATGCGCATCCTGGCCGACGCCTCGGGCGTGTCGTCGGACCGGCTGAGAAAAGGTGAGATCGACGCCTCTGATTTCGGCCGAGTGCGTGACGCCGCCATCGAGATCGGCGAAGCCCCCCTGTTCATCGACGCCACCGGCGGCCTGCCTATCGGCAAGCTGGCGGCGCGTGCGCGCCGCCTCAAGCGCGCCGAACACGGCCTGGACCTGATCGTGGTGGATTACCTTCAACTGGCAACCGCTGTCGGCGAGGGTAGGCGCGACATGAACCGCGTCCAGGAAGTCTCTGAAATCACCCAGACGCTTAAGGCGTTGGCCAAGGAACTGAACGTTCCCGTCATCGCCCTGTCGCAGTTGTCGCGCCAGGTCGAGAGCCGCGAGGACAAGCGGCCTCAGCTTTCGGACCTGCGCGAATCCGGTTCGATCGAACAGGATGCGGACTGCGTCATGTTCGTCTATCGCGAGAGCTACTATCTGGGCCGGACCGAGCCGCGCGAAGGGTCCGAAGAGCACCTGAAGTGGCAACAGGACATGGACGAGGTCCGTGGCAAGGCCGAGGTCATCATCGGCAAGCAGCGTCACGGTCCGATCGGCACAGTCAAGGTCAGCTTCGACGAGAACACCACCCGTTTCGGCAACCTCGCCCAGCCCGGACGCTACGACCCACGCTAGGGCCGCTCACGGTTTCCACTCCTTAAGATTTACACGCCATTCTCGGGACGAATCGTGGAGTCCTGCGCGTATGCCCATGCCTGTAGAGGCCCTGGAAACCGCTCTCAGGGCCGCCTTCCCAGACGCCGAGATCGAAGTCACCGACCTTGCCGGCGACGGCGATCACTATCGCGCTCGCATCGTCTCTGACGCTTTCAAGGGTCTGGCGCGCGTGCGCCAGCATCAACTCGTTTACGCCGCACTCGGCGGCCGTATGGGCGGGGAGCTACACGCGCTCGCGCTCGAAACCCGCCCCCGCACAGGTTCCTGACCATGCGCTATCGCCCCTTCGGACGTTCCGGAAAATCGGTCTCGGCCGTCACCCTGAATCTTAGCGAACGCACGCTGGCGCGGGGTCGGATGTCGGGGCCAGCCCTTGTCACCGAGGCGATGGAGCACGGCGTCAACAGCTTCCACCTCGAGATGCCGGACATGATCCTGGGCGAGTTGGTTGGACGGGCCATCGCCGGGGTTGATCGGCGCCTGTTGTTCGTCACGGTTCGGATCGGCAATCTTCGCCAACGCGGCCAGACTCTGCGCGACCTGACCCCTGCGGGAGTCACGGCGGCGGTGGATCAATTGTTGGCCGCTTCCGGGCTGGAACACCTCGACATGGTCTTGCTCGACGAGCCGGCCGAGGATGAGCTGTCCCACGCGACCCTATCGGCCTTGAAGGCTCAGCGGGCCTCCGGCCGCATCCAGATGCTGGGCATCGCCGGCGGTGAGGAGGTGATGGATGCTTACGTCTCGACCAACGCCTTTGACGTGCTGGCTACGCCCTTCAACGTCCATTCCTCCTGGTCGACGCGCAACCGCATCCGGGCTGCGGTCGAGCGCGACATGGCGGTCATGGCCTACGACTATTTCCCGCAGGCGCTGTCCTCGCTGAAAAAGGTTGAGACGGTCGATACGCCCAAGCGCGGCCTTTTCGGTTGGGGCAAAGGTGGTGGCACGACCCAGGATCCCTATTTCAAGGGAGTCGGCACCTTCGCCTTCCTGCATCAGACGCCGAACTGGAACGCCGAGGAAATATGCTTGGCCTACGCCCTGTCTGAACCGACGCTGGCCAGCGTCATCATCGATACAACGGACTCGGGCGCCCTGGCCCGCCTGGCCGAACTCCCAGAGAGAGAGATGCCGCCTGGAATGCCGGCCCAGATTGAAATGGCCCGCGTCAACATGGCGACTGCCCGTTCGGCTTGACCCAGGGCGGTCGGGCGCCTAGCTGAGAGCCTTCACCAGAAGGCCCAAACCTGTGACCGACACCGCTGAAAATCCCGTCCACGCCTTCATCGGCCAGACCATCGCTGACAATCCGGTGGTGCTGTTCATGAAGGGCGACCCTGACACCCCGCGCTGCGGCTTCTCGGGTATGGTCGTGCAGGTGCTCGATCACCTGAGCGTGCCCTTCGTCGGCGTCGATGTGCTTCAGGACGAGGCCCTGCGCGACGGCATCAAGTCCTTCTCGGACTGGCCGACCATCCCTCAGCTCTATGTGAAGGGCGAGTTCATTGGCGGGGCCGATATCGTCAGGGAGATGTTCCAGTCCGGCGAGCTGAAGGCTCTGCTCGACGAGAAGGGTGTGGCGGGCGAGGCGTGAGGCGCCCGCTGGAGCCACGCCAGGACCGTGAGGTCTTCGTCGTTCCGCTCACCGTCACCGACGCCGACATCGACGAGAACGGCCACGTCAACAATGTGGTCTATGTCCGCTGGTTGCAGGAGGTCGGGACGGCCCATTGGCTGGCCCGCTTCGATGAGGAATCCCGTGGGACCTGGTCCTGGGTCGCCTCGCGCCACGAGGTCGACTACTTTCGCGCCCTGCCGCCCGGATCACGGCCGGTCGCCCGCACCTGGGTTGGTGATCCCCAGGGAGCCCGTTTCAACCGCTACGTCCGCATCGAGGACGAGGACGGACGCCTCTGCGCCCAAGGGCTCAGTGAATGGGTCCTGGTCGACGGCGCGACCATGCGGCCCAGCCGCATCCCACCAGAACTTCTGGGGCCGTTCCAGGCTTAAAGAGTTCGTCGAGAGCCAAAGAAAAAGGCCCCGGATCGCTCCGGGGCCTTTCCAATTCTCGGGTTCGTCGCGCTGCTTACGAGGCGTAGTATTCGACGACCAGGTTCGGTTCCATCTTCACGGCGTAGGGAACCTCGGCCAGTTCCGGCACGCGGGTCATGCGGATCGAGAAGCCGCGGTCGCCCACTTCCAGATAATCCGGAATGTCGCGCTCGGACGACTGCAGGGCTTCCAGAACCAGGGCCATGGCGCGGGACTTTTCCTTGACCTCAACGACGTCGCCCAGCTTCACGCGGTAGGAGGCGATGTTCACCTTCTTGCCGTTGACGGTGACGTGGCCGTGGTTGACGAACTGGCGCGCGGCCCAGACGGTCGGGACGAACTTGGCGCGATAGACGATGGCGTCCAGGCGCTGCTCCAGCAGGCCGATCAGCAGTTCCGAGGTGTTGCCCTTGCGGCGCGCGGCCTCATCGTAGGTCTTGCGGAACTGCTTTTCGGTCAGGTTGCCGTAGTAGCCCTTGAGCTTCTGCTTGGCCTTCAGTTGCAGGCCAAAGTCCGAGACCTTGGACTTGCGGCGCTGGCCGTGCTGGCCGGGGCCGTAGGCGCGCTTGTTGACCGGGGACTTGGACCGACCCCACAGGTTTTCACCCATGGCGCGGTCGATCTTGTACTTGGCGCTGTGGCGCTTCGACATACGTCGTCTCTCTATCGTGATGCGGCCCGGCCTCCCCGGTATTGGGAAGGCGATCTCAACGGCGGTCCACGCATCGTCCGTAATAGATCGCGCCCCGGTTTGCGACCGGGGCGTGAAGGCGCGGCTTATGGCGGATCAGTCCTGCGAAGTCAAATCCCGGGCCCGACGTTCCAGCACCCGGCCGCGTCCACGCGCCAGGGCCACGATCATGCCGCGCAAGGTGCGCACCTCCTGCGACGACAACTCGGCCCGGTTCAGCATGGCGCGGATGGCCCGCATCATCGTCGGTCGCTTCTCGGGCGGATGAAAGAAGCCGCCCTCCTCCAGCTCTGTCTCCAGATGGCCGAACATCCCCTCGACCTCCTGGGCCGGGGCCGGCGGTTCGGCCTCGCCGAAGATGCCCGGCGGCCCGCCGTCGACGGCGACGCGCCATTCATAGGCGTTGATCGACACCGCCTGGGCCAGGTTCAACGACCGGTGCCGCTCATCCACCGGGATGGTGACGATGGCCTGGCACAGCACCAGTTCGTCCGTCTCCAGCCCCGTCCGCTCTCCGCCGAACAACAGGCCGACCTTCTGGCCGGCGCCCGCGCGAGCATACAGGTCGCCCGCCGCCTCACGCGGTGTGACGATCGGCATCCTCAGGCCCCGTGGCCGGCCCGTGGTCGCCAGCACCCGTTCCAGATCCGCCACCGCCTCGGCCACGGTGGCGAACACCTGAACGCCGTCCAGCACCCAGTCCGCGCCCGAGGCTGCGGCCCAGGCCCGGTCCTGAGGCCAGCCGTCGCGTGGATTGACCAGTCTTAGTTCCGTCAGGCCAAAATTGGCCATCACCCGCGCCACTGCGCCGATGTTCTCGGCCAGTTGCGGCTTGTCCAGAATGACGACGGGCGGGTTCACCGCGTGGCCCTAGCTGCAATTTCCGGTCTAGACCACGCCCAATGTCTTCAGTCGCGCGCGAGGATGCACTTCGTTCTGGCTCATCACCACCGTTTGCCCGCGGAACCTCTCGATGATCGAGCGAACATAGGGCCTGATCGCCGGCCCGGTCAGCAGAACGGCCGCATCGCCAGACTGGGCCGCGGTCTCGAACACGCCGCGGATGTCACGGATGAAGGCCTGCAGCTTGGACGGCGCCATCGCCAGCTGCCGATCTTCGCCCTGACCGACCAAAGACTCAGAGAAGGCCGCTTCCCATTCGGGCGACAGGGTTATGATCGGCAAGGAACCGTCGGGGCCCTGGTTCTGATGGCAGATCTGCTTGGCCAGCCGGGTGCGAACGTGTTCGACCAGTTGGGTGACGCTGGCGGTATGGGGCGCCGCCTCGGCCAGTCCCTCCAGGATCGTCGGCAGGTCGCGGATAGACACACGCTCGCGCAGCAGCGCCTGTAACACCCGCTGGACCGTGGTGGTGGTCACCACCGCGGGGATCAAGTCCTCGACCAGCTTCTTCTCTTCGCCGGGCAGGTCCTTCAGCAGTTTTTGAACCTCTGCATAGGACAGCAGGTCAGGCATATTGTCCTTGAGGATCTCTGTCAGGTGCGTGGTCAGCACCGTCGAGGGGTCGACCAGGGTGTAGCCCCGGAATGTCGCCTCTTCCCTCAGGGATTCGTCGATCCAGGTCGCGGGCAGACCGAAAGCCGGTTCGCGCATGTGCTCACCCGGCAGATCCACCTGCCGGCCTCCCGGATCCATCGCCATCAACTGGCCCAGTCGGACCTCGCCGGATCCCGCCTCCATCTCCTTGATCCGGATCGCATAGCCCTGGGTCGCCAGCCGCATGTTGTCCAGAATGCGCACGGGCGGCATGACGAAGCCGAACTCCGCCGCCAGCGTCCGCCTCAGCGCTTTGATCTGGTCGGTCAGGCGGCGCCCTTCCAGGTCATTGATCAGGCTGAGCAGGGCGTAACCCAGCTCGATCTTCACATCGTCGATGGCCAGAGTGTTGGCGATGGGCTCCTCGGCCGGCTCAGCCTGCGGCGCCTCTTCGACCACGGCCGGTTCATCCCTCTTGCGCCCCTGGCGCCACGCCAGGGCGCCCGCTCCCAGCGCGATGGCGGCGAACGGCAGGATCGGCATGCCGGGAATCAAACCGATCACGCCAGACGCCGCCGCCACCATGCCCAGACTGACAGGATTGGTGGCCAGCTGGCTGACCAGGGCTTTGTCAGCGGAACCTTCGACACCGGCCTTGGACACCAGAAAGCCCGCCGCGATCGATACGATCAGGGCCGGAACCTGGGTGACCAGGCCATCACCGATGGTCATCACGACGTAGGAGTTGGCGGCGTCCCCGGCCGCCATGTCGTGCTGCATCATCCCGATCAGGATGCCGCCGATGGCGTTGATCGCAGTGATGATCAGCCCCGCGACCGCGTCGCCGCGGACAAATTTGGAGGCGCCATCCATGGCTCCGAAGAAGGTCGATTCCTGCTCCAGCTCTTTGCGGCGGCGCTTGGCTTCGGCCTCATCGACCAGGCCTGCGGACAGGTCGGCGTCGATCGCCATCTGCTTGCCGGGCATCGAATCCAGGGTGAAGCGAGCACTGACCTCGGCGATCCGTGTCGAGCCCTTGGTGATGACGACGAAGTTCACCACCAGCAGAATCGCAAACACGATCAGCCCGATGACGAAATTGCCGCTCATCATCAGCTGGCCGAAGCCTTGGATGATCTGGCCGGCGCTATCGGCGCCCTCGTGGCCATGGCTCAGGATCAGTCGCGTCGACGCCAGGTTCAGTCCCAGGCGAAATAGGGTGGAGACCAACAACACCGTCGGGAAGATTGCGAAATCCAGCGGCTTCTTGATCAGCAGAGAGGTCATCAGGATCAGCACTGATGACATGATAGAGACCGCCAGCAGCAGATCCAGGATCAGCGTGGGGATCGGCATGATCAGCAGGACGACGATGAGCAGGACGCCCAGCGCCAGCGCCACCTCGCCGCGCATCAGCCAGCCCATGACCTCGCGGCCAGTCGGGCGGTTCGACTGAGGAACGGCGGCGTCGGTCATGCCAGGCCAAACTCCGTCAGGGCCAGATGGATCGTCTCGGCGATCACCGCTTCGTTCGCCGCGTTGGATGATGCGCGGGTCGCGTGATTATAAACCGCGACGATGACGGGCGCGCCGGTCGGCGGGAACAGCACCCCGATGTCGTTCGTCGGCCCATAGCCGCCGGTGCCGGTCTTGTGCGCCACTGTCCAGTCCGCCGGCGCTCCCGCCCGGATCCGGCCCGGCCCCGTGGGCGTCTCGGTCATCCAGCGCAGCAGCTTGGTCTTGTTTTCACCGTTCAGCGGCGTGTCGGCGTCGATCAGGAGCCGCTTCAGATTGGCCACGGACTGCAGGGGCCGGATCGTGTCCTTGTCGCCGTCCAGTCTGTTCATTTCCGGCTCGAATCGATCAACGCGCGTGTCAGTGTCGCCTAGCTGACGATAGAAATCTCGCATGGGCTCCAGGCCGCCCATGGCGTTCAGCAACAGGTTGGCGGCCGGGTTGTCGCTGACCTCGACCGCGCCCTGCATCAGCGCTTCGACGCTCAGGGCGCCGCCAACGGCAGGTTCGGTCACCGGGGCGTGGTTGACCATATCCGCCGCGGTGATGGAGATCAGGCGGTCCAGCTGTTCCAGCCCGGCCTGAACACGCAGGAAGGTTGCGGCGGCCAGAAACATCTTGAAGGTCGAGCAATAGACGAAACGCTCACCGCCACGCCAAGCGAGGACACGTCCGCTGGCCAGGTCGTGGGCCGCAAAACCCAGACGCCCGCCGTCGCGGGCCTCCAGCGCGGACAGGTCAATCGGCTCCGGCGTGGCTGGAGCCGGCGTCCCGCTGGTCGTGCTAGTCAAACCGCCGCAACCGAGGACCGGCATCGCTGCCAGCCCCGCCAATCCGGACACAACGAGACGCCGGTCAACGCTCATCAGGCCGCCGCCACGCCCGACTGCGGCGACGGCACGTCAACACCTGCGGCGGCATAGTCGTTCAACTTGTTCCGCAGTGTGCGGATCGAGATGCCGAGAATGTTTGCCGCGTGGGTGCGATTGCCCAGGCAATGGTTCAGCGTATCCAGGATCAGCGCCTGCTCCATCTCGGCCACGGTCTGGCCGACAAAAGCCCGGCTAACTGCATCGGCGGCCTGTGCGGCGCGGCCGGCAGGCCCCTGATCCAGCGAGGCCAGCGGCTTGCCATCCGGCAGAGCGATGGCGTCCTCATCGATCTCGGCGCCGCTGGCCAACAGCACAGCCCTGTGCATCGCATTTTCCAGCTCACGCACGTTGCCAGGCCAGGCATGGGCCCGCATCCGCGCCTGGGCCGTAGTCGACAGCGGCCGGTTCGGCAGGCCGTTGGCGACAGCGTACTTCTTGATGAAATGATCCGACAGAGCGGTGATGTCGCCCGGTCGTTCACGAAGCGCCGGCAGGCGCAGGTTCACCACGTTTAGGCGATACAGCAGGTCTTCGCGGAACGTCCCCTCGCGCACAGCCCTGCCCAGATCGCGGTTCGAGGTGGCCAGGATACGGATGTCGACCTTGACTGGCTTGGTCCCACCGACCCGGTCAATCACCCGCTCCTGAATGGCGCGCAGCAACTTGGCCTGCAGCCGAGCATCCATCTCAGAGATTTCGTCCAGCAGCAGGGTGCCCCCGTCGGCTTCCTCAAACTTGCCGATGCGGCGGGCCACGGCGCCGGTGAAGGCGCCTTTCTCGTGCCCGAACAGTTCCGATTCCAGCAGATTGTCCGGAATGGCCGCACAGTTGACACTGATGAAGGGACGATCCGCTCGCTTGGACTTCTGGTGCAGATAGCGCGCCATGACCTCCTTGCCGACGCCGCTCTCGCCGGTGATCAGAACTGAGGCTTCGGACTTGGCGACCTGGTCAGCCAGCCGGATCACCGCCTCCATGGCCGGATCGCGGCTGATCATCGGCCGCTCGTCATCCGACACCGCCGCAAGGATCGCGGCGATCAGATCAGCGTCCGGCGGCAGCGGGATGAACTCCTTGGCTCCGGCGTGAATGGCGGCCGCAGCCTTGTCCGGGTCTGCTCCGACACCGCACGCCACCACCGGAACATGGATCCGCTCGCCCTCGTTGGCGGCGATCAGGGCGGCGATGTCCAGATCGTAGTCGACCATCAACAGGTCGGCACCCTGCCCCCGTCGCAGCGTATCCGTCGCCTGGTCGGTGCGCTCGACGTGGCTGACCTTGGCCCCCTGGGCCATGGCCATTTTCACCGCCGCCGCCAGCTGTCCGCTCAGTCTTCCGACCACCAGAAGCCGCATGATTATCTCTCCTGCCTACAAGGCCGCCGTTCAGGCCGCCTGGTCTTCACTCTTGATGATTTCAGTCATGGTCACGCCCAGCCGATCGTCGACGACGACGACTTCGCCGCGGGCGACCAGTCGGTTGTTCACATAGATATCGATCGCTTCGCCGACCTTGCGGTCCAGCTCCAGCACGCTGCCGGCGCTCAGCTTGAGGAGCTGGGCCACGCTCATGTTGGCCTTGCCCAGAACCGCCGAAATGCCAACCGGCACGTCGAACACAGGCGCCAGGTCAATAGCCAGCTTCTCGTCCACGGCCTCAGCCACGACGAGGGCAGAGGATTCCGGAAACTCTTCCAGCGGAATTTCGTTGTCACCCATCACTGGTCTCCGTTCATCAGGTCAACGCCGCCCTCGGCCTCAGCCGACAGGGCGGACTGCAGCGCCAGGCGAACACGGTCAGCGGCGGCTGCGGGGTCATATTCGGCTCGACCGTCCGGCCATTCGATGATGAAGGCCGCAGGGCTTGCGCCTGGCTCGTCGCGCACAAGGATGCGACCGGAAAATCCAGCATCGGCGGCCGCCTTCTGGATCATCGCCTGCGCCTCATCATTGGCGACGCCGGTGCGCACCACGAGGCGCGCCGTGCCGGACAGCTCCTCGGACAGCGCCTCCAGCGCCGCCGTCAGCGGCGCCTGTTCAAACCGCTCCAGGGCGCCGGCCGAGATCGCCTCACCCGTCGCCAGCGCCAACTCCGCACAGTCCGCGCGATACCGCGCCACGACGCCGTCCAGCGCCTGGAGAGCGCGGGCGCTGGCCTGCGCGATCTCGACCAACGATTGAGCGGTCAAACTCTCGTCGCAGCGACGCTGATCGGCCTGACCTTCCGCGAAGGCCTCGGCCTGGATCGCCTCGACCTCGGCGAGCGTATAGGCTCGGCGGCTGCGCGCGACGGGCGTGTGCGACAACACTCGGCCCTCATCGTCGAACCAGGTGTCGAAACCGAACTTGCGGGGAGCGGCGTCGGTCATCAGTAGATCAACTCGTCGTCGCCGCTCTGGCCGGCCAGCATGATTTCGCCCTTGGCGGCCAGGTCCTTGGCGACCTGGACCATGGCGGTCTGGGCGTTGTCGACGTCCTTGAGGCGTACCGGCCCCATCGATTCCATGTCTTCGCGCATAATCTTGGCCGCGCGCTCGCTCATGTTCGAGAAGAACATCTCGCGAAGGGTGTCCGACGCCCCCTTCATGGCCAGGCCGAGCTGATCCTTCTCGACCGCCCGCAGCAGCGTTTGCACACCGCCTGGATCCAGCCGCGACAGATCTTCGAACACGAACATCAAGGCCCGGATCCGCTCGGCGGATTCCCGATTTCGCTCTTCCAGAGCGGTGACAAACCGGCTCTCGGTCTGGCGATCGAAGTTGTTGAAGATCTCCGCCATCATTTCGTGGCTGTCGCGTTTGGAGGTCCGCGCCAGGTTCGACATGAATTCGTTCCGCAGCGTCTGTTCGATCTTGTCCAGGATCTCCCGCTGGACCGGCTCCATGCGCAACATCCGTTGCACGCACTCCAGAGCAAAATCCTCAGGCAGCGAGGTCAGCACCCGAGACGCGTGCTCGGGCTTCACCTTGGACAGCACCACCGCGACCGTCTGGGGGTATTCATTCTTGAGATAGTTGGCGAGCACCACCTCGTTCACATTGCCCAGCTTGTCCCACATGGTCCGGCCAGCCGGGCCCCGGATTTCCTCCATCAGTCCGTCGACCTTGTCGGTCGGTAGGAAGGCCGTCAGGAGCCGCTGAGTCTGTTCGAACGAGCCCATCAGCGATCCAGCGCCGCCAACGCCGGACACAAACTCGACCATGATGTCTTCCACGACATTGGCCTGGACGTTGCCCAGCGTCGCCATGGCCTGGGAGATCTCCTTGATCTCGTCCTCGTCCAGGCTTTCCCAAAGCCGCGTGTGCTCCTCGCCAAGCGCCAGCAGAATGACGGCCGCCTTCTCCGGTCCGGACAGCTTTCTGGCGTCCTCGACCGTGGGCTTTCGTGTGATCAGCCGCCCCGCCATCAGCCTTCGTGCACCCAGCCGCGCAGGATAGCGGTCGATTCATCCGGATGGCTCTCCACGAACTCGGAGACCTTGCGCACCGAGGAAGCCTTCACCTGTCCCTCGATGCGGGCGATGTCGAGCCGATGATCCATTTCCGATGGCGGCAAGGCCGGCATGCTCGCCGCCGCCCCCGCGCCCTGGGCCTGGCCGCCTCCCGGTCCAGCGATGGCCCCGGTCACGATGGCCGGTCCGGCTGCGCCGCCGCCCGACACCGTCTTCACCAACGGACGCAGGACGAAGAAGATCATCAAGGCGCCCACGATCAGCAGGACGGCCAGCTCGATCGCTCGCATGATGTCGTTGCGGTCGAAATCGAACATCCCCCCTGAGACCTCCGTCCCGCCAACGGCAGAACCGTCCGGTCGGGCGAAACGGACGTTGACGACCTCGACCTGGTCGCCCCGAGTCTCGTTGAAGCCCATGGCTGAACGGACCAGTTGCTGGATCCGCTGCATGTCCTCTTCGGAGCGGGGGGCGTAGGTCGCCTCGCCTTCGCCGTTGGCCGGCGGGGTGACGACGCCGTCGACAGCCACCGCTACCGACAAACGCTGGATCGTCCCCGGCTCGCGTACGGTCGTCGTGACAGTGTTGGAAATCTCGTAGTTGGTCGTCTCGCCGGTTTCGCCAGACGTCGAAGAAGGGCCCTGGGCCGCAGCCTGCGAGCCTTCCCCCTCGGGCAACTGCTCTTCGACACCGACCGCGCCGCCTTCCGAACCTTGACTGTCCTGGGAATTGGACTCCTGGCTCGATGTCGAGCGGACGACCTGGCCGTCGGGATTGAACTCCTGGGCTTGGATGGTCTGACGACTTTCGTCGATCTCTGCGGTGACCTGGACGCGGGCCGCGCCCGGCCCGACGACACCTTCGACCAGGTTCAGCAAGGTCGCCTGCAGACGATGCTCGATCTCTGTCCGACGCTCCGAGGCGGCGGCGGCAGAGAAGCCCTCTCCCTCGCCACCCGCCGCCAGCAGCCGGTTGTTGGCGTCCACGATCGTCACCCGATCAGGCCGCAGGCCCGTAACGGCGGTCGAGACCAGCTGCTGGATCGCCTGGATTTCCTCGCCGGTCATCTCGCGCCCGCCGGTGTCGACGCTGACCGAAGCGGTAACGGGCGCCGACTCGGCCTGGAAAAGCTGGCGCTCAGGCAGGGCGATCAGCACGCGCGCCGAATTGACGCCTCGCATCGACATCAGGGTGCGCGCGATCTCGCCCTCGATGGCGCGCTTGCGGTTCATGTTTTGCTGAAATTCGGTCTGGCCGAGCGCCGACTGGGCGTCGAACAGTTCGTAGCCAACGCTGCCAGAGGTCACGAGCCCCTGTTCGGCCAGCATCAGCCGAGCCGTGCCCACGTCATCACGATTGACCAGAATGGTCGAACCGTCACCGCGCGCTTCATAGTCGATGCCGGCCTGATCCAACGCAGCGGTGACTTCCGCCGCCTCACGCAGGTCGAGGTTCGAATAGAGCAAGGCCGAGGGCGATTCCCCAACCCGCAACATCAAGGCCACGAGAACCGCCGCAACGCCGGCGGCGACGCCAGCCACGGCGGCCAGGCGGCCGATGCCAAATCTCTGTAACGCTGCCGTAAAGCCGCCCACGCGTCCCGCCCTCAGACCGGAATCGGACGACCGACCCCCACTAGGCAGAAAGTGCCGCCCGGATAGTAAACGGGCTGTTAAGTCCGGGCGGCTGGCCGGCTGTTATCGGCGGATTAGCTGCAGCGCGCGTCGCCTGCGGCCCGAATTCGGGCTTCGGCGATCGCGTCTGCGATCTCGTGGGTCGAACGGCCTTCATCAGAAGCGCGATCGTAGATCTCGTTCAAGGTCTCCATGAGGCGCACCAGCTTGGTCTCGACCCAGGCAGGGTCGTAGGTTCCGCCCGTCTGACGGGCCGTCAGCTCCGAGGCGACGTTGATGATGCCGCCAGCGTTGACGACATAGTCCGGCGCATAGAGCACACCCGACGCCGCCAACCGTTGGCCGATCTCCGGGGTGGCCAGCTGATTGTTGGCCGCGCCGCACACGGCCTTGACCTTCAGGCGGCTCAGGGTCTCTGGGTTCAGCGTCGCGCCCAGAGCGCACGGCGCATAGATGTCAGCCTGGACGTCATAGATGGCGTTCGGCGATACGATCTCGGCGTTTGTCCGTTCCGCCACTTCGCGCAGCGCCTTTTCAGCGATGTCGGTGACGATCAGCCGAGCCCCGGCGGCGTGCAGCTTGTCGCACAGATAGGCGCCGACGTGGCCCGCAGCGCCCTGAACCGCGACGGTCAGGCCGCTCAGATCGTCCTGACCCCAAACCCGCTTGGCGGTGACCAGGTTCGAGCGGAAAACGCCCTCTGCGGTCACCGGGCTCGGGTCGCCAGACCCCCACGGACCATCCGACAGGCCCAGCACATATTCGGTGACAGTGCGGGCCTGCGCGATGTCGGCCACCGACACCCCGACATCCTCGGCCGAATAGTAGCAACCGCCCAGGGTGTTGATCGCTCGGCCGAAGGCGCGGAATAGTTCCGGCGTTTTCTGCGTCTTGGCGTCACCGATGATGACCGACTTGCCGCCGCCCATCTCCAGATCGGCCACGGCGTTCTTGTAGCTCATGCCGCGCGACAGGCGCAGCACGTCCGTCAACGCCTCTTCCGACGAGGCGTAGTTCCACATCCGGCAACCGCCGACAGCCGGGCCGCGGGCGGTCGAATGGACCGCGACAATGGCCTTCAGGCCGGTCTTCTCGTCATAAAAGGCATGAACGCCTTCGTGTCCCGCAAAGGACGGCGAATCGAAGAGGGTCATTAAGAACCCGTGTGCTGTTGAAGGGGAATATCGTGTCGGCGCGCCCCTTACGCGCCTCATTCCGTTGGGGCAACCCTCCCGGTCGACTGATCAATGATCACTAATCGGAATTGGACCGGCGCCGGACGGCCATGGCGAAGCTTGATTCTCCACGAACGACAGGACATCCGCCATCACCGCCTCGCCACCATGGTCCCTAACAAGCAGATGTCGCCCCTCCGGATAAAATGCAGTCCGGGCGCCGGCCGGCAGTCGGCGCAGCGCCCGCTGGGTCGGCGCCATCTCGATCAGCTGATCGCGGCCACCATAGAAATAGGCGACGGGGACCCGGATCGCAGACAGGCCGCGATGGGCGCTCTCCATGATGTCGACCAAGCCGTAGATCGCGTCGAACCGCGTGGTTTGAGCCATGTCTGGATCCCGCCCCATTCGGTATAGTTCCAACAGATTGTTCGAGGCGTAGATGTCTTCGACCACAAAGGCGGGGGGCTTGACCGCCGTGGAGCCCAGCAAACGCGCCGAGATCCATAGGCTGACCCGGTTTGGCACGGGTTGGGCCGACCACCCCCATACCGCTGGCGCCAGGAGGGCGACGCGGTCGACAGCCGGCGGCTGGCCCGAGGCAAGAGCCGCGACGATGACCGATGATCCCAGGCTCTCTCCAGCGGCCACAACCGGCACGCCCGGATGCCGGGCCCGCGCCAACCGCACAGCCGTTCTCAGATCCTGGACCAGCAGGTCCTCGCCGGCCCAGACGCCGCGCCCTGGCGCCCCGCCAAAGCCACGCTGATCATAGGCGTAGGTGATGACGCCGTGCTCGGCCCACCACGGGCCGGCCATCCACCATGTCGAGCGGCTGTCATTCATGCCGTGCAGGGCGACGATCACCGCTGTCGGCTCGCCCTGCGGCCGCCAGACGCTCAGCGGCAATCGCGCTCCGTCATCAGCGACCATGACGTCGGCCTCGAATCGGGCGCCGGCAAAACCTGCTGGCGCCGGCTGCGAGGTTTGGACCGTCGGCGCACAGGCGCAAAGCGCCAGGATGGCCGCAAGCCCGGCTATTCGTAGACTTGCCACGCCCCGCCCCTCCTGACGAACAGAAGATCAGACTGGTAGTTCGGATCGCTCCGCATGTTTTGAAGGAAGCGCCGGATTTGGGCGACAGCCCGTGGCTGATCCGTCTGGACAACGATCAGAGCATCTCGAAAGACGCCGACCGCGATCTCGCCCAAGGCGATGACATCGGGCCGACCCCATACCGCACCGTCCAGCAGCAGGCTGGACGCAATGTCCCAGCGCGCCGTCATCAACCAGATCCCCGGATCAATGGTTTCCAGCGCCGCCTCACCTTGGGCGTCGTGCGTCCGGGCCAGGGCGTCGCGCCAGACCGCATCAAGATCCGGATGCGTTTCCGCGACCACCTCACTCGTCGGATAGACGAACCGGTCCACCATATCCTCGGCCAGAAGCAACGTCAGGTCGCCGACGAAGGGCCGACTGACAAACTCCATGCCCCGCGCCGCCTCGCCCTCCGCAAAGGTCATGAATTCGACCGGGCGAACCAGAATGAAGGCCCGCGAGGGATCGAAGGCTCCCGGGTCGGGAGCCAGGGTCGAGGCCACGATGCTGTCAACAACGACTTCCGCCGGCTCGCCCGCTTCCACGCGGCTCACAGCGCGATCCAGGTAAAGCCGAAACTCGCGGCCGTCGTCGAAGGTGACCACCAGGCCGTCCGACATTGGCGTGACCGCAGCTTCCGGCGCCGACTGTTCAAATTGCTGGATGAAGCGCTGACGCAGATCATCCAGCGTCGTGGCGCCGGGCTTGGCGAACACAACGTGGGGCGCCAGGATCAGCACCGCTACCGCCAACCAACGAGACGCGACTTTCAACATTCCCACGCAGCTCCGATTGCTTCCATTTCGGGAGGCGCGATGGCCCGCCTCATTCGGCAGCATCTGACGACTCCGCGCCGGGGGGGACCGCGCGCTCTTGCGCTGTAGGCAGCCTGAGCCGGATCACGCCTTTCATCTTGGCCGGATCGATCGCCTTGCCCTTCTTGGTGATGACCAGCTTGCCCTGACGCATCATGCCCAGCGCGGTCGCCTTCACCTTGGGCAGGATTCTCTGCCACTGCTCGGGCTGCAACGCCTTGGCTGCTTCCGCCGGCTCGATGCTGGCCTTGCCGAGCCCTTGCGGGTCAACCTTGGCCAGCCGCATCAGAATAGCTTCCTGAATCGGATCTGACATGACCTAAACCCTTCCTGAGACGGGGATCAGAGCGCCGGTGACGCCGCTGGCCCCGTCTGAGACCAAGAAACTTATCACCGCCGCCAACTCCTCGGTCGTCACCCAAATCGACGGATCGGTGGCCGGCATATCCGCCCGATTGGCCGGCGTGTCGATGATCGACGGCAGCACAGCGTTGACCGTGACCCGCCCCGTGTATTCTTCGGCCAGAGCTTCAGTCAGCCGGTGGACTCCCGCCTTGGAGGCTGCGTAGGCGCCCATTCCAGCCGCTGCGGACAGCGCGCCCTTGGCTCCGATGTTGACGATCCTCCCCGAGCCGCTCTGCACCAGATACGGGAGCGACGCGCGCGATGCGTTCAGCGCCGTCACCAGATTGAGCGCGTGCATCCGTTCCCATGAGGCGTTGTCCGCGCCGTCGATGGTTTCCCAGACGAAACCGCCGGCGATATTGATCAGCGCATCGATCCGCCCCAGCTCGCCGACGACCGCCTCCACGACCTGAGCGGCCTGGGCCGCGTCGGTCAGGTCAACCCCGCCAACAGTCTTGGCCGCCGACAGGCCTTGTGGAGGAGAAGAAGCGTGGTCGACCGCCACGACCCGCGCGCCCTGCTCCGCCAATCGCGCAGCGACCGTCCGGCCTAAAGCCCCAAAGGCTCCAGTAACAACGACGACCTTGTCTTTCACGGCTTCTCTCCCTTGGCGGCGCGGCCCGAGCAGTTACGACGATGCGTGGCGCCTGACCAGATCAGCCGGGTCAAACGCACCCGAGGCGATGAAGTCCGGATTGGCGAACAGCTCACCGTCAACCCCTCGCCCGGGCCCGTAAGCCAGGGGGCGGCCGTCCAGGGTGCGAACCCCGCCGCCTGCGGCGCTCAGGATTGCGTGACCTGCGGCGATGTCCCAGGCCATGGTTCTTCCAAAACGCGGATATATGTCCGCCGTCCCTTCCGCCAACCTGCATAGTTTTAACGACGAACTGGCCCGCACCGTCTCAGCCACCGGCAACCCGGCCAGATAGGCGTCGAGCGCCTTGCCGCCGCTGCGGCGGCTGGTGATTACGGTCAGGCCCGCCTCTGGCGCCGCGCGAGCGCGGATCGCCGACCAGGCGGGCGCCTCATCAGCGATCAGCTGCGCCTTGAACGCACCAGTGGGTCCCCCACGAAACACTTCGCCCGTCGTCGGCAGATAGATCACCCCCGTCGCCGGCCGACCGTCCTCGATCAAGGCGATATTGACCGTGAACTCTCCGCTACGCCGAATGAACTCGGCGGTGCCATCCAGTGGATCGACCAGGAAGAACTGCGACTCCACGTGTGGAGTCTGGCCGGCGCTCACAGCCTCTTCGGCGACGACCGGGATATCTGGCCAGGCCGCACGCAGGCGCTCCAGGATCAGCGTCTCGGCAGCCCAATCCGCGCGAGTCACCGAGGAGCCGTCGCCCTTGCGCCGCGCGCCCAGGTCCGCGCTCCGGTAGATGTCCAGGATGACCGCTCCAGCGTCCCGAGCAATCGTGACCAGCGTATCGAGCATGGCGGGGGGCGAACCGGGGTTGCGGGAGTGACAACCCCTCCTATAGGCAGATCTGGTTGCAAGAAAGGCCGTCCATGGTCGCCAAGAAGACCGTTGCCCAGGGCGAGTTCGCCGGCTGGCAGACCTATGATCTCCACGACACCTTCGACGAGGTCGTCGGGCCCTTCTATTTCCGGCCTGATCCTGATGGCCGGATGCGCTGCGCCTTTCGCGCCGGGCAGAAACACATGAACGCCGGCGGCCGCATGCACGGCGGCTGCCTGATGACCTTCGCCGACATCGCCCTGTTCCAAACCGCCTATCAGCAGATGGAAGGCTCACGCGGCGTCACCGTCCAGCTCGATTCCACCTTTATCGACGCCGTTCGTGTCGGTGAGCTGGTCGAGGCCACCGGCGAGGTCGTGCGCGCCGGCGGCTCGCTGATCTTCGTGCGCGGTCAGATCGCCGTCGGCGCGCGCACGGTGATGACCTTCTCGGGCGTAATAAAACGCTGGAAGGAAGGCTAGGCCCCCAGGCCCGCCTCCGCCGCCGGCCTGGCCTTCATCGCCACGCGCCAGCGATTGAGATTGGCGAGCGTGTCGTCAGGTCGGTATTTGACCAAGCGGCCAAAATCCAGGCCGACATAGGCCACAACATCCGCCGCGGTAATCCGATCCGCCGCGATGAAGTCGCGCCCGTCCAGACGCCGATCCAGCGCCCTCATCATCTTTTCGGCTGTCCTCAGGTTATAGGCCCCGACTGCCGGCTCTGGCGGCTCCAGCGCCGACAACGCTGGATGGGTGAAGCGCGTGAACAGCATCATCGGATTGGCCAGATACAGTTCCATCCGCCGCGTCCACATTTCGATGATCGCCGCCTCTTCGGCGTCACGCCCAAACAGGTTCGGCTCGGGATATCGGCTCTCGAGATACCGTCCGATGGCCAGCGATTCGGTGATCGTGGTCCCGTCGTCCAGTTCCAGGGCCGGCAGGTGGGCCAGACCGGCTCTCCCCCGATACTCTGGCGTCCTGTGCTCGCCCGCCAACAGGTTCACGGGCACGATCTCGATGTCGTCGATTCCCTTCTCGGCCATGATCCAGCGCACGCGCCGGGGGTTGGGCGCCATCAGGGTGTCGTACAGCTTCATCGTGTCGTCCTCAGAAAACCGCCGCCGGCAAGGCGCCGACGATGGCCGCGCTCATCAAGGTCGCCAGGAAACCCGCGAACAGCGCCCGCCAGACCAGGCCCAGCACCTCCTCGCGCCGATCCGGGACCAGCACCGACAGACCGGTGACCGTAATCCCCACAGACCCGATATTGGCGAAGCCGCACAAGGCGTAGGTCATCAACATCCGCGTCCGCTCGCTCATTTCGCCGGAGGGCACATTGCCCAGCTCGATGAAGGCCACGAACTCGGTCAGCATCAGCTTGACCCCCAGCAGCCAGCCGGCCTTGCCCGCCTCTTCCCAGGGCACGCCGACCAGCCAGGCGACGGGCGTGAACAGCCAGCCCAGCGCCCGCTCCAGCGTCAGCGGATAACCGCCGATCACAATCCAGCCGATCATGATGTTGACCAGGGCCACCAGGGCCACGAACACGATCAGCACCGCCGAGATATTGAGCACCACCATCAGGCCGTCAGCCGTGCCCTTGACGATGGCGTCGATGGCTGAGTCGTACTTCAGGCCGGACTCATAGTCGGCCTTGACCCCCGCCTGCCCGACCCTCTCCGGAATCATGATCCTGGCCAACGCCACCCCCGCTGGGGCCGACACGATCGACGCGACCAGCACGTGTCCGGCGGCATTGGGCAGCACGCCGCCCAGGATCGTCGCATAGGCCACCATGGTCGACCCGGCCACCGTCGCCAGGCCGACCACCATCAGCAGGAACAGCTCAGACCGGGTCAGCTTGTCCAGATAGGCCCGGATGACGATGGGGCTCTCGATCATGCCCAGAAAAATGTTGGCCGCCACCGCCAGGGCCGAGGCCCCGCCCAGTCCCATGGTCCGCTCGAACAGGAAGCCGAAGCCCCGGATCACCCACTTCAGGACCTTCCAGTGCCACAACAGCGCCGACAGCGCCGAGATCACCAGGATCAGCGGCAAAACCTCGAAGGCGAAGACGAACAGCGCCCGATCATTGGTCACGTCATAGGGCTGATCGCCGCCGCCCAGATAGCCGAAGATGAACTGGGTGCCGTGCCGCGTCGCCTGCGACAGGGCGTCGACCGAGCCGGTGATGGCGTTCAGCACCGCATCCGCGCCCGGCAAGCCGAACACGATCAGCACCAGCGCCGCCTGCACCGCCACCGCGCCCAGCGTCAGCCTCCATGGAAATCGCGCCCGATCCTCCGACAACAGCCAGCACGCGCCGATGATGGCAGCCAGGCCGAGCAGGCTCTGCAAACTCAGGACGTTGAACACCCGCGCGACTCCCCCGGCCCGGGCGCGACCTTAGCCACAGGTTCGAGCAATGCGAAACACTCAGGCGCCGTCGCGGCGATCATAGACGGACTGAGCCCGCGCGACCTCGCCCATACGCGTCTCAGCCCAATCGATCATGCCGCCCAGCACCGCAACCAGATCCGACCCCAGCGGCGTGATCGCGTAGGTCACCGACACCGGCACGGTGGGGGCGACCGACCGAGAGATCAGCCCGTCCCGCTCAAGCGTGCGCAGGGTCTGGCTCAGCATCTTCTGGGACACGCCCTCGATCCGTCGCCTGAGTGCGCTAAACCGCATCGGCTCGCGCGCCAAAGTCAACAGGATCAAGACACTCCACTTGTCCGCAATGCGGTCCAGTAGCCGCCGTGTCGGACAGTTGGCGGCGAATACATCGCCCCTGAGGCCCGCTTCGCGTGAGGTTTCCGCCGAGTGCCCTGGTGTGAGGAAAGTGCCGTCTTGCATGGGTGGTATACATAAATCATCTACTCTCCATTGGAAACCAAATGGAATTCGCCCATGAAAGTCTCGGTTCTCGGCGCCAGCGGACGCGCCGGCTCAGAAATCACTAAGGAACTGGCCGCGCGCGGGCACCGCGTCACGGCGATCGCTCGCAAGCCGGAGAATATCCCTGACGCGGCGGGTGTCACGGCGGTCGAGGGCGATGCCTCAGATCCGGCCACCCTGGCCGAACTGATCGCAGGATCGGACGCCGTCATCAGCGCCCTGCATTTCGACGTGACCGCCGACACCCTGCTTGGGGCCCTACGCGCCGCCGGCGTGCCGCGCCTGTTGGTCACCGGTGGGGCCGCCGGCCTGGAAGTCGCGCCCGGCGTCCGCCTAATCGACACGCCGGCTTTCCCCGAGGAATACAAGCCCTACGCCATCCCCGGCCTCACCTTCCTCGACCTTCTTCGGGAGGAATCCCAGATCGACTGGACGTTCTTCTCGCCGGCGGCCGAGATCGAGACCGGTCCGCGCACAGGAACCTTTCGCCTCGGCAAGGACCAGTTGGTCGTCGATGAAGCCGGCCAAAGCCGTATCAGCTTTGCAGACTACGCCATCGCCATGGTCGACGAGTTGGAACGGCCCAACCATAGCCGCGCTCGCTTCACCGCCGCCTACTGACGCCCGTCGCAAACGAAAACGGCCCCGCAGATCGCTCTGCGGGGCCGCTGTCATTCAGTCTGTCGAAGCGATCAGGCGCCGACCGATTCCAGATCGACCTTCACGCCCGGCCCCATCGTGGACGACAGGGAGATACGCTGGACGAACTGGCCCTTGGCGCCCGACGGCTTGGCCTTGTTCAGGGCGTCGACCATGGCCTTGACGTTGGCCTCGATGGCGTCCTGGGTGAAGGAGGCCTTGCCGATGCCGGCGTGGATGATGCCGGCCTTCTCGACGCGGAACTCCACGGCGCCGCCCTTGGCGTCCTTGACCGCCTGGCCGACGTTCGGCGTCACGGTGCCGACCTTGGGGTTCGGCATCAGGCCGCGCGGGCCCAGCACCTTACCCAGGCGTCCAACCAGGCCCATCATGTCGGGCGTGGCGATGACGCGATCGAAATCCATGAAGCCGCCGTTGATCTTCTCGAACAGGTCGTCCGCGCCGACATGTTCCGCCCCGGCCGCCGTAGCCTCTTCGGCCTTGGCGTCCTTGGCGAAGACGGCGACACGCACATCGCGGCCGGTGCCCGACGGCAGGTTGACCACGCCGCGGACCTGCTGGTCGGCGTGACGCGGATCAACGCCCAGGTTCACGGCGATTTCGATAGATTCATCGAACTTGGCCTTGGCGTTGGCCTTGACCATGGCGACGGCCTCAGCGAGCGGCAGCAGAGCTTCGCGGTCGCCGGTCCAGGCCTGGATGCGCTTGGGTTGCTTGACCATCCTCTTAGCCCTCCACCTTCAGGCCCATCGCGCGGGCCGAGCCTTCGATAATCTTGGCCGCAGCCTCGATGTCGTTGGCGTTGAGATCCTTCATCTTCTTCTCGGCGATCTCGCGCAGCTGGGCGCGGGTGATCTTGCCGACAGTCTCGCGGCCGGTCTTGGCGGCGCCCGACTTCAGCTTGGTGGCTTCCTTCAGGTAGTGGGTCGCCGGCGGCGTCTTGGTGACGAAGGTGAAGCTCTTGTCCTGATAGACGGTGATGACCGTCGGCAGGGGCGTGCCCTTCACTTCCTTCTCGGTGCGCGCGTTGAACTCCTTGCAGAAGCCCATGATGTTCACGCCCCGCTGACCCAGGGCCGGACCGATCGGCGGCGACGGGGTGGCGGAGCCGGCGGGCACCTGCAGTTTGATATAGCCCAAGATCTTCTTGGCCATTGGCTGTCTCCATCTGCGACGACTAGCTAAAGCCGCCTATGTGGCCGTGGTGCGGGCAGCACCCTCCCACGGATTTAGACCTCTCGCCGAAGCGCGAGGGAGGCGGGCCTGTAGCAGACCCCTTATAGAAAAGCAAAACCCCCGGAAGTTTCCCTCCGGGGGTTCGCTTTAGGCTTTGGCTCTAGGCCAACGCTTGGATCAACGGACCGCTTAGCGGTTGATGTTGATCGTGGCGCGGCGGTTGAGCGGCTCGCGGACACCGTCAGCGGTGGCGCGGGCCA